>Ga0207690_10000002_pt1 | contig 807473 bp, 799 predicted proteins | sample KBSC23metaG_FD_184315 | JGI IMG/M metagenome (GOLD analysis project Ga0207690, IMG submission 184315) | Corn rhizosphere microbial communities from Kellogg Biological Station, Michigan, USA - KBS C2-3 metaG (SPAdes) (version 2) | ecosystem: Host-associated > Plants > Roots > Rhizosphere >...
CGAAATGGCCCCGGTCGGCAATCCCGACCGCGAGCTTCCCGATCACGGCTTCTGGGGCCCCGAGATCGACGGCGCCCAGCTCGCCCGCATCGCCGGCGAGGACGGGCTCGCCGTCGGCGAGGCGCTGATCGGGGAATGCGCCGACGATCTCGCCGCCGGCCGGATCATCGGCTGGATGGACGGGCGCTGCGAGTTCGGCCCGCGCGCGCTCGGCCACCGCAGCCTGCTCGCCGCCCCGCACGACGAAGCGATGCGCGACCGGCTCAACCGCGACATCAAATATCGCGAGGAATTCCGGCCCTTCGCCCCGGTCGTGCCGGAAGAGCTGGCCGACACCTATTTCGAGCTGCCGCCGGGCGGCGCCCGGCTCGCCCGCTTCATGTCCGGCGTCTTCCCGGTCCGCCCCGAATGGCGCGAGCGGCTGGCCGCGGTCACCCATGTCGACGGCACCGCCCGGCTGCAGACGCTCGCCCGCGATTTCGCCCCGCGGCTCTACGACTTGCTGCTCGCTTATGGCGAGCGGAGCGGCATTCCGGTGCTGCTCAACACCTCGCTCAACATCGCCGGCGAGCCGATCGTCTGCACCGCCGCCGAGGGCTATTCGACCTTCCGGCGAAGCGGCATCGACGTGCTCGTCGCCGGCAATGTGCGGGTCAGGAAGCGCGCGCGCGCCGATGCGCCGCGCGAGGAGGAATATGCATGATCCCGAAACGCGGCCGCTTCCGCCGTTCGCTGACCGTGCTCGGCAGCGCCTTCGGCTCGACCGGCCATCTCGCCCGCGGCCTCTGGCGCGGCGGCGCGGAGAAAAGGCTGGTGATGCCGCTCGCTTTGTTCCTGTGCGTCACCGGCTTCCTCTTGATCCTCGCCGCGGGCGTCGAGGCGCTGGCGCCATTCATCTATTCGATCTTCTAGCCTGTCCGGCCTGCAAAGGCGCGCTCGGAGCGGACCTGCGCTGCGCCGGCTGCGGCGCCCGCTGGCCCGCGCCGGACGGCATTCCCCGCCTCCGGGTGGCGGGCGACGCGCGCACCGAGACGGTGCGCCGCTTCTACGACGCCGCCCCCTTCCCCGGCTATCCGCCCGGCGACAGCCTCACCTGGCTGCGCGCCCGCGCCGGCCGCAGCGCCTTCGCCCGCCTGCTCGATGGCTCGATTGCCGGCGACGCCCGCATCGCCGAAGTGGGCTGCGGCACCGGCCAGACGAGCCTGTTCCTCGCCCGCGCCGACCGCCGCATCGTCGCCCTCGATCTGTCGCGCGAGGCGCTGCGGCTCGGCGCCGACGCCGCCCGCCGCTACGGCATCGGCGGGGTGACGTTCGTCGAGGCCGACCTCACCCGCCTGCCCTTGCGCCCCGACGCCTTCGACCTCGTCTATTCCTCGGGCGTGCTCCACCACACCCCCGATCCGCGCGCCGCCTTCGCCCGGGTCGCGGCGGCGGTGAAGCCCGGCGGCGCGATCGTCATCGGCCTCTACAACAGGATCGCCCGCCTCCCCTTGCGGCTGCGCCGCGGCATCGCCCGCCTGACCGGCCACCGCTGGGTGCCGTTCGATCCTGTCCTCACCGACCGCAAGGCCGAGCCGGCGCGCCGCGAGGCCTGGCTGCGCGATCAATACCGCCATCCCGAGGAGCATCGCCACAGCGTCGGCGAGGTCCGCCGCTGGTTCGCCGAGGAAGGGCTCGACTGGCTGCGCACCTATCCGAGCACGATGCTCGGCGAGGAGCCCGAAGACCTGTTCGCCCCCGCCGCCGACGCCTGGCCGCTCGAAGCCTGGGCCGCGCAGCTCGGCTGGATGCGCAGCCTCGGCGGCGAAGGCGGCCTGTTCGTCACCGTCGGCCGCCGGCCCGGTTGAAGCGCCGCGCCCAGGCGGCCATGGCTTCCTAGAGGTGCGCCTCGACCTCTAGAGCCAAGTAAACACCAGCGGTGATGCCGCAGATGAGGAGCGGCAAGCCATAGGTGTTCCGATAGGCACTGAGAGCCGCGCCTACCATGGTCGTGTAGGTCCCGAAGGTAAATACTGTGTAGTCGGGCGGCCGCCCCAACCCCGACAAGCTTGAGATCACCCCGCACGCGAACAGAATTACGACCGCCGTTGGGGCTAGGAATAGCGGGTGCATCTGCACGTTGCCGGCGGCAATCCTGTTAGCGATGAACGTGATTAGAAAAGAGCCCAAGGCTAGGGGAAATGTATAGAGCACTACCGCGATTAGCAGATCGTCGAAATCGTGAGGGCGACCAACGAGAATCGCCTCGCGATCAACCGTGCTCAAGAAAAATAAGACCGATACGATGATGATGCCGCCAGCAATGGCCCTTATGGCGCCCATCGGGAGTTGCGAGGAAGGCTGTTTTGGAATGTTCTCTGAGTCCATCGACGTTCGTTCTTCAACGGAGTGGGCACTTTAGTGGCAGATTTGGTCTTTAGCAATATTGGATTAGTCCCCGCGGCAAGTGTCGCCCAAGTCCCAGCCTGCGGCCTCGTGTTGGAGCAGGGTCTCCCCCGCCCCATCGAGAGTTTATTCTCGCAGTCCTATTGCCGATATCGTTGTAGCGTTCGCTTCAGGGGAAGCCATGATCGAGACGCTATGGTGGGCATCGGGTCGGAATCGCGCCGGTGATGGTGATAACGTGCGCATCCCACGCATCCAGCTGCCGGCCGGTTGAAGCGCCGCGCCCGAGCGGCTAGGCGCATCGCCGACAGACAAGAGGAAAACATGGCTGAGCCAAGACCCCTGCCCTTCGACTGGGCGGATCCGTTAGCGCTCGATGCGCAGCTCTCCGACGAGGAGCGGATGGTGCGCGACACCGCCGAAGCCTATGCGCAGGAGAAATTGCAGCCGCGGGTGACCAGCGCCTATCTCGACGAGCGGTTCGATCGCGAGATCATGGACGAGCTCGGGGCATTGGGCATGCTCGGCGCGACCATCCCGCCCGAATATGGCGGCGCCGGGCTCAATTATGTCGCCTACGGGCTGATCGCGCGCGCCGTGGAGCGGGTGGACAGCGGCTATCGCTCGGCGATGTCGGTCCAGTCCTCGCTCGTCATGCACCCGATCAACGCCTACGGCACCGAGGAACAGAAGCGCAAATACCTGCCGAAGCTCGCGGCCGGCGAATGGGTCGGCTGCTTCGGCCTCACCGAGCCGGACGCGGGCTCCGATCCCGGCGGCATGCGCACCCGTGCCGCAAAGATCGACGGCGGCTATCGCCTCTCCGGCACCAAGATGTGGATCACCAATTCGCCGATCGCCGACGTCTTCGTGGTCTGGGCCAAGTCCGACGAGCATGACGGCCGGATCAAGGGCTTCGTCCTCGAGAAAGGCATGGCCGGGCTCTCCGCCCCGAAGATCCGCGAGAAGCTGTCGCTGCGCGCCTCGGTCACCGGCGAGATCGTCATGGACGGGGTCGAGATCCCCGAGGAGAATCTGCTGCCCAATGCGAGCGGCCTCGCCGGGCCGTTCGGCTGTTTGAACCGGGCCCGCTACGGCATCGCCTGGGGCTCGATGGGCGCGGCCGAGGCCTGCTTCCACGCCGCCCGCTCCTACACGCTCGATCGCAAGCAGTTCGGCCGGCCGCTGGCGGCGACCCAGCTCGTCCAGCTGAAGCTCGCCAACATGGTCACCGAGATAAGCCTCGGCCTGCAGGCGGCGCTCCGCGTCGGCCGGCGGCTCGATGCCGGCGAGCTGATCCCCGAGACGATCAGCCTGATCAAGCGCAACAATTGCGGCAAGGCGCTCGACATCGCCCGCCAGGCCCGCGACATGCACGGCGGCAACGGCATCTCCGCCGAATTCCAGGTGATGCGCCACGCCTGCAACCTCGAGACGGTCAACACCTATGAGGGCACCCACGACGTCCACGCTTTGATCCTCGGCCGCGCGATCACCGGCATCGCCGCCTTCTGACGGCTCCCCCCGAGGGGGAGACGAAAATACTTTGCGATCAGCGGCTTGCCAGGCAAGCCCGCTTGTCTTATGGGGCGCGGCTCAAACGGGGCGCCGGGCGGAGGGATTTCCTATGAGTTTCATGCTGGTAAGCGTTGCTTTTCTTTCGTTTTCGGCGTTCCAGGCCGATCAGGGCGCGGCCTCCGGCAGCGGCGCCGGCCTCGCCGGCGACAATCGCGATCAGGCCGAGGGGACCAACAACAGCGAAGGCGTCGACGCCAATGGCGAGCGCCGCATCTGCCGCCGGATCACCGCCACCCGCACCCATCAATACCGGCGCGTCTGCCTGACCGCCCGCCAGTGGCGCGAGTTCGACGACAATAACGGCTGATCAGCCGCGCCGGCGCCTGAACAACAGGATCGGCGCGTCCTTGTAGCGGGCGTCCTCGGGGGCGCCGAAGCCGAGCTTCTCCGCCACCCGGATCGAGGCCGTGTTGGCGGCGTCGATGATCGCCGGAATCTCTGGCGGCGCGTGGGCCGAATCGATCCAGTCGAGCGCGGCGCGGCCGGCCTCGGTGGCGAACCCCTGCCCGCTCGCCCCGGCGGCGAACAGCCAGCCCATTTCCGGGAGGTCCTCGATCGAGGGAGTCATGCCGCGCTTGAAGTCGGCGAAGCCGATCTGGCCGATCATCCTGGCGTCGGCGCGCCGCTCGACCGCCCAATAGCCCCAGCCGAACAGGCCCCACAGCCCGGCGCCGTTGAGCAGCTTGCGCCAGCTCTCCTCGCGGGTCAGCCCCTGCCCGCCGAGATGGCGCATCACCTCGGCGTCGGCCATCATCGCCGCCTGGGCGTCGGCGTCGCCGGCGCGGAACGGGCGCAGCGTCAGGCGCGCAGTCTCGAGGACCGGGCACGCCCCCGTCATGATCGCAAAGCCGGATCCCGGCCTTCGGCTTTGCCGAAGTTTATCCTGAGCGCCGCCGCAGGCGGCGTCGTAGGACCGGGATGACGGCCTGTCGGGGCCGTCACTTTTTGCCGAGGCTGAGACCGCCGAAGCGCTTGTTGAAGCGCGCCACCTGGCCGCCGGTGTCGATCAGCTTCTGGTTGCCGCCGGTCCAGGCCGGGTGGACCTTGGGATCGATGTCCAGTTGCAGCGTGTCGCCTTCCTTGCCCCAGGTCGAGCGGGTCTCGAAGGTGGTGCCGTCGGTCATCTGCACCTTGATCATGTGGTAATCGGGGTGGGTATCGGTCTTCATCTTATTGATCTTCCGTGGTTTTGGCTGGTTCCGACCAGCCTCGAAGAAAAGCAGAGGGGCGCTCTACAGGCTGGGGCCGCGATTGACAAGCCGTGCGCCGGCGCCCTAGCCTTGCCGGCGTGAAGGTGCCGCCCGTCGAACGGCGGTGAAAATGGGAAGCCGGTGACACAATCCGGCGCTGTGCCCGCAACTGTGAGCGGCGAGCCCCTTCCCTCAAGCGGGAAGACCAGGCCCAGACCCGCAAGCCAGGAGACCTGCCTTCGCCGTCGTCCGCGCCCCGGCCGGGACCAGCCTGCGGTGCGTGGCGCCGCTCGGCCTCACGCTCGCGCGGCTCCTCCGAGGCGACATTTTGATATGTCGTTTCAGGAGGATAGAATGAGCATCTTAATTCCGATCTTAGCATTGCAGACGATCGTGGTGACGGCCTCGCGGCAACCCGTGGCCGCCCGGGACGCGCCGGCCTCGGTCACCGTTTTCGAGCAGGACGCGCTCGACGATCTCGCTTTGCCGGCGGTGCCCGATCTGCTGCGCCTGTCGCCGGGCCTCGCGGTCGCGACGACCGGTCCGCGCGGCACCCAGACCCAGGTCCGGATCCGCGGCGCCGAAGCCAATCACACCCTCGTCTTCCTCGACCGCATCCGGTTCAACGATCCCGCCGCCGGCAACGAGGCGCGGTTCGAGCTGCTGACCGCGGATTCGCTGGCCCGGCTCGAGATCGTCCGCGGGCCGCAATCGGCTTTGTGGGGAAGCGAGGCGCTGGGCGGGGTGATCGCGGCGGAGAGCGCCGACCCGTTCCGCGGCGGCGGCTTTGCCGGGGCGGCCGAATATGGCAGCCTCGACAGCGCCCGCCTGTCGGCGCGCTACGCGGCCCGCGCCGGCACCGTCGGCGTCATGGCGTCGGCGGGATGGCTGAGCAGCGCCGGCATCGACTCGTTCGGCGCCGGCGGCGAGCGCGACGGCTTCGACAATCGCTCGGCGAGCCTCAGGATCGAGGCGCGGCCGTCGCCGGCCGTCCGCTTCGGCCTGACCGGCCACTGGATCGAAGGCAAAAGCCAATATGACGGCTTCGATCCCGTCACCTTCCTGCGTGCCGACACGCTCGACGAGACGCGCAACCGGATCGGCGCAATGCGCGGCTGGGCCTCGGCGGCATGGAGCGGCTGGCAGGCCGAGGCGAGCGCCTCGTATCTCGACAGCGCCAACCGCAACCGCCTGGGCGGCGCGCCGCTCAACCGCACGTTCGGCGACCGGCTGGCCCTGGCGGCGCAGGTCTCGCGCCGGATCGGCGGTCACCGGCTGATCGCCGCGATCGACCATGAGGAGGAGGATTTCCGCGCCCGCGACACCGCCTTTTTCGGCGGCACCGACCAGGACCGCTCGCGCCGCCTCACCGCCGTCGCCGGCGAATGGCGGGCCGAGTGGAGCCCGGCTCTGGCCACCGACCTTGCCGTGCGGCACGACAGCTTCAGCGCGTTCCGCGACGCGACCACCTTGCGGGCCTCGGCGCTGCTCCGGCCCGCGCCCGGGCTCACCCTGCACGCCGCTTATGGCGAGGGCATCGCCCAGCCGACCTTCTACGATCTCTACGGCTTCTTCCCCGGCTCGTTCGTCGGCAATCCGGGCCTCAGGCCGGAGCGGTCGCGCGGCTGGGAGGCGGGCGCCGCCTGGGCCAGCGCCCGGTTCGGCCTCGCCGCGACCTGGTTCTCGGCGCGGCTCGGGGACGAGATCCTCGACGTCTTCGGCTTCCCCTCGACCACCCGCAACGCCGACGGGGCGAGCCGGCGCGACGGCGTCGAGCTCAGCCTCGCCTGGCGCCAAGGCGATCGGCTCGACCTCGCCGCCAGCTACACCTGGCTCGACGCCGACGAAGGCGCGGCGCGGGTGCGCGAGCTCCGGCGGCCGCGGCACAGCGCCAGCCTGATCGCGCACGGCCGCGCCGGGACTTTGCGCTGGGGCGCCAGCCTCGCTTATGTCGGCCGGCGCCGGGATACGGACTTCGACCTGTTCCCGGCGGCGACGGTGCGGCTTCGCGCCTACGTCCTCGCCTCGGCCAATTTCGCCTATCACCTGCTGCCGGGGCTCGAAGCCTATGCCCGCGTCGAAAATGCGTTCGACGCCGATTATCAGGACGTGGTCGGCTACGACACGCCGGGGAGGACGGCCTATGCGGGCCTTCGCGTCGCTTTCGGCGATTAGCCTCGCCCTCGCCGCGCCGGCGGCGGCGGCCGCGCCGCGGCGGGTGGCGTCGCTCAACCTGTGCACCGACGAGCTCGTCCTCGCGCTCGCGGCGCCGGGCCAGATCGCCTCGGTCACCCATCTCGCCCAGCAGGAGGCGGAGACGCCGCTGTGGCGGCAGGCGCGGCTTTACCCGCGCAACGACGGCAGCCTGCTGTCGGTCGCCGGGCTTCGGCCCGATCTCGTCGTCACCATGGGCGGCGGCGCGCGCGATCGCCTGCGCATCGCCCGGCGGCTCGGCATCGACACCCTCGACCTCCCCTTCGCGCAGAGCCTCGGCGACGTCGCCGCCGCCATCGCGCGGGTCGCGCGCGCGCTCGGCCGGCCGGCGGCGGGGAGCGCGCTGCTGCGGCGGATGGCGGCGCTGATCCGGAGCGCGCCCACCGCCCGGAGCGATTCGATCTGGCTCGGCGGCGGCGGCCGCACAGTCTCCGCCTTCGGGCTGGAGGCGCAATGGATGGCGCTGGCCGGGATGGGCCAGCGGCCGATGGCCGGCGACCGGGTCGCGCTCGAGACGCTGATCGTCCGGCCGCCGGCGGTGCTGCTGCGCAGCGACTATCGCCAAGGGCAATATTCGAACCAGCAGCGCTGGCTCTCGCACCCGGCCGCGGCGATGGCGCACGGCGGCCGCCGGATCGCCACCGACGGCCGGCTGTGGACCTGCATGGGGCCGCTGCTGATCGGCGAGATCTACCGGCTTCGGCGCGAGATTGCGGAATGAGCTGGCGCGCCTTCCTGCCGCCGCTGCTCGCGGCCGCCTTCGCCGCTTCGCTGCTGCTGCCGCTGGCGCCGCTGCTCGGGCTCGACCGCGGCCTGGCGATTGCGGTGCTGGTCGAGCTGCGCCTGCCCCGCGCCCTGCTGGCGCTCGCTTACGGCGCCACCCTGGCCGCGTCGGGGGCGGCGATCCAGGCCCTGTTCGCCAATCCGCTCGCCTCGCCCGACCTCACCGGCACGACCAGCGGCGCCGCGCTGGGCGCCGTCGTCACCGCTTATCTGTTCGGCTTCGCCGCGCCGGTCGCCTTGTCGCTCGGCGCGGTGCTCGGCGCGCTGGCGGCGCTCGCGCTGCTGCTCGCTCTGGCCGGACCGAAAGCGGAGACCGCCACCCTGCTGCTCGCGGGCCTCGCGATCAGCGCGCTCGCCGGCGCGCTGACCACGCTGGCGCTGGCGCTCGCCCCCTCCCCCTTCGCCTTTTACGACGCCTATGACTGGCTGATGGGCTCGCTGATCGACCGCAGCCTCGATCAGGCCGCCTTCGCCGCCGTGCCGGGCGTGCTGACGATCCTGCTGCTGCTTCGCCACGGACCGGCGCTGGACCGCCTCGCCCTTGGCGAGGATGTGGCGCAATCACTCGGCGACGACGTCGTCAGGCTGCGGGTCGAGATCGTCTGCCTGACCGCTTTCGGGGTCGGCGCCTGCGTCGCGATCTGCGGCGCGATCGGCTTCATCGGCCTCGTCGCGCCGATCTTCGCGCGGCGGCTGACCCGCGGCCACCCCGGGCGGGCGATCCTGCCGGCGGCGATGATCGGCGCCTTGCTGCTCAGCCTCGCCGACCTCGCGGTGCGGCTGGCGCCGCTCGGGCGGACGTTGCCGATCGGTGTCGTCACCGCGCTGATCGGCGCCCCCTTCTTCCTCTGGCTGGTCGCCCACATGCGCTGGAGGCTGAGGTCATGATCCTCCATGCCAGCGGCCTTTCCCTTCCCGGCCGCCTGACCGAGGCCTCGCTCGATATTGCCGGCGGCGAGCTGGTCGGGCTGGTCGGGCCGAACGGCAGCGGCAAGACCAGCCTGCTCCACGCGCTCGCCGGGATCGGCAGGCCGTCGGGGACGGTGCTGCTCGACGGCGTCGATCCGCGGACCCTGAGTCCGGCGCAGCGCCCCGCCTGGCTGACCTATCTGCCGGCGAGCCGCGACGTCGCCTGGCCGCTGCTGGCCCGCGACCTGATCGCGCTGGGCGGCGGCGGCAGTTCTGTCGCCGGGCTCGATCTCGACGCCTTGCTCGACCGGCGGGTCGACACGCTGTCGACCGGCGAGCGCAGCCGGGTGCTGATCGCCCGGGCGCTGGCGCCGCGGCCGAAGCTGCTGCTGCTCGACGAGCCGACCGCCAATCTCGATCCGCTCTGGCAGATCAGGCTGATGGAGCGGATTCGGGAGGAGATTGCGGGCGGCGGCCGCGCCGCTTTGGTGGCGATCCACGATCTCGACGCGGCCGCGCATCATGCCGATCGCGTGCTCGTCATGGACGGCGGCCGGATCGCCGCCGAGGGCCTCGACGGGCCGCACGTCGCCGCCATATTCGGGGTCGAGCGGGTCAGCGGTCGCTGGCGGGAGGCGGATCGGCGATCATCGCCGTGAAATCCGCCTGCGCGGCGAGCTTGTCGCCGACATAGGCCTTGCCGGCGAACTTGCACACGGTGGCGCGCTTCTGGACGAACTCGACCTCGAGCCGGAGCAGCACGCCGGGCTCCACCGGCTGGCGGAACTTGGCGCCGTCGATCGCCATGAAATAGACGAGCTTGCCGGAGCCGGCGAGGCCGAGCGATTCGACCGCGAGCACGCCCGCCGCCTGGGCGAGCGCCTCGACGATCAGCACGCCCGGCATGATCGGCCGGTCCGGGAAATGGCCGGCGAAGAATTGCTCGTTGATCGTCACCGCCTTGGTGGCGACGATCCGTTCGTCGATCACCAGCTCCTCGACCCGGTCGACGAGCAGCATCGGGAAGCGATGCGGCAGCGCCGCCATGATCCGTCGCACGTCGAAGGATCGGCTGGCGGCGCTGACCGGATCGGCCATCAGCGGCCCTGCGGGCGCGGCCGGTTCTGCTGGGGCTGCGGCTGCGCCGGAGCCGGCGCCGCGGCCGGCTGCTGCTGCGGCGGCGGCGCATTGATGTTGAGCGGCGTGTTGTTCTGGTTGACGATCGCGAGCACGGCGGGGGTGATGTCGAGCGCCGGGGCGGCGGTGATCAGGCCGCCGCGGTCCATGACGATGGTCGCGCCGCGCTGCTGCATGACGGTGGTGATCGCGGGCTGGATGCGCTGGCCGATCTGCTGGCGGACGAAGGCGATGTTGCGCTGGATCCGCTCGCGCTCGGCGCCGACTTCGCGATCGGCGTTCTGCTGCATCTGCTGATAGCCCTGGATTCGGGCGGTGAGCGCGGCGTCGGGCTGGCCGCCGGCCGGGATCGCATTGACCAGCGGCTGGATCGCCCGCGCCTCGGCGTCGATCTGCGCGGCGAGCTGCTGGGCGCGGGTCTGCAAAGCGGAGCCCTGGGCCCGAAGCTGGGTGTTCGCCGCGGTGCATTGGGTGCAGGTGTCGAAGATCTGGTCGAGGTTGACGACGGCGATGACCGGCGCCGGCAGCGGCTGCGCCGGAGCGGCCGCGGGCATCGCGAAGGCGAGCGCAGCCAAGGCCGAGCTGAAGAGATATTTGTTCATCAGAATGCAGTCCCTACGTTGAAAGTGAAGAGCTTGGTGTCGTCGCCCGGCTCGTGGAGGAGCGCTCGGGCGATGTCGATTCGGAACGGCCCGAAGGGCGAGTTCCAGTTGACCCCGAATCCGATCGAGAGGCGCGGGCTCGGCGAATCGCCGAGATAGACTTCGCGGAACGGCGGCACGCCGTTGGTCTGGGTCAGGCCGGCGCCGCAGGTCTGGTTGATCGGGATGGTGGTGACGACGCCGTTGGCGTCGGTGCACCGGTTGAGGGTGAGCGCGCTGCCCGGCGCGATGTCGAGCAGCACCGGCCGCCGCACGCCCCACAGCGCGCCGACATCGACGAAGATGGACGGCCTGAGGCCGAGCTCGCGGACGCTGTCGCCGAGCGGGATTTCGAGCTCGGCGCGGGCGAGATAATAAGCGCGGCCGCCGAGCGAATCGTCGTGGATGCGCTGGCGGTCGGTCGACAGCACGACGTTGGACACGTTGCCCATCGCGTCGATGTCGTAATCGTAGGGCGTGCGCTGGATGCGCGGGCCGACGCCGCGGATGTCGAAGCCGCGCATTTGCGGGCTGCCGAGGAAGAAGCGGTCGGTGAGGCGGACCGGATCGACATTGGGCGCGCCGTTGTCGAAGCTGTGGATGTAGCCCGCCTCGCCGCTGATCGAGAAGATGAAGTGGCGGTAGATGTCCCAATATTTGGCGCCGCTGATGCGCGAGCGGATATAATGGACGTCGCCGCCCAGGCCGGCGAAGTCCTGGCTGAACACCAGGCGTTCGCCGTGGCTCGGGCGGAGCCGGTTGTTGAGCGTGTCCCAGACCAGCGAATAGCCCGCCGACGAGGTCAGCCGGTTGCCGATCGTGTCGCACAGATAGCGGCTGGCGAGCAGCGGATCGCACTGCGCCGGCAGCGGCCCGGTGCCGTCCGGATCCGAATAATAAAGATCCTGGTTGATGCTGACCTGATCGTAGTTGAGGCCGTAGCGCAGCGCCACCTGGAGCGACTCGGTGAGCGGGATGCCGGCGCGGATCTGGCCGCCGGTGGTGGTCTGCTCATAGGTCGTCGTGCGGTCGTTGCCGAAGAAGTTGAAGCTGTTGAGGTCGCGCCGGTAGATGTCGAAGCCGATCGCGATGTTGCGATCGAACAAATAGGGCTCGGTGAAGCCCAGCTCGATCGACTTGGAATAGCTCGAATAGTTGATCTGGGCGCGCAATTCCTGGCCGCGGCCCATGAAATTGCGCTGGCGGACCGAGGCCTGGAGGAGAAAGCGCTCGATGCTCGAGAAGCCGGCCGAAAGCTGCAGCTCGCCGGTCGCGCGTTCCTCGACCTCGACTCCGAGCACGACCCGGTCGGGGGCCGAGCCCTGCTCCTGCTGGATCTCCAGATTCTCCTGGAAATAACCCAGCGACTGGATGCGGTCGCGCGAGCGGCGGACCCGGACATTGTTGAACGGATCGCCCTCGGCGAGGCGGAACTCGCGGCGGATGACCTTGTCGCGGGTGGTGGTGTTGCCCGAGATGTCGATCCGCTCGACATAGACGCGCGGAGTCTCGGCGACCCGGAAGGTGACCCCCATGGTCAGGTTTTCGCGGTTGCGGTTGAACGCCGGGCGGACGTCCGAGAAGGCATAGCCGAACGCGCCGGCAAGCTCGTTCAGCTGGGTGACCGTGTCCTCGACCTGCTGGGCGTTGTACCAGTCGCCGCTGTGCATCGGCAGGCGGGCGCGCAGCCGCTCCGCGCTGAAATCGCGAATGTCGCTTTCGACCGAAAGGTCGCCGAACTTGTAGCGATTGCCCTCGTCGACGACATAGGTGACGATGAAGTCGCGCCGGTCGGGGGTCAGCTCGGCCACCGCCGAGACGACCCGGAAATCGGCATAGCCCTGGGTCAGGTAGAATTGCCTGAGCTTCTGCTGGTCGTAGGCCAGCCGGTCGGGATCGTAGGTGTCGCGCGAGCTGAAGATGTTGAACCAGACATGCTCGCGCGTCGCCATCTCGCCGATCAGCCGGCGGTCGCCGAAATGCTCGTTGCCGATGATGTTGATGCGGCGCACGCGCGACCGCGGCCCTTCGTTGATCTCGAACACGACGTCGACGCGATTCTGGTCGAGCTGGACGATCTTCGGCTCGACGCTGGCGCCGTAGCGGCCCTGGCGGCGGTAGAGCTCGATGATCCGGGCAACGTCGGCGCGGGCGCGCGAGCGGGTGAAGATCTGGCGCGGCGCGAGCCGGATCTCCGGCGTGATCTTGTCGTCCTTGATGCGCTGGTTGCCCTCCAGGACGATGCGGTTGATCACCGGGTTTTCGCGGACCTGGATGATCAGATTGCCGGTGTCGGCGCCGGCGATGACGACGTCGGCGAACAATTCGGTCGCGTAGAGGTCCCGCAGCGCTTGGTCGAGCCGCTCCTGGTCGTAGGGCTCGCCGATCCGGAGCGAGGTGTAGGACAGCACCGTCTCCGGCTCGAGCCGCTGGTTGCCGGCCACCGCGAGCGAGGCGATGGTCCGCGTCGGCTGCGGCTGGACCGTGACCGGCGGCGGCGGCAGAGTCGGCCCCGCCCCCTGCGCGGGCAACGCCGCCGGAGGCTGGCCGGTTTGCGCCCCAGCGGGCGCGGCAAGGCCGGAAAGGATCGTCCCGAGCAGCAGCGCGGAGCAGAATCTGCGACCTTTTGGAAATACTTCGTTCGCCGTCACGCGTTCCCGCCTTCGATAAAAACAGCCGGGTCCAGCGCCCGGCTCACTCCCTGTCGCTGCCCGCCCTGCCCGATCATGGCTAGCCGATCAAGCGGCCAAGCCCGCTAAACAGACCAAAAGAGGCCAAGTCGTTGAACGTGACGAAGATCATCAACGCCAGCAACACCGCAAGGCCGGTTCTGAACGCCCACTCCTGGGCCGCCGGCTTGAGCGGTTTCCGCCTGACTCCCTCAACCACGTAGAACAGCAAATGCCCGCCATCCAGCAGCGGGATTGGCAACAGGTTGATGAATCCCAGATTAATTGAAACCACGGTCATAAACCAGAAGAAGGCGATCCAGCCGAGGCTCGCCTGCTGGCCCGACACCTCGGCGATCTTGAGCGGCCCGCCGAGCTCCTGGACCGAGCGGCGGCCGGTGACGACCTGGCCGAGCGCAACCACCATCGATTCCACGATGCCCGCGGTCGTCCTGATCGCGGTGCCGGGGAGCCGGCTGAGCGGCAGCGGTGCGAATTCCAGCGCGCCGCCCGGGCGGATGCCGAGCAGCCCGACCCGCGCCCGGTTGCCGAAGCCGTCGTCGCGCATCTCGGCGCGGGTGGTGGCTTCGAGCGCGATCTCGCGGCCGCCGCGCCGGACGGTGAACGCCATATGCTCGTCCGGACGGAGCGCGATATAGCCCTGCAGGTCGGCGAAGGTGGCGATATCGTTGCCGTCGACGCCGACGACCTGATCGCCGGGGCGGAAGCCGGCGGCCGCCGCCGCCGTCCCCGGATCGACCCGGCCGACATAGGCCGGCGTGGTCGGATAGCCGACCGCGGCGAAGATGATCATGAAGGCGAGGATCGCGAACAGGAAGTTGGTGAGCGGGCCGGCGGCAACGATGATGAAGCGCTGCCAGAGCTTCTTCGCCTGGAAGGTCTGGGCGCGCTCGTCGGCGGGCAGCGACAGCCATTCGTCGCTCGGCGTGCTGGCCGGGTTCATGTCGCCGGCGAACTTGACGTAGCCGCCCAAAGGCAGCCAGCCGACCTTCCAGCGGGTCCCGCGCCGATCGGTCCAGCCGGTGATCTCCCGGCCGAAGCCGATCGAGAAGGTGTCGGCCTTCACCCCGAACCAGCGGCCGGCGAAATAATGGCCGAGCTCGTGGATGAAGATCAGCGGGCCGATGACGAGCAGGAACGCCAGGATCGTGAAGGCAAAGCCAGGACTGTTCAATTGCCGATCTTTCCTGTCACCTCGGCGGCCACGCGCCGGGCCCCGCGGTCTATCTCGAGCACCTCGTCGATCGACGCCGGCGCCGGCGGGTCGTAGCGGTCCAGCACCGCGCCGACCACCGAGGCGATATCGAGGAAAGTGACGCGGCTTTCAAGGAAAGATGCGACCGCGACCTCGTTGGCGGCATTGAGGATCGCCGGCTTGGCGCCGCCCTGGGCCAGCGCCCGCCGGGCGAGGCCCAGCGCCGGGAAGCGCTCCGGATCGGGCGCCTCGAAGGCGAGCGTGCCGAGCGAGACGAGGTCCAGCGGCTCGCACGGCGTGGCCATCCGCTCCGGCCAGGCGAGCGTATGCGCGATCGGCACCCGCATGTCGGCCGGCCCCAATTGGGCGAGCAGCGAGCCGTCGACATATTCGACCAGGCTGTGAACCACCGATTGCGGGTGAACGACGATGTCGATCGCTTCGGCCCCGACCGGGAACAGGTGGAAGGCCTCGATCAGCTCCAGGCCCTTGTTCATCAGGGTCGCGCAGTCGACCGAGATCTTCGCGCCCATCGACCAATTGGGGTGGGCGACCGCTTCGGCCGGGGTGGCGGCGCGCATCCGCTCGATCGGCCAGGTGCGGAACGGGCCGCCGCTGGCGGTGAGGATGATCCGGCGCACGCTTTCCGGGCGGGTGCGATCGAAGCACTGGAAAACCGCATTATGCTCCGAATCGACCGGCAGCAAGGTCGTGCCGCTCGCCGCCGCGGCGCGGGTCATCAACGCCCCGGCCGAGACCAAGGCCTCCTTGTTGGCCAAAGCGACGGTGCCGCCGCCTTCGAGCGCGCGCATCACCGGCTTCAGGCCGGCGGTGCCGACGATCGCCGCCATCGTCCAGTCGGCGCCGGACGCGGCGGCGCCGGCGATCGCCGCCTCCCCCGCCGCGGCCTCGGTGCCGCTGCCGGCGAGCGCCTCCTTGAGCGCGCCGAGCAGCGCGGGGTCGCCGATGACGGCCTGCTTCGCAGCGAAGCTCCTCGCCAGCCCGGCGAGGCCGGCGACGTCCTTGTGGGCGGTCAGCGCGAGGATCTCGTAGCGCTCGCGATCGCGGCCGATCAGATCGAGGGTGGAGCGGCCGACCGAGCCGGTGGCGCCCAGGATGGTGACGGTGCGGCGGCTCACGAGGTCCAGAACCCGGCCATCAGCAGCAAGGTGGTGACCAGGGCGACCGCGAGCAGCCCGTCGAGCCGGTCGAGCACGCCGCCATGGCCCGGCAGCAGCGTGCCGCTGTCCTTGACCCCGGCGCGGCGCTTCACCCAGCTCTCGTAGAGGTCGCCGAGCTGGGCGGCGAGGCCGAGCGGCGCGCCCATCCAGAGGAAGAACCATTCCATCTCGAACAGATAGGCGACCGCCCAGCCGAGCAGCGCCGCACCCGCCATGCCGCCGATCAGCCCGGCCCAGGTCTTGTTCGGGCTGATCCCGGGTGCCAGCTTCGGCCCGCCGATCGCGCGGCCGGCGAAATAGGCGAAGATGTCGGTCGCCCAGGTCACCGCGAACACCCAGAAGACGAGCACTTCCCAGACCCAGGAGAGGCTGAGCAGCGCCAGGCTCGGCAGCCCGACATAGACGAAGCCCCAGCCCATCGCGACTCGGCGGCTCGCCGCCCCGATCAGCAGGCCGAGGACGGCGATCGCGGCGAAGCCCCGCCAATTGGCGGCGAGATCGCCGCCGTCGAACTCGACCAGCTCCAGGCCTGCCGGATAGAGATATTCGGCGATGGCGGGCAGCGCCGCCGCCATCGTGCCGGCCGCGACATAGGCCCAGAGCCTCGGCGCGCGGTGCATGTCCGCCCATTCGATCAGCATCACCGCCGCCGCCGCGGCGACCAGGGCGCGGAACCACCAGCCGCCGAAATAGGCGGCCGCGATCGCGACCGCGATCATCACCAGGCCGGCGGCCAGGCGGGTCGGCAGATCGCTCATCGGCCGCCGTAGCGCCGTTCGCGCTGGGCAAACGTCGCGAAAGTGCCACGCAACGTATCGCCGTTGAAATCGGGCCAGAGCGTGTCGACGAACAGCAATTCGGCATAGGCCGCCTGCCAGAGCAGGAAGTTCGACAGGCGATGCTCGCCCGAGGTGCGGATGATGAGGTCGAGCGGCGGCAGGTCGGCGGTGTCGAGCTCCGCCTCGATCGCCGCCTCGTCGATCACGCCCTTGGCCGCGGCTCGGCGCGCCGCGTTCACGATCTCGGCCCGGCCGCCATAATTGAGGGCAATGGCGAGGGTCATCCGGCGGTTGCCCGCAGTCTTGGCGACTGCCCGGTCCACCATCGCCGAGACGTCGGCATCGAACGCCTTGTGATCGCCGAGGATCCTGAGGCGAATCCCTTCCTTGTGAAGGCTGTCGAGCTCGCGCTGCAGATAATATCTGAGCAGGCCGGTGAGATCGCTGATCTCCTGCGCCGGGCGGCGCCAATTTTCCGACGAGAAAGCGTAGAGGGTGAGGCATTCGACACCGGCCTCGCCGGCGGCGCGCAGCACGGCGCGGGCGGCCTCGGCGCCGGCACGGTGGCCGGCGGCGCGCGGCAGGCCGCGCGCCTTCGCCCAGCGGCCGTTGCCGTCCATGATGATGGCGACGTGGCGCGGGACGGAAGCAGCGTCCGGCCCGGCCTTCGCCGGTTCGGCGTTCACGTCTGGAGGATTTCCTTGTCCTTGGCGGCAAGCACCTGGTCGATCTCGGCGATGGTCGCGTCGGTCAGCTTCTGGACTTCGGCGCCGAGCCGCTTGTGCTCGTCCTCGCTGATCTCGTGCTTCTTCTCGTCGGTCTTGAGCCCGTCCATGCCGTCGCGGCGGACGTTGCGGACCGCGACCCGCGCTTTTTCCGCATATTGGTGGGCGAGCTTGGCGAGCTCCTTGCGGCGCTCCTCGGTGAGATCGGGGATCGGCAGGCGGATGTTCTGGCCGTCGACGACCGGATTGATGCCGAGCCCGGCGTTGCGGATCGCCTTCTCGACCGGGCCGACGTTGGACCGGTCCCAGACCTGCACCGACAGGAGGCGCGGCTCCGGCACGGAGATGGTCGCGACCTGGTTGAGCGGCATGTTCGCGCCATAGACCTCGACGTGGATCGGCTCGACCAGGGCGGTCGAGGCGCGGCCCGTGCGCAGGCCGCCGAGATCGTGCTTCAGCACCTCGACCGCGCCGTGCATCCGGCGCTCCAGATCCGCCTTGTTATAGGCCGACATCCTATCCTCCCTCGTTCGTGACGATCGTCGCGGTGCCGCCGCCGCCGAGCACTCGGGCGAGATTGCCCTGCTCGCGGACGTTGAAGACGACGATCGGAATGTTGTTGTCGCGGCAGAGCGCCACCGCGGTGGCGTCCATGACTTTTAGGTTATCCGACAAGACACGATCGAAAGTGACTGTTTCATAACGATTCGCATCCGGTTTTTGCTTCGGATCGGCATCGTAGACGCCATCGACGCTGGTGCCCTTGAACAAGGCGTCGCAGCCCATTTCGGCGGCGCGTAAGGCGGCCGCGGTGTCGGTGGTGAAGAAGGGGTTGCCGGTGCCGGCGGCGAAGATCACCACCCTGCCCTTCTCCATGTGGCGGACCGCCCGGCGGCGGATATAGGGTTCCGATACCGTCGCCATCGGGATCGCCGACTGGACGCGGGTGTCGACGCCGATCTTCTCGAGCGCATTCTGCATGGCGAGCGCGTTCATCACCGTCGCCAGCATGCCCATATAATCGGCGCTCGCCCGGTCGAAGCCCTTGGCGGCGCCGGCGAGGCCGCGGAAGATGTTGCCGCCGCCGACGACGAGGCAGAGCGCGTGGCCGTCCTCGACCGCCGCCTTGATCTCCTCGGCCAGGCGGGTGACGGTGGCGGGATCGATGCCGAACTGCTCGGGGCCCATCAGCACTTCGCCGGAAAGCTTCAGCAGGATGCGGTTGAAGCGCGGGCGCGGCATAAGCCTCCCTAAGGTCGTTCGTTCGGAGAAAAGCAGGCGGCGCGTACCTTAATCGGCGCGCGCCACCCTGCCAAGGCGATTAGGCGCCGAGCATCAGGCGACCGGCTCGGCCTTCTTCGCGCCGGCGGCGGCAGCGACCTCGGCCGCAAAGTCGCTTTCCTTCTTCTCGATGCCTTCGCCGAGCTGGAAGCGGACATAGGCCTTGAGCGCGATCGGCGCGCCGGCCTCCTTGCCGGCGGCGGCAACGACGTCCTCGACCCGGGTCTTGTTGTCGATCACGAACAGCTGAGAGAGCAGCGCGTTCTCCTTGCGGAACTTGGCCATCGCCCCCTCGACCATTTTGTCGATGATGTCCGCTGGCTTGCCCGATTCGGCCGCCTTCTCGCGGGCGATCGCGCGCTCGCGCTCGACCAGCGCCGGATCGAGCTCCTCGCCGCGCAGCGCCAGCGGCGCGGCCGCGGCGATGTGCATGGCGAGCTTCTTGCCCAGGTCCTCGAGCCCGGCGCCCTCGGCCTTGCTCTCGAGCGCGACGAGCACGCCGATCCGGCCGAGGCCGGGGGCCGCCGCATTGTGAACGTAGGAGGTGATGACGCCGTCCTCGACCTCGAGGCAGGCGGCACGGCGGATCGACTGGTTCTCGCCGATCGTCGCGATGTTGCTGGTCAGCTTCTCCTCGACGGTGCCGCCGCCCGGCCAGCAGGCGTCCTTGAGCGCTTCGATGTCGCTGCCGGTGCCAAGCGTGATCGCCGCGGCGGTGCGGACGAAATCCTGGAATTGCTCGTTCCTGGAAACGAAGTCGGTCTCGCTGTTGATCTCGACGATGGCCCCCTTCCGGCCCTCGACGGCGACCCCGACGAGGCCCTCGGCGGCGGTGCGGCCGGCCTTCTTGGCGGCGGCGGCGAGGCCCTTGGTCCTGAGCCAGTCGATCGCGGCTTCCATGTCGCCGCCGGTCGCTCCGAGCGCCTTCTTGCAGTCCATCATGCCGGCGCCGGTGCGCTCGCGCAATTCCTTCACAATCGCGGCCGTGATCTCAGCCATGTCTTATATCCTCTTGGTTTTCATTCGAAACACCGCTCGCCCTGAGCTTGTCGAAGGGCCTTCCTTCTTGTGAAGGAAGGGAGGGCTTCGACAGGCTCAGCCCGAACGGAAACGGGGCCCCAACCCCCTCAAGTTACGCTTCGGCCAGCGCCTGCTCGGCCGGCGGCTCGTCCTGGGCGCCGAGATCCTCGCCGCGCGCCTGGGCGCCGCCCTGCTTGCCGGCGAGCACCGCCTCGGCGATCGCATCGCAATAGAGGCGGATGGCGCGGCTGGCATCGTCATTGCCGGGAACCGGGAAGGCGATGCCCTGCGGGCTGACGTTGGAATCGAGCACCGCGACGACCGGGATGCCAAGCACATTGGCCTCCTTGATCGCGAGCTCCTCCTTGTTGGCGTCGATGACGAACATGACGTCGGGAATGCCGCCCATGTCGCGGATGCCGCCGAGGCTGAGCTCGAGCTTGTCGCGCTCGCGGGTGAGCTGAAGCACTTCCTTCTTGGTCAGGCCGGCGGTGTCGCCGGCGAGCTGCTCCTCGAGGCTCTTGAAGCGCTTGATCGAGTTGGAGATCGTCTTCCAGTTGGTCAGCATGCCGCCGAGCCAGCGATGGTTGACGAAATGCTGGCCCGAGCGGCGCGCCGCCTCGGCGATCGGGTCCTGGGCCTGGCGCTTGGTGCCGACGTAGAGCACCTTGCCGCCGGCGGCGACGGTCTGCCGGACGAAATCCAGCGCCCGCGCGAACAGCGGCACGGTCTGCGACAGATCGATGATGTGCACCCCGTTGCGCTCGCCGAAGATGTACGGCTTCATCTTGGGGTTCCAGCGGTGGGTCTGGTGGCCGAAATGCGCCCCGGCCTCGAGCAATTGCTGCATGGTGACGTCGGTGGACGCCATGATCGTTCTCCTTCCGGTTATGCCTCTGCAGGGCCGAGAGATCCCGGATCAGATCCGGGACACCGGTATGATGGCCCTGCATGTGGAATGCGGGCGCAGGTAGCGGCGATGGCAGCGGAAATCAAGCACCCGTCGGGGATCGGCCGCCCGCTTCGGGCCCCAACCAGCGCTCTGTCGGCCGCGTGCGTGGAACATTTTGTCGCTTGACAGTCGAACAAAACATGAACATGTACGGTTTCGGGAGCTAAATCGGGCTTCGGTTCGTTCTGCTGTGGATAAAAGAGGGGAAAAGCTGTGGCTCAATCGCTCTCGATCGTCTTCTTCCTGGGCCTGCTCGCCGCGCTCGGCCTGGTCCTCGAGCTCACCTTCAAGTCGCATTGGCCGCTTATCGTCGCCGCCTTGCGGGGGGTTCCGCCGGTGTCGGCGCCCCGGCAGGTGCCGGCGCGGCCGCGGCAGCGGCGCGCTGCCGCTTGATCCGCGCATAGCTCGCCATGCTGAACGGAGTCAGCGCGAGGTAGACGATCACCACGAAGCTCAGCGTATGCCATGGCGCGATGAACAGCGCCCCGCCCAGCAAAGCGATGAAGACGATCGCCTCCAGGCGCACGCTCCGCCGCAGCCTGAACGAGCCCAGCGACCAGGTGGCGAGGCTCGAAATGACCATGAATGCGGCAAAGGCCGACCACGGCGCGACCAGCCGGTAGTCCCTGAGCCACGCCCATTCCCCCTCGCTCGCCAGCCAGAGCAGGATCGGCAGCAGCATCAGCCCCGCCCCGGCCGGCGCCGGCACGCCGGTGAGGAAGCCGGCCGACTTGTGCGGCTGGTCCTCGGCGTCGATGCGGGCGTTGAAGCGGGCGAGCCGCAGCGCCATGCAGACGGCGTAGGCCAAAGCGAACAGCCAGCCGAAGCGCGGCAGCGCCTGCAGCACCCAGAGATGGACGATGATCGCGGGCGACACCCCGAAGGCGATGACGTCCGACAGCGAATCGAGCTCGGCGCCGAAGCGCGTCTGGCCGCGCAGCGCCCGGGCGATTCGCCCGTCCATGCCGTCGAGCAGAGCGGCGGCGCCGATGCAGGCGAGCGCCGCGTCCCAATCCGCCGAGATCGCGAAGCGGACCGCGGTGAGGCCCGAGCAAAGGGCGAGCGCGGTGATCGCGTTGGGAATGACCGCCCGCAGCGGAATTCCGCGCCGCGGCACGGCCCGCCTTTCCTCTCTCATTGGGCGACGCCCTCGATCAGCTCGGAGACGCCGGCGCGCGCGATGATCGTCTCGCCGGCGATCGCGCGCTGGCCGAGCAGCACCTGGGAGGAGGTGCCGGCGGGCAGATAGACGTCGACCCGGCTGCCGAACCGGATCAGGCCGACGCGCTGGCCGGGGCCGACGCGGTCGCCGACCTTGATCCAGGGGACGATCCGGCGCGCCACCAGGCCGGCGATCTGGGTGAAGGCGACCCGGGTGCCGTCGTCGCCCTCGACCAGGATGTGCTGGCGTTCATTGTCCTCGCTGGCCTTGTCGAGATCCGCGTTGAGGAACTTGCCGGCGATGTAGACCACCCGGGCGATCGTGCCGGCGATCGGAGTCCGGTTGATGTGGACGTCGAACACGCTCATGAAGATCGAGACCCGGATCACCGGCTCGTCGGTCAGCCCGCCCTCCCCGCACAGCTCGCGCGGCGGCGGCACCGTCGCGATCATGGTGACGAGCCCGTCCGCAGGGGCGACGATCAGCCCCTCGCCGAGCGGGGTGGTGCGGATCGGATCGCGGAAGAAGGCGGCCGTCCACAGGGTCAGCCCGGCCGCCAGCCAGCCGATGACGTCCCAGCCGAGCACCAGCCACAGCAGCACCGTCGCGGCGAGCGCGACGACGACGAACTTGCGCCCCTCGGGATGGACCGAAGGCCAGCGCCATTTGACGTTGGTGGTGACCAGATCCGGCTTTTCGAGCGACGACATCGGCCAGCCTTTAGGCGGTGCGGCGAAGCGAGACAACCGCGCGCCGGGGCGGTTGACAGGGTGACGCCACTGCTTAGGACGGCGCGCAACCCACGAACCTCACGAAAGCGCACAGCCCTCATGGCGAAGATCAAGGTGAAGAACCCCGTCGTCGAGCTGGACGGCGACGAGATGACGCGGATCATCTGGCAATGGATCCGGGAGCGGCTGATCCTGCCCTATCTCGACGTCGACCTGCTCTATTACGACCTCGGCATCGAGAAGCGCGACGAGACCGACGACCGGATCACGGTCGATGCCGCCAATGCGATCAAGGAGCATGGCGTCGGCGTCAAATGCGCGACGATCACGCCCGACGAGGCGCGGGTCGAGGAGTTCGGGCTCAAGAAGATGTGGCGCTCGCCCAACGGCACGATCCGCAACATTCTCGGCGGCGTCGTCTTCCGCGAGCCGATCGTGATCGACAACGTGCCGCGGCTGATTCCGAGCTGGACCGACCCGATCGTCGTCGGCCGCCACGCCTTCGGCGACCAGTATCGCGCCACCGACTTTCTCGTCCCCGGGCCCGGCAAGCTCACCATGAAATGGGAAGGCGCCAACGGCGAGACGATCGAGCACGAGGTGTTCGACTATCCGGGCAGCGGCGTCGCCATGGGAATGTACAATCTCGACGAATCGATCCGCGACTTCGCTTATGCCTGCTTCAACTACGGGCTGAACCGGGAATGGCCGGTCTATCTTTCGACCAAGAACACCATCCTCAAGGCCTATGACGGGCGCTTCAAGGACATCTTCCAGGAGGTTTACGACCGGGAGTTCCGCGACCGCTTCGTCGCCAAGCGGATCGCCTACGAGCACCGGCTGATCGACGACATGGTCGCCTCGGCGCTGAAATGGAGCGGCAAGTTCGTCTGGGCGTGCAAGAATTATGACGGCGACGTCCAGTCCGATCAGGTCGCCCAGGGCTTCGGCTCGCTGGGCCTGATGACCTCGATCCTGATGACGCCCGACGGCAAGACGGTCGAGGCCGAGGCGGCGCACGGCACCGTCACCCGCCACTACCGCATGCACCAGGCCGGCAAGGCGACCTCGACCAACCCGATCGCCTCGATCTTCGCCTGGACCGGCGGCCTCAAATATCGGGGGCGTTTCGACGGCACGCCCGAGGTCACCCGCTTCGCCGAGACGCTCGAACGGGTCTGCATCGAGACCGTGGAACAAGGCAAGATGACCAAGGATCTCGCCATCCTGATCGGCCCCGAGCAGGCTTGGATGACGACCGAGCAATTCTTCGAGGCGATCCGGGTCAACCTCGAGGCGGCGATGGCGGCGCAGGAGAGCCAGCCGGCCTGAAGACCTCCCCCGTCATTGCGAGGAGCGCAGCGCTACGCTCGCAATGACGCCTTGTCTGCGTCGGGCGATCTCACCTGCTCGCGCCTGATGCCGAGGCCGATGATCCGCCCGGGAATCCGCCGCAGCAGCGGGAAGCGGTCGAGCAGGCGGATGACGAGCGGCGCCTTGCGGATCGGCGCGCCGGGCTGAAGCAGCCGGCCGATGATCCGGTCCTGCGCCGCTTTCTGGCCGGCCTGGATCATCCGAGTCGGAAACAGCCGGCGCTGCTCGACCCGGCCGAGCAGCGGATCGACCTCCTCGCCCCGGCCGAGCGGCCCGGCGAGGATGTTGGCCGCCGCCACCGCGTCCTGGACCGCGAGGTTGATGCCGATCCCGCCGATCGGCGACATCGCATGGGCGGCATCGCCGATCGCGAGCAGGCCGGGCCGGTGCCAGCGGGTCAGCCGGTCGAGCTTGACGCTGAGCAGGTGGAGGTCGGTGATCTCGTCGAGCTCGGCGAGGTCGAGCTCAGGCGCGGCCGCCGCGACCTCCTCGCGGATCGCGTCGATGCCGCGCGCCTGATAGGCCTCCGCCGCGCCCTTGGGGATGAGGAAAGCGCATTGCCAATAATCGCCGCGGTCGATCAGCACGAGCAGCCGGCCGCGCTCGACATTGCCGCGCAGCCCGCCCTGCTGATCGTTCGGCTTGGCGATGCGGAACCAGAACACGTCCATCGGCGCGCCGAGATCCTCGACCGGAAGCAGCTGGCGGACGATCGAGGCGCGGCCGTCGGCAGCGAGGGTAAGGCGGCCGCGAAGCTCGCGGCCGTCCTCCAGCCGGCCTCCCGCCACCCTGCCCTGCTCCTCGACGAAGCCGGCGACCGGCGTGCACATTTCCAGCCGGAAGCCGGGATAGCCGGCCGCCGCCTCGCGCAGGAAAGTGAGAAAGTCCCATTGCGGCATCATCGCGATGAACGGCGCCGGCGTGGCGAGGTGGGAGAGATCGCCGATCGTCCATTCGCGCCCGGCCACCCGAAGCCGCGCCTCGGCGACCCGATTGTGCGGCCGTTCCAGGAAGCGCTCGAGCAGGCCGAGCTGGGCGAGGATTTCCATCGTCGAGGGATGAACCGTGTCGCCACGGAAATCGCGCAGGAAGTCGGCATGCTTTTCGAGGACGAGCACGTCGAGGCCGGCGCGGGCGAACAGCAGCCCCGCCATCATTCCGGCCGGGCCGCCGCCGACGATCAGGAGATCCGCGTCCATCGAGGCTGACAATCGCGCTCATTGCGGCATAAAGGCAAGATGACCCACGGCGAATTCGGCACTTCCGGACTCAGCGACGCGCTCGTCATCCTCGGCGCGGCCGGGATCGTCATCCCCGCTTTCGCCCGGATCCGGATCAGCCCGGTGATCGGCTTCATCCTGATCGGCATCCTGGTCGGGCCTTCGGGTCTCGGCGCGATGGTCGCCCGGCTGCCGTGGCTCAACTATCTGACCATCTCCAATCCCGAAGCGATCGCGCCGTTCGCCGAGCTCGGCATCATCCTGCTGCTGTTCTCGATCGGGCTGGAATTGTCGTTCCGCCGCTTGTGGGGGATGCGGCGGCTGGTGTTCGGGGTCGGCGCCGCCGAATTGCTGCTGTCGGCCGCGCTGATCGGCGTCGCCATCCATCTCGCCGGCCATGGCTGGATCGCCGCCTTCGCGCTCGGCACCGCGCTCGCTTTGTCGTCGACCGCGGTCGTGCTGCCTCTGGTCGGCACCGCCAGCCCGGTCGGCCGCTCGGCCTTCGCGATGCTGCTGTTCGAGGATCTCGCCTTGGTGCCGATCGTGTTCGCGCTCGGCGCGCTCGCGCCCACCGCGCAGGGCGGATTCGAGGGGCTGCTCCAGACCCTCGGGCTCGGCGCCGCGGTGATCGCGGCGATGCTGCTGCTCGGCCGCTTCGCGCTGCCGCGGCTGTTCGCGCAGGCGGCGCGGACCAAGAGCCCGGAGCTGTTTCTCTCGGTCAGCCTGCTCGTCGTCATCGCCGCCAGCCTCGCCACCGCCGCCGCCGGCCTGTCGCCGATCGTCGGCGCGCTCGTCGCCGGCGTGCTGATCGCCGAGACCGAATATCAGGGCGAGGTCGAGCTGATGACGGCGCCGTTCCGCGGCCTCGGCCTCGGCATCTTCCTGATCACCGTGGGGATGAGCCTCGACCTCGGCTTCATCCTCTCGGCCTGGGCGCAATTGCTCGCCGCCCTGGTCGGGGTGATGCTGGTCAAGACCGTGGTCACCGCCCTGCTGCTCCGGCTCGGCGGCAGGCGGCAGGCGGTGGCGGCCGAGGCGAGCCTGCTCATGGCCTCGCCCTCGGAAACCACGCTGATCGTGCTCGGCGCGGCTTCGGCGGCCGGGCTGATCGGCCGCGACACCGCCGCCTTCTGGCAGATCGTCACCGCGATGGGGCTGACCCTGACCCCCCTGCTCGCCCGCCTCGGCCGCGACGCCGCCCAGCGGATCGAGCGGCGCAGCGAGGACGACGCCGCGGCGCTGACGCCGAGCCGGGAGGAGCCGCGCGCGGTGGTGATCGGCTTCGGCCGGGTCGGCCGGCTGGTCGCCGAGATGCTCGCCCTGCACGGCAGGCCCTATGTCGCGGTCGATTCGGACATCGATTCGGTCAAGGCCGCCCGCGCCGAGGGCTTTCCGCTGATCTTCGGCGACGCCTCGCGGCCGGAATTGCTCGACCGGCTCAACCTCGGCCATGCCAGCGCCCTGATCCTCACCATGGACGATCCCGTCCAGGTGGTGCGGATGGTGAAGAGGGTGCGCGGCTGGTGCCCCGAGCTCACCATCGTCGCCCGAGCGCGCGACGCCGTCCATGCCGCCGAGCTCTATCGGGCTGGCGCCACCGACGCCGTCCCCGAAACGCTCGAATCCTCGCTCCAGCTGTCCGAGGCGGTGCTGGTCGATCTCGGCATGGCGATGGGCCCGGTGATCGCCTCGATCCACGAGAAACGCGCCGAGCTCAGGCAGCAGATCATGGAGATGGGCGAGCTGGACCGTGAGCCGCCGCAGCGGGGACGGCGGCTGCGGGATTCTAGGCGGGCATAGTCGCTTCATTGAGCGCGTCTATGATGGCCGCTATCGCCGCTTCCGCCTGCGATCCGTCCGGTCCGCCTCCCTGGGCCATGTCCGGTCGGCCTCCTCCTCCCTGCCCGCCGAGCTTCGCCACGGCCTTTCTTACCAGATCGACCGCATTGCGCCGGTCCACCAGATCGTCGGTGACCCCTACTGCCACTGACGCCTTTCCGTCATTCCGTGCGATTGCGACGGCGACGCCCGAGCCCAAGCTGGCCTTCGCGCTGTCGATCAGCCCGCGCAAATCCTTCGGGTCCAGGCCATCGACCACGCGCTGGAAGAACGGATGGCCACCGACAATTGCCTGGCCATGCGCGGTTGAGGTCGAATGGCCGGCGGCGGCGCCCGCAGCGGGTGCTATGGATGCTCCGCCGCCCATCGCCAGCGCCTTCTTCGCCTCGGCGAGCTCGCGCTCGAGGCGGCGGCGCTCCTCGACCAGCGCGGCGACCCGGGCGGGGACCTCGTCCGGCGCCGCCTTCAGCGCCGCGGCGGCCTCCTTGAGCCGATCCTCGCGCGCGGTCAGCCACAGCCTCGCCGCTTCCCCGGTCAGCGCCTCGATGCGGCGGACGCCGGCGGCGACCGCGCTCTCCGAGACGATCTTGAACAGCTGGATGTCGCCGAGCGCGCTCACATGGGTGCCGCCGCACAGCTCGACCGAATAAGCCGCCTCCTCCTCGTCGCCCATCGAGAGGACCCGGACCTCCTCGCCATATTTCTCGCCGAACAGCGCCAGCGCCCCGGCCTCGACCGCCGCATCGGGCGTCATCAGCCGGATGCCGACCGGCTTGTTCTCGCGGATGTGGCGGTTGACGTCGGCCTCGACGGTCTCGATCTCCGCGCGCGTTATCGGCTTGGGATGCGAGAAATCGAAGCGAAAATGGTCGGGCGCGACCAGGCTGCCTTTCTGGGTGACATGGCCGCCGAGCCGCCTGCGCAATGCGGCGTGGAGCAAATGGGTCGCCGAATGATTGGCGCGCACCTTCGAGCGCCGGGCCGAGTCGACGCTGAGATGGACGGCGTCGCCGACCGCGATCGCGCCCTTCAGGATCCTTGCATGATGGGCGTGGAGCTTGCCGAGCGGCTTCGACGTATCCTCAACTTCGGCCTCCAGCCCCTTGTCCGAGCTGATCTTTCCGGTATCGCCAATCTGGCCGCCGCTCTCGCCGTAAAAGGGCGTCTGGTTGGTCAGGATGACGACCTTGTCGCCGGCCGATGCCTGGTCGACGCGCGCGCCGTCCTTGACCAGGGCGGTGACCACGCCCTCGCCGTCATGGCCGAGATAGCCGGTGAACTCGGTCGCGCCCTCGGCCTCGGCGATGTCGAACCAGATGTCCTCGGAGGCCTTGGCGCCGCTGCCCTTCCAGGCGGCGCGGGCCTGCGCCTTCTGCGCGGCCATGGCGTCGTCGAAGCCGGCGCGATCGACTCCGAAGCCCTGGGCGCGCAGCGCGTCCTCGGTGAGGTCGTAGGGGAAGCCGTACGTGTCGTAGAGCTTGAACGCGGTCGCCCCGGGCAGGGTGTCGCCGGGCTTCATCGCGCCGGTCGCCTCGTCGAGCAGCCTGAGGCCGTTGGCCAGGGTCTGGCGGAAGCGGGTCTCCTCGAGCTTCAGGGTCTCCTCGATCAGCGGCTGGGCGCGGACCAGATCGGGATAGGCGGCGCCCATCTCGGCGGTCAGAGCGGGGACGAGCCGGTGCATCAGCGGTTCGGCGGCGCCGAGCAGGTGGGCATGGCGCATCGCCCGGCGCATGATCCGGCGAAGCACATAGCCCCTGCCCTCGTTCGCCGGCAGCACGCCGTCGGCGATCAGGAAGCCCGAGGCGCGCAGATGATCGGCGATCACCTTGTGGCTGACGCTGCCGGCATCCGTCTTGGTCAGCTCGGCCGAGGCGCCGATCAGCTCGCGGAAGGTGTTGATGTCGAAGACGTTGTGGACCCCCTGGAGCACGGTCGAGATCCGCTCCAGCCCCATGCCGGTGTCGATCGACGGCCGCGGCAGCTCGCGGACGATCTCATTGTCCTCCTGCTCGTACTGCATGAAGACGAGGTTCCAGATCTCGACGAAGCGGTCGCCATCCTCGTCCGGCGAGCCCGGCGGGCCGCCCGCGATTTGTGGCCCATGGTCGAAGAAGATCTCCGAGCAGGGCCCGCACGGCCCGTTGTCGCCCATCGCCCAGAAATTGTCCTTGGTGGCGATCCGGATGATCCGCTCGTCGGGCAGGCCGGCGATCTTCTTCCACAGGTTCCAGGCGTCGTCGTCGGTATGGTAGACGGTGACGGTGAGCCGATCCCGGTCGAGGCCGAACTCGCCGGTGATCAGCCGCCAGGCGAGCTCGATCGCCCGCTCCTTGAAATAGTCGCCGAACGAGAAATTGCCGAGCATCTCGAAGAAGGTGAGATGGCGGGCGGTATAGCCGACATTGTCGAGGTCGTTATGCTTGCCGCCGGCGCGGACGCATTTCTGCGAGGAAGCCGCGGTCGAATAGGGCCGGGTCTCGAGGCCGGTGAAGACGTTCTTGAACGGCACCATGCCGGCGTTGACGAACATCAGGGTGGGGTCGTTCTGCGGCACCAGCGGCGCCGAAGGCACGATTTGATGCCCTTCGCCCCCGAAATAGTCGAGGAAGGCCCGCCTGATGTCGTTGGTCGAGGTCATGAGAGGGATTTAGGCGACATGCTGCGCTGCGGCAAGCAAGGGCTCGGACCGCGGGCGGGCGGCCCAAAACTGACGAAGTTGAAGGCTTCGAGGCCGAATCCCGTCAGCTTTGTCAGCTTTCGCGCTTCCGGGGCCGGTTGGGCGAGGCGATCGGTCGGAGCCGGGCGGAAGCGTCCCATGACGGGAACATAGCGCGAACAATGGCCAAAGACAAGGAAAGAGGATGCTGGGCGCTGCCGCGCGCGGGACGAGCCGCGCTTTTGCCCCCTTGCGCTTCGTCCGCAAAGGGTGAAGGCTGGACCTTTCCCCATGAGGCGCGCGGCCGCGTCTTCCCGCGGAGCCCGCGTGCGGCGAGCAGGAGACGCATATGCCCACCAGAGCTGCAGGCACCAGAACGATCGCGCTCGTGGGCCCCGGCGGGGCGGGTAAGACCAGCCTAGCCGAGGCCCTTCTTTTTGCCTCCGGCGCGACCGGCCGGCAGGGCTCGGTGGCCGACGGCTCGAGCGTCGGCGACGCCAGCCCCGAGGCGCGCGCCCGCGGCGGCTCGACCGAGCTCAACCTGCTGCATTTCGATTATTTGGACGACCGCTATGCGCTGATCGACGCGCCGGGATCGGTCGGCTTTGCCGCCGACGGCGCGCTCGGCATGGCCGCGGCCGATCTCGCCCTCGTCGTCGTCGATCCCGACCCGGCCCGCGCCCTGCTCGCCGAGCCGACGCTGCGCCGGCTGGAAGAGCTCGGCGTCCCGCACATCATCTTCGTCAACAAGATCGATCAGGCGCGAGGCTCGATCCAGGCCCTGCTGGAAGCGCTCCAGCCGATGTCGAAATCGCCCCTGATCGCCCGCTGGATCCCGATCCGCGACGGCGAGGCGATCACCGGCTTCGTCGATATCGCGCTCGAGCGCGCTTATTATTACCGCAAGGGCCAGCCTTCCGAGCAGAAGGAGATCCCCGCCGACCTCGCCGACCGCGAGGCGCTGGAGCGCAGCCAGATGCTCGAGCAGCTCGCCGACCATGACGACGCCCTGCTCGAGCAATTGCTGATGGACGAGATCCCGGACCGGCAGACGGTGTTCGACGACCTCGCCAAGGAGACCGGCCACGGCCAGATCGTCCCCGTCCTGTTCGGCTCCGCCCAGAACGGCTTCGGCGTGCGCCGGCTGATGAAGGCGCTGCGCCACGAGACGCCGGGGCCGGAGGCCGCGGCGGAGCGGCTCGGCGCGACCGGCAGCTGCGCGTTCGTGTTCAAGGTCAGCCATGGCGGCGCGATGGGCCGGCTTTCTTACGCCCGAATCTTCGGCGGCGCGCTCAAGGAGGGCCAGGAGCTGAAGTCGAGCGGCGGCGAGGCGGTGCGAATCGGCACATTGTTCGCCGTCCAGGGCGACAAGACCGCCAAGCTCGCCGAGGCCAAAGCGGGCGACGTCGTCGCGATCGCCAAGCTGGAGGGAGTCCATGGCGGCGAGTGGCTTGCCGCCGGCGCCGCGCCGCCGACCCCGGAGATCGCCCAGCCGGTGCGCAATTACGCGCTCGCCATCGCCACCAGGGACCGCAAGGACGACGTCCGCCTCTCGACCGCGCTGCACAAGCTCACCGAGGAGGACCGGGCGCTGACCTGGGAGCAGGACGAGGAGATGCACGAGACCCGCCTGCGCGGAGTCAATGACGAGCATCTCAAGGTGACGCTGGAGCGGCTCAGGCGGCGCTACGGCGTGCCCGTCGATTCGCGCCAGCCCGCGGTCGGCTACAAGGAATCGATTCGCAAGACGGTCACCCAGCGCGGCCGCCACAAGAAGCAGTCGGGCGGCCACGGCCAGTTCGGCGATTGCGTGATCGAGGTGAAGCCGCTGGCGCGCGGCGGCGGCTTCAGGTTCGACGACAAGATCACCGGCGGGGTCATCCCCAAGCAGTGGATCCCGGCGGTCGAGGCGGGGGTCAAGGACGCGCTCGCCAAAGGCCCGCTCGGCTTCCCGGTGGTCGACGTCGCGGTGACCCTGGTCGACGGCTCCTACCACACCGTCGACAGCTCGGAGATCGCGTTCCGCACCGCCGGCCGGATCGGCATGGCCGAAGCGCTTGCCCAGGCCGCGCCGCATCTGCTCGAGCCGGTCCAGAAGGTGACGATCACGGTGCCGAGCAACGCGACCTCGAAGGCGACCTCGGCGGTGGCGAGCCGGCGCGGGCAGATGCTCGGCATGGGCCCGCGCGAGGGCTGGTCGCGCTGGGACCTGATCGAGGCGCTGATCCCCGAGGCCGAGATGCAGGGCTTCGACGCCGAGCTGCGCTCGCTGAGCCAGGGGCTGGCGACCTACGAGGCGGAATTCGACCATCTCGCCGAGCTGAACGGAGCGCTCGCCGACAAGGTCGTCCACAAGGAGCTGGAGCCCGCCTAGACTCGGATTCGTTTGAACTCCGCCGCCGTTCGCCCTGAGCCCGAACGGGGTGGTTAGATCGCGATTGCGCCGTAGCGACAAGCGTGTTGAGATTTGATACGGTCCCGCGATGGCGGACGTCTTCCTGTCCTATGGGCGCTCCACGCGGCCGCGGGTTGCCGAGATCGGCGAGGCGATGGAAGCCGGCGGCTACAGCCTGTGGTGGGACAAGGCGCTGAACGCGTCCGACGATTATGCGATGGTGATCGAGCGCGAGATCGACGCCGCCCGCTGCGTCGTCGTCGCCTGGTCGGCGCAGGCGCGCCAGTCGCTGTGGGTGCGCGCCGAGGCCAATGAGGCGCTCGACAAGGGCAAGCTCGTCCAGATCAACCTCGACGCCTGCCGGCTGCCCTTGCCCTTCACCATGCTCCATTTCCTCGATTTCCGGCCGTGGCGGGGCGAGCGCGAGGGCTCGCCCTGGGCCGAGTTCGACGGCCGCGTCGGCGGCATGCTGCGCGGCGAGGCGTATGACGATTCGGCGGCGCCCGGGCCCGGCCCGGCGCTGCAGGGCTTCGGCAGGATGGCGCTGCTCGGCTGGGCGGCGATCCTGCTCGCCGCGCTGACCGCGGCGGCGGTGGCGATGGTCGCGACCGGCCGGCTGGCGCCGGCGACGTTCAGCGCGCTGACCCTGTTCGCGCTGGCGGCGGCCGCGATCCTGATGGCGCTCGCGGCCTTCGTGCTGGTCCGCGTCAGCCTGGCGTCGCGGCGATGAGCGGCCCGACCAACCGCCGCTTCGTGCGCAGCGCCTGGACCTTGCTCGCCTTCCAGTTCGCCGCCGCGGCGGGCGCGACCGGGCTCGCGGTCTGGGCGGCGACCAAGGTCCAGGCTCTGGTCGACCAGCGCGACCTCCTCCAGCAGCGCGTCAGCGAGCTCGAAGCGCAGCCGGCGCCAGCGCCGCCGGCGGCCGAAGCGCCGCCGGTCGAGGATGTGGCGGTGCCGGTCGAAACCCCCGCGCCGCCGCCACCGCCGCCGCCTCCGCCGCCTCCTCCACCGCCGCGCGGGCCGACGGCGACGGTGCCGGACCGCCCGGTCCGCACGCCGCCGCCGCGGCTGCGCCGGCCGCTGCCGCCGGTGATCGTTCCGGTGATCCCGACCCCGGTCCAGATCGACAAGCCGCCGCCCCCGCCGCCGCCGCCACCCCCTCCGCCGCCGCCACCCCCTCCGCCGCCGCCTCCGCCCCCGCCGCCGCAGGAGCGGCCGCGGCGCGAGCGGCCGCGGATCACGATCACGCCCTTCATCCCGGGGCTCAACCTCGGCCCGCGGCGCCCGCGGCGCGACCCGGTGCCGCCGACCGGCCAGCAGCCGCCCCAGGGTCAGCAGCCGCAGCCGGGCACCACCACCAGCCCGAACCGGGCGGTCGGCCCGGCCGGCACAATCCAGGCCCAGCCGCGAATAAGGCGGCCGCAGCCGACGACAACGCCGCCGGACCCGACTCCGCCGAAGTGACCGCGCTCGCTTGACCGGCGGGCGACAATCGGCTTCCTCGGCGTCAGACCATCCGGGAGCGCGCCATGGCCAAGAAGCTGACCTACTGGATTCTTGCCGGCCTCGTGCTCGGCATCCTCGCCGGCTGGGCGATCAACTATGCGATCGCGGACGGCACGCCGGCGGGCGACGAGCGGCTCGCCACCATCGCCGGCTATTTCTCGATCGTCACCACCCTCTTCCTGCGCCTCATCAAGATGATCATCGCGCCGCTGGTCTTCTCGACCCTGGTCGTCGGAGTCGCCCATATGGGCGATACCGCCGCGCTCGGGCGGGTCGGCGCCAAGGCGATCGGCTGGTTCGTCTGCGCCAGCCTGGTGTCGCTCACCCTCGGCCTGATCCTGGTCAATCTGCTGCAGCCCGGGGTCGGCCTCGATTTCCCGATTCCCCCCGCCGACGCCGCCAGCGGAGTCGAGCGCACCGCCTTCAACCTGCGCGACTTCATCACCCATCTCGTGCCGCAATCGATGATCGACGCGATGGCGAACAACGAGATCCTCCAGATCGTCGTCTTCTCGCTGTTCGTCGGGGTGGCGATCACCGCGATCGGGGAAAAGGCCAGGCCGCTGGTGCGGGCGACCGAGGCGCTGGTCGCGGTCATGCTCCAGATCACCAATTACGTGATGCGGGTCGCGCCGATCGCGGTGTTCGCCGCGGTCACCGCTTCGGTCGCCGAGCGCGGCCCGGCGATCCTCGGCACGTTCGGCTATTTCATCGGCAGCTTCTATTTCGGGCTGGTCATCCTCTGGGTGCTGCTGATCGGCATCTGCTTCCTGATCGTCGGCCAGCGCACCCGCCTGCTGGTCCGCTACATCCGCGAGCCGATCCTGCTCGCTTTCTCGACCGCCTCGTCGGAAGCGGCCTTCCCGCGCACGCTGGAGGCGCTCGACCGGTTCGGCGTGCCGCCGCGGATCGCCAGCTTCGTGCTGCCCCTGGGCTATTCGTTCAACCTCGACGGCTCGATGATGTACATGACCTTCGCGACGATCTTCATCGCCCAGGCCTATGGCATCGATCTCACCATCGGCCAGGAAATCACCATGCTGCTGGTGCTGATGATCACCTCGAAGGGCATTGCCGGCGTGCCGCGCGCCAGCCTGGTGATCATCGCCGCCACCCTGTCGCTGTTCAACATCCCCGAGGCCGGCCTGCTGCTGGTGCTCGCCGTCGACCATTTCCTCGACATGGGCCGGTCGGCGACCAACGTCGTCGGCAATGCCGTGGCGAGCGCGGTGGTGGCGCGCTGGGAGGGCACATTGGATCCGCTCGAGCCGCCCGAGATCGAGCCGCCGCACGCCCCCTCGCACCGGCCGCCGCCGCCGCCGGAGACCTAGGCCGTGCTCGAGATCGCGGGCATCCAGCTGCTGCCGGACTGGCCGGTCTTCCTCGGCTTCGTCGTCGCCGGGCTCGCGCTCAACATCGTGCCGGGCGCGGACATGACCTTCGTCATCGCCAGCGCCGCACGCGGCGGCCGGCGCGAGGGCGTCGTCGCGGCGCTGGGCATCGGCGCCGGCACCTTCGCCCATATCCTCGCCGCGACCTTCGGCCTGTCGGCGATCCTCGCCTCCTCCCAGGCGGCGTTCACCCTGATCAAGTGGCTCGGCGCCGCCTATCTGCTGTGGATCGCCTGGTCGCTGGTGCGCGGCGGCCACGCCCGGCCCGAGGCGCCGCGGCCCGGCCGGCACACGTTCCGCTCGGCGGCGCTGGTCAACGTCCTCAACCCCAAGGTCGCCTTGTTCTTCCTCGCCTTCCTGCCGCAATTCGTCGATCCGCAAGCGGCGATGCCGTGGCTGCAGATCCTCTGCCTCGGCCTGTGGTTCGACCTCGCCGGCACCCTGGTCAACATCCTCGTCGCGCTGGCGGCGGCGGGCGCCGCGGCCCGGCTCAGGACGGTGGCCTGGCTCGGCACGGCGGCGCGCTGGCTGGCGGCGAGCCTGATCGGCGCGCTCGCGGTCCAGCTCGCCCTGACCGCGCGCCACAGAGCCTGAAAATCCTCCCCTGCAAGGGGAGGGGGACCATGCGCAGCATGGTGGAGGGGTATCGGCGCAAGCGCTTCATTCTCGGCCGCTGATACCCCTCCACCGGCTTCGCCGGTCCCCCTCCCCCTCAGGGGGAGGATTGCTTAGGGGCCCATGCGCCGCTCCGTCACGCATAAGCGTAGGGCCCGCCCTTCCTCAGCGCTTCCGAATAAGCCGGGCGGGCGTGGATCCGCTCGAGCCAGTCGGCGATCTGGGGATGATCGGGGCCGAGGCCGGCGCGGCCGCGCGACACTTCCAAGGGGAAGCTCATCATGATGTCGGCGGCGGTGAACTCGTCGCCGGCGAACCAGTCGCGGGCGCCGAGCTCCGACTCCAGCCAGTCGAAATGGGCGGCGAGCATCTTCAGGATCGGCGCTTTCGCCGGGCGGCCGAGCAGGCCGAGCCGGTTGACGATGAGCAGGCCGAGCAAGGGCGGCATCATCGAGCCTTCGGCATAATGGAGGAAGTGGCGATAGCGCAGCACCGAGTCGCGATTCGCCGGCGGCCCGAGCCGGCCGCCCGCTTTCTCGACCAGATATTCGACGATCGCGCCGGTTTCCGCGATCGCCTTGCCCTCGCCTGGACCGGCTTCCGAGCCGCTGTCCTCGATCACCGGCGACTTGCCGAGCGGGTGGACCCGCTTCAGCGCCGGCGGCGCCAGCATCGTCTTTTTGTCGCGCTCGTAGCGGACGATCTCGTACGGCATCTCCAGCTCCTCGAGCAGCCAGAGCACGCGCTGCGAGCGCGAATTTTCGAGATGGTGGACCCTGATCATGATGGTTCGGCCTTTGCAGTGACGATCCAGGCGCCGGCCCGGAACAGGATGCGGTCGCCGGCCCGATGCCGCGCGGCGATCTCAGCCAGGGCCGCGACCGCCTCTCCGGCGGCGCGCTCGTCGAGCTCGCGCAGCAGCGCCGCGAACGGGCCGATGCGGCGGAAATAGGAGATCGCGTCGGCGAGCGGATCCTCGCCGGCGCCGGCGACGAAGTCGAAATCGAGCGGGCGAATGGCGGGCGGGGCGAAGCCGGCGCCGGTCAGGATCGCCGCGATCCGGTCCGGGTCGGCGAAGGCGAACGGGCCGGCGGCGGGCTCGGGCGCGGCGAGCGCCGCCGGCGCGAACCGTTCGAGGATCGGGCGCAGCGCCGTCACCCATTGATTGTCGGCGCGGCTCCGGAAGCAGGAAAAGACGAGGCGCGCACCGGCGCCGGCGAGCGCGCGGAGATGGGCGAAGGCGGCGACCGGATCGTCGAAGAACATCACGCCGTGGCGCGAGACGATGAGGTCGAAGCCGGCGCGCGCGGGCGCCCAGCGGGCGGCGTCCGCGACCTCGAAGCGCAGCTTGCCCGCCCCCGCGCCGGCGCGTTCGCGCGCCGCGGCGATCAGCGTTTCGGAAAGATCGATGCCAATGATCTCGGCCTCGGCGAGGGCGGCGGCGAGCGCGAGGCTGGTCGCGCCGGCGCCGCAGCCGACGTCGAGGATGCGGGGACGGTCGAACGCTTCCGCCGCGGCGACGGCGGCGGCGACCAGCGCCTCGTTGACCGGGGCCAGCGTGCGATCGGTGCGCCGCCATTCCTCGGCCCAGACGTCGCCGATCCGGCCGCGCCATTCATATGCTTCGGTCATGAGCCGCTCGTAGCCGCGCTTGGCGGCAATTGGAACTTGCCCGGCCGCGCCGACTTGGGCAGCGAAGGCCGCCCATGGTTTCGCCCGCCCTTCCCGCCGACACGGCCGCCATGCGCCCGGGCTTTCGCGAGTTCGTGGTGCTGATGGCGGGGCTGATGGCGCTGAACGCGCTGGCGATCGACGCGATGGTGCCGGCGCTGCCGGCGATCGGCGAGGCGCTCGGCGCGGCGAGCGACAACCAGCGCCAGCTGGTGATCGCGATGTACATGCTCGGCTTCGGCACCACCCAGCTGGTCTACGGGCCGCTCGCCGACCGCTACGGGCGGCGGCCGGTGCTGGTCGTCAGCCTGGTCCTCTACATCGGCTGCGCGATCGCCTGCGCGATGGCGGCGAGCTTCCCGCTGCTGCTCGCGGCGCGGGCGGCGCAGGGCGCGGCGGCGGCCTCGACCCGGGTGCTCGTCGTCTCGATCATCCGCGACCGCTTCGAGGGCGCGGCGATGGCGCGGCTGATGAGCCTCGTCTTCCTCGTCTTCCTGCTGATCCCGATGCTGGCGCCGACCTTCGGCCAGCTCACCCTCCTGATCGCGCCGTGGCGGTGGATCTTCCTCGGCCTTGCCATCTTCGCCGCGGCGATGCTGGCCTGGGCGCTGATCCGCCTGCCCGAGACGCTGCATCCCGAATATCGCCGGCCGCTGTCGGCGCGGGCGATATGGGGCGGCGCGCGCGAGACGGTCACCAACCGCCAGTCGCTCGGCTACACGCTCGCCTTCACTTTGATGATGGGGGCGCTGATCGGCTATCTGAACTCGGTCCAGCAGATCGTCTTCGACGTCTTCCACCGGCCCGCTTTGGTCGCGATCGTCTTCGCCGCGGTGGCGGGGCCGATGGCGGCGACCTCGTGGCTCAACTCGCGGCTGGTCGAGCGGATCGGCACCCGCCGGCTCGCCCATCTCGGCCTCGTCTCGTTCACCCTCGTCGCCGCGCTCCATCTCGGCGTCCACCGGATCGGCGAGAGCCTGTGGCTGTTCGTCGCCCTGCAGGGCCTCAACATGGCCTGCTTCGGCCTCGCCTCGGCCAATTTCGGCGCGCTCGCGATCCAGCCGCTCGGCCATGTCGCCGGCACCGCCGCCTCGGTGCAGGGAACGATCGGCACGATCTGCGGCGCGCTGCTCGGCATCGCCATCGGCCAGAGCTTCGACGGCAGCGTGCTGCCGCTGGAGACCGGCTTCGTCCTGCTCGGCGCGGCGGCGCTCGTCATCGTGACGCTGACCGAGCGCGGCCGGCTGTTCGGGGAGTAGGGACAGTCACTTTCACCCGCGCTGTGCGAAACGCCGCACGGCGTGCCTGAAAGTGACAGTCCCTTGCGGCCGGCGGTTCGGGGCAGAGGAGATATCCTGACAAGTCTGACAGGTCCCATTCGTCCCCGAAACTGTCACCTTCGAGCCTAGAGATCGTCCTCCGTGTCCGGGCCGACCATCAGCGCGTCGGCGACCTGGTCGGTATGGCCGCGGATCGACCGCTCGATCCGCTCGGCGACCTCGGGATTCTCCTTCAAATAGGATTTGGCGTTCTCGCGGCCCTGGCCGATGCGGATCGAATCGTAGCTGAACCACGAGCCCGATTTCTCGACCAGCCCGGCCTTGACCCCGAGATCGAGGATCTCGCCGAGCTTGGAGACGCCCTCGCCGTACATGATGTCGAACTCGACCTGCTTGAACGGCGGCGCCAGCTTGTTCTTGACCACCTTGACCCTGGTCGTGTTGCCGACGATCTCGTCGCGGTCCTTGATCTGGCCGGTGCGGCGGATGTCGAGCCTGACGCTGGCGTAGAATTTGAGCGCGTTGCCGCCGGTCGTGGTCTCGGGATTGCCGTACATGACGCCGATCTTCATGCGCAGCTGGTTGATGAAGATCACCAGGCATTTGGACTTGGAGATCGAGCCGGTCAGCTTGCGCAGGCTCTGGCTCATCAGCCGCGCCTGCAGGCCGACATGGCTGTCGCCCATCTCGCCCTCGATCTCGGCCCGGGGCACCAGCGCGGCGACCGAATCGACGACGAGGATGTCGACCGCGTTGGAGCGGACCAGGGTGTCGGTGATCTCGAGCGCCTGCTCGCCGGTGTCGGGCTGCGACACGATCAGGTTGTCGACGTCGACGCCAAGCTTGCGGGCGTAGATCGGGTCCAGGGCATGCTCGGCGTCGATGAAGGCGGCGACTCCGCCGGCCTTCTGCGCCTCGGCGACCGCGTGCAGCGCCAGCGTCGTCTTGCCCGAGCTTTCCGGCCCGTAGACCTCGACCACCCGGCCGCGCGGCAGGCCGCCGATGCCGAGCGCGATGTCGAGCCCCAGCGAGCCCGTCGAGATCGTCTCGATCTCGATCGCCTCGCGCGAGCCGAGCCGCATCGCCGAGCCTTTGCCGAAGGCGCGGTCGATCTGCGCCAAAGCGGCGTCGAGCGCCTTCTGCTTGTCCGTGTCCATCGGGCTCCTGTCGGAAACGACGTGTAGTGAGGCCGTCATTGGCTTGTCTCCCCGTATTGCGTCGGCGCGCGCCGATCAATGGACGATGCCGTACATCGTTTGTTCCCGGAGAACAAGTAGGAAACTAGCAGCGTCAGTGCGAGTTCGCGTTACGGCCCGAAAGGAGTCGCATAGCCCGGGGAAAGCGGGGTTGAGGTAGATTCGTTGTGACCGGCGTTGGCGGCAGGTCCAGCTGAAACCGCGGAGAAAAGCGACCACCCAAGGTGGCGAATCGGGAACTGGGCGTCGAGCATGACCCCTGCCTGCATACTCGCGCCCGATAGTGTGATCAGACAGATTTTTGCGCGGCTCCCGGCAAAAACCAGATGGCTCTGACGACATGTCCTACCAACGCCAAGCAGAGGCCAAGCTTGAACAGAGATCCTCCAATTGTGAATGCAGCACTCATGCTAGCTGCGGCATTTAGGGCGTCAAAACCGCTGCCGTAACGATTGGCTTGGCCCATGGCCACCAGGATGAGCAACATCGCCAAAGTCATAAGCAACCATCCGATGACCAATAGCGTGCTTCCATCTGGTCGAGTCCGGCTTGTGGTCGGAGCGACCTGCGTTGGTGCGGCGACTGTTGCCGATGCAAAGGCATGCCCGCAATTTTGGCAAGTTGTCGCGTCGTCGGGATTCTCGGCCGAACATTGCAGACAGGTTTTCATATATTCCCCCCACAGCCAGAGCTATCATCTAATAGAGCCCTGAATATCTAACTGTTTAGCGATAGCTAGTTGAGTCGGTATTTTTTAGAGTGCCGAACTTAGAGGTTCGCCCCGCAGGCGCGCGCGAGCGCGGGCTCGATCGCGTCGATCGTATAGGGCTTGGCGAGCACCGGCGCGGCGGCGTGGGCGGCGGGCGGCGGCTCGATATGGCCGCCGGTGGCGAGCACGAACGGGGTGCCGGCGGCGGCGAGCCGGTCGGCGACCGGCCAGACCTGCTTGCCGTCGCGCAGCGAGACGTCGAGGATCGCGACCTCGAAGCCGCCGGCCTCGACATGGCCCAATGCCTCCTCGACCGAATCGCAGCAGGCGACGATCCGGTGGCCGAGCGTCTCGAGGAAGTCCTCGAGCATCATCGCGATCAGCGGCTCGTCCTCGACGATCAGGATCGATCTTTGGGGCCCCGGCATGGGGAGGCCCTTAGCGGTTGTTACGCAAAGGAAAAGAGGTAATCGCGCGCACGGGAGTCATCCCGGCGAAGGCCGGGACCCATGAACGCCGATTGTTGAGGGGATGCACAGCAGCCGCGCCCCTTCGCCACGGTCCGAGTTCATGGGTCCCGGCCTTCGCCGGGATGACTCGAGGGGGGCAGGGGATCGAAGCCGAGCAGGCTCACCGCCAAATCGCGCCAGTCGGGATTTTCCTCCTCGATCCGCCGGATTTTCCAGTCTCGCTTCCACTCCTTCATCCGTTTCTCGCGCAGAATGGCGTCGCTGATGTCGTCATAGGTCTCGACATAGACCAGCCGCTTTACGCCATATTTGCGAGTGAAGCCGGGCACGAGGCCCTCGCGGTGCTCGTACATCCGCTTGGGAAGGTCCGTGGTGACGCCGACGTAAAGCGTGCCATGCCTTCTGCTGGCGAGGATGTAGAGATGCCCGGCCACGAAGCGCCTTCCTAGCGCAATGAGGTGGAATTGGAACGGAGTCATCCCGGCGAAGGCCGGGACCCATGAACGCCGGCTTTCGAGGAGAGGCACGGCAGCCGCGCCCCTTCGCCACGGGCCGCGTTCATGGGTCCCGGCCTTCGCCGGGATGACTTCTCTTCTCTCCTCTCCCCTTCCCTCCCCCTCTATTTCCCCGCCAGCAGCACGTCGCGGACCGTCTCGGCGAGCTGCTGGACCGAGAAGGGCTTGGCGAGGAAGGCGACGTTGGGGATGTCGATCGATTTGCGCAGCTGCTCCTCGGCATAGCCCGAGATGAACAGGATCGGCAGATCGGGGTGCATCTTGCGCGCGGCGCGGACCGTGGTCGGCCCGTCCATGGTCGGCATGACGACGTCGGAGATCATCAGATCGACCTTGTCCTCGCGGCCGAGGATCTCGAGCGCCGCCTCGCCATTCTCGGCGACCAGCACAGTGTAGCCGTGGCGGGTCAGGGCGCGCTCGGCGACGGCGCGGACCATCACCTCGTCCTCGACGATCAGCACCGTGCCGGTGCCCCACAGCTCGCCGGCTTTCTCTTTGGCCTTCGCCTTCCCCGTGGCTTCGCCGGACTGGCCGCGGTGGACCGGCAGATAGAGGGTGAAGCTGGTCCCCTTCCGCACCTGCGATTCGGCGAAGATGAAGCCGCCCGACTGCTTGACGATGCCGTAGACGGTGGAAAGGCCGAGCCCGGTCCCCTTGCCCACCTCCTTGGTGGTGAAGAACGGCTCGAAAATCTTGCCGAGCAGATGCTGGGGGATGCCGATGCCGGTGTCGGTGACCTTGAGCCCGGTATAATCGCCGATCGGCAGCACGTCGCTGCCCATCCGGCGGACGTCGTCGGCCGAGACGCCGAAGGTCTGCAGGACGAGGGTGCCGCCGCCGGCCGGGTCCCTGGCGATCATCGCGTCGCGGGCGTTGACCGCGAGGTTGACGATCACCTGCTCGAGCTGGCCGGGATCGGCGCGCACCGCGCCGAGGCCGCGGCCGTGCTTGACCTCGAGCTTGACCCGCTCGCCCAAGAGCCGGTCGAGCAGATGCGAGACCTCGGCGACGACGTCGGGCAGCTGGAGGACCTGCGGCCTCAGCGTCTGCTGGCGCGAGAAGGCGAGCAATTGCCGGGTCAGGCTGGCGGCGCGGTTCGAATTGGAGCGGATCTGCTGGATGTCGTCATAGTCGCTGTCGCCGGGCGAGTGGCGCATCATCATCAGGTCGCAGGTGCCGAGGATCGCGGTCAGGATATTGTTGAAATCGTGGGCGACGCCGCCGGCGAGCTGGCCGACCGCCTGCATCTTGGTCGCCTGGGCGATCTCGCGCTTGAGCCGCGCCTCCTCGCTATTGTCCTTGAGGCTGAGCAGGACGGCGGCGTTGCCGAGGCCGCGGGCGCCGGCGACGGTCAGCGCGACCGGCTCCTCGGGGCTGGACTTGAGGCGCACCGCGAGATCGCCCGACATCGGCCGGCCGCGGCCGAAGCGGTGGACCGCGTCGGAGACCGCCGCCTTGTCCTCGTCGACGACGAGATCGCCGGGCCAGACCGGGCGTTCGGCGGCGCCGAGGCCGACGGCGCGGCGGAACACCTTGTTCAGGAAGATGAAACGGCCGTCGGTGTCGGCCAGAGCGAGGCCGAGCGGCAGGCTGTCGAGAAGCGCGTGGACGTGGGCATTGTCGTCCTCGCCGCGCGGCCCCGGAATGTCGTCGAGAAGCAGGAAGATCGAGTGGGCGGCCTCGTCCTCGCCGGCCGGGACCTGGACGATCCGCAAGGGCGGCGCGGCCTTGCCTTCGGCGGCGAAGCGGAACTGGCCGCCGGCCGAGGCGGCGAGATGGTCGACGAACGCGCTGCCCTCGATCCGGCCGCCCTCCCCCTCGGCCCGGCGGCGCCGGACCGCGAAGGCGCCGTTGGCGGCGAGCACCGTGCCGGCGGGATCGACGAGAGCGACCATCAGCCCCGCCTCGCCCATCCGCCGGCCCGCCTCGCCGCCGATCAGCCGGCGGGCCTCGCGGGCGAAATCCTCATGATCGGCGCGGGCCAGCCGCCAGAGCAGGCGATTGTCGCCGGCGCCGGCGAGCCGGACCTCGCCTTCATAGGACTGGCCGCCGATCGCGATCGGCGGCAGCGCGACGGCGCGGTCGCGGCGGGCCGTCGGCGCGGCGCGGGCGAGCGCCAGCGGCAAAGCGTCGGCGCCGAACCAGGCGCTCCAGGCACGGTTGGCGCAGAGCGGCACCCCGCCGGCATCGGTGACCGCCACCGCGAGCGCCGGGCCGGCGCTGTCGAGCGCGTCGCGGAGCAGCTGCACGTCGGGCGCGGCTTCGGCCGCCGCCTCGGCTGCCGGCTTCGCGCGGACCAGCAACAGCAGCAGCGCGCCGGCGCCGGTCAGGCCGGCGAGGAAGGCGCCGGCGAAAACGGGGTCGCCGACCGCCCAGAGCAGCAACGCCGCCGAGGCGAGGCCGGCGAGCCCGAACAGGACCAGCGGCGGATCGAGCCGGCGAGCGCGACGGCCGCCGATCGCAAGGGAAGCCGCGCCCGCCACCCTACCAGATGTAGACCCGCTGCTCGCGGGTCAGATAGAGCGGGCTTCCCGGGGCGGGATTGAAGGCGGCGTACCAGGGGTCGAGGTTGCGGACGACGGCGACGCGCTGCTCGGAGGGCGCGTGCGGATCGGTCAGCAGCCGCTGCAGCAGATTGGGCTCGCGATACTTCCGCCGCCAGACCTGGGCCCAGCCGAGGTAGAAGCGCTGGTCGCCGGTGAGGCCCTCCAGCACCGGCGCTTCGCGGCCGCCCAAAGCGTGGCGATAGGCGTCGTAGGCGACGGTGAGGCCGGCCAGATCGGCGATGTTCTCGCCCAGCGTCAGATGGCCGTTGACGTGGTGGCCGGGCAGCGGCTCGTAGGCGTCATATTGGGCCGCGAACCGCTCGGTCAGCGCGTTGAACCGCTCGCGGTCCTGCGGCGTCCACCATTCGTGGAGCGCGCCGGTCTCGTCGTAGCGGCTGCCCTGGTCGTCGAAATGGTGGCTGAGCTCGTGGCCGATCACCGCGGCGATGCCGCCGTAATTGACCGCCATGTCGGCATTGGGATCGAAGAAGGGCGGCTGCAGGATCGCGGCCGGGAAGACGATCTCGTTCCACACCGGATTGGCGTAGGCATTGATCTCCATCGGCGTCATCCCCCATTCGCGCCGGTCGACCGGGCGGCCGAGCTTGCGGAGGTTGAAATCCCAGTCCCAGGCGCTGGCGTTCATGATGTTCTGGACGAGGTTGGTCCGGCTGATCCGAACGCTCGAATAATCGTGCCAGAATTCGGGATAGCCGATCTTCGGGGTGAAGGCGCGCAGCTTGGCGCGGGCGCGCTCGCGGGTCTCCGGCGCCATCCAGCTCAAGGTCTGCAGGCGGCGGTCCATCGCCGCGATGACGTTGCGGACGAGCGCGTCGGCGGCGCGCTTCGCCGCCGGCGGGAAGTGGCGCCGGACGTAGATCCGGCTGAGATCGTCGGGAATCGCGCCGGTGACGAGGGAGACGCCGCGCTTCCAGCGGGGCTCGTTCTGCGGCGTGCCGTTGAGCACGGTGCCGCGGAAGGCGAAATTGGCGTCGACGAAGTTCTGCGACAGATAGGGCGCCGCCGAATCGAGCGCGCGGACCAGCAGATAGTCGTTGAGCACCGCTTGCGGGGTCTCGCCGATCAGCCGGGCGGTGCCGGCGAAGGCGCTCGGCTGGGCGACCAGCATTTCGCGCTCGCCGGAAACGCCCGCCTCGCGGAAATAGGCCGGCCAGTCGAAGCCCGGCGCCTGACGGACGAAATCGGCGGCCGCCCATTTGTTGTAGGTCCGCTCCTCGTCGCGATTCTGGACCCGGGTCCACTGCACCTCGGCGATGCCATGCTCGAACCGCATGATCGCGGCGGCGCGCCCGGCGGCGTTCTGCTCGCCGGCGAGGGTGAGCAGCTGGGCGAGATAGGCCTGATAGGCGGCGCGCTTCGAGGCCAGCGCCGGATCGTCGTTGAGGTAATAATCGCGGTCGGGCAGGCCGAGCCCGGACTGGCGCAGGTGGAGGATCATCTGGGTCGGGATGCGCTCGTCGCTGCCGACGAAGGCGAAGAAGGGGGTGCGGATCGCGCGCCGGGCGAACCGGCCGAGCTCGGTCGCCCACTGGCTCCTGTCCCTGATGCCCTTTATCTCGTCGAGCAGCGGCCGCAGCGGCGTGATTCCGGCGGCGTTGACCGCGGCTTCGTTCATGAAGCTGGCGTAGAAATCGCCGATCCGCGAGCCGGGGGTCCGCGCCGCCTCCTCCAGGATCGCGCGGGTGCGGTTGCGCGAGAGATCGTCGAGCACGGTGAACATGCCGTAATTGCTGCGGTCGGCCGGGATTTCGGTGGCCCGGTCCCAATTGCCGTTGGCGAAGCGGTAGAAGCTGTCGCCCGGAGCGACGCTGCGGTCCATGCCGGCGGCGTCGAAGCCGAAGCTGCCATATTGCGGACGGCTCGCCGGCGCGGCCGGGTGGTGGCGGGCATGGCCCCGGGTGGCGCCGTCGGCGGCGACGGCGAGGGTGGCGAGCGAGGTGGCGGCGGTGAGGGCGACGAGCAGCTTGCGCATGGATTGTCCCGGGGCTGAGGGTGTGTGACGGCGATATAGCAGCACGCCGCGGCCGATCAATCGCGCGCCTCGTATCTCAGCGCCCGCCGCCGCCACTTGCGCGCGGTCCACCAGCGCCAGACGAAGATCGACAGGAAATAGCCGATCGCGCCGCTGGCGAGAGCGATGATGAACAGGCCAGAGACGAGAGCGGGCGCGGCATCCGAGGCCAGCCAGGCGAGCCATTCGCCGACCGGGGCGCTGCGCGCGTACATCGCCATCACCGCCGACTTGTCGGCATGGAAGCCGAACAGATTGCCGACCGGGATCGAGGCGATGATCAGGAACGGCGTCGTGAACGGGTTGGTGAGGAAGGTCATCCCGGCGGCGATCGGGATGTTGCCGCGGACCGGCAGGCAGAACAAGGCGGCGCCGATGATCTGCACCCCCGGGATCAGGAAGAAGACGCCGACGAACAGGCCGACCGCGACTCCGCGCGGCACCGAGCGGCGGGTGAAGCGCCAGAATTCCGAATGAAGCACGCGCTGGCCGAACGGCCTGATCCAGCGGCTCTCGGCGAGCTGCTCGCGGCTCGGCATGCTGCTGGCGAAGGTGCGGGCGAGCCAGCCCGGCCGGTTGCGCTCAGCCATGTTGCCGCATCAGCCTGCCCTGCTCGCGCTTCCAGTCCTTCTCCTTCTCATATTCGCGCTTGTCGTGCGATTTGCGGCCGCGCGCCAGTGCCAGCTCGACCTTGGCCCGGCCGCGGCTGTTGAAATAGATGGAGAGCGGGACGAGCGTCATTCCCTGGCGGGCGACGGCGCCGTGCAGCTTGGCGATCTGGCGCTGGTGGAGGAGCAATTTGCGCGGCCGTTTCGGCTCGTGATTGTGGCGGTTGCCGTGGCTGAACTCGGGGATGTTGGCGTTGACCAGCCAGACCTCCTCCTCCTTGACCTCGGCATAGCTCTCGGCGATCGAGCCCTCGCCGAAGCGCAGCGACTTCACCTCGGTCCCGGTCAGCGCGATCCCCGCCTCGAACTTGTCCTCGATCGCATAATCGAACCGCGCCCGCCGGTTCTCGGCGACCACCTTCTTCTTGTCGAACTCCTCGGGGCGCGGGCGGACCATGATTCTCCAATCAGCAAATACAGCTCAAGGCTCTTGCCGCAATTGCCCTTTGAGGAGAATGAGAATGTAGAGCGCATGTTTGAAATCGCGGTCCGCCGATGTGTTTGCGGCACGCCAGTTCCCTATGGCGCGCCGTACCCTCAGACGGAGGACTCGCGCATCCGTTTCGCTAAGCGGTTCGTTGAGGTCGTAGTCGGCGCTTTCGCGCTTCGTCTGCGCGTCAATGAAGGCTCGAGCAAGGTTTTGCGCAAAGAGTGGAGCGGCAGCCAGCGGGCCGGCAGGTCCGGCCTGAAAGAACGAGTGCACAGACGCGTTGATCTGCGTTCCTCGAATTTTGTCGAATGCAGTCCGCAGTCCCCTATGTGTTACCGTCCGCGCCAGTATGCGCCTGCGTATTCGAAGATCGCTCCTCGTCCCCGCAATTCTCCTGCAGAGCTCTTCGAGAAGGAAATGGAAGATTGCGTAATATGTCGTGGAGATGCTGCGGCGAATGCGAGCACCGGGCAAGCGTCCCCGCTGCCCAGCGCGACGCCGAAGCAGACTCCTAGCGGCCTGAAGCAGCTCTTCGTCATAGGAGGCCATTAGGCCGCGTCCAGAAACCTGACGCTAGGATATCGGTCGTCTAAGTTCGCTACCTCCGATTCGATGTCTTCGAGCAGCTTTTCGAGAGCTTCGTCGTCGATATCGGCCGTCGAAAGCTTCACGGTGACGAGCAAATATTCGTCGCCCTCCTCGTTTTCAGCGGGCTCGACGGTCACGGAGTCCACACGCTTCGGCAACCGGCTGCTGATCAGGTTGGAAACTGCAGCCTGAATCTTCTTCGGCTCAGCAACCATGTCTCAGCGTCCTTCCTGGGTGCCTCATGCACGCTCCTGAGAAGATATATGGCCAAGTAATCCTTGTCCAACGACAACCAAGCCGGCCCTCAGTCCGGCGAACGGCTCCAGGTCGGCCATGCGGCAAGCACCAGCATCAGAATGACGGCGCCGCAGACCAATTCGTGCACGGCCCCCGCGAGCCATAGCTCCCACAGGCCGGACAGGGTCAGCGCTACACCCACCGCCGCCATCAGGCCGAGAAACCCCTTCTGTCTTCGGGGTAGTGCCATCAATGGAGCCCATCCATTATTCCAAGCTCGTTCCCGGTCATCTCCACGTTGGCGAACCAGCGCTCATCGGCGGCGGAGTAAAGCGAACATGTTCGGACTCCCTGGAACTCGCTCCACCGGCAGCGACGCTGAAGCGCCTCGGCCTGGGCGGGGGCAAGCGCATAACGCCATATCTCGTACGGGTCCTGAAAGCCGCCGGCCTCAAAGCCGACCAGCCTGAGCGGACCGGCGACCTGCCCCCCGAGATATTGCTGCTGGAGACGCGCCGGCCAGAGCACAAGTATGTCGACCGTGGTCGTGAGGTAGAGCAGCCCGTAACCCGCGCAGACGATCAGGGGATAGCCGATCAGGGCACCCCCGAGCCCGCCCGGTACCACGCGAAACCAGCGAGCCGCCAAAAGGAGAAACGCCCCGCCGACAATCGCAACCGGCGCCAGCAGGACGGACGCAAAGAACATCATCGCCGTATAGCCCATCGCTCAGGGCCGCGGACCGGAATCAGGCAAGGCCGGCATGATCCAGCGCCGCATCGACGGCGCGCTTGCTCGCTTCGGAGGGCGGCGTCATCGGCAGGCGGAGGTCGGAGGCGAAATCGGGGCGGACGCGGCCCAGCGCATATTTGACCGGGCCCGGCGAAGCGTCGCTGAAGAGCGCGGCGTGGAGCGGGTAGAGCTTGTCCTGAACTGTCAAAGCCGTTTGCCAATCGCCTGAAAGGCAAGCATTCTGGAAATCGGCGCAGAGGCGCGGGGCGACATTGGCGGTGACCGAGATGCACCCCCTTCCGCCCATCGCGCTGAAGCCCAAAGCCATGTCGTCATTGCCCGACAGCTGGATGAAATCCGCGCCGCAGGCGAGGCGCTGGGCGGTCACCCGGGCGAGATTGCCGGTGGCGTCCTTGACCGCGACGATATTGGCGATCTGCGCCAGCCGCGCCATCGTTTCGACCGCGATGTCGGTGATCGTGCGCGACGGCACGTTGTAGAGGACGATCGGGATATCGACCGCCTCGGCCACGGCGGCGAGATGGGCGTAGACGCCCTCCTGGTTCGGGCGGTTGTAATAAGGCGGGACGTGCAGCGCGGCGTCGGCGCCGGCCTCTTTGGCGGCGCGGGTCAGGGCGATCGCCTGGCGTGTGTCGTTCGAGCCGCAGCCGGCGATGACGGGGACCCGCCCGGCCGCGACCTCGACGCAGGCGGTCACCGCCCGGCGATGCTCGGCCGAATCGAGGGTCGCCCCCTCGCCGGTCGTCCCGCAGGGGACAAGGCCATGACTCCCCTCGGCAATTTGCCAGGCGACGAAGGCCCGATAGACGTCCTCGGCAAACGCTTCGTCGCGAAACTGAGTCACTAGAGCCGGAATCGACCCGCTGAACATCATTGCCTCCTTTCCGTCGCGGCGGCGCCTGACATAGGTGATTGCGGGCCGGAAATATCGCGGGGATATTCATGGCCTGATAAGGAGGGGGGCGTCATTCTGTCCAGCGTGCAGAGGAAAGCGGGCCTGTTGCTCCTGCTGGGAGCGTCCGCGGCGGCGGTGACGGCGCAGGGCGTGCCCGGGCCGGCGCCGCAGGGCTATGCGTCCGCGCTGTCGAGCCCGATCGCCGCCGACATCGCGCGCTGGGATGCGCTGCGGCAAAGCGATTCGCTGGCCTTTTCGGCTTATGCGACCTTCCTCGCCGGCCATCGCGGCTGGCCCGGCGAGGCGGCGATGCGCCGCGCCGCCGAGCAGCGGGTCGCGCTCGAGCCGATCCCGCCCGGCGAGGTGCTGCGCTTCTTCAGCGCCTTCCCGCCGCTGACCCCGGCCGGCCACGCCGCCCAGGCGTTCGCGCTGCAATCGACCGGCCGGCCTGACGAGGCGCGGGCGGCGGCCCGGCGGGCGTGGACCGCGGGCGTGCTGCCGCTCGACGTCGAGCAGCGGCTGCTCGCCGCCTTCGGCGGCAGCTTCGGCGGCGACGATCACGACCGGCGGATGGAGGTGCTGCTCGGCAATGGCGACAGCCAGAGCGCGGCCCGCACCCTGATGTGGGCGCCGGCGGCGAGGCGCAGCCTCTACGAGGCGCGGCTGGCGCTGCAGACCCGCGCGCCGGACGCCTATGAGCGGGTCGCCGCGCTCGACCCGGCGTTCCGGCGCGACGGCGGCCTGCTGATCGACCAGGCGATCTGGCTCAGGAACACCAGCCAGAGCGCGGCGGCGCGCGAGCTGATCGCCTCGCGCGGCCGGCTGGAGCGGCCGGCGGTCAATCCCGCCCGCTATCTCGACACCGCTTTGACCCTCGCCCGCGGCGCCGCCAACGACCGCCAGTGGACCACCGCCTACAACATCGCCGCCAGGCTCGACGATCTCTACGCGCCCGGCACCGACGTCGCCGGCCGCCCCTATGACGAGCGCGACGACTATACCAGCCTCGCCTGGCTCGGCGGCAGCACCGCCTTGTTCCGGCTCGGCCGGCCCGCCGACGCGGCGCGCCTGTTCGAGCTCTACGCCCGCGCCGCGCGCTCGCCGCAGACCCGCGCCAAGGGCTTCTACTGGGCCGCCCGGGCGGCCAATGCCGCCGGCAATTCCGGCCAGGCGAGCGCCTGGCTCGAACAGGCGGCGGCGAGCCCCGACCAGTTTTACGGCCAGCTCGCGCTCGAGCGGCTCGGCCGGACCGCGCCGCCGCCGCCGGTGCCGCCCGCCGCCGACCCCGCCGAGCGCGCCGCCTTCGCCGCCCGCCCGCTCGCCGAGGCGGTCCGCTATCTCGGCATGACCGGCCGCCGCGGCGACCAGACGGTGTTCGTGCGCGCGCTCGCGGTCCAGCTCCAGAACGACCGCGAGCGCGCCGTCGCCGGCGAGTTCGGCCGCGCCATCGGCCGGCTCGACCTCGGCGTCTGGGCGGCGCGCGAGGCGCGCACCACGGGCGACAGCTTCTACGCCCGCACCGCCTTTCCCGAAGTGCCGATCCCGCCCGCCTACCAGCGCAACTGGGCGTTCGCCCACGGCATCATGCGCCAGGAAAGCTCGTTCGAGCGCAGCGCGGTGAGCAGCGCGGGCGCGCGCGGGATGATGCAGCTGATGCCCGGCACCGCGCGCCAGTCGGCGGGCCGGGTCGGCGTTCCCTACGACCTCTCGCGGCTGACCGAGGATCCGCAGTACAACATCCTGCTCGGCAACCATTTCCTTGCCGAGCTGATGGACGAATGGGGCGGCAACGCGGTGCTCGCCGCCGCCGCCTACAATGCCGGCAGCGGCAATGTCAGGCGGTGGATCGCGAGCAACGGCGACCCGCGCATGCCCGGCGTCGACGTGGTCCGCTGGATCGAGGAGATCCCGTTCACCGAGACCCGCAACTACGTCCAGCGCGTGCTCGAGAATGCGGTCGTCTACGACCTCATGAACCCCAGCCGGCAGGGCGCTCCGATGCGGCTGCGCATCTCCTATTTCCTGGGCCAGAGCCCGCGCGGCTGACCCCTCCTCCCCCCGGGAAGTGGCAGATGACCGACCGCCCGAATTACATCACCCCGGCCGGCTTCCGCGCGCTGCGCGAGGAATATGAGGCGCTGTTCGCCGGCGAGCGGCCGCAATTGCTCGAGACGATCGCCTGGGCGGCGGCGAACGGCGACCGCTCGGAAAATGCCGATTACCAATATGGCCGCAAGCGGCTGCGCGAGGTCGACCGGCGGATCAACTTCCTGTCGAAGCGGATGGCGGCCGCCAAGGTCACCGATCCCGCGCGCCAGCCCGACAAGAGCCGCGCCTGGTTCGGCGCCACCGTCACGCTCGCCGACGAGGACGACAGGGAGCGGGTGGTGACCCTGGTCGGCGAGGACGAAGCCGACGCCTCGGCCGGCCGGATCAGCTGGCATTCCCCGCTCGCCCGCGCGCTGCGCGGCGCCGCGGTCGGCGACAGCCGCCGGGTCGCCCTCCCCGCGGGCAGCCGCGACTATGAGGTGATCGCGATCCGCTATCCGGAGTGACTGCCGCGCGCCTGGCGCGGGGTCCGGCCGGTCCAGCGCTTGAACGCGCGCGAGAAGGCGGCCGGCTCGGAAAAGCCGAGGCGATAGGCGATCTCCTTGACCGACAGGCCCGGCTCGCGGACCAGCCCGAGCGCGAGCCGGCGGCGCAGCGCGTCGAGCAGCTCCTCGAAGGTCACGCCCTCGGCCTTGAGCCGCCGGTACAAAGTCTGCCGGCTGCAATTGAGGGCGCGGGCGACCGCCTCCATCCGGATCGAGCCCGACGGCAGGAGCGGCTCGACATGGCGCTCGACCTCGCGGCGGAAGCCGGCCGCCGGCGAATCGGGCCGGGGCGGCCGGGGCCGCGCCCGGGGAGCGAACAAATTGCTCCAGAAGGAGGCGCAGGGGTCGGGCCTGGCGCAACCGCCGCGGCCGGTGCGGCGGGTTCGATCGGCGCAAGCTGCGAACATGGCTTCAATCCCCCGCGCAAACTGCCTTGGCGTCCTAGTACAGTAATACGCCTGAAGGCCGTGCGCAAGCGCGATCCGGATCAGCCGTCGCCCTCGGCGAGCTGCGCCGCCAGCTGCTCCATCGCCGGGGTGATCGGGGGCGGCTCGGCGGGGAGCGCCGCGGCGAGAGCGTCGGCGACGCGGGCCAGAGCGGCGATCCGGGCCGCCTTCTTGTCGTTGCCGTCGATCACCGTCCAGGGCGCCCAGCGGGTGTCGGTCTGGTCGAACATGTCCCTGAGCGCGGCGAGATAGTCCTTGCGCCGCTCGCGGTTGCGGACGTCCTCGGCGGTCACCTTCCATCTTTTCCAGGGGTGGGCGAGGCGCTTTTCGAGGCGCTCGTCCTGCTCCTCGCGGGTGACGTGGAAGAACAATTTGACGATGGTCGCGCCGTCATGGCTGAGCTGGGCCTCGAGCTCGTTGATCTCGTCATAGGCGCGGCGCCATTCGGCCTCGGCGGCGAGGCCCTCGACCCGTTCGACCAGGACCCGGCCGTACCAGCTGCGGTCGAAGATCGCCGCCTCGCCCGCGGCCGGCATCAGCCGCCAGAACCGCCAGAGATAATGGTGCGCCCTCTCCTCCTCGCCCGGCGCGGCGATCGGCCAGACCTTGTAGGTGCGCGGGTCGCATTTCGCGGTGAGCCGCTGGATCGCGCCGCCCTTGCCGGCCGCGTCCCAGCCCTCGCAGACGACGACCGCCTTCCTCCGGTGGACGTGGAGCGAGACGAACAGCTGCGCGAGCCGCTCCTGGAGCGTCTCCAAGTCCTCCTTATAGTCGCCCGCATAGGGGGCGCCGGCTTCATAATCCCAGAGGTTGATCGGCATGAGCCGGAACTTAGCAGCGCGCTTATTCGGGCGCCACGACCTTGGCAGGGTCTTTGGCGGCCGTCCCGGCGGGGGACACGAGCCGGATGTGGAGCTCGCGCAGCTGCTTCGGCGTCACCTCGCCCGGCGCGTTCATCATCAGATCCTCGGCGCGCTGGTTCATCGGGAAGAGGACGACCTCGCGGATGTTGGGTTCGCCGGCGAGCAGCATGACGATCCGGTCGATGCCCGGGGCCGAGCCGCCGTGCGGCGGCGCGCCATATTTGAAGGCGTTGATCATGCCGGCGAAATTGGTGTCGACGTCGGCCTGCGAATAGCCGGCGATGGCGAACGCCTTGTACATGATGTCCGGGCGATGGTTGCGGATCGCGCCCGAGCTCAATTCCACCCCGTTGCAGACGATGTCGTACTGGTAGGCGAGGATGTCGAGCGGGTCCTTGCCCTCCAGCGCCTCCAGGCCCCCCTGGGGCATGGAGAACGGGTTGTGGCTGAAATCGATCTGCTTCCGCTCTTCGTCATATTCGTACATCGGAAAGTCGACGATCCAGCAGAATTTGAACGCATTCTCCTCGATCAGGCCGAGCTGCTCGGCGACCCGGGTGCGGGCGGCGCCGGCGAGCTTCGCCGCCTGATCGGGCTTGCCGGCGGCGAAGAACAGGCCGTCGTCGGGGCCGAGGCCGAGCGCGTCGAACAGCGCGGCGGTCGCCTCCAGCCCATGATTCTTGGCGATCGGGCCGCCGAACTCGCCGCCCTTGCGGGTGACGTAGCCGAGCCCGGCATGGCCTTCGGCGCGCGCCCATTCGTTCATCTCGTCGAAGAACTTGCGGCTCTTCTCGGCGGTGCCGGGCGCCGGGATCGCGCGCACCGCGCCGCCGCCCTCGACGATCCGGGCGAACAGGCCGAAGCCCGAGCCGGCGAACTGGTCCGAGACATCCGAGATCAGAATCGGGTTCCTGAGATCGGGCTTGTCCGAGCCGTATTTGAGCATCGCCTCCCGGTAGGGGATGCGCGGGAACGCGCCCGCTTGGGTCACGCTCTTGCCGTCGGCGAACTCCTCGAAGACCCCGGCGAGGACCGGCTCGATCGCCGCGAAGACGTCGTCCTGGGTGACGAAGCTCATCTCGAAATCGAGCTGGTAGAATTCGCCTGGGCTGCGGTCGGCGCGCGCATCCTCGTCGCGGAAGCAGGGGGCGATCTGGAAATAGCGGTCGAAGCCGGCGACCATGATCAATTGCTTGAACATCTGCGGCGCCTGCGGGAGCGCGTAGAACTTGCCTGGATGGACCCGGCTGGGCACGAGATAGTCGCGCGCGCCTTCCGGGCTCGAGGCGGTCAGGATCGGCGTCTGGAACTCGGTGAAGCCCGCCTCGATCATCCGCCGCCGGATCGAGGCGATCACCGCGCTCCGCAGCACGATATTGGCGTGGAGCCGCTCGCGCCGGAGATCGAGATAGCGATATCTGAGCCGGATATCCTCGGGATATTCGGGCTCGCCGAAGACGGGGAGCGGCAGCTCCTGGGCGGCCGACTGGACGATCACCGCTTCGGCATGGACCTCGATCCGGCCGGTCGGCAGCTGCGGATTGACCGCGTCGGGGCTCCGGCGGACGACCGTGCCGGTCACCGTCACCACCGATTCGACGCGCACCCCCTCGAGCGGCTTGAAGGCGGCGTCGGCGACGTCGGTGACGATCTGGGTGATGCCGAAATGATCGCGCAGATCGACGAACAGCAAATTGCCATGGTCGCGCTTGCGGTGCACCCAGCCCGACAGCCGCACCGTCTCGCCGACCCCGGCTTCGCGGAGCTCGCCGCAATTGTGACTACGGTAGGCGTGCATCATGAGGTCCATCGTCGGGAAAGGGAGCGCGCGCAACACCGGATGCGCCCTTCCTTGTCAAGTGGCGGCCAGGGATCGAGCCGGTTCAGTTCGCAAAGCAAATGTGGTAAGTCCGGCAATTCTCATAGGCCTGTCTCATGGGGGGAAGGCGAATGATGAAGCGCGTACCGGTAGTGCCGGAGCCGGACGGCACTCTTCAAGTCATTTGCGGCGAAGATATTCTCATCGTCGAAGTGGTCAGGCAACCGAGCTTGCTTGGCGCACCCCGCGATTTTCAACCTGGCAATTTCCCCATTTACAACGATGTCGATCTGCCAATTTGGAGAAACCCCAACGACAAGACCGTCATGCTGGCCCGACCTGATAAATTTGATACGGCTTCGACGTACCAGATCATGTCGGTCCTCAAGCAAGCCTATCATGACCCCCATGCGGCGAATCCGCGGGCGCTCGTCGTTGGGCCGGTTTATGGCATCGACCTTCACGGCGTCGTGAAGTTCGCCGGCCAGATCCAGCAGCATTTCCCGGACACCCATTTCTCGATCGATCTCGGCCTGTTTCAGGGCCTCAAATGAAGGAGGCAGCCGCCTCGCTCACCGCCGACGTCGCCGCCGCGTCGACCACCCTGCGCGACACGACCAAGTGGATGGTCGCCGGCGTGGTCGCGACCGCGGCGGGCGTATTTGCCGGCAGCTCGCTCACCCATTTGGGCAGCCTCGATCCGTTCGAGGACACCGGTCGCCTGCTTCTGGCTGCCGGCGGGGCGGCCCTGGGATTTGCGGGTCTCGCCTATCTGATGAGCCGGGCGCTACCGGTGCTGACCGTCGATACCATCACCCTTCGCATGCTCGCCTCGGAACCGCGCTTCGCGGCGACGGCGACCGTCCTCAACAGCCGTTACGGCGGGCAGTTTCCCGAGGGCGTCGACGATTTGGCCTCGCTTTCGGCAAAGGTCGACCAGGCGTTCGAGCAGCGGCGCGATCCCGAGAGCATCAGCTTTCTGCAGGAGGTGGAGCGCATGCGTCCCGACATGCTGGCCGAGGCGCGGTTTCTCTATCTGCGCGACCGGTTCGACAGGATGGTCAGCGCGCTCTGGAGGGCGATTCCGCTCGCGATCCTCGGCTTCGGCATTTTCTCGTGGGCCGCGAATCCCGGGGAGCGAGCGCCACAAGAGAGTCCCGCCCCGCAGGCGGCCAGCGAGCCCTGATCGCACCGGGCGCCGACAATCGGCGGAACGCCGCTGCGGGGATCGCTTTCGATACGAATTAAGTTGGGGAAAAGGTTGTGCGCGAGCGCTTCGCGTCAGCGAAGGCGCTTTGTCAAGCGGGGACGCCCCGCTATGAGAGCCGCAAAATGCGTATCCATCCCCTCATTTCCGATTCCGAGTCCCTCGAAAAGCTCTGCGAACGGCTCGCCCGGTCCGAATTCGTCGCGGTGGACACCGAGTTCATGCGCGAGAACACCTATTGGCCGGAGCTGTGCCTGATCCAGGTCGCCAACAGCGAGGAGGCGGCGGCGATCGATCCGATGGCCGGCGGCATCGACCTCACCCCGCTGCTCAACCTGTTCGTCAACAACGAGCATGTGCTCAAGGTCTTCCACGCCGGCGGCCAGGACATCGAGATCATCTTCAACCTCACCGGCGGCACCCCCCATCCCTTGTTCGACACCCAGGTGGCGGCGATGGCGCTCGGGCTGGGCGAGCAGGTCGGCTATTCGAACCTCGTCGAAAGCCTGCTCGGCCACGGCATCGACAAGGCCGCCCGCTTCACCGATTGGGCGCGGCGGCCGCTCGACAAGCGCCAGATCGATTATGCGATCGGCGACGTCACCCACCTCGCCGCGCTGTTCCCGCGGATGCTCGAGCGGCTGAGGAAGACCGGCCGCGGCGAATGGCTCGACCAGGAGATGGAGCGGATCGCCGATCCCGCCAATTACATCAACGATCCGGCGCTCGCCTGGAAACGGGTCAAGATCCAGACCCGCCGCGCCGACGCGCTCGGCCGGCTGAAGGCGCTCGCCGCCTGGCGCGAGATCGAGGCGCGCGGCAAGAACCTGCCGCGCGGCCGGATCATGAAGGACGAGACCCTGGCCGACGTCGCCATGCATCCGCCGGCGGCCCAGGAAGGGCTCGGCCAGGTGCGCGGCCTCTCGCCCGCCTGGCGCGGCAACGACATCGGCGCCCGGATGATGGAGGCGCTCGCCACCGCCGATCCGCTGCCCGCCTCGGAGCTGCCGCCGCGCGAGGAGCGCGGCCCCGGCCTCGGCCGCGAGGGCGCTCTCGTCGCCGACCTGTTGAAGCTGCTGCTCAAGATCCGGGCGCGGGAAGCGAACGTCGCGCCGCGCCTCGTCGCCAAGGCCGAGGAGCTGGAGATGCTCGCGGCGGGACGGCGCGAAGGGCTGGCGATCCTCGAAGGCTGGCGGTTCGAGGAGTTCGGCCGCGACGCGCTCGACCTGGTCGAGGGCCGGCTCGCCTTCGCGATCCTCAATGGCAAGCTGGTGATGACCCGGACCGAGCTGGAAGCCGAGCGATGAAAGCCGCTTTGCTCGCTTTCGCCCTGATCGGCTGCGCGGGAATCGCGGCGGAGCGGCCGCCGGCGGGAACCTGCGACGCCGGACGCCTGTCCCGGCTGGTCGGCCGCCCCGGCACGCCGGAGCTCGGCGCCGAAGCGCAGCGGCGGAGCGGCGCGGCGCGGCTGCGCTGGATCCGGCCGGGCGACATGGTGACGATGGATTTCAGCCCGCAGCGGCTCACCATCCGCCTCGACGCCCAGGGGCGGATCGACCACTTCATCTGCGGCTGAGCGGCCTAACCGACCGCCATTTCCGGGCGCAGGCCCATTTCGCCGGCGAGCGTCTTCAGCCGCCGCTCGACCGTCTCGCCGAGCAAGGCGGCGTCGCGCTCGGCGACCTCGAGGCGCAGCGCGTCGCGGTCGCGCGCGAGGCGGCTTCGGCTGAGGCCGCCGGCGACGCCGCCGCTGAGCCGCTGGCCGAGGCGCATGGCGAGGCCCCAATTGGCGGCGCGGCGCAGCTTCTCCGCGCTGCACAAAGCCGCGACCGCCGGATAGGGCAGCGCCCGGCCGCCGCCGAAATTGCAGAACAGCGCCTGGGCGACCATCACCCGGCCCGGCGCGTCGATCGCCACCCAATTGCCGTGCAGCGCCATGTCGATGCCGCGCTCGGCGCGGAAATCGGGATGGGCGGTCCAGCCGATGTCGGCGAGCAGGCAGGCGGCGAGCCGAAGCCGCGCCATCTTCGGCCCGTCCTCGAAGGCGGGCGCGATCCAGGCGTCGAGCAGATCGCCGTGCTGCTCGAAGCGGCCGAGCCCGGCGCCGGCCTCGCGCGCCGCCTCGATCAGCGGGTCGAGCGCGCGCTCGTCCGGCGGCAGCTCGTCGTAGAGCAGGCCTTCGCGGATGCCGAAGCTGGAGACGGTGAGCCGGTCGGGAGCGAGCACGCCGACGAGAGCCGCGAGCAGCGCATTGGCGTTGGGCAGGGTCGGGAAGCGCGACAGCGACACGGAAGGGATGTCGCGGAAGTCGCCTTTGTCCATTTTCGCCAGCGCGGCCTTCAACTCCTCGACCCTGCCGACCGGCATTTCGTGCTGGTGGGTGATCGGCAGCGGATGATCGCTCAGCGCCATTTCCAGCCGGGCAAGGGTCCGCCAGCTGCCGCCGACCAAGTAGAAGGGCCGGCCCGAAGCGGCGCCCTCGAAGCCGGCGCCGGCGACCGCCTTGGCCACCTTCCTCGCGAACGACCTCTCGCCTTTCTCCATCAGCGCGTCGAGGCGCAGCACCCCGAGCGGCAGCGAGGCGCGGCGCCCGACCCGGCCGCCGGAGACCTCGACCAGCTCGAGGCTGCCGCCGCCGAGATCGCCGACCACGCCGTCGGCGTCGGGGATGGCGGAAAGCACGCCCTGCCCCGCCCTCTTGCCCTCCTCCTCGCCGGAGAGGATGCGCGGCTCGAAGCCGAGCCGGCGGACCCGATCGAGGAAGGCCTCGCCGTTCGAGGCCTCGCGCACCGCGGCGGTGGCGACGGTGCGGGTGCGGACCACCTTCATCTGCGCGACCAGCAGGCGGAAGCGGTCGAGCGCGGCGAGCGCGCGGCCTTGCGCCGCCTCGCCGATCGCGCCGACCTCGCGGCCGAGCCCGGCGAGCACCTTCTCGTTGAAGATCACCGAGGGGATTCGCTTGGCCCCCGAATAGACGACCAGGCGGACCGAATTGGAGCCGATGTCGATGATCGCGACCGGCTGCTCCGCGAACATCGCCGGGACCTAATCGAGGCCGCGCGGGATGGTGAGCTTGCGCGGGGTCGCGCCGCTCGAGCGCAGCGCCGCGCCGCGCCCCGAAAGCGACGGGTTGGTCATGAAATAGGTGTGGAGGTTGAACGGCTTCGCCCCGGGCCCCGGCGCCAGCCGCGTGTAGCTGCCGTCGGCGTTCAGGCGCCAGCTCTGCTCGTTGTCGATGATGTTGGCGACCATCACCTGGTCGAGAATCTGGGCGTGGACGGTGTCGTTCTCGATCGGCAGCGCATATTCGACCCGGCGGTCGAAATTGCGCGGCATCCAGTCGGCCGAGCTGATCAGCACCCTCGCCTCGCGGTTGGGCAAGGCGTCACCATTGCCGAAGCACCAGATCCGGCTGTGCTCGAGGAAGCGGCCGACGATCGACTTGACGCTGATATTCTCGGAGAGCCCGGCCACCCCGGGCCTGAGGCAGCAAATGCCGCGGATGACGAGGTCGACGTCGACCCCGGCCCGGCTCGCTTCGTAGAGCCGGTTGATGATCGCCGAATCGACCAGCGAGTTCATCTTCGCCCAGATCCCCGCTTCCTTGCCGGCTTTGGCGTTGGCGATCTCGGTGTCGATCAGGGCGCAGAGCTGCTCGCGCATGTTGTGCGGCGACATCGCCACCAGCTCGAGCCCGCGCGGCTCGATATAGCCGGTGATGTAGTTGAAGATGTGGGAGACGTCGCGGCTGACCCTGGGATCGGCGGTGAAGAAGCTCAAATCGGTGTAGATGCGCGCGGTCACGGGATGATAGTTGCCGGTGCCGAGATGGCAGTAGGTGCGGTAGCTGCCCTCCTCGCGGCGGACCACCATCGACATCTTGGCGTGGGTCTTCCATTCGATGAAGCCGTAGACGACCTGGACACCGGCGCGCTCGAGCGCGCTCGCCCACATCAGATTCTGCTCCTCCTCGAAGCGCGCCTTCAATTCGACCACCGCGGTCACCGACTTGCCGGCCTCGGCGGCCGAGATCAAAGCCTGGATCACCGCCGATTGCTTGCCGGCCCGGTAGAGCGTCTGCTTGATCGCGACGACGTCGGGATCCGCCGCCGCCTGGCGAAGGAAGGCGAGGACGACGTCGAAGCTCTCATAGGGATGGTGGACGACGATGTCCTTGGCCCGGATCGCGGCGAAGCAGTCGCCGCCATATTCGCGGATCCGCTCGGGAAAGCGCGGGCTGAACGGCGGGAATTTGAGGTCCGGCCGGTCCTCCTCGACGAGGGCGGCGAGATCGGCGATGCCGAGGAAGCCGGTCGATTCGTAGACCAAGGCCTCGCTGGCATCGACCCCTTCGCGGATCAGCGCTTCGAGCTCGTCGGGCATTTCCTCGAGCTTCAGGCGGATCACCCGGCCGCGGCGGCGGCGCTTCAACGCGGTGCGGTAGAAGCGGACGAGGTCTTCCGCTTCCTCCTCGATCTCGATGTCGCTGTCGCGGATCACCCGGAAGGCGCCGCCGCCGAGCAGCCGGTAGCCGGGGAAGAGGGTCTCGATCTGGCGGCGGATCGCGGTCTCGATGGCGACGTAGCGCGCCGCCTCGCCGGGCAGGCGGATGAACCGCGGCAGGCTCGCCGGCACCATCAGCAGCTCGCGGATCGGCGCGCCGTCCGAAGCCCGCTTCAGGTCGAAGAGCAGCGAGAAGCCCTTGTTGGGGATGAACGGGAAAGGGTGGGCCGGGTCGATCGCCTGGGGAGTCAGCACCGGAAAGATATGGTCCTGGAAATGGCGGTCGAGCCAGGCCGCCTCGTCGCCGCCGATCTCGTCGCCGGCGACCACGGCGACGCCGGCGGCGCGCAGCGCCGTCCGCAGCTGCGACCAGACCTCCTGCTGGCTGGCGGTGAGCGCGTCGGCCTCGCTGGCGATCGCGGCGAGCTGCTGGCCGGGATTGAGGCCGTCGTCCGAAGGCTCGTCTATTCCGGCAAGCTGCTGCCCCTTGAGTCCGGCGACCCGGACCATGAAGAATTCGTCGAGATTGCTGCCCGAGATGGAGAGGAAGCGGAGCCGCTCGAGCAGGGGATGGGCGGAATTGCACGCCTCCTCCAGCACCCGGCGGTTGAACGCCAGCCAGGAAAGCTCGCGGTTGAAATAGAGCGGCGCGCCGGCGGCGGGCAGATCGGCGTCGTTGGCGGCAAGGCGCATCACTCGGCCTCGCGGGCGCGCCGGATCAGGCCCGATTCCTCGAGCGCCCGCCGGGCCAGCGGGACGGTCATCCGGCGATGGTGCGAAAGCATCACGCGGTCGAGGATGTCGACGATCATGAGCACCGACACATAGCTGCGTTCGACGCGCGGGACCAGATAATCGGCAAGCTCGCCCGGAGCGGCGATGCCGCGGTCGCCGAGCAGCTTGACGATCAGCTGCCCGATCAGGACGTCGTCGGGCGGGCCGATCTCGACCTGGGGCGTCGCCGCCAGCCGCGAGCGCAGGTCGGGAAGCTTCACCTGCCATTGCGGCGGCGGCCGGCCGGCGACGATCAGCAGCGGCTTGCGCCGCGCCTGGGCGTCGTTCCAGGCATGGAACAGGGCCTCCTCGTCATGATCCTCGGCATCGTCGAACAGCCGGCCGCCGGTCTTGCGCACGAAGATCCGGCCGAGCAGGCTGCGGCCCGATTTGCGCGGGCCGGTGACCAGGGTGGCCATGACCGGCCACAGCGACCAGCGGGTGAGGTGATCGAAAGCGGCGCGATTGGCGTCGGAGAGGAGGAAGTCCTCCTCCTTGTCGGCCACCGGCCAGGCGAGGGGCAGCGCGATCTGGTTCAGCGCGAGATCCTCACTGTGCTGCCGCTGACCACCTGCACCTGCCAGCCCTGCGCCTGCAGCGCCGCCTGGAACGCGGCGGAATCGCCGACGAAGTTCACCCGCATGATCGAGGTGCCGCCGAGCGCGAGGCTGGTGGTGATCGCCGAGGTGACTCCGTTCACCCGGCTGACCGAGACCTCGGCCTGCTGGACGGCGCCCGCATCGGGGGTCGCGACCTGGACGCTGAAGGTGGTGGTCTGCCCGGCGGGCACCTGCGCGCCCATCTCCTCGGCGGGCGGCGCCGCGGTCTCCTCGGGCGGCAGCGGCGGCAGCGGCGGCTGGACGATGACCAGGGTCGGATCGGGCCTGAGCAGGCCGCGGCCGAGCGCCAAAGCGTAGAGCAGATCGAGCCGGCGCACGCCCTCGTCGAGCATGCGCGGAATGTCGGCGCTGTTGCGGGCGGTGAGCTCGAAGCGGCCGAGCAGCAGATTGTCCGGGCCGTAGCGGGCCGAGAAGATGCCGATCGCCGGGCCGCCCGGATAGGCGCGCCGCAATTCGAGCTCGGGGACGACGATGTCGGCGGCGCCATATTGGTCGAGCAGCATCCGCCACCAGCCGCGCCCGCGCCGCTTGCTCTGGGCGAGGTTGAGCACCAGGGGGTCGATGCCGGTACCGGACGGGCGGACATAGTCGATCGGGCTGTTGGCGGTGCGGAACTGGGCCCAGGCGCGCTGCCAGTCGTTGCGATATTCGAAGCTGTAGGCCGACGAGCCGGTGCGCATCACCGGGATGACCAGCATCGGCGCCGACCGCCGGGTCAGGCCCGAGACGCCGAGCATCTGGCCGGTGCGGGCGCGGTCGAACAGCACGCCCAAACGGGCGATGTAGCGGGTCGGGCCGATCTGCTCCTGTTCGATGACGATGCCCGAGACGATCCCGTTCAGCACCGAATCGCTGAGCACCGGCGCCTGGGCGAGCGGCCGGTTGTGGGTGCGCGCCCACAGCATCCGCCAGCCGAGCGACTGGGCGCGGCGCCAGCCTTCGAGCCGTGCCTTCTCCGCGGTCTCGGCGCTGACGTCGACCTCGACGCCGAGGATCTCGAAATTGGAGGTGCTGTCGATCGGCGGAATGCCGCGCTCGGCGCCTTCGAGCTGGGCGTAGAGAATGCCCGCCCCGGCCAGCAGCAGGGCGGCGACGGCCGGAATCAGGAAGGCAAGCGGGCGGCGGGCAGGCGTCACGCTGGCCTTTTGGCGAGTTGGCCGTGGAAATCCAAGCGCGTTGTGGGTAGCGGTCCTTCGATACGCGGCTTCGACAAGCTCAGCCGCTACTCAGGATGAGCGGTTTCATTATCCGCTCATGCTGAGGAGGGACTGAGCCTGTCCTTCGATACGCGGCTTCGCCAAGCTCAGCCGCTACTCAGGATGAGCGGAATTAGGAAAACCCGCTCATGCTGAGTAGGCATTGAGCCTGGCGAAATGCCGTATCGAAGCACAGGCTCACCGGCTCCTCAGGATGAGCGGCTGGGCTAGAGGAAAAATGATTTGAGCGAGGACGAATCCTACACCTACGCCAAAGCGGGCGTCGACATCGCCGCCGGCAATGCGCTGGTGAAGGCGATCGCGCCGCTCGCCAGGACGACCGCGCGGCCCGGCGCGGATGCGGCGCTCGGCGGGTTCGGCGGCTTTTTCGACCTCAAGGCGGCGGGCTATGCCGATCCGCTGCTGGTCGCCGCCAATGACGGCGTCGGCACCAAGCTGAAGCTGGCGATCGAGGCCGGCCGCCATGGCGGCGTCGGCATGGATCTCGTCGCGATGTGCGCCAACGATCTCGTCGTCCAGGGGGCCGAGCCGCTCTTCTTCCTCGACTATTTCGCCTGCGCCAGGCTCGATCCGGTCGTCGCCGAGGCGGTCATCGAATCGATCGCCCGGGGCTGCCGCGAGGCCGGCTGCGCGCTGATCGGCGGCGAGACCGCGGAGATGCCGGGCATGTACGCCGAGGGCGATTACGACCTTGCCGGCTTCTGCGTCGGCGCGGTCGAGCGCGGCCGGGCGCTGACCGGTGCGGCGATCGAGGCCGGCGACGTCATCCTCGGCCTGGCCTCGTCCGGGGTCCATTCGAACGGCTTTTCGCTGGTCCGCCGGCTTGCCGCCGATAAGGGCTGGAAGCTGGACCGGCCAGCGCCGTTCGACCGGGACCGGCTGCTGATCGAGGCGCTGCTGGCGCCGACCCGGATCTACGTCCGGCCGCTCTTGCCGCCGATTCGCGCCGGCAAGGTGCGCGGGCTGGCGCACATCACCGGCGGCGGCCTGCTCGAGAACATCCCCCGAATCCTGCCCGGCGGCCTCCATGCAATGGTGGAGGCGGACAGCTGGCAATTGCCGCCGCTGATGGCCTTCCTGCAGGGGCAGGGGAATATCGAGCCCGAGGAGCTCGCCCGGACCTTCAATTGCGGCATCGGCATGGCCGTGATCGTCTCCGAACAGGATGTGAAAGACGTTGCGGATAGGCTTGATAAGGCTGGCGAACATGTGTTTCGCATCGGCCGGATCGAAGCCGGCGCGAAGGGCTGCACCGTGCGCGGCCCGGCCGGCACCTGGAGCGCCCGCGAGCGCTGGTCGGCGACCCATCATGGCTGACAAGGTCCGGGTCGCGGTGCTGATCTCGGGGCGCGGCTCGAACATGCTCGCCCTTTCCGAATATCGCCGCCGCGACCCGGAGCGGGCCTATGAGATCGTGCTGGTCGCCTCGAACGTGCCGGCGGCGCGCGGGCTGGTGGTCGCCAAGCGGCTCGGCCTCAAGACCTGGTCGCGGCCGCACCAGGGCCTGTCGCGCGAAGCGTTCGACGAGGCGCTCGACGCGGTGCTGCTCGAGCATCGGGTCGAGCTGATCGCGCTGGCCGGGTACATGCGGCTGCTCTCGCCCGGCTTCGTCGACAAATGGCGGGGGCGGATCCTCAACATCCACCCGTCGCTGCTGCCGCTGCACAAGGGCCTCGACACCCACCAGCGCGCGATCATGGCCGGCGACGAGCATGGCGGCTGTTCGGTCCATCTGGTCACCGCCGAGCTCGATTCGGGCGAGGTCCTCGCCCAGGCGAAGGTCAGGATCCTGCCGCGCGACGATCCCGAGAGCCTCGCGGCGCGGGTGCTGGAGGCCGAGCACCACCTCTATCCGGCGACTCTCGACGCTTATGCGGCAACGCTGAGAGAGGGCCCCTCCCAAGATCCTCCCCTGTAAGGGGAGGGGGACCATGCGCAGCATGGTGGAGGGGTATCAGCATCCGAGAATTGTCTCTCACGCTGACACCCCTCCACCGGCTTCGCCGGTCCCCCTCCCCCGCTGGGGGAGGATCTAAAGCAGGCAGACGTTCGTCCCGCTGAGCCAACGCCCTGCCGTAGTTTCGTTGCATTGGCGCAATGGCGCCGCCACAGGGCGAGTCGGATCACGGGACGGGGCGTATCTTCCTCCGGGATTAAGACGTGAAATGCGGCACCGCGCCGGGGCTTTTGCCCGGCTGCCCGGCCCTTTCGCGCAAGTGTTGGAGTCTTGAATGTCGTTATTTGGAAAGCCTCTGGCGGTGGCGCTCGGCGTCGCCGTGCTTTCCGGCACCGCTCTGGTGCCACTCGCCAGCGCCCCGCAAGCCCGGGCGCAGGTCGTCGAAGCCCCGGCCGCGATCGCGCCCGCTCCCCTCCCTCCGGTCGAGGATGCGACGCCGGCGCCGGCGCAGGTTGTCGCCGAGATCGACGCGGACGAGCTCGAATGCCTCGCCAAGGTCGTCCTTCACGAGGCCGGTAACCAGTCCCGCACCGGCCAGCTCGCCGTCGCCCAGGTGGTGATGAACCGGGTCCGCTCGCCGCGCTTTCCGGATACGGTCTGCGCCGTGGTCATGCAGCGCGGCCAGTTCTTCAACGTCCACGCCTACAATCCGCGGCGCGATTCGCGCTGGCGGACGGCGGTCGAGATCGCCCGCGACGCGCTCTCCGGAACGAGCGGGCCGGTGATCGGCCAGGCGCTGTTCTTCCACGCCGCCTCGGCGGCGTCATTCCGGCGGACGCGAGTCGGCCGGATCGGCGACCACGTCTTCTACCGCTGAGCCGGCGAACCTTTTTTCCTTCGCCGACTGCCACCAGCCGCGCATCGTCTCGACCGGCCGGTTGAGCCCGACCGCGGCGGTGGCCGCATACCAGCCCTCGGCGGCGCCGATCAGCCGCTCGGAGACGGGTCCCGGCGGCAGATCGTAGCACCAGCCGCGGATCGCGTGGGCGTTGAACACGGCCAGGAACAGGGCCGCAGCGGCGATCGCAATGCTCGTCCAGCGCAGCGGCTGCGGCAGCGGCCCGGGCGGCGCCGGCAGGTCGACCGGCGACAGCGTGTCCTCGAGCCCCGCCGGCCCGGGGAGCGGCTCCCGCTGCGCCTTCTTGCTTCCGGCCACGACCGCCTCCCCTCCTAGAACTGGTAATAGATGAACGGCGCGACGCCTTCCGGGCGCATCGCGTCGACGATCAGGATGAATATTCCGGCCGCGAGCCCGACCGGCAGCGCCGGCAGCGCCCGGATCCGCATCGCCACGTGCTGGATGCTGTGCGGCGGGAAATAGTGGAACGACATGCCGAGCAGGATCAGCACCAGCAGCAGCGGAGTCAGCGCCATCGCTCCGCCGCCGCCGCCGAAAATGCCGGCGAGATAGGCAAGCGCATCCGGGAAGCTCGCCGCGCGGAAGAAGATCCAGCCGAGGAGGACGATGTGGAAGGTGACGATGACGCCGAGCAGATGCGGCAGGGCCGGCCAGGCCTTCGGCCGGAACTCGCGCCACAGCCGCTCGGCGACGAGGACGGTGCCGTGGAGGGCGCCCCAGATCACGAAGTTCCAGCTGGCGCCGTGCCACAGGCCGCCGAGCAGCATCGTCGTCATCAGCGCCAGGCAGAGCCGGCGAAGGCCGTGCCGCGAGCCGCCCAGCGGCACGTAGAGATAGTCGCGCAGCCAGCTCGACAGGCTGATGTGCCAGCGCCGCCAGAAATCCTGCAGCGAGCGGGCCCGGTAGGGCTGGTTGAAATTGTGCGGGAAGCGGTAGCCGAGCAGCGCCGCCAGCCCGATCGCCATGTCGCTATAGGCGGAGAAATCGCAATAGATCTGCACCGCATAGCCGTAGGCGCCGAAGATGAGGTCGGTGCGGCCATAGGCGGCGGGGTCGCCGAACACGCCATCGACCAGCCCGGTCGCCAGCTCCGAGGCGATCACCGCTTTCTTGAACAGCCCCCAGACGATCAGCGCGATGCCCATCGCCGCCATGCCGCGGGTGAGCTCGGGAACCTGCCGGAACTGCGGGATCAGGTGGGAGGCGCGGACGATCGGGCCGGCGACGAGGTGCGGGAAGAAGCTCATCAGCAGGGTCATGTCGAGCAGGCTCGCCGGCTCGGTCTCGCGCCGGTAGAGATCGATGACGTAGCTCATCGCCTGGAAGGTGAAGAAGGAGATGCCGACCGGGAGCACGATCTGGATGATCGCCAGGTCGCGCTGCCAGCCGAGCGCATGGAGCAGATGCTCCACCTGGACCATGAAGAAGCCGTAATATTTGAAGGTGGCGAGGATCGCGAGGTTGGCGGCGATGCCGAGCGCGAAAGCGAGCCTGCGAGGGGCCGGCCGGGCGTCGAACAGGACGATCAGCCGCCCCAGCCCCCAGTTGAGCAGGCCGCTGGCGATCAGCAGCGCGACGAACTTCACGTCCCACCAGCCGTAGAAGACCCAGGAGGCGACGAGAATCAGGATCTTGCGCCATTCGTTGCTGCCCCTGAGCAGCCAGGACGCGGTGTAGACGATCAGGAAGAAGATCCCGAAGGTCAGCGTCGGGAACAGCATCTCAGAAGCCGCGCTCGCCGGCCGGCGCTCCCGCCGAATCTTCGGCGGCGCGGGTCAGATCGGCGTCGATCATCGCCCCGATCGCATCGCCGCCGTCGCGGGTGAAGTGGACATGGTCGCCGCGCATCCGCATCGCGAGCCGCCAGCGCGAGGCGGCGCAGCGGCCGCCCATCGCCGCCGCCCAGTCCCAGAAGGCGAGGCCCTCCTCGCGGGCGACGCGCCGCTGCCGCTCGCGCACCTCGCCGAGCAGCCGCGGCACGTACCAGCCGTCGCCGCAATCGTCGGCCGCCACCGGCTGGCGGGAGCCGGCATCAGGCGCGCCGAGCAGGAGGATCGGCACCCGCGCTCCGGCCAGCCGCCGGATGCGGGCGATCTGCGCGCGCAACGCCCCTTCGTAGCCGTCGGCGGTGAGCCCGGGCGCGAAGCCCTCGTTGGTGCCGAAGGCGAGCACGATCAGATCGGGCCGGTAGGCGGCGAGCTCGGCGCGGACCAGCTCGTCGCTGGTGCGGCCGAAATGGACGAGCTGGGCGCCGACCACGCCGAGGTTGGAAAGGGCGATGCCGCCCTCGCGCCGGAACGTGCCGAACGAGGCGATGCTGACGATCCCCGAATCCTCCGTGGTGATCGAGGCGGCGGCGACCGGGGCGTCGACGTCCATCGTCCGGCAGGCCGGGGCGCGGCGCGGCGCCTCGAGGTGCCAGCGCTCGGCCGCCTCGCCCATGCGCAGAACGACCGAGCCGGCGCCCGGCTGGAGGATCGCGCAGACCAGGATCCGGTCGAAATTCTGGTCGGGCGTGTCGGTGACGATGGCGAGCATCTCGCCGGCGCTGCGTGCGGTCTGGGTGAAGCCCGAAATGCCGAGCCAGGGGCCATCCTCGCGATAGCGGCCGCCGAACATCGCGTTGACGCTCCAGCCGCTGCTTTGCGAGGCGGTGACTCCCCAGGTGAGATAGCCCTGATAGGGGCGCCCGGCGGCGAGCACGCCGCGGCCGCCGGCGCCGTAGCGCGCCTGCAGCCGGCTTCGCCAGCCGCTGGTGATCATGTCGCCCGCGGTGTGGCTGTCGCCGATCTGGACGATGTGCAGCGGCGCGCCGTCGTCCGGCCGGCTCGCTCTCAGCCTGGCGAGGAACGGCGCCAGCGCCGCCGCCTGGCAGAGCGTTGCCCGGCAGGGGGCCGGATCGGGCGTCGGCGCCGAAGCGGAGGCGGCGAGCGCGCCGATCAGGGCAAGCATCAGCTGTGCGACTCGCCTCCGCGCGCGCTGCGCTCGGCCGCCTGGCCGGGCGGCGAGGCCGGCGCGACCCGCTCGGCCTGGGCGCGCGCCTGCGCGACCGAGCCGCGGATCCGGTCGGAAAGGCCGCGCATCACGTAGATATAGCCCGGGATGGTCATGTGGATGCCGTCATTGGTGCGCGCCATCTGCCGCTCGCCGCCGCCCGGGCCGAGCGGCAGATAGGGCGCGTAAGCGCCATTGGCGTCGACGCTCAAGGGCAGGGTCTCGATATAGGGGACGTCGAGCGCGGCCATGCGGGCGGCGTAGAAGCGGTTCATGGCGTGGATGTCGGCGTCGAAATGGGCGTCGCGCATCTTCGGCAGGCCGACCCAATAGACCATCACGCCGCGGTCGCGCAGCAGGCCGACCACCGCCGACACCCGCTCGCCGACGATCCGCTGCCAGCCCTCGCTCATATAGGCATTGCCGTGGCCGGCATCGAAAATGCCCTGGGTGTCGTTGGCGCCGAACGAGAGCACCGCGATGTCGACCGGCTGGCGATCGAGCTTGCGGCGGATATCGTCGAGGATGTTGAGGCTGCGATAGCGGGTGAAGCCGATCGAGCGCTCGCTGAGCTGGTGGACCTCGAAGCCGCGATCGCCGCGCAGCTGGTTGTAGAGCCCGGCCCAGACGCCGTCGCCGAAGCTGTCGCCGAACACGCCGATCTCGATCCGCCGCCGCTGCGCCACCGCCATGGCGAGCCGCGGCCCCATCGGATCGGTCGCGCGCCGGCTCGGCGCCGCCGCCGCGGCCGGCAGCGCCGGAACGCTCGCCTCCGCCTGGCTGGTGACCGGCTGGCCGCCGGCGAAGAAGGAGAAGGTGACGACGGCGCCGACGGCAAGGCCGATGAACAGCACCAGCGTCCGATCCAGAATCAAAAGCAGCCGATCCAGCGGGCGCATAGCCGCCCCCTCCCCAACCTAGTGTTTCCACCGGAAATGCGGGCCGCAAGGCCCGTACCCGTCGCCCACCGCCATAATGTTTGAAATCGGCCTGTTTAGCAAGCGTCGCGGGGCCGTAACGGCACGTAAATTTCGGCAGGAACGAGGCGGATTATTACGGGTCGATGGGGTGTTTTACGGCCCGTGCCCTTCAGCCGACGATTTCGTCGGGCGTGAAGAAGAAAGCGATCTCGATCGCGGCGTTTTCCGCGCTGTCCGAACCGTGCACGCTGTTCGCCTCGATCGACTCGGCATGGAGCTTGCGGATCGTCCCTTCGGCGGCATCGGCGGGATTGGTCGCGCCCATGATCTCGCGGTTGCGGGCGACGGCATTGTCGCCTTCGAGCACCTGGACGACGACCGGGCCCGAAGTCATGAAGCGGACGAGATCGGCGTAAAAGGGCCGCTCCTTGTGGACCGCGTAGAAGCCCTCGGCCTGCTCCCGGGTCATCCGGATCCGCCGCGAGGCGATGACCCTGAGGCCGCCCTCCTCGAGCATTTGCGTGATCGCGCCGGTGAGGTTGCGCCTTGTGGCGTCGGGCTTGATGATCGAAAAGGTCCGCTCGGCCATGGCCTGCTCAAAGCTCCGTCTCTGAAAGGGATTGGTTCGGCCGGCTCCCTAGACGGCGGGCGCCGCGAGGGCAAGGCTCGCATCCTCTCTCGTCATCCCCGCGCAAGCGGGGATCCAGCTTCCTGTTCTTCCTCGCCCGCCTCAAGAAAAAGCTATCCCCGGGGACAGTGAGGCGACTGTCCCGCTATTCGTGATTGTCGGCGACGTAGCGGTCGAGCAAAGCCACGCCGAAGCCGGTCGCGCCCTTGTCGTAGAGGTGGCTCGCCTTGTCCGCCCAGACCATGCCGGCAATGTCGAGATGGGCCCATTTGACGCCCTCCTCGACGAAGCGGCCGAGGAAGCAGGCGGCGGTGATCGAGCCGCCTTCGCGCGAGGCGCTGTTCTTCATGTCGGCGATCTGGGAATCCATGATCTTGTTGTAATCGTCGTTCATCGGCATCCGCCAGAGCTTGTCGCCGCTCGCCTTGCCGGCCGCCTCGAGCGCGGCGGCGAGGCCGTCGTCATTGGCGAACATGCCGCCATGCTCGTGGCCCAGGCTGATGATCATCGCGCCGGTGAGGGTGGCGAGATCGACCATCACCTCGGGCTGGTAGGTGCGCTGGGCCCAGGTCATCGCGTCGGCGAGGACGAGCCGGCCTTCGGCATCGGTGTTGATCACCTCGATCGTCTGCCCGGAGAGCGAGGTGACGACGTCGCCGGGGCGCTGGGCGTTGCCGTCGGGCATGTTCTCGGCGAGCGCGCAGACGCAGACGACGTTGACCTTGGCCTTGCGCGTGGCGAGCGCCTTGATCAGGCCGGTGACCGCGCCGGCGCCGCCCATGTCCCACTTCATCGCCTCCATGCCGAGCGCCGGCTTGATCGAGATGCCGCCGGTGTCGAAGGTGATGCCCTTGCCGATGAAGACGACCGGCTTGGCCCCCGCCTTGCCGCCGTTCCAGCGCATCGCCAGCAGGCGCGGCGGGCGCACCGAGCCCTGGGCGACGCCGAGCAGCGCGCCCATGCCGAGCTTGGCCATCGCCTTCTCGTCGAGCACCTCGAATTCGACGCCGAGGCTTTCGAGCGCGGCGCGGGCGCGGGCGACGAACGTCTCGGGATAGACGACGTTGGCGGGCTCGGTGACGAGGGTGCGGGTGAGGTCGAGGCCGTCGAGCACCGCCGCCTGGTGCGCCCATTCCGCCTTGGCGCCGTCGGCCGCGCCGACGATGACCAGCTCTTCGAGCGTCGGCTTCTGCTTGCGGCCGAGCTTGGTGCGGTAAAGGTCGTAGCGCCAGCTGCGCGCGGCGGCGCCGAAGGCGAGCCGGGCCGCCTCGCGGGCGCTAAGGCCGGTGCCCGAAAGGTCGACGACCAGCTTCGTCTCGCCCGAGGTCAGCAGCCGGGCGGTCAGCGCCCCGCCCGCTTTCTCGCAGACCGCATCGCCCTCGGCCTGCTGGCCGCCGAGGCCGACGAGCAGCAGCCGGCGGGCGGCGTCGCCTTCGCTCAGGAAGGTTTCGGCGATCGCGCCGACCTCGCGTTCGAAGCGCTGCGCGTCGGCGGCGCGGACGGCGAGCGCGCGCGCCGCCTCGTCGAGGCCGCCGAGCCGGTCGGCGACCATTTCCTCGCTCCGCACCGGGATGGCGAGGGCGTAGGCGCCCTCCGGGCGCGACGCGGCAAAGCTCACTTTGATCACTTGCGGATCTCCCTAGACAGAAGGGCGCCATTGCAGGGAGCGGCCTCAGGTGCAATAGGCTCAGGGGTTCGCCTGGGCCAGAGCAGCTTATTTGTGAAGACGTTTCGATCGACTTGCTGGACCGCGCTGCCGCTGTTGCTGCTCGGCCTTCCCGCCGCGGCCCTGGCGCAGGAGACGCCCCCTCCCCCCGCGCCGCCGGCAAGCCCGCCGGCGGACGGGCAGCCGGCCGAGGTCGCGTTCAGCGCCGACCAGCTCGTCTACGAGGAGACGAGCGAGGTCGTCACCGCCTCGGGCGAGGTGCGGATGAACCGCGAGGGTTACAATCTGCGCGCCGACAGCGTCAGCTGGAACCGGCGCTCGGGCGAGGTCCGCGCCACCGGCGACGTCCGCGTGATCAGCCCGGGCGGCGACGTCGCCTATGCCGATTCCGTCGAGCTCGAGGACACGCTGAAGGACGGCGTCGTCCAGAACATGCTGCTCGTCCTCGCCGACGGCGGCCGGCTCGCCGCGACCACGGCGGAGCGGCACGACGGGGTAACGACGCTCCATCACGCCGCCTACACCCCCTGCGCCGTGACCACCCCCGAAGGCTGCCCGAAGGACCCGACCTGGCAGATCAACGCGGTCCGCGTCGTCCACGATCCGGTGCGCCACCGGATCTCCTATCAGGGCGCCACCCTGAACCTGTTCGGCATGCCGATCCTCGGCCTTCCCGGCCTTTCCCATCCCGACGGCCGGCAGGGCGGCGGCAGCGGCTTCCTGGTGCCCGAGATCCGCTACGGCCGGCGCAACGGGCTCGAGATCAGCGCGCCTTACTACATCCGCTTCGCCTCGAACCGCGACCTCACCGTCACCCCGCACGTCTTTACCGGCGTGCTGCCGATGCTCGAGGCGGAATATCGGCAGCTGACCCCGATCGGCGCGTTCCGGTTGCACGGCTACGTGACCTACGGCTCGCGGCTCCAGCTCGATCCGCTCGCCCCGGCCGCGCCGGGCAACGAGGACAAGGGCATTCGCGGCTATATCGAGGGCAGCGGCCGGCTGATCCTCAGCCCGGCCTGGAGCGTCACCGCGTCCGGCCGCTACGCGACCGACCGGACGTTCATGCGCCGCTACGACATCTCGCGCGACGACCGGCTGCGCTCGATGGTCGACGTCGAGCGGATTACTGCCGATTCCTATGTCTCGATCGCCGGCTGGGCGTTCGAAGGCCTGCGGCTGACCGACGCCCGCGGCATGCAGCCGATCGCCTTGCCGGCGATCGACGCGCGCTGGCGGATCGCCGATCCGGTGCTCGGCGGCCAGATCGAGCTCCAGGCCAACAGCCTCGCCATCCTCCGGCCCGAAGGGCAGGACAGCCAGCGCGCCTTCGCCAGCGCCCGCTGGGAGCGGCGCAGCATCACTGGCCTCGGCCAGGAGCTGGTGCTGACCGCTTATGCGCGCGGCGACGTCTATCACGCCGGCGACACTTTGCTGACCCAGACCGTCAGCTATCGCGGCCGGGACGGCTGGAGCGGCCGGTTCATCGGCGCGGCCGCCGCCGACCTCAAATGGCCGTTCGTCGGCAGCTTCTTCGGCGGCACCCAGCGCCTCACCCCGCGAATCCAGCTCGTCGCCTCGCCGCCGACCGAGAATATGGACATCCCCAACGAGGATGCGCGCGCCGTCGATCTCGAGGATTCGAACCTGTTCGCGCTGAACCGCTTCCCCGGCTACGACCGCTGGGAAGACGGAGTGCGGGTCACCTACGGCGCCGACTGGGCGTTCGATCTCCCCGGAGTCTCGGTCAGCACCAATGTCGGCCAGAGCTACCGGCTCAACAATCGCGCCTCGATCCTGCCCCAGGGCACGGGCCTGTCCGACCGCTTTTCCGACATCGTCGGCCGGACCACGGTCCAGGTCGGCCGGCTGGTCAGCTTCGTCCACCGCTTCCGGCTCGACAAGGGCAGCCTGGCGCTCAGGCGCAATGAGATCGATGCGACGATCGGCGGCCGGCGGACCTACGCCACGATCGGCTATCTCCGGCTCGACCGCAACATCGATCCGTCGATCGAGGATCTGCGCGACCGCGAGGAGATCCGCTTCGGCGGCCGGGTCAGCTTCGCCCGCTACTGGTCGATCTTCGGCTCGACCGTGATCGATCTCACCGGCCGGCGCGAGGATCCGCTGTCGGTGGCCGACGGCTTCGATCCGATCCGGCACCGGCTCGGCATCTCCTATGACGACGATTGCATCGAGCTTGGCCTCACCTGGCGGCGCGATTATGAAACCAGCGGCGACGCCCGGCGGGGGAACACCTTCCTCATTCGGGTGGCGCTCCGCAATTTGGGGCGCTAGAGAGTGCCGCAAATCCGCTAAGCTGCGGTTCAGCAATTCTGGCGCAGGGCAAGGGCCTGCTTTCACTGGAGGAATGATGAAGCTCGGTTGGTTACCAAGGGCGGCGGTCGTGCTGATCGTGCCGCTGCTGTCGATGGTCGCGGCGGCGCAGACCGGGAGCGCGCCGTCGGGGCAGCTCGACATTCCCAGCGACGTCCGCTTCGTCGGCAAGCAGGATCCCGGCATCCGCAAGGCGACCGCGATCGTCAACGGCGAGGTCATCACCGGCAGCGACATCGATCATCGCCTGGCGCTGGTCGTCGCCTCCAACAACATCCAGCTGCCGCCCGAGGAGCTCGAGCGGGTCCGCGCCCAGATCCTCAGGAACCTGATCGACGAGACGCTTCAGGTCCAGGCCGCGGCGCAGCAGGAGATCAGGATCGAGGACCGCGACGTCGACGCCTATTACGGACGCTTCGCCCAGAATTTCCGGCGCACGCCCGAGCAGCTCAGCGTCTACCTGCGCTCGATCGGCTCGTCGGACCGGTCGCTGAAGCGCCAGATCCGCGGCGAGCTCGCCTGGCAGCGGCTGCTCCGGCGCCAGATCGAGCCGTTCGTCACCGTCGGCGACGACGAGGTCCAGGCGGTGGTCGCCCGGATCAATGCGCAGCGCGGCACTTCGGAATATCGGGTCGCCGAGATATTCATGTCCTCGACCCCGGAGACCGCGGCCCAGGTCCAGGCCAATGCGGCGCGGATCGTCGCCCAGCTGCGCGCCGGCGCCTCGTTCCAGGCCTATGCGCGGCAATATTCCGAAGCGACCACGGCGGCGCTGGGCGGCGAGCTCGGCTGGGTCCGGCCCGAGCAGCTCCCCGAGGAGCTGGCGGCGATCGTGGTGCAGATGCCGGTCGGAGCGATCACCGATCCGATCCCGGTCTCCGGCGGGGTGTCGATCATCGCGCTCGGCGACAAGCGCCAGATCCTCGTCGCCGATCCGCGCGACGCGGTGCTCAGCCTGATGCAGATGTCGCTCACCCTGCCCGCCGGCACCACCCCGGCGCAAGCCCAGGCGCGCGGCCAGCAGTTCGGCACCGCGACCCAGGCGATGGGCGGCTGTGGCGGCGCCCAGGCGGCGGCGCAGACGCTCGGCGCCGAGCTCGTCGCCAACGACCAGGTCCGGGTCCGCGACCTGCCGGCGCCGCTGCAGCAGATGCTGCTCGGGCTCAGCATCGGCCAGGCGACGCCGCCCTTCGGCTCGCAGGAGCGGGTCAGCGTCCTCGTCCTGTGCGGGCGCGACGATCCGCCCAGCGCCAGCGCTCCCGATCCGGCCCAGATCGCGACCCAGATGGAGCAGGAGCGGGTCAACCGCCGGGCGCAGCGCTACCTGCGCGATTTGAGGCGCGACGCGGTGGTCGACTATCGCTGAGCCGGCGGACAGCCCGCTCGCGGTCGCGCTGGGCGATCCGGCGGGGATCGGGCCTGAGGTCATCGCGAAGAGCTGGGAGCAGCGCCGCCGGCACCGCGTCCCGCCTTTCTTCGCGGTCGGCAGCGTCTCCGCGGTGCGGGCGGTCTGGGACGGGCCGATCGCCATCGTCGAGGATCCGCGCGAGGCGGGCGCCGCCTTCGATTCGGCGCTTCCGATCCTCCGGGTCAAGACCGACACCGAGGTGATTCCCGGCCGGCCCGATCTCGAGGGCGCCCGCAATTCGCTCGACGCGCTCGAATTCGCCGTCGGCCTGACCCGGGCCGGAACCGCCTCGGGCCTGGTCACCGGCCCGGTCTCCAAAGCGCAGCTCTACGCGATCGGCTTCGTCCATCCGGGCCAGACCGAGTTCGTCGCCGAACGCTGCGGAGTCGCCAGCGAGCTGGTGGCGATGATGCTGATGGGGCCGACTCTCAAGGTCATCCCGGTCACCACCCACATTCCGCTGCGCGAGGTCGCCGGGCTGCTCGGCGTCGAGCGGATCGTCGCCAAGGGCCGCGCCGCGGTGCGTGGACTCCAGCGCCAGTTCGGCATCGCCCGGCCGCATCTCGCCGTCGCCGGATTGAACCCCCATGCCGGCGAGGACGGCACGCTGGGCCGCGAGGAGATCGAGACGGTCGCGCCGGCGATCGAGCGGCTGCGCGAGGAAGGCTATGAGGTGAGCGGGCCGCACGCCCCCGACATCCTGTTCAGCGCCCGGCGCCGGCGAAGCTACGACGCGGCTCTCTGCATGTATCACGACCAGGGGCTGATCCCGCTGAAGGCGCTGCATTTCGACGAAGGGGTCAACGTCACCCTCGGGCTGCCGATCGTGCGCACCTCGCCCGATCACGGCACCGCCTTCGACATCGCCGGCTCGGGGACGGCCGACCCCGGCGCGATGATCGCCGCGATTCGTACCGCCGGGGAGTGCGCCCGGCGCCTCGCCGAAGCGTGACATGCAGGTGAGGCAGCGGGTCGATTGCTCCGCCGGAGCAATCTGGGTCATGCCGGGGGCATGACCCACCCGCCGCCTCGCCCGCATCTGCCGCCACTCCGGGAGGTGATCGCACGCCACGGCCTCAGCGCGTCGAAGGCGCTCGGCCAGAACTTCCTACTCGACGAGCAGCTGCTCGACCGGATCGCGCGCATCCCGGGGCCGCTCGCCGGCGAGCGGGTCTACGAGGTCGGCCCCGGCCCCGGCGGGCTCACCCGGGCGCTGCTCCGCGCCGGCGCCGAGGTGGTCGCGGTCGAGCGCGACCGGCGCTGCCTCGCGCCGCTCGCCGAGCTTGCCGCGGCGAGCGGCCGGCTCGAGGTGATCGAAGGCGACGCGCTCGCCATGGCGGCGCCCGAAGGCGCCCACATCGTCGCCAACCTCCCCTACAATGTCGGCACCGCCCTCTTGGTGCGCTGGCTCGGCGGCGAGACCTGGCCGCCGCCGTGGAAGTCGCTCACCCTGATGTTCCAGCAGGAGGTCGCCGAGCGGATCGTCGCCGCCCCGGGCAGCGGCGCCTATGGCCGCCTCGCCGTGCTCGCCCAGTGGCGGGCCGCGCCGAAGCTTGCCATGAAGGTCCACCGCTCCGCCTTCGTGCCGCCGCCCAGGGTGATGTCGGCGGTCGTCCACATCGTCCCCGCGCCGCAGCCCCCGGGGGTGCGCGCGGCGACCCTGGAGCGCCTCACCGCCGCCGCCTTCGGCCAGCGCCGCAAGATGCTGCGCCGCTCGCTCGCCGCTTTGCCCGGAGCGCTCGCCGCGCTGGCAGCGCTCGGCATCGACCCCGAACGCCGCGCCGAAACCCTCGCCGTCGCCGACTTCGTCGAGATTGCGCGGCTGCTCTAGTTCGGCCGCGGGGTCGGGGCCGCCGGCGGGGCGCCCTGCTCGGGGCGCTGGGCGGCGAGCACTTCGGCGGGCGGGCCGCGCTGGATCATCGCGGCGAGCTGCTGCGCCTGCGGGCAGGGCGCCCGGCACAAGGTCTGCACCCGCGCCAGATTGCGGCGGGCGCGCTCGACGGCGCCGCGCTGGACATAGGCCTCGCCCTGGCCGGCGAGCGCGTTGACGTCGTTGGGCTCCATCCGCAGCGCATCGGCATAATAGCGCACCGCCTTGCCGGGCAGCCGCTGCGCCTGGGCGACCCGGCCGAGGGCGATATAGGCGCCGCGGTTGCGCGGATCGACGGCGAGCGCGGTCTCGAGCAGGTCGATCGCCTCGTTGTAGCGGCCCGAGGCGGTCTGCGCCTGGGCCTGCTGGACGAGCGCGGCCGAGCGCGGATCGATCTGATCGTCGGGCCGCTGGCTCTGACCGGCGCTCGCCATGGTCGCCGCGGCGAGCGCGACCGACAGGATGATTGGCGTAAGGCGCATCAGTAACTCCATGTTTCCATTCGCCTGTCGGCTTAGCACGGCCGTTGCCAGCGCGCGACGAAAAAGCCGTCGGTGCCGTCCCGGGCCGGGCTCAGCAGCAGGCCCGGCCCCGACGGCGTTCCGGTCGGCATAGGGAAGGGCTCCGGAACCAGCGATGAACGGCGGCCCAGCGCTTCGGCCTGGTCCCTGCCCTCCTCGGCGAGAAGCGAGCAGACCGCATAGACCAGCCGCCCGCCGGGGCGCAGCAAAGCCGCGCCGAGATCGAGCAAATGGGCCTGGAGCGCGGTCGTCCGCGCCAGCCGTTCGGGGGTGATTCGCCAGCGCGTCTCGGGGTTGCGCCGCCAGGTCCCGGTCCCTGAGCAGGGCGCGTCGACGAGGACGAGATCGACGCGTCCGGCGACGTCGGCCAGCATCGCCGCCTCGCGCTGGGGATTGACCAGCCGCGCCTCGACGATCGACGCTCCGGCGCGCTTCAGCCTGGGCATCATCCGGGCGAGCCGGCCACGATCGGCGTCGCTGGCGAGGATCCGGCCGCGATTCGCCATTTCGGCGGCAAGCGCGAGGGTCTTGCCGCCGGCGCCGGCGCACAGATCGACCACCAGCATGTCCGCCGCCGCCTCGCAGCCGAGGCTGATCAGCTGGCTGCCCTCGTCCTGAATCTCCAGCAGGCCGCTCTGCCAGGCCTCGATCTGCTCGACCCGATAGCCTTCCGGCAGCCGCAGGCAGAGCGGCGACCAGCGGCAGGCCGAGGCCTCGGGCAGCCGGGCGAGCGCGTCCTCGCGCGTCCCCTTGAGCCGGTTGACCCGCAGGTCGAGCGGCGCCCGCCCGAGCAAGGCGGGGCGCTCATCCTCCGCGACGGCCGGATCGAACCGGTCGAGCAGCCAGACCGGCGCCACCCCCGCTTCGGCGACCGGCTCGCCGGCGGCCGGGGCCGGGGCGCCGCGCGGCGGTCCCTCGAACGTCTCGAGCAGCTCGGGCATGTCGCGGGCAAGGCCGAGCAAGGCCGCCCGCCCCGATTCCGGCCGCTCGCCGGCCCGCCGGATCGCCCGGAAGACGAGGCTGCGGATCTCGCGCCGGTCCTTGGCGCCGGCATAATGGCGGGCCTTGAAATAGCGCGAGATCAGGGTGTCCGCCGCGGCGCCGCCGCTGCGCGCGGCGGCGACGATCTCGTCGAGCAGCTCGATCGCGGCCAGGGTGCGGGCGGCCGGAGTCACGGCCGCCGGCTAGGGAAAGGGCGTGACCTGATAAGCCACCATGGTGTTGCCGTTCTCTTCATAGAGCCGCAGGTAGACCGGCGCCGGGTCGCTTTCGGCGAACGTCGCGTCGCCGGTGCAGCGCGTCTCGGCGGCGGTGCGCGAAGTCTCGCGGACGTTGGCGATGCTCAGGATCTTGAGCGTCTCCCGCTGCGATATCTCCTTGGCCTTTTCGGCGATCTGGTTGCAGTCGAGCTCGGGTGCGTTCGCGCAGGCGGCAAGCGGCGGCAGCGCGGCGGCCGCGATCACCGCGAGGCCGATCCTGAGCTGAGCGATGATCATCGGTCCGCCCCTTTTTTGGCCGGCCGGCGGGTGGGCCGGCGGGTTGGAACGCTCCACCAATCTGGTCCGGAAGGCAAGAGGAAGCTGGCCGAAAAGCCTCAACGGGAAGGATAATTCGGCGCCTCGCGAGTAATCGTCACGTCGTGAACGTGGCTTTCGCGAAGACCGGCATTGGTGATCCGGACGAACCGCGCCTTTTGCTGCAGCTCGGTTATCGTCGCCGCACCGGTATAGCCCATCGCCGCTTTGACCCCGCCGACGAGCTGGTGGATCACCTCGGCGGCGTGGCCCTTATAGGCGACCTGGCCTTCGATCCCCTCGGGCACCAGCTTCAGCTGGTCCTTGATGTCCTGCTGGAAATAGCGGTCGGCGGAGCCGCGCGCCATCGCCCCGACCGAGCCCATGCCGCGATAGGATTTGTAGGCTCGGCCCTGGTAGAGGAAGGTCTCGCCCGGCGCCTCCTCGGTGCCGGCGAGCAGCGATCCGATCATCACCGCCGAGGCGCCGGCGGCGAGCGCCTTGGCGATGTCGCCGCTGGTCCGGAGGCCGCCGTCGGCGATGATCGGCGTGCCCGACTTCGCCGCTTCCCCGGCCGAATCGAGGATCGCGGTGAGTTGGGGGACGCCGACTCCGGCGACCACCCGGGTGGTGCAGATCGAGCCGGGGCCGATGCCGACCTTGACCGCGTCGGCGCCGGCGCCGATCAGCGCCTTCGTCGCCTCGGCGGTGGCGACGTTGCCGGCGACGATCTGGACCCGGTTCGAATGCTTGCGGATGCGCTCGACGGCGGCGGCGACTTCGACATTGTGGCCGTGGGCGGTGTCGATGACGATGAGGTCGCATTCCGCGTCGATCAGCGCCTCGCTGCGCTCGAAGCCCTTGTCGCCGACGGTGGTCGCGGCGGCGGCGCGAAGCCGCCCGGAGCCGTCCTTGGTGGCGTCGGGATAGGCGACCGCCTTCTCGATGTCCTTGACCGTGATCAGGCCGATGCAGCGCTCGTCCTCGTCGACGACGAGCAGCTTCTCGATCCGGCGCTGGTGAAGGATCCGGCGGGCCTCGTCCTGGCTGACGCCCGCCCGGACGGTGGCGAGATTTTCCCGGGTCATCAGCTCGGAGACCGGCTGGCGCTTGTTGCCGGCGAAGCGGACGTCGCGATGGGTGAGGATGCCGACCAGCCGGCCGCCCTGCTCGGTGACCGGAATGCCGGAAATCCGGTGCCGCGCCATCAGCTCGAGCGCGTCGGCCAGGCTCTGGTCGGGCGACATGGTGATCGGGTTGACGATCATCCCGCTCTCGTAGCGCTTCACCGCGCGGACGGCGGCGGCCTGCTCCTCGATCTCCATGTTGCGGTGGAGCACGCCGAGCCCGCCCAGCTGCGCCATGACGATCGCCATGTCGGCGCCGGTCACCGTGTCCATCGCCGAGGAAAGCACCGGGATGTTGAGCGCGATCTCCCTGGTCACCCGGCTCCTGGTGTCGGCCTGGCTCGGCAGCACCGAGGATTCCGCCGGCCGCAGCAGCACGTCGTCGAAGGTCAGGCCGAGCGGGATGTCGGCACCGCTCATCGGGGCGCCCGCTGATACTGGGCCGGATCGGCGAGGCGACGGGCGAGCGCGACGCTGAGGTTGGCGTCTTCGGCGGCGCCGCCCAGCTCCAGCTGTCCGTCGGCCTGGTCGTCGGGCGTATGGTAGCGGCCCTCGAGGAACGCGTTCAATCGCGCCATGTCCGAAAAGGAGCCGCCGACCATGATCGCCGGCACGCCGGCGCGGCTGAACGCCCAGCCGTCCTGGCGCTGAACCAGCTCGGCGGCCTCATCGTCCGGGTCGAGCCGGCGGCCCATCGCCGCCACCGTCGCGTCGATCGCCGAATCGAGCGCCGGGATGCCGCGGCCCATCACCGCGACCGGGCTGCCCGCCGGCTGGATCGCGACCGTGTCCATGTTGACCGCGGCGACGATTCGATCGAGCGGGACGGTCGGATGGGCAGCGAAATAGGTGGCGCCGATCAGCCCTTCCTCCTCCGCGGTGGTGGCGAGGAACAGGATGTCGCGCGGCGGCCGCGGGCCCCGGGCGAGCCGCCCGGCGACCTCGATCATCGCCGCGACGCCGCTGGCATTGTCGACGGCGCCGTTGCAGATCCGGTCGGGCGCGCCTTCCGGCCGGCAGAAGCCGAAATGGTCCCAATGGGCGAGGAACAAGAGGGTCTCGCCGGTGCCGGCGCTGCCGCGCAGCCGGCCGACGACATTGTTGGTGGTGAAGCGGTTGATCTGGGTGCGGACCGCCATCGACACCCGGATCGGCAGCGCCGCGGGCGCAGCGCCGGGCAACCGGCCGGAATCGCCCGCGGCGGCGAGCAGGCGCTGGAACGCGCGCATCGGCATCAGGCCGGCGATGTTCTGCAACGGCCCCGAATCGAGCCTGGTGCTGCCGCGGCGGAAGCCGGCCGAGACCAGATCCCAGGGTACGTCGGCGCCGGCGATCACGATCACCGCGGCGGCGCCGGCGTCGGTCAGCGCCCGCATCCGCTCGCGCAGCGGCGGCAAGCCCGCGCCTTCGGGCGCCTGGGCGAGGATCAGCGCCACCGCGCCGTGCAGGTCCATGCCGGCGGGGCTGGTGCCGTGACCGGCGAAGATCACCGGCGCGTCGGTCAGCGTCTTGACGTCTTCATCGCCGACCAGCGCCACCTCCCCGGCAGCGATCTCGACCGGGGCGCCGCGCGCCGTCCAGCGCACCTGAGTGACGCCCGGCACGGTCTCGACGATGGGCAGCGGCTGCAGCCAGGTCCCGCCCTCGCCCGCCGGCTCGAGCCCCCGCGCCTGGAACTGGCGGACGATATAATCGGTCGTCAGCCGCTCGCCCTCCGAGCCCGGCGCCCGGCCCTGGAAGGAATCGCCGGCGAGGATCTCGATGTGGCGCAAGAGGTCTGCGGGCGCGATCGGCGCCGGCTGGGCGGCGAGCGGGGCGGGGAAAAGCAGGAAAAGCGGCGCGGCGGCGCACAGCAACGGCTTGAACATGGCGCTGCTTAAGGAGCGCCGCTTTGGCTGGCAAGCGATTCGGGGCGTTGGACGCGGGCCCTGGCGATCAGCGCACAGGCCGCGGATGGGGATAGGGCACGCGCGGCGACGCGCCCGCTCCCTCGCGCCGCTCAGCCTCTTTTCGTCACCGGGTCGGCCGGGTTGCCGATACCGGGCGAGCAGCCCCAGCTCTTGTAGACCGGCGGCGGCGCCGAACCGAACCTGCCGCCGATCGACTGGACGATTTCGGGCGCGGATTGCGGAGTGATGGCCTTAACGAACGGCCCGGAGGCGCGCGACACCGGGCCGGCACGCGGGTCGGCGGCATGTACCATCGCGGACCGCACCAGATCAGAGATCACCTCCTTCTCCTCCGGTGCCAGTCCGGTGAAGAACCGCTCCAGCTTCTGGATCGCAGTTGCACTTGCGCGAGATTCGGCCATTTCATCCTCTTTTCGTTCCAAGGACTGTCAAGCGAGCTCGTCGGGCTGCTATCAGCTGCATCATTTGGGAGTCAAGTTTTCAGCCGCATGGATCAGGCGCGGCCGATCAGTACCGCGAGCAGGAACTGCTCCTCCTCGCTTTCCAGCCCCAGCGCCGAATTGACCAGCGCGTCGAAGAAGCCGCCGCAGGGCCGCCCCTGGAGACCGAGCGCCGTCGCGGCGAGCAGCAGGTTCTGGGCGAGATGGCCCGCCTCCGCCGCGAGCACCCGGTTCGAGCCTTCGCCGTACTTGCGCTCGAAGCGGGGGAATACGCCGGTCAGGCAGATCATCGCCGCGACGCCGTCGAGGATCGGCCGCTGCGAAGGCAGCGCCGCGGCGAGCATCGCCTCGCGCCCCACGCCGGGGTCGAGCAGCTCGAGCGCGCTCGCGCCGGCGCGATAGTGATAGACGCCCGGATCGAGCCCGGCGACATCGAACACCATCGGATAGACCTCGACCGCGTAGAGCCCGCCGCCCGAGGGATAGGCGCGCAGCTGCAGCGGGCGGCCGCCGAGCGAAACCTCGCCGGTGATGCCGCAGGCGGCAGTGAGCAGGCCGTCGAAATCGGCCCGCGCCAGCGGTCCGCCGGCGAAGGCGAACGGCGAGCGGCGGCGGCGGATCACGGCATGCAGCGCGTCCAGCGCCGGCGGCAGCGCAGTCGCGACGGGAACCATCGGCGCATCCGGATAGGTCCGGTACCCGCCATCGGTCACCAGATCGAGGATCGCGTCGGCCGAAAGGCCGCCGTTGGGAAGCACGCCGACGTGCGAGGCGGTGTGGAGGAAACGGCCGTAGGGGCGCCCGGAGGCGTCCACTGCTCCCGCTTCGGCGAGCATCGCGAGAAGCCGCCGTGCCTCCTCCCCACAATCCGCCATGGCTTCCACCAGCTTCGCGACCGGGCGCCCGTCGAGCAGCCGCAGCAGCCGCCATGCCGCGGCAGCATCGCCCGCGATCGCGATCTCGCGGCGCGTGCGGCGGATCGCAGTGGCGACCGGCCCGCGCTCGACTTCGATCCGGTCGAGCGACGGGGCGAGGCAGACGTCGCCTGCTTCGTCGAGATAGCAGCGCGTGGCTGGTGCCAGCACCGGCCGGGCCTGGTCGGGCAGGGCCGCGAGGGGAGTGGGCGCGGCCACGGTCCGCGTCTCGCGCGCGCCCTCGACCAGGATGTCGGTGTCAAACGCATATTCGGTGACGATCGCGTCGCGCAGCTCGACGACGAAGCAGCCCGATCGTCCCGTCATCTCCCTATTCTCTTCGCGCCCTGGCGATCAGCGCGTGGGCCTGGTCGACGTGCAGCGCCTCGATCATCCGGCCTTCGTGGCGTTCGGCGCCGCCGGTCGCGGCCGCGATCAGCCGGCGGGCGGCGTCGAGCTCGGCCTCGCTCGGGGCGAAGATGCGGTTGACGATCTCGATCTGGCTGGGATGGATCACCGACTTGCCGTCGAACCCCCAGGCGCGCCCTTCCCTGCACTCCGCTTCGAGGCCGTCGTCGGCCTCGAGCCCGTTATAGACGCCGTCGAAGGCGGGCACGCCGGCGGCGCGGGCGGCGAGCACGATCCGCTGGAGCGCGTAGACGAGGCCGCCGCGGCCGAGGGCCCCGGGCAAAGCGAGCGAGGCGCCGAGATCGTTGGTCCCCGCGATCACGCCATGGGCGCCCTTGGCGATCGCCGCGGCGTCGATCACCGCCTGCGGAGTCTCGACCATCGCCAGCACCTTCTTGCCCATCAGCCAGCCGGCGTCGTGCACCTCCTTGGCGCTCTCCGCCTTGGCGAGGACGATATAATCGGCGGCGCTGTGGCGGACGGCGACGACGTCGTCGCCATAATCGCCGGTGCCCGTGGGGTTGATCCGGATCGCCGCCGGCCGGCCGCCGAAGCCCTGCTTGGTCGCCGCCACCGCGGCCTCGCGCGCCGCCGGCTTGTCCGCGGGGGGAACCGAATCCTCGAGGTCGAGGATCACCATGTCGGCGGCAAGGCTCGCCGCTTTCTCGACCGCGCGCGGGTTCGAGGCGGGCAGGAAGAGCAACGAGCGGCAGAGGCGAAGGTCGGGCTTGTCCATGGGCGTCTTTCTTTTCCGATTCTGCTTGGATCGGGGCCGCTTTATCTACATGATGAAGCGATCCGCGGAGGGGAGAGCCGGCATGCTGCTATTTTTCACGATCCTTGGAGTCCTGGCGTTCCTGTACCTCTTTTCCGGTGTCAAGGTCGTCCGCCAGGGCTATCAATACACGATAGAATATTTCGGCCGCTTCACCACCGTCGCGAGCCCCGGGCTGAATTACTACCCGCCCTTTTTCTATCGGGTCGGCCGCAAGGTCAACATGATGGAGCAGGTGCTCGACATTCCGGGCCAGGAAATCATCACCAAGGACAATGCGATGGTGGGGGTGGACGGCATCGTCTTCTTCCAGGTGCTCGACGCGGCCAAGGCGGCCTATGAGGTCAGCGACCTCTATCTCGCGATCATGCAGCTCACCACCACCAATCTGCGCACCGTGATGGGCTCGATGGACCTCGACGAGACCCTCTCCAAGCGCGACGAGATCAACGCCCGCCTGCTCGTCGTCGTCGACCAGGCGACCGAGGCCTGGGGAGTCAAGATCACCCGCGTCGAGATCAAGGACATCCGCCCGCCCGGCGACATCGTCAACGCGATGGGCCGGCAGATGAAGGCGGAGCGCGAGAAGCGCGCCCTGATCCTCGAATCGGAGGGCCTGCGCGCCTCCGAGATCCTCAAGGCGGAAGGCCAGAAGCAGGGCCAGATCCTGCAGGCGGAGGGGCGCCGCGAGGCCGCCTTCCGCGACGCCGAGGCGCGCGAGCGCTCGGCCGAGGCCGAGGCCAAGGCGACCCAGCTCGTCTCCGAGGCGATCGAGAAGGGCTCCTCGCAGGCGATCAACTATTTCGTCGCCCTCAAATATACCGAGGCGGTCCGCGACTTCGCCAATTCGCCCAATGCGAAGACGATCCTGTTCCCGGTCGAGGCGACCCAGCTGATCGGCACCTTGGGCGGGATCGGCGCGCTCGCCCGCGACGCGCTCGGCCAGAGCGACGGCGCCCCCGCTTCGCGCCGCGGCCCGTTCGAGGGAGGCCAGTGATGGACTATATCCCCAATCTCGCCGACCATTGGTGGTGGCTGACCGCTGCCGTCCTCCTCGGCATATTGGAGCTGCTCGCGCCCGGCTTCTTCCTCGTCTGGATGGCGGCGGCGGCGGCGATCACCGGCATCGTCGTCGCCTTGGTGCCGCTCGATCTCGCCCTCCAGCTCGGCCTGTTCGTCCTGCTCGCCTTCGCCTCGGTGTTCGCCGGCCGGGTCTATTACGCCCGCCGGCCGGTGGCGAGCGCCGATCCCCAGCTCAACGTCCGCGCCGCGCGGCTGATCGGCAAGACCGTCACCGTCGAGGCGGCGATCGAGAACGGCCAGGGCCGGGTCCGCGTCGGCGACGGCGTCTGGAACGCCCGCGGCCCCGACGCCCCGGCCGGCGCCAGCGTCGTCATCGTCGCCGCGGACGGGACGTGTCTGGTGGTGGAGCCGGCGCCCTAACCAAGGCAAGGCGGACATCGGCTCAAGTCCGGCCTGACGGGAAGAGAGCCGATTCATCAGAAGCTTGCCCTGCCTTCCGGGACGAAGACCTAGCCGCCCGCCAATAGCTCGCTCTTCAGAGCGTCAGGATTTCGCGCAATGCCGTCTCCAGTGACATCCGTTCGATATCCCGACCACCATCCGGATCGGGTTCCCGCTGGATGACAAACGCGCGGGTCGGCTCTGTCGCTTCGCAGCCGCGACGGAAACCGTTACCCAGCTTCTTTGCTTTCGAATAGGTAATCTCGATCGCCCATCGCTCGCCGCGTTCCGGCCACTCCAGGATCAGATCGATCTCGTCGTCGCCCCGCCGCCACACGCGCGGGCGCACGCCCAGACCGCCCGCGGCCACGAGCGCGTTGATAGCAAATCCCTCATAGCTCTTGCCGCGCGCCGGTTCCGGTATGTCCCAAGGCACACGCGCGTTTAAGAGGCGGTGCAGAAGCCCGCTGTCCGTCCAGTAGATCAGGTCGCTGATGTCCGGTTCCTCGCCCATCCCGGTCCAGTGGGGCAGGCGAAACAGGATATTCTGCTGTTCGGCGATGCGCAGGATCTGCTCGACCGTCGCCGCATCCCGTCCAACGCGCTTCTGCAGTGCCGCCTGCGGCACGCCGTTCATCCGCGCGACGTCGATCCAGAAGTCGGCGGGATCGATTGGCCGGTCCCGTCGGTCGCGGGGCAGGAGCGGGAGGCCGTCGCGAATGAATTCGGCGCGCCACGCGAAACTCCGCTCCTCCGTCGGAGCGAACAAGCTGGCCTCGAAGCGGCCGCGCGCCCAGCATTCCTCAAGCGTGAAGGCGCGCGGCGCATCCTCCTCGATCGCGCCGGCCGCAGCCATCGCCGAGGCCGCATCCTGGCGAACCGCATCATGGATTTCGACGCGCGGCTCGTCGGCGCCGTTCATGCCAGCCGCGGCCGCTCGAGATCCAACACCACGATCGCAACACGACCGTCCTGCGCGGCATGGCTGGAGGCGACCAGACCGGCGCCCAGCTCCTCCGCCGACTTCGGCCGCTTGCGGCCTCGTCCCTGCGCCTTCGGCTTCTTGGCGTCCCGAACATTATGTCCGAACCAGAGCACAATATAGATTCCGCGCCGCTCGGCGGCATAGTCGGTCGCATAGAGGCGATCGAGCTGCGTGTCGGCGGCCTGCCACAGGTCCTCATGCCACTGGCCCTTGATCTCCACCGGCACGCGCATCCCACCCAACAGGGCGATGATGTCGGCGCGGTTGTCGTCGGCAAGATGTCCTTCGGGCAATAGGTCGATCGATTCCGGCCGGACCCCGAGCATCGTCAGCAGGTGATCGCGGCACCTCTCCTCATTGTGTGGCGTGCCGGTGTCGGTGAAGTAGCCACGCCACGGGTCAGCGGGGTCTGCCATGACCCTCTTCTGCACCTGGTCGACCAATTCCAGCAGCGTCGCTTGCAGGTCGGCAACCGTGCAGGGCGGCTGCGCCTCGACGATCGCACGCACATCGGCAAGGAGAGGAGGGCGATACCGGCCCTCGGCACGCTTGCGCTGCTGCTCCGCGGCAAGGACCTTGAGATAGGTCGTATATCCGTCCGCCGGCGCGTCGCGCAGCGCCGTCAGCGCGGCGATCGCCGCGTCGGTGGTGATGTCCGCCAGCCGGCTCGCCACCGACGCGAGGAATTCTGAGGCATCCCACGGATTGGTGTCGCCGGTGCTCACCCCGCTCGGATGCTGGGCGTTCGGAAAAGCACGGCGGAACATGGACAGGAGCCAAGCGAGTTGATCGACCGACAGCGGCGCGACGACGCTGCGCCCACGCTCGCTCCCGATCCGACGCCGGATCGTCCACATCCAGCCCGGATCCTCGGCGGAGAGCTTGGCGAGACGATCGCTCTGCGCCGCGAAATCCGTCAGAAAGGCGACCGCCTCCCAGACGCGTTTTCGGTCTTCGGACAGTGATTGCGCCAGCCGCTTTTCGCTCAGTGCCCGTAGGTCATCAAAGCGGTGGGACGCGATCAGCCGGTCAACCATCTCCGCCTCGGACTCGTACGGCATGTCCGGAAATCGCTGGAGCCATTCGAGGGCAAGCTCGCTCGCTTCAGCCGCATCCGCGTCGTCGCGCATCAGCGCGTAAAGCTGGTCGACATGCTTGCGGCGCTTTTCGAGTTGCGGTTCGATCCAGCCCCGGACCGCGCCCCGCGTAAGACCGCGTGCCCGCATTTCGGCCTCGACCGCCGGCTGCAGCACCTCGATCTTGGCCTGATGGTCGATGCGGCTGTGAAGCAACTCATAGAAGCCCGACGTCAACCGGTCGTCGCTCACACCCTCAAATCCCCGCCCCGTCCGGACGCGCTCGGCGAGCGCGGCAACAATGATCATCGACGCGGCCCAGGATTTGGACTCGGCATAGCTTTCGGCCAACTCCCGCGCGATCGGAGGCGCGTCCGATTGGAGAAACGCCTCGAAACCCTCCAGCGCGGCCGCCGAGATCTCACTACCCAGCCATTCCGCCAGACGATCCTGCGGCGCGGCATCGTGGTTCATATCCTGGAAAAGGCCTAGATAGGCCTTGGCCGGGTTGATGATCATGCCGAACTCGCCGCGCCGCACAGCATCGATTTCCGCGGCGAAGCCCTTGCGGTGCTCCTGCCATTCCATCGCCTGCTTGGCCGCGCGCTGCCGGGCCTTTTCCTCCTGCTTGATCTGCCATTGCGGCACGTCCGGATCGGCAAGCTTGTCGATCCACGCCAGCATGTCCGAGCGATGCGGAACGCGGCGCTTGGCAGCCTCCCGCGCCCTGGCGCCTTCGGTCGCCGAATGGCGGATGAGCTTCAGCAGATCGCGCCATTTCTCATCGTCGCGATCCTCGGGATCGAGCGCCTCGATCAGGGCAACGATATCATCCTCGGTCGGAGTGAAGCCGCCGGATCGGCTGAGGAGGCGCCAGGCACGCTCCCACACGCTCTTAGAGCCCGGCTCCTCGAACAGCACGAGGCGCTGCCCAGCCCGGCGAAGGCTGTCATTCTCCCTGATTATCTGGTGAACCTGCTCGCGCGCCGTTCGGTGATAGCTGGCCTCGGCATCGAACGGCTTAAGCCAGGTCCACAGCCGGGCCGCATCGATCGGCCCGGAATGCATCCGGCGGGCGATGAGCCGGTAGCCGAAATCGGTCAGCTCATTGTTGCCGGGACGCTCATGGCGATTGCCCAGTGCCGCGATTTGGCCAACCAGCTCATCGAGGAGCGCATCGAGGCGTTCGACGGAAACTGCATCGGCGAGACGGCGCAAGGCATAATGGCCAAGGTCGTCGCGTTGAGCCTGGGCGATGACCAGCGCGACGATGACCGTGTCACCGAATGGAGCGACGTCAGTCTCGTTGATGATCTCAAGTGCCAGTTGGACATCGTCGGGGTCTTTGCGCAACCGCAAGGCGTCCAAGATCGTCGGCCAGTCCACGCTGCCGAGCGCGATCAGGACGTGGGCCGCCGCGCGGCGAAGCGAATAGGCGCCGCTCCCGGTGACAACGCAATCGAGTTCGGAGCGCAGGGAGCCGGCGATCGGCGAACCCTTGACCGCTTCGAGCAAGAGCATCCGCAATCCGAGTTCCGCATCAGGATCGGCGACGATCGCGCGAACTTCATCGGCGAGGGCGGGCTGCACCACAGCTTTCAGCGAGTATTCCTGCCAGTCGCGGAACCGGGGATCATGGGCGGCCGCCTTCTGCAAGGATCTCAAAAGCAGCCGTGCCTGGCCGGCGTCCAATTCGTCGGCGTCACCATATTCGATGACGCCCATCGGGTCGGCATCGATCACCGCCGGCGCCAATGCGGGATTATGATGGGCGAGCCAGGCGTGCAGACCGCGCAGCGACGCCGGCACGACCCCATTCGACTGGAACAGGGCGAGCAGCCGCTTGCGCTTGAGCGCCGTGTCGGCCTGCCGCGCCAGCCAGCGGCTGCCGAGGTATTCGCCGATCCGTCGGTGCCAGTAGCTGAAGCGATTGGCGGATCCCGCGGTCCGGAACAGCCGGCTCCCGAGCACCGCAGCGAGCTTCTCCGCTCCGGGCAGGGCCACGATTTCGCTCAGCGGGATTTCGCCCTCGGCCGGTTGCGCGGTCTCGACCACGATGGCCTCGCTGCCGGTCAGGATCACCGCCGCGAACGCGGCGCCGGCCGCTTCGAGCGCGGTCGCCTCGTTGGGCTGGAGGTCCGCCTTGCTGTCGCGATGCTCCTTGCGCAGCAGCTCGACCGCGCGCTTGAACAGCTGCGCCTTGGTGTGCGGAAGTTGGTCGTCGCGCGCTACCCGCGCGGCCAGCTCGAGCGTCTGCGGATTGCCGAGCAGGCCCGCGAGCTTCGCGTGGGTGAAGTGCGCGACCACGGAGTCGGCGCGCGTGCCGTCCCCATCGAGCTCGGCGACGAGCAGTTGATGGATCTCATCGTCAGTCAGCGGCTCGAGATGCAGCACGAGCAGATCGACATCGCCATATTGCTCGCGGATCGCCGCCACTCCTGTCGCGTTGCGCCAGTCGGCCGCCCGGCACGACAGCACGAAACGCGGGGCGGGATGACTGATTTCGTTCAGTCTCTGCAGGACAATGTCGACAGCATCGCCCTCGCCTTGGACGCTCAGTTCGTCGAGCGCGTCGATCACCAGCACCCGCGCATTACCGAGCAGGCGGCGGGCACCGGATCCTGCGTTCCTGAGCTGCCGCGCCGTGCTATAAGCATAGCCTGGCTGGTCACCCAGCCAGCGCAGCAATTCGGTCTTGCCCATGCCAGGCTCGCCTAGGATGATCAGCGGCTCGGTCCGATCGATCAGTTCCGCCTGCGCGAGCGAGGCGTAGCCATCCATGGTCTCGTGCCACAAGGTGCGCGGGAGGATCGGGTGGACCATCCCTGTTCGTTGGCACGATTGCAACGCGAGCGGCAAGCATCGTCGGCCGATCCGGTCGAACGGCTAAGCGCCCTTCGCCGATAGACTACGCGCTGGTGCCTGGCACCGAAATAGGGCCGTGGCGGAGCGCGCTGGACTCGAACCAGACACCGCAGGGGTGCGAGCCGCTTAGCAGGCGGACCCGGACACCTGTCCGGTTCACGCTCCACCAGCGGAGGATGGACGCCCCGATCCGGGCGATCCGGATGCAGGAAAGCGCCACCCTCCGTTCGGGCAGCGCAAGGCCGCCCGTCAGTTCGCGGTGCTACTGCTCGGGAAAAAGGCGTGCGGCCGGTTCATGCGGGACGCGCTAGCCGAGCCGATGTTGCCGGTCAATGAACGTCCGGCGCGGCGGTCCTGCCGCGCCTGGCGGCCGCGGATGGCGCGGACTATGCTCGGGCCGGCAGCGACAGCGCTAGGTCCGAATCCGTGGCGGTGCGAGCTTGCTCGCAATATCGTCCGGATCGACAAAGCCGATAAATTCCAGTCCGGCACGATTGCCCTCGCTCCACACAACGCGGCAGGGAATGTGAAGGTCTTCCCGGATCAGGACCACTTCGTCCAGCGCGAAAAGAGCCACCTGGCTTTCGATCCGTGCGCCCAGCGCCGAGACGTCGAGCAGCTTCACCCGGTCCAATTCGCCATGGGCGGAAATCTGGGCCATGTAGTAAACCCTGGCCCGCTCCGCCCGGCGGCTCTCCCTCCCCGCAGACCCCGTGTCGCCCATCGCACTGTCCTATCACAGAGCGTCTCTGATTGAGACACCAAGATTCTGCCGATTGCGAAAGAGGCCTGGACCGTGCTTGCGCTCGCGAGTCCACTTGGAGGATCAGGGGAGATTTCAGATGCGCGCACTTACCAAGGACGAGCTGAGCCACGTCACCGGCGCCGGATCGAAGAATTATGGCGGTGGTCCGGGCAACAGCGGGCCTGGCGACAAAAACAGCCAGAATGAGAAGGGCCATGGCGGTCAGCCCACCGATCGCAGGCGGTGACAATCACTGCCCGGTGCGTCAAGGGCGGCTTCGGCCGCCCTTTTCGTAGCGGCCGCGGATGGTGCGGAAGAGGCTGAGGCCGGCGGCGAGGAAGCAGGCGAGGCCGGCGAGGAGGAAGGCGAGCGCCGAGAGGTGCCAGGTGAGCCGTTCGGGCGAGACGCCGCTCTTCGCCAGCGGCGCGAGATCGCCGCGCAGCTCGAGCGCATGGCTGAGCGCATAAAAGCCGAAAGCGACGGCGATGAGAATGATCGGCTTGAGCTTCATGGCCTGCCCCTCCCTGCGCCGCCTGTTCTAGCAAGACAGGACCTTCGGATTTCCTAACCGGCGGCGAAAGCGCGGCCTCCCCCTCCCCTGCCTTTCGCGGGTGGCATCTAACTCCTTGTAAAGCTGGGCAAAGACGGTAGAGGCGCTCGGGTCACCGAGGATTAGGTTCTTCCGGTGTCCGGGCCGGGCGGGAGACCGCCCGGTCCGTTATTCCTGCCGCTCCGGCGGAGCCGCGGCGCCCCGGCTCTCAGCGCCGCGCCGTGAAGAATCCGTACCCCGCCCCGACCAATGCGCCGAACAGCGGCCCAACGAACGGCACCGGAATCGCGACCACCGCGCCGATCGCCGCCGCCACCGCCGTCCGCCTCGCTACTGGATTGTCGAACATGGCCTTGCCCTCCATGGGGTGTATTATATGGATAACACAGAAGGGTTTCAAGGGCGCGATCGGAGAGCGGCTAGATTGGCCCCCTTTTCTCTCCCCGATGGGGAGAGAGGGTCTTTCCACCGCATCGTCATCGGCGTCGATCCCCCCGCCTCGACCGGCGGCAACAGCTGCGGCATCGTCGTCTGCGGCCTCGACTCGGCGGGTATCGCCTGGGTCCTCGCCGACCTGACCGCCCACGGCCTCTCGCCGGAAGCCTGGGCTACCCGCGTCGTCGACGCCGCGTCGCTCTATGGCGCCAGTCTGGTGGTCGCCGAGAAGAACCAGGGCGGCGACATGATCGCCAGCGTTCTGCGCGCCGTCGACGCCGACCTCCCCGTCCGCCTCGTCGCCGCCACCCGCAGCAAGGCCGCGAGGGCCGAGCCGATCGCGCTGCGCTTCGAGACGGGCCGCGCCCGCCTCGCCGGCCATTTCCCCGAGCTGGAGGACCAGCTCTGCGCCCTCACCTGGGCGGGCTACCAGGGCGCCGGCTCCCCCGACCGCGCCGACGCCATGGTCTGGGCGATGACGGAGCTGTTCGAAAAGGCGCGCGCGGAACCGCGGATCCGCCGCCTCTGATTTGGGACAGTGAGGTGACTGTCCCGGGGACAGTGAGGTGACTGTCCCGGGGACACTCGCTAGTGCACCATTGGCGGCACACGGCTAGGGCGCTACCAAGCAGGCAGCGCCGCCAGATCCGGCTCCACCCACCCCAACCGCGCCTCCTTCGAGAACAACAGCTCGCACGAGTAAAACCGGAGCGGCCAGTCCCGCCGCCCCTCCCGGGCCAGCAGCACCGCATTGACCTGCGCGTGCAACGCCTCCCCTTCCCGCTCCGCCAGCGCCAGCCGCAGCGTCCGGATGAAGAACTGGGTGATGGTCTCGTGATAGCCTTCGGTGTCGCTGTTCACGCCGCCGACGCTCTCATTGTAGCGGCGGATCAGGCCGGGCAGGTCACGCTCCGGCAGGATGTCGGCGGTGCGCTCGAGGATCAGCCAGCAGGTCGTGCCGATATGCGCCTCGTGGGTCCATTCGGGCTTGGCCAGGGTGCAGGCGAGGAAGGCCTCGCCCACCCGCCGGATCGCTTCGTCGTGCGGCCACAGCCGCGGTTCGTGCTCGCTCATGTTCGTGATCCCATAAAGAAAAAGGAGCGCCCCGGCTGCCGCCGGCACGCTCCTTCGAGAAGGTTCGCTGTGGTCAGGCGTCAGGCGGCGCTGATGATCGGCTCCCGGCTTGGTTGGCTTTGGCCGCCGGCTTGCGGCGCCGCGGCGAGCACGCCCGCGTCGACATGGTCCGCGAACCTGGCGAAATTCCTGGTGAACAGGCCGACCAGCTTCGCCGCGGTCGCGTCGTAATCCGCCTTGTCGGCCCAGGTGCCGCGCGGATCGAGGATCCTGGCATCGACGCCGGGGACGCTGACCGGCACCTCGAAGCCGAAACTGGGGTCGGTGCGGAAGGCGACTGCGGCGAGGCTGCCGTCGAGCGCGGCGTTGAGGAGCGCCCGCGTCGCCTTGATCGGCATCCGGCTGCCGACGCCATATTTGCCGCCGGTCCAGCCGGTGTTGACCAGCCAGCAGGAAACGCCGCCCCTGGCGATCCGCTCCTTCAAAAGGTTGCCGTAGACCCAGGGGAAGCGCGGCATGAACGGCGCCCCGAAGCAGGTCGAGAAGGTCGCCTCGGGCTCGGTGACGCCGATCTCGGTGCCCGCCACCTTGGCGGTGTAGCCGGAGAGGAAATGGTACATCGCCTGGTCCGGGGTCAGCCGCGCGATCGGCGGGAGGACGCCAAAGGCGTCGGCGGCGAGGAAGATCACCGTCTTGGGCACCGGCCCCATATTGTCGGCCGAGCAATTGGGGATGAAGTCGATCGGATAGGCGCCCCGCGTGTTCTCGGCGAGGCTGGCATCGTCGAGGTCGAGCTCGCGCGTCTCCTCGTCCATCACGACATTTTCGAGGACGGTGCCGAAGCGCTTCGTCGTCGCGTAGATCTCCGGCTCGGCCTCGGGCGAGAGGCGGATCATCTTGGCGTAGCAGCCGCCCTCGAAGTTGAACACGGCGGTGTCCGACCAGCCATGCTCGTCGTCGCCGATCAGGGTGCGGCTGGCGTCGGCGCTAAGCGTCGTCTTGCCGGTGCCCGACAGGCCGAAGAAGACGGCGGTGTCGCCTTTGGGGCCGATATTGGCCGAGCAGTGCATCGGCATCACGCCCGCCGGCGGCAGCAGATAGTTGAGGATGCCGAACACCGACTTCTTCATCTCGCCCGCATAAGCGGTGCCGCCGATCAGGATCAGGCGGTCGCTGAGGTTGACCGCGATCACCGTCTCCGAGCGGGTGCCGTGGCGGGCGGGATCGGCGGCGAAGCCCGGCAGGTCGATGATCGTGAACTCGGGCTCGAAGCCGGCAAGCTCGGCAGCCGCCGGGCGGACGAGGAGCGTGCGGATGAACTGGCTGTGCCAGGCGAGCGCGGTGATCACCCGCACCCGGACCCGGTGCTCGGGCTGCGAGCCGCCGTAGAGGTCCTGGACGTAGAGCGTGTCCTTTTCGGCGAGCGCGGCGAGAAAATCGGCCTTCAAAGCGGCGAAATGGGCCGGGGTCATCGAGCGGTTGTTGTCCCACCAGATCGTCGCTTCGGTTTCGGCGTCGCGGACGATGAACTTGTCGTTGGCGCTTCGCCCGGTATGCCTGCCGGTCTTGACCACCAGCGGCCCGTCCTTGGCGAGCAGGCCCTCGCCGCCCCGGATGGCGTGCTCGGTCAGCTCGGCCGGGCCGAGATTCCAGTGCAGCTGAGCGGGCGTGTCGATGCCCTGATGGTATAAGTCGAACGACGGGACCTTGTTGGCCACGTTTATTCCCCTGGACTATGGGTGGTTGGCGCGGCCCTTATCCGAGCGGGGCCCCCGCGTCAAAGGGTGGCGCGGTGAGGCGCCCTTGGCTACAGCCGGGAAGGGCCCGCACTCGGGGCCGGAGGCGGTCGTGACGGGTTGGCATTTGTTGTCCGGCAAGGAGTAAGGAGGGAGCGATGATGATTCATCGTGACCGACGCAGCGACGCCGCCGGGCGACAAAGGACAGCCCGCCGCTCCGCGGTCGGCCGGAGAAGCCGGCTGGCGGCGTCGGCCGGCTCGACCGGGCTGCCCGGCCCGGCCTTCACCTCCCTCCTTGCCAGCCGGCTTCTCCGGCCGATCACGGCCACCTCCGGCCCCGAGTGCGGGCCCTAGCGCCATGTCCATCACCATCGCCCTGGTCGACGACGACCGCAACATCCTGACCTCGCTGTCGGTGACCCTCCAGTCCGAGGGCTTCATCACCCGGCTCTATTCGGACGGCGAGGCGGCGCTGAAGGCGCTCGTCGAAAACCCGCCCGATCTCGCCGTGCTCGACATCAAGATGCCCAAGATGGACGGGATGGAGCTGTTGCGCCGGCTGCGCGAGAAGAGCGAGTTTCCGGTGATCTTCCTGACCTCCAAGGACGAAGAGCTCGACGAGGCTTTGGGCCTCGCCATGGGCGCCGACGATTACATCGCGAAACCCTTCTCCCAGAGGCTGCTGCTGGCCAGAATCCGCGCGGTCCTGCGCCGCACGGAGATGCGGGCCCGCCCGCCCGGCGCGGACGAGCCGCCGGAAGCGGCCGAGATCGTGCGCGGCCGGCTGGCGATGGATCCGGCGCGGCACCGGGTGACCTGGGACGGCAGGGACGTCACCCTGACGGTGACCGAATTCCTGATCCTCGAGGCGCTGGCGCAGCGGCCCGGGGTGGTGAAATCGCGCAACCAGCTGATGGACGTCGCCTATCAGGACGACATCTATGTCGACGACCGCACCATCGACAGCCACATCAAGCGGATGCGCCGCAAGTTCCGCGCCGTCGACCGGGAGTTCGGCGCGATCGAGACCCTCTACGGCGTCGGATACCGCTTTGGCGAGGAATAGGGAGCGCGACTACGGCCTCGGCTGGACCCGGCGGATCTCGCTCCGCCACCGAATTCTCGCGGTCAACATCTTCGCCGTCGCGATCCTCGCCGGCAGCATCTTCTACCTCGACAGCTTCCGCGCCCGGCTGACCCAGGCGCGGCTCGACCAGGCGGAGTCGGAGACGGTGATGATCGCCCACATGCTGTCGGCGATTCCCAAGGACGCGCGCCAGCCGATCCTGGTCCGCCTCGGCCAGGATTCGCGCGCGCGCCTCAGGGTCTACGGCCGCGACGGCGCCAAGCAGGCGGACAGCTGGTCCGGCGTGGCGCCGACCTACACGCTTCGCGATCCCTCCGTCGAACCCTGGTATCGCGAGGCGGCGCGCTGGCTCGACAACGGCTTCGACACGATCGTCGGCGCGGCGCGGCCGCCCTTGTTCGTGCCGCCGGCGCAGGACCGGCTGCCGGCCTGGCCCGAGGCGGTGGCGGCGCTGCGGTCCGGCGGGCCGATCCCGATGCTTCGGCGGGTGCCGGACGGCACCCCCTATATCGCCGCCGCGCGGCGGATCGAGGGCGCGGACGGCGGCGTCCTGCTGCTCACCGTCAATGCCCGCGACGTCCGCCACGTGGTGCGGATGGAGCGCGGCTCGCTGCTCCTCATCCTCGCCGCGACCCTGATCGTCTCGATCCTCCTCTCGCGCTTCCTGGCGCGGACCATCGCCGCGCCGTTGCGGCGGCTGGCGCACGCCGCCCACCGGGTCCGGCTCGGCCGCGACCGCGAGGTCGACGTGCCGGTGCTGCCCAGGCGCCGCGACGAGATCGGCCAGCTCGCCCGCGCGCTCGCCGACATGACCCAGAGCCTCCGCCAGCGGATCGACGCCACCGACGCCTTCGCCGCGGACGTCACCCACGAGCTCAAGAACCCGCTCGCCTCGCTGCGCTCGGCGGTCGACACGCTCGAGCGGGTCGACGACCCGGCGGTGCGCCACCAGCTGCTCGACGTCGTCCGCCAGGACGTCCGGCGGCTCGACCGGCTGGTCGTCGACATCGCCGAGGCCTCGCGGCTCGACGCCGAGCTGTCGCGGGCGCGGTTCGAGCCGATCGACCTCGGCCGGATGATCGAAAGCCTGCTGCCGCTCTGGGAGGGCCGCGGCGGCAAGGGCGTCGAGGTCGCCTTCGCCCGGCCGCGGGTGGGGACGGCGACGGTGATGGGCGACGAATCGCGGCTTGCCCGGCTGATCGACAATCTCGTCGACAACGCCATCTCCTTCTCGCCGCCGGGCGGAGTCGTCGAGGTCAGGGCGGCGGCGATCGGCGACCATGTCCTGGTCAGCATCGAGGATGAGGGACCCGGCGTCCCCGGCGAAGCGCGCGAGGCGGTGTTCAACCGCTTCCATTCGATCCGGCCCGAAGAGGATTTCGGCCGCCATTCCGGGCTCGGCCTCGCCATCGCCCGGGCGATCGTCGACGGCCATGGCGGCTCGATCGAGATCGAGGATCGCCAGGACGGACGCAGCGGCGCCCGCTTCGTCGTCCGCTTCCCGGCGGCCGCTTCATGAGCTTGCGCCCGCTCTCCTCGGAGACCGTCCACGCCAGCAGCGTCGCGATCGGCGGCCGTGCGGTGCTGATCGGCGGGCGTCCCGGCACCGGCAAGTCCGATCTGTCGCTGCGCCTGATCGACCGCGGCGCGCTGCTGGTCAGCGACGATTATACGATCGTCCGGCGGGTCCAGGGGCTCGCCCGGGCCGCGGCGCCCGAGACGATAATCGGCAAGATCGAGCTGAGGGGCGTCGGCATCGTCGAGCTTGAAACCGCCCAGGACGTGCCGGTGGCGCTGTTCGTCGATCTCGACGAGCGGCCGGAGCGCCAGCCCGAGCCCGGCGAGACCCGGCTCGTCGCCGGCGTCGCGATCCCGGTGCTCCGGCTCGGCGGCCTCGAAGCGTCGGCCCCGCTCAAGGTCGAGGCGGCGCTTCGCCTGTTCGGGCGGGCGGGCTGATGCCCCGCCAGCGCATCCTGCTCGTCACCGGCCTGTCCGGCGCCGGCAAGTCGACCGTCCTCAAGACGCTGGAGGATATCGGCTGGGAGACCGTCGACAATCTGCCGCTGAGCCTGCTGCAACCGTTGCTGGCGACGCCGCCGCCGGCCGGCGCCGAGCGCGGCCGGCCGCTCGCCGTCGGCCTCGACAGCCGCACCCGCGGCTTCGACGCCGCGCTGGTCGCCAGGCAGGCGCGGAGCCGGCCGGTCGAGATGCTCTATCTCGATTGCACCGGCGAGGAGCTCGCCCGCCGCTTTTCCGAGACCAGGCGGCGCCATCCGCTCGCGCCCGACCGGCCGGCGATCGACGGCATCGCCGAGGAACGCGCGCTGACCGCGCCGCTCAAGCGCGAGGCCGACCATGTCATCGACACCACCGACAGCGACGTCCCCGCCCTCCAGCAGCAGGTCCGCGGCCGCTTCGCCAGCGGCGGCGGAGCGCCGACCCTGACGATCATGTCGTTCGGCTTCGCCCGCGGCGTGCCGCGCAACGCCGATCTCGTGCTCGACATGCGCTTCCTCAGGAACCCGCACTGGCAGGAGGAGCTGCGCGCGCTGACCGGGCTCGATCCGGCGGTCGGCGCCTATGTCGCCGGCGACGAGGCCTATGCCGACGCGCTGGCCAAGATCGAGGATCTGCTGCTCATCCTCCTCCCCCGCTACCGGGCGGAAGGAAAGTCCTATGTCTCGATCGCATTCGGCTGTACGGGCGGGCGCCACCGCTCGGTCCATGTCGCGGAGCGAGTCGCGGCACGGTTGCGTGCGGCGGGTTTTTCGCCCAGTCTGGACCATCGCGACCTCGCCACGCCGCCTCGCGACGGTATCGAGCGATCCGCAGGGGCAGAGAGATTAGGACAGAACGAGGCGGACGGCGCTCAAGGTGAATGAATGATCGGACTGGTATTGGTCACCCATGGCCGGCTCGCGGCGGAATTCATCGTCGCGATGGAGCATGTCGTCGGGCCGCAGGAGCGGATCGCGGCGATCTGCATCGGCCCCGACGACGACATGGAAGCGCGCCGCAAGGACATCGCCAAGGCGATCGCCAAGGTCGATGAGGGCAGCGGCGTCATCATCCTTTCCGACCTGTTCGGCGGCACCCCCTCCAACCTCGCGATCAGCCTGATGAAATCGGACAAGATCGAGGTGATCGCCGGGGTCAACCTGCCGATGCTGATCCGCCTCGACGGCGCGCGCAAGACGATGGACGTGCGCGCCGCGGTCGCCGCCGCGCGCGAGGCGGGGCGCAAGTACATCTCGGTCGCCTCGGAAATCCTGGGCGAAGCCGCGGCCTGATGTTTACCCGCACCGTGGAGGTCCGGAACAAGCGCGGCCTCCACGCCCGCGCCAGCGCCAAGTTCGTCACCTTGGCCTCGCAGATCGACGCCCAGATCGAGGTCGAGAAGGACGGCACCGTCGTCTGCGGCACCTCGATCATGGGGCTGATGATGCTCGGCGCGGGACAAGGCGACACGATCACGATCAGCGCCACCGGCCTCGGCGCCGAGCAGGCGGTCGAGCAGCTCAGCGCGCTCGTCGAGGCGCTGTTCAACGAGGCGGAATGATACCCGTCCCACCCCTCCTTCGTCACCCCAGCGAAGGCTGGGGTCCATACGGAGTCAGCATGGATGCCAGCCTGCGCTGGCATGACGAGGTGTAGATGCCCCGCCAGATCACCGCTTTCTCCAACCCGCTGGTCAAGCAGGCGCGGTCGCTGCGCGACAAGAAGCACCGGCGCGCCGAAGGGCTGTTCCTCGCCGAGGGCCTCAGGATCCTGACCGAGGCGCGCGAGGCGGGCGTCCTGCCCGAGCGATTGTTCTTCAGCGACGCTTCCCATCCGCTGCTCCAGGCCCTGATCGAGGAGACCGAGGCGGCCGGCGGCGAGGCGATCGAGACCAATGCCGACATCCTCCACAAGATTTCCGGCAAGGAGAATCCGCAGGCCGCGCTCGCCGTCTACCGGGCGTTCGACACCGATCTTGACGGCGTCGACCGCGCCGCCGCGCCGCTCTGGATCGTCGCCCAGGCGCTGCGCGATCCCGGCAATGTCGGCACCATCCTGAGGACCGGCGACGCGGTCGGCGCCGGCGGCCTGATCCTGATCGACGATTGCGCCGACCCTTTCTCGGCCGAGGCGGTGCGCGCCTCGATGGGCGCGCTCTTCACCCAGCGAATCGCGGCGGCGCGCTGGGACGCGTTCCTGCCGTGGCTGCGCGCCGGGCCGGGCCAGCTGATCGGCACCAGCCTCGATGCGGCGCTCGACTATCAGGCGGCGCGCTACGACAGGCCCGCCTTCATCCTGGTCGGCAACGAGCAGGCCGGCCTGCCCGCCGCCTATCAGGCCGAATGCGACCTGCTCGTCAAAATGCCGATGCTGGGCAAGGCCGACAGCCTCAACGCCGCGGTGGCGGCGGCGGTGATGGCCTATGAAGTCGTCAACCAGTGGCGGCGATCCTGATTTTCCGCCGGATCGGCGCAAGTATTCCGTGACCGCCGGCAAATAATCGCTAGAATGACGCATCGACAAACTCGGGGGAAACGGCGATGCGCGCTCTCGGCTTCATGAAAACATGCTCGGCCTGTCTCATCGTCCTGGCGGCGGCGGCGTGCGGCGGCCCGGCGGCCAACAACCTTGCCGGCAACGAGACCGCGCCGGCGGCGGCGAACGACGTCGCAGCTCCGGCCGGGAATGCCGCCAACGAGGCAGCGCCCGCCGCCAACGCGGCCGCGGCCGCGCAAGCTCCCTACCAGGCGAGCGGCAGCGAGCCGTTCTGGTCGCTGACCATCGGCGGCGGCCAGCTCGTCTATGATCCGGCCGACGGCCCGGACATCAGGATCGCGACGCCGCCGCGGCAGCCCATCGCCAACGGATACCGCTACGTGGCGCCGGAGATCACGGTGGAGGTCGTCCACACGCGATGCCAGGCCGAAAACGAACAATTCTATGCCGATACGGTGCGGGTGCACGTCGGCGACGTAAACGGCGAGGGATGCGGCGAATAAACGGCCTGGCCGGCGCTCAATTGGGCTGCTTGCCCTCTTCGGTGGGGAACAATTTGGTGAGCGGGCGCGGCGCGCCCTCGACCACGGGGAGCGCCTCGATCTCCCTGGCGCCGCTCGACACCTCCAGGGTCTCGAAGCGCTTGGCCTGGGTCATCACCTGGGTTTCGAGGCTGCCGACGAAGGCGTTGTAGGCGCCCATCGCGAGCTCGAGGTTGCGGCCCATGCGGGCGACATGGCCGCCCATCGTCGCGAGGCGGGCGTGCAGCTCCTTGCCGAGCCGGGCGATCTCGGCCGCTTCCTCGGCGATCTTCTCCTGCCGCCAGACGGAAGAGACGGTGCGGGCGATGGCGACGAGGTTGGTCGGGGTGGCGAGCAGCACCCGCCGCTCGAACGCCCAGGACCAGAGATTGTCGTCCTGCTCCAGCGCCGCGGTCAGGAAATGCTCGCCGGGAATGTACATGACGACATAATCGGCGGCGTCGCCGAACTGGTCCCAGTAATTCTTCGAGCCGAGCTTCTGGGCATGGCCCCGGATCGCGGCGGCATGCGCCTTGAGATGCTGGGCGCGGGCCGCCTCGTCCACCTCCTCGCTGGCGTCGAGGAAGGCGTTCAATGAGCATTTGGCGTCGATGATCAGCTTGCGCCCGCCCGGCAGGCGGACGATCACGTCGGGGCGCAGGCGGCCGTCCCCGGTCTCGACCGACACTTCGGACTGATAATCGGCATAAGGCGACAGGCCGGCCTGCTCGAGCACGTTCTTCAAGCTCTGCTCGCCCCAGCGGCCGCGCGACTTGGGGCTGTGGCGGAGCGCGCTGACCAGCTTCGCGGTCTCGTCGCGGACCTGGCTGTGGCCGGCATGGAGCAGGGTCACCGCCTCGCGCAGCGCCTCGTAGCTGCCCACCCTCTCCTTCTCGACCTTGCTCAGCCCTTCTTCGTAGCGCTTCAAAGTCGCCTCGACCGGCTGGAGCAGCGCCTTCAATTGCGCGTCGCTCTTCTCGCTGGCCTGGTTGAAGCGGGCGTCGGCGCGCTCGAGGAACTGCTTTTGCGCCTCATTGAGCAATTTGGCGCCGACCTCGTGGAACTGGGCGGTGAGCGCCTCCTTGGCCTCGACCAGCTCCTTCATCCGCGCCTCGAAATTGCGGGCGTCGGCCTGCAGGCCGGCGAGATCGCGCATCGCCGCGTCGCGCTCCCTGGTCACTTCGGCCAGGGTCATGCGCAGCAGCTCGGCCGCCTTGCCGCGCTCCTCGGCGACCGCGCCGGCGCGGCCGCGGCCGACGAACCAGCCGAGCGCGATGCCGGCGGCGACGAGGGCGGCGACGAGGAGAAGAATCGGTGCGTCCATGCGCGCTTGCCCAGTGAGGAACGAAGAGCGAACCTAGAGCAGCGGAGAGTCCCGCTCAAGCAGATTAAATAGGGACTGTCCCTATTTTCCGATTGAATAGGGACTGTCCCTATTTTCCGTCAGGCGGCCTGCTTGCGGGCCTTGGCGATCTTCCTCAGGATCATCTCGCGCTTGAGGCGGGAGAGATGGTCGATGAAGAGGATGCCCTCGAGATGGTCCATCTCGTGCTGGAGGCAGACCGCGAGCAGGCCGGTAATCTCCTCCTCGTGCCGCCCGCCCTGCTCGTCGAGCCAGCGGGCGCGGATCCGGTCGGGGCGGTCGACCTCGGCATATTGATCGGGGACCGACAGGCAGCCCTCGGTATAGGGGACCTGCTGGTCGCTGTGCGAGACGATCTCGGGATTGATGAAGACGCGCGGGTCGCGGACCGGCTCGCCGCCTTCCTCCTCGGGCTCCTGGAGATCGATCACCAGCACCCGTTTCGGCACGCCGACCTGGATCGCGGCAAGGCCGATGCCGGGCGCCGCGTACATCGTCTCGAACATGTCGGCGATGAGCGCGCGAATCTCGTCGTTCACCGCCTCGACCGGCGAGGAGATCTGTTTCAGGCGCGGGTCCGGGACCTCGACGATCGGAAGCAAAGCCATCGCCGAAAAATAGGGGGAAAGGGTAAAATCTTCAACCTGCTCCGCTCCTCCTGAGTAGGGGCTGAGCCTGGCGAAGACCCGTATCGAAGGACGGTCCTTCGATACGGTGATCAGGTCGGATCATCCCCCGGATGATCCTGAAACATGCCGGGGGCATGTTTCACCTGATCACTTCGACAAGCTCAATGGCTACTCAGGATGAGCGGCTGGTTCGGTTTTCTCAGGCCACAGGCCGTCTTGCCCGCAGCGCCTGGGCGAGCGTGCCTTCGTCGAGATAGTCGAGCTCGCCGCCGACCGGCAGGCCGTGGGCGAGCTGGGTGAGGCGGATCGGGAAGCGCTCCAGCCGCTCGGCGAGATAATGGGCGGTGGTCTGGCCCTCGAGCGTCGCGTTCATCGCCAGCACGACTTCGTCGATGCCGCCGGCGGCGACCCGCGCGACGAGGGTGTCGATGTCGAGATCCTCGGGCCGCACCCCGTCGAGCGCCGACAGCCGCCCGCCGAGGACGTGGAAGCGCCCCGGAAACAGCCGCGAGCGATCGAGCGCCCAGAGGTCCGAAACCTCCTCGACGACGCAGAGCAGCCGCGTGTCGCGGCGCGGATCGGCGCAGACCGCGCAGGGATCGGCGGTGTCGACATTGCCGCAGGTGGCGCAGACGACGAGCTTGTCGCCGACCGCGGTCAGCGCGCGCAGCAGCGGCGCCAGCGCGGTCTCGCGCTTCTTCATCAGGTGAAGCACCGCCCGCCGGGCCGAACGCGGGCCGAGCCCCGGCAGGCGGGCGAGCGCCTGGGTGAGCGCTTCGATTTCGGTCGATGCCATGGCCCCCTCTGTCATTGCGAGCGAAGCGAAGCAATCCACACGAACTGGATTGCTTCGTCGCTCCGCTCCTCGCAATGACGGCTTCATGCGCATCGCCTTCATGGGAACTCCCGATTTCGCCGTGCCGACGCTCGATGCCCTGCTGGCGGCGGGGCACGAGGTGCTCGCGGTCTATACGCAGCCGCCGCGGCCGGCGGGGCGCGGCAAGGGGTTGAGCCCCTCCCCCGTTCAACGGCGCGCGGAGGAAGCGGGGATCGAGGTCAGGACGCCGGCCTCGCTCAAGGGCGCCGGGGAGCAGGCGGCGTTCGCGGCGCTCGGCGCCGACGCGGCGGTGGTCGCCGCCTACGGGCTGATCCTGCCCGAGCCGATCCTCGCCGCGCCGCGCTACGGCTGCCTCAACGTCCATGCCTCGATGCTGCCGCGCTGGCGCGGCGCGGCGCCCGTCCAGCGCGCGATCCTCGCCGGCGACGCGATCACCGGGGTCACCATCATGCAGATGGAAAAGGGCCTCGATACCGGGCCGATGCTGGCGGTGCTGCCCGCCCGGATCGGCCGCAAGACGGCCGGCGAGCTGACGGAGGAGCTGGCCCAGCTCGGCGCGACCGCGATGGTCCGCGTGCTCGGCCTGCTCCCCGATGTCGGACGGATGCCCCAGCGCGAGGAACGCGCCACCTATGCGGCCAAGATCGGCAAGGAGGAGGCGCGGCTCGACTTCACCCGCACCGCCGCCGAGGTCGAGCGGCAGGTGCGCGCGTTCAATCCGGCACCAGGCGCGTTCTTCGAACATGAAAACGAGCGGATCAAGGTGCTTGCCGCCGACATTTCAGATTTGGACGGAGCGCCGGGGACGGTCCTCGACCATGGCCTGACGATCGCCTGCGCGGAGGGGTCGATCGTCCCGACCCTGGTCCAGCGTGCCGGCCGCGCGGCGATGATGCCGGCCGAGCTGTTGCGCGGCTTCGCCATCCCCGCGGGTGCAAGGGTCCAAACTTGACACCGGAGGTGGCCGTGATCGAGCGGAGAAGGTGGCTGGGTAGGAGAGAGCCGCCGGCCGGACCAGGCAGTCCGGCCAAGGTGCTCGACGCCGCCGGCCGCCTTCTCCGCTCGACCGCGAAGCGGCGGGCTGTCCTTTGCCGCCCGGGCTGCGTCGCTGCGTCGGTCACGATGCATCAAGCATCGCTCCCTCCTCGCTCCTTGCCGGACAACAAATGCCAACCCGTCACGACCGCCTCCGGTGTCAAGTTTGGACCCCCACTCGGGTGACCCGCTTCCGGCTCACGATCGAATATGACGGCCGCCCGTTCATGGGCTGGCAGCGGCAGGCGCACGGCCCCTCGGTCCAGCAGGCGATCGAGCAGGCGATCCGGGCGATCACCCATGAAGACGTCACGCTCCACGCCGCCGGCCGCACCGACGCCGGCGTCCACGCGCTGGCGATGACCGCCCATGTCGATATCGCCCGGCCGATCACGGCGCTCCGGCTCGCCGACGGGACCAACGCCAAGTTGCGGCCGCTGCCGGTCGCCATCCTCTCGGCCGAGACCGCCGGGGAGGATTTCCACGCCCGCTTCTCCTGCACCGGCCGGCGCTATCTCTACCGGATCGCCAACCGGCGGGCGCCGCTCGCGCTCGAGGCGGGGCGGGCCTGGCGGGTGCCGGTGGTGCTCTACGCGGACGAGATGAACCGGGCCGCGCAGGTGCTCGTCGGACGGCACGATTTCACCACCTTCCGCTCCGCCCATTGCCAGGCGGAAAGCCCCGTCAAGACGCTCGACCGGCTGACCGTCCGGCGGTTCGGCGAGACGATCGAGATCGAGGCGGCGGCGCGGAGCTTCCTCCACCATCAGGTCCGCTCGATGGTCGGCTGCCTCGAGCTGGTCGGCCGCGGCAAATGGACGAAAGCCGACCTCAGGGCGGCGCTGGAGGCGAAGGACCGCGCCGCTCTGGGCTTCAACGCGCCGCCCGACGGGCTCTACTTCGCCGAGGCGCTCTATCCGCGCTGACGCTGCCGAAGCCGAATAGCCGCCGCAGCGACTTTTCCAGCATGAGGAGCTGCCAGAGCAGCCGGCCATGGTCGGAGCGGCCGCTCTGGTGGGCGCGGACGAGGGCGTCGATCGCCTCGCCGTCGAACCAGCCGGTCTCGGCCAGCGCCGCGCTTCGCGCGATCGCCGCGGCCTCGGCGGCGAGCGGGCCGCGGAACCAGGCCGAGACCGGGGTGACGAAGCCCATCTTGCGGCGGTGGAGGATCTCGCTCGGCAGCCGCGAGGCGAGGGCGCGCTTCAGCAGCCATTTGCCGCTGCCGCCGTGCAAGCGCATGTTCGCCGGCAGCCGGGCGGCGAACTCGATCAGGCGGTGGTCGAGCAACGGCTCGCGCGCCTCCAGGCCGACCGCCATCGAGGCGCGGTCGACCTTGGTGAGGATGTCGCCCGGGAGCCAGATCTTGAGATCGGCATATTGGGCGCGCGACAGCGCGTCGTTGGCGGGCGCCCCGGCCATCGCCCGGACGTAGCGCTGCTCGGCGACATGGCCGTCGAGCGGGGCGGTGAAGATCCGGCGGCGCAGCGCCGGCGGAGTGACGCCGACGGCCCGGGCATAGGCCTCGCCGCTGCCCTGCCCCAGCGCTTCCAGAGTGGTCTTGGCGCGGAACATCTGCGGCGCCCAGTCGAGCTTGGGATAGACCGCGCCGAGCGCGCCGGCGGCACGGCGGAGCGGCCCGGGCAGCAGCCGGCGGGCGCGTTCCTCGGCGGCGAACAGCCGGTAGCGGCGATAGCCGGCGAAGGCCTCGTCGGCGCCGTCGCCCGACAGCGAGACCTTCACTTTCTCGCGCGCCAATTCGGAGACCCGGTAGGTGGCGAGCGCCGAGGCGTCGGCGAACGGCTCGTCGAAGGCGTCGGCGAGCGTATCGATCAGCCCGAAATCCCCGGACGCGACGGTCCGGCTGCGATGATTGGTGGCGAACAGGGCCGCGACCTGGGCCGCATAGCGGGTCTCGTCATGGTCGGCCTCGTCGAAGCCGATCGAACAGGTCTCGACCGCGCCGCGGCTCGCCTCGGCCATGAAGGCGACCACCGCCGAGCTGTCGATGCCGCCCGAGAGGAAGGCGCCGAACGGCACGTCGGCGACCATCCGCGAGCGGACCGCCTCGCGCAGCCGCTCGACCAGCTCCTCCTCGAGCGCGGCGGCGGAAGCACGGACCGGGTTGGAGAAATCGACGTCCCAATATTGCGCCGGCCGCGGCACCGGCCGGCCGCGGCGGACGTGGAGGCAATGGCCGGCGGCAAGCTTCTTCACCCCTTCGACGATCGCGGCGTCGTCCGGAACATAGCCGTAAGCGAGGAAATCCTCGATTGCCTGCGGGCTCGGCGCGCGGCGCAGCAGCGGATGGGCGAGCAGGCCCTTCAGCTCCGAGGCGAAGACCAGCGCGCCGTCGGCGAGCTCGGCGTAGAAGAGCGGCTTCACCCCGAGCCGGTCGCGGGCGAGGAACAGGCAGTCCTCGGCCGCGTCGTAAAGCGCATAAGCGAACATGCCGTTGAACCGGGCCGGGGATTCCAGGCCCCATTGCCGCCAGGCGGCGAGGATCACTTCGGTGTCGCTCTCGGTGCGGAAAAAATGGCCCTTCGCCTCGAGCTCGCGGCGGATCTCGCGGAAATTGTAGATCATGCCGTTGAAGCTGACCGCCAGCCGGCGGTCCTCGCTCAGCATCGGCTGGGCGCCGGCCTCGCTCAGATCGACGATGGCGAGGCGGCGATGGCCGAGGCCGACGCCCGGCGCGGTCCAGATGCCGCTGCCGTCGGGGCCGCGATGGGCGAGGATTTCGGTCATCGCCTCGACCCGCGCCGGATCGACCGGCTTGGGGACGTCGGGATGGAAGATGCCGGCGATGCCGCACATGGCCTAATCGAGCCCCGCGGCGCGGTCGGCGAGCGGCGCGACCGGCCCGAGCGCGCTCAGGAAATCGTCGATCGCCTCGCGCGATTCGCCCGAGGCGAGCACCGCCACCGCGCGCTGCGGGCCGCCGAGCAGCCGCACTTTCAGAGTTTCGAGCTTCACCCCCACCCCGCTGCCGGTCACGATCCCGCCGACACGGTAGAAGCTCACCACCTGCCGTTCCAGGCCGTGCGAGGCGATCCGTTCCGCGCGCCCGTCCGGCGGGGCGACGGCGTCGGCGGTCCACGCCCAGCGCCCGTTCGGCGCGACCGCGCCCTGGCCGAAGCCGACCAGCTCGCGGCCCTCGCTCTGGCGCGCGAAGACGGCGATGGCGAGATCGACGCTGCGCCCGCGCCGATCGCGGTAATGGCCGAGCAGCATCCGGTCGGCGCCGGCGAAATGGGGTTGCCAGGGGATGCCGCCGGCCCGCGGCACCCGCTGCCAGCCGGGCACCTCGGGCAGCGCCGCGCGGGCGGGAAGCGGGCTGATGCCGGCGGCGGTCACCGCGCCCGACCAGGCGACCGGAAGCAGCGCGAGGCCGAGCGCGGCCGCCGCGACCAGCGCCGGCTGCGCCCCCCGCGGCGGCACCGGCTGGAGCGCTTCGGGATCGAACCAGGGATCGCCGGCGCCGCGGTCGAAAAAGCGCCAGCCGATGGCGAGGATCAGGGCGATGACGATGGCGAAGAAGACGAAGCCGTAGACGACATGGTCGAAGCCGGCGGCGAAGTCGATGCTGGTGAAATAGGCGATGTAGATCGTCCCCCAGGCGCGCACGCCGTTGGCGAAGACCGGGATCGCCATCGCCATGCCAAGAAAGGCGAGGCGCCGGCGCCAGGAGCGGTAGCAGACGTTTGCGACGAGGGCGCCGAACGCCGCCATCGCGATCAGGAACTTGACCCCGGCGCAGGCCTCGGCGACCTCGAAATAGCCGGTCGGGGTGGTGATGAAGATGCCTTCGAGATGGGCGGGCACGTTGCTGAGCGCGAGCAGCAGCGCCGCGATTTCGGCGGTGACCGTCTGCATGACGGGCACGATCTCCTCGCCGAACGGGACCAGGAACAAAGCGTAGAAGAGCGGGAAAGCGAGCGCCCGCGCGACCGCCTTGCCGAGGCAGGCGATGGCGCTGCCCTGGAGCATCAGCAGCAGGCCGAGCTGGCGGGCGAAATCGACTCCGCTCGCTTCGCCGAGCAGCCAGCCGAACGCGCCGGCGCCAACGACGGCGAGCCCGGGCCACCAGCCGGCCGGAATCAGCTGCCGGAGCTGCGGCAGCCGCTGCCAGACCAGCCAGGCGATGATCGGCACGATCAGCAGGCAATGATTGTAGGTCGAATCGTTCCACCAGATCGCGGCGATGTCGGCGGCGTCGCGGCGGAACAGGCCGAGGATCGACGCCGCGGCCAGAGCGAGCGCGGCGAGGTGGGCGCGCCAGGCCGAGGCCTCGCGCCGGGCCAGCGGCATCGCGAGGCTGCTCATGCCGCCCGCCGCGGCTGCGCCGGATCGACCATGGCGGCGAGCGGCGCGAGCCGCGCCTGCCAGCGATAGCGAAGCTCCATCTGCCGCCGCGCGGCGCTGCCGATCGCGCCGGGATCGGCAAGCAGACGGTTGACCGCCGCCGCGGTCGCGGCGGCATCGTCCGCGACGAGGAGGTCGCGGCCGGCAATCGCCTCGATCCCTTCGAAGGCGGCGGGTGAGGCGACCACGGGCTTCGCCATCGCCATCGCCTCGAGCACCTTGTTCTGGATGCCGCGGGCGAGCTTCAGCGGCGCGACGACGACGTCGGCCGCCGCCAGCCAGGAGCGCATGTCGGGAACCGCGCCGGTGACGGTCACCCGCGCCCCGGCGAGCGCGCGCACCGCGGCCGGCGGGTTGCGGCCGGCAATGACGAACCGCGCGCCGGGGACGAGCGGGAGCACCTCGTGCGCGAACCAGGCGACCGCGTCGGCATTGGGCGGATAATCCATCTGGCCGGTGAACAGCAGGACCGGCGTTTCGCCTTTCTCGAGGCGCGGAAAATCGGCGTCCGGATCGAAATGATCGACGTCGATGCCGTTGGAGAGCGCGCTGATGTTGGCGAGCCCGGTCCTCTCCCGGAACAGCGCCGCCTCGGCCTCGCTGACGAACAGGCAAAGGTCGGCGCGGCCGGCGACGGCGCGCTCGAACGCGGCGAGCCTCTCGCCCTCGCGGCGGTTGACCCAGCGCATCGGCCCGGCGCCCTCGGCGGCATATTGGGCGAACTTGGCGGAATCGACGTCGCCGAAGTCCATCACGAAACGCTGGCGCACCCCCGCCGGCACGAACTGCGCCATCTGGCCCGAGAAAGCGAAGATGGTGCCGATCGAATCGCCGGCGAGCTTCCGCTCGACGAAGGCACGCAGCTTCGGGCTGTCGAACAGGGCGAGCGAGACCGGACGGCCTTCGACCAGCGCGATCGCGCCCGCGGCGACCTTGGTCCGGGTGCGGACCTCGACATGGATCTCGCCGCCGATCGCTTCGCGCAAAGCGGGCAGACGGGCGGCGTCCTTCTCGTCGTCGGCGAAGCAGGCGAGGTGGACTCGGGCCAGCGTGGCGAGATGCCTGAGGATGTTCCACGAACGGATCTTGTCGCCCCGGTCCGGCGGATAGGGGATGCGGTGGGCGAGGAAGAGGATGTCCTTCATCAGCCGAGCCCGCGCGCGATCGGCGGCCCGAGCCGGTTGGCGAGCGGCAGCGGCATCCGCTTCCACAGCGCCACCTGCAGCCGGTATTTGGGATCGAGCGGGTTGACGACACGCGCGCCGGCGCCGTCGGCGGTGCGCACCGCATAGGTGAGGGGCCTCGGCTCGAACCCCCAATTCTCCTTGAACGCATAGGTGCCGGTGCCGAGCTTCGAGCGGCCGAAATCGAAGGTCGTGCAGCCGCGCCGCGCGCCGTGGCACATCACCTGGTAATACATCATCTCGCTGGCCGAGAATTCGCGCGACGCGGCGGTGCCGCCGCCCCAATAGGGCATCACCGTGCCGCGGAAGTAGAAATTGAGCGCGCTCGCCAGCGGCCGGCCGTCCTTCAGCACGGTCAGGATGTCGGCATCCGGGCCGAACAGGTCGAGCATCGCCGCGAACAGCGCGCGCGGATAGACCGGCGAGCCGAGGTTGCGGACCATCTCGGCATAGACGGCATAGTGCATCGCCCGGTCGGCTTCGCCGCTGCCGACACGGATTTCGAGATCGAACTCGCGGGCGCGGCGGATCGAGCGGTGGCGCCGCTTCATCGCGCGCAGGATCGCCTCGTCCCCCTGCGGCAGCGGCTTGGCGAAGCCGGCATAGATCCCTTGCTGCGCGGTCCAGCCCTCGGGCACCGCGCCGCCGCGCAGCTCCATCGAGCGGCAGCCGCGCTCGGCGGCGAGCGCCCAGCCGGCCTCGACCAGGCGGCCGGCCGTCGCGGCATCGTCGGCGATCGCGCCGCCGCCGGTGCCGAAGCCGGCCGAGACCAAGGCGTTGCCGAACAACGGCGAGCGCACTTCGCTGAGCGGCAGGCAGCCGGCGAGGCGCCCCCCTTGCTCGGCGACCAGATAATGGCCGCGCTGGCGGCAGCCGCGTTCGACGGCGAGGGTCCATTGCGGGCGGTGGAACAGCTCGGCCTCCGGGTGCCCGGCGACATAGGCGTCGATCCGCTGCCGCTCGGCGGCGTCGGCAAGATCGGCGGAGCGGATGTTCATGCCAGCCTCGCGCGCTCGGCGGCGGCGACCTCTTCGGTCCGGCTCCACTTATAGGCTTTCAGCAATTTCAGCAGCTTGGCCCGCATGACGGAGAGGTTGGTATAATGGCGAAGCTTCGATTTCAGCGGCGCGTAATCGACCCGCGGCTGATCGGCATCGACCTCCCAGGGGTGGAAATAGAAGATCGCCGGCCGCTGCTCGCGATTGACCCGGGCGATCGCCCAGTCGGAGAGCGCATAGGGAAGCAGCCGGAAGAAGCCGCCGCCGCCGGCGGCGAAGCGGCGGCCGGCGACCTCGACGGTGGTGACCGGAAGCTCGATCAGGTCCGCGCCCGCCACCGGGCGCCAGGCGAAGCGCGGCGATTCGCGCCAGCCATAATGGTCGTGGCGGACCGGCGCGACGCTGGAGGAATAGGCATAGCCCTCTTCGGCGAGCACCGGGTGCGCCCAGGGCGTGCGCGCGTCGATCGAGAAGCTCGGCGCGCGATAGCCGCCGACCTTGCGGCCCGAGGCCTGCTCGATCGTCTCGCGCGCCCGGCGGAGATCGTCGCGGAACTCGGCCTCGCTCATCGTGAACACGCGCTTGTGGTCCCAGCCGTGGCTGGCGAGCTCGTGGCCCGCCTCGGCGATCCGGCGGATCAGGGCGGGATGGCGCGTCGCCACCCAGCCCAAAGTGAAGAAGGTCGCCTTGACCCCGGCCTCCTCGAACAGCGCCAGCACCGCGTCGGTGTTGCGCTCGACCCGGCGCGGCAGCGTCTCCCACGAATCGCGGGCGATCACCGTCTCGAAGGCACCGACCTGGAACCAGTCCTCGACATCGACGGAGAGGGCATTCTGCATCGGCCCTCCAGGCTAGGCGGCGTGGATACGATAACCGGTTTCGGGGGCCGTCTCCACCCAATCGACCAGCAGGGTCAGCGCGCGCCGCAGCATCGCCTCCTGCTCGACGACCTGCGCCTCCAGCGCGGCGATGCGCTGCTCGAAGGCCGGATCGGGCCGATAAGCGGGCGGCTCGACGGCCGGGGCGGGCCGATGGTCGGGCTGCTCGTTGGCGGCGACCGGCGCGGCCCGGGCCGAACGCAGCGGCAGCACCTTTTCCTCGCGCGCGGGCTCGGGCGCGGCAGCATCGCCGCCCATCTCGGCGGCGACGGCGTGGACCGATTCGGCGGAGATCGCGGCGGCGCCCTCGACCGCGGCATTGAGCATCAGCCGGTGGGCGAGCTGGTTCACCCGGCGGGGAATGCCGCCCGAATAGAGGTGGATCGCGTCGAACGCGCCGGCCGCGAATTCGGGATTGCCCTGCCAGTCGACCCGGGTGAGGCGATGGCGGATATAGGCTTCGACCTCGTCGGCGCCCATCGCTTCGAGATGGTGGCTGGCGATGACCCGCTGGCGCAATTGCTCGAGGCCGGGGCCGGCGAGCTTGTCGCGGAACTCGGGCTGGCCGAGCAGGACGATCTGGATCAGCGCCCGGCCGCCGATCTGGAAGTTGGAGAGCATGCGCAGCTCTTCGAGCGCGGAGACCGGCAGGTTCTGCGCCTCGTCGACGATCAGCAGGGTGCGCTTGCCGGCGCGCAGATCGCCATCGAGCTGGTGCTCGACCGCGTCGAGCAGCCGCGCTTTCTCTTGCCCACCGGTGTCGAGGCCGAGGCCCTGGGCGACGAGGCGGAGCATGTCGTCGCCCTCGACCTGGGTCGAGACCAGGCTGATCGCGTTCAATCGGGCGCGGTCGATATTGGCCAGCAGATGCGCGACCAGGGTCGATTTGCCGGCGCCGATCTCGCCGGTGACGGTGATGAACCCCTCCCCCTGGGCGAGGCCGTAGCCCAGATAGGCCATCGCCTTCTTGTGGGTGCGGCTGTCGAACCAGAAGCGCGCGTCGGGCGTGAGCTGGAACGGCTGGCCGCTGAGGCCGTAAGTCTCGGTATACATAGGTCTCTCCCGCGCTGCCGCCGGTTAGAAGGTGTACCTGAGGCCGGCGAGCGCCGAGGCGTTGGTCGCCGCATCGGTGCCGTCGTCGCTGTGGTAGACGCCAAGGGCGGCGAGCAGCTGCAGCCGTTCGAGCAGGAAGCTGCGGTTGTAGCTCAGGGTCGCGCCCTCGCTGGTCACCGCCTCGCTGCCCGGCCGGTCGCTGTCGTACCAGCTCATATAGGCGTTGAGGTTGATGTCCGAGGTCCGGCTCAGGCGGCGGCCGATATTGCCGTAGACGCTGAAATCGTCGTCCGAACTCGCCTGGGTGGTGACGAAGGCCGCGCCCGAGGGCAGGAAGTAGCGGCGGTGGTTGTAGCCGGCGCCGATGCCGTAGCTCCACGACCGGCGCTCGCCGGCGAAGGCAATGTTGACGCCGCGGGCGCGGAAGGTGCTGCCGGTGATCGACTGGAGCGAGCGGTCGAGGCAGGCGCCGCCGCCGGTCTGGCCGAAGACGCAGCCGCCGAGGCCGCCCGACAGAGGATCGCGCGTGACGTTAAAGTTGGCCGGCAAGCCATTGATTTGCGTGGTCAATTGCCGCCCGAACGTCTCCACGGTGTCGTAGACGACGGCGTTGACCGAGCTGTGAGCGCCGATCCGGTGGCTGAGCGAGCCGACATAGGTGGTGCCGCCATAGCGATGGCCGGCGCGGGCCTGCAATTCGGTGCGCGGGCTCGGCCGCCAGAGGATGCCGCCGTCGTACATGATGCCGTCCATGTCGTAGGTCAGCAGCCGCGGCGCATTGGGGTCGGGCTGGAGCCGGCCCTGGGCGTCGGGGACGGGCACGCCGCCGGCGTCGCGGACGACGTCGCGCTGCGAGGCCTGGATGTCCTCGTAACCGACGCCCGCGGTCAAAGCGAGGGTCGGGCTGATCGGAACGACGACGTCGCCGCGGACATAGGCGCCCTCGAACCGGTTGCGGAAGCGGCCGCCCGAATTCTCGCGGGCATAGCCGGCGCCGACCGTCCAGCCGAACGGCAGGCCGCGATTGGGCGCCATGCCGACGCTGCCGGTCAGGCTGTGGGAGGTCGAGCTGTCGAAATCGCTGTCGAGCAGGCCGCCCGGGCGATGGTCGTCGACCTTGGCGTAGCCGAAGCGGTAGGCGCCGTTGATCGCGAGCGGGCCGGCATGGGTCGCCAGGGTCGGCCCGGCATAGAGGGCATAGACGTCGACCGAGCGGTCCTGGTTGGTGACTCCGAAAGTGCGTCCCTCGCCGCCGGTGCGGGTGGCGATGCCGCCCGCGTCGAGCGAGAGGCCGCGGCTGACCTCGGCATGGACCGCGGCGACGCCCGAGACGATGTCCTGGTCGCCCGACCGGCTCTGCCAGTCGAAATGATGCTCGTAGCGAAGGCTCATCTGGGCGGTGACCCGGCGGGTCTCGATATGGCCGTCGACGCCGGCGGCGACGCTGGTGTAGGTCAGCGTCTCGCCGCCATCCAGATCGGCGCTCAGCACCTGGGCGACCTCGAGATAGGGGCGGATCTCGGCGCGGCTGCGGCCGCGGCGCGCCGCGACCGGCGCGGGGGCGTCGCCCTCGGGCTGGGCGGCGGCGCCGCCGTCGGCCCGGGTCACCGCCCCGGTGATCGCGGGATCGCCCTGGGCATGGGCGCCGGCGGCGGCCAGGGTGAGGCCGAGCGCGAAGGCGAGGCGGCGCAACCGGCGCGTCAGCTGAAGCTCATCAATCATGGCCATATCCATCATAAGCGCCGAATTTGCGGCCGGTGACGGCCAGGCCCGCGCCGTTGAGGACGAGGCCGACCCGGCCGCATCCCTGGAGCAGGCCGATCGTCTCGCGCAGATCGGCTTCGGTTGTCCGGTCGGCGCGCACCACGACCAGCGCCAGGCCGACATGGCCGGCGAGAACGGTCGCGTGCGACGCCATCAAAGCAGGCGGGGAATCGAACAGGATGATCCTGCGCCTGTCGCCGGCGGCGAGCTTCGCCAGCACCTCCCGAGTACGATCCGAAGCGAGCAGCTCCGGCACATTATTGGCTTTGCGCCCGGCGGGCAGGACCGAAAGGCCCGGCATGTCGGTGCGGATGACGAAGGTTTCGGGGTCGGCGCCGGCGTCGGCGAGCGCGTCGACCAGGCCCGGCCCGCGGCCGTCGATGCCGAGCAAAGCGAGCGCCTCGGGCTTGGGGCAATCGGCGTCGATGAGGAGCACCTCGACGTCGCGCTCGCCGGCGAGGCTGAGCGCGAGGTTGATCGCGCAGAAGGTCTTGCCCGCCTTGGGCTGGGCCGAGCAGACCAGCACCGAGCGGTTCTCCGAACGCTCGAGGTCGGCGATCAGCTGGCGCTTGATCAGCCGGAATTCCTCGGCGAGGCCGGTGGCCGGCGAATCCGGATCGATGAAGCCCTTCTCGGTCAGCCCGCGGCGGTCGATCTCGGCGGCGCCGGCCGCGGCGGGGCGCGGCGCCGGCGCGGGCTCGACGGCGCGAAGGACCGGGCGGACCGGCAACGGCGCGACCGCGGGCGCCGGCGCAGCCGCCGGCTCCGGCTCGGGTTCCGCGGCCGCCGGCGGCGCCGGCACGGCGGCGGGCGCCCGCAAAGCGGCGCCGAAATCGTAGATCTCGGCGGCGCGCTCGAGCAGGGACTGGGGCGTATGCTTCATCTCGTCCCTCATGCCACCGAGCTTCGCTGCCAGAATTCGACGAGGATCAGCACCGCCCAGCACGCCCCGAGCGCGGCGCCGGCGCCGCCGAGCCAGATCAGCCGCTGGCGGCGGCGGACCCGCTCGGGCCGGGTGACGACCTCGCTGACCGTGCCGAGCACCTTGAGGCCGGTGACCTCGGCCAGCTTGCTCTGGGTCGGGAAGGTGGTCTGGAGCTGGCCGGCGAGGAAGGCGGCGGCGATTCCCGCGCCGACGCCGAACATCAGCACCACGGTCAACAGGATCGGCCGGTTCGGCGCCGCCGGCACGCTCGGCACGCTCGGCGGCTCGACCACGTTGACGGTGAGCGGGCTGGTCCGCGCCTGGATGTCGCTGCGCAGCCGGACCTGCTCGCGATTGGCGAGCAGCTGGTCATATTGCTGCTTCAAGACGTCGTAATCGTGGGTCAGCCGGGTCTGCTCGGCGGCAAGGCCGGGCTGGGTCGACTGGCGCGAGGTCAGCTGGGAAAGGTCGGACTGGAGCTGGTTGCGGCGGGCGGTGGCGGCGGCGAGCGAAGCCTCGCGCTCGGCCATCATCGCGCGCAGGGAAACGTAGCTCGGATTGGACATGCCGCCGGTATTGCCGCTCTGCCGCTCGGCCGCCGCATAGGGGCGCAGCCGGGCGATCTGCTGGCGCGCATAGACGATGTCGGGGTGCGATTCGGTCCAGCCGCGGGCGAGATTGCCGGCGATCTGGCCCTGGAGCTGGGCGATCTGCCCGGTCGCGCTGCCGCCGCTGTCGCCGACCCCCGGGATGGTCTGCGGCGTCGCCGCGAGCTGGGCCCGCATCGAGTTGAGCGCGCCGTTGGCGGCGGCGATCTGCTGCTCGAGATTGGCGAGCTCGACCTGGGCCGCCGACATCCGGTCGCCGATCGAGCCCGAACCGGGCAGGACCCCCATGAAGCGCTGCTCGAACTCGACCCGGCGCTGCTCCGCCTCCTGCAGGGCGACCTCGCGGCGGCGGAGCTCCTGGTCGTAGAATTGCAGGCCCTGGCCGGTCTCGCGGCGGTCGCCCGAGAGGTTCTGCTCGACGAACAGGTCGATCAGGCCCTGGACGGTGGCGGCGGCAGTGCGCGCGTTCTGGCCGTTGGAGAAGCCGGAGATGTTCGAGCTCGCCTTGATCTCGATGCCGCCGTCGGGCTGGGCGGTGACGGTGATCCGGCTCCTGAGCCCGCCGACCACGCCGGCGAGGTCGCGCTCGCTGGCGACGAGGCTGTTCAAATCGGTGCGGCGGACGACCCGGACGAGGTTCTCGTTCGAGGTCAGCGTCTGCTTCAGGCGGAGCAGCTGGTTGTTGCGCTCGTCCGGGGTGATGCCGATCTGGTTGGGCAGGATCGACTGCATCTGGACGAACAATCGCGCCTTGGCCTCGTAGCTCGACGGGATCAGGGCGATGACCAGCCAGCCGGCGACGCAGATTCCCCAGGCGACCGCCATCGCCAGCCAGCGGCGGCGCCAGACCTGGTGGAGGGCGAGCCTCAGCTGATCGTAGAGCCCCTCCACGGCGCGCTCAGAACATGCTTTCGGGGATGATGATGACGTCGCCCGGCTCGAGCCGGACGTTGGCGCGGACGTCGCCGCGGCGAAGCAGGCTGGCGATGCGCAAATCATATTCGCGCTGCTGGCCGCTGTCGCGGTCGACCCGGACCAGGCGGGCGCGGTCGCCGGCGGCATATTCGGAAAGGCCGCCGACCGCGATCATCGCGTCGAGCAGGGTCATGTTGGCGCGGTAGGGGATCGCCGCCGGGCGGGCGGTGGCGCCGACGATGCGGACCTGCTGCGAGAAGCTGCCCTGCGGCCGATCGACCATCACCGAGACGAGCGGCTCCTGGATATATTGGGAGAGCGCGGCGCGGATGTCGTCGGCGAGCTGAGCCGGGGTCTTGCCGGCAGCGACCATGTCGGTGATCAGCGGGGTGGTGATGCGGCCGTCGGGGCGGACCTGGGTGTGGGCGCCCAGCTCCTGGTTGCGCCAGACGAAGATGGTGATCTCGTCGAGGGCGCCGATGATGTAATTCTCGCTGACCTGGGTGTCGTTGCCGTTGGCGACGAACTCGGCGGGCGGCAGGACATGGCCGCTGCGGCTGCCGGAGGCGCAGCCGCCGAGCGCGAGGGCGCCGGCGGCGCCGGCAAGGACGGCCCAGGACTTTGCGGATACGCGCATGGTCACTCCTCTTCACGCTCGCCGTGCCTGCACCGCGCGTCCCGTTGCGGGATCGGGCGCAGGCTTTGCCGTTGCTATGGGGCGAAGAGGTAAAATTAGCGTTAGGAACAAGGGGCTTTGGGGGGCTGTCCCGGATCGGGACCGGCGCCGGCGAAAGCGTTAATCGCCGCCGTTGACGATCATCTCGAGCGCCGGCTGCTGGGCGAGGAAGGCCTGCGGGCTGGCGGACAGGCCGTAGGCGCCGGCGAGGAAGATGGCGACGAGATCCCCCACCTCGGCGCGCGGCAGCATGACGTCGTCGGCGAGCCGGTCGAGCGGCGTGCACAGGCAGCCGACGATCGACACTTCCTCCGCGCCCTCGCCGCCGAACCGGCCGGCGATCGCGACCGGATAGTTGCGGCGGACGACCTGGCCGAAATTGCCCGAGGCGGCGAGCTGGTGGTGGAGGCCGCCGTCGGTGACCAGGAAAGTCTTGCCGTGGCTCTCTTTCCGGTCGACGATCCGGGTCAAATAGACGCCCGCCTCGCCGACCAGCCAGCGGCCGAGCTCGATCGCGAATAAGGTGTCGGTGAGGACGGCCCGACGGCCCGCCAGGGTCACCGCAAGCGCGATCGCGACGGACTCGACGTCGAGCGCCTGCTCGCTGTGAAAATGGGGGATGCCGAAGCCGCCGCCGAGATTGACCGACGGCGGCGCCGCGCCGATCGCGGCGGCAAGCTCGCCGGCGAGCGCGACGGTGGCGCGCTGCGCGTCGATCAGGGCCTGCGGATCGAGCGCCTGGGAGCCGGCGAAGATGTGGAAGCCGCGCCAGTCGGCGCCGCTCGCGAGAATCCGCTTCACCAGGTCCGGCGCCCGGGCGGCATCGACCCCGAACGGCTTGGCGCCGCCGCCCATCCGCATGCCCGAGCCCTTGATCTCGAAATCGGGATTGACCCGCACCGCCAGCCTCGCCCGGCGGCCGAGCTTGGCGGCGATCGCCAGCGCGCGCTCGACCTCGCCCGCCGATTCGGCGTTGAGGGTGACGCCCTCGTGGATCGCGTCGGCGAGGTCGGCGTCGCGCTTGCCGGGGCCGGCGAAGCTGATCCTGGCGGGGTCGGCGCCGGCCTCGAGCGCGAAGTCCAGCTCGCCCGCCGAAGCGATGTCGAGGCCGTCGACGCGGCTCGCGACATGCTTGAGCAACGGGATATAAGAGTTTGCTTTTATGGCATAATGCAGATGAACATCCGGGAAAGCGGCACGGAAGCGGGCGATCTTTTCGCCGACCAGAGCGAGGTCGTAGACGAACAAAGGCGTGTCGCCCGCCTCCTCGACCAGCAGGTCGGCGCGGCGGCCGCCGATCAGCAGCATGCCGTCGGCGTCGGCGGCATAGCCGGCCGGGATCGGGCCCATCTTCTTGCTCATGCCATCAGCTCGTTCCTGAGCTCGACCCGGTCGAGCTTGCCGTTGGCGCTGCGCGGCAGCTCGTCGCGCCAGACGATGCAGCCGGGCTGCATGAAATTGGGCAATTGCCGCTTCAGGAAATTGCGCAACGCCTCCTCCTCGCCGCGGCGGTCGGGGCGGACGATCAGGGCGATCCCCTCCCCCAGCCTGGCGTCGGGATAGCCCAAAGCGACCGCTTCGGCGACCAGGCCCGAAGCCAGCGCCGCCTCCTCGACCTCGGTCGGGCTCACCCTGTTGCCCGAGCTCTTGATCATGCCGTCCTCGCGGCCGACGAAATAGAGCAGACCAGCCCCGTCGCGGCGGACGCGGTCGCCCGACCAGACCGCCATGCCGCCATAAGCGGAGCCCGCCGGCGCCGGCCTGAACCGCTCGGCGCTGCGCTCCGGGTCGTTCCAATAGCCCTTGGCGACCAGCGGCCCGGCATGGACCAGCTCGCCCTCCTCCGCCGCGCCGCCGTCGGCGCCGACCACCAGGATCTCGGCGAGCGGGATCGCGCTGCCCATCGAATCGGGATGATCGTCGAGCAGGGCCGGCTCGAGATAGGTCGAGCGGAACGCCTCGGTGAGGCCGTACATCGAATAGATGTCGGCGGCGGGAAACAGCTCGCGCATCCGCCGGACCAGCGACGGGGCGAGCTTGCCGCCGCTGTTGGTCAGCCGCCTCAGCGACAGCGCCGCCGCGGCCGGCCAGGGCGCCTCGATCAGTTGCACCCAGAGCGGAGGAACGCCCGCTAAAGTGCTGATCCGATGACGTTCCACGGCGCGGACGACGTCGCGCGCGGTGAGATAGTCGAGCGGCACGACGCAGCCGCCCGCGGCCCAGGTCGAGAGGAGCTGATTCTGGCCGTAATCGAAGGCGAACGGCAGCACGGCGAGGACGCGGTCGGCTGGCGAAAGCCGGAGATAATGCGCGACGCTGACCGCCCCGAGCCACAGATTGGCATGGCTCAGCATCACCCCCTTGGGCCGCCCCGTCGAGCCTGAGGTGTAGAGCAGGGCCGCGAGATCCTCGGGATCGTTGTCCGACGCTGCCAATGGATTAGCTGTGCGAAACAGGGCTTCGCTCTCTTCCTCGTCGAGAATGGGGCATTGCGCATCCCCGGGCTCGAGCGTCGCCGCCCGGGCCTTGGCGGTGAGCAGCAGCGAAGCGCCGCTGTCGGCGAGAATGTGGGCGACCTGCATCCGCTTCAGCAGCGGGTTGACCGGGACGTGGATCAGGCCGGCACGGGCGCAGGCGAGCGGCAGCAGGCCGGTGAGGCGGGTCTTGGGCAGCCAGGAGGCGACCCGGTCGCCGTGGGCGAGGCCCCTCGCCTTCAGCCCGGCGGCGAGCGCGCCGACCGCCGCTTCCAGCCCGGCATAATCGAGGCTTCCCTCGCGCGTCACCAGCGCCGGCGCCGCCGGATCGCCGCGCAGCGCCAGGTGATCGAGCGGAAAGGGGGTCGGGTCGGGCGTTTCCAACTTCATTCCTGCTTAAAAGACGTCATGATAGAGCAGAGGGTCCGTACTCGATACCGGAGGTGGTCGTGATCGGCCTGAGAAGGCGGCTGGGTAGGAGAGAGCCGAAGGGCGGGTCAGGCAACCCGTCCGAGGCGCTCGACGCCCCCAGCCGCCTTCTCAGGCCGACCCCGAAGGGGCGGGCTGTCCTTTGCCGCCCAGCGTCGTCGTTCGATCGGTCACGATGAATCTTCATCGCTCCCTCCTCTCTCCTAGCTGGACAACAAATGCCAGCCCGTCACGGCCGCCTCCGGTATCGAGTACGGACCCTAAGGCTGAGGGGCATAAAGCGTGACGGTTAACATCGCTTTGTTCGACGATCTCGACGCCGTCGCGGCCGACGCCGGCGGCGCCCTCGACCGCGCCGCCCAGCCGAGCCTGTTCGATCGCCTCGCCTGGTACCGGCTGATCCGCGATCATTGCCCGCCCAAAGGCAGGCTCGCGGTGCTGCGCGGGCGCGAGGGCGCTCAGGCGGCCTGGCTGTTCCTCGCCGCCGACGGGCCCTCGGCGCAGGCCTATACCGCCTGGTATTCGCTGCGTTTCGACGGCGTCGGCGATATCGACAGCGACGTCATGACGGCGATCGCGGCGGCGGTCCGCAGCAGCGGCATCGCCCGGGTCGAGCTGGCGCCGGTGGCGGACCCCGAGCCGCTGCGCAAGGCGTTCGCCCGGGCCGGCTGGCGGGTGTTCGTCACCCCGAAGACCGGCAATTGGCGGATCGCCACGAGCGGCCTGGATTTCGAAGCCTATTGGGCGGCGCGGCCGGCCCAGCTGCGCAACACCGCCAAGCGCCGCGGCCGGACCGCCGGGCTCGAGATCGAGATATACGACCGCTTCGATGCGCGCGCCTGGGCCGATTACGAGGCGGTCTACCGGGCCAGCTGGAAGCCCGAGGAAGGCTCCTTCCCGTTCCTGCGCGCGCTCGCCGAAGCGGAGGGCGCGGCCGGGACGCTGCGGCTGGGCGTCGCCCGCAAGGACGGGCGGCCGGTCGCGGTCCAGCTCTGGCTGGTCGAGCATGGCGAAGCGACCATCCACAAGCTCGCTTATGCCGAGCATGCCAAGGCGATGTCGCCGGGGACCCTGCTCGGCATGGCGATGTTCCGCCGGGCGATCGACGAGGATCGGGTGCGGGTCATCGATTACGGCACCGGCGACGACGCCTACAAGAAGGACTGGATGGGCGAGCGCCGCACCTTGTGGCGGATCGAGGCGTTCAACCCGGCGACGCTCACCGGCCTCCTCGGCACGGCGCGGGCGCTTGTCGGGCGCCTCCGGAAGCATTAGCACCCGGCAACCGCCCGCCAGGACGAGGGGAAAGCATGGCGACCGCAGCCGACGACGCCCATGAAGTCGAGAACACCCTGCGCGCCGTCCTCGCCGACGTGCTCGGCCTCGATCCGGCCCGGGTCGCGGCCTTCCGCGAGGAGACGCCGTTGTTCGGGGCGCTTCCCGAATTCGATTCGATGGCGGTCGCCGGCCTCCTGACCGAATTGGAGGAGCGGCTCGGCATCTTGATCGAGGACCATGAGGTCGACGCCGACATGATGGAGACGTTCGGCGCTTTGCTCACCTTCGCCCGGGACAAGACGCTCCGGTGACGGCCCCCGGGCTAGCCTTCGAACAGTTCCCGGTTTCCGGCCGCAAGGAATGGCTGATGCGGCTCGGCCGGCCGCACGCGCCGGCGATCCTGTTCGTGCCGCCCTTGTTCGAGGAGATGAACCGCACCCGCGCGCTGATCGCGGCGGCAATGCGCTGGCTCGCCAAACGCGGCCACGGCTGCTGGCTGATCGACCTTTGCGGCAGCGGCGAGAGCGAGCGCGATCTGGGCGAGGTCGGCTGGGAAGACTGGCGTCATGACGTCACCGCCGCTTCCGCCTATATCGCTGAAAAGGCGCGCAAACCCCTGATCGCCAGCCTGCGCGGCGGCGCTCTCATCGACGATGGCGCCGAGGCGCGCGGCTGGTGGCGGCTGGCCCCGCTCGACGGCGCCGCGGTGGCCCGCGACATGGCCCGCTCGGGCCTCGCCGGGGGCGTCGAATGGGCCGGCTACGCCCCCGCCCCGGCGCTGCGCGAGGCACTCGCGGCGGCCCGGCCCGCCCCGGTCCGGCCGCTGCGCACCGCCCGGCTGGCGACCGATCCCGGCGCCGCCGACGTCAAAGTCGAGGGCCCCGCTTTGTGGCGCCGCTCCGAGCCGGGCCATTCGCCCGCGCTCGCCGACGCGCTCGCCTCCGACCTCCACCGCTGGAGCCGCGAATGCGTCGCCTTCTGAGCTTCGAGTGCGCCGGCAGCGAGCTGGCCGCCAGCCTCGATTCGAGCGGCGGCACCACCGGCCTGCTCCTCGTCACCGGCGGCAGCCAGAGCCGGGTCGGTTCGCACCGGATGTATGAAAGGCTTGCCAAAGACTTGGCAAGCCAGGGCTTTCCCTGCCTGCGCTTCGACCGGCGTGGGGTCGGCGACAGCGCCGGCGAGGACCCCGGCTTCCACGGCAGCGGGCCGGATCTCGAGGCCGCGCTGGCCGCCTTCCGCAAGGAGGTGCCGACGCTCGAGCGGGTGATGGGCCTCGGCCTGTGCGACGGCGCGACGGCGCTGGCCCTGTTCGGCCGGCGAATCGGCCTCGACGCCCTGATCCTGGTCAATCCGTGGCTGGTCGAGACCGCCGCCGGCGAGCAGGCCCCGGCCGCGATCCGCGCGCATTATCGCAAGCGCCTTCTCAGCCCGGAGGCGTGGAAAAAACTTCTTTCGGGAAGAGTGGATTACCGGAAGCTGCTGAAAGGCATCCTCAGGATTTCGGCGAAGCAGGAAGGATCGCCGCTCGCCCGCGAGACGGCCTCGGCCCTGCGCGCCGGCGGCCTACGCGCCTGGCTGATCCTCGCCGAGGGCGACGGCACCGCGATCGCCGCGGTCGAGGAGCTGAAGGCGCCGGCCTTCGCCGGCCTGATCGAAGGCCGCGAGCTGGTGAACAGCGATTCCCACACCTTCGCCCGCCCCGGCGACGAGGCGGCTTTGCTCGCGGCGACGGTGCGGGCGATCAGGGCGCTGTCCAACCAGAGCTGATCGTGCTGGTTGACCCGTTCAGCATAAGCCGATCATGCTATGGCGTCAGGCGTCCTGCATCACCGGGTGCGGTTTCGCCTCGAAATCGGCCTCCGCGAGGAACTTCTCGGCGTCCAGCGCGGCCATGCAGCCGGTTCCCGCCGCGGTCACCGCCTGGCGGTAGATCTTGTCCATGACGTCGCCGCAGGCGAACACCCCCGGCACGCTCGTCCGGGTGGTGCCGGTCTCGACCCGGATATAGCCGTCGCCGTCGAGATCGAGATGGCCGCGGAACAGCCCGGTCGCCGGCGAATGGCCGATCGCGACGAACGCGCCTTCGGTGTCCAGCCGCTCGACCGCGCCGGTCTGGGTGTCGCGAAGGTCGACCGCGACCAGGCCCTCGGGCTCGCCGCCGGCGACGAAGGCGGCGACCTCGCGGTTCCACATCACCTTGATGTTGGGGTGGGCGAACAGCCGGTCCTGGAGGATCTTCTCGGCGCGCAGCGCGTCGCGGCGGTGGATGAGGGTGACGTCGTGGCTGTGGTTGGTCATGTAGAGCGCTTCCTCGACCGCGGTGTTGCCGCCGCCGATCACCACCACCTTGCGGCCGCGGTAGAAGAAGCCGTCGCAGGTGGCGCAGGCGGAGACGCCCTTGCCCTTCAAATGCTCCTCGGTCGGCAGGCCCAGCCAGCGCGCCTGGGCGCCGGTGGCGATCACCAGAGTGTCGCCGAGATAGAGCGCGCCGCTGTCGCCGGTCATCCGGAACGGGCGCTCGGAAAGGTCGACCGCGCTGATATGGTCCCATTCCATCCGCGCCCCGACATGCTCGGCCTGCTTCTGCATCTGCTCCATCAGCCACGGGCCCTGGATGACCTCGGCGAAGCCGGGGTAATTCTCGACGTCGGTGGTGATGGTGAGCTGGCCGCCCGGCTGGATGCCCTGGACGACGATCGGCGCGAGGCCGGCGCGGGCGGCATAGATGGCGGCGGAGAGCCCGGCCGGGCCGGAGCCGAGGATCAGCATGCGGGAGGAGTGGGTCGCGGTCATGCAAGCGGAGTTAGTGGCCCGCTTCCCCCCGCGCAATGGCCCTGATATGAGCCCCGCCCATGACTCAGCGAGAGAATCCCATCGGCCTCGACGGCTTCGAGTTCGTCGAATTCACCAGCCCCGATCCCGAGGCGCTGGCCGGGCTGTTCGTCAAATTGGGCTTCACCCATGTCGGCAACCACGTCTCCAAGAACGTCCGCCACTACGCCCAGGGCGACATCAACTTCATCCTCAACATGGAGCCGACCGGCCAGCCCGCGGATTTCCGCCAGGCGCACGGCCCTTCCGCGAACGGCATGGCCTTCCGGGTCAGGGACGCGAAGCAGGCGCTGGCGCTGGCGCTGGAACGCGGCGCGGTCAGGGCCGAGACGGTGCGCGGCCCCGGCGAGCTCGACATCCCGGCGCTCGAGGGGATCGGCGGCTCCCACCTCTACCTCGTCGACCGCTACGGCGCCGAGCAGATCTACGACACGGATTTCGCGCCGGTGCCGGGCGCCGGCCGCGACGACAACAGCGTCGGCCTGCACACGCTCGATCACCTCACCCACAACGTCAATCGCGGCCGCATGGACCATTGGGCCGGCTTCTACGAGAAGATCTTCAACTTCCGCGAAATCCGTTATTTCGACATCGAGGGGACCCGGACCGGCCTGCTTTCGCGGGCGATGACCGCGCCCGACGACAAGATCCGCATCCCCTTGAACGAGAGCCAGGACGAATACAGCCAGATCGCCGAATATCTGAAGGAATATAAAGGCGAAGGCATCCAGCACCTCGCCTTCGCCACCGACGACATCTTCGCCACCGTCGACAAGCTGCGCGCCAACGGCATCCGCTTCCAGGACAGCCCCGACACCTATTACGACATGATCGACCAGCGCATCCCCGGCCACGCCCACGACGTCGCCGCGATGCGCGCGCGCAAGATCCTGATCGACGGCTCGCCCGAGACCGGCGAGGGGCTGCTCCTCCAGATCTTCACCGAGAACATGATCGGCCCGATCTTCTTCGAGGTGATCCAGCGCAAGGGCAACGAGGGCTTCGGCGAGGGCAATTTCAAGGCCCTGTTCGAATCGATCGAGCTCGACCAGATCAAGCGCGGCGTGATTCCGGCCGCAAAGACGGACGCCTGACGCATGCAGACCGGGTTAATCTGATCGGGCGCATCACGGGCCGTCGCCTTTTCCCAGCGATATCAGGAGCTACCATGAAGATTCGCACGTTCCTCGCCGCGACCGCACTCTCCCTCGCGGCGCCCGCGCTGGCGCAATCGGCGCTGCGCGTCGGCGCCACCGTCACCGACCCCGCCGGCGGCACGGTCGGCACGATCATTGCGATCGACGGCGCCAACCTCACCCTGCGCACCGACAGGCACGAGGTGCCGCTGCCGGTCTCGTCCTTCACCGCGACCGACAGCGCGGTGCTGTTCGGCATGACCCAGGCCGATCTCAACGCCGCGGTCGAGGCGGCGGAGGCGCGCGCCCGGGCGGCGTTCGCGGTCGGCGCGGTCGTCCGCGATCGCAACGGCGCCGTGCTCGGCCCGGTCCAGGCCCTCGACGGCGAGACCGTCACCATCCAGCTGAGCAACGGCCTCGTCCGGCTGCCGCGGGGCGCCCTCGCCGCCGGCCGCGACGGGCTGGTCACCGGCGCCACCCTCGCCGAGCTCCAGCCCCACGCGGTGCCCGCGCCGCCCGCCGAGCCCGTCCCGGGCCAGTAAGCGATTCGCTAGCGCCGGCGCTGCCCGCGATAGTCGCTGCGGCGGGCGTGGACGGTGGCGCCGGCCCGGCCCTGGAGCTGGTTGCGGAGCGAGCGCGCCAGGCCTTCCAGCGCCCGCTGCATTTCGCCCGGCAAAGTGAGATAGGCGGTCAGCAGGTCGCTCGCTCCCGGGCTGAGCCAGGCTTCGCTTCGCCGCCCGGTCAGGATGTAGACGATATCGACGCCGGCCGCGGCGAGCCGGGCGAGATAATCGGCGCGCAGCTCGCGCCGGTCGTTTTCGTAAAGGCTTTGCTTGGGGACGTCGGTCCCGACCAGAGCGGCAAACTCGGCCTGCTTGAGGCCGAGCCGCCGTCTCTCTTCAGCGAGGCGCGCACCGAAACTCATCTGTTTCGAAAAGTCCTTCTTGACAGTTCACCGGAAAGCGCGGAACAGGGCGGCAGATGCCGCGGACGTGCCATTGCATATGAAGAGCCTCCTTGTCGCGCCTAATTTCCGCGCCCTTGACGGCGCGCCATGACCGGCGCCGCGGCCTGCCGATGAGCTCCGACGACCCCAGGATGGGAGGCCATTCCGCCCGCGAGCTGCTCCTCGCGGCGACCGCGCGCGTCGTCCTCGCCGCCTTTCGCGAGCCGATCGAGGAGAGCCAGCTGTCGCCGGCCGCCGATGCCGCGCTGCGCCTGCTCGAGGCCGCGCTCGAACCCTATCCGGGCGGCAGCTTCGACGACTTCCCCAAATAAGCGCTTCCGGAGGCGGGCAGCCGCCGATAAGGTCCTCCCGATCCCCGGGGAGAGCGAAAAATGGCTGGCGCTGCGTTGAAGAAATCGAGGCCGAAGGCGGCGGCGGCGCCGTCGCCGAGCTGGGAAACCGACGCGCTCGGCTTCCTGATCGCGCCGGTGACCCCGGAGGAGTTCCTCGGCCGCTATTACGAGCGCGAGGCGCTGATCAACATCCGCGGCGAGCCGGAGCGCTATGCCGACCTGCTGACCCTCGACATCCTCGACCATTTCATCAACAGCGCCGACCTGCGCGAAGGGATGATCGATCTCACCAGCCAGAAGAAGCGGATGTCGCGCGACGATTATATCGACGAAGGCGGGCGGGTCAGCCGCGTCGCCATTGCCGAGGAGTATCTCGACGGGGCGACGATCATCCTGCCCCAGCTCCACGATTCGATCTTCAAGCTGGGCGAATTCTGCCGGGCGCTGGAGGAGGTCTTCTCCTGCCACATGCAGACCAACATCTACCTCACCCCTTCCGGCAATCAGGGCTTCCCGATCCATTATGACAATCACGACGTGTTCGTGATGCAGGTGTCGGGCGCCAAGGCCTGGCGGCTCTACGACGTCCCGGTCGAGACCCCGTTCCGCGGCGAGCGGTTCGAGCTCGGCCAGTACGAGCCGGGCCCGCTCAGCCGCGAGTTCACCCTCAATCCGGGCGATTGCGCCTATCTGCCGCGCGGCATGATGCACGATGCCGAGAATGTCGGCGACGAGCCGTCGCTGCACATCACCGTCGGCCTGATCACCAAGACCTGGGCCGACCTCATGCTCGAATCGATTTCCGAGCTGGCCCTGACCTCGCCCGAGATGCGGCGCTCGCTGCCGGCGGGATTCGCCGCCCGCGACTTCGACCGCGAGGCGGCGCAGGCGCAGTTCGACCGGCTGCGGCGCGAGATCGCCGACAAGGCCGGCATGGACGGCGCGTTCGATCTGCTCGCCGACAATTTCGTCCGCGGCCGGCGGCCGAACGTCTCCGGGGTGATCTCGGCCGGCGTCTCCGGCCCGCAGGAGGGGGATCGCTTCCGGCGGCGCCGGTTCGTGCCGTGGAACGTCGCCGACGACGACGGCAAACTGGTGCTGATCGGCCCGGGCGGCGACCTCGATTTCGACGCCGCCGAAGGCGACGCGCTCGACATCGCTTTGTCCGGCGCCCCGTTCGCCGCCGCCGACCTCAAGTGCAAGGACCCGGCCGAGCTGATCGCGACTTTGTGGTCGGGCGGCTATCTGGAGCGGCTGAGCTAGGTCCTTCGATACGGGCCTTCCCCCGGATCAAGTCCGGGGTCAGTCCCTGCTCAGGATGAGCGGGTTTGGAGAGTAGCCGCTCATCCTGAGTAGCCGGTGAGCGAAGTCGAACCGGCGTATCGAAGGACTGCTACCGCCGCGACACCGCCTGGACGGCGCGGCTGCGGCAATGGGCGCGGACCGCATCGACCAGCGGGAAATCGCCGGCGGCGCGGGCGACCCGCTCGCCCTCCTCGCAATCGCCGGCGCGGACGATCTCGCCGACCCTGGCGCCGAGCTCGGGGGTGCCGGCGCGCAGCGGGCCCGCCGCCGCCGCCGCCGGCGCCGCCCGCGAGGCCTCGGCCCGCAGCGCCTCCTCGTTGGCGCCGGTCCAGCGCGTGAACAGGCCGGCATAAGGATCGGGCGCCGGCGCAGCCGCCGGCGGCGGCGCGGCCGAGGCGAGCGCGGAAGCGATCAGAAATCCGGTCGTCGCAATCATCGTCGGGCCTTTGCCATCGTCGTCCTGAACGCCGCAGGAACGGGGTGGTAGCGGAGGAGGGACTTGAACCCCCGACACGCGGATTATGATTCCGCTGCTCTAACCAGCTGAGCTACTCCGCCCCAACGGCCCCGGCGCGCCCTGGCTGCGGCGCGACGCGGCGCTATAGAAAGCGGCACGCAACCGGTCAACTGGCGTGGAGGGGCCCGGATTTCAAGGTCCGGAACCCGCCGCGCGCCCTGTCGTTTCGGTTGCGCCGGCCTGGAGACTCCCGATGGAATTGCTGACTCCGCTCGAAACGCTCTGCCGCCTGATCCTGCGCGCCAAGGAGCTCGAGGCGCAGGTCCCCGCCCAGGACCCCGACCAGGATCCGGACGAGGTCGATGATTATGACGACGAGGGCGGCGAGGCGCTGTCGGTGCTCGAGGACGAGCTCAACGACAGCGTCGAGGAGGAGGTCCAGGCGACCCTCGACGACCTCGGCGACGACCAGCTCGCCGAGGTGGTGGCGCTGGCCTGGGTCGGCCGCGGCACCTACGACGCCAGCGAATGGGACGAGGCCTTCGCCGAGGCCAGCGACCTCGAGGGCGACGACAAGATCGACGAGCTGATGGACATGCCGCTGCTCGCCGGCCACCTCGAGGCGGGCCTCGCCGCCTTCGACTATAGCTGCGACGGCGTCGGCCAGATGGATTGACCACCCCGACAGGCCGTCACGAAATTGGGACACATACTTTCCGCCCTAAAAAGTACGTGTCCCAATTCCCGCTATTTGCGGAACGGCCAGCTTCGGATCGGCTCCCAGGGGCCGTCCAGATAGCGCCAGGCGGCGAGCGCGCGGATCGCCAGCGGGCGCGGCTCGAACGTCGCGCGCAGCTGCCGCTGGAGCGCCCGGGCCTCGCGCGGCGGCACCTTGTTCTGGATCGTCACGTGCGGCCGCCACGGCGCCTGGTCCTGCGGCGTCAGCAGGCCGTGGAAAGCCTCGGCGAGGTCGGCGCGAACGCTGTCGAGCGCCTCGCTCTCGACCCTGAAGGCGGTCCCCTCCCCCAAATCGAGGACGCCGGCGATCGTCGCCCGCGGCGGCGGCGCTGCGGTTGCCCCGGCAAGCCGGGTCGCCAGCTCGGCCTGCGCGCTCGGCGGCAGCTGGCGAAACAGGGTGAGGTGGGCGGGGACCCGGTTGCGTTCGGGCGGATAATGCGTCCGCCGCAGCTGCTGGAGCCAGCCGTCGTCACCCGGGCCGAAGATGGCGGTGACGACGATCGGCGGCGTCAAATCTCGACCTGGCTGCCGAGCTCGACGACCCGGTTGGGCGGCAGGCTGAAGAATTCCATCGCGCTCTCGGCGTTGCGCAGCATCCAGGCGAACAGCTTCTCGCGCCACATCATCATCCCCGGCCGCGGGCTCGCGATCAGGGTCTGGCGGGCGAGGAAGAAGCTCGTCTCCATCATCTTGAACTGCGGGCCGCAGCTGTCGACCCGGGCGAGCGCGCTCGGCACGTTGGTCTCCTGCATGAAGCCGTAGCGCAGGATCAGCCGGTAGAAGCCCTGGCCGAGCTCCTGGAGGTGGAAGGTCTTCTCCTCCTCGACATAGGGCACGTCCTCGATCTTCACGGTCAAGAGCAGCACCCGCTCGTGGAGCACCTTGTTGTGCTTGAGGTTGTGGAGCAGCGCGTGCGGAACGCCGTCCGAGGCGGTGGTCATGAACACGGCGGTGCCGGGCACCCTCGTCGCGCTCGAGGCGGCGGACTTGATGAAGATCGAGGCCGGCATCGCCGCCTCGTTCATCCGCTTGATCATCAGCTGGCGGCCGCGCGCCCAGGTGGTCAAGAGGGTGAAGGCGAACAGGCCGACGAGCAGCGGGAACCAGCCGCCGGCGGGCACCTTGGTGAGGTTGGCGGCGAAATAGGCGATGTCGACGATGAAGAAGATGGCGAGCGTCGGCAGCGCGATCCACGGCTTCCACTTCCACAGCACGAGCAGGACGACGGTGAGCAGGCAGGTGTCGATGAACATCGCGCCGGTGACGGCGATGCCGTAGGCGGCGGCGAGGTTCGAGCTGTTCTGGAAGAACAGGACGAGCAGGATCACCATCACCATCAGCGCCCAATTGACCACCGGGATGTAGATCTGGCCCTTGGCCGCCTCGCTGGTGTGCTGGATCCTGAGCCGCGGGATGAAGCCCAGGTGCATCGCCTGCTGGGTCACCGAGAAGGCGCCGGAGATCACCGCCTGGCTGGCGATGATGGTGGCGAAGGTGGCGAGGATGACGAGCGGCAGCCGGAGGCTCTCCGGGGCGAGGAAGAAGAACGGATTTTCCAGCGTCGCGTTCGCCGTCGCCGAATCCATCCCCAGCACCATCGCGCCCTGCCCCATATAGTTGAGCATCAGCGCCGGCATCACGAAGAACAGCCAGGAGACGCCGATCGGCTTGCGCCCGAAATGGCCCATGTCGGCATAGAGCGCCTCGGCCCCGGTCACCGCCAGCACCACCGAGCCCAAAGCGAGGAAGGCGTGCCAGCCGTCCTCCCGAAAGAAATTGACCGCGTTCAGCGGGTTGACCGTCTCGACGATGATCCAGGGATCGTCGGCGATGTGGATGATGCCGAGCACCGAGATGGTGACGAAATAGAACAGCATGACCGGGCCGAACAGCTGGCCGACCCGGGCCGTGCCGATCGCCTGGATCGCGAACAGGCCGACGAGGATGGCGAGCGCGATCGGCACGACATAGGGCGCGAAGCCCGATTCGACCGTGGTCAGCCCCTCGACCGCCGACAAGACCGAGATCGCCGGGGTGATCATCGAATCGCCGTAGAAGAGCGAGCAGGCGAACACGCCGAGCAGGATGATCCCCGCGGTCCACTTGCGCTTGCCGCTCTCGGACTTGCGGTTGATCAGGGCGAGCAAAGCGAGGCTGCCGCCCTCGCCCTTGTTGTCGGCGCGCATGATCACGGCGACATATTTGATCGTCACCACGATCATCATCGACCAGAAGATCAGGCTGAGGACGCCCAGTATCTCGGCCTGGCCGTTGGGCAGCTCGTGATGGCCGGAAAAGGTCTCGCGGAAGGCGTAGATCGGGCTGGTGCCGATGTCGCCGAAGACGATGCCGATCGCCGAGACGGCGAGCGCAGCGAGGCTCGATTGGGGATGGTGCCCGGCCGCGCGCTCGGCGGGTTGATCGGGGGCTGGGCTATCGTTCATCGGTCAGGACGCAAACGTCCCACTTCCTTCTCTCTCGCCCAGGCCCCTGCCAAGGCGGCGCGCGGTCTAGCACCGGCCTGTAACGTTCGCAACGGCGACAAAGCCGCGTTCCCCCGTTATAGACCCCGCGCAAATCGGCAATTGACGGAGAGAGACATGCGCGTCGGCGTGCCCAGGGAGATCAAGGTCCACGAATATCGCGTCGGGCTGACGCCGGCCTCGGTGAAGGAATTGGTCGCCGCCGGCCACGAGGTCGCGGTCGAGACCGGGGCCGGGCTCGGCATCGATTTCTCCGACCGGGACTATGTCGATGCCGGCGCGACGATCGCGGCCGACGCCGCGGCGGTGTTCGCCGGCGCCGACATGATCGTCAAGGTGAAGGAGCCGCAGGCGAGCGAGATCGCTTTGCTGGAGCCGCGCCATCTCCTCTTCACCTATCTCCACCTCGCCCCGGACCCGGAGCAGACCAAAGGCCTGCTCGCCTCGGGCGCGACCTGCATCGCCTATGAGACGGTCACCGCCAATGACGGCTCGCTGCCGCTGCTGAAGCCGATGAGCGAGGTCGCCGGGCGGATGTCGGTCCAGGTCGGCGCCCATTATCTCGAAAAGGAGCAGGGCGGCCGCGGCGTGCTGCTGGGCGGCGTGCCCGGCGTCGCTCCGGCGCGGGTGATGATCCTCGGCGGCGGCATCGCCGGGGTCAACGCCGCGCAGATGGCGGTCGGCATGCGCGCCGACGTCACCATCTACGACATCTCCAACGCCCGCCTGGCCGAGCTGGACATGTTCTTCGGCAGCCAGATCAAGACCGCTTATGCCTCCAGGGCGGCGATCGCCGACGCGGTCACCAAGGCCGAAGTGGTGATCGGCGCGGTGCTGATCCCCGGCGCGGCGGCGCCCAAGCTGGTCACCCGCGAGATGCTGAAGACGATGAAGCGCGGCTCGGTGCTGGTCGATATCTCGATCGACCAGGGCGGCTGCTTCGAGACCTCGCGGCCGACCACGCACAGCGATCCGGTCTACGTGATCGACGGCGTCATCCATTATTGCGTCGCCAACATGCCGGGCGCGGTGGCGCGGACCTCGGCCTTCGCGCTCAACAATGCGACCCTGCCATTCGTTCTGAAGCTCGCCAACCAAGGCGCTGAAGCAGCAATGAAAGCCGATCCGCACCTCGCCAACGGCCTCAACGTCTCCGGCGGCAAGATCCGCCACGCCGCGGTCGCCGAGGCGCTCGGCCTGCCGTTCGAGGCCACCTAGACCGAGGGGGACAGTCCCCTGTCGGGGACGGTCCCTTGGACCTGCCCGCCGGGGACTGTCCCCGAATGGGGACTGTCCCCTCCCCTAGCGCGGAATCTGCCCCGCCGCCCGCGCCTGCGCCAGCGCCTGCAGCCGCTCCTCGACGAGGCGGCGATATTGCGCGTCCGGCGGGGCGGTGGCGAGCAGATCGCGCCAGATCCGCTCGGCGGCGTCGTAATTGCCCCCCTGGGCGAGGGCGAGGCCGTAGAAGAAGCGCGGCGCCGGGTGGTCGGGGGCGAGCGCGGCGGCGCGCTGGAAGGCGAGCTGGGCGGCCGGGCTCATCATCCCGCCGCCATGGGCGACCAAAGCGTTGGCATAGCCGATCCACAGCTCGACGTTCCCGGGATCGCGGCCGACCGCGCCCTCGAGCAGCCTGGCGGCGTCCTCGGTGTCGCCGCGGCGCTGGAAGCCGTCGGCCATGTTGAGCAGGGCCCAGGCGCGGTCGAAGCGGCCGAGCATGTCCTCGCGGGTCTTGGAAAACTCGCTGTCGGGCCGCTGCTGGCGGCCAGGCGCCGCCTTGGGCGCGCCCGCGTAGCCGGGATGGCCCTGCCAGCTGTAGCCGGCGAGCGCGACCAGCAGGGCCGCGGCGGCGAGCTGGAGCGCGCCCATGTCGCGGCGGACGAAGACGATGAGGCCCGCCCCGGTCAGCAGCGCGAGCGCGGCGGCGAAGATCCAGCCCATCAGCGGCGCCGCCGCTTGAAGCGGCCGCGGGCGAGCCAGAGGCCGGCGAGGATGAGCAGCGCCGGCAGGCCCCAGAGCGGCCAGGTGACCGGCTCGAGCGGCGGATCGTAGCTCACCCAATGGCCGTAGCGCGCGATCAGCCAGGCGCGGATCGATTCGGGGCTTTCGCCGGCCTCGATCCGGCGGCGGATCAGCGCCCGCATGTCGCCGGCCATCTCGGCGTTGGAATCGGCGATCGACTGCCCCTGGCAGACGAGGCAGCGGATCTCGTCCATCAGCGCCCGCGCCTGCCGCTCCTGGCGCGGATCGGCGAGCTGGGTGTCGGCCAGCGCCGCCGGGGGGAGCGAGGAATCGGCGAGCGCCGGGGCGGCCGCCAGCAGCCCGAACAGGGCCGCCAGCACGGCAAGCCATTTGTGCTCCTGCGAAAGCAGGAGCCCAGCCCCGGGGCCGAGCTGGGCTCCTGCTTCCGCAGGAGCACAAGGTGGGGCCTGTCCCGCCTTCATCGCGCCGCCTCGTAGGCGGCGAGGATCGCCGGGACGTCCTCGGCCATGACCGCACCGATATGCTGGTGGCGGATGGTGCCGCGGCCGTCGACGACGAAGGTCTCGGGCACGCCGGCCGAGCCGAGGGCGAGCTGGACCTGGCGGTCGCGGTCGTCGCCGATCGCCTGGAAGGGGTTGCCGTAGGCGGCGAGGAAGCGGGCGAGGTCCTCGGGCCGGTCGCGCACCGCGATGCCGACGACGGGCACGCCGCGGCGGGCGAGCTCGGCGAGCTGCGGCGCCTCGACCCGGCACGGCAGGCACCAGCTCGCGAAGATGTTGACGAGATGCGGCCGGCCGCGGCGGAGATCGGCGCTGGCCAGGCCCGGGCGCCCCTCCGCCCCCGGCACGAGCGCGAACTCGGGAACGGCCTGGCCGATCAGCGCCGAGGGGATGTCGCGCTGCGGCGGCGACAGCAGCGGGCGGAGCAGCAAAGCGGCGAGGATCGCGAACAGCGCCAGCGGCACCCAGAGGACGAGCCGGGTTCTCATGTCACTGCCTCTTCCAGCGGGGGGCGGCGCTCGCGGCGCAGCCGGCCGACCAGCGACAGGAAGCCGCCCAGCGCGACCAGCGCGCCGCCCGCCCAGATCAGGGTGACGAACGGCTTCCACCACAGCCTGAGCTGCCACCGCCCCTCACCGTCCGGCTCGCCGAGCGAGACGTAGAGCTGGCCGTCGGCGACGGTCTGGATCGCCGCCTCGGTGGTCGGCGTCGGCGGCGCGCTGAACATCCGCGCCTGCGGCCTGAGCGGCCAGGAGCTCTCGCCGCGGCTCGCGGTCAGCCGCGCCTCGACCGCCGTCCAGTTCGGCCCGGCGACCGGCTCGACGCCGTCGAAGCGGACCCGGAACGGGCCGGCGCGGACGGTCTGGCCCGGGCTGGCGGCGACCAGGGTCTCGCTGGTGAAGGCGCTTTCCGAGGCCATTCCGGCAAGCGCGACGGCGATGCCGAAATGGGCGGTCACCATCCCCCAGGTGAACAACGGCGTCCGCCGGAGATTGCGCTTCCACAAGGGCGAGACGCTGGCGCCGGCGACGCCGAGCGCGAGGGCGAGGCCGAGAAAGGGAAGGATTCGGATGCCCGGCGCGAGCAGCGCGATCGCCAGCGCGCCGGCGGCGGTGACGAGGGCCGGCAAGGCGATCCGCTGGCCAAGCGCGCGCAGCCGGTCGCGCCGCCAGCGCAGCAGCGGCCCGGCGGCCATCACCGCGACCAGGAGCAAGGCGATCGGGCCGGCGGCGCTGTTGAAATAAGGCGGGCCGACCGACAGTTTCTCGCCGGTGATCGCCTCGACGATCAGCGGGTAGAGGGTGCCGACGAAGACCACGCCGAGCGCGGCGGAGAGCAGCAGATTGTTGGCGACGAGCGCGCCCTCGCGGCTGACGGGATCGAAGCGCGAGCCCTCCTTCACCGTCCCGACCCGGAAGCCGTAGAGCGCGAGCGCGCCGCCGATGTAGAGAAACAGCAAAGCGAGGATGAAGGCGCCGCGGCGGGGATCGACGGCGAAGGCGTGGACCGAGGTGAGGATGCCCGAGCGGACCAGGAAGGTGCCGATCATCGACATCGAGAAAGCGACCACGGCGAGCATCACCGTCCAGGCGCGCAGCCCGTCGCGGGTGGCGAGCACGGTGACGCTGTGGAGAAGCGCGGTGGCGGCGAGCCAGGGCATCAGCGAGGCGTTCTCGACCGGGTCCCAGAACCACCAGCCGCCCCAGCCGAGCTCGTAATAGGCCCAGTAGGAGCCGGCGGTGATGCCCAGGGTGAGAAAGATCCACGCGCCCAGCACCCAGGGCCGCATCGCCCGGGCGAAAGCGGGGCCGACGTCGCGGGTGACGAGGGCGCCGACCGCGAAGGAGAAAGCGACCGAGATGCCGACATAGCCGAAATAGAGCGTCGGCGGATGGAAGGCGAGGCCGGGGTCCTGGAGCAGCGGGTTGAGGCCGTTGCCTTCGCTCGGCACGGGCGAGAGGCGCGTGAACGGGTTCGAGGCGAACAGCAGGAAGGCGTAGAAGCCGAGCCCGATCACCGCCTGGGCGGCCAGAGTCGCGGTCAGCGTCCTGGCCGGCAGCCGCCGCTCGAACAAAGCGACGGCGGCGCCGGCGACGGCGAGCACCGTCACCCAGAGCAGCATCGAGCCCTCGTGATTGCCCCAGGCGCCGGCGAACTTGTAGAGCCAGGGCTTCATCGAATGGCTGTTGTCGGCGACCAGCTTGACCGAAAGATCGGTGCGCAGGAACAGCCAGATCAGGGCAAGGAAGGCGATCCCCGCGAGCATCCCCTGCGCCACCGCCACCGCGCGGACGGCCGAAATCCTCCCCGCGGCGAAGCCGTGGGGAGGGGAACCATGCTGCGCTTGGTCCCCCTCCCCATCCGCCGCGCGGACAGGGAGGAAAGCGGCCGCGCCGAGCACCAGCTGGAGCAGCGACAGCGCCGCCGCCAGCCACAAGGCGGCAAGGCCGGCTTCGGCGATCACCGGACCCGGTCCGTCTGGTGCATGCCGTTGGGGCCGAGCTCGGGCGGCCGGTAATTCTCGTCATGCTTGGCGAGGATCTCGCTGGCGAGGAAGCTGCCGTCCGCCTGGAAGCGCCCTTCCGCGATCACCCCGCTGCCTTCGCGGAACAGATCGGGGGTGATGCCGGTGAAGCGCACCCTGATCGTCGCCGGACTGTCGTCGCCGACGAGGAAATCGATGGTCACCCCGTCGGCGTGGCGGCGGAGCGAGCCCTGCCGCACCATGCCGCCGATCCTGACCGCCCGGTCGCGCGGCGGCGACGCTTTGGCGACGTCGCCGGGCGCGTAGAAGAAGCTCGCCTGGCTGCGCAGCGCCGACATGGCGAGCAGCACCGCGCCGCCGACCGCGAACAAGGCGAGCAGCAGCAGCACGAGGCGCTGGTTCTTGGGCTTCACTTGCGGCTGCCCAGCGCTTCGGCCTCGGCCTCGGCGCGGCGCATCGCCGCCCAGCTCGACAGGGTCAGGATCAGCGTCGCGAGGATGGCGATCGCATAGGCGCCGATCACGAACGGCCAGGGATTCATGGGCCCGCCATCCGCTTCAGCCGCGCCTCGACCTTGGTCCGAGCCAATTCGGCCCGCATCCGCATCAGCACGATCGCCCCGAACAGCAGCGAGAAGCCGAGCGCGGAAACCAGCAGCGGCCACAGCAAAGGCGCGGCGATGGTCGAGGTGCCGCGCACGAAGCTGATGCTCTCGCCCTGGTGCAGGGTCCGCCACCAGAGCACCGAATAATGGATGATCGGCAGGTTGATCGCGCCGACCAGGCCGAAGATCGCGGTCAGCCGCCCTTCCCCGCCTCTCTCCTTCTCGGCGGCGGCGAGCGCGACATAGCCGAGATAGAGGAAGAAGAGGACCAGCATCGAGGTCAGCCGCCCGTCCCATTCCCAATAGGTGCCCCAGGTCGGCCGCCCCCAGAGCGAGCCGGTGGCGAGGCAGATCGCGGCGAACACCGCGCCCGGGACGGCGGCGGCGCGGCCGGCGACGGCGGCGAGCGGGTGGCGCCAGACCAATTGGATCAGCGCCGCCCCGGCGATCGCCGCCCAGCCGGCCATGCCGAGCCAGGCCGCGGGCACGTGGACGTAGAGAATCCGGACGCTTTCGCCCTGGAGCGCTTCCGCCGGCGCGACGGCGAGGCCGAAGGCGAGCGCGCCCGCGATCAGCGCGCCGCCGCTCCAGCCCAGCCAGGCGGTCAGCGGTCGCGCGATTTTGAGGAAACGGGCCGGATTCGCATAGATGTGCATGGGATTGCCTTGCCCTTTAGCCGAGCGCGGCCTCCGGCGAAAGGCGCCCGTCCAGAGGTCGGCCGCCAGTCGCCGGGGCGCGGCATGCCCTGGGCTCCGGCGGCCCGGCGCGCTCAGCGACTCATGGACGGCGGGCCGGGAAAGGTCTCGGAAAGAAAACTTCTTTACTTTTTGCCGCAACTGGCGCGACTATTACCAATAGCAAATTCCCGAATGCTTTCGGGCTCTTGCTGAAAAAAGGAGAAAGACATGAGCGCGCCGAACAAAAGCGTCAACGCCTGGATATTCCTCAACGAAGACGAGCCGCCGGGATCGACGTACAAGACGCCCGGCAGCTCTTACCAGTCGCTGATAGAATATGGCGTGTACAATAATATGGACATGCTCAACATGTGCTTCGTGGAAGTCCTGCAGACCAGCCCGGACACCATACCGCCCGGCGACGGCTCCAGCTACACGATCAGAATGGGCGCCCCGCAGCACAACCAGGCCTATATGGACTGGCTGATCCAGGACGCCCGGCAGGCGAACCCGAACATCAAGCTGCTCGTCACCCTGGTCTGGGGCACCGAGAACATGCTGTCGCAAATCTTCTCGGCCGACCAGTCGCAGTGGCAGCAGGAAGCCGCGGCGTTCGCCGCGAACCTGAAGGCCTATCTCGACCATTTCCAGCTCGACGGCTTCGACGTCGATTGGGAATATCCGATCTGTTACGGCGGCTCGCAGCAGCAGTTCGCGATCCTGTTCACGGCCGTCCGCGCGGCGTTCGGAACCGGCGGCCGATACCTTCTCACCTTGTCGCCGGCGGAGGTCGGAAATCTCGACGCTCCCACCGTCAACAGCGCCTTCGATTTCGTCACCTTGCAACTCTATGCCGGCATCTCGCCCCAGGAGTTCATCGACGCCGGAATACAGGCGGACCTGCTGGCCTATGGCGCGAAGTTCGAATCCGGATTCCAGACCGCGCAGGAAGCCTATGAAGGATATCAGGCGGGCGGGTACGCCGTCGCGACGCAATGGCGGCTGAACTCGACGAATTTCCACTTCGAGCAGGCGCAGCAGATGATCCTCTACCAGCTGGTCTGGGGGCCCGCCGGCGCGGCGTTCGACGACACGCCCATCGCCGGCGCCGCGGGGACGCCCCTGATTTCGTCGATCGCCGTCCGCTCCGGCGAGGTGCTCGACTCGATCCAGGTCACCAATAGGGGGGGGCCGGACCAGTCCAGCTACCAGATGCCGCAACACGGCGGAAATGGCGGCCAGGCGAACACCGTCACCATCGCGGAGGGCGACGGCATCGCCGGCATTTCGGGCTATACCGGCACCTGGTTTGGCTGGGACTGCGTCCTCCAGCTCACGATCACGACCAAGATGGGGCAGGTCTTCGGTCCGTTCGGGACGATGGCGAACGCCTCCTCTTCGACGCCCTTCAGCTATACGGCACCGGCGAACCAGACGATCGTCGCCTTTGCCGGCACGGTGGTAGAGGTTCCGGAGGCGGGCGGCGGGACGAGCTTCATCGTCGCGAGCCTGACGCCCAGCTACGGCTAGGGCGGGCTTGGGCGGCGCGGGCGCGTGTGCTTAAGGGGGCGATGCCCCCGCGACAGAACCGCTTGCTAGGGATCGCGCTCAGGATCGGCGCGGCGACCAGCTTCGGCCTGATGGCCGCGGCGATCAAGCTCGGCGACGCCCGCGGCGTCTCCTTGCCCGAGCTCGCTTTCTACCGCTTCGCCTTCGGCCTGCCGCCGTTGCTCGCCTGGATCGCGCTGACCCGCAATGCCGGCGCGTGGCGGACGCAGCGGCCGCTGGCCCATCTCGCCCGCGGCATGCTCGGCCTGACGACGATGGTCTGCGCCTTCGCGGCGCTCACCTATTTGCCGCTGGCGGAGGCGGCGACGATCGGCTTCGCCGCGCCGCTCTTCTCGGTGATGCTGTCGGCGCTGGTGCTGAACGAGCCGGTCGGCCGGCACCGGTGGAGCGCGGTCGCTTTGGGCCTGATCGGCGTCCTCATCGTGATGCGGCCGAGCGGCAGCCACCTGCCCGCGGCCGGGCTCGCCTTCGCCACCCTCGCGGCGCTCGGCACCGCGGCGGTGACGATCACCATCCGCCAGATCGGCCGGACCGAGGCGACGCCGACGATCGTGCTCTGGTTCACGCTCTTCTCGATGGCCGCGACCGGGCTGCTGCTGCCCTGGTACGGGCGCGGGCACGACGCGGGGACCTGGGCGATCCTGATCGGCCTCGGCCTCGCCGGCGGCATGGGCCAGCTGTTCCTGACCTCGGCGCTGCGCTTCGCGCCGGTCGCGGTGGTGGTGCCGTTCGATTATACCCAGCTGCTCTGGGCGGTGCTGCTCGGCTGGGCCTTGTGGGGCACCCATCCGCCGGCCAGCACCTGGGCCGGCGCCGCGGTGATCGTCGCCAGCGGCCTCTACACGCTCTACCGCGAGCACAAGCTCGGCCGCGACAGGCCGAGGCCCGAACCCCTCTGATTGGGACAGTCACCTCACTGTCCCCGGGACAGTGAGGTGACTGTCCCAATTCGGCGGCGGTGCCGCTCAGCGCCCGATCAGGCGGCGGGCCATGTCGCCGGCGACCCTGGCCGGGTTCTGGCCGGTCGCCTCGCTCTCCGCCCAGATCGCCTCGAGCTTGCCGGGAATCGCCTCGATCCGCTCGCGCACCGTCTCCTGATCGCCGTCGTTCAGATATTCGGTCGAGACGTTGATGATGCCGCCGGCGTTGATCACGTAATCGGGCGCGTAGAGGATGCCCCGCGCATGGACCCGGTCGCCGTCGGCCGGGGTGGCGAGCTGGTTGTTGGCGCCGCCGGCGACGATCGGCACGTTCAGGGCGGCGATCGACTCTTCGGTCAGGATCGCGCCGAGCGCGTTCGGGCTGAGCACGTCCGCCTCGAGGGTCATGATCGCGTCGGTGGCGACGACGGCGCCGCCGGTCTCGGCCGCCAGCGCCCGGGCGCGCGCCTCATCGATGTCGGCGATGCTCAATCGGGCGCCCTCGGCCGCGGCGCGGCGGGCGAAGCCGCCGGCGACGCTGCCCGCGCCCTGGACCGCGATGTGGAGGCCGGCGAGGCTGTCCTTGCCGAGCTTGCGCTTCACCGCCGCCTTGACCCCGAGGAAGACGCCGTAGCTGGTGTGCGGCCCCGGATCGCCGCCGACCGCGCCGGCCGCGACCGGCAGGCCGGCGACGAAGCGCGTCTGCCTGGCGATCGCGACCATGTCGTCGACGTTGATGCCGACATCCTCGGCGGTGACGTAGCGGCCGCCGAGCGCCTCGACGGCGCGGCCGTAGGCGGCGAGCAGCTCGGGGCTCTTGGCCCGCGTCTCGTCGGCGAGGATCACCGCCTTGCCGCCGCCCAGCGGCAGCCCCGCCATCGCATTCTTGTAGCTCATCCCGCGCGACAGCCTGAGCACGTCGGCGACGGCATCGCCGGTCCTGGCATAATGCCAGAAGCGGGTGCCGCCGGCGCCGGGGCCGAGATGGCTGGAATGGACCGCGATCACCGCGTTGAGGCCGGTTTCCCGGTCGGTGACGAAATGGACGAGCTCGTGCGCGTCGAAATCGGGGAAATCCCAGAGCGAGTCCATCAAGCCGATCCTGTCCCGGTGTTCAAAAAAGAATGGGGCGACCAACGGGACTTGAACCCGCGACCCCCGGTACCACAAACCGGTGCTCTAACCAGCTGAGCTATGGTCGCCACGCATGCCTGGATGCGGGGCGCACATAGGGGCCGGCACGGGCAACCGTCAAGGATGGGATAGCGCCCGCCGGGCCGCGCGTTCGCGGGCGCTGAGCAGGGCGACGAGCTCGAGGTGGCGGCGGCGCACCTCCCCATCCGCGGCGCGCTCGGCGGCGCGCAGCTGCTCCTCGGCGCGGCGCGCATAATAAGCTAGGTCGGCTTCCATCCAACCTTCCCGGGAATCAATACTCGATCCCTAATGGCGCTGAACGGCTGGACGGCGACTTTGATCCGGATCGAGCCATCGTGCGGCCTCCTCGGGGGTGCGCTTGTCGGAGTCGCGGTCGACCATCAGATTGGCCTGGCGCATCCGCTCGACCGGGATCGCGCCGACCAGCGGCGCCAGCGCCTCGATCGCCCGCCGGTCGGTCCCCGGCGCGGCGAGGAGCAGGGCGTCGTAGCTCGGCAAGGCGCGGCGCGGGTCGGCGAGGACGACGAGGTCCAGAGCGGCGATTCGGCCGTCCGAGGAGAAAGCGGTGATGACGTCGGCCGAGCCGTCGGTCACCGCCCGGTACATGAAGGTCGGGCTGAACGAGCGCTGGCCGGCGAAATCGAGCCGGTAGCGGGAGCGGACCGCGCGCCATTCCGGCCGCGACAGGAATTCGAGGTCGGCGCCCAAAGTGAGCCTCGGCGCCGCCCGGGCGAGGTCGTCGAGCGTGGCGACGCCGAGCGCCCGGGCGCGGCCGCGGCGCATCGCCAGCGCATAGGCGTTCTCGAAGCCGAGCGGCCCGATCACCCGGACCGGCAGCCGGCGCTCGAGCTCGGCCCGCATCCGCTCGGGCGGCGGGGTGTCGGTGCGCTGCAGGATGTTCGTCCAGAGCGTTCCCGAATAATCGACATAGACGTCGATATCGCCGGCGGCGAGCGCCTGGTAGGCGACGGTCGAGCCGAGATTGTCGCGCCGCTCGGTGCGATAGCCGGCGGCCTGGAGCCGGCGCTCGATCACGCTCGCCAATATATATTGCTCGGAAAAGTTCTTGGCGCCGATCACCAAAGTCTCGCCGCCGCCGCGCGGGGCCGGGACCAGGGACGCGGCGAGCGCCACCGCGATCCCGGCGAGCCCGGCAAGCCAGCGCCGCCGCGAGCGCAGGGCGAGGCCGCGCTCGATCAGCCCGAGCAGGCCGTCGGCGGCGAGGGCCAGCGCGGCGGCCGCGGCGCAGCCGGTCAGCACCCGCGCCCAATTCTCGGTCTGCAGGCCGGAGAAGATCAGATTGCCGAGGCTCGGCTGGCCGACCGTGGTCGCCAAAGTGGCGGCGCCGATCGTCCACACCGATGCGGTGCGGATGCCGGCGAGGATCACCGGCGCGCCCAGCGGCAGCTCGATCAGAATCAGCCGCTGGCGGGCGGTCATGCCGAGGCCGTCGGCGGCCTCGATCACGCCGGCATCCACGCCTTCGAGCGCAGCGACCGCGTTCCTCAGGATCGGCAGCAGCGCGTAGAGGCTGAGCGCGATCAGGGCGGGCAGGAAGCCCAGAGCGGGAATGGCGAGCCCGGTCGCCCGGCCGAGGATCAGCAGCGCCGGATAGAAGAGCGCGAGCAGGGCCAGCGCCGGCACCGTCTGGACGAGGCCGGCGAGCCCGAGCACCGGCGCCCGCAGCCGCGCGCTGCGCGCCGAGGCGATCGCCAGCGGCAGCCCAATGAGCACCCCGATCGCGACCGCGCAGCCGCTCAAGAGCAGATGCGACTGGGCGAGCGGGATGAGCTCGCTCACAGCGCCGCCAGCCGCTCGGCCTGCCGCCGCGGCACGTCGATCATCGCCTTGACCTCGGCATCGGTGCTTCTCGCCAGCTCGGCCGGGGTGCCGTCGGCGCGGATCCGGCCGCCGATCAGCACCACCACCCGGTCGGCGAGGAGCAGCGCCTCGGCGACGTCGTGGGTGACCATCAAGGTGGTCAGGCCGAGCCGCTCGTGGAGGTCGCGATAGGCGCGGCCGAGCGCGTCGCGGGTGACCGGATCCAATGCCCCGAACGGCTCGTCCATCAGCATCAGCCGCGGCCGCGCGGCGAGCGCGCGCGCCACCCCGACGCGCTGCTGCTGGCCGCCGGAAAGCGCGCGCGGGTAGCGGCTGGCGATCTCGGCCGGAAGCGCGACGAGATCGAGCAGCTCGGCGGCGCGGTCCTCGTCCGAGCCCATCAGCCGCGGCACGATGTTGATGTTCTCGGCGACAGTCATGTGCGGGAACAGGCCGATCGACTGGATGACGTAGCCGATGCCGTGGCGCAAGTGCTCGACCGGGGCCTCGCGGACGTCGTCGCCGCCGATCCGGACGGTGCCTTCGTCCGGCTCGGCCAGCCGGTTGATCGACTTGAGCAAGGTGGTCTTGCCCGAGCCCGACGGGCCGACCAGGGCAACGAGCTGGCCCTGCGCCACGGCGAGGCTGACGCCGTCGAGCGCGGCCCGGCCGGCGTGGCGCCTGGTGAGGCCGTGAATGTCGAGAAACGCGCTCATCGGCCAGGCGTGGTGGGCGCGGCAAGGATTGAACTTGCGACCCCCGCGGTGTGAACACGGTGCTCTACCACTGAGCTACGCGCCCACGCCTGGATTGGCGGAAGGCGGCCATTAGCCGCGGGGACAGTTACTTTCAACCGTCGAAAGGGGACAGTCACTTTCACGCGCGGTCGTGAGAATGTGGGAACCACCGCGCGGAAAGTGACTGTCCCCACTCTGTCCCCATTCAGGTGTTGACGCTGTCCTTCAGCCCCTTGCCGGCCTTGAACTTGGGCTGGGTCGATTCCCGGATCTGCATCGGCTCGCCGGTGCGCGGGTTGCGCCCGGTCGAGGCCTTGCGGCGCGAGCAGGAGAAGGTGCCGAAGCCGACCAGGCGGACCTCGTCGCCGCGCTTCAGCGCGCTGCTGATCGTGTCGAACACCGCCTCGACCGCTCGCGACGCATCCCCACGGCTCAGGCCGGTCCCGTCCGCCACCTGGCCGATCAGCTCCTGCTTGTTCATCTCCAACCCCCGATTGAGAAAGACTCGCCGCAGCGAGGCCCACGAAGCCGCGATTAAATGACACGCGGCTTACAGGAGTCAAAAGGAAAGAGGCGGCAAATGGCGCGGAATGGGGACAGTCACTTTCGGCTGCCCCGGTTCGAAGCCTCGAACCCAGCGGCTGAAAGTGACTGTCCCCCTGCCAGCCTCAGTGCCGGACCGAAGCGCCCGCCGCGTCGTCCGCCCCGCCGGCGAGCTCGGAGGGCGGCAGCGCCGCGAGCTCGTCGGCCTCGGTCCATTCGATCGGCACCACCGGGGTCGCCAGCGCCTCGCGCAGCACCTCGTCGACATGGGCGACGATGACCAGCTCGAGCTCCTCCTTGATGTTGGCGGGGATCTCGGCGAGGTCCTTCTCGTTCTCGGCCGGGATCAGCACCTTGGTGATGCCGCCGCGCAGCGCGGCCAGCAGTTTCTCCTTGAGGCCGCCGATCGGCAGCACCCGCCCTCTGAGCGTCACCTCGCCGGTCATCGCGACGTCGCGGCGCACGGCGATGCCGGTCAGGGTCGAGATGATCGCGGTGACCATGCCGATGCCCGCCGACGGCCCGTCCTTGGGCACCGCCCCTTCGGGCAGGTGGACGTGGATGTCCTTGCGGCCGAACAGGCTCGGCTTGACGCCGTAGCTCGGCGCCCGCGCCTTGACGAACGAGAAGGCGGCCTGGATCGACTCCTGCATGACGTCGCCGAGCTTGCCGGTGGTCTTGATCTGGCCCTTGCCGGGGACGGTGACCGCCTCGATCGTCAGCAATTCGCCGCCGACCTCGGTCCAGGCGAGGCCGGTGACGGCGCCGATCTGGTCCTCCTCCTCGCTCATCCCGTGGCGGAAGCGGCGGACGCCGAGGAAGTCGCCGAGATTGTCGGGCCCGATCTCGATCTTCTCGGCCTTGCCTTCGAGGATCTGGCGGAGCGCCTTGCGCGACAGCTTGGCGATCTCGCGCTCGAGCGTGCGCACGCCGGCCTCGCGCGTATAGTGGCGGATCGCGGCGCGCAGGCCCTCCTCGGTGAGGGTCAGCTCGCCGGCCTTGAGGCCGTGCGCCTCGATCTGCTTGGGGATCAGGTGGCGCTTGGCGATCTCCACCTTCTCGTCCTCGGTATAGCCTTCGAGGCGGATGATCTCCATCCGGTCGAGCAAAGGCTGGGGCATGTCCATCGTGTTGGCGGTGGTCACGAACATGACGTCCGAAAGGTCGTAGTCGAGCTCCAGATAATGGTCCTGGAAGCGGCTGTTCTGCTCGGGATCGAGCACCTCGAGCAGGGCCGAGGCGGGATCGCCGCGGAAATCCTGGCCGAGCTTGTCGATCTCGTCGAGCAGGAACAGCGGATTGGAGGTGCCGGCCTTCTTGATGTTGGTGACGATCTTGCCGGGCAGCGAGCCGATATAGGTGCGGCGATGGCCGCGGATCTCGGCCTCGTCGCGGACCCCGCCGAGCGACTGGCGGACGAACTCGCGCCCGGTCGCCCGGGCGATCGAGCGGCCCAATGAGGTCTTGCCGACGCCGGGCGGGCCGACCAGGCAGAGGATCGGGCCCTTCAATTTGTTGGTCCGCGCCTGGACGGCGAGATATTCGACGATCCGCTCCTTGACCTTTTCGAGGCCGTAATGGTCCTCGTCGAGGATCCGCTCGGCTTCGGCGATGTCGTGCTTCAGCTTCGATTTCTTGCCCCAGGGGAGCCCGAGCAGGACGTCGAGATAGTTGCGGCTGACCGTCGCCTCGGCCGACATCGGCGCCATCGCGCGCAGCTTCTTGAGCTCCGAATTGGCCTTGGCTCTCGCTTCCTTGGAAAGCCTGGTGCGCTCGATCTTGCGGGCGAGGTCGGCGAGCTCGTCGCCGTCGCCTTCCTCGCCGGCATTGCCGAGCTCGCGCTGGATCGCCTTCAATTGCTCGTTGAGATAATATTCGCGCTGGGTCTTCTCCATCTGGCGCTTGACCCGGCTGCGGATCTTCTTCTCGACCTGCATCACGCCCAATTCGCCCTCCATGAAGGCGAACGCCATTTCGAGGCGGCGGACCGGATCCAATTCGGCGAGCAGGGCCTGCTTGTCGGCGACCTTGATGTTGACGTTGGCGGCGACCGCGTCGGCGAGCTTGGAGGGCTCCTCGATCTGGCCCAATTGGACCGCGGTCTCGGCCGGCAGCTTGCGGTTGACCTTGGCGTAATTCTCGAACTGCTCGATCACCGAGCGGACCAGGGCCTTGACCTCGACCCCTTCGGGCTCGGTCATCGCCACTTCCTCGATCTCGGCGGTGAGATGGCCGCCCTCGTTGCGCAGCGTCTTCAGGGTCGCGCGGTGGCGGCCCTCGACCAGCACCCGGACGGTGCCGTCGGGCAGCTTCAACAGCTGCAGCACGGTGGCGACGACGCCGAGATCGTAGAGCGCCTCGCGGTCGGGATCGTCCTCGGCCGGATCGAGCTGCGAGACGAGGAAGATCGACTTGTCCGCCGCCATCGCGCTTTCTAGCGCGGCCACCGATTTGTCGCGGCCGACGAACAGCGGCACGATCATGTGCGGGAAGACGACGATGTCCCGCAGCGGCAGGACCGGATAGGTTTCGCTCATGTACACTCCACAGGCGGGACCGCCTCGGCCCGCTCCCTCTCTATATGGGGCAGATGGCGGGCCGCATCAATGAAGCGTCCTTCGAGTCCTTCGAGATGCCGTTTCGACAAGCTCAACGGCTCCTCAGGATGAGCGGGTGTTGTTCATTTCACACCTCCGCTCATCCTGAGGAGGGACTGAGCCTGGCGAAGGCCCGTCTCGAAGGACGTCTCGAAGGACCGGCTTTGGATTGACCCTCCGCAACGCCCGGACTAGGACTTTGCCCGCTGTATCGGGGAGTATCACCCAATGTTTCGCGCTGTTTTGATTGCCTTGCCGCTGCTCCTGACCCCGCTCGCGCTGCCGGCTCCGGTCGCCGCCGCGGCGGTCGGGATGCAAGCGGCGCCGAGCCAGAATTGCACCGAGCAGAACCAGCGCAGCCGGCGCCGCGGCCGCGGCATCGGCGGCATGTTCGGCAGCATCGTCGGCGGCCGGCTCGGCGGCCTCGGCGGAGTCGTCACCTCGGTGCTGCCGGTCGGCCAGCTGCTCGGCGAGGCGATCGCCGGCCTGCTCGATTGCCGCGAGCAGCAGCAGGCCGCCGGCGCCACCGAGCAGGCGGTGCGCGGCGGCGTCGGCAGCAGCGCCAGCTGGCAGAGCGAGACCCGGCCGAACGTCAGCGGCTCCTCGACCGTCGTCGCCGCCGACACCACCGCGGTCGAGGGCGAATGCATGACGGTGACCGACATCGTCATCATCGACGGCCAGGAGACGCGCGCGCCCAAGCGGATGTGCCGCCGGCCGCCGAACAACAGGTATGTCCGCGTTTAAGACGCTCGCCGCGCTGCTCGCACTCGCGGCCTCCGCGGCCGCGCAGGCGCAGCGCGTCGCGATGGATCCGGACAATCCGACCTGCCCGGCCGCGCCGAACTGGTCGAGCTATCGCGAGATGCGGTTCACGGTGATGGAGCGTCCCGGTCGCCGCCCGGTGCTGCTCGCCGAAGGGATGGTCGACGACAATCTGATCCCCCGGCTTCGGACTGCGCTGCAGAGCTTCCAGGGCGACGAGATCTGGCTGCGTTCTCCCGGCGGCAATGCCCGCATCGGCAACCAGGCCGGGACCATCATCCGGGAGAACAATCTGCAGACCCGGATTCCTGCCGGCTGGGCCTGCTTTTCCGCCTGCAATTTCCTGTTCATGGGCGGGACCGCCCGCTTCGTTGATCCGGGTGGCCTGTTCATCGTTCACATGTTCACCCACACCAGCAATCGCGAGGCGATCCGTCAGGAGCTCGCGCGCGGCGAGGACCGCACCGTCGGCCTGATCGGCGAGATCGAGCAGCAATCGGCGATGCTCGCGAGTGAGGACAATGATTTCCTGATCCGCATGGGCCTCTCGCGCCGGCTGCTGACCGAGGTCATGTACCGGCAGAGCGCCGTCGCCGACGCCAATAACCGCTCGACCCGCCGCTGCCTGACCCGCGAGGAAGTTATCCGCTACAACGTCTCGAACCCGGGCTAAGCCGCTCTTCGCGTATTTCCGGTGCCATGCACGTGCCTGTATTTCCGGTGCCTGACGGCGAAAATAGGGACAGTCCCTCTTTTCTGAAGCGCCGGCGAAAATAGGGACAGTCCCTCTTTTCTGAAGCGCTGACCGATGCCCGCACCCGTGACGGGAAAATAGTGACGGGAAAATAGGGACAGTCCCTCTTTTTCTCGGAAAATAGGGACAGTCCCTCTTTTTCTCCGTTCGGGCTGAGCCCGTCCTTCGATACGAGAGCCTACGTGTCCCTCCCGCTGAAAAAGGGGACACGTACCTTTTGGCCCGAAAAGTACGTGTCCAATTTCCCCTGAGCCTGACCGCCGCCGCCGGGCAGGCGCTACCGGAAAAGAGGGACAGTCCCTCTTTTTCTCCGTTCGGGCTGTGATGGGAAAATAGGGACAGTCCCTCTTTTCTCCGTTCGGGCTGAGCCTGTCGAAGCCCTTCCTTTTTTCAGCAAAGGCAGGGAAGGTAGGCCTTCGACAGGCTCAGGCCGAACGGACCGAGTCCGTGTGAAAGGGGGAGGCAGATGGCGGACGGTCACGAGGGCGCGCTCTCAAATCCCGATCTCGCGCCGACCGGGCCGCAGCAGCGGACCTGGGCCTGGTATCATTTCGCCTCGCTCTGGGTCGGCATGATCGTCGCGGTGCCGGGCTGGATGCTCGCCGGCGGGCTGGTCGAGCAGGGCATGTCGGCGCTCCAGGCGGCGCTCACCGTCCTCCTCGGCAACCTCATCGTGCTCGCTCCGCTGCTGCTGATCGGCCATGCCGGCGCCCGCTACGGCATTCCCTATGCGGTGCTGGTGCGCGCCTCGTTCGGCACGACCGGGGCGCGGCTGCCGGCGCTGATGCGGGCGCTGGTCGCCTGCGGCTGGTACGGCATCCAGACCTGGATCGGCGGCGAGGCGCTGCTGACCCTGCTCGGCGTTCTCCTCGGCGCCGACCTGAGGGGGGCACCGCTGCCGGTGCTCGGAATCGGCCCCGGCCAGCTCGCGGCCTTCCTCGCCTTCTGGCTGATCCAGCTGTTCTTCGTCCGCAAGGGCCTGCTCACCATCCGCCGGCTCGAGACCTGGACGGCGCCGGCCAAGATCCTGATCTGCTTCGCTTTGGTCTGGTGGGCGGTCGACAGAGCCGGCGGCGTCGGCCCGGTCTTCGCCGCGCCCTCGGCCTTCGCCCCGGGCGGCGCCAAAGCCGGCCAGTTCTGGTCGGTGTTCTGGCCGGCGCTGACCGCGATGGTCGGCTATTGGGCGACGCTGGCGCTCAACATCCCTGATTTCACCCGCTTCGCCCGCTCGCAGAAGGACCAGGCGATCGGCCAGGCGATCGGGCTGCCGCCGATGATGGGCCTGATCGCGCTCGCCAGCGTGATCACCACCAGCGCCACCGTCGTCATCTACGGCCGCGCGATCTGGGATCCGGTCGCGCTCGCCGGGACGATGGCCGGGCCGTTCGTCCTCCTCGGCCTGATCGTCATCACCATCGACACCGTGTCGTGCAACATCGCCGCCAATCTGGTCTCGTCGGCCTACGATTTCTCCTCGCTGTGGCCGCGGCGGATCAGCTACCGGACCGGCGGCATGATCACCGCCACGATCGGCGTCCTGATCATGCCGTGGCAGCTGCTCGCCACCACCGGCGGCTACATCTTCGTCTGGCTGGCCGGCTACAGCGCCCTCTTGGGCCCGATCGCCGGCATCATGATCGCCGATTACTGGCTGATCCGCCGCGCCCGGCTCGATCTCGACGCGCTCTACCGGGAGGACGGCCCCTATTCTTATCGCCGCGGCTGGAATCCGGCGGCGCTGATCGCCTTCGCCGCCGGCGTGCTGCCCAACCTCCCCGGCTTCCTCAAGACCGCGGCGCCCGCCGCCTTCGCCTGGATCGGTCCGGCCTGGGCGGCGGCCTACGCTTATGCCTGGTTCATCGGCCTGATCGTCGCGCTGGCCCTCTACGCCCTCCTGACGGCCAAGTGGCGGACGCGTCAAGTCACTTGAATTCCTCGCGGAATCCGGCATGGTCGGGGGAATCTTCGGGGGGTTTTTCGTGCGTCTGCTGATCGTTTTCCTGGCCACGCTGCTGCTTGCAGCGATGCCGGCTCATGGCCAGGCGCTGCCCGAGCCCATCATCGCGCCGACGCCCGACTGGGTGGAGCGGCTGCCGATTCCGGCGCCCAATCCGGCGCTGCGCGATCGCCCGGGCCAGCTGCTGCTGTCGACGGCCCAGAGCCTGTTCGCTCCGGACCACGGCGATCATTTCGTCGATCTCGCCATCCTCATCCAGAACGCCCAAGGCCTGCAGGGCTTCGGCACGATCATCCTGCCCTGGCAGCCCGACCAGGGCGATCTGATCGTCCACAAGGTCCAGATCCTGCGCGGCGCGACGGTGATCGATCTGCTCGCCAACGGCCAGCGCTTCACCGTGCTGAGGCGGGAGAACAATCTCGAATCGGCGGTGCTCGACGGCATGCTGACCGCGGTCATGCAGGCGGAGGGCCTCGCCGTCGGCGATATCCTCAACGTCTCCTTCACCATGCGCCGGCGAAGCGGCACCCTGCCCTACCGCGCCGAGAATTTCTTCGCCGCGGTCCACGGTCAGCCGATCCGGCACCAATATATCCGCCAGATCTGGCCGGCCGCATTGCCGGTCCAGTGGCGCGGCACCGGCCTCTACGAACCGGCGCGCACGCGCCGCAGCCGCCTCGGCACCGAGCTGATCGTCGATCTCGCCGATGTCGAAGGGCCCGAGACGCCGGCCAACGTGCCGCCGCGATTCAGCCTTCCGGCTACGCTCCAGCTCAGCCAGTATCGCGACTGGGGCGAGATCGGCGCCCTGCTCGCGCCCCATTATGAGCGCGCCCGGCAGCTCGCGCCCGATTCGCCGCTGCGCCGCGAGATCGAGCGGCTCGCCGCGGCGAGCCCGGACCCGAAGGTGCGGACGATGGCGGCCTTGCGCCTCGTCGAGGATCAGGTGCGCTATTTCGCCCTCGTCATGGGGGAGAGCAATTATCTGCCCGCCACCGCCGATCAGAGCTGGTCGCGGCGCTTCGCCGATTGCAAGGGCAAGGTGGTGCTGCTGCTCGCCTTGCTGCACGGGCTCGGCATCGAGGCCGAGCCGGTGCTGGTCAGCAGCCGGCTCGGCGACGGCCTCGGCGATTATCTGCCGATGCTCGCGATGTTCGATCATGTCATCGTCCGCGCCCGAATCGATGGCCGCTCCTACTGGCTCGACAGCACCCGCACCGGCGATCGCAACCTCGATGACCTCGCTTCCTCGACCTATGTCTGGGGGCTGCCGGTGCGCGCGAGCGGCGCCGCGCTCGAGGCGATGCCCTTCGCGCCGCCCGCTTTGCCGCTGCTCGAGACCAACACCGTCTATGACGGCAGCGGCGGCTTCGAGGAGCTGGTGCCGGTGCGGATCGAGCAGATCGTCCGCGGCGACCTTGCCACCGGCTTCCGGGTCTCGCTCTCCCAGCTCGGCCGCGACCAGTTCCTTCGCCAGCTGCGCGAAACCGGCCAGAGCCTGGTCGGCGAGGGCGGCGAGATCGGCATGATCGACCTGCGCGACGACGCCGAGACGGGCGCGTTCGCGATGATCTACACGGGCCGGGCGCGGATGGTCTGGGCGCGGGCGCCGGGAGCGGCCGCGCAGCGATTCCGGTTCGACAACGGCACGATCGGCTGGCGGGTCGATTTCGACCGCCCCGCCGGCCCGCTCCACGACGCGCCCTTCGCCTTCCCGGTCCCCGCTTATGTCGCCTCGACCGAGACGGTGATCCTGCCGCACGGCGGCGCCGGCTTTTCGATCGAGGGGCAGAATTTCGACCATCTCGTCGCCGGCACCCGGATCAGCCGCCAGCTCGCCCTCGCCGGCGACCGGGCGACCGCCCGTTCCGAGTTCCGCCGGGTGGAGCGCGAGGTCGCCGCCGCGGCGGCGCGGAGCAGCGCGGCCCTGATCGAGAGGATCAGGGACGATCAGGCCTGGCTGCGCGCCGCGATGGGCACGCTGCCGCGCGCCGCGGCGACGACCGCCACCGTCGTCCGTGCGGCGGTGCCCGACACGGCCGAGGCGCTGGTCCGCTCCGGCTACCAGAAAATGGACGTCGGCCGGGTCCGTCCGGCGCTCGCCGATTTCGACCGGGCGATCGAACTCGCCCCGCAATGGTCGCTTGCCCATGCCGACCGCGGCATCGCTTTGGTCCATCTCGACCGGCTCGACGAGGCGGAGACCGCGCTCGCCACCGCGCTTCGGCTCGACGAGACGGAGTTCGCGGTCCATCAGGGGCTCGGCCTGCTGGCGCTGAAGCGCGGCCGCCCCGAACAGGCCGTCGCCTCGTTCAGCCGCTCGCTCGCGCTCGAGGCCGGCAACAGCTTCACGCTCGGCGCCCGGGCCGAAGCCTATTGGCAGCTCGGCCGGTTCGCCGAGGCGCTCGCCGATCTCGACGCGATTCTCGCCGCCGAGCCGGGCCACGCCGTCAGCCACGCCCGGCGCGCCCGCATTCTCCTTCATCAGGGCCATGGCGAGGAGGCGCTCGCCGCGATCGACCGGGCGATCGCCGCCGATCCCGGCAATTTCGTGCTCGTCACCGCCCGCGGCGAGATCCTCCAGCGCCTCGGCCGCCAGGAGGAGGCGCTGGCCGCCTACCGCTCGGCGCTGGCGGTGTTCGACCGGATGGCGGCGGCGGCGGGCGCCGGCGTCACCGAGAGCGCCGATTTGAGCCAGCCCCGGATCGGGCTGCTGATCCGGCTCGGCCGCCAGGGCGAAGCGATCGCCGCCGCCGACGCCATGCTCCGCCGCTTTCCCGGCACCGTCATGACGCTGGCGATGCGCTGCTCGATCCGGGTCGAGGCCAATGTCGAGCTCGACCGGGCGAGGCGCGATTGCGACCAGGCCATCCGTCTCGAGCCCGGCCATCCGGTCGCCGTCCCCGCCCGCGCCCTGCTCGGCCTCAGGCAGCAGCGCTGGGCGGACGCGTTCCGCGATTTCGCGGTCATGCTGAGCCAGGCGCCGCGCTCGGCGGCGGCGCTCTACGGGCGCGGCCTCGCCCGCCTCGGCAGCGGCGATACGGCCGGCGGCGCGGCCGACATCGCCGCGGCGCGGCGGCTCTCCTTCGACATCGACTGGGATTTCCGGCGGGTCGGCATCGCCGCCGCGCCGGGCTGAGTCAGCCGGCGAGCAGCGCCAGGTTGGCGAGCAGCAGGACGAAGCCGTTCTGCAGCGCGTGGATGGCGACGACGATCGCCGCCGCCATGCCGTAGCCCTGCCGGCTCCAGCTGAGGAAGGCGATCGACATGATCAGGAAGGGCCACCAGACGATCAGCCCCCAGGCCGGCGCCGCGAGGCTGTGCACGATTCCCCACAGCAAGGCGCTGGCGACGACCGCCGGGCCCGGCCCGAACAGCCGTTTGAAGCCGATCAAAGGCGGGATCAGCAGCAGCGTTTCGAGCAGCGGGCTGACGACGACCAGCAGGAACAGGGCGAGGGCGCTGTCGACCGGGAAGTCCGGGTGGGTCGCCGGCCGCACGACCAGGCTGACCAAGGCGGAAAGGGCGATGCTGGGAATCAGCGCCAGCAGCCACGCCTTGACGACGTAGCGGGCGCGGCCCGCGTCCGGAACGAACAGGAAATCGGGCAGGAAGGCCAGATAGGCCGGCCGCCCGGGCAGGTCCGCACTCATCGTCCCGGCAAGGTCAGGCGGCGTCCTCGGCCTTTTCGGCGTAGACCCGGATCGGGTCCTTGCGGCCCTCGACGACGTCCTTGTCGATCATCACCTCGTCGACCCCGTCCATCGAGGGCAGGTCGAACATCGTGTCGAGCAGGATATTCTCCATGATCGACCTGAGGCCGCGGGCGCCGGTCTTGCGCTCGATCGCCTTCTTGGCGGTGGCAACGAGGGCGTCGTCGGTATAGGTGAGCTTGACGTCCTCCATGTCGAACAGCTTCTGATACTGCTTGACGAGGGCGTTCTTCGGCTCCTGCAGGATCTTGACCAGCGCCTCGGTGTCGAGGTCCTCGAGCGTCGCGATCACCGGCAGCCGGCCGACGAATTCGGGGATCAGCCCGAACTTCAAGAGGTCCTCGGGCTCGGTATGGCGGAGCACCTCGCCCGCCCGCCGCTCGTCGGGGGCGGCGACATGGGCGCCGAAGCCGATCGACTTGCCCTCGAGCCGGTCGCCGATGATCTTCTCGAGCCCGGCGAAGGCGCCGCCGCAGATGAACAGGATGTTGGTCGTGTCGACCTGGAGGAATTCCTGCTGCGGGTGCTTGCGGCCGCCCTGCGGGGGCACGCTCGCGGTCGTCCCCTCCATCAGCTTCAAGAGCGCCTGCTGGACGCCCTCGCCGGAGACGTCGCGGGTGATCGAGGGGTTGTCGGACTTGCGGCTGATCTTGTCGATCTCGTCGATATAGACGATGCCGCGCTGCGCCCGCTCGACATTGTAGTCGGAGGCCTGGAGCAATTTCAGGATGATGTTCTCGACGTCCTCGCCGACATAGCCCGCCTCGGTCAGCGTCGTCGCGTCGGCCATGGTGAACGGCACGTCGAGGATCCGCGCCAGCGTCTGGGCGAGGAGGGTCTTGCCGCAGCCGGTCGGGCCGACCAGCAATATGTTCGACTTGGCGAGCTCGACGTCGGCGCCCTTGGCGCCATGCGCGAGCCGCTTGTAGTGATTGTGGACCGCGACCGAGAGCACGCGCTTGGCGTGGTTCTGGCCGATCACGTAATCGTCGAGCACCTTGCAGATCTCGGCCGGCGTCGGCACCCCGTCGCGGGTCTTGACCAGCGCCGACTTGGTTTCCTCGCGGATGATGTCGTTGCACAGCTCGACGCATTCGTCGCAGATGAACACGGTCGGCCCGGCGATCAGCTTCCGGACCTCGTGCTGCGATTTGCCGCAGAACGAGCAGTAGAGCGTGCTCTTGCTGTCGCCGCCTTGCAATTTGGTCATAAACTCCTGGGGAGCGGCAAAGCCCCCTTCCCTCGTTTCAGCCCGCCATCCTGCCGGGATTTGTACCGCAGGACAATGGTGTAATCGTTAAGAGGCCGGATACGCGGGCCGCGTGACGGCGATGTGGCCCTGACGCAGGCCACCGACAAGTCCTGGCGGTGAAACGGTTGCCCGACGCCGGTTAGGCGTGGTCCGCGCCCGCATCGTCGGACCCGGCACACTGGGGCGATCAACCGGGCAAACCTACCGCCTCCAATGAATAGGCCCGGTGCCCATCATGGGCGATTACATTGAGGCCCCAAGGCGGTGGCGCCCTCCCCACCAGAATGAAAACAAAGCCATAAAAGGGGTGCTTAGATCGCAGCACCCGGGATGACATAGTCCGAAAGTCTCGAAAAGAGGGAGAAGGTCGAACTTCGGGGTGCGTGTGCCAATCACCGATGTAATGAAATCCCCTCAGAAATCGCTCGTCAATCTCTTTTTGATCGACTACCCGGTCGCTTTGATGGAAGAAACGCCCCCGTTTGTCGCTATGCCTAGGTCCAGTTGCGCTCCCAATATGAATCTGGCGACCCAATATTCTCGCAAACAGCTGGCCTCCCGCTTCACTTTGCCACAGATATTTCTGACGATTTGCCCGAAACCGAGTGAGCACAGATCGACTGATTGTCAGTATCTCGCCAGAAGTGCCAATGGGATAGGTGAGCACCGGAATCTCAGCTGCAAAAGCTGCAACGGTCGTCTCTCGACCAACTCAAGCTGCGAAACAGGCCTCCAGTTTCGACACCAGCCATGGAGGACCACTCGGGAGATGTGTTGCCACCTGCCGCCTTAATATCGGCGGTAGGCGCTGCCCATATATGAAGGCACCCTGACGAGGACTTTTCCAACAAGGTATCTACCGCCAGCCCAGCAACCAAGCTGACGCATGCGGATAGAGCGATTGGGCCGTAGGGTTGAAAATACGCGCCACAGGCTGGTTCCTGAACTCGCTCACGCTCGGCAGGCCAGATTGAGACGCACAACTTGGGACGCCCAAACTCGGAAACTCCACACGCAAAGCAAGCACCCTCGTTGCCGATATGCACCGCTTGAGCGGCAACGGCATGAGGTTCTGTCCAGCCGTAGATGATTGGCCGCTTCCGCCCGGTAGCAACGTGCCAAGCGTTTAGTTCGGCTTCAGGGCCCCAACTCCCGATAGTACTAATAATCAAATCGCACGAGTTCAGTATTTCCGATACATCCTCGATCTGTTGCCATGGTATGGCACGCTCCGCGACCCTGATCGAAGGGAAGGCGCGTTGGAGCGAAGTCTTGAGAGCCACAGCCTTGTTGTGTCCAACCCATTCCGCTCCCAATTGGTGACGGCCTGTGTTAGCCCAAGTGAGGGCATCTCCATCAACTAGGAGTAGTTCGCCAACACCGGCTTGAGCCAGTTGGTGTACGATCGAGCCTCCGAGAGAGCCACAGCCGAGCATCGCGACTCTTGCAGAGTTGAGCGCGGGCAGGTCTCCATTCCGATCCCTTCCATGAACCCAGTACGGGTCCGCGCGATACACGGCCATTCTAGTGATCGAGATTTTTTCAAAGTAAGGTCGGTCCAGAAGTTCCAACGGCGCACGCCCCTTACGGAACCCCTTTATGGTAGGCGGCGAAAAACGAGCAGCGCTGAGGCAAATGCCGTTTTGCGTTTGAGCGCCGAGGACGACGAGTACACGGCGTTCCTCTAAGGCAGACCGCTTCAGCCAATTTAGGCGCTCGGGGACGCTGCCTTCAATTAGGTCCCAGATGTCTGCCGCGGTCCGAACATATTCAGAAGGAAGGGGCGCCTTTTCTAACCAGAGCAGCATCGCTGTCGGCAGAGGGGCAGATGATATGTTTAGGCCCGAACTCTGAAACCAGCGCCGCACGGCATTCTCATTCTCCCCCACAAAATAGAATTGCTCGCCTGCCCAATAGCGGATCATCCGAGATGGCTCGCACGGTTCAAGGATGCTGCGGACCGGTACTTTGGCCACGCCGGGGTTCCAGTACGAAAGAAACTCCGATCGGAAGTCGTCATGATTCCTTCCTGAGATCCCTGCTTCAAGCACGGCTCCCGCCCAAGCAAGCACGTTCTGCACTATGCCCACTGGGTTCAGAGGATTGGGTTCCGCCAAGCCGGAAACCAAGCAGAGCATCCCATCTTCCTCAACATGAGGATAGCTCGGAAATGGAAGAGGCGTTGCCACGGCAACCCGGGCTAGGGAGTAAGGGAAGCTTCCATCCAGCAGTAGATCGAGCTCGAGTTCAACATCCTGATAGCAGCAGGAGATGCGCCACCCGCTTGTAAACTTGTCGTCCCGATATTGTTTCAACTCCTTGGCATTAAGAGGGCGCCCAGGAGCGTTTGCCTTCAGCCATTCCTCAACTGCGGCCACGGCTTCCGCGTGCGAAAGCATGGTCGAAGATATATCAGCCGTACCGGTCATCGCCGTCCTTCTGGACAGCCGTTTGTGCCTCTGGTTGGTCGGCAAAACTGGCGAGGAGACCCGTCGTCAAGATAGAGGGGGCACCGTCAACCGATAGCGTGGCCGGATCATCGGGCATGAAAATTCCAAAAGTAGCAAGCAAGTCTTGGATTGCCTCTCTCGTTTCATGTCGACTTAACGCTCCGCCCAGTCCGGCTGCTAAAGTCCTCGCCTTTCCGACCAGATCAGAGCGACAATCCTCCCATCCTTCGTCGAGGTACTGCCGATCAACGACAGGATTCGGGATCCTGTCACTCAGCATTTGGGGTAGACGCTCTGCAACCATGAGGAGCGCCTTATCATCGCGGTTTTCAGGCGGAGCGGACCGAGCTTCATCGTAAGCCGCTACAGCGCATGCCATGAGCGCAATGGAGCTGAGACGACACTGCTGCCAATGGAAGTCGCGCCAGCCCTTAAGATAACGACACACCCGGCGCAGCTGATATCCGTGCTCGCGGATGGCCTCGTGAAACCAATCTTCGAGCCTTCGCGGGTCGGAAGGCTTCCATCCCTCTTTCCGATGCGCCAGCATTATGCGGTCTTCAGGGATCTGCGGATAAACATCCTCGGCAAAGCTGACGAGGTCATCTCGGAATTCTGAAAATCGGGCGGCGCTCGCAAGAGCTGCCTTTTCCACCAGCACCTCAAACTCATCATCCGGAATCGCGTACAAGGCCAAGTCAATGTGGGCTTGGTCCCCGATCTCGATGCGCACACACGAGTCTTTGTCCGTAATGAGAGTCCAGCCTTTCCTGGCACACAGCTGGCGAAGGATCGCCTCGACGGCGTTGAAATATCCATCGCTGATTACCGCTGGATGGCTCGAACCGTCTCGGGCCAGGAAGGATACGGGCAGAAACATTCCATCATCGAGGTCAATTTCTTGGGACGGATGGGTGGGCTTATTAAGCGTCTTGTACACGTAGCTGCCTTGCCCGCGGAACTTTGGCTGGAGCGTCGGTTCGGCGTCATAGGCGTAGACCGAAGCCAGCGCCGCGCTTTCGAAAAGCTCCTCACGCCCGATTACCTCTGCCCAATCCCGAAAGCCCGCCTTGAGGGCATCACGGATAGCATCCCTCGCGTCGCGGAGACGCCGTTCTTTATGGTCGGGGAGCGTTAGCCCTTGGAGGTAGTGGTCCGCCTCGCCCGTACTGAAGAATGCTCGATGCGCATTGATTCCCATCTCAGTCTCCTCGCTCTAACCTCTGCTGACGCGGAGACGGGGCTGACGGGGCAGCCGGGTACGGCGCATATGATACAGAGCTCGTCAGAATCCTGACGGACTCACCCCTGTATCTACATTTTGTGGTTAATGCGAGAGGGGAGCCGCTATATCCGCGATTTTTTCTGTGGATATCTGGTGGACACCACCCAGACGAGCGCTTACAGCCGCGCCTCCGCAGGAAGGCGGATGTGAGGACGCTTTTCCGATGTTCAAGATTTTCGGCCTGCGAGTTTGGATCGGGGCGGTCGCCTATCTGACCGTGGCTGTGTCTCTAGGCCTTTGGGGGCTGAGCGCGGCCTTGGTGCAATTCGACATTAACTTCGCGGTTGGAGCCGCACTAATAGTTTCCGTCGTACAACTTGTAATTGCTAGTCTCCTTCTAACACCGCTGTGGCGAAAGGTTTGGAAGAAATTCCCTATACTGAACAGGCTTGTTTTTCCAGATCTGAGTGGCGTTTGGGACGTAGAGGTTTGTAGCAACTGGCCGCGCCTTAAGAAAGCAATACTAGATAAGGATATCATTTCGCCCGAGCCCGAGCTTGAAGTGAATAGCTTGCGTGCCGAAGTTGAACAAACATGGGGTCACATTCATATGAGAATGTGGAACCCTGCCGCCACCACGCCCATTCGAGACTCAAACACGCTGATCGTGGAGCCCATACGAGGTCAGCGCGGGCGCTGGCCGCGCCTCATATATGTATTTGAACAACAAAATGACCAGATTGCAGACACCGATGAGCAGATGTTTTTTGGCTCCGTCTTGTTAGACGTTAATCCTGACGGGAGCGAGATGAGCGGCTGCATGTGGTCCAATAGGAGTTGGCAACAGGGATTGAACACCGGCGCGGCAGTGAGATTTACGCGACCAGCTGAGATCGAGCTGGGCTGAACAAAGCTACGCCGCCTTGACCGAGCTCCCCTCCTCCGCCGGCTGCGGCCGTTTCTCGAACACCTCGTCGACCAGGCCGAACGCCCGCGCCTCGTCGGCGGAGAAGAATTTGTCGCGCTCGACGTTCTTCTCGATCTCCTCGATCGGCTGGCCGGTATAATGGGCCATCAGCTCGTTCATCCGGTGGCGGATGCGGAGGATCTCCCTGGCCTGGATCTCGATGTCGCTGGCCATGCCCTGGGCGCCGCCCGAGGGCTGGTGGATCATGATCCGGGCGTTGGTCAGGGCGACCCGCATGCCGGGCTCGCCGGCGGAAAGCAGGAAGGCGCCCATCGAGGCGGCCTGGCCGATGCAGACGGTGCCGACCTTGGGCCTTATGTACTGCATGGTGTCGTGGATCGCCATGCCCGCCGTGACCACCCCGCCCGGCGAGTTGATGTACATGTAGATGTCCTTCTTCGGATTCTCGCTTTCGAGGAAGAGCAATTGGGCGGTGATCACCGAGGCCATATGGTCCTCGACCCCGCCGGTGACGAACACGATCCGCTCCCTGAGCAGCCGCGAATAGATGTCGAAGCTCCTCTCGCCGCGGTTCGATTGCTCGATGACGACGGGGATGAGCTGGGCGGTGATGTCCTGATGGTCCATGGCGCGGGCGGTCCTGCTGGCTGGTGTGGCCCGTCACACATGGGGCGGGAGGGGGGCGGTGTTCAACCCCCCACCAGCTGGCGGATCAGCTTGAGGAAGGCGACCCGGGTTTCCGAGCGGGCGAAGTCCCTCTTGCCCTGGACCGGCGCATCCCCGCAGCCGGCCTGGCGGACCAGCTCCGCGATGATCGCGTCGTCGCTCCAATCCTCGACGAACGGCGTCAGGTCGATGATCGCGATCCGGTCCATTTCGCGTTCGTCGGGGCCCCTGCCGTCGTTCCACGGGGTCCCGGTCTCGCGCCACCCATCCGACCGGGTCCAGTAGAAGTACATGTCGTTGCGGCCGAACAGCTCCGGCGCGGCCTCGGCAGACGCCAAGGTCAGCTGGAGCGTCCGCCGCGACTCCTCGGTGACCTCCTTCGCCAGCACGTCGACGTGACGCTGATTGCCCTTGCCCGTGCCGCCGAAGAATTGCGGCATTCCCGCGGCGAAGGCGTTTTTATCGTCATACGGATTGAGCAGCGCCTTGACCGGGACGCGCATCTCGTTGCGCGCCGTGTCGACCAGCATGATGTAATATTTCGGCATCTTTCGCCCTCCTGCCGCCGGCCGTTCGCCGCGCCGGCAAAGGGGTAAAGGACCGGATCCGCGAAAGCTCGGACGGATCGGCCGGTCTTGTCGGCGCAATCGCCGATAAATGCGGCCGGACCGCGCGAGATTGCGCTTTCGGCCGCGCCCGCGCCGAGGAGGAGTGAGCGTCGGAAACCGGCACGGTCGCTGTGACTGTCCCGTTTCGGGCGAGCCCCCGCCCTCCCAGGCTCTGCCATCGATAGTTGTTCCCGTTATGGGAGCAAAATTATGTAACGGTTAGACCAGCTGCTATATTCTCGCCTTCGATCCGAGTCGTCACCGCGACTCGCGGCGGAGGCGGGCAATGAAAAAATCGATCCTGCTGGCGCTGGCACTGTGCAGCGCCGTACCCACTCTCTCCTTTGTCTATCCGACGACGGCGGCGGAAGCGCGCCAGGGCTGCGGCAACGGCTATTATCGCAACAGCCGCGGCCGCTGCGTCGAGCGCCCGCGTCCCGCCAACCGCCCGCCGGCGGGCTGGAGCGCCCGCTGCCGCGACGGCACCTACAGCTTCAGCCAGAGCCGCCGCGGCACCTGCAGCTGGCACGGCGGCGTCGCGGTCTGGCGGTGAGCGGCCCGCCCGGCGTCGCCCGAAATGGCGACCGGACTTGGATGCGCCGATCCTGACAGGAGGCAAGGATGCCGTCACCATCGCCGCCCCCGCCGCCACCGCCGCCGCCGCCAATGTCCGCGGCCGCCATTATCGCGGCTGCCGCCGCCCAGGGCGAATGGGCGATCGATGTGCTGAAGGCCGAGGCAGAGGCCTCGGCCCGGAATGCGGCGGACGCCCGCGCGAAGCTCGAGCGGCTCGCCGGCGAGGCGACGCCGTCGGTGGCGGCGGGAATCGTCGCCGCGGCCGCGGCCGACGCCGAGCAGAAGATCCGCTACCTCCAGCTCCAGGCGCACGATCCCACCTCGCCGCATCAGGCCGAAGCGAAAGCCAGCCTGGCAGCCCTGGCCGGGGATGCCGCCGCCGCCCCGCCCCCGCCGCCGCCGCCGTCCGCCGACCCGGTCAGGGCGGCGGCCGAGGAGGCCGCCGCCGCGATCCGGATCCTGCAGCAGGAGGCGGCGGGCACCCCCGACCCCGCCGACGCCGCAAAGGCCCGCGCCGAGCTGGCCAGGATCGCCAAGGAGGCGACGTTCGTGGCGCCGCCACCGCCGCCACCACCACCGCCGGCGCCGCCGCCGCCGCCGCCTCGAAAAATGTGAGGGAATTTCCTTGGTGCCTGGCACCTGCCTGGCACGCGGAGCCTGACCGCCCCCTTTATCTCCGAGCGCGCGAGCTTCTTGATGACGGCCACGGACACGGGAGAGATTGGGATGCGGGGTTGGTGGCTGGCACATGCCTGGCACGCGGCCGAATACGACTTCCGCTACACATTCCGCGCGGCGAACGGGAAAATTGGGGAAAATTGGGGACAGTATATATTTTTCCCGAAGACGAAGCGGGCGAAGGGCGCCGCATGAAAAATATATACTGTCCCCATTTATGCGGGTGCGGTGCGGTCCGGCCTCCGTCGCTGCGCGCCGCCCCGTCCGCTGCGCCTTCGCGTCCTTCGCGGCTTCGCGTGAACCCATTTTCCTTTTTCCGCGCGACACACCGCAGCGTCACGGCACCATTGCCGTGACGTCGATCGGGTTCGGCGGGCTCGATGCCCGCCGCCCCGTCGGCCGGCTGGGCCGACTCCGGCGGCAGCTTCGGGGCCGCTGCGCGTCCGCGGCGCTGTCGCCGGGACGGCCTCAGCCGCCCCAGCGGAAGGTCACCCGGCCGTAGAGGAAGGTGCCGGGGATGTCGTAGGTGGTGGGGTCCATGTTGTTGAGGCCGCAGGTGAAGCAGGCGGGGGGATCGACGCCGAACAGGTTGTTGGCGCCGACCGCGAAGCCGAAGCCGTTGAGGAAGGTCGGCTCCCAGCGCAGCTGGATGTCGGTGTAGAGGCGGTCGCCGAGGCGGTTGCCATTGGCTTCGACGACATGGTTGATGAAGCGGTTGGTCAGCGACGCGCCGACGCTGCCCAGCCGCCAGTCGATCACCGCGGTCGACTTGAACTTGGGGAAGGCCTGGTCGGGGCTGCCCTGCTCGGTGCCCTCGCGCGGGATGGTGGTGGTGCCGACGGTGGCGGGCACGGTGACGTGATAGTTGAACAGGAAGTTGGCGGTCCAGAACAGGCCGAACGTGCCGAAGCCGGTGTCGCCGGTGCGCGCGTTCAAGGTGACGTCGAGGCCGTCGGTCTCGATCGAGGCGATGTTCTGGAGGAGGCCGCGGATCTGGGTGACTTGGCCCGAGGGCGAGCGGTCGATCGCCGCGCAGGAGAGCGCGTCGCCGGCCTCGGCGCAGCGGCCGAGCAGGGTCTCGGCGTCGATCGCGGCGATCGCGCCGTCGACCGTGATGTTGTAATAATTGACCTCGAGCGAGACCCGCCGGGAGAGGAAGCCCGGCCGCCAGACCATGCCCGCGCCCCAGCTTTCCGAGCTTTCCGGCTGCAGATTCTGGTTGCCGCCGGTGATCACCGGCAGCTGCGCGTTCAATTGGACGTAGCTGTTGTTGGCGGGGACGCCGTCGGCGATGCAATTGGCGCGGATGTTGGCCGGGGTGCCCGCGGTCATCCCCGAGCAGGGGTCGACGACCTCCTGGTCGAAGCGCGAGGGCGTGCCGAACAATTCGCCGATGCTGGGGGCGCGGAAGCCTTCCGCCCAGCTGCCGCGGAAGAGGAGGTCCTCGATCGGCTCCCAGTTGATGCCGGCGCTGAACGTCGTCGTCGAGCCCGAGGTCGAATAATCGGAGAAGCGGGCGGCGCCGGTCAGCTCGAGGCGGTGGAAGAAGCCGGTGTCGCGGAGCAGCGGCAGGCGCAGCTCGGCATAGGCTTCGGAGACGTCGTAGCTGCCCGCGGTCGGCAAAGCGGGAATGTCGGAGCCGTTGCCGGCGACGAGCACCGGATCGGGGTCGAACCGGCCGGAGAGCTTGCGGTGCTCGATGCCGATCGCGAAGCCGGCGGTGCCGCCGGGCAGCTCGAACAGGCCGCCGGTCAGGTTGGCGGTGAAGTCCCACAGCTTCTGGTGGCTGCTGTCGCGCTGGGTGAACGCCACGTAATCGAGCATGGCGGAGGTAATCGACCCCTCCCCCCCGAAAATATTGAACGGAACGCACGGCGCGGTGCAGCCGGCAACCGGGCCGAGCGCGCGGGAGAGGTTCAGCGCGTTGAAATTGCCGTGCACCTCCTGATGGGCGACGTTGCGGCCCCACAGCAGGCTGACGTCCCAGTTCCATTCGCGGCCCATCACCGGCAGCGTGCCGTCGAACGTGCCGGCGGCATAATAGGTGTCGACCTGCTGGTCGTAGCGCCGCGGCCCGTTCTCGACGATCCGGCGGCCGATGAAGGCGTAATTGGGAATCTGGCCGTTGGACGTGCCGTTGAGGTTGCGGCCCGAGCGCAGCGTGCCGAACGGATTGAACGGATTGGTGGCGTCGATCGAGATGTTGTCGAGCAGATTGCCGTTGCCGGCGTCCGGGCCGACGAACAGCGGCAGCGGCGCCGCCTGGTTGGACGAATTGCGGCGGTTGTAGATGGCGTGGAGGTTGAAATTGGCGCGCGGGCTCAATTCCTGGGTGAAGTTGACGAAGCCGCCATAGCGCTCGAGCGGCACCTGAATGAAATTGTAGGGCGCGAAGTTGAAGCGGTCTGCCGGCGAGACGAAGGCTCGATAGTCGGCGAGCGTCGGTGAGCGGCCGATCACCGGCGCGATCAGGGTCCGACCAGCCGGAGGGCCGCCATCGATGATGAAGCGGCCGTTCGGCGTGCCCGAGCTGCATGAGCTGTCGCAGGCGGTCGCCCCTGGGGTCGGGAAGAGCGAGATCGAACGGGCGGACGAGCTGACTTCGTCCTGCTTGACGTAATTGGCGCCGATCACGATCCGGGTGGTGTCGTCGCGTCCGCCCATGCCCCAGCTCGCCGAATAATTTTGCGAGAAGCCGTCGCCCTCGTCATACGTGCCCAATTGGGCGGAAAGGCGCAGCCCCTCCTGCTGGCGGCGGGTGATGATGTTGACGACCCCCGCGATCGCGTCCGAGCCGTAGATCGAGGAGGCGCTCGATTGCAGCACCTCGATCCGGTCGATCATGCTCTCGGGGATCGAGTTGAGGTCGACCGAGCCGGGGACGCCGCTCGCCGAGGCGCCGTTGACGTAGCGGAGGCCGTCGACCAGCACCAGCACGCGGCGCGAGCCGAGATAGCGCAGGTCGACTTCGGCGGCGCCGGCGCCGACGCCGCCGCCGTCGGGCGGGTTGCCGAAATTGCCGCTGTTGTTGAAGCGGCTGTTGAGGGCGCCGCCGGAGCTCGGCAGCCGCTGCAGGATCTCGGCGGCCGAGGTCAGGCCGGTGCGGTCGAGGTCTTCGCGGTCGACGAACACGACCGGCTGCTCCTGGTCGAGCGGATCGCGGCGGATGCGCGAGCCGGTGACGACGATCGGCTGATCCTCGGTCGCAGCCGGCGTGGTGCCCTGCGCGAACGCCGGCGCCGCGCCGCCAACAAGCCCGATGGCGAGGGCGAAGTTGGCGCTGCTGAAAAGGGCTTTCCGATAAACGTTCGTCATGGCCGCAGGCTCCCCAATAAGGGCGTGCTCGCGGACATCGCGGGCCCCACCCCCACGATCGGGAAACTACTCCGGTTTAACGGAGCGACGGAAGCGCGAAAGCCCTGTTCGGCGCGAATTTCCGCGGATCGTTGCAGAAGAGTTACAATGAACGCGCGCCGGGGGCGGGCAGGCTCAGGTAATGGAGCCGCCGCACCTCGCGCCGGCCGCGCACCACGGTGTCGAGGATCAGGCCGGTGAAGAAGCTCAGGAAGGCGAGGATCATCAGCCCGGTGGCGAGGATCGCGGTCGGGAAGCGGGGGACGAGGCCGGTCTGGAAATAGGTGATCGCGAGCGGGATCGCGAGCACCACCGCAAGCGCCGCGAGGAACAGGGCGAAGCTGCCGTAGAACAGCACCGGCCGCTCGATCCGGTAGAGGTGGAGGATCGTCTTCAGGATCCGCCAGCCGTCGCGCCAGGTCGAAAGCTTGGAATGCGAGCCCTCGGGGCGGGCGCCATAGGCGGTCACCACCTCGGCGACCGGCATCGCCAGCTCGAGCGCGTGGACGCTGATCTCGGTCTCGGTCTCGAAGCCGCGCGACAGCGCCGGGAAGGACTTGGCGAAGCGGCGCGAGAACACCCGGTAGCCCGAGAAGATGTCGCTGAAGCTGCGCCCGAACAGGCTGGAGAGAAGGCCGGTGAAGACCTTGTTGCCGAGCACGTGGCCGCGGCGATAGGCGTCCGCCTCGACCTCGGACTTGCGGGCGCCGACGACCATGTCGAGCTGCTCGTCGATCAGCTTCCTGACCAGCTCGGGCGCCGCGGCGGCATCGTAGGTGGCATCGCCGTCGGCCATCACATAGACGTCGGCTTCGACGTCGGCGAACATCCGGCGGACGACATGGCCCTTGCCCTGCATCCGCTCGGCGCGGACGATCGCGCCCGCGGCCGCCGCCGCGCCGCGGGTGCCGTCGGTGCTGTTGTTGTCGTAGACGTAGATCGCCGCGTCCGGCAGCGCGGCGCGGAAGCCCGCGACGGTCTGCGCGACCGCCGCCTCCTCATTGTAGCAGGGAAGCAGGACCGCGACCTGGAGTTCCCGGATCTCGACTGGCATCCCGCCCCCTTAGGCCAAAGTCAGCCCTTCTTGGCAGGCTTTTTCGCTGGAGTCTTCTTCGCCGGCTTCTCCGCTTCGGCCGTCTTCGCGGCCGGCTTCTTCGCCGCCGCTTTCTTCGGCCTGGGCTTGGCGCCGTGATCGTGGCCGCAACCCGGGCCATGGACGTGGCCGTCCTCGGATTCGATCGCCGCCTCCAGCGCCTCGCGGGTGACCGTCCGCTCGCTGATCTCGGCAGTGCCGAACAGATAGTCGACGACCTTGTCCTCGAACAAGGGCGCGCGCAGCTGGGCCTGGGCCATCGGCTCGCTGCGGATATATTCGACGAAGCGCTGCCGCTCCTCGGGCCGGTATTGCTGGGCGGCCTGCATGATCAGCTGGTTCATTTCCTGCTGGCTGATCTGGATGTTGTTCTTCTGGCCGAGGTCGGAGAGCAGCAGGCCCAAGCGGACGCGGCGCTCGGCGATCGCGCGATAGTCGCCGCGCTCGGCCTCCATCTCCTTGCGCGCCGCCTCGGGGTCCTCCTCGTGGCTCGCTTCATGCTCGAGCTGCTGCCAGATCTGGGCGAACTCGGCCTCGACCATCGATTCCGGCACCGGAAAATCGTGGGCGGCGGCGAGCTGATCGAGCAGCTGGCGTTTCATGTGGGTGCGGGTGAGGCCGTTCAGCTCCTGCTCGACCTGGCCGCGCATCAGCTCGCGCAACTGGCCGATCCCCTCGAGCCCCATCGACTGGGCGAAGGCGTCGTCCGCCTTCATCGCCTTGGCGACCTGGACCTCGTTGACGAGGACGTCGAAGGTCGCCGCCCTCCCCTTCAGATAGTCGACATTATAGTCGGCCGGGAAAGTGACGCTGACGGTGCGCTGGTCGTTGGCCTTGGCCCCGACCAGCTGGTCCTCGAAGCCCGGGATCAGCCGGCCCGAGCCGAGCTCGACCGCCATCCCCTCGCCCTTGCCGCCCTCAAACGGCTCGCCGTCGACCTTGCCCTCGAAATCGATGTTGACGAGGTCGCCCTTCGCCGCCTTGTGCGCGGCCGGGGCCGGCTCGAAGCTCTTCTGACCTTCGACCAGCCGAAGCACCGCCGCGTCGAGCATCTCGTCGCTCGGCTCGACCTTGAGCCGCTCGATGCCGAGGCCGGCGATCTTCGCCTCCGGGATTTCGGGCAGCGCCTCGAGCTCGACGGTGACGACCGCGTCCTTGCCGTCGCCGCCCGCCTCCAGCGCCACCGCCGGCTGCATCGCCGGGCGGATTTTCTGCTCGCTCATCAGCCGCTGGACGCCGTCCTGGACCGCCTGCTCGAGCGCCTGCTGCTGGAGCGCGGGCCCATGCATCTTGCGGATGAGGTTGGCGGGCACCTTGCCGGGGCGGAAGCCGGGCATGCGCACCTGCGGCGCGACCTTCTTCAGCTCCTGATCGACGCGCGCGTCGATGTCGCCGGCGGGAATGGTGATCCGGTAGGCGCGCTTCAGCCCCTCGTTCAACGTCTCGACAGTTTGCATTTCCAACCTTCATGTCAGCAAGGACGGGGGCGGCCGCTGGTGCGGGCGGAGGGGCTCGAACCCCCACATCTTTCGATACCAGGACCTAAACCTGGCGCGTCTACCAGTTCCGCCACGCCCGCTTAGGCCACGGCAAGCGCGCGTCTATAGCAGCGGGGGTGAGGAGGGCAAGGCGCTTGGGCCCGCGCGGCTCAGGCCGCGGTCGCGAAAGCGGGGGAGCCGCGGCCGCGGCGGCGGAACAGGCCGGCGCCGGCCATGCCGAGGCTCTCGGTCAAGGGCAGCGCGGTGCCGCAGAAGCCGCATTCGGCCGAGAGTCGGCCGACATACCAGTGCGAGCGGCCGCAGCCCGGGCAGCGGTTCACCTCGCCGCCGCGATAGACGACATGATAGCCGCGGTGCGCCTGATCCTGCGCGAAGCTGCGTCTTGCCGAACCCAACATCATTCTTGCTCCCTGCGCGCACCTGTCAGCCGGTGCGATAAACCGTGCTATTCCATAGATGAATTGAACAGAAGCTGACCGAACCCGTCGGCTTGCGTTCATCCCGCCCAGCCGGTAGGCGATCGCACGGTTTCAGCGCGGGGATGCTTTTCAGATGAGCTTCAGGATGTTGCTCGCGGGTCTCGCCGCGCTTTCGCTATCCGCGTCCTCGCTCGCCCAGACGGCCGCACCGGCCGGCGACCAGTTCAGCGCCGAGGCGTTTCGCGCCCATGTCGCCTTCCTCGCCGACGATCTGCTCGAGGGCCGCGAGGCCGGCACCCGCGGCTTCGACATCGCCGCCCGCTACGTCGCCAGCCAGTTCGAGGCGCTCGGCCTGAGCCCGGGCGCGAACGGCAGCTGGTATCAACCGGTCGGCCTGGTCCAGATCAGGCTCGGCGGACCGCCGACCCTCACCGTCGCCGGCCGCACGTTCACCCAAGGCCATGAGCTGGCGCTGCGGGCGGGCGCCGACTCCGGGCCGCTGTCGCTGGAGGCGCCGCTCGTCTTCGCCGGCTACGGGCTCGACATGCCTTCGCACGGCTTCAACGACTATCGCGGGCTCGACGCGCGCGGCAAGATCGTCGTCGTCCTCGCCGGCACGCCGGACGGCATTGCCAGCGACGTCGCCGCCCATCTGAACGGCGACAAGCGGCGGATGGCCGCCGCCCGCGGAGCGCTCGGCCTGATCTCGATCCGCACCCGCGCCGACAGTGCGGCGACGCCGTGGGCCCGCGCCGCCCGTTCCGGCGAACGGCCGCTGACCACCTGGGTCGAGCCCGGCGGCGCACCTTTCTCCGACGCCGCATCGCTGCGCTTTACCGCTTTGGTCGACGACAGCGCCGCGCGGGCGCTGTTCCAGGGCGCGCCCCGCTCGCTCGACGCGGTGCTCGACGAGGCGGCGGTGACGGGGATGCGGCCCCGCGGCTTCGCCCTGCACGGCACTGCGCGGGTGACTCGGCCGGCCGGCGAGGAGAGCCGCTTCGCCAGCGAGAACGTGCTCGCCGTGCTGCCCGGCTCGGACCCGTCGGTGGGGCAAGAATATGTGCTGCTGATGGCCCATCTCGACCATCTCGGCATCCGCGCGGCCGGCCCCAACGACCCCGCGAACGCCGACCGGATCAACAACGGCGCGATGGACAATGCCACCGGCATCGCCACCCTGATCGAGGTCGCCCGGGCGATGAGCCGGCCCGGCAACCGGCCCCGCCGGCCGATCCTGTTCGCCGCGGTCACGGCCGAGGAAAAGGGCCTGCTCGGCGCGCAATTCCTCTCCCGCCACCCGGTGGTCGGCAACGGCCGGATCGTCTCGGTGGTCAATCTCGACATGCCGATCCTGACCTACGATTTCGAGGACGTCACCGCGTTCGGCGCCGAGCATTCGACGATGGGCCCGATCGTCGCCCGGGCGGCAGCGCGGATGGGCGTCGGCCTCTCCCCCGATCCGCTTCCCGAGGAGGGATTGTTCACCCGCTCGGACCATTACCGCTTCGTCCAGCAGGGCATCCCCGCGGTGTTCCTGATGACCGGCTTCGCCAATGGCGGCCGCGAGCTTTTCCACGCCTTCCTCGACACCCGCTATCACAGCCCGAGCGACGATCTCAGCCAGGCGTTCAACTGGCGGGCCGGAGCGCGCTTCGCCCAATTGAACTATTTGATCGCCCGCGAGATCGCCGACGGCGCCGAACCGCCGCGCTGGTACGAGGGCAGCTTCTTCGGCGACGCTTTCGGCGGGCGGCAGCCGCGGGCGCGGCGGCCCTAGGCGGCCTCGCGGCGCGCGGCTTCGCGGCGGTAGATCTCGCTCAGGGTGGTGAACCGACCGCCGATCTCGTCGCGGAAGAAGGTCAGCACCTGCTCGATCGCGGCGAGGAAGCGGTCGAGATCCGCCTCGTCGCGGACATAGGGCGTGTGGCCCGGCGCGAGGCTCGGGCTGTGATAGGTCAGGCTGAAGGTGCGGTGGCCGCGCGCGATCATCGCCGCGATCAGCCGGCATTGCTCGTCCGGCGGAGTCCCTTCGGGGCTGAGCCGGGAGCGGGCGACGAGGCCGCTGCGCGCCAGTGCCCCGGGGATTCGCAGCCGCGCCGCCGCCCGGCTGTCGAACAGGGCAGCGGTGCGTTCGCCCAAGGCCGGCAGAGCGCCGAGGAAGCCGACGCTGAGCGGCACTTCGAGCAGGCCCTCGGGCAACCAGTGCGGGCGATCGGGGCGGCCGCGGAAATCGGGGCCGCCGTCGCTCGACAAATCAGTATGCGGGACGAAGCTGCAATCGACCTGGTAGCCGAGATCGGCGAGGATCCGGCCGGTGGCCGGCCCGTAGCCGTAGCGGCCCGCCTTGAAGATCGCCGGGCGGGCGCCGAAGCCGGCGGTAATCGCCTCGGTCAGCGCCGCAAGCTTGGCACGCTCGAGTTCGGGCGGCAGGTTGCAATGATAGGAGTTGCGGGCGTTCACCTGTTCGAGATGCGGCGGCGTCACCCAGGGATGGAGGTGGGCGCCGATCTCCGCCTTGCCGGCTTCCTTGAGGCCGCGCAGGAAGGCGATTGCGGCGGGGTCGGTGGCGACGGGATAGTCGACGACATAGGTGGGGACGATGGCGAAGCGGTCGTAGATCCGGTGCGCGCGCGCCTGGGCCGGGATCGCGCGGGTCGAGACATTGTCCCGCGAGAACGGCCTCGACCAGTCGAATTCCTCTTCGGTATCGACGACGATGGCGAGCTCGGGCGTCACAGCTTGCCGCCGCGCAGCGCCGCGGAACCGAGCTCCAGCGCCCGGCAGAGCGCCCAGACCGCGGTGCGGCGGGCGCCCTTGAGGCGGACCGTCGCCCGGACGATCGAGCGCCGTTCGGTCCACAGGCCGTCGATCATCGGATGATCCTGGGCGGCGCAGCTGTCCATCCAGGCGATCGCGGGATCGTCGAGGATGGCGAGATTGTCGAGCTGGATCAGCACCCCCGGCGAATATTGGGAATAGCCTTCGTCGAACGCGGTCTTGAACGAGAAGCTTCCCGGCGCGCAGAGGAAGTTGATCAGCATCGCGATCGGCCGGCCGTCGAGGTCGAGGCGGCGGAACTGGAGCCGGCCCGAATCCCAGGCGCGGGCCAGCGCCTCGCGGAAGAAATGCTCGGCGGCGGGCGCCGCGGCGAGCGCGGTCCCCACCCTGCCCTTCCAGCCGGCCTGCTCGAGCGCGAGGAACGCGTCGCACCAGCCGGCGAGCTCGGCGCGATCGTCGAGCACCCGCGATTCGAGCCGGCCCAGCTCGGCGAGCCGGTTCCGCTGGCGGCGAAGCTCCTTGCGCTTCTTCGCGCGGACCGCCTGCTCGTAATAGGCCTGCGGCCCGAGATCGCTGGCGAGGAAGGCGCGATGCCGGCGGTGGACGACGGCGGCGCCGGCGAGGCCGCGATGGACCGGGCCGCCCTCGGCGAGGCGGCGCAGATGAAGCAGGTTCGGCGCCCAATCGGCGGCGTCGAGCGCGGCGACCGTCGCCGCCCAGAAGGCCCGCTCCTCGCCGGCGGCGACCAAAGGCGTGCCGAGAAAGGCCTGGTCGTGGCACCAGTTGCGGACGATGCGGACCGGCAGCCGGGCATAGCCGGTGGCGACCTCGACGATGATGAGGCCGATCAGCCGGCTGCCGCGCCGGACCTCGACGAGGCGGAGGTCGCGGTCCGGCGCCACCGTCTTCAGCGCCGCCGCGACGAACCAGTGTTCGGCAAAGGCATTGGGCTCGGCGGCGCGTCCGGCAAGCTCGGTCCAGTCGGCCGCCAGCGCCTCGGCCGCTTCGGCGGCGGGACGGACGGCGGCGCGGACGGGCACGGCTTCGTCCCGCGCGGGCGCAAGCCCCGCCCGGTCGGTCGGCAGCGCGATCCGGCCCAGTGAATTCATGGCGTTGCGATAGCGCAGAGAGGTAAATTTATGGTGGCGAGCCGTCATGCCAGCGAAGGCTGGCATCCATGCGGACTCGGCATGGACCCCGGCCTTCGCCGGGGTGACGAGAAGGGTCAGGCGCTCTGCAGCGCATAGTCGCGATACTGGTCGCGCAGCGCGGTCTTGAGCAGCTTGCCGGTGGCGGTGTGGGGCAGGCTGTCGACGAACACTATCTCGTCGGGCAGCCACCATTTGGCGACGTGGCTCTTGAGATGCGCCTCGATGTCGGCAGCACTGACCTGCGACCCCGGCTTGCGCACCACCAGCAGCAGCGGACGCTCGTCCCATTTGGGGTGGCGGACGCCGATCGCCGCCGCCTCGGCGACGCCCGGGCAGCCGACCGCGGCATTTTCGAGCTCGACCGAGCTGATCCATTCGCCGCCCGACTTGATCACGTCCTTCGAGCGGTCGGTGATCTGCAACGTCCCGCAGGGGTGGATGACGGCGACGTCGCCGGTGTCGAACCAGTCGCCCGCGCCGATGCAATCGCCTTTGCCGTCCTGAAAATAGCGGCGGATCACCCACGGGCCGCGCACCTGCAGCCGGCCGGAGCTGGCGCCATCGCGCGGCTGCACCCGGCCGTCGTCGTCGACGACCCTGAGCTCGATGCCGAACGGTACCCGCCCCTGCTTGCAGACCAGGTCGACCTGCTCCTCGAAGCCGAGCTCGCCCCAATTGGCGGGCGGCGAGCCGATCGTTCCGATCGGCGAGGTCTCGGTCATTCCCCAGGCGTGGCCGACGCGGATGCCCATCTTCATGAGCCGCTCGACCATCGTCCGCGGCGCCGCCGAGCCGCCGATGGTGACGATCCTGAGATGCTCGGGGGCTTGGCCGGTCGCGTCGATATGCTGGAACATCGACAGCCAGACCGTCGGCACGCCGGCCGAATGGGTCACCTTCTCCTCGTTCATCAGCCGGCACAGCACGACCGGATCGTTGACCTGGGCGTAAACCATCTTGATCCCCGCCAAAGCGCCGGCGAACGGCATCCCCCAGGCGGCGGCGTGGAACATCGGCACGATCGGCAAAGCGACGGTGCTCGGCGAGAGATCGAAGCAGGCGGGCGAGACCACGGTCAGCGCGTGAATCAGCGACGAACGGTGCTCGTAGAGAACGCCCTTGGGATTGCCGGTCGTCCCCGACGTGTAGCAAAGCATGCAGGGCTCGCGCTCCGGCCCCTCGACCCAGGCATAATCGCCGTCCTCGGCGGCGAGCAAAGTCTCGAACCCGCCATCGTCGAAGCAGACATAGTGCTCGATGCTCGTCCACTGCTCCCTCAGCCTGTCAACGATTGGCTGGAAGAGCTTGTCGTAAAACAGGACTTTGTCCTCGGCATGGTTGGCGATATAGACCAGCTGCTCGTCGAACAGGCGCGGGTTGATGGTGTGAATCACCCCGCCGGCGCCGATCGCGCCGTACCAGGCGATCAGATGATGATGGTGGTTCATGGCCAGAGTGGCGATGCGATCGCCGCGCTTGACTCCCATCTTTTCAAGCGCTTGGGCGAGCTTCCTCGCATCGCGCGCGATCCCGGCCCAATTCGTGCGGGTAATCGTGCCGTCGGCCCAGGCGGTGACGATCTCGCGCGTGCCGTGCTCGCGCTCGGCATGCTCGATGAGCCGCGGCACCCGGAGCTCGAAATCCTGCATCCCGCCCAGCATTGCCGGTCCCTCCGTCCTTCCAGCGAAAGCTGGAATCCCTTTGCCTTCATGTAAAGAGAATTGAGATTCCGGCTTTGCCGGAATGACGGTGCCCGTCAGGAGACGAGCGCCAATCGCGGCGGTTCGGCCATGGCGAGGCGAACGGCGGTGACGCCCGGGACGCGCTCGATCCGCGCCGCCATCTCGGCGTCGACCAGGAAGTCGCGGCCGAGCACGATGTCCGCCTCGCCGCCGTCCCAGCCCGCCTTGAGGCGGAGCTGGCCGTTGCCGCCGCGCTCGCCGGCGACGGTCGCGGCCAGCCGGCGCAGCGCATCGGCATCCTCGACCTCGACCTCGAGCTGGAGGCGGGCGCGCTTGGCGAGGCCCTCGAAGCTCTGCAGCGAGCGGACGGTGACCCGCGGCGTCTCCTCGCCGGGGCGGCGGTCGAGCTCGACGTTGAGCAGCGCGCACTGGCCCGCCTTGGCGAAAGCGGCGACCTGCTCGGCCACCTGGTCGTCGAACACGGTCGCCTCGAACTGGCCCGAGGAATCGGACAGGGTCGCCATCATGTAGCGCCGGCCCTTCGCCGACGTCCGCCAGCGCGTTTCCTCGACGAGCCCGGCCATCACCGCGCCGATTCGGCCGCTGTCGGAAGGCGCCCCGGCAGTGGCGAGCTCGGCAAAGGTCCGCGCCCCCTGAGCGGCGGCGAGATGGCGGTAGTTATCGACCGGATGGGCGGAGAAATAGAAGCCGAAGCTCTCTTTCTCGGCCGCCATGCGCCGGGCCAGCGACCAGCTTTCGGCGGCGGGCATCCGGATCGGCGCGACGTTGGCCGGGCCTTCGCCGAACAGCCCGCCCTGGCCCGACGTCCGTGCCTCGGCGGCGCTCGACGCGGCGGCGAGGATGGTCTCGGCCGCCGCCGATACCGCCCAGCGCTCGGCCAGCGAATCGAAGGCGCCGCCGCCGGCGAGGCTCTCGATCTGGCGGCGATTGAGGAGGCGCGGATCGATCCGGGCGGCGAAGTCGTCCAGGCTCCGGAACGGGCCGGCCGCGCGGCGCTCCTCGACCAGCTGCTCCATCGCCTTCTCGCCGACCCCCTTGAGTGCGCCGAGAGCGTAGCGGACGGCATGGCCGTCGCCGTCCGGCTCGACCGAGAATTCGGCCTCGCTGGCGTTGATCGCAGGCGGCAGGCAGGGGATGCCCATCCGCCGCATGTCGTCGACGAAGATGGCGAGCTTGTCGGTCTGATGGCTGTCGAAGCACATCGAGGCGGCGTAGAATTCGACCGGATGGTGCGCCTTCAGCCAAGCGGTCTGATAGGCGATCAGCGCATAGCCGGCGGCATGGCTTTTGTTGAAGCCGTAGCCGGCGAACTTGTCGATCAGGTCGAACAGCTCGTTGGCCTTGGCGGCGGGGATGCCATTCACCCGCTCGCAGCCGGCGACGAAGCCGGCGCGCTGGGCATCCATCTCGGATTTGATCTTCTTGCCCATCGCCCGCCGGAGCAGATCGGCCTCGCCGAGGCTGAAGCCGGCGAGCACCTTGGCCGCCTCCATCACCTGCTCCTGGTAGACGAAGATGCCGTAGGTCTCCTTCAGCACCTCCTCGAGCAGGGGATGCGGGTAGGAGATCGGCTCGCGGCCGTTCTTGCGGGCGCCGAACATCGGGATATTGTCCATCGGCCCGGGCCGGTAGAGCGAGACCAGCGCGACGATGTCGCCGAAGCCCGACGGTTTCACCGCCGCCAGCGTCCGCCGCATACCCTCCGATTCGAGCTGGAACACCCCGACCGTGTCGGCGCGCTGGAGCAGCCTGTAGACCTGCTCGTCGTCCCAGGCGAGGCGATCGAGATCGACCTCGATGTCCCGGCGGCCGAGCATCTCGACCGCCTTGCGCAGCACCGAGAGCGTCTTCAGGCCGAGGAAGTCGAACTTCACCAAGCCGGCCTGCTCGACATATTTCATGTCGAACTGGGTGACCGGCATGTCGGAGCGCGGGTCGCGGTAGAGCGGGACGAGCGCGTCGAGGCGGCGATCGCCGATGACGACTCCGGCGGCATGGGTCGAAGCGTGGCGCGGCAGGCCTTCCAGCTTCATCGCCAGGTCGAACAGCCGGCGGACCTGGGCGTCGCTCCGATATTCGCCGGCGAGCTCGGCGACGCCGCCCAGCGCCCGCTCGAGCGTCCAGGGGTCGGTCGGATGATTGGGGATCAGCTTGGCGAGCCGGTCGACCTGGCCATAAGGCATTTGCAGGACCCGGCCGGTGTCCTTGAGGACGGCCCGCGCCTTCAGCTTGCCGAAGGTGATGATCTGGGCGACTTTGTCCGATCCGTAGCGCTCCTGGACGTAGCGGATCACCTCGCCACGCCTTGTTTCGCAGAAGTCGATATCGAAGTCCGGCATCGACACCCGCTCGGGATTGAGGAATCGCTCGAACAGCAGGCCGAGCCGGATCGGATCGAGATCGGTGATGGTCAGCGACCAGGCGACCACCGAGCCGGCGCCCGAGCCGCGGCCCGGGCCGACCGGGATGCCGCGCTCCTTCGCCCATTTGATGAAGTCGGCGACGATCAGGAAATAGGCGGCGAAGCCCATGTCGATGATGATCTCGACCTCGTAATCGAGCCGCTCGACATAGGCCTGGCGTTCGGCCGGGCTCAGCTCGGCATAGGCGGCGAGGCGCTGCTCGAGGCCGGCGCGGGCGTCGGCGCGCAGCTGCGCCGCTTCGGCGTCCCGGTCGCCGGCGATGCTCGGCAGGATCGGCTTGCGCTGGGGCGCGCCGACCGCGCAGCGCCGGGCGATCACCGCACTATTGTCGATCGCCTCGGGCAGATCGGCGAACAGGGCGCGCATGTCTGCGGCCGGCTTCATCCAGGCTTCAGGCGAGGAGCGAATACGGTCGTCGCGGTCGATCTGGCTCGATTGGGCGATGCACAGCATCGCGTCGTGGGCGCGGTGGAAGGCGGCGTCGAGATAGGAAGCCGGGTTGGTCGCGACCAGCGGCAGGCCGCGCGCATAAGCGAGCGCGACCAGATCGGGTTCGGCAGCCTGCTCGACCGGGTCGCCGCGCCGGCTGAGCTCGACATAGAGGCGCCCGGGGAACAGGCCTTCCAGCCGGCCGATCAGCCCCTCGGCCGGCTGCCCTTCGGCGAGCAGGCGCGCCAGCGTCCCCTCGCCGCCGCCGGTCAGCGCGATCAGCCCTTCGGTCCGTCCCTCGAGCGCCGCGAGCTGGACATGCGCGACCTCCTCGACCGGCCGGCCGAGATGCGCTTCCGAGACCAGCGTGCAGAGATTCGCGTAGCCGGCTTCGTCCTGCGCGTAGAGCGGCAGCCAATCGATCGCCGGCGGCTTTCCCTCCGGCGTGCCGGGCCGGGCGACGCCGAGCAGGGTGCCGATGATCGGCTGCACCCCCGCCTCGATGCAGGCATCGGTGAACGGCATCGCGGCGTAAAGGCCGTTGCGATCGGTCAGCGCCGCAGCGGGAAAATCGAGGCGCCTGGCCTGCCTGGCGATCGCTTTCGGTTCGATCGCGCCTTCGAGCATGGTGTAGCAGGAGAAGATTCGGAGCGGGACGTAGGGCGCGGTCATGGCCGTCTTATGGGGCGTCCCGGGCAGTCATGAAAGCGCCCGCACCGGACTTTTCCACAGCCTATTCGAGCCATTCCTTCGTTCGACCGCGCGCCGTGGCTGGGGCCGGAATGCGGGCAGACAATCATTCGCAAGTCATTTCATCGCCGCCTGACCCTGATAGGGTCTGGCGAACACTATCCCGATACTGTAGGCAACCTATTACATATTTCCACCGAATCACCCATGGTAGAAAAAGGGAGGGCCGCATCATGACGCGCAACGGCTTGAATCACGAACGGGGCTCTCGTCCAAGAATGATTACGTTGGTTCGTTCCAGGCTGGGATTACAGCAGGGCCTGATATGTGCATTTGCTTCGACCTTTTTGCTTACGGGCTGCGCGACCAGTGGAAGCATCGGCACGTCGTCCGTAGGCCAACTTCACAATAATGGCGTGGAATATGTGTTGACGCGACTGGAGGCAGATTCGTCCGGGGAGGGGACGCCGTCGCGCATCGCGACCCTTACTGGCGAATATTGCCGCACGATCGGCCGGACCTGCACGGCACCGATTGCCGTGCCGTCGCTTCCGCCGAGCACCGACCAGATCATCACCGCCGCCGGCGGCACAAGCGCGTTCAGGGAAAGGCTGAGATCCCTGTTCGTGAACATAAGCGGCGCGCGGACGCTGCAACAATTCGACCGCGCGATTACGGCCTATGACACGTCGGCTGCCGCGCTCAACAACCAGGAACGCCGGCGACTCGCCGACATCGTCTTGGTCACCCGTTTCAGCGGGCGATATTGGGCCCCCACCGCAGAGGGCGGAATGGGCGGCGGAACCAGGCCCGGCGGCGGCGGCGTCGGCCCCGCAGCCAGGACCAATTGGGTCTTGGTCGCCGCGGCGGACGGCGCCGGCTGCGCCTGGGGCGGCCCCCTGCATTGCCTTCAGGGCGCCATCATGTTCTCGGTGGCGGAATATAAGAGACAACAAATCGGCACCTCCTAGGCGGCGCCGTTCACTGCAGCACGCCCTCGTGGAGCCTGAGCGCCCGGTCCATCTTGGCCGCGATGCGCTCGTTATGGGTGGCGACGAGGGCGGCGCTGCCCTGATCGCGGACGAGGCTCAGGAACTCGGCGAAGACGATGTCTTCGGTGGCCTCGTCGAGATTGCCGGTCGGCTCGTCGGCGAGCACCAGAGCGGGCCGGTTGGCGAGCGCGCGGGCGACGGCGACGCGCTGCTGCTCGCCGCCCGACAGCTTGCTCGGGCGATGGGTGAGACGCTCGGCGAGGCCGAGTGTGCCGAGCAGCGATTCGGCGCGCGAGCGTGCTTCCGCGGCGGAGGCGCCGCGGACGAGCTGAGGGATGATCACGTTCTCGGCGGCGCTGAAATCGGGGAGGAGATGATGGAATTGATAGACGAAGCCCAACGTATCGCGGCGCACCCGGGTGCGCTCGCTGTCGTCGAGGTCGGCCACTTCCGCTCCCGCGATCCGGATCGAGCCCTCGAAGCCGCCCTCGAGCAGCCCGACCGCCTGCAGCAGGGTCGACTTGCCCGAGCCCGAAGGGCCGAGCACGGCGACGATCTCGCCCGCGCCGACCGCGAGGTCGACTCCGCGCAGCACGTCGATGGTGACGCCGGCCTGGACGAAGCTGCGCCTGAGCCCGCGGACGACGAGCACGTCATTCATAACGAAGCACCTGGACCGGATCGGTCCTGGAGGCGCGCCAGGCCGGGATCAGGGTGGCGAGAAAGCTAAGCACCAGCGCCATCGAGACGATCGCGGCGACCTCTACCGGGTCGGTTCGCGCCGGCAGCTCGGTGAGCACCCGGACCGTCGGATCCCAGCCGTTCACGCCGGTCAGCCGCTGGACGAAGTCGACGACGTTCTGGCGGTAATAGAGGCCGAGCGTCCCCATCAGCAGGCCGGCAAGGATGCCGAGCACGCCGATCGTCAGGCCGACGGTCAGGAAGACCTTCATCACCGCGCCCCGGGTCGCGCCCATGGTGCGCAGGATGGCGATGTCGCGATGCTTGGCGCGGACCAGCATGATCAGCGAGGAGAGGATGTTGAAGGCGGCGACGAGGATGATGAGGGAGAGCACCACGAACATCACCACCCGCTCGATCTGGAGCGCCTCGAACAGGGCCGAGTTCATCGAGCGCCAGTCGTTGACGATCGCCCGGCCGGCGACCTGGCCGGCGAGCGGCGCGAGAATCTGATCGACCCGGTCGGCATCGACGGTCGAGACCTCGATCATGCCGATCGAATCGCCCATCAGCAGGAAGTTCTGCGCTTCGTCCAGCGGCATGACGACGAACGCCTTGTCGAAATCGTAGAGGCCGACCTCGAAGATCGCGGCGACGTTGTAATCGACGATCCGCGGCACCGTGCCGAACGGCGTCGTCCGGCCCTGCGGCGAGATGATGGTGATCGAACCGCCGACGCTGACGCCGAGCAATTCGGCGAGGCGCGAGCCGATCGCGACATTGTTGCTGCCCGGCTGCAGGCGGGCGAGCGAGCCGGCGAGGACGTTGCCGCGCAGCGTCGGGTTGGCGCGGATGTCCTCGACCGGCATGCCGCGCAGCAGGATCGCCTCGACCCGGCCTTCGTGGCTCGCCATCAGCGGCTGCTCGATCAGCGCGTGGGCGGAGGTGACCCCGGAGGTGTGGCGCGCGGCCTCGAGGATCGGCCGCCAATTGTCGAGCCGGCCGCCATAGCCCTGGACGACGGCGTGGCCGTTCAGCCCCACCACTTTCTCGAACAATTCGGCGCGGAAGCCGTTCATCACGCTCATCACGATGATCAGGGCGGCAACGCCGAGCATCACCGCGGCGAGGCTGATCCCGGCAACGACGAAGATGAAGCCCTCGCCCCGGTGCGGCAGCAAATAGCGCCGCGCGATCATCCGCTCGTAGCGGTTGAGGATCACGCGGTCAGCCTCGCCAGCGCGCTTTCGATCGACAGCTCCTCGCGTTCGCCGCCGGCGCGGCGCTTCAGCTCGACGATGCCTTTTTCCAGCCCCTTCGGCCCGACGATCAGCTGCCAGGGCAGGCCGATCAGGTCCATGGTCGCGAACTTGGCGCCGCCGCGCTCGTCGCGGTCGTCGTAGAGGGTGTCGATCCCGGCCTCGCCGAGCCGCCCGTAAATCCCGTCGGCGGCGGCGGCGCAGGTCCGATCGTCGGCGCGCATGTTGATGAGGCCGACCCGAAACGGCGCCACCGCCTCGGGCCAGACGATCCCCGCCTCGTCGTGGCTCGCCTCGATGATCGCGCCCATCAGCCGCGAGACGCCGACGCCGTAGCTGCCCATCTGGGGATGAACCTGCGACCCGTCCGCAGCCTGGACCGAGAAGCCCATCGCCTCGCTATATTTGGTGCCGAAGGCGAAGATGTGGCCGACCTCGATGCCGCGCCGGCTGCGCAGCCGTGCGGCCGGCACCGGGCAGTCCGCGACCTTGGCATGTTCCTCTTCTTCCATCGCGTAGAGCGAGGTGAGCCTGGCGATGGTGGATTCGTCGGCAGCGAGCAGCTCTTCGCGGGAGACCTCCTCCAGCGCAGCGTCGTAGAAGAGCGCGCTCTCGCCGGTCTCCGCGAGGATGTGGAATTCGTGGCTGAGGTCGCCGCCGATCGGCCCGGTCGGGGCGCGGACCGGCACCGCCTGCAAACCCAGGCGGGCGAAGGTGCGCAGATAGGCGACGAACATCGCCTCGTAGCTCGCCTTCAGCCCGGCCTCGTCGAGGTCGAACGAATAGGCGTCCTTCATCAGGAACTCGCGGCCGCGCATGATGCCGAAACGGGGGCGGACCTCGTCGCGGAACTTCCACTGGATGTGATAGAGCGTGCGCGGCAGATCGCGGTAGGATTTGACGCTGCCGAGGAAGATCTGGGTGATCATCTCCTCGTTGGTCGGGCCGTAGAGCATCTCGCTGCCCTTGCGGTCGGCAAAGCGCAGCATCTCCGGGCCGTAGGCGTCGTAGCGGCCCGACTGGCGCCAGAGCTCCGCCGACTGGATGGTCGGCATCAGCATCTCGATCGCGCCGGCCCGGTCCTGCTCCTCGCGGACGACCTGCTCGATCTTCCTGAGGACCCGGTGGCCCAGAGGCAGCCAGGAATAGATGCCGGCCGCGGTCTGGCGAATCAGGCCGGCGCGGAGCATCAGCTTGTGGCTGACGATCTGGGCGTCGGCCGGCGTCTCCTTGGCGACGGGCAGGAAATAGCGGGTGAGGCGCATGGCGCTGCTCTAGGGTGGGCGATGCGGCAACGCAACATAAGCGCGTCGCCGCGGACCGCTGTTGCCGACCGGCCACAGGCGCGGCGCAAAACGGCCACGGCGGCCAATCGGTCGATGACAAGCCGGCAACCGGCGCATACCGTGATTCCCACGCAACCAAGGACTTAACGGCCTGGTTCGGGGAGGCTCCGGCCCCGTTTCCCTCTAGCGAGGTGAGGTGAAGCGCGCGGGCCGAAGCGTCACAAGGGGGTAGGCGGCGCAAGCCGTCTCACGGGTGCCCGGTTCCTCGGAACCGGGCACTTGTTTCTTGTGGCCCGGAGCGGCTTCAGCCGCGCGGATTGTAAATCAGCGACAAGACGCCTATATCAGTGGCGCTGACGTCGCCTGCGAGCGAACCTGACGCCGTTCGCGGCCTCTTTTCCTTTCGAGCTACACCGGCCCCGCCGCGCCTTTTGCGCGCGGGCAATCTTTGCATGAAAGGGCCTGATCATGGCCATCGGCACCGTCAAATTCTTCAACACCGACCGCGGCTACGGCTTCATCACCAACGAAGCCGGCGGCAAGGACGCCTTCGTCCACATCAGCGCCGTCGAGCGCGCCGGCCTCGGCACGCTCCGCGAGGGCCAGCGACTGAGCTACGAGCTCGAGACCGGCCGCGACGGCAAGACCTCGGCCACCGACCTCGCCGCCGCCGAATAGGCGTGGCGAAAGAGGAACTCATGGTCATGGAGGGGAAGATCGACGAGATCTTCCCCGACGGCCGGTTCGGGGTGATGCTCGACAACGCCCACCGGATCATCGCCTACACCGCCGGCAAGATGCGGCGCTTCCGCATCAAGTCGGTGGTCGGCGACCGGGTCCATGTCGAGATGACCCCTTACGACCTGTCGAAGGGCAGGATCATCTTCCGCGAAAAGATCCCGGGCCAGGGGCCCGGCAGCGGACCGCGCCGGCGGACCTTCCGGCGCTGAGCAATGAACGAAACGGTCGACGCGCCGTTAACCCAAGAAAGCGGAATATCCCGCCAAGGACTGAAATGAACCTACAGACGAACGGGCCGCAACGGCCCAAGCTCTGGCCGCCGAAAGCATTGCTTTCGGGCGCGGCCATCGAGCGCCCCACCCCTTCTCTGGCGCCGCACGAGCTGCGCCGCATCGTCGCCGGCATGGTCGGCTGACTCTTCCGCCGCCCTCCCCGTCACAAGGGAGGGCGCTTTCACGATCGGAGACCCCAATGTCGCGCGAAATCCTGAAACCCTTCCTCATCGCCAAGGGCGAAGACGGCCAGTTCCGCCTCACCGTCCGCGAGACCCGCTACAACAGCCAGGGCTACCCGCTGGTGACCGCGACCCCGGTCGAGGAAGTCTTCAAGAGCGCCACCGCGGCGCGGACCCACGCGCGCGAGCATTTCGGCGCCGAGGCCGGCCAGTTCGCGGTGAAGTGAGCGGCCTGTCCCGGCGCCGCCGATTGGGATAATCCACGGCGCTGAATCCTTTGGGGGGCAGGCCATGACCATCTCGCGATTCGCGCTTCCGGCAATGGCCGCGCTCGCGCTGACCGGGTGCGGGCCGGCCGACGACGGCAACGCCGCCGCCGCCGCGGCCAACGTCACCGAATATGCGATCCCCTACCCGCCCTCCGGGCAGGCCGCCGCAGCGTCGCACGACGGCATGGCGCATCCGGGATCGACCCACGAGATCGCCTTCGACGAGCGCCGGCGGACGCTGTGGATATCGGGCCAGAATCACGACGCGCTGGTCCGCGTCCGGTTCGACGACGCCGGCGTTCCCCACATGGCGATCGAATCGACCGGACCCGGCAGCGGCCCGCACGGCATCGCCTTCGACGCGGCCGGCAACCGCTGGGTGACGCTCGAATATGCCGGCCGGATCGTCGGCGTCGACGGCAATGGCGCAACCATCTTCGACCAGCCGGTGAGCCTCGCCTGCCCGACCTGCCCGGCGCCGATCAACAGCCATCCGCACGGGCTGGGCGTCGGCCCCGACGGCCGCACCATCTGGTTCACCGGCAAGGCGACCGGGACGGTGGGCCGGATCGCGCCCGGCGGCGAGATCCGCCACTTCGCCTTGCCGACCCCGGGCAGCGTGCCGATCTACATCCACGCCGGTCCCGACGGGAACATGTGGGTCACCGAGCTCGCCGGCAACAAGATCGCGCGGGTGACGCCCGACGGCGCGCCGACCGAGTTCGATATCCCCACCGCTTATGCCCGGCCGATCGCGATCGTCCCCGGGCCGGACGGCAACATGTGGTTCAGCGAGGAAGCGGGCAGCAAGGTCGCGCGGATCACCCCGGCGGGCGTCATCACCGAGTTCGCGGTGCCGCGCAGCCATCCGAACCGGATCCTCGCGGGCCTCGCCTTCGACCGCGCGGGCAATCTCTGGGTCGAGCAATATGTCGACCACAATGTGCCGAGCCCGCCCGGGCGCGACGCGATCGTCCGGATCGACCGGGCGGGCCTCGCCGGGGCGCCCGAGGCGCTGCGGCCGGAGCATTTCACCACCTTCCCGGTGCCGACCCGCGACACCGTCATGCACCGGATCATCGCCGGGCCGGACGGGGCGATGTGGTTCACCGAGATGCGCGCCGACCGGCTCGGGCGGATCGCGGCGGAGCGCTGAGCGCGCTTTAGTCGAGCCGCCGGATCGTCCCTTCCAGCGTCGCCACGCTGAGGCCGAAGCGGCGGAAGATCATGCGGTTGTGGGCGGTGCGGCCGCCGGCATGGAAGGTGATCCATTGCTCGACCGAAGGCCCCTCGGCGCTGCGATAGCTGAGGTGGAGGACGTTGCCGGCGAGCTCGCCGGTCACCGGCCCGCGCGCGTCGCTGATCGTCCCGGTCACGCGGTTCGCCCCCGCCCGCGCCAGCCGCCACTGCCGCCGCCGCGCGGGCTTCCCCTCCTCCTCGACGACCTGGTCGAGCACCAGCGCCCCGGCCCGGTCCATATGGCCGCGGCTGTGGTCGCGCACGGCATGGCGGCCGGAGAGCATGACGTGGACGACCCCCTGCCCCTCGGTGCGGCCGGTGAAGAAGTGCTCGGGCGCCGGGACGGCGGCGGCCTGGAGCAGGAGCAGGGCGAGGAGGGCGGAGAGGGGCACGGCAAGGCTTTAGGCCGGGCGGCCCGGCTTGGCCATTGCGTGGTTCGGCGCCGGATGTTGGCGCGAGCGCGCCGGACCTTGCGAAGACCGGCGCGAAGCGGCGGTCAAACCGGGCGCGCGGGCGCGCAAAGCCGCATTCTGCCGGCGATCAAAAGCGCATAGATTGAGGACAGGCTGAGCAAGAAGACCACCACCGAGACATGGTAGGAAGGCTCGTCAAACGCGCGCCCGAAAGCCTGCCTGGCGATCAACCCGACCGGCTGGACGAGCGCGATGGTGGCGATCGTGACGAGGGCGAGGGGCGAGGTGGACGCGAACCAGGCGCCGGCGGTTTGGTCGAAGGACAAGCGGGTTCCCCGGCTTCGCAGCGCCGCCATCGCCCCGCCGAGCGCCAGAGCCAGCGACATCCAGACGGGATCGAACGCCGCGCCCTTGCCGAGCAAGGCCGCGAGCACCGCCGCATAAATGGCAGGGCCGACCATCAATCCGATGGCGCGCAGCCGTCTGGACGTGGACAGGCGATGGCGGAGAAAGCTCAGGGCGAACGCAATCCAGGCAAGCAACGCGATCGAAATGCCGAGGATGATCATCTCGAGGACGGTCATTGAAATACCTTTTGAGTGTAGGCCTTGGCCCAGCTCCGCAGCATGCCGCTGCCCGATTTGTCCGCCTTTTCGACGAAATTCGGACCCCAGTTGCTGTCCGCCGAGCGCGCGGCCAATGACTTGAAGGCATAATAGCGCACGTAATCGTCCGAATGATGATGCGCGATATGCTCGATCTGCTCATGCACCGAATCGTCGTCGAGGCACATCGCCATGTCGAAGGTCACCGGATTGAAGCGACTCTGCATGACCTGCTCGACGCGGGACGCGCTTTGATCGAAGATGAACTGCGACCCCTTCGGTCCGCGCGTGCCGGGCGACATGATGTTCACGGTGATCGAGTTCTCGCTCGGCGGGAGCTGCGAGTGGACATCGAGGTGACGGCGATAGAACATCAACTGGCCCTTGGCCAAACGCTTGCGTCCGACCGGCTTCAGCTCGACTGCGCACCCCGGATACCAATGCGTGGTGTCCTCGCACACTTCGAAATAATCGCTCTCATAGCCCGGGCCGTCATAGCCGACCGTGAGGAAGGAGAAATTATGGTCGTGCGGCCGGCCGTAATAGAAGACGGAATTGTCGCAACGCGCGTAAAACTCGTCGCTGGGGCTGGGCCAGAACACCATGCGCAAATAGTGACCGCTGCCCAGCTCGCCGAGATTGAAGGTCTGGCTGGTCGCGGTGATCTGCGGACTGCCGTTGAGGCACAAATCGAGCTGATCGCGCAATTTCCCGCGGAGGAACTCGCGGTTCCGGTAAAGGCCGGCCAGCAGGGGCGCCATGGCGAGCAGGGCATCGTCGTCCCCCGGCGCGACATTCGCTTCGCGGAAGCGAGCGGCCAGTTCCCGATCGCAGATGGCATCGGCCGCAAGGCCGTCAATCACCAATGGCATAGAATCTCCTTTCCCTCGGGCTAGTCCTCAAGGGCGTCAATCAGGCTCTCGATGCCGCGCCGCACATAGGCGCTCGCCTCGACAGCCAGAGCCTGCCTGAGCGCCGGGATCGCCGCCGCGCCGTGCATGCCGGCATATTCCCGCATCGCGTGCCACCGGACGAAATGCGCTTCATGGCCGAAAAATTTCTCCAGCAGGGTGTCGCGCCCCGGATCTTCCAGTTGCCGCAGGACGGTCATTCCGGCGCGCGCCATATTGTCGACGTCGCGCGCGGCCTGAACCGACAGGATCGACCCGGTCGCGGTATCGACGGAGCAGCGAAACGGCAGCGCGTCGGCGAGGATCGTCGCGGACAGGACGAGCGGATTGCGCGCGCTGTCCAGGAACCGCATCGCGGTCGAACGGCCGTCGACGACGAGCGGCAGCGACGCAAAGTCGAGGCCGAACTCGCTGGAGCCCTGCACACCGAGAGCAACGTCCAGGTCCGAAGTCGGCTCCAGCGCGTCGAATTTGACGAGCGCGCAGGACAGGCTGGCGTCGTTGACAACCCGGGTCACGGTCGTCCGGCCGGTCAGGATCACGTGCCCGGCCACGGCGAGCTGACTGCGGGTCAGCGCCAATGCCTGGCTGTCGAAGCACTGAAGAGCGATGATGACCTTGTCGTTCTTGAAGATCAAAGCCGTCTTGATGACGTCCGACCCGCCGTCGGCGAGCGCGCCGGGCACGGGGGGGAAGTGAAGTTCGTCGCCTTCGAGGTGGCCGACCCAACGGCGTCCGGCCTCGACCAGCCAGGACGTGTCGGCAAAGACCGGCTCGATGGCGGACAGGATCTGCTCGGTCGACAGCGGACCGGCGCCGCTCACCGCCCGAATCGCGGCCGACAGCACGGGATGCGCGTAGAGGCGCGCGACCTCGTCCTTGTAATAGGACGCCTCTTTTCTGATCGACTCTGCGAGCATGAATCCCCCGATCGTCACCCCCGCCGGGACGTCCCGGCGGGGGTGAGATTTGCCTACATGAAGATGACGGCGATCATCACCGGCAGGCCCGGGTCGACGACGATGGCGACGCAGACAGGACCGACAACGGCCGCGGTGTCGTTGATGTGAGACTGATCTACGACTTCCCCGAGACTGACGCTGTGCGACAGATGCGGCAGGCTGTTCATTGTACGCATACATTCCCTCCCCACTGATATTGCCAAGGATTTGGCGGCGGGAAATTCTCTTTTGTTCTCAACGCTGTCAAGCAGCGGAAAGAAAAATAAAGCGGGTTGACAGCGCCCGAATATCCGGGCTTTTTGCGCGCCCGCGACTCTCCTATGAATGAAGAAGGACCGGTCCAGTTGGCGTCTCATCCTAAAATCGAAGGCTCGCGCCGGTCGTTACGACTGCGCAATGTCTATCGCGGTCTGAAATGGGCGGCGATCGCGCTCATCGCCCTCTCCATGGCCGAGTTCCTGGCGTTCGAAGTTGCGATGCTGGTGGCCGCGGACGTCGCCTTCTACATGGAGATGGTCGTGGCCGGTTGGCTGATGTCGACGCTGGCTTTCCTGCACCCGGCGATCGGCTACCGGCTGACGATGCTCGGCTCGCGGATGTTTCACGAGCCGGCCAAGAGAGCGCCGGACCGATCCGAAGGCCATTAGGCACGGCCTGGCCGGGGCCCGAACGGGCCTTGCTACACCAGTCGCGATTGCTTCACCGCCGCTTCGATGAAGCTCGCGAACAGCGGATGCGGGCCCTTCGACTCCACCACTCGCTTCGCTCGGGCCGGGCTCAGGAGGTTCGGAGTTTCAAATGCAAGCCCTTCGATCCCAACCGCCGGCCTAGACCAGGCGGCTCTGCTTGACGGCGGCCTCGATGAATGACGCGAACAAGGGGTGGGGATCGAATGGTTTCGATTTCAGCTCCGGATGGAACTGCACGCCGATGAACCATGGGTGATCCGGCCGCTCGACGATCTCCGGCAGCTCGCCGTCCGGGCTCATCCCTGAGAAGACCAGGCCTCCCGCTTCCAGCGCGCCCTTGTAATGGGCGTTGACCTCGTAGCGGTGGCGGTGGCGTTCGCTGATTTGGTCGCTTCCATAAATACTGCGGACGACGCTGTTGCCGCCGAGCACGGCCGGATAGGCGCCGAGACGCATGGTGCCGCCGAGGTCGCCGCCCTTGGCGCGTTTTTGCAGGCCTTCTTCGCTCATCCATTCGGTGATCAGGCCGACGATGGGCTCTTCGGCGTCGCCGAATTCGCTGCTCCCCGCCCCTTCCAGCCCCGCGGTGTTCCGCGCGGCCTCGATGCAGGCCATCTGCATGCCGAGGCAGATGCCGAAGAAGGGGACGCCCCGCTCCCTGGCGAAATGCACGCTCGCGATCTTGCCTTCGCTGCCGCGCTCGCCGAAGCCGCCGGGGACGAGGATCGCGTGCATCGGCTCGAGGGCGGAGGTGATCTCGGCCTCGGGGTGCTCGAACAGCTCGGCGTCGAGCCAGCGGATGTGGACCTTGACGCGGTTGGCGAGGCCGCCGTGGATCAGCGCCTCGGTGAGGCTCTTATAGGCGTCCTGAAGGCCGACATATTTGCCGACGACGCCGATCGTGACCTCGCCTTCCGGGTTGAACAGGCGGTCGAGGACGTCGTCCCAGCGGGCCATGTCGGGCTCGGGCGCGTCGGCGATGCCGAAGGCGTGGAGGATCTCGCCGTCGAGCCCGGCCGCGTGATATTGGGCGGGGACCGCGTAGATGCTCGGCGCGTCCAATGCGGGGATCACGGCCTCGGTGCGGACGTTGCAGAACAGGGCGATCTTGGCGCGGTCGCTCTCCGGCAGCTCGCGGTCGCAGCGGCAGACGATGATCTCGGGCTGGATGCCGAGCGAGGTCAGCTCGCGCACGCTGTGCTGGGTCGGCTTGGTCTTCAGCTCGCCGGCGGCGGCGATATAGGGGACCAAAGTGGTGTGGATCGACAGGCAGGACCCGCGCGGGCTTTCGTTGCGGAACTGGCGGATCGCCTCGACGAAGGGCAGCGATTCGATGTCGCCGACGGTGCCGCCCACCTCGCACAGGATGAAGTCGCATTCCGCATCGACGTCGGCGCGGATGAACTCCTTGATCGCGTCGGTGACGTGAGGGATGACCTGGACGGTGGCGCCGAGATAGTCGCCGCGCCGCTCGCGTTCGATGATCGTCTTGTAGATTCGGCCCGAGGTGACGTTGTCCGACTGGCGCGAGGCGACGCCGGTGAAGCGCTCGTAATGGCCGAGGTCGAGGTCGGTCTCGGCACCGTCGTCGGTGACGTAGACCTCGCCATGCTGATAGGGCGACATCGTCCCCGGATCGACGTTCAGATAGGGGTCGAGCTTGCGCAGGCGGACCTTGTAGCCGCGCGCCTGGAGGAGGGCGGCGAGGCTGGCGGCCATCAGGCCCTTGCCAAGACTGGAGACCACGCCGCCGGTGATGAAAATGAACCGCGCCATGGGAGTCGAGGCTTAAGCGGCTCGGGCGCGAAAGCGCAAGCGGCGGAATCGAAATATTTCGTCATCCCGGCCCTTCGACGCCGCCTGCGGCGTCGAAGGGCCGGGGTGACGGCTGTAGCTATTGCGCGAGCGGGACGCCGGACTGGTTGGCGTTGGCGGGCGGCGCCGTGGCGGGGGCCGGAGTCGCCGGCGGCGCGGTGGTGAGCGGCTGGGTCGGCTGCGGGGTCACCGGACGGGCGAGGCTGGGATCGATCTGCCGCGGGGTGCGGGCGCCGGCGGCGAGAGCGGCGAGCAGGATCGACAAGGCGACGAACAGGGTCGCCAGGATGGCGGTGCCGCGGGTCAGGAAATCGGAGGCGCCGCGCGCGCTCATCATGCCCGCGGGGCTGCCGCCGCCGGCGAGCCCGCCGCCTTCGGAGCGCTGCATCAGGATGATGATGATGAGCAGGGTCGCGATCAGCGACTGCAGGATCAGGAGGAAGGTGAACAGGCCCATGGATCTCGGGATCTTTCTCTGGTCCGTCATGCCAGCGAAGGCTGGCATCCAAGCGGAGTCGGCATGGACCCCAGCCTTCGCTGGGGTGACGGTGTGGCCCGCGATCTAGGCGATCGGACGCGCCGGTTCAACTGGCAGCGGCCGCTTCCACGATCGGAACGAACCCGGCGGCGGTCAGGCTGGCGCCGCCGACCAGGGCGCCGTCGACGTCGGGACAGGCGAACAAAGCGGCGGCGTTGTCGGCCTTGACCGAGCCGCCGTAGAGGATCCGGATGCGGGCGCCGCGATCGCCGTAGCGGCCGACGAGGAAGCGCCGGATCGCGGCGTGCATCTCGGCGACGTCGGCCGGGGTGGCGACCTTGCCGGTGCCGATCGCCCAGATCGGCTCGTAGGCGAGGACCAGCTCGCCTTCCTCCCAATCGTCGGGCAGCGAGCCGGCGAGCTGGCGCTCGACCAAGGCGAGATGGCCGCCGGCGGCGCGCTCGGCCTCCGATTCGCCGACGCAGACGATCGCGATGAGGCCGCCCTTCAGCGCCGCCGCGGCCTTGGCGCGGACCTCGCCGTCGCTCTCGTGCTGGCCGGCGCGGCGCTCCGAATGGCCGACGATCGCGAGGCGGGCGCCGGCTTCCCGGATCATCGCCGCGGAGACGCAGCCGGTATAAGCGCCGCTGTCGGCCGAATGGCAGTCCTGGGCGCCGATGGTGAGGCCGCCCGAGCGGGTCAGCGCCGGAGCGATCAGGGTGAAGGGCGGGCAGATCGCGACGTCGACCCCGCCCGCGGCGCGCGCCGCCTCGGCGATCGGCGCGAGCTCGGCGAGCTGGCCGAGGCTGCCGTTCATCTTCCAATTGCCGGCGACGAGCTTGCGGCGGAGGTGCATCGGAATTCCCCGGTCAGTGATCGAGCCGCCATGTCCCCCGGACATGGCCACGAGCGTCCGGGGGACGTTCGTACTGGATCACGGTTGCGGGCCGCCTAGCGCGCTTCTATGACCCGCGCAAACCCACTTCCGTCAGGACCCCGCATGATCTCCGGTTTCCGCAAGTCGCTCCGTTCCTGGATCGTCGTCGCCATCCTGTTCTTCTCGCTGATCGCGATCGTCGTCACCGGCTTCGGCACCGGCGGCTTCGGCGGCCTCGGCAGCCTTTCCGGCGGCGGCCGGCGGAGCGACGGCAGCGATACGCTCGCCACGATCGACGGGCGGACGCTGAGCGCGAGCGAGGTCACCGACCTCGTCAACCGCCAGTTCGCCAACGTCCGCCAGCAGCAGCCGACCCTCGAAATGGCCGGCTTCCTCGCCCAGGGCGCGTTCGAGCAGACCGTCGACCAGCTGATCACCGCCCGCGCGCTCGAGGCCTTCGGCAGCCGCCAGGGCCTGGTCGCCTCGCCGACGATGATCGATCGCGAGATCGTCAACATCCCGGCCTTCCGCAACCTCACCGGCCAGTTCGACCAGAGCGTGATGCGCCAGCAATTGCAGGCCCAGAACATCAGCGAGAGCGCCTTCCGCGACAATGTCGCCCAGACGCTGATGCGGCGCCAGCTGCTCGGCCCGGTCGTGCTCGGCACCCGAGTCGCCGAGGGCGTCGCCCGCGAATATGCCAACCTGCTGCTCGAGCGGCGCCGCGGCGCGATCGCCACCGTGCCGATCCAGCTCGTCGCCCAGGGGATCAACCCGACCGACGCCGAGATCGCCGCTTTCTACCGGCGCAACCGGGTCGCCTTCACCGTCGGCGAGCGGCGGGTGATCAAATATGCGCTGATCGGAGCCGAGCAGGTCGGCCAGGCGGGCCAGGCGACCGAGGCCGAGATCCTCGCCGTCTACCGCAACAGCCCGCTCTCCTACGGGCCGCGCGAGACCCGCACCGTCCAGTCGATCGTGCTGCCGAGCCGGCAGGCGGCGGACGCCTTCGCCGCCCGGGTCCGCGGCGGCGCCCGCTTCGTCGACGCGGCCGCGCAGGCGGGCTTCGCCGCCGGCGACGTGACCTTCGCCGATCAGACCCGCGCCCAGTTCGAGCAGGTCACCAATGCCGAGGTCGCGGCGGCGGCGTTCGCTGCGGCGCAGGGCGCGGTCGCCGGGCCGCTTCGTTCCGAGCTCGGCTATCATGTCGTCCGGGTCGACCGGATCACGGCGACGCCGGCGCGGCCGCTGGAATCGGTGCGGGCCGAGATCGCGGCGGCGATCGAGAGCCGCAAGCGCACCGACGCGCTCGCCGCCCTCGTCAGCCGGATCGAGGACCGGCTCTCCGACGGCGCCAGCTTCGAGGAAGCGGCCCGCTCCGAGCGGCTGACGATCGTCACCACGCCGCCGGTCACCGAGGCAGGCCAGCCCGGCGGCGACAACCCCTTCGTGCTGCCTGCGGAGCTTCGGCCGATGCTCCGCCCGGCCTTCGAGATCGACGCGGAGGATCCCGAGCCGGTGGTCGAGCAGCTCGTCGCGAACCAGCGCTTCGTGCTGCTCGGCATCGACCGGGTGCTGCCGGCGGCGGTGCCGGCGCTCGCCGAGGTCCAGCCCGCGGTCCGGATCGCGCTGATTCGCGAGCGGGCGCTGACCGAGGCGCGCGCGCTCGCCGAGCGGATCGCGGCGCAGATCAATGCCGGCACTCCGGCTGCCCAGGCTTTCGCCTCGGCCCAGCCCCGCCTCGCGGCGCCGCGCCCGGTCGACATGCGCCGGCTCGACATCAGCCGCGCCGGCCAGCAGGTGCCGCGCGAGCTGATCGCCCTGTTCTCGATCCCGCAGGGCCGGGCGCGGGTCGTCCCGGCCGAGGCCAATGCCGGCTGGATCGTCGTCGTCCACCAGCAGCGCACCCCGGGCGATGCCTCGACCACGCCGCAGCTGATCCAGCAGGCCCGGACCCAGTTCAGCGCCGACGCCAGCGAGGAGCTCGCCCAGCAATTCGCCCGCGCGATCGAGCGGAGGAGCGAGGTCAGCCGCAACGAGGATGCGATCCGCCGCGCCCGCCAGCAGCTCGGCGGCGGCGCCGCGGCGGCGGACTGAGCCCGGCCGGGGACCGGGGCCGGTGATCCTCGTCCTCGACAATTATGACAGCTTCACCTGGAACCTCGTCCATTATCTGCGCGAGATCGGCGCCGAGGTGCGGGTTGCGCGCAACGATTCGCTGACCGCCGCCGAAGCGCTCGCCGGCCGGCCCGCGGCGGTGCTGATCTCGCCCGGCCCGGGAACGCCCGACCAGGCGGGGATTTCGCTCGCGCTGGTCGCGGCCTGCGCGGCGGCTCGCCTGCCGCTGCTCGGCGTCTGCCTCGGCCATCAGGCGATCGGGCAATATTTCGGCGGCAGGGTGGTGCGCGCGCCGGCGCCGATGCACGGCAAGGTCTCGGCGATCGACCATGACGGCAGCGGCGTCTTCGCCGGCCTGCCCGCGCCGTTCGAGGCGACCCGCTATCATTCGCTTTGCGTCGCTGCGGACAGCGTGCCCGATTGCCTCGCCGTCAACGCCCGCGCCGGCGACGGCACCGTGCAGGGGCTGCGCCATCGCACGCTGCCGATCCACGGCGTCCAGTTCCACCCCGAAAGCATCGCCAGCGCCCACGGCCACGTCCTGCTCGCCAATTTTCTCGAGCTCGCCCGCGCGGCGGCCGCGACAGCCGCTTGACAGCATCCGAAACGTTCCGTACACGTTCCACATACGTTCCTTATCAGGGGATTCGAGATGCTGACCCGCAAGCAACATGAGCTGCTCCTCTACATCGATCGCCGGCTGTCCGAGTCCGGGGTGTCGCCCTCGTTCGAGGAGATGAAGGAGGCGCTCGACCTCAAGTCGAAGAGCGGCGTCCACCGGCTGATTTCGGCGCTCGAGGAGCGCGGCTTCATCCGCCGCCTGCCCAATCGGGCGCGGGCGCTGGAAGTCTTGAAGATGCCCGAGATGAAGAGCGCGGCGCCGGCGTCGCTGCGGGTGCCCCAGGCGGCCAACGATTCGGTGATCGAGCTGCCGCTGCACGGCCGGATCGCGGCCGGCACCCCGATCGAGGCGCTGCAGGGCACCGACCTGCTTCCCGTCCCCGCCGCCCTGCTCGGCCCGGGCGAGCATTATGCGCTCGAAGTGGCCGGCGATTCGATGGTCGAGGTCGGCATCCTCGACGGCGACTATGCGCTGGTCTGCAAGACCGATTCGGCGCGCGACGGCGAGATCGTGGTCGCCCTCGTCAACAATGAGGAAGCGACCCTGAAGACCTACCGGCGCGAGGGCCAGATGATCCGCCTCGATCCCGCCAACCGGCAATACGATCCGCAACGCTACCGCGAGGACCAGGTCCAGATCCAAGGCAAGCTGGCGGGATTGCTGCGGCGGTACTGAACCTCCCTTCTTGCCCGTCTCCTTGATGGGGAGGCTTGGTCCTTGATGGGGAGGCTTGGGGTTTGAGCCGATGACGAACGAAGCGGTCGATCGGATTTTCGCGCGCAGCGAGCCGCAAGTGCGCGAGACGGCGCGAGCGCTGATCGCACAAGCTCTGGCCCTGCCGGATGTCAGCGTCGATCCGAAAGGCACCTGCATCCATCTCAACCGCCGTACCGCCTTTGCCGGACTGCATCCGCGCAAGACCGCGCTGCTGCTCAATCTGAGATCGTCGGCACCGATCGAGAGCGGCCGCATTCGCAAGGTCGAGCGGGCGTCGGCCAACCGCTACCATAACGAGTTGCTGGTCGACTCGGCGGACGCGCTCGACGAGGAACTGAGGGGCTGGATCGCCGAAGCGCATGCGCTCGCGGGCTGACCGACGAAGAGGAAGAGCAATATGGCGCGCTTGAATTATGTGGAATTGCCGGTCGGCGAGATCGGCCCCGCCAAAGCGTTTTACGAGCGCGTCTTCGGCTGGACGCTGACCGATTTCGGGCCGACCTATGCGGCGACGCTGAGCGGCGACACCGACATCGGCCTGCAGGCCGACTCGGCCGAGGCAACCCGGGCGCCGCTGGCGGTGATCGACGTCGACGACCTCGAGGCGGCGCTGGCCGCGGTGACCGCGGCGGGCGGGACGATCGTGCGGCCGATCTTCGCCTTCCCCGGCGGCCGCCGCTTCCAGTTCACCGACCCCGCCGGCAACGAGCTCGCCTGCGTCAAGGGGGATTAGACGCCGACCCGCGGCGACGATCCGGCAGACCCCTGGGCTTGCGTGTCGAACATGATCGTCACCCGCTCGACCGCGTCATGATTCTCGACCCAATGGATCTTTGAGGTGTCCATCTGCCACGCCTCGCCCGGGCCGAGCGAGCGGGCCTCGCCGCCGAGCACGACCGCGGCCGTCGGACCCGATGCGAGGACGATCTGGTAGCGGCGGCGAACCAGCCCGTCATGCCCATCGGCGTGCGGCGCGACCCGATTGCCGGGCGCGAGGCGGCCGACGCGCGCGTAGCAGATCGCGCCGCCATCGCCCCGGTCGCGCCTGGCATGCGCGTGCACCTCCTCGATCAGCGCCCAGACCTCGGCGAGCGCCTCGGTGTGGCGGCGGCTGCCGTCGGGGCCGAGCAAGGGCACCATCGGCGTGGTTGGGCTCATCAGATGGATCCAGTAGGCCGGGTCGAGCCGGGCCAGCGCCGCCAGCGCCGGCCGCACGTCCAGTCCCTCCGCGATCTGGATGAAATTCTCCATGCCGCCGCTAGCGCCCTCCCGCCCAGGGGTGGCTGCCCTGGCGCGCGGCGACGGTGGCCACCTCGGGCCGGTCACCGAGAAAGAGGGCGAGGCCGCCGGTGCGGCGGAGCAAAGCGGCGTCGGCCTTGAGCCAGCGCGGCGCGCAGGCGCGGGGCAGGCGGCGGTCGGCGACGACGATGTCGGCCTCGGCGCAGGCGCGGACCAGCTCGTCTCGGGGGACGCGGTCGCGGCTGCGGGTGACGAGCAGGCGCCAGCGGCGGTTGTCGCGGTCGATGTCGGCGGCGCACAGGTCCGCGCTGCAGGCGGCGGCCGGCAGGCTGGCCAGCTCGACATAATCGGGCTCGGCGCCGCTCGCCTCGGCGAGCGTGTCGCGGACATAATCGCCCGCGCGCGGCCGCAGCAAAGCGAGCTCGCCCGCGCTCGTGCGCAGCACGAGGTGGCGGCCGTCGCCGGTGACGAGCAGATCGGGCGTCGGCGCGGCCAGCGCCCAGAGCGCGCCGAGCGCTACGGGCACGAGCCCGAGCCGGCGCAGCCCGGTCCGCCACAAGGCGATCCACAGGCCGCCGGCGCAGATCAGGCCGAACGCGGCGGGCGCCATCGCGGGGAGCAGGGCGACCGCGCCGGGAGCTTCGCCGGCGGCGTGGGCGAGCCGGAGCAGCAAGGCGAGCGCGCGGCCGGTCAGCCACCAGAAGGGGCCGCCGAGGCCGGCAAGGTCGAACAGCAGGGCAAGCGCCTCCAGCGGCATGATGACGAAGGTGGTGAGCGGGATCGCGACGACGTTGGCGAGCGCGCCGTAAAGGCCCGCTTTGTGGAAGTGGAACAAAGCGATCGGGACGAGCGCGAGCTCGACCACGACGCCGGTGAGGACCAGAGCGAACAGCGCCCTCCCCGCTTTGGCCGGCCAGCCCTCGTCGCGGCGCGCGAACCAGGCGCGGGCGCGCGGATGCTCGTGCAGCGCGACGATCGCGACGATCGCGGCGAAGCTCATCTGGAAGCTCGCGCCGGGCAGCGATTCGGGCCAGAGCAGCAGCACGACGAGGGCGCCGACCGCGACCAGGCGGAGCGTGATCGCCTCGCGGCCCAGCGCAATGCCGGCGAGGACGAGCAGAGCGGCAATGCACGAGCGCAGGGTCGGCACCTCGGCGCCGGTCAGCAGCGTATAAGCGATGCCGGCGAGCGCGCCCGCGCCGGCCGCGACCAGGACGAGCCGGTAGCGAAGCGCCAGCGCCGGGCTGAGGGCGAGCAGCTTCAGCGTCAGCAGCATGACCGCGCCGACCACGGCGGTGAGATGGAGGCCGCTGACCGAGAGCAGATGGGCGAGGCCGGAGCGGCGCATCGCCTCGGCGTCGGCATCGGGGATGCCATATTGGTCGCCGGTGGCGAGCGCGGCCGCAATCCCGCCCTCGGCTCCGCCGAGCCGGGACCGGATGTGGGCGGAGAGGCGCTGGCGGGTGCCGGCGATGCGGGCGGCGAGGCTGCGGTTCGAGGCCGGCGCGACCAATTCCAGATCGAGCGCCCGGCCGGTGCCGCCGATCTGCTGGAACCAAGCGGCGCGGCTGAAATCGTAGGCGCCCGGCACCGCCATCGGCGCCGGCGGCATCATCCAGGCGCGCAGCCGCACTCTCGCCCCGGGTTCGAGGCCGGGCACCAGCTTCGCATCGTCGACATTGATCCGGAGCCGCGCCGGCAGCTCTTCGCCGATCGGCCGGACGACGAGCCGGGTCGCCCCGGCCGCGGCCATCGCCTGGACGCTTTCGATTCGCGCCTCGAGCGTCATCAGCTGCTCGCGCTCGAGCCGCGGCGCGGCGGCGCTCTCGGCCTTCCACCAGACGAGGCCGCAGCCCAAAGCGGCGGCGAGGCCGAACAGCAGCAGCGCCCGGCCCCAGCGCGTCCCCGGGCCAAGCGCCGGCCCGGCGAGCGCGGCGGCGCCGGCGAGCAGCAGGAAGGCGGCCCATTGCCGCCAGTCGGCGAGGAAGAAATAGGCGGCGATGCCCAGCATCAGGCCGACCGGCAGCCACAGCGGCAGCTGGTCGCGCTCGGCTTCGGCGAGCGTTTCGAGCCGCGCGGAGAGGCGCGCGGGAAAACGGAGGAAAGGAGTCATCCCGGACTTGATCCGGGATCCATGAACGCCGGCGTCGGCGATCAACTGGCTGACGTCGGTGTTCATGGGTCCCGACTTTCGTCGGGATGACTCCCGGAGGACGGCGCGCCTCTTCCGTGCGTTCCATCCGCTATGCTAGGGGCGCTCGCGTGACGGGTCGCCATGGCCCGCATGGTTGGAGAAATCGCGCGTGAGCGCAAGCAATGTCGTCACCCGCTTCGCGCCCTCGCCCACCGGCTTCCTCCACATCGGCGGCGCCCGGACGGCCTTGTTCAACTGGCTCTACGCCCGCCATCACGGCGGCAGGTTCCTGCTCCGCATCGAGGACACCGATCAGGCGCGCTCGACCAAGCCCGCGATCGACGCGATCCTCGACGGCATGACCTGGCTCGGGCTCGACTGGGACGGCGAGGCCTGGTTCCAGTCCGAGTTCGCCAACCGCCACGCGACCGTGGCGGGCGAGCTGCTCGCCGCCGGCCACGCCTATCGCTGCTGGAGGACGCCGGCCGAGCTGGCGGCGCAGCGCGAGGCGGCGCAGAGCGAACGGCGGCCGTTTCGGATCGATAGCCCGTGGCGCGACTGCAGCGGGCCGACCCCCGACGCGCCCTTCGTCGTCCGCCTGAAGGCGCCGCGTGAAGGCGAAACCGCGATCGACGACCGGGTCCAGGGCCGGGTGACCGTGCAGAACAGCGAGCTCGACGATTTCGTGCTGCTCCGCTCGGACGGAACGCCGACCTATATGCTCGCGGTGGTGGTCGACGATCACGACATGGGCGTCACCCATGTCATCCGCGGCGACGATCATCTCAACAATGCCTTCCGTCAGCTCGCGATCATCCGGGCGATGGGCTGGCCCGAGCCGGTCTACGGCCACGTGCCGCTGATCCACGGCGCGGACGGGGCGAAGCTTTCCAAGCGGCACGGCGCGCTCGGCGTCGACGCCTATCGCGACGCGCTCGGCATCCTGCCCGAGGCCCTGGCCAACTATCTGCTGCGCCTGGGCTGGGGCCATGGCGACGAGGAGATCATCAGCCGCGAGGACGCGATCCGCTGGTTCGCGCTCGAAAATGTCGGCCGCTCGCCGTCGCGGTTCGACCTGCGGAAGCTCGAGAATCTGAACGGCCATTATCTGCGCGAGGCGGAGCCCGCCCGGCTGGCGGCCCTGGTCGCGCCCAGGATCGCGGGCGCGGACGAGGCGCGGCTCGCCGAAGCGATGCCTTTCCTGACGGTGCGGGCGAAGGACCTGAACGAGCTGGCCGAGGGCGCCCGCTTCCTGTTCGCCGCCCGCCCGCTGGCGATGGACGAGAAGGCGGCGGTGCTGCTAGAAGGCGGCGCGCGGGAAATGCTCGCCCTCCTCCACGCGGCGCTTTCGGGCGTGACGGAGTGGAGCGCGGAGGCGACGGAGCAGGCCGTCAGAGAGGTTGCCGAGGCCGAAGGCGTGAAGCTTGGCCAGGTGGCGCAGCCGTTGCGGGCGGCGCTCACCGGGCGGGCGACATCGCCGGGTATTTTCGATGTGCTGGTGCTGCTCGGGCGCGAGGAAAGCCTCGCGCGGGTGGCCGACGCGATGACCGGGAAGGACGTTTGATGGCGGACAAGGCCACCCTCACGATTCGTGGCGAGGGCCACGAATTCGACACGCTCGAGGGCACCGTCGGCCCCGAAGTCATCGACATCCGCAAGCTCTATGCCGACACCGGCGCCTTCACCTACGATCCCGGCTTCACCTCGACCGCCTCCTGCCAGTCCCGGATCACCTATATCGACGGCGACGCCGGCATCCTCCTCCATCGCGGCTATCCGATCGAGCAGCTCGCCCAGAATTCGACCTTCATGGAGGTCTGCTACCTGCTGCTCAACGGCGAGCTGCCGGACAAGGAGGAGCTCGCCAAGTTCACCTACACGATCTCGCGTCACACCATGCTGCACGAGCAGCTCGCGACCTTCTACCGCGGCTTCCGGCGCGATGCCCACCCGATGGCGGTGATGTGCGGCGTCGTCGGCGCGCTCTCCGCTTTCTACCACGATTCGACCGACATCACCGATCCGACCCAGCGGATGATCGCGTCGCACCGGCTGATCGCCAAGATGCCGACGATCGCGGCGATGGCCTACAAATACACGCTCGGCCAGCCGTTCATGTATCCCCAGAACAGCCTCTCCTACACCGGCAACTTCCTGAGGATGACGTTCGGCGTCCCGGCCGAGCCCTATGAGGTCAACCCGGTGATCGAGAATGCGATGCGGCGGATCTTCATCCTCCACGCCGATCATGAGCAGAACGCGTCGACCTCGACGGTGCGGCTCGCCGGCTCGTCGGGCGCCAACCCGTTCGCCTGCATCGCCGCCGGCATCGCCTGCCTGTGGGGGCCCGCCCATGGCGGCGCCAACGAGGCCGCGCTCAACATGCTGCGCGAGATCGGCACGCCGAGGCGCATCCCCGAATATATCGCCCGGGCGAAGGACAAGAACGACCCGTTCCGGCTGATGGGCTTCGGCCACCGGGTCTACAAGAATTTCGATCCGCGCGCGAAGGTGATGCAGCAGACCGCCGAGGAGGTGCTGAAAGAGCTCGGCATCTCCGATCCGGTGCTCGACACCGCCCAGGAGCTCGCCGAGATCGCGCTCAGGGACGAATATTTCATCGAGAAGAAGCTCTATCCCAACGTCGATTTCTATTCGGGGGTGATCCTCTCGGCGATCGGCTTCCCGACCGACATGTTCACCGCCTTGTTCGCGCTCGCCCGGACGGTCGGCTGGGTCGCCCAGTGGAACGAGATGATCTCCGATCCCGACCAGAAGATCGGCCGGCCGCGCCAGCTCTATACCGGCGCCACCCAGCGCGACTACGTCCCGGTCGACGAGCGCTAGGCGAGCGCCGAGCGCAGCCGCCTGAGCACGGCGAGGCCGGCGCAGACGTCGTCGAACATGGCGCGCACGCGCTGCTCGCCGCTGACCGAGCGGAACATCGAGCCGGCCTCGAACCGGTTCTTGCCGGTGGCGGCGACGAAGGCGTCCTCGGGCCCGATATAGCCGAACACCCGGCCCGCCTGGCGAAGCTCGAGCAGCAGGCGGCGGAGGTCGGCGCCGACCACCATCTGCGCCTGCTGCGGCTCATAGGCATAGACTTCGAACCTCTTCTCGAAATCGGGGTCGCTCTCGAACTTGACCCGCTCCATGCCGCCCAGCGGCTTGAAGAAGTTGAAGATGCCGCGGTCGGGGACGATGACGATCTCCGCTCCGCTTTTGGCGCGGCGCTGCCAGGCGTACATCTGGCCGGAAAAGACGGTGTGCGTGCTCTTGCCCTGGCGGCGGGTCAGGGTGCCTTCGTAGAGGGCGAAGCGGCGGCCCTCCTCGTCGCTGCCGTGGAACAGGTCGGTGAAGCTCTGGCTGGACAGCCAATTGCCGAACAGGGCCTTGCGCGCCTCGGGATAGACCGGCGGATCGAAGCCGGTCTCCAGGTAGGTGAGCCCGCCTTTTTCGGCGAGCGTCTCGAGCACCGGCAGCTTCAGGGCCCGGCCGGCCCTCCCCAGCGGCAGCGCCGCGACGATGCCGCCGAAAACGAGGACGAGGAGGGCGGCGACGATGCCGAAGCCGATCGTCGCTTCGTCCGACAGATACCACAGGATCGTCGCCGCGAGCGCGACGACGACGACGAGGACCAGCCAGAACCGGCGGACCGCGTCCTTTCGCTTCTCCTCGATGGTGCTGATCTCGATCGCGACCCGGCCGCTGCGGCACAGGTCGCGATAATGGTCTTCCCGAAATTCGATCATTGTCCGGCTCTCCTGAAGCGGCGCCAGATTGGCGCCTGTCCGGATTCGGATCAAGGCGCTTAGCGCTCGTTCCTCAGAGGCAGTGTGAAGGTGAACCGGGCGCCCTGGCCGGGGGCGGAATCGACCGCGACGTCGCCGCCCATGAAGCGGGCGAGGCGGCGGGCGATGTAGAGGCCGAGGCCGGTGCCGCCCGGCTCGCCGGGATCGACCCGCTCGAAACGCTCGAAGATCCGCTCCTGGTCCGCCTCGGCGATGCCCTTGCCCTGATCGGCGACGATGAGCGCGGCGAGGTCCCCTTCCCGCTCGGTCCTGAGCCAGACTTGGCCGCCCTCGGGCGTGTAGCGGACGGCGTTGGCGATGAGGTTCATCATCACCTGCAGCGAACGGGTGAAATCGCCGGTCGCGGGCAGGCTCTCGTCGGCGCCGGGGCCGTCGATGGCGACGCCGCGGCCGGCGGCGCGGACGCCGAGCAGGCCGGCGGCGCGGCGGGCGATGTCGGCGAGGTCGATCGCTTCCGCCTCGGGCCGGAAATCGGGGCGTTCGATCGCCTGCAAATCGACGAGGTCGTCAACCAGAGCGAGCAGGTGGCGGCCGGCGGCGGCGATGTCGGCGGCATAGCCGGCATAGTCCCGGCGCAGCGGCCCCTCGGGCTGGGTGCGCAGCCGCTCGGCATTGTCGATGATGTGGGCGAGCGGGCCGCGCAGCGCCTGATCGAGCCGCTCGCCGAACGCCGTGTCGGGGCGGGCGCGCGGCGCCGCCCCATCGTTGGCGGCCGGGCCCTCGGGCCGGACCCGGACCGCGGCGGCGGCGCCGCGAAAGCCCGCGAACCGCCCCATGCCGTCGATCAGCGGCACGCCCGACAGCGCATAGCGGCCCTTGCGGCCGCCGCGCAGCTCGGCGAGCTGGCCCTCGAAGCCCTTGTGCTCGGCGAGCGCGGTGAGGATCGGCAGGGCGCCGTCGGCGCTCTCGCGGAAGCGGAACAGGCGGGTCAATTGCTTGCCGACGAACTCGCCCGGGTTGCGGCCGATCGCGGCGCCGGCGCCGGGCGAGAGCATGGTCAGGCGCAGCGTATCGTCGGTCTCCCACATCCAGTCGGCGGCGGCGCGCAGGAAATCGGCGTCGCGCTCGGCGGGCGGGCCGGCCGGCGGCGGGCAGGCGGGACGCCCGGACCAGCCGGTGATGGCGAGCGCGATCTCGTCGCCCTGCGGCTCGGCGCGGACCCAGAGGTCGACGTCGCGCTCGCCGTCGGCGGCGATGGCGGCGCGCGAAATGGTGATGCCGAGCCGGCGGGCGAGCTTGGCGAGGGCAGCGATCTGGGGCACGGCGAGCACCCCGCCCTCGTCGCCGCCGGCCTGGGCGTGAAGCGCCGCCAAAGGCGGATCGGCCGCGACCAGCCGCCCTTCGGCGTCGAGCCGGCCGGCGACCGGCGCGGCCGCCCCCTTCGCGGCCGCCGCGCTCATGCCGCCTCCGAGGCGGGGCGGGTGCGGGTCGAGATCCGGGCGACGCTGGCCCGGTAGCCGGGATCGGCCTGCCACAGGCGGAGGACGTCGCGGGCGGCGTCCCGATCGAGGGTGTCGTAGAGGCCGAGCTGCTCCGCCGCCGCGTCGCCTTCGGGCCCGGAGAGGAGGGGGCCGCGGCCGTTGAGCAGCAGCAGGATCTCGGCGGCGGGCTCGCGCTCGACGCCGGCGGCGCGCAGCAGGATCGCCGGGCCGCGGCCGCGCGGATCGGCAAGCACCTCCCAGGCGGCCGCATAATCGAGCGCGCAGAGCGTCCCGACGCCGGCGAGGAACAAGGGCAGCATGCCCTCGGCAAGGCTGCGGACGAGCAAGGCGCCGTCGAGCCGGCCGGCCGCATGGAGGCGGGAGGCGAGCCGGACGGCGCGGGCCTCGAGCGTGCCGCCTTCGTCATGGCCGGCGATCAGCGCGCTCGCCGTCTCCTCGATGGCGACATCGACGGCGGCGACCTGATGCTGCTGAACGACATAGTGGCGAAGCGCCGCGGCGACCATCCAGACGAGCTTGTGCTGGAGCTCGGCGGGGAGCTCGACCGCTCCCATCACCGGCTCCTGGAAGCGGTCGAACCGGCGCGAGCGGGCGATCACCAGCTCCATCGCCTCGGCGGCGACCTCGTCGTCCGCATCGCGGACGAGCTCGAACAGCAGATCCTCGTCGCCCAAAGCGGGGGCGTGCGCCTTCCAGTAGCGGTGCTCCTCGACCCGGCGGACGAGAACGTTGGAGAGCTCGGCGTCGCGCAGCACCTGGGCGCGCTCGAGGATCGGCAAGGCGATCGGGACATGGGCCGACGACAGCGCGGCATGAAGCGCCGCATGGCTCGCGAAGCGCGCCGCCAGGCGGAAGCGCAATTCGTCCTCGAGGCCGCGGACCAGGCGGGTGAGCAAAGCCGCGGCGGTGAGGCGCTGCCACTCGGTGAGGCGGGCCTGATCGGGGAGGAGAAGGTCGGTCGCGGCGACGGCGAAGCGCTCCCGCGCCGCGGCCAGCAGCAGGCGCGCAGCGTCGCTTTGTTTCTCCCGTCCGGTCGATCCGCCTTCGGCCATGGATTTCCCTTACCCCCGACAGGGTTAAGCTCGCGCTAATCCTGATCCGCTCCGGCCTGTCAAAAAAAGAGGGACTGTCCCTATTTTTCGGGGGGGCGCGCGGGGGCATGCGCCTCGCGCTGGGCCCAGAAGAACGAGGCCGCGGCATAAGCGAACAGGGCGGCGAGGCCGGCGTGCCAGAGCCCGAAGCCGGCGAAGGGCAGCAGCAGCCAGGTCATGCCCTTGCGCTCGGCGAGGAACGGCGCGCCGCGCACCCGCCGCCCCTCGGTCTCGACGGCGAGCGCGGCGAGGAAAGCGAGAGTGGTGAAAGCGATGAGGATCATCCCCCAGCCGCGCACCGCGGCGAGATCGTAGGCGAGGATGACCAGCGCCGCGGCGGCGAAGAGCGGGATCAGATAGGCCCACCAGCCCTGGCGGATGCCGTCCTGCATGCGGAGGCGGGCGAGCCGGCGGGCCATGCCTTCGAGCGGCGTCGCGACGAGCAATTTGACGAGCCCGATCCAATACCAGTGAACGTAGAAGGAAGCGGCGCCGAGCCCGGTCAGCAAGGCGGCGGCGAGGCCGATCAGCTGGGGCGACAGCGGGCTGCCCATGAAAAAGGCGGTGCCGGCCCGCTCGAGCGGGGCGAGCAGCCGGTCCGCCCAGCCGCCATGGGCCTCGTCCGCATCGGCGACGATGCGCCGCTCGAGCTGGTCGAGATCGGCGTCGCGATCGACGATCGCGACCGCGCCCTCGGCGGCGAGATGGCGCGCCCCCGCCTGCAGGGTCCGGCGGAGCAGGGTCGACTGCAGGTCCCAGTCGCGCAGCATCGCCGCGGTCTCGCGCAGCAGCGCGCCATCGATCGCGGCAATTCCGGCCCAGCGCGAGGCGGCGTCGATCCGCTCGTAAAGCTCGCCATGGCTGCCGTCGGGGACGGTCAGCACCGCGGCGCCCTCGGCCTCGGCGAGGCGGGCGAGCTGCGAGCGGCCGGCAATGGCGCCGTCGGCGACGAGCAGGACGCGATCATAGGCGTCGACCGCCTCGGCCGCTTCTTCCGGGCTGCGAACGAGCTGGACCGGCACCCGGTCGCGGCGCAGGCGCTCGATCGCAGCGGTGAGCGCGGCCGGCATCCGTTCGACGAAGACGATGATCGGCGAGGCGCCGGCGGCGGCGGCGAGGCGGACCTGCCGCTCGATCACGGTCCGGCCGGCAAGCGGCAGGGTCGCGCGCAAATGGCCCGGCTCGCCCGATTCGTGATAGGCCGCGATCAGCGCTGCAAGCGCCACGGGATGGTCCTTCCACTCAAGCGGCGGACGGTAAGCGCGGATGCCGAGCTACTCAACCTCAGCTTCGTCATTGCGAGGAGCGCAGCGACGCGGCAATCCAGCGCGGCATTGGATTGCTTCGCTCCGCTCGCAATGACGGCAATGATCAGCTGTCGGCGAACTCGGCGAGGGCGGCGGCGATCTTGCGGAGGATGACGGGATCGCCGGGGGCGCCGTCGAGCGCCTCGTCGGCGAGGCCGATCAGGCCGGTGAGGCCGAAGCTCGCGGCGATGCTCTTGAGCCGGGCCGCGGCGAAGCGCCAATTGGCGTCGCAGCGCGAGCGGCCGAGCAGGTCGAGCTGGCGGGCGGCGCTTTCGGCGAAGGCGCTCTTGAGCTCCGCCATCAGCGCGCCGTCATTGCCGACCGCGGCGGCGAGCGAGGCGTTGAGCGTTCCGGGATCGTAGGCCATTTCAACACGGTAGAACCCGTAGCGTTAACGCACCGTTTCATATCCGCCCCAAAGTGATACAATGGCGCCATGAATATGGGGGCACAGAGCGCTCAGGCGCAGCCGCAGGACGGCGACACCGAATGGCCGGGCGAGAAGCCGTGGGAAGCCGCGGCCGACCCCAATGCCTATCCCGGCAACGATTTTGAGGAGGCCGCGGGGCGCGGGCTCGGCATCCGCCTGCTCGCCGCGCTGCTGATCCTGCTCGCGCTCGGCTGGCTCGGCGCCGCCGGCTACGTGCTGAGCCGCGCCTGGCCCGGGCCGGACCTCGCCGCCTGGATCGGCTGGGCGGCGACGATCAGCGCGCCGCTGATCCTGCTCGGCCTTGCCTGGCTGATCTTCGGGCGCAGCTCGCGGCGCGAGACCCGGCGCTTCACCGAGGCGGTGCGGGCGATGCGCGGCGAAAGCGAAGCGCTCGAAGCGGTGCTCACCATCGTCGCCACCAAGCTCGCCGAGAATCGCGCCGCCCTCAACGAGGAATCGGCGCGGCTGATGAGCCTCGGCGACGAGGCGACCGAGCGGCTCGGCCGGGTCACCCAGCAATTGGCGCGCGACACCGCCGAGCTCGACCGCAAGGCGCAGGCGCTCGACAGCGCCGCCGCGGCCGCCCGGGTCGACATCGGCGTGCTGATGGGCGACCTGCCCAAGGTCGAGGAGCAGGCGCGGGCCGCGGCCGAGGCGATGAAGCAGGCCGGGCTCGGCGCCCATGCCCAGGCGGCCGGCCTGGAAAGCCAGCTCGCCGCGCTCACCGCGCGCAGCCGCGAGGCCGACGAGGCCGCGGGCGGCTCGGCCCAGCGGCTCGGCGCCCATATCGCAAGGATCGAAAGCGGCGCCGAGGCCGCGTCGAGCCGGATGAACGAAGCCTCGACCCAGATGGAGGCGGCGGTCGACGGAGCGATGGCGCGGGCGGCGGAATCGGTCGACCAGGTCCGCTCCGGCCTCGAGGCGCAGGGCCAGACGATGCTGGCGATGATCGAGCAGAGCCGGGCCGCGTTCGAGCAGGCCGGCGCCGAGACCACCAAGGGCCTCGCCGAGCGGCTCGATCTCGCCGGCCAGAAGATCGAGATGCTCGCCGGCAGGCTGGCGACCCAGGACCAGGCGAGCCGCACCCTGCTCGCCAACATCGCCCGCCAGATCGACGAGATCGGCAGCCAGATCGCCCATATCGGCGCCAGCGGCGACGAGCAGAACGCCCGGCTGACCGAATCGATGGGGGCGCTGCGCGGCGTCGCCCAGGCCCTGCAGCGGGAGATCGCGCAGGGCGAGACCCAGAGCGAAGCGCTGACCGCCCGCAGCCAGGCGCTGGGCGCGGCGCTGGCCCAAGTCACCGCCCAGCTGCGCGAGGAGATGCCGCCGGCGATGGCCGGGGTCGAGATCCAGGCGGAGCGCACCGCCGCTTCGGCGGCGGCGGTGACCGGACAGATGGCGGCGATGCAGGAGGCGGCCGATGCCGCCGCCGCGCAGACCCAGGCGACCGAGGCGAGCATCGCCCGGCAGCGCGCGGCGCTCGATGCGCTGCTCGATGCGCTGCGCGAAGGCGTGGCGGGCGCCGAGGAGAAGCTTCGGACCCTCGCCGCTTTGGTCGGCGAGGCCGACGGCGCCGCCGCCCAGCTGGTCCGCGACACCGGGCCGGAGCTGGTCGAGGCGCTGGTCAGGGTGCGCGAGGCCGCCGGCCAGGCCGCGACCCATGCCCGCGAGGCGATCGCGGCGGTGATCCCCGAGAGCGTCGACGCGTTCGTCGCGGCGAGCCGGAGCGCGATGAGCGAGGCGATGGCCGAGCCGGTCCAGGAAAAGCTGGGTGAGATCGGCACCGCCTCCCACCTCGCTCTGGCCACCGCCAAGGCGGCGAGCGAGCGGCTGACCCGGCAATTGCTGACCATCGGCGAGACCGCGGCGGCGATCGAGGAGCGGATCGCCGAGGAGCGCGCCGAGCGCGAGGAAAGGGAAGCCCAGGACCTGGCGCGGCGGGTCGATCTCCTGATCGACGCGCTCAACTCGACCGCGATCGACGTCTCCAAGATCCTCTCGAACGACGCCGGCGACGCCGCCTGGGCGGCCTATTTGAAGGGCGACCGCGGCGTCTTCACCCGGCGCGCGGTGCGGCTGCTCGATTCGGGCGAGGCGCGCGAGATATTGCGCCATTACGAGGAGGAGCCCGAGTTCCGCGACCAGGTGAACCGCTACATCGCCGATTTCGAGACGATGCTGCGCCGAATCCTCGTTGGCCAGGGCGGCTCCGCGCTCGGCATCACCCTGCTCTCCTCGGACATGGGCAAGCTCTACGTCGCCCTGGCCCAGGCGATCGAGCGGCTGCGGCGCTGACCGCAACCGGTCTCGCCGTCATTGCGAGCAAAGCGAAGCAATCCAGTGCGGCGCTGAGACGGGACTGGATTGCGTCGTCCCCCGGCATTCGCCGGGGTCCTCGCAATGACGGAGCTGGGGCTAATTCAGCCAGTCGAGATCCTCGGCGCCGATCCAGCCGAACCGGTAATTGGCGTAGAACAGGCCGAACAGGACGGACGCGACGAGCGTTGCGCGCAACGCGGCGCGCGGGAAGCTGAATGCGTGCGGCGCGCTCTCGGCATGGCCGGGCTGGACCGCCACCCCCTCCTCCTCGCTGGTGCGCACGCCGAACGGCAGGACGAGGAACAGGCTGATCGTCCAGAACAAGGCGAAGATGGCGAGGATCGAGGTCCAGCGCATCAGACGCGCACGATAAGCACGCTGACGACCGGCTTCTTGCCGGTCCAGTCGCTGGCGCAGCGGCGCACCGCGAGCCGGACCGCCTCCCGGAGCTTGTCTTCGTTGCCGGCATTTTTCGCGGCCGCGGCGGCGGCGGCGGCGCAGGCTTCGGCGAGGAACGCCTCGCGATCTTCCTCGACCGGGATGCCCTGCAGGTCGAGCTCGACGCTGCCCTGAACGCGGCCGCCGGCGCCGAGCGCGACCGCGACCGAGATCAGCCCGGAGGTGGCGGCCCGGCGGCGCTCGTTCATGGTCGTGCCGTCGGCCGGCAGGATGACGTCGCCGTCGAGGATCAGCCGGCCGACGCGCTCCTCCGAAAGCTTCTCGGGACCGTTCGGGGCGAGCCGGACCAGATCGCCATTCTTCTGGACGATGCCGTGCGGAATCCCGCGCGCCCGGGCGAAGCGCGCCTGCTCCATCATGTGGCGCATCTCGCCGTGGACGGGGACGATGATCTCGGGCCGGATCCAGTCGTACATCGCGGCGAGCTCGGGGCGGCCCGGATGGCCGGAAACGTGGACCGGCGCCTGGCGGTCGGTGATCATGTCGATCCGGCGCGAGGCGAGCTCGTTCTGGATGCGGCCGATCGCGATCTCGTTGCCGGGGATCTGCTTGGACGAGAAGATGACGAGATCGCCCGGATCGAGGGCGAGCTTGTGCTGGCCGAAGGCGATCCGGGCGAGCGCCGCGCGCGCCTCGCCCTGGCCGCCGGTGGCGACGATCATCACCTCGCGGCGGGGCAATCGCATCGCCTCCTCGAAATCGATCGTCTCGGGGAAGTCGGTGAGATAGCCGACGCTCTTCGACACCTTGAGGATGCGGTCGAGGCTGCGGCCGGCGATGCAGACCTTGCGGCCGGTATCCTGGGCGACGTGGCCGAGGGTCTTGAGGCGCGCGGCATTGGAGGCGAAGGTGGTGACGAGGACCCGGCAATCGGCCGCCGCGACGACCTCGTCGAGGCCCCGGCGGACGCCGAGCTCCGAGCCCGAGGGCGCCTCCTGGAAGACGTTGGTCGAATCGCAGACCAGAGCGAGCACGCCCTTGTCGCCGATCGCGCGCAGCTCGGCTTCGGTCGAAGGGTCGCCGAGCTGGGGGGTGTCGTCGAGCTTCCAGTCGCCGGTGTGGAAGATGCGGCCGTAGGGCGTGTCGATCAGCAGCGCATTGCCCTCGGGGATCGAATGGGCGAGCGGGATGTAGCGGAAGCCGAACGGCCCCAGCCGGAAATCGCCCTCCATCTCGACCGTCTCGAGCCGGACCTGGCCGGTCAGCCCCTCCTCCTCGAGCTTGCCGGCGATCAGGCCGGCGGTGAACGGCGTCGCATAGAGCGGCACGCCGAGATCGTGGGCGAGATAGGGGATAGCGCCGATATGGTCCTCATGGCCGTGGGTGAGGACGATGCCGAGCAGATCGGCGCGCCGCTCCTCGATGAAGGCAAGGTCGGGCAGGACCAGCTCGACCCCCGGATAAGCGGGATCGGCGAAGGTGAGGCCGAGATCGACCATGATCCATTTGCCCTCGCAGCCGTAGAGATTGACGTTCATGCCGATCTCGCCCGAGCCGCCGAGCGCGAGGAAGAGGAGTTCCTTGCCGGGTCTCATGTGACTGCCCTACCTCGTCATTGCGAGCGAAGCGAAGCAATCCAGCGCTGGATTGCCGCGTCGCTTGTGAGCAGGCTCTGCGCGCCCCGCGCGCAGAAGCCAAGCGCGGGGCGCCTGGCGACCTGCTCACCCTCGCAATGACGCTCAGGCAGCGGACTTGCTCCGCGCGTAGAGCATCGCCAGGCCCTGGACGGTGAGGTCGGCCTCGATCGCGTCGAAGACGTCGGTATGGGCGTCGAACAGGGTGGCGAGGCCGCCGGTGGCGATGACGCTGACCGGGCGGCCGATCTCGGCCTTGAGGCGCGCGATCAGCCCTTCGATCATCGCGACATAGCCCCAGTAGATGCCGATGTGCATCTGCTCCTCGGTGGTTCGGCCGATCACGGTCGTGCTTTCCGGCGCCTCGATCGCGACCCGCGGCAGCTTCGCCGCAGCGCTGACCAGGGCGTCCAGCGAGAGGTTGATGCCCGGGGCGATGATGCCGCCCTTGTAGGCGCCGGAATAATCGACCGCGTCGAAGGTGGTCGCGGTGCCGAAATCGACGACGATCAGATCGCCCTCGTAGAGCGCATGGGCGGCGATGACGTTGAGCACCCGGTCGGCGCCGACCGACTTGGGCTCGGCGACGTCGAGCGCGATCCCCCATTCGGCGGCCCCCTGGCCGGCCACCAGCGGCTCGACCCCGAAATATTTCGCCGCCAGCACTTCGAGATTGTGGAGCGCGCGCGGCACGACGGTGCCGATGATCACCGCGGTCACGTCGGCCGTGGTGAAGCCTTCCAGCGCGAGCAGCTGGTGCAGCCAGACCGCATATTGATCGGCGGTGCGCCGGGGATCGGTGGCGATCCGCCAGCGGGCGCGGATCACCCCCTCCTCGACCAGAGCGAAGACCAGATTGGTGTTGCCGGCGTCGATGGCGAGCAGCATGGCCGGGGTCTTAGCGATGGCAGGGCGATTTAGCGAGAGGCGCGCTCGCCCGGATGATAGCTGCGCTCAATATGGCCGGCGAGATCGGCCTGGTAGAAATAGACCGGGCGCAGATCGCCCGCTGCGTAGCGTTCCGCCTGGTCCTGGAAATGGCGCGAGGCGGGGTTGCCGCTTTCGCCGCCGGCGGTGACCGCCCAGGCGTGGAGCCGCGGGCCGAACTCGACGATGGCGACGAAGCTGTTGCCGCTGGTGCCGTACCAGCGCCGCGTGCCGGGCCAGGCGCGGGCGCCGAACGAGGCGAGCGAGCCCCAGCGCGCGGAGGAGAACGGGACCGGGATGCTCGGGCGGGAATCGTCGAAGGTCTGGACGATCGCCGAGTCGTTGCGCTGGAAGCGGTTGACCTCGCCCCAGGCGACTCGCCAGCCGCCCCATTCGCGGTCCATCCGCTCGACGACGCGGGCGAGCGCCTCCAGCTTGTCGCGAGGGCTCAACGCGCGCATCGCCTCCCATCTGTTGCCATGCCCAAGGCCTTGGCCGGAGCGCGCCCAGAGCTCCTCGCCCCAGAAGCTGGCCAGAGTCGTCGGCCGCGACTCGGCGGACCAGCGGCTGTCCCAGCTGCGCAGCAGAGCCACCGGCCCTTCGAGGCGGGCGCGGAGCGGATCGCCGGCTGGCATGGCCCCCCAGGCATCGGCAAGGCCCGGGACGATCTGGGGGAAGAACGGCATCCAGGGATCGAACGCGATCCGGCGCAGCCCTTCCGGAGTGAGGTCGCGGGCGCGATCGAGCAAGGCAACGGCATGGTCGCCGCGCGGATTGGCGCCGGCCGTGTCCATGTAGCGCGGGAAATCCGTCGCGCGCGGGCTGTCCGGGCCGGCGGCGCGCCAGGGGGCGTCATTGGCATTGTAGAGCCAGCGGGTGCGCGGATCGCGGACCTGGGGCAGCGCGGCAAGCGGCGTGAGGCCGCGCCAGTCCGTCGCCGGATCGCTGCCGTCGACCGGATCGCGATAGTCGAAGCGGTCGTTGCGGAGCGGAACGAATTGCGGGTGGAGATAAGCGACATGGCCGTCGGCGTCGGCGTAGATCGTGTCGTTCGACGAATTCGCCTGAAGCGCCGCCACCTCCATGTAACCGGCGAAGTCGCGCGCCCTGGTCCTCAGCCAGCTTTGCTGGAGCGCGGGGATCGGCCGGTTCATCAGCGCCATGGCGATCCAGCGCCCGCCCTCGGCGCGGACGATCGGGCCGTGATGGGTCGCGTAGGTGGTGAACGCGCGGACGGCGAGCCGGCCGTCGGGCTGGCGGACGCGAAGGCGAACGATCCGGGTGCGGACGGGGCGCAAGGCGCGGCCGTAGCGGTAGGAGATTCGGCCGGCCGCGCCGCGGACGATGGTCTCGGCGAACTCGTCGACCGAATCGACGCCGCTCGACGTGTGCATCCAGCCGACTCGCTCGTTGAACCCCTGATAGATGAAGAACTGGCCCCAGGTGGAGGCGCCGTAGGCATGCAGCCCTTCGCCCGATTCCATGCCGAGCTCGGAGCGGAAGAAGAAGCTGGTATGCGGGTTGATCAGCAGCAGCGCGTGGCCGTCGCGGGTCAGCTGCGGCGCGATCGCGATGCCGTTGGAGCCGCGCGGCTCCTCGTCGCGTGGCGCGGCGGCATGGCGCTCCCCGTAGAAGGCGGCGAGCCGGGCGAGGTCGGCGCGCTCGATGTCGCCGCCGATGCTCCCTTCCGTGAACGACAGCGCCATCCACGGCTCGAAGCGGGTGAGGACGCGCGGCCGGACCGCGGGATGGGTCGCCAGATAATAGTTCAGCCCGTCCGCCCAGGCGTCCATCAGCGCCCTGAGCCAGGCGGGGCTGCGGCGATAATCGGCCTGGAGCGCGGCGGGATCGATCCACAGCCGCTGGCGCAGATCCTGCCAGATCGCGCTTTCCCCCTCGGCTTCCGCGGTCCGCCCGAGCGCGGTCAGATAATTCGCCTCGATACGCGGGAAATCGTCCTCGGCCTGGGCGTAGATCGCGCCGAACACCGCGTCGGCGTCGCTTGGCCCGCGGACATGGGCGATGCCCCAATCGTCGCGGACGATGGTGACTCGGGCCGCCCGGGCGTGGTCCGGCGCCGCCGGCTGGGCCGCCGCGGGCGTCGTCAGCAGCAGCAGGAGGGCGGTCGCGGTGCGGGCTATCCAGCTGCTCGTCATGGCCCTCCGGCTTGGTTCATGGTGGGCCCGGCAGGATTCGAACCTGCAACCTAGCCGTTATGAGCGGCCGGCTCTACCGTTGAGCTACAGGCCCTCGGCCCGCATGGCATGACCGGGCGCCGGCTTCAACCTTGGCTCGCCGCCGCCGCCGCGACGGGAACCGGAAGATAGAGGGCGAAGCGCGCCGGCTCGACGACCAGCGCGCCGCCGACCGCCTCGGCGAGGTTGCGGATCAGCCGCAGCGCGAAGCCGAGGCCGAGCGCCGGCGCGCAGGGCCAATCGCCATCGGGGCTGTAGCCGGGATCGAGCAGGTCGGCCTCCGCGACGCCTTCGATCGCGGCCGGGCGGCCGACCGCGAGGCAGAGCATCGCCGCCTCGCCGCGCGGCTCGAGCGTCATCGCCACCCTTATCGCCTCGCCCTCGCCCGCCAGCCCGATCGTTCCGGCCAGCAGCCGTGCGAACATCCGCTCCGCCGCACCGGGCTCGACCGCGGCCGGCGGCAGCCCTTCGGCGATCGCGATCGCGATATCGGCGCCGCGCCCGGCCGCCACCTGCCGATAGGATTCGTGCAGCCGGCAGAGCAAGGCGACCGCATCGACCTGGCTGTCCTCCGCCTCGAACCGGCGGGTCTCGAGCCGGGCGGCGGTGTCGAGATCGTCGACCGCGCCCAGCAGGCCGCGCGCCTGCGCCATGATCTCGGCGGCGCTGCCGCGGTAGCCGGCGGCGGCGGGGCCCATATACTGGCCCTCGATCATCTCGGCGAAGCCGATGATGGCATTCAATGGCGTGCGCAGCTCGTGGATCAGCTGGCGCAGCGAATCGGCCGGGAACTGGGTGCCGAACACGCCGGCCGGCCGGGTCAAATTGTAGGCGATCTCGTCGACCCGCGGCCGCCGGGCGGTGCCGCGATAGCCGAGGAAGCTGCCGCGCTGCGGATCGAAATAGGGGACGCCCGAGATCCGCCAGTCGCCCGCGGCCGGGCCGGCCCCGGCGACGTTGAAGCGCGCGTCGCGAAACGGCGCACGCTTCTCGAACGCGCCGGCCGCCTGGCCGTCGACGCCGTAATGGCCGGGCCCGGCGATCGCGGCGATGCTCTGGCCGATCAGCGGGCCGCGCGGCGCGCCCTCGATCCAGATCAGGATGCCGTCGGTGCCGGTTTCCCAGCGAAACCCTTCGGCCTGCTCGCCGGGGCGGAAGGGCGCCGCGGCGGGATGGCTTTCCCGCTGGCGCCGGAACGCCTCGATCCGCGCGACCAGCTCGCGGATCTGCGACTCGTTGTCCGCCGCGCCGGCCGCCTCGGCGGCGGGAGGGGCCGCTTCCGGCCCTTTCTCCAGCACGAAATCGCTCGGCCCGAAGGCGCTGAGCGCGTGCTTCACCTCAAGGTCGAGATCCTCGCGGTGGCGAAGCAGCGCCCGAGCCGCCGGGCCGAGCCGGGGCAGCAGGGCGAACCAGGCCTCGCGGTCGAGCCGCGCCTGGGCGATCAGCGGCGCCGCGATCGACGGGCTGTCCTCGGCGAAGAAGGCGAGCAGGTCCGGCGCGACCGTCCGCCCGGCGAGCGCCCGGGCCGCCTGCCGCCGGACCGCGGGATCGATCGCGTCGCGGGTCTCGCGCAGCACGGCGAAGGCGCGGTCGCGTTCGGGATCCCCGGAATCGGCCGCATGCTGGGCGAGCAGATCGACGAGCTGGCGCCATTGCGCCGTCCGTCCGTCCGGACGGTCGGCGCCTTGCGCCAGCGCAGTGGCGATCCTGTCGTCGAAACGCATGCTCCGACCTAGCCCCCGTCAGGAGGAGTCGGAAGCGCCTTCTTCGGTGCGTCGCAAAGTGGGACGCCGGAGGGAGGGACAGCTACCGGTAGCTGTCCCTCCCCTCGTTCAGCTCGGGCGGGTGCTCAGCCAGAGCAGCCAGAACCGCGCCAGCTCGGCCCGGTCGCCGCCGGTCACGGCGCGAAACGCCGCCTCCGCTTCGGCTCGCCGGCCCGCCATCGCCAGCGCGCCGCCGAGCCGGACGTTGACCATGCCGGCGTCCTCGCCGCCTTTCTGCAGCGCGGCGCGGTAGAGCTCGGCGGCCTCGGCATATTGGCCGTAGCCGTAGAAAGCGTCGCCGGTGCGCCGGGCGACCCGGCCCTCCGCCGCGGCCAGCGCCTGGGTGCGCAGCCGCGCCAGCGAGGCACGGTCCTCGCCGACCTGAGCACTCGCCGCGGTCAGCAGCTGGCGCGCCTGGGCGACGGCATTCTGGAAGATGTTGCGGCCGAAGCCCTCGTCGAGCACCGCCTTGACCTCGCCGGGCAGGCCGGCGCGGTTGGCCGCTTCGGCATAGACGTAATAATCACGTTCGCTGGTCAGCACCCCGGCGGCGCGCATCAGCCGGCCGATGTCGAGATCGGCGCCGCTGCTTTCGCCGGCCAAGTCGCGATAGACGCCGAGCGCCGCGCGCCAATTCTCCGGCGTCGGATAATGGGTGACCAAGGTCCGCGCCAGCTCGAGCGCGGGCGCGGTCGTGCGCGCCTCGTAGGCGATGGCGAGCGACTGGCGGTACAGCGTCTCCGGCGCATGGCCGCCATTCGCCTCGCCGAGCTGGATCGCGCGGCGGTACAGAGTCAGCGCCTCCGGCCTTTTGTTGAGCTGGATCTTGACCGCGGCGAGCTGGCCGATCCGGTCGACATCGTTCGGATTGAGCTCGACCAGCCGGGTCAGCGGCGCTTCGGCGGCGGCGAAATTGCGCGCCTGCAGGGCGAAGCCCGCCTGCGCGGCGAGCAGCTGCGGCACCACGTCGGCGGGCGCGCCGCCGCTGGCGAGCATCGCCTCGACCGCCTGCTGCTGAACCTGCTGGTTCTGGGTGCCGCGGCCGATTTCGAGGATCAGCTGGCCAACGATGTACCGCCCATAGGGGCTCTGCACGCCGGCCTGCGCGGCGGGCAAGGCGGCATTGGCGCCGGCCCAATCCTGGGCGTGGACGGCATCGTAGAGAGGCCGCACCGCCGCCGTCTCCTCGCGGCTGAGCTGGCCGACCGTCGGCGGCTGCTGCTGTTGCTGCTGCGCCGGCTGCTGGCGCCGCCCGCGCTGCTGCGACTTGAGCGAGTCGAGCGGACTCTGCGCCTCGGCGAGCGCGGCGTGAAGCGAGGCCGTCCCCACGATCAGACCGGCCGCGAGCATGGCCCTGGAAATCGTCATCGAAAGTCTCCCGTAAAAAAATCCATTCGTCAGGCCGGCCGCCGCGCCAGCCAGGCGAGCCAGAAGCCGGCGAGGTCCGCGCGCGGCCCGGTCACCGCCCTCAATGCGGCTTCGGCCTCGGCCCGCCGGCCGGCAAGCGCGAGCGACGCGCCCAATCGGCTGCCGACCAGAGCATTGTCCTCGCCACCCTTCAGCAGCGCCGCCTGATAGAGCGCGGCCGCCTCGGCATATTGGCCGTAGGCGAAATGGGCGTCGGCCGCGGCGCGCGCCTGCTGCGCGGTCGCGGCGGCGGCGCTGCCCGAGGCGTGCAGCCGGGCGAGCGCCGGGCGGTCGGCGGCGGCGCGGCGGTTGATCGCCGCGATCGCCTGGGCGACCGCCGGCTTGGCGGCGTCGAGCATGCCGCGCGAGACGCCTTCGTCGAATGCCGCCTTGGACTCGCCGGGAAAGCCGGCGCGATCGAGCGCCTGGGCGAATTCGAGATAGTCGCGCTCGCCGGCCAGCGACTGGCTGGCGCGCATCAGCCGCCGGATGTCGATCTCCAGCTCGGCATCGCCGGCGGCGAGATCGCGATAGACGAGCAGCGCGTCGCGCCAGTTGAGCGCAGTGGGATAGGCAGTGACCAGGGCGCGGGCGAAGCCGACCGCCTGCGGCGCCAGCTGGGTGAGGCCGAGCGGCGGCCGGGTGCCGTCATAAGCGACGGAAAGCGCGCGGCGGTGCAGGCTCTCGGTCGAGGCGCGGCCGGCGGCCTGGTTGGCGGCGAGCGCCCGGGCGAACAGCTGCACCGCCAGCGTGCGGTCGGCGGCCGCGGTCGCGCGATTGTTGGTCCGCGCTTTGAACTGGGCGTAATCGGCAAGCGCCTCGACATTGTTGGGCGAGACCTCGATGGTGCGGGCGAGGAGCCGCTCGGTGCGGAGCATGTCGCCGCTCGAATAAGCGCGCGCCGCCTGGTTCTGGAGCAGGGTGGCGAGCTCGTCGGGCGGCGCGAGGCCGCTGTCGACGAGCGCGTCGACCGCCGCCGTGAACATCTGCCGGTCGCCGCGCATGCGGCCGATTTCGAGCTGGAAATAGGCCAGCGCGTAGCGGGCGTCGGCGCTTCGCGCGGCGGTACGGGCGGCCGCCAGCGCCGCGTCCTGGGCGGCGCGATCCGGCCCCGCAGCGGCAGCCTGCAGGGCGGTGATCGGGCCGCGTTCGTCGCGGCCCAGGCTGAGCGCGCGTCCCTGCGCCGACAGCGAGGAGGCCGCTCCGGCAACCAGCAATACCGCCGCCGCGGCTTTCAGGACCTTCATGAAAGCGCCTCCACCAACCGAATCCGGCCCGCCCACGGGCAATCGGGCCGAGCCTTTAGCGGCAAGGCGCGCGGCTTTCTAGGGCCGCGCCGCTGAACCCGACTTGAACCTCGCGCGCGCGTACGCGTACGCGCGCGGGGGTGGCGCTGGCCGGCCGCATCGGCTAGGATCGCATCGATCGCCGGCGCTCGCGCGCCTCTTCCCACCAGACAGTTCAGGAAAATCCATTGGCCAGCGCCCCGCCGACCATCGAATCCAGCGACATTTCCCCGATCTCCATCGTCGAGGAAATGAAAACCTCCTATCTCGATTATGCGATGAGCGTGATCGTCGCCCGGGCCCTGCCCGACGTGCGCGACGGCTTGAAGCCGGTCCACCGCCGAATCCTCTACGCCTGCCAGGAGGGCGGCTTCGTCCCCGGCCGGCCCTACCGCAAATCGGCCAAGATCGTCGGCGACGTGATGGGCAATTACCACCCGCACGGCGACAGCGCGATCTACGATGCGCTGGCGCGGATGACCCAGGATTGGTCGATGCGGGTGCCGCTGATCGACGGCCAGGGCAATTTCGGCTCGATGGACCCCGATCCGCCCGCCTCGATGCGTTACACCGAGGCGCGGCTCGCCAAGGTGGCGATGACCCTGCTCGACGATCTCGACAAGGACACGGTCGATTTCACCCCCAATTACGACGCCTCGCGCGAGGAGCCGCAGGTGCTCCCCGCCCGCTTTCCCAATCTGCTCGTCAACGGCGCCGGCGGCATCGCCGTCGGCATGGCGACCAACATCCCGCCGCACAATCTCGGCGAGGTGATCGCCGCCTGCAAGGCCTATATGGACGATCCCGCGATCACCATCGACCAGCTGATCGAGATCATCCCGGGCCCGGACTTCCCGACCGCGCCGATCATCCTCGGCCAGCACGGCGCGCGCAGCGCCTATCATACCGGCCGCGGCTCGATCCTGATGCGGGCGCGCCACACGATCGAGGAAGGCCGCGGCGACCGCCGCTCGATCGTGCTGACCTCGATCCCTTATCAGGTCGGCAAGAACGGCCTCGTCGAGAAGATCGCCGAAGCGGCCAAGGACAAGCGCGTCGAGGGCATATCGGACATACGCGACGAATCGAACCGCGAGGGCGTCCGCGTCGTCATCGACCTCAAGCGCGACGCCACCCCCGACGTCGTCCTCAACCAGCTCTGGCGCCATACCCCGGCCCAGTCGAGCTTCCCGGCCAACATGCTGGCGATCCGCGGCGGCCGGCCCGAGACGCTCACGCTCAAGGACATCATCGAGAGCTTCGTCCGCTTCCGCGAGGAGGTGATCACCCGGCGGGCCAAGTTCGAGCTCGCCAAGGCCCGCGACCGCGCCCATCTGTTGCTCGGCCTGGTGATCGCGGTCACCAATCTCGACGAGGTGGTGCGGATCATCCGCGCCTCCGCCTCGCCGGCCGAAGCGCGCGCAGCGCTGATCGCGCGCCAATGGCCGGTCGCCGAGATCGCGCCCTACATCGCGCTGGTCGAAGCGGTCGAAGCGGTTCGCGGCGACAGCTACACCTTGTCCGACGCGCAGGTCCGGGCGATCCTCGAGCTTCGGCTGCACCGGCTCACCGCGCTCGGCCGCGACGAGATCGCCGGCGAATTGAGGCAGCTCGCCACCTCGATCGGCGAGCTGCTCGAGATCCTCGGCGACCGGGTCAGGCTCTACGCGGTGATGCGCGCGGAGTTCGACGAGATCGAAGCCCAATATGCGACTCCGCGAGTCGCCGAGATCGCCCCCGCCTGGGACGGGATCGAGGACGAGGATCTGATCGAGCGCGAGGAGATGGTCGTCACCGTCACCCTCGGCGGCTACATCAAGCGCACCCCGCTCGAGACCTTCCGCACCCAGGCGCGCGGCGGCAAGGGTCGCGCCGGCATGGCGACCAAGGACGAGGATGCGGTCACCGAATTGTTCGTCACCTCGACCCACAATCCGGTGCTGTTCTTCTCGACCCACGGCAAGGTCTATAGGCTCAAGGTCTGGCGCCTGCCCGAGGGCGCGCCGCAGGCGCGCGGCCGGCCGATGGTGAACCTGCTGCCGCTGGCCGAGGGCGAGACGATCTCGACGGTGCTGCCGCTCCCCGAGGACGAGGCGGAATGGGGTAAGCTCCACGTCGTCTTCGCCACCGCCCATGGCGGCATCCGCCGCAATTCGATGGACGCCTTCGCCAACGTCCCCTCCAACGGCAAGTTCGCCATGCGCTTCGAGGAAGACGCCGCCGACCGGCTGATCGGGGTGGCGCTGCTCACCGAGGAGGACGACGTCCTGCTCGCCACCCGCCAGGGCAAGGCGATCCGCTTCGAGGCGACCGCGGTCCGCGAGTTCCAGAGCCGCACCTCGACCGGGGTGCGCGGGATCAGCCTCAAGGATGGCGACGAGGTCATCTCGCTCTCGATCCTGCGCGGCTTCAAGGCGACGACCGAGGAGCGCGAGGCCTATCTCAAGGCCGCGCCCTGGAAGGAAGGCGAACGCTCGCCAGCGCTCAGCGCCGAGCGGATGGCCGAGTTCGCCGCCGCCGAGGAGTTCATCCTCACCGTCTGCGCCAACGGCTACGGCAAGCGCAGCAGCGCCTATGAATATCGCCGCACCAATCGCGGCGGCCAGGGCATCACCAACATCGACAACCTCGCCCGCAACGGCCCGGTCGTCGCCTCCTTCCCGGCCCATGACGGCGAGCAATTGATGCTGGTCACAGACCAGGCGAAACTGATCCGGATGAGCGTCGGCGACACCCGCGTCATCGGCCGCAACAGCGCCGGCGTGCGCCTGTTCAACGTCGCCGAGAACGAGCATGTCGTCTCCGCCGCGCGGATCGAGGAAAGCGGCGAGGATGCCGAGGCAATCCTCGCCGAGGGCGGCGAGACGGCGCCCGACGATGACGCGGTCGTCGGCGAGGACGCGGCCGGCGGCGGCGAAGGCGAAGCCTGACCCCGATCGTCATTGCGAGGAGCGTAGCGCCGAAGCAATCCAGACGCCGCTCTGGATTGCCTCGCTGCGCTCGCAATGACGAGGGCGCGCGACCCTGCCGGTCCGGGCTTGACTCGCCGCCTCGTTATCGCTAATTTCTGAAATTACAGAAAGGACGGGAATGTCGCTGCTCGATCATCCGGACGCCAGGGCCTTCATCCTCCACTGGGGAGAAATGGGAACCCATTGGGGGACGAACCGGTCGGTCGCCCAGATCCACGCCTTGCTCTACCTTTCCGACCGGCCGCTGCCGGCCGACGACATCGTCGACCAGCTCAGGCTCGCCCGCTCCAACGTCTCGACCGGGTTGAAGGAGCTGCAGGGCTACGGCATCGTCCGCCGGGTCCATGTCGATGGCGATCGCCGCGACCATTTCCTCGCCGAGACCGATCTGTGGGAGATGCTGATGCGGATCGGCGCCGAGCGCAAGCGGCGCGAGATCGATCCGACCATCGCTCTGCTCGCCGAGCTCTCCGCCCGCCTCGCCAAGGACGAGTCGGCGCCGCCCCAGCTGCGCGCGCGGGTCACCCGGATGCATGAGTTCATCGCCACCCTCGCCACCTGGTACGATCAGGTGCGCGGCCTTCCCAAGCCGACCCTGGTCACCCTGATGAAGCTCGGCGGCAAGGTCGCCCGCTTCGTCTCCCCGCGCGGCAGCAAGCCCCAAGCCTAGGAGGAGCCGCCCACTTCATCGCCGACTTTTTGCGTCCATTGTTTTCTGTTTTTCCTGAACAAACCGAAGAAAGGAACGAGCCATGGTTGAGACCGCCTATGCCCTCTATCTCCTGATCTCGATCGCGATCACGATCTGGGTCGCGCACACCCTGCACAGCCATGGCGAGGTGTTCCTGATCCAATGCTTCGGCCATGACGCGGTGCTGGCCCGATCGACCAACGATCTGCTCGTGGTCGGCTTCTATCTCGTCAACATCGGCTTCATCACCCTGACCCTCAGTCTGGGCAACGAACCGACCACCTATGCCGACGCGATCCGCTTCCTCAGCTCCAAGGTCGGCCTCGCGGTGCTGGTGCTGGGCGGGATGCATTTCTTCAACATGTCGGCGATCGCCCGCTTCGGCCGCAAGGTCAACGACTGGCTGGTCGAATCCGGGCCGGCCGCGGCCGCCGCCTGAACCCCCTGGGGACGCGGGCGCCTCCCCTCTCCCCGCCCGCGTCCCGCCTTTTCGCAAAGGAGGAACGCATGCGCCCCGCTTCGTCCCCCGCGGCCGCCGCCTGCCTCGCCTCGCTGCCGGCCGGCGCGGTCTTTCTGATCAGCCTGGCGGCGGCGGACGCCTATCTGCAGATGCCGGCGCCGATCCCGATCGATCTGCCGTCGCTGCTCGGCTTGGCCGTCGCGCTGGTCCCGGCGACGATCTTCGGCGGCCTGCTCGCCTTCGCGCCCAACCTCTTCGGCAGCCTGCTGATGTCCACTCTCGCCGAGCAGCACCCGGCCGCCCGCGACCCGATCGCGTGGACCGCCGCCGGCGCGCTGGTCGGCGCCGGCATCGCGCTGGCCTGGACCGGCTTCGATGCCGAGCCGCCGATCGGCTTCGCGCTGGTGCTGACCTCGGCCGTCTGCGCGCGACTCTGCCGGGGCCAGTTCGAATGGCCGGCCGCTTGAAAGCCGTCGCCGCCTGCGCCATCTAGCGGGCGCGGACCGGGCCCCTCTGGCAGTCGTCTTTCGCGGCTGTGATGTCGGACCGCATCGAGCAGGCTCGATGCAGGCGGGGCGGTTCGCCAGGCCGGCCGGGCTTGCTCTCACCTGAGAGCAAAAGGAGCCCGACCATGAACAATCCCGCCGCAGGCATGCCCTGCCCCGTCTGCAAGCTGCCGCTGGTGATGAGCGAGCGCCAGGGCGTCGAGATCGATTATTGTCCGCAATGCCGCGGCGTCTGGCTCGACCGCGGCGAGCTCGACAAGATCCTCGAGCGCGCCGCCGCGGAAACGCAGCCCGCCGCCCCTCCCTCGCCGCGTCCCGCGCCGGGGGATTATCGCGATTACGGCGACCACCGCCGCGATCATGGCGACCACCGCCATCCTCACAAACGGCGCAAGTCCTTCTTCGAGGACCTGTTCGACTAAGCGTAGAGGTCGACCGCCTCCCAGCCGGGCATCGCCGCCTCCCGCAAGGGGGTGCGGTGGCACCCGGCGGGATCGCGCTCGAAGCAGAGCAGGGCCGACGGCTTCTCCTCGGCGAGCGCGATCATCTGCGCCGCCTCGACCGCCGCCTCCGGAGTCTCGAGCTGGGCGGCGTAGATCCGGTTCATCTCCGCCCAGCGGCCCTTGCGCGCCGCCTCGCGCCCGGCCGGCGGCGTGCCGAGCGCCTTCAGATGGACATAGTCGATCCCCGCCTCGCGCAGGCCCGCCGCGAGCACGTTCTTGGAGAAGCCGGGCTTGCGCGACATCGGCACGGCGCGGACGTCGATCACCCGCTCGACCCCCGCCTGGCGCAGCGCCGCGACCAGCTCGGGCTGGGTCGCGCCCTCATAGCCTATCGTGAAAATCCGCATGCGCGCTTCCTCAGCTGAGCCGGAATGACTATCGCAGCGGCGATGGCAACCCAAGTCCATATCATCGGCGGCGGCCTGGCGGGATCGGAAGCGGCCTGGCAGCTCGCCCGCGCGGGCGTGAAGGTGCGCCTCTCGGAGATGCGCGGCGGCGGCGAGACCACGCCCGCGCACCAAGGCGAAGGGCTCGCCGAGCTGGTCTGCTCGAACAGCTTCCGTTCCGACGATGCCGAGCATAATGCGGTCGGCCTGCTCCATGCCGAGATGCGCGCGCTCGGCTCGCTGATCATGGCCGCGGCCGATGCCCATCGGGTGCCGGCGGGGTCGGCGCTGGCCGTCGACCGCGACGGCTTCTCCGCCGAGGTGACGGCGAGACTTGCCGCGCATCCCGATATCGAGATCGTCCGCGAACGGGTCGACGCCCTCCCCCCGGCGGGGGCGACGATCGTCGCCACCGGGCCGCTGACCGCGGCGCTGCTCGCCCGGTCGATCGGCGCGGCGACCGGCGCCGATGCGCTCGCCTTCTTCGACGCGATCGCGCCGATCGTCCATCGCGACTCGATCGACATGGACGTCGCCTGGATGGCGGCGCGTTGGGACAAGGGCGGCAAGGATTACGTCAACTGCCCGATGACCAGGGAGCAATATCTCGCCTTCCGCCAGGGGCTGCTCGACGGCGACAAGACTGCGTTCAAGGAGTGGGAGAAGGACACGCCCTATTTCGAGGGCTGCATGCCGATCGAGGTGATGGCCGAGCGCGGCGAGGACACGCTCCGTTACGGGCCGATGAAGCCGGTCGGCCTCGACGATCCGAAGACCGGACGCTGGCCCTATGCGGTCGTCCAGCTCCGCCAGGACAATGCGCTCGGCACCTTGTGGAACATGGTCGGCTTCCAGACCAAGCTGAAGCATGCCGAGCAGGTCCGCCTGTTCCGCACCATCCCCGGGCTGGAAAAGGCGGAGTTCGCGCGGCTCGGCGGGCTGCACCGCAACACCTTCATCAATTCCCCGCAGCTGCTCGATTCGACGCTGCGGCTGCGCTCGGCGCCGCACATCCGCTTCGCCGGCCAGATCACCGGCTGCGAGGGCTATGTCGAATCGGCGGCGATCGGCCTCCTCGCCGGCCGCTTCGCCGCGGCCGAGCTGAGCGGCGAGGCGCTCGCGCCGCCGCCCCTCACCACGGCCCTGGGCGCGCTGCTCGGCCACATCACCGGCGGCGCCGACGCCGCCAGCTACCAGCCGATGAACGTCAATTTCGGCCTGTTCCCGCCGATCGCAGGCCGGGCGAAGAAGACCGACCGCAAGCGGCTCTACACCGAGCGGGCCAAGGCCGCCCTCGAGGCCTGGCTGGGCTCAGTCCCTCCCCACGCCATCGTGGGGAGGGGGACCAGGCGGAGCCTGGTGGAGGGGTAAATGGCGCCCGCAGGCGACGAGAATCGCCGTAATCACCGACTCCACATCCTTCATCACGTCACAGGCATTGAAACGCAGGACGCGCAGCCCCTGCCCCCGAAGCCAGATATCGCGACGTAGGTCCCGAGCCGGATTGTCCCCCATGTCATGGCGGATACCGTCCACCTCGATGACCAGCTTCGCCGCCGCGCAATAGAAATCGGCGGTGCACCGGTCGAACGGATGCTGGCAGCGAAATTTAAGCCCGCCGGGCCGAGTGCGAAGGATTTGCCATAGATAGGCTTCCGGTGGGGACAGGGAGCGCCGGAGGGCCCGCGCGCGCAGGATGGCGGAGTTTCTGTCGCATGCTCTCTTCGGCCCAGCCATCTACCCCTCCACCATGCTTCGCATGGTCCCCCTCCCCGGCAAGCCGGGGAGGAATTTGTTCAGCAGCGGCAATTGGCCTGGCGGGTCTGGGGCCTTCGGCGCGGGGCGGTGGTGGCGAACTCGGCGCGGCTCAATGAGGCGTCGTGATCGGCGTCGGCCTCGGCGAAGCGGCGGCTGGCGCTCAGCGCCCATTCCTCGAAGGCGAGGCGGCCGTCATGGTTGGCGTCGAGCCGGTCGAACGCGCGGCGGCGGGAGAGCAGGAACTCGGCCTGGGCGATCCTGCCGTCATTGTCGCGGTCCATGCGGTCGAAGCGGCGCTGCTCGCGGCTGCGCTCGTCGGCCGAGGGCGGCTGCCGGGGCGGGCTCTCCGCGGGCGTCGCCGCCGACCCGCTTTGCGCCGGCGCGTCGGGCACCGGCTCGTCATCGTTCTGGGCGAGGCCGGTCCAGATGAAGAAACCGGCCCCCGCCAGCAGCAAGGCTGCGCCGCCCCCCGCCAAGAATCGCCGCATAGCACCCTCCTTTCCCGAAAGGAGGCTAGCGCAATTCAGCGAAAACGCCAAGTCCCATGCGTCATTCACCGGTTTTGCATCATCTGCCGGTGAGCCGATGCCGCAGCATCCGCGCCATCCGCGCCGGCGCACCCTGCGCTTCCCAGGGCGCGCCGCGGGCGAGGTCGCGGGCGGCGAGCATCGCGAGCATGCCGAGCGGGCGCAGCGGCCCGGGCCAATGCGCGTCCTCCTCCTCCCTCGCCGCGGCCGCGCGCGCAGCCGCCGCTTCGCCCGGATCGGCGCTGCGCCGGGCGAGATCGACCAGCGCCCAGCGCCGGCCGGCGGCCTCGACCGGGTGCTCCGCGAGGCCGAGCAGCCGCGCCGAATGGCGGAACAGCGCCCCGCCCCGCGCCGCCGCATAATGGGCCAGCGCAGCCTCGCCGGGCGGCTCCGCGGCGAGCAGCTCCTCCCAGCCGCCGGTCATCGCCGCGAGCTCCGCGCCGGGCAGGCCGTGCGCGGCGATCGCCTGCAGCACCGGCTCCGCCGGCGGCGGCTCGCGGCAGAGCCGCTCGAGCGCCTCGCGCCACCAGGCGAGGCGGATCCGGGCGATCTCCCGCTCGCGCCCGCCGGCGAGAACCGCGCCCAGGGTGACGTCAAGACGCCAGAGGGCTTCGAGGGCGGGGCGGACGCGGGCCGGGACGTAGGCCAGGGCGAGGCGGCGGTCGGCATCGAGATCGCCGCTCAGCGGTACAGGACCTTCTTGGCCGCGGCGACGACGTCGTCGACCTTGATCAGGGCGAGCTTCTCGAGATTGGCGGCATAGGGCAAGGGCACGTCCTCGTCGGTGACCCGGAGCACCGGAGCGTCGAGATCGTCGAACCCCTCCGCCATCGCCAGCGCGATCAATTCGGCCGAGATCGAGCAGACCGGCCAGCCTTCCTCGACGCAGACCATGCGGTTGGTCTTGGCGAGGCTGGCGAGGACGGTGGCCTTGTCGAGCGGGCGCAGCGTGCGCAGGTCGATCACCTCGGCCTCGATCCCCTCCCCGGCGAGCTTGCCGGCGGCGTCGAGGGCGACGCCGACGCCGATCGAGTAGGAGACCAGGGTGACGTCGCCGCCCTCGCGCACCACCCGCGCCTTGCCGATCGGCAGGGTGTAATCGTCGAGCTTGGGGACATCGAAGCTCTGGCCGTAAAGCAATTCATTTTCGAGGAATACGACCGGGTCCTCAGACTGGATCGCAGCTTTGAGCAGGCCCTTGGCGTCGGCCGCGGAATAAGGCGCGATCACCACCAGGCCGGGGACGGCGGCATACCAGGGCGCGTAATTCTGGCTGTGCTGGGCGGCGACCCGGCTGGCGGCGCCGTTGGGGCCGCGGAAAACGATCGGGCAGCGCATCTGCCCGCCCGACATATAATTGGTCTTCGCCGCGGAATTGATAATATGATCAATCGCTTGCATGGCGAAGTTGAAAGTCATGAACTCGATCACCGGGCGAAGGCCGCCCATCGCCGCGCCGGTGCCGACGCCGGCAAAGCCATATTCGGTGATCGGCGTGTCGATCACGCGCCTGTCGCCGAACTCCTCGAGCAGCCCCTGGGTGACCTTGTAGGCGCCCTGATATTCGGCGACCTCCTCGCCCATCACGAAGACGCGCGGATCCTTGCGCATCTCCTCGGCCATCGCGTCGCGCAGCGCCTCGCGTACCGTCGTCTTCACCATCTCGGTGCCGGCCGGAACGTCGGGCTCGACCGCGAGGCTGGCCGGCGGGGCCTTTTCGGGCTTCGGCGCGGCCGCGACCGGAGCCGGCGCCTCCTCCTTTTCCTCGACCGGCGCGGGCGCCGCGGCCTCGCCTTCGCCCGAGAGCAAGGCGATGACGGTGCCGACCTTGACCCCGTCGCTGCCGTCCGGGACGAGGATCTTCTCGATGCTGCCCTCGTCGACCGCCTCGAACTCCATCGTCGCCTTGTCGGTCTCGATCTCGGCGAGGATGTCGCCGGCGGCGACCGTATCGCCCTCCTTGACCAGCCATTTGGCCAGCGTCCCCTCCTCCATGGTCGGCGACAAAGCGGGCATTTTCAGTTCGATCGGCATGCATCAACCTCAATGTTCTCCCGCGAAAGCGGGAGTCCAGTGGGAGTTTGGGCTGGGCTCCTGCTTTCGCAGGAGCACATGTTTGGTTTGCGCAGGTGCGCGGCGGCCATCAATAGCTCCCCACCAGCACGTCGGTGTAGAGCTCGGCCGGGTCGGGCTCGGGGGCCTGCTCGGCGAAGTCGGCGGCTTCGACGACGATCCTCTTGATCTCGGTGTCGATCGCCTTCAGGTCCTCCTCCTTCGCCCCCGCCTGCTCGAGCTCGCGCTTCACCGCCTCGATCGGGTCGGACTTGTCGCGGACCGCCTGGACCTCCTCCCGGGAACGGTATTTGGCCGGGTCGGACATCGAATGGCCGCGATAGCGGTAGGTCTTCAATTCGAGCAGGATCGGCCCCTTGCCGGCGCGCACCCAGGCGAGCGCGGTCTCGGCGGCGCCGCGCACGGCGAGCACGTCCATGCCGTCGACCTGCAAGCCCGAGATGCGGAACGATTCGCCGCGCTTGTAGAGCTGGTCCTCGGCCGAGGAGCGGTTGACGCTGGTGCCCATCGCATATTGGTTGTTCTCGATCACGAAGATGATCGGCAGCTTCCACAGCTCGGCCATGTTGAACGATTCGTAGACCTGGCCCTGGTTGGCGGCGCCGTCGCCGAAATAAGCGAGGCAGACGCCGCCGTCGTCCGCATATTTGTGGCCGAAGGCGAGGCCGGTGCCGAGGCTCACCTGGGCGCCGACGATGCCGTGGCCGCCGTAGAATTTATGCTCGGTCGAGAACATGTGCATCGAGCCGCCCTTGCCGCGGCTGATCCCCGCCTCGCGCCCGGTCAGCTCGGCCATGATCAGCTTGGGATCGATGCCGTAGGCGAGCATGTGGCCATGGTCGCGATAGCCGGTGATGACGCTGTCTTTGCCCGGCTCGAGCGCCGATTGCAGGCCGACCGCGACCGCCTCCTGGCCGATATAGAGGTGGCAGAAGCCGCCGATCAGGCCGAGCCCGTAAAGCTGGCCGGCGCGCTCCTCGAAGCGGCGGATCAGGAGCATCTGCTTGTAGAAATCGAGCAGCTCGTCCTTGCCGGCCTTGTACCTTTTCGGCTCGGGCGGGCGCTCGCGATTGGGCGTGGCTGGCGGCGGCGCGGTGTCTTTGCCCTTTTGGGCGCGCTTCGGCGTGGCTGCCTTGGCCATGAACGGCCCTCTCCCGAAGTTGAAAAGCTGCGGCTCTATGGCGGCAAACGCGGGAGCGCGCAACATGGCGCCGCGCGCCTCGCGGCGCTGCTGCCGCTCAAGCCGCTGGCGCTCCCGCTCGAGCCGAAGCAGCGTTCTCGCCGAATAAGGCGACCGGCGATGGAGCGCAGCGGCGCGGGGCGCCGATGTTGACGGCGAAGTTGAATGAAGTTGAGGATATGCAGGAGCGGGCGCCGGCCCCTGCCCCGCCCCCTGCGCGGCAGCGAAAGTTGACGGCGCCGCCGAAGTTGACAGAGGCGCGGAAGTTGACAGCGGAGAAGCGCCGCCGAGCGCGGCGTCCCAGGCCTGCCGGAAGCCGGCGGCGGCGGGATGGCGGTAGAGCCGGTAGGCGCTTTCGCGCGACCGGCCGATCCGGCGGCAGGATTCGACCACGCAGCGGGTGCGGCGCAATTCGGCGACGAAGGCCGCCTGCAGATGCGGGGTCCAGCCGTCGCGGCGATAGCGCAGCGGCACCGGCGCGAAGCCGGGCTCGGGCGGCGACTCGGGCGCGTGGATCGGGGGCAGACCGGTCATCCCGGGATTAGAACATAAAAGGAACAAAAGTAAAGGGAGAGGACTCCCAAACCCCGTCATTCCAGCGAAAGCCGCAATCTTTTTCTCCTTCGCGTCTTCGCGAAGAAGGAAGGCGGAAATGGGATTCCGGCCTTCGCTGGAATGACGGCAGCCTTAACAGGGGACTGTCCCCTGTCCGGTCAGGGCTGCGCGGGAGCCGAGGCCGGGCGCGCGCGGGGCGCCTCGTCCATCGGGATGATCACCTCGTCGGGGCGGACGACGCCGAGATCGCGGCGGACCAGCTCGTCGGCGAGGTCGGGATCGACATGGGCGGGATCGAGCAGGCGGGCGCGGTGGGCGAGCCGCGCCCGCTCGGCCTCGAGCTGGGCGAGCCGGGCGCCCTGGGCGGCCTTGGCGCGGCGATAATCGCCCCACGCCATGACCCCGTTCTCGCCGATGATCGCGGCGCCGAGGAAATAGGCGATGACGAGCATGCCCGCGGCCGGCCAGGCCGCGCGCCGGATCAGCACCAATGGATTGCGCCCCGCCGTCATCGCGCCGTCACAGAATCAGCAATTCGGCGGGGAATCAAGCGTTTTGAGCCGGAAGCAGTGAAAATACGCTAGATCGAGGGATCGGCGAGTCGAGCCGTTGATCCTTCGATACGTCCTTCGATACGTCCTTCGATACGCCGTTTCGACAGGCTCAACGGCTACTCAGGATGAGCGGTCAGGAGAGTTTCCGCTCATCCTGAGTAGGGACTGAGCCTGGCGAAGGCCCGTATCGAAGGACCTCCCGCCCCGGATAAACGGCCGCGTCCCCGAGCTCCTCCTCTATGCGGAGCAGCCGGTTGTACTTGGCGGTGCGGTCCGAGCGGGCGAGGCTGCCGGTCTTGATCTGGCCGCAATTGGTGGCGACGGCGAGGTCGGCGATGGTGGTGTCCTCGGTCTCGCCCGAGCGGTGCGACATCACCGCGCTGTAGCCGGCATTGCGCGCGACCTGGATCGCTTCGAGCGTCTCGGTGAGGGTGCCGATCTGGTTGACCTTGATCAGGATCGAATTGGCGAGGCCGCGCTCGATCCCCATCGCCAGCCGCTCCTTGTTGGTGACGAACAGATCGTCGCCGACCAGCTGGACGCGAGTCCCGAGCCGGTCGGTGAGCAGCTTCCATCCTTCGAGATCGTCCTCGGCCATGCCGTCCTCGATCGAGGCGATCGGATAGGCTTCGGCGAGCTCGGCGAGATAGGCCGCCATCTCCTGCGGGGTGAGGGTCGCCCCCTCCCCGTCCATCTGGTAGGCGCCGTCCCTGAAGAATTCGGTGGCGGCGCAATCGAGGGCGAGGACGACGTCGCCGCCCGGCGTGTAGCCGGCCCGCTCGATCGAGCGCATGATGAAGTTGAGCGCGTCGTGGGCCGAGCCGAGATCGGGGGCGAAGCCGCCCTCGTCGCCGACCGCGGTCGACAGGCCGGCCTCGGCGAGGCCCTTCCTCAGCGTGTGGAAGATCTCGGCGCCGCAGCGCAGGCCTTCGGCGAAGGTGGGCGCGCCGACCGGCATCACCATGAACTCCTGGAAATCGATCCGGTTGTCGGCATGGGCGCCGCCGTTCAGGATGTTCATCATCGGCACCGGCAGGGTGCGCGCGCCGGCGCCGCCGACCGAGCGGTAGAGCGGCACGCCCTGCGCCGCCGCGGCCGCCCTGGCGCAGGCGAGGCTGACGCCGAGGATCGCGTTGGCGCCGAGGCGCGCCTTGTTGGCGGTGCCGTCGAGCACGATCAGGGCCGAGTCGAGGCCGGCCTGGTCCTCGGCCGCCCGGCCGGCGACGGCAGCGGCGATTTCGCCGTTGACCGCCGCCACCGCCTGCGCAACGCCCCTGCCGAGCCAGCGGCCGGGATCGCCGTCGCGCTTCTCGACCGCCTCGTGGGCGCCGGTCGAGGCGCCCGAAGGCACCGCCGCCCGGCCGCAGCTGCCGTCATCGAGCCGGACGTCGACCTCGACCGTCGGATTGCCGCGGCTGTCGAGGATCTGGCGGGCGTGGACATGGGCGATGGCGGTCATCTTGTTACGGCCTCGTGATGAACTATGTAGGGAATAAGGGCGCGAATATCGGCGCAGCGCGGCGCTTGCAACTTTCCGACGACAGCGGCGGAACGGCGCCGCGCGGCAGGTGTTTGAAAGGGCGAACAGGGTTTCGTTCGCAACAGTGGAGATTACGACCATGGCCCCCCGTCAGCCCGCATTGCCCGAAGGCACCGATCATGTCGTCCGCGGCGCATCCGCCGAAGGCAGCGAGGCCGGCACCGGCTTCGTCGCCAGGGCCGGCCGCAGCGGCGGCGCGGGCACCGACCGGCTGGTCAGCCAGGTCAAGGACCAGGTGACCAGCCTGCGCGGCCAGGCGGCCGAGCGGGTCCGCGGCTATGCCGACGAAGGCAAGGGCAAGGTCACCGGGCTGCTCGAGGATTTCAGCGAGGTGATCAACGACGCGGCCAAGTCGGTCGATGAGCGGCTCGGCGAGGATTATGGCGATTACGCCCACCGCGCCGCCGACGCCGTCGCCGGCTTTGCCGGCCGGATCCGCGGCAAGAGCGTCGACGACATCCTCGACGACACCAGGGACTTCGTGCGCAAGAGCCCGGCGGTGGCGATCGGCATCGCCGCGGTCGCCGGCTTCGCCCTGATCCGGGTGATCAAGGCGGGGCTCGACGACGGCCGCGGCCGCGAGGGCTGAGCTTGGACGCCGGGGGCGAGGACCGCCAAGAGGAATCGATCGGCGACCTGATCGGCCGGCTGGTCGACGACGGCCGCTCCTATGCGGAAGCCGAGCTCAGGCTCGTCAAGGCGATCGCCGAATATCGGGCGCAGCGCGCCGGCCGGGCGCTGGCGCTGCTCGCCGCGGGCGCGGTCCTGCTGCTCTCCGCGGTGACCGCCTTGGTGCTCGGCGCGGTGATCGAGCTTGCCCGGCTGATGAGCCCGATCCTCGCCGGCCTGCTGGTCGCGGCCCTGCTCGCGGCGACGGCTTACCTGCTGATCCGCCTCGGCACGGCCGGCCTTAAGGGGCTCGCCCGCGACGAGGCCGAGCAGCAGGCGATCGACCGGGGCGGCGGGCAATGAGCGGCCCGGCCGGGATCGAGCAGGCGAAGCGCGAGGCGGTCCGCGCCAAAGAGCGTTTCGAGCGCACCCTGGCCGCGGTCCAGGAGCGGCTCAGCCCCGGCAATCTCGCCGGCGAGGCGTGGGACGGGGTCAAGGACAAGAGCGCCGATCTCGCCGAGGGCGCGCTGCAGGCGGTGAAGAGCCGGCCCAAGGCGGTCTCGCTGGCGGTCGGGGCGCTGGCCGTGTTTCTCGCCCGCCAGCCGCTGAAACGCGCGGTGAGCCGCCTCATATCGGGAGAGGGGGAAGGCAACGAAGACGAGGGCGCGGAGTTGAGCGTCACGTGAAGGAGCGAGCTGATGGCTTCCAATGACAATCGTCCGGTCCGCGATCGTGCCGCCGAGGCCTTCGAGGCGGCGCGCGAGCGCACCAATTCGGCCTATGAGGCGGCGCGCGAGCGGGCGACCTCGGTGACCCGCCAGGCGAGCGAGCAGCTCGCCGTCTATCCGGCCGCGGCGGTGATCGGCGGCTTCGCGCTGGGCGCGCTCGCCGCCGCTCTGCTGCCGCGCAGCGAAGGCGAGCAGAAGCTGCTCGGCAAGCCCGGCCGCCGGCTCGCCGATGCGGCGCGCGAGACGGCCCAGAAGGGCATCGACGCGGGCAAGAGCCAGATCGGGGAGATTCGCGCGAGGGCGGCGCAGAAGGTCGGCGAGGCGGTCGTCGACGCGGTCGGCGGCAAGGCCTAGGGGACAGTCACAAGTGACTGTCCCCAGCAGGCTGCATTTCGTCTTCGGCGGCCGGGTCAGCGACCCGCGCGGGCTCGATTTCGACCTCGACACGGTCGAGATGGTCGGCCTCTATCCCGATTATGCGAGCGCGCTCGACGCCTGGCGCGGCAAGGCCCAGCGCACCGTCGACGACGCCGAGATGAAATATGTCGTCGTCCACCTCCACCGCCTGCTCGAGCCCGACGCGCAACCCTGACCAGCCGTCAGGCCTTGCGGTAGCGGAACTTCAAGAGCGGGATGGCGAGGATGAGGCCGGGGACGAAGCCGCCGATATGGGCGGCGACGGCGATCTTCATCGCCGGCCCGGTGCCGGGCACGAAGCCGCCGCTGACGATCAGCCCGATCAGGAGGTTGAGCCCGATCCAGGCGGCGAGCAGCCACAAAGCGTTGAGCGCCAGCGACAGGCGCCGGCCGCCGATCCTCACCTTGTTCTTGCCGAACAGCACCGCATAGGCGCCGAGCACCGCCGAGATCGCGCCGCTGGCGCCGACCATCGGCGCCAGCGCCTGGGGATCGGCGAGATATTGCGCGGCGGCCGCGGCATAGGCGCCGGCGACGTAGAGCAAAGCGGTCGCGGCGGCGCCGAGCACCCATTCGACGTGGCGGCCGCAGAACACCAGGATCAGCAGGTTGAAGGCGAGATGGAGCAAGCCGGCATGGACCAGGGTCGCGGTCAGCGGGCTCAGCCAGAACGGCGCGTGCGCGACCTCGCCGCCGCCGGCGAAGCGGGAGGGCACGAAGCCGCCCCAGCCTTCCGCCCAGTCCTGCAGGCCGAGCAGGTTGGCGAGCAGCCAGGCGGCCGCGGTCAGCGCCGCGAGGGCGAGGGTGAGGCGGGCCTGGGCCCAGCTTGCCGGCGGCTGCATCCGCGCCCCTAGGGCCCGCACTCGGGACCGGAGGTGGCCGGGATCGGCCGGAGAAGCCGGCTGGGAAGGAGAATGGGGCTGCGCCGTCCCCCGGACGGCGCGATTGGAGCCCCATTCTGGTCGAAGGGCGGGTCAGGATACCCGTCCGAGGCACTCGACGCCCCCAGCCGGCTTCTCCGGCCGACCGCGGAGCGGCAGGTTGTCCTTTGCTGCCCGGACGGCGCCGCAGCGTCGGTCACGATGCGTTTAGCATCGCTCCCTCCTCGCTCCTTGCCGGACAACAAATGCCAACCTGTCACGACCGCCTCCGGCCCCGAGTGCGGACCCTATCGGAACTCGATCTTGCGGATCTCGTAATATTTGTCGCCGGACGGGGCCGAGAATTCGACCTCCTCGCCCTTCATCCGCCCGATCAGCGCCCGGCCGAGCGGCGAGGCGTAGCTGATCCGCCCCGATTTGGCGTCGGCCTCGGTCTCGCCGACGATCTGATATTTGATCTTGTTGTCGTTCTCGTCGAGCAGATGGACGGTGGCGCCGAAGATCACCTTGTCGCCGGACAGCGTCTTGGGATCGATCACCATCGCCCGGCTGATCCGGTCCTCGAGATCGGCGATCTGCGATTCGACCTGGCCCTGCCGCTCCTTGGCGGCGTGATATTCGGCGTTCTCGGAAAGATCGCCATGGCCGCGCGCTTCCTCGATCGCGTCGATGATCGCCGGCCGCTCGACCGTCTTCAGGTGCCGGACGTCGGTCTGGAGCTTCTCGTAGCCCTCGGCCAGCATCGGCAGCTTGTCGACCGTTGCCATTTCACAAGTGCCTTTCGTCAAAACATAGTCAAAACCTGGTGAGCGGACGCTGCCCGGGCAGCGCCTGATCTCGGCCTAGATTGTGCGGGATCATGCTCTGGAGGCGGAATAATAGTCCTGGAGCGAGCGTACTTCAAGGCTTTGCGCCTTCATCACCGCGATTGCCCGCGCCACCGCCGCCGACGAGGCCGCGGTGGTGAAATAGGGAATTTTCTGGGTCACCGCCGAGGCCCGGATCGAGGCCGAATCCTTGTGGCTCTGCCAGCCCTCGGTGGTGTTGAAGATGATGTCGACGCCGCCGTCCTTGAGCCGGTCGACGATGTGCGGCCGCCCCTGCGCGACCTTGTTGATCCGGGCGACGTCGAGCCCGCACCGCTGCAGATAGTCGGCGGTGCCGCCGGTCGCGATGGCGGTGAAGCCGAGGCCGATCAGCGCCTCCACCGCCGGCAGGACGATCGGCTTGTCGCTGTCCTTGACCGAGACGAACAGCGTCCCCGAGCCCGGCAGATCGAGCCCGGCGCCCTGTTGCGACTTCAGGAAGGCTGTGGGGAAATCGCCTGCAATCCCCATCACTTCGCCGGTGGACTTCATCTCCGGGGAGAGCACGGGATCGATCCCCGGGAAGCGCGCGAACGGAAACACCGCCTCCTTGACCGCGATATAGGCGACGTCGCGCGGGATCGGCGGCAGATCGGCCAATTTCTCGCCCGCCATCACCCGCGCCGCGAGCTTGGCGACCGGCACCCCGATCGCCTTGGCGACGAACGGCACGGTGCGGCTGGCGCGCGGATTGACCTCGATCAGGTAGACGATGTCGTCGCGGACCGCGAACTGGACGTTCATCAGCCCGACCACGCCCAGCGCCCTGGCCAGCATTTCGGCCTGGCGCTCGATCTCGCCGATCACCTCGGCCTTCAGGCTGTAGGGCGGCAGCGAGCAGGCGCTGTCGCCCGAATGGACGCCGGCTTCCTCGATATGCTGCATGACGCCGGCGACGACGACGTCGGTGCCGTCGCAAATCGCGTCGACATCGACCTCGATCGCGTCCCTCAGATACTGGTCGATCAGCACCGGGCTGTCGCCCGACACCTTGACCGCGGTGTGGATGTAATCGTCGAGCTGCTCGGGCGAATCGACGATCTCCATCGCCCGCCCGCCGAGCACGTAGGAGGGCCGGGTCAGCACCGGATAGCCGATCCGCGCCGCGACCTTGATCGCCTCGTCGCGGCTGCGCGCGATGCCGTTGGCGGGCTGGCGGAGGCCGAGCCGGTCGACCAGCCCGGCGAAGCGCTCGCGGTCCTCGGCAAGGTCGATCGCGTCGGGCGAGGTGCCGAGGATGGGGATGCCTTCCTTCGCCAGCGCCGCGGCGAGCTTCAGCGGCGTCTGGCCGCCGAACTGGACGATGACCCCGGCCAGGGTGCCGCGCGAGCCCTCGACATGGAGGATCTCGAGCACGTCCTCGACGGTCAGCGGCTCGAAATAGAGCCGGTCCGAAGTGTCGTAATCGGTCGATACGGTCTCCGGATTGCAATTGACCATGATCGTCTCATACCCGGCCTCCTTGAGCGCATAAGCGGCGTGGACGCAGCAATAGTCGAACTCGATCCCCTGCCCGATCCGGTTCGGGCCGCCGCCGAGGATGACGATCTTGCTGGCGTCCGAGGGCTGGCTCTCGTCCTCGGGCGCGCCGAAGCTCGGCGCCTCGTAGGTGGAATACATGTAGGGCGTCTTCGCCTCGAACTCGGCGGCGCAGGTGTCGATCCGCTTGAACACCGGCCGCACCCCGAGCCGGTGGCGAAGCGCGCGCACCTCCTCCTCGGTGGTGGCGCCGATCATCGCCTTGACCGCGTCGTGGAGCAGGCCGGAGGAGCGCGCCCGTGTCTTCACCCCTTCGCCCGCGACATGGGCCGATTTGAGGTTCAATTCGGCCAGCCGGCGGTCGGAGAAGCCCATCGCCTTCAGCCGCCGCAAGGCCTCGGCGTCGCGGGGCAGGCCGCGCCGGCAGATCGCCTCCTCCTCGGCGACGAGCTCGGCGATGCGCTCGAGGAACCAGGGATCGTAGCGGGTGATCGCCTGGACCTCGGCGACGGCGAGGCCCTCGCGCAGGGCCTGGGCCGCGACCAGCAGCCGGTCCGGGCTCGGCAGAGCGAGCGCCGCCTCGATCTCCTCCTTCGACGCGCCGTAGAGCTCGCGGACGCCGTCGAGGCCGATCAGCCCGGTCTCCAGCCCGCGCAGCGCTTTCTGCAGGCTCTCGTGGAACGAGCGGCCGATCGCCATCACCTCGCCGACCGACTTCATCGAGGTCGAAAGCAAAGCCTCGCTGCCCTTGAACTTCTCGAAGGCGAAGCGCGGGATCTTGGTGACGACATAGTCGATGGTCGGCTCGAAGCTGGCGGGCGTGACGCCGGTGATGTCGTTGCCGATCTCGTCGAGCGTGTAGCCGATCGCGAGCTTGGCGGCGACCTTGGCGATCGGGAAGCCGGTCGCCTTGGAGGCGAGCGCCGAGCTGCGGCTGACGCGCGGGTTCATCTCGATGACGACGAGCCGGCCATCGTTCGGATTGACTGCGAACTGCACGTTGGAACCGCCTGTTTCGACGCCGATTTCACGAAGCACCGCGATCGAGGCATTGCGCAGGATCTGATATTCCTTGTCGGTCAGGGTCAAAGCCGGCGCGACCGTGATCGAATCGCCGGTGTGGATGCCCATCGGATCGACATTCTCGATTCCGCAGATGATGATCGCATTGTCGGCGCGGTCGCGGACCACCTCCATCTCATATTCCTTCCAGCCGAGCACCGATTCCTCGATCAGCACTTCATGGGTGGGGCTGGCTTCGAGGCCGCCGCGGACGATCTCGGCGAACTCGCTCTGGTTGTAGGCGATGCCGCCGCCGGTGCCGCCGAGGGTGAAGCTCGGCCGGATGATCGCCGGCAGGCCGACCTGATCGAGCGCCGCCATGGCGTCATCGAGCGAATGGGCGATCGCCGAGCGCGGGCTGGCGAGGCCGATCCGGTCCATCGCCTCGCGGAATTTGAGCCGGTCCTCGGCCTTCTCGATCGCCGCCGCGTCGGCGCCGATCAGCTGGACGCCATATTTGTCGAGAGTGCCGTCCTTCCACAGCGCCAGCGCGGTATTGAGCGCAGTCTGCCCGCCCATCGTCGGCAGCAGCGCGTCGGGCCGCTCCTTCTCGATGATCGCAGCGACATAAGCGGGCGTGATCGGCTCGACATAGGTGGCGTCCGCAAGCTCCGGGTCGGTCATGATCGTCGCCGGATTGCTGTTGACGACGACGACCCGATACCCCTCCTCCTTCAGCGCCTTGACCGCCTGCGAGCCCGAATAATCGAACTCGGCGGCCTGGCCGATGACGATCGGGCCGGCGCCGATGATGAGGATCGAAGAGATGTCGGTGCGGCGAGGCATCAGAATACAATGCCCAGTAGGCCCAAGAGGGCGCTGAGAAGGAGAACCAGCCCGGTCTGTATGACTAACTTCCATCCATCGTCCAGGCTAGACTCCAGCGCCCGCTTAAACGGATTGATGACTAAATAGCGGATTAGGCGGACCGAAGCCGCGACAGTGCGATCACGGCACCGTTTTAGGAACTCGACGCCGGTCCGGGCATGGACCGCTATTTCAACCATTTCGGGCTCGTTGGAGCCTTCAATAGCCGGAAGAGATTCTTCCAGCTTCTCAATCGACTCGTTTAGGTTTCTGCTATTATGATCAAATTGCACATCACGATCAGAAGCAGGTGCCAGCTGAGCTTCGAGAGATTCCATCTCGGTCGGCTCTTCGCTCGCCCTGGCGACGGCATCGTCATATCCAACCCCTTTGGCGGGTTCAGCCTCTTCCAAGCGAAAGATGCCCACGCCCTCGTCCATCAACCTCTCAGCTTCACGGAGACCCCGGGCTGTCAGGCGAAGTGGTTGGCTACGTTCATCCCCGATCGTGCCTTTGCCGTAGATAAGGCCCCTGCTCCCGAACTCGTCGACCAGTTGGTAGACCCAGCCTTCCCTCCAACGCAGCGGGTAGTGATCGAGCATATGGGCGGACGAAAACGTCGTGTTCGGGGTCAGCTCTGATTCGCGATAAAGTGCCACGAGCATTTCGTCCGCAAATTCCGAGAATCTCATCGAGCCTTCCCCAAAGCGCCGACAAACTTGCCGAACAGATAGGCGCTGTCCTGCGGTCCCGGGCTCGCCTCGGGATGGTATTGCACGCTGAACGCCGGCCGGTCGGTGAGCTCGAGGCCGCAGAGGCTGCCGTCGAACAGGCTGATGTGGGTGGGCCGCGCATTGTCCGGGAGGCTGTCGGCCTCGACCGCGAAGCCGTGGTTCATGCTGGTGATCTCGACTCGGCCGTCGGCGAGGCGCTTGACCGGGTGGTTGGCGCCGCGATGGCCCTGGTGCATCTTTGTCGTTCGCGCCCCTACGGCCAGCCCGAGCAATTGGTGGCCGAGGCAGATGCCGAACAGGGGCTTGCCCGTCTCCAGCAGCTTTTGGATCACCGGCACCGCATATTCCCCCGTCGCGGCGGGGTCGCCGGGGCCGTTGGAGAGGAAGATGCCGTCGGGGGCGTGCGCCATCACATCCTCGAACGTCGCCGTCGCCGGCAGGACGGTGACCCGGGCGCCGGCCTCGGCGAGGTTCCTGAAGATGTTGCGCTTGGAGCCGTAGTCGATGGCGACGACGTGGGGCAGCGCCTCCTCGTGCGCGCGCTCCTCATAGCCTTCGCCGAGCCGCCATTTGCCGCCGGCCCAGCGATACATCTGCCGGCACGAAACCTCCCTGGCGAGGTCCATGCCCTCGAGGCCGGGCCAGGCGCGCGCCCTGGCGAGCAGCGCCGCGACGTCGAACCTGCCGTCCTCGCGATAGGCGATGACGCCGTTCGGCGCGCCGCCGGTGCGGATCTTGCGGGTCAGCGCCCTGGTGTCGACGCCGGCAAGGCCGATGCGGCCGTTGGCGCGCAGCCAATCGGCGAAGCCCTGGACGGCGCGAAAGTTGCTCGGCGCGGTGACGTCCTCGCGCACCACGCAGCCCAAAGCGAACGGATTGTCCGCCTCCAGATCCTCGTAATTGGCGCCGACATTGCCGATGTGAGGGAAGGTGAAGGCGACGATCTGGGCGGCGTAAGAGGGATCGGTCATGATCTCCTGATAGCCGGTCATCGCGGTGTTGAAGCAGACCTCGCCCACCGCCTCCCCTTCGGCGCCGAAGCCGCGGCCCCAGAGCGCCGAGCCGTCGGCCAGCACCAGCACGGCCGTTGCCCCTTCAGGCGCAGGTCTGGAGGTGGCGTCAGCCATGGCGGCGGGCATCCTTCTCGTGCGGCGGCGATGTCGCTAAGGCTCGACCGCTAGAGAGGCGCCGCATCATCGTCAATCTGTTAAAAGACCAAGCGCCCGGCTATGCTGATGGTTTCCCGCCGAACGTCCCGAGAGCCATGATTCGCGATCAGATCAAGACGGCGCTGACCGGCGCCATGAAGGCCGGCGACAAGCCGCGCACCGGCACGCTTCGGCTCGTCCAGGCGGCGCTCAAGAACCGCGACATCGAGCTGCGCGGCGCCGCCGATCCGCCCGCCGACGACGTCCTCGTCACCGAGGTGCTGCAGAAGATGGTCAAGCAGCGCCGCGAATCGATCGCGATGTACGAGAAAGGCGGCCGCGCCGAGCTCGCCGCCGCGGAAGCCGCCGAGATCGCGGTGATCGAGGAATTCCTGCCGCGGCAGATGAGCGAGGCGGAGCTGGCCGCGGCGGTCGGGAAGATCGTCGCCGAGACGGGCGCCGCGAGCGTGAAGGATATGGGGCGGGTGATGGCGCTGTTCCGGGAGCGGCATGCCGGCCAGGCCGACATGGCCAAGGCGAGCGCGGCGGTGAAGGCGCGGCTGTCGTGATGAGCGCGAGGCCAGGCTTCGTTCGTCCCGAGCGAAGTCGAGGGGCGCTGGCACGGCGATGATGCAATTCTGGGTCTATATCCTTCGCTGCCGGGACGGCTCCTATTATACCGGACACACCGATGATCTCGACAAACGATTGGCGGAGCACGAGCAGGGGTTGGCGGCCGACTGGACGCGAAGGCGCCGGCCGGTGCAGCTCGTCTGGTGCGATTGGGCGGGCAGCCGCTACGAAGCCTTGGCGTTCGAGCGGCGCGTCAAGAACTGGTCGCGCGCCAAGAAGGAGGCCCTGATCGCGGGCGATTGGGAGCGGGTCGGCTATTTCGCCCGGCCGCCTCACGAGCGCCCCTCGACTACGCTCGGGACGAACGAAACCGGGGCTTGCACGAAATGACGTTGAGCCCAGCCTTTCTCGACGAGCTTCGCGAGCGAACGATGCTCTCCGCGCTGATCGGCCGGACGGTCAAGCTGCAGCGGGCCGGGCGCGAGTGGAAGGCCTGCTGCCCGTTCCACAACGAGAAGACTCCGAGCTTCACCGTCAACGACGAGAAGGGCTTCTACCACTGCTTCGGCTGCGGGGCGCACGGCGACGCGATCAGCTGGCTGACCGAGGCGCGCGGGCTCGCCTTCATGGACGCGGTCAAGGAGCTCGCCGACCAGGCGGGGATGGCGGTGCCGGCGCCCGACCCCAGGGCGCAGGAGCGGGCCGAGCGGGCGGCGGGCCTTTACGAGGTGATGGAGGCGGCCGCTTCCTGGTTCGCCGAGCAGCTCGACGGCGTCGAGGGCGGCGCGGCGCGGGCCTATCTCGAGCAACGGGGAATCGGCGAGGCGACCCGGCGCCGGTTCGGCTTCGGGCTGGCGCCCGATTCGCGCGGCAAGCTGAAGGCCGCGCTCAAGCGGTTCGGCAACGACAAGCTGATCGAGGCCGGCCTGCTCATCGCCCCGGAGGAGGAGGAGAGGGAGCCGTACGACCGCTTCCGCGCCCGGCTGACCTTCCCGATCCGCGACCCGCGCGGGCGCTGCATCGCGTTCAGCGCGCGCATCCTCGGCCCCGGCGAGCCCAAATATCTCAATTCGCCCGACACGCCCCTGTTCGACAAGGGCCGGATCCTGTTCAACATCGACAAGGCCGGGCCGGCCAGCCGCTCCGGCCGGCGGGTGATCGTCGTCGAAGGCCAGATGGACGTCGTCGCGCTCGATCAGGCGGGCATCGCCGAGGCGGTCGCGCCGCTGGGGACGGCGCTGACGGAAGGCCAGCTCGGCCTGCTCTGGAAGCTGTCGCCCACGCCCATCATCTGCTTCGACGGCGATGCCGCCGGGCAGAAGGCGGCGGTGCGCGCGGCCTTGCGGGCGCTGCCCGGGATCGGCCCGGAACGCTCGCTGGGCTTCGTCACCCTGCCGGCGGGGCAGGACCCGGACGATCTCGTTCGCGCCGGCGGGCGGGCGGCGCTCGACGCCCTGCTCGCGTCGCCCGAGCCGCTCGTCGAGCGGCTGTGGCGGCACGAGCGCGAGGCCGAGCCGCTCGCCACGCCCGAGCAGCGCGCCGGGCTGAGGCGGCGGCTGATGGACCATGTCGGGGCGATCGCCGACGGCCACGTCCGCGACCAGTATCGCGCCGAATTCCTCAGGCGCTACGACGCGCTGACCCCCGCGCGCCCGCCGTGGCGGCCCGGCGCCGGCGGCCGCTTCGTGCCGCCGCCGAGGCCCGCCTCGGCCGAGGCCAAGGCGGTCGGCCGCACCGGCCTGAGCCTCGATCTCGCCCGCGCCGTGCTCCAGGGCCTGGTCCGCTTCCCGGCGCTGATCGGCCAGCATGCCGAAGCGATCGCCGCGGTGCCGATCGCCGAGCCCGGCACGGCGCGGATCCGCGACCTGCTGCTCGAATCGGCAATGACTCACGGTGAGCTTGATCCCGAGGCCCTCAATACCATATTGGCCGGGCGTGGCGGGGCGCCTTTGCTGGAGGAGCTCGGCCGCAAGCGAAGCTTGGGGTTCTCCTTCACCCGCCGCGAGGCCGAGCCGGAACGTGCCCGGCGCGATCTCGTTCTGGCGATCGAGACGCTGGCGGCACGGCCGGGGCTGGACGCGGCGCTGGCGGCGGCGACGGCGCGGCTGAAGGACGAAGGCGACGAGAATGCCTTCCGCGAGCAGCAACGGCTCCGGGCGGCGCGCGACGAAGCCGACAAGGAGCTGGCGACATTGTTCGAGGCCGAAGGGGACTAAGGCCACGGACCAGATACAAGGCTGTTAGATGGCGAAGACCAACACCGCGGAAACCGAAGAGAAGCCCGAGACCGGCGATGCGCCGCTCATCGACCTCAACGAAGCGGCGATCAAGAAGCTGACGGCCCGCGCCAAAAAGCGCGGCTACATCACCTATGATGAATTGAACGACGCGCTGCCGCAGGACCAGATGTCCTCCGAGCAGATCGAGGATGTGATGTCGGCTTTTTCGGAGATGGGGATCAACATCGTCGAGAATGAGGAGGCCGACGAGGAGGACCAGCAGCAGGACCAGGACAGCGGCGTCGAGGAGGTGGACGGGGTCGGCGAGACCTTCGTGCTCGAGAAGAAGAAGGAGACGGTCGACCGCACCGACGATCCGGTGCGCATGTACCTGCGCGAGATGGGCGCGGTCGAATTGCTCAGCCGCGAGGGCGAGATCGCGATCGCCAAGCGGATCGAGGCCGGCCGCGACACGATGATCTGGGGGCTGTGCGAAAGCCCGATCACCTTCAACGCGATCATCGAATGGTCGAACGCGCTCAACAACGGCCACATGCAATTGCGCGAGATCCTCGACCTGGAAGCGATGCTCTCCAAGGGCCCGACGCCCGAGCAGGTCGAGGGCGCCGAAGCCGACGACGACACCATCTCCGAAAGCACCGCCGGCCCCAGCTTCAAGGAGGAGGAAGAGGTCGAGGAGGCCCCGCCCGAGGAGGAGGACGAGGAAGACAGCCTGGTCGAGCGCCGCGCCCCCCGCCCGGTCGAGGAGGAGGACGAGGACAACACGCTGAGCCTCGCCCAGATGGAGGAGACGCTGAAGCCCGCGGCGCTGGAGAAGTTCGCCGCGATCACCGACCTCTACAAGAAGTTCGCCCGGCTCCAGGTCCACCGCATGGATTCGATGAGCGCCGGCCAGGATTTCGCCCCCGCCGACGAGCGCAAGTATCAGCGCCTCCGCGAGCATCTCACCGCCGAGGTCGAGAGCGTCCAGTTCCACGGCGCCAAGATCGAATATCTGGTCGACCAGCTGTACAGCTACAACCGCCGCCTCACCACTTTGGGCGGCCAGATGCTCCGCCTCGCCGAGCGCCACAAGGTGCCGCGCCGCGCCTTCCTCGAAGCCTATATGGGCCACGAGCTCGACGAGGGCTGGGCCGAGCGGGTCTGCGGCATCGACAAGAAATGGACCCAATTCTGCGAGGTCGAGCAGGGCGCGATCGAGCGCATCCGCACCGAGATCGCCGAGATCGCCCAGGCGACGGGGATGAGCCTCGGCGAGTTCCGCCGCATCGTCAACCAGGTCCAGAAAGGCGAGCGCGAGGCCAGGATCGCCAAGAAGGAGATGGTCGAGGCGAACCTGCGCCTCGTCATCTCGATCGCCAAGAAATACACCAACCGCGGCCTGCAATTCCTCGACCTCATCCAGGAGGGCAATATCGGCCTGATGAAGGCGGTCGATAAGTTCGAATATCGCCGCGGCTACAAATTCTCGACCTACGCGACCTGGTGGATCCGGCAGGCGATCACCCGGAGCATCGCCGACCAGGCGCGCACCATCCGCATCCCGGTCCACATGATCGAGACGATCAACAAGCTGGTCCGCACTTCCCGCCAGATCCTCCACGAGATCGGCCGCGAGCCGACCCCGGAAGAGCTCGCCGAGCGCCTCTCCATGCCGCTCGAGAAGGTCCGCAAGGTGATGAAGATCGCCAAGGAGCCGATCAGCCTCGAAACGCCGATCGGCGACGAGGAGGATTCGCACCTCGGCGACTTCATCGAGGACAAGAATGCGGTGATCCCGGTGGATGCGGCGATCCAATCGAACCTCAAGGAGACCGTGACCCGCGTGCTGGCGAGCCTCACCCCGCGCGAGGAGCGGGTGCTGAGGATGCGGTTCGGGATCGGGATGAACACCGATCACACGCTCGAGGAGGTGGGGCAGCAGTTCTCGGTGACCCGCGAGCGGATCCGGCAGATCGAGGCCAAAGCCTTGCGGAAATTGAAGCACCCCTCGCGCAGCCGAAAGATGCGCTCCTTCCTGGACCAGTGACGTCATCCCGGCGAAGGCCGGGATCTCACTTCTTCCTCTTTGGGGCCTTTGGGCCTTTGGGTGAGACATCCTTCCAAGCGTCCGAGCGGAGGACGGCTGTTGAGATTGGTTCACCCAAAGCCCCAAAGGTGCTTCTGCCCTCTTCGTCCTGCCGAGCTTGACCGGCATGCACCTTCGGATGAAAGTCCGGGGAGACGGCGGTGACCCTTGCGCGGATCCGGCAGGCATTCGCAGGCGAAGACGTTGCGCAAGCTGAAGCATCCGAGCCGGCCATGGAAGATGCGGAGCTTTTTGGATCAGTGATGCGGCGCGCTCGGTTTCGAGCTGCCCTTGTTTTGCTGACATTGCTGTCGGCCTGTACGGCCCTGCCCCAGACTCGCGGTCCCGCCGGCGCGGCCTTGCGCCCAAGCGACGTGGTGCGCGAGGTGCGGGCGCTGGAGGGCCGGGAAGTCCGGGTGCGGGGCTATCTGGCCTTTGGCTCGCATGCGCGAATCCTGTGGGATTCCGAAGCCGCAGCGCGCGGCGTGCTGCCCGAAGGCGTCCACCCGCTCGACCTTTGCCTGACGCTGATCGACACGCTGCGACACCGTCGGGCGCTGACGCGGAACAGGGGCCGCATCGTCACCCTGCGCGGTGTGGTCCGGGCGAACATTCTTGAGGGCCGCGTGGATTTCGGAGCCTGCAGCGACACCGGGCTCCAGCTCTCGGCGCGGCGGCCCTTCCGATAGGTCGCGAGCGGATCCGGCAGGCATTCGCAGGCGACGGCGCTGAGGAAATTGACGCATCCGAGCCGGTCACGGAAGATGCGGTCGTTCCTCGACCAATAGACTTTGCTGGGGCTGTAAGCTATGCCTGTCCCATCGCCGACTCTCCGGGGAGTGCAATTCGAACCACGTTGCTCGCAAAGGCGTGCTTTTGAGACTGTGAGGCTAACGGTTCCCAAGAACGCAAGTCCCGGGTCTCCCCAGCCTTCACTGCAGTCAACTGTCGAGACTGAACTGCCATCGACGTCCCGCTAGTCCTAAACCCTTTGACTGCACGAGGGCCCTGCTCCGACAGCTAAAGTATCTAAGCGATGAGGTTCGAGGTGAACGACGATCAACTGGACTCTCTACTTGACCCCGACTCCCAGGAAAAGGCTGCAATTCGCGGCGCACAACCAGCACTCATCGAAGCCTTCGGTATACGGGGCCTGTATGGCTATAGAACCATATCATTGGAATCGAACTTTGCTGCAACCATCCTCATTGCCAAAAATGGAACCGGTAAAACGACTCTTTTGGGCGCGCTAGACGCATTTCTGAGCCTTCAGATCGCCCGTCTTCGGAATTTAGAATTCGACGAAATCTTCTGCCGCATTCGTGGATGTGACGACGAACTCGTTATTTCCCACGACGATGTCGTCGAATTCCTCAGAGTACCGAGCGAAGGAGAATTTTTCACTGTTGTCAACAGGACGAAGATCGACCCGGACACATTGTTCGATTTTTTTCTAGGAGATTACAAGGAAAAATTCGAAAATTACTATGCAGACCATGATAGTCATAGCCCCGTAAATGTCATAGCCCGCGTTTACGGGCATAATTTGCGAACAGCTATAAAAGCCTGTGATGAGGCTGTAGCTTCTTTGTTTCGTCGCAACGCGAAATTTCATAACCTCCAACAAACACTTCAGAAAGCCCTCCAAGGCTACGAAATAGTATATTTACCGACATATCGCAGAATCGAGCTGGCTCTTACCGATAGTGACAGAGAGAGCCCACGCCGCCGCGCACAACCTAAGTTTAAACTAGCTACTGGAAGCCTTCATACGGGAAATATTCAATTTGGCTTATCTGACATTTCCGATCGCCTGAAAGAATTAAACAACGACATAATTATTCGGTCAAATCAGGGCTACCGCGAAATCAGCGAAAATATAATAAATGAGCTGATAGGAGGCTTCGAAGTCAAAGAAGGCGCCAGCATTCCAACGCCAGACGAGCTAAAGCTGTTTTTTGCAAGACTTGAAACTGGTGGTCGTATGATAGGGCCGTATTACCCAATTAGTGCGCCGGACTTTGATAGAATATATAGCGGAGAAGGTGTTCCGCCGGAATCAAGAAAATTCCTTTCTTACTTTCTCAGTAAACTAAACAATGTAATAAAAATCACGAAGGAGATTGAGCATCCGGTGGAGGATTTTGTCCTTAGCTGCAACAAGTATCTCTTATCCATAGAGCCGAGTACTCTTCCGGGCGACATGGCCGAGCATAATAGATTGCCGGCTACGGATGCCAAGTACCTCCGAATGGATCGGGCAGATCTTTCGGTTGCCGTGGAAAGCGTTCCCAGCAAGCGGGCGATCTCCCTGGACGCTCTTTCGTCTGGTGAGAAGCAGATGATCTCGCTTTTTGCGAGGCTCTATTTATATCCAAAGAGAAAGATAGTACTTATTGATGAACCAGAACTTTCTCTATCCATAGATTGGCAGAAGGGTATACTTGTAGATGCCCTCTTGGCTCCCCAGTGCGAGCAGGTAATCGCCATCACGCACTCGCCTTTCGTCTTTGACAATTCACTTGAGAGATTTGCCCGATCGCTCCGGGTCACCGTTAGCCAAAGCCCGGGTCCGGAGGCGCCTACTCTCCCACTGGGGGATGACGGGACGGCTGATGGTGACTGAAGACGCCGGAGATTCGCTCCTCAAGAGTATGATAGCTGCGCGGACCCGCCCGGCGGTCCTCAAGACCAAACTCATAAACCTCCGGTCTTCATATCCTCAGGGTCCCATATTTGCCGTCGAGGGTGATGATGATAAAATTGTGTACTCACATTGGATAAGGCGCGCGTCTCCGAATTTAGCCTACGAATTTTTTGTCTGCGGTGGTAAACGGGATGTGAGGTCGTTGAAGAATGCCCTTTCACGTGACCTTGCCGGATTGGACTCTGATATATTTTTCCTAGTTGACCGTGACTTCGACGACCTTGACGGTTTTGCTGATGATAAATCTCTATTTATGTTAGATACGTACTCTGTAGAGAATTATTTAGTAAGAGAAGATGTCCTAGATAGCTGCCTTAGAGAAGCGTTCCCCTGCCACGGGGAACCAGAAATTCGTGACGGCATCGGTGCGATATTCAAGAACGATTATCTTGAATTTTTGAAAATATCAAAGGAGATCAATAGAAGAATCTTTATCGCGCGGAGGTTGAAATTTGATATAGATGGCCTGATTCCGAGTTCTCTTACTCCCATTGCAATTATATCCTTGGGTGACATCAAGCGTTCTGACGCCAAGGTCGCTGAGACGATTCCGTTCGAAGTGGAGCCTACCGAGGCGGAGTTGCAAATTTTAAGCGGCGAATTTGACGAGCTGGAGCCTGCTGGACGATATCGGGGAAAATTCGCTATCAAGTTTTTTAGCACATGGTTAAGTCTCTTGGCTGTGGAATTTCGAGCTCCGAAATTGGGTTTGTTTGGGCACTTAGCGGCTCAAGCGGGAGGAACCAGGCCAGCAGAGCTAACAATTGGTGGGTTCGCAGCTCGATCGGCAATTCCCGATGGTTTCACAGAGTTTTTGGCTTCGGCGTCACAGCCACCGGGCGCGCCCATAGCCGCCTGACACTCGGTTTTCCCCTTCTCCTGCAACATCAGCTTGGTCAGCGCCCGTACCAGCCTTCGCCAAGACTACGACACGAGAGCGGGCGCCAAGCACGTGCCTAGCACCGCTTGCAAGGCGCCGATCAAGATGTGGCTCAGGAAGCCGCTCGACCGGGCGGCGTGAACCGCGGGAGACTCACCCAAAGGCCCGAAGGCGCTTCTACCCTCCCCGTCATGGCGGGCTTGATCCGGGGAAAACTGTGACAGTCACCATTTTTGAGTGTGCCCAATATTGATTCACGCGAAAACGCAAAGGGGTGCCAGGCACGTGCTTGGCACCACCGCCGCATTTTCGTGGGTAGGGGCCCTCCACGGGACCATTGTCCCGTGACGTCGGACGGGCTCGGCGAACTTGCTGTCCGCCGCCCCGCCGGCCGGGCCTTCGCGGCTCTCCGCCCAAGCTGCGGTTTGCTGCGCAAATCCTCGCTTAGGCTCGGCGCTGCAGCGCCTCACCCCGTCGCCATTTGACGTGCCGCCTCCGCTATAAAAGCCGAGCGCGTGAGCTTTCGGTCGGCGGCGCTGCGGTCGATGAGGTTCAGCGTATTCTCGTCCAGCGTGACGTTGACTCGCTTTGTCCGCCCAGCGGGAAGCAAGGCGGGCAGCAGCATCACTGCGTCGGCCTCCGCGAAATCCTCCTTCAATCCGCGGTCCGCCTTCAGCTGCTTGAGCGTTCGGGCGCGGGGGAGCTCGCCGCCGTGATCGATCAAGGCCGCCAGATGATCCGTCAGCACGCGACGCGCGACTGCTGCGGCCTTTTCGAGATCCTCGGTTTCGGCGTGGGCGGTGAAGCCTGGAACGTCGGGGATGGTGAAGCCATAGCCGCCGGCGTCGCCGAAGATGAGCGCGATATAATAAGCCATATTCATGCTCCCATTCCGGAGCCCGCCGGCGCGCGATGCCGGCGGCTCGTTCTCAAATCTCAAAACCCATGCCGGCCGGGCGGATCACCACCCCGCCACCCTGGCGATCGCCCGCTTGAGGCTCTTGCCGAGCGCCTTCCGGGGATGGGGGACGGTGATCAGATTCCGCTCCCCGTCCTTCTTGAAAGTGACGTGGCTTCCCTTCCTCGACACTTCCACCCAGCCGTCCTTCTTGAGCCGGCGGATAATCTCCTCACTTTCCTTCATCGGCCTCCATCCCGAACGCGTGTGTATATATATACGCACGAAAGAGCGAATGCAAGATTGGGGAGCCCACTTAAATACACATCGGATCTCCTATAATCGCCTTATGCTCGGCTCTGCCGGCTGCGGGGCGAGCATCAGCTCGGTGAGCGCCCAGACCATCGCGTCGGCGCGGTCGGGGCTGGTGGCGGATCTAGTGACTGTCACTAGTGACTGTCACCGACTCGCAAGGGCCCGAAGGTGCTTCTACCTTCCTCATCATGCCGGGCTTGATCCGGACGACGTGACAGTCACCATTTTGGGTAGTGACTGTCACTAGTGACTGTCACCGACTCGCTCACCGACTCGCTGCCTATGAGGAAGCCCCTGCCCCGCTGCGCTGCCGGCGCGCGCTCCCGTGGAACAAGGCGGCGGCGAGCAGCCAGAGGGTAGTGAAGCCGGCGCTGAGCAGGAGCACGCCGAGGGCGCCCATCGGCTCGTCGCGGGCGGTCGAGGGGGCGGTGGCGATGGCGAGGCCGAGCAGCGCCTGCAGGCCGGCGACGGCGAGCATCGCCCGCGCCATGCCCTCGGCACGGAGGCGGGCGGTGAAGGCGCAGGCGGCGGCGGCGGCGACGACGAGGTAGAAGCCCTGGTTGACCGGATTGTCCTCGCGGCCGACGATGCCGACGGCGAGGTTGATCCAGATTTCGGCGAAGGCGGCGGCGAGCGCGGCCGCGGCGCCGATCCGATAGAAGGTCCGCCCCGGCCTGCCCGCCATGCTTCCGTGCCTCCCTCCCGCGCGATCGAGCCGCCACCCTGCCCGATCGGACCGGCGGGGAAAAGCGGCAAAGCCCGGCGGCCGGATTCCCGCCGGCGCGGGAATGCCCTAGGAGGGGGCATGAAGCGCGCCCTGAGCCTCCATCCGGCGTCGCCGCCCTCGCCGATCGCCCGCATCCGGGCCGAGGCGGCGCGGCTGAGCGGCGGCCGGCTGGCGCTGACCTTCATCGCCGAGGGCGACCTCGCGCGAGTGCGCATCCCCGCCCCGCGGGCGCCGGCGCGGGCCGGCGACCTGTGGCGGGGGACCTGCTTCGAGGCCTTCCTGCGCAGCCCCGGGGCCGAGGCCTATGTCGAGCTCAATTTCTCGCCGTCGGGCGAGTGGGCGGCCTGGCGCTTCGCTTCCTATCGCAGCGGCATGCGCGAGGCGGCGATCGCGGCGCCCGCGGTCGAGGCGACGGCCGCGGGCCGGCTGCTCACGGTGACGGCGCGCGCGGCGCTCGGGCCGCTGCCCGAGCTGGCGCCCCGGGAGAGCTGGGAGATCGGCCTCGCCGCGATCGTCGAGGGCGAGGACGGCGCGCTGTCGCACTGGGCGCTCGCCCATCCGCCCGGGGCGCCCGATTTTCATCATCGGGATTGCTTCGCCGCCGAACTCGCGCCAGCAGCGGCCTCATGAAATTCGGCATCGACCGGCTGCTCGAGGATTCCGCCCTGCGCGCGCCGCTGGCGGGCAGGCGAATCGCTTTGCTCGCCCATCCCGCCTCGGTGACCGAGGACCTCACCCACAGCCTCGACGCGCTCGCCGGCTGCGGCCTCAACCTCGGCGCCGCCTTCGGCCCGCAGCACGGCCTGAGGGGCGACAAGCAGGACAATATGATCGAATCGCCGGACTATACCGATCCGGTCCACGCCATTCCGGTGTTCAGCCTCTACGGCGAGGTCAGGCGGCCGAGCGGCCAGTCGATGGGCACGTTCGATATCCTGCTGGTCGACCTCCAGGACCTCGGCTGCCGGATTTACACCTTCCTCACCACCCTGCGCTACGTCCTCGAGGCGGCCGCCGCGCACGGCAAATCGGTGTGGGTGCTCGACCGGCCCAACCCGGCCGGCCGCCCGATCGAGGGGCTGAGCTTGCGCGAAGGCTGGGAGAGCTTCGTCGGCGCCGGGCCGCTGCCGATGCGGCACGGGCTGACGCTCGGCGAGGCCGGCCAGTGGTTCGTCGACACGCTCGGGCTCGACCTCGATTACCGGGTCGTCGAGATGGCGGGCTACGACCCCGCGGCCGCGCCCGGCTTCGGCTGGCCGGCGGACGAGCGGATCTGGATCAACCCCAGCCCCAACGCCGCCAACCTCAACATGGCCCGCGCTTATGCCGGCACGGTGATGCTCGAAGGCACCACCCTTTCCGAAGGGCGCGGCACGACCCGGCCGCTCGAGCTGTTCGGGGCGCCGGATATCGAGGCGCGGGCGGTGATCGCCGGGATGCGCGCGCTCGCGCCGCACTGGCTCGAAGGCTGCGCCTTGCGCGAAATCTCCTTCGAGCCGACCTTCCACAAGCATCGGGGCCAATTGTGCAGCGGCGTGCACATCCACGCGGAAGGCCGCTTCTACGACCATCGGGCGTTCCGGCCCTGGCGGCTCCAGGCGCTCGCCTTCAAGGCGATCCGCCGGCTGCGGCCCGATTACGATTTGTGGCGCGACTTTGCTTACGAATATGAGCTGGGCAAGCTCGCCATCGACGTCATCAACGGCGGCCCGGCCCTGCGCGAATGGGTCGATGACGAAGCGGCGGCGCCGGCGGACCTCGAGGCGGCGGCGGCCGCGGACGAGCGGGCCTGGGCGGAGGAGCGCAGGCGCTTCCTGCGCTATTGAGCGATGGCGGACGAGGAGGAGGAGCTGGAGATCTGGCGCAGCGGCGCCGCGAGCGGGATCGGCGGGATCGATCCGGCGGCGCCCGCGATCGTCCTCCATTTGCCCAAATATCCGCACAATGTCGGCCAGATCGTCCGCCTCGCCAGCGCGTTCGGGATCGCCCAGGTCTGGTATAGCGGCGACCGCATCCGCGAGGCGCTCGGCGCCCGGCTGCCGCGCGAGGAGCGGATGCGCCGCTACCAGGACGTGGTGCTGATCAACCATCCGGACCCGCTCGCGCGGATCTGCGAGGCCGTGCCCGCCGCCCGCCCGGTCGCGGTCGAGCTTCGGCCCGGCGCCGAGAGCCTCGTCGATTTCCACCATCCCGTCGGGCCCGACGAGCCGCCGGTCTACGTTTTCGGCCCCGAGGACGGGTCGCTGCCCGGGGCGGTGCTGAAGCGCTGCCATCGCTTCGTCGTCATTCCTTCCTACGAATGCCTGAACCTGGCGACCTCGGTCGCGGCCCTGCTCTACGACCGGATGGCGAAGATGGCGCCGAGCGAGCGCCCGTCGATCCGCGACCGCCGGCCGAAGCGCTCCGGCAAATAATTCACCAATAATGCCAACGATTTCGAGAGCCTTGCCTCGCTAAGCCCGCCGCCTTCAGGGAGGGAGCGATTCATGGCACGACAGGCAAAGCGAGCGGCGAACCAGAACGAGAGCATCGCCGGCATCACCGGCACCGAGGGCGACGACGATTTCCTGATCACCGCGCCGGCCGCGGTCGACGGGCTCGGCGGCTTCGACACGATCCGCTTCGACTTCACTTATTCGACCGTCGGCATCCGGCTCGATCTCAGCGGCCTGTGGACCGGCGGCGTCGGCACGCTCAACGGCTTTGCGCTGCGCAACCTCGAAACGGTCGGCTCGGCCTATCCCGCCTCGGACAGCGAGAACGTCTTTCTGCTCGGCAGCCTGCTGAACGACAGCTTCATCCTCGGCGCCGCCTATCCGCACCGCGCCGTGGTCTTTACGTTCGAGGGCGACGATCGGATCGTCGGCCCCGATACGGCGATGGACGACCCCGGGATCCATCACTTCCTGGACGGCGGCAGCGGCGACGACGTCGTGATCGGCGGCGCCTGGAACGACGATATTCTCGGCGAGGGTGGCGACGACCGGCTGTTCGGCGGCGGCGGCGACGATTTCCTCTACGGCTATGCGGGCCGCGATACGCTGCACGGCGGCGCCGGCGACGACTATCTGAACGGCGAGGCGGACGACGACCGGCTGTTCGGCGACGACGGCGACGACCGGATCGAGGCCTCGTCCGGCAGCGACCGCGTCGACGGCGGCGCCGGCTCCGACACTGTCGAATATTATGGCGCGGAAGGGGGCGTCGCCGTCGATCTGCAGACGGGCACCGCCGGCGAGAGCGCGGGCGGCTTCGTCGACCGCCTCGTCTCGATCGAGAATGCCGCGGGCAGCGTCCATGCCGACGTGCTGAGCGGGTCGAACGCGGCCAACCGCCTGCTCGGCGATGCCGGCGACGACCTTTTGTCCGGCCGCGGCGGCGACGACATCCTGGCCGGCGGCGCCGGCGCCGACCGGCTCGAAGGCGGCAGCGGCGCCGACCTGTTCGTCTTCGCCGAGGCCGATGCGGGACGCGACGTCATCGCCGATTTCGACGCCGCCGAAGGCGACCGGATCGACCTTTCCGGCATCGATGCGGATCCCGTCACCTGGTGGGCCGACGACGCCTTCACCTGGGTCGGCGCCGCCGCGTTCAGCGGCGCGGCGGGCGAATTGCGCGTCGCCGCGGCCGACGGCGGCTGGGAGGTGAGCGGCGATATCGACGGCGACAGGGTGGCGGACTTCGCGATCCTGGTCGCTTCCCCGGCGCCGCTGACTGCGGGCGACTTCGTCCTCTGAGCGGATCGACGATCGTCGGCGCGAATTTGCCGTATTCTCCAAGATTTGCGATAATATCTTCTTCTAACTCACGTCCATCGCGTACTAGTTGTAATACACGCCGATAGTTGCTGCACACGGTCTATTTGATTCGGAACAGAATTAGTGATAGACCCTGTTTTCGACTCGGCACGAGTCACTTCCCGGGTTGCTGTGCAAGCTTGACCGATCGCCAGTCATTTGGCGATCGCGCAGGCGCGCGCCCGAGGAGGCTCAGATGAATAATTCCGCAATCACCGCGTTCCGTCCGTTCGCCGGGCGATCGGCGATCCTGGCCCTGGCGCTGCTGTGGAATCCGGGAGCGGCGTCGGCCGGGTCGACGACGGTCACGGCCGTCAAGGACGGTGTGGGGCCGGGGATCCCCGCCAGCTTCCATCTCGAGGCGGACCAGTGGGTCCGCTTCCAGGCAGCCTTCGCCGGCGAGCCCAAAGCCCTCTGGATCCATGGCCCCGTCTCGAACTACCAGGTTACGACAGGGACGCCCGTCGGCTGCCTGCAGCTTGGCGGCCCCGCGACCTACCATATCATGATCGAGGATCCGAAAATGGGTCCCGGGACCTACACGATCAGATACGCCCCGACGGGCAATGGCAACTCCAGCGCCGACAATGGCTGCCAGGAGGGCCACCTCACCGGTGAACCGCACGTCACCACCGTCAATGGCGTACGCTACGACTTCCAGAGCGCGGGCGAGTTCGTCGCGCTGCGGGGCGAATCCGGGATGGAGATCCAGACCCGGCAGACCCCGCTCCCGGCGCTGCCGCCCGTCGCCGACGGGCATAGCGGCCTGACCGCCGGGGTGGCGCTCAATTCGGCGGTCGCCGCCCGGGTCAACGACCACCGGGTCACCTATCAAATGGGCCCGCAAACGACGGCCGGCGCGGCGCCCGCGCTCGAGCTCCGGGTGGACGGCGCCCCGACCGTGCTCCGCTCCGACGGGCTGGCGCTGGGCACGGGCGGACGGCTCTCGCCTTTGCCCGACAACGGCATCAGGATCGATTTTCCCGACGGCACGACCTTGGCCGTGACCGCCAATCTCTGGCCGGCGGCGAGCCTGTGGTACCTCAATCTCGACGTCTCCCACACGCCGGCGCACCAGGGGATCATGGGAACGATCGCGCGGCGGAACTGGCTGCCGGCGCTTCCCGACGGCAGCGAGCTGGGCCGGCGGCCGCGCTCGGCCCATCAGCGTTATGTCGATCTCTACCAGAGGTTCGCCGACGCCTGGCGGGTGACCGACCGCACCAGCCTGTTCGATTATGAGCGCGGCACCTCGACCGCCACCTTCGCGCTGGCCGGCTGGCCGGGCGAAGCCGGAGCCGTCGCGGTCGCCGGGCGGGCCGCGGTGCGGCCGCTGGGCGGGGCGGCGGCGCGGCGCGCCTGCCGCGGCATCGCCGGCCGCAACCTGAGACGGGATTGCGTGTTCGACGTGCGGGCCACGGGCGATCGCGGCTTCGCCGCGAGCTATGCGCGCGTCGAGCGGGTTCGCGGCGGCATGACCGCGACCCGCCTGGAGAGCCTCCCCGATCGGGGCAACGACGCCGGACGCGCGGCCTTCGCGGCGACGGTCGACCGGCCGGCGCGGAGCGGCCGAGCCGCCCTGGCGGGCGGCGTCCAGTTCACCGTCGACGGCGTCGACAGCGGCGCGCCGGTCAGCCTCGGCGCTGGCGGCCGGGCCTCGTGGCAAGCCCCGCGCCTTGACGCGGGCGAGCATCGGATCGGCGCCCGCTACATCCCCGCTGCCGGCAGCGCCTTCCTGCCGAGCGAAGGCTTCGCAATCCCCCACGTCGTCCGGCCGGGCTATTGACGAGGCCGGGCAGCGGCTGAACGAAGGACCTACGCCTTCCGGCTCAGCGTCCGCATCGCCTCGTCCAGCCCCTCCAGCGTCAGCGGGTACATCCGGTCCCGCATCAGCGTCCGCACCACCTGGATCGAGCTGGTATAGCCCCAATATTGCTCGGGCACCGGGTTGAGCCAGACCGCGGCCGGATAGGTGGTCGTCAGCCGCTGCAGCCAGGCGGCGCCCGCTTCCTCGTTATAATGCTCGACCGAGCCGCCGGCATGGGTGATCTCATAGGGGCTCATCGAGGCGTCGCCGACGAAGACGAGCTTGTAATCGTGGCCGTATTTGTGGAGCACGTCCCAGGTCGGCGTGCGCTCGCTGGTGCGGCGGCGATTGTCCTTCCACAAGGCCTCATAGGGGCAATTGTGGAAGTAGAAGAATTCGAGATTCTTGAACTCGGACGTGGCCGCCGAGAACAGCTCCTCGCAGAGCCGGATGTGCGGGTCCATCGAGCCGCCGACGTCGAGGAAGAGCAGCAATTTGACCGCATTGTGGCGCTCGGGGCGCATGCGGATGTCGAGCCAGCCCTTGCGGGCGGTGCCGTCGATCGTCTCGTCGAGGTCGAGCTCCTCGGCGGCGCCCTCGCGGGCGAAGCGGCGCAGGCGGCGCAGCGCGACCTTGATGTTGCGGGTGCCCAGCTCGACCTTGTTGTCGAGATTGCGGAACGCGCGCTGGTCCCAGACCTTGAGCGCGCGGCCCTGGCCGCCCTCCCCGCCGATGCGGACGCCTTCCGGATTGTAGCCCGAATTGCCGAACGGCGAGGTGCCGCCGGTGCCGATCCATTTGCTGCCGCCCTGGTGCCGCCCCTGCTGCTCGGCGAGGCGCTGCTTCAGCGCCGCCATGATCTCTTCCCACGAGCCCAGCGACTTGATCTCGGCCATCTGCTCCGGGGTGAGGTAGAGCTCGGCGACCTTCCTCAGCCATTCCGCGGGGACGGGCGCGGCACCGGCGCCGTAGCTGGCCTCGATCCCGCTGAACACCTTGCCGAACACCTGGTCGAAGCGGTCGAGCAGCCCCTCGTCCTTCACGAAGTTGGCGCGGGCGAGATAGTAGAATTGCTCGGGGCTGGCGGCGATGATGTCCGCGTCCATCGCCTCCAAAAGCGTCAGATGCTCCTTCATCGAGGCGGCAATGCCCGCGGCGCGAAGCTCGTCGACGAAGGAGAAGAACATGACGTTGCGGGCTGTACTGCGTTCAGCCCGCAACGTCACCCCGGCCTTCGGGGAGAAATGCCGTGACATCCTGTCGCCACGTCTGCCCCAACTCCGTTCGGGCTGAGCTTGTCGAAGCCCTCTTTTGCCTTGCGGCAGCGCGATAGGAAGGAAAGCCCCCTTCGACGCCGCCTGCGGCGTCGCTCAGGACAGGCTTAGACAGGCTCAGGGCGAACAGGGAAGCGGAATCCTAGATCCTAACGCCTGCGGCTCCGATGGGCCTCGATCAGCGGGGCGATGATCCAGATCGCCGTGGAGCCCATAACCACGCGGCCCCATTCCCTAATTCTGTCCGGGTCTTCGAAGCTCCCGGCCAGCAGGAACAAGCCTGCCCCGCCCACCAGGGCCACCAAAAAGGCGAGGGAGGAGAACCCGGCTAACCCCTCCCAGAAATCTTCAAATGATCGGGCCTTCCGTCGTTTCATGAGCCTATCCTAAGCCCGTCCATGAATTCCGGTCCACCGAGTCAGCGCACGCGCGTGGTTAACGTCCTTTCAACCTATTGCCCTTAGCCCCTTTCGCAGAACGAAAATCGGGGGTTCACGGTGGCAACCAGCGGGCGCGAGACGACGGACGGCAAGGCGATCAACCTGGTCGCCCGCAATTGCGGGTCGCTGGCGATCGAGTGCAGCGACGTCGCCGGCTATGTCGCCGGGGTCAACGAGCGCATCTCCGCCAACCTCGCCATGCTCGACGGGCTCGAGGACGTCACCACCCGCCTGCTCGCCGACCAGGCCCAGGTCTCCGATTCGACCGACGAGGCGCGGGTGCTCGCCGAGCAGGCGCGCGGCAAGCTCGACCAGGGCCGCGCCGCGATCGAGGACACCATCCAGGTCTTCTCGGTGCTGACCGACCTCGTCGTCCAGCTGGGCGAGCGCATGGCCGGCTTCGCCGAGGCGATGGCGCAGGTCCAGAAGGTCTCCTCCTCGATCGAGACGATCGCCAGCAAGACCAACATGCTCGCCCTCAACGCCACCATCGAGGCCGCCCGCGCCGGCGAGGCCGGGCGCAGCTTCGCGGTGGTCGCCGCCGAAGTGAAGAAGCTCGCCCACGACACCCGCGCCGCCACCGGCGAGATCGCCGGCACGATCGCCTCGCTGACCCGCGAGGCCGAGGCGGTCACCTCCGAAATCAGGATCGGGGTCGAGCAGAGCCGGGTCGCGCAATCCTCGTTCAGCCGGATCAACGACACCGTCCGCGACGTCACCGACATCGTCGCCCTGGTCGACCGCCAGACCGACGGCATCGCCCAATCGACCAGCCTGATCCAGGTCAGCGTCGACAGCGTCAAGAGCGGCCTTTCCAGCTTCGCCGCGGACGCGCGCGCCAATGGCGGCCAGTTGAAGGAAACCCAGGAGCGGCTGGCCAAGCTCGAAATGCTCTCCAACGAGATGCTCGACCGGCTCGCTTCGTCGGGGGTGCGGATCGACGACACCCCGTTCATCGAATATGCCCAGGCCGCCTGCCGCGAGATCCGCGGCATCATCGAAGCCGGCATCGACCGCGGCGAGGTCAGCCTCGAGCAGGTGTTCGACACCGATTATATCGCCATGCCCGGGACCAATCCGGTCCAGTACGAAGTCGGCTTCTGCGACTTCGCCGACCATTATGTCCGCCCCGTGCTCGACCGGCTGATGCGCGAGGAGCCGCGGCTCATCGCCACCGCCCTCACCGACATCAACGGCTATCTGCCGACCCACATTTCCGAGCGCTCGCAGCCGCAGAGCGACGATCCGGAATGGAATGCCGACCATTGCCGCAACCGCCGCAACTTCCTCGACGACATCACCCGCCGGGCGATCGCGTCCGAGAAGGAGGCGATGCTCGCCACTTACTCGATGGAGTTCAGCGGCGGCCACCTCGCGGTCAAGAACGTGTTCGTGCCCCTGTGGGTGCGCGGCCGCCGCTGGGGCAATTTCGAGCTCGCCTATCGCGACGAGGAAATCCGCACCGCCGAGGTCCGCGCCGCCGGCTGAGGGTCTCCCCTCTCCTCTCCCCGCAAGGTCGGGCTCGATCGTCCCGGAGATGGGATCGACCGGCGAGGTGCCCGTCATTCCAGCGACAGCTGGAATCTCACTTCCTTCTTCGCGCCTTTCCTTCTTCTTCGCGCCTTCGCGTGAAAAAGGCAGCATTGGTTTCACGCGAAGGACGCGAAGGACCGCGAAGGCGCGAAGAAGGAAAAAGGAGTTCCAGCTTTCGCGGGAAGGACGGTCGGGCGGACCAGGCTAGCCTTGCCGCCGCGAGATGAACGCCAGCCGTTCGAACAGCATCACGTCCTGCTCGTTCTTGAGCAGGGCGCCGTGGAGGGGCGGGATCGCCCTGGCCGGGTCCTTCGATTGCAGCACGTCGAGCGGCATGTCCTCGTGGAGGAGCAGCTTCAGCCAGTCGAGCAATTCGCTGGTGCTCGGCTTCTTCTTGAGGCCGGGGACGTCGCGGACCTGGTAGAAGATGTCCATCGCCTTGGCGACCAGGATCTTCTGGATGCCCGGGAAGTGGACGTCGACGATCGCCTGCATCGTCTCGCGGTCGGGGAACTTGATATAGTGGAAGAAGCAGCGCCGCAAAAAGGCGTCGGGCAGCTCCTTCTCGTTGTTCGAGGTGATGACCACGATCGGCCGCTCCGCCGCCCGGATCGTCTCCCTGGTCTCGTAGACGTGGAACTCCATCCGGTCGAGCTCCTGGAGGAGATCGTTGGGGAATTCGATGTCGGCCTTGTCGATCTCGTCGATCAGCAGGACGGGGAGAGCGGGCGAGGTGAACGCCTCCCACAATTTGCCGCGGCGGATGTAATTGGCGATGTCGTGGACCCGCGCGTCGCCGAGCTGGCCGTCGCGCAGCCGCGCCACCGCGTCATATTCGTAGAGGCCCTGATGCGCCTTGGTCGTCGATTTGACGTGCCATTCGATCAGCGGCGCGCCGATCGCCGCGGCGATCTCATGGGCGAGGATGGTCTTGCCAGTGCCGGGCTCGCCCTTGACCAGCAGCGGCCGCCGCAGCGTGACCGCGGCGTTGACCGCGACCTTGAGGTCGTCGGTGGCGATGTAGGAGGGGGTGCCTTCGAAGCGCATGAGGGCGGCTTAGGGGGCGAGGAAAGGCGGTGCAAGGACCCACATCGTCATCCTGACGAAAGTCGGGACCCATGAACAAGGGGGCCGCCGGGTTCGCGCAATCGGTGTTCATGGATCCCCGATCAAGTCCGGGATAACGACGAAAAAAGGGCAATGTCCCTCTTAGAGATTGAGCCGATCGTCGCAGCCGAGCTACGCACCGGTGCCGTTGGCTTACCAAGCTCACTTCGCGCCCACCATCATTTCGCCGCCGAGAGATCGCGCGCGAGGGCGTAGCGCACGATCTGACCGAAATTGAGTTTCCAGCAGTGGTGCTTTGTCCGTCGCGTATGTCGCGGAAGACTCAAGCACCAATTATCCGAAAATGCCGAATGGGCTCTCGATCCTCCTTGCAGTTCGGACAAGTCATGTTGCGGCTAGCATGAATGTCCTCGAACACGATCCCTTCGCGGGGGCAAGCCGACATACGGCGAAGGGATGATCCGCGCGCGAGATGGAAGTCTGACAAGCCTGCAAGCCCGCGCCATAGGAAATACAGAGCTGGGACAGCAAGGAGCGTCATAATCAGCCCAGCGAACTCGCTGAGCAGTTCGCCCAGGAAGGAGCCAACCCATGGCACACTTCCCAGAGCCCCAATTACCAAGCCGCCGCGCCAGAAGATGAGGACGGCTAGTGCAAAGCAAACCAGCGCTACGAAACCCCACTTGAGATTGACCGGGAACGGTCCCTGCCGTTCGGGCAGAGCGGGTGATGACCCGTCGAACTGCTTCTGACAGCGGATGCAGCCATTTGAAATCTGGGGCGCCGCCTGCACAGCCTCGGCCATGAGATCCTGGCGTGTCTTGAGGGGAACATCTTCCGCCGACTTTACATGACTGCCGATTCGGCATTCTGCCGCCGAAGGCACGTAAACGGCATAACTCAATTTGCACGCCTGACAGTTGGCTCGACGCGGTACCCAGACCTCAAGCTCAAGGGAATGATCGGTAGGAATCTCGGCACCCCCGATCTCCATATTCGTCTGGGTCGCTCTGAACGTGTAGAATACGTTTAGCTCTGGCGCGATGTAGGGGTTTAATGGGATCCGGGTGCGCTGGTCTCGGCCGAGGTTGAAAACCACTTGTCCGATTCCGACTATGGCCAGAAGAATCGCCCCGAACGATAGAGTGCTCCATCCCGATGCGAGGAGCATGATCCAGGCAAAAAATGCCAGGCTTCCCGGAACGACGACGCAGTACAATATCATTCCGACCCGCGTCTGAAGATCCCACCAACGGTCGAAGGATTGAAAAATTGGACGCGAAAGAGCGACAACCGCGAATGGAAGCAGGAGAAAAACCAGAGCGATTGAATTGGCGAGCTTGATCCAGGGTGACATCAGCCAGGACCGCCCAGATGGGTTGAGGTGAAGGCGGACCGCTCGCTGAATGGAACCGACTGACTCGGGCCGGTCCGATACATAGATCGCGGCCAACACCATCTTCTCGGTCAACGGTGCAAGGATATAGCCGCGTCTGTGGTCTGGTGCTTCGTACACGACCATGGGAAAGCGATTGTTCCAAAGGAGATCGACGAGCGAAAAAGCGGCCGGCCAAGACAAATCCGTGCCCGGCGTGGAAGCGCCGCCCGTGATTCGCTGATAGTCTCTCTGCAAGGCGGCGAGGTCGATGATACCTTCTCCCGAGGTCGTGTGGAGACGAAAACTGGCCTGGATGCTACCCGATCGGACGACGCAGTCGCGCCCGTCTCGCGTGCCACGCGATTGCGCGCTGGAGGGCGCCTCGATCATAACGATCTGCCACCCACAAAGCTGGGCATTGTCGGTCGAGCGCCACAGATCCGCCTTTACGAGCAACGCGCAAAAGCCGACGATAATGAGGGCAATGACCAGACGGCCTCTGAGATTGGATTCACCTCCTTTTACGGGGGATTTGCCTTCTTCTACGGGGACTGGCTGGGCGGAAACCACGCCTTGGCCGGTGTCCCTCAAGGCTTCGTGCCACGTGCTGTAGGTCCTGCCGCTCCGGGCCTGCCACCTCCCGGAACCAACGTCGCGCGGATATTGCGCCTTCCTCAGCTTGTCGGCCATCGACAGTCTCCCCGGTCATTCCCCCGCCACCTCATCCAGCGGCTCGTCCGGCGCGTCGTTCACAACGTTGCCGGCCCGATCGGAGAAAAACCACGATCCCGACGATCAGCGCCCAGCCGGCGACGCCGTCACTATCCGCCTGCCTTGTAGGCGCGGACATATGTGCGAACTCCCCCCGAAGACTCGCTCCCTTGTGCGGCATTGTAACTGCGCGAGGAGAACTAGCAATCATTCACGCTATTTGATTCAAACTTCGCCGAAATTGCGCTTGTTGGCTTCTGTTCGGGGCGTAACTTCGCCCGCCGGGGGAGGGTCGCTGAGTACGGCGATCATCGGGACTGACACAGACTTTTTAGCAGCGCAGCGCGCCGCCGGTTGGGTCCGGCAATTCTATCCAGATGTGATGGCCGCGCTTGACCGCGAGGCGGCCCGCGGGTGGAGGAAGAAAGCTGAGATCCCGGCTTGCGCCGGGGTGACGGCCTGTGCCGTCAATACTCCCCCCGCGCCTGCTGCCGAGCCTCGAGCAAATCCCACAGCGCCCGATGCTGCAGCGCCAGCTGCTGCGCCCCGAACAGCAGCGCCCGCTCGCTCCCCACGGCGCCGTCGGCGACCTCGCGGAGGAGCTCGCCATTGCCGAGGGTCAGCGGGCGCGGCTCGACGCCGAGCCGGGCGGCGGCGGCGTCGAGGATGATCCGGATCGCGGCCCAGTCGGCGGCGAAGGCCAGAGCGGCGCCGAGCGCGCAGCCGCGCCGGTCCGATTGGGCGAGGGTGGCGAGGGCGCCGCGCTGGGCGAGGATCGCGGTCTCGCTGCCGGCGCCGCCCGGGGTGGAGGGGATCGGCCCGGCGGCGACCGAGAGCCGGGTCAGATAGAGCCGCTCGTCGGCCATCGCCTCGGTGGCGGTGCCGAGCCAGGCGCGGCCGCCCGGCTCGACGGTGCGCATCGCGGCATGATCGACGATGCCCGGATGGCGGCCGTGGAGGGCGCAGAGGAAATGGATCGAATCGGCGAGATTGCGGGCCGCGTCATGGCCGCGGCGGAGCGCGTCGCTGCCGAAATAGGCGTGGCTGGCGGTGCCGTGCTCGGCGACGCAGGCGAGCAGCAGCGCCCCGGTGCGGGTGCCGCGGGCCGTCTCGACCGATCGTGTTGCCATGCCGTCCTCCGCAGCGCGCTCCCCACGCGCTGTGGCCACTGCCTACACCCGGCGGCGTAAAGAGGAGGTTTACAAGCCTGCGGGGAGCTGTGGGCGGGGAAAAAAGGGGGCAGTCACGGTGACTGCCCCTCATTCGTTGCCCGGCGGTCGGTCTATAGGCCGAAATAGGCCTTCAGGGATTGGTGGGTGATCGGCGACACGCGACCGATATGGTCGACATATTTCTCGCCCCGATAGATTCCCTCGTCGTTCCACCAGATGAGCAACGCTTCGGAATCGCCCAGAATTGCGCGGGTGCGGCGGGTGATAGCCGACCAGATGCCGCGCAGATCCATATAGTCCTGGGCGCCGGCCACGGCCGCGATCACATCCTTCATGTGAAAATCCGGCCCGTCGCTGGCCGCGATCACGCGCAGCGCGGACAGCGTCCTCGGGTTCTTAGTTAGCTTGCGGACCATAGCGACGGTCAGGTCCGGCGGGCCGTCGTCGGCGGGGACCGGCGCTGGCGCCGCAGCGCGGGCGCGGTCCGAACCGGCCGCCGGCATCAGGCCGAAATGGCTCAGAATTTCCGTCCGAGTAGCGACGGAGAAGCCCGCTACCGCAGCGGTCGAAAGAAGCAAAGCGTCCATGAATCGGTTCCCTTTCGGTCATTACGATTCGGTCAGCGAATCGTTACCGGCGCCTTAAGAGCGCGCTAGACGATCCGCAAGCGATAATTACGATTGGATTCGAGTCGTAATGAACCGTATCACGAGCCCTCAGGCCGCGGCGGCTTCTGCCGAGCAAGAGGAAAAGCGAGCCAACGGCAGATAGTCGGCCGGATCGAGCCCGCATTCCGGGGTCGCGTAGAGCGCGATTCCGGCGGCCACAGCGGCCAGCAGGCGGCGCGGCTCGGCGGTGAGCGTCGCCGGATGGAGGATGGCGCCGATGCCGTCGAGCCAGGCGGGGCCGAAATCGCGCCGCTCGATCGCGACGCCGTCCCAGAAATCCGGCCCTTCGAGCATCGCCCCGAACACGACCAGCGGGCCGGCGAGCGAAGCGGCGAGCGCGCGGACGATGTCGGGCCGCTGGCGGGCGATGGTGGGCCCAAGGAAGGCGACCCGCTCGCCCGGGGCGCGGGCGGCGGCCGGCGGCCGGTGCCAGGCGAGGCGCAGCGCCCGGTCCGGGAACAAGGCGGCGAGGCCGTGATGGGGGGTGATAATGCGGCGGGCGCGGGCGAGCAAAGCCGCCTCGCGCGCGACCAGCTCGGGATCGGCGCGGAAATCGGCGATCGTGGATGATTCGCCCATCTCGGCCGCGGCGGCGTCGAGGCGGCGGTGGATCTCGGCGAGCGGGTAGCGGCTCATGACGACGTCGAAGCTGCGCCCGCCGAGCGCGCCCGCCTCGTCGAGCCAGGGCAGCCAGGCCTGCGCCACCACCAGATGGCCGGCGCGCCAGTCGATCGCCCGCGCCAGCGCCCGGGCGACGGCGCGGTCGTGGGCGAGATAGGCGCGCTGGCGCACCCCGCCCGGCGCCCGGGCGACGCGGCGCATGGCGAGGTGGCGGGAGAAGGTGGCGAGCGCGGCGCGATGCTCGGCCGGGCCGGGCCAGCGATAGCGGGCGGGCCTCCCGCCCCACAGGCCCGGCGCCAGCAATTGGTCGCCGGGCCGCAGGGCGGCGGCGACCATGCTCGCATATTCGGGCCAGACCTCGTCGAGCACCCAGGCGATCCGCGCCGCCGCCGGCGCGCCGACCGCGTGGCGGCGGTTCATCGCGCAGCCGGTCTCGTCGCAGCTGGCGCAGCTGCGCGGTGCCGCGGCCGTCATGGCGAAAGCGCCGCGAAACGGGGACACGTACTTTCTGCCCCGAAAGGTACCTGTCCCCATTCGGTCATGGCAGCGCGTCCAGGCGGACGATCAGGGTGGTCTCGGTCAGCGCCGCGCCGATCCGCAGCCGGCAGGGCGCGCGGAAGCGGAAATCGATATAGTTCCAGAACACGGTGGCGTCGGTGGCGGCGTCGATGAAGAAGCCTTCGGGATGGACGCTGTGCGAGTGGCGCTCGACGATCTCCATGCCGGCGCGGTGGGCGACCCGCGACAGCGCGTTGGTCAGCTGGCAGATGCCGCCGCCGATCGACGGGATCATGCAGCCGAGGCGAAGCTCGCGCCCGGTGACATAGCCCTTCGCCCGGCTGGTCCGCCCGGCGGCGCGCCAGAAGCTGAAAATCTCGCCGGGCTCGAGCACCAGCCCGTCGATCGCGGCCGCGGCGATGCGCAGATTCTGCACCTTGCCGAGCTCGAGCTCGCGCTCGCGCGGATCGGCGAGGCTGTAGAGCCGGTGCTCGTCGAAGGCGAGCGGGGCGGCGCCGGCGGGGAGCGCGGCGAGGCGGCGCAGCGGCGGCTCGCGGCCGAGCGCGTTGCGCAGGCCGCGGCGGGCGATCAGCAGCCGCGACTTGGCCCAGAAGACGGCGTTGGCCAGCGCCGAATGCGCCGCGCCCGGATCCGCCGCCAGCCCTCTCGTCGCCATCCCCATTTCCCCGCCCGAATACGGCCGGAATCTACTGCGCCGCCGCCCGATTAGAAAGCCCGCGCGTGCGGGGATGACTGGGAAAGATGCGCGGGCTAAGGCCAAGGCGATGACCGAATATCGTTCCGAGCTGCTCCGCACCCTCGCCGGGCGCGGCTATATCCACCAGGTCACCGACGCCGGGGGCCTCGATTCGCTCGCCCGGGCGCAAATCGTCCCCGGCTATATCGGCTTCGACGCCACCGGCCCGTCGCTCCATGTCGGCAGCCTCGTCCAGATCATGCTGCTGCGGCGGCTGCAGCAGGCCGGGCACAAGCCGATCGTGCTGATGGGCGGCGGCACCACCAGGATCGGCGATCCTTCGGGCAAGGACGAGAGCCGCAAATTGCTGACCGATGCCGAGATCGGCGCCAACATCGCCTCGATCAAGCGGGCGTTCGAGCATTTCCTGACCTTCGGCGACGGTCCGGCCGACGCGATCATGGTCAACAATGGCGACTGGCTCGACGCGCTCGACTATATCCCGTTCCTGCGCGAGGTCGGCACCCGCTTCACGATCAACCGGATGCTGACCTTCGACAGCGTCAGGCTGCGCCTCGATCGCGAGGAGCCGATGACCTTCCTCGAGTTCAACTACATGATCCTCCAGGCCTACGATTTCCTCGAACTGTCGCGGCGCACCGGATGCCGGCTGCAGATGGGCGGCTCGGACCAGTGGGGCAATATCGTCAACGGCATCGAGCTCGCCCGGCGCAGCGACGGCAGCCAGCTCTACGGCCTGACCACGCCGCTGATCACCACCGCCGACGGCGGCAAGATGGGCAAGACCGAGAAAGGCGCGGTCTGGCTCAACCCGGACCTGCTGAGCCCGTACGATTACTGGCAATATTGGCGCAACAGCCAGGATGCCGACGTCGGCCGCTTCCTGCGCCTGTTCACCGATCTGCCGCTGGCCGAGATCGCCCGGCTGGAAGCGCTCGGCGGCGCCGAGATCAACGAGGCGAAGAAGACGCTGGCCGACGCCGCGACGGCGATGGCGCATGGCGCGGAGGCTGCCGCGGGCGCGGCCGAGACCGCGCGCCGGACCTTCGAGGAAGGCGCCGCCGGAGACGCCTTGCCGGTTCTGAGGAACGCGGATGGACTTCGACTGGTCGAAGCACTTACCGGACTCGGGCTCGTCGCCTCCAAGAACGAAGCGCGGCGCCTGGTTGCCCAGGGCGGTGCCCGCGTGGATGGAGAAGTGGTGAGCGAGGACGTGAACATTCGAGTGACCGGGGACGTTCGAATCTCCGCGGGCAAGAAGAAGCACGGTCTGCTCAAGCCCTAGCCCGTCATTCCAGCGCAAGCTGGAATCTTCCTTCTCCTTCGCGCCTTCGCGATCCTTCGCGTTCTTCGCGTGAGAATTCGGCGGCTGGTTTCACGCGAAGGCGCGAAGGACCGCGAAGGACGCGAAGAAGGAAAGAAGAAGCGGGATTCCAGCTTGCGCTGGAATGACGGGGCTAGCCGCCGCGCAGCAAGCCCACCGCGGCGTCGCGCTCCATCAGGTAGAGCAGGATTCGTGCCGCCCCGCCCCGCTCGCCTTCGAGGCCGCCGTCGCGGTCGACGAGGAGGCGGGCGTCGTCCATCGCCATCGGCGCGAGGTCGGCGATCTGCTCGGGGCTGGCGAGGCGGAACTGGGCCTCGCCGGACTGGCGGGTGCCGAGGATCTCGCCCGCGCCGCGCAGGCGCAAATCCTCCTCGGCGATGCGAAAGCCGTCATTGGTCTCGCGCATCAGGGTGAGCCGGGCGCGGGCCGTCTCGCTCAAGCTATTGCCGCGCAGCAGCAGGCAGATGCTGTGCTCGGCGCCGCGGCCGACCCGCCCCCGTAATTGGTGCAATTGGGCGAGGCCGAAACGGTCGGCATGCTCGACCACCATCAGCGAGGCATTGGCGACGTCGACCCCGACCTCGATCACCGTCGTCGCCACCAGCACCTTGACCGCGCCGCTCTGGAAGGCGGCCATCACCCGGTCCTTCTCCGGCCCCTTCATCCGGCCGTGGACGACCCCGACCTTGTCGCCGAAGCGCAGGCGAAGCACCTGCGCGCGCTCCTCGGCCGCGGCGAGATCGAGCGCCTCGCTCTCCTCGACCAAAGGGCAGACCCAATAAGCCTGGCGGCCCGAAGCGAGGTGGCGGCCGAGGCCGTCGATCACCTCGGCCAGCCGCTCCTCGCTGATCACCCTGGTCTCGACCGGCTGCCGCCCGGGGGGCATCTCGTCCAGGCGGCTGACGTCCATCTCGCCATAATGGGTGAGCGTCAGGGTGCGCGGGATCGGGGTCGCGGTCATCACCAGCAGGTGCGGCGGCCGCTCCGCCTTTGCCGCCAGCATCATCCGCTGGGCGACGCCGAAGCGATGCTGCTCGTCGACCACGGCGAGGCCGAGCTTCTTGTAGGACACGTGCTGCTGGAAGATGGCGTGGGTGCCGACGAGGATGTGGATCGAGCCGTCGGCGAGGCCCATCAGGCAGGATTCGCGCGCCCGCCCCTTCTCGCGGCCGGTCAATATGGCGACGGTGACCGGCAGGCCGGCGAGCATCCGGCCGAGCGTCTCGTAATGCTGGCGGGCGAGGATCTCGGTCGGCGCGAGCAAAGCCGCCTGGGCGCCCGCCTCGACCGCGGTCAGCATCGCCATCAGCGCGACCAGGGTCTTGCCCGAGCCGACGTCGCCCTGGAGCAGGCGCAGCATCGGCACCTCCTGCTCGAGGTCGCCCGCGATCTCGGCGAAGGCGCCGCGCTGGGCCGAGGTCGGCTCGTAAGGCAGCTTCAAATTGCCGAGCAGGCTGCCGTCGCCGTTCAACGGCACGCCCTTGCGCCGGCGCGAGGAGGCGCGGACCAGCATCAAGGCGAGCTGATTGGCGAACACCTCGTCATAAGCGAGCCGCGAACGCGCGGCCGCGGCGGCGGGATCGCGATGGGCGGTGTCGAGCGCCTCGGCCCAGTCCGGCCAGGCCTGCTGCGCCTTGAGGCTCGGCTCGATCCATTCGTGGAGGTCCGGGGCCCTTGCCAGCGCCTGGCCGGCGAGATCGGCGAGGCGATGGTTGGTGAGCCCTTCGGAGAGCGGATAGACGGGCTCGCGCTCGGGAATCTGCCCGGCCTCGCCAAGTTTGACCACATGATCGGGATGGACGATCTGCAATTCCTGGCCGTAGCGGTCGAGCCGGCCCGAGACGATCCGGGTCTCGCCCAGCGGCAGCTGCTTCTTCCCCCAGCCCGGATTGTTGAAATAGGTCAAAGTGACATAGTCGCCGCCCTCGTCCTCGGCGAAGATCCGGAACGGGCCGCGGCCGCCGCCCTGGCGGTAGTCGCGGGCGGTGAGCGCGATCGTGATCGTCCGGCCGACATCGGCCTCGTCGAGCCGCGCCACCCGCTTGCGGTCGATCCAGCTGACCGGCAGATGGAACAGGATATCGACGACCCGATCGAGCCCCAGCCGGTGCAGCGGCTTGGCGAGCTGCGGCCCGATGCCCTTCAGCACCTCCACCTCGGCGAACAGCGGATTGAGAATGGCGGGGCGCATGGGCGGGTGGTAGCAAGTCGGCGGCCGCTGGGGGAGTCAGGGTCTGCCAGACCCCTCTCCCGTCACGCCGGCGAAATTGACGAGGTACGCAATGCCCCGCACTGCGTAGCCATGTCCGGGGGACATGGCGGCCTCGTCAATGGGGTCCATGCTGCCGCGGCGCCAGGCGCGGTCTCCGCATGGATGCCGGCCGGCGCCGGCATGACGGCAAGCCGCGCGGTGGGTGCGGCTCAAACGAGGTCCTCGGGCTGGAAGGGAAAGGGTTTCGACCGAAGCCATTGCGAAAGCACCCATTTGCGGCCGCGCGTCGGCGGCAGGCCGCAATGCCGGGTGTTGAAATCCGGGGTGCCGTCCGGCAGCACGTTGACGAAGACGATAGCGTCTCCGACCCCGCCCCGAAACCGCACGTCGGCATCGGGGAAGTGCGTTTCCGCACCCTCGAAGTCCGTGTTCAGATAGGTGACGATCGTTGCCGTGCGCTGCCCCATCGACCGCAGCTCGGGCTGAAATTCCGGTGCCCGGGGATCGATATAATCGACGTGCATGCCGAATTCCTGTCCCGGCTCATAGCTGATGATGTTCGGCGGCTCATGATAGTCGACGGGCAGGCTGACGAGGCGCGCGGCGCGTTCCTGGATGATCGCCAGGACGAGGTCGCGATCGCGGGGGCCGAAGGCGAAGTCGCGGGCCGAGCGCACCGCCCCCACCTCGCCGGCCTGGTTCACCGAAGCGGCGACCAGCCGGTCGCGGGCGCGATCGATCAGCCATTCGGCAAATCCCGGCGGGGCAAAGCCGCGGCAGGCGGCGATCGCCGCGACGCTGGTCAGCCGCTCGACCCGCGGCGGCTTCAGCAGCTCGTCGATCGGCGCCTGCGACACCAGCGCGAGCTGCCGCTGCGCCCCCTCCTCCCCGGCTTCGGCCGCCCTGGCCAGCAGGCCCAGCGCGTCCGCCCAGCTCTGCGGGCGGTGCCATCCATAGGCCGCCCGCACAGCCTGTTTCGCCAGCGCCTCGTCAGTCATTGCACCGCGATGATCGCATGGCGCGCCGGGATTGAGAACAGGGGATTGAGGATGCCCGGGCGCATGGCTTTGTCCCGCTGTGCCCCAAATCGTCATTCCGGCGAAAGCCGGAATCTCACTTGCTCTTTTCCTTCTTCGCGTCTTCGCTTCTCCTTCGCGCCTTCGCGTGAAACCAACGGCCGAATTCTCACGCGAAGGACGCGAAGGAGAAGCGAAGGCGCGAAGGAGAAGGGATTGAGCAGGTGCGAACTGCTCAATTCCAGCTTTCGCTGGAATGACGAAGAGGGGGAGGCTACAGCGCGGGCGTTCGAAGCCGCCTGGATTCCCCAGCGCGGCCTTTTTGGCGTGGAGATTATGGACCGCGACGACCGCCTCAAACGCCTGCGCTTCCGCAGCTGCCATCGCGGCGTGCGCGAGGCGGATCTGCTGGTCGGGGGCTATTTCGAGCGCTGGCACGGCGCCTGGTCGGAGGCGGACATGGCCTGGTTCGAGGCTCTGCTCGAGGAGCAGGACGCCGACATCCTCGGCTGGGCGCTGGGAACCGCGCCGGTGCCGGAGCGCTGGGCCGGGACGATGATGACCCGCCTCCAACGCCTCGACTACGTCAAGCCCGCCTAGCGTGAGCGACCTCCACAAAATCCTCAGCGCCAGGGCGCCGGTCACGCTTGCCGGCGTGCCGTCAGGCTTCATGCCGTGGCTGGCGGCCGATCTCGCGCGGGCCGCGACAGGCCGGGCGGTGGTGATCGCGCCGGACGAGGCGGCGATGCGGGCGCTGGCGGATGCGGCCCATTATTTCGCCCCCGAGCTCGAGCTGCTGACCTTCCCGGCCTGGGACTGCCTGCCCTACGACCGCAGCTCGCCGTCGCTGCGCGCGACCGCCGAGCGGCTCGCCACCCTCCACGCGCTGCAGCGCCCGGCGAAGCGGCCGCAGCTGCTCGTCACCACGGTCAACGCCGCGACCCAGCGCACCCTGACCCCGTTCCGGATCCGCCAGCTCGTCGCCCGGCTCGCGCCCGGCGAGCGGATCGATCGCGACCGGCTCGCGCAGCTGCTCCAGGCGAACGGCTACGGCCGCACCGAGACGGTGCGCGATCCGGGCGAGTTCGCGGTGCGCGGCGGCCTCGTCGATCTTTTCCCCGCCGGCGAGGAGCACGGGCTGAGGCTCGATTTCTTCGGCGACGAGATCGAGAGCGTGCGCCGCTTCGATCCGGTGAGCCAGCGCAGCATCGACCGCGTCGCCGGCTTCACCCTGCTGCCCGCCTCGGAGACCCTGCTCGACCCGGACAGCGTCACCCGCTTCCGCTCCGCCTATCGCGAATTGTTCGGCGCCGCCGCCACCGGCGATCCGCTCTACCAGGCGGTCTCCGACGGCCGCCGGATCGCCGGCATCGACCATTGGCTGCCTCTGTTCGAGGAGCGGCTGGCGAGCCTGTTCGACCATCTCGCGGCCGCCGACCTCGTCGTCCGCGATCCCGGCGACGCCGGCGCCGCCGAGGCGCGGTTCGAGGCGATCGCCGACTATTACGAGAACCGCCGGCGCGCCCAGAGCGCCGATCCCGGCAGCTACCGGCCGCTCGCCCCGGAGACGCTCTATCTCGCCCGCGAGGAGTGGGAGGCGCTGGCGGCGGCGCGGCCGATGCACCTGGTCACGCCGTTCCACGAGCCGGCGAGCGAGACGGTGGTCGATTTCGGCATGGATCCGGCCCGCGACTTCGCGCCGGAGAGGGCCCAGGGCGCCAATGTCTACGAGGCCGTCGTCGGCCATATCGCCGCGCTGCGCCGCTCCAAAAGGAAGGTTGTCCTCGCCAGCTATTCGGCCGGCGCGCGCGAGCGGCTGAAGGGCCTGCTCGCCGAGCACGGCCTGGAGAAGGTCGTCGAGGCGGAGACCTGGCAGCAGGCGCTCGGCGCTTCTCCTCCCCGGGACGGGGAGGGGGACCAGCCGCAGGCTGGTGGAGGGGGGGGCGAGCCAGGTTCCGAACCCCCACCACCACGCGCCTCCGGCGCGCGGTCCCCCTCCCCGTGCCGGGGAGGATTTGTCGCGCTGGCGGTGATCCAGCTCGATCACGGCTTCACCGGCGGCGACGTCGCCCTCCTGACCGAGCAGGACATGCTCGGCGACCGCCTCGTCCGCCGCCGCAAGCGCCGCGGCGGCGCCGACGCCTTCCTCGCCGAGCTCGCGACGCTAACCCCGGGCGACCTCGTCGTCCACGCCGATCACGGCATCGGCCGCTACGAGGGCCTGACCCAGGTCCCGGTCCAGCGCGCGCCGCACGATTGCGTCGCGCTCGTCTATGCCGGCGGCGACAAGCTCTACGTCCCGGTCGAGAATATCGACATCCTCTCGCGCTACGGCTCCGACAGCGAGGGCGTCGCGCTCGACCGGCTCGGCGGCGAGGCCTGGCAGCGGCGCAAGTCGCGGATGAAGGAGCGGATCCGCGCCATCGCCGGCGATCTCATCAAGGTCGCCGCTGAGCGGGCGCTGCGCCCCGGCGCGGTCGCCGAGCCCGACACCGGCTTTGCCGCCTTCGCCGACCGCTTCCCCTATGAGGAGACCGACGACCAGGACCGCGCCATCGCCGACGTCGTCGCCGATCTCGGCGCCGGCAGGCCGATGGACCGCCTCGTCTGCGGCGACGTCGGCTTCGGCAAGACCGAGGTCGCCCTGCGCGCCGCCTTCATCGCCGCCATGGCCGGCCTTCAGGTCGCGCTGATCGCGCCGACGACTTTGCTCGCGCGCCAGCATTTCACCACCTTCAAGGAGCGCTTCCAGGGCTTCCCGATCGAGATCGGCCGACTCTCCCGGCTGGTTCCGGCCCGGGAGGCGAAGGAGACCCGGGAGCGGCTCAAATCGGGCCAGGTCGACATCGTCATCGGCACCCATGCGGTGCTCTCCAGGACCGTCGAGTTCCGCAATCTCGGCCTGGTCATCGTCGACGAGGAGCAGCGCTTCGGAGTCGTCCACAAGGAGCGGCTGAAGGCGCTGCGCGCCGACGTCCACGTGCTGACCCTGACCGCCACGCCGATCCCGCGGACGCTGCAAATGGCGATGTCGGGGCTGCGCGAACTGAGCGTGATCCAGACCCCGCCGGTCGACCGGCTCGCGGTCAGGACCTACGTCATGCCCTGGGACCCGGTGGTGGTCCGCGAGGCGCTCTTGCGGGAGCATTATCGCGGCGGCCAGAGCTTCTTCGTCGTCCCCCGGATCAAGGACCTGCCCGACGTCGAGGAGTTCCTCCGCCACGACGTGCCCGAGGTCCGCTACGTCGTCGCCCACGGCCAGATGGCGCCGAGCGAGGTCGAGGAAAGGGTCGGCGCCTTCTACGACCGCAAATATGAGGTGCTGGTCTCGACCACGATCGTCGAATCGGGGCTCGACATCCCGTCCGCCAACACCCTCATCGTCCATCGCGCCGACCGCTTCGGCCTCGCCCAGCTCTACCAGCTGCGGGGCCGGGTGGGCCGCGCCAAGATCCGCGCTTATTCCTATTTCACCACGCCCGCCGACCGGCTGGTCACCGAGACCGCCGACAAGCGCCTCAAGGTGCTCGCCGCCTTGGACAGCCTCGGCGCCGGCTTCCAGCTCGCCACCCACGATCTCGACATCCGCGGCGCCGGCAATCTGCTCGGCGACGAGCAATCGGGCCATATCAGGGAGGTCGGCTTCGAGCTCTACCAGTCGATGCTCGAGGAGGCGATCCTCGAGGCCAAAGCGGGCGGCATGGCGGTCCGGCCCGAGCAATTCTCGCCGCAGATCAGCGTCGACGCGCCGATCCTCATCCCCGACGCCTATGTCCCCGATCTCGACCTCAGGATGGGCCTCTACCGCCGCCTCAACGAGCTCGAGACGAGGGACGAGATCGAGCCGTTCGCGGCCGAGCTGATCGACCGCTTCGGCAAGCTCCCGCCCGAGACCGCGAACCTGCTCAAGATCATCGAGATCAAGATGAACGCGCGGGCGGCGATGGTCGCGAAGCTCGACGTCGGCCCGAAAGGCGCGCTGGTCAGCTTCCACAATGACAGCTTCCCCGATCTTCCCGGCCTGCTGGCCTACGTGGAACGGCTCAAGGGCACCGCCAAATTGCGCCCCGATTCCAAGCTCGTCATCACCCGCGCCTGGGACGACGCCGAGGCGCGCCTCAACGGCGCGCTGCAGCTATCCAAGGGGCTGGCGAAGATCCTCGCCTAATTTCTTCGCGTTGTTCGCGTCTTCGCGTGATATGAATTTTTTCTCACGCGAAGACGCGAAGGACGCGAAGGGGGTTCGATATGCGCGATATCGAGGACTTGGCTCGGCTGGCGGTAGATAACGGGCTCAAGGTGCATAAGGAGCTGGGGCCGGGCCTGCTCGAATCCGTCTACGAAGCCGTGCTGGCGGTGAACCTCGCGCGCAGCGGCCTCGCGGTCGAAAGGCAAAAGCCCGTCAATATCGACTATGAGGGAATGATCCTCGGCGAAGGATTTCGCGCGGACTTGCTGGTCGAAGGGCGGCTGATCATCGAGCTCAAGTCGATCGAGCGGCTATCGCCGCTCCATGGTAAGCAGCTGCTCACCTATTTGAGATTGCTAAATCAGCCTCTGGGCCTGCTCATGAATTTTGGTGCCGCGACATTCCGCGAAGGCGTCAGGCGGATTGTCAACAATCACACCGACCTCGCGTCTTCGCGGCTGCGCGTGAACCAAATCCCCACGATCCAGATCAGAGAGTAGGCCGCCCGCCTGCCCTGCTTCTTCGCGTCCTTCGCGTCTTCGCGTGAACCAAGCTTTCTGCAAATGCGAAGGCGCGGAGATGCGAAGGAAACGCGTGATATCTCAACGGCGCGTTAGCTGGCCGTCCAGCCGTTTGAGCGGAGCCACTCCCTCGCCTGAACCGCATCCCCGTCGTCGGTACCTGGGATAGCGAACATTTCCCTGCCATCGGGGCGCACCACCCAGTACGCGTCATAGCTTCCGCCTGCACTTGTCAGTCTGTATTTGTGCTTCGATACGAGCAGGTAACCACGCCAAGGCCCATTTCTGATCACCGCAAGCGTATTGCCAGGGGTTACTTCGCGGCGGCGTCCATCCGAGAGACGAACCTGGATTATGTCGTCGGAGGTCACCCAGCGGCAGACGCGCTGGTAGACAAACCCGCCGTCGAGAGAGGGGACCGTCTGACGGAGTACGGGTCGGTCGCAGGGATCATTGCCTGGCGGGTCGACATCTGCCGGAATAAGCTGAACCCAGTCGGCCTCCGTGCGGGCAGGCCGACTGTTCGAGACCGGCACGGTGAGACGAACACCGGCGACGCGGTTGCGACGTGCCGAGCGTGCGGTGGTAAGGTTGGCCAACGTATGGGTGCAGCCATGCCGCCTCAATAACGAAACCCGATACGATACGATCTGGCGAAGAGTGAGACGGGGATTTATCGCTACCACTTGCTCGGTGAAAAGGCGGACGGCGGCCTCCCGGGCGGCATCATTCGGCAGGCTTTCCGGACAGACAAACGTACGATCAATCTGGGCCAACCTGTTCCGCGCTGGCAGCTGCGCTTGCCCAGAAGCCGCACCGCAGAAAGCTACCACCCCCATGACGAAGAACAATGAGCGCATGCCCGACTCCCCATAGAGACTGTGCCGATTATTGCGCATCCGGCAAGCCTGCCCCGTCACTACGTCTGTGTGTTTCCCAGGACCCGCGTGCCGCCAATGTCAGCCGTGCCTCGTCAATCAAGATTGTTCAAGAAATCGCATCTTTTCCGACCAGCCTTTCCAATTCCGCGCTGGTCAGCGGCGGGGCGCAGAGGAAGCCTTGGTAGAGGGTGCAGCCCTGCTCGGCGAGGAGGCTCAGTTGCTCCTCGGTCTCGACGCCCTCGGCGATCACGCCGAGGCCCAGCGAGCGGGCCATTTCGATCACGCTCCTCACCACCACCCGGTCGCGGGCGGAGCCGGCGATGTCCTGCGACAGGCGCTTGTCGAGCTTCAAGTAATCGAGCGGCAGCGCCTTCAGGTAAGCGAGGCTCGAATAGCCGGTGCCGAAATCGTCGATCGCGGCGCGCAGGCCGCCGCCGCGCAGCTCGGCGAGCAGCGCCGCCGCCGCCGCCAGATCCTCGATCAGCCCGCTCTCGGTGACCTCGACGGTCAGCCGGTCCGGGGAAAAGCCGCTGTCGCCTACCGCCTGGAGGAACTGGGCGGCGAAGCCCGGGCGGGCGATGTCGGCGGCGGTGATGTTGACCGAGAGGCGCAGGTGGGCGAGCGACGCGGGCCAGGCGGCGGCCTCGGCGATCGCCTTGCGCTGGACGTGGTCGGAGAGCTGGGCGAGATAATCGGAGCCCTCGGCGACGCCGAACAGGGTCGCCGCGCCCAATTCGCCATATTGCGGATGCCGCCAGCGGGCGAGCGCCTCGACGCCGACGATGGTGTTCGTGGTCACCGAGACCTGCGGCTGGAAGCGGACTTCGATCTCGTCCTGGTCGAGCGCCCGCCGCAAATCCACTTCGAGCCGGTCGCCGCGCGCGGTGGCGCTCTCGGCGCCCTGCTCGAGCACGTGCACCGGCGCCGCGCCCTCGCCGCCCGCTTCGGCGAGCGCGGCGCTGGCGCGGCGAAGCAAGGCGGCGGGATCGTCGCCCGGCTCGGCGGCGGCGACTCCGGCGCGGCTGGCGATGGCGATGACATGGTCGCCCGAGGCGAACGGCCGGCCGATCGCCTCGACCAGAGCGCCGGCGAGGAAGCGGCCGTCGCCGAGGCTCGCCGGCGGCGCCAGCAGCACCGCAAACTCGGCCCCCGCCATCCGCGCGACCAGCTTGGGCCGGGCGTCGGCGCCGGCCTCGCGCTCGATCCGCCGCGCCACCGCCTGGAGCACCGCATCGCCGGTGGCGCGGCCGAAGGCGGCGTTGATCGCGTCGTAGCGGCTGACCGAGACCAGCAGCGCGATCAACGCCGGCCCCTCGCCGGCGTGGCGCTCGAGCCGGCCGGCGATCCAGGCGCGCGCCGCCCGCCCGTCGCGCAGCCCGGTCAGCGGATCGCGGCCCTCGCCGCCGGGGATCGGCTCGGCCCGGCCGACCACCTCGCCCTCGCTTCGGCGGACGTGGTGGGCGAGGCGCCCCGCCCCTTCGCCATGGGCGAAGGCGGTGGCGTCGCCGGTGGCGAGCAGCCGGTCGATCGCGTCGCGCGCCGCCCGGCGGCCTTCGGGATCGAGCTTGCGGAACAATTCCATCAGGCTGATCCGCCGCCCCTCCTCCTCGCCCAGCCCCGCCTGGCGGGCGAGCGCCGGCGACAGCTCGACGGTGCGCGAGCCCGGCTGCCAGCGCCACGAGGCGGAATCGCTGTCCTCGCCGGCGCGGCGGACGGTGCGCAGATCGCCGCCGACCCGCTCGGCATGGCGGCGGGCGAACTGGAAGGCGTGGAGCAATTGGGTTTCGCTGAACGGGCTCACCAGGAAGTGGGTCGCGCCATGCTGGTGGAAGTCCTCGAGCGCGGCGGCATCGCCGCGCGAGAGCAGCACCAGCAAGGCGGCGGCATTGGCCTCGGCGGCGTCGGCGATCGCCCGCACCGCCTCCTGCCCCTCGGCGAGCGCGCCGCGGGCGTCGACCACCGCCACCGCCGCCCCCGAAGCGACGAACCGCGCCTCGACATTGTCGGCCCGGCGCGCCGCGATCGGCTGCCAGCCGGCGCTCTCGGCGAGCCGGCTGAGCTCGTCGCGGTGGCGGAAGGAGAGAATGAACAACGGCGCCCCCATCGAACGGGCTTAGCCCGCCGAATCGCCGCCGCCAATCGCTTGCGACTCCGCCATCCCGGCTTGGCACATTGACGGGAGCCGCCCCCGCCCCGTAGCTAGCGCGATGGCAGGGCCCGCGGAAAGGAAGATGGCGCTGGTCGCGTCCAACACCGAAGCCGCGCAGGCGGCGGAGGCGATGCTGCGCGCGCGCTACGATTTCGTCGCGATGGAGGAGGCCGGGCTGATCGTCGCTTTGGGCGGCGACGGCTTCCTGCTCCACACGCTGCGCGAGCGGCTCAGCCTCGGCGAGGTCTGCCCGGTGTTCGGGATGAACCGCGGCACGGTCGGCTTCCTGATGAACGAATGGCGGATCGACGGGCTGATCGAACGGCTCGGCCGGGCCAAGGCGTTCAGCGTCTCGCCGCTCGAGATGAAGGCGGTGACGGTCGAGGGCGAGACCGTCAGCCACCATGCGATCAACGAGGTGTCGCTGCTCCGCGAGACCCGCGAGACGGCGTGGATCGAAGTGTCGGTCAACGGCCGGGTGGTGATGCCCGAGCTGGTCTGCGACGGCGTCCTGGTGGCCACTCCGGCCGGCTCGACCGCCTACAACCTCTCCGCCAACGGCCCGATCCTGCCGCTGGGATCGAAGCTGGTCGCGCTGACCCCGATCAGCCCGTTCCGGCCGCGGCGCTGGCGCGGCGCGCTGATCCCCGACGATCTCAGGATCTCGTTCCGGGCGCTCGATCCGAAGAAGCGGCCGGTCTCGGCGGTCGCCGACCAGGTCGAGGTCCGCGACGTCGCCACGGTCGAGGTCGGAGTCGACAAGAGCGACGTCCTCACCCTCCTGTTCGATCCCGAGCACGCCCTCGACGAGCGCATCACCATGGAGCAATTCGCGGTCTGAAAAAGAGGGACAGTCCCTCTTTTTTAGAGCACGCCCGCGACGAGCGCATCACCATGGAGCGATTGGCGGCCTGAAAAAGAGGGACAGTCCCTATTTTTTAAGGCATTGGAAAAGAAGGAAAGCCCTTCGACAGGCTCAGGGCGAACGCGCGGCGAGAAAACCTCTTGGCCGCCTTGCTTTCGCCAAAGACGCGCTGCTATAGGCGCCGCTCGCCGACAAGGCTGATCCCCGGTAGCTCAGTGGTAGAGCGTTCGACTGTTAATCGAATGGTCGCTGGTTCGAATCCGGCCCGGGGAGCCATTCCGCCGAATCGACGTCCCCGATGTCGCCGCCGCCGGTACCAGTCCGTGAGCTTGATGCACTCCTGCGCGACGGGCCCCCGCCGCGAGCAATAATATTCCCTCGAGCCGTCGAGCGGGACGGCCTCGGTTCGCTCCCGCTTCCCATCTTTCTGCGGCGCCGCGCCGCCGCTCAGCCAGGCGAACAGCCCGGCGCCGGCGAGGAAGAGGAGCGCGACGGCGATCACCGCGATCAGCAGCCTGTGCCATTTGTGCGGCTGGGGCGGCGGCGGCGCGGCGGGCGGCGGTGCGCGCGCCCCGGCCAGCGCGGCGAGGCTCGCCTTGATCTTCTCCCAGCCCGGATGCTCCTCCTCGCCGCGCCAGTCGCCGATCGCGGCGAACTGGATCTGGTTGAACGGCATCGGCGGCATCCGGCCGTCGACCGAGGCCTGGATCAGCTTCGCCTGGTGGCGGGCGAGGTCGGCCTCCGCGCGCACCCATTGCGAGGCGGCCGCGCTCTCGGACCAGACCACGATCGCCGCCTTCGCCGTCTCGATCCGGTCGGCGATGACGTCGCTGTAGGAGACTTGCGCCGGCAGCTCGTCGTCCCACCAGACGCTGTAGCCGAGCCGCCGCACCGCGTCGGCGAGCCGGCGCACCGCGGCCGCGTCGGGCTTGGAATAAGAGATGAAGACGTCGGCCATTGCCGGCCCTCCCCCGCTTTCGTTTAGCATGAAGCCCGGGTGCGGTGAATGGAGCCGCCGGGCAGGAACCCGGCGGATCGCGGTCGGTTGGCCAGATATCGGCAAGAGGAGGCGAAAATGGCGACGAGAACCCGCTCCAGATCGACCGGCGGCGACGGCTCCGGCCTCGGCCAGGCCGGCATGCTCGCCGCCGCGGCGATGGCCGGAGCCGCGGTCGGCCTGGCCGCCAATTACGGGCGCAAGCTCGCCGTCCAGGGGCTGGCCGGGACCGCCGGCGACTGGGCCGACGCCCTCGCCGCCGAGCACCGGGCGGTGCTCGCTTTGTTCGACAAGCTCGAGGCGACCGGCGACGAGCAGACCTGGATCCGCGCCCACACCCTGACCAGGATCAGGAACGCGCTCGGCAGGCACGCGCTCGAGGAGGAGAATGTCGTCTATCCGGCGCTGCGCGAGGCCAACCAGGCGCACGACGCCGACGCGCTCAACGCCGAGCACGGCTATATCAAGACCTTCCTCTACGCGCTCGACAATATGCCCAAGGCCGGCCCGGCCTGGCTGGCGCGGGCGCGCGAGTTCCGCGCCACGCTGAGCGAGCATATGCGGATGGAGGAGGAGCAGGTCTTCCCCGCCTTCCGCGCCGGCCTCAGCGACGAGCAGAACGCCAGGCTCAGCGCGGCGATGATGCGCGAGGGGATGAAGCTGGCCTGACGAAAATCCTCCCCTGCAAGGGGAGGGGGACCGGCGCCGCAGGCGACGGTGGAGGGGTATCAGCGTTCGAAACCAATCCTCTGGCGCTGATACCCCTCCACCATGCTTCGCATGGTCCCCCTCCCCCTAAGGGGGAGGATTTCCGGGAGTCAGCCCACCGCGCCGTGGCAATGCTTGTACTTGCGGCCCGAGCCGCAGGGGCAGGGCGCGTTGCGGCTCGCCGGCGCGGCGACCTCGCCCATCGGGATCGCCGACGGCGCCGTCTGCAGCGGCGGCAGGCGGGAGAGGATGGTGCCGGTATCGGCGTCGATGTCGTAAGTGTCGTCGTCGCCGGTGAACGGATCGATATGGTGGGTGACGAAATCGGGCATCGGCGGCAGCTCCATCGGCGCCATCGAGAAGTGGGCCAGCGCCAGCGTCCGGGTGACGTCCTCGCGGATCAGGCCGAGCATCCGCTCGAACATGGCGAACGCCTCGTGCTTATATTCGTCGATCGGCTTCTTCTGGGCGTAGGCGCGCAGGTGGACGACCTGGCGGAGCGCGTCGAGCATCGACAGATGCTCCTTCCAGTGATGGTCGAGCGACTGGAGCAGGATTTCCTTCTCGATCTGGATCCAGCTGTCCCCGGGAATGTCCTTCGCCTTGTCCTCGAACTGGGCGTCGGCCAGCGCCTGCAGGCGCTCGACGAACATCTCCGCCTCGACCGCTTCCTCCTTGACCCACTCCTCGAACGGCGGGGTCAGGCCGAACACGGCATCGACGCGCTGCCTGAGGAGCTCGATATCCCATTGCTCGGGGTAGGAATTGGGCGGGATCGCCTCGCCGACGATGGTGTTGACCGTCTCCGCGCGCATGTCGCTGACGACCTCGCCGACCGTCTCGGCGTCCATGATGTCGGCGCGCTGCTCGTAGATCACCTTGCGCTGGTCGTTCATCACGTCGTCATATTCGACGACCTGCTTGCGGATGTCGTAATTGCGCGCCTCGACCTTCTTCTGGGCGGTCTCGATCGCCTTGGAGATCCAGGGTGAGATGATCGCCTCGCCGTCGGCGAGATTCTTGTTCATCAGCCGGGCGAACATCGTCTGCGGGCCGAAGATGCGCAAAAGGTCGTCGTCCAGCGAGAGATAGAAGCGGCTGAGGCCGGGATCGCCCTGGCGCCCGGAGCGGCCGCGCAGCTGATTGTCGATGCGCCGGCTTTCGTGGCGCTCGGTGCCGAGCACGAACAGGCCGCCGGCGGCGATCACCCTTTCCTTCTCCTCGGCGACCTCCTTGCGGATCTTCTCCTCGGCCTTCTCGCGTGCCGGGCCCGGCTCCATCTCGCCGAGCTCGTCGCCGATCCGGAAATCCACGTTGCCGCCGAGCTGGATGTCGGTGCCGCGGCCGGCCATGTTGGTGGCGATGGTGACCGCCTTCAGCCGGCCGGCCTGGGCGACGATATGGGCCTCCTGCTCATGGAAGCGGGCGTTCAGCACTTCGTGCCTGACTTTGCGCTTCTTCAGATAGTCGGAAAGCAGCTCCGATTTCTCGATCGAGACGGTGCCGACGAGGACGGGCTGGCCGAGCTCCTGCTTCTCCCGGATCGCCTCGACGATCGCGGCGAACTTGTCTTCCTGGTTCTTGTAGAATTCGTCGTCGTCGTCGGCGCGGCGGACCGGCATGTGGGTCGGGATCGAGACGACGTTCATCTTGTAGATGTCGTAAAATTCGGCGGCCTCGGTGGCGGCGGTGCCGGTCATCCCCGACAGCTTGGGGTACATGCGGAAATAATTCTGGAAGGTGATCGAGGCGAGGGTCTGGTTCTCGGGCTCGATCTGGACCCCCTCCTTGGCCTCGACCGCCTGGTGGAGGCCGTCCGACCAGCGCCGGCCGTCCATCATCCGGCCGGTGAACGGGTCGATGATGACGATCTTGCCGTCTTTGACGATGTAATCGATGTCGCGCTTGAACGCGACGTTCGCCTTCAGCGCCTGGTTGAGATGGTGGACGACCTGGGTGTTCTCGTAGTCGTAGAGGTTGGAGCCGACCAGCAGCCCCTCCGCCTCGAGCACCCGCTCCATCCGCTCGGTGCCGTCCTCGGTCAGCAGGACGCGCTTCTCCTTCTCGTCATGCTCGTAATCGTCGGGCGCGGTCTCCTTCACGACCCGGTCCAGCGACATGTAGAGCTCGGACTTGTCGTCGGTCGGGCCGGAGATGATCAGCGGCGTGCGCGCCTCGTCGATGAGGATCGAATCGACCTCGTCGACGATACCGAAATTGAACGGCCGCTGGACCATCTGCTGGCGGTCGAACTTCATGTTGTCGCGCAGATAATCGAAGCCGAGCTCGTTGTTGGTGCCGTAGGTGATGTCGGCATGATAGGCGTCGCGGCGCTGGGGATCGGAAAGGTTGGGGACGATCACTCCGACCGACAGGCCGAGGAAGCGGTAGATCCGGCCCATCCACTCGGCGTCGCGATTGGCGAGATAATCGTTGACGGTGACGACGTGGACGCCCTTGCCCTCGAGCGCGTTCAGATAGACGGCGAGAGTCGCCACCAGGGTCTTGCCCTCGCCGGTCTTCATCTCGGCGATCTCGCCGCGGTGGAGGACGATGCCGCCGATCAGCTGGACGTCGTAATGGCGCTGGCCGAGCGTGCGCACCGCCGCCTCGCGGACGGTGGCGAAGGCTTCGGGGAGGAGGTCGGTCAGCGTCTCGCCCTCTTCGAGCCGGGCCTTGAAGCGGTCGGTCTGGCCCTTGAGCTCGTCGTCGGACAGCGCCTGGATGGCGGGCTCGAAGGCGTTGATCTTGTCGACCGTCTTTCTGAGCGAGCGGACGTAGCGGTCGTTCGACGACCCGAAAATGGCTTTGGCAAATCCAGCGAGCATGGCGGAATCCTGATCTATGCAATTGGCTCCGGCCGCGGCCGAAGCGAAAACGAACCGGTGGGGAAACGCGCGCCGAGGCGCGCCGGCTCACTCGATCAGGCGATCCGCATAAAGCGGGATCGAAGCGACCTTGAACGACGGCGGCGCGAAGATCGCCGCGATGCGCGGCAGATCGGCGGCGGCCGGCGGCTCGCGCCGCGCCACCTGCTGCGCCTGCTCGAGGCACGGCGCCTCGGCCTGGACGGCGGCCGCATGGTGCAGCCGCGCCTCGGGCGCGCGGACGCCGGCAAAGGCGCCGGTGACGGCGCTCAGCATCGCCGAGAGGATGAGCAGGAACTCCATTGCGCCCGCGACATAGTGCCGCAGGGGCCGAAGGTCCATGGTCCGGCGTTGAAAAATCCGGCCTCCCGGCCTGGCGTCTCGCCGCATGGACAAGGCCCCCGGCCCTCGCGCGGTCAGGCAGGAACGTATTTCAGCCTGATCACGTCCTCGCCGATCCGGTCGGCGGCGATGAGCCGGAGCGGCGGCCGGGGTCCGGCGAAATAGGGCTTGCCGGAGCCGAGCACGACCGGGTGCAGGTAGATTCGATACTCGTCGATCAGGCCGAGCCCGGTCAGGCTTCGCGCCAGGTCCGGGCCGGCAATCTCGATCTCCCCGTCGCGCCCCGCCTTGAGCGCGCGGATCGCGCCCTCGAGATCGCCCTCGACGAGACTGGCATTGGGCCCGACCGACCTGAGCGAGCGCGAGACGACCCATTTCGGCTGCTTCCGCCACGCCGCCGCGAAGGCCCGTTCCTCCGCATCCCATTCGGGACGATCGTCGTCCCAGTAGCGCATGATTTCGTACATCCTGCGGCCGTAGAGGCTGCCAGCCTGGCCCTCGGCCTCCGCGATGAATTGGCGGAACAGCGCCGGGCCCGGCGCGAACGCCTCATGGTCGACATAGCCGTCCAGCGACTGGTTCATTCCGAAGACGAGCTTCGCCATCTTCTAGTTCTAGCCCGCGTCCAGGCGGGAGCGGAGCGCGGCCTCGAGCTTCCTGAGCGGCATGTAGCCGTCGAGCCGCTGCACCGGCGCGCCCGCGGCGAACAGGATGCAGGTCGGATAGGTCTCGACCTCGTAGCGGTCGGCCGTCGCCGGATTGGCCTCGACGTCGAGCTTGGCGACGATCAGCCGGTCGCTTTGCTGGGCGGCGAGCGCGCGCAGGCCCGAGCTCATCAGCCCGCAGGGGCCGCACCAGGGCGCGCCGAACGCGACCAGAGTGAGGCGGCCGCGTTCGATCACGTCGCGCTCGAAGCTCGCATCGGTGACGATGCGGACGATGCCGGCGCTCATCCCGCCTGCGCGACTCCCGCCGTGCTGGCGAGGGCGTCCTCGAGCCAGGCCTGGATTCGGCTCTTGGGCTCGGCACCGATCTTGGTCGCGGCCGGGGCGCCGTTCCTGAACAGGATCATGGTCGGGATGCCGCGCACGCCATATCGGCCGGGCGCCTCGGGATTTTCGTCGATGTTCAGCTTGACGATGCTGACCTTGTCGCCGAGCTCCTTGCTCAGCTCCTCGAGCGACGGCGCGATCATCCGGCAGGGGCCGCACCATTCCGCCCAGAAATCGACGAGCACCGGTCCGGACGCATTGAGCACCTCGGCCTGGAAGGAGGAATCGGTGACGGAAGCGAGGGCCATGACAATCTCCTGACTGGGTCGACCCGCCATGTAGGGGGCGCGGCCGCCCGGCTCAAGGCGCGTGCGCGTCGAGCAGCGCGTCGGGGAGCGGGTGGAGCACCGGCGCGGCGGTGTAGAGCAGGGCGGCGGCGATGGGCCGGCCGGGGAAGATCACCGCGAGGGCGGCGCGATAGGCGGCCATCTGCCGCAGATGGGGCGCGGGAATGTCGGCGAGCGCGGCCGGCGCCTGCCGCCCGGTCTTGAAGTCGGCGACGAGGATGAGGTCGTCGCGGACGAGCAGCCGGTCGACCGTCCCCGCGACCACCGCGCCGCCGGCCACCACCGCCGCGATCGGCGCCTCGGCGAGCGCGTCCGGCCCGAACAGGTCGGCGAAGGCGGGATCGGCTATGATCCGGCAGGCATCGTCGGCGAGCGCCGCCCGCAGCGCCGGCTCGCCGACCCCCGCCGACTGCTCGAGCCAGCGCTCGGCGACGTGCCTGCGCCGGTCCGGCGCCACCTCGGGCAGCCGCTCGAACAAAGCGTGGAGCAGCCGCCCGCGCAACGCCGCCCGCCGCTGCCCGGGCCCCGGCGGCGGCTCGGCGACGTCGTCCTCGCCCAGCGCGGAGGGCGCGAGCGGCCGCGGCGGCCGCTCCTCGACGGGCGCCGGACGGTGCAGCCAGGGCGGAACATTCTGTTCTCTTTCAGGTGCTTTCTCCGGCCTCTTCGCACGTGCTTCGAGCGAGCCGAAGCGCCTTTCCAGCCCCCAGAGCGGCGCCTCGCCCGGCTCCGCGCCGAGCCCGGCGAGGGCGGTCTCGACGGCGCGGTACCAGCTCGCCTCCGCCGGCCCCGTCCGGTCGCGCGCGCCGAGCGCGCCGCCGACATAGAGCCGCTCCTCGGCCCGGGTCAGGGCGACGTAGAGCAGCCGCCAATGCTCCTCGCGGTCGCGCGCGTCCTGCGCTTCGAGCTGGCTCCTGAGCGGCTCGGCGAGCTCGTCGCGGCGCGGCCGGAAGGCGGGGATCGCCGGCGCTCCCTCCTCGAGCCGGAGCGCGGCGATCGCCCCGCCCGGACCGGCATTGTCCGGATTGGCGCAGGCGTCGGCGAGGACCACCACCGGCGCCTGCAGGCCCTTGGCGCCGTGGACGGTCATCACCCGGACCGCGTCGAGCGGCGCGGCAGGATCGCGGACGATCTCGACGTCGCCGCGCGCGAACCAGTCGAGAAAGGCCTGGAGCGAGGCATTGGCCTGGCCTTCGAACTCGAGCGCGGCGGAGAGCAGCTCCTCGATCGGGTCGCGCGCCTCGGCGCCGAGCCGCTCGATCAGCCTGCGGCGGCCGGCGAGCGGCCCCGACAGGATCGTCTCGAAAAAGGCATGCGGAGTGGCATAATCGGCCATGGCGAGGATCGCCCCCAGCCCTTCCGGCGCGGCGGCGCGGATATGCGGCCAGAGCGGCCCCTGGCGCCCGCGCGCGGCGGCGAACAGCTGCTCCTGGCTCCAGCCGATCAGCGGCGAGACCAGCAAGGCGGCGAGATTGAGGTCGTCGAGCGGCTGGGCGGCGAAGCGGGCCGCGGCGAGCAGGTCCTGGACCGCCAGCGGCGCCGACAGCAGCAGCCGGTCGACGCCGGCCACCGGCACGCCCTCGGCATGGAGCCGGGCGACCAGCAAGGCGGCGAGCTCGCCCCGCCGCCGGACCAGGATGAGGATGTCCTCGGGCTTCAGCGCGCGGCCGCGGCTGTCGAGCTGGAACGGATCGTCGAGCCAGGCGCGGACCTGCCGCGCCAGCTTCGCCGCATAAGCGCGCACCGCCTCGCCGATCCAGCCCTCCTCGCCCAAATCCTCGTCGGCTTCCTCCGCATAAGCGCGCCACAGGGTGACCGAGCCGGGACGGTCGGCATGATGGCTCTCGTGCAGGTTGGGCGGCCGCGGCAGGCCGAAGGCGTCGTACCCGAGCTCGCCGATCACCCGGTCGACCACGGCGAGGACCGGCGGCGGCGAGCGAAAGCTCCTGTCCATCGACAGGTCGAGAAAGTCCCGCCCGATCGCCGCCGCCTCGCGCGCGAACCAGGCGCGGGCGACGTCGAAGCTTTGCGGATCGGTGCCCTGGAAGCCGAAGATCGCCTGCTTGTAGTCGCCGACGGTGAAGATCGTGCGGTGGTGCTGCGAGGCCCCTTCGCCGGCGAAAAACTCGCCGGCCAGCGCGCGGACGATGTTCCACTGCCGCTCGTTGGTGTCCTGGGCCTCGTCGACCAGGATATGGTCGGTCCGGCGATCGAGCTTGAAGCGCACCCAATCGCCCATGCCCGGAGTCAGGAGCAGGGCCTCGGCGCGGCTGATCAAATCGTCGAAATCGACCGCGCCCGCCGCCTGCTTGGCGTCGGCATAAGCGAGCGCGAACGCCTGGCCCGCGCGCAGCCCGGCGCCGAGCGTGGCGGTGAGCGCGGCGAGCCGGGCCATGGTCAGCAGCCGCCGGCAGCAGGCGGCGAGCCGCTCGGCCAGCGCTTCGTAGCCGGGGCCGGCCTTGAGCAATCCGGCCGGCACCTTGCGCGGATCGCCGGTTCTCGTCAGCACGATTCCGGCGAGATCGGCGAGGGTGTCCGCACGACCTGCCCCACCCCGCATCAGCCAGGCCGCGATGGTGTCGCAGCTTTGCAGGCCGGTCGGCGTTCCCCAGGCGCGGTTGGCATCGGCGACGGCGTTCAGCAGGTCGAGGTCGAAAGCCTCGCATTCGCGCGCGATCGCCTCGGCGATGTCGCCGACCGGCAGGCCGAAGCCGAGCCTCAGCCGCGCCTCGATCCCCGGCCGCGGGCCGAGCCATGCCATCGCCGCCGGAGCGCGGGCGCAGGCCTTGAGGAAGCGCTCGGCGCCGCTCTCGCCGAGCCTCAGGCTCAGCGCCTGGAGATCGCGGATCAGGCCGAGATCGCCCTGCTCCTCGGCGCGCACCAGCAGGTCGGCGAGAGTGGTGCGCGCGAGCAGCTGCTCCTCGCGCCCTTCCAGCGGCCGGAAGCCGGGCGCCAGCCCCGCCTCGGAGGGGAAAGCGGCGAGCAGGCTCTGGGCGAAGGCATGGATGGTCTGGATGCGCAGGCCGCCGCCCGGCGCGTCGAGGACCCGGGCGAACAGGGTGCGGGCGAGGTCCCGCCGCTCCGGCCCGGGATCCTCGCCGAGCATGACCAGCTCGTGGCCGAGATCGGCCTCCTTGAGGCGCACCCAATAAGCGAGCCGCCGGTGGATCCGCCCGGCCATCTCGGCCGCGCCGGCCTTGGTGAAGGTGAGGCAGAGGATCGAGGCGGGATCGACCCCGGCGAGCAGCAGCCTGAGCACCCGCGCGGTCAGCACATGGGTCTTGCCGGTCCCCGCCGACGCCGACAGCGCGGCATGGTCGCGCGGATGCGAGGCGCGCAGCTGATCGCCTTCGAGGATGGCGAGGGGGCGGAGGCGATTGGGCATTGGCGGCGAAGGCTAGCGCGCCAGGGCCGCTCCGTCACCCTCGCGCCGACGCCGGCCGGTCTTGCGATCGAGGCCCGGCCGACTCCCGGAGCTCATCGGCGGCCGGGCTTCTCCTCATCCCGACCGGCGCCGACCGTCACCCGGCGAACCTCGACGGGATCCTCCTCCCAGGGTCGCTTGAGGACCAGCATCACATCTACCGGCTCGTTGCCGGTCAGCCGCACCTCGAAGGATTCCTCCGCGACTGCGCCGAAAGCTTCGCCCGGCTTCACCTCGTGGCGCTCGACGACGAGGCCATCGCCGGGATGGGCAAGCTGCCAGCGATACCCTGCGGTGGCGTGCGACGCCAGGCGGATCGTCGCGCGACCGTGCCGGTCGGTAGCGATCCTCTCAATGTCGGTCTCGTCCGCCAATTGCTCCTCAGACCTCGTAGGCCAGCGGGTCATAAAAGGGAAACTCGCCGTCCAGGCCACATTGATCGTAGCCGATCCGGAAGTATCCCTGCTCGCCCCAATTCTCGCCCCAGCTGTTCTTGACGATCCAGAATTGGCCGGGGTCGTTATAGCCGACCACGCAAACCGCATGCAAACCAAGGTACGTGCCGGCCGCATGCCGATAGACACCCCCGACATAATAGCCGAAGTCCTCGAACACCCGCATGCCGGCGATCACCGGTCCGTTGTTCACGATCGCCCATTTCCGGTGCACGGTGTGAACCGGCGTGTTCCAGCCGTCCCGCACGAACGCGCGCGAGGGGATGTTCCGGCACGGTTGATTGGCGGGCACGTACGGGAAGTCGCTTTCCAGCCCGACGCCAACATCGCGGCACTGGCTAAGCGCCGGTTCGAAGTTCCACCCGGTGGCGCAGGCTGCGCCGGCGCCGCAGAAAAACAGATGGGCCTCGGAAAGGTCGACCGGGGGCGGCTCCCCCGCGGCAATTGCCAGCCGGGATTCCAACGTCGCAACCGTCGCGAAGGCAACGCACGAGCCGCACGGATTCTGGTTGCGGATCGGAGCAACCCAATTTTGTCCGTCCTTGTCCCGCCAGTCGATGCCGGGCGGCGGCGGCGCGAGCGCAGGCGGGACAAAGGCCGCGAACAGCCCTCCGATCAGCTCGAGCCGCTCCTCCTCCATCATGTTCAGGCCGAGAAACCCCTCGACCCCGGGGGCGAGGCGATCGGACACCTCCGTTCGCTCCGCGCTCCACTGCATTCCGGCTCGCAGGATCGCTTCCTGCACTTCGGACAGATCAACCATGCTGGGTCTCCTGACTGGGATCATCCAGATCCGCTTCAGGCTGTCCCTAGGCGATTCGCGAAACAGTCCCCGTGATCGCCGTCACGGCCGGCAGATGTTTCAGAAGATCCACGCCCCCGCGATGAAGGCCACCACCGCGATCATCCAGTCGCGCGGCTGTATCCTGCTCAAGTCCATGTCTTCCTCCTGGGCTGCACAAAGTGTATTAGTTAGATAATACACATGGTGCCAGTCCGCAAGAGGGGATGCCGTAGAGCGCCTTCCAGCCGAGCGCGACGACGAGGTGGAGCACGATCGCCGGCCAGATCGAACGGGTGGACAGGGTGAGGCGGGCGCAGAGGAAGCCGAGCACGAAAGTGCCGGCGAGGAACCACCAGGACCAGGCATAAGGCGCCCAGAGCGGGTGGTAGAAACAGGTCTGGAGCGGATGCCAGAGCGCGAACAGGAGCGCCGACAGCAGCTCCGGCCCGAGGCCGCTGGCGCCGTCCGGCGGCGGCTTCAGGAGGATGCCGCGGAACAGCGTCTCCTCGGCCAGCGCGGTGCCGAGCGCGGCAAGCGCGCCGATGCCGAGCAGGAAGGGGAGATCGGGGTGCCAGGGGACGATGCCGAGCCGGTCGAGCAGCCAGGACAGAGCGAACAGGCCGGCGAGCAGGCCCAGCAGCTTCGCCCAGGCGGCAAGGCCGGGCACGGTCGAAAACAGGCCGCGCAGCCGCGCCAGCACGCCGGGCGGGCGATAGGGCGGCGGCGGAATCTGCGGCGGCGGCGGGCCGGCCGCGGTCTCGATCTCGAACTTCGCGGGCAGGTTGACCGGCCGGTAATCCGCCAGCGCGGCGATCCGCGCGACCAGCGAGCTGTGGATCAGGAACGGGTCCGGCGAGGGCACGCCTTTCCACGGCCGGTTGGGGATCGGCCGCGGCTCGGCCCAGGGGATGTAGAGGCCGAGCAGAGCGAGCCGCCGCGGCCATTCCTTCAGCCGGGCGAGCTTGGGCAGGAATTCGAAGATCCACCAGGCGCCGGTCAGCGACTTGTGGAGCTGCGCGGTCGGGCTCGGCGGGACATAGTCGAAGCGGTCCTCCGGAGTGGGCGGAGGGCCGCCGGCGCCGAGATGGGCGAGCAAGGGCAGATCGAGCGCGAGCCCGGCCCTGGCCGCCTCCTCGGCCATCCACAGCAGCGGATATTTGGAAAGCCCGCTGTCGATCTCCGGATAGCCGCCGCCGACGTCGGAATGGACGCCGGCGAACCAGACCTGGCGGATGTCCTGATCGCGGTTCTGCGACGGATCGTAGGGATCCGGCTTGAATTGCTGCGGGTCCTGCCAATGGTTGAGCCGGAACATCCGCCGCCGCTCGTCGACCGAGATGGCGTGGCGGAAGATCTCGACCCGGCTGTTCCTGCGCGTGAAGGGCAGCGTGAGCGGCCAGGGCAGGAACAGGAATTTGGCGTTCGGGGTCAGCACCGAGGAGACGGTGTCCCAGACGCCGACGAAGCGGATGGTGGCGAGCCGGCTCCTCGCGACCCGGGCGAAATCGCCGCCGATCTTGAAATCGCCGGTGTCGCCCGACTTCTTGTAGGCGACGAGCGCGTAGCCGCACAGATTGAGCTGCTCTGCGTCGAGCAGGCCGATGAGGCGGATGAAGCCGGCGAGGACGCGGGCGGTGTAGGCGCCGCGGCTGAAGCCGAACAAATAGATTTCGTCGCCTTCCCGCCAGCTGCGGCACAGCCAGGAATAGGCCTTGAGGACATTGTCGTCGAGGCCGAGGCCGAGGGCGAGGCCGAGCACGCCCTGGATCTTCACCGCCAGCTGCCGCCACCAGCCGGGCTGGCCGATCGTGCCGACGCCGGGATCGTAATAGACCAGCTGCGCGTCGCTCTTCTCGATCACCCGATAGAGCTTCAGCACATTCGAAAGGTTGACGCCGATCTCGTTGCCGGTGCCGTCGAGGCAAACGACCAGCTTTCGCGCCATGTGATTTCCCCCCGCCGCGTCGGCTGCGAATTGGTCACCCAAGCGAAGGCCGAGTCAAGCGGAAGCCGATCCGATCAGGACCGGGTGGACGCTCCGAACAAGGGCAGCGTCTCGGCGCCGAGCGCGCCCTCGATCTCGAGCAGCCTGAGCTTGGTGGCGCGGCCGCCGGGCGCGGAAAAGCCGCCCATGCCGCCGTCCGCCGCGGTGATCCGGTGGCAGGGCACGACGATCGGCCAGGGATTGCGGCCCAGCGCCTGGCCGACCGCCCGCGCCTGGCCGGGATCGCCGAGCCGCTCGGCAAGCGCGCCGTAGCTAAGCGTCCGGCCGCGCGGAATCGCCCGCGCCTCGAGGTAGACCGCGCGCTCGAAGGCGCTCACCCGGCGCCAATCGAGCACGAAATCGTCGAAATCGTCCTCGGCTCCGGCCAGCGCCGCCGCGATCCGCGCCATCGCCGCCCTGATCTCCGGCGGCGGCGGGCTGTTGTGCGCATCGGGGAAGCGCCGCTGCAGCCTTCGCACCGCCGCGCCGCGGCCGGCTTCGGGCAGCTGGGTGCCGGCGATGCCGCGCGCGTCCCAGACGATCGCGCAAAGCCCGAGCGAGGTATCGAAGAAGGCATAGCTCAATCTGGCCATTGCCCTTTCCTAGCCGATCCGGGCCGGCCGCGCGTCCCACTTTTTGCGGTCATTCTTGACAGCACCGCCCCCGCCTCTACTCTCGGCCGATCGATGGAGCACCGACATCAAAAATGGCTGCCTCGGTCGGAGGCCTGCTCTGTCACGGGAGAGCAAGTATGAAACCCACGCGTAGACTCAGCCGGCGCTCCTTCCTCGGACGAGTCGCCGGCGGGGCGATCGCCGGCGGCGCGGCGCTGACCGTGCTCGGCTCGCCGGCCGAAGCGCTGCAGGTCAGCGACAGCGACAGCGGACCCAATTCGGATCCGCCCGGCCGCGGCCGGGGCAATGGCTATAGCGACAGCGACAGCGGCCCCAATTCGGATCCGCCCGGCCGCGGCCGCGGCAACGGCATCAGCGACAGCGACAGCGGCCCCAATTCCGACCCGCCGGGGCGCGGCCGCGGCAACCGCACCAGCGGCATCACCGACCATGACACCGGCCGCTACGCCGATCCGGCCGGCAACGGCCGCGGCCGCCGCCGCACCGGCATCACCGACGGCGATTCGGGCAGCAACGCCGATCCGGCCGGCGACGGCCGCGGCCGCCGCGGCCGCCGCTGCAGCGGCTATACCGACAGCGACACCGGCCGCTGGGCCGATCCGTCGCGCTGCGGACGCGGCCCGCATCACTGATCGTCTCCGCGACGGCCTTGAAGGGACGGCGGGCAGCCGCCGTCCCTTTCGTTTTGCCCGACGAGCCTTTAAGAACGACGGCGATGGCCCGCGAACCTTCCTATCCCGACGACGCCCCGGTCGATCCGCCTCCGGGCGGAGCGGCGGACGAGGCGAAAAAGCCGGCTTCGGCCCGCACCAAGCACCTCGTCACCGGCGCCGCGATCGGCATCGGCTCGGCCGCCCTCGTCGCCGCCTTGCTCTACGCCAACCGCTCGCGCGGCAAACCGGATAGGACCTAAGCCGACCCCGCGGTCGCCAGCGCGAGGATCCGCTCCAGCACCGCCGGGTGGAGCGGCTGGGTGAATTCGCAGGTGAAGCGATAGCCGTCGACGGCGACGATCCGCGCCGGCCAGCCTTCGAGCCCGGGCAGCACGATCCAGAGCAGGGCGCCGACCCGCAAGGCGGCGAAGCAATCGAAGGCGACCGAACGGGTGGTGATCGAGGCGACGTCGATCGCCCAGCGCCGCGTCCCCTCGCGCACCCGCGCCTGCAGGTTGAGGGCGATTCCCTCCTCGCCCGGATCGGCCCTGCTCTCCCCCGGAATCGCCCCCGGCGGCGGCGCGAACGGCGCCCCGCCCTGCGCGAACGTGCTCCGGCGCCGCTCCTTGAGCCACAGCATCAGCTCCTGCCAGCTCAATTCCGGCAGGAAGGCGATGCCGGCGAGCTGCCCTTGCGTCCAGCGCACCACGCCCTCGACCGGGCGCAGCCCTTCGAGGGTCACCACCACCCGCAGCTCGGGCTTGAGCGCGAACGGCACGTCGAGCTTGACGCCCCCCTGCGAAACGTCGCGGCTGGTCACCAGCTCGGTCCACCCTTCCGCTTCGAGCAGGGCGGAGCAGACCAGCTCGACTCGCGGCATCCGCCGGCGCTCGCCGGGCTGGCTGACGATGTCCTGGGCGATGAACGCGAAGACGTCGACCTGGGTGTCGAAGGAAAGGCCGACCTCGCCGCCGCGCCGCCAGGCGACATGGCCGGCGAGCTGCTCGCCATTGACCAGCTCGAGCTCGAGCCGCTCGCCGATCTCGACGTCGTGGTCGCAATGGAGGATGGCGCCGCCGGCGCTGAGCTTGCGGACCGCGCAGGCGCGGCGGACGCTGCCCGCAATGAGCGCGCCGGCCCGCAGGACGGATTCGCCCTCGCCTTCCTCGCCGGTCTCGGCCGCCGGCATCTCGCCGGACAGCGAATAGATGGTTTCCACGCCTGATACTCACAACCGCCGGCCTTTGACTCGCCGGCCTAAGTATTGTCCGCCTGCAACGTTAACGAATTGCTAACCTCGGGCGCGGTTCGCGACGGGCATTTGCAGACGCCGGGCGCGGCGCTATGTGCGGTTCGGGGAGCGCCCTCGCGCTGCCGCCGGGAGCTCCTTGCTTGGACTTGAGTGCCGTCGATTTCACCGCGCTGGTGCCTTTCATCCTGGTGGGCTTCGCCGCCCAGCTGGTCGACGGCGCGCTCGGCATGGCGTTCGGGGTGATTTCGAGCACTCTCCTCGTCAGCCTCGGCGTCCCGCCGGCGACGGCCTCGGCCAGCGTCCACGCGGTCGAGGTGTTCACCACCGGCGCCTCGGGGATCAGCCACACCCTGCACAAGAACGTCAATTGGAAGCTGTTCCGGCGGATCGTCATCCCCGGCGTGATCGGCGGCATTCTCGGCGCCTATGTGCTGACCCAGATTCCGGCCGAAAAGGCGCGCCCGCTCGTGCTCGCCTATCTGGCGGCGATCGGCCTCTATCTGCTGTGGCGCGGCCTGCGCCACGAGCATCAGGAGAAAAAGCCCCGGATCGTCGAGCCGCTCGGCCTGATCGGCGGCTTCCTCGACGCCGCCGGCGGCGGCGGCTGGGGCCCGGTTGTGACCTCGAACCTGCTCGTCCAGGGGGCCCATCCGAGGAAGGTGATCGGCACCGTCAACACCGCCGAATTCTTCCTGTCGGTGACGATTTCGGCGACCTTCATCGCCTCGCTCGGATTCGACGCCTTCACCAAGGCGATGGTCGGGCTGCTGATCGGCGGCCTGCTGGCGGCGCCGCTGGGCGGCTATTTCGCCAAGCGGATCCCGCCCCGGGTGCTGCTCGTCATGGTCGGCGCGGTGCTGGTCGTGACCAGCGCCTACGGCATCTGGAAGGCGCTCGCCTGAAGGGGACTGTCCCCTATTTGGGGACTGTCCCCTTCATTCCCGCCCGTACCATTCGTCGAACCGCATCAGCTGGTCATATTCGCCGTAAGGCGCATATTCGGGATGGAGCTTGGCGGTGAACGGCTCATCGCCTGTCAGCCATTTGCGGACGGCATCGATGAAATGGCCCTCCGCGAACGAGGTGAGCTCGCGGGCATCGATCCCGTTGCGCCCTTCGGCCGGACTGGTCACGAAGCCGAACTCGCCGCGTCGCTCGCCTGAAGGACAGCGCGCGAGAGACCAATATTCGAAGCTGGCCGCCAGCCCTTCCACATCCTTGAATCCGCCTCGATCGGCGATGAGGCCGAGCAGCCCGAGCTGAAGCGAGAAGCCAGCCGAAAGCGCCTTGTAGCTCGGCGGCTTTCCGGTCTTGTAGTCGACGATCGCCACACCCCCTTCGGCGACGGAATCGATCCGGTCGACCTTCCCGCCGAGCGTGACGCCTTCGATATCGACTTGACCCCAGACTTCGGACTTGACCGGCCTGCGTCCCGCCAGCCCGTTCTCCTCGACCTTGCGAGCGAAATATTCGATGGCGGCGGTAAGGCGCGGGCGCCAGAGCGCCTTCATGACCGGATGGGCATCTTGGGCGAGGAGCAGCTCTTCCGCGCGCTCACGGAGCCTCCCGGGATCGCATCCGTCCTCCGTCATCCACTTTTCCAGGATGGCGTGGACAGCGGTGCCCCGCCAGGCGGGGCTGGGATCGGCATCGACCGGATCGAGCGCCGTCAAATTGAGCATCTTGCGGGCATAAAAGCTGTAGGGATCGGCCTTCAGCCGGTCGACTTCGGTGACCGAGATCGTCCGCGGCCGTTCGGCGGCGGCCGGGGCCGGCGCCGGCCTCGGCGCGGGCCGGTGGCCGCCCGGCCGGTCGATCGCCGCCGCCCATTTGCGCAAGTGCGGGGCGCGGGTGACGCCGCCGGTCATCGCTTCCAGCCTGAGCCAGAAGCGCGAGGCGATGGCGGGCGCCCGGGCGTCGCGCCGCGCCCGGGTCACCAGCACCTGGCGGGCGCCGAGCGCCGCGGCGAAATCGTGCGCGGAGAGCCCGATCCGCCGCTCCAGCGAGGGCAGGCCGAGCTCGCCGCGCAGCCGCGGCGCCAGCCACGGATCGGGCGCGGGCAGCGCGGGCCAGACGCCTTCGTTGAGGCCGCCGAGCACGAGCAGGTCGGCATGCTGGAGCCGCGCCTCGATCAGGCCCCAGATGGCGAGGCGCGGATGCTGGCCGTAAGGCGGCCGAACCGCCGCCGCCGCCATCAGCCGCTCGATCATCGCCGGCAGATGGCGCGCGCTGACCCGCTCCGGCCCCTGCTCCGCCGCCGCCTCGAGCCCGGCGAGCAGCTCGGCCGCGGCCCGCCCCGCCGGCCCCGACCAGGCGGCATCCCCGGCGAGATGCGACACCGCGACGCGCAGCGCGGCGAGCAGGGCCGGAAGCTCCCGGCCCGCTTCGAACGCTTCCTCCAGCGGCGCCAGCAGCGATACGGCGCCGGCCCACCAGGCCGCTTCCTCGCCGTCGACCCGCTCGGCGATGCCGGCGAGCCCGGCCGGCGGCCGCGGCCCGCGCAAGGCGAGGTCGAGCCGGCGCACCCCGTCGAGCCAGTCGAGCCGGTCCGGCCCGCTGCGCACCAGCGGATGCTTGAGCAAGGCGAGCAGCGGCACCGGCGCGAACCGCTCGGCGGCGGCGGCGGCGGCGGCGAGCAGCAACGTCCCTGGCGGCGTTTGCGAGAGCGGCCGGCCGGCGCTGTCGTCGGCCTCCACGCCCCAGCGCCTCAAATGCGCCGAGACCCGCCGGGCGAGCCCCCGGTCGGGCGTGACCAGGGCGGCGGTCCGCCCCGGCTCCTCGAGCGCCTCGCGAAGCGCCAGCGCGATCGCCTGCGCCTCCTCGGCGGGATCGCCGAGCTCGAGCGCCCGAACCCCCGGCAGCCGCCGCTCGGCGGGTTCGAGGCGCTGCCATTTCTCGGTGAACTGGGCGGGCGCCATCGCATTGGCGATCGCCCGGCTGCGCGCCGCCGGAGCGTCGCGGCCGCCGCCCCAGCGCCAGCGGACGACTTCGCCGCGGGCGACTCCCATCCGTTCGAGCAGCAGCTTCAGCGGGAATTGCGGATGGGTTTCGATCGCCGGCCGGCGTCGGCCCTGCTCGTCGGGCGGATGCGGCCCGAGCGCATCCCATTCCTCCTCGGGCAGAGCGAGGTCGAGCGCCGGCAGGACGACCAGGCCGGCGTCGAGCCGCGCCACCGTGCCGAGCAGCCGGGCCACCGCCGGCGCGCCGGTGGTGATGCCGGCGGCGCAGACGAAGCCGGCGGGCGGCCGCTCGCGCCAGCGCTGCGCGACCGCCCTCAGCAGGCGGTTGCGGCGGTCGGCGAGATCGATGACGCCGCGGTCGCCGAGCACGCCGGGCCAGTCGCGCAGGATCAGCTGCAGCTGGTCGAGCGACTTCTGCCAATGGAGCGACAGCTCCGGCAGATCGGCGGCGAAGCCGGCGAGCCGGGTGGGCTCGATCTCCTCGATCAGCAGCTGATCGAGCGTCCGGGCGAGATCCTCGGCGAGGCGAAGCGCCTCGGCCGCCTCGCCGCCGAGGTGGAGCTGGACCAGCCGGGCGAGCAGCATCAGCCGCAATTCCGGCTCGATCGCCGGCGGCACCGGCGCCTCATCCCCGGCGAGCGGCTCCAGCATCCCGCCGATCCGCTCGTCGAGCTCGGGATCGCCGACCGGGACCAGCCGCGGCAGCAGCAGGCCGCCGCCCGAGCGGCGCACGAACGCGTCCTGGATCGCCCGCACCGCGCGGTTGTTGGGGACGAGCACGATCCCGCGGGCAAGCCCGGTCCTCTCCTTGCCGAAGCGCGCGATCAGCCCGGCGGCGAGGGCGTCGGCGAAGGCGCGGTGCGGCGGGATGGTGAAGACCTTGGGATGCACGGGACGAGCCTAGCCGTCCGGCAAAGGGGAAGGAATGGGCTTCGACAAGCTCAGCCCGAACGGCTTCTCCCTTTCCCGTTCGGCCTGAGCCTGTCGAAGGCCTTTCTTTCTTGCCTTGTCACGCGCCGCCGAGGATCGCTTCCGCCTCGGCGATGCTTTCGGGGCGGCCGATGTCGAACCACAGGCCCTGGTGGACGGTGCCGAAGCAGCGTCCGGCGGCGATCGCCCGGTCCCAGAGGATGTTGGTCGAGAAGGGGCCGTCGGGCAGGGCGCCTTCGAACAGGCGCTTCGACAGGATCTGGACGCCGGTGAAGACGAACGGCGCCACCCCGTTGCGCTTGCGCCGGGTCAGCGCGCCGGCGGCGCTCATGTGAAAGTCGCCGCGGCCATTGTGGCAATAAGCGCGCGCCAGCGGCACGAGCAGCAGCAGGGCGTCCATCCGCGCCTCGTCCCAGCCCGAGGCGAGCAGCCGCACGCTATCCACCGGCCCGTCGATCCAGAGATTGTCGGAATTCACCGCGAGGAACGGATCGGCGTCGATCAGAGGCAGCGCCCGGTTCAGCCCGCCGCCGGTCTCGAGCAATTGCTTGCGCTCATCCGATACAGCGATTTCAATATCTTCTGCTCGATTCTTCAGATGCGCCTCGAGCGCGCCGGCGAGATAATGGACGTTGACGACGACCTTTTCGACGCCGGCCGCGCGCAGCCGGTCGAGGCAGTGATCGATGAGGGCGCGGCCGGCCACCTCGACCAGCGGCTTGGGCCGGGTGGCGGTCAGCGGCCGCATCCGCTTGCCGAGCCCGGCCGCCATCACCATCGCCGTCCTCGGCACCGCCGCGCCGGGATCGGGCCGAAGCGCCAGCGGCTTCCGGTAGCGGCTCATGCCCAGGCCGCCGCGCGCCTGGCGGCCGGCACGTTGGCGTCGAACCAGGCCTTGACCGGCGCCAGCCCCGGATCGGCGAGGTCGCGCTCGAGCAGCCCCCACATGCGCGGCTGGAAGGCGGTATAGCCGGGCTTGCCGTCGCGCTTCCACAGCCGGGTGAACACGCCGAGGATGCGGGTGTTGCGCTGCGCCGCCAGCGCCCAATAGGCGCGCTCGAACGCCGCGCCCCGGCCGGTCGAGTCGCGGTAGCGGGCGAGCATCGCCCGCTCGACCGCCGGGCTGACGTCGCGGCGCGCATCCTCGAGCACGGAGGCGAGGTCGTAGGCGGGATGGCCGGCGACCGCGTCCTGGAAATCGAGCAGGCCGAAATGGCGCACGCCGCTTCGCCCCTCGACCAGCATGATGTTTTCGGCATGATAATCGCGCAGCACGGTGACCGGCCCGAGGCCGTCGGCCGCGACCGGCGCCAGCACCTCGCACCAGGCGCCGTGCCAGGCCGCGACATCGACGTCGAGGCCGAGCGCGGCGCAATACCAGTCGGGAAAGAGCTGCAGCTCGTCGAGCCACTGGGCGAGGCCGTGCGGCCTCAGGCCCGGCATCGGCGGATGGCGGTGGAGATGGACGAGCAGGTCGACGGCGAGCGTGTAGAGCTCGGTCTCGCGGTCCGGCAGCGCGTCGAGCGCCTCGCGCAGCCGCGCGTCCCCGAAATCGTCGATCAGCAGCAGGCCGCGGTCGAGATCGCGGGCGAGGATCGCGGGCGCCGACAGGCCGGCGCCGGCCAGCCACTCGGCCACCGCGACGAACGGCTGCGGATCCTCGTGCGGCGGCGGCGCGTCCATCAGCACCGCCCGCCGCTCGCCGTCGACGATCCGGAAATAGCGGCGGAAGCTGGCATCGCCCGCCAGCGGCAGGATCTCGCATCCCTCCCAGCCATGCGCGGCGAGAAAATCGGGCGCATGCGCGGGCGGAATCATCGGGGCGGCCATCGCTCCCCCCAAGCGGCCGGCACCTGGGCTGTCAAGACGCGGCCTCTACCCTGAGCGGCGAGGGTCAGGCGCAGCGCGTCGGGCCACAGCCGCGGCAGCCGTTCCGGCCATTCGATCACCAGCGCCGCCGCCTCGCGGGCGTCGTCGAGGCCGATCTCGTCGAGCTCGCCGCTCTGCTCGATCCGGTAGAGATCGACATGCCAGACCGGGATCAGCGTGTCGGGCGGCGCATAGGCCTGGACGATCGGGAAGGTCGGGCTGGCGACGTCGCCCGAATGGCCGAGCCCGCGCAGCAGCCCGCGCGCCAGCGTCGTCTTGCCGGCGCCGAGCGCGCCGTAAAGCGCGACCACGTCGCCTTCGCGCAGCGCCGGCGCCAGCGCCGCGCCGAACGCCTCGGTCGCTTCGGCGCTGGGGAGCACGAACGAGGTCGCCCCTCCCCCGGAGGGGCTCCGAATTGCCGGGGGCAATTCGGACCTCTTCGTCATTCGGCGACGCGCGCCGCGGCGTAATCGGCGCGCTGCTCGGCGGTGCGCGGCAGGCGGATGGTGACCGTCGTCCCCTCCCCTTCCTTCGACTGGAGCTGGACGGTGCCGCCATGCGCCTCGACGAACTGGCGGGCGAGCGGCAGGCCGAGGCCGACCGCCGCCTGCTCCTCGCTCCGCCCCTCGGCGGTGCGCTGGAAGCGGTCGAACACCCGCGCCTGATCGGCCGGGGCGATGCCGCGGCCATTGTCGGAGACGATGATCCGCGCCGCATCGCGGCCGCCCTCGGCGCGGAGCAGCACCCGGCCGCCGGCGTCGGTGTAGAGCAGGGCGTTGCGGAGCAGGTTGCCGACCGCCTGGCTGAGCCGCCGGCGGTCGCCGGTGACGATTCCGACCGACGGCTTGACCTGCACCGCCAGCTCGACCCCCTGCCGCTCGGCGAGCCCGCGCACCTCCCCGGCGAGCCCGCCGCACAGATCGGCGAGGTCGACCTCGTCCTCGGCGAGCAGCAGGCTGCCGGTGTCGCTCTGGGTCAGATCGAGGACGTTGTCGATCAGCGCGCCCAGTCGGGCGACGCTGTCGAGGATGGCGGCGACATATTCGCTCGCGGTTGCCGGCAGCTTGCCCGCATAGCCTGCCGCCATCATCTCGGCGAAGCCGCCGATCGAGGTCAGCGGCGTGCGCAGCTCGTAGCTCATGTTGGAGACGAAGGCGGTCTTCAGCCGGTCCGCCTCCTCGAGCGCCTCGTTGCGGTCGCGCAGCGCCGCCTCGACCTTCCGGCTGTCGGAAATGTCGAGCATGGTGAACAGCGCATTGCCGTCGGGCAGCGGCACCGCCGCGAACTCGAACTCGCGCCCGTCGATCATGGTCACCCGGCCCGACCTTTGCTTGCGTTCGACGGTGGCGCTGCGGACCAGCTCGCGGACCAGCCCGGCATGGCTGGCGCGCTTCAACTTCGCCGACAGATGCGGCGCCAGCGCGTCGACCCGCGGGTGGCTGGCGAGCTGCTCCTCGTCGAAGCCCCACAGCTCCTTGAAGCGGTTGTTCCACAGGTTGAGGCGGCCGTCCGAGGCGAACACGCCGACCGCCTCGAACAGATTGTCGAAGGTCGCGGTGCGCACCCGAAGCAAGGTGTCGCGCGCCGAGGCGAGCTGGATCTGCTCGGTGCGGTCCTCGAAGATGGTGAGCAGGCCGCCGTCGGGCAGCGGCTGGGCGACGACGCGCAGATGCTTGCCGCCGGGCAGCAGCCAATCCTCCTCGTCGGCGGCGAGGCCGCTGGTGAACCAGGCGCGATGCTCGGCCTTCCAGTCGGGGAAGTCGCGCACCTCGGGCAGATTGCCCGCCTCGCGCATCGCGTCGATCACCCGGTCGAACTCCGGGCGGTCGGCGAGGAACTCGGCGGTCAGCGAGAACAGGCGCGCGAACGGCTGGTTGAAGAAGATCAGGCTGCGGTCGCGGCCGAACTGGGCGACGCCGGCGGACAGCCGGTCGAGCATGTCGCGCTGGGCGCGGACGAAGCGATTCAGTTCGGCCCGCGCCTGCTCCTGGTCCTCGACGTCGATCGCATAGCCGGCGACGCCGTTCGGCCCCAGCGGGATCTCGACCACCTGCATCATCCGCCGCTCGCCGGCGACGGTCGCCGGCACGGTGCGAAACGAGGCCTCCTGGCGATCGCGCACCTCGGCCGCGTCGGCGAGCGGGCTGCGGCCGTCGGCCTCGTCGATCAGCTCGGTGCCGGCGGCGACGACCGCGGCGGCCTCGCCGCCCTCGACCGCCTCGACATAGGCGCCGTTGACCATCACCAGCCTGAGATCCGGGCCGCGATGCCACATCGGGAAGGGCGCCGCCTCGATCAGGCCGGTCAGCGCGTCGAGCGCCTCCGAGCGCCGCTCGAGCTGGTCGGAGAGGCGCGCCGAATCCTCCTCCGCCGCGGTGACATCGACGAACCAGAGCAGGGCCGAGCGTTCGCCGAAGCCGGCCGGGGCGGGCCCGGCGTCGATCCGGAAGATCCGCGCCGAGCCGGCCGGCCGGACGATCGTGCCGACGCTGCCGCCGGCGGCCGCCTCGCCGACCAGCCGGCCGAGCTCGGCCGCGGCGTCGAGCGGGAACGGCGCCTCCTCGCCGAACAGCGCCAGCCAGCGCGGCGGCAAGGCGGCGAGGCCGAGCGCGCCGGCGAGCCGGTCGGGGCCGCTGATCGTTCCGTCCGCCGCCACCGCCAGCGGCATCGCCGGCCCGGCCTGGAGCAGAGCGGCAAGCCGGACATTGTCGTCGATCAGCAGCCGCGCCGCCGCCTCGCGCCGGGCGCCGCGGATTCCGGCCCAGATCGCGACCGTCAGCCACGCGCCCGCGACGAGCGCGAGCACGGCCGCAATCAGGGGCGAAAGCGTCATCCCGCCTTCCTAGGGTCCGTACTCCATACCCGCAATGGCCGGGATCGGGCGGCTTTTGGGCCAAGGCTGCGTCGCAGCGTGGCGAGCGAGGCTGCGTTGCGGAAGCGGGGCAAAAAGAAAGGGGCGGGCCCGAAGGCCCGCCCCGAGATGGTTCGCTTCGCTGCGTCCTAGCGGAAGTTCACGTTGACGCCGAAGTAGATGTAGCGGCCGATCGAGTCGTACGGATCGCCGCCGGCGGTGCCGAGCAGGCCGAGCGGCGGCTTCCGGTCGAGGATGTTCGACACGCCGCCGTAGAAGCGGAACTGCTCGTTGACCTGATAGCCGAGCTGGACGGCGTGGTAGAAGACATCCGGATAGTTCCGCCGCGGATGGCTGTCGGCGTTGGTCGGCGGCAGCAGCGCGACGTCGTTGAGCGTGCAGCCGATCGCCGTAACGTAGGGCTGCGTGCACAGGCCGTCGGACGCGTTCTGCGCCTCGTAGGAGGCGTTGATCGACATCTTGCCGATGTAGCGCAGGTTGTAGGTGATATCGAACGCGCCGAAATCATAGTTGAAGTTGGCGTTCGCCGCGAACACCGGATCGCCGAGCTCGGAGAGCTGGCGGTTCGGATTGTTCGGGAAGGACGGATCGATATAGTTGGTCGTCTCGATCACATAGGTGCCGATCGCCCGGGCGCTGAGCCGGTGGCCGTTGCCGAAGGTGCGGCGATAGGACAATTCGACGTCGACGCCCGAGGTGATCTGCTTGGCGAAGTTGATGCCCGCCGAGAGCACCGCCGGCTGGACGAACAGGCCGGTGGCCGGATCGCGGTTGACGGTGGCGCAGAGGGTGTTGCCCGGCGGCTGATCGTAGCAGCCGGTGATGATCGACTGGGCGGTCAGCACGGCGATCAGATTGTCGACCCTGATGTGGTAGTAATCCGCCGTGATCGACAGGCCCGGGACGAACCGGGGCTCGATCACCGCGCCCAGCGTATAGCTCTTGCTGGTCTCCTCCCTGAGGTCCGGGTTGCCGCCCGACAGGAAGCCGGTCGACGAGGAGCGCGCGGTGCAGTTGATGAACGGCCCGCCGAGCGTCGCCGGGAAGGCGGTGGTCGAGCAGGCCGCGACCAGCGCCGCAGTGGCGACGACCGGAACGCCGTTGGCCACGCAATTGGCGGCGCGGTTGCCGACGCCGATGTTGGCAAAGTCGCACGGATCGGCGATCTGGGCGAAGTTCTGCGACTGCGGCGAGAACAGGTCGGACTGGGTCGGCGCGCGCACCGAGCGCGAATAATTGCCGCGGAAGCGGATGTCGCGGATCGGCGCCCAGGTGCCGCCCAGATTGTAGGCCCAGACGGTGCCGGTGCTGCCCTGGTTGTAGTCGGAGACCCGGGCGGCCGCCTCGAACGTCAGCTCCTGGGCGAACGGAAGATCGCGCAGGATCGGCAGGCGGATTTCGCCATAGGCTTCCTTGACCTCCAGCGCCGGCGGATCGAACGTCTGGATGGCGTTGAGGAAGGTCGCGCCGTTCTGGGTCAGGTCGTCGAAGTCCGAGAAGGCGGTCTCACGCCGGTATTCGACGCCGAGCGCGAAGCCGATCGGCCCGCCGGGCAGCTCGAACCATTGCGAGCTGTCGCCCGAGACGAAGGCGACCACCTGCAGCTCGCTGGCATGCTCGCGGCGGTGCGCGGTCGTGTTGACATAGGCAAGCGCGGCCGCGCTCGGCCGGCCCGAGCCGAACAGGTTGATCGGCACGCAGGCCGGATCGTCGTTGGTGGTGATCGCGTCGGTGTTGATCCGGCAGGCGGGGCCGTTCGGCGTGTTCACCGCGTCGATGGCGTCGACATAGCGGGCGAAGAAATTGCCCGTCGGATCGGCGATGACGAGGTTGTTGAGCGATTGCAGGCGGGTACGGAGATGGCCGTAATTGGCGGCGATCTCATAGTGCCAGTCGTCGAAGAAATCGCCCTCGAAGCCGGCGACGATGCGATAGGTGTCGCGATCGTGGATCTCGCCGCGGCCGCCGAAATCGACGTTGAAGCGGTTGATCGGGAAGGTGCCCGTGGTCGGCGTGGCGCAGCGGCCCATCAGCTGAAGCTGGGCCAGGATCTGCGGGGTGACGAACGCGTTGTTGCAGCGCAGCGTGCCGAGGGTGCCGCCCTGGACGAAGCTGGGCTGGCCTTCCTGGGTGGCATCGATGTGCACGTACTTCGCTTCGAGGAACGGCTGGAACGCGCGGGTGACCTCGAAGCGCGCGAGCAAATTGGCCGCGTAGCGCTGGATGCCGGCGGCGAGCTGGCCGGTATCGCGCAGGGTCGAGCCGTGGCTGCCCTGGACGTTGCCCGAACCGTTGACCCGCAGATCGTTGCCGACCACATCGCGAACCAGGACGCCCTGGTCGGTGAAGTAGAACAGGCTGACCTGGCCGTTGGCTTCGCAGCGCGCGTCGCGGATCGGGCCCGCGGGGATGCTGTTGGCCTGGCCGAGCGCGCAGGTCTGGTTGGCCGGGAGCGCCGGCGAGACGCTGCCGCCATTGTAGATGCCGGCATTGCGGATGCCGCAGAGGAAGGCGCGGTCGGGAACGCCGTCCGAGGTGGAAATGCCGGTCTCGCCGCCGGCCGCGCCCTGCGGCTCGATCAGGTCGAACTGGCAGCGGCCGTCATAGGCGCCGGTGAGTCCGGGCCGGTCGACGAAATAGAGCGCCTGGGCGCGGGTATATTCGAGCGCGATCGCGACGTTGCCGCGATCCTCGGCGAAGTTGCGGCCCCAGGTCAGGCCGGCGAAATATTGCGGGTAGTCGCCCTGGTCCGAAATGCCGGCCTGGGCGCGCAGGCGGAAGCCGTCGAAGTCGCGGCGGAGGATGAAGTTGACGACGCCGGCGACGGCGTCGGAGCCGTAGATCGCCGAATTGCCGCCGGTGACGATGTCGACCCGGTCGACGAGCGTGATCGGGATCGTGTTGACGTCGACCAGATAGTCGCCGGGCGAGCCGGTGATGTGGCGGCGGTTGTTGACCAGCACCAGGGTGCGGGCGGTGCCGAGGCCGCGAAGGTCGAGGAAGTTGAGGCCCGCAGTGCCGATGAACCGGGTCGAGTTGCCCGAGCTGAAGGTCGAGCGCAGCGACGGCAGGTCGTTGAGGTTGTCGCCGAGGTTGACGTCGCCGTTGTCGGTCAGCTCCTGGATGCCGACCGAGGTGATCGGAACCGTCGATTCGAGGTTCGGGCGCCGGATGCGGGTGCCGGTGACGAGGATCGAGCCGCTGTCCGCCGGCTCCTGGGTGGTGACCTCGCCGGCCCTGCAGGCGTCACGCTCGCCCTGCGTCGGCAGGTTGGCGCACCGATCGGAGTAGGGCTGCGTTGTTCCCTGAGCGGCGGCAGGCGTGGCGAAGCCGGCAATGGCGAGAGCGGCAACAGAAGCGGAGCCGAGAATACGAGCGTTAATACGGCGCATGCGGAATACCCCCAAAAGTGCGGTTTTGGCCGGAGGACATTATCGCCCTGTCAGCAAAAGGAAATGCTTGCGCGCGCCGATCTTCATAAGGCGCGGAAGGTGTTACATTAATGCCACATTCATCTGGCTGGCCGGGGCCGCGGCGCCGGCGCGAGGCCCGGCGCCGCGTCCGGCTCAATAGCGGTAATGGTCGGGCTTGAACGGCCCCTCGACCGGCACGCCGATATAATCGGCCTGCTTCTGGCTGAGCCTGGAGAGCCTCACGCCGAGCTTGTCGAGGTGGAGCGCGGCGACCTTCTCGTCGAGATGCTTGGGCAGGACGTAGACGTCGTTCTGATACTTGTCGCCGCCGGTCCACAGCTCGATCTGGGCGAGCGTCTGGTTGGTGAAGGACGAGCTCATCACGAAGCTCGGATGGCCGGTGGCGCAGCCGAGATTGACGAGCCGGCCCTTGGCGAGGACGATGATCTTCTTGCCGTCCGGGAACTCGACCTCGTCGACCTGCGGCTTGATCTCGGTCCACTTCATGTTGCCGAGAGCGGCGATCTGGATCTCGCTGTCGAAATGGCCGATGTTGCAGACGATCGCCATGTTCTTCATCGCCCGCATGTGATCGAGGGTGATGACGTCGGCATTGCCGGTGGCGGTGACGAAGATGTCGGCGCGGGTGACCGCCTCCTCCATCGTCACCACCTCATAGCCTTCCATCGCCGCCTGCAGGGCGCAGATCGGGTCGATCTCGGTGACGAGGACGCGGGCGCCGCCGTTGCGCAGCGACGCGGCCGAGCCCTTGCCGACGTCGCCGAAGCCGGCGACGGTGGCGACCTTGCCGGCGAGCATCACGTCGGTGGCGCGGCGGATCGCGTCGACCAGGCTCTCCTTGCAGCCGTAGAGATTGTCGAACTTCGATTTGGTGACGCTGTCGTTGACGTTGATCGCCGGGAACGGAAGCTTGCCCTTCCTGGCGAGGTCGTAGAGCCGGTGGACGCCGGTCGTGGTCTCCTCGGAGACGCCCTTGATGTTCTGGACCGTCTTCGTCAAATAGCCCGGCCGCTCGGCGAGGAAGCGGTTGAGGGTCGCGACGAACACCTCCTCCTCTTCGTTGGTCGGCGCGAACAGCGTCTCGCCGGCCTCGACCCGGGCGCCCCACAGGGCGAACATGGTGGCGTCGCCGCCGTCGTCGAGGATCATGTTGCAGGTCTGATCCTGGCCCCAGTCGAAGATCCGCACGACATAGTTCCAATAATCTTCGAGGCTCTCGCCCTTGATCGCGAACACCGGCACGCCGGTCGCGGCGATCGCGGCGGCGGCATGGTCCTGGGTCGAGAAGATGTTGCACGAGGCCCAGCGCACCTGCGCGCCCAGCGCGGTCAGGGTCTCGATCAGCACCGCGGTCTGGATCGTCATGTGCAGCGAGCCGGTGATGCGCGCGCCCTGGAGCGGCTTGGCCGCGCCATATTCGGCGCGCAGGGCCATCAGGCCCGGCATCTCGGTCTCGGCGATCTCGATCTCCTTGCGGCCGAAGCCGGCGAGATTGAGGTCGGCTACGACATAGTCGCTGAACGCGGTCTGGGGCTGGGTGGCCACGCGGATTCTCCTGATCAAGTGAAAAGACCGCCGGCAAAAATCAGGCGGTCGCGTGGGTCCCCCCTAGCCGCGGCCGCCCGCAAATGCAAATATAAAGATATCTTTATATGTGGGTCCTCCCCCTGAGGGCGAGGGGGACCGCCTGCCGCAGGCAGGGGGTGGAGGGGTATCAGCCTAAGAGGCTGTTCTCAGGCGCTGACACCCCTCCACCACCCTGCGGGTGGTCCCCCTCCCCTTGCAGGGGAGGATCTTCAGTTCCCTTCCGCCGCGGCGAAGCTGTAGCCGCATTCGCCGCCCGGCAGGTCCGAGGAGAAGCCGAAGCGGTCCTCGATCGCGACCAGCTGGCCGATGTCGCCATTGGCGGCGGCCGCTTCCTCGGCGAGCGCCGCGGTGTCGGCGCAGACCGCCTGATCGGTCGCGTCGGCGCCGTAGATGTTGGCGAGCGCGGTGGCGAACCGGTCGTACTGCGTCTCGGCCTGGCTGCCGTAGCCGGTGCGGAACTGGGCGAGCAGCACCGCATTGGCGCCCTGGATCGTGGTCCGGTTGGCCCGCACGAACCGGTTATAGGCCGGCGTCACGTCGGCCCCCATCGCCTGGCAGCGCAAAGTCGCCACCATCAGCCGCGACTGCAGGTCGCGGACCTTGGCGGCGGCGACCTGGGTCGAATTCCAGCAGCCCATCGCCGCCTCGGCCGGCATGCTGACGCACAACATCGTCGCGGCCGCCGCAAGGAGGCCGCCCTTCTTCATCTGTCCACTCATGATAAGTCCCCACTCTGTCCACAGAGCCGGTGCGCGAGCTGCGCCCGGCCGAGTCGGAGGCTCTCATGAGAAGGGTAACCGGGAAGTAAATTTCTGCGGTTAAACTGTTGCCGGAAAGATACTTAAGCAGTGCCATATTCTGCGGTCAGCAACCGCGAATCGATCCCCGCCGCCTTGAACGCGGCCGCCCAGCGGGTGTCGACGTCGCAGGCGTAGAGCAGGGATTCGTCGCCCGGGGTGGCGAACCAGCCGTGGCGGGCGAGCTCCTGCTCGAGCTGGTCGGGGCCCCAGCCGGCATAGCCGAGCGCGGCGACCCAGCGGCTCGGCCCTTTGCCCTCGGCGATCGCCTTCAATATGTCGATCGTGCCGGAAAGCACCCAGCGCTCGCCGACATAGACGCTCTCGCCGCCGCTCCAGTCGGGCGAGTGGAGGATGAAGCCGCGCTGCGGCTCGACCGGTCCGCCGAGATGGATCGGCACGTTGGGCGCCTCGCCGGGGGCGATGTCGAGCTGCTTCAGGAGGTCGTGGAAGCCCAAACGCGGCACCACCCGGCCGAGGCCGATGCCGAGCGCCCCCTCCTCGTCGTGGACGCACATCGCGATCACCGCTTTCTCGAAGCGCGGATCGCCGATCCCCGGCATGGCGAGCAGGAACTGGCCCGAAAGGAAGCGCGGCGCGTCCATCGCCCGAGCTATAGGCGTTTGGCGGGCGGCCCGACAATTGCTAAGGGCCGCCCCAACCGAGATTCCCGGGAGACAGAAAATGACCATCAGCGTCGGCGACCGAATCCCTGACCTGCCCCTGACCAAAGCCACCGCCGAGGGTCCGCAGCCGATCCAGGCCGGCGACTATTTCGCCGGCCGCAAGATCGCCCTGTTCGCGGTGCCCGGCGCGTTCACCCCGACCTGCTCGGCCCGCCACCTCCCCGGCTATGTCGAGAAGGCCGGCGAGCTCAAGGCCAAGGGCGTCGATGAAGTCGCCGCGCTCTCGGTCAACGACGCCTTCGTGATGGGCGCCTGGGGGCAGCAGGGCGGCGCCGACGGCAAGGTGACGATGCTCGCCGACGGCAATGGCGATTTCGTCGAGGCGCTCGGCCTTGCCGCGGACTTCTCCAAGTTCGGCATGGGCAAGCGCAGCCAGCGCTGGTCGGCGATCGTAGACGACGGCGTCGTCACCGCGCTCAACGTCGAGGAGCCGGGCGCGTTTCGCGTCTCCAGCGCCGAATATATGCTCGACCAGCTCTGACCCGCGCGCCGGGGACAGTCACTTTTCCGCACGGCGGCGCCCATCTGAATACGGCGCGCGGAAAAGTGACTGTCCCCTTTGCAGCTACCAGCCGCACCGCCTCCCCTGGTTCTGCTCGCGCAGCCAGCCGAGCAGCGGCCGGAAATATTCGACCATCGGCTCGGCCGAAATCTCGCGGGTGCCGGTGAACGCCTCGAGCGCGTCGGGCCAGGGCCGCGACAGGCCCATCGCCAGCATCTCGTTCAACCGCCGCCCGACCTCGTGATTGCCGTAGAAGGAGCAGCGGTGGAGCGGCCCGTGCCAGCCGGCGATGTCGCAGGCCGCCTTGAAGAACTGGAACTGGAGGATGCGGGCGAGGAAGTAGCGGGTGTAGGGGACGCTCGCCGGCACGTGATATTTGGCGCCGGCGTCGAAATTCTGCTCGGTCCGCGGCACCGGCGGGACGATGCCCTGATATTGCAGCCGCATCCGGTCCCACGCCGCCTGATAGTCGCCGGGCGCGATCTGGCCGGAGAAGATGCCCCAGCGGTAGCGGTCGACGAGCAGGCCGAAGGGGAGGAAGGCGATCTTGTCGAGCGCCTGCCTGAGGAGCAGCGCCCGGTCCTGCTCGGCATTGGGCATCTGGTTCGCCTGGAGCAGGCCGATCTGCTGCAGATATTCGGGCGTGACCGAGAGCGCGATGGTGTCGCCGATCGCCTCGTGGAAGCCGTCATTGGCGCTGTCCAGATAGAGGAAGGGCTGGCGGTTGTAGGCGCGCTGGTAGAAATTGTGGCCGAGCTCGTGATGGGCGGTGACGAAATCGTCGGCGTTGACCCTCGTGCACATCTTGATCCTGAGATCCTCGACATTGTCGACGTCCCAGGCCGAGGCGTGGCAGATCACCTCGCGGTCCCGCGGCTGGGTGATCATCGAGCGCTCCCAGAAGGTCGCCGGCAGCGGCGCGAAGCCCAGCGACGTGAAGAAGCCCTCGGCGGTGCGGATCACCCGCTCGGGCGTGTAATGGGCGCGCTCGAGCAGATTGGTGAGGTCGTAGGCCGGCCGGCCCGAATTGGGCGGCGCGACGACGTCGTAGATATTGCCCCATTCCTGGGCCCAGAGGTTGCCGAGCAGGTCGGCGCGGATCGGGCCGTTGGCGGCCTGGACGCTGTCGCCGTAGCGCCGGTTCAACCCGGCGCGGGCGAAGCAGTGAAGCTCGACGTAGAGCGGCCGCACCTCGTTCCACAGCCGCTCGGTCAGCGCCGCGAACTCATCCGGGCTCATGTCGTATTTGGAGCGCCACATCGCGCCGGTATCGGCGAAGCCGAGCTCGCGCGCGCCGGCATTGGCGATCTCGACCATGCGCTGATACTGGGCCCGCATCGGCGAGCCGACATTGTTGTTCCAGCTCGACCACATCTCGCTCAATTGGGCCGGGTTGCGGACCGTCCCCATCCGCGCCTCGATCTCGTTGCCGGTCAGCGTCTCGCCGTTCATCGTGCCGCGGCCGCGGCCATATTGGGAGGAAAGGTCGGTCGAGATCCGGTTCAGCTCGGCGGCCGCGCCCGGCGTCGTCGGCGCGGCGAGGGTGAGGCCGTTCCGGAGGATGTTGAGCTTGCGCCTGGTGTCGGGGCTGAGGCCCGGCACGTTCGCGTAGCGCGCCGCCTCGGTGGCGAAGCGGACCCCCATCTCGGTGCCGATCGTGCCGAAATGGGCGGAGAGCGCGTCGGTGTCCGGGGTGATGTAGGTGGCGTTGACCCACGAGGCGCGGCTGGCGATGACGGTGAATTCGGCGAGCTCGCGCTCGGCCCGGGCGACGAACGCCTCGGCCTCGGCCACGGTCGGCTCGGCCGAAGCGGGCGCCACGGCGGCGGGCGCCGGCGGCGGTAGCGCGGCCTGTTCGGCGGCGGCGGTGGTGCAGCCGGCGGCGAGGCAAGAGGCGAAAGCGAGAGCGAGCAGGGAGACGCTGCTTTTCATGACGCGGGACATCCTCTGTCTTGTTGTGGCGGGCCGCTACTGCGCCCGCGGGCCGCACACGGTCAAGAGGCGAGAAAGCCGGCGATGGCGCGGCCGAGATCGGGCCTGGTGACGGCGCTCATATGATTGCCGGGAACCGCGACGTAGCGCGCCTTCGGGAGCGCCTGCGCGAGCGCTTCGGCCGAGCCGTTGTCATGATCGTCGGCGCCGCTCACCACCAGCGTTGGAATGGTGATGCTGCGCAGCATTTCCTCGCCGGTATCGACGAAGCTGTCGAGCAGCGGCAGCAGCGCTTCGGGATCGCCGCCGGTGGTCTTCAGGAACGCCTCGGCCAGCCATTCCGGCGAGCCGCGCGGGTGCGTGCCGAGCCCCTTCAGGATCGCCTTGAAATGGCCCGAGCGGGCGCCGGTATCGTGCAGCCCCGCCAGCCCCATGCCGGCGACGACCAGCCGGCGCGGCCTCGCCCCCAGCGCCGCCATCCGCACCGCCGTCCGCGCGCCCAGCGAATAGCCGCCGAGGTCATGATCCTTAAGGCCGAGATGTTCGATCAGCGCCAGTCCGTCGGTCGCAAGCACGTCCCGTGGATAAGCGGCGGGATCGTGCGGCCGGGCGCTGGTGCCGTGGCCGCGCAGGTCCGGCATGATCACGCGAAAGCCGCGCCCGGCGATCTCGGCGGCATGGCCGAAGCGGATCCAGTTGGTGTCGGCGTCGGAGAACAGGCCGTGGAGCAAGATCACGGGCCGCCCCTCGCCCTGCTCGTGCCAGGCGAGCGCGATGCCGTCCGGGGCGGTGAATTCGTGTCTCATGTCGGCTTCAACCTGCGCACCACGCCGAAGATAACGATCAGCAGCGCGAACAGGACCAGCAAAGCGGCGAGCAGGAAGGCCCCGCCCGGCTCGCCATGCTCGGCGCCGAAGGCGAGCGCCTGGGTCATCGCCAGCGGGCCGACGATCGCGGCGATCGAGGCGATGCTCGCCATCCCGCCCTGGAGCGCGCCCTGGTGCGAGGCATCGGTCATCCGCGACAGCAAAGCGTTGAGCGAGGGCCAGACGAGCCCCTGCAGCGCGCTGAAGAAAATGATCGCGTAGACCAGCCAGTTTTGCGTCACGAAGACGTAGAAGAGGAAGCTCAGGCCCCCCACCACCATGCCGATCACCACCGTCCGCGCTTCGCCGAAGCGGGCGATGGCACGGCCGGTGACGAAAACCTGGGCGAGCCCCATCGCCAGGCCCGCGGCGGCGAGCGACCAGCCGATCGCGGTCGCGTCCCAATCGAGCGCCAGCCCGGCCCAGAAGGCCCAAGTCGCCGGATAGACGAAATGGGCGAGCTGCCAGAGCAGGGCGGCGACGAGCAGCGGCGCGGCGCCGCCGGCGTGGAAGAGCGGGCGGAACGCGCCGAGGACATGCGCGTCGCGCCAGCGAAACGGGCGTCTCCGCTCGGCCGGCAGGGTCTCCGGCAGCCCGATAAGAATCCACAGCGCGTTGAGCCCGGCCAGCGCCGCCGCGACGACGAACGGCGTGCGCGTGCCGAAGCCCGAGAGCAGCCCGCCGATCGCCGGCCCGAGGATGAAGCCGAGCCCGAAGGCCGCCCCCATCAGGCCGAAGGTCGCGCCCCTTTTCTCCGGCTCCGTGACGTCGGCGAGGACGGCGTTGGCGGGCCCGTAGGTGGCGCCGGCAATGCCCGCGACGAAGCGGCCGACGAACAGCCAGGCGAGCGTCGGCGCCGCCGCCATCAGCAGATAGTCGAGGGCGAAGGCGAGCGCCGAGAAGAGCAGGATCGGCCGCCGCCCGAAGCGGTCGCCGAGATTGCCGAGCACCGGCCCGGCGAAGAATTGCGCGCCGGCATAGGCGACCAGCATGTAGCCGGCGATCCGCGTCGCCTCCGCCAGCGTCACCTGGCCGAGATGGACGATGAGATCGGGCAGCACCGGCAGGACGATGCCGAAGCCGATCGAATCGATCAGCAGGACGGTGAGGACGATCGGAACGGCAGGATGGTGAAAGCGCATCGCAGTCCCCGCTCAGCTACCTTTCCCCGTCATTGCGAGGAGCGAAGCGACGAAGCAATCCAGAAAGGAAGCTGGATTGCTTCGCTGCGCTCGCAATGACGAAGCCCTGGCGAGCGCATCAGCCCGGCAGCTTGCCGGTCGCCTTGATCCAGCGCTCGATCAGCGGCTGATATTGGTCGGCCCGCATTTCGGGCAGGCCTTCGGTATCGAGCCAGGCGCGATGGAGGCTCTCGACGCCGAAATGGGCGGTCGGGCGGAAGCGCGAGGGATCGTCGAACGAGGCCACGGTCAGGTCCATCTTCTCGCTGTCCGGATGGGCGAAGCCGAGCGAGGTGCCGCAGGCGGCGCAATAGGGCCGGCGCGCGATCGGCGAGCTTCGATACCAGTCCGGCCCGCTCGCCCAGGCGACGTCCGCCTTCTTCATGCTCTTGAACGCGATCGAGACGCTGCCGGTCGCCCGCTGGCACATCCGGCAATGGCAGAGATAGGCGTCGTCGTTGTGAACCCGCGCGGTGTAGCGCACCTTGCCGCAGGCGCAGCCGCCGGTCATTTCGTCGGTCATGTTCCGAGCTTCCTCACGCGCGCCGCGTACGGTGTCCCGGCCACCGCGCGGATGAACTTCCCGTCGGCGGTCAGGAGTTCGTCGTCATTCGCTTCCGCCAATGCGAGATAGACGCAATCATAGACGGGATGCGCCAATTCGATCGCGAGCCCCAGGGCGCGCGGCACCAGCGGCGTTTCGTCGACGGTCCGGATATAGCGCGCGAGATCGGCAAGCCGGCTGGAGATTTCGGAATCTTCCGCCAGTTCGCCCTTTCGCACCCGTTTCCAGAGGGCATTGGCGATCTCGGCGTGAATGAGCGTCGGTCCGATCAGCTCGGCACGCCCGATCCAGCCGATCGCTTCTTCGCTCTGGGGCTCCTCGACAATCAGCTTGAACGCGACGCTCGCGTCAATGACCACGGTCGCGGTCTTCGCGGATCAGGTCGACGCCCAGCGTCTGCGGGGCGCCGGTTATGCGGGCCTTGCGGCTCCACTCCTGCGAGCGGCGGATAAGCGTCAGCTTCTCGTCCACACCGAGCTCCGCCGCCTTATGGATCGCCTCGCGCGCCAGTGCTTCGACCGACGTGTTTCTCTCTCGCGCGCGCACCTTCAACCGCTCGATAGCGGCGTCGTCCAGCTGGCGAACAAGGATCTGACCCATGGGGAGTTGATAGCACTATGCTATCATTCGCTCAAGCGGATCGTTTCCAGCCTGGCGCGCCACGCGGCGGGCAACGGCGCCGGCCGGCGGCTGTCGCGGCCGACATAGACATGGGTGAAATGGCCCTCCGCCGCCGCTTGCTCCATCCCCTTGGCGAAGACTCCCAGCCGGTAGGTGACGCTCGAAGTGCCGAGCTTCTCGACGCCGAGGCCGATCTCGACGGCTTGCGGATAAGCGAGCGGGGCGGCGTAGCGGCAGCCGGTCTCGACGACGAGGCCGATCGGATCGCCGCCCGCGACGTCGAGCAGGCCGGCCTCGATCAGCCAGCCGTTCACCGCCGTGTCGAACCAGGAATAATGGACAATGTTGTTGACGTGGCCGTAGGCGTCGTTGTCGGCCCAGCGGGTCGGCATCTCGCGCCACACCGGATACGCCGCCCTCCCCCTCAAAGCGCCGCCTCGTAGAGCCGGCGCGCGTCGGCCTCGCTGATCGGGCAGGGATTGTTGACCAGCAGCCGCTCCTGCTTCATCGCCTCGGCGGCGAGCAGGTCGAGATGCTCGGGCCCGACGCCGACCTCGGAGAGGCGCCGCGGCAGGCCGGTCGCCTTGGTCAGGTCGGCGAGCCGCTCGACGAACGCCTGCGCCTGGCCCTGGCTGCCGAGCCTTGCCAGCGACGGATCGAGGACGCAGCCGAGCTCCGCATAATCGGCCATCGCCGCCGGCATGTTGTGGCCGAGCACCTGGGTGAGGACGAGCGCGTTGGAAAGGCCGTGCGGCACGTGGAAATGGCCGCCGAGCGGATAAGCGAGCGCATGGACGCCGGCGACCGGCGCATTGTCGAACGCGACCCCGGCATAATGGGCGCCCAAGAGCATGTTGCCGCGCGCGACGCGGTCGTCGGGCCGTTCGCAGGCGGCGAGCAGATTCTGCGACAGCAGCCGCAGCGCCTCGCGCGCCAGCATGTCCGAGACCGGGTTCTTGCGCCGCGCCGAGGTATAGGCCTCGATCGCATGGACCATCGCGTCGATGCCGGTGGCGGCGGTGACGTGGCGCGGCAGGCCGAGGGTGAGCTCGGCATCGAGCACCGCCCAGTCGGCGTTGAGCGCCGGGCTGTTGACCGCATTCTTGACGCTGCCGCCGATAGTGATCACCGCGACGCCGGTCGCCTCCGAGCCGGTCCCCGCGGTGGTCGGCACCAGCGCCAGCGGCAGCCTCTGCCCGAGCGCCTTGCCGACCCCCCAGATCGCGTCGAGATCGTCGCCGCTGCCGATCAGGTAGGCGGCGAGCTTGGCGACGTCCATCGGGCTGCCGCCGCCGAAGCCGACCACCGAGGCGCAGCCCGCCCCCGCCGCCACCGCCGCCAGCAGCGTATCGCGCGACGGATCGGGCTCGACCGAGTCGAACGGGATCGCGCCGGGCAGCGCGGCGAGCGCGGCGTCGGCGAGACCCAGAGCGCGGACATTGGCGTCGGTGACGAACAGGCAGGGCCCCGGCGGCAGCAAATCGGCGAGCCGGGTGGCGGCGCCCTCGCCGGCGATCAGCTTGGGGCCATAATGGAATTGATAGGGTTGCACGCGTCTCCCTACCCCTTTCCGTCATTCCCGCGAAAGCGGGAATCCAAGCGGCCTTTCGCGCAGCGCTCGAAGTCAGCATGGACCCCATTGACGAGGTCGCCATGTCCCCCGGACATGGCTACGCAGTGCGGGGCACTGCGTACCTCGCCAATTTCGCTGGGGTGACGAGGAAGGGTTAGAGCGAGCGCTCCAGCCGGGAGAGCAGGCTGCGCGCCGGGCTGCCGGCGGGTTCGCCGGCGAGGTGGCCCGAATCGATCCGGCTGACCCGCTCGTACAATTCCTCGCTGGCGCGGACGAGCTCGGCCGCGGTTTCGGGCAGGCGCGGGAAGAGGTCGCGGTCGGTCGCCGGCGCTTCGCCGAGCCGGCGCTCCGCCTCGCCGGCCTGGTCGCGGCTCAGTTCGCCGGCGGCGACGGCGCGCTGGGTGAGCAGCCAGGCGATGACGTGCATCAGCCGGGTCGTCACCTTCAGCGATTCGCAGGAGAAGCCGACCCGGTCGATCGGCGCCAGCGCCAGCCGGTCGTCGCGCCCCTGGGTGTCGAAATAGGAGCGCGCCTCGTCGGCGAGCACCATCGCCTCGACGTAGAGCGCGTCGACCAGCTTCGGAGTCATCTTGTCGTGCAATGCCGCCTGTCCCATGCCCGCAACCTGCCACAGCGCCGCGGGGGCGCAAAACGCTAAAGAAGGTAAATCGCGTCCCGATCCGGGGCGGCCCCCAATCCGTCACCCCGGCGAAGCATGTCCTGAGCGCCTGCCTTGCAGGCAGTCGAAGGGGCCGGGGTCCAGGCGGCCGTGGAATCCCTGTCCGGTCTGGATGCCGGCCTGCACCGGCATGACGAAGGAAGAGGCGGCGCCCCGTCAGGCGATGATGTCGGGGATCTTGAGATCCTCCAGCTGGGCGATCTCGTCCTTCAGTCTCAGCTTTCGTTTCTTGAGGCGGGCGAGCTGGAGCTGGTCGCGTCCGGCCATGCTCCTGAGGGCTTCGATGGCGCTGTCGAGATCACGATGCTCGGTGCGCAGAACCGCGAGTCGCGATTCCGGATCCTGAGCGGCTGAGTGGTTCCCTTCCATGGGTCTCCCTCGCTCCTCTGGGCTGGACGGGAGCCATCTTAATCCTTCGGTGAGCCGCCGTACATATGTGTTGGATCGCCGTCTCCGGGGGGAGACAAAGGCCGCCCTTGGTGGTTAGATGGCGGCATCGAAGTGAAGGAGTTTGCCAATGCACCAGGCGCACGTTTTGGCCCTTCAGGCCAAGCATGCCGGCCTCGAAGCCAGGATCGTCGAGGAAAGCCAGCGGCCGCTGCCCGACATGGCCACCCTCTCCCGGCTCAAGAAAGAGAAATTGCGCGTCAAGGAGGAGATGAGCGGCCTCAGCGAGCCGCACTAGCGCCGGACGGGGACAGTCACTTTTCCGCACGCCGCCTGAAAGCAGCCGCTGTCGTGCGGAAAAGTGACTGTCCCCTTCTCAGGCTCAGTCGTCGCGGGAAACGCGCTCGTTCTTCTCGTGGCGCTCCTGCGCCTCGACCGTCATCGTCGCGATCGGCCGCGCCTCGAGCCGGGCGAGGCTGATCGGCTCGCCGGTCACTTCGCAAAAGCCGTATTCGCCGGTCTCGATCCGGTGCAGCGCCGAATCGATCTTGGCGATCAGCTTGCGCTGGCGGTCGCGGGTCCTCAGGTGAATGCCCCAGTCGGTCTCGCTCGAGGCGCGGTCGGTGAGGTCGGCTTCCTGGATCGGGCCGCTGGCCAGCGCCGCCATCGTCTCGCGCGATTCCCTGACGATGCCGTCCTTCCAGGCGAGCAGCTTCATGCGGAAATAAGCGAGCTGCTCGTGGTTCATGAATTCTTCGTTGGCGCTTGGCCGATAGCCGCCGACGAATTGCGGATTCAAAGCGTCACTATGAAGCGTAGCCATTACCCCTCCACTCCGCGTTCTCCCGGCACAGCCGGGGGCCCGAACCTGAGGCGGGAAGGATGCTGGTGCCCCGAATCTAAGCCTCCCGCCCCAGAGGCGCCTATACGCATGCCGACATGCCAGCACAAGTCACTCAAAGGGGGCGGAAAATATTGCCGGCTCGGTCCGTCCGCGAAACATTTCGAGCCGTCGCAGCAGCCTGTGCGAATCGGGCCGGACGGGGCGATTCGGGGCCTTCGTTAACCGCGATCGGCGAAAATCCCGCGGCAGCCGCCGTTCACCCCTCCCGAGAAGCTGTTCAGCAATGGGACGAAAGGGCGCTCGAGGGCCCGAAAACCCCCGGATTCCGGGCACAAGATGGTTAACGCGCTTGCGTCTAAAGGGATCGTTTGCATCTGCTTGCTAGTGCCTCACCCGCGATGGATCGGCGTCAGCCCCTTCATCCACGAGGACGGCCAGGAACAGGGATGCTGTTATGTCGGTAAGAATGGCTTTGGCAAAACTCTGCGCTTGCACCTGCGGTGGTGCGATCATCGGCGGCGGCGCAGTCCATGTCGCGGAGAATCCTCCGCCCCGCCCGACCGTCGCCCATGCGTCGCACGCCCGGGCCGGCCATGCCCGCTACGCAAGCAGCCACCGGCGCCTGGTGCGCCGGACGGTCCGGCGCACCGCCTGCGCGGCGCCGACCCAGACGGTCAGCCGGATGATCATCCCGCCGATGTTCGCGCCGCCGCCGCCCCCGGTCGCGGTGGCGAGCACCAGCGGCGGCGGCGTCCCGATCGTGATCGGCGGCGGCTCGACCGGCGGCTTCGGCGGCGGCTTCTTCGCCGGCGGCTTCTTCGGCGGCAGCTCGGCCTCGAGCGGCGGCACCAACATCAGGATCGACAACAATAACGAGCAGGCCCAGGGCCAGAACCAGAACCAGAATCAAAACCAGAATCAAAACCAGAACCAGAACCAGAACGAAAACCAGAATCAGAACCAGAACGAAAACCAGAACGGGTCCAGCGGCTCGTCCAGCCACGGCTCGTCCAGCCACGGCTCGTCCAGCCACGGCTCGTCGAGCCACGGTTCCTCGAGCCACGGCTCCTCCAGCCACGGCAGCTCGGGCTCCAGCTCGAACGGCAGCTCGACCTCGTCGAGCTCGACCAGCTCGGGCGCCTCGACCAGCTCGGGCGCGAGCGGATCGACCAGCTCGTCCTCGACCAGCTCGGGCGCGACCGGCGGCTCGTCGAGCTTCGGCTCGTCGGGCAGCACCAGCGGCTCCAGCTCGTCTTCGTCGAGCAGCAGCGCGTCGAGCAGCGGCAGCTCCAGCTCCTCGTCGAGCGGCGGCTCCTCCTCGTCCTCGACCGGCGGCACCCACGTCCCGGCGCCGCCGATGATCCTCCTGTTCGGCGCCGGCGCCGCCACCCTGGTCGCCCGCAGCCGCCTCGGCAAGCGCGCCGCCGCCGCCTAAGAATCCGCGCAAGCGGATAGGCCAGGGAAAAGGCCCCGTCCGAAAGGGCGGGGCCTTTTTCATTAAATAGGGACTGTCCCTATTTATTGCGCCTTCAGGATCTCCTCGATCTCCGCCACGGGCACGTTGACGAGGTCCTTGGGCACCTCGGCGACCAGCCTTTTCTCGACCTCCTTGTGATAGTGCTTGCGCAACTCGCCGAGCGTCGCCGGCGGCGCGACCACGACCAGCGCCTCAAAATCGTTGCTCAGCGCCCGCGCCTTCAGCATCGCGGCGGTGGCGGCGGCGAAGCGCTGCTCCTCGAGGACGTGGAAATCGGCCTCCTCCAGCGAGCTGCCGAGCGTGTTCGAGGCGCGCCCGGCGAGGTCGCTCGCCTGCTCGTGATGGGCGGGATTGACGTCCACCGCCTTCGCCTCGATTGCGAGGTTGGGGAAGTCGGCGTCGCCCTGGTTGCGGAAGAACAGGGACTTGCGCCCGTCGGCGACGAGGACGAAGCTGTCATGGGGGATCTGCATCGCGGCGCTCCTCAAGGCTGTTCGCCCCAATGAACGCGACAGCCGCCGCGATGGTTGCCGCGCCGCGCCGGGACGGCCATAGCCGAAGCGATGCGCATCCTCCTCACCAACGACGACGGCGTCAACGCCACCGGCCTCCGGCTGCTCGAGACGATCGCCCGCGCCTTCTCCGACGACATCTGGATCGTCGCGCCGACCGACGAGCAATCGGGCGCCGGCCATTCGCTGACCCTGACCGTGCCGGTGCGCCTGAGGAGGCTCGGCGAGCGCCGCTTCTGCGTCACCGGCACGCCGACCGACGCGGTGATGATGGGCCTCGCCCACATCATGAAGGAGGCGCGGCCGGACCTCATCCTTTCCGGCGTCAACCGCGGCGCCAATCTCGGCGAGGACGTCACCTATTCGGGCACGGTCTCGGCGGCGATGGAGGGCGCGCTCGCCGGCATCCCGGCGATCGCCCTGTCGCAAAGCTATGCCAAAGAGGGGATGGGCGACACCGTCCCGTTCGCCGCCGCCGAGGCCTGGGCGGAGCGGGTGCTCGGGCCCCTGCTCGCCGCCCCGTTCGCGCCGCGCACCCTGGTCAACGTCAATTTCCCGGCGCTCGCCCCCGACGCGGTCAAGGGCATCCGCGTCGTCCGCCAGGGGATTCGCGATTACGGCCGGCTTCGCATCGACAAGCGCACCGATACGCGCGGCTTCGATTATTACTGGTTCGGCCTTCGCCCGGTCGTCCACACGCCCGGCCACGAAACCGATCTGGAAGCGATCTCGGACGGCTATGTCACGGTCACCCCGCTCCACATGGATCTCACCCACGAGCCCTCGCTGGAGGTCCTCCGCCGCCTCTATCCCTAGCTGCCGCAGCCGCCGCCGCAGCCGCCGCCGCAGCCGCCATGGCCGCCGCAGCAGCCGTGGCCGCCGCCGGCGCCGCAGGCACCGCCGCCGGTGCAGCTGCCGCGCCGGCGATCGTCGTGCGGGCGGGTGCAGGTCTGGGCCATGGTCCACAGCGGCAGCGCCGCGACCAGGCTCGCGGCGATGCCGCCGGCGACGAGCTCGCCGACGCTCTCGCGGCCGCCCGCCGAGGCATTGGCGGCGAGCGCCGAGCAGGACTCAAAAATGGGGACAGTATATATTTCTCGCGCCTGGAAAACAGGGACAGTCCCTCTTTTTCGCGCTCGTGGAAAATAGGGACAGTCCCTCTTTTTCGCGCTCGTGGCTCAGCGCGCCTCGGAAAACAGGGACAGTCCCTCTTTTTCGCGCTCGTGGCTCAGCGCGCCTCGGAAAACAGGGACAGTCCCTCTTTTTCGCGCTCGTGGAAAATAGGGACAGTCCCTCTTTTTCGCGCTCGTGGCTCAGCGCGCCTCGGTGGCGATCGACCACATGAAGTCGAGCCTGGTGCCGCCCACGAAGCGCGGGTCGGCGGCGGCGCGCGGGCCGCGGGTGACCGGCAGGAACGGCGCCGCGCCATCGGGCGTCCAGACCGCGCCCTGGTGGCAGGCCAGGCAGTTGGAGCGGGTGCCGTTGGCGAACGTCTCGAGATAGGGGTTGAAGGCGATGTTGGCGCCGCCGTCGGCCTCGGCCGGGGCCGCCGCCGAATAAGCGACGTCCATCAGATAGTGGCGCCACGGCCCGGCGAGCGCAGCGGGCCGGCCGGCCGCATAGGGCCCGGTGTCGGCCCGGTCGTGCCACCAATAGGTGATCCACACCCAGTCGGGGATTTCGCGGGTGGTGAGGTGCATGGCGAGCAGGACCAGCCGGTCGCCCGCTTGCGCCGAGGGATCGATTGCCCGCACCGCCGCCAGCTCGGCCGCGCCGATCGGGATGTGGTAGAAATGATCGAGCGGCGTCTCGGCCGAGCCGGCCAGCACCGTCCGCGGCCAGCGCGCCGGGCGGTTGCCGTCGGCCGCGTCGCCCTCCCCGTCCCAGACCGAGATCGGCGTCGGCCGCCCGGCATGGACCACGGCCCACACCGTCTTGACCGCGATCGCGTCGCGCGGGAACGGCGCGATCGTGCGGGCGCCGGGCGGCGTCGCCGGGGCGAAGCCGGCGTTGATCGCGTCGAGCCGGGCGCGCCGGAACAGCCCCCGGGCGCGGATGTGGCGGTGCGCCGGATCGTTGAGCAGCACCAGCGACAGCAAAGGCGCGCCCGACGCCTGCAGCAGCGCGATTCCCGGCGTCTCGGCGATGTCGATCCGGCGGAACGGCCGCGCGGGACCCGCCTCCCCGCTGCCGAACGTGCGCGCCAGCGGCGACCAGCCGAGCCAGGCCGGCGCCCCTCCCCGGCCCGGCCGGGTCACGTCCGCCAGCACCCGCCAGGCATGGCGCCGCATCGCCGGCTGGTCCTGGGCGTCGCGCAGCGCCAGCTGCGCCGCCTCGTTGGCCGGGAAATGCCCGACGCCGGCAGCCGGCGCGCAGCTCGCCGCGAGCAACGGCAGCAGGATCAGGACGCGTCCCATCGGCTCCCCCTCCGGGCGGAACAAAAAGAAAACACTTTCGGCAACCGCCCGAATCAGGCATATACTCCCGATGGACGATTCCGACCTCCTCGATTTCGCGCCGGTGCCGGTCCGCGCCCGCCGCGACGGCTGGACGCCGAAGAAGCAATATTTCTTCATCCTCGGCATCGCCCACGGCTTCATTCCGGCGAAGGCCGCCCAAATCCTCGGCATGACCCGCAAGTCCGCCTACGAGCTGCGCCGGAAGCCCGGCGCCGAAGGCTTCGCGGCGGCCTGGCGGGCGGCGGCGGCGCGCGCCCGCGCGCGGCGGCATGCGGCGCGGCGCCCGAGCCTCGCCCAGCGCGCGCTGCACGGCGAATGGTATCCGCGCCTCTCTGAAGGCCGCCTGATCGGCTGGACCCAGCGGCCGGCCGGTGCGCGGCTGATCGGGCTGGCCAGGCGCCTCGACAAGAAAGTCGAAAGCCTGCCGCGCGACGCGCACACGGCGGGTCTCGAGGCCTTCCATGCGATCTGCCCGGAACGTGACAGTTCGGGCGAAGATTCCCGCATCCGGCGTCCGAACTGTAACGTTCCGCCGGTTTCGGCCGGTCTAGGAAAATAGGCGCGGGGGCATTATGTCGCCCGCTCCCATGGAACTCGAGCTCCCCTCCCCGCCCAAGGTCGGCATGGTTTCGCTCGGCTGCCCGAAGGCGCTGGTCGATTCCGAGCGGATCCTGACCAAGCTGCGCGCCGACGGCTACGCGATGTCGCCCGATTATGCCGGCGCCGACGTCGTCCTCGTCAACACCTGCGGCTTCCTCGATTCGGCCAAGGAGGAGAGCCTCGATGCGATCGGCGAGGCGATCGCCGAAAACGGCCGGGTGATCGTCACCGGCTGCATGGGCAAGGAAGCCGAGCTGATCCGCGCCCGCTTCCCGCAAGTGCTCGCGATCACCGGCGCCGCCCAATATGAGGAGGTGGTCGGCGCGGTCCACGTCGCCGCCCCGATCCCGCCTTCCGCCTATCTGAACCTGGTCCCCGACGCGGGCCTCAAGCTGACCCCCCGGCATTACAGCTATTTGAAGATTTCCGAAGGCTGCAACCACCGCTGCGCCTTCTGCATCATCCCCTCGCTGCGCGGCGACCTGGTCAGCCGCCGGCCCGACGCGATCCTGCGCGAGGCCGAGAAGCTGGTCGCCGCCGGGACGAAGGAGCTGCTGGTGATCAGCCAGGACACCTCGGCCTACGGAGTTGATCTCAGGCACGCGTCCTGGCCGTGGAAGGGGGGCGAGGTGCGCGCCCACATGACCGATCTCGCCCGCGAGCTCGGCAAGCTGGGCGCCTGGGTGCGGCTCCACTACGTCTATCCCTATCCGCACGTCGACAAGGTGGTGCCGCTGATGGCGGAAGGCCTCGTCCTCCCCTATCTCGACATCCCCTTCCAGCATGCCAGCCCGCGCGTTCTCAAGGCCATGAAGCGCCCGGCCAACGAAGCCAAAGTGCTCGAGCGGATCCGTTCGTGGCGCGCCATCTGCCCCGACATCGCCATCCGCTCGACCTTCATCGTCGGCTTCCCCGGCGAGACCGAGGAGGATTTCGATTATTTGCTCGACTGGCTCGACGAAGCCCGATTGGACCGGGTCGGCGCCTTCCGCTTCGAGCCGGTCAGCGGCGCCGCCGCCAACGCCCTTCCCGGCATCGTCCCCGAGGAAGTCAAGGAGGAGCGCTACGCCCGCTTCATGGCGAAGAGCGCCGCGATCTCGGCGGCGAAGCTGGCGGCCAGGGTCGGCCGCACCCTCGACGTCATCATCGACGCGGTCGATGAGGATGGCGGCGCCACCGGCCGCTCCAAGGCCGACGCGCCCGAGATCGACGGCGAGGTCCACCTGCGCGACGCCGGCCACCTCGCCCAGGGCGACATCGTCCCCGTCCTCATCGAGGAGGCGGACGAGCACGACCTGTTCGGCGTTCCGCTCCCGTTGCGCTAGGGCCGTCGCATGATCGATCTGAAAGCCTTGCTCAAGCCCGACCAGGGCCAGCCCGCGACTCCGCTCCAGCTCGTCGACAAGAAAGGCTTCGAAGCCTGGCTGGGCGGCCTGCCCGGCCGCGCCCGCCAGGCGGCCGAGGCGCAGGGCTTCAAGGGCGAGGGCTTCCAGCTCGCCATCCTGCCCGGCGAGCGCGACCAATGGTCGGCGGCGCTCGGCGTCGCCAATGTCGAGGAGCTCTCGCCCTGGTGCCTCGCCAAAGCGGCGGAGAGCCTGCCCGAAGGCAGCTACCGGGTCGCCGGCCGCGGCCCCGGCCCGGCCGTGCTCGGCTGGCTGCTCGGCCAGTACCGGTTCGACCGCTACCGGAGCGAGGCCAAGGCGGCCGGTCCGCGAGTCCTCTTGACCGACGAGCCGGCGCGAATCGGGGAGACGGTGCTGGTCGCCGAATCGACCTTCCTCGTCCGCGACCTCGTCAACATGCCGGCCGGCGATCTCGGCCCCGCCGAGCTCGAGGCGGCGGCCGAGGCGATCGCCGAGGAGTGCGGCGCCAGGGTCAGCGTCACCGCCGGCGCGGCGCTCGCCGAAGGCTATCCGATGATCGCCGCGGTCGGCGCCGCGGCCGCGCCGGGCCGCGAGCCGCGGCTGATCGAGATCGAGCATGGCGACCGCCGCCACCCCCGGGTCGCGATCGTCGGCAAGGGCGTCTGCTTCGATTCCGGCGGCCTCGACCTCAAGCCGGCGAGCGGCATGCGGCTGATGAAGAAGGACATGGGCGGCGCCGCGCACGCCCTCGCGCTGGCCCGGCTGGCGATCAAAAGCGGGCTTCCGATCCGCCTCCATTTGCTCGTTCCCGCGGTCGAGAATGCGGTCTCGGGCGCCGCTTTCCGCCCGGGCGACATATTGAAGAGCCGCAAAGGTCTTTCCGTCGAAATCGGCAACACCGACGCCGAAGGGCGCCTGATCCTCGGCGACGCGCTCGCCAGAGCGGGCGAGGCCGAGCCCGGGCTGATCCTCGATTTCGCGACCCTGACCGGCGCCGCCCGGGTCGCGCTCGGCCCCGATCTGCCGGCCCTCTTCGCCAATGACGACGCCCTCGCCGCGGACCTGCTCGCCGCCGGCGAGTCGGTCTCCGATCCGCTGTGGCGGATGCCGCTCTGGCCGCATTACGAGGAGATGCTCGCCTCCGACGTCGCCGACCTCGGCAACATGGCCGAAGCGCCGCTCGCCGGCGCGGTGACCGCCGCCCTGTTCCTCCAGAAGTTCGTGCCCGCGGCGACGCCCTGGGCCCATCTCGACACCTTCGCCTGGCGCCCGGCGGCGAAACCCGGCCGGCCGAAGGGCGGCGACGCGCTCGGCCTGCGCGCCGCCTGGCAGATGCTGAAGGGCCGCTATGGGCAATAACGTTTCACCGCCGAACCGGCTCGAATCCTCGACGATTGGGGAAACGAAACGGTCGCTGAACTGTTCTAGCTGCGACACACACCCTCTTATGATTTGGAGCAGCGCCCGTGGCGGACCAAGCCCTCAGGAGTTGGATGCAAACCCTGATCGCCTATGTGCGGTCAGGCCAGCCCGACCTCACCAACCGGCAGATGGCGCTCATGCTGCTGGTCTACCTCACCTCGGGGCCGCACACCGTGCGCGGCCTCGCCCAGCGGCTCGGCGTCTCGAAGCCGGTGATCACGCGCGCCTTGAACACGCTCGGCGCGCTCGGCTATCTCCGCCGCGTCCGCGACGAAGCCGATCGGCGCAACGTCTTCGTCGCGCGGACCAGCACGGGACAGGAATTTCTTGAAGGCTTCAACCGGAACCTCGAACCTTCGGGCACGGAGCGCCGCGCCCCAAGCGAGAACGGATTCATCCTCCAGCACGGATGAGCGGTTCCGGCTCGACGGCCCGTCGCGGCCGATCGACGAACGCATCCACGCCTGGCGCAAGGACCTTGCCGACATCGCGCTGGCCGGCCGAATCTTCGCGCCGCATTATGCCCGGCCGCTGCCGCGCGGCTGCGGCCCGCAGGCGACCGCGGTCCGCGCCGCCCCGGCCGAGGAGGGCGAACTCGTCTCCGAGCTGCTGCCGGGGGAAGAGTTTGCGGTGCTCGAATATGCCGGCGGCTGGGCCTGGGGCTTCTGCGCCGCCGACCATGTGGTCGGCTATGTCGAGGCGATCGCCCTGGTCGATCCGGTCGAGGCCAGCCACATCGTCTGCGAGAAAAGCGCCCCGGTCGCCATCGACGACAAGGTGACCTCGCCCGTCATCGCCACCCTGCCGATGGGATCGCGCCTGCAGGGCCACGAATCGGGCGCCTGCCTCGCCACCGAATATGGCTGCGTCCCGCTGAGCCACCTGCGCCCGATCGGCGAGCCCGAGGCCGATCCCGTGGCGGTCGCCGAGCGGCTGATCGGCGCCCCCTGGCGGGCCGGCGGCCGCACCCGCGAGGGCATCGACGCCGCCGCCCTCGTCCAGCTCGCGCTCGGCCTGTGCGGCCTCGCCGCCCCGCGCCTGCCCGATCAGCTCGCCACGCTCGGCAGCCCGCTCGCCGCCGCCGCTCCCGCCCGCCGCGGCGACCTCGTCCTGTTCGACGGCGGCGCCGGGCTGATGGTCGACGACCTGATGATGATCCACGCCGGCGCCGCCGCCGGCAAGGTCGTCGTCGAGCCCGCCGCGGCTCATGGCGGGGAGCGCCGCCGGCTGCCGCTCTGAGGATTTGCATTTCGCCGCCGGAACGAGCAGTCTCCGCCGCCTCGGAGGGGAGAATGACATGAACAATGTGATCGGCACGCCCGCGCCGGCCTGGCTGCGCATCGTCGCGGCGCTCGGCCTGCTGTGGAATCTCTACGGCGTCTACATGTATCTCATGACGGTCGGCGTCGTCGGCGGCGCGGATGCGGCCGCGGCGGGCGCGATGCCGGCCTGGGTCACCGGCGCCTTCGCCATCGCCGTCTTCGGCGGCGCGCTCGGCTGTATCGGGCTGCTGCTGCTCAAGCGCTGGTCGAAGCTGCTGCTGCTGCTCTCGCTGCTCGGCGTCCTCGCCATGGATCTGTGGATGTTCGTGCTCTCGGGCCTCGGCGGCACCATGCCCCCTGCCGAGATGGGCGTGACCGCCTGCGTCGTCCTGGTCGCGATCCTGCTCGTCTGGCTGGCCTATTCGGCCGACAAGAAGGGCTGGCTGAGCTAGCCCGCCCTCACATCTCGCCGCGCGCCCGGCGGATCGCGAACCAGCGCTCGACATTGGCCTGGTGCTGCTGGAGCGTGTCGGCGAAGACGTGGCCGCCGGTGCCGTCGGCGACGAAATAGAGCGCTGCGGTCGGCGCCGGATCGAGCACGGCGGCGATCGACGCCCGGCCGGGATTGGCGATCGGCCCGGCCGGCAGGCCGGCGCGGGCATAGGTGTTGTAGCCGTTGTCGGCGGAGAGCTCGGACTGGCGGATGCGCCGCCCGAGCGGCCGCCCGCGAGTCACCGGGTAGATCACGGTCGGATCGGCCTGGAGCGGCATGCCGCGGCGCAGCCGGTTGGCATAGACTCCGGCGACCAGCCGCCGCTCGGCGGGCTTGCCGGTCTCCTTCTCGACGATCGAGGCGAGGATGATCGCCTGCTCGGGCGTCGCCACCGGGCTTCCCGGCCGCCGCCGCGCCCACAAGGCGGCCAGCTCGCGCCGCATCGCCGCCTGCATCCGCGCCAGCACCGCCGCGCGCGCCTCGCCGCGCCGGAAGGAATAGGAATTGGGCAGCACCGAGCCCTCGTCGGGAATGCCGACCGCGCCGGTGAGGAACGGAATCGCCATCAGCCGCTCCTGGACCAGCACCGAGGGCATGCCTTCGGGGATGGTCACCAGCCGCAGCACCGGGCGGCCGTGCTGGAGCAGGTTGAGGATGCCGTCGGCGCTGAGCCGGGCGGGGATCAGGAACTCGCCCGCCTGGACGGGGTCCGACGAGCCGAACACCCGGGCGAGCATCCGGAACGTCCCCGCCCCGCCGCGGATCGCGCCCGCCTGCTCGAGCTGGTCGGCGACTCGGGCGAGGCTCGATCCGTGGGCGACGATGATCGTCTTCGGCTGGGCCGCCGGGCCGGGCCCCGCCCAGAGCAGCCAGAAGGCGATCCCGGCGGCGAGGATCGCGATTCCGGGAAGGAAGATCAGCAGCAGCCGTTTCGGCGGCAGGCTCACACCGCCTTCATCACCAGGCTGGCATTGGTGCCGCCGAAGCCGAAGCTGTTGTTCAGCACCGCCTTGACCTCGCGCTTCCGCGCCTTGTGCGGGACCAGGTCAACGCCCTCCGTCCCCTCGTCCGGATTGTCGAGGTTCAGCGTGGGCGGAACGATCTGGTCGCGAATCGCCAGGATGCAGAAAATCGATTCGACGGCGCCGGCACCGCCCAGCAGATGACCGATCGCCGACTTGGTCGAGCTCATCGACACCTTGCCGATCGCATTGCCGAACAGCTTGCGGACGGCGCCCAGCTCGATCGTGTCGGCCATGGTCGAGGTGCCGTGCGCGTTGATATAGTCGATGTCGGACGGGGTCATGCCCGCCTTCTTCAGCGCCATTTCCATCGAACGGTAGGCGCCGGATCCTTCCGGATGCGGGGCGGTGACGTGATGGGCGTCGCCCGACAGGCCGTAGCCGACCACCTCGGCGTAGATTTTCGCGCCGCGCGCCTTGGCGTGCTCATATTCCTCGAGCACGACCACCCCGGCCCCCTCGCCCATGACGAAGCCGTCGCGGTCCTTGTCGTAGGGCCGGCTCGCCTGCTCCGGCCGGTCGTTGTAGCTCATGTTGAGCGCGCGGGCCTGGGCGAAGCCGGCGATGCCGATCGGGCAGATGGTCGCCTCGGCGCCGCCCGCCAGCATGATGTCGGCATCGTCGTCGCGGATCATCCGCGCCGCGTCGCCGATCGAGTGGGCGCCGGTCGAGCAGGCGGTGACGACCGCATGGTTCGGCCCCATCAGGCCATATTTGATGCTCACCTGGCCCGAGATCAGGTTGATCAGCCGCCCGTGGACGAAGTGCGGCGACACCCGCCCCGGCCCCTTTTCGGCCAGCAGCAGGCTCTCGCTTTCAATCCCGGGCAGGCCGCCGATCCCCGAGCCGATCGACACGCCGGCGCGCAGCCGCGTCGCCTCGTCCATCTCGGTCAGGCCGGCATCCTCCAGCGCCTGCCCGGCCGCGTCGAGGCCGTAGATGATGAAGGGATCGACCTGCCGCTGGATCTTGTGATCGACGCGCTTGGCCGGGTCGAAGCCATATTCATGATCGGCCGGCTTCACCTCGCAGGCGATCGTGCATTTCTGGTCGCTGGCATCGAACTTGGTGATCGGCCCGGCGCCGCTCTTGCCGGCGAGGATGTTCTTCCAGCTGGTCTCCACATCGCCGCCCAGCGGCGTTACGAGCCCGAGACCGGTGACCACGACACGGCGCATGTTTCAATCTCCAAACAACAAACAGGCCCAGACCCGTTCGGGCTGAGCCTGTCGAAGCCCTTCCATTTCTCAACCGCCAGGAAGGTACAAAAGGCCCTTCGACAGGCTCAGGGCGAACGGAAGGAGCTTATGCCTTGTTCTGGTCGATATAGTCGATCGCATCCTTGACGGTCGTGATCTTCTCGGCGGCGTCGTCGGGGATCTCGACCCCGAACTCCTCCTCGAACGCCATGACCAGCTCGACGATGTCGAGGCTGTCGGCGCCGAGATCGTCGATGAAGCTCGCTTCCTCGGTGACCTTGTCGGCTTCGACGCCCAGATGCTCGACGACGATCTTCTTAACGCGGTCGGAAGTCTCGCTCATATGCCACCTTTCCCTAGCGGTGCTTATTCATTGGCCCCCGCCCTAGCCGCTCGCACCGGCCAATGGCAAGTGGGACGGCACGATCAGATCATCGCCATGCCGCCGTTCACGTGAAGCGTCTGCCCGGTCACATAACCGGCCTCGCGGCTGGCCAGATAGATGCAGGCCGCGGCGATATCCTCGCCGCTGCCGAGGTCGCCGATCGGGATGCGGCCGAGCAGGGCCTCCTTCTGCGCTTCGGGCAGGACATCGGTCATCGCCGAGCGGATGAAGCCGGGGGCGACGCAATTGACGGTGATGCCGCGGCTGGCGACTTCGGCGGCAAGCGCCTTCGACATGCCGATCAGGCCCGCCTTGGAGGCGGCATAATTGGCCTGGCCGGGATTGCCGGTAACGCCGACCACCGAGGTCACCGAGACGATCCGCCCGAACCGCGCCCGCATCATCGGCTTCAGCGCCGCCCGGGCGAGCCGGAACGCGGCTTCGAGGTTGATCCGGATCACGTCGGACCATTCCTCGTCCTTCATCCGCATCGCCAGATTGTCGCGGGTGACGCCGGCATTGTTGACGAGGATGTCGAGCCTGCCGCCGAGCGCGTCGAGAGCCTGCGGCACCAGCGCGTCCACTGCGGCGCCGTCGGCAAGGTTGCAGGCGAGCGCGACATGATCGCCGCCGAGCTCGGCCCGAAAGTCCAGCAGCTTGTCGATATTCGATCCCGACACGGCGAGCCGCGCCCCCTGCGCCGCCAGCCCCCTGGCGATCGCCGAGCCGATCCCGCCCGAGGCGCCGGTCACGAGCGCGGTCATTTCGCTGAGGTCGAACATGAACTCCTCCTTCGTCCCGGCGGAGCGATGCCATTTCCAAATCGGCCGTGCCACCCTTTTCGCAAGCTTCGTTTGATCCTTCGGGGCGCGCTGATAAGCTGGCGGGCGGCGATTTCGGGGGTGGAAGCATGATCGATCGGCGTCGGGTCGTTCTTGGCAGCCTTGCCGGGCTGATCGCACCCGCCATCGCCCGCGCACAACCGGGGCCGACCGGGCCGGCGGGGCCTGCTCCGGCGCCCGGTCCGGCGGGAGCGCCGCTGGGGAACGCAGGCAGCCGGTTGCCGTCACGCGCCAACGACCGGCGCGAGGCGGCGACGCAACTGCCGAGCCAAACCGCCGCACAGCCGGCGCGGATCGAGGCGCTGATCCTCAGCCAGAGCTATCGGAGCACGCCGCAATTCACGCTCGCCAATACGGGCCGGGACGCGGCGTTGATCGCGCGCAGCTTCCAGCGGCTGCGCTTCGATCAGGTCCTGCTCCACAGCGACGGCGACCCCGCCGAGACCATCGCCCGCATCGCCGCCTATCTCGCCGGCGTCGATGCCAACACGATCGCGCTCGTCTATCTCGCCGGGCACGGCCTGGAGATAGGCGGCGAGAATCTGCTGATGCTCGAGGGCGGCACCGCCTTTTTGAGCCTGCAGGCGCTGGTCCAAGTGCTGCAGCAGCGCGCGGGCGTCACCATCCTGTTCCTCGATGCCTGCCGCAACAACCCGTTCGACCGGCTCGCCAGCGCGGCGGGACGGGTGTCGCGGGCGGTCTCGCTCGGTCAGCAAGGCGTGCAGCTCCAGACGGTGAGCCTCGGCGAGCTGCGCGGCGGCTCGTTCGACCCGCCGAGCCGGCTGCGCGCCTTCTCGCTGCAGGGGAGCGGGGTCAGGATCGTCTTTTCGACCGATCCGGCCAATGTCGCGTTCGACGGCGCCCGGCCGAACAGCCGCAACAGCCCGTTCGCTCAGGCGCTCGCCCGCCACATTCGCGATCAGCTCAGCCTCGACGACATCATCTCGCTGACCACCGGCGACGTCATCCGCGCCACCCGCCGGGTGCAGTCGCCCTGGTCGCAGGGCTCGATCGACCGGCCGATCTTCCTGTCGGGGTGGCGCCGCCGCCGGCAGGGAAACCTTCGCTAGCCTCAGATTTCCTTCACCAGCGCATCGATGTCCTCCATCGCGACAACGCTGGTCACGCGCGCGTCCGGGGCGATGCGCTTGACCATCGGGCCGAGCACCTTGCCGCCGAACTCGACGAAATGGGTGACGCCGGCGGCGGCCATGTTGGCGACGCTCTCGCGCCAGCGGACCATGCCGGTGACCTGCTCAACCAGCAGCTCGCGGATGGTGTCGGGGCTGTCGACCGGCGCCGCGGTGACGTTGGCGTAGAGCGAGACCGCCGGCGGCTCCATCGCCACATCCGCCAGGGCGCCGGCCATGGCATCGGCGGCGGGCTGCATCAGCGGGCAGTGAAACGGCGCCGAGACCGGCAGCAGGATCGCCCGCTTCGCGCCTTTCTCCCTGGCAATCTCTAACGCCCGCTCGACCGCCCCGCGGTGGCCCGAAATCACCACCTGCGACGGATCGTTGTCATTGGCGACGGTGCAGATCTCGCCCTCGGCCGCGGCCTCGGCGACGGCCAGAGCGGTGGCAAGGTCGGCGCCGAGCAGCGCCGCCATCGCCCCCCGCCCGACCGGCACCGCCGCCTGCATCGCCCGCCCGCGCAGCTTGAGTAGCCGCGCCGTCGTCGCGAGATCGAACGTCCCGGCCGCGCAGAGCGCCGAATATTCGCCGAGGCTGTGGCCGGCGACGAAATCGGCCTTGTCGGCAAGGTCGATCCCCGAGGCGCGCAGAGTCGCCAGCGCATTGGCCATGATCGCCGGCTGGGCGTTCTCGGTCAGCATCAGCTCCTCGGCGGGGCCTTCCGCCATCAGCCGGGCGAGGTGCTGGCCCAGCGCCTCGTCGACCTCCTCGAGCACGGCGCGCGCCGCGCGGCTCGCCCCGGCCAGCGCCGCGCCCATGCCGACCGCTTGGCTGCCCTGCCCCGGAAAGATGAAAGCGCGCATAGGATCATTCCTTCCTCAGTCCGTTCGGGCTGAGCTTGTCGAAGCCCTTCCCTTCTTTGCAGATAGAAAGGAAGGAAGGCCCTTCGACAGGCTCAGGGCGAACGGAAGTGGGGTTCGCCTAGTCAGAGCCAGGGCGATGCGCAAGGCGGGGTTGATTTTCCCCCGTTTCTCGGCCACATGCCCACCAGCCCGGGGCGGAAGCGTGCCTTCCAGCCCCGGTCTTGCTTTGAGACGACAGCCGGAGGGGCGTCCGCAATGGGCGGCGCCAGCGATCGGCCAAGAGAAGGAACAGCGCCACATGCCGCTCTACGAGCATGTCTTTTTGGCGCGTCAGGACCTGGCCCAGGCCCAGGTGGACGCGCTGGCGGAAAACGCCACCAAGATCATCGAGGACAATGGCGGCAAGGTCGTCAAGACCGAGACCTGGGGCCTCAGGAACATCGCCTACCGGATCGCCAAGAACCGCAAGGCCCATTATGTCGCGCTCGATTTCGACGCGCCGGCGCCGGTCGTCGCCGAACTGGAGCGGCAGACCCAGATCAACGAGGACGTCATCCGCTACCTCACCGTGCGCGTCGATGCCCACGAGCAGGGCCCGTCGGCGATGATGCGGCGCGGCGAGCGCGACAAGCGCCGCGGCGACGACGATCGCGGCGACCGCAACGGCCGCGGCCGCGGCCGCGACGATTACGATCTTTAAGGAGGCACGAGACCGATGGCACGCCCATTCTTCCGCCGCCGCAAGTCCTGCCCCTTCTCCGGCAAGGACGCGCCGCGAATCGATTATAAGGACGTCCGCCTGCTCCAGGGCTTCGTCTCCGAGCGGGGCAAGATCGTCCCCAGCCGCATCACCGCGGTCAGCACCAAGAAGCAGCGCGAGCTGGCCCAGGCGATCAAGCGCGCCCGCCATCTCGGCCTGCTTCCCTATGTCGTGAAATAAGGAGCGCGAGCGATGGATGTCATTCTGCTCGAGCGGATCGAGAAACTGGGTTCGATCGGCGACGTGGTGAAGGTGAAGAACGGCTATGCCCGCAACTTCCTCCTGCCCCGCGGCAAGGCGCTGCGCGCCAACGAATCGAACCGCAAGGTGTTCGAGGCCAATCGCGAGAAGATCGAGGCGCAGAACGCCGAGCGCCGCGGTGCCGCCGAAGCGGACGCCAGCAAGGTCGAAGGCGCCAAGGTCCAGCTGATCCGCCAGGCTTCGAACGCCGGCCACCTCTACGGTTCGGTCAGCGCCCGCGACCTCGCCGAGGCGCTGGAGGCGCAAGGCCACAAGATCGCCAAGCACCAGATCGTGCTCGACCGGCCGATCAAGTCGATCGGCGTCCAGGAGGTGAAGATCGCGCTTCACCCCGAAGTGTCCGTGGTCATCACCGTCAACGTCGCCCGCTCGCCCGAGGAAGCCGAGCTTCAGGCGCAGGGCAAGGACGTGATGGCCGAGATGTTCGAGAAGGACGTCGCCGGCTTCATCGAGGAGCGCGACGAGACGCTCGAGCCCGGCGAGATCGCGCCGGAGGCCGAGGAAGCGGCTCCCGCCGAGGAGGCTTCGGCCGAAGAGGCCCCGGCCGAGGAAGCGCCGCAAGCCGAAGCCGGCGAGACCGCCGAAGAGGCTTGAGCGCAACGACAATGAGGAGGCCGCCGGTTCGCATGAGCCGGCGGCCTTTTTCTTTGCCTGGATCGTCATTGCGAGCGTAGCGAAGCAATCCAGAGCGGCGGCGGCCGACTGGATTGCTTCGTCGCTTCGCTCCTCGCAAGGACGGCCTGGACTAGATCATGACGCTTTTGGACACGCCCGAATGGCTGCCCTTCCAGTACGACCCCGCCACCGGCCGGGTCGACTGGCTGCGCATGACCGAGGCCGATTATCGCGCGGCGAGCTTCCTCGATCAGCGCATGCTGCGGCCCGATTCCGAGTTCCGGCAATCCGCATGGCCGGCGATGCCCGCCGACGCGCGCCGCGACGCGGACTACATCTTCCACATCGGCAATGTTGGCTCGACCCTGGTGTCGCGGCTGCTCGGCGAGCTGCCGACGGTCTTCGCGCTGCGCGAGCCGCTGCTGCTGAGGACGGCGACGGACGGGCAGTTCGACACCCTGGCGGCCTTGTTCTCGCGCACCTTCCGCCCCGGGCAGCGGGCGATGGTCAAGGCGACCAGCTTCACCAGCGAGATCGCCGACCGCATGATCCAGCCGGGATCGCGGGCGCTGTTCCTCTACGCGACCCCGGACCATTATCTGGAGAATATCCTGGCGGGCGAGAACAGCTGGCAGACGCTCGCGGCGCTGAGCGGGGTCCGCCTCGCCCGCCTGCAGGGCCACTGCCCCGGCCTCGCGGCGGACCCCGCTGCGATGCACGACGGCCTCAAGGCGGCGCTCGGCTGGGCCTGCGAGATGACCTCGCTCGAGGCGGCGGCCGCGAAATTGCCGCCGCAAGCCGTGCTGTGGATGGACTTCGACGTCTTCCTCGCCGATCCGGCCCGGCACTTCGCCGCCATTGCCGGCCATTTCGGCCATTCCGCCGCGGGGGCGGAGGCGATCTGCGCGGGGCCGCTGATGGGCCGTTATTCCAAGGCGCTTGAATATGATTACAGCCCGCAGCTGCGCCGCGAGATCCTCGCCGACGCGCGCCGCCGCCATGCCGGCGCGATAAGCGACGCGCTGAACTGGCTTGGCGGCCTCGAAAGCCGCTATCCTGCCGCCGCCCAGGCGATTCGGCGGGCGCGAGGGGAAGCCTGATGTTCAAGGAAATCCCGGACCTTCTGAGCCCGGCCCAGGTCGCGGAGCTGACCCGCATCGCCGCCGGCGCCCGCTTCGTCGACGGCCGCATCTCCAACCCGCATTCGACGGTGAAGAACAACCTCCAGCTCGACGACGACAAGGCCTATCAGGCGAGCTCGCAGCTGATGCTGCAGGCGATGCTCGGCCACGAGGATTTCCGCAACTTCGCCTTTCCGGTCGCGATCCTGCCGCCGCTGATGACCCGCTACACGCCGAACATGCGCTACGGCGCCCATGCCGACGCCGCCTATCTCCAGCTCGGCCCCCACCCGCTGCGCTCGGATTTGAGCTGCACCATCTTCCTCGGCGATCCCGCCGCTTACGAGGGCGGCGCGCTCACCATCCATCTCGGCAGCCGCAGCCTCTCCTTCAAGGGCGCGCCGGGCAGCGCCATCGTCTACCCGTCCGACAAGCTGCACGAGGTGGAGCCGGTGACGAAGGGCGAGCGCTTCGTCGCGATCACCTTCATCCAGAGCCGCATCGCCGATCAGGCCCGGCGCGAGACGCTCTACGAGCTCAACGAGATCGCCGCGCTCGAAGGGCTGAAGATGGACAAGGACAATTTCGCCCGGCTCCAGCTGGTCCAGGCGAACCTGCTGCGAAGGTGGGGCGATACGCCCTAGCGAATCTCCGCCAGCTCCACGCCCTTCGTCTCGCGCGCGAGCAGCGCGCTGGCGCCGCTGATCGCGCAGGCGATGCCGACATAGACGGCGACCGGGAACGCCGAGCCATAGATGGCGACGAGCTTGACCGCGATGATCGGCGCCAGCGAGCCGGCGAAGATCGCGGTCAGCTGGTAGGCGATCGAGGCGCCCGAATAGCGGATCCGGGTCGGGAACAATTCGGCGATCATCGCCGCCTGCGGGCCGTACATCGCGCCGTGCAGAACGAGGCCGACGACGAGCGCGAGGACGATCCAGGCAATCTCGCCGCTGCCCAGCAAGGGAAACAAGGCGAAGCTCCACGCCGCCAGCCCGAGCCCGCCGAAGGCATAGACCCAGCGCCGGCCGATCCGGTCCGACAGGGCGGCGAACAGGGGGATGGCGAAGAACTGGAACCCGGCGGCGACCAGCAGCGCATTGAGCGCGAAGCTCTTGCTGTGCCCCAATCGATCGACGAGATAGGTCAGCGAATAAACGGTGAGCACGTAATAGGAGATGTTCTCGCCGACCCTGAGGCCGGCGCCGAGCAGGATCGCCAGCGGCCGCTCGCGGACCACGTCCAGGGCCGGCAGCCTGGGCGGCATCTCCGCCTCTTCGAGCGCCCGTTCGAAGGTGCGGCTTTCGGCGACCCGGTTGCGGATGTACCAGCCGACCGCGACCAGCACGACCGAGAGCAGAAACGGCACGCGCCAGCCCCAGGCGAGGAAGGCGGCGTCGTCCTGGACGGCGGCCATCAGCGCCAGCATCCCCGCGGCGAGGATGAAGCCCGCGGCGACTCCCGCCTGCGGCCAGCTCGCCCAATAGCCGCGGCGCGCGGCGTCGCCATGCTCGGCTGCCATCAGCACCGCGCCGCCCCATTCGCCGCCGACCGCGAAACCCTGGACCAGGCGCAGCACGACCAGCCCGACCGGCGCCCAGATGCCGATCTGCTCATAGGTCGGCAGCAGGCCGATCAGCACGGTCGCGACGCCCATCATCACCAGGCTCAGCATCAACAGACGCTTGCGGCCGATCCGGTCGCCATAATGGCCGAAGACGATGCCGCCGACCGGCCGGGCGAAAAATCCCACGGCATAGGTCGCGAACGACAGCATCGTTCCGGTCAGCGGATCGAATTGCGGGAAGAACAGCTGCTTGAACACCAGCGACGCGGCCGAGCCGTAGAGGAAGAAGTCGTACCATTCGATGGTCGTGCCGATCATGCTCGCCATCACCACCCGCCGCAGCGGCGTTGTCTCGCTCATCGCAGCTCCCCTTGGCACTGCCAGACGCCGTCCAGCTCGACCTGCGCCCGGGCGCGGCGGTTGGTGGCGGTGATCCGCCCGGGCCAGCGGCCGGCGGCGCCTTCGCCCGGCGCCACCTCGCCGGTCCGGCCGACGCTGATGCTGATCTGGCGGTCCTCGAAAAAGCCGCCGGTCGGCCCCGCCGGGCTCGAATGGACGAGGTGGCGGAGGCTGCCGCCGACGCGCGCGATCGCATCGCCGGCATCGGCGGCAAGCAGCATCCGGCCGTCGCGGCCGAAGGCGCAGACCGGCGGGATCAGGCCCGCCGCGGCAACGTCGGCGCGCTTCAGCGGCTGCAGCCGCGCCGGCGCCTGCGGGTCGGGATTTTCGACTTCCGGCGTCGACAGCCGCTCGATCTGGTTGCGGGTAACGCCGCGATCCTCGCTGACGATGTCGTCGCGCTGGCCGCAGCCCGCCGCCAGCAGCGCCAGGATCGCCGCCGCGGCGCGCATCAATAGCCCATCAGAGCGAGCACTTCGCGGCGGCTTCGCTCGTCCTCGCGGAACACGCCCATCATCCGGCTGGTGGTCATCATCACGCCCGGCGTGCCGACTCCGCGCGCGGTCATGCAGGCGTGGCTCGCCTCGATCACCACGGCGACGCCCTGCGGCTGGAGCACGTCCCAGATGCAGTCGGCGACCTGAGCGGTCAGCCGCTCCTGGACCTGGAGCCGGCGGGCGAAGCCGTGCAGCACCCGGGCAAGCTTGGAGATGCCGACGACCCGGTTCTTCGGCAGATAGGCGATCGCCGCCTTGCCGATGATCGGCGCCATATGATGCTCGCAATGGGACTGGAACGGGATGTCGCGGAGCAGCACGATCTCGTCATAGCCGCCGACCTCCTCGAAGGTGCGGTCGAGATGGTGGGCCGGATCCTCGCGATAGCCGATCGCATATTCGCGCCAGGCGCGGGCGACCCGCCGCGGCGTATCGAGCAGCCCCTCCCGGTCGGGATCGTCGCCGGCCCAGCGGATCAGGGCACGCACCGCCTCCTCGACCTCGCGAGGCACCGTCACCGGCGGCGATTCGCGGACCAGGTCGCCGTCTTCGGGATCGCAACTGCCAGCCGCCATGCTTCACTCCTTCGCCGGCGCGAATACACGGCACGGCTGCGAAGGGAAACCGGGCTCAGGTGATGCAGCGCCGGCCGCGCCCGCCCGGATCGGCGTTCGGCCCGTTGTCGCTGTCCGAGCAGCCGGTGCCGCCGCCGCGCCGGCCGCCGCCCGCCGGATCGGCATTGGCGCCGGAGTCGCTGTCGCTGTAGCCGCTGCCCCCGCCGCGGCCACGGCGCCCGCGCCCGGCCGGATCTGCGTTGGGGCCGGAGTCGCTGTCGCTGTAGCCGCTGCCGCCGCCGCGGCCGCGGCGCCCGCGCCCCGCCGGATCGGCATTGGGGCCGGTGTCGCTGTCGCTGTAGCCGCCGCCACCGCCGCCGCGGCGCCCGCGCCCCGCCGGATCGGCGTTGGGGCCGGTGTCGCTGTCGGTATAGCCGCCGCCGCGGCCCCGCCCCGCCGGGTCGGCATTGGCGCCGCTGTCGCTGTCGGTATTGCCGCCGCCACCGCCGCGGCCCTGGCCGGGCGGATCGGCATAGCGGCCGGAATCGCTGTCGGTATAGCCGCCACCGCCGCAGTCGCGGCCGCGGCCGGCGGGGTCGGCGCCCGGCCCGCTGTCGGCGTCGGTGCAACCCGCCGGCGGCCGCCGGCCCCAGCCGCCGCCCCGCCCCGGCGGGTCGTAGGGGTCGGCGTCGGAAGAGCCGTAGCCATAGGGATAGGTGACGCAGCCGGTCAGCGCGAGGAACGAGCCCGCGCCGAGCGCGCCGGCGCCGACCCGGCCGAGAAACGAACGCCTGCTGATCTTGCGTACCGGTGTCATGACCGTCCCCTTCGCCAAGGCCGGCGCCGAATCGCGCCTCGCCGCTTCGTGACGCACGGGAAATGAACGGATCGTGTCTGGCCGGCTTGCAGCGCCCGCCGCCGGGCCCTACCGCGCGCTTGCGATGACCGAGCCAGACGCACCCTATCACGCCCACGTCTACTATTTGCCCGAACAGCGCGCCGCCGCCGCGGCGCTGCGCGACGGGTTCCTCCGGATGACCGGGGAGATCCTGTTCGTCGGCCGGATGACGGACGGCAAGGCCGGCCCGCACCCGATCCCGCAATATGAGATCCATTTTGCCGGGCGCTCGCTCGCGGCCGTGGTTGCGGCGATCGCGGCGTCGGGCCTGCGCGCGCTGGTCCACCCGCTCACCGACGACGACCTCGCCGATCACACCAGCCTGGCGCAGTGGATCGGCGAGCCGGTCGAACTCGACCTCGCCACCCTCGATCCGCCGGGCCGCAACCAGGGCGTCGCGCGCTTCGGCAGGAGCGATTTCTGAGCTGGTGACCCCGACAGGATTCGAACCTGTGACCTACTGATTAGGAATCAGTCGCTCTATCCTGCTGAGCTACGGGGCCGTGCCGGGGGGCGGTTTGGCGCAAGCGCTGCGGCCGGTCAATTCTCGCGCCGCCCGGGCGCCGGTCTCACGCCATATTAACCATTCCTCCCTAGAGCGAGGGCAAGGAGAGCCCGATGCCCGCCAGCCAGCCCTTCGTTGCGCCCAAAGCCTATCGTTCCCAGGAGGAGCGGGCGGTCGATATCGGCGAGCGCGTGCTGCTGATGGTGTTCTACGGCTGGTTCCTCTCGCAGATCGTGCCGAGCGTCGCCGGCCAGCCCTACAATTTGCTGATCCTCGCCTCCGAGACGCTGACCGCTTTGCTGGTGCTGATCCGCCGGCCGGGGCAGATGGCAACCAGCTTCTACGCCTGGGCGATCGCGATCATCGGTACCTGCGCGCCGCTGCTGGTGCGCCCGGTCGACGGCGGCCTGATCCCGATCTGGTGGGCGGCGCTGCTGATGACCTTCGGCCTGTTCGTCAGCCTCGCCGCCAAGCTCTTCCTCAGGCGCAGCTTCGGTATCGTCGCCGCCTGCCGCGGCGTCCGCCGCGAAGGGCCCTACCGGCTCGTCCGCCATCCGATGTACACCGGCTATCTCGTCACCCAATTGGGCTTCCTGCTCGCCAACCCCTCGCTGTTGAACGCCAGCGTCTACGCCGTCGCCTGGGGAATGCTGCTGCTGCGCATCCGCGAGGAGGAAGAGATGCTGTCGCGCGATCCCGCCTATTGCGATTATGTCGCGACGGTGCGCTACCGGCTGCTGCCGGGCATCTACTAGGGCTCAGTTCTCGCTTTCGGGCGGGACCACCGGGAAGGGCAAGGGCGCGACCGGAATCCCCTCGTCGCGCAGATCCTCCGCCTGCTGCGGCGTGGCGCGGCCGTGGATGGCGCGGCCCTCGGCCTCGCCGAGATGGATGGCGCGGGCCTCGTCGGGAAAGCGGTCGCCGACATGCTCGCTCTGCTCGAGCAGCTTCTTCTGCGCCTCGGCCATGCCGGCGAGCGCCGCCTTGACCGCCTCCGGCGCCATTTCCTCGCCGCGATTGCCCTTCGCGCCGACGCGCGGCGCCATCGGCGCCTTGTCGATCTCGGCCGCGCCGCAGATCGGGCAGGCGACCAGGCCCCGCGCGCGCTGCGCCTCAAAATCCTCGTTCGAGCCGAACCAGGCTTCGAAAACATGGCCTTGCGGCGCACATCTCAGATCGAAGATGATCATCCGACATGCTCCGGAATCGGGATGGGACGGCGGTGATGGATGGCGGGCAAACGTGAGCGCACCTCCGCGACCGCCGCCAGGTCGAGCTCGGCAAAGCCGAGGCCCGGCGCCTCGCCGCCCATGTCGAGCAGCACCTTGCCCCAGGGATCGACCACCAGCGAGTGGCCGTAGGTGCTCCGCCCATCCTCGTGCCGGCCGACCTGGGCGGCGGCGATGACGAAGGCCGCGGCTTCGATCGCGCGGGCGCGCAGCAGCACGTGCCAGTGCGCCTCCCCGGTCGGGACGGTGAAGGCGGCCGGGATGCTGAACGCGGTCGCGCCTTCGTTGCTCAGCGCCGCATAGAGATCGGCGAACCTCAAATCGTAGCAGATCGAGAGGCCGAGCGGCCCGAGCGGGGTATCGACCAGCACCGCATGCTCGCCGCCGCGATAACTGGCCGATTCCCGCCAGCTCTCGCCGGTCGGCAGATCGACGTCGAACAGGTGGATCTTGTCGTAACGGGCGCGGATCTCGCCGTCGCTGTCGATCACGAAGCCGCGGTTGACCAGCTTGCCGCCCGGCGCGCCCTTCAGCGCCAGCGAGCCGAGATGGACCCAGATGCCGGCCTCCGCCGCGGCCGCGCGCACCGCGGCCAGCACCGGATCGTCGCCCTCCTCGTGGAGGTGCGCCGCCGCCCGCTCACGGTCGCGGTCGAGCAGCCCGCTCATTTCCGGGGTGAACAGCATCGCCGCGCCGCCCGCCGCCGCCGCAGCGACCTGGCCGGCGAGCGCATCGGCATTGGCCGCCGGGTCGATCCCGGTCTGCGCCTGGCAGAGCGCGATCCTCATGGCCCGAGCAGGGGATCCAGCCCCCCGTCGCGATCGAGCGCGAAGAGATCGTCCGAGCCGCCGATATGGCGGTCGTCGATGAAGATCTGCGGGACGGTGGTGCGCCCGTTGGCGCGCTGCAGCATCTCGGCGCGCCTGTCGCCGCCGAAGGTGATGTCGAACTCCTCGTAATCGGCGCCCTTCTCGTCGAGCAGCCGCTTGGCCCGGGCGCAATAGGAGCAGAAGGCCTTGGTGTAGATCTCGACGTGCGCCATGGGCTTCTCCTGCGCGGCAGGTGGAGGGCCGCGCCCGCCTTTGTCAATGATCGGCGGCGCCGGGGGCTCCGACGAGCCGGGCGAATCCCTCGCTCTCGACCTGCGCCACCATCGCCGCGGGCGAGTCATAGTCCGGCTCGCCGGCGCGCAGCAGGCCGAAGCGCGGCGCCGCGCCGGGCGCGATCGGCGCGAGCGCGATCGGGCAGGCCACCGGCAGCAGCCGGGCGCCGCCGCCCGCCTGGAGCGTGGCGAGGATGCCGCTGAGCGCGCCGGCGATGGTCGGCCGGCCGAGGATCGCGAGCCGGAACTGGCCGGCCTCGCGGGTGACCAAATAGATGTGGCCCGACTGGTGGGGCAGAGCGACGTCGCCGCGCTGGGCGTAGGCGGCGTCGGCGCGCTCGGATTCGCGGAAGACGAGGTGCGATTGCTCGTCGTCCCAGAGGATCGTGGTGCGATAGGCGTAAAGCGCGTCGTCGGCGCCGAAAGCCGGCCGGACCGTCAGATAATCGCCCTCCAGCCAGCGGACCGCGGGCCGCGCATAGGCGCCGAGTTCGGCCGGGGCGATGCCGCCGCGCTCATCCTCGCCGCGGGCGCGCGGGCGCAGCGCGATGCCGAGCGCGGCCTCGATCCGGACCAGGGTCGCGGTGGTGAAGCGGCGCTGCCCGGCGAGCCCCTTTTCGAGCGTGGACAGGCTGATCCGCGCCTCGTCGGCGAGCCACAAGCGAGTGACCCGGCGGCGGCCGAGTTCCTCGCGGATCCGCTCGGCCAGCTGGTCTGCCTCCATCGCCATCCTTCCCCGATCCGGACAAATCCGCACGGTGCCGCAAGCGGCCGCGCCAGACAAGGGGAGCCGGCCGCTAATCCTGCTCCGGCTTGACGACGCGCGCCCAGCACAGCACGTCGACCCGCGCCGCACCGGCGCGGCGAAGCGCCCGGGCGCAGGCATTGGCGGTGGCGCCGCTCGTATAGACGTCGTCGACGAGAACGATCGCCTGTCCTTTGAGGTCGCCCTCGACCCGGAAGGCGCCGCGCAGCGCCTCGGCACGCTCGCGCGGCCCCATGCCGCGCAGCACCGGAGTCGCCTTGATCCGCTCGATCAGGCCGAGCCGCGGCTCGAGCCCCGTCCGCCGCGCCAGGGCCGCCGCGATCAGCGCCGCCTGGTTGTAGCCGCGCCGCCAGATCCGCCAGCGATGCAGCGGCACCGGCACCAGCAGCGGCGCGCCGGCGGCGTCGAGGTGGCGCTGCATCAGCCGGGCCAGCGTCTCGGCGAGGCCCGGCCGGCCGCCATATTTGAGCTTGAGCGCGACGCTGCGCGAGATCGCGCCATAGGCCACCGCCGCGCGCAGCCGGCGATAGGCGGGCGGCTCGGCGAGGCAGCGGCCGCAGGTCAGCTCCGCGCCCTCGCCATAATCGAACGGCAGCGCGCAGCGCGCGCAGCAGGGCGGCCCCAGGAAGGTCAGCGCGGACCAGCAATCGGGGCAGAAGAGATGCGGCTCGGCGGTGATCGCGGCGCAGCCCGGGCAGCGCGGCGGCAGGGCGAAATCGAGGATCGGCCTCAGCGCGTTGCGCGCCAGCAGGGCGGCAGCATCCATCGCCCGAACCTAGCCCGGCACAGGTTGACAGCCAAGCCGATCCCGCCCATCTCGCCGGCGGCGGCCCGATGGCGGAGTGGTTACGCAGAGGACTGCAAATCCTTGCACGCCGGTTCGATTCCGGCTCGGGCCTCCACCCCGTTGCGATAGTCAGGCGGCGTCGGCCGCCGCCGCCTCGCCCTGCCGGCGCGGCGCCGGCAGGGTGAAGCAGACCTGCGCCCCGCCGCCTTTCCGGTCTTCCGTCCAGATCCGGCCGCCGTGCGATTCGACGATCGTGCGCGAGATCGAGAGGCCGAGGCCGAGGCCGCTTTCCTTGGTCGAGGCGAAGGGCGAGAAGCGCGCCCCGTCCGGCTGGCTGAAGCCGGGGCCGTTGTCGCTGACCGAAACGACGATGCCGCCATCGGCCCGGCGCGCGCTGGTGAGGACGATTTCCGGCGCCGCCCGCCCGAGCGTCGCATCGCAGGCGTTGCGGATCAGGTTCAGCATCACCTGCTGGATCTGGATCTTGTCGCCCCGCACCGTCCGCGCGTCGGCGGCGATCTCCTTGCGGACGACCAGCCCCGGATAGGCGGTGGCGACCGACAGCAGGGTGGTGGCATTGTCGATCACCCGCGACAGCGACACCGCGCCCGTCGATTTGGGCTGCTTGACGACCATCTCGCGGACCCGGCGGATGATGTTGGCGGCAAGATGGACCTGCTGCTCGGCGGCGAGCATGCCGTGGGTGATCTCGCCGGGCGCCGCCTCGCCCGAGCCCAGCCGCCGCCTGGTGCCGGCGAGATAGTTGGAGGCGGCGGTGAGCGGCTGGTTGAGCTCGTGGGCGAGCGTCGCCGCCATCGCGTTCATCGCTTCGACGCGCGAGAGATGGGCGACCTGCGACTGGAGCCGGTCAAGCAGGCTTCGGGCGCTGATATTCTGGTCGGTGCCGTGCAGCCGGACGACGTTGCCGGCCGCGTCGACGGTGGGGATGACGACGCCCTGGTGACGGGATTCGGCGCCGCTCGGCAGGCGCACGTCATATTCGACCTCCTGGCTCTCGCCGGTGCGGATCGCCTCGGCATGGGCGCGGTCGATCGTCGCCCGGCCCTCATCGTCCAGATAGGCCTGGAATTCCTCGAAGGAGGGGCTGCCCTGCGCCGGCTCGCGCTCGAACTGGGCGCAGAGCTGCGGCGACCAATAGACGGCGCCGGTGCGCAGATCGTAGTCCCAGTCGCCGATCTGGCCGATCCGCTGCGCCTCCTGGAGGCGCTCGTTGAACCGGGTCATCTCCGCCACCAGCCGGTCGCGCCGGCTGAGATACAGGGTGACGAGGGCGGCGAAGGCGATGATGAACAGGCTGACCAGGGCGGCCCCGGCGATCAGCACCCGGGCGCGGCGGGCGGAGGGCGCGAGCACTTCCGATTCGGGAACGCCGTAGGCGACGAACAGGGGATAATCGCGCAGCCGCCGCTGGCTGTAATAGCGAGCGACGCCATCGACCGAGCCGGTGCCGAGATAGGTGCCGTTCGGGTGGCGGATCTGGCGCTGCATGAACGGCCGGCTCCGGAAATCCTCGCCCGAGCTCGCCCTCTGACCGACCCGGCGCGCCCGCCCTATGCCATCGAGGCCGATCACCGACATCACGTCGCGCGGACCGACCGAGGCGTCGCGGTAGAAAGCGGTGAACTGCTCGGGGACGGTGTTGATTGCAATCACGCCGGCGAAACTGCCGTCGGGATGGTTGAGCCGCCGCGACAGCCAGATCACGTCGCGGCCAAACACGGGGCCATAGGTAGGCTGGCCGACGTAGAGCCGGCCGGTGTCGCGGGCGAGGTGCGCGCGGAAGGCTGGATGCTCGGTAGCGTTGATTCGCGGCAGCGCACGCTGCACCGAAGTCGCGACCAGATTGCCCGCGGCGTCGAACACGTTGACGCTGAGGAAGGTGCTGCCCCGGGCGACGGTGCCAGAAATCCGGGCCGGCCGGTCGGGCGTTCCCGCAAATTCCGGGCCGACCTGGCCGCGGGCGAAGCGGCCGGCGACATAGCGGGTGACGAGGTCGGCCGCCTCGAGCGTGCGCCGGACATATTGTTCGAAGGCGATCGCCCGGTTCTCGTTCTGACGGATGGCGTCGTCGATCGCCTGCCGGCGCTCGAAGGCGATCTGGGAGCTGACGAACCACCAGCTAACGGCGACGAGCACCAGGCAGAACGCCCAGACCAGCCATTTCAGCAGGCGGGGGCTGTCGGGCCGGTCGGTGGCAGGCTGGGCGATTGCGGACGACATTCGGGCCGCTTATGGCTGCGGCTCGCGAGGCGTTCAATTGCCGATCGGCGGGAGCGAGATGAACAAGGCAGAAATGATGTCCGGCTTCGGCGGCCATTTCGCGAGCGAGGCGGTGGCGGGCGCCCTGCCCCGCGGCCGCAACTCGCCGCAGCGCCCCGCTTTCGGCCTTTATGCCGAGCAGCTGTCGGGCACCGCCTTCACCGCGCCGCGCGCCGAGAACCGGCGCTCGTGGCTCTACCGGATGCGGCCGAGCGCGGCCCATCCGCCCTACGTCGGCTACGCCGGCGCGCCGTTGTTCGCGCCGGGCACGGCGGAGGCGCCGCTGCCGCCCAACCGGCTGCGCTGGGACCCGCTCGACTTCCCCGACGGCGCCATCGACTTCGTCGACGGGCTGGTGACGATGGTCGCCAATCGCGACCCGGCGAGCCTCGAAGGCGTCGCCGTCCACATCTACCGCGCCACCGCCGACATGGCCGACCGCTATTTCTTCGACGCCGACGGCGAGCTTCTGATCGTCCCCGAGCAGGGCCGGCTCGATCTTCGCACCGAGCTCGGCGCGATCGCGCTCGAGCCCGGCGAGATCGCACTGATCCCGCGCGGCGTCCGCTTCCGGGTGCTGCTTCCGGACGGCAAGGCGCGCGGCTATGTCGCCGAGAATCACGGGGCCCTGCTGCGCCTGCCCGAGCTCGGCCCGATCGGATCGAACGGGCTCGCCAATCCGCGCGACTTCCTCACCCCGAGGGCCGCCTATGAGGATCGCGACGGCGCCTTCCAGCTGGTCCAGAAGCATCTCGGCGCGCTGTGGGTGACCGAGCTCGACCACAGCCCGCTCGACGTCGTCGCCTGGCACGGCAATCTGGTGCCGTGCAAATACGATCTCAGGCTGTTCAACGCGATCGGCACGGTGAGCTACGACCATCCCGATCCCTCGATCTTCACCGTCCTCACCTCGCCGAGCGACGTCGCCGGCCGCGCCAATGCCGATTTCGTCCTGTTCCCGCCGCGCTGGATGGTCGCCGAGGACACGTTCCGGCCGCCCTGGTTCCACCGCAACGTGATGAGCGAGTGCATGGGGCTGATCACCGGCGCCTACGACGCCAAGGCCGAAGGCTTCGCGCCGGGCGGGATGAGCCTGCACAATCTGATGGCCGGCCACGGCCCCGATCTGGCCAGCTGGCAGGCGGCGAGCGAGGCCGAGCTCAAGCCGGTGAAGGTCGAGGGGAGCCTCGCCTTCATGGTCGAGAGCTGCTGGCCCTACCGGCCGACCGGGTTCGCGCTGGACCACGCGCAGCCCGATTATGACGAGGCCTGGCAGGGGTTTCCGAAGGCGCAATTGCCCTAGGGAATTGCGCTCCCGCGAAAGCGGGAGCCCAGCCTGGGTTCCTGCTTTCGCAGGAACACGGTCGCCCGCTACGCCCCCCTCGCCAGAAACGCCTTCACCCCGCGCGCGGCCTGGCGGAGGCGGTGCTCGTTCTCGACGAGGGCGATGCGAACGAAGCCCTCGCCTTCCTCGCCGAAGCCGACGCCCGGGGCGACCGCCACCTTGGCCTCGGCGAGCAGGCGCTTGGCGAAATCCATCGCGCCCAGCGCCCGGTACGCCTCCGGGATCGGCGCCCAGGCGAACATGCTCGCCTCCGGCGGCGGGATCTCCCAGCCGGCCCGGCCGAAGCAATCGACCAGCACGTCGCGGCGCGCCTTGTAGAGCCGGCGATTGGCCTCGACCACGTCCTGCGGGCCATTGAGCGCTGCGACCGCCGCCGCCTGGACGGGGGTGAAGGCGCCGTAATCGAGATAGGACTTAACCCGGGCGAGCGCGCCGATCAGCTGCCGGTTGCCGACCGCGAAGCCGATCCGCCAGCCGGCCATCGAATAGGTCTTCGACATCGAGGTGAATTCGACCGCGACCTCCTTCGCGCCCGGCACTTCGAGGATCGAGGGCGTCGGCGCCTCGCCGAAATAGATTTCGGCATAGGCAAGATCGCTGATCACCCACAGGCCGTGCTCGCGGGCGAAGGCAACGACCTTTTCGTAGAAAGCGAGGTCGGCGACATAAGCGGTCGGGTTGGACGGATAGCCGATCACCAGCACCTTGGGGCGCGGCACCGTGTAGCGCACCGCGCGCTCGATGATGTCGAAGAAGTCCGGCCCGGGCGCGGCCGGGATCGAGCGGATCGCCGCGCCGGCGATGATGAAGCCGAAGGTGTGGATCGGGTAAGAGGGATTGGGCGCGAGGACGACGTCGCCGGGCGCGGTGATCGCCTGGGCGAGGTTGGCGAGCCCCTCCTTCGAGCCCAAAGTGACGATCACCTCGCTGTCGGGATCCAATTCGACGCCGAAGCGGCGGGCATAATAGCCGGCCTGGGCCTTGCGCAGCCCGGCGATCCCCCTCGACGCGGAGTAACGGTGGGCGCGGGGATCGCGGGCGACCTCGGCGAGCTTGTCGATGACGTGCTGCGGCGGCGCCCCGTCGGGATTGCCCATGCCGAGATCGACGATGTCCTCGCCGCGGGCGCGGGCGGCGGCCTTCATCGCATTGACTTCGGCGAAGACGTAGGGCGGCAGCCGGCGGATGCGGTAGAAATCTGGATCGGTCATGAGCGCAGGCTCTGGCCGGGCAACGCCTGCGGAGCAACCCCCATCGCCTCCGAGCCGCTCCACAGAGTCCGGACGAGGCCGCTAAGGTTCAAAAGTTTCATTAGTTTCAGCTTCCCAAGAAGAAGAAAAAGCCGAACCTTCCGCTGGCCCAAAGGTCGCAAAGCTGAACGATCGGGGGAAGAATGACGGATTCGCGCATCGCCCCAGCGTGACAGCTCCGCTCCCGTTTGCCAAGAACATTTAGGGAACAATGAGTTCGTCGGCGATGTCGCGCGGACGCCCTGCAACCTGAGGTCATGTTTTCTGGCCCCGCAAATCATGGGCCTGGCTGTAATAGCAACCTAACACGCCTCGGCAGACAGAAGCCAAGGAGGCGTGCGTGAATCCCCTGCTCCCGATCCATATCGCCGGCGGCGGCATCGCGCTCATCGCCGGCGCCGCCGCGCTCGCTCTGCCCAAGGGCTCGCGCCTCCACGCGCGGGCCGGCACCTGGTTCTTCGCCGCGATGCTGGTGCTGGCGGGGACCGGCGCGGTCATCGCCGCGCTCAAGCCCGAGCGGATCAGCGCGGTCGTCGGCGTGCTGACCTGCTACCTGGTCGCGACCTCCTGGATGACGGCGCGGCGGCGCGACGGCCAGGCCGGCCGGTTCGAGCTCGCCGCTCTTGCGGTCGCGCTCGGCTGCGCGGTCGCCCAGCTCCGCTTCGGCTTCATGGCGCTGGCCACGGGCCGGCTCGATTCGCTGCCGCCGCAGCCCGCCTTTATCTTCGCCGGCGTGGCGGCGCTGGCCGCGGCGCTCGACCTCCACTTCCTCCTCGGCGGGCCGCTGTCGAACGCGCAGCGCATCGCCCGCCATTTGTGGCGGATGTGCGCCGCCTTGCTGATCGCGGCGATGTCCTTCTTCCTGGGCCAGCAGAAGGTGATGCCGGCCGGCTGGCAGGGCTCGCCTTTGCTGTTCCTGCCGCCGCTCGCGGTGCTTGCCACGATGATCTTCTGGCAGATCCGGGTGCGCTTCAGCCGCGCCTTCGGGCCGTGGCCGCGCCGGCGCCGCCCCGCTTCTGCCCTCCCGGCGGGGGAAGCCGCATGACCGGCGAGGCGAGCCGCCAGCGCTGGGCGCGGACGACCGGCCTGCTCTATCTGGCGACCAACGCCAGCGCGACCGGCGCCTTCGTCTTGACCGGCCGGCTGGTCGCGCCCGATCCGGCGCGGACCGCCGCCAACATCGCCGCCGCGCCGGCGATGCTGAGGATCGCGCTCGCCGGCGAGCTGGTCACCATCGCCGGCGTGCTCGGCCTGATCGCCGGCCTCTATGTCCTGCTCGCGCCGGTGAACCGCGGCCTCGCCCTCATCGCCCTGCTGTGGCGGTCGATGGAGAATGCGCTGCTCGCCGCGATCACGCTGATGAGCTTCGCCGCGCTGGCGATCCTCGCCCGCGGCGGCGATGCCGGGCTCGCCTTCGCCCTGCTCAACGTCCACGGCTACGGCTTCCAGCTCGGTTTCCTGTTCCTCGGCCTCGGCTCAACCCTGTTCAGCTGGCTGTGGCTGAAGTCGCGCTTCATTCCCGCCTGGCTCGCCGCTCTGGGCCTGTTCGCCTCGGCGCTGATGGCGGCGGTCGCGCTCGCGATCATCGTCTCGCCGGCCGTGTTCCGCACCCTCGGCCTCGCCTACATGGCGCCGATGGGCCTCTACGAGATCGGCCTCGGCCTGTGGCTGCTGGTGCGGGGCGTGGCGCCCGCTGCAGCCGAAAAATAGGGACTGTCCCTATTTTATCGGCGGAAAAATAGGGACTGTCCCTCTTTATCCAGCCGAAAAATAGGGACTGTCCCTATTTTATCGGCGGAAAAATAGGGACTGTCCCTCCTTATCCGCCCTGCAGCTCGTGCCGCCGCATCGCGTGGCGGAGCTGGTCGTAGGTCAGCGACAAAGCGGCAGCGGCGGCGCGCTGGTTCCAGCGGCATTTCTCCAGGGCGGCGGCGAGGATCGCTTTTTCATATTCGGCGGTGGCGAGGCGGAAGTCGGCGCAGGCGCCGGGGTCGAAGCCGACCGCGCGCTGGACGACGACCTGATCGTCCTCGGCGGGGAGGACAGTCCCCGGCAGCGGGGTCCTGGCGGGTAAAGGCCGCCACGGCGATTCGAAGGGATCGAACTGGATGTCCTGGATCGGCCCGTCCTGGCCCGCCCAGCGGTAGACGGCGCGCTCGACGACGTTGCGCAATTCGCGGACGTTGCCGGGCCAGTCATAGGCCTGGAGCCGCGCCATCGCCTCCTCGCTGAAGCCGACCCAGGCGTCGAGCTCGAGATCGAGCGCCATCTTGCGGCCGAAGAATTCGGCGAGGACGGGAATGTCGCTCTGGCGGTTGCGGAGCGGCGGCAGAGTGACGACCTCGAAGCTCAGCCGGTCGAGCAGGTCGGCGCGGAAGCGGCTTTCCTCGACCAGCCGGGGGAGATGCTCGTTGGTCGCGGCGACGATGCGGACGTCGACCTGGATCGGCCGGCTGGCGCCGATCCGGGTCACCTCGCCATATTCGATCGCGCGCAGCAGCCGGTCCTGGGCCGGGCTCGACAGGGTGGCGAGCTCGTCGAGGAACAAAGTGCCGTGATCGGCCTCCTCGAAGCGGCCCGGCCGGGCCTTGGTCGCGCCGGTGAACGAGCCCGCCTCGTGGCCGAACAATTCCGCCTCGATCAGGGTCTCGGGCAGAGCGGCGCAGTTCATCACGATCAGCGGCCCGTCCCAGCGCGACGACAGATGGTGGAGCCGCTCGGCGATCAGCTCCTTGCCGGTGCCGCGCTCGCCGATCACCAGCACCGGCCGGTCGAGCGGCGCGGCGCGGCTCGCCCGTTCGACCGCGTCGAGGAAGGAGGTCGACTGGCCGACCAGATGGGTGTTGCGCTCCATTCCGAAATATTGGCGCATTTCGCCACCAATTGGCAAGGATTAAGTGGTTGTTTCGCCCCCGCAAACAGGCATTTTCCGCGGTATTCCGCGCTTTTTCCAACTTGGCACAGGCCCTGCTTAAAAAAGCCTGTCACGCCGATGGTCGGCGGGACGGGAGCAACCAGGGTTCAGGGAGACCGCACATGTTCAGCTTCGATCGCTTCGCCCGCGTCGCCACTGCAGCCGTCGGCGCGCTCGTCCTTTCCACCCTGTCGATCACTGCGGCCGTCGGCCCGATCCCCACCGACACGGCCGTCGCCGCGGCCACTGTCGGCGCGACGCATGCCTAATCCGCGGCCGGTCAGGATCAAGGTCGGGCCCGGGGAGCTGATGCGCATCACCGCTCCCTGCGCTAAGACCGATTCGAGCCCGGCCCGGCCCTATGTTGCAACCAAGGAGTTTTTTCCCATGGGCATCTTTTCGCGGACGCGCGATATCATAGCCGCCAACGTCACCGATCTGCTCGACAAGGCCGAGGACCCCGCCAAGATGATCCGGATGATCATCATGGAGATGGAGGAGACCCTGGTCGAGGTGCGCGCGTCGGCCGCCCGCACCATCGCCGACCAGAAGGAGATGAAGCGCCAGATCGGCAAGCTCGAGCGGCTCCAGGACAATTGGGTCGAGAAGGCCGAGCTCGCTTTGTCCAAGGGCCGGGACGACCTCGCCAAGGCGGCGCTCTACGAGAAGCAGAAGTCGGCCGACATGGCCGAGCAGCTCAACGCCGAGATCGGCATCCTCGACGAGGCGCTGCGCGCCTCGGAGGCCGACATCGCCAAGCTCCAGGGCAAATTGCGCGAGGCGCGCGCCCGCCAGAATGCGGTGATGACCCGGATGGAGAGCGCCCAGAATCGCAGCCGCCTGCGCGAGCTCTATTCGGGGCCGAAGGTCGACGACGCCTTCTCGCGCTTCGACGTGCTCGAACGCCACGCCGACCTCGCCGAGGGCCATGCCGACGCGCTCAGTCTCGGCAGCAGCGCGCCGAAGACGCTCGAGGAGGAGATTTCCGAGCTCAGGAACGCCGACAAGGTCGATGCCGAGCTCGAGGCGCTCAAAGCCCAGCTCGCCAAGCGCACCAATGGCGGCGAAGCGTCGGGCAAGGGGAATTGATCATGGACGGACCCCAAATCCTCATCCCGATCCTCGTCGTCGGCATGCTGTTCATCGGCCTGCCGTGGCTGGTCTTCCACTACATCACCAAATGGAAGACGGCCAAGACGCTGACCAGCGAGGACGAGAACCTGCTCGACGAGCTGCACGAGCTCGCCCGCCGGCTCGACGACCGGATGGGCACGATCGAGCGGATCGTCCAGGCGGACAATCCCAATTGGCGCGCGCTCGGCGCCGACCCCGTCGAAACCGCGCTCGAGGACCGCAGCGAGCGCCTCTACGAAACCAGCGAACGCACCAACCGCCCGAGCCGGAGGACCTGATGAGCGCGCTCAAGACCAAATTCTATCTCGACAAAGAGCATAAGAAATGGGCGGGGGTGTGCGCCGGGATCGCCGATTATACCGGCATCGACGTCACCGTCGTCCGGCTGGGCTTCGTGCTCGGCACGATCCTCGGCTCGGGCACCCTGCTGCTCGCCTATTTCATCATCGCCTGGATGGCGCCGACCAAGCCGCGCGAGCTCTACAGCCAATCCGCCGGCGACCGGAAGTTCTGGCAGGAGGTGCGCGCCAATCCGCGCCGCACCGCGCGCGACGTGCGGCTGCGCTTCCGCGACATCGACCGCCGGCTCGCCGACGTCGAGGCCTATGTGACCAGCTCCAACAACCGGCTGGCGCGCGAGATCGAGCAGCTGCGCTGATTGGAACAAGGGGGAGACGGACGCCATGGACCTGGGTGAACTCATTCCGATCGTCGCCATCGCTGCGACCGCCTGGGTGATCGTGGTGCTGGCCCGGCTCCGGCACGGGCGCGGCGGCGGCGGCGGCGCGACGAGCGTCGCCGACGCGCAGGAAAATGCCCGGCTCGCCCATGAGAACGAGGCGCTGCGGCTGACCGTCAGGCGGCTGGAGGAGCGCACCGCCGTGCTCGAGCGGATCGCCACCGACCCGGCCGAGCGCACCGCCCGCGAGATCGAGCAGCTGAGATAGAACAAACAGGAAGGAACGCCGCCAATGAATCCCGACAAGCTCGCCTTCATCAGCCAGCTTTTTCCGTTCATCGCGATCATGTGCACCGTCGCCGTCGGCGGCTGGGTGATCAACACCTGGCTGCGCATCCGCCACGGCTACCCGCTCGACGGCGCCTGGGGACAGGCGATCTACCCCCGCAAGGACGAAGAGGTGATCGAGCGGGTCAAGCTGCTCAGCCAGGAAAACGCCCAGCTCCGCGCCGAGCTCGGCGCGGTCAAGGACCGGCTCGCAAACGTCGAACGGATCGTCACCGACGACAGCCACCGCCTGACGCAGGAGATCGAAGCCCTGCGCATCCCGAGGAACTGACCATGGCCATGATGTGGAAGCCGCTCGTCGCCTTCATCGTCGTCGGCATTCCGATGATCCTGATTTTCGGCCAGGGGCTGATCAGGCGCTGGTTCGACCATCGCGAGAAAAGGATGGAGCTGGAGGCCCGGATGACGGCCGAGAAAGCCGCGCAATATGCCGCCCACACCGAGCGCCTCGAACAGCGCGTGCGGGTGCTCGAGCGGATCGTCACCGACAAGGGCGTCGACCTCGCCGACGAGATCGAGCGGCTGCGCGACGACCGCGTGAATTGAACCGGCCGGAAAGGGACCAGAAGCGATGAACCAGTTCGAAATGGTCGTGTTGATCGTGGTGGTGGTGATGGTCGCCAGCGTCATCCGATCGATCTTCGGCGTCCCCCGCGGCCGACGCCGCGACCGGCTTCCGATGGCCGAGGACGCCGAGACCGGGCGGCTGCGCGACGAGGTCAAGCAGCTCAAGGAGCGGCTCGCCGTGCTCGAGCGGATCACGGTCGAGAAGGAAAACAGCCTCGAGCGCGAGATCGAGCGGCTGCGGGACCATTAGGGAGGCCCGAGCGGTGAACGATCCCGGCACCCTGGTGGCGATCCTGGCGGCGGCGGTGGTGGCGCTCGCCATGGTCAGCCTCGCCGCGCTGAAGGGCTGGGACGGCTGGCTCGAGCTGCGGCGGCTCGAATTGAGCCAGCGCAAGGGCGGCGAGCCGACCACCCCCGCCGCCGCCCGCCTCGAGCTCGCCGATTTGAAGGACCGGATCAAGCGGCTCGAAGCGATCGCCAATGGCGACGAGGACGCCTCCCCGCCCCAGCGCCGCACGGGCTAGCTTCTCGGCCCACCTCCGTTCGGGCTGAGCCCGTCGAAGCCCTCTCCTCCCCTAGCAAAAAAGAAGGAAAGCCCTTCGACAAGCTCAGGGCGAGCGGTATTGGAGGCGCTATGGCCTTCTCCTCCCTCGACGACGTCTATGCCGATTACGCGCTGCTCGACGCGGACGACCGCTACCGGCTGCTGATCGATCTCGGGCGGGCGCTGGAGCCGATGCCGGACGCGCTCAAGACCGACGCCACCCTGGTGCGCGGCTGCTCGGCCGCGGTCTGGGTCTATCCGGTGGCGCAGCCCGACGGAGCCCTGCATTTCCTCGCCGACAGCAATGCCGCGATCACCAAGGGGATCGTCGCCCTGATCCTGCTCGCCGTCCAGGACCGCACCCCCGCCGAGATCCTCCGCCTCGACGTCGACGCCGCGCTCGCCCGCTTCGACCTCAGGAACCAGCTCAGCTCCAACCGCACCCAGGGCATTCCCAACATGATCGCGCTGATCCGCGAAACCGCGCAGCGGCTCGCGGCATGACCGGCCCCGATCCGAAAAGCGCCGAGCCTTTCGATCCCAGGCTGTTCATGTCCTATGTCCGCAAGGTGGGCCATGGCGGCGCGATCGGCATCGCCTATCACGCTCATGGCGAGGACTGGGCCGAGCTCTCGCTGGCTTATGACGAGCGGCTGATCGGCATGACGGAAAGCGGGATCATCGCCTCGGGCCCGATCATCAGCCTGATGGACATGGCGACCAGCCTCGCCATCTGGATCCGGCTCGGCCGCTTCCGCCATCAGGCGACGCTCGATCTCAGGGTCGATTATCTCCGCCCGGCGCGGCCCGGCAACACCATCATCGGCCGCGGCATCTGCTACGGAGTCACGAGGAGCGTCGGCTTCGTCCGCGGGCTCGCCCATGACGGCGAAGCGGGCGATCCCGTCGCCAGCGTCACCGGCACGTTCATGTTCACGGACTGAGCATGGACGAAAGCGGGCCGATCATCGTCTTCGACGGCCATTGCGTGCTCTGCTCGGCCAATGCCCGCTTCGTCCTCAGGCACGACAAGCGGCGCCGCTTCCGCCTCGCCGCGACGCAGAGCGAGGCCGGCGCGGCGCTGCACGCCCGCTTCGGCCTCAATCGCGGCGCGCTCGAGACGATCGTGGTCGTCGAAAACGGCCGGGCGCTCACCGAATCCGAGGCGGTGCTCGCGATCGCCGCCGGGCTCGGCTGGCCGTGGCGCGCCGCCGCCGCGGCCAGGCTGGTGCCGCGCGCGCTGCGCGACCCGCTCTACCGCTGGATCGCACGCAACCGCTACCGCTGGTTCGGCCGGCGCGAGACCTGCTGGCGCCCCGATCCGGCCGATTCGGACCGGATGCTGTGAGCCGGATCCTCGTCCTCGGCGGCTACGGCGCGTTCGGCGGGCGCCTGTCGCGCCGGCTGCGCGAGGCCGGCCACGAGGTGATCGTCGCCGGCCGCAGCCTGGCGAAAGCGGAGCGCTTTTGCGCCGGCGAGGCGGGCCTCGTCCCGCTCGCGCTCGACCGCGAGGGGGAGCTCGCGCTCGCCCGGCATCGGCCGGACATCGTCGTCGACGCGGCGGGCCCGTTCCAGGCGGCGAGCCTGCGGGTTGCCGAAGCCTGCATCGCGGCGCCGGTCCACTATCTCGACCTCGCCGATGCGCGCGGCTTCGTCGGCGCGATCGGCACGCTCGACCCGGCGGCGCGGGCCGCGGGGGTCGCGATCGTCTCGGGCGCCTCGAGCCTGCCCGCTTTGTCGGGCGCGGTGGCGCGCCGGCTCGCCGCCGGGATGGACGACGTGCGCGCCGTCGAGATCGCGCTCAGCATCTCGAACCGCGGCGGCGCCGGCGCCTCGGCCGCGGCGGCGATCCTTTCCTATGTCGGGCGGCCGATCCGGCTGTGGCGGGGCCGGGCCTGGCAGACCGGCCGCGGCTGTTACGAGAGCCGCCCCGGCCCCCTCCCCGGCCGCCGGGTCGCCCTGTGCGAGGTGCCGGACCTCGATCTGCTGCCCGAGCGGCTGCCGGGCCGGCCCGCGGTCGCGTTTCGCGCCGGCACCGATTCGCGCCTCCAGAATCTCGGCCTCGCGGCGCTGGCCCGGCTCGTCCGCCTGGGCCTGATCCGCGACCTTCCCCGCCGGCTCGGCTGGCTGGAGCCGATCCGCCGCCTGACCGCCGGCCGCGGCTCGCCGCGCTCGGCGATGACGGTGCGGCTGTTCGGCACCGCCGCCGGGCGCCGGATCGAGCGGCGCTGGACCTTGATCGCCGACGAGGGCGACGGGCCCGAAATCCCGGTCCTTGCGGCGCCCGTCCTTGTCGAGCGGCTGCTCGCCGGCGGGATCGCGCCCGGCGCGCGCGATGCCGGCACCCTGCTCGACCTCGCCGATTACGAGGCGGCCTTCGCCGGCCTCGCCATCCGCCACGAGCGCAGCGAGATCGCGCTTCCGCCGCCGCTCTACGCCCGGGCGCTGGGCCGCCCCATCTTCGAGCGGCTGCCGGCAGCGGTGCGGGCGCTTCATCAGGTATTGCGCGACGACGGCGCCCACGGGGTGGCGACGGTGACGCGGGGCCGCAACCCGATCGCGCGGCTGATCGGCCGGATGGTCGGCTTCCCGCCCGCCGGCGAGCATGCGCTCCACGTCCATTTCGAGGAGCGGGACGGCATCGAGACCTGGACCCGGCGCTTCTCCGGCCGGGGCTTCCATAGCCGGCTGTCGCTGCGCCGGGGGCTGCTCACCGAGCGGTTCGGCCTGCTCACCTTCGGCTTCGACCTTCCCGCCGACGAAACCGGCCTCGACATGATCCTTCGCGCCTGGTGGCTGGGGCCGCTTCGGATGCCGCTCCTCCTCGGCCCGCGCTGCGCGGCGCGCGAATGGGAGGAAGAGGGCCGCTTCCGCTTCGACGTTTCGATCGGGATGCCGCTGATCGGGGCGATCGCCCATTATCGCGGCTGGCTCTCGGTCAAGGCGTGAGGTCGGCCCGCCTTTCCTCGGCCCTTCTCAGCACGTCGTAGCTCGCCTGGATCATCTGGAAGCGCGCCGCGGCCTCCTTGTCGCCCGGCTTGACGTCGGGATGGTTGGCCTTGGCGAGGCGGCGCCAGGCGGCCTTGATCTCCTCGAACTCCGCGCTGGGCTCGAGCTCGAGCACGTCGAGCGCGCGCATCTCGTCGCGGCTGCGGCTGCCGTCGCCGGGGCCGCCCCAGCCGTAATGGCCAGCGCTGGCGAAGGCGTCGGCGCCCTGGCGCTCTTTGGCCTCGCGCGCCGCCGCTTCCTCCGCGGTCAGGCCCTCGAAATAATTCCAGTTGCGGTTGTATTCGGCGGCATGGCGCTCGCAGAAATACCAGCGCTCGCGGCTGTTGGGCGATTTCGGCGCCGGCCGGTCGCCGGGCTCCTCGCAGCCGTGGCGATCGCACTGCCGCACCGGCTCCGCCTCGCGGGCGGTGCCGTAGGCGCGCCAGCGCGGGAATCCCCAGTCGTTCGATCTCTTTGCCTTGGCCATAGATACGGCCAATCTAGCGGCTCGCGGAGAGGAGCGCACGAGTCGCGAGAAAAATATTTTCAGCCCCGCTCATCCAAATCGCCCGGCGGCGGCGTCTAGGCTTCGAAAATCCAAACCCAAGCCAAAGGAACACGAACATGTCCGGTCCCGCTTCAGACGTCTTCATCACCGTCGCCCTGATTACCGGCGCCGTCCTAATCCTCGTCCAGCTCGGCCGGCTGCTGCGCGCCCGAATGCTGCACAAGACGATCCGCGACGCGATCAGCCGCGACAATGCCGCCGTCCCCGAGCTGCTCGCCGGAATCGGCGAGGAGCAATCGCCGGGCGGCGTCAACGACGACCGCACCGCCATGGTGCTGATCGCGCTCGGCCTCGCTTTGCTCGCTTTCTCCGCGCTCCAGAACAGCGCCGACGCGCTCCGCCAGATGGGCGGCGCCTCGGTGTTTCCGATCTTCGTCGGCATCGCGCTGCTGATCCGCCGGCATCTCGCCGGCAAGCGCGGCGGCGAAGCCTGATCCGGTCGCGGCGGGGACCGGCCGATGGACCAGGATCTGGCTCTCGCCCGGCGGGCGGCGGCGGGCGACGCCGCCGCCTTCACCGCGCTGGTGCGCGCGCACGAGGCGGCGGTGCGCCGCTTCCTGCGGCGGCTCGCCGGCGATTCGGCCGACGATCTCGCCCAGGAGGCGTTCCTCAAGGCGTGGCGCCGCGCCGGCGACTTTCGCGGCGAAGGCCGTTACCGCGCCTGGCTGATGCGGATCGCCTGGAGCCAGTTCCTCGCCGCCCATCGCGCCGGCGGCCGGCGCGACGCCCGCGAGACGGCGACGGCGCCCGATGCGGAAAGCCGGCGCGATCCCGACGCCGCGATCGACCTGCAGCGGGCGCTCGCCGGCCTCGGCGAGCGCGAGCGCGCCGCCGCCTTGCTCTGCTTCGGCGAGGGCTGCAGCCATAGCGAGGCGGCCGAGATCCTGGGGCTGCCGCTCGGCACGCTTAAATCCGTGGTGGCGCGGGCGCGCGCCGCCCTGATCGACAAGCTGGAGGGATGAGATGACCGAAGACGAGAAGATCGCCGCCTTGTTCGCAGCGCCGGACCGCGCGCCCGATGAGGCCTTCGTCGCCAGCATGGCGCGGATGGTTGCGGCCGAGCGCAAGCTCGCGGCGGCGCGGCGCTCGGCCTGGCGCCGCTTTGCCGGCGAATGCGTCGCCGCGGCCGCAATCGTCGCCGCCTTCGACCTCGTCTGGCGGCTGACCCCGGCCGACATCCGGCTCGACCAGCTGTTCGCGGCGCCGGCGGGCGCGGCCGCGGTGCTGCTTGTCGCCTTGTGGTGCGCAGTCGAGCTGCGCCCGGCGGCAGCGGCGAGCTGAAAAAAGAGGGACTGTCCCTCTTTTTCGAGAAAGAAGCGCCAGAGGGTCTGTAAGCCGGGTTCTGTCCTCCGCCGTCGCGCAAGGCTCAGGCGGATGGGCGGCCATTCCTCTAGGAGGCGGATCGCTCCGCCCCTCAAGCAACCAACCCGGGCGACGAGCGGGAACACGCCCATGTGCCGCCCCTATGCGGTCTTGCTCCCGGTGGGGTTTGCCCTGCCGCTGGCGTTACCGTCAGCGCGGTGGGCTCTTACCCCACCCTTTCACTGTCACGCCGCCGAAGCATTGGGCCGAAGCCCGCGCGACCTGCTTTCTGTGGCACTTTCCCTGGGGTCGCCCCCGCCGGCAATTAACCGGCACCGTCGTTCCATGGAGCCCGGACTTTCCTCGCCCCCGCTTGCGCGGGGCCGCGGCCGCCCGACCCTCTGGCCGCGCCTATATAGTCTTGCCGCGCTCGCGGTCCAAGAGCAGCTGCAAGAGGATCGCGCGGCACTCGCCGTCGATTCTGCCGTCGAGCAATTCCGGGCGGAAGCGGCGCTGGAAGGCGATCACCGCCTTTTGCGAGTCGCGCACGTCATAGCCCCAGCGTTCGAGGGCGAGCAGGAAGCCGCCGTCGGTCCAGTGCGGATCGATGAGGTTGCGGGTCGGGCGGGGAATGGCGAGCCGGTGCCGGGCCAGCCGCGCCCAATCGAACAATTCGCCGGGATCCTCCTTGCGCGCCGGGGCGACGTCGGAATGGCCGACGACGTTGGCGGGCGGAATCGCATAGCGGATCACGATCGCCGAGAGGAGCGGGATCAGCGCCTCCATCTGCTCCTCGGTGAACGGCCGGTAGCCGAATTCGTGGCCCGGATTGACGATCTCGATGCCGATCGAGCAGGCGTTCACCCCGCTCACCCCGCGCCAGTAGGAAAGGCCGGCGTGCCAGGCGCGCTGCTCTTCCGCGACCATGCGCAGGATCTGGCCGTCTTCGGCGATCAGATAGTGGCACGAGACCCGCGCCTCCGGGTCGCGCAGCCGGGCAATCGCCGATTCGGCGTCGGCCATGCCGGTATAATGGAGCACGACCATCGAGATCGCCTGGTCGCGGGCGTCGTAATTGGGCGAGGGGCTGTCGATGATCCCTTCCATCGCCCCCTTAGCGCGCGAAATGGGGCGGAAGGTCAACCCCATCCTCCCCGGGACGGGGAGGGGGACCGCGACGCGCAGCGTCGTGGTGGAGGGGGGTCGTCGGGGGGCTCGGAACCCCCTCCACCAGGCTTCGCCTGGTCCCCCTCCCCGTCCCGGGGAGGATCTAGGCGACGCGGGCCATCTTCGCGGGCGCGGGCAGATAGAGGCCGCGGCATTCGGGGTCGGAGATAAAGCGCTCGGTCTGGCCGATCACCGTCTCGCCGGCGCCGAGCATCAGCGTCCCGTCCGGCCGGCAGGCGTCGGCGAGGCGGGCGAAGGCGAGGCGGCGGACGTCGGGGGTGAAATAGAGGAGGACGTTGCGGCACAGGATGATGTCGAACTTGCCCGGATGCGGCGGCGGCTCGATCAGGCCGAGCACTTCGAAGCGGACCCGCTGCAGCAATTTCGGCGAAATCCCCCAGTCGCCGCCGCCCAGCTCCTCGAACCATTTGATCATCTGCACGACCGGCAGGCCGCGCTGGACCTCGAACTGCGAATAGACGCCCTTGCGCGCCCGCTCGATCGCCGAGCGCGACAAATCGGTGCCGACGATCTCGATCGTCCAGCCCTGCCAGCGCGCGGCCTCGTCGGCGAAGCTCATCGCCAGCGAATAGGCTTCCTGGCCGGTCGAGCAGCCGGCGCACCAGATCGACAGCTTCTTCTCCCTGGCGCGCGCCCGCTCGAGCCGCTTCACCGGGCCGCCGAGCAGCAGATCGAAGGGCAGCCGGTCGCGGAAGAAATAGGTTTCGTTGTTGAGCAGGGCCTCGATCACCTGCTCGGAGAGCTCGGCGTCGCGGCCGGCGACCAGCCGGGCGACGAGCTGGTCGACGGTGGTGAAGCCGCGCGCGCGCAGGATCGCGGCCAAAGCGGTGTCGATCCGCCAGCGCCGGTTCATCGCCAGCTGCTGGCCGGTGCGGGCCTCGAGCAGGCTGGCGAGGATGCGGCGCGAGGAGTCGCTTATTTCCATGTCGAGCGCTCCGTAACGCGGCGGGCGAGCTCGGCCGGCGGCAGCACCGCCGAGGCGAGCCCTTCCTCGGCGACCACCCGCGGCATGCCCCAGATGGCGGCGCTGTGGCGATCCTGGGCGAGCATCGCGCCGCCGCTCTCGACGAGCTTGCGGCTGCCGAGCAGGCCGTCGCGGCCCATGCCGCTCAGCACCACGCCGATCCCGGCCGAGCCATAGGCTTCGGCGACCGAGCCGAGCATCGGATCGGCCGACGGCCGGCAGCCGCTCGGCGCGCGCCTGGTGTCGAGCCGGATGCGGACGCAATCGCCGCTCCGCTCGACGCAGAGATGGGCATCGCCGGGCGCGACGTGGATGAGATCGTCCTCGACCCGCTCGCCGTCGCGGACCACCCGCGCCTTGCGGCCGGAGGCGTTGGTGAGCTGGCGGGCGAAGTGGGGCATGAAGATCGTCGGCAAGTGCTGGGTGACGAGGATCGGCGCGCCGATCTTCCCGGTCAGAGGCCGGAGGAAGTCGAACAGAGCGGGCAGGCCGCCGGTCGAGGCGGCGAGCGCGACGCAGCCCAGCGGCCCTTCGACCATCTCGCGCAGCCGGATCGGCGGCGGCGCGGCCGGCGCGCAAGGGCCGGGCTCGCGCTCGGCCCGGCCGATCCGCCGCAAGCGGTCGGCGAGCACCTGGCCGAAGCGGCCGGCGAAATTGCCGATGCCGGGCTTGGGCAGGGTATCGGCGGCGCCCAAAGCGAGCGCCCGGACGGTGGTCTCGGCGCCGTCCTCGGCCATCGAGGAGACGATCAGGACCCGGGCGCCCTTGCCCATCCGGACGATGTCGGGCAGCGCCTCGAGGCCGCTCGCCCCGGGCATCTCGACATCGAGCAGGATGACGTCGGCGCGGACGACCTTCAGCGCGTCGAGCGCCTCGCCGGCGCTGCAGGCGGTGGCGACGATCTCGAAATCCTCGTTGCAGGCGATCATCCGCGACAGCACCGCCCGCGCCACCGCCGAATCGTCGACGATCATCACGCGAAGCGGCGGTTCGGCAGGCTGGTGAGGCCGCCGACGCGCAAGGGCCGGATGGGGACTCACGCGACGCCGACGATCTGGAGCTTGGACTGGAGCGTGTCGCGGTCGAACGGCTTCATCACATATTCGTCGGCGCCGGCCTCGATCGCGGCCCGGATATGGGCGATGTCGTTCTCGGTGGTGCAGAAGACGACCTTGGGCTGGCTGGCGAGATCGGCCTGGCGCAAGGCGCGCAGGAACTCCATCCCGCTCATCACCGGCATGTTCCAGTCGAGCAGGATGACGTCGGGCATCGCCGCCTCGCAGCGGTCGAGCGCGGCGCGGCCGTCTTCGGCTTCATCGACGCTGAAGTTCAGCGTTTCGAGGATATGGCGGGCGACCTTGCGGATCACCTTGCTGTCGTCGACGACCAGGCAGCTTCTCATTTCCATTCCCCTGTCACCCATGCCGCCCTGACTATCGGATAAGTGCTAATCATTTGCTTAAGATCAGGCTGCGTGGGCGGCCGGCCCGGCGATCAGCAGATAAGGGTCAACCAGCAGGAATAGCTCGTCATTCGCCTCGATCGTGCCGATCGCGACCCGGTCCCAGCCGGCGCCGACGGGAGCGGTGAGCGGGGCGTGCGGGCCCGCCGCCTCGACGACGTCCTCGACCTCGTCGACGAGCAGCGCATAGGTATGGCCGTCGCAGGGCACCGCGATGGCGTCGCGCGCGGCCGCTTCGCGGGCGCGGCCGAGCTCGAGCGCGGCGAGGCCGTCGATCACCGTCAGCACCCGGCTGCGAAGCGCCGAAAGGCCGGCGACGTGGGCGGCGGCGCAGGGCGCCGGAGTGATTCCTTCGAGCTCGACGACGCCTTCGACCCGATCGGCGGGAAAGGCGATCCGGCGGCCGGCGAGGCGGCCGATGAGGAGCAGCTCAGCCATGGCCCTTGCCTCCTTCGACGCGGCTCAGGACAGGTTTCGCGGCGGCGAGCGCGCCGATCAGCGCGGCGCGATCGTAGCGGTGGACGCCCTCGCCCTCGGCCGAGGCGCGGATGCGGACGACGTTGGCATCCGCCGGGACCGCGTCCTCCTCGCGGGCGATGACGATGTCGGACGGCTCGCCGGCCCGGGCGATGCGGTAGCCCAGCCCTTCGATCAGCGGCCGAAGCATGTTGTCGATCCAGGGATCGCCCTCGGGCAGGGCGCAGACCGGCGGCGGCGCCTCGCCGCGGCCGGCGTCCGCATGCTGGGCGAACAGCCAGTGCGGATCGAGCAATTCGACCTGGGCGCCGTCGATCAGCGCGATTCCGGCAATTTCCCCCGGCGCCGGCGCCGGCTGGAAATCGAGCACGAGCGCGCGGATGTCGATCACTTCGCCAAAGCCGTAGGCGATCTCGGAGACGCCGTCGGTGAGCCTCAGAACCCGCATCTTGCCGGTTGCGGGGGCCGCCGCGCAGCCCGCCAGCGGCAGGATCCTGCCGCCGATCGACACCCGCAGCTTGCCGGCGCCGAACGCGATCGCGTCGGCGGCGACGTCCTCGATCCGCTCGACCACCGCCACCGGCACCGCGCGGCGGCCGCCGTCGAGGGTGCGGAACAGGAGCAGGCTGGTTTCGCGCGCGCCTTCCGCCTCGGCGGCGCCGGCGTGGAGCGCCCGGTCGATCTCGTTTTCGGCGAAGTTGATCCCGGCGCGCTTGGCCATGCCCGACGGATCGAGCAGCAGGATCGGGCTGCCGTCGTCGGCGAGGGTGGTGCCGGCGTAGAGGCCGGCGGCCATCACCGCCGGAGCGGCCGGCTTCACCACCAGCTCCTCATGATCGTGGACGGCGTCGACGGCGAGCGCGTAGACCTCGCCGCCGGCCGGCTTCAGCAGCACCAGCTTCTGCTCCTCGCGCGGCGCGGCGCCGTCGATGCCGAGCAGGACGGGAAGCGCGATCAGCGGCACCCGCCGGTCGCGGATCGTCGCCACCTCGGCCTCGCCGACGCGGTCGATGCGGACCGCGCCGGCGCGCAGGATCTCGTCGATCGCCGAGCGCGGGATGGCGAACACCTGGCGGCCGGCGCTGACCGTCAGCGCCGGGATGATGGTGAGGGTGAGCGGCACCCGGATGCAGAGCCGGACGCCCTGGCTGGGCCGGGAATCGACGTCGACGACGCCGCCGATCCGCTCGATATTGGCGCGGACCACGTCCATGCCGACGCCGCGTCCGGAAATGGCGGTGACCTCGTCGGCGGTCGACAGGCTGGGCATGAACACCAGAGCGATCTTCTGGGCCGGGCTCAGCCGGTCGGCCTGCTCGGCGGTGAGCAAGCCGGCGGCCCGCGCCTTGCGGACCAGCGCCTCGCCGTCGATGCCGCGGCCGTCGTCGGCGACCTCGATCAAGATCTGGTTGCCGGCCTGGCGGGCGGAGACGCGGAGCGCGCCGGCCGGCTTCTTGCCCGCCGCGGCGCGCTCGTCCGGGCTTTCGATGCCGTGATCGATCGCGTTGCGGACGATATGGGTGAGCGGATCGCGGATCATCTCGATCATCTCGCGGTCCAATTCGACATCGCCGCCGTCGGCCTCGAGCCGGACCTGCTTGCCGAGATCGGCGGCGAGATCGCGGACCATCCGCGGCAGCCCCGAGAACAGGCTGTCGATGCGCTGCATCCGGGTCCGGGTGATGCCGTCGCGGATTTCGGCGATGCATTGGGAGACGCGTTCGAACGCGGCCTCGACGGCGACGTCGCGCGGCGCATCGCGCAGCCGCCGGGCGAGCTCGTTGCGCGCGAGCACCGCATCGGAAACGCCGTTCATCATCCGGTCGAGAAGATCCACCGACAGCCGGATCGAACGCAGCGCCCGCTTGGTCTCGGGCTCGGCCGCGGCCGCCTCGGCGCGCGGGGCGGCGGCCTGGTTCGAAAGCGCCGCAATCAGCTGCTCGTCATCCTCGCTGGCCAGCGATTCCCCGGTCTCGAGCGCCTGGACGAGCTCGCCGATCCGGTCGATGATCGCGAGCACGGCGTTGACGAGAGCGGTGTCGGCGACGCGGCCGCCGGCGCGGACCTCGGCGAGCGCGCCCTCGGCGGCATGGCTCAGTTGCTCGAGCCGCGGCAGATCGAAGAAGCCGCAATTGCCCTTGACGGTGTGGACGAAGCGGAAAATCTCGTCGAGCCGCTCGCGATCGTCGGGCATCGCCTCCCACGCCACGATCGCCCCCGACAGCGCCTGGGCCATATCGCGCGTCTCGGCGATGAAATCGTTGATCAGCTCGTCCATGCCGGCAGAGCTTATGGGAGCCGATGGTAAACAAGCCGTTTACCCGCCACCGTCATCCCGGACCCGATCCGGGAGCCCTCGACGCGCGCCCCGCCGAAAATAGGGACAGTCCCTATTTACCAAATAGGAAAAGAGGGACTGCCCCTCTTTTTCAGGCGGGCAGGCTGGCGCCGATAATCAGCATCCCCTCGTCGCCGTCGGCGACCTGGATCCGGCCGTCGCCTTCCTCGACCAGGCTGTGGGCGAGCCAGGCGGCGGCGGCGCGGGGCGCGACCTCGTCCTCGCTCATCTCGCCGACGAGCACCCGGCGCAGCTCGGGATCGAGCACGATCCGGCTGCCTTCGGCGCGGACGACGATGTCGAGGCCGTCGCCATGCCGCTCGGCGCCGACGTCCAGGCAGCCGCCGCGGACCAGGGCGTCGCCGGCGATCAGGACGAGGTTCAGCAGCACCTTCAGCGCCGCTTTGCTCATCGTCGGCTCGTCGACCATCCAGCCCAGCTTGATCCGCCCGTCGCCGCCGAACAGCCCTTCGATCGCGGCCCGCGCCTCGCGGGTGTCGACGACGTCGGCGAAGCCGCCCGCGGCGCCGAAGGCGAGGCGGAAGAATTTCAATTTGTTGGCCGAGGCCCGGGCGCTCTCGGCGAGCAAGTCGAGGCAGCGGGCGCGCATCTCCGGATCGTGCTCGTCGGCGAGCAATTCGATGCCGTTGTTCAAGGCGCCGACCGGGGAAAGCAGGTCATGGCACAGCCGCGAGCAGAGCAGGCTGGCGAATTCGTGGGATTTCATGCTGCTGGGCCCCTGTCGGTCATGCGCCCCTATAGGCGTCGGCGATTCCGGGATGCAAGGCTCCGCAGCCCTGGCGGCTATTCGCGGTCGGCGTCCACGACCCACCTGACGCGGGTGACATATTGAGCGGCCACGGGATGCCCTTCGGAGTCGAGCGCCGGCTCGAAGCGGGCGGACCCCCGCATCCGGGCGCAAAGCTCCTGATCCATGCGCCGGTTGCCGCTCGAAACCACGATCCGGCAATCGAGCGGCACGCCGCGCTCGGAAACATTGGCGACGAAAATCAGCAGGGTGGTGACATTCGGCATGACCGCGAAGGCCCAATCGAAGTTCCGGGCCCGGGGCTTTCGGCGGAGCGCCCGGCGGGCGGCGACATCGACGCCCCAGGACTGGAGCAGATCGTCGTTGCAGCGGGTCAGCTGCTCGACCGCGGCGCGCGCATTGGGCAAGGCGAGCGTGATGGACGGCCGATCGCCCTTGCTGATCACAAGCTGCTGCCCGCCGGCGACACGCTCGAGAAAATCCTCCGGCAGCGGGCTCAGCCGGATGACGAGGTGGTCGCCGCGCCACTGCGGCCGCGCCCGGATGGTGAGCGGCCCCCGATCGTCGATGCTGACCTGCACGTCGCCTCGCAGCCGCTCTTCGAGCGCGGGTCCGGCTTCCATGACCACCAGCTCGCCGGGCTCCGATCCGAACGCGGCGTTGAAGGCGACGATCGGCGAATGCTCATCGCCCTGCCGGCGGGCGAGGGTGCAGGCGGTCCGGCTGTAATCGACGATCCACTGATGCGGCGGCGCGACCAGCTCGCCGGCGGCCGGGTTCGACTGCGCCAGGGCAAGCGCGAGCAGAGCTTCGACAGACATGGGTAATCCCCCTTCCATTCAAGCGGTTAGAGAGGATGGGGAGCGGAGATGCAAGGGCCCGTGCGCCACCTTGAAAATTCCGTTCCGAACCCCATTTCCCCTCTCCAATGTCGGGGGGACATTCCACCATCATCGCCACCATCGCCGAGGACAGCGCCGGGTGGCGGCTCGATCGGGCGCTGGCGGCCGCGGTGCCGGCGCTGTCGCGCGAGCGGCTGAAGGCGCTCATTTCCTCGGGCGGAGTCACCGGCCCGAAGGGGCTGGTGCGCGATCCGGCGGTCAAGGCGGTGGCCGGCAGGTATGAGGTGATCGTCCCCGCGCCCAAGCCCGCGCATAACGAGGCGCAGGACATCGCGCTCGACATCGTCTTCGAGGACGAGCATCTGCTCGTCGTCGACAAGCTCGCCGGGATGGTCGTCCATCCCGCCGCCGGCAATTTCGACGGCACCCTGGTCAACGCCCTGCTCCACCATTGCGCCGGGCGCCTTTCCGGCATCGGCGGGGTGGCGCGGCCGGGGATCGTCCACCGCATCGACAAGGATACGTCGGGGCTGCTCGTCGTCGCCAAGACCGACGTCGCCCATGAGGGGCTGGCGGCGCAATTCGCGCGGCACGGCATCGACCGGCGCTATCTGGCGGTGACGAGCGGGATTCCGCTGCCGCCGGCCGGGACGATCGACGCGCCGCTCGCCCGTTCCGCGGCGAACCGCAAGAAGATCGCGATCGCCCCCGCCGGCAAGGGCAAGAGGGCGGTGACCCGCTATCGAATCGTCACCGCGCTCAACGAAGCCGCCCTGACCGAATGCCGGCTCGAAACCGGACGGACCCACCAGGTGCGTGTTCACTTGGCCTCGATCGGCCATCCCTTGCTCGGCGATCCGGTCTACGGCCGAACCCGGCCGGCGCACCGCGAGCTGTTGAAAAAGCTGAACTTTCACCGCCAGGCGCTGCACGCCGCGGGGCTCGGCTTCATCCATCCGGTTTCGAAACAAAACCTAAGCTTTGAAAGCGCCCTTCCGTCTGATATTCAGGAACTGTTGGGGGCGCTCGCCGTATAATGTTTGTGTGCCGGCGCGGTGTATTATAAGGGCACGGCACCCAGGGAGAATGTGAGACTTACATGGCAGTGAGAAACGTCCCGGCGACGATCCCCGCGAGCGGCGGCGAGGCCGGGCTCAACCGCTATCTGGCCGAGATCAAGAAATTCCCGATCCTGACGCCGGAAGAGGAATATATGCTGGCCAAGCGCTGGACCGAGCATCAGGACACCGATGCGGCGGCGCGGCTGGTCAACTCGCACCTCCGCCTCGTCGCCAAGATCGCGATGGGCTATCGCGGCTACGGCCTGCCGCTCGCCGAGCTCATCTCCGAGGGCAATATCGGGCTGATGCAGGGGGTGAAGAAGTTCGAGCCGGAGCGCGGCTTCCGCCTCGCCACCTATGCGATGTGGTGGATCCGCGCCTCGATCCAGGAATTCATCCTCCGCTCGTGGAGCCTGGTCAAGATGGGCACCACCGCGGCGCAGAAGAAATTGTTCTTCAACCTGCGGCGGATGAAGAACCGGATCGAGGCGTTCGAGGAAGGCGATTTGAAGCCCGAGGACGTCAAGAAGATCGCCACCGATCTCGGCGTCACCGAGGAGGACGTCGTCTCGATGAACCGGCGCATGGCGATGGGCGGCGACACCTCGCTGAACGTGCCGCTGCGCGACGACAGCGAGGGCAGCTGGCAGGATTTCCTGGTCGATTCCGAGCCGCTGCAGGACGAGCGGGTCGCCGAGGCCGAGGAGACGCGGATTCGTCACGATCTGCTGGTCGAGGCGATGGAGAGCCTGAACGAGCGCGAGCGCCACATCCTCACCGAGCGGCGCCTCACCGACGAGCCCAAGACGCTCGAGGAATTGAGCCAGGTCTACGACGTCAGCCGCGAGCGCATCCGCCAGATCGAGGTGCGCGCGTTCGAGAAGCTGCAAAAGGCGCTGATGAACCTCGCCGGCGAGCGCCGGCTGCTGACCGCGGCTTAGACCTCGGGCCCGAGGGACACCGTTCGGGCTGAGCGTGTCGAAGCCCTCCCCTTCAATTCCTTCAAGAAGGAAGGCCCCCTTCGACGCCGCCTGCGGCGTCGCTCAAGACAGGCTTCGACAGGCTCAGGGCAAACGGCCGCGCGGCTCCCCGTAGGGACTAGCGTGAAACCGTCTCGCTCTCGTTCGGCCCGCCATCGCCGCCGCTCGGCGCCGCCGGCGGGGCCGGGTCCCAGCGGTAGCGCACGCCCTGGAGCTCGCGCGGCTGCTCGGCGCCCTCGCGCCGGCGGCCGAGCGGAGCCTGGGCGGCGGGGCCGCTGTCGGCGCCGGTCAGCGCCCAGCGCTGGCTGTTGCTGAGGCTGGCATCGGCGCGGGTGCGGTCGCTGATCATCGCGCTGGCGGTCTCGCGCTGGAGCGGCTCGTAGCGGCGAAGCACAGCGCGCTGGAAGCTGTCGACGCTGCTCGTCCCGGCCACCGCCGCCGCGGCCGCCTGCGCCGCCGCCGCATCGCGCGCGCTCGCGGCGAGCTGGACCTCGGAGCGCAGCGGCTGGCCGAAGCCGCCGCGCCAGGCGATCGCCGGCTCGGCCCCGCCATAGCGGTTGACGAAGGCGTCCGGCCGCCCCCAGCCGCCGCGCCAGCGGTAGAAGATGTGCAAGCCGACATTGGCCGATTTGACCAGGGTCGGCGCCCAATAGGGCATTACGTAATTGGCGTGATAATGGGTCGCCCAGCCGACCGGCGCATAGACGTAGCCGCCGAGCGCCGCCTGGGCGACGGCGCGCGCCCGCTGCCAATAGTCCGCCATCGGCCCGCGCCGCAGCGAGCCGTCGCAGGTGAAGCTGAACTGGCAGCCGGTCGAGCGGCGCGCGCCTTCGAAGACGACTCCGCAGACGCTGGCCGGATAGGCCGGGTGGCGGACCCGGTTCAGCACGACCTGGGCGACCGCGCGCTGGCCGTCGACCGGCTCCCGCGCCGCCTCGTAATAGATCGCCGCGGTCAGGCAATCGAGCGAGCGGGCCTGGTCGGCGGGGCTGCCGCGCAGATGGAAGGGCGCCGCCGCCGGATTGAGCTGCTGCGAGACCGGGATCGCCGCGTTGAGCGCCAGCGCCGTGGTCGGGGCGACCTGGCGAAGCGCGGTCGCCGAGGTGGCGGTCGCGGCGGCGCGGATGCGGGCGAGCTCGGGCGAGCTCGTCTCCACCGCGGGCCCGGGCGCGACGCTCTGGATGGCAACGCTGACCGCCGCGACCAGCCACAAGGCGGCCATCGCGCCGAGCACCGCCCAGGCGCGCCAGTTCTGCCGGAAATTCTCCGGCAGACGCCAATCGTCGAGCTTGAGGGCCAGAGCCGTCATTCAATCTCCGTCTTCACGAATCGGGTGCATTACATACATAATACACCGTGGTCGCGCAATGCTGCGCTTTCGTCTCATCCCCGTCGAGTCAACGCCAACGCCCTCTTACGGGTCCGTCACGACCGCGGAAATTCCCGCTTTCCTAACCTGTGCAGGACGATAGCCTGCACGCTTCAGATGGGGCCTCGCATGACCAAAACAAGTCTTTTATCCGGCGTCTTTCTGTTCGCGGGCATCGCCTTTGCCGCCGCCGCGCCCGCCCAGCCGGGCCGGAACGGCGGCACCGCCACATACTGGATGTCGGCCGAAACCGCCAGCGGCATGGCGGCGATGACGGGCACGAGCGGTGCCAGTAGCGCCCTCCCCTCCGTCATTGCGAGGACCCCGGCGAAAGCCGGGGGACGAAGCAATCCAAACGGGCTCGGAGGCCGGGCTGGATTGCTTCGCTTCGCTCGCAATGACGGCGTGGCGACAGTGGCGCGAGCGGTTGAGAGCGGTTAGAGGGCCTTGCATGGCCGACCGCATCCCGCCCCCCGCCGCCGCCATCGCCGACACCCATTGCACCGCCGAGCAATATGACGCGCTCTACCGGCAGTCGCTCGACGATCCGGACGGCTTCTGGGCCGGGCAGGCGAGGCGGATAGACTGGGTGACGGCGCCGGCCAGGATCGCCGGCTGGTCGTTCGATCCGGTCGAGATCAGATGGTTCGAGGACGGCATCCTCAACCTCTGCCACAATTGCGTCGACCGCCATCTCGAAGCGCGCTCCGCCGACACCGCCTTCATCTGGGAGGGCGACGAGCCCGGCGTGACGCGAACGCTGAGCTATGGCGCGCTCCACGCCGAGATCGTGCGGATGGCGAATTGCCTGAAGGCGCTCGGCGCCGGCAAGGGCGACCGCGTCACCCTCTATCTGCCGATGATCCCCGAGGCGGCGGTGGCGATGCTCGCCTGCGCCCGCATCGGCGCGGTCCACAGCATCGTTTTCGGCGGCTTCTCGCCCGAGGCGCTGCACGGCCGGATCGAGGATTGCGCGAGCCGCTTCGTCATCACCGCCGACGGCGGCCGGCGCGGCGGCAAGCTGGTGCCGCTGAAGGCCAATGTCGACGCGGCGCTCGAGCGCGGCGGCGAGGTCGCCGGGGTGATCGTCGTCCGCCATCTCGGCAACGACATCGCGATGCGGCCGGGCCGCGACCATTGGTATGACGAGCTGGCGCAGACCGTCCCCGACAGCTGCCCGTGCGAGCCGATGGCGGCCGAGGACCCGCTGTTCATCCTCTATACGTCGGGCTCGACCGGCAAGCCCAAGGGCGTGCTCCACACGACCGGCGGCTATGCGGTGTGGGCCGCGACCACCTTCCACTACGTGTTCGACTACCGGCCGGGCGAGATCTTCTGGTGCACCGCCGACATCGGCTGGGTGACCGGCCACTCCTACGTCGTCTACGGCCCGCTCGCCAACGGCGCCACCAGCCTGATGTTCGAAGGGGTCCCCAATCATCCGGATTTCTCCCGCTTCTGGGAGGTCGTCGAGCGGCACCGGGTGAACATCTTCTACACCGCGCCGACCGCGATCCGGGCGCTGATGCGCGAGGGCGAGGCGCCGGTGAAGAAGCACGACCGCTCGTCGATCCGCCTGCTCGGCACGGTCGGCGAACCGATCAACCCCGAGGCCTGGCTCTGGTATTATCGGGTCGTCGGCGAGGAGCGCGTGCCGATTATCGACACCTGGTGGCAGACCGAGACCGGCGGCATCATGATCACCACTTTGCCCGGCGCCCACGCCATGAAGCCGGGCTCGGCGGGCAAGCCCTTCTTCGGCATCGTCCCCGAGCTGATGGACGCGGACGGCAAGGTGCTGGACGGCGCCGCTTCGGGCAACCTCTGCATCGCCCGCTCCTGGCCCGGCCAGATGCGCACCGTCTACGGCGATCACGAGCGCTTCGCGCAGACCTATTTCAGTGCCTATAAAGGCAAATATTTCACCGGCGACGGCTGCCGCCGCGACGAGGACGATTATTACTGGATCACCGGCCGGGTCGACGACGTGCTCAACGTCTCCGGCCACCGGCTCGGCACCGCCGAGATCGAGAGCGCCCTGGTCAGCCACCCGCTGGTCGCTGAGGCCGCGGTGGTCGGCTATCCGCACGACATCAAGGGCCAGGGCATCTATTGCTACGTCACCCTGGTCGCCGGCGAGGAGGGCTCGGCCGCGCTCGACGCCGAATTGCGGACCCACGTCCGCGCCGAGATCGGCCCGATCGCGACCCCGGACCTGATCCACTTCACGCCCGCTCTGCCCAAGACCCGCTCGGGCAAGATCATGCGGCGGATTTTGCGTAAGATCGCCGAGAACGACTTCGCCAATCTCGGCGACACCTCGACGCTGGCGGAGCCGGCGCTGGTGGACAACCTGATCGAGGGGCGGCGCAACTGCTGAGCCGCATCGGCATCACCGGCGCGCCCGGCTGCGGCGTGACGACGCTGGGCCGGGCGCTCGCCGCCCGGCTCGGCGCCGTCCATATCGACACCGACGACCATCTCTGGGAGGCGACCGACCCGCCCTATCAACACAAGCGCGAGGCTTCCGAGCGCCGGCGGCTGATGGCCGCCGAACAGGCGCGGTCGGGCCGGTGGGTCGTGTCGGGAACGCTGGACAGCTGGGCGGAGGGAGTCGCCGAGGACGCCGAGCTGATCGTCTTCCTGGAAGCCCCGACCGAGATCCGGATCGAGCGGCTGAGGCAGCGCGAGCAGGCCCGGTTCGGCGACGCTCTCCTGCACGGCGGCGCGATGCACGAGACCCATTGCGAGTTCATCGAATGGGCAGCGCTTTACGAAGCGGGAACCGAGCCCGGACGCAGCCGGCCCAAGCACGAGCGCTGGCTGGCCCGCCTCGCCATCCCGGTTCTGCGCCTCGACTCCACCCGGCCGCCGGACGAGCTGGTCGAAGCGATATTAGCCTAGGTCTGTACTCAATTAGCGTTTCCGCTTGCTCGTGTGATTTCAGAGTCATCCCGGCGGAGGCCGGGATGACGAGGATGTTGGCCCGCCGTCAGTGCCAACGCCAGTCGAGTCCGGACCCTGGAGCATTGGGCGACTGGATTAAATCGCTCAATGCTCTAGATTTCCCTTTGTTTTCCGTATTCTCCGAGTCATCAGGTGTGTCCACCTGACTAGAGAATGCTCTAACGGCTCGATGCTGCCCGGTTCCTTCGGGTCGGAGTCGGAGCCGCCTGGCCGGTGACTGTCTGGATCGTCCACAGCTGGTTGTCGTAATGGCCCTGCTGCCACTCATAAGCTTGGATCCGGGTGCCCGGAGGCCAGGGATCGTTCCCGGTGCCGGCCCCCTCCATGGTGAGGCAATAATCCGAATCCCGCACCGGCGAGATGCCGTCCCCGAGCTGCCACAAATAACTGGGATCCAATTTGAAGGGCGTCAGGAACGGATAGGTGACCCCGGGCGTCATCGACAGCGCATAGAGGCTATTACTGTACATGGTAAGGAGCGCGAAGCTGGTGTCCGCGCCTTGGGTGTTGAAATATTCCAGGCACCACCAGAGCTGGCTCGGATCGGTCGTATCCTTGTCCTTGACAACGGTGATCAGCGCGCCGGCGACAGTATCGAGCCACGTCCCGATAGCTCTGCCGTTCGCCCCGGAAATGATCTGGCAAGAGTTGCAGCTTTCAAGCATGAAATTCTCCCTCACGAGCGTTTGGTGCCACCTCGCTTCCGCGTTCGGCGAAAACCAGGTTGTTCCATGCTAGGGGCGGGGGCAGGCGCTGTCCGGCACCGGACGTCCCGAATACTTGCCCGAGCGTTCCGGATGGAGGGGGCCTGTCAGGCCACGGTCAGTTCCCTCAGCCACCGCTCCAGCGGATTCTGTTCGGCACCGCCGGGCGGGGTCGGCCAAGTGATCTCGCCTCGCCGAGCCGCCGCTCGAGTCGCACGCGGTGACAATCCGAAGTGCTCGCCGAAGATTCGGGCGAAGTGCGCTTCGCTGACGAAACCGAGCGAATAGGCGATGTCGGAAATCCGTCGGGGCTCGCGATCCGGCCTGCAGATCAGATCGAAAGCCTGATATAGACGCCGGTTTCGTATGTACCGATGAATCCCTCCGAACCGTACGAACTGCCGGTAGAGTTGGGTACGAGATGTGTGAAGCGCATCGGACAGCGTGTTTGCATTGAGCCGCGGGTCATGAAGGTGGGTCTCGATATGGCCGCGGGCTCTCGCGCCAAGTCCGCGCGGTGCGGAACTGACCGGAGGGTCGGCTTCGCGCCTCACCGCTGCGGCGATGCACCTGCTAGCGAGCAAGGCGGCCGCTTCCAGGTAACCGAGCGCATCGACGAGGCTCAACTCCGGTGCATGCCGCGCGAGAGTCACCAGATGTCGTCCGAACAATGCCCCGGCTGGCGATGCCCCTGACAGCAGGCACCCGTGAACGCCATCGGCCTCGCCGAGTAACGGTGACAGCCGCAGGCGAGGCAGAATCAAGCCGATGCCCGCCCCCGCGCCGATGAGGATGTCCAAGGGACAAGAGAGGTCGGCTATTATCATGTCGAGTCGGCGCGGTCGTTTCAACATGTCCGACGTGACGAACGCCGTACCCCGCGACTGAGGCGTATAAAAGACGTAATGATCTAGACCATCCCGCTTTGTCTTGGCTATGGATCGTCCCAAGCGGAAGGGCAGATTTCGATTTTGGATCAGCAAGGCTGTACCGAGATGGTAGATTTTTACGGACGCGACAAACCGTCTTGTAGTACTTCTGGCCGGTCTAACTACATCAACAAGTGGCGACAAAAATGCTTTTACATCTGACTCTAGATCAATAGATAGTGATCCACAAAAGGTAGCATTGTAGCTGAGTACATTATGACTATTATCCTGCTTTGCCCGGTGCCGTATAAATTCCACTTGCCTCTCCTAATAGGAAAGGCAATAATCTATCTAAATTGCAAACTACCTGATAAAATAATTTATTCGCGCACGTTCTGTGGCCAAGAAGAGGCGTAATTAGCCTAGCGCAGCACCCCAGCCCGCTTGACCCGCATCGCGTACCAGAGCAATCCGATCGCGATCACCCAGATCGCGACGTTCATTCCGATCATCGCGCCGCTCTTCATCTCCGCGGGCGGCGACGACAGGACATATTGGTAGACCGTGCTCGCCGCGAGGCCGGCGAGCGAGACGGCGAAGGCGGCGACCGCGTGGCGGCTGCGCACCAGCAGCAGCAGCGCGCCGAGGAACCCGCCCCAGACGCCGAACGCCCAGGTCGCCTCCATCCACATCGGGAAGCTCTCGAAATAGACGCGCTGCGGGTCGGTGAAATTGGCGAGATAGGCCTCGTTGCGGGTCTGGGTCATCAGATAGTCGAACGCGCCGAACGCGTTCCACACCACGGCCAGCACCGCAACGATCCACAGATGCAGCGGCGTCTTCACGTTGTCGTTCATCCTGCCCTCCCCTGTTTTCGACCGGCAGGCTCGCACTGTTCAGGCGGGCAGGCAAGCTTTAGGGGCTTGACGATGGAGATCGTCGCGGCGGACATCGGCGGCACTCATGCCCGCTTCGCGCTTGCCGAGTTGCGCCCCGGCGAACGGCCGCGGATCGGCGACGTGCGCAAGTACCGGACCCGGGAGCATGACGGCCTCGCCTCGGCCTGGGCGGCGTTCGCGCGCGACCAGGGCGGCGCCCTGCCGCGCGCCGCCGCGCTCGCCGTCGCCGCGCCGATCGAGGGCGAGGTGCTGACCTTCATGAACTCGGACTGGCGCCTCGAGCGGGCCGCGCTCGCCGGCGATCTCGGCCTGGATCGGCTTACCCTTCTCAACGACTTCGGCGCCGTCGCTCATGCGGTTTCGATGATGAATGCCGAAGATTTCCTGGCGCTCGCCGGGCCGGGCGATCTGCCGGCCGACGGCATCAGCAGCGTGATCGGCCCCGGCACCGGGCTCGGCGTGTCGCTCCTCGACCGGCGCGGCGGCGCGATCAACGTGATCGAGACCGAGGCCTCCCATATCGGCTTCTCGCCGCTCGATCCCGAGGAGGAGGAGCTCGCCGACGCGCTCGTCGCCCGCTACGGCCGCGCCTCGGTCGAGCGGGTCGTCTCCGGCCCGGGCCTGATCGACATCTACCGCTTCCTCGGCGGCGGCGACCGGGATCCGGACAAAGCGGGCGTGCTGTGGGATTCGGCGGTCGACGGCACCGATCCGCTCGCCGAGCGCGCGCTCGCCATCCTGGTGCGCTGCTTCGGCGCCGCCGCCGGCGACATCGCGCTCGCCCACGGCGCAATGGGGGTCGCGATCGCCGGCGCGCTCGCGGGGCGGATCGTGGAGCAGCTGCGGAGCCCCGCCTTCGAGGCCCGCTTCACTGCCAAGGGCCGCTACCGCGCCCGCATGCAGCGCATTCCGGTGCGGCTGCTCACCCATCCGGAGCCCGGCCTGCTCGGCGCGGCCGCGGCGTTCGAACGGCAGCATCGGCGCTGATGGGGCGCCTCGCCGAGCTGGCCTATCTGCTTCGCGGCGCGGCCTCGCGCATCGTCGGCCGTCGCGCGCCGCCAGGCGGGCGGCTGTCCGTCGAGCTGGCGGCGCTGCTCGCCGAGGCCAGGCGAGTGGCGCTGCGCGAGCGCGCCGCGGTCGTCCTCTCCTGGCCGAAATCGGGGCGGACCTGGCTTCGCTTCATGCTCGACCAGCTCGGCATCCATCTCGAATATAGCCACCAGCGCGAAACCGCGCCGCTGCCCGGCGGCTGGGAGCGCAAGCGCATCCTCCTCCTCCACCGCGATCCCCGCGACACGACCGTCTCCCACTGGTTCGCGGCGACCCGGCGCGGCGGCGGCTATCGCGGCCCGCTGTCCGAATTCCTGCGCGATCCCGAGGCCGGGCTCGAACGCGCCATGCGCTTCAACCTGTCCTGGAAGGAGCGGCTCGACCGCGCGGGGGCCGGCAACGGCCTCGTCCTCAGCTACGAGGCGCTCCACGCCGATACGGCGGGCGAGCTCGCCCGGGCGGCGGCGTTCGTTCGCGGCGAGGCCGTCCGCGAGGAGGCGCTGCGCCGGGCGGTCGCCGCCGGCCGCTTCGAGGCCATGCACGCGCTCGAGGCGAGCGGGCGCGGCGCGCGGCTCTACGGCGACGTGCTGGCGCCGGGGGACCCGGCCGATCCGGATTCGTTCAAGACCAGGGAGGGCCGGGTCGGCGGCTGGCGCAGCCATTTCGGCCCCGCCGACGCGGCCTTCGCCGAGGCGCTGCTCGAGCGCCACGATTATGTCCGGCGGATGGCCTCCCCGCCGGCAGGCGAGCCTAGCGCGGCGCCATCCGGATGGCGCCGTCCAGACGGATATATTCGCCGTTGAGATAGACGTTCTCGGCCATGAACACCGCCAGCCGCGCATATTCCTCCGCCTGGCCGAGCCGCTTCGGGAAGGGCACCTGGGCGGCGAGCGCGTCCTTCACGTTCTGCGGCATCATCGCCACCATCGGCGTCTCGAACACGCCGGGAAGGATGGTGTTGATCCTGATCCCCTCGCCCATCAGGTCGCGGGCGATCGGCAGCGCCATGCCGAGCACGCCCGCCTTGGACGCGGTATAGGCCGCCTGGCCGATCTGGCCGTCCTGGGCGGCGACCGAGGCGGTGTTGACGATGCAGCCCTTCTCGCCGTCCGCGAGCGGCTCGAGCGTCGCCATCCCGGCGGCCGAGGCGGCGAGCACCCGGAAGGTGCCGATCAGGTTGATCTGGACGGCGAGCTCGAACTGGTGGACCGGATAGCGCCTGATCGCGCCGGTCTCCTTGTCGCGGCCGACCGTCTTCATCGCATTGGCGACGCCGGCGCAATTGATGCAGATCCGCTCCTGGCCATGGGCTTCGCGCGCCCTGGCGAAGCCGGCATCGACCGCTTCGTCCGAAGTCACGTCCACCTGGCAAAAGACGCCGCCGATCTCGCCCGCGACCTTTTCGCCGCGCTCGGCGTCGCGGTCGAAGATCGCCACCCTGACGCCCTTTTCCGCCAGGGCCCGCGCCGTCGCCTCGCCGAGGCCGGAGGCGCCGCCGGTGACCACCGCGGCGATGTTGCTGTCGAGTTTCATGGCATCGCTCCCTGGTCGCTTGCGCCCCGCTCCTAGAAGGAAGACGGCGCCGGGAGCAAGATCGGCGCGCTTCAAACGTTCATTGTTACGACAGCCAAACTGAGCTAGGCCTTGCCCACACCTTGGGAAGGGGAGATTCGAGTATGAAGAGCAGCAGAAAGCTGAGCCGGCGTTCGTTCCTGACGCGCGTCGCCGGGGGCGCGGTGGTCGCGGGCGGGGCGATGGTCGCGCTGACCGGCAGCGCCGGGGCGCAGGGAGTCACCGATTCCGACCAGGGCCCGCATTCCGATCCGCCCGGCCGCGGCCGCGGCAACAACCATATCCGCGGCTGCACCGACAGCGACCAGGGGCCGAACGCCGACCAGGCCGGCAACGGCCGCGGCAACCGCCGCAGCGACAGCGATTCCGGGCCGAACTCCGATCCGGCCAATTGCGCCCGCCACTGAGCCGGCCCGCTTGAACCCATCGGCCCGCGCCGCCTCACCGGCGGCGCGGGTTTTTTTCATGCCGGCGACAGGCTAAGCTGGGCGCGGCGAGGGAGACGCAGATGGCCGGCAATCCGTTCACCAGGCATCCGAGGGAGGTCGGCGAGAGCTATGGCGCGCATTTCGTCAACGCCTCGGCGTTCGGCCTGCGCATGCTGGCGGGCGGGCTCGCGGCTCTGGTCCACGCCATCTTCCCCTTCCTGTTCGTCAACACCGGCAGCCGCACCATGGACAAGCTCCACCGCCGGATGACCGGCCGCGCCGGCAAGGCCGACTGGGAACGCCACCCGATCATCTGAGCCTTTAGAAGCTGAGGCTGAGTCGGACGGCGGCGATGCTGCGTTCGCGGCGCTCGATGTCCGTAGGCCGCGGCTCGCGCTCCATATTCGTGCGCGACCGCGCGGGATCGAGCATGCTGAAGCGGCCGATGCCGAGCTGCATCCCGTCGCCAACGCTCATCACGGCGACGAGACCGATGCGCGCTGGCAGGCCGCCGCGCAAATCCCCCGCCGGGATCCAATCCGGCGGTGTCCGGCGCTCCGCAGCGGGCAGGCCGTGTCTGGGCAGGACGCCATTGGCTTGCCCGAGGGCGGGGCTCGCCAGCAGGAACAAGAGAAGCGTACAGCAACGTGCCGAACTCGACATGGCGTGAAGCCCTGTATTCCCCCCGACACAAGCGCGCCCGGTGCAAGCTAAGTTCCCGTTGTTACGGAGACGGCATGCGATTAGGCGGGTAACCGGTACTTGGAGGGACGGATGAGACGGACATTGTTGCTTGCCGCGGCGCTGGCCGCGATCCCGCTCGCCGCCGCGGCGCAGACCGAGGCGCCGATCGCCGGCCTCAGCCCCGAGCAGATCGTCGCCGCCCGGCAATCGGCCTACCAGCTCTCCGCGGGCAGCTTCCTGTCGATGAAGGCGGCCGCCGAGGCCGGCGCCGACGTCCACATGCTGGTCCTGCCCGCCCGCGCGCTGGCGCGCTGGGCGCGGACCCTGCCGACCATGTTCCCGGCCGGGACCAACCTGCCGTCGAGCAAGGCGCTGCCGGCGGTGTGGAGCGACCGCGCCGGCTTCGAGGCGCGCGCCGCCGCTTATGCCGACGCCGCCCGCGCCCTCGCCGAAGCCGCGCAAGGCGGCGACCGCGCCATTTTCCTGCAGCGCTGGGGCGAAGTCCGCGCCGCCTGCGCCGCCTGCCACGAGACCTACCGGTCGTCGGACTAGGCGCCAACGGGAGCGATTATTCCACGTCATCCTGACGAAAGTCGGGACCCATGAACACGGCGTGCGCGAAGCAGGCGATTCCGTGTTCATGGGTCCCGAATCAAGTTCGGGATGACGTGGAATTTAGCGCTGGAGCCCCAGCTTCCGCCGATCCGCCAGCACCGCCTTCGCCGCATTGTGCCCGGGCGCGCCGGTGACGCCGCCGCCGGGATGGGCGCCGGCGCCGCACAGATAGAGGCCCTTCAAGGGCATCCGGTAATCGGCATGGCCGAGCATCGGCCGGTTCGAGAAGAGCTGGTCGAGCCCCATCTTGCCGTGGAAGATGTCGCCGCCGATCAGGCCGAAGCGGCGCTCGAGATCGAGCGGCGACAGCGCCAGCCGGCCGATCACCAGCTCCCTGAAGCCCGGCGCGTAGCGATCGACATGGGCGATGATATGATCGGCCGCCTCCTCGCGCCGCGAGTCCCAGCCGCCCGGCACGTCATAGGGGAAATGCTGGCAGAACAGGCTGGCGACGTGAGACCCGGCCGGGGCGAGGCTGTCGTCGAGCGTCGAGGGAATCAGCAGCTCGACCACCGGCTCCTTCGAGAAGCCCTCGGTGCGCGCGGTCAGCCAGGCGCGGTCCATGTAAGCGAGCGACGGCGCGACGATGATGCCGGCGGTGAGCTGGTCGCCGGGCTCGGGGAGCGAAGTGAAGCGGGGCAGCCCGGCGAGCGCGACGTTCATCCGGAAGGTCGCCGATTCGCTCGCCCAATGCTGCATGCGGCGCGCCGGCTCCGGCGCCACCGCGCCCTCGGGCAGAAGCTTCGTGAACAGCAATTTGGGATGCACCCCGGCCACCACCGCCTTGGCGCGGTACGCTTTGCCCGCGGCGACGACGCCGACGGCCCTGCCGCCTTCGACGATCACTTCCTCGACCGGCGCATCGAGGACGATCTCGACGCCCGCTTCCCGCGCGGCCTTGGCCATCGCCTGGGTGATCGCGCCCATCCCCCCGATCGCATGGCCCCAGGCCCCTTCCACCCCGGCCGCTTCGCCGAACACATGATGGAGAAGCACATAGGCCGAGCCGGGCGCATAGGGGCTGGCATAATGGCCGACGACCGCGTCGAAGCCGAACAGGGCCTGGACCAGCTCGTGGCTGAAATAGCGATTGAGGATGTCGGCCGCCGATTTGGTGAAGAAGTCGACGAGATGGCGCTGCTGCTCCAGCCCGAGCCGCCCGACCCCGCCGCCGAGCTTCAGCAGGGCGAGCAGATCGCCGAGGCCGCCGCCGGCATTGGGCGGCGCCCGCAAGATCCACTGGCGGAGCACCGCGACGACGCCGCTCAGAGCCGCCGAATAAGCGTCGTAATTCGCCGCGTCGGCGGGCGAATGGCGGGCGATCTCGCGTCTGGTCAGGCCGCCGCGGCCGGCGAGCAAATAGTCGCTTCCTTCGGTCGGCAGGAAATTGTCGATCTTGCGCAGCACCACCTTCAGGCCGTGCTGGTAGAGCCGCATGTCGCGGATGATCTTCGGGTTGAGCAGGCTGACCGTGTAGCTCGCCGTCGAGTTGCGAAAACCGGGATGGAATTCCTCGGTCACCGCCGCCCCGCCGACCACGGACCGCGCCTCGAGCATCGTCACCTTGAGGCCCCGCTCGGCGAGGTAGAAGGCGCAGGTCAGCGCATTGTGCCCGGCGCCGATGATCAGGATGTCGGACCGATCCGCCACGAAACCCCCGTCACCCCAGCGGAGGCTGGGGTCCACGCGGCCGTCGTGTCACCAAAGCCGCATGGATGCCAGCATTCGCTGGCATGACGGCGGAAAATAGCGACAGCTCAAAGGCGGATATTCTGCGCTTGCCAGCCCCCTGCCCGTCCTTATGGTGCACGCTCCACTCGGGGGGAGATAGGCGCATGAGAAGCTTCCTGATCGCCGGCGCGCTGCTGGCCTCTGCCGTGGCCACCGCGGCCTATGCGGCACAGCAGGATTTCACGGTCACCAACCATACCGGCCATGTCATCGTGACGCTCAACGTCTCGCCGCACGACGACGATCAGTGGGGCCCGGACATCCTCGGCCGCGAGGTGCTCAACAACGGCGAGCAGGCGGAGGTCACCTTCGACCGCAACGAGGACCAATGCTCCTGGGACATCAAGGTGACCTACGACGACGGCACCAGCAACGATCTGCGCGGGATCAACCTGTGCGCGACGACCGAGGTCGAGTTCACGCCCTAGCCGTCGGGCGGCGTCGCGCTCCGCAACGTTCCCTCCCCCGCCGCTTTCGGCAATATGGCGCAGTGACCGAGGACATTTACGATCCGGCATTCGTCAAGGGCGTGTTCGACCGCTGCTCGGACACCTATATCGCGTTCAGCTGGATCTGCTCGTTCGGCTTCACCGAGCGCTGGCGCAGGCAGTGCGTCGCGGCGCTGCCGCCGCCGCCCGGCGACGCGCCCGCCGGCTACGATCTGATGGCGGGCACCGGCGAGGTCTGGCCGCATCTGCTGAAGCGGCTGCCGCAGATCGCCGCGATCACCGCGGTCGACATCTCCTCGGGCATGCACCGGCGGGCGATGGCGCGGCTCCACGCCCATCGCGCCCACAAGATCGCCTTTATCGAGGACGACGTCCTGGCGAGCGCGCTGCCGCCGGCCAGCGCCGACTTCATCGTCTCCACTTTCGGCCTCAAGACCTTCAACCCGGCCCAGCATGCCCGCCTCGCGGCGCTGCTGGCGCACACGCTGAAGCCCGGCGGCAGCTTCTCGCTGATCGAGGCTTCCGATCCGAAGGGCTGGTGGCTTCGCCCGCTCTATCTGTTCCACCTCAAGGTCGTGCTGCCGCTGGTCGAACGGCTGCTGCTGCGCGGCGCCCGGGATTTCGCGATGATCGGCACCTACAGCACCAATTTCGGCGATGCCTCGGGGTTCGCCGAAATGCTCCGCGGCGAGGGGCTGGAGGTCGAATATCGCCGCTTCTTCTTCGGCTGCGCCACCGGCGTCGCCGGCCGCAGGCCCGGCTAGGGACGGCGACGTGAAAAAATAGGGACAGTCCCTCTTTTTTGGGCCGCGACGTGAAAAAATAGGGACAGTCCCTCTTTTTTGGTGCGACCGCGGGAAAACAGGGACTGTCCCTATTTTTGCTAGGCGACGTCGCGCTCCGGATTGGCGGTGGCGAGCGCCTCGGCCACGCCGGCGGCGTTGACCGGCCTCGAGAACAGATAGCCCTGGACCGAGGAGCAGCCGTGCAGCCGCAATTCGGCGAGCTGCTCGGGATTTTCGACCCCTTCCGCGGTCGTCTCCATGCCGAGCGCCCGGGCGAGGTCGGTGATCGCGCGGACGATCGCGGTCGAGCCCGCCCGGCTCAGCAATTGCTGGATGAACGAGCGGTCGATCTTGATCTTGTCGAACGGGAAGCTCTGCAAATAGGAAAGGCTCGAATAGCCGGTGCCGAAATCGTCGAGCGCGATCCTGATCCCCATCGCGCGCAGCGAATGGAGCACCGCGATCAGCGCCTCCGAGCTTTCCAGGAAGATCGATTCGGTGATCTCGACCTCGAGCCGCCTGGGATCGAGGCCGCTCGCCGCCAGCGCCTGGATGAGGACGTTGGCGAGGCCGGGCCGGCGGAACTGGACCGACGAGACGTTGACCGCGACCCGCACGTCCTCGGGCCATTTCACCGCCTGGCGGCAGGCCTCCTGGATCACCCAGGCGCCGATCGGCACGATCAGCCCGGTCTCCTCGGCGAGCGGGATGAACTCGTCGGGAGCGACCAGGCCGCGGCTCGGATGGTTCCAGCGGATCAGCGCCTCGAACGATCCGATCCGGTTGGTCTCGAGATCGAACAACGGCTGGAAATAGAGCTCGAACTCGCCATGGCCGATCGCCCGCCTGAGGTCCGCCTCGAGCTGGTGGCGGGCCTGGGCGCGGGCGTTCATCTCCGCTTCGAAGAAGCGGTAGGTGCCGCCGCCCTCGTCCTTCGCCTGGTAGAGGGCGAGATCGGCGTGCTTGAGCAAGGTGTCGGCGTCGGCGGCGTCGCCGGGCGCCATCGCGATGCCGACGCTGGCGCCGGCGGTGAGCTCGTGGCCATTGACCTCGAACGGCTCGGCGAGCGCCGCGATCAGCCGGCCGGCGATCGCCCCCGCCGCCTCGTGGGCGTCGCGATGCGAAAGGATGATGGTGAACTCGTCGCCGCCGAGCCGCGCCACCATCGCGTCGCCGACATTGGCGCCGAGGCGGGCGGCGACGGCGCGCAGCAATTCGTCGCCGGCCGGGTGGCCGAGCGTGTCGTTGACCGCCTTGAAATTGTCGAGGTCGACGCAGAGCAAGGCGAGCGCCCGGCCGCCGCGCCGCTCGGCCTGCTTGAGCTCGAGATCGAGATGCTGGCGGAAGAAGGCGCGGTTGGGCAGGCCGGTCAGGCTGTCGTTGAAGGCGAGCTGGGTGATCCTCTTCTCGCGCTCGGCGATGCCGGCCGCCATCCGGTTGAAGCTCTGCGCCAGCCGGCCGATCTCGTCCCTGGTCGCGACGGTGACGGCGACGGTCTCGCCTTCCTCCATCCGCTGCGCCGCCTGCTCCAGCGCGGAGATCGGCCGGGTCAGGGTCAGCGACAGCCGCCACGAGCCGAACACGACCAGGACGAGGCCGAGCAAGGCGGTCAGCGCCATCGCGATCTGCAGCGGAAGATAAGGCGCCATCGCCAAGGCAAGGGGGTAGCGCAGCAGCAGGGCCGCATTGTCGTCGCCCAGCGCGCCGAGCGGCTTGACCAGAGCGATCGCGGTGCCGCTCGGATCGTCGAGCCGGGCCGGGGCATTGTCGCCGATCCGGGCGGCGACGAAGCCGGCCGTCGCCCCTTCGCTGCTCCACGCTTCGCCGCGCCCGCGCAGCAGCACCCGGGCGTTGATCGGGATCGCCGAAAGCTGCTCGAGCCGGCGCATCTGGGCCGGCCCGAGATCGTTGGCGAACACCACCCAGCCGACCAGGGTCGGCGCCATGATCGGCGCGGCGACGACATGGTGGGGGACTCCGCCGAGGCGGACGATGCCGCTGGTCCGGCCGGCGTCGAGCGCGGCCCAGAGCGAGCGCGCGTCCGCCCGCAGGCGCGGATCGGCAAGGCCGGTGACGCTGCCGTCCATGCCGACGATGAACGCGGTCCTGAGGCCGAGGCGCGCCTTCAAATTGTCGAGCGCCGAAAGCGCGGTGCCGGGATCGCCGGTGGCGACCGCGGCGCGGAAGCCGAAATCGCGCGACAAGAGGCCGGCGGCATTGCCGAGCTCGCGGGTGCGCAGCTCGAGCAGGCGATCGAACACGGTCGAGCTGGCGACGAGCTCGTCGCGCACCTGACGCTCGGCGGTGGTGGTGACGACGACGTAGAGCGCGACCGCGACCAGGCTGAGGGCGAGCGCGAACAGCCCCGCATAATGGATCGCCAGCCGGGTGCGGATCCGGGCGAACATCAGTAGCTCCGGCTCGGCCGCGGCGGCGGCCGCAAGTTGACCGGCACCGCCTGGGCGACCCGGCCGTTGTCGGGCACCTCGGCGCGCAGCTCGAGCTGGTTGGCGGGGGCGCGCAGCCACGGGTGCCAGACCCGGACCAGCACCGGCCCGCCGGGAATGGCGGTGAAATTCGCCCGTCCGGCGGCGTCGGTGCGGGCGGCGAAGCCGGTGTCGACGACGTCGATGAAGGCGATCATGTTGTCGTGGATGTTGCAGCCCAGAGGGACGATCCCCGGCCGGTCGAAGCGGACGCTTCGGGTCTGCTCGCGGGCGTAGAGCCTGAGCTCGAAGCGGCGCACCGGCGAGAAGGAATAGACGTGGTGGCGGACGTCGTCGAAATTGGGAAAGGAGACCTCGCCGCCGACCGGGACGACCAGCACGAACGGCGAGAATTGCAGGTCGCGCTGGGCGATCTGGTAGGCCGGCCGGGCCGCCGGCAGCGCCGCCGGCCGGCCGCGCGGATAGAGCGTGACCACCGCATTGGGCACGCCCGCGCCGTTCGCCGTCCGCACCTGGACGGCGAGGTCTCCCGCCGCCGCGGGCGCGGCCGCAACGGCTGCCAGAGCAAGGACGAGCGCGCGCATCGTGCCGCTATGCGCGCGGAGTGGTGAAAATCCGGTAAGCTTCTGGCCTCAGAGGGTAATACGCATCGAGGCCTGGACGAGGTCCTGATTCTGCCGCGGGGCGATGCCGAGCCGGCTCCGCGCCGCGCGGTCGCTCTCGACATGCATGCCCTCGACGATGATCCGGGCCTGGTCGGTCAGCCGCCAGTCGACGGCGCCGGTCAGCGACCAGCCGTCCTCGCCGTCCTCGGCATAGACGTATTCGCCGCGCTGGCGGGTCTCGAACAGATCGACCCGCCCGGAGAGCGCGACTTCGCCGATCTCGTGGGTCAGCCGGAGGAAGGCGGAGCGGAAGCGGGTGTCGACCCAGATCTCGTCGGGCTCGTCCTCCTCCCGGCCCATCTGCGTCGAGCCGGTCATCGCCTGGGCGAGCAGGCGGGTGCGGGCGCTGAAATCGATCCGCGCGCCGAGGTTGAGGAAACGGGTGCGCCAGCCCCATTGGAGATCGTCGGTGAAGGCGGCGGGATCGCCGCGATTGTCGTAGTAAAAGGCTTCGAGGCTGACCGGCGCGACGAACTGGTAGGCGAGCCGGCCGTAAAAGCCGATCCGGCGGTCGACCTCGAGCGTCGGCGTCGTCCAGGGCGGCTGGGCGCCGGCCATGTCGGGGCCGAGCGGCGGCAGCTTCTGGCGGCTGAAGGCGCCGGTCTTCTGGTCGTGCAGCGCCCATCCCCGGAATGCGAGCAAAGTTCCGGATGTGTCGTTGAACCCGAACAGGCCGAGCGTGCCGGTGAGGCGGCCGCCGGCGAGCGGGTGCGCCGCACTCCCCTCGACGCCGACCACCTTGACCTCCTCGCCGATCCAGGAATTGATCGCCGAGGGCGTGATCATGTTCGCCACCTGCCAGGCCGGGCCTTCATGTTCGAGCGAGACCTGCGGCCAGTAGAGGCCGGCGCGGACCGAGAAGCGGGTCGGCCCGCGCGGCACCGGCCGCCAGGTCGCGAACGCCTCGATCAGGTCGACCGGCTGGTCCTGCTCGTCCTGATAGGCGACCGCGACATTCCCCTCGACGTTCCAGGCGATCGGACCGTGCCAGACCAGCTCGGCCTCGGCCGGCACCGCATGGACGCGGACGTCGTCGCCGCCGCCGCCGAAGCGCGAGCGGCCGAAGCCGCCGTCGGTCCAGCTGCGCTCGCCGTCGGTGAGGACGATCCGGAAATCGATCACCGCGGTGAGGTTGTCGGGGAAATCGAGGCGCGCCCGCTCGGCGCGCGCGGGGCCGCTGCAGGCGAGCGCCAGCGACGCCGCGGCGAAAGCGGCGGCGAGCCGGCGTCGGCAGACTCCCGAAAACATGCTGCCGCTATGGCGCGAATGTGGTTAACAAGCGGTTCGTCAGCCAATGAAGGGGGGGGTTCATGAAAATATCTCTCGCGATCGGCGCCGCCATCCTCGCTCTGGCACCGTCCGCCGCCGCATCGGCCCAGCAGCCCGGCGACTGGGTGCTCGCCCAGTGGCAGGGCGGCAGCGACTGGTATCCGGGCGTGGTGCAGAGCCGCGACGGCAACCAGGTCACCATCCTCTACGACGACGGCACCCGGGAGACCCGGCCGGTCAACCAGGTCCGCGCCTATGATTGGCACGTCGGCTCGCGCGTCGTCTGCCGCTGGACCGACGGCCGCTGGTACAACGCGACGATCACCGCAATGGCCGAGGACGGCCTGACGATCAGCCTCCTCTACGACGACGGCGACACCCAGATCACCCAGACCGGGCGGTGCCGCTCGGACTGAGATAAATAGGGACAGTCCCTATTTATTGCCTCGGAATGAGCCAACGCATCGGCGCGGATAAATAGGGACTGTCCCTATTTATCTAGCGCATCAGCACCAGCTCTTCCGACATGGTCGGATGGAGCGCGACGGTGTCGTCGAACTGGGCCTTGGTGAGGCCGGCCTTGACTGCGACCGCGGCGGCCTGGAGGATTTCGGGGGCGTCGGGGCCGATCATGTGGAGGCCGACCACCTTGTCGCTCTCCTCGTCGACGATCAGCTTGTAGAGCGAGCGCTCGTTGCGGCCGGCGAGAACGTTCTTCATCGGCCGGAAATCGGCGACGTAGGTCTTGTAGGTGCCGACCTTGTCGCGCGCCTCCCCTTCCGTCATGCCGACCGAGGCGATCGGCGGGTGGCTGAACACCGCATGGGGGATGTTCGCATAATCGACCCTGGTCGGCTTGCCGCCGAACACGGTGTCGGCGAAAGCCTGGCCCTCGCGGATCGCGACCGGGGTCAGCTGGACCCGGTCGGTGACGTCGCCGATCGCGTAGATGCTCGGCACCGAGCTCTGATTGTCCTCGTCGACCAGGATCGCGCCGTTCTTGCCGAGCTCGACGCCGGCCGCCTCGAGCCCCAGCCCTTTGGTGTTCGGCGCCCGGCCGACCGCCCAGAGCAGCAGGTCGGCGTCGATCGGGCTCGATCCGGCGAGGTGGATGCGCAAGCTGCCGTCCCTGCGCCTGACGATCTTTTCGAACGGGGCGTTGAACTTGAAGTTGATGCCCTTGGTCAGCGAAATCTGGAGGAGGCGGTCGCGGACCTGCTCGTCATAATGGCGAAGGATGCGGTCGCCGCGGTTGACGATGGTCACCTCGCAGGCGAATTCGTGGAGGATTCCGGCGAACTCGTTGGCGATATAGCCGCCGCCGGCGATCACCGCGCGCTTCGGCATCCTGTCGAGGAGGAACATCTCGTTGGAGGTGATGCCGTGCTCGGCTCCGGCAACGTCGGGGACGACCGGATGGGCGCCGGTGGCGATCAGGATGGTGGCGGCGCTGACCTTCGTCCCGTCGGCGAGCGCGACCCGGTTCGGCCCGGCCAGGGTCGCGCGCTGGGCGAGGAGCTCGACGTCGTTGCGGTCGAGGATGTCGGTGTAGATGCCCTCGAGCCGCTCGACCTCGGCGAGGACGTTGTCGCGCAGCGTCGGCCAATCGAACCGGCAGCCCTTGACCTGCCAGCCGAAGCGGCGGGCGTCCTGCAGATCCTCGGCGAAATGGGCGCCGTAGACGAGCAGCTTCTTGGGCACGCAGCCGCGGATCACGCAGGTGCCGCCGACCCTGAACTCCTCGGCGACCGCGACCCGGGCGCCGTGCGCCGCCGCCACCCGCGCCGCCCGCACCCCGCCCGAGCCGGCGCCGATCACGATCAGATCGTAGTCGTAGGCTTCAGCCATTCGTACTTCCTCCACTCGTCATGCCAGCGAAGGCTGGCCTCCATGCCGACTCCGTATGGACCCCGGCCTTCGCCGGGGTGACGCAACTAGGGTTCATCGTCTCCAAAGGCGCGGTCGATCAGCGCCCGGGTCGAAGGATCGAAATCGGGCGCCTCGCCGGCGTCGAGCGCCTTCGCCATCTCCTTGCCGAGCTCGACCCCGAACTGGTCGAACGGATTGATGTCGAGCAAAGCGGCATTGGCGAAGACGCGGTGCTCGTAAAAGGCGATCAGCGCGCCCAATGTCGGCGGGTCGAGCCGGTCGAGCAGGATCGTCGCCGAGGGGCGATTCCCCGGATAGGCGCGATGGGGATCGTCGGCCGGCCGCCCGCTCATCAGCGCCGCTCCCTGGGCGAAGCAGTTGATGAGGAGCTGGCGGTGATGCTCCTCGGCGAGGCCGTCGCCGGGCTCGATCGCGGCGACGAGCTCGACGGGAACGAGGTGGGTGCCCTGGTGGAGGAGCTGGAAAACGGCGTGCTGGGCATCGGTGCCGACCCCGCCCCAGACCACCGGCGCGGTGGTGCGGCCGGCCGGGTCGCCGCCGAGGCGGACGCCCTTGCCGTTCGATTCCATTTCGAGCTGCTGGAGAAAAGCGGGGAGCAGCCGCAGCCGTTCGTCATAGGCGAACACCGCCCGGGTCGCCGCGCCGCGCAGATTGGCGTAGAGCCGGTCGGCGAAGGCGGCGAGGACGGGGGCGTTGGCCTCGAGCGGGGCGAAGCGGAAATGGCGGTCCATCGCCGCCGCCCCTTCGAGCAGGCTTTCGAACCCGTCCCAGCCGAGCGCGAGCGCGGCCGAAAAGCCGACCGACGACCATAAGGAATAGCGTCCGCCGATGGTTTCGGAGAGAGGCAGGATGCGGGTCTCGTCGACGCCGAACTCGATCGCCTTATCGGGCGCGGCGGTGAGCGCGACGGTCCGGCCGAAGGGGTCCGCGACTCCGCCGTCGGCCAGCCATTGCAGCGCCGAGCGGGCGTTGAGCAGCGTCTCGCCGGTGGTGAAGGTCTTCGACGCGATCACCAGCAGGGTCGCGGCAGGGTCGAACTCGGCGACCGCCGCCTCGAGCGCGGCGCCGTCGACATTGGCGACGATCGCCGCCTCGTAGCGGCCGGCGCCGCGGCCGAGCGCGTCGATCAGCAGCTGCGGGCCGAGCGCCGAGCCGCCGATGCCGATATGGAGGATGTGGCGGACCGGGCCGAACGCATCCGCCTCGATCGCGTCGATGAGCGCGCGCATCCGGGCGTGCAGCGCCGCGGCGCGGGCGACGCTTTCGGGGGCGCCCTGGCCGCGCTCGGCGGCATGCTCGGCGGCGCGCCCTTCCGTCGGGTTGACGACGTCCCCGGCGAACAGCGCGTCGCGCCGCCGGGCGAGGCCGGTCTGCTCGGCGAGCGCGACGAACGAGGCGACCAGGCCTTGGCTGAGATGGGTCTTGGCGAAATCGAAGCGGATGCCGCCTTCCTCGACGACCAGCCGGTCCAGCCGGTCGGGCTCGGCGGCGAACAATTCCGCCAGCGTCGCGGCCGGCGCGCCTTCCAGTTCGTTCCAGGCGTCGTTGTTCATGAAGCGGCCTCTTAGGGCCTCGCGCGCTTGACCGGAACCCCGGCGCACGCGAAAGCGCCGCGATGGAGTCCGATGCCCTGCCCACGCCCGACGCCGAACCGGCGCGCGACGAGAAAAAGGAAAGCTGGTGGGGGACGGTCCGCTTTCTCCTCCTGCTGTTTATCGCCGCGCTCGTCATCCGCAGCCTCATCGTCGCCCCGTTCAACATCCCGTCGAGCTCGATGCTGCCGCGGCTGATGGTCGGCGACTATCTGTTCGTCTCCAAATGGTCCTACGGCTATTCGCGCTACTCGATCCCGTTCGCGCCGTTCGGCTTCCGCGGCCGCGTGCTGGGCGGGCTGCCCGCGCGCGGCGACGTCGTCATCTTCCGCTATCCCGGCAATCGCAACGAGGATCTGGTCAAGCGCGTGATCGGCCTGCCAGGCGACGTGATCGAGATCCACCGCGGCGTGGTCGTCCTCAACGGCCGCCCGCTGCCGCGCCAGCGCATCGCCGATTTCGCGCTGCCGGTCAGCCCCAACAGCCCGTGCCGCGGCGTCGCCGCGGGCGCCGTCCGCGAGGTGCAGGGCGAGAATGGGGCGAGCTTGTGCCTGTTCGCCCGCTTTCGCGAGACCTTGCCGGGCGGGCGCTCCTATGAGGTGCTCGACCAGGTCGTCAACGGCGAGGGCGACAGCTACGGGCCGGTCACCGTGCCCGACGGCCATGTCTTCGTGATGGGCGACAATCGCGACGACAGCCTCGACAGCCGTTTCGACCGGGCGCGGGTGATGAACCCCGGCGTCGGCCTGCTGCCGGTCGAGAATCTGCTCGGGCGGGTGATGATCACCTTCTGGTCGACCGACGGAACCGCCGAGTGGCTCAAGCCCTGGACCTGGTTCTCGGCGGCGCGCTGGGACCGGATCGGGCGGACCGGCTGATGGCGGACCTCGCCCGCTGGATCGAGGCGCAGACCGGCCACCGGCCCGCCGATCTCGCCTTGTTCGAGCGCGCGCTCACCCATTCGAGCCGCAGCGAGGAGAATTACGAACGGCTCGAATTCCTCGGCGACCGCGTCCTCGGCCTGGTCGTCGCCGCCTGGCTCTACGAGTTGTTCCCGAGCGAGCCCGAAGGCAAATTGTCGCGGCGGCTGAACGTCCTCGTCGCCCGCTCGACCTGCGCCGAAGTCGCCCGCGATCTCGGCCTCGCCGGCCAGATGCGGCTCGGCAAGCAGGCCCGCGACGACGGCGCCTTCGAAAGCGACAACGTGCTCGGCGACATGGTCGAATCGCTGATCGGCGCGCTCTGGCTCGAGGCGGGGCTCGAGGCGGCCGGCGCGTTCATCCGCGCCGCCTGGGGCGAGCGCGTCGGCCGCCAGGAGAGCGCGCCGCAGCATCCCAAGTCGATGCTCCAGGAATGGGCCGCCGCCAACAACCGCCGCCCGCCGGCCTATGAGGTGGTCGGCCGCTCCGGCCCGCAGCACGCGCCGACCTTCGTCGTCAAAGTGTCGATCAAGGGCGTCGGCGAGGCCGAAGCGGAAGGGGCGACCAAGCAGGATGCCGAGACCGAGGCGGCGCAGGCGCTGCTGGACCAGCTCGGATGAGCACACGCTTCGGCACCGTCGCGGTGGTCGGCGCGCCCAATGCCGGCAAGTCCACCCTGGTCAACGCGCTGGTCGGCCAGAAGGTGGCGATCGTCACCCCCAAGGCGCAGACCACGCGCACCCGGCTGATGGGCATCGCCATCGCCGGCCAGACGCAGATCCTGCTGCTCGACACACCGGGCATCTTCGAGCCCAAGCGGCGGCTCGACCGGGCGATGGTGGCCGCCGCCTGGGGCAGCGCCCAGGACGCGGATTTGATCGCGCTGGTGATCGACTCGGCCAGCGGCATTTCCCGCGGCGTCGGCGATCTGCTCGACCGGCTGAAGGAGCGGCGCGAGCCCAGGATCCTCATCCTCAACAAGGTCGATCTGGTCCGCAAGGAGGCGCTGCTGACCCTCGCCGCCCAGTGCGGCGAACGGGCCGAGTTCGAGCGGATCTTCATGGTCTCCGCCTCGACCGGCGACGGCGTCGGCGACCTCAAGGCGGCGCTCGCCGCGCGGCTGCCGGAAGGGCCGTGGCACTTTCCCGAGGACCAGGTCTCCGACGCCACCGACCGGATGATGGCCGCCGAGGTGACCCGCGAGCAGCTCTACCGCCAGCTCCACGCCGAGCTCCCTTATGCGAGCGCGATCGAGACCGAGAAATATGAAGAGCGGAAAGACGGCTCGGTCGTCATCCACCAGCAGATCCTGGTCGGCCGCGACAGCCAGAAGGCGATCGTGCTTGGGCGTGGCGGTACCCGGATCAGGGAGATCGGCGCCGCCGCCCGCGCCGAGCTTGCGCAAATGCTCGGCCGCAAGGTCCACCTCTTCCTCCACGTCAAGGTCAACCCGAAATGGGAGGAGGACCGCGGGCTTTATCGGGAGATCGGTCTGGACTGGGTGGAGTAGCTACTCGCGAAGCCGCGCCGGAGCGTCCTGCCTCGACCCCAATACTCTCACCACGTAGAGACGGTCGGCATCGACCTGATAGTAGATATGGTGCCTGCCTATTCTCCAGCGACGGAGGCCTGGTATCATGTCACTGCTATCGACGCCGATGCCGGGCCGTAGCCGAGGCCGCAGCAGCGCCTCCTCGATACGGCGAACGTAGCGGTAGGCTTCCGTTTCGCCCCATTGTTGATAACCGTATCGCCAGATATCAATCAGATCGCGCTCGGCCTTGGCCGATTTGCGAACCTCACGCATCCGCAGGCCCGAGGCCTGCTTCCTCCCGCGCCTTGCGAATGATTTCCGCCATGTCGAGCGGTCCGGCGTCGCCGCTTTCCTCGCCCTCGATAAGCGCCCGGCGCAGGGCTTCGAGCTTCGCTTCGCGATCCGGGTCGAGGGGCCGTGGCGGATGGTCGCTCATGGTCGAGGCTCCCGCATCCAGCCTTATCGCACTTGCTGAGGATGGGCAACGATAATGATCGAAAACCGACTAAGCGGCAATGGGGACACGTCCCTTTTCGCTGAAAAGGTACGTGTCCCCACCCTTCCAGGGTGAACCCGAAATGCTCGACTGGGTGGAGTGAGCCCTACCAGCTCGCGCCGTCGATGAGCCGGCGCGGCAGCTTCTCCCAGACCTCGGGGTCGAACAGGCGCAGATTGACGCCCATCCGCTCATAGGCCGGATCGCGCGGCGACCAGTGGGTGGTGCAGCCGCACTTCGCGCAATGCCAGGAGGTCAGAGTCGCGTCGCCCTGGACATAGCCGGCAAGCCGGCCGTCCGGATCGCGGACGGCGACCTCGTCCGGCCGGTAATAGCCCCACAGCCCGCCGATCCGGCGGCACAGCGAGCAGTTGCAGCTGGCGAGGTCCGCCGGCGGCTCGGGCAGGGTCAGACGAACCGCGCCGCAATGGCAGCTGCCCTCGATCATCCAGCATCTCCTCCACCTCGAGTGAGATGGGGACACGTACCTTTTCGCGAGAAAGTACGTGTCCCCTTTTCACCCCTTGACGTTCACCACCTGCCGGAGCCGGTGCCGAATCCTCACCAGATCGGTCTGCGCTTCCATCACCGCGCCGACGTCCTTGTAGGCGGCCGGGCTTTCGTCGAGCACGCCTTCGTCGAGCCGCGCCGCGATGCCCTGCATCGCCGACCGGTGCTGATCGAGCGTGATCCTTTTCTTCGCCTCGTTGCGCGACATCTTCCGGCCCGCGCCGTGGCTGCACGAGTGGAAGCTCTCCGGATTGCCGAGCCCTTCGACGATGAAGCTGCCCGTCCCCATCGAGCCCGGGATGATGCCGAGATCGCCCTTTCGCGCCCGCACCGCCCCCTTGCGGGTGACCAGCACGTTCTCGCCGAAATGGCTCTCCCGAGCGACGTAATTGTGATGGCAGTTGACCGCCACGTCGCCCGAGACGAACGGCCGCACGTGCTTCGCCAGCGCCGCCAGCACCGCCGCCATCATCAGCCGCCGGTTGGCGAGCGCATAATCCTGCGCCCAGCCGACCGCCTCGACATAATCGTCGAACAATTCGGTATGCTCGACCAGGTAAGCGAGGTCCCTGTCCGGCAGGTGCGGAGCGATGTGCCAGCGCTCCATCTCACGCTGCGCCGCGGCGATGAAGTGGCTGCCGATCCGGTTGCCGACGCCGCGCGAGCCCGAATGGAGCATCGCCCAGACATGATCCTCCTCATCGAGGCAGATCTCGATGAAGTGGTTGCCGGTGCCGAGCGTCCCCAGATGGTTGCCGACCGCGCGGTGGGCGACCTTCTGATGCTTGGCGACGATCCGCTTGTAGCGCGCCTCGAGCTCGTCGGCGAACAGCCGCGCCTGCGCGGCCGGAGTCTCGCCCCACGCGCCGCGGTCGTTCGGCCCGCCATTGTCGGTCCGCCCGTGCGGCACCGCCGCTTCGATCTCCGCCCTCACCGCCTCGAGATTGTCGGGCAGGTCGCCCGCCTTGAGGTCGGTCTTCACCGCCATCATCCCGCAGCCGATATCGACCCCGACCGCGGCCGGCACGATCGCGCCTTTGGTCGCCACCACCGAGCCGACGGTCGCGCCCTTGCCCCAGTGCACGTCCGGCATTCCCGCGACGTGCTTGTGGACGAACGGCAGCGAGGCAACGTTCCTCAGCTGCTGCATCGCGCCGTCTTCGAACGGCTCATGGCTGTCCCACAGCTTGAGCGGGACTCCGGCGGTCTTGTGAAACGAGAATTTGTGCATTGGCCTGATCCTGATCACTGGTTTTTTCTGGTCAGGGTGGCCGGACTCGAACCGGCGACCTCCCGCTTCCAAGGCGGGCACTCTACCCACTGAGCTACACCCTGAACGACGGGCGCAGCAAAGCGACCCGTCACCTTGTCGGGGTGACGCTACCGGGTCGTGGATAGAGGTTGGTCGTCTTCATTGCGGGCGGGCGGTTAGCCCAGCCGCGGCGGCCGCGCAAGCCCCCACCGATCGTCATCCTGACGAAAGTCAGGACCCATGAACTCGGAGTTGGGGAGTTCGCGCGCGCCTGTGTTCATGGATCCCGGATCAAGTCCGGGATGACGTTTGCACCATCTCGTCCACCCAGGCCGGCACCAATTCGCCCGCCTTGCCGGTGCGGCTCTCGTCGAACAGGTCGGCGCCGAGGCTGGGCTCGAGGTTCATCTCCAGCGTCCGCGCGCCGACATAGCGGGCGGTCTCGACGAAGCCGGCGGCGGGGTAGACGTTGCCCGAGGTGCCGATCGAGACGAACAGGTCGGCATCCATCAGCGCGCGGTCGATCCGGTCCATCTCGTAGGGCATCTCGCCGAACCAGACGATGTCGGGCCGCAGCTTGCCCGCGACGCCGCAGCGCGGGCAGGCGGGGCCGTGACCCATCGGCTCGGTCCACCCCATCCGCGCATCGCAGGCACGGCACCAGGCCGAGTTCACTTCGCCGTGCATGTGGAGCAGCCGCTTCGCGCCGGCGCGCTCGTGGAGGTCGTCGACATTCTGGGTGACGATGAGGAGATCGCCCGGCCATTCGGCGTCGAGCCGCGCCAGCGCCCGGTGCGCCGCATTGGGCGCGGCGCTCTTCAGCCGCTCGCGGCGCGCATCGTAGAAGCTGTGAACCAGCGCCGGATCGCGCGCGAACGCCGCGGGCGTGGCGACGTCCTCGACCCGGTGGCCCTCCCACAGCCCGTCGGGCCCACGGAAGGTGGCGAGGCCGGACTCGGCCGAAATACCGGCGCCGGTGAGGATGACGATGTTGCTCAAGCGATCCGCCATCCACCGCCGCCAATGCGAAAAACGTCCGGGGAGATGGCGCGGTGGCGCGGGTCGCCGGCGGCCGCGATCGCCGCATAGTCCGATCGGGCGCCGGAGCGGACGTCATCAAGCGGCGCGCCATCGGTAGCGAGGCCGACCCAGGCGGATGTCTCCGAAAGGGGCGCCACATACAGATCGCTGCCCAATTCGCCCGAGAGCCGGACCCAGACGTCCAGCTCGGCGAGCATGCTCGGCACCAGACAGTCGGAATCGAAAGTCATGCCCTCGCTCTCGCGCAATTCCTGCGCGGTGGGTATGATCGGCATGATCGGCCGGGTATTCGCATGGGCGATCTCCCAGAGGCCGGCGCCGCCATAGCCTCGCCGTTCGAGCGAAGCCTTGTCCGCGAACACGACGTCATAATCGAGCTCGAACCCGACGATCTTGCAGAGATCCTCGCCGATGGGCTCGATCACAAAGGCATTGCGGTCGATGTTGGCGAGTCCGAGCTCGGCGATGATGCAGACGACGGGCTGGCCGTTTGCGCGCACCGATGCCGCGTCGAACGGCGCGTCGGCAGAGTCGGATTCGACCGTCGGGACGGGGGCTGCAAAGCCCAGCATTCCCCGCATCCGCTGCCACATGCCCATTGCGCCCGTCTCCTCGCGGCGACCTTAAAGCCTCGCGGGCGCTGCACAAACCGCATCTTAAGCTCTCGCCGCTAGGGCTTCGTCGATGCAGGTCGAGACTGCCTTGCCGCCGCTTGCCCTCCCGCGGCGCGTTTCGCGCGCGTGGCCGGCGCGGCTGACGCTGCCCGCCGTCATCCTGGTCACCCTTCTCGCCGAGCTTGCGCTCGCCGAACGCAAATACGGGCTGTTCGGCGGCGGCTTCGGCCAATCGCAGGCGCTCGATGCGCCGCTCGAGATCGCCGCTTTCGCCGCCGCAATCCTTGCCTGCCAGGCGCTGCTGCTGTGGCTCGCCTACCGGCTGATCCGGCGGCTCCACGGCCAAAAGGGGGACAGTCCCCTATTTCACTTCAACTTCGCCTTCTTCGCCGGCGGCGGCGCGATCGCGATCGTCCTCGCCAAATATCAGGCGCTCGCTTTCTTCTCGGACGCGATGAGCTTCCAGATCATCCGCAACCTCGGCGGCGGCAGCCTGGTCGACGCCCTGCTCTATGTGCTCAGCGACGCCGGGCTGATCCTGATCGGCGCCGGCGGCGCCGCCGCTTTCTATCTCGCCGCCTTGCTGTTCGCCCGCCGCGCGAGCGCCGCGCTGGCCGACAATTACCGGCTCGACCGGCGCACGGCGCTCGCCTGCTGCCTCGCCGTTCCGGCGCTGCTGTTCGCCGCCAACCGGGTGCCCGACGCGCGCGCCGCCGCGGCGCGGTTCGACGGGGTGATCGCAATCTCGACCCTGCTCGAGCAGGCGACCGATTTCGACCGCGACGGCTGGAGCTTCTTCTCCTACCCGCTCGACCGCCAGCCGTTCGACCCTGCCCGCCACCCTTACGCGCTCGACATTCCCGGCGACGGCATCGACCAGGACGGCTTCGGCGGCGATTTCGCCTTCGCCGGCAGCGCGCCGGCCGCGCCGCCGCCGGTGATCGCCGGGCCCAGGCCCAACGTCGTCCTGATCGTGCTCGAAAGCACCCGCGCCGACGCGATCGGGCGGCGGATCGACGGCCGGCCGCTGACTCCCACTCTCGACGCGCTCGCCGCCCATGGCAGCGCCGCGCGCGCCGCTTATTCGCATGTCGGCTTCACCACCTTTTCCCTGCAAAGCCTGTTCACCGGCGAGCTGGCGCCGGTCGACGACCGCCAGTCGCTGGTCCGCGACTTCCTCGCCAACGGCTATCGGGTCGGCATCTTTTCCGGCCAGGGCGAGGATTTCGGCGGCACCGCCGAGCGGACGGGCATGCGGCGCGCGCAAATCTACGTCGATGCGGCGGGGCTGAGCGCCGAGCGCGCCTACGGCTCCGGCGCGCTGAGCTCGCTCGCCGTCGACGGCAGAATCCTGCTGCGCGAGTTCGACCGGCGCCTCGGCCGCCGCGAAGCCTGGACGCAGCCGCATTTCCTCTATTTCAACCTGCAATCGGCGCATTTCCCCTATTACGAGCCGATGATGGACCGGGTGCTGCCCGGCGAGCCGATCCCGCGCGGGCAAATCGGCGCCGCCAATCGCGACTGGACCGAGCGCACCTATTGGAACGCGATCGCCTATAACGACCGGCTGATCGGCGCCCTGATCGGGCGGCTGCGGCGCCTGGGCGTGCTCGACAATACGCTCGTCGTGGTCACCGCCGATCATGGCGAATCGCTGTTCGACGACGGCTTCCTCGGCCACGGCCACATGCTCAACGAGCAGCAGACCCGGATCCCGTTCATCCTCAGCCGGGCGGGCGTCGCCATCCCGCCGGTGATCGGCCTCGCCGACATGCGCACGCTGATCCTGAGCGCGGCCGGCGCCGACGCGCGCGAGGCGCCGGCGCAGAGCGTGTTCCAATATCTGGGCTCGCTCGACCGGCCCGGCTCGATCGGCAGCGTCGACGCGGCCGGCAATCGCACCGTGTTCAGCCTGTTCGAGGAATCGGTCTGGACCAGCCGGTCCGGCCGCTGGCAGCGCTACGACGGCCTTCCCGCCGCCAGCGCGGAGCGGCGCGCCGCCGATGCGCTGATCGGCGAATGGGCGCGGCAGCGCTGGCTGCGCCACCTGAGGGAGCAGCCAGCGCCGCGCTGATCAGTTGTTCGGGGCCGGCGTATCGACCTTGACGTCGGCCTTGATGTCGGTGGCATCGCCGCCGCGCATGATGTTGGTGCCGAAGAACAGGAACAGCAGCACCAGCACGACGACCAGCAGGACGACCGCAATGATGGCGCCGCCGCCACCGCCGCCGCCGCCGTCGGTCACGATCACTTCTTTTTCATCGGCCATGTGACGCTCCTCGAACTTGTTGCCGCCGGAGAACGCCGCTGCCCAAGCGAACGTTCCGCCCCCGTGCGGGTTGCGGTGCGCGCCCGCCTCGCCCATGAAGCGGCAGGAGGAGCGAAGCGCGCGATGACCAGGATCGGCATATTGGGCGCCGCCGGACGGATGGGCCGGGCGATCGCCCGCCTGCTCGAACCGGGCGAGCTTGCCGGCGGCGCCGATCTCGGCGCCGACCCTGCGGCGCTTGCGGCGCAGAGCGACGTGCTGGTCGATTTCAGCGCGCCCGGCGCGCTCCAGGCCCATCTCGACGCCGCCGTCGCGGCGGGGACTCCGATCGTGATCGGCACCACCGGGCTCGAGCCCGGGCATCACCGGGCGATCGACGAGGCGGCGCAAAAGATCGCGGTGCTGCAGACCGCCAACACCTCGCTCGGAGTCAATGTGCTGCGCCACCTGGTCGAGCAGGCCGCCCGCCGGCTCGGCCCCGACTGGGACATCGAGATCGTCGAGATGCACCATCGCCACAAGCGCGATACGCCGTCCGGCACGGCGCTGCTGCTCGGCGCCTCCGCCAATGCCGGCCGCGGCGCGGCGAGCAGCATCGAGAAGAACCGCTTCGACCGGATGCAGGAGGGGCCGCACGAGCGCGAGGAAGGCGGCATCTATTACGCCTCGCTGCGCGGCGGCTCGGTGGCGGGAGACCACCAGGTCGTCTTCGCCGGCGACGGCGAGCGGCTCGAGCTCGGCCACCGCGCCGAAAGCCGCGCGATCTTCGCCAAGGGCGCGGTCCGGGCCGCGCGCTGGCTCGCGGGGAAGCCGGCCGGCCGCTACACGATGGCGGACGTGCTGGGGCTGTGATCCTCCCTACTCAGGATGAGCGGCTATGAATGATCCCGAACACCCTGACCGCTCATCCCGAGTAGCCGTTGAGCCTGGCGAAACGGCGTATCGAGGGACGCCGCAGGCCGAGCCCCGCCTCGTCCGGCGCCTCGGCCTGTTCGATGCGACCATGCTGGTGATGGGCGGGATCGTCGGCTCGGGCATCTTTCTCAATCCGGCCGAGGTGGCGCGGCACGTCTCGTCGCCGGGGCTGATCGTCGGCGCCTGGCTGATCGGCGGCGCGATCGCGATCGCCGGCGCCTTCGTCTATGCCGAGCTGGCGGCGCGGCGGCCTCAGGTCGGCGGCCAATATGCCTATCTGCGCGACGCCTGGGGGCCGATGCCGGCCTTCCTCTATGGCTGGTCGCTCTTGCTGGTCATCCAGTCGGGCGGGATGGCGGCGGTGGCGATCATCTTCGCTCATTATTTCATCGAGCTGACCCATTGGCCGATCGCCGACGGCGCCGTGGCGGCGGCCGCGCTGGCGCTGCTGACCGCGATCAACTGCCTCGGGGTGCGCGCCGGCAGCAACGTCCAGAGCGGGCTGATGGTGCTGAAGATCGTCGCCATCGCCGCCCTCGTCCTCGCCGGCCTGCTGCTCGCCGGCCCGGCGCCGCCCGCCGCCGCCACCTATCAGGCGGCCGGCGGCCTCGGCGCGGCGCTGACCCCGGTGATGTTCGCTTATGGCGGCTGGCAGACGTCGAGCTTCGTCGCCGGCGAGATGCGGGATCCGCGCCGCGATCTCGCCCGCGGCGTCCTCATCGGAGTCGCTGGAGTCGTCCTGCTCTACACCGCCGTCGCCTTCACCTGCGTGCTCGTGCTCGGCCCGGCCGGGCTCGCCGAGACGCGCGCTCCGGCGAGCGCGGTGATGCACCTGGCGCTCGGCGACACCGGCGCGCGGCTGATCGCGCTCGGCATCGCCATCTCGGCTCTGGGCTTCCTCAGCCAGGGCATGCTGACGACGCCGCGGGTCTATTTCGCGATGGCCGAGGACCGCTTGTTCTTCCCCAGCGTCGCCGAGGTCAATGCGAAGACCCATGCGCCGGTCGTCGCCATCCTGCTCCAGGGCGCGGCGGCGACGGTGATCGCCTTGTCGGGGAGCTACGGCCAGATCCTGAGCTACGTCGTTTCGGTCGACTTCATCTGGTTTGGCCTGACCGGCGCCGCTTTGTTCGTGTTCCGGCGGCGCGAGGGGCCGGCCTGGTTCGAGGCGCCCGGCCACCCGCTGACCAGCGGCCTGTTCGTCGCGGCCTGCGCCGCGATCGTCGCCGCAACCGTCTACAACAACCTCGCCGACAGCGCGATCGGCCTCCTGATCCTGCTCGCCGGCGTTCCGGTCTTCTATTACTGGCGGTTCAAGCGGGCGGGCGGATGAGGCGGGCCGTCCAGTCCGATTATATGCACTGGGCCAAGACCCAGCCCCCCGCCCGCTTCAACCTCGCCTCGAGCGAAGTGCCGCATTTCGCCCTCGACGCCTTCCCGATCGACGTCGCCGGGCTCGAGCTCGACGGCGCCAGCCGCTACCGCTACCCGCCGCTGCGCGCGGCGATCGCCCGCAAATGCGGGGTCGCGCCCGACCGGGTGGTGATGGCGGACGGCGCCTCGATGGCCAACATGCTCGCGATGGCCGCGCTGATCGCGCCCGGCGACGAGGTGCTGGTCGAGCATCCCGCCTACGAGCCGATGGTGGCGGCGGCGCGCTTCCTCGGCGCCGAGATCAGCCAGTTCCGCCGCAAAGGCCCGGACTTCCGGCTCGATCCGGCGGCGGTCGCGCGGGCGGTCACCGCACGGACCCGGCTGATCCTGCTCACCAATCTCCACAATCCGAGCGGCAATCTGGCCGATGCCGAGACGCTCCGACAGATCGGCGACCTCGGCCCGATCGTGCTGATCGACGAGGTCTATCTCGACGCGGCGGGGGAGAAGAGCGCGGCCCTGCTCGGCGATGGCTTCGTCGCGACTTCGAGCCTCACCAAGGTCTACGGCCTGTCCGGCCTGCGCTGCGGCTGGATCCTGGCCGAGCCCGCGCTGGCCGAGCGGATGTGGCGGCTGAACGAGCTGTTCGGCGTCGCCCAGGCCCATGCCGACGAGCGCCTGTCGCTGATCGCGCTCGAGCGGCTCGACGAGATCGCCGCCGCGACCCCGGCCCTGCTCGCCCGCAACCGGGCGCTCGCCAACGCCTTTTTCGAGAGCCGCGCCGATCTCGAGGTCGCGCCGATGGTCCACGGCATCACCGCTTTCCCGCGCCTGCTGCGCGGCGACGTCGGCGCCCTCCATGCGCGCCTGCGCGAGGCTTACGACACCGCGATCGTCCCCGGCCGCTTCTTCGGCCTCGCCGACCATTTCCGGATCGGCGTCGGCGGCGCGACCGGGATGGTGGCGGCCGGCCTGGAGCGGCTCGGCGCCGCGCTGGACGCCATCGCCGGAAAATAGGGACAGTCCCCTTTTTTCGGTGGCGGCGTGAAGGATGGTAGAGGTCGTTCGGAAAATAGGGACTGTCCCTATTTTCTGGCGGGGACGGAGCGGGATGAAAAAGGCCGACATCGCGGAATTCTACCGGCGGCTGGGGGACCGCATCCCCGACCCCCAGACCGAGCTCCGGTCGGTCAACGATTATACGCTGCTGGTCGCGGTGGTGCTTTCCGCCCAGGCGACCGACGCCGGCGTCAACCTCGCCACGCGCGAGCTTTTCGCGCAGGTCCGGACGCCCGCCCAAATGCTCGCGCTCGGCGAGGAAGGGCTGAAGCGGCACATCAAGACGATCGGCCTGTTCAACACCAAGGCGAAGAATATCATCGCTTTGTCGCGCGCGCTGGTCGAGCGGCACGGCGGCAGCGTCCCGGCCGACCGCGATGCCCTCCAGGCGCTGCCCGGGGTCGGCCGCAAGACCGCCAACGTGGTCATGAACGTCGCCTTCGGCGCCGAGACCTTCGCGGTCGACACCCATGTCTTCCGGGTCGCCAACCGCACCGGCCTGGCGCCGGGCAAGACGGTCGAGAAGGTCGAGGCGATCCTCGAGGCGCAGACGCCGGCGCCCTACCGGCGCAGCGCCCACCATCTGCTGATCCTCCACGGCCGCTATGTCTGCAAGGCGCGCAAGCCCGAATGCTGGCGCTGCGTCGTCCGCGACCTCTGCCGCTACAAGCCGAAGACGCCGCCGCCGGACGTCAAATGATGCCTGGCACGAACCTTTTCACCCGGGCCGCATAAGCGTCATAGGCGGCGCCGAACTCGGCGCGCAGCAGCCGCTCTTCCTCGCGCACCCGGACGCCGGTGCCGATCGCGAACAGCGGCAGCGCGACGAGGAGATTGCCGAGGTGGCCGAACGCGATCGCCATCGCCACCAGGAACGCCCCCATCGCGGTGTAGATCGGATGGCGCAGCCGGGCGAAGACGCCGCCGGTCACCAGCTCATGGCCTTCGCGCATCCGGGCGACGATGCTCCAATTGGCGCCCATCGCCCGCGCCGCCGCGGTGAACAGGAGCACGGCAAGCAGCATCAATGCGGCGACGATCAGCCCTTCGAGCAACGCCTTTGCGCTGGCCGGCGCCAGCCGCACCGCGACCGTGCCGAGGCCGGCCGCGAAGAAGGCCAGGGTCTGGATGAAGATGCCCCATTTCGAAAGGCCGCTGCGCGCGGCGGCCGGCCCGTCCCCGCTTGTGCCGATCCGGGTGCGGATCAGGCTGATGAAGAAGAGCAGCCCGCCCGCGATCATCGCGGCGAGCCCGGGCAGCCCGACTGGCTGCGGCTGGAACAATTGCATCGGCATCTCCTTGCCCGGCCGCCGATCCTGCGCCGAAAGGCTCTGGCGGGGCAAGGCCGGCTTTGCTAAGGCGCGCCCCTCCCGGCCTTGGCACCCATAGCTCAGCTGGATAGAGCGCTGCCCTCCGAAGGCAGAGGTCAGAGGTTCGAATCCTCTTGGGTGCGCCAGCCGCCGCGGCGGCGGCCTCAGCCTTGATTATCCAGGCTTCGCACCGGCAGCCCGCGCAGGATGGCGCCGCGCAGATCGCGTTCCTCGCCGTCCCTGCCGGCAGCATGAGCGGCGGCACGTTCCCTCAGCAGCCGGGCGAGGACGACCTCCCGGTTCAGCGACAGGCAGCGCAGGTCGGCGAGGTCGATCGGCTCCTCGAACACGGCGGCGATCTCGCCGGCCCGGCACCAGGTCACGTAGCCGCGCAGCCAGCCCAGCGTGGGCATCTCCACGGATACCGGGCTGCCGATGCGCAGGCGAAGATCGCAGGCGGCGCGAAAACCCTCCGCGCTGCATTCGAGCAACCGGATTTCGACGCTGCTCCAGTCGTTCGGGGCAAAGCGGACGGCTTCGTCCAGCGCCACCCTTTTTCCGTCCCGCCGCATCGCCCGGTCTTACAGGTCCTCGGGGCGCAAGCCGTAGGTCCGCGCGGCCCAGGGCGAATCCTCGTCGCCCTCGCTGGCGAGATAGTCCGGCTTGACGTAGCGGGGGATGGCCGGGGGCGGCGGCGGCTTGGCCGGGCCGCCGTCGGCGAGCAGGCACATGTCGAAGTCGCGATCGAACAGCAGGCCGATCTGGCCGGCGCGGCACCAGCGGACCCGGCCCTCGATCGCGACGGCGCCCCCGCCGGCCAGCTCCAGCACGACCTGGGTGCCGACCAATATGTCCTCGGCACAATCGACCATCGCCCCGCTGGCCGAGATGTTGCGCAGCCGCACGTCCGGCGATTCGATGCCGCAGTGAAGGACGCCGCGCAGGATCAGCTTGTGGCGATGCGGGCGCTCGGGCTTGATTTCCAGCTTCGGCGGCTGCTCGCCCGAGCGGCGGCCGCTGATGATCAGCTGACGAACGTCGGCCGGCGCGATCAGCACCGTCTCGGCGGTGAACTCGAGGCCGATCTGGCGGCCCTTGACCCAGCGCACGTAGCACAGGGTGCGATTGCAATCCTCGAACCGGATCTCGATCCGCTCGCCGACCCGCGGCTCGATATCGGCATCGATCATCACCCCGTGCGAGGAGACGTTGACGACGTCGACCTCGAGCCGCTTGCGCCGAAAGGTGATCTCCGCCTTGTCGGCGAGATTCATGTGGCGGTCTTCGCGGCGCTGATTGTGCCGCCGCGATTCCTCGCGCAGGATGGGGATGGCGGCGAGGCCGGTCGTTCGATTCTGGTCCCCGCGAGACTTCCTGACGACGATCTCGCGCTTGCCGCCATTCTCGATGAGCGAACGCATCTCGTGCATGCTGACCCCTCCACGTCGGATCCGACGGGCGCCCTATGTCACGAGAGTCGCTGACAAATCGTTACCGCAAGCGAACAGGCGCCCAGGCTCAGCCCTCCAGCATGCCCGCGGCGATGGCGAGGCGGACCGCTTCGGCGGTGCCGCGGACGCCGAGCTTCTCGAGCAGCTGGGCGCGATAGGCCTCGACGGTGCGGATGCTGAGCGAAAGCTCATAGGCGATGACCTTGTTGGCCTGGCCCTTGAGGATGCCGCGAAGCACCTGGAGCTGGCGCTGCGACAGGCTGTTCACCCTCGCTCTGGCTTCCGGATCGCCGCCGCCCGTCCGGCCGCGCGGGCTTGCCGCGAGCGCCCGGCCGATCGTCTCGACGAGGCCCGGCGCCGGATAGGGCTTTTCGAGGAAATCGAAGGCGCCGAGCCGCATCGCCTCGACCGCCTCGGGAATCGCGCCGTGACCGGTCAGCACCAGCACCGGCGGCATCTTTTCCCAGTCGCCGAGCGCCTTCAGCACGCCGAGGCCGTTGGTGCCCGGCATCCGCATGTCGAGAAGGATGCAGTCCGAATCGCCGGGCAGCTGCGCGGCCAGAAAGGCGTCGCCGCTGGCGAACGTCCGCACCCGATAACCGGCGCGCTCCAGAAGAGCCGCAGTCGATCTGCGCACGGCATCGTCGTCGTCGACGATGGCAATAACCTGGGTGCCGGACACGGCTGTACCCCTGGGAGAAACCCCACACATTTCGTTCATAGCACGAAATATCCGCGGAGGCACCGACTGCGTCGTGACTGATCCGAAACGGGTCATTTACATTACTCCAGCTAGGGAGCGGGCAACAACAACACGCGGCCGCGCACCCGCGACCTTTCCCGCATCCACGCCCGGCAAACGCCGATCCGCCTCCCCGCCAGCCACACCAGGGCCCTGAAGGCCGTTCCCGCCAGCTCGATCGCCGCGGCGAAGCGAAGCGCGAGGCCGATCGGGGCACCGGAGGCAACCGGGACGGGCAGGTTGCGAATCGTCGCACCGCGGCGCCAGACGACTCGGAACCCCCGCGGCACCTTCTGCCAGCCGCGAGATGAACAGATCATGTCGCAGCCGCAGCCGCGGCACTGGCTGAAGTAGAAGCCCTGGTTGCGGACGCTGCTGGGGAAGGCGCTGTGGCCGCCCAAAAGGCAGGTGATGGACATGGGCTTCTCCTTAAGCTGCATGCTCGACGTCGAGGTGGAAGGCGGCGATCGCGCGGATCTCGGCATCGTCATGGTCGAGCGCCGCCTGCGGATCCCAGATTTCGAAGGTGCCGCCGGTGCCGACGAGCAGCGCCTGGGCGCCGATCCGGGCCCGGCGGCGCATCATCGGCGGCAGCACGATCGCGCCGCTCTCGCCGAAGGCGACATCCTCGGCGAAGCCGAAGATGCGCCGCAGCCGGCGGTGGCTCGCCTGCGGCGCCGACGCTTCCTCGGCGATTCGCCGGCGCTCGCTGTCGGCATGGAGGATGCGGGCGTAGGCGCGGTCGTAGGCGGTGAGGCAGGGGTCGCATTCGTGCGCCCCGATCAGCATCGCCCGCACCTCCGAGCGGCGGGCGATCGTTTCGCGGACGAAGCGGGGCAGCAACAAATTGCCCCCCGCATCGACCGCGCACAACGCACTTCCGCTGAACAGATGTTCAACCAACGCCACTAACTCCCCGCAAGCCGGCGAACATCCCGGCTCCCGTGCCCGTATTTAAGGTTAACGGCCCCCGCCCGACTACCCGGTAGAATCACGCCTCCGTAATCTTACGGGGATGCTGAGAGCCGCGGCGGAACTTGTGCAGTATTACTACCGAATGGCCGCGGGCGGCGGCCGAACAATATGGTTAACTCTTAGAGCGTGCAGCCATGGACCGGGAGGTCCGGCGAGAGGAAGGGCAAGACCATGATCGAGATGGAACAACTCAATGAACTGCGCCCGCGGATCACGGTGATCGGAGTCGGCGGCGCCGGGGGCAATGCCGTCGCCAACATGATCGCCAGCGGCGTCGCCGGGGTGGATTTCGTCGCCGCCAACACCGACGCCCAGGCGCTTCGCGACTCGCCCGCCGACCGCATCCTCCAGCTCGGCCGGGCGACCACCGGCGGACTCGGCGCCGGCTCGCGCGCCGAGATCGGCAAGGCGGCGGCGGAGGAATCGCTCGCCGAGATCGAGAAGATGCTCGACGGCGCCCATATGTGCTTCATCGCCGCCGGCCTCGGCGGCGGCACCGGCACCGGCGCCGCGCCGGTGATCGCCGAGGCGGCGCGCAACAGGGGCATATTGACGGTGGGCGTGGTGACCCGCCCGTTCGCCTTCGAGGGCAGCCGCCGGGCGCGGACCGCCGACCAGGGGCTCGAGGCGCTTCAGCGCCAGGTCGACACGCTGATCGTCATCCCCAACCAGAATCTGTTCCGGATCGCGAGCCCCTCGACCACCTTCAAGGCCGCCTTCGACCTCGCCGACGAGGTCCTCCAGCAGGGCGTGCGCGGGATCACCGATCTGATGGTGATGCCCGGCACGATCAACCTCGACTTCGCCGACATCCGGACGATCATGGCCGGCATGGGCAAGGCGATGATGGGCACCGGCGAGGCGAGCGGCGAGGACCGCGCGCTTCGCGCCGCCGAGCAGGCGATCGCCAATCCGCTGCTCGACGAGGCGCTCAAAGGGGCGCGCGGGCTGATCATCTCGATCACCGGCGGCGAGGACATGCGGCTGATGGAGGTCGACGAGGTCGCCAGCCACATCAAGGAGATGGTCGATCCCGAGGCCGATATCATCTGGGGCTCGGCGTTCGACCGCGCGCTCGAGGGCCGGATCCGGGTCTCGGTCGTCGCCACCGGCATCGACGCCGTTCGCGACGCCGAGGAAATCGCCACGATCGCGCCCGCGCCGCTGCCGCAGCCGGTGCGCGCGCCCGCCCCGGCGGCCGCGCTCCCCGCGCTTGCCGACCTCGTCGAGATGGCGGCCTGCCTCGCCGCCGAGGAGCCGGCCGGGGATGAGCTGCTGCTGACCGCGGAACGGGCGCTGGTGCTGACAGCGCCCGAGGACGCCGCCGAGATCGAGCTGCTGGAGCCGTTCGCGGCCGAGAACGTCACCCCGCTCCGCGGGCCGAGCCTGTTCGAGCGGATGGCGATGGCGGCGCGCGGCGCCGTCCGCCAGGCCAAAGAGGCCGACGCCGATGCGCCGCCCCTCCCCCATCTCCGCCGCGGCCTCGAGGCGGAGGGCCCGCGCTTCGCCCGCGCCGCCTGAACTTCAGCTTCAACTTCCCCGTCCGCGGCCCCAGCATTCCGCCGCCGGACTCCTGCCGCTCCGGCCCTCTCCTCTGGCCGGAGCGGTCTTTTTTTGGGGCGCGCCCGGGAGAAAACAAAAAAAGGGCCCGCCGGAGCGGGCCCTTTTCCGTTGCCGCGGGTCCGGATCAGCCGAAGAAGATGTCCGAAACCAGGATGTGGTCGGCCTGCGAGATCACCGCGAGGTCGACCGTGCCGTTGCCGTCGACGTCGGCGAAGACGGTGTTGCCGCTGAAGCTCACCTTCGACGCGTCGATGTGGAACGCGCTGAGATCGAGCTTGTCGAGCCCGCTCTTGAAGTCGGTGATCGTGTCGGCATAGCCCTTCTCGCCGATCACGAAGGTGTCGGCGCCGCCATTGCCGGTGTAGCGGTCGGCGCCGCTGCCGCCGTTGAGGCGGTTGGCGACGTCGTTGCCGATCAGCGTGTCATTGCCGCGGCCGGTCAGGCCGTCCTCGACGATGGTCCCTTCGGCGATGCCGATATTGTCGGTGAGGAAGCCGGGATTGGCGGTGCGGCCGTCGAAGATCGCATCCCAGGTCGCCTGGCTGAAGTTGGTGCCCCACAGGGCGTTCAGCTCAGACGCGACCACCTGCTGGCCCCAGCCGCTGCTGAAATGGCCGTCGCGCAGGTCGAGCACCGAATTGCGGGTGAAGCCCGACATGTCGAGCGTGTCGTGGCCGCCGGCATCGTAGATGGTGAGGAACGGATTGATGTTCTGGGTGAAGTCGAACACCGCCCGGTCGGCATTGCTGTGGAAGCCGTAGGTGGTGTCGCCGGTGCGGGTGGTGAGGTCGGCGCCGTACATCTGCTGGACCGCCGCGATGTCGTGCATCATCGGCGTCTGCGGGGTCTGGTAATAGCCGCCCGTCGCCCAGTTGACGAAGCCGCGGGCGCCGGTGTTGCCGGCGTTGAAGTAGGACATGATCGAATATTGGTACGAATCCTGGAAATATTCCGCGTCATGGGCGTAGGTGATCACGCCGCCGACCGAAAAATTGTAATCGCCGGGATGCTCGAGGCCGATGGCATGGCCGGTCTCGTGGACCAGGGTGGTCTGGCCGTAGCCGCCGGGCTGGAGGTCGAAATTGCTCGACTCGTCCTGGTTGACGTAGGTGTCGCCCTGGATCTTGGCGAAGCGGCCGTGCTCGCCGCCGTAGAAGGGCGTGTAGGCCGCGGCCTGGGCCGGGCCGGTCGAGGTGTTCATGTAGACGATGTCGGCGCCGACGCCGTTCTTCTCGACGAAGCTCGGCGCGATGAGATCGTCCCACAGCTGGATCGAGTCGCGGGTCGCCTCGCGCTGCTCGGCGGTGAACGGCGAGAAGCCTTCGACATAGGAGCCGAGGAAGTCGAAATTGTGCGGATTGTTGTACTGGCCGGCCGGCGCATGCTCGAGGAAGGTGTAGGTGATGACCCCGTTCGGGCCGACGTCCCAGATCGCGCCGCCGCGATCGAGCTGGTCGGCGGCCTGGTCGGTGGTGAAGATCGGCTTGCCGTTATAGGCGATGCCGTCGCCGTCCGGATCGGGATTGATCAGGCTCAGCGGCTCGCCCGCCGCGGTCGCCAGAGCGCCCTGGAACCTGTCTTCGAAACGCAGAACGCCGTTGCCGTCGGCGACGGCCTTGGTCTTTTCGATTGGCACTTGCCCCTCCTGAAATACGCTACCTGAATACCCGCTCGATGGCGGCCGCCCCGGGGAATCGGGGAGGCGCCAACTTGCGATTTATTTGAGGCTTGTCAAACGCTTAGTTGTTAAGGCTAAGAAACGAAACCTACGGTTTTCCACAGCTGGCGCTGGCGCCGGCGCCCCTTGCCGGATTGCGCGGCGATCGGCTTCGGTCGCTTTTCCGCGGGTTGGCGGCGCAGATGGCGGCGTTGGCGGAAGAGGCGCTAGTCGCTCCCGCCGCCGCCGTCGCCGCCGCCGCCATCGCCCCCACCACCGCTGTCGCCGCCGCCGCTGTCACCGCCGCCCCAATCGCCCGACGCGCCGCCGCCGCCGAAATCGCCGCCGCCGCCACTGAAATCGTCGGCGGCGACCGCGCCGGAGTCGGTCGAACTCCAGGTGCCGCCGCTGTCGGTGCTGCCGGCCGAATAGTCGCTGCCGGCGATCCACAGGTCCCCACCGCCACGGCGCCGGCGGTCCCTGGTGGCGCGGGAGGCGACGAAGATGAAGCCGCCGATCACGACGACGGCGGCGGCGGTCAGGATCAAAATGGCCATGGCTTCACTCCACGGTGACGGATTTGGCGAGGTTGCGCGGCCGATCGACGTCGGTGCCCTTGGCCACCGCGACGTGGTAGGCGAGCAGCTGCACCGGGACCGCGTAGACGAGCGGCGCGATCAGCGGGTGGACCTGGGGCATCTCGATCGTCGCGATGGTGTTCTCGCCGGCCGCCGCAATCCCTTCCGCGTCGGAGATCAGGACGACCTTGCCGCCGCGCGCCTGGACCTCCTGCATGTTCGACACCGTCTTCTCGAACAACGGCCCCGACGGCGCCAGAACGATGATCGGGACATCCTCGTCGATCAGGGCGATCGGGCCGTGCTTCATCTCGCCCGCGGCATAGCCCTCGGCGTGGATGTAGCTGATCTCCTTCAGCTTGAGCGCGCCTTCGAGCGCCAGCGGATAATCCTGGCCGCGGCCGAGATAGAGGACGTCGCGCGCCTTCGCGATCAGCGGCGCCATCGCCGCGATGTCCTCGTCATGGTTGAGCGCGGCGTTGATCGCCGCCGGCGCCTCGGTGAGGTGGAGGACGATCTCGCGCTCCTCCTCGGCGCTCATCGCGCCCTTGTCGCGGGCGACCTTGGCGGCGAGGGCGGCGAGCACGGCGAGCTGGCAGGTGAAGGCTTTCGTGCTCGCGACGCCGATCTCGGGGCCGGCATGGATGGGCAGCAGCAAATCCGCCTCGCGCGCCATCGAGCTGGTCGGCACGTTGACGACGACCGCGATCTTCTGCTCGCGGGCGCGGGCGTGGCGGAGCGCGGCGAGCGTGTCGGCGGTCTCGCCCGACTGGCTGATGAAGAGCGCGAGCCCGCCCGGCTCGAGCACCGGATCGCGGTAGCGGAACTCGCTGGCGACATCGAGATCGACCGGCACCCGGGCGAAGCGCTCGAGCCAATATTTGGCGACCATGCCGGCATAATAAGAGGTGCCGCAGGCGACGATGGTGATCCGCGGCACCGGCGCGAACGAGAAATCCATCTGCGGCAGTGCCACCTTCTGCTCCAGCGGGCGCAGATAGGAGCCCAGGGTCTGGGCGACGACGACCGGCTGCTCGAAAATCTCCTTCTGCATGAAATGGGCATGATTGCCCTTGTCGACGCGCTCGGCGCTGGCGCCCGAATCGACGGTCTCGCGGGTCACCGGCTGGTTGTCGCGGTCGAAAATCTCGACCCCGTCATGGGTAACGACCGCCCAGTCGCCCTCGTCGAGATAGGCGATCCGCCGGGTCAGCGCCGCCAAAGCGAGGGCGTCGGAGCCGAGATAATTCTCATCATCGCCATAGCCGACGGTCAGCGGCGCGCCGAGCCGGGCGCCGACGATCATCCCCGGATGGTCGCGGAACAATATCGCCAGCGCGAACGCGCCGTGGAGCCGGGGCAGAACCGCGGCGACCGCCTCCCTGGGCGTCCGGCCCTGTTCGAGCTGATCGGCGACGAGGTGGGCGACGACCTCGCTGTCGGTCTCGCTCTCGAAACGGCGGCCTTTGGCCTGCATCTCCTCGCGCAGCGGCCGGAAATTCTCGATGATGCCGTTGTGGACGACGGCGACGCCCGCGACGACGTGCGGATGGGCGTTGCCGACGGTCGGGGCGCCGTGGGTCGCCCAGCGGGTGTGGGCGATGCCGACCTCGCCGGGCAGCGGCGCCGCCGCGAGCTCGCGCTGCAGGTTGTCGAGCTTGCCCTCGGCGCGGCGGCGCTCGAGCCGGCCGTCGACGATCGTGCACAGGCCGGCCGAATCATAGCCGCGATATTCGAGCCTCCGCAGCCCGTCCATCAGCCGCGAGGCCGTCTCCGCCCGACCGACAATGCCGATGATGCCGCACATATCCGTCCATTCCCGCCGCCTGGAACCTGCTCCCTATAGCGGCCGGGCGCGCTCCGCCAGTGGCCGCGCGCAGCGATATTTCCGCTTGAACCCGGACCGGGAGGCGATTATCGCCGGGGGCTTCGGTGGGGGAATTCCAGGTGTTCTATCAACGTCTTGCGGCGACAGCGCTCGCCGCCATGATGATTTCGGCGGGCGCTGCGCGCGCCCAGGAGGCGGCGCCGCCGGCGCCGGCGGAAGCGCCGGCGGCCCAGGCCGAGGCCGCGCCCGAGCCGGCGGCCGAGGCGCCCGCCGCCGCCTGCTGCACGGTGCCGGCGCGGACGCCGATCGAGATCGAGCTGCTCGACACGATGAACAGCAAGGCGAACCACAATGGCGACCGCTTCGCCTTCCGCCTCGCCGCGCCGCTGACCATCGACGGCCATGTCGTCATCCCGGCCGGGACGCCCGGAGTCGGCGAGGTCGTCCATGCCGAGCGCGCCCGCTTCGGCGGCCGCGCCGGCGAGCTCATCCTCGCCGCCCGCTATCTCGATCATGGCGGCAGCCGGATCGCGCTTCGGACGCTGCGCTTCGGCCCCCAGCACGGCCGGGACAGCAGCGCGACGATCAACACGCTCAACATCGCGGCGGCGGCGGCGATGCCGGCTTTGTCGATGCTCGGCTATCTGATCGCCGGCGGCGAGGTCAACGTTCCCGCCGGCACCCGCGCCAGCGCCCAGATCGCGGCCGAGCTGATTCTCGCACCCGCGCAATGAATCAAGCCAACCAACGGAGGACAATATGAAGACGCTCACCCGCACGATCCTGATCGGCGCCCTCGCCGCGATCGCCATTCCCGCCCAGTCGGCCTTCGCGGTCAGCTCCCCGCGCGAGGAGCGCAAGGGGCCGGACGTGGCGCCGCCGCCGGCCGGCATGGGCCAAATCGTGTTCTACCGTTCGGGCATGATGGGCGCCCTGGTCAGCTGCCGGGTCCGCGAGGGCGACACCGTCGTCAACCGGCTGCCCCCGGGCAAGTATTTCGTCCATGTGACCGCCCCCGGCGCCCACGAATATAACGTCCGCAGCGAGGCGCGCGACAACCTTCGGCTCGAGGTCGAGGAGGGCGAAACCTATTATGTGCGCTGCGCAATCGGCATGGGCATCGGCGTCGGCCGCCCCAATCTGTCGCCGCAGACCCGCGAGGACTTCGACCGCCGCGGCCACGGCCTCGACCTGCTGCCGCCCTATACGGGGGACAACGACTAGATCGCCTTCTTCCGCGCCTGCATGCGGGCGCGGAACTTGGCCGCGGCGCCGGGCTTTTCGACCTGGTCGCCGCGCGCCACGGCGATGGCATCCTCCGGCACGTCGCGGGTGATCACCGAGCCGGCGGCGACCATGGCCCCCTTGCCGATGCTGACCGGCGCGACCAGGGCGGTGTTGGAGCCGATGAACGCGCCCTCGCCGATCCAGGTCTTGGACTTGAAATAGCCGTCATAATTGCAGGTGATCGTGCCGGCGCCGATGTTGGCGCCGGCGCCGATCTCGGCATCGCCGATATAGGCGAGATGGTTGGCCTTGGCGCCGGCCCCGAGCCTGGCCTGCTTGACCTCGACGAAATTGCCGATCCTGGCGCCGGCGCCGATCTCGGCGCCGGGGCGCAGCCGGGCATAGGGGCCGATCCGGGCGTCGTCGGCGATCGTCGCGCCCTCGATATGGCTGAACGACTTGACCGTGACCCGCTCGCCGATGGTCACGCCCGGGCCGAAGACGACGTTGGGCTCGATCACGCAATCGCGCCCGATCCGGGTGTCGTGACTGAACCAGATCGTGTCCGGAGCGACCAGGGTGACGCCGTCGGCCATCGCCCGGAGGCGGCGGCGGCGCTGCCATTCGGCCTCGACCAGAGCGAGCTCGGCACGGCTGTTGACCCCGGCCATCTCCCAGGGCTCGGCCTCGATCACCACCGATTGGCGGCCATCCTCGGCGGCGAGCTTGACGATATCGGGCAGATAATATTCGCCGGCCGCATTGTCGCCGGCCACCCGCTCGAGCAGCGGAAACAGATCCGGCGCACGCACCGCCATCAGTCCCGAGTTGCACAGGTCGACCGCGCGCTCCTCGGGAGCCGCGTCGCGATATTCGACCATCTTCTCGATGACGCCGTCGCCGCGGGCGAGGATTCGGCCATATTGGAGGGCGTCGCCCGGCCGGAAACCGACGACGACGACCGCCGGCGCGTCGGCGGCATGAAGCCGCTCCAGCATCCGCGCCATGGTCTCGGCCTCGATTAGCGGCGTATCGCCGTAGAGGATCAGGACGTCGCCGGCGAAGTCCGCGAGGGCGGGCCTCGCCATGCTCACCGCATGGGCGGTGCCGAGCTGCTCGTCCTGGACGACGACCTCGCCGCCGCGCGCCTCGATCAACGCCTCGACCTGCTCGCGGCCGGCGCCGACGACGACGATCTTGCGCGCCGGCGACAGCGTTTCCAGCACGCCGAGCAGATGATCGAGCATGGCGCGGCCGGCGATCGGATGCAGCACCTTGTGCACATCCGACTTCATCCGCGTGCCCTTCCCCGCGGCGAGGATCACGGCTGCGAAGTCTCTTTGCCTGGTCATCTGCCCACCGCCCCCCTGCCACGGAAATCTTGCCATTTCCATAGTGGCCGGGGAAAGCGCGGCGATGGCCGGCTTTCCCTTCCATGTGATCGCGTTCGATCTCGACGGCACCCTCGCCGACACCGCGCCGGACCTCGCCGCCGCGCTCAACCACGCGCTCGGCGCGCTGGGCCGGCCGGAGGTCGATGCGGAGTCGGTGCGCCACCTCGTCGGCCATGGCGCCCGCGCGCTGCTGCGCAACGCGCTCGGCGACGAGGAACTGGTCGAGCGCGGCCTGCCGATCTACCTCGATTTCTACGCGGCCAACATCTGCTTCGGCACGCGCCGCTATCCCGGCCTCGAGCAGGCGATGGACAGTCTCGCCGCGCGCAATGTCCAGCTCGCCATCTGCACCAACAAGCCCGAGCGGCTCACCCATTTGCTGGTCGAGGCGCTCGGCTGGACCGGCCGCTTCGCCGCCATCGTCGGCGCCGACAGCCTGAAGGTGCGCAAGCCCGATCCCCTCCCCTTGCTGGAGGCGATCGGCCGCGCCGGCGGCGGGCGCGCCGCCTTCGTCGGCGATTCGATCACCGACGCCGAGACGGCGCGCGCGGCGGCCGTGCCCTTCGTCGCGGTCAGCTTCGGCTTTTCGGACCGGCCGGTGGCAAAGCTCGGCGCGGACGCGGTGATCGACGATTATGGCGAGCTGATCGGAGCGCTGGAGCGGCTGGGCGGCCTTAACCGCGCCTAAACAGGGTTGCGGCTAGAATGCCGCCCATGCTCCCGCTTCGTGCCGAATCCCGCCCGGATCCGTTCCGGATCAACCCCGATCTCGACGTCGAGGGCCTTGCCCGCGCCTATGCCGCGGAGGGGCGCGTGCGCATCTACGGGCTGCTCGCCGCGGGCGCGGTCGCGCTGCACGACGATCTTGCGGCGCGCGAGGACTGGATCCATTTGATCAGCACCGGCGAGGGCGTGATCGAGCTCGATCCCGCCGCCCGCGCCCGCCTCGGCGCGGCTGAATGGCAGGCGATCGCGCGCGGCGCGCACGAGCGCGCCCGGACCGGCTTCCAGTATCGCTATCAGGCGCTGCGCGTCCCCGACGAGGAGGAGATCGCGGACGGCGACGATCTGGTCTGCGCGTTCGCGCGGCTGATGCAGAGCGCGCCGATGCTCGACCTGCTGCGCGCGGTGACCGGGGCCGGCGAGCTCGCGTTCACCGACGGCCAGGCGACCGCTTATGGAAGCGGCGACTTCCTGACCGGCCATGACGACGATGTCGCCGGCAAGGATCGGCTGGCCGCCTATGTCTTCGGACTCACCCAGAACTGGCGGCTGGAATGGGGCGGGCTGCTGCTGTTCCATGGCCCGCACGACCGGACCGCCGCCGCGCTGGCGCCGCGCTTCAACAGCCTCGACCTGTTCCGCGTGCCGCAGCAGCACAGCGTCTCGGAAGTGACCTTTGCGGCGCCGCACCGCCGCTTTTCGGTGACCGGCTGGCTGCGGTCCCGGGCGGGCTGAGGCGGTAATCTTCCGCGTCCAATCGTCCCATGCGGAGACGGTCGAATTTCGCCGGTTGCGCCGGCTTCCTTCCTTTGTCAGGTCCGCCTCGTCACCGGGTTTCGGTGCGCCAGCGGACCTGGAAGGTTCGCCGCAACAGGAGGCTTTACATGCGCGATCTTCACCAGTTCGAACTGAAGCAGGTCAGCGGCGCCGGCTGCTCGCCCTGCCCCCCGTCTCCCTGCAGGACCAAGAACAACAACGGCTATGGCAATGGCGCCGAGTCCGGCCCGCCCCCGGGCAATTCGGGCGACCACAACCCGCAGCTGACCACCTGGAACAGCGGCCCCAAGGGCCCCCGCTGAGCCACAAGCGCCCCGCGCTCCGGCGCGGCGTCGTGAACAAGCGCTCCGGCCTCGCGGCCGGAGCGTTTTCGTTGGAGGCCTAGTCGTCGGGCCGGCGGAAGGGCCGGAGGCGGAGCTTGGCGACATGGTCGGCGGCGCCCTCGCTGCCGTCGGGCCGGAGGCCGCGATAATAGAGCTTTTGCCAATTGTCGGTGGGCGCCTGCGGCCGCTCGCGCATCACCTGGCGAAGCGCCTCGCGCGACATGCTCCAGGCTTCGAACGCGGCCTTCAGCTCGGGTGCGTCCGCGATCGGCCTGATCTCGGGCTCGACCCGGTCGAGGCGGCCGCGCTCGACCGGGAAGAAAAAACAGAACGGCTCGTTCTCCTCGAAGCGGATCCAGTGATCGGCGCGGGTGAAGCGCCAGTTCATGGTGAAGGTGTAGGGCGACCAGTCGGTCTCGATGATGCCGTCCAGCGGGGCGATGCCGTCCTTGGCCGCGTTGGGCGGGCCGCCGACCCAGAGATTCCAGCCTTCGGAGGTGCGGAACAGGCCTTCGATGTGGAAGGTCAGCACCGCCTGGCCGAACATGGAAACGGGCGCGCGGCGCGGCTCCGTCCCCGGATCGGGGCGGATCTGGACCGCTTCGGGCCCCTCGCCTCCGGTCCAGCGTGCCTCGAAGCCGCAGGGCGAGAGCATCTCCCAGCCATGGGAATTGGCGATGGCGAGCGGCAGGCAGCGATAGGCGAAGCGCTCGGCGGTCGCCTCCATCCAGTCGCGCTTCGGCGAGGCCGGCCGCAGCCGCGGCGCCCAGCCTTCATAGGTGTAGCAGACGAGCTCGGTCATCCGGCTCTTTTAGGCTAGCGGGTCGCCTTGATCCACAAATGCCGGGCCAGCATCAGCGGCGGCATCCTGAGCCAGTGGCCGCGCAGATAGAAGGCGAGGCGGAGCGGCTTGCGCCGCTCCTGGCCCCAGCCGTTTCGCGCCAGCAGCCGCGCCTCGAACAGCCGGTCGGCCAGCGAAAAAGAGGGACTGTCCCTATTTTCCACCGGGGTGCCGTAGAGCCGGTGCGACAGGCGCAGGGCGCGGGCGACCGGGCCGGCAAGCCGGTGGAGGCGGGCGCGCTCCTCCAGCGTGCGGCGGAAATCGGCGGAATCGAATTCGCGCAGCAGCCGGTCGATGTCCCAGAGGTTCCTGAGGCCCCCGGCAAGGTCGCCGTCGGCGAAGAGATGGGCGGCGGCGTGGACGATCATGTCGGCCGGGGCGAGCACGCGCAGGCCGTTGTCGAGCGCGACGCTGTCCGCGATCAATGCGGCGGCGTCCGGGGTCGGCCGCGCGGTCAGCGGCAGGATGGTGTGGTGGACGTCGATCATCCGGTCGCGATCCTTGTGGATCAGCGGCGGCAGCTCGTGCATCCAGCGGCGATAATAGACGTCGTCATAGCCGCCTTCCTGCTTGAGCCGCTCCCAGCCCGCGCCGAGCAAGGCCGCCTCGACCGCGGGGAGGCTCGCGCGCGGCACCAGGATGTCGAGATCGCCGACGCTGCGGCCGACGCTGGCGTCGAGACCGGCGGCGTGAAAGGCGGTGCCCTTCATCAGGATCACCGGCACCCCCAATGGCGCCAGCGCGCGGCGGCACATCTCGGCCTCCCAGAGCGCCTGGGTGCGGGCGTGGGCGGCGTCGCGGCGCGCGGCCTCGAAGATCGCGGCGACGCGCGGCGGCGCCTTCCGCCCCTCCATGCGAAAGGCGAGGCTGCCGATCAGCTGCTCGGCGCGGGCGGCGCTGACCAGCCCCATCCAGTCGCAGTCGCCGATCGAACCGGGGTCGCGCAGCGCGCGGACGAGGAGCCGAGCGCCGGTCATGCCGCGAGCTCGCGCCGGAAATCCGCGATCAGGCCGACCGCGGTTTCGGTGTCGGGATAGTCGATCGCCAGGGCCGGGACCGAGCGCACGAGGCCGGTCAGCGCGTCGAAGCCGCGGCAGCCGAGCGCGACATAATTGGTCGAGGCCTGGGTGAGACGCATGAACACCTCCGCCTGGCCGACGCCGCGCACCGCGGCGGCCTCGCCGAAGCGCGGGAACAGGATCAGCGCCGGCTTCGCCCCCTCGCCCATCCGCGCGATCGCCTCGCGGTTCGGGCGCAGGTGGCGGATGTCGCCCTTGGGCGTGCCGGCGAGGCGGGGGCCGAAGCGGCCCGGCCCGGCCTCGGCCTCCAGCACGCCGATCGCGCCGTTCTTGAGGCTGATCGCGCGCGGGAAGGGCAGCAGCGTGCCGGCGTCCATGTCGAGAAGCGCGAATTCGTCGCCCATCAGCCGCCAGCCGCGCTCGCCGAGCAGGGCGGCAAGGGTCGATTTGCCGGCGCCGGATTCGCCGGTCATGACGATCGCCCGGCCGTCTCTCTCGACCGTCGCCGCGTGGAGCAGCAGCCAGCGCCGCTGGCCGAGCGCCATTTGCAGGTTCATCCCCATCTCCGCGGCGAGCAGGCCGTGGGCGAGCGCCAGCGGGGCGGCGTCGGGAAGCACATAATCGCCGCGGATCGCCACCGACGGGCGGACGAAGCGACGCCAGGGACGCTCGGGCTCGAGCCGGACGGTGAAGTCGCAAAGCCCGTCGGCGGGGGCGGGATAGCCGGCGTAGAGCCGGGCGAGCGCGTCCAATGGCGAGCGCCACGCCGAGCCGATGCGGAACGCCACCGGGCCGATCTGGAGGGCGAGGCTGTGCCTCATGCGCGCCGCACCAGGCCGGCGGCTTCGAGTTCGCCGAGGCGGGCGTGGATGGCCTCGTCACCGTCGAACTCGAAACGCGCCCGCAACCGGCGCAGCAGCTCGGCCGCGTCGGCCGGGCCCGCACGCAGCGCGTCGAGAATCTCCGGCGCCGGCGAGGCGACGATGTGGGTCATGCCCGAGGGCGCGTGGAAAAGGACGGTGAGGCCGTCGAGCGCGACACTGGTCAGCGCATTTGCGGGATCGGCGATGTAGCGGGGACCGGCCATGCCGGAGACCCTAGCTCAGCGCGGCATCTGCAGCGAGGCGTAGCAGGTGAAACCGCTCATCCCCGCCTGCAGCCGCCGGATGTAATTGGCATAGGCCTGAGCGGACGACGGATCGACCCCGGCGGGCGTGCTGCCCGAGCGCAGCAGCTGCTTGACCTCCTCGCCGCGCAGCGGCCGCGTCAGCGGCGGCGCCGCGCCGGGCGTGCCGGGCGCGACCAGGCTGCCGTCGGGGGCGATATACTGGCCGCCGGCATGCGGTCCGGGCACCGGGATCTCGCAATTGAGCACCGAGCCCGCGGTCTGGGCGAGCGCCGGGCGCACCGTCACCACCGTCGAAGCGGCGGCCGCGCCGAGCACGAGCACGGTGCGCCGGCTGGGCACGAAGGCGTTGCTGTCGTCAGTGCCGCTCATGGAAAATCCGATACACCTGCGCCCTTTAATAAGGGTAAAGCGCAGCGGAAGCGAGCGGGGCGCGAACCATGTCCCGCAACGGGACGGGAGCGGGCATGGAAATTGCGTCGATCGCGCTGCTGCTCGCCGCCCTCGCCGGCGCGGCGCTCGGCGGCGGCGCCGCATTCGGGCTGATCCGGAGTCGGCTTGTGAGTGAGGCGCTGTCCCCGAAAGGCGACGACATCCCCGCTGCGGACGACGACAGCGTCACCCTGCTCGCCGCGTTCGAGGATCCGCTGCTGGTCGTCCGCGATCGCCGGGTGCTGATCGCCAACCCGGCGGCCAAGGCGCTGCTCGGCGACCATATCGAGGGCTCCGACGTGCGCCTCGCCATCCGCCATCCCGCCGCCGCCGAGCATCTCGCCGGCGACGGCGGCGGCGGCGAGCGGGTGCGGATCGAGCTGGTCGGGCTGGGCGAGCTCGGCCGGCCCTGGGAGATGCTGCTGACCCCGCTTGCCGACGGCAGCCGGCTGGTCCATCTCGCCGACCAGAGCCAGGCCCGCGCCGCCGAGCAGATGCGGGTCGATTTCGTCGCCAATGCCAGCCACGAGCTGCGCACCCCGCTCGCCACCCTGATCGGCTTCATCGAAACGCTGCAGGACGAGGCGGCGGTCGATCCGGCGACCCGGCAGCGCTTCGTCGGCATCATGGCCGGCGAGGCGCTGCGGATGCGCGACCTGCTCGACGATCTGATGTCGCTGTCGCGGATCGAGGCGGAGCGCTTCGCCTTGCCCCGCGACACGGTCGATCTGCGGCCGCTGATCGGCGAGGTCCGCGCCGCCCTGAAGCCGATCGCGGGCGGGCGCAGCATCCGGCTCGAGAACCGCGCCGGCGAGACCCTGGTCGGCGGCGACCGCAGCCAGCTCGCCCAGATGCTCACCAACCTCATCGTCAACGCGCTCAAATATGGCCGGGCGGAGACGCCGGTGCGGATCCGCCTCGACGACGCCGGGCCGGACCTCCTCCGGCTCAGCGTGATCGACAAGGGCGACGGCATCGCCGCCGAGCACGTGCCGCGGCTGACCGAGCGCTTCTACCGGGTCGATCCGGGCCGCAGCCGCCAGGTCGGCGGCACCGGCCTCGGCCTCGCCATCGTCAAGCATATCGTGCTCCGCCACCGCGGCCGGCTCGAGATCAGGAGCCGGCTCGGGGTCGGCACCAGGGTCGAGGTGCTGCTGCCGCGCGCGGCTGTCACATGACTGTCATCCTTGCGCCACAGAAGGCCTTGCGGAGGATCGGGTGAAAACGAATTTCTGGCCGCTTCGGGCGAAGCGCAGCGACGCCGCGGATGCGGGCCTCGAGGCCGAGCTCGACAGGCTGCGCGGCACGATCTGCGAGATGGGCGGGCTCGCCGAAGCGGCGATCCGCGAGGCGATGGAGGCGCTCGTCCGCCGCGACGCCGAGGCCGCCGCCCGGGTCGTCCGCCGCGACCGCAAGATCGACGCGCTCGAGACCGAGATCGAGCGCCGCGCGGTCGAGATCATCGGCCGCTGCGCGCCGACCGCGGCGGACCTGCGCGAGGCGGTCGCGGCGCTGAAGATCGCCGGCGTGGTCGAGCGGATCGGCGATTATGCCAAGAACATCGCCAAGCGCGTGCCGAGCGTCGAGGACAGCCGGATCCGGCCGATCTCGCTGCTCCCGGAAATGGCGCGGATCGCGGCCGAGATGGTCCACGACGCGCTCGACGCCTTCGCCGCCCGCGACCCGAAGAAGGCCGCCGCGGTCACCGAGCGCGACGCCGCGGTCGACGATTTCTACAATTCGATCTTCCGCTCGCTGCTCACCCACATGATGGAAAACCCGCACAACATCACCCCCGCCACCCACCTCCTCTTCGTCGCCCGGAATCTCGAGCGGATCGGCGACCATGCCACCAACGTCGCCGAGATGGTCTATTTCGCCGCCACCGGCGAATATCTCGCCGACCGCGCCAAGGGCGCCGACACCACCGCGATCGGAGCGGACGAACGTGAAAAATAGGGACTGTCCCTCTTTTTCCCGGCGCGGGCGGAAGCGGGGGCGCGGGCGCGCGAAAATAGGGACTGTCCCTCTTTTTCGCGGGCGCGCGAAAATAGGGACTGTCCCTCTTTTTCGGGGATCGCGGCGTGGCGGCTAGGGGCAAGATCCTGCTGGTCGAGGACGACGCGCCGCTGGTCGCCCTGCTCAGCTACCATTTCGAGCGCGAGGATTTCGAGGTCGAAAGCACGCCCGACGGCGAAGAGGCGCTGATCCTCGCCCGCGAGAGCCCGCCCGACCTCGTCATCCTCGACTGGATGCTCCACGGGCTGTCCGGGATCGAGGTCTGCCGGCGCCTCAGGCGGCTCGCCGAGACCGCCAACGTGCCGATCATCATGCTGACCGCGCGCGGCGAGGAGGCCGACCGCATCCGCGGCCTCGAGACCGGCGCCGACGATTATGTCACCAAGCCCTTCTCCCCGCGCGAGCTCGTCGCCCGGGTGCTGGCGGTGTTGCGGCGGGTGCGCCCGGCGCTGGCCGGCGAGCGGCTGCTTTATGCCGACATCGAGATGGACGTCGCCCACCACAAGGTGAAGCGCGGCGGCGACCAGGTCGCGCTCGGCCCGACCGAGTTCCGGCTGCTGCGCCACTTCCTCGAACATCCCGGCCGGGTGTTCTCGCGCGAGCAATTGCTCGATTCGGTCTGGGGGCACGACAGCGACATCGAGCTGCGCACCGTCGACGTCCACATCCGCCGCCTCCGGCAGGCGATCAACGCGAATCGCCGCGCCGACCTCATCCGCACCGTCCGTTCGGCCGGCTACGCGCTCGATTCGGACGCGCACGCCTGAGAGGCAATCGAGGCAGTAGCGAACGGCTCAGGGATATAAGCGGGCCCGGTCACGTTTAGCCCCTCGTCAACCGCGGCCCCGCCGCGGCGCCGCCCAACCTGAGGAACAAGCTATGAAGACCATTCTTTTCGCCGCCGCCCTGCTCGCCGCCGGCGCCGCTCTCGCGCAAACCGACCCCAAGGCCGAGCCCGCCACCGGCGCCGTCTCCGCGCCCGGCAACAGCGCGCCCGAGCGCGACGCGCGCGGGATCCCGGTCATTTCCGATCCGGCGGAAGTTCCCGCCGGCTTCAACCCGGCTCCGGGCACCAACGCCGGCGTCCCCTCCACCGCCAGCCCCGCCCCGCAGCCGGCGACGGAGAATTATCCGGCCTGCAGCCGCACCGTCACCGACAATTGCGTGCAGACCTACGAGCGCGGACGCCGCCCGCGCCGCTGACCCGCCGCCGTCGCGCGGCGCCAACGTTTCGTCTCCGCAGCGGAGAAAAGCGGCCGTTCGCTCGTTTGACCTGCATCGACCGCGGCGCTGCGGCGCGCGGCCTGATGTGCGCCGGCGCCGCGTTCCAGTGCGCCGCAACCAGGAGGATGTCATGAGATCAGTCATTTTCGCCGCCGCTCTGCTGTGCGGAGGGGCCGCTCTGGCCCAGGATTACAGCACCACCACGACCACGACGACGACGACCGAAGCGACGACGACCCAGGTCCCCAACGGCCCGGTGGTCGCGCCGAGCAACAGCAATCCGGAGCGCGACGCGCGCGGCATCCCGGTGATCTCCGATCCGGCCGTGTCGCCGCCGGGCTTCAACCAGCCGGCCGGCCAGAACGGCATGGGCGGGCCGCTCGTCGATCCGTCGCAGCCGCCGGCGCCGCAGCCGGCGACGCAGAGCTATCCGCCCTGCTCGCGCACGATCACCGACCATTGCGTCCAGACCTACGAGCGCGGCCGCAGCCCGACTCACTAAAGGCGGCTTCTCGCCGGGCGACGAATCCCCTAACCGGCTGACCAGCATCGGCCGGTTGGGGGATTTTCGCTTATGACGATCAGCTTCGAAGGGCGCGTCGCCATCGTCACCGGCGCCGGCGGCGGCCTCGGCCGCGCCTACGCGCTCGAACTGGCCAAGCGCGGCGCCAAAGTGGTGGTCAACGACCTCGGCGCCTCGCGCGACGGCAGCGGCCACAGCGATGCCGCCGCAGCGGTGGTCGCCGAGATCGCGGCCGCGGGCGGCACCGCCATGGCCGACGGCGGCAGCGTCACCGACGCCGCCGCGATGCAGGCGATGGCCGACAGAGCGAAGGCGGCCTGGGGCGGCGTCCACATCCTGATCAACAATGCCGGCATCCTCAGGGACAAGAGCTTCGCCAAGATGGAGCTCGCCGATTTCCGGGCGGTGATCGACGTCCACCTCAATGGCGCGGCGAACTGCACCAAGGCGGTCTGGGGGACGATGCAGGAGCAGGGCTACGGCCGGATCCTGATGACCAGCTCGTCGACCGGCCTCTACGGCAATTTCGGCCAGGCCAATTACGCCGCCGCCAAAGCGGGCCTCGCCGGCCTCGCCAGGACGCTCGCCCTCGAAGGCGCCCGCCACGGCATCAGGGTCAACACCATCGCCCCGACCGCGGCGACGCGGATGACCGAGGAGCTGTTCCCGCCCGACATGCTCGGCCTGTTCCGCCCCGAGCTGGTCGCCCCCGCCGCGCTCTTCCTGGTCAGCGACGACGCCCCCACCGGCGCCATAATCGGCGCCGGCGCCGGGGTGGTGCAGGCGGCGCACGTCACCCTGACCCGCGGCGTCAGGCTCGCCGAACCGACGCCCGAAGCGGTGGCGGCGCAATTCGCCGCGATCGACGACCGGGCGGGCGAGATCGTTCCCCAGACCGGCGCCGAGCAGGCGATGACCACGCTTCAGCGGCTGCAGGGGAATTGAGGCCGCAAAGTCCTCCCCTGCAAGGGGAGGGGGACCATGCGAAGCATGGTGGAGGGGTGTCAGCGCCGGAGAATGACCGCCAACGTTAGCACCCCTCCACCACCCGCCTGCGGCGGGCGGTCCCCCTCCCCTCGACGGGGAGGATTAGGTGTATTGCATCACTATAACACCTGTGCTAGGCGAGGCCCGTTCTCAGGGAGGAATCACAATGTACAGCGAAAGCGATCTCGAGGCCGCGGTGGCGGGGGGCGTGATGACGCCGGAGCAGGCCGCCGGGTTCAGGAATTTCGTCGCCGCCGGGCAGCATTCGCCCGCCGTCGACGAGGAGCATTTCCGGCTTTTGACCGGCTTCAACGACATCTTCGTCGGCATCGCGGCGGCGATCCTGCTCGCCGCGGTCGGCATGATCGGCTATTATGTGCCGCCCCATATCGACGGCGACGGGCCGACCCCGTTCATCGGCCTGTTCGTCGCCATCACCGCCTGGGGCCTCGCCGAATTCTTCACCCGGCAGCGGCGCATGGCGCTGCCTTCGATCATCCTCCTGATCGCCTTTGCCGGCGGCGTCTTCGCCGCCACCGTGTTCGGCATCGTCACCTCGCTGGGCGAGGATTTCTTCAACAACAACGCCCAGGCGGCGGCGATCGTGTTCGCGGTCGGCGCGGCGGTGGCGGCGGCGGCGGCCTGGCTGCACTGGCGGCGCTTCCGGGTGCCGATCACGGTCTCGGTCGGGGTGGCGGCGGCGGTCGCTCTGGTGCTCGGGCTGATCGCCTCGGCGCTGATCGGCAATGGCGACAACATCACCGACGCCGAGGGCGAGCGGATCCGGCACGTGCTCGAGGGCTGCGCGCTGGTCCTCGGCATCGGCACCTTCCTGCTCGCCATGTGGTGGGACGGCTCCGATCCGAAGCGCGAGACCCGCCGCTCCGACGTCGCCTTCTGGCTCCATTTGCTGGCGGCGCCGCTGATCGTCCATCCGATCTTCTCGCTGCTCGGGCTCACCGAGGGCGACACCTCGACGCTCGACGGGGTGGCGGTGATCCTGCTCTACGTCGTGCTCGGCCTGGTCGCGCTGGCGATCGACCGGCGGGCGCTGCTGGTCTCGGCGCTCGCTTACGTGCTCTATGCGCTGAACAGCCTGTTCGAGACCTATGGCGTGGTCGAGCTGAACGTCGCGCTCACCGCGCTGATCATCGGCTCGGCGCTGCTGCTGCTGTCGGCCTTCTGGGCCAATGCGCGGCGGACGGTGGTCAAGCCGCTGCCCGACACGCTCAAGGGCCGGCTGCCGGTGCTCGACCGGGTCCAGGCGGTGGCGATGCCGGCCTGAGTGACAGTCACTAGTGACAGTCACTAGTGACAGTCACTCAACGGGGGCTGCCCCTCCCTGGCGACAGGGAGGGGTTGTTGTGTCCGTCCTTCGATACGGGCCTTCGCCAAGCTCAATCCCTACTCAGGATGAGCGGGTCTGGAGGAATCCCCTTCCGCTCATCCTGAGTAGCCGTTGAGCTTGTCGAAACGGCGTATCGAAGGACGTATGAAGAATCAGCCCGCCACCACCTTCAAGAGGCGCCGCTCGATCGGGGCGAGGACCGGGCCGAGCGCGGGACCGCGCTTCAGCACCTGGCCGGCCTCGCCGATCAAGGCCCATTGCGGGCCGCCCGGGGCGGGGCGCTTCTCGATCCTGTATTCGGGGCGCTCGGCGGTGCGGCGGAACGCCCAGAAGGCGGCGGCGCCGGGCTCGAAGGCGATCGCATAATCCTTCCACAGGCCGGCGGCGACCATCCGCCCGTAGAGATCGACGATCCGTTTCAATTCGGCCCGCTCGAAGCCTATCTGCCCTCCCGGGACCGCGGACGGAAACGGGAGGACCGTGCCCATCAGGCGCGGCTCCGGTCGCCGGCGCTGCGCCCGGTGGAGGCCCTCCCCTCGCCGCGGTCCCGCTCCTCGACCAGCTCGGCCAGGCGGGCGCGCAATTGCTCGACCTCGCACTGGAGCAATTCGAGCTTCTGGGTGGCGGGATCGAACGTCTCCGCGCAGGTGCCGTAGGGCAGGAAGGTGGTCGAGCTCTGGCCGGCGTCGACCAGGGTCGAGCGCGCCGGAATGCCGATCATCGTCGCCCCCGGCGGCACGTCGCGGGTGACCACCGCATTGGCGCCGATCCGGGCGCGGGTGCCGACCGCGATCGGGCCGAGCACCTGCGCGCCGGAGCCGATGATGACGCCGTCGGCGATGGTGGGATGGCGCTTGCCGGGCACGCCGTCGGTCGGGTTGGTGCCGCCCAGAGTGACCTGCTGGTAGATGGTGACATCGTCGCCGATGGTCGCGGTCTCGCCGATCACGACGAAGCCGTGGTCGATGAAGAAGTTGCGGCCGATCTCGGCGCCCGGGTGAATGTCGATCGCGGTCACCATCCGCGAGAAATGGTTGACCAGCCGGGCGAGGAAGTAAAGCTCGCCCTTGTAGAGCCAGTGGGCGATGCGGTGGTAGAACAGCGCCCAGACCCCGGGATAGAGCAATATCTCCCAGCGCGAGCGCGGCGCCGGATCGCGCGCCTTCACCGAATCGAGATAGGCCAGCAGGCCGGAAGCCATATAGGTGACACTCTTGCCGTTACGGAGGAGAGATAGAACGGCGCGGTTAAGATTTCCAGAGGACGCGGCAAAGCCGTCATTGCGAGCGGAGCGAAGCAATCCAGTGCTGGATTGCCGCGTCCCCCGGCTTTCGCCGGGGTCTTCGCAATGACGACGGCGGGCGTTACGCCCGCTGCGCGGCGACCCAGCGGCCGACCTCCTGCTCGAGGATGGTGAGCGGCAGCGCGCCCTTGAGCAGGATCTGGTGGAACTGCTTGAGGTCGAAGCGCGCGCCCAGCGCCTGGCGCGCATTGGCGCGGACCCGCTCCCACATGACATGGCCGACTTTGTAGCTGCAGGCCTGGCCGGGGGCGACGCAATAGCGGTCGATCTCGCGCTGGGTGCGCGGCACCGGAAAGCCGGTGGTGCGGACCATGTAATCGGTCGCCTGCGCCCGGCTCCAGCGCTTGTGGTGGATGCCGGTATCGACGACGAGGCGGGCGGCGCGGAACAGCAGCGACTGGAGGAAGCCGACCTGGCCGAGCGGGTTGCCTTCATAGACGCCGAGCTCGTCGGCGAGCTGCTCGGCATAGAGCGCCCAGCCCTCGACATAGGCGCCGAAGCTCGCGACCTTGAGGAGGTTCGGGGTCTCGGCGCTCTCCTGCGCGAGGCTGATCTGGAGATGGTGGCCGGGGACGCCCTCGTGATGGGTCAGGGTCGGCAGGCCGTATTTGGGCCAGTCGTGGGTGTCCTTGAGGTTGATATAGTAAAGCGCGGGGCGTGAATGATCGAGCGGGGCGCTGTTGTAATAGCCGTTGGGGGCGCCGTCCTGGATGAACTCGGGCACCCGGACGATGCGCAGCTCCGCCTGCGGCAGCGTCGAAAAGGCGCCGGGAAGGAGCGCGCTGATCCGGGCGAGCTGGCGGTTCAAATCGGCGAGCAGCTCGGCCCGGCCGGCATCGGTGTTGGCATAGAGCTGGGCGGGATCGTTGCCGAGCGCGGTGAGGCGGGCGCCGACCTCGCCGGCGGGGACGTGCTGGGCGTCGAGGATCGTGCCGATCCGGCCGCTGATCTCGGCGACCTGGGCGAGGCCGAGCTGGTGGACCTCCTCGGGCGACAAATTGGTGGTGGTCGAGGCGCGGACCGCGGCCGCATAATAATCGGCGCCCTGCGGCAGCTTCCACACCCCCGCCTCGTCGGTGGCGCGGCGGCGCAGCCCGGTGACCAGCGCGATCTGGCGGTCGAGCGCCGGGAACACGCGGTCGCTGACGATCGCCGTCGCCCGGGCGCCGTAATCGCCGGCCAGATGCGCCTCACCCGCCTTGCGCACCAGCGAGGTGACGAGCACCGTTTCCGCCGCCGGGCGGTCGCGCAGCGCGCGCAGCTGGGCAAGCGTCGTGTCGAGCACGAAATTGGGCGCGATCGCGCCGAGCCCGGCGTCGTGGCGCTGGGCCTCGCTGTTCTCGTCGAGCGCGGTGGCGAAGGCGGCGAGCCGGGCGAGATAGGCGTCGGCATCGGCGGCGCCCTGGACCGGATGCTGCTGGTCGAGGAAATCGGGGATGCCCTGATAGGCGCCGTCCTGCTGGGAGAGCACGTAGGGCGAGAAGCCGAAGCCGTTATTGCCGTAGGGGAAGCGCGCCGCCGCCTCGATCTGCCGGGTCACCATATATTGGACGGTGTCGTACTGGAGCGGGCCGGCCCCGGTCAGCCCGGCGCGCGGGATGGCGTCGAGATCGCGCTTGAAGCCGCGGGCGGCGGCGAGATCGCGGGCGCGCGAGGCGATCGAATAATCGGACAGCTTCGCGCGCAAGGCGGCGCGGGCGCCGGTGTCGAGGCCGAGCGCGGTCGCGAATTCCGGGCTGGTGTCGATGAAGTAGAAGAAGATCCGGTCCATCGTCGCGTTGAGCGCGCCGTTGGCGCCGGCGGCGGGCGCGGCGCCCGGCTGGGCGAGCGCGCGGATCGGCAAGCCGGCGAAAAGGGCGAAGGCCGAAGCGGCGCCGGCCGAGGCGAGGAAGCTGCGTCTGTCCATGATGTCGGTGATCCAGCTGCTGAGTCGGGAGGGCGCCTAGCTTTCAGGCGGCAGCCGGCTTGGCAAGCGCTTAGCCGCGTCGCCGCCCGCCGATTTCGACGAACCGCATGCCGCATCGACGAACGCCCTGCGCGGCGCGGCTGCGGCCGGATGGCAGACGCACGCCGCGGCGACTGAATCGGCACAGTATCGGCAAATAGAGTCGCGAAGGCGCCTAATAATATCGATTCCGGATCAAGAGTAGATTGACTCCGCTTAACTTCGGCCGGAAATTCCGGCAGGCCGACTCACTGCTTTTCCAAGAGCCGAGGGGAGCCGGCTTCGCGGATGGAGGCGGGCATGGCGATCGAGGGGCTGGACGCGGCGCTGGCGATCGAGGCGGCGGGGTTCGTGCCGCCGGTGGCGCTGGCGGAGAGCCTGGAGCCCGAGGCCGCGGCCGCGGCCACGCTGCAGGCAGCGCTCGCCGCGGCGGGCGCAACGCCGTCGCCCGGCGCGGCAGCGGGCTCCGAGAGGGTGCGCGACGAGGTCACGCTCGATCTCTGGGTCGCGGAGGGCAGCCGAGCGATGGCGCCGGTGCTCCACGTCGGCGGGCCGTACGACGTGTCCGGCGCGCAAATCCCCGACGATCCGTTGATTCTGCAGAAGCTGACGATCGAGGACATGGACCGTTCCTCGGGAACCGGCCGCTATGGCGATAGCACGGAGGATTACGCTTGGAACGAGATGAGCACCGGCGCCCTTGATTGGGCTTTCGTCGGCCTCGCCGCCAGTGCCAAGTCGGACATCACCCAACTGGTCCACAACTCGTCGAGCTTGGAGGAAGCTCAGCAACGAGTCCATCAATATCTGATAGATCATGGTTTGAGCGATGTGGTGCAGATTTATAATCCCGCCACATACGGACCCGACGGCGCGATCGTGGTGAACGGCCATTCGACGCCCCCGCCTCCCCCAACAATCGGCAACTTCGATCCGTTTGGCGGATCCTTTGGGCAGAATGGCGGCATCGCGCCGGCAGATACGGTCCCTCTCAGCAATGATCCTATCCCCGACAATAATCCGGACGGACCCGATGTCGGCATCGAGGTGACGGATGAAGCGAATCGTCAGCATGTGTTGGAGGCTGCCGAAAAGCTCAAGGCTGGTATCGAGGTGCTTGACCCCAAGTTTACCGCGCTTAGCGACACCCAGACATTCATGATGAAGGATGGTACTGTAGTAACCGGAGCGGAGTTGAAAGCGTGGTGGCAGAGCTTCGACTTTCGCGTAACAGACCGCCCGTTCGGTCCGGAGAGAGGCGGGGCCGTGGCCAACGGCGTATCGAACATGCATTGGAGTACGGTAAATACGTGGGGCTATTGGGATGCCAACGGATTGACGTTCATTATCCTCCATGAGCTCGTTCACGGCTCTCCTTTTGGTGAACGAATCAGGGATGCTGCCTACGCCATGCACCTTCTCTTCTATGGGGTAGAAAATAGATACGAAGCGTCCGATTTTTGGTGGGACGTAAACGAGGAAGCAGCCAATTGGGGCGCGCGCGAAATCATGGAGGCCTTTCTTATTCCCCCGCCTACGCATCGCCCGCCATATGGTTATGATGACTCTATGCCGTCGTCTCCGTTGACTTTGCCACCACCGCCACCGCCTTATTTCGGTGACGATTCCGGGGGCGGAAATGTAGGCGAGTAGAAGGATGATCGTGGTGCGTTGGATTCTGATTGCTTGCATCACTTGCGCGTGTGCAGGTGCGTCGCTCGCACAACGGCCGTCCATACCGAGCGCAATTCGCCTTCCGGGGTGGACTCAACCCCACCGGCTTTTCACCTTCTCGAGAATTATCTTCGACGTTGATGGCGGGATGTGGAGCGACGGCTGGCGGTACGAACGATTGGCTGACTGCTCCAACGAACAGATGCACTGTCTGTCGAGCGCAGCCTTCACTATCGCTCTGCCGCGACGATGCGCCGACTTGGCGGCCAATCGCTGGAGGGTCGGCGATGTTCGGACTGAGTTGCTCTTACGGTATGTCGACTCCGGCCCGCCCCCTCATGGGGGCGGCTCCGCTACGACGCTCTACCTGGGCGATGCCAGCCATCCGAACGTGCTATTCGCGTATGACCTTAATCTGGGTCTTACGGGCATCTATTGGGATCAGGGCGGCCGATTTGATTTTGCCGCGATGGCCCGTGAAAGTCGGCTCGAAGACTGGCTCTACAGCCCGGCCAATTTAGCGACACGGCAGCGTTTCTATTTCCCGCGCACCACCTTCCAGACCGTTGGGGCCTGCCGCTAATGACTTTCAGGCTGGCTTCGAACGAGACTGCCTTAGGAGAAAGGCCCGCCCATTGGCGCCTCATCTGCCCTCGGCTCTCGCGCCGCGATCTCGGCCGTGCGCCCGCGTCGATCGATGCGGCCGCAATCCGGCGGGCGGCGGCGGCCTATGCCGAGCCAGCGAGCACCTTCGGCCTCGAACTCAAGCTCGCCTATGCGATGGAAGCGTGCGGGCTCGGCGGCGATGAGGAGACCCGGCGTCGCCGCCCCTTTTTCCGGCTCGCGCAGGAGCCGATTATCTGGTCGTGGTGGGACGCGCTGCAGCGGGTGCCGCTCGACCGCGCCGAGATGCTCGCCTGCGCGTCGATGCTGAACGGCCAGCCGGTGGCCTACCGGGAGCGCGAAATGTTCGCCCATGGCGGCGGCGTCGAGCCCCCTCTGTATTACGAGACGCCCGACGCGGCCCGCTCCTGGATCGGCGATATCGCGGCGGTGGACGGAGCCGAGGGCGATCCCGTCAAGAAGGCGCTCTACCGGTTCGTCCGCACCGTCATCGCCCACCCTTTCACCGACGCCAACGGCCGCTTCGCCCGGGCGGCGTTGCAGGCGGGGCTGGCGCGCGCGGGTGTGATCGCCTCGCCCTGCCTCGCCCTCGCCCCGCTTTTCTACCTGCGCGCCGTTGATGTTCGTGCCGCGCTCCGCGACCTGAGCCGGTCCGGCTGCTGGCGAGATGCGTTCGATCGGCTGGGCGCGGTCCTTGCCAAAGCGCCGCGCTGGCTTGCCGCGCCGCAATAACATCGCTGCAATCGATCACAGTCACCGCTTTTAATCGTTTACGCCCCTGATCGCCCGGGGCTAGGACGCGCGCACAGGCGCACCCGCATCGGAGAGACATGATGGACGCAAAGACCACCGGCAGCCCGCTCAGCGATCCCGGCAAGGAGCCGGCCGCGCTGCGCTCGCTGCTCGGCCGGACCAACCGCGACTGGTGGCCGAACCAGCTCAGCCTCGAGATCCTCCGCCAGCACGGTGCCAGCGGCGATCCCTATGGCGACGATTTCGATTATGCCGCGGCGTTCCAGGCGCTCGACTATCCGGCGCTGAAGCGCGACCTCACCGCCCTGATGACCGACAGCCAGCCCTGGTGGCCGGCCGATTACGGCCATTACGGCCCGTTCTTCATCCGCATGGCCTGGCACGCCGCCGGCACCTATCGGACCGGCGACGGCCGCGGCGGCGCCAATTCGGGCCAGCAGCGCTTCGCGCCATTGAATTCGTGGCCGGACAACGCCAATCTCGACAAGGCGCGGCGGCTGCTCTGGCCGGTCAAGCAGAAATACGGCCGCAACCTTTCCTGGGCCGACCTCCTCGTCCTCGCCGGCAACGTCGCGATCGAATCGATGGGCGGGCCGGTGTTCGGCTTCGGCGGCGGCCGCAAGGACGTCTACGAGCCCGAGCACGACGTCTATTGGGGCACCGAGGAGCAATGGGTAGGCCAGGGCCCGCACCAGACGAGGATCGTCGAGGGCAAGGCGTTCGAGGACCCGCTCGCGGCGGTGCAGATGGGCCTCATCTACGTCAATCCGGAAGGGCCGAACGGCGAGCCGGATCCGCTGAAATCGGCGCGCGACATCCGCATGACCTTCGCCCGGATGGCGATGAACGACGAGGAGACGGTCGCGCTCACCGCCGGCGGCCATACCTTCGGCAAGTGCCACGGCGCCGGCGACGCCTCCAAGGTCGGCGCCGAGCCGGAAGGGGCGGACATCGCCCAGCAGGGCCTCGGCTGGCAGAGCGGCCACCAGAGCGGCATGGGCGACGACACCATCACCAGCGGCCTCGAAGGGCCGTGGACGCCGACGCCGCGGCGGTGGAATACCGACAACGGCTATTTCCACATGCTGCTCGACTACGAATATGAGCTGGTCACCAGCCCGGCCGGCGCCAAGCAGTGGCAGCCGGTAAACCAGCGGCCGGAGGACATGGCGCCGGGCGCGCACAGCCCCGACCGCCGCGTGCCGACGATGATGACCACCGCCGACATGGCGTTCAAGATGGACCCGGAATATCGCCGGATCTCCGAGCGCTTCCGGGCCGATCCGAACGCCTTCGCCGACGCCTTCGCCCGCGCCTGGTTCAAGCTCACCCATCGCGACATGGGCCCGAAGGCGCGCTATCTCGGCCCCGAGGTTCCGGCCGAGGACCTGATCTGGCAGGACCCGGTGCCCGCGGGGACGCGGCCGAGCGACGGCGAGGTCGCCGAGCTGAAGGCGAGGATCCTCGCCAGCGGCCTCACCGTCAGCGCGCTGGTCAAGGCGGCCTGGGCCTCGGCCGCCACCTATCGCCAGTCCGACCATCGCGGCGGCGCCAACGGCGCCCGCATCCGCCTCGCGCCGCAGAAGGACTGGGAGGTCAACGATCCCGCCGAGCTGGCCGAGGTTCTGGCGAAGCTCGACGCGCTGCGCGGCGATGTCTCGCTCGCCGACGCGATCGTGCTCGGCGGCTCGGCGGCGGTCGAGAAGGCGGCGCGGGATGCGGGCCATGACGTGGCCGTGCCGTTCACCGGCGGCCGCGGCGACGCCAGCGAAGCGCAGACCGACGCCGACAGCTTCGAGCCGCTCGAGCCCAGGGCGGAGGGCTTCCGCAACTATCTCCAGGTCCGCTTCAGCGTGCCGACCGAGGAGCTGTTGATCGACCGCGCCCAGCTGCTCGGCCTGACCGCGGTCGAGATGACCGTGCTGGTCGGCGGCCTGCGCGTGCTCGGCGCCAACCAGGGCGGCTCGAAGCACGGCGTGCTCACCGACCGGGTCGGGCAGCTGACCAACGACTTCTTCGTCAACCTGCTCGACATGGGGACGGCGTGGAAGCAGGTCGACGACACCAGCGACGAGACCTTCGTCGGCAGCGACCGCCGCAGCGGCGAGGAGAAATGGACGGCGACCCGCACCGACCTCGTCTTCGGCTCGAACGCCCAGCTGCGCGCTCTGTCGGAGGTCTATGCCGCCGCCGATGCCGGCGGGAAGTTCGTGACCGACTTCATCGCCGCCTGGACCAAGGTGATGAACGCCGACCGCTTCGATCTCTAAGGGACAGGCACTTTCACGCGTCGCCGTGCGAAAGTTCGCGCGGCAGGGCGGAAAGTGACTGTCCCCTACCGCCGCTCCGATTCGAGCGCGATGTTGAGTCGCTGGATCTCGCGGATCCGGCCCTGCTCGACCCGTCCCTCGATCAGCTCGGTGCCGGACAGGCCGAAGATCCGGCCGTCGGTGAAGATCGGCCGCGAATTGCCGTACCAGTCGATGCACGACACTTCGCAGGCATAGCCCGGGACGCCGCTTTCGCTGTCGTCCGGCGCATATTCGAACCGCCGTTCCAGCTCCCCGAGCCGGCTGACCGCGCCCTCGGCATCGAACTCCAGATAGGAGAGGTCCGAGGCGCGGCTGCGCCACCAATAGCGGCTGCTTTCCTCGACCCGCGGCACCGTCGGCAGGCCCATCAGGCCGCCGCCGTCGGGCTCGACGAGGCTGTTGAAGGCATGGCTTCTGCCCTCGCTTTCGTAGCGGCCGTCGAGCCGCGTCTGCGAGGCGAGGCGAGGCGGCCCGTCGAGGTCGATCAGGCTGACGATGAGTCCGCCCCGGTCGCGATAGCCGGTGAGGACGATGTCGTTGCCGACCTGCTCGGCGCGGATCACGGTGTGGCGAACGGCGATCGGGCGCACGCCCTGCGGCCGATCGATCGGCACGACATAGGCCGGCAGGATCGCGATCCGGGCGCGGGCGCGCGCCAGGCCCTCCGGATCGTCCCGATAGTCGTCGGGGTCGATCTCCGGCAGGCCCCGGCGATATTGGTTGAGCCCGCCATAAACGAGATAATGATCGGTGAAGCGATCGACCGTCCAGTTCGATCCCGTCGAGGGCAGCGGCGTGTAGGCGCTTCGAGGCTGCTCGGCGAGCCTGTTCGACAGGGCGGCAAGCGGCATCGCCAGATAGACGAGGCTCGGGGGATCGTCATATTCGCGCCGGCAATCGTTCCGGTCCCATTGCAGCAAGGCGTGGAAACGGCCGCCGCCTGCCTGGAGCGCGAACTGGTCGGGCGGCGTGCCGCGGGTGCCGGTGACGGTGGGCGGCGCCAGCGAAATCGGCAGCCGGTAAAGCAAGGCGGGATTGGCGCCGGCGACCGAGAAGCGGGCGGGCGCCGCGCATTCCTCGCCGTCGTCATCCTCATCCTCCGCCATCCACAGGAAGGCGTCGGTGGCGGTGACATACCATTGCCGCGCAGCCGGGCCGATCATCGCCGATGTCCGGCATTCGAGATCGCGGTCCGGCGTGACCGGCCCGAGCGGGCAGACGGAGACGGTGTGGATGGTCGGCGCTTCCAGGTCGCGGACCGGCCGATAGATGCTGCGCGCATCGAACATCGGCCGGCCGCGGCGCTCGGCGTCCTCGCGCTCCTCGTCTTGGCGCCAGCGGCGCACGACCGGAATCTTGAATTCGCTTTCGTCCCAGAGGTCGATTTCGAGCGGGGTATAGACGATCAGCGAATCCCCGATCAGCCGGGTCGCATAATTGTTGCTGCTATAATAATCGTTCGAGCTGATGTGGAAGATCCCCTGGTTGGCCAGGCGGCCGGCCTCGTCGATCCGGAATACCGACAGCTCGGTCGCCTGATCCTCATAGGAATAGCCAGTGACCAGGACGCGGTCGCCATGGACCAGCATCTCGTCATACCAGGTGTCGCTGTGCGGGTCGCGATAGACGTTCACGCGGTCGACCAGGCGGAGCGAGCGGCCGCCGCGTCCCGGTCCGTTCATGTCGATGACGAAGATGCGCCCGTCCTGCAGGACCAGCAGATAATGGTCGATCTGCTTGACGATGTCGCCCTCCTCGACGTTCGCCATCTGGTTGTTGGTGATCGAAGGATTGCGCGGCGCGATGCGCGATCCGCTCACCACGACATTGGCGGTGCCTTCCGTGTCCGCCACGGCGCATTCGGGGTTGTTCGGATCGGGGCAGGGCGGCGTTTGGGTGTCGCCCTGGAGCGAGGCGAACCGGATCGCGCCGCTGTGGGCATATTGGCGTGCGTGCGAGACGGCGCGGAGCGCGCGCAGATAGCGGGCGAACTCCGCCTCGTCGGTGAATCTGGTGAGGCTCGGGCTGGTGAAGGCGGCGAGCGCGTCCTCCGCGGCGCGGCGCTCGGCCGGGGTCGGGCGCGGCGGCGGCGGCGGGGTCGGGCGCACCTGATAGGAGGGTATGACGACCGCCGGCGGCGTGGCCGGCGGCGGCGGGGGTTCGGGCTCCGGCGCCGACTCCTCGATATAGACCGGCTCGGCATAGCCGCCCTCGCGCTGCCCCGCCGCGGGCGCGCAAAGCGCCGCCAGGGCCAAGATCAGGAACGAATGATGGCGCATCGCCGGCCCTCCCCGATCAAGTCTATGCCGGGACAGGAGAAAAGCAATCGCGCCATGAACGGCCGGGGGCCGCTTGCGCTCGCGGCCAAAGCCGCTAGCCTCGCCGGCATGACCGATCTCGACGCCTTCATCGCCGGCCTGCCCAAGGCCGAGCTGCACATGCATATCGAGGGCAGCCTCGAGCCCGAGCTGATGTTCGAGCTGGCCAGGCGAAACCGGGTCGCGATCCCGTTCGCCAGCGTCGAGGCGGTGCGTGCCGCCTACAGCTTCTCCAACCTGCAGGACTTTCTCGACATCTATTATCAGGGCGCCGACGTGCTTCGCACCGAGGCGGATTTCGGCGACCTCGCTTTGGCCTATTTCGGCCGCGCCGCCGCCGACAATGTCGTCCACGCCGAAATCTTCTTCGATCCGCAGACCCATACCGACCGCGGCATCCCGTTCGACACCGTCATGCGCGGCCTCACCGCCGGCATGGACGAGGCGCAGGCGCGGCACGGCATCAGCTCGAAGCTCATTCTCTGCTTCCTGCGGCATCTCGACGAGGACGCGGCCTTCGCCACGCTCGACATGGCGAAGCCCTGGCTGCACCGGATCCACGCGGTCGGGCTCGATTCCTCCGAGCTCGGCCACCCGCCGTCGAAATTCGCGCGGGTGTTCGCCGCGGCCGCCGCGCTCGGGCTGAAGCGCGTCGCCCATGCCGGCGAGGAAGGGCCGCCCGAATATGTGCGCGAGGCGCTCGATATTCTCGCCATCGACCGGCTCGATCACGGCAACCGCTCGCTCGAGGATCCGGCGCTGGTCGAGCGGCTGGCGCGCGAGGCGATGACGCTCACCGTCTGCCCGCTCTCCAACGTCAAATTGTGCAACGTCGCCTCGATCGAGGCCCATCCGATCGACCGGATGCTGGCGCTGGGGCTGCGGGCGACGATCAACTCCGACGACCCCGCTTATTTCGGCGGCTATGTGAACGACAATTACCGCGCCGTTGCGCGCGGCCGCGGCCTCGGCCGCGACGCTCTCGCCACGCTGGCGCGCAATTCGTTCCTCGGCTCGTTCCTCGCCGAAGACGAGAAAGCGGCGCAGCTCGCGAAGCTGGACGCCTATCTCGCCGCGGCCTAGATTGGGCCGCGGCGGGCTCTGGCAAAGGAGGCGGCGATGCAAAGACGCTGGCCGGGCTGGCTGGCCGCATTCATCCTCGGGCTGATCTTCCTGCCGGGCCTGCTCCTGCTGCTGGCGCTGGCCGGGATGCTGCCGAGCGACAGCGTCTCGGCGCCGCCGGGCTGGGAAGCCGGGCTCGGCGAAGAGGCGCTCGAAGCCTCGCTCGAGCGCCGCGCCGCGGGCCTCGTCAATCCGGTCGCGCCCGGCGACGAGGCCGCCCTCGCCGTCGGCATGCAGCTCTATCGCGAGAATTGCGCCGGCTGCCATGGCGGCGCGCGCGGGCCGAGCGCCTGGGGCAGCGGCAATTTCTACCCGCGGGTGCCGCAATTCTGGCAGCAGCATCACGAGCATGTGACGCCGGCCGAGGCGTTCGTCGCCGTCCGCGACGGCATCCGCTATTCCGGGATGGGCGCGTGGCGGGGCATGCTGACCGAGCCGGAGATGTGGCAGGTGGCGAACTTCGTCAGCCGGATGCACGCGCTGCCGGCGCGGGTCGACGCGCGCTGGCGGGCCGGGCCGGCCGCGGCGGAATGAGGGGAGCAAAAACGATGCGGCTGACCTATGCGATCAAATATGTGGCCGACATGGACAAGGCGGTCGCCTTCCATCGCGACGTCCTCGGCCTGACGCTCAGATTCGCCTCGCCCTTCTGGACCGAGTTCGACACCGGGGGCACCACGCTGGCGCTGCACGCGGCCGACGCGGACCATCCCGCGGGCCGGGTCCAGTTGGGCTTCGGCAGCGACGACCTCGCCGCCTTTTACGAGGCGCGCGAGGCGAACGGCGTCGCCTTCACCCAGGCGCCGACGCCGATGCACGGCCAGACCATCGCCCGCTTCCTCGACAGCGAAGGCGCCGAAACCTCGCTCGGCGGATAGCCCGCAGGCTAGCGGGCGGCGATCCGGCGCGGCGGCAAGGCGATGTTGAGCCGTTGCACCTCGCGGATCGCGGCGCCGGCGATGCGGCCCTCGATCAGCTCGGTGCCGGTCAGCCCGAACACCCGGCCGTCGGTGAAGATCGGCCGCGAATTGCCGTACCAGTCGATGCACGACACCTCGCAGACATAGCCCGGGATGCTGCCGCCATAATCGACCCGCCGCTCGAGCTCGCCGATCGGGGTCAGCCGGCCGCTGCGGTCGACGATCAGGTAGCTGAGGTCGGAAGCGCTGCTGCGCCACGCCGCGCGGCTGCTCCAGCTCTCGCCGCCGATCGTCGGCAGCCCCATCACGCCGCTGCCGTCGGCCTCGATCAGGCTGTTGAAGGCGTGGCTCCGGCCCTCGCTTTCGAAGCGCTGCTCGAGCTGCACCGAGGAAGCGATTCGCGGCGGCCCGTCGAGGTCGATCAGGGTGACGAACAGGCCCACGGAGTCGCGATAGCCGGTCAGCACGATGTCGTTGCCGGCCCGCTCGGCGCGGATCACGCTGTGGCGGACGGGAATCGCGCGGACGTCCTGCGGCCGCTCGATCGGCACCGCATAAGCGGGCGGCGTCCCATTCTCCGAAAGGCCGCGCCGGTTCTGGCCGAGGCTGCCGTAGACGAGGTAGGCGTCGGTGAAGCGGTTGGCGATGTTGAACGACTTGACCCCGGGCAGCGGCGTGTAGCGGTCGCGGCCGAGGTCCGCGACGGTGGGGGCGAAGCTCGCCAGCGGGAAATCGAGATAGGTGAGCTGCGCCTCCGTCTCGAGCTCGCCGCGGCAATAGCGCTGCCGGTCCTTGAGCAAAGCGTGGAAGCGGCCGCCCGACGCCTGCAGCGAGAATTGGTCGGGCGGCATGCCGCGGGCGCCGACCAGCCCCGGCGCGGCGCCGTCGACGGGGACCCGGTAGAGCAGCGCCGGCTCGAAGCTGGCCTCGAAGGCCGGCGCCGCATCGCAGGCCTGGCGATCGTAGGATTGATAGGAGCGCGACGTCGTCCACAGGAAGGCGTCGCTCTCGGTCACATACCATTGCGCGGTGTTGGGGCCGATGAAGGCGGTGCTCCGGCATTCGAGATCGCGCTCGCTTGCCGCCGGGCCCAGCGGACAGACCGAAACGGTGTGGACGGTCGGATCCTCGCCGGGGCGGACCGGCCGGTAGATGTCGGCGGCGTCGAACAGGGGCCGGCTGCGGCGGTCGATGTCGATGTCGCGCTCTTCATCCGAGCGCCAGCGGCGAACCACCGGCCATTTGAAGTGGGCGTCGGTCATCGTCGCCACCCGGAACGGAGTGTAGATGACGAGATTGTCGCCGATCAGCCGCGTCGCATAATTGCTCGAATCGTAATAATCGTTCGAGGACATGTAGAAGACGCCCTCGCGGGCGAGCCGGCCGCTCGCCGTGTCGAGCCGGAACACCGACAATTCGGTCGCCCGGTGGCGATAGGAATAGCCGGTGATCAGCACCCGGTCGCCGAACACCAGCATCTCGTCATACCACATGCTCTCATTGGGGTTGCGGTAGACGTTGACCCGGTCGGCGACCGCCAGCCTCCTGCCGTTGCCGGCGCGGGTATCGACGACGAAGATGCGGCCGTCCTGAAGCACCAGCAGATATTCGTTGATCTGCTTGACGATGTCGCCTTCCTCGACGTTGCGCATCTGGTTGTTGGTGATCTGGCCGTTGGTGATCTGGCCGTTGGTGACCGACGCGCTGTTGACGACGGTGACCGGGCTGGTCGCGGTGAGGTTCGGCCGGGCGATCCGGGTGCCGGTGACGACGACGTTCTGCTCGCTGTCCTCGGCCGGCTGGGCGCAGAGCGGATCGCTCTCGGGGCAGATCGGCTCGACCGTGTCGGATTGCGCGCCGGTCTCGGCCTGGGCGAACTGAATGCGGCCCGAGGCGGCGTACCAGCCCTGCCGCGCCCGGTTCGCGGCCAGCACCGCGCCGAGATAGCGGCGGAATTCGTCCTCGCTGGCGAAGCGGGTCAGGGTCGCGCTGTCGAACGCGGCGAGAGCGGCGTCGGCGGCCGCGATCCGTTCCGGCGCGGGATTGTGCCAGCGCGGCGGCGGCCGGTCGCGCTGCTCATATGGCGTTTCGACGAGGTCGCCCTGATAGGCCGGGCCGGAGGTCTGTCCGGTGCTCGTCCCCGACAGCGCCGCCAGTGAGGCTGCAACGATTGCGTACCGCCCGATCGCCATGGCCGTTCTCCCGCAAGTCTTGCAAAGACTAGGCCACCCCGGGCCTGAATCCTAGCTGACCGGCCCGCCATTCGGTGCGGGAAAAAATGGGGCGCGGCGATTGCGGTCGCCGCGCCCCACGAGGTCCGCGTCCGGTTCGGGGAGGGTCAGGGGGGCGTAACCCTGGGCCGAAGACGTGAAGGACCTCCTCGCCGACCAGGCATATAGGGGCTGGCCTTCATCGTTCCAATTGATTAAACTGCATGCTTTGATCGATTTTGGCGATGACGACCTATCTTCCCACCCTGAAGCAGCTCCAATATCTGGTCGCGCTCAAGAATCACGGCCATTTCGGCCGTGCGGCCGAGGCCTGCTTCGTCACCCAGTCGACCTTGTCGGCGGCGATCCGCGAGCTCGAATCGCTGATCGGAGTCACCCTCGTCGAGCGCACCCGCCGGGTGGTCGGCTTCACCCCGCTGGGCCTGCGCGTCGCCGAGAAGGCGCAGCGCATCCTGCGCGAGACCGAAGACCTCGCCGACATGGTCCGCGCCGCCGGCGAGCCGCTGGCCGGCGAGCTGCGCATGGGGGTGATCCCGACCATCGCCCCGTTCCTGCTGCCGGCGCTGCTGCCGCGGCTGCGTGGGCAATGGCCGGATCTGAAGCTCTATTTGCGCGAGGAGACCAGCCAGGCGGCGTGCGACGCCCTCCAGCGCGGCCAGCTCGATTGCGTGCTGCTGGCGCTGCCTTATGCCTGCGGCGAGGTCGAGCAGGCCGAATTGTTCGAGGACCGCTTCCTGATCGCCTTCCCGCCCGGCGCCGCCGACGATCTGCCCGAGGCGGTGCCGGCCGAGGCGATCGACGAGCGGAGGCTGCTGCTGCTCGAGGACGGCCATTGCCTCAAGGACCATGTCCTCTCCGCCTGCAACCGCCCCGAGCTGCGCGCCGAGGCGGCGATTCTGGGCACCTCGCTGCACACTCTCGTCCAGATGGTCGACAATGGGCTCGGCACCACCCTCGTCCCCGAAATGGCGGTGGCGGCGGGCATCCTGGCGGGCACCGGCGTGGTCGCCCGCAGGCTCGACGCCGACCATCCCTCGCGCCGGATCGCTCTGGTCTGGCGCAAGGGCTCCCCCCGCGCCAAGGAGTTCCGGCTCCTCGCCGACGCCCTCAAGGCCGCCGCCTAATCCATGTGCTTGAGGCCGACTCGCAGATAGTCCCAGCCGGTGACCAGGGTGAGGCCGGCCGCCGCCCACAGGCTGACCAGCCCGATCAGGTGCACCCAGGGCCATTGCGGCAGCGCGCCGGCGAGGATCAGCGCGCCGAGCGCGACGAGTTGAAAGGTCGTCTTCCATTTGGCGAGCTTGCTGACCGGAACCGAAACCTGGAGGCTGGCGAGGAACTCGCGCAGGCCCGAGACGATGATCTCCCGCAACAGAATGACCATCGCCGGAATGAGGTGCCAGTCGGCGATGATCGCCGGGCCCGCCGGCGACGGCCGCGCGATCAGCATGACGATCACCGCCGCGACCATGATCTTGTCGGCGATCGGATCGAGGAACTGGCCGAGGCGCGACACCGTCCCCTGGGCGCGGGCGACATAGCCGTCGAAATAATCGGTCAGGCCGACGAGGCAGTAGAGCCCGAAGGTGATCCCATAATCGAACCAGCTCGGCTTCCACAGGAGGAAGACCAGAATCGGCACCGCGAGGATGCGCGACAGCGTCAGCAGGTTGGGCAGCGTCAGCATCGGTGAGGGGCCCTTAGCTTCCTTCCCTCGTCATTGCGAGCGTAGCGAAGCAATCCAGCGCGGGTTCCAAGGCCCGCTGGATTGCTTCGGAGCTTCGCTCCTCGCAATGACGGGACAGGCAGTCCCGGCTGCGGGAACCACCGGGGCTTGTGCGGCTTCGCGCGGGCGGACTATGAGCGGGCAGCGGCGCGGCCGCCAACAAGCCTAGAGGATGCCGACTGAGTAAGATGACTGGCCAGGCATCCACCGCGCGGCTCAAGGCCCGCCCCGCCTGATGTACGGCGCCACCCATCTGCTCGGCACACGCCGCTTCGTCCCCCTGTTCGTCACCCAGATGCTCGGCGCGTTCAACGACAATCTGTTCAAGAACGCGATGGTGCTGTTCGTCGTCTACCAGGTCTATAACGACGCCAATTCCGAATTCTGGTTCAGCGCCGCCTCCACCGGCATCTTCATCCTGCCCTTCTTCCTGCTCTCGGCCCTGTCGGGGCAGCTCGCCGACGCGCGCGACAAGGCGCGGATCATCCGCATCGTCAAGGCCTGCGAGATCGGGATCATGCTGGTCGGCGCGCTCGGCCTGCTGATGGCCTGGCGCGGGCTGATGGTGCACAGCCTCGCCATCCCGCTGCTGCTGCTCGCCTTGTTCGCGATGGGGGTGCACTCGACCTTCTTCGGCCCGATCAAATATGCGATCCTGCCCCAGCATCTCGAGAAGGATGAGGTGCTGGGCGGCACCGGCCTGGTCGAGGCGGGCACCTATGTCGCGATCCTCGGCGGCACCCTGCTTGCCGGAGTCATCTCGATCCAGGCTTCGGCGGCGGCGGTGATCGCGATCGCGCTGGTCGGCTATGCGAGCGGCCGCAGGGTGCCGCCGGCGCCGGCGCTCGAGGGCGGGCATGTGATCGATTTCAACATCTTCCGCTCGTCCTACCGGCTGATCAACGCGACCCTGCACATCCCCCGCCTCTATCTCGCCATCGTCGCGATCAGCTTCTTCTGGACGATCGGCGCCGTCCTCTTCATCCAGTTCCCGCCGCTGGTGAAGAACGTGCTCACCGCCGACAAGGCGGTCGCCAGCCTGTTCCTCGCCATCTTCTCGGTCGGCGTCGCGATCGGCTCGGTCGCGGTCAACCGGCTGCTCAAGGGCGAGGTCTCGGCCCGCTATTCGACCCCGGCCGTGCTCGCCATGGGCGCCTGCGTCGTCGCCTTCCACCTCGTTTGCGCGGGATGGGAGCGGCTCCCCGGCGACCGGCTCTACGACGTCGCCGCCTTCATGGACCATCCCGGCAACTGGCCGCTGCTCGGCTCGCTGCTCGGCGTCGCGGTGTTCGGCGGCATGTTCGTGGTGCCGCTCTACGCCTTCCTCACCACCACCGTGCCCAAGGCGCAGGCGGCGCGCACGGTAGCGGCGAACAACATCGTCAATTCCGGGGCGATGGTGGCGGGCTCGGTGATCGCCGGCGTGCTCCTGTTCATCGGCGTCGACGTCAAGGACCAGCTGCTGCTCGCCGCGGCGATGTGCGTGATCGCCGCCTGGCTCGCCTGGAAGCTGCACAAGGCCTGCGACGACGTCGTCTGCGCCGACGTCGAAGTCCTCCCGCCGACCGTCTAGCCCGGCTCCCTAAAATAGGGACAGTCCCTATTTTTGGTCAGCCGATCAGGGTGCCGAAGAAGACGAGGCCGCCGATCCAGCCGGTGGCGAACAGCCTGAGGTCGTCGAGCCAGGCCGCGGCGTCGGCCCCTTCGAAGGGCTCGGCCGCCGCGAACGGCAAGGCGGCGGCGCGCGGGCCGGTGCGGCGGGTGATGAGCGGCGACAGGCGGTTCACGGCCGCGATTAAGAATCCGTTTACCACGTTCGCGCAAGGCCCCGCGCAGGGTTAATTTTCGCAGTCCCGTCCCGCAGGGGGACAGGTACCTTTTCGCGAAAAGGTACGGGTCCCCATTTCAGCGCAAAGCGGGCGACGGCAGCTGGAGCTCGCGCACCGTCACCGGCCGGCCGGACAGGAAGGCGATCATCAGCCCGGGAATGTCGGGATGCGCCTCGAACAGGTCGTGGCCGCCGCCGCGGACGACGATCCGGCGCCGCGATCCCGGTCGGCCGAAGCTATGGCGAGGGCCTCGCTTTGCTCCGCGAAAAATAGGGACAGTCCCTCTTTTTCCCGCTTCGCCGAAAATAGGGACAGTCCCTAATTTCGCGCGAAAGTGATGGGGAAAATAGGGACTGTCCCTAATTTCCCGGCTGTCATCAAAGCTTCACATGGGGCACGGAAGAGTCACATATGCTGGACCTGCCGCCGCCCGATCCGTCGCTCGAGATCGTCATCGCCAGCCAGGGCATGTCGAAGGGGCTGCGCCAGACCGAGGGCGTCCAGGCCGTCGGCCGCGGCGAGCTCGGCTTCGGCCGGCTCTATCTCGGGCTGCTCGCCAAGAATGTCGATTCGCCGGTCACCGACGCCGAGGCCCACGCTTATGCCGGCTACCGCGCCCGCGCCGCCGGCTTCGAGCTCAACGCCTCGATCGGCTATCACCGCCAGCTCGGCGCCGGCCCCACCGCCGACGGCACGCGGTTCGAATTCCAGGCCTCGGTCGCCCGCCCGCTCGGGCCGGTGACGCCGCGGCTGAGCGCGATCTTCAGCCCCGACGATTTCGGCGCGACGGGCCGCTCGCTCTATGTCGAAGGCGGCGCTTCGGTCACAATCTTCCCCGGCGCCAGCCTCAGCGCCAGTCTCGGCCGGCGCGAACGCGTCGGCGGGCCCGATTACACCGCGTTCAACGCCGGCGCCTCCTATGCTGTGACGAGCTGGCTGAATGCGGACCTGCGCTATTACGACACCGCGCAAAGCGCGCTCGGAGCGATTTACGAGCCGCGCGTCGTCGGTTCGGTCCGCTTGCGTTTCTGAGCCCTGCGCATAGGCTCGCGGCGATGACGAAGGCGGGGACCGTGGCCGAGGCGCTGCGCCAGGGGGCGATGCTGATCCGCGAGGATCCGCGGCTCGCCGCGCTGCAGGCGCGCGAGATCCTCGCCGTCGCCCCCGGCAATGCCGACGCCTACCGGCTGCTCGGCGCGGCGCTTCGGCGGACCGGCGAGGCGGAGGAGGCCGAGCGGGCCGAGCTCGACGCGATCTCCGCCTCGGTCGGCGATCCGGAGCTGATGCGCGCGGCCGGCGCCCTGCTCGACAACGACCTCCCGCTGGCCGAGCGCATCCTTCGGCCGCGGCTCAGCGAGCGGCCGGCCGACGTCGCCGCGATCCGGATGATGGCCGAGCTCGCCGCCCGCCTCGGCCGCTACGCCGATTCCGAGAAGCTGCTGCGGCGCGCGCTCGAGCTGGCGCCCGCCTTCGCGCCCGCCCGCTCCAATCTCGCCACCGTCCTCTACAAGCAGAACCGGCCGGCCGAGGCGATCGCCGAGCTGGACCGGCTCCAGGGCAGCGACGCAACGAACCAGAACCTCAAGGCGGCGGCGCTCGGCCGGATCGGCAGCTACGAGGAAGCGATCCTGATCTACGAGGAGGTGCTCGCCAAGGTCCCCGGCCAGCCGAAGGTGTGGATGAGCTACGGCCATGCGCTGAAGACGGTCGGCCGCCAGCAGGACGGCATCGCCGCCTATCGCCGGGCGCTCGCGCTGGCGCCGGCGCTCGGCGAGGTCTGGTGGAGCCTCGCCAATCTGAAGACGGTGAAGTTCGCCGACGAGGACGTCGCCGCGATGGAGGCGGCGCTGGCCGGGCCCGAGCCGGCCCGCGAGGATCGCTTCCACCTCCATTTCGCGCTCGGCCGCGCCTATGAGGAGCGCCGGGACTTCGCCTTGTCCTTCCGCCATTATGCCGAGGGCAACCGGCTGCGCGGCGAGACGATCGGCTACGATCCCGGCGAGGTCGAGGCGTTCGTCGGGCGCGCCCGGGCCCTGTTCACCGCCGAATTCTTCGCCGCGCGCGAAGGCCGGGGCTGCCCGGCGCCGGACCCGATCTTCATCCTCGGCATGCCGCGCTCGGGATCGACTTTGGTCGAGCAGATCCTCGCCAGCCACAGCCAGGTCGAAGGGACGATGGAGCTGCCCGACATCCCGGCGCTGGCGCGGCGGCTGGGCAAGGGCGAAGCCTATCTCGACGCGCTCGCCGGCCTCGGTGCCGCGGAGCTCGCCGCGCTCGGCGCGGAATATCTCGAGCGCACCCGCATCCAGCGCAAGACGGCGCGGCCGTTGTTCATCGACAAGATGCCCAACAATTGGGCCCATGCCGGCCTGATCCGGCTGATCCTGCCCAACGCCAGGATCGTCGACGCGCGCCGCCACCCGCTCGACTGCTGCCTCTCCAACTTCAAGCAGCATTATGCGCGCGGCCAGGGCTTCAGCTATGCGCTGGACGACATGGGCCGCTATTACGCCGCTTATGTCGAGCTGATGGCCCATCTCGGCGCGGCGATGCCGGACCCGCCCCACCGGCTGATCCACGAGCGGCTGATCGACGATCCCGAAGCCGAGATCCGCGCCCTGCTCGATCATCTCGGCCTCGACTTCGAGCCCGCCTGCCTCGCCTTCCACGAGACCGCCCGCCCGGTCCGCACCGCCAGCTCCGAGCAGGTCCGCCGCCCCCTGAACCGCGCGGGCGTCGGCCAGTGGCGCGCCTTCGAGCCCTGGCTCGGTCCCCTGAAAGACGCGCTCGGCCCCGTCCTCGACGACTGGATGTAGGGGACAGTTACTTCACTGTCCCGGGACAGTGCGGGGACAGTGAGGTAACTGTCCCCTCCGGCGGTGTCCTTCCGGCGCCCTTTCGGCGTTGCAAAACGATCACAGGCGCGAAGGAAGTCGTTTCGGTGGCAAAATCGTTTGACCCACGTCCGAAAACGGCGGAATCTCGCGGCAGGACGGCAAGGGGGAGGATCATGAACCTCAAGCGCACCGGCTTCGGCCTGCTCGGATCGACCATGCTCTGCGCCAGCGGCGCCGGCTTCGCCCAGGGCACCGCCCCCGCCCCCGCCGCCCCGACCGCCGACGACAATGGCGACGTCATCATCGTCACCGCCCAGAAGCGCTCCGAGAACCTGCAGAACGTGCCGATCTCGATCCAGGCGCTCGGCACCCAGCAGCTCGAGGAGCTCAACGTCTCCAATTTCCAGGATTATACGCGGCTCCTGCCGAGCATCTCCTACCAGACCTTCCAGCCGGGCACGACCAACGTCTATATCCGCGGCGTCGCCTCGGGCGGCGACGGCAACCATTCGGGCTCGCTGCCTTCCGTCGGCGTCTATCTCGACGAGCAGCCGGTGACGACGATCGGCGGCACCCTCGACGTCCACATCTACGACATCGCCCGGATCGAGGTGCTGCGCGGGCCGCAGGGGACGCTCTACGGCGCCTCCTCGGAAGCGGGCACGATCCGGATCATCACCAACCGGCCCGATCCCTCGGGCTTTTCGGGCGCGGTCGACGCCGAATTGAACACGGTCCGCCACGGCGGCATCGGCGGCTCGGCCGAGGGCTTCGTCAACGCCCCATTAGGCGAGGGCGCCGCGGTCCGGCTGGTCGCCTGGTACCAGCACGACGCCGGCTATATCGACAACGTCGCCGGCACCCGCGCCTTCCTGCCGCAGCCGGGCGGGATCGTCGTCAACAATGCCGGCCTCGTCGAGAACAATTTCAACGACGTCGACACGGTCGGCGGCCGCGCCGCCCTCGGCATCGACCTCGCCGAGCATTGGACGGTGACCGCGAGCCTGTTCGGCCAGGACCAGCGCAGCCACGGCTCGTTCGGCTACGACCCGAGAGTCGGCGACCTCCAGGTCCAGCATTTCTTCCCCGACCGCAACCACGACCGCTTCGCCCAGGCGGCGCTCACCGTCGAGGGCCGGATCGGCAATTTCGACCTTACGTATGCCGGCGCCTATCTCGACCGCCGGATCCACAGCACCAACGACTATACCGATTATGCCGAGGCCTACGACACTCTCTATTCGGCGGTCGGCGGCCTCGCCGGCTATTTCTATTTCCAGGACAATGCCGGCAACACGATCAACCCGTCGCAGCATATCGTCGGCCGAAGCCATTATACCAAGATGAGCCACGAGCTTCGCCTCGCCTCGCCCGCGGGCAACCGGCTGCGCTTCGTCGGCGGCCTGTTTTACCAGCGCCAGACCCACCGCATCCACCAGGACTACCAGGTCACCGGCCTCGCCTCCGCCCTCTCCGTGAACGGCTTCCCCGGCACGTTATGGCTGACCCAGCAGGACCGGGTCGACCGCGACTATGCCGTCTTCGGCGAATTGAGCTTCGACATCCTGCCGACCCTGACCCTGACCGGCGGCATCCGCGTCTATCGCTACGACAACAGCCTGATCGGCTTCTTCGGCTTCGGCCGCAATCCGGCCGGGCCGCCGTTCAACGGCGCCGGCAGCTCGCGCACCGGAGTCGCCGGGTGCTACACCACCACCGGCCAGATCCTGCGCGACAATCCGGGCGGGACATTGCTGCCCGCGGCGGTGCCGGGATCGCCCTGCACCGACCTTGCCGATTTCGACAACGGCCGGCTCGTTCCCAAGCGCCAGGACGGCACCGGCATCACCCACCGGGTCAACCTGACCTGGAACGTCACCCCGCGCCATCTCCTCTACGCGACCTGGTCGAGCGGCTTCAGGCCCGGCGGCATCAACCGCCGGGCGACGGTCCCGCCCTATGACGAGGATACGCTGACCAATTACGAGATCGGCTTCAAGACCACCTGGACCGGGGGCCTCAGGATCAACGGCGCCGTATTCTGGCAGGATTGGCGCAAGTTCCAATTCTCCTTCCTCGGCGCGAACAGCTTCACCGAGATCCACAACGGCCCCGACGCCCGCATCAAGGGCGCCGAGCTCGAGCTGAACTGGCGGCCGCCGGGCAGCGGCTTCAACTTCGCCGCGAGCGCCGCCTACACCGACGCCAGGACCCGGCGGAACCTGTGCCTGGTCGACGATCCGACCTTCACCTGCGAGGTCGCGCCGGGCATATTCCTGATCTCGTCGCCGGCCGGCACCCGCCTTCCGGTGACGCCGCGCTTCAAGTTCGCCGCGGTCGCGCGCTACGAATTCGGCCTTGCCGGAGGCACCGCCCACGCCCAGGCGGCGGTGGCGCACCAGAGCTCCGCTTCGCCCGACATTCGCCGGCTGATCTTCCAGCCGGGCACCGGCAATGCGATCGATCCTTCGGTGGCGACCGGCCGGCTCGCCGCCTACACCACCGCCGATTTCGCCTTCGGCATCGAATGGAGCCGGTTCAGCGCCGAGCTCTTCCTCGAAAACGCCTTCGACGAGCGCGCCCAGCTGACCCGCTTCCAGCAATGCGGCCAATGCTTCGACCGCCCCTATATCGTCACCAACACGCCGCGCACGATCGGGGTCAGGGTCGGCACCCGGTTCTAGTCCCGCTCGCCCGGTCGGTGTTCATCCCGGATCAAGTCCGGGATGACGCGGGGTTGCTTTCCGCTACAAGGTCCCGAAGCCATCCGCCGACGGGAGAGAGATCATGACGACCAACAGCACATTCGCCGTCAGCCTGTTCGACGCGAGCGGGGGTTCGGACTCGCTGGCGCCGTGGCAGAGCGGCACGATGACTCTCGATACCTCCTCGCCCGAGTCGGTGACGGGGAGCCTGACGCTGCCGGACTTTTACCAGGAGCCGATTCCTTTCACCGGGTCGGAAGTGCCGCCGGAGACGATGGCGGGAACGATCGTCGTCGCCTCGGGCCAGAGCTCGGAAGCCGAGATCACGCAGACCATCGCCTACCGGTTCGACGGCTTTCTCTACAACGGCAGCTACGTCGCCGGGCTGGTGAGCCTGCTCGATTACAACGCCCAGGAGACCTACCTCTACGTCATCCAGGGGCTCTCGCCCTCCGGGCCGTCCGGCGAATCGGAAGGGGGCGACGAGCGGGAGTAGCCGCGGACGACGTAAGCTGGATTGCTTCGTCGCTTCGCTCCTCGCAATGACGTCCGGTGACCGCCGGCACCCTCTCCCTCGCCGCCGCCCGCCGCATCGCCCTCGCCGCGCAGGGTTTCGGCGCGGCAAGGCGGCCGGTGACCGGCTGGGCGCCGCTCGGCCGCACGCTCGGCCGGCTGGCGCTGCACCAGATCGACAGCGTCAACGTCCTCGCCCGCGCCCATTATCTGCCGGCTTTCTCGCGGCTCGGGCCCTACGACACCGGCCTCATCGACCGCGCCGCCTGGGGGAGGAAACACGAGCGGCGATTGTTCGAATATTGGGCGCACGAGGCCTCGCTGCTGCCGCTGGCGATGCACCCCTTGCTGCGCTGGCGGATGGCGCGGGCCGAGCGCGGCGAAGCGGGCTGGACCTATTTGCGCCGCTTCGCCGGCGAGCGCCGCGCCGAGGCCGACGCCTTGCTTCGCCGCATCGCGGCGGAGGGGCCGATGGCAGCGTCCGACTTCGAGCATGGCAGGAGCCGCTCCGGCTGGTGGGAATGGGGCACGACCAAGCACGCGCTCGAATATCTGTTCTGGTCCGGCCGGCTTACCACCGCCACCAGGCGCGGCAGCTTCGAGCGGGTCTACGATCTCGCCGAACGGGTGATCCCGCCCGCCATCCTCGCTTTGCCGACTCCGGACGAAGCCGAGGCCCATCGCGCCCTGATCGGGATCTCGGCCCGCGCCCTCGGCGTCGCCACCGCCGCCGACCTCAGGGACTATTTCCGCCTCGGCCCCAAGGAGACGCAGAGAGCGATCACGGAGTTGATCGAGGAGGGCGCGCTGATCCCGGTCGCGGTCCAATCCTGGCGCCAGCCGGCCTTCCTCCACGCCGAGGCCCGCCGCCCCCGCCATATCCGCGGCCAGGCCCTGCTCGCCCCGTTCGACCCATTGATCTGGCACCGCGACCGCGCCGAGCGCCTGTTCGGCTTCCGCTACCGGATCGAGATCTACACCCCCGCGCACAAGCGCGTGCACGGCTATTACGTGCTGCCCTTCCTGCTCGACGAGGCGCTGGTCGCCCGAGTCGACCTCAAGGGCGACCGCCGGGCGGGCCGGCTGGTCGCCCGCAACGTCCATCTCGAGCCCGGCGCCCCGCCCGACGCGCGCGAGCGGCTGAGCCTGGAGCTGGCGGCGATGGCGGCCTGGCTGGGATTGGAGCCGCCGGCCCTTTGACCTATTCTCTCCCCTGCCAGGCGGAGGACGAAATGGCCGATTTCAAAGCATGTCCGAAATGCCGGGGGGCGATGAGGGAAGGCTTCGTCATCGACCACATCTTTGGCGGCCGAGCGGTCAGCAAATGGGTCGAGGGCGCACCGCAGCGGAGTCCGTGGCTCGGCGTCGGCCTCGCCGGCGGCATGCCGATCGAAATCGCCACCTGGCGATGCGACCGCTGCGGCTTCCTCGAAAGCTACGCCTAGGCAGAAAATGGAGACACGTACCTGTTCGCGAAAAGGTACGTGTCCCCCAAGCGCGACGTTGCGGGGTGACCTGTCATGAGTTGCGGGACGTGCTACATATGCCGGCACGTCCAGACTCGACGGTGAGCACCGGATTACTCGCAGGCATGGAGGAGAGGGCTATGCAAGAGGCTGCCCGACGCGCCCGCAACGTGCAACGTCTCGGGGAATGCTTTCCCAAATTCGCGGCGCGCGTGGAAAAGGTCATTGCCGAGATGGAAAGTCTCGGTTTCCGGCCGCGCATCCAGGATGCCCATCGCACCATCGCCGCGCAGCTCGAGGCGTTCCGGAAGGGCAACTCGAAGGTCAAGTTCGGATTCCACAACGTCACGGGCGCGGGCGGAAAGGCCGAGTCGCTCGCCGTCGATCTGATCGACGACGACAATCCGCTCGCCAGCGGCCGCCGCTACGTCATCACCCTGGCCAAGGTCGCGCAGAAGCACGGGCTGAACTCCGGCATTTTCTTCGACCTGAAGCCGCCGGCCAACCGCGAGCTCCTCAAGGCGGCGATCGAGCGACTGGATTTCAACCCAGCCATCAAGATCGGATTCGATCCCACCCATATCGAGGCGACCGGCGTGACGATCGCCGGCGCCAAAGGCGGCGACCGGCCGGACTGACGGCCGGGCATCCCGACAATTTTGCTGTTGAATGGTGGAGCCGAGGGGGATCGAACCCCTGACCTCCGCAATGCCATTGCGGCGCTCTCCCAGCTGAGCTACGGCCCCGAACCTTCCCCGCCTGGGAGCGGGAATGGCGCCATGTAAGGAAGCGGGCGGCGCTCCGCAAGGGAGCTTCTGCGCTTCCAATCGTCATTCCAGCGCAAGCTGGAATCCCGCTTCCTTTCCTTCTTCGCGCCTTCGCGTCCCTTCGCGCCTTCGCGTGAAACCAGCGGCCGAATTCTCACGCGAAGAACGCGAAGGTAACGCGAAGGCGCGAAGAAGAATTGAGATTCCAGCTTGCGCTGGAATGACGGGAGAGGGCTGAGCCTAGACCTCTTCCTCGTCCCCCGGCGCGGGGACGCCGATATCGTCGTCGCCGCCGAGATCGACCTCGTCGTCGGGATTCTCCTCGGCTTCCTCGTCGACGTCGATCTCGAGCTCGTCGGCGGCGAGATCGGCATCCTCCTTCTCAACCTCGGCTTCGGGCTTGGCGGCCGCCTCGAACGGCAGCGGCTGCTTCGATTTCAGCACCGGCTCGGGATGCCAGTTGATCCCGCAGGCGATGCAGGTCACCGGATCGTCCTTGCCGAGATCGTAAAAGCGGGTCGCGCATTTGGGGCAGGTCCGCTTGGTGCCCCATTCCGGATTCACCATGGGTGAAACATCTCCAATCAAGCAGTGAAATGGCCGGCGCACGGGCCGGGATCGGCGGGCGCCTTGCCACAGGCATGCGCCCCTGTCAAAGCCGCGGCCATGGCCAGCCCGCTCAGGGGAACGGTCCGGGTTCCCGGCGACAAGTCGATCTCGCACCGCGCCCTGATCCTCGCCGCGCTGGCGGTCGGGGAGAGCCGGATCGAGGGGCTCAACCCGGGCAGCGACGTCGCCGCGACGCGGGCCGCGCTCGCCGCGATGGGCGCCCGGATCGAGGCGGCGGCAGACGGCGCGCTCGCCGTCCGCGGCGTCGGCGCCGGCGGCCTTCTCCAGCCGGAAGCGCGCTTCGACTGCGGCAATTCGGGAACTTCGGCGCGGCTCCTGGCCGGGCTCTGCGCGAGCCACCCCATCCGCGCCGAGCTGATCGGCGACGCCTCGCTCAGCCGGCGGCCGATGGACCGGGTCGCCGGGCCGCTGCGGCGGATCGGGGCGCGGATCGAGGGCGATTTCCTGCCGCTCCGGATCGAGGGCCTCTGCCCCGCAATCCCGACCCGGCACCGGCTCGAAATCCCCTCGGCGCAGGTCAAGTCGGCGCTGCTGCTGGCCGGGCTCAACACGCCCGGCATCACCGAGGTGATCGAGACCGCGCCGACCCGCGACCATCTGGTGCGGCTGCTGCGCCTGTTCGGAGCCGAGATCGACAGCGACGGCGTCCGGATCGCGCTCCGCGGCGAGGCGGAGCTCCGGCCGCAGCGCGTCGCCATCCCCGGCGACGCCTCGGCCGCCGCTTTCCTCGCGGTCGCCGCCCTCATCGTGCCGGGCTCGGAGGTCCGGATCGCGGAAGTCGGCGCCAACCCGATGCGCACCGGCCTTTACGACGTGCTGCGCGAGATGGGCGGCGACCTCGCCTTCGAAAGCGGGCGCGAGGTTTCGGGCGAGCCCGTCGCCGACCTCGTCGTCCGCCACAGCGCGCTGACCGGGATCGACGTTCCGGCCGCGATCGCCCCTAGGATGATCGACGAATATCCGATCCTGTTCATCGCCGCCGCCTTCGCCCGGGGGACGACGCGCGCCGCGGGCCTCGCCGAGCTCCGGCTCAAGGAATCGGACCGGATCACGGCGATGGCGGCGGGGCTTCACGCCGCCGGCGTCGCGGTCGAGGAGAGCGCGGACGCCCTCGCCGTAACCGGGACCGGCGGCGCGCCTTTGCCCGGCGGCGGCGCGATTGCGGCCGGGCTCGACCACCGGGTGGCGATGAGCTTCGCGGTGGCTGGCCTCCACTGCGCCGAGCCGATAGGGGTCGCCGGCATGGATGCCGTCCGAACCAGCTTTCCGGGCTTCGCGGCCGCGCTCGACGGGCTGCGCGCATGATCGTCGCGGTCGACGGGCCCGCCGCCAGCGGCAAGGGAACGATCGCCCGCGCGCTCGCCCGCCATTACCGCCTGCCGCACATGGACACCGGCCTCCTGTACCGGGCGACGGCGCTCAACCTGCTGCTGCTCGGCGGCGACCCGGAGAGCGAGTTCCAGGCGGCGCGGGCGACCGATCTCGCCCAGATCGATCTCGCCGACCCCGAGCTGAAGAGCGAGACGGTCGGCGGAGTCGCCTCGCGGATCTCGGTCTATCCGCTGGTCCGCGACGCCTTGCTCGAGCGGCAGCGGCGCTTCGCCGCCCAGCCCGGCGGCGCCGTCCTCGACGGCCGCGACATCGGCACCGTGATCGCGCCGCAGGCCGAGGTGAAATTGTTCGTCACCGCCAGCGCCGAGGTCCGCGCCCGGCGCCGCTGCGCCGAATTGCGGGCGCGCGGGCTCGACGTCCATCTCGCCGACGTGCTCGCCGACATCCGCGCCCGCGACGAGCGCGATTCCGGCCGCGACGCCGCGCCGCTGGTCATGGCGCCCGACGCGGTCCTCCTCGACACCAGCGCGCTCGACGTCGGGGCCGCCATCGCCGCCGCCATCGCCGCCGTCGAGAGTGCCCGCCCCCGCTGACCGCTGGCTGCGGCCAAGCGCTTGTGTTTTGCGTGGTTTTCGGCAAGGATCGAGGCCCTGCCCGAGGCGGAGCGTGCCATGAGAAAGCTGATCCTCGTCGCGACGATGCTGGCCGCCTCGGCCGCCCTCGCCCAGCAGCCGGTGGCGCCGCCGCCGCACCGCAGCGCCCCTTCCGCCAACGTCAACGCCGGGCTCGACATGCAGGAAGTGGTCTGCCGAAGCCAGGGCACGATCGGCTCGCGGGTCGCCCGCCAGCGGGTCTGCGCGACCCGCCAGCAATGGCTCGATCAGCAGCGCCTGGACCGGCTCTACACCGAAAAGGCGCAGACCAACCGGATCTGGCCGCAATAAGAGCAGCAGGAGCAGCGTGATGCAAAGGCCGATCCTTTTCCTTGCCGCCGCCGCCGCGCTCGCCGCCACCGCCGCGCTGGCCCAGGCCGCGCAGGAGCCGCAGCCGAGCGTGCCGACCGGCGGCGCCAATGACGGCCACGACGCCAACCAGCTGATCTGCCGAAGCCAGGCGACGGTCGGCTCGCGGCTCGCCCGCCAGCGGGTCTGCGCGACCCGCCAGCAATGGCTCGACCAGCGCCGCGCCGACCGCAACCTCGCCGAAAAGGCGCAGACCAGCCGGGTCTGGTGCAAAAATGGCGCCTGCTGAAGCCGCTCCTCCTTGCCGCCGCTTTGGTCGCGGCCCCCGCCGCTTTCGTCCAGCCGCCGCCCTGAGCGGAGCAGGACCAAGTATCGCCAAAGCAATCCTTGTTAATGCGCCGGCCCGCGCATTTGTCTATTTGCCGCCGATAAAGTAAGAAAATAATATTGGACGGAGGCGAAGATGGGCGACAGCGAGAGCCGCGGCGAAGCCGGGCGCCGCGCTCCCGAAGAACCGGGCGCCGGACGCTAGCGCCGGCCGCCATGGACCCCCGCCACCTCGCCGCCTACGTGCTGATCCTGGCGATGGCCCTGCTCGCCCTGTTCGGCACGCTGGCGCTGCTCCGCAAGCGCTCCGAAGCCCGGCGGATCCGCCGTGGCTACCGCCCGCGCGGGTGAAGCGCCCAGATCGCCGTAATTGCACGGTAAAAGCCGGGTGCGAGGGTTAACCGTGTCTGGGGCGATTGGCGCTACACTGCGCCGGTGAATCGAAAGGATGCGCAAAGGCTTTGGCAATGACCACCGGCCCCAAACGAGCCCGGCCATGGTAAACCGGGCTCTCCTCGCGACCTACAGCGCGCCCGCCCATCAGCAGGCGGTGGATGCCGCCCAGGCGGTGATCCGCGCCGACCTCGAGACGGGCCGGCGCAGCCTGTTCAAGCCGCCGCCGCCCAATCCCGGCCGCTCGGACGACCTGCTCGCCCAGCGCATCGCCGAGGAGCTCGAGCTCGTCGTCCGCAAGCTGGAACATCTCGGCGACGTCCTGATCGGCGATCCGATCCTGCTCCATCGCCATTCCCAGCAGCTGCAGTCGATCGACCTCATGCAGCAGATCCTCGGCCATCTCGGCCGGGTCGTCGCCGCGGGCGACCGCGAGATGGCGGTCGATCGCATCACCCTGGTCGAGCTCAAGGCCAGGCTCAGGCGGAAGGCGCTGCGCGCGATCGCGTCCTGAACGGGGCGGGTGCCGGGCACGTGCCTGGCACCGACGGGCAAGTAGTTGGCACCGGTTGTGGAAATATATTTGCTGCAATCACCGCTTTTGGCTAATCAATGGCCATGCCCCGCCTGCGCGCGCTCTGGACCTCCCGCTTGGCGGTGAGGCGCGCGGCTGGTCGCTGCCATGAGAAGGAGATGCGCCGCTATGAACGACAAAGCCAGGCGCCCCCCGCCCCCGCCCGACGGCGAGTATGACGAAAATCCCGAATGGACCGAGGAGGATTTCGCCCGCGCCCGCCCCGCTTCCGAGCTGCTCCGCCCCGAGCTGGCCGCCCGCCTGATCCGCCGCGGCCGTCCCGCCAAGGCCGCCGGCGAGAAAAAGGAAGCGGTCTCGATCCGCCTCTCCCCTTAGCCTGCCCCGGCGTAGGCCGGGGTCCTCGCTTATTTCCGCGCCGGCGGCGAGGGCTGGCAGACGCGGATCGATGAGGCGCTGCGCCGACATGTGGCGGCCGAGCGACGCTAGCGCGCGGCTCCTCTTCCGGGACCGTCCTGAGCCTGCCTGCCCCGGACTCTGATCCAAGGTCGAAGCTGTCCTGAGCCTGTCGAAGCCTGTCCTGAGCACCGTCGAAGGGGGCCGGATCGCCAGCAACCGCTCGGGCTTCCTGTCGGACGCGGCGCGCATGGCGTTGGCGGCGCGCCAGGGGACAGTCGCTCGCTGACTGTCCCATTCCCGCAAAAAGAGTGACAGTCACTCTTTTTCAAGCTCCCTGCTTCCGCAATGACAGCCGGAAATGAGTGACCGTCACTGTTTTCCAATTTCATTGATTCGCCCGGAATTCCTAATTCTATATTCGCGAAATTGCTACCGAAGACTCCTTGACAATTTAATAGATCTTTTGGAAGAGTAACACTTCTTTCACGGGACTCGAAGCCATGGCTGAAAAAAGAGATGGTGTTGCCGACGGATGGCTTTTGTTTGAGGCTTGGTGCCGGCGCAATGGCGGACTTCCCATCCGAGGACGGAGTGGCGCTGGGCACACCTGTTTTGTAGGACCAATCGATCAAACAATTGATCCAGGCGATCCAGGGACGGTTGATGCAATCGACCCCAGAAATGATAAACTGCCTGATTTGGAACTTAGCAGACTTGAATTTGCAGTCAGCGCCGCAAAGCTCAAGCTGGAGCAGGCCAAGCTGGAACATAAGGCAGCCGAGCATCTTGCAGATTCCATCAAGAAGAAAATAAGAAAATAGTTGAGCCCCCCTCGCAGACGAGGCCAGGGGACACGGAGCTATGTGTCCCCTTCGGCCGAAGATTCGCCGCCAGCCCATGACTCTTTGCGGTCTTTGCGCCTTTGCGTGAAACCCGTGATGGACGGAAGCCTGTCCTGAGCCTGTCGAAGCGGCCTGATCGAAGCGATCGATTCGCCCTCGGTGCCTGGCACGTGCCTGGCACTGAGGATATTAAGGTCTACGATTATCGCTTCAACACCAAAGAGCTGAAAGCGCCCCTGATCGAGGCCGCGCAGGCGGCGGGCTGGGGCTGGAAGGGCGTGGCGTTCGGGAAGCTGTGAGGGGAGTTGGGGCGTGGACCGCTAGCCTCTTTCGTCATCCCGGTAGCTCCGGGGACACACACCTATGTGTCCCCTTCAGCCCCGCCGAACGCAGTGGCCGGCTGCTTGTGAGGTTCTTGGGGTTGTGACAGGTGGGTGGCCGTGACCAGTTATTCGCAACACCGCACTCACGGCCACAGGTCGAGGCCGCGGCGCCTAAGGTGATCTGCGCCAACGCGACGTTCTATTATGGAAATTCCCTCCACGTCGTCGACCGCGTAGGTCGCGCGCGGAGGTATCAGCATATCCCGAAGCGGCGACGGGTTTACGCTGATGGTGAGGTCTTCGGCCGGGGTCCTTATCGTTACGCTCAGGATGCAGTCCGGGTGGCCTAGGAAACTCAAACGCCTGCAATCGTTCAGAGTCTCGTTCAAGCTCGACACATGTTGACCAGCGCGTCCATGATCGAAAAGCCGGAAGTCATTTGGTCCGTCGAGAACGACGTACCCGCCGTCCGCCTCCTCTCCACCAACAACGTACAAATTCCTAAGCCAACCGATCGATTCGGAAGAGCTTAACGCCTCATAGACAGAGCCCGGATTCGACGCGGCCATTTTCGTGAACCTCACAAGCTTCGAGCTTCCATCAGCAAACTCAAACTGCCTCGTCAGCGGATATGTCAGCAGGACTCCATCCAAGCTCGCGACGGTATTTGCCGTCGTGAGGTCATAGAACTTCTGCGATGGCATGAGCTTACTCGTGCGAATCCTGGGCAGGTCGCCCGCCTTCACACCTCGGGGCAGATTAACTGTGTCGCCGATCGGACTCCACTGGAACACCCCTTCCAAGAGCTCGATCGGGTCAGGGAGGAAGGTTCGATAGGCGTTGAGCGTATATACGGAATCGAGCCCGTCGAACGTATGCGCCACGCCGGGTGGGATAACCAGAACTTGATCGAGCTGGGGAGAAATGATCGCTTCGGCCGATTGACCCCAAGTCTCCGATTCCTCTCGGCAATCTATGAAATGGGCGAATATTATTCTGTCGGGCTGACCGATAAAGGTCAGGCGGTCTTCCGTCGACGGATGTATACCAAAATAATCATATTTAAACGCCGACCGGTGGCCGTGATACACTAGGTTCACGGATCGGCCGATCTGGATTCTCCGGAACCGTGACAATACGCGATCCGGTCCGTCGACAGGCTCGCATTCAAATCCCAGACCTCTTATGTCTGATATTTGTATCATATGCGTTGCTTATCTCGGGTGCCGGTCCGGTGCGGCTGATGACATTCACTAGACCGCTTCTGCGGCGTAGCCCTTTTCCTTTGCAAATTGCATCAGGTCGTTGAGAGACGTATTGGGTGCGACCGCCAGTAGCTTGGAAATTTCCTTGCCACAACAAATCCAGCCTCCACCGCTGCTTGGTGCAAACAAGGCAAGCTGTTCTGGGGAGAGACGTGCCTGTTGAGAGTGAATATATGAGTAAACCATCTCGTAGATGTACTCATCACGTGGGGGCGTCGGGCCAGGTTGCTCTAAGGATGAGTAGAAAAGCTTGTTTTTGAGCTCTTTCAATTCAATTGGACCACTATAAAGCGAGGAAACTTCGTCGGCTAATTCTGAAGAGACGCGATCAGTCATTTTAACCTCCGTAGCCTGCATGACCGAGTGTCATAGCGCAGCTTGTGGCGGCATAGCATTTTTTACAAGCGTGATTCTCATTTAATTTTGAGGAGCTGGATTTGCATGTCAGTTGAATTGCTCCGTAATGGACGATTGCAGCGGCCAAGAATGGACCTAGCTGCTTGAGCGTTACCATCCAAGACCACCTCGCATTGTAATATTCATGTGCCGAGATTCCCGCCGTCGGCCTGCTCGCGCCCGCCGAAGCGTCTTGCGAGCAGGCGTTGCCGCTCCCGCCATGCCGGCCAGGTTTCGACATCCGGCAGTCGTTCGATATTTGCTGGCTCGCAGACAACCCTGGAGTGTCGATTGGGAGAATGCACGGCGTCGGTACATAGCTTGCCCCTTCCCCCTCTCTCCCCTATATGCGCCCCCGTCCGGCGGGCGGTTGCGCTCGCGGAAGCCAGGATAAGGCAAGCGCGTTGGAGGCGGCCCGCCGCTCTCTCGACGCGCCCTTTTTGCTTCCGCTGCCACCCAAAGGACGCCGCATCGGCATGAGGCCGTTGCGGCAAACCCCTCTGGCCCGGCCCGCGCGCTTCGCAAGAGTCCGCGGTGCGGTCCGGTAAGTTTTGAAGGACTCCCCAATCATGGCCACCACGGCAAACCCCACCCGCGACGATTTCGCCGCGATGCTCAACGAAAGCTTCGGCGGCGAGAATGAAGGCTTCGAAGGCCGCGTCGTCAAAGGCATCGTCACCGCCATCGAGAACGACCTCGCCGTCATCGACGTCGGCCTGAAATCGGAAGGCCGCATCCCCTTGCGCGAGTTCGCCGCGCCCGGCCAGAAGGCCGAACTGGCCGTCGGCGACGAGGTCGAGGTGTTCGTCGACCGGATCGAGAACATGCACGGCGAGGCGATGCTGAGCCGCGACCGCGCCCGCCGCGAGGCCGCCTGGGACAAGCTCGAGGCCGAGCACAATGCCGGCAACCGGGTCGAGGGCGTGATCTTCGGCCGGGTCAAGGGCGGCTTCACCGTCGATCTCGGCGGCGCCGTCGCCTTCCTCCCCGGCTCGCAGGTCGACATCCGCCCGGTCCGCGACGTCGGCCCGCTGATGGACCTGCCGCAGCCCTTCCAGATTTTGAAGATGGACCGCCGCCGCGGCAACATCGTCGTCTCCCGCCGGGCGATCCTCGAGGAGACCCGCGCCGAGCAGCGCTCGGGGCTGATCCAGAGCCTCGCCGAAGGCCAGATCGTCGACGGCGTCGTCAAGAACATCACCGATTACGGCGCCTTCGTCGATTTGGGCGGGATCGACGGCCTGCTCCACGTCACCGACATTTCCTACAAGCGCGTCGGCCACCCCAGCGAGGTGATCAACATCGGCGACACGGTGAAGGTGCAGATCATCCGCATCAACCGCGACACCCAGCGTATCTCGCTCGGCATGAAGCAGCTGGAAAGCGATCCGTGGGACGGCGCCGCGACCAAATATGCGGTCGGCAGCGTGTTCAAGGGCCGGGTCACCAACATCACCGAATATGGCGCGTTCGTCGAGCTCGAGCCCGGCATCGAGGGGCTGGTCCACGTCTCCGAGATGAGCTGGACCAAGAAGAACGTCCATCCCGGCAAGATCGTCTCGACCAGCCAGGAGGTCGACGTCGCGGTGATCGAGGTCGACGAGGAGAAGCGCCGGATCTCGCTCGGCTTGAAGCAGGCGCAGGCCAATCCCTGGTCGGCGTTCGCCGAGAAGCATCCGGTCGGCTCCGAGGTCGAGGGCGAGGTCAAGAACGCGACCGAGTTCGGCCTGTTCGTCGGCCTCGACGGCGACGTCGACGGCATGGTCCACATGTCCGACATCGCCTGGGGGGTGACCGGCGAGGAGGCGCTCAACCTTCACCGCAAGGGCGAGACGGTCAAAGCCGTGGTGCTCGACGTCGACGTCGAGAAGGAGCGGATCTCGCTCGGCATGAAGCAGCTCGAGCGCGGCGGCGTCGCCAAGGGCGGCGCGGGCGCCGGCGCCGGCGGGGTCAACAAGGGCGAGACCGTCACCGTCACCGTGCTCGAGGTGCGCGACGGCGGGCTGGAAGTGCAGGTCGGCGACGACGGCGCGACCGGCTTCATCAAGCGCACCGACCTGGGCCGCGACCGCGACGAGCAGCGGCCCGAGCGCTTCCAGGTCGGCCAGAAGTTCGACGCGATGGTGTCGGGCTTCGACCGCTCGAAGAAGCCCAATTTCTCGATCAAGGCGCTGCAGATCGCCGAGGAGAAGCAGGCCGTCGCCCAATATGGCTCGTCCGATTCCGGCGCCTCGCTCGGCGACATCCTCGGCGAAGCGCTCAAGCAGAAAAACAGCTGATCCGGCCGGGCGGCGGGCGTCTCCTGCGGCGCCCGCCGCATTTTTCCACCGGACTTAACCTACCTTATTGAATTGCTCCGATTTTCGTGGGCGCCACGATATTGATTTTTGCCGCTCAGAGTGCGAGGGTCGCGGGGAGCCGACATGTGGCGCGGGGGCGCATGCGGTTTTTGCCGGCGCCGAAGAGGGCCGATTTTCCTGAGGAGGGGGCAAGTGATCCGATCCGAACTGGTCCAGAAGCTCTGCGACGATCATCCGGACCTGACGCTGAAGGAGGTCGAGCGGGTCGTCTCCGCTTTCTTCGATTCGATCATCGAGCAGCTCCAGGCCGGCGGCCGGGTCGAGCTGCGCGGCTTCGGCGCCTTCTCGACCCGCGGCCGCGACGCCCGCAAGGGCCGCAACCCGCGCACCGGCGAGCCGGTCGACGTCTCGGCCAAGAGCGTCCCCTATTTCAAGCCCGGCAAGGAAATGCGCGAGCGCCTCAACGTCTGAGGCTCGTCGCCGCGCGGAAAAAGGGCACACCTCTCCCCGTGCCTCCGGTCGAGGGGGAAAAACGGCCGGCGCGTCTCTGCCTCGGTGCACCCGGGGCTGGACGACTTTGGTCAGTCAGCACTTCGAAAGCGTCCAGGCTTTCAGCGAAGAGTCGCCAGTCCGGCAGCTATGCCCCGTGGCGGGGATCATGCGAGGGCTGCGCCGTCCCTCGCGGGCCGGCGCCCGGCCCGCCAGCGCCTCGCGGCGTCTTTCGGGCCTACATTCGGCGCCTTGCGACGCCTACTCGGACTTCGGACGGCTCTTCGATCAGACGCGAGCTCATACGTTCCCGGATGACTTCGCGCCGGCCGCCGGCCCGTGAGGCTTGCGCCGCCCGGGCCCTTTCCGCCGACCCGCCCTGGTCGCGAATCCAACGCGAATCGACATACCTATGTTCCGCTTCTGTTCCAATTTGTCAAGCCTTTTTTCGCGCCGCGGGCGGCGCCCGGCCGGGGCCGGACGAAGGTTGAAAGCCCCTGTCCCCGCGCGAGCGTTCATGGCATGCCGGGCGACGATGCGGACGTGGCGAAATCGGTAGACGCAGCAGACTTAAAATCTGCTTTCCTTCGGGAAGTGTGGGTTCAAGTCCCGCCGTCCGCACCAAGGCCGATCGTGCATGCGCGACGAGGCGTAGGCCGTCGCCAAGCGCGAGCTCCGCGCAGCCGAGCGCGAGCGCGAACAGGTGAAGGTGGAAGAAGCAATCAGGCTGGGAAAGCAACTCGAGCGGGCCCCACCGGCGATGGATGGCGTCCCGATGAGCGGCGAGGCCCAAACCCGCGAGGCGTTCTGCGAAGCGCGCGAAAGAGCGGCTCAGACGGGATTTCCAGCGTCAGCGCCGCGAGCGCGACCGACCGGAATTGGGGCGCTAAACGCGCCCCGAACCGCCTAGTCTGTCCCGGAACGGCAGGCTATGTTGTCTCCCATGAAATCGGGAGACATGAATTGCGATTGAGCCGCGTAGTCATACAGAATTTTCGGGCAATAAAGGCGCTTGATATCACCATTGGCGAGCCCACTACGCTCGTCATCGGTGAGAACAATGCGGGGAAATCTGCTTTCATTCACGCACTGCGCCTCTGCCTCGATGTCACGCTCTCCTCCGCCTACCGCGCCCTTTCCAAGGAGGAGATTTATTGCACAGTCGACCAAGCTGCGCCCTTCCAGGTTCTTATCGGCGTCGAGTTCACCGGTTTCCAAGGGCATGAACAGGAAGAAGCCCTGCTGCACGGCACCATGATCGGCGACGACCGCGCGCGGCTTTTTTATCGGTATCGGCCGAAGCGCGCGATCCGCGAGCTCATCGCGAATGGTGACCTGGACCGACCGCTAACTTTAGAGGATTTCGGCTGGGAGTTGTTCGGAGGCGGCAACCCGCAAGTGGACCTAGCGGCCCTCCAGTGGAATCATGAGAACACAGACATTGGCGCGACGAGTGTCAGCCTACAGTATCTACAGTCCTATCTCGTCGTTTTCCTGCCGGCGCTTCGGGACGTGGAGAATGAATTGCAGCAAGCCCGGCGCTCACCGCTGTTGCGGCTGATCGAGGCGAGCAATGTTGCCCCCGATGAGCAACAGGCGATCATTGATGCGGTCAAGGACGCCAACACAAAGATTGAATCGACAACGACGCTTACGGATGTCGCGACGTCGATCGACGCCGCGCTAAAGGAACTCACCGGTCCCGCGTTCGGCCTCGACGTTAAGCTCGGCCTTTCCTCACCCACATTTCTGGCGATCCTGCGAAACTTAATCGTCCTGCTTTCCAATTCCACGGTGAAGCAGTTTGAGCCGCGCCGGAACGGCCTCGGGCTTAACAACATCCTCTATATAGCAATCTTGGTAGAGCACTTTCGGAAACGCGCCGCCGGTGGAAAGTCCGCGGGCGAGCTGATACTGATTGAAGAGCCCGAGGCTCATCTCCATCCCCAGCTGCAGGCCACCTTGCTTGATGCGCTTCGGGCGCTTCCGTTTCAGGTCATCGCGACCACACACAGCACACAGGTGACTGCTGGAGCGTCCTTGCCGTCTTATGTCGTGATGACCCAACGACCAAATGCCGCGCCGTTGGCCGCCTCGCCGTCTGCGGCGAGCGGGCTGACGGCCGGTGACCGGCAGGACTTGGAGCGCTACCTTGACGCCACGAAATCCAACTTGCTTTTCGCGCGCCGCGTCATGCTGGTGGAAGGCGCAGCCGAGCTTCTCCTAATTCCTCCGCTCGTGAAAGCTGCGCTGGGCATCGACCTTGAGCGTGAGGGGATTTCCTTGGTCGCAATTCACGGAACGCATTTCGGGGCTTACGCTCGGCTTTTTGCGGAAGACTGTTTGCCCAAGCGCTGCGCAATCGTCGCCGACGCCGACTTGGAGCCCGATGATTCCGACGCATCACCAGCGGATGCCCAGGAAGACGATGATGTCCCTGGCAAGCCAGACATCGCGGCTCTCGAAGGCACCTATGTGAAGGCGTTCTTAGGGGCGACAACCTTCGAGCGGGAGATAACGATCGATGGCAATTTGGAGATGCTCGGCAAAGCTGCCCAAGAAATCGGAGCGCCCATCATTGCTGGGAAGCTACTTGCGGCTGTGGACCCCATATTGGGCGATACGGTCACCGAGGACCTGAAAAACCGGGTGCTGCGAACGGCCAAGCGATTTGGCAAAGCCCGCTACGCACAGGTCGCATCGCGTTATGCGAAAGTCGGCACGCAAGTACCCCAATATATCAAGGACGCCATCGACTGGCTGCGGGAAGCATGATCAAACTGACGGCCGACCAACACGAGGCCGTGGCGCATCCCGGCAATATCATGCTGACCGCCTGCCCGGGCAGCGGGAAAACTCGTGCGCTTCTTTCTAAGCTGGTCGCGGAGATCGAAGGTGTTCGCGGATCGCCTCGCGCCATCGCTTGCATCACCTACACGAACACGGCGGTTCACGAAATCGAGCAACGCGCCAAGGAGCAATTGCAGCCTGGCGATGAACAGTACTTCACCGTCTGCACCATCCACTCATTCTGTTTGAGCAACATCGTCAGGCCGTACGGCTGGTTGAGACCGGGCTGGACCGGTGCCCGCAAGATACTGACGCCTGATACCGCGATCTTTGAGGAGATATGCGATTATGCGGCAGAGCAAGTAAATCTGCTTCAGCTCGAATTTCGAGACTACGAGGCGTTCGCCGGCTTGGCGCTGAACGCTGCCGGCGAGCTAATCGGAATGGGCGCGAACAATGAGGCTGTGAGCCAAGCCGCGCCCCATTTCTGGGCGCGTTGTGCGGAACTCGGCTACATGGATTTCGGCACCATCATTTACGACGCCTACTGCCTTTTGCGAGATCACCCGACGATCGCCAAGTCCTTGAGCGCACGCTTTGCGTGGTTCTTGGTTGACGAGTTTCAGGACACGACCGAGCTTCAAATAGAGATCCTCAAGATTCTGTTCGGCACGGGGAGGTCCAAGTTTTTCACCGTCGGAGACTTGGCGCAGTCGATTTACGGCTTTACCGGAGCGCGCCCCGAGTTGGTTGCACCCTTTGCGGTACATATTGGTGCGCGAACCGACATATCGCTTCATGGCAATTTCCGGTCGAGCCAGCGGGTAGTCAATCATGCGGAGCGATTGATCCCACGTATTCCTGCAATGGTCGCCACAGGCCCCAATCGCAATTGCCCCATTGAGCCCGAGCTGGTGACCGGCTTGAACTCATTTCAGGCAATCACGGAGCGATTTCTCCCGGCCATGGACGACGCGGGCATTGCATTAGGTGACGGCACGGTTCTCGCGTCAAGCTGGATTAGCCTTTTCAGATTGGCGCGCCTCCTGAGGGCTTATGGAACAAGCATCGTCGGACCGGGCGCACGTCCGTACAAGCGATCTCGACTTTTTGCACAACTCGCGGAGCAACTCTGCGGCGCCGTCACCGATCCCACACCGGAGACCACGCGACAGTTAGAGCGCGCTCTCTTTCACACCGTGCAGGATGTCACCGGCCAACCGAGATTGGATGTCTTTAGCCACGATGGCCGCGTCGTCCTTGTTCGTCTCATGAGACAGGCTAGACAACTCGCGGTTCAAAACCCCGGTGCGTTGGCTTGGCTGGATGCAATGTCACAAGCGACCGGAGAGATTCTGCGCACTGCGGAATATGTCGATCTCGAGCAAAGCGGCATGTTCTACGCTTCGGTCCAGGAGATGAAAAAGGACATGCTTCAGCAGAACGTGGACACGGCTAATCTCACGATCGACGACCTCGGCTTGTTCGCCAGCCCTACGCGCGCGTTGCGGCTTTCGACGATTCATCATGCGAAGGGCCGGGAGTACGATGCCGTCGCCATCCTAGGCGTGCGCGAAGGCATCATTCCCTTCTTTGCAGCAAACGACATCGAGGAGGAGAAGCGTAAGTTCTATGTCGCTCTGACGCGTGCGAAAAAGCTGCTGATGTACATCTATGAGCCAGACAATTGGGGCAATGGGCCAAGTCGATTTATCGGCCCAGACGGCATAAACCTCATCTAACAAGATCGCTGACGCCGGACCCCCTCTCCCTACCCTCTCCCCGCTGGGGAGAGGGAAGATAGGTCAGGCCGCCTTCGCCTCCTCCGCGGCCATTCGCAGCGGCTAAGGCTGATCGGGTCCATGAACATGCCGCCCATCCTGACCCCGATCTGCCAGCGGACCTGGGCTTCGACCGGGCCGATGCCGGGAATCTCGAGGCTGACGTAGGCGCCGGCCCGGCCCTTCGCCCGCACCAGATCCCTTCGCTAGATCACGACGAAATCGGTCGACGCGAGCGTCGTGCCGACGCCGATGAAAGCGAAGGCGACCTGCGCGGACCCGCCCACGCCGTCGGAGTCGAAATAGAGGAGGCCCGTGCTGCTGTCGTAGATGATGCGGTCGTCGGCGTCCGCGGCCGACGATCCGGCGCGGAACGCGCCCGGGGCCAGCGCGCCGGCGGCAAGGCCGGTGAAGATGAGGTGATCGAGGGCGATATGGTCGGTGCCGCTCACCATGTCGGCGATCGTGTCGACGTTGGAGGAGGAAAAAGCGGTCGTGAAGGTGAACGTATCCGCCCCGCCGAAGCCGACGAGGGAGTCCTGATTGCCCTTGCCGTCGAGGATATTGTCGCCGGCATTGCCGAAGATGACGTTGGCGGTGTTGCTGCCCGTGAGATCGATGGCCGTGGTGGCGGCCAGCGAGATGGTGGAGAGGATTTCGATGGCCGCGCTCGCGCTCAGGACATAGCTTGCGCTGGCATAGACGATGTCCGAGCCGGAGCTTCCCGACGTCTCGACGATAACGTCGCCGGCATTGTCGACGAAATAGGTGTCCGCCTGGGTTCCGCCCGCCATCGTGTCGGCGCCGGCGCCTCCGTCGAGAATGTCCCGGCCGAGCCCGCCGTCGAGATTGTCGTTGCCGCCAAGCCCAAACAACACATCGTCGCCCTGGTCGCCGACCAGGGTGTTCATGCCGTCATTACCGTAAATCTGGTTGTCGCCGATATTGCCGGTCAGATCGATGGCGTCCGTTCCGGCCTGATTTGCGGTCGACAGGAACTCGATGGAAACAGGCCCGGTGAAGGCGCCCGTAGCGTTGACGAAGTTCGGAAGCACGTAGGAGAAATCGACGAAGAGGCTGTCGAACCCCTCGCCTTCAAACTCCTGAATCTGGTCGGCGCTGCCCGACATGAAATAGGTGTCGTCGCCGAGGCCGCCCCACATCACGTCCGAGCCGCCTTCGCCCGCCAGAATGTCGTCGCCCTCGCGGCCGAACAGGATATCGGCGCCGTTGCCGCCCAGCAGCCGGTTGACGCCGTCGTTGCCGGTGATCGTCTGGCCGAACTCGTTGCCGGTCAGATCCAGCGGCGTCGTGGCGAGCCGCGAAGTCGTCTCCATCGCCTCGACCTCCTCGCCCAGAGCGAGGACATAGCTGACGCTGGCGATCACCCGGTCGTTGCCCCCGCCCACGGCCTCGTGGATGACGTCGTCCGCGTCGTCGACTCCGTAGCTGTCGTCGCCGGTGCCGCCGGTCATGTCGTCCCGGTCCGCGCCGCCGAGCAGCAGATCGTTGCCGGCACCGCCGACCAGCGTGTCGTAGCCGGCGCGCGCGTCGAGCACGTCGTTGCCGTCATTGCCGGTGAGGACGTTGTCGCCGAGATTGGCGACCAGCTCGTTGTCGAGCTCGTTGCCGGTGAGATCGAGGAAATATTGCGACGTGTTCGAATGCGCCGACAGGACCTCGACGGAAACGCCCGCGGCCAGGGTGTAGCTGAGCACGGTATAGGCGACGTCCCGGCCCTCGCCCACATTCTCGACGATCGTGTCGTCATCGTCGTCGAGATAATAGACGTCGTTGCCGGTGCCGCCGGTCATCGTGTCGACGCCGACGTCCCCGATCAGGCTGTCATTGCCGCCGCCGGTGGTGATGGTGTCGTCGCCGGCGCCGCCGTTCACCAGGTCGTGGCTGTTGCCGGTGACGATATCGTCGGCGCCGGAGCCGGTGTAGATCTCGAACCGCTCGATGCCGGTATAGGTCACGCTGAGCCCGCTGCCGTCGCCATAGCTGCCGTCGAGGCCGTCGGCCCCCGCGGTCGGGCCGGAGAGGGTGAGAATGGCGTTGAGCGCCACCCGCCAATCGACGATCAGGGTGTCGCCGCCGGTGCCGCCATTGGCCTGGTCGTCGCCGAGCGTGACCGTCAGCCTGTCGTTGCCGCCCATGCCGTTGAGAATGTCATCGCCCGACGTATCGACGAGGATGTTGTCGCTGCCGTCGCCGTTGATCGTGGGCATGCCTTCTCTCCTCGCCGAACCTGCGCCATCCCCCTCAGGGGTTGAAATGCGCTCGGCGAAGAAAAGTGTCCAGCGGGCTCTTTGGCCGGGTCAGGCCGCCAGGTTGGTCCGGTCGGCGGTCCATTCGCAGCGGGCGAGCGTGATCGGATCGAGGAACATGCCGCCCATGCGGCGGCCGATCTGCCAGCGGACCTGGGCCTCGACCGGGCCGATGCCGGGGACTTCGAGGCTGACGTAGGAGCCGATCCGGACCGGCTCGGCGCACTCCGCCATGAAGCCGGCGCTCGATACGTTCTGCACCTTGACCTCGACATTGTAGCGGTCGTGCGGGGTCAGGCTGGCGGTGCCGTCGACGACGACGCGCCCCGTGCGCCGAGGCATGAAGCCCGGGGTCTGATCCTGCTCTGGCGCAGGGTCGGCGGTTTTCCTGGTCATGACGATTTCCCCTTAATTCAGGTTGGTGAAAGAGGGGTAAAAGGCGCGGCCCTTTTTGCGGCTCTTTTTGCCTGCGTGCGGCGAGGCGCGCTAAGGCTTGGCTGATGCCGATTCGAGCCTTTTGCCGCGCCGCGCCGATCGCTGCCGCGCTCGCCCTTGCCGGCTGCGGCGCCGAGGAAGGCGGGCCGATCGCGGTGAGCGCGATCGGCGGGCCGCCGCGGCTGGTCAATCCGAACCTGCAGCCGCTCGATTCCCCTTCCGCCTTCCTCACCGAGGCGGTGGCGCAGGGGCTGGTTCGGTTCGATTCGTCGGGCGAGATCGAGCCGGCGCTGGCGCAGAGCTGGATCGTCTCCGACGACGGCCTCAGCTACACCTTCCGAATCCGCCGCGCTTCATGGGCGGACGGCAGCCCGGTCACCGCCCAGCAGGTCGCGGCGCGGCTTCGGGCGGCGCTGAGCCGGGCCAGCCGCAATCCGCTGAAGCCGGTGCTGGGCGCGATCGGGGACGTCGTCGCGATGACGGACTTCGTGCTCGTCATCAGCCTGCGCGGGCCGCGTCCCAATTTCCTGCAGCTGCTCGCCCAGCCCGAGCTGGCGATCCTCCAGGGCGGCGCCGGCACCGGCCCCTACCGGCTGCGCAGCAGCGAGGCGGGCCGGGTCCGGCTGTCGCCGATCCGGGCCGAGGACGAGGAGGCCGAGGCCGGCGGCCCGGACCTCGTGCTGCGCGGCGAGAGCGGCGCGCTGGCCATCGCCCGCTTCGGCGCCGGCGAGACGGAGCTGGTCGTCGGCGGCAGCGCCGGCGATCTGCCGCTGGCGCGCGCCGCCGGCCTGCCGGCCAACCGGCTGGTGTTCGATCCCGTCGGCGGGATGTTTGGCCTCGCCTTCACCGGCGGCACCGGGCCGCTCGCCGACCCGGCGGTGCGGCGCGCGCTGGCGATGGCTCTCGACCGCGACGGGCTGGCGGCGGCGTTCGCGGTGCCCCGCCTCGCGACCCGGACCGGCCTGGTCGCGCCCGGAGTCCAGGAGCTGCCGGCGCCGGCCCAGCCCGATTGGGCGGCTGCCCCGCTCGATGCGCGGCGCGCGCTCGCCGCGCAGGCGATCGCCGCGCTCGGGCTCGAGGCGCCGATCCGGCTCCGCGTCGCCATGCCCGACGGACCCGGCTACCGGCTCGCCTTCGCCTATCTGCGCCGCGACTGGCGGATGATCGGAGTCGAAGCCGAGCCGGCGGCGCCCGGCACCCCCGCCGACCTCGTCCTGATCGACCAGGTCGCGCCGGCCAATCTCGCCACCTGGTATCTGCGCCACTTCACCTGCGACGCGAGTGCGATCTGCGATCCGGCGGCCGACCAGGCCCTGCTCGCGGCGCGGCTGGCGCCCAATCCGGCCGAGCGCCATTCGAAGCTCGCCGAGGCCGACCGGATACTTACCGCGCTTGTGCCGTTCATCCCGCTGACCGCGCCGGTGCGCTGGTCCCTGGTGGCGCCGCGGCTGACCGGCTTCCGGCCCAACGCCTTCGCGCGCCACCCGGCCGTCGTGCTGATCGCGGAGCGCCAATGATGGACGAGGAGCAATTCGAACCCGCCGCCGGCCGGCTGTCGATCGGCCGCGACGCCGCCTCGGTGCGGCGCCGGGTGGAGGCGATGGAGGCCCTGCTCGAGCGCGGCTTCACCCTGCCCGGCACCAACCAGAAGTTCGGCCTCGACGTGCTGCTCGATCTCATCCCCGTGGTCGGCGACGCGGTGGCGGCGGCAATGGGCGCCTGGATCGTCTGGGAGGCGCGCAACCTCGGCATGTCGAAATGGCATATCGCCCGGATGAGCGGCAATGTCGGGGTCGATTTCCTGCTCGGCCTGATCCCTTGGGTCGGCGCGATCCCCGATTTCTTCTTCCGCTCGAACACCCGCAATTTGAGGATCGTCAAGCGCTGGCTCGACAAGCACCATCCCGGGACGCGGGTGATCGAGGGCGAGGTGGTGGCGCGGCGCGAGCTTTAGGGACAGCTACCGGTAGCTGTCCCTCCTAGGTCCGCGGTAGCTGTCCCTCCTGCGCCGCGGTGAAATCGAGGCCGATGTCGGCGGCCGGGGCGGATTGGGTGAGGCGGCCGACCGAGACGTAAGTCACCCCGGTTTCGGCGATGGCGCGGATGGTGTCGAGGGTGACGCCGCCGCTCGCTTCGGTGGGGACCCGGTCGGCGACCTCGGCGACCGCCTCCCTGAGCGCGGCGACGCCCATATTGTCGAGCAGCAAATGGGTCGCGCCCGCTTCGAGCGCGGCGGCGATCTGGTCGAGCCGGTCGACCTCGACGATGATCCGCTCGATCCCGGCGGCGGCGGCGCGGCGCACCGCCTCGGCCACCGAGCCGGCGACGGCGACGTGATTGTCCTTGATCATCGCGGCGTCCCACAAGCCCATGCGATGGTTTTGCGCGCCGCCGATCCGGGTCGCATATTTTTCGAGGCTGCGCAGGCCGGGAAGGGTCTTGCGGGTGTCGAGCAGGATCGTTCCGCTGCCTTCGATCGCGTCGACATAGCGCGCGGTCAGGGTGGCGATGCCCGAAAGGTGCTGGAGCGTGTTCAGCGCCGAGCGCTCGGCGGCGAGCAGGGCGCGGGCGTCGCCGCCCAATTCGAGCAGGACGTCGCCCGCTTCGCAGCGAGCGCCGTCCTCGACCGGCCGCTCGAACTCGACCGTGGGGTCGAGGGCGCGGAAGAAGGCCTCGGCGGCCGGCAGGCCGGCGACGACGATCGGCTCGCGGGTGCGCATCACCCCGGCGAAGCGCGCGGCCGCGGGAATGACGGCGGCGGAGGTGATGTCGCCCGCCTCGCCGAGATCCTCGGCCAGCGTGGCGGCGACGAAGCCGTCGAGATCGAAACCGGCGAGATCCATCGCGCGCGTCTGCCATTCAAGCGACGGCGAAACAAGCGCGGCGGGCGGGCGTTTCGGGCCGGCAGCCACCGGAGAGGAACATGAAACGCTACGCTTATTTGTGGATCACCCTGGCCTTCTTCCTGATCTCGCTCGGCCTGCACTGGTATTTCGGCTGGCAATCCTACCTGAGCGAGGCCGCCGAGCACGGCCGGCGGCCCGAGCTGGCCGACTATCTCAGCGAAATGGGCCGCGACACGTTCGAGAACTGGCAGTCGGAGTTCCTGCAGCTGATCTGGCAGGTCGTCGGCCTCGCTTACTTCCTTTACGTCGGCTCGCCCTCCTCCAAGGAGAATGACGACCGGCTCGAGGCCAAGGTCGACGCGCTGTTGAGGATGAACGGCGGCGAGGCGGCCGAGCAGCTGATCCGCGAGCTCGACGATCATTATCTGCGCGCCGGCGGCCATGCCCGGCCGCACGGCCACGAGGCGGAGCTGGCGAAATCGGCCGGCCACGGCATCCGCCACGTCGCGGCGCCGGCCTGAAGCGGGAACCCGGCGGCCCGCCGGGGGTTTGGACCCGGAACAGGGGAGCCAATCCATGGATGCAGCCGATCGGGACTATTTCCTCGAGCGCGCCGAAGCCGAGCTCGACCTCGCCAACGCCGCCACCCACGCCCGCGCCGCCTTCGCCCATTACCATCTCGCCGGCTTCTACCTCGACCGCGCCCACGGCGGCGCGGCGAACGACGATTGAGGCAGGGACAGCTACCGGTAGCTGTCCCTCCTCCTAGTCCCCTTCGATCTGCGGCTTGCCGACGTCGCCCTTGCCGACCGTGTGGGCGGCCATTTCGAGCATCCGGTCGAGCGACTTCTTGGCGCGGAGGCGCAGGCCCTCTTCCAGCTCGATCCGCGGCTGCAGGTCGCGCAGCGCGACGTAGAGCTTCTCGAGCGTGTTGAGGGCCATGTACGGGCACATGTTGCAGTTGCAATTGCCGTCGGCGCCCGGCGCGCCGATGAAGGTCTTGTTCGGCGCCTTCAATTCCATCTGGTGGATGATGTGCGGCTCGGTGGCGACGATCATCGTCTGCGACGGCGATTCGAGCGCATATTTGAGGATGCCCGAGGTCGCGCCGACATAATCGGCATGGTCGATGATGTGCGGCGGGCATTCGGGATGGGCGAGCACCGGCGCGCCGGGATGCTGCGCCTTCAGCTTGATCAGCTCGGTCTCGGAGAAGGCCTCGTGGACGATGCAGACGCCCGGCCAGAGCAGCATCTCGCGCCCGAGGGTGCGGGCGAGATAGCCGCCGAGATGCTTGTCGGGGCCGAAGATGATCTTCTGGTCGAGGGGAATCTGCTTGAGGATGGTCTCGGCGGACGAGGAAGTGACGATGATGTCGGAGAGCGCCTTCACCTCGGCCGAGCTGTTGATGTAGGTCAGCGCAATATGGTCCGGATGGGCATCGCGAAACGCCTTGAACTGGTCCGGCGGGCAGGAATCCTCGAGGCTGCAGCCGGCGTTCATGTCGGGCAGCACCACGATCTTGTCGGGTGACAGGATCTTGGCGGTCTCGGCCATGAAGCGGACACCGCAAAAAGCGATGACGTCGGCATCAGTCGCCTGCGCCTTGCGCGACAGATCGAGGCTGTCGCCGACGAAATCGGCGAGGTCCTGAATGTCGGGCGTCTGGTAATAATGGGCGAGGATGACGGCGTTGCGCTCCTTGCGCAGCCGGTCGAGCTCGGCGCGGAGGTCGAGGCCTTTCAAGGTCGCATTGGGTGCGTTCATGATCGTTTCCCGTGCGGCATGCTCAGCGGGCCGCCTGCCTGTCCCTGACCGCTTCGTCGATGCGGCGCGGGCGATCGAGGAAATAGGCTTCCTCGCGTCCTGCCGGATCCAGAAACCGCACGGCCACGCTGGCGTCAATCCCCGCTGCGCGAAGCGGCATGGCGAAGCTCCTCGCCACGGCCCGCATCGCCGCGTTGCGCGCCAGGCTCGTCGGCGTCCGTTCACGCGCCTGACGCATCAGTTCGTCCTGGGCGCTCCGGGAATTGGCCTGATCGAGCGTCCGTTCGGCATCGGTGAGCGCCATGACGATGCCGCCTTCCCGATATTCCTGAACATGGCTGAGATCGATCTCCGGACCGGCAATTTCAAGGGGCGGCAGAGTCACCGTCAAGGTGCGCGTCGGCGCGTCCCAGGCGAGGTCGCGGCGGCGCAGGCGGCCGAGATCGACGCCGTAGCGGACGCTGCCGGGCAGGATCAGGGTCTTGCGCGCGGTCAGGCCGAGGCGGGTCTCGCTGGCGCTGACCACCGCCACGAAGCGGCCGGTGAACGGAGTCAGCCGGCCTTCGTCGCGAAGCGAGACCAGCGCCCCTTGCGCGATCGCCTCGGGATCGGGACCGGCCGCCGCCGCCTCCGGGCGCAGCAGCAGGCCGACCCCCGCGCCGGCCAACAGGGCGAGCAGGAGCGGGACGAGAAGGATGAGCCTTTTCAAGCGCCGAGCACCCATCGCCCATCCTCGGCGTGAACGCGGCGGCGGCGTTCCAGATCGATGAGATGGGCGAGCACCGAGCGGCCGGCGGCGGGGAAGAGGCGCGGGTCGATGTCGGCGTACATATTCTCGACCATCACCGGAATCCGCCCCTCGCCTTCCGCCAGCGACTTGAGGATCTGCCGTTCGCGGAGATGACGGTGATCGATCAGCGCCCGGACATGCGCGTGAGGATCGTCGACCGCCGGGCCGTGGGCTGGAAAATAGACGCGGTCGTCGCGGCCGAGCAGCAGCGCGAGGCTCTCCATGTAGAGGGTCATGTCGCCGTCCGGCGGCGAGACGACGGTGGTCGACCAGCCCATGACATGGTCGCCGGTGAACAGCGCCCCGCTTTCGCCGAGCGCGAAGCAAAGGTGGTTGGAGGTGTGGCCGGGCGTCGCCACCGCGCGCAGCGTCCAGCCGTCTTCCGCGAGCGTCTCGCCGTCGGCGAGGATCCGGTCGGGACGATAGTCGAAATCGAAGGCGGCGTCGGCGCGCGGGCCGTCGTCGTCGAGCGCGAGCGGGGCGCAACCGGTGATCGGCGCGCCGGTGGCCGCGGCCAGGGGCCGGCTCGCCGGGCTGTGGTCGCGATGGGTGTGGGTGCACAGGATCGCGGCGATGCGCTCACCCCTCGTGGCGGCGAGGATCGCGTCGACATGCTCGGCGAGGTCCGGGCCCGGATCGATCACCGCCACCGCGCCGGCCCCGACGATGTAGGTCTGGGTGCCGGTGTAGGTGAACGGGGACGGGTTCGGCGCCAGCAGCCGCCGGACGAGCGGATGGACCTGCTCCACTTCCATCCCCGCCATGTGGCATTGGCGGGGGTGGAAGGGAAGGCTTCCTATTGCCCCCTGAGCCGGGCGATCTCGCGGTCGAGGGCGGCGGTGACCCGGGCCTTCTGCTCGGCGGATAGCTCGCTGTCGCCGGCGAGCCGGTCGCGGACCCGGGTCAGGCGCTCGGCGCGCTCGGCCGGCGTGGCGCTGCCGCCGCGGCTGCACAGGATGACCCGGGTGCGCTCATGGCCGTCGCCCTCGTTCACGTCGGTCCGCTGGCCATCGCCGCAATCGGACATTTCGAAATTCCCGCCCATCGCCAAATGGCCGCCGTCGCCGCGATGGAGGGTGAACGTGCGCACGCCGTGGTCGCCATGATCGCCGTGCGCGGCGTGATCGCCGTCGCCATGGTGATCGGTCATGATGATCACGCGGCGCTCATGATCGGCATGTCCCTCATGGTCGCCATGCGCGGTGCCTTCGGCATGCTCGCGATGCTCGCCCTCGCCGACACGATGGGTGCGGACGATGATGCGCTCCTCGCGCCGCTCCTCGCGCGGCTGCGCCTGGCCCTGGGCGGGCGGGTCCGGCTGGGCGAGGCCCGGCGTGCCGACGGCGAGGCCGATCCCGGCGAGGGCCAGGATGACGGCCGCGCCGCCGAGCATGCGGGCGCGGCTGCGGCGGTGGTGCTTCATCATTTTCAGTCTCCGTTTCAATTGATCGGCATGGTTCAATGGGCAGGCCGCGATGAGGCCGGGGCGGCTCGCGGATTTGATCAGCGCGCGGGCATAATCGTGGCGCGCGCCGGCGCCGGCGGAAGCGGCGACGGCGGCGTCGCAGGCCAGCTCCTGATCGGCCCGGAAGGCGCGGAAAGCGAGCCAGGCGACGGGATTGAACCAGTTCAAAGCGAGGATGAGAAGGCCCGAAAGGCTCCACCAGATGTCGCCGCGGCGGTGATGGACGGCCTCATGATCGAGCGCGAGCCGGCGCTCCTCCGCCGAATAGCGGGTGGCGAAATCGGCGGGCACGACGATGCGCCGGTCGACGAGCCCGAGCGCGACCGGCCCCGGCACCGCTTCGCTCTCCCACAGCGGCAGCCCCCGATGGGCGCCGAGGCTGCGCGACGAGGCGGCGAGCTCGGCGACGAAGCGCCGGTAGGCGAACCATTGCCAGCCGAGCAGCAGGGCCGCGCCCAGGGCCCAGACCGCGAGCAGCAGCGGCTGGGCGAGCGCGGGCCCGCCGTCGGGCGGCAGCGGCGCGGCGGCATCCCCCGCCCACACCACCAGCGTCTCGGCCGGAATCGGCGAGGGGATGTCCGGCGCGAGCGACGGCAAAGGCGGCATGACGAGGCGCAGCGCCGGCAGCAGCCAGAGCGCATAGGCCGAGCCGGCGCCGAACGCGCGGGCGACCAGGCGGCGCAGCGCGAGCACGGCGAGCATGGCGAGGCTCGCCCAGGCCATGTTGGCGAGCAGCCAGCTCATTGTTTCAGCGCCTTCAGCAGAGCCTCGATCTCGGCGATATCGGCCGCGGTCAGGCGGTCGCGCTCGGCGAGATGGGCGACGAGCGGGGTCACCCGGCCGCCGAACATGCGATCGAGGAGCCGCCCGGATTCCTGGGCGACATAATCGGCGCGGGCGACGGCCGGGCGGTAAAGGTAGCGGCGGCCCTCCTCCTCATGGGCGAGGACGTTCTTGGCGAGCAGCCGGGCGAGCATCGTCTTGACGGTGCGGATGCTCCAGCCGCGTTCGGCCGGGACCCGGGCCGCGACCTCGGCCGCGGTCAGGGGTGCCTCCTTCCAGAGCACCTCCATCACCGCATATTCGGCCTCGCCGATCCGCTCCACGCGCGCCCCTTCCCGTTTGATTACAGGAGTAGTCATCGGATCGCTGAACGGGGGATGAATGGCTGTCGGCGGGCTTTACAGGTGGCGGAAAGGGTTAAAATGCGTTCACTCTGAAAAGCGCGGTTTTCTGCGGTTTTCGGGCGCTGGCACGCGGCGTGAATAAGGTATCGCGTCCACATGGTTCCACTCAGGGGCGGGCCTGGCGCACTTTCCGGTCGCGCCGCCCGCCCCTTAATTTTGACGCCGCAGGCGTCATCCCGCCCAGGGCCGAATTTCCGCCAGTTGCGTCAGGCGCTGTTGGGAAGGGCGTTGTCCTTGCTGGATTCCAGAATCACGAACACGAGGATGCCGAGCGCGACGACGCCGAGGAGCCAGCCGCTGCGGCGCAGGAACTCGCTTTCGCCCTGCGTTTCGGCGCTTGCGCGCTGGATTTCCGGGCTGTTGGCGAGGCTCAGCGGCGCTGCCGATTGGGCGGCGGCGGCGGTGCTGCCGGCAACCAGCGACAAGGCAGCGAGCGCGACGACGGACTTCGAAATCATTGGCTACTCCCTTCGACAAAGGCTCCCGTCAGGCGCGGGCAACCTGCTTCTCCTCGATCAGGCGCTGCAATTCGCCCGCCTCGAACATCTCCATCATGATGTCGGAGCCGCCGAGGAACTCGCCCTTCACGTAGAGCTGGGGCACGGTCGGCCAGTCGGAATAATCCTTGATCCCCTGGCGGATCTCCGGGTCCTGGAGGACGTCGACGGTCTCGAAGGCGACGCCGAGATGGTCGAGGATCGCCACCGCCCGGCTCGAAAAGCCGCATTGCGGGAACAAGGCGGTGCCCTTCATGAACAGCACGATGTCGTTATTCTTTACAAGCCGGTCGATCCTGTCGCGGGCATCGCTCATGATCTTGTCCTTTGCTACTCGGGCGCTGCGGTGCTGAGCTTCAGTGCATGCAGCTCGGTGCCCATGCGCCCGCCGAGCGCCTGATAGACGCGCTGGTGCTGGCGGACCAGCGGCAGGCCGCGGAAGCTCTCGGCGACGACCCGCGCCTCATAATGGTCGCCGTCGCCGGCCAGATCGACGATCTCGACGCGAGCGTCGGGGATAGCCTCGCGGATCAAGGTCTCGATCTGGTCCGCGGCCATCGCCATCGGCGCGCCTCCTACCCTTGGGCTTCGATGAACTGGCGGCGGGCCTCGACGGTCTTGTGGTCGAGCGCCTGGCGGATCGCCGCCTCGTCGACCTCGAGGCCGGCCGAGATCAGGTCGCCGAGCACCTTGCGGACGACGTCGTCGTCGCCGGCGCTCTCGAAATCGGAGCGGATCACGTCCTTGGCGTAGGATTCCGCCTCGGCCTCGGTGAGGCCCATCTTCTTGGCCGCCCACATCCCCAGCAGCCGGTTGCGCCGCGCGACGATCTTGAACTGCATCTCCTGATCGCGGGCGTACATCGTCTCGAAGGCCCTTTCGCGGTCGTCGAACTGGGTCATGGCGGTCCTTGCTGCTGCGGGTTCCTCCCTCAGATAGGCGGCTGGCGGAGCGGGCGCAACGGCCGGCTCGACAAGCGCGCCGGTGCCGTGGCAGGAGACGCCGATGATCATCGCCGCCTTGTTGCTCGCCGCGACCCCCATCAGCCCGCAGCAAGTTGCCTATTCCCGCTGGGGCCAGTGCCTCGAAGCCAATCTCGCGCCCGACCGGTTCATGACCGCGCCGCGGATCACCGACCGGGCGATGATGGCCTGCCTCAGGTTCGAGCAGGATTATGGCCGGGCCCATTCAAGCTGGCTGGCGGCGGCCACTCTCAACCCCGCCCAGCGCACCGAAGCGGAACGCGAATATAATCGCAGCATCCGGCGGATGCGCCGGATGATCGAGGACGAGGCCCAGGAAATCCAGGATCAGAGCGGCAACCGCTGAGGGACAGCTACTAGTAGCTGTCCCCTCTCTCTGTAGGAGGGACAGCTACTGGTAGCTGTCCCCTGTTTCTGATGGAGGGACAGCTACTGGTAGCTGTCCCTCGCCAATGACTCTACGATTTTGATGATCGCGCTGGACAAAATTGGCCTTTTAGCGTAAGATCGCGGCATGCCGAGAACCGCCCGTCTCGTCCTGCCGGGAATACCGCATCACGTCACTCAGCGCGGCAACCGGTCTCAGCGGACCTTCTTTTCGGAAGGCGATTACGCCTTCTATCTGAAGCTGTTGCGCCATTGGTCGGACAAGAAGGGGACGGCGATCTGGGCCTGGTGCCTGATGCCGAACCATGTCCATCTCATCATGGTGCCCGCAAATCCCGCAGGTCTCGGCGCGGCGATGGCGCCGGTCCACCAGCAATATAGCTGGGAGATCAACCGGCGCCAGGGCTGGCACGGCCATCTCTGGCAAAGCCGCTTCGCCTCGGTGGCGATGGATGAAGCGCACCTTCATGTCTGCCTGCGCTATGTCGAGCTCAACCCGGTGCGGGCCGGCCTGGTCGATCGCCCCGAGCAATGGCCCTGGTCGAGCGCGCGCGCCCATCTCGGCCTCGCCCGCGACGAGATCACCGATCTGGCCGCCATGCGGGAACGGATCGACGACTGGCGGGCGCTGCTCGACAGCGGGCTTCGCGACGGCGAGCGCGACGCGATCCGCGCCGGCGAGCGCAGCGGCCGCCCGCTCGGCCGGATCGCCGGAGGGAGGGACAGCGACGAGTAGCTGTCCCTTCTCTCTGCAGGAGGGACAGCTACCGGTAGCTGTCCCTCAATCCATCGTGACCGGTAGCTGTCCCTCAATCCATCGTGACGACGAGCTTGCCGACGGCCTGGCGGGCGGCCATGTGGGCGATCGCCTGGCCGGCCTCGGCCAGCGGCCAGGTGCGGCTGACCCTGGGCGCGATCTTCCCTTCCTCCCAGAGCCGGAACAAGGTGGCGATATGGGCGGCATTGGCCTTCGGGTCGCGCGCCGCGAAGGCGCCCCAGAAGACGCCGCGGACGTCGCAGCTCTTCAAGAGGGTGAGGTTGAGCGGCAGCTTCGGGATGCCGGCCGGGAAGCCGATCACGAGCAGCCGCCCCTGCCAGGCGATCGCGCGCAGCGCCGCCTCGGTATAATCGCCGCCGACCGGATCGTAGATGAGATCGGCCCCGGCCGGCCCGACCGCCTGCTTGAACGACTGGGCGAGCGCCTTGGCGCCCTCCTTGTCGAACGGCCCGCGCGGATAGACGAGGATCTCGTCCGCGCCGGCCGCCCGCGCCGCGTCGGCCTTCGCCTCCGACGACACCGCGGCGACGACCCGGGCGCCATAGGCCTTGCCGAGCTCGACCGCGGCCAGGCCGACGCCGCCGGCGGCGCCGAGCACCAACAGCGTCTCGCCTTGCTTCAGCCCGCCGCGGTCGAGCAAGGCGTGGATCGTCGTCGCATAGGTCAGGATCAGCGCCGATCCTTCCTCGAAGCCTCGCCCTTCCGGCAAGGGCAAGGCCGTCGCCGCCGGCACCACCACTTTTTCGGCAAGGCCGCCATGGCCGAGCATCGCGATCAGCCGGTCGCCCTGCTCCCAGCCGGTCACCCCCTCGCCGGCGAGCTCGACAATGCCGGCGATCTCGCCGCCCGGGGCGAACGGGCGGTCGGGCCTGAACTGATATTTGTCCTCGATGATGAGGACGTCGGGATAGTTGATCGCGCAGGCCCTGACCCGGACCAGCAGCTGGCCCGGACCCGGCACCGGATCGCCGACCTCGCTGAGCTTCAGCGTTTCCGGGCCGCCCGGGCTGGTCGAAAGCAGCGCCTTCATCGCGCCGACCCCGGGAAGGCGGGGAGCTTCGCCACGTCGGCGGGCTCGTGCTGGATGATGACGTTGGCGTGGAGATTGCGGCCGAGCCGATCGAACCGGTCCATCGAGGCGAGCGATTCGGCGCGGCTGGTGTTGAACGGCGGCACGCCGCGATGGGCGACCTGATCGGCGAAATGATAGGTGTCGCCCGACAGTAGCACCGGTCCCGAGGCGAGCCGGACGAGCAGGCCGCGATGGCCGGGCGTGTGGCCGGGCAGGTTGAGGAGGATCACCTTGTTGTCGCCGAACACGTCGTGATCGCCGTTCGCCTCGGTGACGGTGCCGCCGCCGGTCAGCCACGGCGCCAGCGGCTCGCGCTCCACGCCCGGATCGGTGCCGCGCAGCGCCGCGACGTCGCCGGCGCCCATGATCAGCCGGGCATGCGGGAAGCTCGCCGCCTGGCCGGTATGATCGAAATGATAATGGCTGATGCCGACCACCGAGACCTGATCGGGCCGCACCCCGATCCGGGCGAGCTGATCGACGATGGTCGCGGCGAGGGTGGCCCGGAGCTGCGGAGTCTCGATCGGATGGCCGACGATTCCGGCCGGAATGCCGGTGTCCCAGAGCATGTAATCACTGCCGTGGCGGATCAGATAGCAGCTGCCGACCAGCGCCTTCGGTCCGGCCGGATATTCGGACGTGTCGGAGAAGAAGGCATTGAAATCGGTGAAGGTGAAATTGCCGCAGTCGAGCCGCCACAGCTCCATCAGCGGCGGCACGGTCGGCGCCTGCAGGCCGGTCAGCGCGATCCAGCCGAGCGCGACGCTCAGGGCCCGTTTCAACATCGCCCGCCTCCTCATCGGAGGGACAGCTACCAGTAGCTGTCCCCTCCCTCTGTTTGAGGGACAGCTACCGGTAGCTGTCCCTCCCATAAAGTCATCGTTCCTTGGGCGAAACATAGGAGGGATCGTGGGCGAAGGGCAATTGCCCGCCCGCCTCCATCGCCTCCAGCACCGCGCCGAAATCGGTCTTGCAGCGGAAGCCGAGCCGGCGCTCGGCGCGCGACGGATCGTAGATTCGCTCGATCCGGGCGGGCAGCGACCAGCCGCGCCCGGCGTAGAGCGAGGCGGCCTGCGGGAAATGGCGGGCGATCAGCGCCGGCGCATCGGCGATCAGCGCTTCGCGATCGGCGGGCGCGAACGGCGTCGGCGCGGCGAGGAGGAAGGTGTCGAAGCCGAGCGCCGGCGCCCTGTCCAGCGCGGCGAGATGGGCGTCGGCGGCGTCCTCGACGGTGAGCCGGCGGCCGAGGAACTCGTTGGCCTTGCGATTCTCGCCGGAGAGGTCGCGGTGGGTGTCGTCCTCCTCGGGGAAGAAGCGGCCGGTGCGCAGGACGAGAACGGGCATGCCGGTCTCGTCATGGGCGCGGCGGCAGAGGCGTTCCGCGGCGAGCTTGGTGACGCCGTAGACGTTGCGCGGGGCGGCGGGCGAATCCTCGGTCAGCCATACCGCCCTTTGCTTCGCGCCGGAGCGGATTTCCTCCGAGATCATCAGCGAGGTGGTCGAGGTGAAGAGGAAGCGGCCGGCGCCGGCCGCGGCAGCGGCGGCGAGCAGATGCCGGGTCCCGTCGACGTTGACCGCGCGGAACGCGCTCGCCGGATAGCGGACGATGTCGGGCTTGTGCAGCGCGCCGGCATGGATCACCGCATGGATGCCCCGCGAGGCCCGGTCGACCAGCGCCCGGTCCGCGACCGAGCCGACGAGGTCGGTGTCCGCGCCGGGCGCGACGTCGAGGCCGATCAGCTCGTGCCCCTGCGCCCTCAGCCGCGGCGCCAGGAACCGGCCGAGCCAGCCAGACGAGCCGGTGAGGAGGATGCGCATAGAGGGTCTGCACTAGGCGGCGGCGGACATCGGCGAGGCGAGCCGCTCCGCGGGATCGTGGTCGTCGGCCCAGTCGGTGCGGCGCCTGAGCCATGGATTGACGAACAGGACCGGCAGCTTGAGGATCATCAGCTCGGAATGGATCAGGCTGTCGATCGCGCGCTCCCACCAGCGGGGGTCGCGCCGGCCGTGCGCCTTCAGCCAATTGTCGTAGGGCGCCCAGTGGCTGGGCTCGTCCTTCTCGATCACCCGGAAGATCTTGAGCAGGATCTTGTCGTCGCGGACGAGCGGGTGCTTCAGGAGGATATCGACCTGCTTCATGCCGCGCCGCTCGGTCAGCGAGATCACCCGGCAGAGCCGCTCGAACAGGCGGTCGTCGGAAATCACGGTCTGGGTGTCGAGATCGTCGATCCGCCGGCCGAACATGATCTCGATGAAGCGGTCGATATGGCCGCAGGTGCGGTCGATGTTGAGCGGCATCTTGCCCTGCAGCTCGAACCAGCGCTTGAACATCACATAATGCTTGCGCTCGTCGGCCCGGTGCTTCTCGATCGCGGCGATGAAGCCCTCGTCGTCGGGCGTGCGGCTGCGCACCGCCTCGAGGATCCGGTCGATGCTCGTATAGCCGCGATGCTCGTTATAGATGTAGATCGAGCCCAGCAGGTCGAGATAGCGGCGGCGGAACCAGGTGAACATCAGCGCAGATTCCGCGTCCACGCCTTCAGCGTCAAGTTTTTTGACCCCCTCATGCCACTTCGTAACGGGCCGTTGTCTTTGCGGCCACATCTTGCGCGGTGACGTCCGGCGCCAGCTCGATCAGCCGGAACGGGCTCTTGTGATCCGGCCGGTGGAAGACGCACAGGTCGGTGACGATCATGTCGACCACGTTCTTGCCGGTCAGCGGCAGGGTGCATTGGGGGATGAACTTGGGGTCGCCGTTCCTGGACGTGTGCTCCATGACGACGATGATCTTCTTGACCCCGGCGACGAGGTCCATCGCCCCGCCCATCCCCTTGATCATCTTGCCCGGGATCATCCAGTTGGCGATGTCGCCATTCTCCGCCACCTCCATGGCGCCCAATACGGTGAGGTCGATATGGCCGCCGCGGATCATCGCGAAGCTGTCCGACGAGGAGAAATAGGAGGAGGAGGGAAGCTCGCTGATCGTCTGCTTGCCGGCGTTGATCAGGTCCGGATCGACCTCGTCCTCATACGGGAAAGGGCCGATGCCGAGCATGCCGTTCTCGGACTGGAGGGTGACCTCCATCCCCGCCGGGATGTTGTTGGCGACGAGCGTCGGGATGCCGATGCCGAGATTGACGTAATAGCCGTCGCGCAGCTCCTGGGCGGCGCGCGCGGCCATCTGGTTGCGGTCCCAGGGCATCAGCGATTTCCTCCTTGCGGATCGGTCCAGCGCTTGTCCGCCGGGAAGACCTCGTCGAGCCCGCCGCGCAGGCCGGTGCCGTAGACCGGGTTGGGCAGGATGAACCAGCCGGCGCCCCAGATCCGGGCGAAGGGCGCGCCGGTGGCGGCGCTGCGGCGTTCAGGGACCGACAGCGCCCGGTCGTTGAACAGGTCGGAAAAGTCGCCGAGCTGGTCGCCGGCCATGGCGACGACGCAATAGCGCGCCGCGATCGCGGCGCGGCGCGGATCCTTGGCGCTGCCGGGAGCGACGTCGCCCTGCAGCCAGAGCGTCTCGCCATGGCGGGTGAAGCCGAGGCCTGCGCGCGCGAGCGCCGCCACATTCTCCGCGGCATGGGCGGCGAGGCGATTCGTGTTGAAGATGACGGTAATGCGCGCCGCCCGGATTGCGGCGAGCGCCGCGACCGCGCCCGGAGTCGCGGCGACCGCGTCCGATCCGGTCCGCTCCCAGCGATTCCAGCGCTCCTGGTCGTAGGGTCGGCCGGGATGGGAGGCGTCGTCATATTCGAAGCCGAGATTCTGGATCGCGGTCTCGTCGACGTCGAGCACCACCGCCAGCGGCCTGCGCCCGCACGGGACGAAGCGCGGCGCCGCAAGGGTCGATCCCGGGGCGAGAACCACGCTGTCGCGGGGCCGATGCCGGGCGGCCGCGAGGACATAGGTGCGAAAGGCGTGATAGGCCTGGACGGTCGCCGCCGCGCCCTCACCCGAGCCGTACAGCCATTGCATGCCCGGCGGCACGCGCGGCTCGGGAGCCTGGGCGGCGGCCGCGCCGGCCGCGGCGATCAACGCCGCAACGCCAAGCATCCCCCTCCCTGCAAGGGAGGGGCTAGGGGTGGGTCGCGAGCGCAGCGAGCCCTTCACCGCAGGAACCGAAGCGCCTTCGGCGCTACCCACCCCCGGCCCCTCCCTTGCAGGGAGGGGAGACTGGGCCGGCCTCCTCATGCCGCTTCCCTCGTCCGGGTCATCCGGAACTCGATCTTCTTGTCGTAGGGGGCGCCGAGGATCATCCGCTTGACGTAGATCGAGGGCAAATGGATGCAGTCCGGGTCGAGGCTGCCGACCGGCACGATCTCCTCGACCTCGGCGACGCAGATCCGGCCAGCGGTCGCCATCGGCTGGTTGAAGTTGCGCGCGGTCTTGCGGAAGACGAGGTTGCCGCTCTCGTCCGCCTTCCAGCCCTTGACGATGGCGAGGTCGGCGCGGATGCCGCGCTCGAGGATATAATCCTCGCCGTCGAACGCCTTGATCTCCTTGCCCTCGGCGACCTGGGTGCCGACGCCGGTTTTGGTGTAGAAGCCGGGAATGCCGGCGCCGCCGGCGCGGCAGCGCTCGGCCAGCGTCCCCTGCGGGCAGAATTCGACCTCGAGCTCGCCGGACAGATATTGCCGCTCGAACTCCTTGTTCTCGCCGACATAGGAGGAGATCATCTTGCGGACCTGGCGGGTGCGCAGCAGCTTGCCGAGCCCCTCATTGTCGATGCCGGCATTGTTGGAGGCGATGGTGAGGTCCTTGACGCCCGAAGCCTGGATCGCGTCGATCAGCCGCTCCGGGATGCCGCACAGGCCGAAGCCGCCGGCGCAGATGGTCATGCCGTCGAACAACAGCCCGTCGAGCGCGGCGGCGGCGTCGGGATAGATTTTCTTCATTCGGGCGCTCCCTCGGATCGACCGCCGATAGTCGGGGCGCCCGCTCACGGTCAACCGCGGAGACCCGCGATCGGGCATCGCCGCGGCCATCGGGCCGCCGATCCGGGACGGGCCCCGAATGTTGACATCGATAAGTTGAATGAAGTTGAGGATATGCAGGGATGCGGAGCCGGGTTCCTTTCCGGCATCGGCCACAAGGGACGCCCGCGGGCGCGGCTGCGCCGCGCGGAAGTTGACGGCGCGGAAGTTGACAGGTTCGGAAGTTGACAGGTTCGGATGCGGTTTCGGGAATCCGGCGGTTTCGCGAAATCCGCCGCGGCGTGCGCGTTGGCGCCGGCATCGGGCGCGAGGCCAGGTCACCGGCCAACTAGAACACACAGGGAACAAAAAGACAAGAGGGTGCCTCCGGTCAGCCGGGGCGGCGCGCCCGCAATCCGGCCGCGGCGATGCCGGCTTCGGCGCAGGCCTCATCGGCCGCGGGCGCCTCGCCCGAGACGCCGACCGCGCCGATCCGCTCGCGCCCGTCGGCCGAGAAGACCGGGACGCCGCCGGCGACGGTGACGACGTGCGGCGCATCGGCGAAGCCCGGCACCTCGCGCGCGCCGGCGGCCAGCTGCGCTGTCGCCCCGCCCCAGGCGGCGCTCGCCCGCGCCTTGGCCAGCGCGAAGTCCATCACGCCGTAGCCGTTGCCGTCCATCCTCAATGCGGCGAGCAAGTGCCCGCCCGCATCGACGACGGCGATGGCGTGGCTCTGGCCGCGGCCGCGCGAATGGGCGACGATCGCCTGCGCGGCCGCCGAATCGAGGCGGGGCGGCGGCGGCTGGGCCGGCGCCGCGGCCGCAACCGAAAGCGCGATCAGGATGGCGGCGAGCGCTCGAGACGGCATGATCTGCCTCCCTGTTTCAGCCCACCGGTCGAGCCATAAGGGGGCGGGCCAAGCGCGGTCAACCAGGGACAGCTACCCGTAGCTGAACCCGGGGACAGCTACCGCAGCTGAACCAGGGGACAGCTACTAGTAGCTGTCCCTCCCCTCTCTTTCGGGGACAGCTACCGGTAGCTGTCCCTCTTGCGCTTGACCGGTAGCTGTCCCTCTTGCGCTTGACAGCGGCAACGCGAACCTATACTTTGTTTTGCAAAGTTATTTGGAGAGCGCCATGACGCAGGTCTCGCAAGCCGCCTCGGACGACATCGCCTATGTCCGCCAGCTCGCCGAAAGCGGCGCCCGGGCGCCGCTCACCGGCGGCCGCTTCATGGCCTGGTGGGGCCTGTGCCTGACCATCGCCTATGTCGCCCACTGGCTGGCGCTCAACGGCACGATCGGCGACGGCAGCAGGATCTTCGCGATCATCTGGCTCACCTTCCTCGCCATCGCCCTGGCCGGCCAGTTCCTGCTGGCCCGCGGGATGCCGGCCAAGGCCGGCGCCGGCTCGGCCGGCAACCGCGCCTCGCGCACGGTCTGGACGGCGGGCGCGTTCGCGATCGGCTCGATGGCGATCGGCGCCGCGATCGCCGCCGAGAGCGGCCAGGGCTATCAGACCTTCGACTGGATCGTCCCGGTCGCGTTCACCGCTTATGCCTGCGCCCTGATCGTCACCGGCTCGCTCGCCGGCGAGAGGATCGCGGTCGCCGCCGGGTTCGGCGCGGTGGCGATGGTCGGCCTGTTCACCAGCGTCATCCTGCATCCCGACCGCTATCTGCTCGCCGCCGGCGGAGTCGCCCTCACCGTGCTCCTTCCCGGCGTGCTGCTCATGCTGCGCGAGCCGAAGGCGGAGGGCTGAGCCCGATGGGCGAAGGCAGCCCGTTCGACCACAATGCGATCGACGACGTCATCCATGGCCGGATCCGGCTCGGCGTCGTCGCCTATCTGTCGGCGGTCGATTCGGCGCTCTTTTCCGAGCTGCGCGACAAGGTCGGCGCGACCGACGGCAATCTCTCGGCCCATCTGAGGAAGCTCGAGGACGCCGGCTACGTCGCGGTGGCGAAGAGCTTCGTCGGCCGCAAGCCCCAGACCCGCCTGGCGCTGACCGCGGCCGGGCGCAAGGCGTGGAGCGTCTGGCTCAACCAGATGGAGGCCTTGCGCAACGCTGCGGGAAAATAGGGACTGTCCCTATTTTCGGAAAATAGGGACTGTCCCTATTTTCGGCGGTCAGGCGCGCAGCTTGGCGAGCACGCCCTGGAGCTGCATCGCATTGCCCATGTCGCCTTCGACCCGGAGCTTGCCCTGCATGAAGGCGGTCATGCCGTCCAGCTTGCCGTCGGCCATGTCCTGCCAGTCCGCCCAGGCGACCTTGATCGTGGTGTCGGCCTCGCCGTCCGTCTCGGTCACCGCATTGCCGACGCCGTCGAGCAGGACCACCCCGTCGTCGCCGAAATCGAGCTTGACCCGCTTGCCGGGCAGATAGGCATTGGCCTCGTTGAGGCGGGCGGCCATTTCGCTCTTGGTCATCGCGGGTCTCCTGAGGAAGGTCACGCCTCCCCTAGATTCCGCGAACGCCAAGTCAAGCCTACAGCCATGTCAGTAAGCGCTCGCTTCCCTCCACGCGCGAACGCGGCTAGGCGGCGCGCGATGGACGCCGCCGAAGCCATTCACGAGAAGCTCGTCGCCCGCCTCAAGGACGGCAACCTGCCGCGGCGGACCAGCGACGTGCGGCCGGCCGACGTCGGGTTCGGCCCGGAGGCGATGGTCGAGACCTTCTACAGCCAAATCGTCAGCCGGCAGATGGACCGGCTGTCGCGCAGGCTGCAGGCGCGCGGCGAGGGCTTCTACACGATCGGCAGCTCGGGCCATGAGAACAATGCCGCGGTCGCCGAGGCGCTCCGGATCGACGACATCGCCTTCCTCCACTACCGCTCCAACGCCTTCCAGATCCACCGCTCGAAGCAGCTCCCCGGCCAGACGCCGTGCTGGGACATGCTGCTCTCCTTCGCCGCTTCGGCCGAGGACCCGATCTCGGGCGGCCGCCACAAGGTGATCGGATCGAAGCCGCTCAACATCCCGCCGCAGACCAGCACCATCGCCTCGCATCTGCCCAAGGCGGTCGGCGCCGCGTTCAGCATCGGCATCGCCCGGGCGCTGAAGCTCGACAACCCGCCCCTGCCCCGCGATTCGATCGTCCTCGCCAGCTTCGGCGACGCCTCCGCCAACCATTCGACCGCCCAGGGCGCGTTCAACACCGCCGGGTGGGCCGCCTATCAGGGGACGCCGATGCCGATCGTCTTCCTGTGCGAGGATAACGGCATCGGCATTTCGACGCGGACTCCGCGCGGCTGGATCGAGGCGGCCTTCCGGAGCCGGGCGGGACTCGAATATATGCGCTGCAGCGGCCTCGACATGGCCGATTGCTATCGCGGCGCCGTCGCCGCGAGCCAATTCGCCCGCAGCCGGCGCCGGCCCGTCTTCCTCCACATGGATTGCGTTCGGCTCTACGGCCATGCCGGCTCGGACGTGCAGGCCACCTATCTTTCGAAGGCGCAGATCGACGAGGACGAGGCGCGCGATCCGCTGCTGTTCAGCGCGGCGCTGCTGGTCGAGCAAGGCCTGCTGACCACGGACCAGATCCTCGACATCTACGGCGAGACCGAGGCCCGGCTGGCGCGGGTCGCCGAGCAGGCGATCACCCGGCCCAGGCTCACCACCAGCGGCGCGGTGATGGCGAGCATCGTCCCGCCCAGGCGCGCGCCGGTCCGCGCCAACCGGCCGGGCCCGGAGCAGCGCGAGGCTTTGTTCGCGCGCGACCGATCGATGATGGAAAAGCCGCAGCACATGGCGCGGCTGCTGAGCTGGGCGCTCGCCGACCTCATGCTCGCTCATCCCAGCATCGTCGTCGCCGGCGAGGATGTCGGGCCCAAGGGCGGAGTCTATAACGTCACCGCCAAGCTGCACGAGCGCTTCGGCCCGGCGCGGGTGATCAACACCCTGCTCGACGAGCAGAGCATATTGGGCCTCGGCATCGGCGCCGCCCATGATAATGTGCTCGCGATCACCGAGATCCAGTTCCTCGCCTACGTCCACAATGCCGAGGACCAGATCCGCGGCGAGGCGGCGACCTTGAGCTTCTTCTCGAACGGCCAATATGCCAATCCGACGATCATCCGCATCCCCGGCCTCGGCTACCAGAAGGGCTTCGGCGGGCATTTCCACAACGACAACAGCCTCGCCGTCTTCCGCGACATACCGGGCCTGATCCTCGCCTGCCCGAGCAACGGCGCCGACGCGGTCGGGATGCTGCGCGAATGCGTCCGCCTCGCGCTCGAGGAGCAGCGCGTGATCGTCTTCCTCGAGCCGATCGCGCTCTACATGACCCGCGACCTCCACGCCGAAGGCGACGGGCTGTGGACCGCCCCTTATGCCGCCCCCGGCGAGGCGAGGCCGATCGGGCTCGGCGAGATCGGCCTCCACGGCGACGGCACCGACCTCGCGATAATCAGCTACGGCAACGGCTATTACCTTTCGCGCCAGGCCGAGAAGATCCTGCGCGAGCGGCACGGCCTGAACCTGCGGGTGATCGACCTGCGCTGGCTGGCGCCGCTCAACGAGGACGGCCTGCTCGACGCGGTCGCCGGCTGCGCGCGGGTGTTGATCGTCGACGAATGCCGCCGCACCGGCTCGCAGAGCGAGGCGCTGATGGCGCTGTTCGCCGAGCGCGCTCCGGACCTCGACTGCCGCCGGCTCACCGCCGAGGATTCGTTCATCCCGCTCGGGCGCGCCGCGACCCTGACCCTGCCGAGCCGCGACTCGATCGTCGCCGCGGCGCTGGAGCTGGCGGGTGGCTGAGAAGCTCGCGGCTTTGGTCGTCTGCCCCGGGCGGGGAACCTACGGCAAGGCCGAGCTCGGCTATCTGAAGCGCCTCCACCCCGACCGGGCGGAGCTGCTCGCAACCGTCGACCGGCTGCGCGCCGAGCGCGGGCAGAAGGCGATCTCCGAGCTCGACGGCGCCGACAGGTTCAGCCCGGCCCTGCACACCCGCGGCGACGTCGCCTCGCCGTTGATCTTCACCGCTTCCTACGCCGATTTCCTCGCCATCGACCGGGCCCGCTTCGAGATCGCGGCGGTGACCGGCAATTCGATGGGCTGGTATACGACCCTCGCCTGCGCCGGCGCGGTCACGCTCGAGCACGGCTTCCGGATCGTCGACGCGATGGGCGAGCACAGCCAGGCCGGCGCGCCCGGCGGACAAATGCTGCTGACCCTGGTCGACGAGGATTGGCGCGAGGCGGCGGGCCTGCGCGAGGCGGTGCTTGCGCTGGTCGACAGGATCGACGGCCTTTACGTTTCGATCGCGCTCGGCGGCATGCTGGTCCTCGCCGGCACCGAGGCCGCTCTCGCCGCTTTGCTTGAACAAGCGCCGCCGATGCCGGGCCGCGAGCCGCTGCGCCTCGTCAACCACGGCCCGTTCCACACGCCGCTGATGCAGGGCTCCTCCGACCGGGCGATGGCGCAATTGCCGGCCGCCTGGTTCAGCGCCCCCGAGGCGCCGATGATCGACGGGCGCGGCCATATCTGGCGGCCGTTCGCGAGCAATGCCGGGGAGCTGTGGGGCTACACCTTCGCCAGCCAGATCCTCGAGCCCTATGATTTCAGCCGCGCGATCCAGGTCTCGGTCAAGGAGCACGCCCCGGACCGGATCATCCTGCTGGGGCCGGGCGACACGCTCGGCGGCGCGATCGCCCAGGCGCTGATCGCGATCGAATGGCAGGGGCTGAGATCCAAGCGGGATTTCCAGCAGCGGCAGGCCTCGGATGCGCCGGTCCTGCTCAGCATGGGCCGCGAGGACCAGCGGGCGCTGGCGACCGCCTAGACGTCGTCGCCGAGCGCGCCCTTGACGGCGCCCTTGACCTGCTGGAACTGGCCCTTCAGCGCCTGGCCGGCACCTTCGTCGCGGGTGTCCGGATCGTCGCTGTGCTGCTTGGCCTTGCCGAGCGCTTCGTTGACATTGCCTTTGATCTTGTCGGCGAGCTCACCCATGGGGAATCTCCTTGAAAAACAAGCTGGATGAGCAACGAAGCGGCGGCTGAGCGGGTTCCGCCGCAAACGGCATGCTTTGGCCAAAAATTAAGGTCTTCCGGGCAATGGCTGGGCGATGTTTCCGGCCCGAGACACCCGCCGCAAGGTATTGATCCGGGCACGCATGCATGCCGACGGCCCGTCCGCCGACGTCTGCATCCGCGACATCTCCCCGCGCGGCCTGCTGATCCAGGCGAGCGCGGCGCCGCCCAAAGGAAGCTATGTCGAGATCGTCTTCGACGGCCACTGGATCGTCGGGCGCGTCGTCTGGGGCAAGGACCGGCGCTTCGGCGTCCAGGCGCGCGACCGGATCGACCTCCATGCGATCGCCACCGGCAGCCCCGGCCAGGCGGCGCGGCAGGAGCCCGCCCGTCGGCCGGGATTCGCCCGCTCCGCCCCGCGCCGCGCCGGCGCCGCGACCCATCACGCTTTCGCCAAATCGGTGGAGTTCGCAGTGATCGCGGCTTTCGCCGCAGCGCTGGTCGCGGCGCTGGGCGTTACTGCGTTCGAGACATTGTCGCGGCCGTTCGCGAACGTCTCCGCCCTGCTGGGCCGATAGCCGGCGTTCAGCCGCGCTCGCCGGCGCGGCGGATGCGCTGGGCGAGCACCCGGCGCGGATGGGCGCAGCGGCAATCGCCCTGATAGGCCGCCTGCTCGACCGGCGCGGCCTCCTCGTCGTCCGGCTTCGCATTCTCGGCGAGATTCTCAGGGTTGCGAACGCCGCGCTCGTAAAGCTGGATGCAGCGGTCGCGGACCGTCCGCGAGCAGGGCGGATAGCCGCTCCGCGCCTCGCGCGGCCCGTCATAGTCGGAGTCCGGCGGGCTGGCGCTGACCAGCCCGAGGCCGGCGACGGCGGCAAACAGGATGAGCTTCTTCATATCCGGCCTCCTTGTCCTGGCGACCCGCAATGCGGCGGTTAACCATAACGGATTCGCGGTCAAAGCCCAAACGGCCACATGTCGTCCTCGCCGCCGGGCTCGGGCCCGGGCAGCGGGGTCACCGCTTCGGTCTCGTCGAACCAGATCCAGGCGTCGAACTGGCGGGGCAGGATCGCCTGCGAATAATGGCTCCAGCGCTCGGTCTCCGGACGGTAGATGACGCCGATGAAGCGCTCGAGCCGCGGCTCCATCAGCGGCTCGAGGATCGCGCCGCCGCGGCCAAGGTCGAGCAGGAAGCGCGCGACGCCGCTGTCGTGGCAGAGGCGTTCGTAGCTGCCTTCGAGCGACGGGCGGACCTGCTTGACCTCCATCGGCGAATCCCAATCGTCGGCGGCGGCGACGGTGCCGGTGTGGGTGCCGAAGCCGATCAGCCGCGCCTCCTCGCCGAACCGCTCGCGGACCAGCTGGCCGATGTTGAGCTCGTCGCGGACCTGGCCCATCTCGGTGTAAGCGGCGTTGCCGATATGGCTGTTATGGGCCCAGACCACCGCCTTGGCGCCCGCGCCCCTGGCCTCGAGCAGCTGGCAGAGCGTCTCGAACATGTGGGTGTCGCGCAGGTTCCAGCTCTCCGCCGCGCCTTCGTACATCGCCCGGTAATAGGCCTCGGCATTCTTGACGAGCCGGGCGTTGGCGGCGGCATCGAGCCATTCGTCGCCGTCGGCGGCGGCGTAGCGCAACCGCTTCGCCTGAAGCTCGCGCAGCATCGCCACCACCGGCGCCTCGCACAACGCATAGCCTTCGCTGGTCGCGATGCGGCCGTAGCGGGCCGGATCGCGGCTCCACGGCGCGAGGCAGGCGTAGCGCTCGCGCGCCACCCGCGCCGCCGCAGGATCGACGTCGTCGAGATAGTCGATCACCGCGCGCATCGAGCCCGAGAGATTGTAGAGATCGAGCCCGTAGAAGCCGGCCATCGCCGCGGGCGCGCGGCCTTCATTGCGGGCGCGCAGCCAGCGGATGAAGCCCTCGACCTCGCGGTTGCGCCACATCCAGGTCGGGAAGCGCTGGAAGGCGGCTTCCTCGCCCTCGCGGCGCGGCCGGTGGCGGACGAAACGGTCGACGTTCGCCGCGTCCGGCCAGTCGGCCTCGACGGCGACGATAGTGAAGCCGTGGCGCTCGATCAGCCGCCGGGTGATCGCGGCGCGGGCGCGGTAGAATTCGGAGGTGCCGTGGCTGGCCTCGCCGAGCAGGACGACACGCGCGGCGCCGTAGCGGTCGAAGGCCTCGGCGAACGCCGGATCGTCGATCTCGGGCAGCGGCTCGGCCGCCTCCGCCAGGCGCCGGGCGAGCGGAGTGCTTCGCCGGCCCTGCTCGTCCCAGCCCTCGGCGCCGATCAGCGGCACGAAGCGGACCGCGCCGAGATCCTCGCTGTCGTAGCTGTCCTCGCCGGTGCGGGTGACCTTGACCAGGCTCTGCACCGCGCCGGGCTCGCCGATCGGCATGACCAGGGTACCGCCGATGGCGAGCTGCCGCTTGAGCAGAGCGGGGACGTGGCTGCCGCTGGCGGCGGCGAGGATCGCGTCGAACGGCGCTTCGCCCGGCAGGCCGCCGGAGCCGTCGCCATGGACGATGCGGACATTGTCGTAGCCGAGCCGCTTCATCCGCTCGCCGGCGAGCCCGGCGAGCGCGTCGTGGCGCTCGATCGCGATCACCTCGCCGGCGATGCGGCCGATCACCGCCGCCGCATAGCCCGAGCCGGCGCCGATCTCGAGCACCTTGTCGCCGGGCGCGACCTCGGCCGCCTCGATCATCAGGGCGACGATATAGGGCTGCGAGATGGTCTGGTCCGCCTCGATCGGCAGCGGCGAATCCTCATAGGCATGGCCGGCGAGATGCTCGGGCACGAACGCCTCGCGCGGCACTTCGCGCAGCGCCGCGAGCAGGTGCGGGCCGCGGATCCCGCGGCCTTCGATCTGGCGGCGGACCATGTCCTCGCGCAGGCCGGCAAAGTCTGCCATCCCTGCCTAAATAGCCGAGACGGACGGCCGTTCCGAGCGCTCAGTCCTTGAGCGCCTGCCTGGTCTCGCGCAGCGACAGCAGCTCCCAGGCCGCGACCGCCACCAGCACCAATGTCGCGATCAGCGACAGGACGAGCGGGGTCAGCCCCACCGCGAACGGCGCGGCGAGGCCGAGCAGGCCGAGCCCGGCCATGTGCGAGAGCGGATAATAATCGGCGCTGGTCCGCTTGAAGATCAAATTGCCGAACAAATAGAGCGCCGGCCCGCCGAGCAGGGCGGCGGCCGCCGCCGGCCCGGCCGGGCCGCCCGGATGGGCGACCGCCATCTCGTCGGAGGCGGCGGTGACAATGATCCCGGCGACGATCGGAATGTGGAAATAGGTGTAGGCGAGCCGCGCCATCCGCCCCGGATCCTTGTCCTGGGCGAGCCGCCGGGCGGCGCGCTCGGCGCCGATGTCGAAATAGAGCCACCACATCGCGATCGTGCCGACGAAGGCGCTGGCGAAGGCGAGGATCGTCGGTGCGGCCCAGGCGGTCTGGCCGAAGGCGGCGCCCGTCACCAGGATCGATTCGCCCAAGGCGATGATGATGAACAGCCCGCAGCGCTCCGAGAAATGATGGCCCTCGACGTCCCAGGTATGGGTGTCGCTGCGGCCGAGGCCCGGCGTCCAGAAGGCGGCGACGGGACCGGCCGAGACGATGGCGAGGGCGGCGCCCCACAGCGCCATCCGCGCCGCCCCGTCCGCGACCAGCGCCCCCGCGATCCAGAACGGCGCCTCGGCCAGCGACCAGGCGACGATGCGCACGAAATTCAGGAAATTTTCCCGGTTGTGGCGGACCAGGGCGAGCAGCATGAAGCCGTGGCGGCCGAGCTGAATGCCGGCATAAGCGAGCGCGAACGGCAGCGCCCGCGCCGCGAACGCCTCCGGCAGGCTGATCGACATCACCATCGCCGCCCCCATCAGCGCGAACAGCAGCATCCGCACCGGCATGTGGCGGACGTCGAGCCAGTTGGTGACCCAGGCGGTGTCGACCCACACCCACCAGACCGCGAGGAACAGCATCGCCGCCTGGAGGAAGCCGAGCGGATCGGGATGGAGGATGATCGTGTGCGAGACCTGGGTGACCGCGAACACGAAGACCAGATCGAAGAACAATTCGATGAAGCCGACCCGCTCCTCGCTGTGCGAATCGCGGCTGCGAAGGAGGTTGCGCTTCATCGGCGTGACGATTGCCGGGCGCGGGCGAAAAGAAAAGGGCCGCGCGCCGGTGCGGCCGCGGCCCCTGAGCGTGGAGGGGACACCCGCATGCGGGTGTCCCCCTTCGTCCTAGCGATCCTGCTGACCGCCCTGACCCTTCTCGCTCCTGATCTGGTTGTCGCCCTGCTGCTCGTTTTCGGTCTCGAGCTCCTCGCCCTTCTGACCGAATTCCTGCTGGCCCTGCTGGCCCTGCTCCTTGTCGAACTGGCCGAAAGCGGGCTTGCCGCCCTGCTGGCCGGTCTGGTCCTGCTGGCCCTGGTCTTTCCTGAACTCGTCCATGAGGACATCCTCCGCGACTGGAAGCGTCGGCGGCACAGCGCCGCCGCTCGCCCGACGAACATAACAAAGATCAAGGACTCGCGGTTCCTGCGGCTCGTCCCTCAAATCAGTCCGGCGAGCGGGCTCGAAGGGTCGGCGTAGCGGCGCTGGCCCATCCGCCCGGCGAGATAGGCGAGCCGCCCCGCCTCGACCGCCAGCTTCATCGCCCGCGCCATCATGACCGGATCCTTCGCTTCGGCGATCGCGGTGTTCATCAGCACGCCGTCGCAGCCCAGCTCCATCGCCACGCTCGCGTCCGAGGCGGTGCCGACGCCGGCGTCGACCAGCACCGGCACTTTCGCGCCCTCGACGATCAGCCGGATCGTCACCCGGTTCTGGATGCCGAGCCCCGAGCCGATCGGCGCGCCCAGCGGCATGATTGCCACCGCGCCGGCCTCCTCCAATTGCCTCGCCGCGATCGGATCGTCGACGCAATAGACCATCGGCTGGAAGCCCTCCCGGACCAGCGTCTCGGTCGCCCGCAGAGTCTCGCGCATGTCGGGATAGAGGGTCTTGGCTTCGCCGAGCACCTCGAGCTTGACCAGCTCCCAGCCGCCCGCCTCGCGCGCCAGCCTGAGGGTGCGGATCGCCTCCTCGGCGGTGAAGCAGCCGGCGGTGTTGGGCAGATAGGTGATCGTCTTCGGATCGATGAAATCGGTGAGCAAGGGCTGGCCCGGATCGGAGATATTCACCCGCCGCACCGCGACGGTGACGATCTCGGCTCCCGACGCCGCGACCGCCGCGGCGTTCTGTTCGAAGCTCTTATATTTGCCAGTGCCGACGATGAGGCGCGAGGTGAAGGTCCGGCCGGCGACCGTCCAGGTGTCGGCGCCCATCAGCCGCCCCCGACGAAGGTGACGATCTCATAATCGTCGCCGTCCTCGACCGCGACCTCGGCGAGCGCCGAGCGCGGCACGATTTCGAGGTTGCGCTCGACCGCCACCTTGGCCGGCTCCAGCCCCAGCGCCAGCGCCAGGTCGGCGACGCTGGTGCCGGCGGCGACGCGGCGGTGATCGCCATTGACCCGGATCGAGATCGTGCCGTCGTGGACCATGAAACCGCTCGTGCCTTTGCGCTTGCGCCAGGGCCGTCATATAGGGGCGCGCGATGGCGACGCCACCTCTGATCTACGTCCTCAACGGCCCCAACCTCAACCTGCTCGGGAGTCGCGAGCCGGAGATTTACGGGTCCGACACGCTCGACGACATCGCCGGCCGGCTCGAGGACCGGGCCCGCGCGCTCGGCGTCCGGATCGACATCCGCCAGTCCAACCATGAGGGCCATCTGATCGACTGGCTGCACGAGGCGCAGGCGAAGGGCGCCAAGGCGGTGCTGCTCAATGCCGGCGGCTTCAGCCACACATCGGTCGCGCTGCACGACGCGGTGAAGGCGATCGGCGTGCCGGTGATCGAGGTCCATCTCTCCAACCCGGCGGCGCGCGAGCCTTTCCGCCGGCGCTCGCTGATCGCCGCCGCGGCGAGGGCGACGATCGCCGGCTTCGGCGCGCTCGGCTACGAGCTTGCTCTGGACGCGGCCGCCCGTCTCTGACAGACGCTGCCGCAACGGAAGAAGGGGTTCCGATGAGCGACGACGACCATAAGGACGAGCATAAGGACGAGCCGATGCGGGTCGATACCGACCTGGTCAGGAAGCTCGCCGAGATGCTGGACGAGAACGCGCTCAGCGAGATCGAGGTCGAGGACAATGGCCGCCGCATCGTCGTCAAGCGCAAGCTCGCCGCCGCGCCCGCTGCCGCCGCCGCCGCGGCCCCCGCGCCCGCTCCCGCCCCGGCCCCGCCGCCGCCGCCCGCCCCGGAGCCGAGCGCCGAGAACCATCCGGGCGTGGTCAAATCGCCGATGGTCGGCACCGTCTTCCTCGCCGGCGAGCCCGGCGCGGCGCCGTTCGTCTCGCCCGGCGACCGCATCGCCGAGGGCGACACCCTGCTGATCATCGAGGCGATGAAGGTGATGAACCCGATCGCCGCGCCGCGCTCGGGCGTGGTCAGGCAGATCCTCGTCCAGGACGCCCAGCCGGTGGAGTACGAGCAGCCGCTGGCGATCATCGAATGATGCGGGCCTCGCCCGTCATCCCGGCGCAGGCGGCGATCTGAGATGGCGATCGGCAAGGTCCTCATCGCCAATCGCGGCGAGATCGCGCTGCGCATCCACCGCGCCTGCCACGAAATGGGGATCAAGACGGTCGCGGTCCATTCGACCGCCGACACCGAGGCGATGCACGTCCGCCTCGCCGACGAGGCGATCTGCATCGGCCCGCCCCCCGCCGCCGATTCCTACCTCAACATCCCGGCGATCATCTCGGCCGCCGAGATCAGCCATGCCGACGCGATCCACCCGGGCTACGGCTTCCTTTCCGAAAATGCCCGCTTCGCCGAGATCGTCGAGACCCACGACATCGTCTGGATCGGCCCCAAGCCCGAGCATATCCGGACGATGGGCGACAAGATCGAGGCTAAGCTCACCGCCGCCAAGCTCGGCCTGCCGCTGGTGCCGGGCTCGGACGGGCCGGTCGAGAGCTTCGCGGAGGCGAAGAAGGTCGCCGCCGGGACCGGCTATCCGCTGATCGTCAAGGCCGCCTCGGGCGGCGGCGGCCGCGGCATGAAGGTGGTCCAGGCCGAAGACCAGCTCGAGACCCAGATCAGCCAGGCGCGCTCGGAAGCGAAGAGCGCGTTCGGCGACGACACCGTCTACATCGAGAAATATCTCGGCGATCCGCGCCACATCGAATTCCAGATCTTCGGCGACGGCAAGGGCAACGCGATCCATCTCGGCGAGCGCGACTGCTCGCTGCAGCGCCGCCACCAGAAGGTGCTCGAAGAGGCGCCCTCCCCCGTCGTCACCCCGGAGGAGCGCGAGCGGATGGGCGGCATCGTCGCCCGGGCGATGGCCGAGATGGGCTATCGCGGCGCCGGCACCATCGAGTTCCTCTGGGAGAAAGGCGAGTTCTACTTCATCGAGATGAACACGCGGCTGCAGGTCGAGCATCCGGTGACCGAGGCGATCACCGGCCTCGACCTCGTCCGCGAGCAGATCCGGATCGCCGACGGCCACCCGCTCACGCTCAGGCAGCAGGACGTCCATATCCGCGGCCACGCGATCGAATGCCGGATCAACGCCGAGGACCCGAAGACCTTCGCCCCCTCGCCCGGCCTGGTGAAGCAATATCACGCCCCCGGCGGGATGAACGTGCGCGTCGATTCGGGGCTCTACGCGGGCTACAAGGTGCCGCCTTATTACGATTCCATGATCGCCAAGCTGATCGTCTACGGCACCACCCGGGCGGGCGCGATGCGCCGCCTCCGGCGCGCGCTCGAGGAGTTCGTCATCGAGGGGATGAAGACCACCATCCCCCTCCACCAGAAGCTGCTCGACGATCCGGAGTTCCAGGCGGGGGATTATACGATCAAATGGCTCGAAGAGTGGCTTGGGCGGCAGGGCACTTAGGGCCGTCCGGGGGACGGACCGCCCTCCACTGAGCCCAAGCCGGTCTTCGAGCCATCTGGAGGAATGGCTTGCGCGAGCGCAGTAAGCCGCGGCAGCACAGCCGGACTCTAGACCAGCTTGGCGATGCCGAGGGCCTTGTCGACGAGGCCGAGGAAACCGGTGATCGCCTCGACGACCTTGTTGATCTGCTCGATCTGCGCGACCGCCTTGTCGACGTCGGCCTTGGCCTGATTGACCTCGTCGATGGCGGCGCCGATCGCCGCGGTCTGTTGCGCGAACAGCGCCTGCTGGGCTCTGGTCAGCCGGACGGCGACTTCGTGCATTTGCTGGCCGAGCGCCTGGATCGTCGCCGGATCGGTCGCCGCTTCCTGCCTGGCGGTGAGCGTATCGAGCAGATCGAGCAACGTCCGGTGCAGCGCGGCGATATCCGGATTCTGTTCGGTCATGGCTGGTCTCCGGGGGCCGGCGCGGCCGCGGCGTCGGCGCGCCGCTTCGCTTCGTCGAGCCAGTTGCCGATCCGGCCGATCCAGAACAAGGCGTCGCCGCCGCTGCCCTGCGCTGCGGCGGTATGGGCCGCGCCGAGCGCGAGCACGGACGCCCGCAACTGGGCGAGATTCTGCAGCTGGGCATCGCGCGCGTCCATGGCCGCGATGAAGGCCAGGATTGCGGCGCGGCGGCCGGGCGAGGTCGGCGGAAGCTGCGAATAAGCGGCCCGCAGGTCGCCGAGCTTGACCAGCCAATAGCCCCGCGCGGTTCCCCTGAGGCCGCTCGAATCGTCGGCGCCGATGGCGTCGGCGAGCCCGCCCATCACCGCCGAGAAAGCGGGATCCACGCGGCGCATGATCGCCGTCGCGCTGCGCTCCGCGCGCGCCTGGACGAGCGCGCCGGCGAAGGTCGCGAACAAGCCCGACGCTTCCGCCGGCACCGCCAGCCGGGCCGGGCCCTCCCGAAGCTGCGCGGCGAGGCCGTCAATCCGGTCGGCCGTCGCCTGCGCGCGCGCAGGATCGACCAGCCCCTGAATCGCCCCGAGATAGGAATCGAGCGCGGCGAAGGCGTTCGACCATTTGGCGATGTCGTCGGGGGCGAAGGCGAGCGGGAAATCCGCCTCTCTCAAATTCTGCGCGGGATTGGCCAGCGTCCGGGCGATGTCGAGGTCGCGCGCGGTGGCGTTGGTGGTGGCGAAGGCGGTCGCCGCCTGCTGCTGGGTCAGGGTGAGACCGGTCCTGATCGCACCGACATTCGCGGTGACGATCGGGCCCGGAGTCGCGCAGGCGGCAAGCCAAAGGACCGCCAACAGGGTCGCGATGCGGGCAATCGACTGTCGAACAGGCATGCTGGCTCCCACTGGGCCGAAATGGGCTGAGCAGCCGAAAGCAAAGCTCCGAAGCCAAGCCTCGCACGGCCGCGTAAATCCGTCAAACCGGTCGATCGAAATCGGTTCGGCTCCACGAGGGCGGGCGCGATGCGGCGGACGCGGCGCCCGCGAGGAGTTCGTCATCGCGGGGATGAAGACCGCCATCCCGCTTCACCAGGCGCTGCTCGGCGAGCCGGATTTCCAGGCGGGCGACGATACGATCAGGTGGCTGGAGGAATGGCTGGCGCGGGAGGCATAGAGCCGCCCACGGGGATAGACGTTGTAGCTGCTGGGCCCGGACGATCGCCCGATCATGGGCTTGGCGGGGGCGAAGGCTCTTTGTTCTCGGATTCCTCCCCGTCGTCCGGTCCCGGGAGATCGGGAAAGTTGGAAATCGCGACCATCCAGTTGAAGGTCGGCGTGGACTTGAGCACCTCGGTCCAGGCCAATGGATCCCTGAACGCCGCACAGTGGAGCTCGCGCTTGGCGGAATCGCGCGCCAGATGGCCCTGGACGATGAGAATCATGTTGTTGGGGTTGTCCGGATCGGCGCCGCATAGCGTGACGTCGACGAACGCACCGAAGTTTCCGCTGCCGGGGAGCGGGAGCGTGACGCCCGCGACGATGTCCGCCGAGCTCGCCTTCGCGAAATTTTCGAAGAGCGCATAGAATTGGAAAAGGCCGTCGACTCGGCAGAGCAGGTCGCCAAGCACCCACACGACTCCCGGGACGTCCGGTTCGTTGGAAACGGGCCATGTCTGCCCGCCGGTCGAGAATCTCTTTTCGCCGGGGACAACCTTGAAGACCGGCCCGGGGCGAGATGTTGCCGTGCACATTTCCTGGACCGCGAACACCAACTCTCCATCGGCCAGCGCGCGCTTCAGCGGCACTCGATTGTTGTGCGGGTCGATCAATCCCTCGCCAATCTGCTCGAAGTCCGGGTTCGCGCTCCCGTCCGGGCTGACATGAATCTTCACTCTCGCTCCCGGAATCGCATCCACGGCGACGAAGCGCAGCGTCGCCACCGCGGCAAGGATGGGCACTTGCGCGACTGCCGGAGCCGTCTCGACCCTGACCGCCTCGGACGCGATTGCCACCGCTCCGCAGCCCGTTGCCTCGGCGCGCACGAAGGCGCCCGCGATCAGGAACGGATTGACCGGTATCGCGATGCTGCTCGACCTTGCCCAATGCAGCGCGCTGACCTGCTTGTGCTGCCCTGACGCATGCGAGAGAATTCGGACCATGGAGCCCGGAGTGAGTCCCGTGACCCGCACGACACGCGCGCAATCGAACAAGGTGCGCGCGACCTGCGGCGTTGCCATTTCGACCAGCGGTCCCACGACGGTCGCGCCCGGCGCGCTCGCCAGCCCGCACGCCGCCTGCACGACGCTGATCGGCTGACCCGGCGCCATCGGGGCGAGCTCGAAGACCTGATCGCTGCCGAGCGGCGAAGCCTGGCCCCGGTAGACGGTCCCGCCCAGGTCGATTGCGACAAGCGCGCCCGGCTTCAAATCCCCGACATGGAGGAAGGACGCGCCTCCGCATGGCGGAGAAGGCTTGGGCTGCGGTGGTGTGATGGCCGGCCCGTAATCGGCCCTCCGGGGGTCCGAAGGGCCGACCGCGCAGCGCGGGCCGATGGCCTGGCGCACGGCCAGCGACCCGCCGGTCGCCGAGAGCGGTTGGCTGAGGCGCACAGTCAGCGCCGGCAGGTCGAACGCGACGGTCTCGGCCGCGCTCGTATCGCTCCGTTCGATGGTGACTATGGCGCCATCGACGACGCCCCCGATCACCACCACGGCGTCGCATCCCACCGGCTGGGGGTCGCCGATGGTCGGAACGGGCAGCGAATCGCCGGCCTCGACGGGCAAGAGCAGGGTCGCCGCGCCGGTGACGGAGGGGACGCCGGTCAGCGCCGGAAAGCCGGGCGGTGCCTGCTGGACCACTCGCACACCGCCGGTGCCGGCGGGTACCGGATCGGTCAGCGTGATCCGGGCCGCGCCTGTATCGGCGAGGCCCTGTCCGAGCGGTATCGAGGAATCGTCGGATACAAGCAGTTCGGCGCCCGGCTCGGCGCCCTCGATCCAGACGGCGCGGCCACAGGGATAGATTTTCGATCGGAGCGCGAGCGAGGCGGTCTGGTCGTAGGAAACCGGCACCGGATTGACCATGACCGCCAGTCCGGCCTCGGTCCACCCGCTTGCCTCGAGGCCGAGCTCTTGCCTCGCGAATAGACGGGTGTCCTCGGTCAAGGTCGTGCCCGGCATGAGATCCAGACGGTCGAGGCCGCCGGCTGCCAGTGCCTTCAGGACCAGGCGCTTGCCCGGCCCGTCCTCGCACACGATGACCGTCGCACCTTCCAACGCTCCCTCGATAAAGAGAGACCTGCTCCAGACAGATACTGGACCAGTGATCCGAGGGACAAAAAGAGGCAGCTTCGATATCTCCCGCTGAACACGCAGTTTACTATGTATTTTTTATAAGGGCTATACTATTCGAGGCTGTTCATCCTGTCCGGCATATTGAATTCAATCCGGAAGATTTGGTGACGCCGACGCATGGACTTTAGGGACTCCGCCACGGTCGGTTCAGACGGGACGAAATCAGCGCCGGGAGATCGCAATGACCAAAAGCTTCCAAGTCTCGCTGGCGCCCGAAAAGCTGTGGCAGGCGATCAATCCCTGGTCGTTCTACAATCAGGGCGCGCAGCTCGGCTTCGTCAACATCAATCTCGGCCAGACCAACCATCCGGAGATCGAGCAGAAATTGCTCGACGAGGTCGGCAGCTACGGCAAGCAGCTCGGCCGGATCGGCGACGCGCTCGAAGTGCTGATCGATCATGCCGCGCTCAAGGATCTCGGCCGCGCGGAGGCCGACGCGATCGCCATCCTCAAGGGCCAGCTCGCCGAGATCCGCAAGGTCAAGGCGCGCGAGCATGCGGATGAGGGCGCCGGCTAGACTTGCTCAAAGCTGGCGTTCCGGCTATGTTCCGCATCATGCACGCCGCCCCTCCCTGCCCCCTTTTCCGGCGCCCGCAACCGAAGCGTGGGTGGGAGGTTTTTTTGCTCCAGGGAAGCTGAACCTTCTGAACATTTCGAAACTTCCAGCCAGGTGAACGAGCGAGATGAAAGCGACCATCTATCACAACCCGATGTGCGGAACCTCGCGCAAGACCTTGACCATCCTCGAGGAATCCGGCGCGGACGTGACCGTCGTCGAATATCTCAAGTCGCCGCCCTCGGCCGCCGAGCTGAAGCGGCTCTACGACCGCGCCGGAATCACCCCGCGCGAAGGCCTCAGGACCAGGGAGCAGCTTGCCGAGGATCTCGACCTGGTCGATGGCGCGGTCAGCGATGCCGCGATCCTCGAGGCGATGGCGGAGAATCCGATCCTGATCGAGCGGCCGCTGGTCGAGACCGAAAGGGGCGTCCGCCTCTGCCGGCCGCAGGATACGGTGCGCGAGATCCTGTGATCGGACTGGGAAGGTTCATCCCGGCGGGCTAAGAAGGGGCGATGAAGACGCTCGATCCCGATCTGTTGCTGCGGGCCTATTCGATCGGCGTCTTCCCGATGTCGGACAGCCGCGACGCGGGCGACCTCTACTGGGTCGAGCCGAGGCGCCGCGCGATCTTGCCGCTCGATTCATTTCATGCCTCGAAGTCCCTTCGCAAGACATTGAAATCTGATGTCTTTAAGGTGACGCGCGACCGCGCCTTCGGGGAGGTGGTGAAGCTGTGCGCGGACCGCGAGGACACCTGGATCAACGCCGAGATCGAGGCCAGCTACATCCGCCTCCACGAGGCGGGCCGGGCCCATTCGATCGAGGTCTGGCAGGACGGCGCGCTCGCCGGCGGGCTCTACGGCGTCCGGCTCGGCGCCGCCTTCTTCGGCGAATCGATGGTGTCCTTGCGGCGCGACGCTTCCAAGGTCGCGCTCGCCTGGCTGGTGGCGCGGCTCAAGGTGGGCGGCTTCCGGCTGCTCGACTGCCAGTTCATGACCCCGCACCTCGCCAGCCTCGGCGCGGTCGAGATCGAGCAGAGGGACTATCTGGTGCTGTTGGATTCGGCGCTCGGCGGCGGCGGCGCCGGCGCCGGGGCCGGCGCCTCGGCGGCCGGGCCGGTCGAGTTCGAGGCGCTCGACCGGCTGCTCGGCGCGCGCGGCGAAGGCGCCGGCGTGCCGCCGCCCGGATGGGTCATCGCGCAGCTCCTCGGCCAGACGTCGTAGACCGGGTGCTCGACGACGTTGAGCGACGGCGTCTCCTTGTAGAGCCAGCCCGAGAAGACCCGGCGGAACTGCTGGCTGCGCGGCGCCCGCACGTCGAGCTGGACGAAGGCGCCGGTCAGCTGCTGGACCTCCCACGGGGCGGTCGTCTCGCAGGCGCGCAGGCGGACGATGGCGTCGCCGAGGCGGATCGCCTGGCCGGGGCGCAGGCTGAACTCGCGCATCTGGCCGTTGCGCTTGTTCAAGAGCCTCAGCACCGCGATTCGCTGGGCCATCGGCGTGGTGCCGGGCGCGAGCCGGGTGACGGTCTGCGGGATGTCGACGGTGTCGGCCTCCGCTTCGGCCGCGTTCTGCCGGTTCTGCTGCTCGGCGCCGCGCGGGCCGCAGGCGGCAAGCGCGAGCAGGGCCACGAGCGACGCCAGGATCTCGGCCCCGCGCCCGGCCATGGCTCAGTCGGGCGTCCAGGGCTGGTAGTCGCCGCTCGCCGCCGCCCTCCGGCCGCCGCGCTCGAGCGCCCCTGCCGGCCGATAGGCGGCCGCGGTTCCGGTCAGGTTCGGAGTCGCCGGCTTGAGGAAGCTGGGCGCCCGCGGCAGCGCCTCGTCGGGCAGGCCCTCGATCTGGCGGGTCAGCCAGGCATACCATTCGGGCGGCACCCGGCTGACGTCGTTCGAGCCGGCGTAGATCACCCAGCGGCGACCGTCCTTCCGGCCCTCGAAATAGGCGTTGCCGAGCGCGTCCTCGCCGATCTTGCGGCCGTGGCGCCAGCTGTAGAGCGCGGTCCCGGTCGACGCGCCTTCCCACCAGGTGAACAGGTTCTTGAAGAAGCCCATGGCCGACGCGCCTAGCGCCGATGGCGCGGCACGCGCAAGGCTTTGCTCGATGACGCTGCACCGCGCGAGCGGGACAGGATCAGTCCGACCAGCTGACCCGGTCGCCCTCCCTGATGCCGAGCTCGGCGGCGCGCCCGCCGCGCAGCTCGAGCACCGCCGTCATCGGCTCTTCGACCGCCACCGGCGTTTCCGACATCGGCACGGTGTTGGCGGCGATGCGGGCGATGGTGCCGTCCGGCCGGACGAAGAGCATGTCGAGCGGGATCAAGGTGTTGCGCATCCAGAAGCTGGCCGGCCGCGGCGGATCGAACGGAAACAGCATGCCGGCGTCCGGAGCGAGCGCGCGCCGCTCCATCAGCCCATGCTCCTGCTGCTCCGCGGTTCGGGCGACCTCGACGGTGAAGGCATGCCGCCGGCCGCCGCTGTCGATGGTGAGCAGGACGAGATCGAGCCCGGCCGGCGAGGTGCGCGCAGCCGCCGGCGCCTCGGCCGCGTTCGACGCCGGCTCGGCCCGGCAGCCGGCGAGCAGGAAGGCAGCAAGGAGGGCGGCAATCCGCGCGGACAGGATCAAGCGGGCTCGACCTCCACCGCGAGCGGGCCCTTGCGGCCGCTCGCGATCCGCGCCCGCAGCGGCTGGTCGGGAACCAAGTCGGTCAGGCCGCCGCGGCGGACCGTCTCCATATGCACGAAGATGTCCTGGCTCGACTCCTCGCCGCGGACCAGGAAGCCGTAGCCGCGCAGGCGATTGAACCATTTGACGATCACCGGCTCGAACGGCCCGGCTTCGTCGAGCAGGCTCGACGGATCGATCCGGTCGCCATGGCTGTTGCTGCCGCGGCCGAGCTCGGGGACGACCGCGGAGCTGAGGTCGATGGCGATCACCTTACGCGCCTGCAGCCCGCGCTCCTGCTCGACCACCAGGCACTCGATCACCGCCCCTTCCGGAAGGCTGCGGCGGTCATGCTCCTTGAGCACGCTGAAATGGATCAGGATGTCGCCGTCGGCCTCGTCGCTGACGATGAAGCCGAAGCCGCGGGTGGCGTCGAACCATTTGACCGTGCCGGTGAGGTGGATCAACGCTTCCTCGGGCGGGTCCTGGCGCGGCGCATCCCGGCTCTCGGCGATCGAGCCCGGCCCCCCGGCAAGCGCTTCGCGACGCGACGTCATTTACGCCCGATCCCCCTAGATCAGGCGGTAAAACTACCATGTTTTGCGTATATTGGAACCTTTCCTGTTCAGCCGCCGTCCGCTTCCGGGATTTCGCCGGGACGGGCGGCCATGATCCGCAGTGCGAGAGCGGAGGGATGGCCGGCGCGAAGCATCGCCGCGAGCGCCTTTTCCCGGGCCGGGCGATCGGCCTCTGCCACGGCGTAGGGGCCGATCCTGCGGCGCTCGGCGAAGCGCAGCGCCGCCTCCCAGGCGCCGGCGGCGGCGGCCTCGCGCGCCTCGGCCGCATCCTCCTCGCCGATCCCGGCGGCATGCAGCGCCGCGTCGAGCCGGCGCGGCCCATAGCCGCGGCGGGACAGGGCAGCGCCGCGCGCGGCGGCGAAGGCGCGGTCGTCGACATAGCCGAGGTCCGCGAGGCGCTCGATCAGCGCCTCGAGCGGCGGCGCGGCGGCGCCTTGCCAGCCGCGCTCGCGCAGCTTGCGGGCGAGATAGGTCTTGAGCCTGGCGCGGCTGGTCGCATAGCGTCCGGCGTAGAAGAGCGCGGCCTGCTCCAGGCCCGCTTCGTCGAGCGGCGGCTTGGCCTTGCTGTTGCGCTCTCGCTTCACCGCCTTGATTGTGCCACAGTCGAGCCGGATTATGAACGCGCCTCGTCTCCTAGAGCGGAGGCTGAACTTTGAATTCGGGACCGTGAGGGCCCAGGAAAGAGGATTCAGCCAGACGTGCTTGACCATGACGGCCAGGTGATGCCGCGCCCGGCGAGGGCGCCCGAGGCACTGCAGCCGACCCCGACAGATGACGATCTGCCGCGCCGCTATGCGGATTTCGCGACGATGACGGAGGCGCTCGACTATGTCGCGCAGGGGCGCAAGGGGATCAATTTTCACGACGCCCGCGCCACCCTGGTCCGGGTCTATCCCTATGCCGAGCTGCAGCGCGACGCGATCGCGGCGGCGCACCGCTTCGCGGCGCGCGGCATTCGCCCGGGCGACCGCGTCGCCCTGATCGCCGAGACCGCCGGCGAGTTCATCGCCCTGTTCTTCGGCGCCCTCTATGCCGGCGTCTGGCCGGTGCCGCTGCCTTTGCCGACCTCCTTCGGCGGCAAGGAGGCCTATATCGACCAGCTCGCGGTGCAGCTCGAAAGCGCCGATCCGGCCCTTCTCCTCTATCCGCCCGAGCTGGTCATGGCCGGGGCGGCGGCCGAGGCCTCGGGCGTGACCGGCGTCGACTGGACCTCTTTCTTCGCCGGCGAGGCGGAGGAGGCGCCGCTGCACCGGGCCGAGGCCGACGACATCGCCTATCTGCAATATTCGAGCGGCTCGACCCGCTTTCCGCACGGCGTCGTCATCACCCATCGGGCGCTGATGTCGAACCTCGCCGCCCACGCCCATTCGATGAAGATCGGCCCCGGAGACCGCGGCGTTTCCTGGCTGCCTTTCTATCACGACATGGGGCTGGTCGGCTGCATGCTGTCGATGATCGCCAACCAGATGTCGGTCGATTATCTGAAAACCGAGGATTTCGCCCGCCGCCCGCTCGCCTGGCTCGACCTCGTCACCCGCAACAAAGAGCGGACGATGAGCTATTCGCCGACCTTCGGCTACGAGATTTGCGCGCGCCGGGTGTCGAGCCAGACCGACGTCGTCAACCGCTTCGATCTGTCGCGCTGGCGGGTCGCCGGCAACGGCGCCGACATGATCCGCCCCGACGTCATGCAGTTCTTCGTCGACACCTTCGCCCCGGCCGGGTTCAGGGCGACCTCGTTCCTGCCGAGCTACGGCCTGGCCGAGGCGACGCTGGCGGTGACGGTGATGCCGCCGGACGAAGGCATCGTCGTCCAGATGGTCGAGGAGACCTTGCTCGCCGGCGGCGGCCAGGGCGAGCGCGACCGGCCGCAGCGCTACCGCGCCGTGGTCAATTGCGGCAAGCCGGTGCGCGAGATGGAGGTCGAAATCCGCGGCGACGACGGCAGCCGGCTGGCGGAGCATGAGATCGGCCGGATCTTCTGCCGCGGAGTCTCGGTGATGGTCGGCTATTTCCGCGACGAGGAGGCGACCCACGCCTGCCTGGACGAGGACGGCTGGCTCGACACCGGCGACATGGGCTATCTGTCCGACGATTATCTCTATGTCGTCGGCCGGGCCAAGGACATGATCATCATCAACGGCAAGAACCACTGGCCCCAGGACATCGAATGGGCGGTGGAGCAGCTGCCCGGCTTCAAGGCCGGCGACATCGCCGCTTTCTCGATCACCACCCCGGGCGGCGAGGAGACTCCGGCCGTGCTCGTCCAGTGCCGCACTTCGGACGACAGCGAGCGCGGCCGCCTCAGGGACCTGATCCGCGAGCGGGTGCGGGCGATCACCGGCATCAATTGCGTCATCGAGCTGGTGCCGCCGCGCTCGCTGCCGCGCACCAGCTCGGGCAAGCTGTCCCGCGCCAAGGCCCGCAATCTCTACCTTTCCGGCGAAATCCCGACCTACGACATCGCGGCCTGAAGCGGCGCGGCATGAACCTTCTTGCGCCGCCGGAGAGGCGTCGTTAAGCAGCCGGGCTCGGCGCTTAGGAGTGTAGCTCAGTCCGGTTAGAGCATCGGTCTCCAAAACCGAGGGTCGTGGGTTCGAATCCCTCCACTCCTGCCATTTCCCCCGTTCCGGCCGCTTCCGCCGCCTCCGCCGCGCCCGCCCGGCACCGCCCGGCGGCGCGGCCGCGCGGGGGTCTTGCTTCGGCGGGGGGCGAGGGCTACATGGCGCCAATCCGGCAAGGTCGAGAGCGGCGCCGGCCCGAACGGGGCTGGGCAGCGGCTCTTTGCCCGCCGCCACGCGACCCGCAACGAACGCAACGACGCAAGCAAGCGAAGCAACGAGCAAGGAAGAGGCCAGCCATGGCGCGAGTCAATCCCGGCGAATTCCTCCGGCAGGTCCGCTCCGAATCGGCCAAGATCGTCTGGCCGACGCGGCGCGAGACGCTGATGACCGGGCTGATGGTGGTGATCATGACCAGCCTGCTCGCCGTCTTCTTCTTCGGCGTCGATTCGGCGTTCAGCGCGATCGTCCACGCGCTGCTCGGCCTCCTGAGCTAGAAACGGAAAGACCAACAAACGCCATGTCCCGCTGGTACATCATCCACGCTTATTCGGGCTTCGAGAACAAGGTCCGCGATTCGATCATGGCCGAGGCGACCCGGATGGGCCTCGACCGGCTGGTCGAATCGGTCGAGGTGCCGACCGAGAAGGTGACCGAGGTCCGCCGCGGCAAGAAGGTCACCTCGGACCGCAAGTTCTTCCCCGGCTACGTGCTCGCCAAGCTGCAGATGAACGACGACGTCTATCACCTCGTCAAGAACACGCCCAAGGTGACCGGCTTCCTCGGCTCGTCGGGCAAGCCGCAGCCGATCTCCGACGCCGAGGCCGCCCGCATCCTCAACACCAAGGACGAGGCCGCCGCCGCCGCGCCCAAGCAGAAGATCAGCGTCGATTATGAGATCGGCGACAACGTCAAGGTGCTCGACGGCCCGTTCGCGAGCTTCAACGGCATCGTCGAGGAGCTCGACTTCGAGAAGAGCCGGGTGAAGGTCAGCGTCTCGATCTTCGGGCGGGCGACCCCGGTCGAGCTCGAGTTCGAGCAGGTGGAAAGGGTCAAATAGACCCTTTCCATCCTGAACTCGATTCAGGATCCGGGACAAGGACTGAAGGGCCGGTGCGCAAGCGCCGGCCTTTTCGTTTCACGCGAAGACGCGAACGACGCGAAGGCGCAAGGTTCCGGGGCTCAGACCCGGGCAGGCCCCCTGCCACGCTCAAGCGTGCCTTTGCTCTCGCTGCCAATGGATTAGCACTGTGCTAATCGGTTAGCCGTGAGAGACGGCGGGCCGCGCAAGGGAGTGCGAGGCCGTCTGGAACGGGCGGGAGCGGCGGGAGCGGCGGGCCTCGGGGCGAGCCGGGTGAAGGGCGTCGGTATCGATCTTCGGGCGGGCGAGCTGGTCGGGGCCGTCGAAGCCCATTGAGGCGGTAGAAGCCGGTCGAGCCCGAGCAGGTGGAGCGCGGCAGGCGAACGCCCCCGGCGAGGTCCGGGCTTCCTTAGTCGCCCGGCCCCGCCGCGGCCGCGGGTTGCGGGGCGAGCCGCAGCCTGCGCGCGCGATAGCTCCGCGCCAGAAGAAAGATCATGCCGCCAACCGCGATACCGGCGATTGTGAACGCCCCCCTTACCGCCAGATTGGCGCCGACATCGAGGGGGAAAGCCTGTCCCGGCTCGCCGAGCCGCCGCACGATCACCTGGAAAACATGTTGGATCGCGCCCATCGACAGCAATCCCACCGCCAAGAACCCATACATGACGAGCAGCTCGGAAGGCTTACGGGTTCGATCGTCGATCAACAGGCTGAGCGCCGTATAGCCGATCCACCACACGACGATGAGCAACCCGTAGCCGAAGCCGCTGTGCAGCATGGACGATCGTGACGGCCCAAAATAGGCGAATGGATTGTAAGGCCAAGCGTTCGTGCCGAGCACGGTCAGGGCCTGTCCGATATGGCCGCCGTCGATCAGAGCAATCATGTCCGCCAGACGCAGGAAATAGATGATGCCGCTCACATTCACGATGATGAAGCAGGCGCCCAATAGGTAGAAGGCGTGCTCGCGCTTCACCGACAGCGACAATATCGAAACCCGGTCGGAGCCCTGGAGACCAGCCCACCCCGCAAGCAAGGCGAGGCCGATAGTCGCCGATATCAGCGAGCTCAGCGCATCGAGCTGATCGCCGATTGCCGCCACCATGAGATCCTGGTTCATCCGAACCTCCTGATCTTGCGGCCACATCCTAGGGCTAGATGTGCCCCTGTCCTTTGAGAATCTCGCAGATCCTCTTGCCCAATTTGGTGGGGATGTAACGCGTCCCCTTATAAAGCCCCTTGCAGGGATGATCGGCGAAAAACTCCTTTTGCCGGCCACAAAGGAGATCGAGCGGAGAGCCAAAAGGGGAAAATGGGCGAAGCGCTTTCGATAAAGCGCCAACGGCGTTTCGCAGTGTGGGGTCGGGTGTCGCTTGCTGGTCCCAAAAGGTATCGTGCCCAATCAATACAGCTTGAAGGGCCTCCTTGCGAGTCGGTCGCAGCGCTCGTCGCAGGGCTACCTGATCCAGCTCGCCGCGGCGCGCCAGGTCGGCCGTCCGCTGGCGCTGATCAGCGCGGCCGCGCTGGCCGCGTTGCCGCCCTGTCTCTTCTGCTCTACCGGCGGGATCCAGCCATGGCCCTGCCCCTCGCCTTGCTCGCCCTCCTTCTCGCCGCGGCGCCGCCCGCGGCGGCGCCGGCCCGCCCCGGCCTGTGGATCGGCCCGATCCGTGCCTGCGCCGGGACGGTGGCCGAAGCGACGGTCGGCGAGGATGAGTTTCGCGAGCCCAATCTGACGATCCGCTTCCGCGAGGGCTGGGCGGACGTGCTGCACCGGGTGACGGCGGCGCGGGTGGGGCTGCCGATGGCGATCCGGCTCGACGGCCGCGTCCTCGCCGCGCCGTTCGTGCGGGAGCCGATCGCGGGCGGGATCATCGCCATAGCCCCGATCGCGGCCGAGGAAGGCGAGGCGATCCGGGCGGCGGCGCTGGGGCACTGCTGATCCGCCGGCGCCTTAAAGGGAACACGGACAAGTCCATGTCCCACCCCGATGCCCGACCGTTGCCGGTGATGAGGACAGGCCCTAGCCTGCGGCCATGGCCGCGCCGCCGCCCGCTTCGCCGGAGCCCAATCCGATCGGATGCCTCGGCGCGATCGCCATCGGCGTGCTGGTGGTGGCGGGCGAGGCGGGCGCTTTCTCGCTGCTGACCGGGCGGCCGCTCAACCTCTCCGATCAGGCAGGCGTCTTCCTGTTCCAGATGCTGAGCGTCGCGGCGCCGTTCGGCCTGCTCGCGCTCGCCGGCGCCCGCCGCGCGCTGCCCTGGCTGGCCGGGCTCGCGCTCACCCTCGCCCTGTGGGGTTACGCGCTGGTCGAAGGGGTCCGCTACCAACGGCATCCCGACGGCACCGGCGCCGATATCGGGCTCGGCCTGATCATGCTCGCCTCGCCGCTGGTCATCGCCGCCGCCGCGCTCGCCGCCCACGCCTGGCAGCGGCGGCGGGGCGGCTAGCGGAAGAGGCCGGGAAAGAGGACGGGCACCGAGGCCCCCGTCCCCGTCCCCGCCCTGCCGAAAGGTTGGCGGAGTTTGCCAAATATTGGGAGGCGCGCCGGCGGGCGGTCGCGCGGGCTGCGGAGTCGATTATACCAAGTCATTGTAAAACAGCATTTTCCTGATTCTGGCACGGCTCGTGCTGAGAGTGCGGCATCCGGGGCGGACATGCCGGCCCGCTTCGCCAGGAGTTACTCTTATGCAAATCTCTCCCTCCAACCTGCTCTTCCGCGGCGACACCTTCCTCGGCGTCTGCGAGGCGCTCGGCGAGGATTTCCGCTTCAACCCGTTCTACCTCCGGGCGGCGCTCGGCATCGGCCTGATCTGGAACCCGCTGGCGGTGGTCGGCACCTATCTGGGGCTCGGCGCCATCGTCGCCTTCTCGCGGCTGGTCGCGCCCAACCCGCGTCCCGCCTTCGCCGCGGCGTCGGCGGGCGAGCCCGCTTTGGCCGAGACCGCGGCGCCGCAGGCCGGCAATGACGAAGAGGCGCTGGCGGTCGCCGCCTGAGCGTGACGGGGACAGTCCCCGGAAAGGGGACAGTCCCCTCCGATTTACCGAAAAGGGACAGTCCCCTCCGAGCTAGCCTCTCTCCGCTTTCCGCTTCTTCCAGTCGTCGAGGCGCCAGCCGCCGAACAGGGCGCGCTCGGGGTGGTGCGGCTTCTTGCCGGGATCGGCCTTCGACCAGCCGGTGACCTGCTCGAGCGGCGGCAGCTCCGGCGGCGGGGCCTCGTCCGCGAAGCGCCAGTCGCCGGTCGTTTCGTACTGCGCCGCGCGCCTGAGGGCGGCATCCTCCGCTTCCTGCCGCTTCTCGCACGTCCACATCGCGCGCAGGCGCTCGGTATAGGTTTCCCACGGCTCGCCGCGGCGCTTGCGGCGGTGCGGCCTGTCCCACCCCTGGTTCACCGACTTGTCGTGCAGGCAGAGCAGCTGGATCGCCTGATCGGCGGTCATCGGCGGAATCGGGGCGGGCGCGCGGCTGCGCCATTCGTCGTCCGCCCACGATTCGGGCGGGCTGGCCGCGAGGGCGATGCATTCGAGCCGGTCCCATCCCATTTTGAGAGCAAGCCGCATCTCCCGGGCGAAGGCGGGGCGGGTGTATTTGCGGTAATAGAAGCTGCCATAGCTGAAGCCCGCCGCGGCGGCGCTGAGCCGGACGTTGGCGCTCGCGGCAAGGGCGCGGAAGAAGGCCTGCTCGGCAGCCCTGGTCATCCGGCCCGGCGGGGCGAGGCGGAGCTGGAGCCGGCCCGATTTGAGGCGGACGATGGTCGGCTCGCCGCCCTGGGTGGCGAGCGCATTCTTCTTTCCCTCGGGCGGACGGGGCCCGCCGCCGAGCTTCAGCGCGGCATGGCAGGCGGCGAGCGCCGCCTCCCACTGCGCGGCGAACGCCGCGTGCTTGTTACGGCGCCGGGTGAACCTGGCGCGGTGGGCGCCGACCGCGCGGGCGGCGAGGCGATGGGCAGGTGCGGATGTCTCCCAGACATCCGCAGCCCTTCCCGGGGGGAAGGGCGACCAGCCCATTTGCCGCAGCGGCGCAGCTGCTCGAGAAAATCGTCATTCTCGCGCATCTGGCGGCGGGTGAAGGGGCGGATTCCGGTCATATGTTCTATATATGTTCCACTCGTCCCGGTTTGGCAAGTGGTATCACCGTGTATCCCCGCGGGCGATTGATCCATTTCGGTAACCAATGCGTGTTAGACAAACTTTCCCTTAACCGAGTTTTCGAAGTGACGATGAGGCGGATTCTCTCCCGGGGCTTCTTCAAGGCGCTGACGCTGGCGCTGCTGGTCGGGCTCGTCTTCGGCATCGCCCAGGTCGGCGAGCCGCTCGAGAATACGATGCAGATCGCCCGCAACAAGCTGCGCAGCCACCCGGCGAGCGGAGCGATCGTGCTGGTCGCGATCGACGACCGAAGCGTCGGCGAGGTCGGCAGCGCACGCTGGAGCGGCAGCCAGCTGGCCAGCCTGATCCGGCGGGTCGATGCGGCCGGCGCGCGGCGGATCTATCTCGACGCCGAGCTCGGCGTCACCGGCCTGCCCGAGCACCAGGCGGCGCTGGAGAGCGCGCTGGCCGGCGCCCGGGCGCAGATCCTGCTGCCCGCCCGCTTCTCGATCAACCCGGTTTCGGGGACGCGCTCCGAATATCTGCCGCCGGCCCGGTTCGCCCGCCATGCCCGGCTGGTCAACACCAACTTGTTCGTCTGGTGGGACGACGCCGTCTGGCAGCATCCGTACGCCGCCCAGACCGGCAACCGCCTGCTGCCCTCGCTCGGCAGCCAGCTGGGCGGAGCCGGCGGGCTTTCCGAGTCGCTGTTCCCGATCGACTACGCGATCGATATCCGGTCGATCCCCGTGCTGAGCGCGAGCGACATCCGCGACAACAGGATCGCGGGCCAGCAGCTCGCCGGCAGGGACATCGTGATCGCGCGCACCGACATCGCCACCGAGCATTACCGGGCGCCGGGCGTCGGCCTGGTGCCGAGCATCCTCTTTCATCTCGTCGCGGCCGAAACGCTGCGCGCGGGCCACCCGGTCAATCTCGGCTGGGCGGTGCCGCTGCTCCTTGCTTTGGTGCTCGCGGCCGCGGTGCTCGGCTTCCGGCGGCGCTCGGTGGCGGCCGGCATCCTGGGGATCGTGCTGACCGGCTCGATCAGCGGCCTGGTCTGGCTCGAGGCCTACCAGGTTCACGCCCAGCTGGTGCCGGCGCTGGCCGCCCTGCTCACCGCCGCCGTGGCCCGCGCCGCCGGCAGCCTGCGCCGCTCCTACCGGATGCGGGGGACGACCAACCTCGTCACCGGCATGCCCAATCTGCAGGCGCTGCGCCAGTCCGGGCTGAACCGCGGCATCGTCGTCTGCGCGCGGGTAAAGACTTACGCCCAGATCACCGCCACCCTGCCGCCGCAGGACGAGAAGGAGCTGGTCGAGCAGATCGTCGGACGGCTCGAATTCGGCGCGGAAGGCCAGCAGATCTACCAGGCGGACGAGGGCGTGTTCGTCTGGATCGCGGGCGAGGGCAGCGAGGAGGGCATCGTCCAGCAGGTCGAAGGCCTGCAGGCGCTGTTCCGCAGCCCGATCGTGATCGCGACCCGCCTCATCGACATCGCCCTCACCTTCGGCATCGATCCCGATGCCTCGCGGCCGCTGGCGCAGCGCGTTCCCAGCGCCCTGGTCGCCGCCGACGAGGCCGCCCGCGACGGCAAGCGCTGGGCGAGCTTCAACCTGGCCAGCATCGAGGATGCCGACTGGGCGATGTCGGTGCTCGGCCGCCTCGATCAGGCGATCGACAATGACGAGCTCTGGGTCGCCTATCAGCCCAAGGTCGACTGCCGGACCGGCCAGCTGGTCGGGGCCGAGGCGCTGGTCCGCTGGACCCACCCCGAAAAGGGGCAGCTCCAGCCGGACCAGTTCATCGGCGCCGCCGAGCGCGGCGGCAGGATCGAGCGGCTGACCTATTTCGTGCTCGACAGCGCGCTCGCCGGGGCGGCCCTCGCCCAGCAGAGCGACCCGCGCTTCACGATCGCGGTCAACCTCTCCGTGCTCCTGCTCAACAGCGACACCCTGGTGCCAACCGTCGAGGCGCTGCTGCGCAAGCACAACGTCGCGCCGAAGCGGCTGACTCTGGAAGTGACGGAAACCTCCACTTTGGGCAGCGCCGCGGACCAGATCGCCAATCTCCAGCGGCTCGCCGACATGGGCATCCAGCTGTCGATCGACGATTACGGCACCGGCTTTTCGACGCTCGAATATCTGCGGCGCATCCCCGCCTCGGAGATCAAGATCGACCGCAGCTTCGTCAGCATGCTGACCAATTCGCAAAGCGACCGGATCATGGTCAACTCGACGATCCAGCTCGCCCACTCGCTGGGGCGCAAGGTGGTCGCCGAAGGGGTGGAGAGCCAGGAGATACTCGACGAGCTGAAGCGGATGCGCTGCGATATCGTCCAGGGCTATCATACCGGCCGGCCGGTGCCGCTCACCGAGCTGCTCAAGCGGTTCCAGCCGCCCGAGGCGCAGCAGGCCGCCTGAACCCGCCGCCCCCAGGCATCGAAAGGCCCCGCTTCGGCGGGGCTTTTTTCATGCCCCCACCCTGGCGACTGTGACCTGAAAGCCACAGTTTCCCGGCGTTGGTAAATTTATTTTTAACCACGCGACATGTTTTCCGGCCGCCCTGGACTAGGGCCATTGAGGAAGGGATTGGATACCGATCCGGTAGGCCAGTCGGACCCGGCGCCAGGCAGTTTTTTCTGGATGTCGGGACAGGCTGGAGAACCCCACCGGCAGCTCATTGGCCGAGCCGACGAGGTTTCCACTCTCCTCTAGTTTGGGACCAATTCAGAGGGAGACGGACAATGTGGGCATATCTTTTTGGCGGCGGCACCTGGCGCTGAAGCGCTCGCGCTGACGTGAAAAGCCCCGCTTCGGCGGGGCTTTTTTATTGCCTCCGACGCCTGGAATTTGCGCTCTTCGGGCAAGTGCGCTAAGGGCGCCGGCTTCCAACGCATCTGCAATGGAAAATCTGCGGGAGGGCCGCCTTCGGGGCGCCCGTCTGGACCGCTCGACTTGAAAGAGAGTGACCATCAATGGCTAAGAAAATCACGGGCTATATCAAGCTCCAGGTGCCCGCGGGCGCCGCCAATCCCTCGCCTCCGATCGGGCCGGCGCTCGGCCAGCGCGGAGTCAATATCATGGACTTCTGCAAGGCGTTCAACGCCGCCACCGGCGAGCTCGAAAAAGGGATGCCGATCCCGACCGTCATCACCGTCTATGCCGACCGCTCGTTCAGCTTCGAGACCAAGACGCCGCCGGCCAGCTTCTTCCTGAAGAAGGCGGCGCGGATCAACAAGGGCTCGACCGAGCCGGGCAAGATCGGCGCCGGCCGGGTCACCCGCGCCCAGCTGCGCGAGATCGCCGAGCAGAAGATGAAGGATTTGAACGCCAACGATATCGACGCCGCGGCGCGGATCATCGAAGGCAGCGCCCGCGCGATGGGCCTCGAAGTGACGGGGAGCTGAGGACATGGCCCAGACCAAGAAGCAGAAGCAGATGGCCCAGCTCGACCCGACCAGGCATTACGGCATCGACGAGGCGATCGGCCTCGCCAAGGCCAACGCCACCGCCAAGTTCGACGAGACGATCGAGATCGCGCTCAACCTCGGCGTCGATCCCAGGCACGCCGACCAGATGGTCCGCGGCGTCGTCACCCTCCCCGCCGGCACCGGCAAGGAGGTCCGCGTCGCCGTCTTCGCCAAGGGCGACAAGGCCGACGAGGCCAGAGCGGCCGGCGCCGACGTGGTCGGCGCGGAGGATCTGATGGAAGCCGTCCAGGGCGGCCAGATCGATTTCGACCGGGTCATCGCCACCCCCGACATGATGGGCGTGGTCGGCCGGCTGGGCAAGGTGCTCGGCCCCAAGGGGCTGATGCCCAACCCCAAGCTCGGCACCGTCACCCCCAACGTCGCCGAGGCGGTCAAGGCGGCCAAGAGCGGCCAGGTCGAGTTCCGCGTCGAGAAGGCCGGCATCATCCATTCGGGGATCGGCAAGGCGAGCTTCTCGGAAGCCGACCTCAGGCGCAATTTCGACGCCTTCGTCGACGCGATCGTGAAGGCGAAGCCGTCGGGCGCCAAGGGCAAATATGTCAAGAAGGCCGCGATCAGCTCCAGCATGGGGCCGGGGCTGAAGCTCGACGTCGCCGAGGTGGCGTCGGTCTAGGCCGTTGACAAAGCCGAACGCGCAAGGAGGGTCGGGGCGAAAGTTCCGGCCCTTTTCTCTGTTCGGGCGGGGCGTGACGGCGATCACGCGCAGGGGGCGAAAGCCTGGGCTAGCACCGGCGTCGCGGGCAATCTCGCCCGCACATGCCGGAGACGGTGATGCGGGCCTATGGCTCCGAACAGACGCCGCCGCCGATGCGCCGCATCGACTGGGTCGCATCGCCGACGCTGCCATTGCAGCCGCCGCGCAGCCGCCGCGAGCTCGATGGGTTCCTCCAGGCGCTCGCCACGATCCCGGTCGGCGACGTGCCGGCGATCCGGGTGATGTTCGCCGGCTTCGAGGCGCGCGACGCAATCGCCGAGGTCTTCCGCGAGGGGATGGCGCAGCGGCCCTGCGGCGACCTCGGCCAATTCATGCTCCTGCTCTCGGCGGTCGGCGAGCTTGCCTGCCCGCGATCGATCGCGCCGCTGCATGAGCTGATCTGGACAGCGGACGAAGCGTTGCTGGTCGACGACCCGTGCGGCAGCGACCGCGAGACCTCCTGCTGCGTCTTCCCGCCGCGGGGCATGATTCAGGCGCGCGCGGCGGAGATGTTCGCCTGGATCGCGGCCGGCCGCGAGGACGACCGGTTGCTGCGCGTCGTCGCCGAGCACCCTTCCGTGGTGACGCGCCTTGCCGCGGCCGACGCCTTCCTCTTCGCCCACAAGGATGCCGGCGCCGCGCGCGAGCGCGTCCTTGCCGTGGCCCGGCCGGGGGACGCGAGCGCCATCGGCGTGCCGCGCTTCACTCGCGATTGCCGGCGCGCGGAGTTCGACGCCGCGCTCGAAGCCGGGCGCTGTCCGGACCATCCGCCCCGGCCGCAGGAGATCGCCCTGCCGGCACGGACGCGGCGCGACGGGGAATGTTGCTGATGTGCAGAGACGGTCTCGGATTGGTCGACCTTGCGGTATCGCAGCTCATCCCGGTCCCCTCCATGTGGCCGGACTTTTTCAGCTGGGCGGCCGCGGCCTTCACCCTCGACAATGACGACAGCTGGGACGCCAGCGGCGAGGACGCGCCCTGGAGCGCTCGGCTGCCCTATGGAAAGATGATCAACTCGATCTACCTGCTCGCCTACGCCTTGAGCGACAATTACGATGTGCAATGGCATTCCGCGGCCGACTATCTCAGCACGGCGCGGGCGGCCGAGAGCAGCTACCACGGTCCCTTCTACTTGCGCTTCTTCGATAGCGGCGGCGAGGCCGATTCCGAGGTCGGTCGGGTGCTGGCGCGAGACCGCACCAATATCCATTGCCCGGTGTTCGACTATGCCGGCGTGTCCGACGACCCCGCCAATCGCGCATCGGTGCTCGTCCACGAAGGCTGGCATCATTGGCAGTACGCCAAGGGATACGAGCACCAACATCTGGTCGGCGAAGGCGATTTGGCGCCCGGTGCCGAAGGCGATTATTATTATTTCCACAGAGTCTACGAGTATGATTTCAACGTTTTATGGGCATACCGCCTGTCGCCTTTGCTGTTCCACTCGCCCTATCAGGTGCAAAGCGAGTTCGACGCCGACCTCGCTGAATGTGCCAACCGGTGGGTGCCCGTGGCCGTCACCCAGGCCGCGCGCTATTACGGCAATGTCCGGCTGAACACGCAATTCTGGAACCGGCCCGGCTACCGGATCGGGCAGCCGCGCCCGTTCTGACGGGGCGCCCCGCCTGCGCCGCGGATCCTGGTCGTCATGCTCAGGGGCGCAGCGGCGTCGCCGGCAAGCGGTCTCGGCCTGTCGGGCTCGACCGAGGCGCGCTCGGGCTCCCTAGGGGCCGGCGCCTTCAAATCCGCCCGGCATGGCGGCACCTGGGAAAAAAGGGACTGTCCCTCTTTTACGCGCCGCCGCCGCGCCCCGCCCCCGGGCCCCTGCCGGTCCAGCGCTTGAAGGCGCGGGAGAAGGCGGCGCGGTCGGAGAAGCCGAGAAGCCAGGCGGTTTCGCCGATCGAGCGCTTGCCGGCGCCGAGATGGTCGAGCGCGAGCCGGTGGCGAAGCGCGTCGAGCAGCTTCTCGAAGGTCGTCCCCTCGGCCTTGAGCTTGCGGTAGAGGGTCTGGCGGCTGACGCCCAGCTTCGCTGCGACCGCGGCGATGCCGGCGCCGCCGCCGGCGAGCATCGGCTCGACCAGCGCCTCGACCCGGCCCCTGAAGCTCTTGCTGCCGTCGAGCGCCGCGAGCAGCGCATCCGCCCGCGCGGTCACCAGAGCGGCGACATAAGGCGGCTGCATGCCCACCGCCATGGTCAGCATCGCCGGGTCGATCCGAAGCGCGTTCCACTCGCTCTCGAATATGACCGGGACCTGGAAGATGCGGTCATATTCGGCGCGATAGGAGGGGGCCGCGTGGGTGACGTGAACCTCCTCGAGCAGGTCGTAGCCGTGGCGCCGGCCGCTGCAGACCATCCGCGCGAAGCTGCTTTCGGTGAGCTCGGGGAAGGCGTTGGGATTGGGCCTGCGGTCCACCAGCCACAGCCTGCCGCCGCGCCGCACCAACGCGACCCGGTCGGCGCCCGCCGAATCGACCTCGATCGCGAGACGCGAATAGCGATTGAACAGGGGCAGCGCCTCGAGCGGGGTCGTCCCCGACTGGCCGAGCAAGGCGACGATCGACAGGTCCGCGATGTCGACCGCCTCGCCGAAATGGAGCGCGAGCGCGTCATCGCCGGTCAGCGCCTTCGCCGCCCGCATCAGCGCGACATAGGCGTCGAACGGCACCCGGGCGTCGAGATCGCCGAGGCCCGCCGGATCCAGGCCCGAGCGCTCGGCCAGCGCCGCGCTCGGGGCGCCCTTCGCCACGGCGAGCTCGAACAGGCCCCGCGCGAAGCCGGCGCCGACGGTCAGCTCAGCCATGTAGCGGCCGGCCCTTGCAACCTGGAGACATAAGGATGATCCCAGCGATCATAGGCGAACGAGTGTGTTGCCGGCATAATACTCCAATAAGGGACGGAACCGGAAGGGGAAAGATTTGAACGTCCATGCCCTCGCTTTGGCCGTCCATATCGCCGGCGGCAGCCTCGCCTTCGCCGCCGGCACCGCCGCCCTGTGCCTGCGCAAGGGCGGACGGGCGCATGCGCGGGCGGGGACGCTGTTCTTCGCCGCGATGCTCGTGCTGCTGCTGTTCGGCTTCGGCCTGGCCGTCGCCGGATCCCACCCCAGCGTCGCGGTCAGCGCGATCCTCACCATCTACCTGGTGGCGACCGCGCGGGCCACGGCGCGGCGGCGGACCGGCGGAACCGGCGGCTTCGAGCTGGCCGCGCTGGCAGTCGCGATCGGCTGCATGCTGGCGCAGATCGCGTTCGGCCTGCTGGCGGCGACGAGCGCGAGCGGCCGGATCGGCGGCTATCCCCCGGCCCCCCATTTCGCGCTGGCGGCGATCGCCGCTTTGTTCGCCGCCCTCGACCTCAACTTCCTCCGCCGGCGCGGCGCCGGCCCGGCCCAGCGCGTTGCGCGCCACGGCTGGCGGATGTGCATCGCCCTGTTCGGCGCCGCCGGCATCTTCCTCGGCCAGCAGAAATTGATCCCGCCATCGCCGCCGCTGTTCCTGCCCCTGCTCGCGATCCTCGGGACGATGATCTACTGGCTCGTCCGAATCCGCCGCACCGGGACCTACCGGAGAGTGGCAATGCCGCCGGCGGTGCCGGCATGAGGGCGGCGGTCTATCGTCGCTACGGATCGCCCGAGGCGGTGGTCGCGATCGAAGAGGTCGCGGCGCCGGTGCCCGGCGACGGCGAAGTGCTCATCAGGATCCATGCCGCCGCGGTCAATCCGCTCGACAGCCATTTCATCGCCGGCCGGCCGGCGATCGCCCGGCTCGCCTTCGGCCTGTTCCGGCCCAGGCGCACCCGTCCCGGCGCCGACGCCGCCGGAATCGTGGTCGCAGCCGGCGCCGGAGTCACCCGCTTCAGGCCCGGCGACGCCGTGTTCGGCGCCTGCCCGGGCGCCTTCGCCGAGCTCGGCTGCGCGCCGGAGCGGGCGCTGGCGGCGAAGCCCGACGAGCTCTCCTTCGAGCAGGCGGCGGCGCTGCCGGTCGCCGGGCTGACCGCGCTGCAGGGCCTGCGCGACCACGGCCGGCTGGCGCCCGGGCAAAGCGTGCTGATCACCGGCGCCGCCGGGGGCATCGGCAGCTTCGCGGTGCAGATCGCCAAGGCCCGGGGCGCCGAGGTGACGGCAGTGTGCAGCGCACGCAGCCTCGACTTCGTCCGGGCGCTCGGCGCCGACCGGGCGATCGACCGGGAAAAAGAGGATTTCACCCGCAGCGGCGCGCGCTGGGACCTGATCTTCGACCTCGTCCAGAGCCGCGGCTTCGGCGCCTGCCGCCGGGTGCTCGCGGCGGACGGCATCCTTGTCGCCGGCGGCGTGCTTTCGGTCGGCCCGCCGCGGCTCGGGCCGATGCTGCGCTGGGCAGGCCGGTTGCTTTTCGGCCTGCTTCGGTCGCGCTTCGGCCGGCGCAAGCTGCGCACCTTCGTGGCGAAGCTGAACGCCGACGACCTCGCCGAGCTGGCCGGGCTGGTCGCGAGCGGCAAGGTCACGCCGGCCATCGACCGCCGCTACCGGCTCGAGCAAGCCGGCGCGGCGATCCGCTACGTCCAGCAGGGCCGCGCCCGCGGCAAGGTGATCATCGCGATCGCCGGCGAGGACTGACCGACCCGCAGGAGGCCGCGCTGCAACCTGCGGCCACAACACAGAATCCCCGGGTCATAGGAAGCGCGGACGCCGGCGGCATAATGCCCCCGTCTCGCACGGGAGGACCAGATGAAGATGAAGCTGCTCGCCGCCGGCCTGCTGGCGGCCGCCGCGGCCGCCGCCGCCAACGCGATGGACGTCGCCACCTATCTCGCCAAGGCCGACGCGCTGCGCCAGCGCGGCATGACCGCGATGTTCTCGAGCGAGGCGCGTGAGCTCCAGGCGGAGATCAGGAGCAGCGGCGCAGCGCTGAAGCAGGAGCGGCTCGCCGCCCAGCGCTCCGGCCGCCGCCCCTTTTATTGCCCGCCCGGCCCGGCGAGCCTCAGCGTCGAGGAGATTTTCGCGGCGATGAACGCGGTGCCGCCGGCGCGGCGGGCCCGCACCCCGGTCAGGGACGCGCTGCGCGCCGCCTTCGTCCGCAAATATCCCTGCCCGCGCTGAACGCTGCGCGCCCGCAAAAGGTAAACCCCGCCGGTTTGACCCGGCGGGGTTCCCTGAAGGCCCGTGCCCGAAGGCCGGTGCCTTCAAATCCGCCCGGTCCGAAGACCGATTGGACAACCGATTCAACGATGCGCCCGCGCGCCCGTTCCCGCCGGAAAAATCATTTCTGTGGATGAATCTGGGGAAAATCAGGCGCCGCCGCAGACGTGCTGGGCATCGGCCAGCGTCCAGCTTTCCTCGGTCCGCAAATTGGTGGTGTAGAGCCTGCCGCGCCCTTCGACAGATTGCGGCCCCGCTTATGCCGGACTTGCCGGCGATTTGCGATGCGGCCGGATTCCTCCCCCGCGCGTCGAGCGAAGCAGGGGGCGATCATCGCAGGGACTCATCGGGCGATGCTGGCGGCGGCCGCCGACGGGGCGCCGAGCACGATCCTCGCGCGCCGCACCGGCGGCGGCGAGATGCTGATCGTGGTCGGCGTGCGCCCGGCGGCGGATCTCGATAGGGACAGTCGAGTGACTGTCCCCAGCCCGTTCAGCCGGCGACCGAGATGGTCAGGAACGGATCGAAGCTCATCGGCCTGCCGTCCATCGTCAGGGTCGCCGAATATTGCTGAACGCTGGCCACACCCTGCGCATCGACGCGTCCCTCGTAGGTGGTGCCGTCGGGACCGGTGACCGGCTGCGGATTGCAGATATTGTCGCCGACCATCCCCCCGCTGAACCCGCTGATCACGACGTCGGTGCTCGGATCGACCGGCGTGACGCTCCAGACGATGACCTGGCCGTCGGTGCAAGCCGTGTTGAGCTCGGCCTGGCCTTCGGCGCCCGAGCCGAAATTCTTGTTCGAATCGATCAGATAGATATTGTCCTGCAGCGTGCCGGCAAGGGCACCTTCGACATCGACAACCATCAGAACATTGAGATTACTCATGTTAGCCTCCATAGCTTGCGGGAAGTGAAACGCAGCACACGATCCTGGGCAAGGACCCCAAGAGTGTCGGGGCGCCCTCCGGCGGAATCAAACGCCGTAATAATGCAGAATCTAATTCTGTCCGGCCAATTGACCTTGGCCAAGGATTGGTATCGCCAAAATTGCAGCCACTGATGTAGCCACAGACCGCGCACAAGGCGCCGTTCCGTGGCTGTAGCTGTGGCATTTTTGTTTTATATCCTGAAGTTCAACCTCAGGATCTTTCAAGACGTTTTTTGGTCTTGATTCATGGACTACCACGTATATTTCCAATTAGGCAAGTAATATTTGATATATTTGAGATTTTTTACAGATCCTGCACATATCGCTCCCGCGGGTTCGTCGCGCAGTGCCGGCGACGGCGCCGACCGGTCGAGGGGGACAGTCGGGTGACTGTTCCCTCCAGCGGATGTTGACTTTCGCGGCCAGGGCTCTAGATGCGCCCCTTCGCTTGCGGGCCCCGGCCCGCTGGCGTGCCGTCCGAGACAGCTGGCGAGGGTTGCCCTCTTAATCTCCAGCCGAGACGGGGAACGCTTTTGATCCTGCCCGCGTGCGATGCGTGCCGGACCCGCCGGATGTCTCCGGCCTCAACGCTCCCCATCGGACTTTACGTACCCGCGCGGCGGACGGTCCGCCGCGCGCAATGTGGAGAGCAATATGGATCGCGCTCAGAAACAGGAGACGGTCGCGGCGCTGAAGCGGACGTTCGAGGAGACCAACGTCGTCGTCGTCACCCGCAATCTCGGCCTCTCGGTGGCCCAGTCCACCAGCCTGAGGAACCGGATGCGCGAGGCGGGCGCCGCCTACAAGGTCACCAAGAACACGCTCGCCTTGATCGCGCTCGAGGGCACCCGCTACGCGCCGTTGAGCGAGCTGCTCACCGGCCCGACCGCTTTGGCCACCTCGTCCGATCCGGTCGCCGCCGCCAAGGCCGCGGTCGACTTCGCCAAGACCAACGACCGGCTCGAGATCGTCGGCGGGGCGATGGGCGAGACGATGCTCGACGTCGAGGGGGTGAAGGCGCTCGCCGCTTTGCCGTCGCTCGACGAGCTGCGCGCCAGGATCGTCGGCCTGATCCAGGCCCCGGCGACCAAGATCGCGCGGACGATCAGCGAGCCCGGCGCTCAGCTGGCGCGCGTCATCGGCGCCTATGCCGCGAAAGAGGCCGCATAACCCACCCTTTGCGCTCCTGCGGAAGCAGGAGCCCAGAACTGGGTCCCTGCTTCCGCAGGGACACAAGCTAGAGAGAAACGGAGACTAAACATGGCAGACATCAACACCCTCGTCGATCAGCTCAGCGAGCTGACCGTCCTCGAAGCCGCCGACCTCGCCAAGGCGCTGGAAGAGAAATGGGGCGTCTCGGCCGCCGCCGCGGTCGCCGCGCCCGCCGCCGCCGCCGGCCCCGCCGCCCCCGCCGCCGAGGAGCAGACCGAGTTCGACGTCATCCTCACCGGCGACGGCGGCAAGAAGATCAACGTGATCAAGGAGGTCCGCGCGATCACCCAGCTCGGCCTCGGCGAGGCCAAGGCGCTGGTCGAGAGCGCGCCCAAGGCGATCAAGGAAGGCGTCAACAAGGCCGAGGCCGAGGAGATCAAGAAGAAGATCGAGGAAGCCGGCGGCACCGTCGAGCTGAAGTGACCCGCAGCGCCCGCGAGGGCGCGCGCGGAGCCCTGACTTTCGTCAGGATGACGCAGCAATCCCAGGGGCGGCTCCACCGGAGCCGCCCCTTTTTCATGGCTCGAGGCCGCGCAGATAGGTCTCGGCGGCCTTCTTCCCTTCGTGCACCGCCCAGCCGAGCGGAGTGCCGCGCCACAGCGTGTCGCGGACGTCGCCGCGGGCGCCGTGGGCGACGAGAAGTCGCAGCGTTTCGACGTCGTCGTTGATCGCCGCCTGGTGGAGCGGCGTCGAATGTTTGTGGACCGGCATGAAGCGGTTCGGGTCGGCGCCCGCGGCGAGGCAGAGACGCGCCGCATCGGCCTCACCGTTGATGACCGCCATTGCCAGCGCGTCCCTCTTCTCGTCCGGCGACGCCCCTTCGAGCAGCCGGGCGAGCTCGGCGGTGCGCCCCAGGCCGGCGGCTTCGAGCGCGGTCAGCGCCAGGCCGTGCGCGAGCAGCCAGGCGATCGGCGCGGTCTGCCGGTGGCCCAAGGTGGCGATGACGGCGGCGCGGCCCGCGGCGGCGCCGGCTTCGGCCAGAGTCTCGACCAGCGCCATTTGCACCGGTCGCGGCATTTGGCCGTCGGTCATCACCAGCTCGAGGGTGTAGTCGAGGTCCTTTTGGGCGACGCCGCGGGCGATCATCAGCCGGGCGATCTCGACGATGTTGGGGGGCGGCGCCGGGATCAGGGTGGGGTTGTTGGCGACGAACCAGAACAGCATCGGATCGGAGAAATAGCCGCGCGGGCCGAGGTCCGGCTCGATCGCCGGCTTGGTCAGCAGGCGCGGCCGCGCATCGATCAGGCGCGCCAGCCCGGCCGCGTCGCCGGCCTGGATCGCGGCGACGGCGGCGCGGAATTCCGGATCCTCGATGTGCGGGCCCTCGGCGGTCAGATAGAGGATGCGGTCGCGGTCGGTCGGATCGCCGGTTTCGGCATAATCGTGCGCGCGCCGGCCCTTGCCGTCCGGCTGCCAGGCCAGGGCGCCGTTCCTCAGCAGCAGCTCGACCAGCGCCGCCGGGCCGCGGCGGGCGGCGGCATGGAGCGGCGTCGCCCCGCCGGTACAGCCGCGCCGGACGAAGGCGCCGGCCTCGACCAGCCGCTTCGCCACCGCGAGGCGATCCGGCGCCGCGCCGTCGCAGGCGAGATAGAGCGGCGTGTCGCGTTCGGCCGGGTCGCCATCGACGGGAGCGCCCGCCGCGAGCAGCGCCTCGACGGTGGCGAGATCGCCGCGCGCCGATGCGTCGGACAGCGGCGAGCGGGCCGGCACGGCCGCCCGGATCAGCGCCGCCCAGCTGCCGAAGCCGTAATCGCGGGCGAGGCGGCGCTGCGCCGCGGTGAGCCTGATGCCCTCGCTCTTGGCGAGGCGCTTGGCCTGCTTGCGCAGATGCCCGGGGGACGGGTTGCGGGGAAGGCGCACGCTCTACCCTTTCCTTGCAGCCCGCGTCCGCAGGTCGGGCAGGAAAAGGCGATGATGGAATCGCATCTTCAAAGAGGCGGGCTGAGCCCTTTCCGCGGACGGGCGGCCGCCTTTTTCGGCCGTGCCGCAAGCCTAAGCCCGCGCCGCCGCGCCCGCAAGAAAATAGGGACTGTCCCTATTTTCAGACGAAGCCGAGATTCCAGGTGCTGGGATTGTAATTGGCGATGTTGGGGAGGACGGTCGTCATATTGCCCGCCGAGACGCCGAACCAGCTCGCCAGGGTGGCGCCATATTGATCGACGCCGAGCGCCGGCAGGAGGCGGCCCTGGCCGACGTCGTCGGGGCCGTTATTGGCGATCGCCGGCGGCGGCCCGTAGAAATCGCGGCCGTGGACGGCGCCGCCCATGACGAAATGCATCGAGCCCCAGCCATGGTCGGAGCCGTTGGCATTGGAGGTGAGGGTGCGGCCGAAATCGGACGCGGTGAAGCTGGTCACCTTGTCGGCGGCGCCGATCTCGACCATCGCGTCGTGAAAGGCGCGCATCGCCGCGCCGAGGCGGGTCATCAAGGTCGGATGGGTGGTGAGGACGCTGTCATGGGTGTCGAAGCCGCCGAGGCTGACGAAGAAGACCTGGCGCCTGGCGCCCAATTCCTGCGACACCGAGATGAGGCGGGCGACGATGCGCAGCTGATCGGCCAGCGTGTTGTTGGCCGGGAAGGGCGTCGCGATCGCCGGCCCGGCATTGAGCGCGCCGCTGACCTGGGCCTGGAGATCGAGCGAGCGCTTGGCGACGCGGGCATGCTCGTCCTCGAACAGGTTCGGCCGGGCGGCGGTCATCAGCGCGCGCAGCGTGCCCATTCCGGTCGCGGCGCCGAACAGGGTCGAGGCATTGTTGAGCAGCGGCACCGGACCGGTCGAGGTGACGGTGTACTGGACCGCGCTCCGGCCGGAGAGGAAGACGCTGTTGCCCGACGCGCTGATGCAGGTCAGGGTCGCGGTGCCGTTGCCCGACTGGAGCAGATCGCCGATCCGGCCGCCCCAGCCCGAGGTCGCGCCTTCGGGATTCGACGCCTGCCAGAAGCTCTGCTGGTCGTTGTGCGAGAAGAGCTTGGGCGGCAGCGGCACGTTCCTGGCGGTGTAATTGGCCTTGCTGGTCGGCTGGATCAGGGTGCCGACGTTGAGGACGATGGCGAGCTTGCCGGCGTCGAACACCGGGATCAGCGGCGACAACGTCGGCGCCAGCGCATATTGGCGAGCGCCCGCCAAAGCGGTGTTGGGCAGGAGCACGGTCCCGGCGAGCTGGTCGCGCGGCAGGGCGATGGTGCTCCTGAGGCCGGCGTAGAGATCGTAGGAGGGCTGGTCGTAGGGGACCACCGTGTTGGCGTAGTCGTTGCCGCCGAACAGGAAGATGCAGACCAGGGCCTTGTAGTCGGTGGCGCTCGCCGCCGCCGCCTCGCCGATCGCCGCGAGGTTCATCACGAACGGGCCGGCGCCGCCGACCAGGCCGAGGCAGGCGGCCCGCTTCAGGAAGGCGCGGCGGGATTGGTCCGTGCTCATTTCTGCACCAGATATTCGGGCGAGGCGAGGGTCAGCAGGATCGCGGTGTAGACCCGGTTCAAGGTCGCGTTCGACGAGCCGGTCGCGATCGCATCGACGGCGCCGCGGATGCTGGCCTTGGTGGCGTCGCTCAGGGCCGCGCCGAGCAGGATATCGACCTCGTCGACCAGGCTGGTGCTGTTGCCGGCCAGCGCCGACATCGCCGTGTAATCGGCGCGGAAATCGCCCGATCCGGCCGACACCAGCACCGCCATATAGTTGATATAGGCGATCACCGAAGGTTCGTTGGTGATCTGGAATTCGGGCGCGACCAGGCCGGCGCCGGCGATCGCGCTGTTGGGCGGGGTGTAGCCGGGGCGGAAGAAGTTGAACACGCTGGGCGACCGGCCCGGGCTCTGGCCGAGCCGGGTCGCGCTCGAGCTGGTGTCGCCGATCGGCCAGGTGCCCGAGGGCGAGCTGGCGCCGAACGCGCGCGCCCAGCCGGTCAGCCGAGCGATCGGCTCGCGCAGCTTGCCGGCGCTGGCCGTGCCGGCGATCGCCTCGCTGCGCGCCTCGACGTCGGTCAGGATCGCCCGCACCACCGCCTTCAGATCGCCGCGCACGCCGCTGCCGTTATTGGCGAACACCGCGGCGACCCGGGCGACATAGGCCGGCGGCGGATTGGAGGTGACGAGATGCTGGATCAGCTGCTTCGAGACGAACGGCGCGACATTCTGGTGGGCGAAGATCGCGTCCAGCGCGAGCCGCATCGAGGCCGGTCCGTCGGTGCCGGCCGGGATCGTCGTGCCGAGAAAGGCCTTGGCGCCGGTCTCGTGGTTCGAGGCGGTGTTGACCATCGGCCGGCGCAGCCGATCGGGGGTGGTGTTGTCGGCGGAATCGAGCGTCCAGCCGGTCCACACCCGGGCGAGGCCGGTAATGTCGTCCTGGCTGTAGGTCTCCTGCACGGCGCCGCCATTGAGCTGGGAGGTGCCGTCCTGGTTGAGCCGGACGAGGCCGATGGTGAACAGCTGCATCAGCTCGCGGGCGTAATTCTCGTCGGGGACGGCGCCGGTCGCCGCGTTCGCCTTGCGGTTGCCGAGGAAGGTCAGATAGAGGCCCATCGCGGCGTTGGTCGAGATCCGCTCGAGCAAGGTGCGGAAGTTGCCGAACGCATTGTCGAGCAGCACGTCGACATAGGCGGCGACCGCGAACTGCCGCCACGGGATGTTGACCCCGTCGATGCCGACGACGAGGAAATCGAGCAAGGCGAGGCCGACGCGCTGGCGCAATTGGTCCGGGCTGGCGATCAGCTGGCGCCACATCACCGGATCGAAGCCGGCCTGGGTGTTCATCGTCGAGACGTCGCCATAGCCGCCGGCGACCAGCCAATCCCAGTGGGTGGTGGCGCGCGGCATCGCGAACTGGCTGTCGAGCCAGCCTTCGAAGCCCAGTGCAACGACCTGATCGATATCGGCCTTGGACGAGCCCATCGTCGCCTGGGAGAGGAAGCGCGTCGCCTGCGGCCGGGTCGGCGCGACGATGGCGGGCGGCGGCGGCGACGGCGCGGCGGGCGGGGTTCCGCCGCCGCCGCCGCCGCCGCAGGCCGAAAGCGCCAGCGTCACGCCCGCCGCGGCGAGCGTCGCCGCGGACGGCGTTTCCGCCTCGGCTTCTACCGGCTGCGCGACGTCGAGATCAGCCATCGGGGCTCCCCACCACCGGATGTCCGCTGAAGACCCTCTCACGGGATCGTTAGCGGCCGGTATAAAGGGAGGATGAACGCCCGGTAAGGGCCGTTTACATCATGATACACTTTTTGCCGGCGCCGATACGAATCGGGGCGGCCCCGAAGGACCGCCCCTCCTCGCAACGGATGGGACAGTCACCCGACTGTCCCCGGGACAGTCGGGTGACTGTCCCCTTTTTCAGACCCGTTCGGGCTCGCCGTGGAGGCGGGCCTCGACATTCTCGCTGAGGCCCGACGAGCGATCGATCGGGAACGGCGCGAGCGCCTCGCCCTCGCCCTCGGGCCGGCCGATTTCGAACGAGGCGTGGGTGCGGCCCTCGCTGCCGTCGGGCAGGGTGTAGCGGGCGTCGGCGACCACCACCGGCAGCACCGGCTCGGTCATCCCCGCCTTGGGCAGCGCGATCCGGGCCTCGACCCGGGCGCCGTCGCCGGCGGCGATGTCGACCTCGTTGACCGTCGCATCGGCGGGCGGATCGATCAGCGACCGCTCCATGTCGGTGCCCTGGCCGCCGGCGACCATCCAGGTCGAGATCCTGACGTCCTTCGCCTCGACCGAGCCGGTATTGCCGACGGTCAGCTCGAACTGGACGATGGCGTCGTCGCGGCTGGTCCCGGCGCGCAGCGGCCGCATCAGGAATTCGAGCCACGGCCGGCCGGCGATCGGCTCGGAGCCGGCGGCGAGCGCCTCGACGTCGGCGGCGTCGGATTCGACGATCGCGACCTCGTCGGCGACCGGCTCGGCCTCGCGCTGGTGGAGCGCGGCGGCCGCGACGATCGGCGCCTCGTGGGTGAAGCTCGGCTCGGGCGCGGCCTCGACCACGGGCTCGGCCGGCTCATAGACCGGCTCGTCGTAATAGACCTCCTCCTCGGTGCGGCGGCGGCGGAGCGCGACGACGGCGATCGCGGCGATCAGCAGCACCGCGGCGCCGGCGAGCCACGGCCAGAGCGTCGTCAGGGTGCGCTCGGGCGCGGCGACGGGCGCCGCCGCGGCGGGCGTGGCGACCGGCACCGGCTCGGGCGCGGCCGCGACCGGCGCCGGGGCGGGCGCGGCGACTGGCGCGGGCGGCGCCGCGGCGGGCCGGCGGACCGGGGCGGCTTCGGCGCGCGGCCGGACAATGGTCCGGGTCGCGGTGCGGACTGTGCGGGTCGCGGTCCGGGCCGGCGGCGGCGCGGCGCGGGTGGCGACCGGGGCCGGCGCCGGCGCGGCGACCGGCGGCGGCGCGATCCTCACCGCCGGCGGCGGCGCCGGGGCGACGGTGACCGGCGGCGGCGCGGTGATCACCGGCGGCGGCGCGTTGACGACCGGCGGGTCCTGCGCGGCCAAGGGGGCCAAAGGAAGCGCGGCGGCGGCGAAAAGCCAGGCGGCGGCGCGGCGATGCGGGGTGAGGTGGGTTTTCATATCGAGAGGGGAACGAATTCATCGGGCTTAAGTGTCCGCCCGCCGCAGACTCTGCGTTAACCTGTTTTAGGCGAACGACGAGCGCCAGCAGGTACCAGAGCGGCAGCCGGTTGATCTGGTGCCTCGCCGCTCCCTCTCATTGGCCCGCGGGCGCGGGCGGCGCGAAGCGGGCCGGATCGACGGGGCCGGTCTCGACGCTTTCGACGTGAAGCACGATCGCATGGGCGGGATCGCCGTCGCCCTGGCGGCCGAGGGTCGCCGTGCAGACGCCCGCAAAGTCGCGATAGGCCGAGAGCTCGGCCTGCTCGTTGCCGGCGACCAGGCGGGCGACCCGGCGGCTGTCGCGATCGATCCAGAGCTCGGCGCTGTCGCCGCCCTCGGGGGTGGCCCGGAGCACGTCGTAGCTGCGGCCGTCATGGTCGCGGCGGCCGAGCAGCTCGAAGGCGGCGGGCAAGCGGCCCGGCAGCAGCCAGCCGAAATTGCTGAGCCAGGCATCGCGCCGGGCGCGGCGCAGCGCCGCCGGATCGGCCTCGCGCCGGACCTGGCCGTCCGGCCCCGCCTGCCAGCGCGCCGCCCCGTCATAGCCGGACTGGCGGACGATCCGGCCGTCGACTCGATTGACGTAGAGCGCGGTCGGCGGGCTGCGCATGGAATGCCAGGCCTCGTAGGGCAGGCTCATGCCGCCGGGCAGATCGACCCGCCCGGTCTCGTGCCAGCCCTCGACCCGGTCCCAGGCGTCGCCGCCGCAGGCTGCGCGCATCCCGGCGAGGAGGGCCGCGACCTGCGGATCGGGCGCGGCGCCGGGCTGGGCGAGCGCGGCCGCGGCCAGGAAAGCGAAAGGACTGAGCAGCCATGCCCGCATCGCCCCGCTTGTGCCCGAGCCGCATCGGCCGGGCAAGCGCGGGTGCGGGCGGCAATCGGCTGTTGTTCGCCGGGCATTTCCAAGGGATAAGGTGGGAAGGGACCGGCGGCTGGGGAGAAAGCTCGTGGCTAGCGTCGACACGTTCGTTCATGGCATCCAGCTCTTTCACCAGGGCTCGGGCAATTCCGGCGGGTTGTGGCTCAGCTCCTATGACGGCGAGACCTGGGCGCAGGACGTGCAGGTGCCGAACACGGGCATGTCGAGCTCGCCCGGCGCGGTCGTGTTCGGCGGCAAGCTCTATTGCTTCCACCAGGGTTATGGCGACAACGGCCAGCTCTGGTACAACATCTTCGACGGCGAGCATTGGGCCGGCGACGTCGAGGTCCAGAATGTCGGGATGAGCGCGGGCCCTTCGGCTGTCGTCTACCAGCACAAGCTCTACGTCTTCCACCAGGGCTACGGCGATAACGGCCAGCTCTGGTATTCGGCGTTCGACGGCAGCAGCTGGAGCCAGGACGCCGAGGTCCCCAACACCGGCATGTCGAGCTCGCCGGGCGCGGTCGTCTATGGCGGCAAGCTCTACGTCTTCCACCAGGGCTACGGCGACAACGGCCAGCTCTGGTACAACGTCTTCGACGGGGCGAGTTGGGCGGGCGACGTCGAGGTCCAGAATGTCGGGATGAGCTCGGGCCCGTCCGCGGTCTGGTACGAGGAGAAGATCTGGGTCTTCCACCAGGGCTGGGGCGCTAACGGCCAGCTCTGGTACTCGGTCTTCGACGGAAGCAACTGGAGCCAGGATGCCCAGGTCCCCAACACCGGCATGAGCAATTCCCCCGGCGCCGCCGCCTTCGGCGAGCAGCTCGCCGTCTTCCACCAGGGCTATGGCGACAACGGCCAGATGTGGTGGAATCTGTACGAGGGCGGCGAATGGGGCGGCGACGTCCAGATCGAGAATGCGGGGATCAGCGCGGGGCCTTCGGCGGTCGTCTACTAGGACGCGAGGGCGCCGAGCGCATTCCTCTAATCGGCCCGCACGTTCGGCCTCGCCGCGGGCGGGGACGCGCTCAGCCGCGCGAAGGACAGGCACAGGTCCCAGACGAAGCGGCGGTCGGGGATCGCCGTCCAGGGCGTCCGGCCGGCGGCCTGGCCCGGCTGCGAGCAGAAGTTCACCCGCGCCTGCTGGACGCCGCAGCTGCGGTCCGCGCCGCAATACCACGCCTCGCCGGCGGGCGCGGAGGTCATCACCGTACGGACGGCAAGGCCCCGGCGGCGTAGGTGGAAGGGCAGCGCGCCATCGACGTTGCGAGCGTGATAGCTGCCGGTCAGGATCAGGCCGACCGCGGGCCGGCCGGTGAAAGCCGCGTTGAAACGCTCGGCGGCCGGCGCGTCGAAGCCCTGCCGCCGGCCCGGATCGTCGAGGAAGACGATTCGCACGTGCCGCGCAAGGTTTCGCGCCCTGAGCGCGCAAAGGAGATCGCGCATTGCCCGGCTCGTCCTCCCGTCCTGGACGGGGCGGGCCCAATAAGCGGGCAGCGCCGAGGGGCGTCGCCCGGCGCAGCGCAGCTGCCCGCCGGCCTCCGCCGGCAATTCCAGGCCGACGACGATCTCGCGGCCCCGCGCCGCATGCCGGACGAGAGCGAGGAAATAAGCGGGGATCTCGCGGGTGCCATGCAGCTCGCCGAGCACGAGAACGTGCCCGGCGGGCGCCGGAACGAGGCCGCTGCCCTGCTCGACAGCGGGCGGGGCGGGATCCTGCGCCGCAGCGATGGTGGAGATGAACGTCGCAGCCAGGGCGGCTTTTGGGATCATGCGCTGCTCGGCTCCTCGCCGCCTACCCGCTCCCGAGCCTAGCCCGGGCGCGGCGATGGTCAAGCCTCCGGCAATTTGGGTTCGGAGGCTTTACATCCCCCCGCCCCGTCCCTATATCGCGCGCCTCACCACAGCTCTTCGGAACAGGTCGCGCCGTCGCGCAGCGCGGTCCACGCATTGAAGGCTGGGGTTTCATAGACGCTGAAGCTGCGATTCTCCGAGGGGGGAATCCGCGGCTTTTTGCGTCTGGGCGCATATTTTGTTCCGAGCTGGACCCCGGCCTGCGCCGGGGTGACGGCCACAGGCGAAGGCGAGACACATCTCCATGGCGACCAAGGCAGTAGCGGCCCCCGACAGCCGGCCCACCGCATCCAAGCGCATCCGCAAGATCTTCGGCAACATCCACGAAGTCTCGGAAATGCCGAACCTGATCGAGGTCCAGCGCGAGAGCTACGAGCAGTTCCTCCGCTCGCGGCCGCAGGACGGCTATGTCTCCGGCCTCGAAAAGACGCTGCGCTCGGTGTTCCCGATCCGCGACTTCGCCGGCACCGCCGAGCTCGATTTCGTCCATTACGAGCTCGAAGACCCCAAATACGATACCGACGAGTGCCGCCAGCGCGGCATGACCTATGCGGCGCCGATGCGGGTGACGCTGCGCCTGATCGTGTTCGAGGTCGATCCCGATACCGAGACCCGGTCCGTCCTCGATATCAAGGAGCAGGACGTCTACATGGGCGACATGCCGCTGATGACGAAGAACGGCACGTTCATCGTCAACGGCACCGAGCGCGTGATCGTCTCGCAGATGCACCGCTCGCCGGGCGTTCTCTTCGACCATGACCGCGGCAAGACCCACGCCTCGGGCAAATATCTGTTCGCCGCCCGGGTCATCCCCTATCGCGGCTCGTGGCTCGACTTCGAGTTCGACGCCAAGGACATCGTCAACGTCCGCATCGACCGCAAGCGCAAGCTGCCGGTGACGGCGCTGCTCCACGCGCTCGACATGTCGAGCGAGGAGATCCTCAACACCTTCTACGCCCGCGTCGTCTTCGTCCGCGGCAAGAGCGGCTGGCTGATCCCGTTCGTCCCCGAGCAGTGGCGCGGCCAGAAGCCCGCCTTCGACATCGCCGACGGCAAGACCGGCGAGGTCATGTTCCCGGCCGGGCAGAAGATTTCCCCGCGCGTCGCCAACAAGGCGGCGAAGGACGGGCTCGCCCAGCTGATGATCCCGACCGAGGAGATTTTCGGCCGCTATTCCGCCTTCGACCTGGTCAACGAGAAGACCGGCGAGATCTATGTCGAGGCGGGCGACGAGATTTCGCCTGAGAATCTCGAGAAGCTCGACGCCGCCGGGATCGACCGGCTCGAGTTGCTCGACATCGACCATGTCAACACCGGCGCCTGGATCCGCAACACGCTGAAGGCCGACAAGGCCGAGGACCGCGACCAGGCGCTTTCCGACATCTACCGGGTGATGCGCCCGGGCGAGCCGCCGACCCGCGAGACCGCCGAGGCGCTGTTCGCCGGCCTGTTCTTCGATCCCGAGCGCTACGACCTTTCCGCGGTCGGCCGGGTCAAGCTCAACATGCGCCTCGAGCTCGACGCCGAGGACACGGTGACGACCCTGCGCAAGGAAGACATCGTCGCCGTGGTCAAGACCCTGGTCGACCTCAAGGACGGCAAGGGCGAGATCGACGACATCGACAATCTCGGCAACCGCCGGGTGCGCTCGGTCGGCGAATTGCTCGAGAACCAGTATCGCGTCGGCCTGCTCCGCATGGAGCGCGCGGTGAAGGAGCGGATGTCGAGCGTCGACGTGTCGACGGTGATGCCGAACGACCTGATCAACGCCAAGCCCGCGGTCGCCGCGGTGCGCGAGTTCTTCGGCTCCTCGCAGCTGTCGCAGTTCATGGACCAGACCAACCCGCTTTCCGAGGTCACCCACAAGCGCCGGGTCTCGGCGCTCGGGCCGGGCGGCCTCACCCGCGAGCGCGCGGGCTTCGAGGTCCGCGACGTCCATCCGACCCATTACGGCCGGATCTGCCCGATCGAGACCCCGGAAGGGCCGAACATCGGCCTGATCAACAGCCTCGCCTCGTTCAGCCGGGTCAACAAATACGGCTTCATCGAGACCCCCTACCGGCGGGTCGTCGACGGCAAGGTGACCAAGGACGTCGTCTATCTGTCGGCGATGGAGGAGGCCAAGCACACCATCGCCCAGGCGAACGCCGAATTGAACAAGGACGGCAGCTTCGGCGAGGAGATCGTCTCCTCGCGCCAGGCCGGCGACTTCCTGATGGCGCCGCGCGAGCAGATCACCCTGATGGACGTCAGCCCCAAGCAGCTCGTCTCGGTCGCCGCCTCGCTGATCCCCTTCCTCGAGAACGACGACGCCAACCGCGCCCTGATGGGATCGAACATGCAGCGCCAGGCGGTGCCGCTGGTGCGCGCCGAGGCGCCGTTCGTCGGCACCGGCATGGAGGAGACGGTCGCCCGCGATTCCGGCGCCGCCATCGCTGCCCGCCGCACCGGCATCGTCGACCAGGTTGACGCCGCCCGCATCGTCGTCCGCGCCACCGACGAGGTCGAGGCCGGCAAGTCGGGCGTCGACATCTACACTTTGATGAAGTTCCAGCGCTCCAACCAGAACACCTGCATCAACCAGCGGCCGCTGGTGAAGAAGGGCGACCTGGTCCGCGCCGGCGACGTCATCGCCGACGGCCCCTCCACCGACCTCGGCGAGCTCGCTCTCGGCCGCAACGTGCTGGTCGCGTTCATGCCCTGGAACGGCTACAATTTCGAGGATTCGATCCTGATCTCCGAGCGGATCGTCAAGGACGACGTCTTCACCTCGATCCACATCGAGGAGTTCGAGGTGATGGCCCGCGACACCAAGCTGGGGCCTGAGGACATCACCCGCGACATCCCCAATGTCGGCGAGGAGGCGCTGCGCAACCTCGACGAGGCGGGGATCGTCTATATCGGCGCCGAGGTCGAGCCGGGCGACATCCTCGTCGGCAAGATCACGCCGAAGGGCGAATCGCCGATGACTCCGGAGGAAAAGCTGCTCCGCGCGATCTTCGGCGAGAAGGCGTCGGACGTGCGCGACACCTCGCTGCGTTTGCCGCCGGGCGTCCAGGGGACGGTGGTCGAGGTCCGCGTCTTCAACCGCCACGGCATCGACATCGACGACCGCACGCGGGCGATCCAGACCGAGGAGAAGGACCGGCTGAGGAAGGACGCCGAGGACGAGCGGGCGATCCTCAAGCGCTCCTCCTATGCGCGCCTGCGCGAGATGCTTCTGCGCCAGACCGCCACCGCGGCGCCCAAGGGCGTCAAGAAAGGCGCGGCGATCAACGCCGAGATGCTCGACAGCGTCGAGCCCTACGAATGGTGGAAGTTCGCGGTCAAGGACGACAAGCGCCAGGCCGATCTCGAAGCGGTCCGCGCCCAATATGACGAAGCCGAGGGCGCGATCCGCCGCCGGCTCGAGGACCGGATCGAGAAGCTCGAGCGCGGCGACGAGCTGCCGCCGGGCGTGCTCAAGATGGTCAAGGTGTTCGTCGCGGTGAAGCGCAAGCTCCAGCCCGGCGACAAGATGGCCGGCCGCCACGGCAACAAGGGCGTGATCAGCCGAATCCTGCCCGAGGAGGACATGCCCTTCCTCGAGGACGGCACCGCCGCCGACATCGTCCTCAATCCGCTCGGCGTGCCGAGCCGGATGAACGTCGGCCAGATCTTCGAGACCCATCTGGGCTGGGCCGCGCGCGGCCTCGGCAAGCAGATCGGGGCGATGCTCGATGCGATCCACGCCAAGGGCAAGGGCTTCGACGCCGGCGACGCCAAGCAGGTGCGGACCAAATTGAAGGACATTTACGGCAAGAACTACCATGCCGAGATCGACGCCCGCGAGGACGACGAGGTGCTGGAGCTCGCCTCCAACCTCACCTCGGGCGTGCCGATCGGCACCCCGGTGTTCGACGGCGCCAAGGAAGTCGACGTCACCGACATGCTGAGGAAGGCGGGGCTCGACGAGTCCGGCCAGGTCACCCTGTTCGACGGCCGCACCGGCGAGGCGTTCGATCGCAAGGTGACGGTGGGCTATATCTACATGCTGAAGCTCCACCACCTCGTCGACGACAAGATCCACGCCCGCTCGATCGGCCCCTACTCCCTCGTCACCCAGCAGCCGCTGGGCGGCAAGGCGCAGTTCGGCGGCCAAAGGTTCGGCGAGATGGAGGTCTGGGCGCTCCAGGCCTACGGCGCCGCCTACACGCTGCAGGAGATGCTGACGGTCAAGTCGGACGACGTCATCGGCCGGACCAAGGTCTACGAGGCGATCGTCAAGGGCGACGACACGTTCGAGGCCGGCATCCCGGAGAGCTTCAACGTGCTCGTCAAGGAGATGCGCTCATTGGGCCTCAACGTCGAGCTGAACTCGATCATCGACGAGAATGACGAGAATTATGCGGAGGCGGCGGAATAAGGGAGCGGGCGAAAGCCCCTCCCCTCCCGCGGCCCAACGAATTTTCCCTGAAAGGGACGACAAGAAATGAACGAACTGACCAACTTCGCGAACCCGGTCGTCAAGCCCGAGACGTTCGACCAGATCAAGATCGGCATCGCTTCGCCGGAGCGGATCCGTTCCTGGTCGTTCGGCGAGATCAAAAAGCCCGAGACGATCAACTACCGCACCTTCAAGCCCGAGCGCGACGGCCTGTTCTGCGCCCGCATCTTCGGTCCGATCAAGGACTATGAGTGCCTGTGCGGCAAGTACAAAAGGATGAAGTACAAGGGCATCGTCTGCGAGAAGTGCGGCGTCGAGGTCACCGTCTCCAAGGTCCGCCGCGAGCGGATGGGCCATATCGAGCTCGCCGCCCCGGTCGCCCATATCTGGTTCCTGAAGTCGCTGCCGAGCCGCATCGGCCTCCTGCTCGACATGCAATTGAAGCAGCTCGAGCGGGTGCTCTATTTCGAGAGCTACATCGTCACCGAGCCCGGCCTCACCCCGCTCGAGAAGTTCCAGCTCCTCACCGAGGACGAGCTGCTCGACGCCCAGGACGAATATGGCGAGGACGCCTTCACCGCCGGCATCGGCGCCGAGGCGGTCAAGCAGATGCTGATCGACCTCGATCTCGAGGGCGAGAAGAAGGTGCTGCTCGAGGAGCTCGAGACCACCAAGTCCGAATTGAAGCCCAAGAAGATCATCAAGCGGCTGAAGGTCGTCGAGAGCTTCCTCGAATCGGGCAACCGGCCCGAATGGATGATCCTCGACGTCGTGCCGGTGATCCCGCCCGAGCTTCGCCCGCTGGTGCCGCTCGACGGCGGCCGCTTCGCCACCTCGGATCTGAACGACCTCTACCGCCGGGTCATCAACCGCAACAACCGCCTCAAGCGGCTGATGGAGCTGCGCGCGCCGGACATCATCGTCCGCAACGAGAAGCGCATGCTTCAGGAAGCGGTCGACGCTCTGTTCGACAACGGCCGCCGCGGCCGCACCATCACCGGGGCCAACAAGCGCCCGCTCAAGTCGCTCAGCGACATGCTCAAGGGCAAGCAGGGCCGCTTCCGCCAGAATTTGCTCGGCAAGCGGGTCGATTATTCGGGCCGCTCGGTGATCGTCACCGGCCCCGAGCTCAAGCTCCACCAGTGCGGCCTGCCCAAGAAGATGGCGCTCGAGCTGTTCAAGCCGTTCATCTACTCCCGCCTCGACGCCAAGGGCCTCTCCATGACCCTGAAGCAGGCCAAGAAGTGGGTCGAGAAGGAGCGCAAGGAAGTCTGGGACATCCTCGACGAGGTGATCCGCGAGCATCCCGTGCTCCTGAACCGCGCGCCGACGCTCCACCGGCTCGGCATCCAGGCGTTCGAGCCGGTGCTGATCGAGGGCAAGGCGATCCAGCTCCACCCGCTGGTCTGCGCCGCGTTCAACGCCGATTTCGACGGCGACCAGATGGCCGTCCACGTGCCGCTGAGCCTCGAGGCCCAGCTCGAAGCGCGCGTGCTGATGATGTCGACCAACAACATCCTCTCGCCCGCCAACGGCAAGCCGATCATCGTGCCTTCGCAGGACATGGTGCTCGGCCTCTATTATCTGTCGATGGAGCGCGAGGGCGAGCCCGGCGAGGGCGCAATGCTCTCCGACATGTCGGAGGTCCACCAGGCGCTCGAGGCCGACGCCGTCACCCTCCACACCAAGATCGTCAGCCGGGTGCCGCAGACCGACGAGGACGGCAACTCCTACATGAAGCGGTTCGAGACGACGCCGGGCCGGATGCTCCTGGGCGAGACCCTGCCGAAGAGCCACAAGGTGCCGTTCGAGACCGTCAACCGCCTCCTCACCAAGAAGGAGATCGCCGACGTCATCGACATCGTCTACCGCCACACCGGCCAGAAGGAGACGGTCCTGTTCGCCGACGCGATCATGGGCCTCGGCTTCCGCCACGCGTTCAAGGCCGGAATTAGCTTCGGCAAGGACGACATGATCATCCCGCACGAGAAGGAAGGGCTGGTCGAGGAGACCCGCGCGCTCGTCAAGGATTACGAGCAGCAATATCAGGACGGCCTGATCACCCAGCAGGAGAAGTACAACAAGGTGATCGACGCCTGGAGCCGCTGCGGCGACCAGGTCGCCAATGCGATGATGGACAAGATCAAGGCCCAGCCGAAGGGCGAGGACGGCCGCATGGCGCCGATCAACTCGATCTACATGATGGCCCATTCGGGCGCCCGCGGCAGCCAGGCGCAGATGAAGCAGCTCGCCGGCATGCGCGGCCTGATGGCGAAACCGTCAGGGGAAATCATCGAGACTCCGATCATCTCCAACTTCAAGGAGGGCCTCACCGTCCTCGAATATTTCAACTCGACCCACGGCGCCCGCAAGGGCCTCGCCGACACTGCGCTCAAGACGGCGAATTCGGGCTATCTGACCCGCCGCCTGGTCGACGTGTCGCAGGACTGCGTCGTCGTCGAGGAGGATTGCGGCACCGAGAACAGCCTCGACATGCGCGCGATCGTCCAGGGCGGCGCCACCATCGCTTCGCTCGGCGAGCGCATCCTCGGCCGCACTCCGGCCGAGGACGTGATCGACGCCAAGACGGGCGAGGCGATCGTCAAGGAAGGCGAGCTGATCGACGAGGCCGCGGCGGCGAAGATCGACGAGATCGGCGTCCAGTCGGTCCACATCCGCTCGCCGCTCGTCTGCGAGAGCGAGATGGGCGTCTGCGGCAAATGCTACGGGCGCGATCTCGCCCGCGGCACGCCGGTCAATATCGGCGAGGCGGTCGGAGTCATCGCCGCCCAGTCGATCGGCGAGCCGGGCACCCAGCTCACCATGCGGACTTTCCACATCGGCGGCGCCGCCCAGCTCAACGAGACGTCGAGCCTGGACGCGGTCGCCGACGGCACCGTCGAATTCCGCGACCTGCCGACCATCACCGATCCGCGCGGACGCCGGGTCGCGATGTCGCGCAGCGGCGAGGTCGCGATCGTCGACATGGACGGGCGCGAGCGCTCGACCCACCGCATCCCCTATGGCGCGCATCTGATGTGCGACGACGGCCATATCGTCACCAAGGGCGACCGGATCGCCGAATGGGATCCGTTCATGATGCCGGTGATCACCGAAAAGGGCGGCGTCGTGAAGTTCCAGGACCTGGTCGAGGGCAAGACCCTGGTCGAGCAGACCGACGAGGCGACGGGCATCGCCCAGCGCGTCGTCATCGAGTTCCGCGGCACCGGCCGGGCCAAGGAGGACTTGCGGCCGCGCATCACCCTGCTCGACGAGAAATCGGGCGAGGCGGCGCGCTACATGCTCTCGCCCGGCGCGATGCTCTCGGTCGAGGACGGCCAGCGGATCGAGGCCGGCGAGGTGCTCGCCAGGGTCACCCGCGAGGCGGCCAAGACCCGCGACATCACCGGCGGCCTGCCGCGGGTGGCGGAGCTGTTCGAGGCGCGCAAGCCCAAGGAGAATGCGATCATCGCCAAGGTCTCCGGCCGGATCGCCTTCGGCAAGGACTACAAGGCCAAGCGCAAGATCGCGATCGTCCCCGACGAGGGCGGCGAGCCGGTCGAGTATCTGATCCCCAAATCGAAGGTGATCGACGTCCAGGAGGGCGATTTCGTCAAGCGCGGCGACAATCTGATCGGCGGCTCGCCCGATCCGCACGACATCCTCGAAGTGCTCGGGGTCAAGGCGCTGGCGGAATATCTCGTCTCCGAGATCCAGGAGGTCTACCGGCTGCAGGGCGTGAAGATCAACGACAAGCATATCGAGGTGATCGTCCGCCAGATGCTGCAGAAGGTGGAGATCACCGAGAGCGGCGATTCGACCTTCCTGGTCGGCGAGCAGATCGACCGCCAGGAGATGAACGAGGCCAATGCCCGGCTGAAGGCGTCGGGCAAGAAGAAGTTCGCCGAAGGCAAGCCGGTGCTGCTCGGCATCACCAAGGCGAGCCTGCAGACCCGCTCGTTCATCTCGGCCGCCTCCTTCCAGGAGACGACCCGGGTGCTCACCGAGGCCTCGGTGCAGGGCAAGATCGACGATCTCGAGGGGCTCAAGGAGAACGTCATCGTCGGCCGCCTGATTCCGGCCGGCACCGGCGCCGGCATGAAGCGGATGCGGATCGCGGCCTCGTCGCGCGACGCGGCGCTGCGCGCCCAGCACCGGGCGATCCAGGAATCGCTGATCGCGGCCAATTCGGCGGCCGAGGAGCACGCCGCCGAGCTGGCCCAGGGGCCCGAGGCGGCGATCGACGCCGACCCGCTCGCCAGCGTCGCGCCGAGCGGCCACGGCACCGACGCCGATGCCGCCGACTATCTGCAGGAGGCGGAGGCCGGCAAGGAAGGCTGATCCCGGCGAACGCAAGGCGCCTCGCCGGCTTCGGCCGGCGGGGCGCTTTTGCGTTCGGGCCGCAAATTTCCTATCCCCGCATCCCCATGCAGCCTTCCGACCTTCGCGTCGCCATCTTCAGCGGCAATTACAATTATGTCCGCGACGGCGCGAACCAGGCGCTGAACCGGCTCGCCGACTATCTGTTGCGCCAGGGCGCGAGCGTACGGGTCTATGCGCCGACCACCCGGACCCCGGCTTTCCCGCCGACCGGCGACCTCGTCGACGTCCCGGCGGTGCCGATCCCGGGCCGCTGGGAATATCGCATCGGCGTCGGCATCCCGCCGCGCGTGCGCCGCGACATCAGGAAGTTCCGCCCGAACATCTTCCACGTCGCCAGCCCCGAGATCACCGGCCATCGCGCGGTCACCCTCGCCCGGCGCTGGGACCTGCCGGTGATCGCCTCGGTCCACACCCGCTTCGAAACCTATCCGCGCTATTACGGGATGGCGTTCCTCGAGCCCGTCCTGCTCGCGCTCCTCCGGCGCTTCTACCGCCGCTGCGACGCCATCTTCGCGCCCTCGGATTCGATGGCGCAGCTGCTCCGCGACCAGCGGATGAACTACGACGTCGGCATCTGGTCGCGCGGCATCGACCGGCAGGTGTTCAATCCGGGCCGGCGCGACCTCGAATGGCGGCGCTCGCTCGGCATCGCCGACGACGAGCCGGCGATCGGCTTCGTCGGCCGGCTGGTGATGGAAAAGGGGCTCGACGTCTTCTCCGACGCGGTCGACCGGCTGGCGCGCCGCCAGATCCGCCACAGGGTGCTGGTGGTCGGCGACGGGCCGGCGCGCGAATGGTTCGAGAAAAGGCTGCCCGACGCCTGCTTCGCCGGCTTCCAGGCGGGCGCGGACCTGGGGCGCGCGGTCGCCTCGATGGACATGCTGTTCAACCCCTCGGTGACCGAGACGTTCGGCAACGTCACCCTGGAGGCGATGGCGGCCGGGCTGCCGGTGGTGGCGGCGATCGCGACCGGCAGCCAGAGCCTGGTCGCCGACCGGGTCACCGGCCGGCTCGTCCGCCCCGGGGCGATCGAAGGCTTCTGCGAAGCCCTGTCCTTCTACTGCGAGGATGGGGAGGCGCGCCGCGCCGCCGGCGCCGCCGGCTTCGCCGCCAGCCACCGCTATGGCTGGGACGAGGTCAACCAGGAGCTGGTCGACGCCTATCTGCGCATCATCCGCCAGCACGGCGCCGGCGGCCGGCAGCGGCCGAGCCCGGTGCCCTAGCGCCCCCCGGCCCTCATTGCGAGGAGCGCAGCGACGAAGCAATCCAGCGAGCCTGCGAGGCCGCACTGGATTGCTTCGCTACGCTCGCAATGACGGAGGGGGGTTACAGCCGCTCGATCTTCTGGGCGGCTTCGTCGAGGATGGCGGCGACCTTGTGGAGCGTGCCTTCGTCGGAATCCTCGCGGGTGACCCGGTGCCAGAGCGCCGAAAGCAGGTTGCCGACCGCACGCTTGATCGGGGCGCCGCCGGCCTTGCGCTCGTCGCTGCCGAGGTCCTTGAGGCGCTCGAGCAGCGCCTCGACCTGCTCCCCATTCTCGGCGAGATGGTCCTTGCCTTCCTTGGTGACCTGAAACGCCTTGCGCGCCCCCTCGCCCTTGACCTTGACCTCGTCGATCAGGCCCATGTCCTCGAGCATGGTGAGCGTCGGATAGACGATTCCGGGGCTCGGCGCATAGGTGCCGTGGGTGATCTCCTCGATCGCCCGGATGAGGTCGTAGCCGTGGCGCGGCTCGTCGGCGATCAGGCGCAGGAGCACCAGCCTGAGCTCGCCCGATTCGAACACCCGCCGGCGCCCGCGCCGGCCGCGGCCGCCGCCCTCGCCCCAGTCCGAGCCCCAGCCGGAACCCCAGCCCCGGCCCCAGCCGCGGCCCATGCCCATCGCGAAGATCCCGGGAAAGTCGGCGCCGTCCGGGCCGCAGCCGTGCATTCTGAACCGCATCAAATGTCTCCTGCCTAAGATAGGCTGAGATATATCTTTCGAGCTGCGATGTGTCAAGATATATCTTAGGAGAGCGCGGACAACAGCCCAATCCGTTCGGGCTGAGCTTGTCGAAGCCCCCTTCCTTCTTACCCCCAAGACAGGAAAGTCCTTCGACAGGCTCAGGACGAACGGGAGTGTTGGCTCACCGCGGGGCCCGCACCCGGCGGTCGAGGAAATCGGTGATCGTCCGCCAGAGATGGAGCTGGCGGGCCTCGCCGGAGACGCCGTGGGTGGCGCCGGGATAGACCATCATCTCGAAGCGGCGGCCGGCGGCCTGGAGCGCCGCGATCAGCACCGTCGAATTCTCGAACACGACATTGTCGTCGGCCATGCCGTGGAGGAGGAGCAGCGGATCGGCGATCCGGCCGACATCGGGAATCGCGCCCGAGGACCGGTAGGGCGCCGGATCGACCGACGGATTGCCGAGATAGCGCTCCGTATAATGGGTGTCGTACAGCTCCCAGCGGGTCACCGGGGCGCCGGCGACGCCGGCGGCGAAGGTGCCGGGCGCCGCTTCCAGCAGCTTCAGCGTCATATAGCCGCCATAGGACCAGCCGAAGACGGCGATCCGCCCGGGATCGACTTGCGGCTGGCTGCGGAGCCAGCTCACCCCGGCGAGCTGATCCTCGACCTCGACCGTTCCCATCGCGTGGTAGAGCGCGGTCTCGAAGGCGTGGCCGCGATCGGGCGAGCCGCGATTGTCGATCGAGAAGACGATCCAGCCGCGATCGACCAGATATTGCTGGATCGGATTGGCCCAGGCCCGGGTCGCCTGCCGCCCCGTCCCCGGCCCGCCATAGACCTGGACGAAGACCGGATAGCGCCGGCCCGGCTCGCGCGGCGGCGACAGCATCCGGTAGTGGAGTATCGTGCCGTCGCTCGCCCGGAGGGTGCCGAAGGTCGGCGCGACGTGGCTGGCGAGGAACGGCGCATAAGGATGGGCGGGATCGAGCCGGTTCTCCTCGATCCAGACGATCCGCCGGCCCGAAGCGTCGGCGAGATAGACTTGCGGCGGCTGGCCGGGATTGGAGCGGGTGATGAGCGCATGGCTCGCCGCTTCGTCCATCTCGGCAGCGTTCCACCAGCCCGCTTCGGTGACCCGCTGCGGCGCGCGCGGACGATTGAGGTCGATCCAGTAGAGATGGCGCTCGAGCGGGGTTTCGAAATTGCCGGTGAAATAGACGCGGCCATGGCGCTGGTCGACGCCGACGACGCGCTCGACCGCCCAGTCGCCGCGGGTGAGCTGGGTCCAGCGGCCGCCGCGGAAGCGATAGAGGTGCGAGAAGCCCGAGCGCTCCGAGCTCCAGATCAGGCTGCCGTCGCCGAGGGTGCGCAGATTGTCGGTGAGGTTGATCCAGCTCCCGGAGGTTTCGCTGAACAGGATCGTCGACCGGCCGGTGGCGGGATCGACGCGCAGCATGTCGAGCCGTTTCTGGTCGCGGCTCTCGCGCTGGACGAGCAGCGCGCCGCCGTCCGCGGTCCAATCGACCCTGGCGAGGTAGATGTCGGGATCGGCGCCGAGATCGACCTTGACCCGGCCCGAGCCGTCCGGCGCCATCACCCAGAGCTCGACCAGCGCGTTGGGAGTGCCGGCGGCGGGATAGCGCTGCTGATAGGTGCGGGTGCCGTCGGCGCCGATCGCGGTGCGGGTGACGACGCGCACCGGCGCCTCGTCGACCCGGGCGACGGCGAGCCAGCGGTCATTGGGCGACCACCAATGGCCGGTGCGCCGGTCCATCTCCTCCTGGGCGACGAATTCGGCCGAGCCCCAGGAAATGGTGCCGCCGCCGTCGGCGGTGAGGGCGCGCTCGTTCTGCCCGGTGGCGTCGACGACGTAGAGATTCTGGTTGCGGACGAAGGAGAGGTAGCGGCCGCTGCGCGAGACCTGGGCGTCCAATTCGGTCTCGGGCGTGGCGGTGATCCGGCGGACATTGCCGTCGAGGCCGGCGAGGTAGAGATCGCCGTCGAGCGGCACCAGGATCGAGCGGCCGTCGGGCGACCAATCGTAGTTGACGATGCCGCGCACGCCCGACAGGCGCGCCCGCTCGCGCCGCATCATCTCCTCCTCGGAGAGCTGGGCGCCGGTGCCGAGCCGGGCGCTGTCGACCAGCATCCGCGCCTGCCCCGTCGCGGTATCGACCGCCCACAGATCGTAGCGGTCGCGATCGTCGGCGCGGTTGCGAAGCAAAGTCGCGAGCCGGCCGTCCGGCGACAGCTTCAGCAGCCGCGGCGCCGGCCCCGACAGCGACGGGCTGGCGAACAGCCGCTCGAGGGTCAGCTCCTCAGCCCGCGCGGGCGCGGCGACGAAGAGGAAGGCGGCGGCGAAAGCGAGGAGGATGCGCATGGGCACAGCTACTAGCCGCCTCGGCGGGTCGGTTGCTAGGGGGCCTAGGCGTCGAACCGGCGCGGAACGCTTAACGGGCGGAATTCGCAAGCGGCTCCGCGAACGGATAGGGTGTGTCCTGCGGCGCCTCGCCGGGTCGGGCGAAGCGCAGCCAGCGGATGCGGGCGATGACTCGCAGCGCGTTCGCGCAGTCGTCAGACATAGGCCCGGCATCAATCCGATGGAGAACCACGTTGCCTTGAGGGTCTATTCCCAAGTGAAGCTCAATTTCGGGCTGAGAGGCCCTTCGCAGGTTGGCGGGCGTAAGTTGGGCAGGAAGGCCTTGGGCGAGAAGGATATCCCGCCGCCCAGCTTCACCAAAAATGTCCAGATAATCGACGCTGACCCGGACCCAGACCGGCCGCATCCGGATGTAGGATTCGCTGATCTGGTCTGGCCTTCGCGAAAAGTTCATCAGCCGGTCGGCCGCGTCGTTAAGCTCAAACGACATGGCATCATTCGTCCAACCATAGAAATTGGGGAACGAGGCAAGGCATCGGCCGGAAAGACTGAGTTTGCGCGATTGATAGATGATTTCCATGATGGATGTCGCCGATGCGTGAACCGCATCCGATACCCCCGCGTCGGCCTCCACGCGGAAACGACGCGGGAGAAAGCCCAGCTCATCGGGCTGATTTTCCTGAGCGATTCGGAAATGCGGCTGCGCTTTGGCCCGCTCAATGGCGGCGGTCGATTCCGCTGTGCGCCACTGACAATAAGTGAGGGTGAGAAGCGCAGTGCTCAGAAGCAGGGTTGAAAGTACCGTGGCCCAGCTCGCCCAAGTCTGACGACGCAGCAGGCGTATTTCAGCCTCATGGAGCTCCAGCTTGGACGCGGTCTCTATTCGCATCTTTGCGCGAGCGCGTCCAAAGACAATGCGAAGGCCCGGGTAGCGAAGCTTCATGGCGCCCGCGCCGCGCTCTCACTCACCGGCAACGTCGTCGTTGGCTTCGGGGCCGGTGTTCTCGAGGGAGCCGGACGCGTTCGAATCGTCGTTGCTGGCCGGCGGCGGCGGCCTTCGACCGACAAGGCGCGCATGGGCGGTGCGGGCCTGAAGCTGGCTCAGGCGCTGGTCCGCCTCGGACGCCGCCTCGCCGGCGCCGGTGGCAGCAGCAAGATAGCGCCCGGCGGCGGCCTCGCTCTGGAAATAGGCAGGTTCGCTGGTCAACGCGGCGGTGTCGGCATTGGCGATCGAGCGGACGGCGAGCATGTCGAGGCCACCGCATTGGTCGAGCTTGGCCCAGCTGAATTCGCGGCCGAGCGCGGCGTAGCAATTCTGGCTGTAGATCATCGCGCCGGGAAAGCCTTCGGCGGATACGGCGAGGCGCAAATGGACAATGCCGCGGTTGACGCTCGCCGCGTTCAACGGCTCGGGCGGCGGCGGCGTCTGCGCAGCGATCGCATTGCTCATCTCGGCGTTGGTGGCGTTGTAAACGTCCGACGCGCTGTTTCCGCTGGTGCTGCCTGAGCATCGGCTGACGGCGTAGATCAGAAGCAGGATCACGCCGATGGTGGCGAGAAGCCCGCCCATTCCGCCAGGCTCTGGCCTCTTCTCTACATTCGGCGACTGGAAAGGCGGCCTAGTCGCGGGCGTCACGATAACATCCAACCGGCAGCACGATTCGAAATAATTCCAGTCATGCTGCCGAGTCCCCTGCCTAGCGCTTTGCAGTTTACTTGACTTGCGCCCCCGCGCAATCGGTGACGCGTCTTGCCCCGATTTTATAGAGAGCGCTTGTTGTACGCGTAGCTGGAGCCTAGTCTTCCACACGGGGGAATCGCATGAGAGCAGTTGTTCGCATTGATCTCATTGCGGGACAGTTTGCGGCGGGGCGCGAGGCGACGGCATTGCTACGCGCCTTCGTTCCCGACGCGATGGTGATCCTCGACCGCGGCCAGGTGCAGCTCGCCTCGGACACGCACAGTGCGGACGAATTGCGCCTGATTTGGCAGAGCGCGCTGGCGAATGAACTGCTGCTGGCGCGCGGCGCTGCCGGCCGTGCTGCGGTGCTGGAAGCGCTGCTGGCGTGAACGCGCCCGCACCATTCCTTCCTCTCCGAGTCCGCCCCTTGCGGGGCGGCACGGATGCCCTTTGCGTGTGCGACACCGGAGGGTTCTTCGCGGCTGCGCCGGTCTTTCTCGACCGGCTTGCCGCGGACGCGCTGACAGACGCCGACTGGCAGTTTCTCACCGACGAAGGCCATGCCCTCGCGGAGGACGACGCGCTCAGCAACGCGGCCCATGCCTATGGATTGGCGGAACGGCTGACTCGCGCCGGACCGCTCGATTACCTGATCCTGGTGCCGACGCTGCGCTGCAATCTCAGCTGCAGCTACTGTCAGGTTTCCCGCGCCGGGCTCGGAGCCCGCGGCTTCGACTGGTCAGATGAGACGCTCGGCCATGTGCTCGATCTGCTCGACGGGCTGCCCGGCGAGCAGCTCAAGATCGAATTCCAGGGCGGCGAGCCGACGCTGCGCCCCGATCTGATCCGCGCCGTGATCGCGCGGGCCGAGCGCTTCGCGTCGCGGGAGTTCGTGATCTGCACGAACCTTCAAGAGCTCAGCGATGAAATCCTTGAGCTGTTCGACCGGCCCGACCTTTATGTCAGCACCTCGCTGGATGGCGATGCTGCGACGCATGGAAAGAATCGCACGGGCGGGAACGCCGAGACGGGGCGATTCCTGAATAACCTGCGGGTGGTGATCGACCGCTACGGGAAGGAAAAGGTTTCCGCGCTGCCGACCATCAACCCGGCGGCCCCGCCCGACATCGATGCGTTGATCGACAGCTACGCCGACTTCGGCTTGGGCAGCATCTTCCTGCGGCCGATCAATTTCCACGGTTTTGCGCGCAAGCGCCATGCAGAGTCGCGTCAGCAGGGCACGGCATGGCGCGACTATTACGAGCGTTTCATCCGAAGGCTTATTGAGCGCAACTGGCAGGACAAGAGCCGCTTTCTCGAAGAGACGTATTTCAGCATCTGCCTGCGACGGGTGTTCCAGCCCGGCCGCGACCGGCACGTCGATCTGCGCAATCCCAATCCGATGGGGGTCGATTACATCGTCGTCGATTATGACGGCACGGTCTATCCTACCGACGAGGCACGAATGCTGTCCCGCTCGGGCGTCATCGACATGTCCATCGGCGACGTCGCCACCGGCTGGGCGACGGAACGGCGCGAAATCCTCAACCGGCAGGCGACCAACCAGTTCGATCCGGCCTGCCAGCGCTGCGCCTTCCAGCCTTATTGCGGCCGCGATGTGGTCGACGACATCGCACGCTACGGACGCATCGACATGCCGCGTCCGGAAACCGAATTCTGCAAAAAGCACCTGCATCTGTTCGATCTGATCTTCGAGCTGATCTACGATGATGATCCGGCGGTCCGCTATTCGCTGGCGCGCTGGCTGCGCCTTGCCGGCGCGCCCCCCGCCTTCGGGACTCGGTTCGCATGATCCCGCTGGCGCTTCCGGCCATGGCCGAAGCCGAGCGGCCCTTCGTCACCCGCGTGCGGGCCCGGCGCGAACCGGACGGAACGTCCGATTCCTTCCTGGTGGGCGAAACGAGCGAGGGCGCCACCTTCGCCGGGCCGCACGGGCTGCTCGCGATCGACGGACTGAGCGCCGAGGATCTCGACGGCGATGTGATAGTGATTCAACCCCGGGATGATGGGAGCGCGCGCGCTGAGCGCGTGTTGCGCGCGAGATCGCACCACAACACGCTGCTCGTCACCGAGCGTTGCGATCAGCTGTGCGTCATGTGTTCGCAGCCCCCGAAAAAGACGCATCATGACCGCTTCGAGCTGTTCGAGCGGGCCTGCCGCCTGGCCGAGCCGGACACGCTGATCGGCGTCTCCGGCGGAGAGCCGACGCTCTACAAGGAGGCGCTTTGCGGGATGATGGAGCGGGTCCTGAGCGCCCGCCCCGATCTCGAGTTCCACGTGCTGACCAACGCCCAGCATTTCGAGGCGGAGGACGTGCCGCGGCTGCGCGAGCCCGTCTATCGGCGGGTGAGCTGGGGCATCCCGCTCTATGCGGCCGAACCGACGCTGCATGACGAAATTGTTGGGAAAGCGGGGGCTTTCGCGCGGCTGGAGAAGAGCTTCGCGCATTTGCTGCATGCCGGGGCCCGCATCGAGCTCCGCACCGTCTTGCTCACCTCCAATATCGAAGCGCTGCCCGCACTTGCACGCCGCATCGCCGTGCGACTGCGATTCGTGGAGGTCTGGTCGATCATGCAGCTCGAGAAAATCGGCTTTGCGAAGAACCGCTGGGCGCGACTCCATGTCGATCATGCCGCGCATTTCGGGCCGATCGCCGCGGCGCTCGATGGGGCTGCACTGCACGGGGTGCGAGCGCAGCTGTTCAATTTCCCACTTTGCACCGTGCCCCGCCCATATCGCCACTTGGCCGTGGCGTCGATTTCCGACTGGAAGAGGAAATACACCCCCGATTGCGCACGCTGCCGTGAGCAGGCGAACTGCTGCGGCTTTTTCGAATGGCATCCCGACGATGAGGCATTGGCTGGAGTAACTCCGCTATGACCGACCGCAAGAGACCCACGCGATTCCTGATCCCCAGCCTGGTTGCCGCCGGCTTCGGCACGCATGATCCGGCGCAAGTCGCCTTCACCGAAGCGACGACGACCGGGACGGACGATCCCAACAAGGGGACCTTATTCCGGATCTTTAGCCAGGACCACAATGTGACGCTCGCGCAGCACCGCAGCCATTCCAGCCATAGCAGCCATTCCAGCCATCGCTCGGGGGGAGGCGGCGGCGGACATTACAGCCATGTGAGCCACACCAGCCACCGCTCGAGTACCGGCGGCTACGATCCCTACCCCACGCCGGCCTATCCGACGCCGGCCCCGGCTCCAGCGCCGCCACCGCCGCCGCCACCAAGCTCGCCCTACGAACGGGCGACGCCCCCACCCGGCGAGCCGCTTCCCGCAACGGGCTCCGGCCCGCAACGCGCTTCGCCGCCAAATGCGGAAGCGGGCAATGCCCTGCCGGCCTTGTCCGGCCGCAGCCAGCGGTTCGCCGCAATTGTGCGGCGGGTGCAGATTGCGCTGATGGCGCGCGGCTTCTTCAACGCGACGATCACGGGCACGGTCGGTCCCGCGACGCGCGCGGCGTTGCGCGCCTTTCAGACGAGCGCCGGGCTAACCGTGACCGGTACTATCACGCCGCAGACACTGGATGCGCTGATGATCGCCAGCGAATAGGTGGCGGTCGGCCTCAGCCCTCAGCCTTCTCCGCTTCGGCCTTGGCCTTGTCGAGGTGGCGCGTGTCGCGGCGCTCGGCGATGCGGGCCGATTTGCCGGTGCGGCCGCGCAGATAATAGAGCTTGGCGCGGCGGACGGCGCCGCGGCGGACGACCTCGATCGAATCGACGTTCGGCGAATAAAGCGGGAAGACGCGCTCGACGCCCTCGCCGAAGCTGATCTTGCGGACGGTGAAGGAGCTGCCCAGGCCCTTGTTGGCGCGGGCGATGCAGACGCCTTCGAAATTCTGGATCCGGGTGCGCTCGCCCTCGACCACCTTGACCCCGACGCGCAGCGTGTCGCCGGGGCGGAATTCGGGGATGGTCTTGGTCGTGCCGAAATGCTCGATCGCCTCGGCCTCGAGCTGCTGGATGAGGTTCATCTCATTCGTCCTCGTTCTTCGTCGCTTGCGCGCCAGAGGGCGGTGGCCTTCGCGCGTCCCCGTGACGCTCGATCAGGTCCGGCCGCCTTAGCCGTGTCTCGTCTTCCGCCTGGCGTCGCCGCCAAGCCGCGATCTTCGCATGATCCCCCGATCGCAGCACTTCGGGGATCCTGCGCCCTTCCCATTCGACAGGCCGGGTATAATGAGGGTATTCGAGAAGGCCGCTCTCAAAGCTTTCCTCCTCACCGCTCGAAGGGGCGCCCATTACCCCGGGAAGCAGCCGAACGCAAGCGTCGAGGAGGGCGAAAGCGGCTGGCTCGCCGCCCGACAGCACATAATCGCCGAGCGAGACCGGGATCACCGGGCGCGCCTCATAGAGCCGCTCGTCGATCCCCTCGAAGCGGCCGCAGAGGATGGTGACGCCCGGGCCCGCGGCAAGGGTGCGGACCAGCGCCTGGTCGAGCGGGCGGCCGCGCGGGCTCATCACCAATTTGGGCGCACCGTCGGGGACGCTGTCGAGCGCCGCCGCGAGCACGTCGGCACGCATCACCATCCCGGCCCCGCCGCCGGCCGGGGTGTCGTCGACCGAGCGGTGCTTGTCGTTGGCGAAATCGCGGATCTGGACCGTGTCCAATGTCCAAATGCCCTCGGCCAGCGCGCGCCCGGCGAGGCTCAGGCCGAGCGGCCCTGGAAACATCTCGGGGTAGAGGGTGAGGATGGTGGCGATCCAACTCACAGAGCTTCAGTCTCTGCAATTTCCCGGCGAAGCTCCTCTTTCGCGCGGCCCGCCAACGAACATCCCCTGCTTTCCAGCCAGAGCAGCCTGTCCAGGAACGCGGTTGCGGTCTCTTCTTCGTATTGGGTTTCCAGCCCGCCATGCCTCGCAGCTTCGGCAGCTACATGCACAACATAAAGCGGCGTCCCGTCGAATTTCTCCGATTGGCAGGCATAGAGATCGCACTCAAGCCAGCGACAATAGCTCATGGTCCCGTCCAATTCTCGGTTCGAAGCCGAGGGATGTCCTTGAAATCACGTTCGTTGTTGGTGACGAGAGCCACGTTCAGCGAAAGCGCATGGCCGGCGATGAGCCGGTCAAAGCTGCCGCGTCGGAATGGCAGCGTGCCATAGGCCTTGGCAGCCGCCTCGTCGAAAGGCTGGAGCACGATCTCTTCCAGAAAGCCTGCGAGCTCAGGCGCAAGATAGGCATCAACCCCATATTTGACCGCTATCTCCGCGAGACTAATGGCCGAAATGCCAACGCTCCCAGCAGGTTGGGCGGCAACGCGTGCCCTGAGCGCCGGCCATCGGCCGGTCAGCAAATAGATGCCGCAGTCCGTGTCCAGAAGATAGGCCAGCCCTTCGGCCTCCGACATCAAGCGCCCCAATCGCGGGGAGCATCATCGAATTCCCGCTCTTCTCGAGTGAATGGTTTTAGCCAGGGTGCCTTCCCGGCAAACTTGCTTACGTCTATCTTTCTCGGTTCCTGGTCGACCGGCTCCAACAGATATCTGCCCTGCTCCTCGCGCACCCGCATCTCGGTGCCTGCCTCGATGCCGAGCGCCTTGGGCAGCCGCACCGCGACGGAATTGCCCGATTTGAAAGTCTTCGTCGTCTTCATCGGTTCGACCCCTGTATATACGAAATGTATATACATTTTCTGGGCGATCGTCAAGCCGCGGTTGCGGAACCAACGCTCGCGCGCCACGCTGAGATGCGATGGACGAGCCCGAACTCGATTGCCTGGTGATCGGCGGCGGCCCTGCGGGGCTGACGGCGGCGATCTATCTTGCCCGCTTCCACCTCAAGCTGAAGGTGATCGACGCCGGGGGCAGCCGGGCGAGCTGGATCCCCTGCACCCGCAACCATGCCGGCTTTCCGGACGGCATTTCCGGGGCCGAGCTGATCGCCCGGATGAAGGAACAGGCGCAGCTTTACGGCGCCGCGGTCGAGAACGAGCGGGTGACCCGGCTCGATCAGATCGCCGGCGGCTTCTGTGCGGCTTGGGGCTCGGGCTCGGCGACGGCGCGGACCGTGCTGCTCGCCACCGGCACCAGGAACCGCCGGCCGCCGATGGACGAAGGCCTGCACGACGAGGCGCTGGCGCGCGGCCTGATCCGCTATTGCCCGATCTGCGACGGCTATGAGGTCACCGACAAGAAGCTGGGCGTGATCGGCAGCGGCGCCCACGGCGTCGCCGAGGCGCTGTTCCTGCGCTCCTACAGCGCCGACATCACCCTGATCGCGCCCGACCGCGCCCACGAGGTCGCGGCGAAGGATCGGGCGGCGCTCGCCGCGGTCGGCATCGCCACCGTCGACGGCCCCTGCCACGCGGTGGCGGCGCTCGACGATGCGATCGTCGTCGATACGCCGCACGGCCACCACACGTTCGACAGCGTCTATCCGGCGCTCGGCTCGGACGTCCACAACGAGCTCGCCGGCCAGATCGGGGTGGCGCTGAGCGAGGAAACCGGCTGCATCCTGATCGACGCCCATCAGCGGACCAGCGTGCGCGGCGCCTATGCGGCGGGCGACGTCGTCCTCGGCCTCGACCAGATCAGCCACGCAATGGGCGAGGGCGGAGTCGCGGCGACGACGATCCGCAACGACCTCGCCCGCGAGCGGCCGCTGCTGCGCTGAGCGGTTAGCGCTTGGCCTCGGGCCCGGGAATCGGGCATCTGGCGAGGATGGACACGGTTTCGGACCTGGAGCGGCGGGCAGCGGACGGCGATGCCGACGCCCGGTTCGCGCTGGCGGCAGAGTTGCTGGCGCTGGCCGATTCTCCCGACTCGTTCGAGCGGGGCACGGCGCTGGTCGAGGCGGCGGCGGCAAGCGGCCATGCCGAAGCGTCGAACATGCTGGCGACTCTGGAGGCGATCGGCGCCGGCCGGCAACGGAGCTGGGATCGCGCCTTCGATTGGCTGCAGCGCGCCGCCGAGCGCGGCTCGGAGCAGGCCCGCGCCCAGCTCCGCCTGCTCAGCCGAAGCGAGATCGCCGGCGACGACTGGTCCGCTCTGCGCGGCGCGATCCGGATCGAACGGCTGCTCGAGGCGCCGCCGCGGAGCGCGCTTGCGGAGCGGCCGCGGCTGCGCGCGTTTCAGGGATTTGCAAGCGCGACCGAATGCGCCTGGATCACCGCCCGGATGGGGCCGAAGCTCGCCCCGGCCATGGTCTGGGACGAAGCCAGCGGCGCCGGCATCGTCGATCCCAGCCGCACCAGCCACGCCGTCGAGCTTCGGCTGGCCGAGATGGACGTCGCCACCGAGGTGGTTCGCGCCCGCATCGCCGCCGCCACCGGGCTGCCGGAAGCGATTTTCGAAGTCCCCCAGATCATGCATTATGCGGTCGGCCAGGAATTCAGGCCGCACCACGATTTCCTCGATCCCGACGCTCCGGGCCATGCCGCCGATCTGGCGCGCCGCGGGCAGCGGATCGGCACCTTCCTCATCTATCTGAACGACGATTTCGAGGGCGGCGAGACCGAATTCCCCAAGGCCGGCATCGCCCATCGCGGCCGCTGCGGCGACGCCTTGTTCTTCGCCAACGTCGTCCCGGACGGCAGCCCGGACCCGCTGAGCCTCCATGCCGGCCGGCCGCCGACCAAAGGCGAGAAGTGGATTTTCTCGCAATGGATCCGCGACCGCGTGCCGGCGCCGCCGCCCGGCTAGGGCGAGGATCAAGCAAATCCTAACCTCGATCGGCTAAAAAGCCGGGCGATGACCGAGTGGGTTTCCGCCTGGGACGAATCGGACGGCGAGGCCGGCAGCGGCCTCGGCGGCGGCACGGCGCGGCGCTACGGCGGCTGGGCGGCAGCGGCGCTCGCTTTGGTCGCTGCGCTCTGGCTGTTCCTGTTCGCGATCGGCCTCTTTACCACCCTCGGCTCGGCCGAGGGCTCGGAGCGGCACGGCGGGGCCGGCATCCGCGCCGCCGATGCCAGCTCGTTCGGCCTTGCCACCATGTATGCGAGCCGGGGCCAGCCTCTGTGGTGGGATTATGACATTGCCGTCGAAGGCGCCGGCGGGGTCAGGCTGCGCATCACCAAAAGCGTGCCGAGCCAGGCTTTCATCGTCCGTTTCCAGGACGTCGCCCTAAGCGGCCGCGGCCGCTTCCAGGTGATCGCCCCGGAATCGGGCTTCTACCGCTTCTCGCAGGAGCTGATCCCGCAGGGCGACGCGCTCGGCGCCGGCGCCGCGGGCGCGACCCGCTACGACCTCAGCTGGGGGATCGGCTGAACCTCATCCCCGTTCGTCCTGAGCTTGTCGAAGGACGTTCATTCTTCGGGAAGAAATGAAGGGCTTCGACAGGCTCAGCCCGAACGGTTTTGGAGTCAGGCCAGAAACGCCGGGTCGGCGACGATCCTGCCCTCTTCCAAATCGGCAATCCCCGGCCGGAACGGGATCAGCGCCCGCCTGCCGTCCGCGGCCTCGATCTCGAGCAGGTCGCCGGCGCCGAAATTCTCCACCGCAACGACGGTGCCGAGGGCGCTGCCGTCGGCGGCCTGGCAGGCGAGGCCGATCAGGTCGGCATGATAATATTCGCCCGGCCCGAGCGGCGGCAGCGCCGAGCGCGGCACGCTCAGCAGAGTCCCGCGCAGGCCTTCCGCGGCGGCGCGGTCGGCGATCTCGGCGAAGCGGGCGATCGCGCCCGCGCTCCCCGCCTTCACCGATTTGAGCGTCAGCGGCCGATCGCCGGCGAACAGGATTTGGTGCCGCTTCAGGCTGTCCAGTCCTTGCGCGAACAGCTTCAGGCGCACCTCGCCGCCGATGCCGTGCGCGCCGGCGACCGCGGCGAGGATGATCCGGGGCTCGGCCAAGCGCTATTCGGCCTTTTCGGCCTTCTCAGCGCCCTCCTCGGGAGCGGCCTCGTCGGCACCTTCGGCCGGCGCCTCGGCGGATTCGCCCTGGTTGGGCGCCTCGTCGGCAGGCGCGGCCTCCTCGGCGGCCGGAGCCTCCTCGGCAGCGGCTTCCTCGGCAACCGGAGCCTCCTCAGCGGCCGGAGCTTCCTCGGCAGCGGCTTCCTCGGCAACCGGAGCCTCCTCAGCGGCCGGAGCCTCCTCGGCAGCGGCTTCCTCAGCGGCCGGCGTCTCCTCGACGGCAGCCTCTTCAGCCGGAGCCTCCTGGGCAGCAGGAGCTTCTTCGGCCGCAGCCTCTTCGGCAGCAGCTTCCTCGGCAACCGGAGCCTCCTCGGCGGCCGGAGCCTCCTCGGCGGCAGCTTCCGGAGCCGACTCTTCGGTCGCCTCGGCGGCGATCTCTACCGTCTCCTCCTCGGCGGCCGGGGCCTCGGCGACCGCTTCCTCGGCCGGCGCGGCGGCGGCTTCGGCCTCCTTCTTGGCCCGCTCCTCGACCCGCTCCCTGGCCTTCTCGCCGGGCTCGCCCTTCTTCGGGTTCGAGCGCGCCGGGCGCTCGAGGATGCCGGCGGCGTCGAGGAAGCGAAGCACGCGGTCGCTGGGCTGGGCGCCGACCGAGAGCCAGTGGCGGGCGCGCTCGGCGTCGAGCTTGACCCGGTCGGCATTGTCCTTGGGCAGCAGCGGATTGTAGCTGCCGATCCGCTCGATGAACTTGCCGTCGCGGGCGTTGCGCGCGTCGGCGACGACGATCTTGTAATAGGGCCGCTTCTTCGCGCCGCCCCGGCTGAGCCTGATTGCAACTGCCATTTTAACTCGTCCTTTCTTCTGATTTCACGTCACCCCAGCGAAGGCTGGGGTCTATCTCTTGTTTAATCTGGATCCCGGCCTTCGCCGGGATGACGCGATGGGGGTCGCGTCACTTCTTGAAATTCTTCGGAAAGCCCGGCGGCAGCCCGCCGCCGCCCGGAAGGCCGGGCAGGCCGCCGGGCGGGAGGCCCTTGGAGAGGTCGGGCATGCCGCCGCCCATCATCCCGCCCATGCCGCCACCGCCGCCGAACAGCGCGCCGAGCTTGCCCAAGCCCCCCGTCTTGCGGATCTTCTTCATCGCGCCGGCCATTTCCTGGTGCATCTTCAGGAGCTTGTTGACCTCCTGCACGGTCGTCCCCGAGCCGTTGGCGACGCGGATCTTGCGCTTGGCGTTCATCAGCTCGGGCTTGCCCCGCTCCTTTGGCGTCATCGAGCTGATGATCGCGTCGAGCCGGCCGAGCACATTGCCTTCGAGAACGCCGCTCGCGTTGATCTGGTTCTTGATCTTGCCGAGGCCCGGCATCATCCCGGCGAGCGCGCCGAGGCCGCCCATCCGCTGCATCTGCTGAAGCTGCATGCGCAAATCGTTGAGGTCGAACTGGCCCTTGGCCATCTTGCGGGCCATCGCCTCGGCCTCTTCGGCCTGGATCGTCTCCTGGGCGCGCTCGACCAGCGAGACGACGTCGCCCATGCCGAGGATCCGTCCGGCGACCCGCTCGGGATGGAAGGCCTCGAGCTTGTCGATCGCCTCGCCGGTGCCGGCGAACTTGATCGGCCGGCCGGTGACGGCGCGCATCGACAGAGCGGCGCCGCCGCGGGCATCGCCGTCCATCCGGGTGAGGATCACGCCGGTCAGCGCGACCTCGTCGGCGAAGCTCTTGGCGACGTTGACCGCGTCCTGGCCGGTCATCGCGTCGGCGACGAGCAGGATCTCCTGCGGCGAGGTGGCGGCGGCGACCGCCTTCATCTCGTCCATCAGCGCCTGATCGACGTGCAGCCGGCCCGCGGTGTCGAGCATCAGCACGTCATAGCCCTGGAGGCGGGCGGCGGTGAGCGCGCGCTTCGCGATCTCGACCGGGCCCTGGCCGGAGACGACGGGCAAAGTGGCGACCTCGGCCTGGCGGCCGAGCACGGCGAGCTGCTCCTGCGCCGCCGGGCGGGCGACGTCGAGCGACGCCATCATCACCTTCTTGCGGTCCTTCTCGGTCAGCCGCTTGGCGAGCTTGGCGGTGGTCGTCGTCTTGCCCGAGCCCTGCAGGCCGACCATCATCAGCACCGCCGGCGGAGTTACCGCCAGCTCGAGCCCGGCTTCCTCGGCGCCGAGCATCTCGACCAGGGCGTCGTGGACGATCTTGACCACCTGCTGGCCGACCGCCTCCGAGCGCAGCACCTGCTGGCCGACCGCCTGCTCGGTCGCCCGGTCGACGAACTCGCGCACCACCGGCAGCGCGACGTCGGCCTCCAGGAGGGCGATCCGCACCTCGCGCATCGCGCCGCGCACGTCCGCCTCGTTCAATGCGCCGCGGCCGCGCAGCCGGTCGAAGACACCGGCAAGGCGATCGCTCAGGCTCTCGAACATCCAACTCTCCAACCGCGCCAAACGAAAAACGCCGGCGGGCGAAACCTCGCCGGCCAGCGTGCGTCCTCGGACGCCTCGAAACTCACCCGTCATCGGGATGGGGCGCACATAGAGGCTCGGGCGCGAGAAGGCAAGGGACTGGGGTCGATAGGAGGGCGGGTGAGGCACCTCCACTCCCTCACCCCGGCGGGGAGAGGGAGCCGCGGACTGCCGTGCCGTTGAAATATCCGGAAAAGCGAGCGGCCCTTACAGCACGAGCAAAGTCTGATACCCCCGCATCGGGGGAACGGGATGATGCTCACGGCAATGCTGGTATTGGCCGCGCAGGGCGCTTCGCCGCCGGAGCGCTGGGTCGAATTGTCGCGCAACGATCTGCTGATCGAAAGCGTGGATGCGGGGTCGATGAGAATCGAGGGCGATCGCCGCATCTTCCGGCACCGGGTCGCGTTCACCCGGCCGATGCCCGAGGACACCGTCTCGATGGAGTTCGGCACCGAAGTGGATTGCCGGCGCCGGACCCTGGCGCTGCTTTCAGGCGCGACCCGGAACAGCGCGGGCGAGATCATCCAGAGCTACCAGGTTCCAGAGCCCATACCGCGGCGGCGTGAGCGCTCGGATCGGGAGATGATCGACTTCGCCTGCCGGTTGAATCCCGGCTGAGCCCTTGCCCGCGCGCCCGGCCGGACGGGCGAAGTAGGGCCATTTTGGCTGCATTTGCGCGCACGGACCTGCCCGAACAGGGGTAAGAACGGCGGTTGCGAGTCGCGCAGCCTTCGCTGCGCGCGCTCGTGCGATTTTCCCGGTTACGATTTCGTCTTGAGAGGAGAGAGCGAAATGGCAAGAGCACCCAAGAAGCCCGGCCCGGGCAAAGCCTCCGACAAGCAGCTCGAGAAGCAGCTGGAAAAGCAGCTCGAGAAGAAGATCGAGATCAAGGAGGTGAAGGAGAAGGCCGAGTTCAAGGAGCACAAGATCGAGAAGATCGAGCAGAAGGAGATCAAGGAGAAAGAGCTCAAGCAGGAGAAGAACGAGAAGGTCGAGGCCAAGGACAAGAACGAGAAGATCGAGCACAAGGAGAAGCTCGAGTTCAAGGAGCACAAGCTCGAGAAGGCCGAGCAGAAGGAGTTCAAGGAGCACAAGGAGATCGAGAAGCTGCCGATCGAGAAGCAGCACAAGATCGAGCAGAAAGAGCATACCAAGATCGAGATCGCCGAAAAGCCGCAGGGCAAGGAGAAGGACGGCAAGGAGCTCGTCGAGGATCCGGGCGGCATCTTCGAGCAGCAGGGCAACCCCGCCGCCGGCGCCGGCAGCGCCCAGCATTTCATCAACCAGGGCGACCGGCCCGATCTCAGCGGCGGCGCGCTGTCGGGCGAGAAGAAGCCAACCCCGCCGAGGAAGCCCAAGGGCTGACCGCCGCCCGCCGGCCCCGCATATGACGCTGATCCTGTGCGAGGCCGGCGATGCCGCCGCGTCCTGGGCGGCGGAGCGGCTCCGCGAGCGCGGCCGCGCCGCCGACATCCTGCCCGGCGAGGCGCTCGCCGACGCCGTCCGCTGGGAGCACCGGATCGACGGCGAGGGGGCGAGCGTCGCCATCACCCTGGCCGACGGCCGGCGGCTGACCAGCGAGTCGGCCGAGCCGATCCTCAACCGGCTGGCCTATATTCCCACCACCAGGCTGCAGGCGACCGCGGGCGCCGATTACGGCTATGCGCTGCAGGAGACGTTCGCTTTCTACCTGAGCTGGCTCCATGCCTGGCCGGCGACCGTCCTCAACCGGCCGACTCCGCAGGGGCTGTGCGGCAATCAGCGCCACGGCTCGGCCTGGGCGGCGCTCGCCGCCGCCGCCGGCCTGCCGGCGCGCGGCTGGCGCCAGAGCGACGAGGACGCGCCGGGCTTCGGCTGGGTGCCGGAGCCGGCCGAGGCATTCGCCTTCGTCGTCGCCGGGCGGGTGCTGCTGCCGCCGGTGCTGGCCGGGGCGCTCGCGGCGCCGTGCCTGAGGCTCGCCGAGCGGGCGGGGACGGCGCTGCTCGGCATCGGCTTCGCCCGCGCGGAGGGCGGCAGCTGGGAGATGGTCGGGGCCTCGCCCGTGCCCGATCTCGCGCTCGGCGGCGAGCCGCTCGCCGACGCTCTCGCCGAGGCGCTCGGCCGATGATCCTCCTCTGCGGCATTCGCAGCGAGGCGCCGCTGGCTTTGGTCGGGCGGGCGCTGGCCGGGCTCGGCGCCGATTTCCGCTTCGTCCACCAGCGCGACGTCGCCCGCTACCGGATCGCCTGGACGGTGGATGCCGGCGGCGTCGCCGGCACGCTGCGGCTGGGGCGCGAGCGGATCGACCTTGAACGGGTGAAGGGCGTCTATTCGCGGCTGATGGACGATAGCCTGCTGCCCGAGCTCGACGGCCTGGCTCCCGACCATCCCGCCCGCCGTCACGCGCGCGCCTTCCACGAGGCCTTGTTCCGCTGGACCGAGGTTACCCCGGCGCGGGTCGTCAACCGCTCCGAGGCGCAGGCGTCGAACGGCTCGAAACCCTATCAGGCGCAGTTGATTATCGCCCACGGCTTCCTGACTCCGCCGACCCTGATCACCAACGACCCCGCCGCCGTCCTCGAATTCCGCAGGGAGCACAAACGCATCATCTACAAATCGATCAGCGGCGTCCGCTCGATCGTCCGCACCCTCGAAGATTCCGATCTCGAGCGGCTCGACCGGATCGGCTGGTGCCCGGTCCAGTTCCAGGCGGCGATCGAGGGCACCAACATCCGGGTCCACGTCGTCGGCGACAGCGCCTATGCGAGCGAGATCGAGAGCACCCATCTCGATTATCGCTACGCCAATCGCGAGGGCGGCAAGACGGTGCTGCGCGCGGTGCGGCTGCCGGGCGCGATACGGGCGCGCTGCATCGCGCTGGCGAAGGGCCTCGGCCTGCCCTTCGCCGGCATCGACCTGATGCGCGGCACCGGCGGCGAACATTATTGCTTCGAGGTCAATCCGCAGCCGGCCTTCTCCTATTACCAGGCCAATACCGGCCAGCCGATCGCCAAAGCGGTCGCCCGCTATCTCGCCGGCGCCTGAGCCCGGCCGCGGGCGCGAAAAAGGGCGCCCGGCAAGCCGGACGCCCTTCCTTACGCACTTCCAGCCCGGCGAGAGCCGGCTGGGCTCAGCCGGCGATGTCGAACATCGCCAGAATCACGCCGGTGACGCGGTCGATCTGGTAGATCCGGTCATCGTCGTAGCGATAATAGGCCGCATCGCTGTCCCGATAGCGGTCGCGATACTGCATCGGCAGCGCGACCTGGCGGTCCGAGAAATGCTGGCCGACGCGGACGTCGCCGGCGAAGCGGTCGCCGCGATGGCCGGCGTGGCCGTTCAGCGCGACATCGTCCTTGCCGTCATAGCCGCGGCGGTCATCGATGCCGACATTGGCGCTGATGCGGTCGGCGCGGCCGAAGCGGTTGCCCGACCGCTCGGCGGCGGCGATGTTCATCGCCAGGGTGCGGCTGCGCGTCTGCAGGGCGTTGCGCTCCCAGCGGGTGAAGCCGGCACGGCTGAACTGGCGCTCCAACCGGAGGAACTGGCTCAGCTCGGCGCGCAGCGGCATCGCTTCGCGACGGGAGATGGCGCCGCTCTGGACGCCGGCGTCGAACTGCGCCTGCAGCTGGCCGCCGGTCGACCTGCCGCCATGCCAGGGCTGCGCGGCGAGAGGCGCGGCGACGGCCAGGGCCGAAACGGCTGCCAGGCTCATGTAAATTCTTTTCATCATATGCTCCTTGATCCCCCGGCGCCGGGGAAATGCTTGCGCCTCTTTGGTAATAAAAATGCGACAAATTCAGAGGCGGAGAGATATTCTCTCGCCTCTGAGAAATATAATTTGTCGGGAATCGGTCTTATATATTTGGGAATTATTTATCGATGTTCAAGGAGTCAACGCATAGTTTCACTATATTGTTCCAACCTACGCGTGGACAATCGAAACCACGGTCCCCGGACTTGCCGCCGCGACCTCGACGGAGGCGCCCAGCTGGCGCGCCAGCGCTTCGACGATGCCGGTGCCGAGGCCCGGCCTGCCTGGATCCTTCGGCATGCCGACGCCGGTGTCGCGTACCGACAAGGTCCACGCCGACCCGTCCGAACGATAATCGACCAGAATCTTGCCCTTGCGGTGCCGCGGAAAGGCATGTTTGAGCGCGTTGATCACCAACTCGGTGACGATCAGGCCCAGGCTCACCGAAACCTCCGCCTTGGCCAGGCTGCCATCCACCGCGACCTCCAGCGAGAGCTGATCGTGGTCGCCGATCATGGAGGCACCGATGCTCTCGCACAGATCGGTGAAATAGTCGCGAAGGCTGACGTCGCCGAGCCGGGAGGCGGCGAGCTGCCGCTGCAGGGTGGCGATCGACATGACCCGGTTGCGGGCGTCGCGGAGCTGGCCGCGCGCCTGTTCGGACTTGACCCGCCGTGCGCTCTGCATGAGCACGCTGGCGATGATCTGCAGGCTGTTGGCGACGCGATGCTGAAGCTCCTGGAGGAGGATCGCCTTTTCGCGCAACAGATCGTCCTTGAGCTTCTCGCTGATCCGCGCGTCGGTGACGTCCGCCACCGAAACGACGAGCCGGATATTGTCGGCGTCGAAATAATCGAGCTTGCGGGCGTTGACCACCAGGCGGCGGCTGACCTTGCCCGGACGCTTCAGGTCCATCTCGTAGGCGTCGATCTCGGCGAAGCCGGCCGCGGTGGCCTTGAGCAAGGCGCCGAGCTGCGGCACGTTCCACTCCCCGTCGCCCAGCGCGGAGAGCGGCCGGCCGCCGACGCCGTCCGGATCGACCTGGAACGCCTCGCCGAACGAGCCGCTCGCCGCGACGACGTCGAGAGCGCCGTCGAGCAGCAGGACGGGCGCGTTGGACGCGGCGATCACCGCCAACGCGAGACTGTCGGCGGCTTCGGCAAGAACCGAGGTCCGGATATCCATGGGTGGATCCTTGGAGGGCGGCTCGCGGAGCGAAAGCAACCCGGTCCGCGGACCATAGCACAGAATGTTCCGGTCCCTTAACTTATTTTAGCTTGGCGCGATCCGCCCCCGGCCGGGTGGTGGACTTGCCGCCCACCCCTCCCTAGATGCGGCGGCGATGAAGCAGCGCTTCCACAAGATGCACGGCCTGGGCAACGATTTCGCCATCTTCGACGCCCGCGAGGCGCCGGTGGCGATGGACCCGGGCCGGGCGCGGGCGATCGCCGACCGGCGCACCGGCGTGGGCTGCGACCAGGTGATCGTGCTGGAGCCTTCGCAGGTCGCCGACGTCAAGATGCGGATCTGGAACGCGGACGGGGGCGAGGTCGAATCCTGCGGCAATGCGGCGCGCTGCGTGATCCTGCTGGGCGCCTCGACGATCGAGACCGCCGGTGGCATCCTGACGGGAGACGCCGGGGGGATCGACATCGGCATGCCCCGCTTCGGCTGGGACGAGATCCCGCTCGCCTATGCGATGGACACGGCGGCGATGCCGGTCGGCTGGGAGGAGCTGCAGGAGCCGGCCGCGGTCAATGTCGGCAATCCGCATATCGTCTTCTTCGTCAACGATGCCGGCGCGGTCGATCTGGCGCGGCTCGGCCCGATCATCGAGCACGATCCGCTCTTCCCCGAGCGGATCAACGTCAACGTCGCCTCGTTCGAGGACGGCGCCATCCGCCTGCATGTCTGGGAACGGGGCGCGGGGCTCACCGCCGCCTGCGGCACCGGCGCCTGCGCGACGGCGGTGGCCGCGATCCGCAGCCGGCAGATCGAGGGCCCGGTCGAAGTCCGGCTGCCGGGAGGGTCGCTGACGATCGACTGGCAGCCCGGCGGCACGATCCGGATGAGCGGCCCCGCCAGCCACGTCTTCACCGGCGAGCTGGCGGCATGACCGAGATCGTCACCCTTGGCTGCCGCCTCAACTTCGCGGAGAGCGAGGCGATGCGCGCGCTCGCCGGCGGCGCCGACGACCTCGTCATCGTCAACAGCTGCGCGGTGACCAACGAAGCGGTCCGCCAGACCCGCCAGGCGATCCGCCGGGCGAAGAGGGCGCGGCCCGACGCGCGCATCTTCGTCACCGGCTGCGCCGCCCAGATCGAGCCGGAAACGTTCGCGGCGATGCCCGAGGTCAGCCGGGTGCTGGGCAACCGGGAAAAGATGCTGGCGGAGAATTACCTCCCAACCGTTCGGGCTGAGCCTGTCGAAGCCCGCCCCTTCCCCTTGCCGGCGAACAAGGAAAGGAGCAGCCTTCGACAGGCTCAGGCCGAACGGGGATTGGGATTCGGCGGCTCGACGCCGGACGTCCGGGTCTCCGACATCATGCAGGTGCGCGAGACGGCGCCGCACCTTGTCGCCGGCTTCGCCGAGCGGGCGCGGGCGTTCGTCGAGGTCCAGAACGGCTGCGACCACCGCTGCACCTTCTGCATCATCCCCTACGGGCGGGGGAACAGCCGCTCGGTGCCGGCCGGCCTCATCGTCGACCGGATCAGGACGCTGGCGGAGGAGGGCTTCCGCGAGGTGGTGCTGACCGGCGTCGACATGACCAGCTACGGCCCCGATCTGCCCGGCGCGCCGACCCTGGGACAGCTGATCGAGCGCATCTTCAGGCACGTCCCGCAATTGCCTCGGCTCAGGCTCTCCTCGCTCGATTGCATCGAGCTGGACGAGCGGCTGTTCGACCTCGCCGCCCATGAGCCGCGCTTCATGCCGCACCTCCATATGAGCTTCCAGGCCGGCGACGACATGGTGCTGAAGCGGATGAAGCGGCGGCACCGGCGGCGCGACGCGGTCGAAACGGTGGCGCGGCTCAAGGCGGCGCGGCCGGAGATCGCGATCGGCGCCGATCTGATCGCCGGCTTCCCGACCGAGACCGAGGCGATGCACGAGAATTCGCTGCGCCTGATCGCGGAGTGCGATATCGTCCTCGGCCACATCTTCCCCTTCTCACCCAGGCAGGGCACGCCGGCGGCGCGGATGCCGCAGCTGGCGCCGGCGGCGGTGAAGGAACGGGCCCGGCGGCTGCGCGAGGCCTGCGCGGTGCAGAAGGCGAAGTGGCTGGCCGGGCTGGCGGGGACTCGGCAGAAGGTGCTGGTGGAGAAAAACGGCTTCGGCCACGCCGAGAATTTCGCCCCGGTCCAACTCCGTCATGCCAGCGAAGGCTGGCATCCATGCGGGGCCAGCATGGACCCCAGCCTTCGCTGGGGTGACGAGGGAAACATTGCGGAGGTTCGCATCGCCGCCGTCGAGAATTCCACCCTGATCGGAGTGCCCGCGTGACCGAGCCGTCCTGGTACGAGCGCATGCGGCTCGGCTTCAAGAAGACTTCCGACCGGCTCGGCGACAACCTCACCGGGCTGATCTCCAAAGCCGCGCTCGACGAGGCGACGCTGGACGGGATCGAGGAGGCCTTGGTCGCCTCGGATCTCGGCCCGCGGACCGCGGCCAAGGTGCGGGCGCGGCTCGCCGCCGAGCGGTTCGAGCGCGGGATCAGCGAGGAGGCCGTCCGGGCGGTGGTGGCGCAGGAGCTCGAGAAGATCCTCCGCCCCGCCGCCGAGCCGCTCGAGATCGACGCCTTTCCGCGGCCGCAGGTGATCCTCGTCGTCGGGGTCAACGGCTCGGGCAAGACGACGACGATCGCCAAGCTCGCCCACCTCTTCCAGGAGCAGGATTATTCGGTATTGCTGGCGGCCGGCGACACCTTCCGGGCGGCGGCGATCGAGCAATTGCAGATCTGGGCCGACCGTGCCGGCGTCCCCGTCATCGCCGGGCCGGAAGGCAGCGACAGCTCGGCGATCGTCTATGACGGCGTCAAGAAGGCGACCGCCGAGGGGATCGACGTGCTGATCGTCGACACCGCCGGACGGCTGCAGAACAAGAAGGATTTGATGGACGAGCTCGCCAAGATCCGCCGCGTGCTGGGGCGCCTCAATCCGGCCGCGCCGCACGACGTCGTCCTCGTCCTCGACGCGACGATCGGCCAGAACACGCTCGCCCAGATCGAGGTGTTCCGCGAGGTTGCGGGAGTCACCGGCCTGGTGATGACTAAGCTGGACGGCACCGCCCGCGGCGGCGTGCTGGTCGCCGCTGCCGACGCCTATGGCCTGCCGATCCACGCCATCGGCGTCGGCGAGGGGATGGACGATCTGCGCCCGTTCGACCCCGCCGAAGCGGCGCGGGCGATCGCGGGAGCCGCGGCATGAGTAGCGCATCGCCCAAGCCCGTGCCGAGCGCTGGCGCCAACCTCGCCATCGACTATGGCCCGCTGGTCCTCTTCTTCCTCGCCAACTTCCTCGCTCCGGTGCCCTCGGCGCTGAGGATTTTCGTCGCCACCGGCGTGTTCATGGCGGCGATGCTCACTGCGATGCTGATCTCGCAGATCCGCTACGGCCGGATCTCGCCTTTGCTGTGGTTTTCGGGGCTGATGGTGGTCGTCCTCGGCGGAGTCACCATCTGGCTGCACGACGAGACCTTCATCAAGATCAAGCCGACCATCTATTACAGCACGGTGGCGGCGTTGCTGCTGTTCGGCCTGATCACCGGGCGCAACCTGCTGAAGCTCGTGCTCGGCGCCGCCTATCCCGGCCTTTCCGAGCGCGGCTGGTACCTGCTCACCCGCAACTGGATCATCTTCTTCGCCGGAATGGCGGTGATGAACGAGATCATCTGGCGGTCGACCAGCACCGATTTCTGGGCGGCCTCCAAGCTCTGGCTGTTCATCCCGGCGACCTTCGTCTTCATCGCCGCGCACATGCCGATGCTGGTCCGCCACGGCCTCGCCCTCGACAAGCCGGCCGAAGCGCCCCAGGCGCCGGTCGAATGAGCGCGCCCGTCATCTCGATCCAGGGGCTGGGCAAGACCTACAAGGGCGGCCTCGAGGCGCTGAAGAACGTCGACCTGACGATCGAGAAAGGGGAGATCTTCGCGCTGCTCGGCCCGAACGGGGCCGGCAAGACGACCCTGATCAGCATCGTCTGCGGCATCGTCACGCCGAGCGCGGGCAGCGTCAGCGTCGGCGGCCACGACATCGGCCGCGATTATCGCGCGGCGCGGCGGATGATCGGCCTGGTCCCGCAGGAGCTGCACACCGACGCGTTCGAGAGCGTCATCGCCACCGTCACCTTCAGCCGCGGCCTGTTCGGCTGCCCGCCCGACCCGGCCCATGTCGAGAAGGTGCTCAAGGAGTTGTCGCTCTGGGACAAGCGCAAGGCCAGGATCATGGAGCTGTCGGGCGGGATGAAGCGCCGGGTGATGATCGCCAAGGCGCTCTCCCACGAGCCCGAAGTCCTGTTCCTCGATGAGCCGACCGCGGGCGTCGACGTCGAACTCAGGCGCGACATGTGGAACCTCGTCCGCCAGCTGCGGGAGAGCGGCGTCACCATCATCCTCACCACCCATTATATCGAGGAGGCCGAGGAGATGGCCGACCGGGTCGGGGTGATCAGCCATGGCGAGCTGATCGTCGTCGAGGAAAAGACCAGCCTGATGAAGAAGCTCGGCAAGAAGGAGCTCACCCTCAACCTCAGCGAGGTGATGGAGACGATCCCGCCGGCGCTTGCCGGCTGGGACCTGACCCTCCAGGCCGAGGGCCACGAGCTGCGCTACGTGTTCGACGCCAATGCCGAGAAGACCGGCGTGCCCTCGCTGCTCCGGGCGATGAGCGACGCCGGCATCGGCTTCAAGGACCTCCACACGAAGCAGAGCTCGCTGGAGGACATTTTCGTCAGCCTCGTCCACCGGAAGGACGCGGCATGAATGCGCGCATCCAATCGAGATCGTCATACCGGCGAAGGCCGGTATCCAGCCCCATGCAAATGACTTTTCTTCGGGACTGGGCCCCGGCCTTCGCCGGGGTGACGGTCGGGCGACGGGGCGCCGCATGAATCTCTACGGCACCTGGGCGATCTATCGCTTCGAGATGGCGCGGGCGCTGCGGACGCTGTGGCAGAGCCTGGTGACGCCGGTGATCACCACCTCGCTCTATTTCGTCGTGTTCGGGGCGGCGATCGGCAGCAACATCCAGGCGAACGCGACCGGCGGCGTGCCCTACGGCGCCTATATCGTGCCGGGCCTGATCATGCTCTCGCTGTTCACGCAGAGCATCTTCAATGCCAGCTTCGGCATCTTCTTCCCCAAGTTCACCGGCACCATCTACGAGCTGCTCTCGGCGCCGATCTCGCCCTTCGAGACGGTGATCGGCTATGTCGGCGCGGCGGCGACCAAATCGATCGTGCTCGGCCTCATCATCCTGCTCACCGCCGCCTTCTTCGTGCCGCTCCGCATCGACCATCCCCTGTGGATGATCGCGTTCCTGGTGCTGATCGCGGTCACCTTCTGCCTGTTCGGCTTCATCATCGGCATCTGGGGGCAGAATTTCGAGCAGATCCAATTCATCCCGATGCTGATCGTGACCCCGCTCACCTTTCTCGGCGGCGCCTTCTATTCGGTCTCCATGCTCGGCGAGCCGTGGCGGACGGTCACCCACTTCAATCCGGTCGTCTATCTGATCGAGGGCTTCCGCTGGAGCTTCTACTCGACCACCGACATCGGCGTCGGGCTCAGCCTCGCGGCGACGCTCGGCTTCTTCTTCCTCTGCCTCGCCATCGTCTGGTGGATGTTCAGGACGGGCTACCGCCTGAAAACCTGATCCGATAGGATCAGCGGATGAGAGGCCCTGCCCTGCTCCTCGCGCTCTGTGCCGGCTTCGGCCCGGTTCCGCTTGCGGCCCGGCAGCAGCCGGAGCCGCAAGCGCAGGAGGGCGGCCAGACGATCATTGTGACGGGAGAGCGGGAGGACAGCGCGGCCGAGCGGCGCCGCGAGGCTTCCCGCTTCGTCGACAGCCACGCCGTGCGCACCCGGATCGGCCAATTGGCGCGCTGGCACGAGCCGATCTGCGTGCGGGCCGGCGGGCTGCCGCTGGCGATGAACGCCCGAATCGCCATTCGCGTCATGGCGATTGCCGAGCGTCTCGGCATCCCGACCAATCGCGCCGAGCTGTGCCGGCCGAACGTGCGCATCGCCTTCACCAGCGAGCCGCAGCGGATGATGGCGCTGGCGGAGCGGCGCAATTCCCAGGTCATCGGCTTTCACTATGCCGCGCAGCGCGACCGGATCATGGCAGTCCGCCAGCCGGTCCAGGCCTGGTACGTGACCACCACGCGGGCCGGCGACGGCGCCGGCACGATCGACCAGGCCGGCGTCCGCGCGCCCGGCGGCAATCCGGGCAGCCGGCTCACCAACGGCGTCAGCAGCGGCCTTGCCCATGTCCTGATCCTGGCCGACACCCGCCATGTCGCGGGCGAGGAGGCCGATTCGATCGCCGAGCTCGTCGCTTTCCTCGCGCTCGCCCAGACGCCGGTCGCCGGGACGTGCGACGAGACCGACACCATCCTCAACCTGATGAACCCGGCCTGCCCGCCGGCGCGCCGCCCGGTCGCTCTCACTCAGCAGGACAGCGCCTATCTGCAGGCGCTCTACCGGATGGACGCGGAGGCCGCACCGCGGATGCAGCGCGGCTCGATCGTGCAGAACATGACGGAAGCCCTGGGCGGCCGCTAGGCGTCGGCGAGAGCCTTGTTAGGCGTCGGCCAATGCCTTGGCCTCCTGGTCGGCGCGGGCGATGCCGTCGCCGTCGAGATTCTTGCCGACGAACTCCCAGTTGACGAGATTACCGAGCACCTTTTCGGCATAGTCCGGCCGGGCGTTGCGATAGTCGATATAATAAGCGTGCTCCCAGACATCGAGGGTCAGCAGCGGCTTCATCCCATCGTAAACGACCGGGGTATCGGCGTCGTGGAGCGAGAGGATCCTGAGCGAATCGCGGTCGAGCACCAGCCAGGCCCAGCCGCTGGCGAAATGGCCGACCGCCTCCTCCTTCAGCCTGGCGAGCAGCTCGTCGGTCGTGCCGAAGGCGTCCTCGATCATCGCCGCCAGCTTGCCGGCCGGCTTCTGCCCCTCCGGCGGCGCCAGGCATTGCCAGAAGAAGCTGTGATTCCAGAGCTGGGCCGCGTTGTTGAACAGGCCCTTGTCGCCTTTCTCCCTGGCGGCGCGGATCACCCCGCTCAGCGAGCCCGAATCAAGATCCGCGTCGGCAAGAAGCTCGTTGGTCTTGTCGACATAGGCGCGATGGTGCTTGCCGTGATGGAAGTCGAGCGTCTCGGCCGACATGAACGTGCCGAGCGCGTCTTTCGCAAAGGGCAGGTCGGGAAGGGTGAAGGTCATGGCCGGTCATCCTGCAAAGGGAGCTCTGCAAGGATAACCGACCAGAGCCGGCGAAGTTCAGCAAGGCGGTCCGGAATCGGGACCGTTTAGCGCTGGATCACCCGGAAACGCTGCAATTCGGTGCGCGGATCGGCCCAGTCGGGAGCGAGCAGGCTGGCGGCCTGATAATCCGCATAGGCCTCGCGGACGTTGCCGAGCTGCTCGTTGGCGATCGCGCGCCCGTAATGGGCGATCGCCGGCCGAGTCGTCTGCCGATCGAGCGCCACCGTGAACAATTGCAGCGCCTCGCTCGGATTCTGCCGCTGGAGCAGCGCCGCGCCCTTGTTCAGATAGGCTTCGGGCTGCTCGGGATCGAGCCGCATCGCCTCGTCGAAATCGGCCACCGCCTCGTCGACCATGCCGCGCCGCAGCCGCAGGATGCCGCGATTGACGTGAGTCGCGAGCATTTCATATTGCGACAGCGTGTTGTCGTGCAGCAGGGCGCTGTCGCAGCGCCTTATGTCGCGGATGCTGGGGTTGAGCGGCGAATCCGCCGCTTCGTAGCACATTCGCGCGTCGCTGCTGCCGACCACCATCACGCTGGCCGCGGCCGGGCCGGCGCAGACCGCGAACGCGGCCATCGTTACGAGTCTGAGATTAGCCACAGTCGATCTCCCTCAACCAGGCCCACCGAAGCCCTTATAACAGACCCGGAACCGTTTGGGAAATGGAGAGGCTGGGCGCCGGCAATCCTCGGCTGTTTCCGCAATCCCGGGCACGGAAAAAAGGCGGAGGCGCCGAAGCCCCTCCGCCCGATCGTGTTCTTCGTCGTAATTCCCCTCTGATTGTCGGTGACCCGACAAGGAGGAAAAACTGGTGAGCTTCGGTTCGGCCAAAAACCGCCGGTCATTTCCCGCTTCCAGCCCTACCCGGGATAAAGTAGCCTCCGGGATCGATCTGGATGCCCAACCGGGACGACCACCATATCTTTCCGGTACTCATAGTCCGAACCTCTCGGGAATCATGTCGCATGGTTAACGAGGCTTTCAGGATAATTTTCAATTCCTTCTTAACTCAATAACTTACGGGGCAAAAAATCTCAAAGAAAGACGGCGGCAGGCAGATTCAGAACAGCGGCACGGGGGCGGTCCGCGCGGGCCATCGCTTCGACGAGGCGCGGCTCGCAGCGTGGCTGGCGGAACATGTCGCGGACTATGCCGGGCCGCTCAGGGTCGAGCAGTTCAAGGGCGGCCAGTCCAATCCGACCTACAAGCTGATCACGCCGTCGCGCTCCTATGTGCTGCGGCGCAAGCCGCCGGGCAGGCTGTTGCCCGGCGCGCACGCGGTCGACCGCGAATATCGGGTGATCACCGCTTTGGGCGGCCAGGGCTTTCCGGTCGCGCGCAGCTATGGCCTGTGCCCCGACGAGACCGTGATCGGCACGCCTTTCTATGTGATGGAGATGGTCGACGGGCGGATCTTCTGGGATCCCGCCTTCCCCGAGGTGGGCCGCGAGCAGCGCCCGGCCTATTTCGACGCGATGAACGCCGTCATCGCCGCCCTCCACCGGATCGATCCGGAGGCGGCGGGCCTCGGCGACTACGGCAAGCCTGGCAATTATTTCGCCCGCCAGATCGCCCGCTGGTCGAAGCAATATCGCGAGGACGTCGAGGCCGGGCGGGTCGCGGCGATGGACCGGCTGGCCGACTGGCTGCCCGGCAACATCCCGCCCGACGAGCCGGGGCCAAGGATCATCCACGGCGACTTCCGCTGCGACAACATGGTCTTTGACGCGCACCAGCCGAGGGTGCTGGCGGTGCTCGACTGGGAATTGTCGACGCTTGGCCATCCGCTCGCCGATTTCTCCTACCATCTGATGATGTACCGGATGCCCGACGCGCTCGCCGGGCGCGACCTGGCCGCGCTCAACATCCCGAGCGAGGCCGAGTATGTCGCCGCTTATTGCCGGCGGACCGGCCGCGCGGGCATCGCCGACATGGACTTCTACATGGCGTTCAACCTGTTCCGCCTCGCCGGCATCGTCCACGGCATCAAGGGCAGGCTGGTCCGCGGCACCGCCGCTTCCGCCCATGCCGCCGAGATGGCGGCCCGGCTCGAGCCGCTCGCCGACCTCGCCTGGGCGCAGGCGGTGAAGGCGGGGGCGCGCTAAGATCAGAGTCATTCCGGCGAAGGCCGGGACCCACGAACACAGGCTTGGTGCTTTAGGCGCCGACGTCGGTGTTCATGGGTTCCGGCCTTCGCCGGAATGACTCGGTTCGGTCTGTTCAGCCCCATCCTTTCCCCCTACCCTGCCGCCACCAGGCGGGGGACCCGATGGCTGAGGAAGGCGGCGGCTGGACGAAGAGGCTGAGGCGGTCGGTCGGCCAGATCGGGCCGGTGCGGCTGCTCGCCACCCTGCTGTTCCTCGCCGCCGGGCTCTACGTCGCCCGCTTCAACGCCGATATCCCGCTGTCGAGCGACGCCGAGCGGGCGCTCTACGACTGGCGCTTCACCCGCTCCGCGGCGCGCGTCCTCCAGCAGGACGACCGCATCGTCCTCGTCACCTACAATGACGAGACTCTGCAGCAGCTCGGCAAGCGCTCGCCGCTCGACCGGCGCATGCTCGCCCGGGCGCTGCGCGCGATCGACGCGATGGGCGCGCGCGCGATCGGCATCGACATCCTGATCGACCAGGCCCAGCCCGAGGATGCCGAGCTCATCGAGACCTTCCGATCCTTGCACACGCCGACCTTCCTCGCCTTCGGCCGGGCGAGCTCGAACGAAGCGCAGATCGCCTATTGGCAGGAGCAGTTCATGCGCCGCTTCATCGGCCAGGTCTCCTCGGGCCCGGTCAGGCCGACCAGCATCAAGATGGAGCCCGACCCCAATGACGGCGTGATCCGGCGCTGGCCGATCGAGCGGGCCGGGCTGCCGCCGCTCTTCTCCAACGCCCTCGCCGGCCCGATCCACCCCGAATTCCGCAGCTACACGCGCAGCATCGACTATCGCATCCCCGGCACCTCGGAGAACGACGAGATCCCGATCTTCACCAATTTCCCGATCCAGTTCGTCACCCAGGTCGGCGAGGGGCTGCGGCCGATGTTCGAGGGCCGCTACGTGCTGATCGGCGGCGATATCAACGATCTTGACGATTACGAGACGCCGATGACCCGCTTCACCGGCCGGATGATGAAGGGGCTCGAAGTCCATGCTCACATGCTCGCCCAGCAGCTCGACGGGCGGATGCCGCGGGCGATCCCGGGCTGGATCCTGTGGGCGGCGGCGGTCCTTTCCGTCCTGCTCGGCGCGCTCACCAGCGCGCTCGAGCTGCGCGGCTGGCGGCTGATCCTCGCCCTTGCCGTCCAGCTTGCGGTGGTCGCCTGGCTGCCCTTCCAGCTCCAGGCGGGGGGCATCGACACGATCGACCTGCCGGCGGTGGGCTGGGCCGTCGGCTGGCTGTTCGCCTTCGTCGGCGTCGGCGCGGCGGCGCGCGCGGTCGGCTCCGAGCAGCGCCGCTTCGCCCAGTCCGCGCTCGGCAAATATCTGCCCGCCGACGTCGCCCGGGAGATCATGCGCAATCCCGAGCGGCTCGGACTCAAAGGCGAGCAGACCCGGATCTACGCCCTGTTCACCGATCTCGAAGGCTTCACCAAGCTCTCCCACGCGATCACGCCGGAGACGCTGTCGCGGCTCCTGAACCGCTATCTCGACCTGATGAGCGACATCGTCCTCAAGCATGGCGGCACGCTCGACAAGTTCGTCGGCGATGCGCTCGTCACCTTCTGGGGCGCGCCGATCGCGCGGCCCGACGACGCCGACCGCGCGATCCGCGCCGGGATGGAGATGTACCGCTGCGGCGAGGAATTCCGCCGCATAGCCAAGGACATTGGCGGCGACGAGGTGCCGCCGATCGGAGTCACCCGCGTCGGCCTCCACCGCGGCGAGGCGGTGGTCGGCAATTTCGGCGGCGAGGGCCGCATCCAATATACCGCGCTGGGCGACGCGATGAACTGCGCCGCGCGGCTGGAATCGGCGAACAAGGCGCTGAAGACGACGATGCTGGTCAGCGACGAGACCAAGCGGGAATCCTCGCTCGACGTGTTCCGCCCGATGGGCCGGATCGTGCTTTCCGGCCGGGCGACGCCGGTCGAGGTGTGGGAGCCCGTACCCGACATGGACGAAGCCCTGCGCCTCCGGCTGAACGCGCTCTGGCGGGCGTTCGACGGCGGCGATGCGGACGCGCTCGTTCAGCTCGAGGCCATCGCCGCCGACCATAAGGAAGATGCGGGCCTGCAATATTTCGTCTATAGGATCCGCGAGGTTGGTCCGGGAGGTCATTTTGTCTTGGGATCGAAATAAGCTCGGGCGCGCGACGCTCGCCGCCCTGCTCGCCGCCGGCGCCGCTTCGGCCGCCGCCAACGTCCTCGTCGTGCGCTCGGCCGGGCCCTCGGCAAGGGCCTATCCCGCCGGCCGCTCGCTGCCCGACAATGCCCGAATCACCCTCCAGGCCGGCGACAGCCTCGTCATCCTCGGCGCCACCGGCACCCGCACCTTCCGTGGCCCCGGCACCTTCTCGCCGAGCGCCGCGGTCCAGGCCGGGCCGCGCACGCTCGCCGCAAGCGACGGCCGCCGCGCCCGCATCGGCGCGGTGCGCAACGCCGGCATCGTCCCGAGGAGTCCGACCATCTGGCATGTCGACGTGACCCAGAGCGGCACCATCTGCCTCGCCGGGACCAGCAACGTCATGCTCTGGCGGCCCGACGCGGGCGTGCCGACGACGCTCACCATCACTCCGCCGGGCGGCCGGCCGCGGACCGCCCAATGGCCGGCGGGGCAGGCGACTCTCGCCTGGCCGTCCGGCCTGCCGATCGTCAACGGCGGCGCCTACAGCTTCAGCCAGGCGGGAGTGGCGGTGCCGGCGCAGATCACCTTCCGGACGCTCGGCTCCGAGCCGACCAACCTCCAGGCGGTCGCCGCCGCCCTGATCGAGAATGGCTGCCAGGAGCAATTGGAGGTGCTGGTCGAAACCCAGCCCGACCTCTCGCGGCCGGCCGGATAGATGAGTGAGGAATCCTCCTCGCCATCCTAGGTTATCTAACAGTTAGGTTGACATTTAACATCGCTAGTGTTAAATACGCATCCTAATGTTAGACGAAGCTGAAAAGCTCGATGCGCAAGCGGCCGAAGCCGAGGCATATATCCTTTCGGCGTTCGGCGAGCGGCTGACGCTCGACCCTGTCGCGCCGCCCGGCCTGCCGCATTTCCTGCTCGACCGCTACCGCTTGTGGCAAGGGACTCTGATCGGCCAGCCCTTGCTAGTCGCCGCATGGAAGAATTGGCGGCCCGGCATGGGCTTCACCACCGATTTCACGAAACATCGCGAGGTCCTGCGCCGCAACCTCGGCGACCAGCCCGTCATCCTGCTCCTCGACCACGCGCCGGCGGCCATCCGGCGCCAGATGGTCGAGCGCCGGATCGGTTTCCTGGCGCCCGGCAGCCAGCTCTACATTCCTGAGGTCTTTCTCGACTGGCGCGAGCGTGGCGCGCGCGCACGTCCACAACCAGCCGAGCGGATCGCGCCGACCGCGCAGCTTATCCTGGTGGCGGCGCTTCTCGGTGAGACGCTCGAGGACGCCAACCTGACCGAGCTCGCTGGCCGGTTCGAGGTCGCGATCATGAGCATGACCAGGGCGCTGGACGAGCTGGAGATGCTGCAGATCGTCAAGGCCCGGCATGTCGGCCGGCAGCGTCGCATGCACCTGCTCCTCGAAGGCAGGGAACTCTGGGAGCGCGTGAAGGACCGGCTGCAGTCGCCGGTCCGCAAGCTGCGCACTATCCACGGCATCCTCGACGACACGATCGCGCCGCGAGCGGGAGAAAGCGCGCTCGCGCACTACACGATGCTCGTGGCTCCGCGCGTCGCGCGTCGCGCGATTGCCGCGGCGCGCTGGAAGCAGATAGAAGCGCAACTGGACAATCTAGCCCGCGCGGGGTTCGACGACGAGCGCACCGAGCTCGAGACCTGGAGGTACGACCCGGCCGTGCTGGCACGAGGCGGCGTCGTCGATCCCCTCTCGCTCTATCTCAGCATGCGGCACGAAGCCGACGAGCGCGTCGCGCAGGCGGCCGAGAAACTCCTGGAGCCGTTTGGATGGTCGTAGGAATAGATCGGTTTCGCGCGCATTTCGCGGGGCACGATCACCAATATGTGCTGATCGGTGGAGCGGCATGCGAGCTCGTCATGACCGATGTCGGCCTCGATTTCCGCGCAACCAAGGATCTCGACATCGTCCTCATCGTCGAGGCGCTCGACCTGGCCTTTTCGGAGCTTTTCTGGGCGTTCGCCGAGGAAGGAGAATATCAGATCAGGGAACGAAGCGAAGGCGAACGCATGCTCTACCAGTTTCAGAAGCCGGCGAAGCCGGACTATCCCGCAATGCTCGAACTCTTCTCGCGCGCGCCCAAAGGCCTTGTCGTCGCGGAGGGCAGCCAGCTGACTCTGCTGCCGATCGACGAGGAGGCGGCTAGCCTTTCCGCGATCCTCCTCGACGAGGAATATTATCGGTTCCTTCAGTCCATGGTTCGGATGATGGACGGCATACCGGTCCTTGGCGAGGCCGCGATCATCCCGTTCAAGGCCAAGGCTTGGCTCGATCTCAGCCAGCGGCGCGCCGACGGCGAGAAGGTCGACGAGCGGGACGTCAAGAAGCAGCGCAATGATGTCGCGCGCCTGCTGCAGGTGCTGCCCGCCGGCGCGCGCTACGACCTGCCCGACCAGGTCAGGGGCGACATGGCGGCGTTCGCCGGCGCGCTCGAAGATGACGGCGCGTTCGACCCCCGACTGTTCCAGGTCAACATGACCCGCGAGACAGTGATCGAGCGTCTTAAAACCGCCTACGGTCTCTGAGCCCCACGCAACGCCCGCGACCCCCTGTTCGCCGCGCCGCGAGGAACGTCGATGCGGCTAGCCGACGATGCGGATCTGGTCGGCGTCGGTGACCGCGACGTGGGTCTGGTAATAATAGAGGCCGGTCGGCCGGTGGAAATTGTCGAAGATGCCAATCCGGGTCCGCCGCGCGGCGCCGCGCACCGCGATCGTGCGGCCGCGCAGCCGGGCCTCGGGGGCACCGCCGAAGCGGTGCGCCAGCTGCTGCGCCGCCCAAGGCGAGATCGCGATCGAGAGATTGCGCTGATCGCGATAATCCGCCTCGGAGTTGAGGTAGATGCGCGGGCCGACACGGCCGGTCGCGGTGACGTGCATCACGAAGGTGCCGGGCACGGCGCCGGGCGCCGCATCGGCGGCGGCGAAGATCGCCTCGCGCGGCGCCATCGGCGCAGGCGAAGCGGCAAGCGACAGCGCGGCCAGGGCAAGGACGGAAAGAGATTTGATCATCGCCTCGCTTTGACAAAATAATAAAGCGAACGCAAGGGCTTGACCAAATTGATCGCGCTTGCGAATTCTTGCCCCGGGGGTTTCAACGGGATCGGGCGCGCTTATATGACGGGCTTGATCGGTGGGGAGAATGTCATGCGTGGGCTGTTGCTGTTCGCTTTGCTGGCCGGCGCGGCGCCGTCGCTGGCGCAGGCGCAGGGTCAAAGCGGCGACGAGCCGACGATCGTCGTCACCGGCCAGCGGCTCCAGGACTTCCGCGACGCCCTGCGCCGCTGCCTCGAGCGCCGCTGCCCGACCAACGAGGACGCCGACGCCACCCTGGCGCTGGCCGAGGCCCTGTTCCTCAACGGCGAGTATCACGAGGCGCGCGACGCCGTGCAGGCCTCGCTCCGCCGCAACCGGGGCCAGGCGCGCGGCTTCCCCGAGCCGGTCTCCGACCTCTATCGCGCCCATGCCCGGCTGTCGCGCCATCTCGGCCTCGATACCGACGCGCGCCGCTCCAGCTACGGCATCCTCGAGGCGCTGCGCGAGGGCATCCCGCAGGAGGATTACCGCCATTTCACCGCCCGGCTCGAGCTCAGCGAGAATCTGATGCAGTCGGGCAATTACACCGGCGCCCGGCGCGCGCTGGTCGAGCTCGCCCGGGTCGCCCGCGAGGCCGGCCGCGAGGACATCGCCACCATCGCCGAGCTGCGCATGCTGTGGTTCGACAACATCGCCCGGCCCGAAGGCGACGCCCGGGCGCGGCTGATCCTGATGTCGCGCGAAACCGCGCCGGCGCAGCGGATGCGGGCGACCGGCGCCAAGCTGCTGCTCGCCCGCATCTACCGCCACGAGGGCCATGCCGACCGCGCCGACGCCTTGCTCGCCGAGATCGGCCGAAGCAACGCCTCCGCGACCCGCCGCCGGCTGATCGATTCGCCCGCCTACCAGCTCCAGGTGCAGGACCCGAACAATATCGGCGAGACCTCGGGCCAGGACATGAACATCGCCAACGTCAATACCCGCAGGTCCGACAATTTCGAGGACAAATGGCTCGACGTCGGCTTCTGGGTGCTGCCCAACGGCCGCGTCTCGGGGCTCGAAGTGCTGCGCCACATGAACAATACCGACTGGGCCAACCCGTTGCTCGAATCGATCCGCGGCCGGCTCTATTCGGCAGGGCCCGAGGCGACCTACCGGATCGAGCGCTACACCTATACCGCGCCTTATGAGCGGGTCACCGGCAGCAACATCCCGCAGCGCTCGCGCCGCGCCCGGGTCGAATATCTCGACCTGTCGACCGGCGAGGCCCCGGGCGCGGCGACGCCGCCGCCGGCGGAGGGCTCGCCGTCCAACTAGGCCCTGGCAGGAGACGAAGATGCTGATTGCGCTGTTGATCGCCGCCTCCGCCTCCGCCCAGCCGCCGGCGCGGCCCGATCAGACCCAGCCGACGATCGTCGTTACCGGCCCGCGCATCCAGGACTATCGCGATCGCCTCGCCCGATGCCTCGCCCGGCACTGCCCGACCAATGAGGATGCCGACGCGACGCTGGCGCTCGCCGAAGCTTTGTTCCTCGACGGCGAATATCGCGAGAGCCGCGACATCCTCCAGGCCTCGCTGCGGCGCAACCGCGGCCAGGCGCGGGCCTATCCCGAGCCGGTCTCGGACCTCTATCGCGCCCATGCCCGGCTGTCGCGCCACCTCGGCTTCGCCGACGACACCCGCCGCTCGACCTACGGGATCCTGAGCGCGCTGCAGGAGGGCCTTCCGCAGGAGGATCACCGCCACTTCACCGCGCGGTTCGAGCTCGCCGAGCATCTGATCCAGTCCGGCAACATCGTCAGCGCGCGGCGCGAGCTGGCGCGGCTGATCGAGGTCGCGCGAGCCGCGGGGCGCGACGACGTCGTCGCGCTCGCCGAGCTGCGCGGCCTGTGGTTCGACTATATCTCCGGCCGTGCCGGCGAGGAGGGCACGCGCAGCGAAGACGCCCGCCGGCGGCTCGGCCAGCTCGCGCAATCGACCGATGCGGCGCAGCGGATGCGCGCGATCGGCGCCACCATCCTGCTCGCCCGGATCGACCGCATCGAAGGCCGCGGCGCGAGCGCCGACGCGCGGCTCGCCGGGCTCGGCCGGAGCGAGGCCGCCCGCAGCGCACGGCGATTGCTCTTCTCGCCGCCTTACCAGCTCGCCGAGCATCAGATCGAGCCGATCAGCGGCGCGACCAGCCTCAGGGACCTGATCCAGTTCAGCAGCGGCCACGGCCAGATTCCTGATACGTTCGAGCATAAATGGATCGACGTCGGCTTCTGGGTGATGCCGGACGGCAGCGTCTCCGGCCTCGAAATCCTGCGCCGCGGCGAAAATCCGGACTGGGCCGATCCGCTGCTCGCCTCGATCCGCGGCCGCCGCTACAGCGCCGCCGCCGAGCCCAGCTACCGGCTCGAGCGCTATTCCTACACCGCCGATTACGAGCGCGTGCTGCGCAGCCGAATCCCGCAGCGCTCCCGCCGCGCCCGCATCGAATATCTCGATCTCACCACGGGCGACGTCCCGCCCGGCGCGCCGCCCTCGGCCGCGGAAGGACCGTCGCGCTAGCCCACAGGGGCTCAATCATACGCATCCGTTCGGGCTGATGGTCAGGTCGCCAAGCCCCCCGGGCTTGGCTGCGGATTGCCGGGGGCAATCCGCAGCTGACCATTGTCGAAGCCCTCCATTTCGCTATTCAGAAGAAGAAGCAAGGCCCTTCGACAAGCTCAGGGCGAACGGGTGGTTGTCATTCAAGCTCAACTCCAGGGCTCTAACTTCCCGTGTGCTTCTTCGCCGGTCCTTCGTCCTGACGGCGGCGGATGACGAGGTTTCTGATCTCGGTCATGTCCTCCATCGCAAAGCGGATTCCCTCGCGGCCGAGCCCCGAATCCTTGACCCCGCCATAAGGCATGTTGTCGACCCGGTAGCTCGGCACGTCGTTGATGACGATGCCGCCGACTTCGAGCCGGTCCCACGCGTCGAACATCTGGAAGAGGTCGCGGGTGAAGATGCCCGCCTGGAGGCCGAACTTCGAATCGTTGACGATGGCGAGCGCCTCGTTGAAGTCCGTAAAGCGGATCAGGAAGGCGACCGGGCCGAACGCCTCCTCGACGTTCAATTTGGTCGCCGGATCGACGTCCTCGAGCAGGGTCGCCTCGAGCATCGCGCCGTCGCGCTTGCCGCCGCAGAGCAATTTGGCGCCCTTCTCGATCGCCTCCTGAATCCAGTAATCGAGCCGCTGCGCCTCCCTGACGTCGATCATCGGGCCGATGAAGACGTTGCGGTCCTTGGGATCGCCGGCGACCAGGCTCTTCGTCTTCCTGACCAGCATCGCGCGGAATTCGTCATAGACCGCATCGTGGATGAGGATTCGCTGGACGCCGATGCACGATTGGCCGGACTGGTAGAAGGCGCCGAAGATCACCCGCTCGAGCGCGTCGGCGAGATCGGCATCCTTATCGACGATCACCGCCGCATTGCCGCCGAGCTCGAGCACCACCTTCTTCTTGCCGGCCCTGGCCTTCAGCGCCCAGCCGACCGCGGGCGAGCCGGTGAAGCTCAGCAATTTGAGCCTTTCGTCCTCGGTGAACAAATCGGCGCCCTCGCGGTGGGCGGGAAGGATCGAAAAGGCCCCCTCGGGCAGATCGGTCTCGGCGAGCACCTCGCCCATGATGATCGCGCCCAAGGGCGTGCGCGAGGCCGGCTTCATCACGAACGGGCAGCCGACCGCGATCGCCGGCGCCACCTTGTGGGCGGCGAGATTGAGCGGGAAATTGAACGGCGAGATGAAGCTGCACGGGCCGATCGGCACCCGCTTCCAGATCCCCTGATAGCCCTTGGCGCGCGGGCTGATGTCGAGCGGCTGGACCTCGCCGGTCATCCTGACGCTTTCCTCGGCGGCGATTCGGAAGGTGTCGATCAGGCGGGTGACCTCGCCTTCCGAATCCTTGATCGGCTTGCCCGCCTCGACGCAGAGCGCAAAGGCGAGTTCGTCGAACCGCTCCCTGAACCGCTCGACGCAGTGCTGGAGCACCGCCTGGCGCTGGTAGCTCGCCAGCCGCGCCATCGGCTCGGCCGCCGCGACCGCGCCGGCGATGCCGGCGTCGATCGTCTTCGCGTCGGCCTGGGCGACCCGGAAGGCGACCTTGCCGGTATATTTGTCGGTCACCTCGAGGTCGGCATTGGGCTGCTTCGCCGCGTTGTTGAGGTAGAGCGGATAGGTATCTTTCAGCTTCATGTCGTCATCCCGGCGAAGGCCGGGATCCAGACCCCGGCGTGAAGACTGGGCCCCGGCCTTCGCCGGGGTGACGTCGTGATCAAAGTGCCGCGCTTAATTCCTTGATCTCCTTGTTCAGGATGCGGTCGTTCTCGGAATAGTCGACCGGGCAGTCGATCAGGTGGACTCCGGGCGTGGCGAGGCATTCGGCGAGGATTGCCGGCAGCCCTCCCGCGTCCTCCACGCGGTGGCCGATCGCTCCGTAGCTCTCGGCATATTTGACGAAATCGGGATTGCCGTAGGTGAGGCCGAAATCGGCGAAGCCCATGTTCGCCTGTTTCCAGCGGATCATGCCGTAGGCGTCGTCGCGCAGGATCAGGACGGTGATGTCGAGCTTGAGGCGGGCCGCGGTCTCCATCTCCTGGCTGTTCATCATGAAGCCGCCGTCGCCGCAGATCGCCATCACCTTGCGCTCGGGATGGACCATCTTCGACGCCATCGCCGAGGGCAGGCCGGCGCCCATCGTCGCCAGCGCATTGTCGAGCAGCACGGTGTTGGGCCCGCGCGCCGGATAGTTGCGCGCGAACCAGATCTTGTAGACGCCGTTGTCGAGGCAGATGATGCCGTCCGCCGGCATCGCCTCGCGGACCCGCTCGACCAGGCAGGGCGGGAATATGGGGAAGCGCTCGTCGCCGCAGAGGCCGGCGGTGTGGGCGACCTCGGCGGCGCGGGCCCGGAACATCGCGCCGCAATCCCAGCGGGGCTGCGGGACGATCCGCTCCTTGATCTGCCAGATCGCGTTGGCGATGTCGCCGATCACCTCGATCTGCGGGAAATAGACCGGGTCGACCGAGGCGGTGTTGGTGCTGACGTGGATCACCTCGGGACCGCCCTGCTTCATGAAGAAAGGCGGCTTTTCGATGACGTCGTGGCCGACGTTGACGATCAGGTCCGCGGCCTCGATCGCGCGGTGGCAGAAATCGCCCGACGAGAGCGCCGCGCAGCCGAGGAACTTGGGGTGCAGCTCGTCGATCACGCCCTTGCCCAATTGGGTGGTGATGAACGGGATCTCAGTCTTCTCGATCAGCTGGAGCAGCATCCGGCTGGTCATTTTGCGGTTGGCGCCGGCGCCGATGACCATGATCGGGGCTCTGGCAGATTCGATCCTTTCGACCGCGGCGCGCACCGCTTTCTCGTCGGCGGCGGGGCGGCGGACGAGGCTTCGCTTCAGCGGCACGGAGTCGGTCTTCTCCTCGGCGATGTCCTCGGGAAATTCGAGATGGGCCGCGCCCGGCTTCTCCTCCTCGGCGAGGCGGAAGGCCTCACGCACCCGGCTGGGAATGTTGTCGGCCGAGGCGAGCTGGTGGGTATATTTGGTGATCGGCCCCATCATGTCGACGACGTCGAGGATCTGGAAGCGGCCCTGCTTCGATTTCTTGATCGGCTTCTGGCCGGTGATCATCAGCATCGGCATGCCGCCCAATTGGGCATAAGCGGCGGCGGTGACGAAGTTGGTCGCGCCCGGGCCCAGGGTGGCGAGGCAGACCCCGGTCTTGCCGGTATGGCGGCCGTAGGTCGCGGCCATGAAACCCGCGCCCTGCTCGTGGCGGGTGAGGATCAGCCGGATCCGGGCCGAGCGCGAGAGGCTGTCGAGGAAGTCGAGATTCTCCTCGCCCGGCACGCCGAACACATATTCGACGCCCTCCTCCTCAAGGCATTGGATGAACAGGTCCGAGGCTTTGGTCATGGCCGCTGTCCCCTTCGAAGCCTTCGCTCTGCTGTCATCGCGCCTTGCGCGTCAAGGGCGTTCGTCCCATAGTCGGACCCGCTTCATCACCGGCCCGAAGTCGGTACGGAGGACGGATTGGGGGGCAGCCGCACAATAGCGATCGGCCTCGGCGCGGCGGGCCTCGTCGCCGCCTTTGTCCTGATTTTCCTGATCGGCCAGCGCGCCACCGCGCAGGATCCGCACATCACCACCGGCACCTATCTCGGCGTCGCCAGCTGCGGCGGCACCACCTGCCACGGCCGCAGCCATGCCGACGGGCCGGTGGTCCGCCAGGACGAGATCATGCTGTGGCAGGACCCGGCGACCGCCGCCGGCGCGCACAGCCGGGCGTGGAGCGTGCTGCACGACGACCGCGCCCAGGCGATCGGCCGCCGGCTCGGCATCGGCGACCCGGCGACCGCGCCGATCTGCCTCGGCTGCCACGCCACCCCGGCGGGCCCGCGCGGAATCCGTTTCCAGACCTCGGACGGGGTCGGCTGCGAAAGCTGCCACGGCCCGGCGGCGGGCTGGGTCTCGGCCCATTATGCGGTCGGCGGCACCCACTCGGCCAACGTCTCGCGCGGCCTCGTCCCGCTCGACAATCCGCGCGTCCGCGCCGCACGCTGCCTCGACTGCCATTTCGGCGGCGCCGGCGAGGGCCAGTTCGTCAGCCACCGGATCATGGCCGCCGGCCACCCGCGGATCAGCTTCGAGCTCGACCTGTTCTCGACCCTTCAGCAGCATTACGACCTCGACGCCGACTATCGCGGCCGCAAGGGCCAGGCCAATTCGACGCAGATGTGGGCGATCGGCCAGGCGATGGCGCTCGATCGGGCGCTGGCGCTGTTCGCCGGAGCGCGCGGCAGCGAGGGGATGTTCCCCGAATTCTATTTCTTCGATTGCCACTCCTGCCACCGCCGGATCTCCGACGATCCCCGCTTCCGCCCGGGCGTCCTCCCCAATCCCGGCCGGCCGATCCCCGCCGGCATGCCGCCGTTCAACGACGAGAACATGATCATGCTCGCCGCCGCGGCGCGGGTGGTCGCGCCCCAGCTTGGCCAGCGATTCGAGCGCGACAGCCGCGCCTTCCACGCCGCCATCGCCCGCGACCGGGGCGCCGCCGTGGCCGCCGCCCAGGCGCTGCGCAGCAGCGCCCAGGCGCTCGCCGACGCCTTCGCCGGCGCCGAGATGGGACGGGCGACGACCTTCGCCATCATCGACGCGATCACCGGCACCGCGCTGCGCGAGCGCTTCACCGATTATGCCGGCAGCGTCCAGGCGGTGATGGCGACCGACACCCTGCTCTCCGCTTTGGTCAATCAGGGCCAGGTCTCGGCGGCCGCAGCCGGCGGCATCCGCACCGACATCAACGCCGCCTACCGCGCCGTCCACGACCCCAACGACTATGACCCCGCCGGCTTCCGGGCGAGCCTCGGCCGCGCCGCCGCCGCGATCAGAAGGCTGAGATGAAGCGTAAAGCGTCCTGGATCGCCATCGCCGCTTTGCTCACCGGCTCCTGCGGGGGCGGCGGCGGAGGCGGCGGCGCACCGGCGCCGGGCCCGCCGGCGCCCGGGGCGGTGCCGCTCTACGCCGTGCCGGCCCAGGAGGCGCTGAGCGCGGCCGAAGTGCAGCGGATCATCGCCCAGGGGGTGGCAGAGGCGCAAGCGCGCGCGATCCCGGGGACATTCGCCGTCGTCGACCGGGTCGGCAACGTGCTGGCGGTGTTCGTGATGACCGGCGCCAATCTGCAGCTGCGCGTGCCGGCCGGCCCCAACGGCTCGATGCACGACCTCCAGGGCGTCAACGTCCCCGGCGCGGTCGCCGGAGCGATCGCCAAGGCGGTGACCGGCGCCTATCTCTCCTCGGGCGGCAACGCCTTCTCGACCCGCACCGCGAGCATGATCGTCCAGCAGCATTTCCCGCCCTCGGCCGCCGCGGTCGGGCTGGAGAGCGGGCCCTTGTTCGGAGTCCAGTTCAGCCAGCTGCCCTGCTCCGACCTCGCCTCCCGGTTCCCGGCGAGCATCGGCCCCCATCGCTCGCCGCTCGGCCTCTCCGCCGATCCCGGCGGCTTCCCGCTCTACAAGAACGGCGTCGTCGTCGGCGGCATCGGCTTCATGGGGGACGGCATTTACGGCTTCGACCCCGAGATCCAGGACGTCGACAGCGACGCCGAGGAGGCGGTCGCGCTCGCCGCCTCGACCGGCTTCACCGCCCCCGACGACATCCGCGCCGAGCGGGTCAGCGTCGACGGCACCACCCTGCGCTACAGCGACGCCACGCCGGCGGATTTCCGCAGCAACCCCGCCAGCCCGCCCGCCTTCGGCTCGCTCCCCGGCGCGCTGACCTCGGTCAACGGCTATTACAGCAGCACCGGCGGCGTCCTCGCCGGCCGCGCCTATGGCAGCGAGGCCTCCGGCATTCGCGCGGCGACGCCGGGCGAGTTCGCCGACCCCGACGCTTTCATCCTCACCGACGGCGCCGGCACCAACCGCTATCCGGTCCGGGCGGGGACGGATGCCGGCACGCCGCTCACCGCCGCCGAGGTGCGCGCGATCCTCGAGGAGGCGTTCAAGATCATGGCCGCGGCCCGCGCCCAGATCCGCCGCCCGCTCGACAGCCGCGCCCAGGTGACGATTTCGGTGGTCGACACCAACGGCGCCGTGCTCGGCATCGTCCGCTCGCCCGACGCGCCGATCTTCGGCATCGACGTCTCGCTGCAGAAGGCGCGCACGGCGATGTTCTTCTCCGCCGCCTTCGCTGCCGCCGAACTCTCGGCCGATGCCGATCCCGACGTCGCCGGCTACGTCCCCGCCGCCCGCGCCTTCTTCGCCAACCCCGCCGCCTTGACCGGTCAGAACGCCTTTTCCGACCGCGCCGTCGGCAACGTCTCGCGGCCCTATTTCCCGGACGGCGAGGTCGGCCGGCCCCAGGGAGCCTTCTCGCGGCCGATCGCCGAGTTCAACCCCTTCTCGACCGGGCTCCAGTCGGCGCTGGTCACGCCGACCGTGATCGCCCATGTCGGCTTCATCCTCGCCGGCGGCGGCGACGTGCCCCAGGCCTGCACCCGCATCGCCACTCCCGGCAGGCTCGCCAACGGCATCCAAATCTTTCCCGGCTCGGTGCCGATCCACCGCGGCAACAGCCTCGTCGGCGGCATCGGCGTCTCCGGCGACGGCATCGACCAGGACGACATGGTGAGCTTCCTCGGTCTCCACAACGGCGGCATCCGGCTCGGCACCGTCGGCAACGCGCCGCCGGCGATCCGCGCCGACCAGATCGTGGTGCCGGTGGCCGGCACCGGCGGCGTTCGCCTGCGCTGGGTCAACTGCCCGTTCAACCCGTTCCTCGGCACGAACGAGCAGAACGTCTGCCAGGGCAAATGACGGTTGCGGCCGCCCTCCTCGCGCTGATGACGAGTAGCTCGGCGCAATCAATTTCCGGGAGTCATCCCGGGCTTGACCCGGGACCCATGAACACGGACTTCGAAAGGCGGGCACCGTCTGTGTTCATGGGTCCCGGCCTTCGCCGGGATGACTCCCCGGCGCTGCTCGCACTTCAGGACACCTCCCCGCCCGAAGAGGACCTCTCCCGGCCGCCCCCCACGCCCTCCGAGGAATCGCTGATTCAGGGCCGCCGCCGCCCCGGGGTCGAGCAGCACGACCTTCCGGACGCGGTCAACCAGGTCAATCCCGGCGCGATCCGCTCCGCCCCGCCCGAGGCGTTTCCGAGCGAGCATATCGCCATCCCCGACCGCTGGCGGCTCGCCGAGACTTTGGGCCTCGTCCATCCGCGCTGGCAGGACCCCTACAACCAGAACACGCTGAAGGGCGACCGGCCGATCTGCGAGCCGGCCGACGAGAGCGAGGCGCGGCGCAATTCGCTCGGCTGCCGGGTCCACCGCCTGCTCGGCCTCACCGAGCCCGACTGGTTCTTCGTCGCCAGCGCGATCTCGGACACCGTGGTCGAGCCCCGCACCTTCCCGATCCCGGTCGGCGTCCAGACCACCCAGCGGCCGGGCAGCAACGACGTGTTCGGCGACAATCGCAGCCTCGTCCTCGCCCAGACCTTCATCGCCTCCTTCGCCCTGATCAAGGGCAACACCGCCTTCGTGCCGCCGCACATCGAATATCGCCTCACCCTCGCCTTCAACTTCAACTATGTCGACGTCGGCGAGCGCCGGGTGCTCGACGTCCGGCCGAGCCACGCCACCCACCGCTTCGACGCGGCGGTCGGCGTCCAGGAGGCGTTCGTCGACTACCATCTCCGCAACGTCTCGGACCGCTTCGATTTCGACTCGATCCGGGTCGGCATCCAGCCCTTCCAGTTCGATTTCCGCGGCTTCCTGTTCCAGGACCAGCAGCTCGGCATCCGCCTGTTCGGCAACCGCGACAACAATCGCTTCCAGTACAATATCGCCGCGATCTGGCGGCTGGAGAAGGACACCAATTCGGGGCTCAACAACATCCTGCAGACGCCGCGCGACGACTGGATCCTGCACGCCAATCTGTTCCGCCAGGATTTCCCGTTCGTCGGCCTGACCAGCCAGGCGAGCCTCACCTACAATATGAACCGCGAACGCGGCGAGATCGAGGTCGACGACAACGGCTTTCCGGTCCGCCCGGCCCTGTTCGGCAATTTGCGGGCGCGCAATTACGACGCCGTCTATCTCGGCTACAGCGTCGACGGGCGGATCGGCCGGGTCAACCTCGATGCCAGCTTCTACGGCCTGATCGGCTCCGACCGCGCCAACGTCTTCACCGGCCGCAACGCCCGCATCCAGAGCTTCTTCCTCGCCGCCGAGCCGTCGATCGACTTCGACTGGGTCCGGATCCGCGGCGCCGGCCTGTTCGCCAGCGGCGACGGCGACCCCTATGACGATGTCGAGCGCGGCTTCGATGCGATCTTCGAGAACCCGATCTTCGCCGGCGCCGACACCAGCTACTGGATCCGCCAGACCATCCCCTTTGCCGGCGGCGGCCGCGCGGTCAGCGTCAACGGCCGCAACGGCATATTGAATTCGCTGCGCTCGTCCAAGGAGCAGGGCCAGTCCAACTTCGCCAATCCGGGGACGATGCTCCTGGGCGTCGGCGCCGATTTCGACCTCACCCCGGGCCTTCGCCTCTCCGCCAACGCCAACCATCTCTGGTTCCACCAGACCGAGGTGATCGAGAATCTCAGGATGCAGGGCAATGTCCGCCGCGACATCGGCTGGGATTTGAGCGCGGCGGCGATCTGGCGGCCGCGCGCGACCCAGAACATCGTCTTCCGCCTCTCCGGCGCGGTGCTGCAGAGCGGCACCGGCTTTCGCGACCTGTTCGAGAATCTCAATCGCGACCGGCGTTATTATTCGGTCCTGCTCGACGCGATCGTGAGCTATTGATGCGGCGCTGGCTCCCCCTTCTCCTGATCGCTCTGTCGGCCTCGGTCACGGCATCGGAACGCGAGCGGCCGGTCGCGCGCGATTATTCGCTGGTCCGCGCCGCGCCGGCGCCGCGCACCCAGGAATGGGCCGACGCCGAGGCCAAGAGCGCCGGCTGCCAGTCCTGCCACACCGCCAGCGACGCCCATAGCATGCACCGCTCGCCCGCGGTCGTGCTGGGCTGCGTCGATTGCCATGGCGGTAACCCGGCGATCCGCCGCCCCGAAGGCGCCGGGCAGGGCGGCCCCGCCTATCTGGCTGCGCAAAACCGGGCGCACGTGCTGCCGCTTTACCCGCAAGGCTGGCACTTCCCCTCCTCCGCCAATCCGCGGCGCAGCTACACGTTGCTCAATATCGAGGCGCCCGAATTCGTCCGCTTCACCAACCCGTCGGATTATCGCGTCGCCCGCGAATCCTGCGGCGCCTGCCATATCGAGATCATCGAGGCGGCCGAGCGCTCGCTGATGTCGACCGGGGCGATGCTGTGGGGCGGGGCCGCCTACAATAACGGCATATTGCCGTTCAAGAATTATGCGCTCGGCGAGGCCTATACGCGGAACGGCGAGCCGGCGCGGATCCAGTCGCCGCTCGGCCCGGGCGGAATGACGGCGGGGCAGCGCGCCCGCGGCGTCATCGCCGAAATGTATCCGCTGCCGACCTGGCACGTCATCCCGCCCGGCGACATCTTCCGGGTGTTCGAGCGCGGCGGCCGCAACATCGGCACCCAATTCCCCGAGATCGGCCTGCCCAATCCCACCGGCTCGATCCAGCGGCTCGAAGAGCCCGGCCGGCCCGACCTCAGGCAGTCGAACCGCGGCCCGGGCACCGGCATCCGCGTCGCCATTCCGGTGCTCAACCTGCACAAGACCCGTTTGAACGACCCCTATATGTGGTTCATGGGGACCAACGAGCAGCCCGGCGACTATCGCCATTCGGGCTGCGCCGGCTGCCATGTCGTCTACGCCAACGACCGCGAGCCGAGGCATTCGCTGGGCTATGCGCGCTACGGCCGCGACGGCCAGACCGCCACCGCGGACCCGGCCATCGCCGCGTTGCGCGAGGCGCCGGCCGACGAAAACCACCAGGCCGTGGGCCAGCGCGGCCACCCGATCCGCCACGTCTTCACCCGCGCGATCCCGACCGCCCAGTGCATGACCTGCCACATGCACCAGCCCAACATCTTCCTGAACTCCTATTTGGGCTACACGATGTGGGACTATGAGTCCGACGCCGATCTGATGTGGCCCGGACCGGAGAACCGCCTCCCCGCCCGCAACCCGGCCGAGGAAGCGCGCCTGCGCAGCCAGCATTATCCGACCGCGGCCGAGACCCACGAAGTGCTCGAGCGCAACCCCGAAGGCGCCGCCCCGCGCGGCCTCTGGGCCGATCCCGATTTCCTGCGCGAGGTCTATGACCGGGTGAACCCGCTCGCCCGCTTTACCCAGTTCGCCGACTATCACGGCCATGGCTGGAACTTCCGCGGGGTCTTCCGCCGCGACCGCCAGGGCAATCTGGTCGATGCCGAGGGCGCCGTCATCCCGCCGGGCGATCCCGACACCTTCCGCCGCGCCGGCGAGGGCCTGTTCGTCCCCGCCGGGGTCAATCCCGGCCGCGCCGTCCATCTCATGGACATCCACGCCGAGCGCGGCCTGCAATGCGCCGACTGCCATTTCGGCCAGGACGCGCACGGCAACGGCTTCATCTACGGCGAGGTCGCCAATGCGATCGAGATCGGCTGCCGCGACTGCCACGGCACCGCCCGCGCTTATGCGAACCTGCGCACCTCCGGCCCGGCCGCGCCGCCGAGGGGCCGCGACCTCGAGCTGCTCCGCAACGAGGACGGGCGGCGGCGCTTCGAATGGGCCGAGCGGGACGGCCGCCGCGTCCTGATCCAGCGCTCGATCGTCGATCCCAATCTCGAATGGCAGGTGAGCCAGGTCCGCGACAGCGTCGATCCGGCGCTGCCGCCGTGCGCGGCGCGCGGCGACCAGGCGACCCCCGGGCCCTGCTTCAACCTGCGCTCGGCCCGCGCCAAATTGGTCGCCCGCTCGGGCGCGGAGACCGGGCGGATGATCTTCGGCGCGGGCGTGGCCGACAGCGAGCTCGCCCATCCCGACGGCGAGATGGCCTGCTTCACCTGCCACTTGAGCTGGACGACGAGCTGCGGCGGCTGCCATTTGCCGATCGAGGCGAACTGGCGGACCTCGACCCACCATTACGAGGGCGAGGAGACGCGCAACTTCGCCACCTACAACCCGCAGGTGGCGCGCGACGACATGTTCCAATTGGGCCGCCACATGACCAGCAAGGGCAACATCATCGCCCCGGTCCGCTCGACCTCGGCCCTGATCCTCTCCTCGACCAACATCAACCGCGAGCGGATCTATGTCCAGCAGCCGCCGATCTCGGCGGCGGGCTTCTCCAGCCAGGCCTTCGCGCCGCATTTCCCGCACACCGTCCGACGCACCGAGACCAAGAACTGCAGCGACTGCCACCTCTCGGCCGCCAACGACAACAATGCGATCATGGCCCAGCTGCTGCTGCAGGGCACCAATTACGTCAATTTCGTCGGCCTCAACGCCTGGGTCGGGCTCGCCGGCGGCTTCGAGGCGGTGCGGGTCACCGAATGGGACGAGCCGCAGGCGGTGATCGGCTCCTACCTCCACCGCTTCGCCTATCCCGATTATTACCGGCTCCATGTCGACCGCAATCATCGCGAACTGATCAACTGGACCCGCGGCGACACGCTCGACCGCAATCTCAGCGGCGAGACCCGGCCGCGCGAGGAATTCCGCAACATCGTCGAGGGCACGGACGGCCGCGTTTCCTGCCTGCAGAATCGCGGCGAATATATGTTCGTCGCGGAAGGGCGCGGCGGCTTCCGGGTCTACGACATCGCCAGCATCGCCAATAAGGGCTTTTCGGAGCGGATCGTCGCGGCGCCGGTCTCGCCGCTCGGCCAGCGCACCCATGTCGCCTCGCGCAACGCGACCTGCGTGGCGCTGCCCACCAACCAGCCGATCGCCCCCGAGCGCAACCGGCGGATGGCCGCGACGATGGTCGCGGGGCCGGACGGCGGCCAGGTCTCGCTGCGTGACGCCAACCAGGAGCAGAGCTTCCACCCGATCTACGATTATGCGGTGGTCACCGACGCCGAGGAGGGCCTCATCCTCGTCAATGTCGACACGCTCGCCGACGGCGATCCGAGGAACAACTTCCTCCGCCGCGCCGTCACCTGGAACGAGAACGGGGTGCTGACGGGCGCCCGCCACGTCGCGCTGGCCGGCCATTACGCCTATGTCGCCGCCGCCGCGGGGCTGGTGGTGGTCGATCTCGACGATCCGCTCCACCCGCGCCATGTGACGACCCTGCCGCTCACCGACGCGCGCGCCTCGGCGCTCCAGTTCCGCTATCTCTGGGTGACCGATGCCGAGGGGCTGAAGCTGTTCGACGTCACCCGGCTCGACCGGCCGGTGGCGGTGCCCGGGGCGACGATCCGGTTCGACGATGCCCGGCGTATCTACCTCGCCCGCACCTACGCCTATGTCGCCGCCAAGAGCCAGGGCCTGGCGATCGTCGACGTCACCAATCCCGAGCAGCCGGGGGCGCCGGCCTTCGTCACCTTCGGCGGCGCGATGAACGACGTCGAGGATGTCGTCGTCGCCTCGACCAACGCCTCGGCCTTCGCCTATGTTGCCGACGGCCGCAACGGAATGAAGGTGATCCAGCTCACCTCGCCCGCCAGCCAGCCCGCTTATTACGGCTTCTCGCCGCGGCCCGCGCCCGAGCTGATCGCCTGGGCGCGCACCCCGACGCCGGCGCTGGCGATGGCCAAGGGCCTCGACCGCGACCGCGCCGTCGACGAGACCGGCGGCCAGATCGCCGTCTTCGGCCGCCTCGGCTCGCGCCCCTTCACCCGCGCCGAGATGGAGCGGCTGTTCCTGAACTCGCGCGGCATGCCCTGGCGGGTCAGCGACACCGGCACGATGGCCGACTGGGTGGGCGCGCGCTGAAACGATAAGTTGATCCTGTCTCAGCCGCCGCTACAATCTTGCCATGAACGTGGTGATTTGCACTCCGGTCTATGCGGGAACAACATGGCAATATTCATTGTCGCTCGCAGAAATGATCGTTTGGACGTTGACACAAGAGATCATTTACAACGGAAAAAAAGTAAGACCGGGGATTTCCGTTCGCGTCGAACCCTCGACGAGGGTGGACCTGGCGCGGGAAGCTCTGGCCGAATGGGCGCTTCAAGGGCCTGCGGATTACCTTCTCTGGCTGGACGCAGATCACAGGTTCCCGCGCGACACGATGGTGCGGCTGATGGCCCATAACGTGCCGATCGTCGGCGCGAACTACCGGCACCGGCGCCTTCCCGATGAGGTCCGATCGACGGCAGCCAATATCGTCGACGGCGAGTCGGTCAGCATCGCGCCGAAAACCGAAGGGGTAGAGGCGGTCGATGTCGTCGGCATGGGCGTATGCCTCACAAAGACCGAAGTTTTCCGAAACCTGCCCAAGCCATGGTTCGAGATGGGCCGGTTCGGCGAGGACGCTTCGTTCTGCCTGAAGGCAAAAGCGCACGGCTTCCAACCGCGCGTCGACCATCGTCTCTCTGCGGAAGTCGGTCACGTCGCGGAGACGGTCCTGGGCTTGTAGCGCGCATCTGTTTGCCGCCCGCGCGTCTGTTTGCCCATGAGGTCCTCAATCGTGGCCGGAGAAGGAAGCCACGCCATGAACATCCTCGGCGATCAACTCAACACGGACCCCCGCTTCAATGCCTCCACGGGCTGGAGCAATGTCGGTGCCGGCAATGCTTGGGACATTGCCGGTGACGGCGCCGCGGTCCAGCGCGGCACGGAGGATCCGGGCACGAGCACTCGCGCTTTCGCGGCCACGCAGGACGGAGAGCGCGATTTTCTCGTCATCATGCACATCGACGCAGGCACGACCGGCAACGTCAAGGCGCTCGTCCAGCCGTCCGGTATCGGGACGGCGCGAACCGCGCCCGGCACCTATGCCGAGATCATGACTGTCACGGATGCGGTGTCCGGCCAGCTATGGACCAGCAATTCCGGCGACCTTCGCGTCACCTTGTTCGAGGTCTTCGAGGTGATAGCGGTCTGACGCCGAGGCGGGAGACCTTACCCCTTCGCCCGCTCCTCGCGGAGCATGCGCAGCAAGGGCTGGCGCTTGGGGATGAAGGTGGCGAGGGCTTCGTGCTCCTCGGCGCTGTCGAAGTGCGAGATCAGGCCGGTGCCGTTCCAGTAGTGGAGCGCGAACCAGGGCTGGTCGGCGACGATCATCGGCCGGCCGTCGGGCGCCTCGGGGTCCATCGGCTCGAGGTCGAGCGCGACCTGCGGCGCGGTCGCCGGGCACACCGCCAGAGTCGTTCCCGCCCACTGGGTGATCACCGGGCGGTGGAGGTGGCCGGCGATCATCGCGACGATGTTGGTCCGCCCCGCGATCACGCCGCGCAGCCGCAGCACCCATTTCGCCTCGGGATTTTCGGTCATCCAGGACAGGCCGGTGGCGATCGGCGGATGGTGGAGGACGATCAGGGTCGCCCGCTCGGGCGCCTCGTCGAGCCGCTCCCGAAGCCAGGCCGCGCGGACCTCGCAAAAGCCGCCGCCATGGCGGCCCACTTCGAGCGTGTCGAGGACGAGGATGCGGACCGGCAAGCCTTCGATCGCATATTGGATGAAGCCGCCGACGCTCGGCGTGTCGGGGAATTCAGCGAGGAAGGCGGCGCGGCTGTCGTGGTTGCCCATCGCCGGATAGGTGCGGAACGGCAGCGCCGCCGTCGCCTCACGAAAGGCGCGGTAGGAGGCTTCGTCGTCGCCATTGTCGGCGATGTCGCCGGTGGCGAGGAGCAGATCGGGGCGCGGAGTCATCGCCGCGAGACGCGCCAGCGTGCGATCGAGCCGCTGGCGGTTGAGCTCGTCGGGAACGCCCGGATCGAAGCCGAGATGAAGATCGGTGATCTGGGCGACGAGCATCGCCTAGCGCCTCCCCGCCGCTTGCTGATCGATCCGGATCACCGTCGTCTCCCAGCGCCGGCCGCGGGCCCGCTGCCTCAGGAGCATCGCCGGCGTGCCTCCGTCCATATGGTAATCATGGCACATTGCGCAGGTCGATGCGACCGGCGCGCGGCTATGCTCGCCGCCATGGCAATCGCGGCAGCTGGCGAGGTCCGGCAGCAGCAGGTCGCTGGCCGAACTGGAAGCCGGCGCGCGGTGGCAGCTGACGCAGGCGGCGGCGCCCGCGAGCCGCGGCCGGCCCGGCCGCTGCAGGACCTGGTGGTCGCGGTGGTCGAACCAGCCGTGCAGCAAATAGCGGGTCGGGAAGGCGACGGGGCGGATGTTGTAGTTGAGCGTGCCCGGCGGCGGCTGGATCACTTCGTGGCAATCGAAGCAGGCGCCGCCTTGGCTGAAGACGCGGCGGATCGCCTGGTCCGCGCGGCTGCCGAGGCTGGCGCGGGCGTGCGCGTCCTGGAAGGCGGCCTGGATGCGGGCGACGTCTCCCGGCAGCATGCGGGCGCCGAATTCGGGCGGGCGCTGCGGCCCGCCGGCGCGGTAGAGCGCGCGCAGATCGCCGATCACCTGGGCGGGCGAGCCGTGGCGCAGCGTCCGGATGGTGCCGCCGATCTCGTCGAAGGCGAGGCTGTGGCACATGCCGCAATCGCCCTCCATGTCGGGCGGCTGGAAGCGGGTGCCGTCGGGTGTCGGCACGTGGCAGTCGGCGCAGACGAGGCTGTCGCCGAAGCCGTAGCGCGCCGCCAGCCGCCGCCCCATCTGGGCCGCGCCGCCGCGCGGATCGAGGTGGAGCGCGTGGGGGAATTTGAGGTTGCTCATCTCGCGCGGCCGGCGATTGAGCCCGATCCGCTCGAGCCGCGGCCGCTCGCCGTCCCAGCGGACCAGCACCAAGGGCTGGAATTCCGGATGGGCGCTGGAGAAATCGCCGGCGTCGGCAAGCCGGGAGTCGGGCAGACGGGCGCGCAGATCGCCATGGCAATCGGCGCAGAAACGCTGCGGCGTCGGCGGAATCCGCTGCGGCCCCTCATGTTCGGTGTGGCAATCGACGCAGCGTCCCGGATCCTGGCCGAACCAGCGCCCGATCGTCATCGTCAGCCGGCGCAGGCGGCCGAGATTGGGGTTGGCGCGCTCCATCCGGCGCAGATCGGCATGGTCGTGGATCGCCGTGTGGCAGGAGGAGCAGGCCGAGTCGCGGACCGGGACGAACGGCTCGACATGGCAGGCCTGGCAATTGTCGCCCAATGAGGCGTGGCCCTGCGACAGGCTGCCCGACAGCCACATCCGGTCGGGATGATAGGATTGGGCGTAGCGCGCCGCCTCGGCGCGGCCCTGGTAGAAGGACCAGATCGGCCAGGCGAGGAAGATCGCCAGAACGAGGCCGACCAGCCCCCACGCCATCAGCCGCTTGCCGGGCATGACCGAGGCGAGGCCGAAATCGCGGACGTCGATCTTCTCCGCCGCAGCATCGTCCTCGGCGCGCTCGATGTCGATCGCCACCTCGCTCGCGCCGTGCGGGGTCGGCAGGATGCGCAGCAGGAACGGCCCGACCTTGATGTCGCCGCCGGAATGGAGATGGACCTGGCCGAAGCGGACCGCGCTGCCGTCGATCTCGACGGTCATCCCCATTTCGGCCGAGACGCCGAGGCCGCCCTCGCCGACCAGCTCGATCGTGGCGTGGTGGAGCGCGACCGCGAGATCGTTGAGGCGGATGTCGCAAGCGGGATCGCGGCCGATGCGCAGCAGCGCCTCCTCGACCTTGCTGGTGCGGACGATCTCGCGGCCGTCGGCGCTGTGGCTGATCGCGCGAAGGATGAACGCCATTGCCGCGCGCCTACCAGTAGAAGAAGACGCTGACGATGTGGGCGGAAAGCGCCGCGATCAGGGCGAAGGTCAGCGGCACGTGGACGTAGAGCCAGACCTCGAGCCGGGCGCGGATCCGGACATGGCGGCGGATGCGGTTGAGCGCGCCGGCCTTGCGCTGCATCAGCACCTCGACCTGCTCGAGCGCGATCGCCTCCTCGCCCTCGCTCTCGGCGAAGCGGCGGCGGAGGATCCGCAGCGCGACGGCATTGCCGCCTTTGGGCGGCCGGCCGCTCAGCCGGCGGACGAGGCCGCCGCCGAACACGTCCTCGCCCAGCGAATCGAGCACCACCTGGCTGTCCTCGTCGGACAAAGGCTGGGCGGAGATCTGGATCTGTTTGTCGATGCTTTCGACCGCCTCGATCATCTGCGCCGCGGTCATCTCCGAGCGGTTATCGCTGAGCGCGCTGGGCAGGAAGGCGTAGGCCCAGATGCCGTAAAGGCCGGAGAGGATCACCAGCATCATCAGCGCATAGGCCAGAGTGTGGATGTTCCAGCCGAACTGGAAGCCGGTGTGCAGGGTGGCGATGACGATCAGCGACAGGCCGAGATAGACGTGGGCGGAGGTCCAGGCCTTCAAGGACCAGCGCTTGCGGGTGATCGCCCGCTTCCGCACCCCCAGCGCGGTCAGCCAGAGGATCAGCAGCGCGCCGATCGTGCCGAGCGTGTAGCCGTACCAGCTGCCGCCGTTGGGCCGCGGCTCGACGTCGATCAACAGATAGGCGAGGATCGCGACCGCGGAGATGGCGGCCGCGATCTTGAGCCATTTGAAGTTGCGGTGGCGCAGGAAGCCTTCGTGGCTGGTGCCGTCGCTGAGGTCGGTGCGCTCGATCCCCCGGCTCGCCACTCTTAGGGCCTGTGCTCGTGTCCGGAGATGGCCGTGATCGGTCTGAGAAGGCGGCTGGATAGGAGAGGGGCGAAGGCCGGGCCAGGCAGCCCGGTCGAGGCGCTCGACGCCCCCAGCCGCCTTCTCAGACCGACCGCGAAGCGGCGGGCTGTCCTTTGCCGCCCGGCGGCGTCGCCGCGTCGGTCACGATGAATCTTCATCGCTCCCTCCTTACTCCTTGCCGGACAACAAATGCCAGCCCGTCACGACCGTCTCCGGACACGAGCACAGGCCCTTAGCCCTCCTGGCCCATCCGCGCGACCGTCAGGAACTCCTCGGGCGCGACCCGGATCGCGGCGCCCGTCGGGCAGGCGCGGACGCAGGCCGGGCCGCCCTCGATGCCGGAGCACATGTCGCACTTGATCGCCTTCTTGGGCGTCTCCGGGCTGACCCTTTTCTCGGTCCAGCTCCGCGGCGGCTCGCCGGGGCCGGGGCCGAAGCCGCTCAGCAGCCAGACCAGAAGGTTCGGCTTCTTCGGCGGCACCTTGTCCATCCGGATCACGCCATAGGGGCAATTGCGCTGGCAATTGCCGCAGCCGATGCAGGTCTCGTCGATATAGACCTCGCCGTCGGGGCCGCGGTGGATCGCGTTGGGCGGGCAATCGGCCATGCAATGCGGGTGCTCGCAATGGCGGCAGCTGGTCGGCACGTGGAGATGGGCGAAGGTCTTGCCCGCCTCGCGATTGAGCCGCGACAGGCCCTCATGGGCGTCGGCGCAGGCCTTCTCGCAATTGTCGCAGCCGACGCAGAGCTTCTCGTCGATGAGCAGGAGGTCGGTCGCCTCGCCGATGCCGTTCTCGACGAGGAAGCCGGCGACCTTCGAATAGAGGTCGACGACGCCGCCGAAGCCATCCTTGCGGTCCTCGATGAAGCTGGTCAGCTCGTGCCGCGCCGCCATGTCGCGCTCGAACCGGGCGAGCAATTCCGGCTTGGCCTCGAGCAGGGCGCGGAACGCATCGCCGCCGAGCTTGATCACCTCGGACTTGATCGCGGCGCGGACCGTGGCGGTGCGGCGGCCGCCGTCGATCAGGGCCATCTCGCCGACATAGGAGCCGGCCGGCAGATAGGAGAGGAAAACGGGCTTGCCGCCGATATCCTTCTCGACCACCATCGAGCCCTGGCGGATGACGAAGATGTCGTAATTCGCCTCGCCTTCCTTGATGATCGTCTCGCCCGCCTTGACGCTCTGGATCTCGGCGGTGGCGAGCACGCCGGCAAGATCCTGCGGGGTGACCGAGGAGCCGAGCATCTGGAGCAATTGCCGCTCGGTCGAGATGCGGGTGATCTCGCGCTTCGCCGCCGGCACCGTCGACATCAGCTTCAGGGCGGCGTTGCGCGGGATCTCGACGACGATCGCGCTCGAGGCGGCGCGGACGGTGGCGCCGCGCTTGCGGCCCGAGATGAGGCCGACCTCGCCGACGATCGAGCCCTGCGGGATGGTCACGGTGACGCTGGGATTGGCCGGATCGACCTCGACCTCGACCGCGCCGTCGGCGATCGCGAACAGCGACGAGCCGGGCTCGTTGCGGGCGAAGATGATCTCGCCCTCGCGGTAGGAGACCGGATCGGAATCGAGCATGAACTCGCGCATCTGGAGCATCGACATCTCGTTGAGGATCGAGACCCGCTGGCGGAGGAAGCCGAGCCATTCCTCGACGCTGCGCCGGCCCGGCAGGGTCGCGAACTTGGCCTCGAGGATCGGCTCGTCGGCGGGCTTCAGCGCAGTGTTGCCGTTGATGAACTCGATGACGTCATAGCCCTGGTTCATGCAATGCTTGATCAGCGGATAGCCGGCGAGCGCGCCGATCACGTAGAGGCCGGGCACGGTGGATTCGAAGGTCGGCGACAGCTTCGGATAGGAAATCCGGTCCGGGCTCGAGAATTGGACGCCGGTGCCCGGCACGATCGCCTTCTTGCCGTCCTTCTCCTCGAAGCTGGCGCAGCAGGCCTCGACGAAGGCGCGCGGCGGCGCCGAGCCCATCCGGGCGATCACCCGGTCGCATTGGGCCTTCAATTCGCCGTCGCGGGTGTCGAAGGTGATCCAGCCCTGTTCGATCCTGCTCGCCGTGGTCTCGCGCAGGATCGTCATCCGGCCCTCGCCCTCGGCGGCGAGCAGCGCCTTGACGTTGGCGTCCTTGGCGGTGGCGAACTCGGCCGAGCGGTTGACGATGGTGACGGTGTTGCGCTGCTCGGGGTCGGCGGCGAGGCCGAGCGCATTCTCGATGCCGGCGTCGCCGGCGCCGATCACAATGATATGCTCGTCGATATATTCGCCCGGATCGTCGAGCTGGTACTGGACCCGGGCGCCGTCGCCGACCGGGCAGCGGACCAGGTTCGGATTGCCCTGGGTGCCGATGGCGAGGATCACGGTGTCGGCGGTGATCGTCTCGCCGGCCTTGGTGGTCAGCGTGAAATTGCCCTTCTCGCCGGTGATCGCGGCGATCTCGGCATTGGCTTTGACGTTGACCCTGTGGCCGGCGGTCATCTCGTCCCAGGTGCCGAGCACCTTCTCGCGCTTGCCCGCCTCGAATTTCAGGTCCGAGCGCAGCACGAGCTGGCTCGGCGTCGCCATCACATGCTTGCCCTTCTGATATTTGTAGATGGTGTCGCAGAGATGGTCGGTCTTCTCGAGGAGGACGTGGCTGAGGCCGAGCTGCGCGGCCCGGGCAGCGGCGCTCAATCCGGCGGGACCTGATCCGACGATGGCGATCTTATAGTCCGACGCCACTGGACGACGATCCTCCCTTGGGCGGGCAATTCTAGCAGCTTCTGGGGGCGAAGCCATACTTGACGCCGGCTTTTTTGCCGCGACAATCGGCGCCGATGGCAGAGGTTTCGCCCCCCGCGCGCCGGCTCTCCCCGGCGACGATCGCTCTCGTCCTGGCGGCGCTGCTGGCGCTTGCCGCGATCGCCATCAGGCTCAGCCAGTCTGACGAGCCGGCCGCCGCTCCCACTGCCGCACCGCCGCCCCAGACGATGGATACGATGGTAGCTTCGCTGCAGGAACGGCTGCGGCAGGATCCCGACAATGATCGCGGCTGGTTCCTGCTCGGCCTCACCTATCGCGGCGGCGAGCGGTTCGCCGAGGCGGCGCAGGCCTTCCGCCGCGCCGTCGAGCTCAGCCCCCGCAACGCCGATTATGCCGCCTATCTCGGCGAGGCGCTGATCCTCGGCAGCGCGGGCAGCCCGCCGCCCGAGGCCGAGCGGCTGTTCCGCCGCGCGCTCGAGCTCCAGCCCGGCAACCCGCAGGCGCGCTATTATCTGGCGACTCTGAAGGACCTCGGCGGCGACCACCGGGGCGCGGTCGAGGATCTCCTCGCCTTGCTGCGCGAAGCGCCCGCCGGGGCGCCGTGGGAGCCGCAGGTGCGCGAGGCCGTCGCCGCGATCGCCGGCCAGCACCGGATCGACCTCGCCGGCCGGCTGCCGCCGCCGCGCCCGAGCGCCACCGCCGCGATCCCCGGGCCGACGCCGCAGCAGATGGCGGCGGCGCGCGCGATTCCGCCCGGCGAGCAGGACCGGATGGTGCGCGCGATGGTCGACGGCCTCGCCGCACGCCTGCGGCAGAACCCGCGCGACGCCGACGGCTGGATCCGGCTGATGCGCTCGCGCATGGTGCTGAACGATCCGGCGGCGGCGCGCGCGGCGCTCCGCTCCGGCCTCGCCGCCTTTGCCGGCGACGCCGCCGTCCAGGCGCGGCTGCGCGACGCCGCGCGCGAGCTCGGCATCTCATGAGCTGGTCGCCCGACAGCTGGCGGTCCTGCGAGGCGCGCCAGCAGCCCCGCTATCCCGATCCGGACGCGCTCGCCGCCGCGACGCGCGAGCTCGCCGCTTATCCGCCGCTGGTCGCCTTTGCCGAGGTCGCCGCGCTCAAGGCGGCGATCGCCGAGGCGCAGGCAGGCCGCGCCTTCCTGCTCCAGGGCGGCGATTGCGCCGAGAGCTTCGCCGAATTCTCGCCGGCGAACATCGCCGCCAATGTCGCCCTCATCGAAGCGATGGCGGCGAGGATCGCCGGCGCCTCCGGCCTTGCGGTGATCCGCGTCGGCCGGATGGCCGGTCAGTTCGCCAAGCCACGCTCGGCGGCGATCGAAACCCGCGGCGGCGCCGCTTTCCCCGCCTATCGCGGCGACATCGTCAACGCCATCGCCTTCGACGCCGCCGCCCGCCGGCCCGATCCGGAGCGGATGTTCCGCGCTTACGCCCAGGCCGCGGCGACGCTCAGCCGGCTCGGCCCCGCTTTCTACGCCAGCCACGAGGCGCTTCTGCTTCCCTTCGAGCAGGCGCTGGTCCGCAGCGAGGCCGGCCGGGCCTATGCCTCGTCCGCCCATTTCCTGTGGATCGGCGACCGCACCCGCTTCGTCGGCTCGGCCCATGTCGAGTTCGCCCGCGGGCTCGCCAATCCGATCGGCATCAAATGCGGACCGACGCTCGCGCCCGAAGTCCTGCTGCGGCTGCTCGAAATCCTCGATCCGGGGCGCGAGCCGGGCCGAATCTCCCTGATCGTCCGGCTCGGACGCGAGCGGGTCGCCGCGGCCTTGCCGCCGCTCATCCGCGCCGTCCGCTCGAGCGGCCATCCCGTCCTCTGGTCGTGCGATCCGATGCACGGCAATACGCGGCGCACGCCGGGCGGCGCCAAGACCCGGGCGCTGGCCGATATCCTGGCCGAGACGGGGACCTTCTTCGCCGCGGCCGCGGCCGGGGGCGCCCGCTGCGGCGGCCTCCATTTCGAGATGACCGGCCGCGACGTCGCCGAATGCACGGGCGGCGGGATCGCGCCGGGGGACGTCGACCTGGCCGACCGCTATCACAGCCATTGCGATCCGCGGCTGAACCCGGCCCAGGCGCTGGCGCTCGCCGATCTGGTCGCCGAAGCGCTCGTCCCGGCACCGCTTCCCCCGGCGATGAAGCTGGGCTAGACCGTCGCCTTCGTTCCATTGACGAGGATGTCATGAAGCTTCTGATCACCACCGTCGCGGGCGTCGCCCTGATCGCCCTCTCCGGCTGCAACCGGGCCGCGCCGGCCAACAACGCCGCGGCCAACGAAGCCGCCAACGAGGCCGCGCCGGCGCCCGCCGCCAACGACGCCGGCGCCAAGCCGGCCGACGGCAATGCCGCCGCGCCCGCCGATGCCGCTGCCCCGGCCGGCGGCGACAAGCCGGCCGGCGACACCGCCACCGAGACTTCGAGCGACGACCAGCCGGCCGACCAGACCGACCAGGGCGGCAAGTAAGCCCGGCGGCGGGGGCGGCGCCGCGGCGCGCGCCCCCGCCCCGTTCGCAGCGCTTCCTTGACAGCGGGGCGCGCAGGCCCATATGCGCCTCTCTTTCGCGCCTTTGCCGGCCCCTTCGTCTAGCGGTCCAGGACGTCGCCCTCTCACGGCGAAAACACGGGTTCGAGTCCCGTAGGGGTCACCATGATCGACCGCCAGGCGATCAGAATGCAGTGACGCACTTCGTGGCCGCGCGCCTGATGCTGCCGATCATATCGACTGGAATGGCGATGCCGTGCATCCTCAGTCGAGGTGCGGCTCCCTTCGCCATCTCCACCGTGAAACTCCGGGTGAACAACTCGCAGACCAGCAAAAGCAGCGCGTGGCTTACGGCGGCGCCCACGCAGCTTCGCGGCGCGAAGCCGAACGGCACGTAGGTTCCCCTGGTCGCCGGCTTTCGCGGCGACAGCCATCGGTCGGGATCGAAGCGTTCAGGATCCTGCCAATAGTCGTCGAGGTGATGGAAGATGTACGAGCTAAGGTCGTAACGGCCACCTTTGCGCAGCTCCACTCCATCCACCTCGATATCGCGCGCGGCACGACGACGGACGACGAAGGGGAACGGCCACATCCGGCCCGCCTCCTTGATGAACCGCACCGTCGAGGGCAACTTCTCGTTGGGCAGAGAGTAGAGCTCCTGCGGCTCGAGCGCTGCCATTTCCTGCTCGATTCTGTCCCGCCACTCGGGGTGGCGATGCATCGCGTAAACGAGACAGCAGGCGCTGAACTCGGGCGCGACGGAGGCCGCCGTCAAGAGCGTCGTGGCGAGATAGGCCACCCGGTGCACCCCCAGCTGATCCGCAAACGGGAGGAGCGATTGCAGAAAATCCTCGCGGGGCGGCACGCGACCCGCCAGACGGCGCCGGACTTCCCTCGAGATGACGCGGGTCGCTTGCCGCAGCTGGATGAAACTGGCGAGCCGGAGACGGATCGAATTCCGCTCCGATGTCAGAAACTTACGAACCCGCGCCTCCTGCTCGATCTGCAGCAGCCGCAAATCGGCTTCGGCCAGGCCGTCGATGATGGTCGGAACGATCGCGTGCGCAACCGCGCGCCCGACGAGCCAGGTCAGATCCTGTTCGCGGTCGGCGCGCTCGAGCAGGAAGGACCGCATTCGTTCATGCAGAGCCTGGACGTGTCGCGGCTCGGTCAGGCGGCGATTCTGCTCGATGAGCACGGCGCGAACGTCGCTCCACGGGACTCGCGCCCTCGTGCTCGGCGGCTTGAGCAGGTCGATCAGCGAGTTGCCGACGTAAAGGGCCTCGGTGTTGGCCGCTTCAACCTGCGCTGCGATCGCGGGATCGAAGATGCTGATGATCCCGTCCGGACGCCGAATCACCGAACCGTCGCGGCGCACGCTCGCGAACAACGCGTCCATGTGCTCGTTGTCGCTGTGATCGACGTGGCTATTCATTTGAGAAAGGGGAAGGCAGCCATGCGCGACTGCCTTCCCAATTCATCCGGCTTGCACCTGGAAAGCTGGACTTAGAATTCGATATAGTCTGCCCAAGGGCGATATTCCGGATAGCAACCTGCCCGAAGGTTCAATGCCACTCGGACAGCTCGAAGAAACCGTGCCATTTTAAGTCTCCGTGCTTCGACTCGGTACTCAAGTTTGAGCTTCAACTCATGCTCAGTCAACGAAATGCTGATCGACGTCAGTAGCGTTGACCACTAATATCGCACATGTCGTCGCATATCCTTCTGGCCAGTTGAGGAACGTGAGAAGGCGGATGGTCCGGGACATCAAGCGGGACCCATTGGGCTGGCTCGACGATGCCGCGCGAGACGGTCGCGGAGTCCGCTGGATATCACGCCGCGAGCTTTGCGTTTACGATGCGGATGTCGCCCGGGCGCTTCTTCGCAACGACGGCGGCCGGATGGTGGACCATTCCGACTTTTTCGGCAACGGCCCTCTCGCCCCGTCGAGAGAAGCGCAGATCGCGCTCTCTCGCCAAGCCTATGCGCTGGTCCACGAGCAGGTCCAGAAGGTGGACTGCCGGCGCTTCGTTTCGACGCTCGGAGGGCGAAGCGAATGGCCGCGCGCCGGCAATGCGCTGCTCCTGGACATCATGCGGCCGGTGCTGGCGGCGCCCTGGCGTTCCCGAGCCTTTCACGAAGCGCTCGACGCGATGGTCGAGGCGCGAATCCTTGGCCGCCATGAGCCTGCCGCGGGAATCCTGCGGCGAATCCGCGACCGGTTCCGCTTCTACCGGGCGGTCGTCGGCGAAGCGGCGGAGTCCGCGGACAAGCCGGCGAACGGGCGGGATCTGCTCGAAGTCATTGCAAGCTTCGGGCGCGAGATAGACGAGACGGCGCTGGCGCAGCTTTATGCCGGATTCGTGTTCGCGACGGTCGGATCGATCGGCTTCGCCCTCGGCTGGGCGGTGCTGCAGGCCGTTCGCCAGCGAAAAACGGAGCACCATCCGACCCACATCGTGCTGGAAGCCCTGCGCCTGTACCCGATCGCCTGGCTGTTTCAGCGCCGGCTTCGGCAGCCGGATGTCATCTTGGGCGAACGCATACTTCCTGCGCAGACGGTCACGATCAGCCCCTATGCGATTCATCGCAATCCGGTTTACTGGCAGGAGCCGACCAGCTTTTTGCCCGAACGCTGGTCGGCAAGCGCCGATCGAACTGCATTTTTGCCCTTTGGCGCGGGCGACCATGGCTGTGTCGCGGCAGGCTTGAGCGTGGGTCTCGCAAGCCGCCTGCTGGCCGAAATTCTGGGCCGCGGCCCCGAGATCGAATCGGGCGACGGGCGGCCTTCGATCGGAGCTGCCCTTGCGCCGCCGCGCTTCATCCTGAAGTTGCGGCCGCCGAGCTTGTAGTTGGGGCCGGGCGGTCGGAAAAGGCTGCTCTGCGACCCGACGGAAACGATTGATTTCGTCGCTCGATCCAGCGAAAATGCTGAAGTGGATCGAGCGGCCCGTCCCGAAGGCGAGGAAAGATTCGCGCTCGCCGCGTCGCGCCGCTTCGCGTCATGGCTGGCGGGAACCGGCGGCAGCCTCGCCTTCACCACCTATCAGGCCGGCAAATTGTTCCTGCTCGGGACGCGGGCCGACGGGCGGCTGTCGGTGTTCGAGCGCAGCTTCGCCCGCGCGATGGGGCTGGCGGCGAGCGAGGACGGGCGCAGCCTGCTGCTCGCCACCCGCTGCCGGATCCACCGCTTCGACAACGTGCTGCCGCCGGGCGAGGCGAATGCGCAAGGCTTCGACGCCGTCTATGCGCCGCACGCGGCCTGGGTGACGGGCGATCTCGACGTCCACGACCTCGGCTTCGGCGCGGACGGCCGGCCGGTCTTCGTCAACACCCTGTTCGGCTGCATCGCCGCGGTCAGCGACACGCACAGCTTCCGGCCGCTGTGGAAGCCGCCCTTCGTGTCGCGGCTGGCGGCGGAGGACCGCTGCCACCTCAACGGCATGGCGATGGCGGCCGGGCGGCCGCGTTACGCCACCGCGGTGTCGCGCTCGGACACGGCCGACGGCTGGCGCGACCGCCGCACCGACGGCGGCGTGGCGGTCGACGTGGCGAGCGGCGAGATCGTCTGCGAGGGGCTCTCCATGCCGCATTCGCCGCGGCTGTTCGGCGGCAGGCTGTGGCTGCTCAACTCCGGCGCCGGCGAGCTCGGCCATGTCGACCGCGAGGCCGGGCGGTTCGAGCCGGTCGCCTTCTGTCCTGGCTATGCGCGGGGCCTCGCCTTCGCCGGCGATCATGCCGCCGTCGGCCTGAGCCTGGCGCGCGAGAACCGCACCTTCTCCGGCCTGCCGCTCGACGGGGCGCTGGCCGCGCGCGACACCGCGCCGCGCTGCGGCCTCGCCGTGATCGACCTCGCCAGCGGCGACATCGCCCATTGGCTTCGGCTCGAAGGCGTGGTCCGCGAGCTTTACGACGTCGCCTTCCTGCCCGGAATCCGCTGCCCCTCCGCGATCGGCTTCCGGACCGACGAGATCAGATATGTGATTTCGATCGAGGCGTGAGCGTCAGATCACGGTGAAGTCGCCCGCATTGAGCGGCGGGTGGCCGTCGAGCGTGGCGAACAGCACCTGCGCGCCGGCGCCGCTGCCGTCGGCGTCGAAGAACAGCTGACCGGTGGCGCTGTTGTAGACGATGCGGTCGTCGGCATCGCCGGCCTGGGTGCCGGCGACGAACGCATTGGCGCTGAGCGCGCCGAGGGAAAGGCCGGCGAACACCGCATGGTCGAGCAGGATCTTATCCGTGCCGGAGACGAAGTCGGCGAGCGTGTCGACGTTGCCGCCGCCCAGGGCAGTGGTGAAGGCGAAGCTGTCGGCGCCGCCGAAGCCCTGCAGATAGTCGCCGCCGGCGCCGCCGTTCAGCACGTTGGCGCCGGCATTGCCGTAAAGCGCGTTGGCGAGATTGTTGCCGGTGAGGTCGATCGCCGTTGTGCCGGATTGCGAGGTGGTCGAAAGCACCTCGATCTCCTGGCCCGCGGCAAGCGTGTAGCTCGCTTTGGCATAGACCACGTCCCTGCCGCCGCCGGCGCTCTCGGCGACATAGTCGCCGGCACTGTCGACGACATAGACGTCGTTGCCGGCGAGACCGACCAGGGTATCGGTGCCGCCGCCGCCCTCGATGAAATTGGCCCCGGCATTGCCGTAGATCGTCTGGTCGAATTCGTTGCCGATCAGCGTCTGGGCGTTCGTCCCCGCCTGGTTCGAGGAGGCGAGCAGCTCGACATGCACGCCGCCGATCATGGTGTAATCGCCGGGCGTGTAGATGATGTCGGTGCCGCCGCCGGCGCTCTCGACGACATTGTCCCCCGGTCCGGCGATGAAATAGACGTCGTTGCCGCCGAGCCCGACCAGGTAATCGGTGCCGCCGCCGCCCTGCAGGAAATTGGCGCCGGCATTGCCGTAAATCTCCTGGCCGAGCTCGTTGCCGACCAGCTGGAGCGCAGTGGTCGCGGCCTGGGAGACGCTCGACAGGATCTCGACCTCCTGGCCCGCCGCCAGCTTGTAATCGACGGACGCATAGACGACGTCGCGGCCCTGCGCCGCCGCCTCGAGCACCTGGTCGCCGGCATCGTCAACGAGGTATGAGTCGTCGCCGTCGCCGCCGTCCATCCGGTCCGCACCCGCCCCGCCGTCGAGGAAGTCGTCGCCGTCGCGGCCGCTCAAATCGTCCTCGGCGGCGCCGCCGAAGAAGATGTCACCGCCCTGCGAGCCGGCGAGCGCGTCCACGAAATCCGTGCCGCTGATCGAAAAGTCGGTCATCGTGGTGAACGGCGCGCCGAAGCTCAGCTCCGGATCGAAATAGATGCCGTTCACCGATATGTTGGTGAAGGTCGTGCCGGCGAAGTCGGGCTGGGCGTCGAGCCCGAGCGCGCCGCCGGTATAGGTGTAGGCGATGATGCCGTTGGTCGCATCGGCAATGATGTTGTTGGTGAAGCCGATCCCGACGCCCTGCGTGTCGGACAGGTCGAGCGCGGTGAATTCGCCCGCGAGGCCGACGCCGGTGATCGTGTTGCCGTCGAACGACAGCGGCCCGGACGGCTCGTAGGCGATGATGCCGGATGCATAATAATAGGTCCCGCCCATCGGCACCGTGTAGCCGATGCCGGTGATCGTGTTGCCGTCGAGCTCGCCTTGCGAGAGCGCGATCTGGATGCCGTTCTGGGCGGTCAGGCCGGTCGCGCCGATGCCGGTGATCGTGTTGCCGTTGAAGACGATGTCCGCGCCGACGATGAGCGCGCCCGTCTTCTGGAAATCGGTGATCGTCGAGCCGGTGACGGTGACGTCGTTGCCCGACAGGAGGCCGCTATTGTCGATGAACAGGCCGGAGCCGTGCTGGAGGCCGAACAGGCCGCCCGCCGGGCTGTTGCCATTATTGTCGATGGTGACCCCGTCGAGCCCGCCCGAGGAGTTGAGGAAAGCGATTCCCGAAAGCTCGTCGCCATTGCTGCCGGGCGTGGTGTCGCCGGAATAGGAGCCGTCCACGACGATGTCCTCGATGTGGACGTTGGTCGAATCGGTGATCCCGATCACGGCGCGGACATTGTCGCCGTAATGATCGGAGGTCCCGTTGATCGCGAGCACGTCGGGCGAGATCACGGTCACGCTGGCGCCGGCCGCAGCCTGGATGGTGAGGCCGGTCATGCCGTCGATCGTCAGCTGCTCGGCATAGGTGCCGGAGGAAAGCTCGATGCGGGCATTGTCGCCGGCCGCATCGATAGCCGCCTGGATCGTGCCGAACGTGCCGACCAGAGCGTCATTCTGATCGAACAGCCGGACCGGATCGGCCAGGTTCAGCACGATGTCGGCGAACTTCAGCAGCTCGATGCTGGACAAAGTGTCGGCGCCCTCGTCGCCATTGCCGGCATTGTTGTCGGTCACCGCGAGGAAGCCGGTGATGGTGCCGCCGCCGTCGGTGTCGTAGCCGATCGTGTAGTCGGCGAGATTGCCGGCATAATCGGCCTGATCGGCGCCCGCGTCGCCATGGAGACTATCGTCGCCGCCATTGCCCTGGAACTCGTCATTGCCGCCAAGGCCGGTCAGCGTGTCGTTGCCGGCGGCACCGCTCAGCGTGTCCTGAACGCCGGTTCCCTCGACATCGAAGGCGATGGTGAGGGTCGAATCGGGCGCGAAGAAGACGCCGTCCGCGAACGGATCGGTGCTGTCGAGATTGGCGATATTATTGTCGTGGATCGCGATCGCATCGGGGGTGATCGCGCCGTCGGCCGAGATCCCGATGTCGACGAACGAAAGCGTGTTGCCGGAAACCTGGCCGCCGCTGTTCGGGATGCCGAAGTCGAGGATGCCAATGCCGATGATCTTGCCGGCGGTCGATTCGCCGTTGCTGCCGGTGACGGAGTTGCCGGTGACGTCGAGACCGGTGTTGGCGAAGAGCAGCAGGCCCGCGGAATAGACGCTCTGGGTCCCGGCATAGCCGATCCCGCTGATCGTGTTGCCGTCGATCGTGCCGGTGGAAAGCTGGACCTGGATGCCGTTCTGCGCATTGATCGTCTGGGCGCCGCCGCCGGTGATGGTCACGCCGGAAATGTCGAGGTCGGCGTTGCGGACGTTGATCCCGGTCTTCTGAAAGTCGGTGATCGAGCCGCCGGTCATGGTGAAGGCGAGGTGCGGCCCGTTGTCGTTGCTGACGAGGACGCCCTGGCCGCGCTGGAGGCCCGAAATGACCGGGTGGCCGCCGGCGGTGGTGCCGTTCTCGTAGGGATCGCGAACCCCGGAGATGTCGACGGTCAGCAGCGAGCCCGACGAATTGCGGTAGAAGACGCCGACGAAGTCGTTGCCGGAAGTGACGGTGTTGGCCGCCCCGTGCCCGAAGACGTTGATGTTGTCGATCGTGACATCGGCCGAATTGAGGACGGTCACCACCGCCTCGACACCCTGGCCGCTGGCCTTGGTTCCGGTCTGGACGACATCGGCGGGCGCCTGGATCGTCACCACGGCGCCGACGGCCGCGACGATGGTCAGGCCGTCGATATTGTCGATGACGACCTGCTCCACATAGGTGCCGGCGCCGACCTCGATCGTGTAATTGTCGGCCGCCGCGTTGACCGCGGCCTGGATCGTGCCGAACGTGCCAACGACGGTGTGAGAGACGTTGAACAGCGTCACCGGCCCTGGCGCCGCGATCGCCTGGACCAGGCCGCTTCCGCCTGCCAGCTCGCTGCCGGCCTGGTCCGATGCCGCGGCGTTGCGCCGGCTGAGAGTGTCGATCGCCATGGGGTGCATCCTTGTGCAATGCCGAATGCGACAGGCGCGAAAGATCAGATGGCTGAACGCAATTCAGCCACCAGCGACGCCGTCGTCGGAGTTATCCATTTTGGAATTATGCGGCCGGCGCGAGGAAAATAGTCTGCCCGGCTCGCAGGTAATTAACTATGAACTTGGAGCGAGAACGAACCTGTCAATATTAGGTTCCCCGTAAAAATACTAGGTTCATTTTCTATAGCGAGCTCTGACTTTATCTATTTATACTTGTGATAAATCAAGCCGTGCCGAGAATGTTCTCGATCGGATAGCTGGGATGGGCGGATGGCAGGCCGGCCCGGCGCAGGCGAGGGGGGACAGGCCCGTCCCTCTTTTCAGATCACGGTGAAGTCGCCCGCGCTGAGCGGCGGGTGGCCGTCGAGCGTGGCGAACAGCACCTGCGCGCCGGCGCCGTTGCCGTCGGCGTCGAAGAACAGCTGGCCGGTGGCGCTGTTATAGACGATCCGGTCGTCGGCATCCTGCGCCGCCGTGCCGGCGACGAACGCGCTGGCCGGCAGAGCGCCGAGGCCGAGCCCGGTGAACACCGCATCGTCGAGCAGGATCTTGTCGGTGCCAGAGACGAAGTCGGCGATCTGATCGACATTGCCGCCGCCGAGCGCGGTGGTGAAGGCGAAGCTGTCGGCGCCACCGAAGCCCTGCAGATAGTCGCCGCCGGCGCCGCCGTTCAGCACGTTGGCGCCGGCATTGCCGTAAAGCGCGTTGGCGAGAGTGTTGCCGGTGAGGTCGATCGCTGCCGTGCCGGATTGCGAGGCGGTCGACAGGATCTCGATCTCCTGGCCCGCGCTCAGCGTATAGCTGGCCTTGGCATAGACCACGTCGGTGCCGCCGCCGGCGCCCTCGCCGACATAATCGCCGGCGCTGTCGACGACGTAGACGTCGTTGCCGCCAAGGCCGACCAGGGTGTCGGTGCCGCCGCCGCCCTCGATGAAATTGGCGCCGGCATTGCCGTAGATGGTCTGGTCGAAGCCGTTGCCGATCAGGGTCTGGGCGCTCGTCCCGGCCTGGTTCGAGGAGGCGAGCAGCTCGATCTCAAGGCCGCCGATCATCACATAGTCGAGCGGCGTGTAGATGATGTCGATGCCGCCGCCGGCGCTTTCGACGACATTGTCGCCGGGGCCGGCGACGAAATAGGTGTCGTTGCCGCCGAGCCCGATCAGATAGTCGGTGCCGCCGCCGCCCTGGAGGAAATTGTCGCCGGCATTGCCGTATATCTCCTGGCCGAGCTCGTTGCCGACCAGCACCAGCGCGGTCGTCGCATTCTGGCTGATGCTCGACAGAATCTCGATCTCGGCACCCGCGCCCAAAGCGTAGCTCACTCGGCTGTAGACGATGTCGAAGCCCTCCCCGGCTGCTTCGACGATCACGTCGCTGGGGCTCTCGACGACATAGACGTCGTCGCCGGTGCCGCCGGCCAGCTGGTCCACGCCGCCGGCGCCCTCGAGGAAATCGTTGTTCGCGCCGCCCCTCAGCGTGTCGTCGCCGCTTCCGCCGACGATCTCGTCATTGCCGTCGCCGCCTTCGATCAGGTCATTGCCGCCGGCGCCGTAGAGCACGTCGTTGCCGCCATGGCCGCGGATCGTGTCGGCGCCGTCCGCCGAGACGAAAGTGTCGGGACCGGCGGTGCCTTCGAAGCTTTGCGGCGCCGGCGCGAACACGTGGCTGTCGACGCCGCTGAGGTTGAAGGACGAAAGCTCGGTCGCCTGGACATTGAGCAGGGTGATCCGGAAGCCCGGCGCGGTTCCCCCGTTGCGCAGGCGGATCACCGCGTCCGCGCCGACCTGATCGATCAGCAGCGGCCCGCCCGCGCGAAACGGATCGGCGCCCTGGACGCTGATGTCGAGCCGGTCGCCCTCCTCGCCGACCTTGAAGTCTGAGATCGTGATCTGGGCGCGGTTGCCCGCGATCACCAGATCCTTGCCCGCGCCGAGGGTCACGTTGGTCGGAAACGGCTGGTCGCCGGTAAGGCCCTGCGGCGAGTTCAGCGTCAGGACGTCGTTGCCGGCGCCGGCGTCGATCGTGCCGCGATAGCTGGCGGCGATGACGTCGTCGCCGTCGCCGCCCAAAATGCCGAATTCCGAACTCGTCGCGGTGATGATGTCATTGCCGTCGCCGCCGTTCAGCGTGCCGGTGGGGCTGGTGAGCCGGTCGTTGCCCGCGCCCCCCTCCAGCACCAGAATGCCGTTGGGCAGGCCTGCCCGCGTGACCGTCAGGACGTCGTCGCCGTCGCCGCCGCGCAGCGTGTCGCTGCCGCCGAGGCTGTCGATCAGCGTGTCGTTGCCGCCCTCGCCTTCGAGCGTGTCGGACGCCCATTGCCCATCGAGGACGTCGTCGCCCTCGCCGCCCCGGAGCAGGTCGGTGCCGAAGCCGCCGGTCAGCACATCGTTCCCGCCGAAGCCCTGAATCTGGTCGTTGCCGAGGCCGCCGGCAAGCGTGTTCGGGCCGCCGTCGCCGTCAAGGACCAGATTGGGCGGCAGCGCGCCGTTCGGTGCGAAGCCGCCCATATTCTCGGCGCTGAGCTGCGCGATGGTGACGTTCTGCAGCACCGCCAGCGTCCAATAGGTGTTGCCGCTGGTCCTGACCTGGACCTGCACGTCCGCGCCGGACTGGACGAGGCGGGCCGTGGGGTCCGAGAACGGATTGCCGACATAGCCGAAGAAGAGCGGCTGCTTGACGAAGAAATCGGGCAGGTCGAACACGTCGCCGCCCGCGCCCGGCTGGAAATCGGTGACGACGATCGGCGCGGTCGGATCTCCGGCGCTGACCGGCAGCAGCGCGCCGACGCGCACCGTATCGATGCCCGCGCCCAGCGTCACCGTGGTTCCGCCGGGGCTGCGGATGTCCGCGGTGACGATGTCGTCGCCGTCGCCGGCCAGGACCGTGGCGCGGCTGTTCGATACCTCGATGCGGTCGTTACCGGTGCCGCCGTCGATCGTGAAATCATTGTAGTTCTGGCCGGGATGACGGCCGATCACGATTATCGTGTCGTCGTCGCCGCCGCCGTTGATCGTCCGGGTGAACAAGGCCGGCCCGATCGGCTGGCCGACCGGCTGCTCGTTGGGGGTGAGGTCGACGGTGATCGTGTCGTTGCCGGTGCCGCCGTTGATCGTCCCGGTGAAGCCGAACGCGTCGGTGATGACGTCGTTGCCGGCGCCGCCGGCGATCGTGTCCGAGCCGAGGCCGCCGTCGATCGTGTCGTTGCCGTCGCCGCCGTCGATCTGGTCGGCGCCGGCGCCGCCGCGAATGACGTCATTGCCCCCCGAACCGGTGATCGTATCGGAGCCGGCGCCGCCGTCGAGCGTGTCGCCGCCCGCGCCTCCGGCCAGGTTTTGCGCCGCCGGCGCCGAGCCGTCGAGCGCATAGCCGCCGAGATTGAAGGCGATGAGCGAGGCGATCGGAAACAGGTTGGTGAGGAACAGCGTCTGGTAACCGGCGGCGCCCGAGTCGAGCCGGAATTCAAAGGCGTTGTTGAAGGCGCTCACTTCCCGGACCCGCAGGAAGGCGGCGAACGGGTTGCTCGACTGATCCCATCCCCACAGCCCGGCCAGCGCCGTGCCCCAGTCGATCCGGTCGCCGCCGGCGCCGGGGGTGAAATCCATGATTTGCCCACCCGCGGACTGGAAGAGCCTCGAATCCGGGAGGAAAATCACATCCGATCCGCTGCCCAGATGGTAACTGCCCCGGGTGCGCCAGACGATGGTATCGTCGCCGTCGCCGCCCTGGATCGTCGCCCGCGCGTTTACGTCGAAATAATCCGCGCCGTTGCCGCCGATCAGGGAATGGGCGTTGCCGGCGTCGACGAGGCCGCTGAGGAAGAAGCGATCGTCGCCGTCGCCGCCGTCCATTACGACCGTGCCCGCGGTCGTGAATCGCTCGACGGTCAGCGTGTCGTTGCCGTCGCCGCCGCGCAGGACGTCGAAGCCGCCGGCGGTGTCGGTGATGGTATCGTTGCCGCCGAGGCCGTCGATGACGTCGTCACCGGCGGTCCCGGTCAGGGTGTCGTCGCCTGGAGTGCCGCTAATGTTGGGCATCGCTCGCTCCTTGCAATTCCCCCCCTAGTAGAATTGCGGTATTTTCGGAAATGGCGCCGCCGCCAGGGCTTCCCGCCGGCTGCCCGATCATTGCAGCCTCCAGGTCGGGCGACCACCGGCGACGCCCCTTCAAATCACGGTGAAGTCGCCCGCATTGAGCGGCGGGTGGCCGTCGAGCGTGGCGAACAGCACCTGCGCGCCGGCGCCGCTGCCGTCGGCGTCGAAGAACAGCTGACCCGTCGCGCTGTTATAGACGATCCGGTCGTCGGCATCGCCGGCCTGGGTGCCGGCGACGAACGCATTGGCCGGCAGAGCGCCGAGGCCGAACCCGGTGAACACCGCATCGTCGAGCAGGATCTTGTCGGTGCCAGAGACGAAGTCGGCGATCTGATCGACATTGCCGCCGCCCAGGGCAGTGGTGAAGGCGAAGCTGTCGGCGCCGCCATAGCCCTGCAGATAGTCGCCGCCGGCGCCGCCGTTCAGGGTGTTGGCGCCATTGTTGCCGTAGAGCGCGTTGCCGAATTCGTTGCCGGTGAGGTCGATCGCCGCCGTGCCGCCGGTCGAGATGGCGGACAGCACCTCGATCTCCTGGCCGGCGACGAGCGCGTAGCTCGCGCGGGCATAGACGACGTCGCTGCCCTGGCCGGCGGCCTCGACGACATAATCGCCGAGGCTGTCGACGACATAGACGTCGTTGCCGGCAAAGCCCTGGAGAATGTCGGTGCCGCCGCCGCCGTCGAGATAATTGTCGCCATTGTTGCCGAACAGGCGCTGGTCGATGCCGTTGCCGACGATGACGATCGGCGCCGTCCCCGCCTGGCTCAGCGCCGCCAGCGTCTCGACCTCCTGGTCCGCGCCCAGCGAGAAGCTGCCGCGCACATAGACGATGTCGTTGCCGCCGCCGGCAACCTCGGCGACATAGTCGTTGACGTCATCGACCAGATAGGAATCGTCGCCGCCGAACCCGACCAGAGTATCGTTGCCGCCGCCGCCATCGAGATAATTGGCGCCGGCATTGCCGTAGAGGATCTGGTTGACATTGTTGCCGACGATGACGATCGGCGCCGTCCCCGCCTGGCTCAGCGCCGCCAGCGTCTCGACCTCCTGGTCCGCGCCCAGCGAGAAGCTGCCGCGCACATAGACGATGTCGTTGCCGCCGCCGGCGACCTCGGCGACATAGTCGTTGACGTCGTCGACGACATAGGAATCGTCGCCGCCGAACCCGACCAAAGTGTCGTTGCCCGAGCCGCCGTCGAGATAGTTGGCGCCGGCATTGCCGTAGAGAAACTGGCCGAACTCGTTGCCGACCAGCAGGATCTGGGCGGTGTCCGCCTGGCTGATCGCCGACAGATATTCGACCTCCTGGCCAGCCGCGAGCGTGAAGCCCGCCTGGGTGAGGACCGTGTCGATGCCCCCTCCGGACGCCTCGATCACCGCGTCGGTCAGATCGTCGATGATGTAGGTGTCGTTGCCGAGCCCGCCCGCCATGGCGTCGCCGGCCGCGCCGCCGTCCAGGAAATCGTCGCCGCCAAGCCCCTGGAGCTGGTCGTTGCCGATCCCGCCAAGCAGCACGTCGGCGCCCGCCGTGCCGATCAGCAGATCGTTGGTGTCGATGCCGGTGATCGACACCGAGACCGTCGCCGTCGCGCCGCCGGCGAGCGTGTAGGTGAAGCTGTCATGGGCGGGCTGGTTCGAGGCGCCCGAACCCGGCGCCGGCGTATTGTCGAACGCGTGATTGGGATCGTAGGAGAAGGTGCCGTTCGCGTTGACCGTCAGCCTCGCGCCCGAGAGGAGCGTGATCTGGGTGCCGACATTGGCGCTGGAACCGTTGACCGCCGCCACCGCGAGCGCGGGTCCATCGACGTCGCTGTCCGCGCCCGAGCCGTTATTGGCGGTGACATTGCCGTTGACGATCGTCGCTTCGTTGGTCGTCACTGCGTCCGGCTGCGCGACCGGCGCGTCGTCCTGGGCGTGGATGGTGATCGTGACGAGCTGCGCGGTGCCTTCCTCGGTCAGCGCGGTGAACGTATCGGTAAGCGTCGCCGCCCCGTTCAGCGCCTGTACGGCGGCGTTGGCGTTGTCGAGCGTGTAGGTCCAGACACCGGTCGCCGAGAGCGCATAGGTGCCGTAGCCGCCGGTTGTCGCAGCGCCGGCCGCCACCGCCTGCCAGCCGTCATCGGTGTTGTCGGGATCGGCGGCGTCGAGGTCGCCGCTGTCGACGGGCGTTCCCGGCGTGCCGTTGTTGACTCCGCCGGCCTCGGTGACGTCGCCGCTGACGTCGCCGGTGATGATGGCGACGTCGTTCACCGGATCGACGTCGACGGTCGAGGTGATGCCGGGCGCGACCCTATTGTCGTCGGGCGCCCCGTTGGGGCCGGAATCGACCAGCTCGGTGATCGTCACCACGCGGTCGCCGTCGGTCGGGTCCTGGCTGGCGTTGCGATAAGTCAGTCCGTCGACCAGAGCGACGAGCTGAGCCTCGCTCAGCGCCGCCCCGGAGAAGGTCACGGTCGCGACGCCGGCGGCGACGCTGACCTCGACCGTCAGGCCGTTGGTCGCGGTGGTGACGCTGTTGCCGTCGGTCAGGGCGACGTCCGAGCCGTCGAAGCTCAGGATCTCGGCGGCGCCGTCGGCGACGTTGCCGACGGTGAGCGTCAGCGAGGTCAGCGTCTGGCCGGCCTCGACCGTCGAGGCCGAAACCGTGCCGAACAGGTCGACCGCCGCGCCGTCTTCGGTGAAGGTCGGATCGGTGCCGGTCGCGGTCAGCGTCGGTTCGTCATTGACCGGCGTCACGTCGACCGTCGAGGCGAGGGTGGGCGCCGCGCTGTTGTCGTCCGGAGCGGAGCCGGCGCCCGAATCGACCAGCTGGGTGACGGTGACGACCCGGTCGGCGTCGGTCGGGTCCTGGCCCGCATTGCGGTAGGCGAGCCCATCGATCAGGGCCGCCGCCTGCGCCTCGCTCAGAGTCGCGCCGGAGAAGGTCACCGTCGCCGTCGAACCGGTCACCGAGACCTCGACGGTCAGCCCGTTGGTCGCGGTGGTGACGCTGTTGCCGTCGGTCAGGGCGACGTCGGAGCCGTCGAAGCTCAAAATCTCGTCCGCCCCGTCGGTGACGTTGGTCACGGTCAGGGTCAGCGAGGTGATCGTCTGGCCGGCCTCGACCGTCGAGACGGTCACGCCGCTGAACAGGTCCGCCGCCGCGCCATCCTCGACATAGGCCGGATCGGCCGCGGTCGCGGTCAGGGTCGGCTCGTCGTTGACCGCGGTGACGCTGAGCGTCAGCGTGTTGGCGACCGGGTCGGTGTCGATCGCGCCATTGCCGGTACCGCCGTCGTCCTGCACCCGGAAGGTGAGCTGGTCGTCGCCATTCGCGTCCGCATCCGGCCGGAAGACGAGCTGATTGGCGTCGAGCTGGGCGCGGGTGACGACCGTGTCGGGGCTGGCGATCGGCACCCCGTTCAGCAGCAGCGTGCCGTTGGCGGGAAGCGTGACGATGGTGACGCTGAGCAGGTCGTCGCCTTCGGCGTCGCTATAGGTGAAATCGGCCGCGGTCAGCGTCCGGTCGGTGTCCTCGAGCGTGGTGACGCTGTTGTCGGTGCCGAGCGGGGTATCGTTGATCGCGTCGATGACGATGGTCGCGCTGTCGCTGTCGGTGAGCGCGCCGCCGCCGGTATTGCCGCCGTCGTCGATGGTGACGGTGAGCTGGGCGCTGGCCGGAGGCGTATCGGTGTCGGGCGTATAGGTGACGCTGCCGGTGCCGCCGGCGAGCAGCGTCTGGATCTCGGCCAGCGTGCCGGTGATCGTCACCTCGTCGGTGCCGCTGCCGGCGACGCCGGCGCCGCTGGTGCCCGCATCGACGTCGATGATTCCGTAATCGACCGACAGGGTGACGGTGATCGTGCCGGCGTCGGAATCGACGTCGTCGATCGCGATCCGGCCCTGAAGGTCGATCGCCACCTGCTCGTCGGTCTCGAAGCCGCCGCCGGGCGGGGTGACGGTCACGCTCGGCCCGTCGTTCACCGCGGCGACGTCGAAGGTGAAGGTGTTGGGCGTCGCATCGGCGGCGCCGCCGCTGTCGACGACCGCGAACAGGAAGCTGTCGAGCCCGTTGCTGTCGGGATCGGGGACGTAATAGAGGTTGTCGATGCTGGCGATCGAGAAGGAAACGCCGGGGCTGACCGCGAAAGGCGGATTCGGGCCGGCGCCGTCCGGATCGAAGAACAAGGTCCCGCTGGTCGGCAGGGAATCGATGCGTACCGCCGCGAGCGTATTGCCGTCGACGTCGCTGAAGGCGAAGTCCGAGGCGCTGAAATGGTAGGTCTGGTCCTCGTCGATGTCGACCGTCTTGTCGGCGCTGTCGGGCGCATCGTTGACGGGAATCACGTTGACCTTGGTGTTGAGGGCCAGCGTCGGAGTGCCGCCATTGGCGTTGCCGTCGCCGTCATTGAAGGTCCAGCCGATCGTGCGCAGGCCGCCGGTGGGGGTGTCGCCGCCGCTGTTGGTATAGCCGATCGTCCGGATCAGCAGCTGCACCGCCGCCGGGGTAGCGTCGGTGTTGAAGGCGAAGACCAGGTCGGTGCCGGCGCTGCCGCCGCTGAAGGTGCCGATCGCGGTGCCGTTGACCGAGACGACATTGCCCGCGGTGGTCACATTGGCGTTGTTGATGATCAGCAGATTGTCCTCGGCGAGCGGCGAGGCGCCGAACGACAGGGTCAGCGAGCCGCCGCCGAAATTGGCGCTGTCGACATCCGAGATGGTGGCGTTGCCGAGCACGTCGAGCGTGACCGGCGCGGCGCCCTCGAAATAGGTCCTCGTGTCGTTGGCGAGCAGAGTCGAGGTCGGCGCGTCGTTGACCGGCTCGACGTTGACGGTGGAGACGAGGTTCGGAATGGAGACATTGTCGTCCGGCGCGATGTCCGCACCGGAATCGGTGAGCTCGGTGATCGTCACCACCCGGTCGGCGTCGGTCGGGTTCTGGCTGCCGTTGAAATAGGCGACCGTGTCGACCAGCGTCGCCAGCTCGGCTTCGGTCAGATTGGCGCCCGAGAAGGTCACCGTCGCGGTCGTGCCGCTGAGGCTGACCGTCACGGTGAGGCTGTTGACGTCGGTGAAGACGCTGTTGCCGTTGGTGAGGGCGACGTTGGAGCCGTCGAAACGAAGCAGCTCGAAAGCGCCGTCGGTAACGTTGGTGACGGTCAGCGTCATGCCGGTGATGGTCTGGCCCGGCTCGACGGTCGAAGCGGTGACCGCGTTGAACAGGTCGACCCGGATATTGCCCTCGACATAGGACGGATTGGTCGGAGTCGCGGCCAGAGTCGGCTCGTCGTTGACCGGGGTGACGTTGAAGGTGATCGTGTTGGCGCTCTGGTCGGTGTCGACGCCGCCATGGTCGGTGCCGCCGTCGTCGCGGACCTGGAAGTCGAAGCTGGCATAGGCCATGCCGTTTTCATTGTGGGCCGGAGCGAACACGAGCAGGCCGGCATCGATATCGTCGAAGCTGACGAACTGGCCGTCGGCGACCGGATCGCCGTCGAGCAGCAGCGTGCCGCCGCCGCCGATGTTGGTGATCACCACGCCGGCGAAATCGTCGCCCTCGACGGCGTCGCTGAAGCCGAAATCGGCGGCCGTCAGGGTCTGCGGCATGTCCTCGAGGAAGGTGATCGTATTGTCGACGCCTGAGGGCGCGTCGTTGACCGGATTGGCGTCGATGGTGATCGTGTTCGGCACCGGATCGGTGTCGAAGCCGCCATGGGCGGTGCCGCCGTCGTCGCGCACCTGATAGGTGAAGGTGGCGTAGTTCAGGCCGTTCTCGTTGAGGTCGGTGACATAGGTCAGCTTGCCGTCGTTGAGGTCGGCCGCGGTGAAGGTGTCGCCCGCCGAGATCGCCACCGGATCGCTGCCGCCGGCGCCGTCGGCGTCGTAATAGATCGTTCCGTGGGCCGGCAGGTCGACGATCGTCACTTCGAGCAGCTGGTTGGCCTCGGTGGGGTCGGTCTCGGTGAAGCTGAAATCGGCGACGGTGAAGACGTGGGGCACGTCCTCGTCGACGGTGAGGCTATGATCGACGCCGAGAGGCGCGTCGTTGATGACCGAAAGGGTGCCGTTCGCCTCGACCCAATAATCGTTGTTGGCGAAGACGATGCGCTCGACCCCCTCGAGCCGGTCGGTGCCGTCCGGCGAGCCCGGACGGTCGTCGGTGATCTGGATGACGCCGGGGCTGAGCAGGATGACCGTGTAATCGCCGCGGTTGCCGCTGTAGATGGCGTTGTCGTCGCCGGCATTGCCGAACAGCCAGTCATTGCCGGCGCCGCCGGTGAAGGTGTCGATTTCGCCGGCGCCCCAGGCGCGGTCGTCGCCGCCCTGGCCGTCGAAGGTGAACGCGCCGGTGACGCCGGCCAGCGCCGCGGTCTCGCCGTCGAACGCCTCATTGAAATCGGTGCCGATGACGTTGTGGGTGAGGTTGGTCGGCAGGATCTGGACCGGCCGGTCGGCGCCGCTGTTGGTGATCGTGTTGCCGGTAATGTAGCTGTCGAGATCGACCGTGTCGGGCCCGGACGGGAACAGGAACAGCGAGCCGCCGTCGAGCGCGTCGAACGCATTGCCGCTGATCGTGACGTGGGTCGTCTCGCTCAGCAGGCCGTTGATGAGGCCGGTGCCGTTGGTCTGGCCGTCGCCCTGGAAGCTGTTGTCGTGGACCGAGCCGGTGGTGCCGCCGCCGGAGACGTAGATGCCGCTCGAATAGCCCTCGATCAGATTGTCGCCGACGTCGAGGCCGGTCACCAGGCCGACGATCATGCCGAGGTCGCCGGTCCCGTTCAGAACCGAGTTGACGAGGCTGAAGCCGTTCGCGCCGCCCTGGACGACGACCCCGGTCGTGCCGAGCGCGTCCGCCGCGGCGCCGGTGATCTCGACGCCGTCGATGGTGACCCCGGCCGCCGATACCGTGACGTTGCCGGTGATCACCGTCTCGGCGCCGCGCGATCCGGTGCCCGCGATGCCGGCATTGGCGCCTTCGATGGTGACGTCGACATCGACATTCAGCGATTCGTTGTAGGTGCCCGCCTGCGCTTCGATCCGGTAGCCGTCCGAGGCCGCATTGATCGCCGCCTGAATGTCGTTGAACGTGCCGACGAGGTTGCCGCTGCCGTCGAACAGCTGGACCCGCTGGCCGAGGTCGAGCGTCCCATCGGCGAACTGGAGCCGCTCGATGCTGTCGAGCATGTCGGTGCCTTCGTCGAGGCCCGACGGGTTGTTGTCGGTGACGGCGGTGAAGCCCGTGACGACGCCGCTCGAATTGGTGGTTTGGACGATCGTGTAGTCGGCGCGGTTGCCGGCAAAGACCGCGGTATCGGAGCCGCCGTTGCCGTAGAGGAACTCATCGCCTTCGCCGCCGGTGAAGGTGTCGTTCCCGCCGCCGCCCCAGGCGCGGTCGTCGCCGCCCTGGCCGTCGAAGCTGAACGAACCGGTGACGCCGTAGAGGGCGGCGGTCTCGCCGTCGAACGCCTCGTTATAGTCGGTGCCGATGACGTTGTGGGTGAGGTTGGTGGGCAGGATCTGGACCGGCCGGTCGGCGCCGCTGTCGGTGATCGTGTTGCCGCTGATGTAGCTGTCGAGATCGACGCTGTCCGGGCCCGACGGGAACAGGTTCAGCGAGCCGTAGTAGATGCCGTCGAACGTATTGTTCGCGATCGTGACGTGGGTGGTCTCGCTGTTGACGCCGTTGCCGAGGCCGGTGAGCGGCCCGCCGTCGCCCTGGAACAGGTTGTTGTGGATCGAGCCGGTCGTGCCGCCGCCTGAAACGTAGATCCCGATCGAGTAATTCTCGATTCTGTTGGCGCCGACGTCGAGGCCGGTCACCGGGCCGACGATCAGGGCGACGTCGCCCGCCCCGTCGAGCACCGAGTTGACCAGGCTGAAATTGTCGGCGCCCGAATTGACGACGATGCCGGTCGTGCCGAGCGCTCCGGCGCCGGTGCCGGTGGCCTCGATGCCGTTGATCGTGACCCCGTCGGCAGCGATCGTGATCGTGCCGGTGATCAAAGTCTCGGTGCCGCGCGCGCCCGTGCCCGCGGTGCCGGCATTGGCGCCTTCGATGGTGACGTCCTTATCGACGGTCAGCGACTCATTGTAGGTCCCCGCCTGCGCCTCGATCCGGTAGCCGTCCGAAGCGGCGTTGATCGCCGCCTGGATGTCGTTGAACGTGCCGACGAGGTTGCCGCTGCCGTCGAACAGCTGCACCCGATCGGCGAGGTCGAGCGTCCCGTCGGCGAACTGGAGCTGCTCGATGCTGTCGAGCGTGTCGGTGCCTTCGTCGAGGCTCGACGGGTTGTTGTCGGTCACCGAGCTGAAGCCCGTGACGACGCCGTTAGCGTCGGTTACGGTGACGATCGTATAATCGGCTCGGTTGCCGGCGAAAGCGGCGGTGTCCGAGCCGCCGTTGCCGTAGAGGAACTCGTCGCCTTCGCCGCCGGTGAAGGTGTCGTTCCCGCCGGCGCCCCAGGCGCGGTCGTCGCCGCCCTGGCCGTCGAAGCTGAACGAACCGGTGACGCCGTAAAGCGCCGCGGTCTCGCCGTCGAATGCCTCGTTGAAATCGGTGCCGATGACGTTGTGGGTGAGGTTTGTGGGAAGAATCTGGACCGGCCGGTCGGCGCCGCTGTCGGTGATCGTGTTGCCGCTGATGTAGCTGTCGAGGTCGACGCTGTCGGGGCCCGAGGGGAACAGGAAGAGCGAGCCGCCGTCGATGCCGTCGAAAATGTTGTCGCTGATCGTGACGTGGGTGGTTTCGCTGTTGAGGCCGTCGACGAGGCCGGTGCCGCTGCCCGGGCCGTCGCCCTGGAACAGGTTGTCGTGGATCGATCCGGTCGTGCCGGCGCCCGAGACGTACATGCCGATCGAATAGCCCTCGATCAGATTGGCGCCGACGTTGAGGCCGGTGACCGGGCCGACGATCATGCCGACATCGCCGCTGCCGTCGAGGATCGAGTTGACCAGGCTGAAATTGTTCGCGGCCGAATTGACGACGATCCCGGTCGTGCCGAGCGCGCCCGCGCCTGCGCCGGTGACGCTGACGCCGTCGATGGTGACGCCGGCCGCCGCGATCGTGATCTGGCCGGTGATCACCGTCTCCGAACCGCGCACGGCGGTGCCCGCGGTACCGGCATTGGCGCCTTCGATGGTGACGTCGACGTCGACATTCAGCGACTCGTTGTACGTCCCCGCCTGCGCCTCGATCCGGTAGCCGTCCGAGGCCGCGTCGATGGCGTCCTGGATGTTGTCGAACGTGCCGACCAGATTGTTGCCGCCGTCGAACAGCTGGACCCGCTGGCCGAGGTCGAGCGTCATGTTGGCGAACTGGAGCCGCTCGATGCTGGTCAGCGTGTCGGTGCCTTCGTCGCCATTGCCGGGAGCATTGTCGGTGACCGAGCTGAATCCGGTGACCACGCCATTGGCGTTGGTCGCGGTGACGATCGTGTAGTCGGACCGCGGACCCGCATAGACGAGAGTGTCGGTGCCGCCGAAGCCGTCGATCGCGTCGTTCCCCGAATCCGCGTGGAGGGTTTCGGAGAAGTTGCGGAAGTTGAAGGAGGAGAGGCCCGGGTCGTGATCGGAGAGCGGCGTCGGGTCGGAAGTGTTGAAGCCGGTGTTGAGGTGGACGACGTCGTAGCTGGCGACCGCGCTCAGCGTGGAGTTGACGACGATATGGTCGATCGCCTGGCTGCGGCCGTCGAAATTGTAGGTGTAGCGCTCGTTCATCGGCAGCGTCAAAGTGAGGTTGTCGAAGCGGGCGCCGCCGATCCGCGCCGAGCCGTCGGCCATGGTGTAGCCGGTCACCGTGGTCAGCGGCCGGTAGAAATAGAAATCGTTATAGTCGCCGCCCGAGACGATGCCGCTGCCCGGCGCGCCGGACTCGATCAGGTTGAGCATCGCATAGACGTCCTGGGCGACGTTGTTGCGCTGGGTCCAGCCGGAATTGCCCGGCTCGCCGTTGGCCGGATCCTGGTTGAACGCCCAATATTGGTCCGAGCCGCCCTTGGCCGGGAAGTGGTTGGCGGTGACGAAGACCCGGTTGCCGTTGAAGGTGAACTGGCCGAGCAGCGACTTGCGGGTGTTCGACCAGTCGCCGGTCTGGATCTCGGCGCCGAGCATGTTGTCGGAGAACTGGATGAGGTCGCCGGCATCGCGGACGCCGTCGCCGATCCGGTCGGTATATTGGCGGCGCTCGGTGAGCGTCGCATTCGCGTCGAGATCGCCGAGCTGGACCCGGTCGGTATTGTAGAGGAAGCCGACGCGGATGTTGCCGCTCTGCTCGCCGCCCTCGGCATTGTAGACCGGCGCCTCGTCGACCCACTGGTAATGGGCGCCGGTCAGCGTGTTGAGCGCGTCGACCAGCATCTGCCAGGTCTGGGAGGCGTCGGTCCCGCCCGTGTCCTGCATGCCGGGCGTGATCGGATCGTCGTCGATGCCGTCGCCCGCGGCGGCGCCGTTATTGTCCTGCATCTCCTCGATCGAGATGATGTCGGGCATGTTGAGATTGTTGGCGATCGCCTGGGCCAGGCCCTGGAATTTCGAGAGCGGATCGGTGGGATCGAGATTCTCGACGTTGAAGGTGGCGACGGTGAGGCTGCGGTTGTCGTCGCCGAGGACGGTGACGTCCTGGGTGGTGGTGTGATCGACGAACGAGCCGGAATCGATGCTGGTGACGAAGAGCTTGCGGTCCTGGAAATCGAAATCGACGATGCCGGTGATGCTGCCGAGATAGTCGCCCATCGAGGCGGAGTTGGTGAGGCCCGCGGGCGCGTCGATCGCGAAGCCGGTGAAATCGACCTCGATGATGTCGGGATTGACGTCGCCGTCCGAGAGGTGGCGGCCGCCGGCGATGGTGTCGTCCTGCGTGCCCGCGGTGTCGGGCGGGCCGATCGGGGGATCGCCGGCGATGGTGTAGCCGCCGCGGGCGTTGATCTGGTCGGCGTCGGCATGGTCCTGCGAATAGGCCTGGAAGATCGGCTGGCCGCCCGACTGCGAGACGAAGCCGTCGGCGACGACCATGTTGGGGATGGTGACCAGCATCCCCTCGACCGTCTCCCAGAAGGAGAGCGCGTAGAGCGAGGCGTCGAAGGTGTCGCCGACGCCGTCCGAGGAATCGGTGTAATCCGGCTGGACCAGGGTCATGACCGCGGTCGGCATCGGATGGCTGGAATCGAGCAGCAGGGTGGGCAGCGTGTTGCCGCTGCTCTGGACCGTGATCGAGGTGGGGCTGGTCAGCGTCGTGACCGGCATGTTCGTGGAGAAGCCCTGATATTCCATCACGTGGGCGGTGACGGTGACGAGGTCGCCGACGGCGACGCCCGAGACCGTGCTGCCGGTGAACACGAAGATGCCCTCGGAGGTGAAGTTGTTGCCGTCCCAGTCGCTGATCTCTTCCTGGAGGTAGAAGCCCTGGCGCGGCCCGTCATTGTCGACCGCGGTGACGACGGCGCGGACGATGACGGTGGCGGTCGAGGCGGTGTTGAAGCTGGTGATCCCTTCGAGGGCGAGGATCGGGCTGAAATAGGCGGTGCCCTGGATGTCGTGGATGAAGATCGGGTCGTCGCTGGCGATCGTGCCGATGCCGGTGTCGTCGGTGATGATCGCGAAGTTGGTGGGGTTGAGCAGGTGGACCTGGAAGGTCTCGCTGAGCTCGGGATCGGTGTCGCCGTTGATGGTCACCGCGACGGTGACGGTGTCGGTCATCTGGCCGTTGGCGAAGTGGATGGTGCCGCTGTTGCCGATATAGTCTTCCGGATCGGTCGCGGTGAGGTCGCCGGTCTGCCAGTCGACGTCGAACGCGCCGGTGCCGCCGGTGCGGGTGACGGTGAAGGTCATCAGGGAGGTGCCGGAATCGCCCTCGGTGACGGTGACGTTGTTGATCGAGACGAGCGGCGGCGGGCCGTCGTCGTTGACGATGGTGCCGGTGGCGCTGCCGTCGGCGATCGTGCCGACGCTTGGGTTGGAGAGGAGGACGGTGAAATTCTCGTCGCCCTCGGGGCCGGTGTCGCCGTTGACGTCGAGGGTGATGGTGGCGCTGGTCTGGCCGTCGGCGAAGCTGACCTGGCCGGAGAGCGCGCCCGAGAAGTCGGCGGCGTTGGCGTCGAACGGGCCGCCGCCGAACGCGACCGAATAATCGGCGGTGACGGCGCCGACGCTCGAGCCCGCGCGGGTGACGGTGAAGCTGATGACGGCCGGCCCGGTATCGCCCTCGAACACCGCGGCATTGGCGATTGACAGGCTGGGGGCGCTTTGCACGCTGGAGACGACGATGTCGTCGATGCCGACCCATTCGTCATTGCCGCCGGCGTTGGTGGTCATGATCCGGATTTCGAGCGTCGCCGCATTGTCCGCGCCGGCCGGCAGGGTGACGTCGAGCGCCGTCACCTGGGTGGCGCCGAGCGCGGTGACGTCGGCGAAATAGCCGCTGGGGACGTTGATCCAGGCGCCGCCCGGGCTGGTCCGGTACTGGACGTTGATCTGCTGAGCGGCATTGTCCTCGACACCGCCGGGCGCGCTGTTATCGATGTCGCGGAGATTGGCCTGAACCCGGACTCCGCTGCGGCCGCTGGCGTCCATGTAGAGGACGATGCTCGGCGCATCGGCCGTGCCCGAGCCCTGCAGGCCGATCGTCGGGTCGGCGATCTGGAACTCGCCGACGCCGCCCGACGTGTTGGTGGTGGCGGTGAGATTGGCGATGACGTCGACGGCGCCGAGATTGGCGCCGGTCAGCGTGCGCGGATCGACGTTGGTCGTGGTGCCGCCGTCGATGTCGCCGAGGTAGCCGATGATATAAGGAACGCCGCTCCAATTGTCGTTGGCGGTGATCTGGCCGGTGTTGGTCCAGTTCTGGCTGAACGAGCCGCTGGCGAGCGAATAGTAGAGCGCGCCGTCGTCGTTGGTGATGGTGCCGATGGCGGTGCCGTCGCCGATCGAGGCGCCGACCGGGCTGGAGAGGGTGACGGTCAGAGTCTCGTTATTCTCGGGGTTGTCGTCGCCAATGATCGGCACGCTGATGGTGTGCGCGGTCTCGCCGGGGGCGAAGCTGACCTGGCCGCTGACACCGAGATAGTCGCTGTCCTCGGTCGCGCTGCCGTTCGAGGTGTCGTAATTGACGGTTACCGGATCGATCGAGGTCTTGGAGAGGCTGATCGTGAAGACGAGATAGGTGACGCCGTTATCGCCTTCGACGAGGCTGGTATCGCCGATCGTGATGACCGGCGGGGCGTCGTCGTTGGTGATGGTGGCGGTGGCGTTGCCGTCGAGGATGGTGGCGCCGTTAGTCGGATTGGAGAGCGCGACGGTGAATGTTTCGTTGGGCTCGTTGGTGATGTCACCGTTGATGCTGAACGGGATCGAGGCGGTGGTCTGGCCCTCGACGAAGGTGACGGTGCCGCTCAGCGGTCCGCTGACGTCGGAAGAGTCCGCATTGGGGCTGCCCGGCAGGGTGATCAGATAATCGACGGTGACGGTGCCGGTCGCGCCGCCCGTGCGGTGGACGGTGAACGATCCCGCAGTGGTGCCGGCATCGCCCTCGAGAATCGAGGGGACGTCGTCGACGCTGATCGCGCCGGCGGCGTCGTCGTTGGTGATCGTGCCGGTCCCGGTCGCGTTGGCGCCGATATTGGCGGTGACGGTGCCGTCGGTGTTGGTGACGTTGGTGAGGGTGAGGGTGAAATTCTCGTTGCCTTCGATCGTGAAGTCGCCGGCGACGTTGATCGTCACCGTCCCGCTGGTCTGGCCGGCGGCGATCGAGCCGTTGAAGGTGGTGGGCGCGGTGCCGCCGACATAATCGGCATTGTCGGTGCCGCCATTGGCGAAGGTGCCCGAGAAGTTGAGCACGCCGAGCGTGCCACCGGTACGGGTGACGGTGAAGGTGTAGGCGGTGGTGCCGCTATTGCCTTCGTCATGGATCACGGAGGTCGGGTTGAACTGGACCGTCTGGGTTTCGGCCGGCGGCGCGACGGTGGTAGGCGTGAGCGAGAAATCGTCGACCGCAAGGCCGTCGTCCGCTCCCGTCGCATCCGTGTCCGTCCAGCGAATCCAGAAGGTCGCGCCCGCGGTGATGTTCAGGCCGGGAATGGTGAACGAAATGGCCGTGCGGTTCGCCGCCGCATTGCCGTCCAGGAGGCCAGCTGTGCCGGTCGTGATCGGCGGTGAGAAATCGAGCTGGTTGATGTCAGTCCAGGTTCCGGTCGTCAGGTCCGTCGCGTTGAAGCTGATCTGGAAATCGAGCTTGTCGGCCACGGTGCTGTGAACGCCGCCGAACCTCCACTGCTCGCCGAAATAGCTGATCAGCAGTGAGGTGATCGTCGCGCCGGTGTCGTTCGAGAAACTGGCGCCGAAAACGGGAATCAGGGTACCGCTGCGCAGCTCGCCGAGCGCGCGGTCGGTGGCCCCAGTGGCGCCGTAGCTGAACATGTCGCCGGTGGTCGAGTTGCCGGTGTCCACCGCATATTGCTCATTGTCCCGCGCGCCTCCGCCGGTCTCCGTCAGGAACCAGCCGTTGATGGTGAGATTGTTGGTGGTGCTTCCGGCCACATTCGACAGGGTGTTGAAATCCTGCGTGTAGGCGGTTCCGGACGTGGTCAACGAGATCGCGGGCATGGCGCTGGTCTTCCCATAGATAATGTAGGCCCCACCGGAGTCGCCGGCGCCCGAATAAGGAGCGCCCACGAGGAGATCGTCAAGCCCATCATTATTGATATCGCCGGAAAATGCGACGCTCCGCCCGAGCTGGTCGTAGTCGGATTCGCCACGGATCACAAGGCCTTGCGCGGCGGGAATCGCCGCCAGATCGATCGCTTCGAAAGTCCCATTGTGGCCGAGAATTACGTAGGCCGCGCCGCGGTCCGTGCCGCCGCCATTTTCGGCATAAGGGGCGCCGATGACGAGGTCGTCGAAGCCGTCGCCGTTGAGGTCGCCGCCGCCGGCGACGCTCCAGCCCGAATGGTCGCCCGCCGCGGCGCCGGTGATGGCGAAGCCCTCGGCCGCCGACAGGCTGGCGAGGTCGATCGCGGCGAACGGCCCGGCATGGCCGAAGACCACATAGGCGCGCCCCGCGCCGGCCTCGGCATAAGGGGCGCCGATGATGAGGTCGCCGAAGCCGTCGCCGTCGAGGTCGCCCGCCGAGGCGACGCTGAAGCCCGCCTGCTCGCCGCCGGCGCCGAACAGCGCGAAGCCCTGGCCCGGGCCGAGCGCGCCGAGATCGATCGCGCCCGGGCCGCCCGCCTGGCCGAACACGACCCAGGCGGCGCCAGCATAACCGTCGGCATGGGCGGCGCCGACGATCAGATCGTCGAAGCCGTCGCCGTTGACGTCGCCGGCGCAAGCGAGGCTTCGGCCGGCCTCGTCGTAGTCGGCGGCTCCGGCGATCGCGAAGCCCTCGCCCGGGCTCAGCGCGGCGAGGTCGACGGGGCCGAAGGCTCCCGCATGGCCGAACAGGACGAAGGCGGCGCCGCGGTCGGTGCCGGCGCCGTCGGCGCCGGGGACGCCGATCAGCAGGTCGTCGATGCCGTCATGGTTGAAATCGCCGACGCCGGCGACGCTCCAGCCGGCATGATCGAAGCCGGCGCCGGTATCGATCGTAAAGCCCCGGCCCGGGTCGAGCGCGGCGAGGTCGATCGGTCCGGCGATATCCGCCGCGCCGAAGATGACATAGGCGCGGCCGGCATCCTCGGCGCCGCCGGCGTCGGCGAGCCGAGCGCCAAGGATGAAATCGGCCTTGCCGTCATGGTTGAGGTCCCCGGCCGGGGCGACGCTCCAGCCGGCGACGTCGCCGAGCGCTTCACCGGTGATGACCAGGCCCTGCTCGGGCGTCAGCGCGGAAAAATCCACCGTTCCGATCCCGCCCGCCCGGCCGAAGATCAGCCAAGCCTTGCCCGCGCCGGCGCCGCCGGACGGCGCGCCGATCAGGAAGTCGCCGAGGCCGTCGCCGTCGACGTCGCCGGCCGAAGCGACGCTCCAGCCGGCATAATCGCCGGCCTCGCCGCCGCCGATCGAATCGCCGTCCGCGCCCAGCGAAGACAGATCGATAGTGGATGGAAAATCCGGCATGCCCCGCCCTCCCGGCCCCCTGTCCGCGCCCGCGACTCGATCCCGCAGCCCCGGGCGGCGGCGAAATTAGGTGCTTTTCGGAAAATCGGTCAAATGAATTCACCATAATGAGGGTATCCGGGATCGGGCCCGGGCGCGCATTTGCGCGGGCCCCGGCCCCGGTTTATGGCCGCCCGCGAAGGAGCAAGGCTTTGGGTTTGCGTCGCTTGCCGAGGCGTCATGTCGAACGGGTGTGGGGCCGGCGGGACCTTGCCGGGCCGTTCGCGCCGCCGCCCGGGACGCGCGAGCCGATCGGCGAGATCTGGTTCGAGGATTCGCCCGAGGCGGCGCTGCTGGTCAAATATCTGTTCACCTCCGAGCGGCTGTCGGTCCAGGTCCATCCGGACGACGCGGCCGCCCGCGCCCGCGGCCATCCCCGCGGCAAGGACGAGGCCTGGTACGTGGTCGCGGCCGAGCCCGGCGCGGTGATCGGCCTCGGCCTCACCGATAAGGTGTCGCGCGACGCGCTGCGCTCGGCGGCGCTCGACGGCAGCATCGAGCGGCTACTCGACTGGCGCCCCGTCGCCGCCGGCCAGTTCTTCTATTCGCCGGCCGGCACCGTCCACGCGATCGGCGCCGGCCTGGCGCTGGTCGAGATCCAGCAGAATCTGGACCTCACCTACCGGCTCTACGATTACGGGCGGCCGCGCGAGCTGCACGTGGCGGAGGCGGTCGCCGTCGCCGACCCGCGCCCCTGGGCGCCGCCCTTCGCCCCGATCGAGGCGGCGCCCGGCCGGACGATCCTCGCCGCCGGCGCCGCCTTCGTGCTCGAGCGCTGGACCCGGGCGGAGGGCCTCGCCGCCGACGTCCCCGAGGGCACGGTGCTGGTCCCGCTCGCCGGTGCCGACGCCGGCTCGGTCTGGGCGGCGGACGGGGAGGTCGCGCTCGCCGGCCCGGCCGATTTGCTGGCCGCCTATCCGGGCGGGGCGGTGCGCGAGGACGTGCTGGAGCAGGCCGGGGTCAGGTCAAGCCGCTCATCCTGAGGAGGGACTGAGCGTTCAATCTGAACCTCCAACGCTCTAGAGCCGGGTCCTGAGCGTCCACAATTCGGGGAAGGCGCGCTTGGAAAGGGTCGATTGGAGATAGGGCACGCCGGCGGTGCCGCCGGTGCCGCGCTTCAGGCCGATCACCCGCTCGACGGTGACGACGTGCTTGTGGCGCCAGGCGGCCATCGCATCGTCGATGTCGATCAGCTTCTCGGCGAACTGGTAGAAGCGCCACCAGCGGTCGGTGTCGCGATAGACCTCGGCCCAGGCCGCCTCGACTTCCTCGCTCGGCACGTAGGCCTGGCTCCAGTCGCGGTCGAGCGCCTCGGCCGGCAGGGCGAAGCCGCCGCGGGCGAGGGCGGCGATGGCCTCGTCCCACAGGCTCGGCCGGGCGAGCGCTTCGGCGAGCGCCTTATGGCCGGCCGAGCCCTCGGGCTGGTGGCGCAGATGGGCGGCGTCCTTGAGCCCCAGGAGGAACTCGAACTGGCGGAACTGGACCGACTGGAAGCCGCTCGACGAGCCGAGCACGTCGCGGAACTGCATATAATCGGTCGGGGTCAAAGTGGTGAGCACGTCCCAGGAGAGCGTCATCACCGCCTGGATGCGCGACACCCGCGACAGATTCTTGTGGACCTCGATCAGCCGGTCGGCGCGGACGAGGCCGAGGGCGACGTCGAGCTCGTGGACGATCTGCTTGAGCCACAGCTCCTTGGTCTGGTGGAGGATGATGAACAACAGCTCGTCGTGATGGTCGGAGATCGGGTGCTGGGCGGAGAGCAATGGCTCCAGCGTCAGATAGCCGCCATAGGTCATGCCGTCGGGCTTGGTCATGACGCCGCCTCTATCATGGCGAAGGGGCGCAGCAAACGAGCGTTTCGCGCGTTAAACGATCGCTAAGGGTTTGGAGCGGAGGGTGGCGGAGATGCGCGCCAGGGGTGGTCTTCTTCTCGTCTCGGCCGCGCTGCTCGCCGGCTGCGGCGGCGGCGGCGGGGGCGGCGGCGGCAACCCGCCGCCGATGGGCAACAACCCGCCGGCGATCACCTCGCCCGCCACCGCCAGCGTGGCCGAGAACAGCAGCGGCACGATCTACACCGCCACCGCCACCGATCCCGACGGCAATCCCTTGGCCTTCTCGCTCTCCGGCGGAGCCGACCGGGCGGCCTTCGCGATCACCGCCGCCGGCGCCCTCTCCTTCGTCCAGCCGCCCGATTTCGAGGTGCCGGTCGATGCCGACCGCAACAACGTCTATCTCGTCCAGATCGCGGTCAGCGACGGCTTCACCAGCGCCACCCTCGATCTCGCCGTCACCGTCACCAATGCCGGGCCGGACGCCTTCCGGGTGACCCGGGTCGGCACCGGCTTCGCCCAGCCGCTCTACCTCACCGCGGTGCCCGACGGCTCCGGCCGGGTGTTCGTGGTCCAGCAGCACGGCCTGATCCGGATCCTCAATCCCGCCACCGGTGCGATCGCGCCGACCCCGTTCCTCGATCTCACCGGCCAGATCGCGACCGACGGCGAGCGCGGCCTGCTCGGCTTCGCGCCGGCGCCCGATTTCAACGCCTCCGGCCTCTTCTACGTCTATCTGACCGCGCCCGGCGGGCAGATCCAGATCCGCCGCTACGCAACCCTTGCCGGCAATCGCAACCAGGCCGATCCGGCGAGCGGCGACGTCATCCTCGCCATCGACCATCCGCTCAACAACCACAATGGCGGCTGGCTCGACTTCGGCCCCGACGGCCTGCTCTACGCCGCCGTCGGCGACGGCGGCGGTGGCGGCGATCCCTCGGGCAACGGCCAGAACCTCAATGTCCTGCTCGGCAAGCTGCTGCGGATCGACCCGCGGACGGACGACTTCCCCTTCGATACGGTGCGCGATTATGCCATCCCCGCCGGCAATCCGTTCGCCTCGGGCGCCGGCGGCCGGCCCGAAATCTGGGCCTATGGCCTGAGGAACCCGTTCCGCAACGGCTTCGATCCGCTCACCCAGAATCTGTGGATCGGCGATGTCGGCCAGAATGCGCGCGAGGAGATCGATCTGATGCGCCCCACCGACGGCGGCGCCAATTTCGGCTGGAACATCATGGAGGGGACGGCGGCGTTCAGCGGCGCCGCGATCCCGGGCCTGACCGCGCCGGTCGCCGAATATCTCCACGGCAACGGCCCGCGCGAGGGCAATTCGGTCACCGGCGGCTATGTCTATCGCGGCCCGGTCGAGGCGCTTCGCGGCCAATATTTCTTCGCCGATTTCGTCAACGGCAATTTGTGGTCGATCCCGGTCGCTCAGGTCAGCCTCGGCACCACCCTCGCGAGCGCCCAGTTCATCCTCCGGCGGACCGATTTCACCCCCAATGCCGGCGCGATCAACAATGTCGCGAGCTTCGGCCTCGACCAGGCGGGCAACCTCTACATCCTCGATTATGCCGACGGCGAGATCTTCCGGGTGGAGCCGGCGTAACCGCCTTCGAAATTATTCCGCAGCGAACCTACAGCCGCTCGGCCGTCGACACGACGTCGGTCGCCCTCAGCGCCGCCAGGATCCGCATCAGGTGCTGGACGTCGTGCACCTCGATGTCGAGGTGGAAGGTGTGGAACGAGCCGTCGCGCGAGGTCTGGTCCATCGAAACGATGTTGGCGCCGTGCGAGCCGAGGATGCCCGCGACCACCGCGAGCGAGCCGGGCTCGTTCTTGATGACGAGGCACAGCCGGGTCGCGCCGCCGTCGGCCTGGTCGCCCCAGGCGAGATCGACCCAGTCGGCGTCGACCCCGTCGGCAAGGCTGGCGCAGCCGATCATATGGACCTCGATCCCCTCGCCTTCCCGCCTCAGGCCGACGATCCGGTCGCCCGGGATCGGGTGGCAGCATTCGGCGAGCTGGAACGCCACCCCCGGCGTCAGCCCCTTGATCGAGATCGCCGTGCGCTGCGGCGGCGGCTTGACGCCGTCCTTGATCGCCGAGCCGGGCATCAGCGCTTCCATGACGGCGACGTCGTCGATCCGCTTCAGCGCGATCGCCTCCATCAGCGCCTCGTCATTGGGCAGATGAAGCCGCCGAAGCGCCTCGGCGATCGCCTCCCAGCCCAGCGGCGCGGGCAGCCGCTGGACGATCTCGTCGAAGATCTTGCGGCCCAGCGCGACCGTCTCCTCGCGTTCCTTCGACTTGACCCAGCGGCGGATCTTCGCCCGCGCCTTGCCGGTGACGACGTAGGAGAGCCAGGCGGGCTGCGGGTGCTGGGCCTGGGAGACGAGGATCTCGACCTGATCGCCATTGTTGAGCGGGGTGCGCAGCGGCATCACCCGGCCGTTGATCTTCGCCCCGACCGTCTGGTCGCCGAGATCGGTGTGGACCGCATAAGCGAAATCGACCGGGGTCGCGCCCTTGGGGAGCTGGATCAGCTCGCCTTTGGGGGTGAAGGCGAAGATCCGGTCCTGGTACATCGCCATCCGGGTATGCTCGAGCAGCTCCTCGGCGCTTCCCGCATGGTCGAGAATCTCGACGAGGTCGTTGATCCAGGGATGATCCGAGGTCGCGGCGACCTCGCCCTCCTTATAGGCCCAGTGAGCGGCGAGGCCGTGCTCGGCCTGGGCGTGCATCTCGGCGGTGCGGATCTGGATCTCGATCCGCATCTGCTCGTCATGGATGATGGTGGTGTGGATCGAACGGTAGCCGTTGCGCTTGGGCGTCGAGATGAAGTCCTTGAAGCGGCCGGGCACGACCGGCCAGCGCTGGTGGATCAGGCCGAGGGTCCGGTAGCATTCCTCGACCGAGCCGACGACGGCGCGAAAGGCCATGACGTCGGAGAGCTGCTCGAAGCTGACATGGCGCTCGGCCATCTTGCGCCAGATCGAATAAGGGTGCTTCTCGCGGCCCTGGACCTCGGCCTCGACGCCGTGCACCTCGAGATGCGCCTTGATGCCGCGGCCGATCCGCTGGATGAGGTCGCCGCCGCCGCCCTTGTGCAGCCGCTCCAGCCTTTTGGTGATCGATTCATAGGCGTCGGGCTCGAGCTCGGCGAAGGCGAGGGTCTGCATCTCGGTCATGAACTCGTACATGCCGATCCGCTCGGCGAGCGGGGCGTAGATGTCCATCGTCTCGCGGGCGATGCGGCGGCGCTTCTCCGGATCCTTGAGATGGTGGAGGGTGCGCATGTTGTGCAGCCGGTCGGCGAGCTTGACCAGCAGGACCCGGATGTCGTCCGACATGGCGAGCAGGAACTTCCTGAGATTCTCGGCGGCGCGCTGGTTCTCGCTCTGCGCTTCGATCTTGGAGAGCTTGGTGACCCCGTCGACCAGCCGGGCGACGTTCTTGCCGAACAGCTTCTTGATCTCGGCCGGGGTCGCCAGCGTGTCCTCGATCGTGTCGTGGAGGATGGCGGTGACGATCGTCTCGTCGTCGAGGCGCAGGTCGGTGAGGATTCCGGCGACCTCGATCGGATGGCTGTAATAGGGGTCTCCCGAGGCCCGCGTCTGCGAGCCGTGCGCCTTCATCGAGAAGACGTAGGCGCGGTTGAGCAGCGCCTCGTCGGCGTCGGGGTCGTAGCCCCGGACCTTCTCGACCAGCTCATATTGCCTCAGCACCGGCCCAAAATGGGGTGCCGCGCCCTAAGGAGCAACGGAAAAGTGCGGGAACGCCGACCGCGACGCCTCCGCATCGTCATCCCGGACCTGATCCGCCAGGACGACGCAGCGAACCCAGGAGGCAGCGCAGCGCAAAAACCGATAGCAGATGACAACCTATGAAATTGGACTAGTCTGAGCGGCCATGATCCGCCCCGACCACCGCAAGGCGATCCTGGTCGAGTGCGCGCTGCCCCGCGCGCTCGAGGCGGTGGGGGAGCGCTGGTCGTTCCTGATCCTGCGCGGGGCGTTCAACGGCCTTGCCCATTTCGAGGAGTTCCAGTCGACGCTCGGCATCGCGCGCAACATCCTGTCGAACCGGCTCGCGCGGCTGGTCGAGCACGACATCCTCGAGCGCGAGCCCGATCCGGCCGACCGCCGCAAGATCGCCTATCGGCTGACCGAGAAGGGGCGGGCGCTGCTGCCCGTGCTGATCGCGCTCCGACAATGGGGCGAGAAGTGGATTTCGGGGGTGCCCAGCAACCCGGTGCTGGTCGATCGCCACAGCCGCCGGCCGGTGGCGACGATGGCGGTGCGCGCCGCCGACGGCCGCCCGCTCGCGCTCAACGAGCTCGAATGGATCGACCGCGCGGAATTACCCTCGCACGAGGGCTAGGAATTCGGGTGAGGTGGCGGCCGGGCATGCCGGCCGCCAGAAGAAAAACGGTCAGGAGCTCGCGGGCAGGTCGTTGCCGCCGCCGGAAATCGCCGCCACGCCGATCAGGACGATCAGGATCACGCCGAGGATGACCGCGGTCGAGCCGCCGCCATGATTGCTCTCTTCATCGTCCTGGAAATAGCTGACGCTGGCCGCCGGCGCCGCAGCACGCGCGACGCTGAGTGGAGCCGCCGCATTGGCCGCCACCGGCGCAATCGCCAGGCTCGCCGCCGCAAGCATCATTGTTCTGCTACCCTTCACATTTGCCTCCCTTGCAGGCAAGCGCCATCGCGCCGCTGGACCCTCCTAACACGCAAAAGCCGATCTCAGTCAAGCGGGCTCTTGTCGCGACGAAGGTGAAATAAAAGCCGGTGTGGCCAAAAGGTCAGCCTTCGTAGTCGGCCCCGGCATTGTTGTTGCGCTGGGGCGCCGCCGCGGTCAGGCGCAGCGCCTCGGCCGAGGCGCTCAGCGAGCCGACCTCGTCGGCGACGTCGTCCTCGTCGACCTGGACCCGCTGCAGGCTGCTGATCAGCGCCTCCTCGAGCTCGCGCGGCTTGACCGTCGTCTCGGCGACCTCGCGCAGGGCGACCACCGGATTCTTGTCGCGGTCGCGCTCGATGGTGAGCTCCGCGCCGCCCGAAATCTGCCGCGCCCGCTGCGCGGACAGCAGCACGAGGTCGAATCGGTTGGGGACTTTGTCGACGCAATCTTCGACGGTTACGCGCGCCATTCGGCAGCTCCGATCACATATTCGGCTTCAGGGAAGGCCGGCGAGGTAGTTTCATCGGCCCGAAAAGTCAACGATTTCACACCCGCATCGGCATCAGCACGTAGAGCGCCGGCGCCTTGTCGTTCTCGCGCAGCAGGGTGGGAGCGGCGGCGTCAGCGAGGTGGACCTCCATCACGTCGCCCTCGATCTGGCCCAATATGTCGAGCAGGTAGCGGGCGTTGAAGCCGATCTCGAGCCCGTCGGCGCCATAATCGGCGGAGACCTCCTCGGACGCGGTGCCGTTCTCCGGCGAGGTGACCGACAGCGTGACCCGGTCGCGGTCGAGCGCCAGCTTGACCGCGCGGGTGCGCTCGCTGGCGATCGTCGAGACCCGGTCGACCCCCTCTTCGAGGCTGCGCGGGTCGAGCTTGAGGAGCTTGTCGTTGGCGGTCGGGATGACGCGGCTGTAATCGGGGAAGGTGCCGTCGATCAGCTTCGAGGTCAGCACCGCATTGCCGAGCCCGAAGCGGATCTTCGATTCGGAGAGCGAGACCTGGACGGTGCCGTCGAGCTCGTCGAGCAGCTTGCGCAATTCGGCGACGCATTTGCGCGGGATGATCACCCCCGGCATGCCCTGGGCGCCCTCGGGCCGCGGCACCGTCACCCGCGCCAGCCGGTGGCCGTCGGTCGCGGCCGCCTTCAGCACCGGCTGGGCTTCGTCCGAGACGTGCAGGTAGATGCCGTTGAGATAATAGCGCGTCTCCTCGGTCGAGATCGCGAAGCGGGTCTTGTCGATGATCTGCCGAAGAGTCGCCGCCGGCAGCTCGAAGCGGGTCGGCAATTCGCCCTCGGCGATGACCGGAAAGTCGTCGCGCGGCAGGGTGGCGAGGGTGAAGCGGGCGCGACCGGCATTGACCTGCATCCGCCCCTCGGCCGCGATCAGCTCGACCTGCGAGCCTTCGGGAAGCTTGCGGACGATGTCGAACAAGGTGTGGGCCGGAACGGTGGTGGCGCCCGGCTCGCCGACGTCGGCCTCGACCGTCTCGTTGATCTGCAGGTCGAGATCGGTCGCCATCAGCCTGATGCCGCCATCCTCCTCGCCCTCGATGAGCACGTTCGACAGGATCGGGATGGTGTTCCTGCGCTCCACCACCGAGTGGACGTGGCCGAGGCCCTTGAGGAGGGTGGCCCGTTCGATCGTCGCCTTCATCGATAACCCCTGCTGCACCGCACTTTTGCTTGGAGGAAGGGTTATAGCGGGCGCTCAGCGGGCTTCCAGTGGAAAGCAAAAACAAAAAAAGAAAAAGGGCCGGGGCATCGCTGCCCCGGCCCTTCGACGTCGATGCGCCCAACGCGGATCAGAAGCGGAAGCCGAGGCCCAGCACGCCCTGATTGCGCGAAAGATCGGATTCGTAGTTCGAATAGCGATATTCGGCGCGGATCGAGAAGTTGCGGCCGGCGAGGAACTCGACGCCGGCGCCGGCACGAATGCCGTCGAAATTGACGCCGGTGCCGCCGACGCTGGCGCGCGCGTTGGTGTAGCCCGCCTTGACGTAGAGCAGCACGCGGTCGTTGACGACGCCGCCGACGCGGCCGCCGGCATAGAGGTCGCGGCCGGCTTCGACGCCGGCATCCTCCACGGTCGATTCGGTCGCCTCGAGCTCGATGCCGAAGACGGCGCCGCCGCTGCGGAAATCGTAGCCGCCGGCAACGCCGAACGCGACGCCGGACTCGCTGTCGCCGCCGCCGCTGATCGAATCATAGCCGCCGATCGCCTCGATATGGCCGCCGTTGAAGGCGGGCCGGGCATCCTGCGCGAACGCGGGCGCGGCCGAAACGGCGGCGACGAACGCCGCGGCATAAATCATACGCATTGTAATTATCTCCTTGATTTCTCGCCCAGAACAGAGCGTGAGGCAGATCTAGGGCGGCTTTTGCTGCGGCGCAACATCAAGCGCTGGAATTGCCGCGCAGTGTTACATTGCTACCACAGTGGGACGAACGGGGCCGGCAGGATGCCGGCCCCGCCCCGGCTCAGAAGCGGAAGCCGAGCGTGCCGACGGCCTGGCTGCGGTCGCCGCCCCCTTCATAATTGGAATAGCGATATTCGGCGCCGAGATAGGCGCGCTGGCCGAGCCGCAACTGCGCCCCCGCCCCGATCCGGGCGCCGTCGAGATTCTGGCTGAACGCGAAGTCGCCCGCGGTGCCGGCGACGCCGTCCTCATAGACGGTCCGGAAGCGCGCGTTGGTATAGCCGGCCCGGGCGTAGAGCTGGACATTGGTGCCGAGCCAGATGCCGGCGCGGGCGCCGACATAGAGATCGCGCCCCGCCGCCGTGCAGAGCGAATCGCCGGGCCGGGCGAGGTTGGACTGGCAGCCGTCGAGGGTCGAATCGGAAGCCTCCGCCTCGATTCCGAGCGCGCCGCGCCGGCCGATTCGGAAATCGTAGCCGGCGCCGAGCCCGAAGACGGCGCCTCCGGTGTCGCCGTTGATCCTGGTGAGGTCGTAGCCGCCGACCGCTTCGACCCTGAAACCGGACGGCGGCGGCGCGTCCTGCGCGAAGGCGGGGGCGGCAACGGCCGCCCCGAACAGGGCGGCGATGTGGTTGAGACGCATGGCAAGCTCCCTTCTTGCTGTCCCGCCTGCTTGTCCTGTTCTCTCCCCCGAGCGGCCGGGGTGTGACGAACCCGACCTGAACCCCGGCTAAACGGTGATTTGTGTTGCCATTGCGGCGCCGGCGGGGCGAAGTGCGGCGATGACGAAGGCGGCGATCCTCCTCCTTTTCGGCGTTGGCGCCGCCTCGGCGGCGCTGGCGCAGCCGCAATCGCTCGGCATATTCGGCAGCTGGGGCGCTTTCGCCGGCGACGGCCGCTGCTACGCGATCGCCCAGCCGATCGAGGCGGCCGCCGCCGAGGGCTGGCCGCCCTTCGCCTCGGTCGGCCACTGGCCGGCGCGGCACCCGGGCGGCCAGCTCCACGTCCGCCTGAGCCGCGAGAAGCGCCCGGGATCGGCGGTATTGCTGAGGATCGACGGGCGCAGCTTCCAGCTGCTCGGCGGCGGCCGCGACGCCTGGGCCGCCGACGCCCGCGCCGACCAGGAGATCCAGGCGGCGATGCGCACCGGCATCGACATGGTCGTCGAGACCCGCTCCGCCCAGGGCCTGCTCGTCCGCGACCAATACCGCCTTCGCGGCGCCGCCACGGCGATGGACGCCGCCGCCGTCGCCTGCCTGCGCCGGCGCTAGCAAAACCGCGCCCCAGACCTTACATCGCGCGCTCATGACAGCGCCGATGCCGATTCCCGGTCTGATCGATCCGGTCCCCGTGCCGCGCCCTAGGCCGGCGGCCGCGGGCGCGCGCGTCAACCTGATCGGCCTGTCGAAGGCCGCGATCCGGGGCGCGCTGGCCGAGGCCGGGCTCGACGATAAGCAGGCGAAGCTCCGGGCGAAGCAGCTCTGGCACCAGATCTACAATCGCGGCGCCACCGACTTTTCGGCGATGAGCGACATCGCCAAGCCGCAGCGCGCCTGGCTCGCCGAGCATTTCGTCATCGCCCGGCCCGAAGTGGCGGTCGAGCAGGTTTCGGCCGACGGCACCCGCAAATGGCTGCTCAGGACCGACGACGGCCACGATTTCGAGATGGTGTTCATTCCCGATGCCGACCGCGGCACGCTGTGCGTGTCGAGCCAGATCGGCTGCACTCTCAATTGCCGCTTCTGCCATACCGGCACGATGCGGCTGGTCCGCAACCTCGATGCCGGCGAGATCGTCGGCCAGGTCATGCTCGCGCGCGACGCGCTCGGCGAATGGCCGTCCTCGCCGGAGGGACGGATGCTCTCCAACATCGTCATGATGGGGATGGGCGAGCCCCTCTACAATTTCGACAATGTCCGCGATGCGCTGAAGATCGTCATGGACGGCGACGGCCTCGGCCTGTCGCGCCGCCGGATCACGCTTTCGACCTCGGGCGTGGTGCCGATGATGGCGCGCGCCGGCGAGGAGATCGGAGTCAACCTCGCCGTCTCGCTGCACGCCACCAACAAGGCGGTACGCGACGAGATCGTGCCGTTGAACCGCAAATACGGGATCGAGGAGCTGCTCGCCGCCTGCGCCGCCTATCCCGGCGCCAACAACGCCCGCCGGATCACCTTCGAATATGTCATGCTCAAGGGCAAGAACGACAGCGACGAGGATGCCCGCGAGCTCGTCCGCCTGATCAGGAAGTACAAGCTTCCGGCCAAGGTCAACCTGATCCCGTTCAACCCCTGGCCGGGCGCCACCTACGAATGCTCGGACGAGGATCGCGTCCGCCGCTTTTCGGACATCGTCTTCGAAGCCGGGATCAGCGCGCCGATCCGCCGCCCGCGCGGCCGCGACATCATGGCCGCCTGCGGCCAGTTGAAGTCCGCCGCCGAGAAAAAGAGCCGCGCCGAACTGGATCGGATCGCGGGCGAGAAGCAGGAAGCGCTGGCCTAATCGCGTCGCGACTCTGTATGAAGATCTTAGAATTGTTCCGGCCAATACCGGTGAGTGTCTCTATCGACGACGGCTTAAAAAGCTCGTAAAGTAACCAGCTACCGTCTGTTGCTATGTGGGCCACGACGGTAGCCGGAGTTCGTTTGTTGGATAATAGCGACTTATTCGATTTGACGGCTGCCCGCGACGACCGCACTCGTCTTTCGGCAATTGAGCGGTTGTCCACCCCAATGAGCGCGCTGGCGGGAGGATGGCTTGTCCATGGGCCTATCACCGCTCGACCTCGCGGCGTCGGCATCCTTGGATGATGCGGCTGCTCGACAAGGCGCTGCGGAGCTACGTCAAGCGCGGTGAGATTGCCGTCATCGACCATGACGGGAAGACCTATCTTTACGGCGCGCCCGACCCGGAATTCGGTCCCGTCACCATCCGCTTCACGGACGCGGGCGTGGCGCGCGCCATCATGCGCGATCCGGGCCTCGGCGCGGCGGAAGCTTTCATGGACGGAAGGTTGCTCATCGAGCGCGGCGAGCTCCTCGATCTCGTCAACATCATCCGCGGCAGCTACCGCTGGGAGGACAATGCGGCGCCGAACCCTTTCCTGCGCAGGGGCGGCAAGCTCGCCCACAGGCTGAACACCCTCAACTGGAGGCCGAGCGCGCGAAGGAACGTCGCCCATCATTACGACATCGGCAACGACTTCTACCGGCTCTTTCTCGATCCCGACCTGCAATATAGCTGCGGCTATTTCACCGATCCGGCCAACTCCATCGAGCAGGCGCAGCGCGACAAGAAGGCGCATATCGCGGCGAAGCTGTGCTTGAAGCCCGGCATGAAATTGCTCGACATAGGCTGCGGCTGGGGTGGCCTCGCGCTCTACCTCAACCGCGTCGCTGACGTGGAGGTGCTCGGCATAACCCTCTCCACCGAGCAGCTGGCGCTCGCGCGGCAGCGTGCCGCGGAAGCCGGCGTCTCGGATCGCGTCAGGTTCGAGCTCGTCGACTATCGCGACGTCGCCGGCGAATATGATCGCGTCGTTTCGATCGGCATGTTCGAACATGTCGGTCAGAGTTTCTACCGAACTTTTTTCAGGAAGCTGCGCGTGCTGCTCAAGCCGAACGGGGTGGCGCTGATCCATACGATGGCGCGGCTGGATGGCCCCGGCACGACCGACAAGTTCATGCAGAAGCACCTCTTCCCGGGCGGCTACCTTCCTGCGCTCTCCGAGGTCGTCGCGGCGAGCGAGCGCGAGCGGCTGATCATGGCCGATTGCGAGACCTGGCGAATGCACTACGTCTACACGTTCGGCCGCTGGTACGAGCGCCTGAAGGCGAACGAGGCCGAAGCCGTGCGGCTCTACGACACCCGCCTCTACCGCCTCTACCTCTTCTGTTTCGCCGCCGGGATGACGATGTTCCGCGACGCGCCGACGGCCGTCTACCAGATCCAATACCTGCGGGACCGGGAGGCGGCGCCGATCATGCGCGACTATATGCTCGAAGCGGAATCGCGGCTGCGCTCCACGGCGGCTTGACCTCTCGGCCCGATTTGGGCTCAGTGCGGAAAAGGGGAATCCTAACCTATGTGGCTGCTGAACAAAATGTTGCGTGCGCTCGTCAAGAAGGGCGAGCTGGTCGTGATCGCGCATGACGGCAAGGAATATCGCTACGGGTCGCCCGACCCCCGATATCCGTCGATCACCACCCGGCTGACCGACCGGCGCGCCGCTTTCCATATCGCCAAGGACCCCAGGGTCGGCGCCGGCGAGGCCTATATGAACGGCTGGCTGGCGATCGATCCGCCGCACGATGTCCGCGATCTCATCCTGTTCGTCCGCCTCAACGCCCCGGCCGAGGACGGCGGCGCGCTGAAGACCAAGGGTCCGATCCGCAAGGCGCTCAATTACGCGGTCGGCAAGGTCGACCAGATCAACTGGCGCAGCCGCTCGCGGCGCAACGCCGAGCATACCTACAACCTCACCCGCCGGCTCTACGAGCTGTTCCTCGACGAAGACCGGCAATATACGATGGGCTATTATCGCGATCCCGCGAACAGCCTCGAACAGGCCCAGCTCGACAAGAAGGCGCACATCGCCTCGAAGCTCTATCTGAAGCCCGGCATGAAGGTGCTCGACATCGGCTGCGGCTGGGGCGGGCTCGCGCTCTACCTTCACCGCCATTACGACGTCGACGTGCTCGGCGTCGCGCTCGCCCCCGACCAGATCGAATTCTCCAACGAGCGCGCCGCCGAGCTGGGCGTCTCCGACCGGGTGAAGTTCGAATTGAAGGATTATCGCGACGTCACCGGCCAGTTCGACCGGATCACCAGCGTCGGCCTGATCGAGCATCTCGGAACGCCCCATTATCCCGGCTTCTTCGCCCACACCCACCGCCTCCTCAAGGAGGACGGGGTGATGTTCTCGCATTGCTGCGGTCGGATGGGCGAGCCCGGCGTCACCGACAAATGGACCCGCAAATATATCTTCCCGGGCGGCTATATCCCGGCGCTCAGCGAGCTCGTCACCGAGGCCGAGAAGAACAAGCTGATCGTCACCGACGTCGAGGCGATGCGCTACCATTATGCGCTGACGCTCGAGGCCTGGTACGAGCGGACGATGCTCCACCAGGAGGAGATCACCGCGCTCTACGACGAGCGTTTCTTCCGGATGTGGCAATTCTATCTCGCCGGCGCCGAGGCCGCGTTCCGCCATGGCGGCCTCGTCAATTGGCAGCTCCAATATGTGAAGCGCCGCGACGCCATCCCGATGACCTGGGACTATATGTTCGAAGAGGAGCAGAGGCTGCGGGCGCTCGAGGAGCCGCCCGAATGGCACCTCAGCCGCGCCGCGGAATAGACTTAGGCCCCCTCTCCCCGGCGGGGAGAGGGCTGGGGTGAGGGGGTTCGGCCTCTGAGAATAATCGCTTCCGCCCGACCCCCTCTCCCTACCAGCGGCGGGCCGACAGCGCCCCGCGCTGTCGAGGCCATGCCGGGGGCATGGCCGACCCGCTGCTCCCCACTGGGGAGAGGGGATGAAGGGCGGAATAGTCCCGGCTTGAGACCGCGCGGATTGGAGCGGAGGCCGGGGCGCGCTATGGCGCGGCCATGAGCCTGGCATCCGGACCGGCCGATACCCCCCTTCACCCGCTGCAATGGTGGGAGAAGCGCTGGACCGTCGCCGCCCTGATGGCGCTGTCGGTCGTGCCCCTGCTCTGGCCCGACGTGCCGCCTTTGCTCGACCTGCCGGGCCATATGGGCCGCTACCGGGTCCAGCTCGATCTCGCCACCTCGCCGGACCTCCAGCAATATTTCGGCTTCCACTGGCAGGTGATCGGCAATCTCGGCGTCGATTTGCTCGTCCAGCTGCTGGCGCCGCTGATCGGGCTCGAGCCGGCGGTGAAGCTGATCGTCTGCGCGATTCCCGCGCTGACCGTCGGCGGCATGCTCTGGGTGGCGCGCGAGGTGCACGGCCGGATCCCGCCGACCGCGCTGTTCGCGCTGCCGTTCGCCTACAATTTCCCGTTCCTGTTCGGCTTCGTCAATTTCGCCTTGTCGATGGCGCTCACCTTCCTCGCCTTCGCCCTCTGGCTGCGGCTGGCGCGGCTCGGCCATTTGCGGCTTCGCGCGGCCCTGTTCGTGCCGATCTCGGTGACTCTCTGGGTGATCCACGCCTTCGGCTGGGGGACGTTGGGCGTGCTCGCTTTCTCGGCCGAGCTCGTCCGCCAGCACGACAAGGGCCACAACATCTTCGTCGCCGGCATGCGCGCGGCAATCCAGTGCCTGTCGCTGGTGCCGCCGGTCGCCCTGATGCTGCTGTGGCGCAGCGAGGCGGCCGGGCTCACCACCGACTGGTTCAACTGGGGCGCCAAGGGCGAATGGCTGCGGATGGCGCTGCGCGACCGCTGGGCGCTGTTCGACCTCCTCTCGCTCGGGCTGGTGACGGCACTGATCGGCTGGACCCTGGTCAGCCGCAAGCTGACCTTCTCGCGCAACCTCGCCGCTTCGGCCCTGTTTCTCGCCCTCGTCTTCGTGCTGCTGCCGCGAATCGTGTTCGGCTCGGCCTATGCCGACATGCGGCTCGCCCCCTATCTCTTCATCATCGCGATCATCGCGATCCGCTATCCCGAAAGCAGCGGGCTCGCCTTCGCCCGCATGCTGGCGGCGGCCGGAATCGCCTTCACCCTGGTGCGGACCGGCGGGACGGCCGTCAGCATGTGGCTCTACGATCGCGTCTACGACCGCGAGCTCGCCGCGCTGGCCCATGTCCCCCACGGCGCCCGGATGGTGAGCTTCGTCGGCCGGCCGTGCATCGAGAATTGGGCGATGACCCGCCTCCTGCACCTCCCCGGCATGGCGATCGTGCGCAACCACGCTTTCTCGAACGACCAATGGACGATGGCCGGCGCGCAATTGCTCCAGGTCCGCTACCGGCCCGGCTGGCCGTTCGTCCGCGACGCCACCCAGATCGTCACCCAGCGCCGCTGCCCGCACGAATATTGGCGAAGCCTCGATCTCGCGCTGGCGATCTTCCCGCGCGAGGCGTTCGACTATGTCTGGCTGATCGATCCCCCCGAGCACGACGCCAAGCTCACCGGCGGCCTGCGCCCGGTCTGGCGGAGCGGGACGAGCGTGCTCTACCGGGTCGAGAGCAATGCGAAGATCGAGACTCCGGCCGGAAACGGCACCCGCCCGATCATGTGACGTTCGAGCCCGAAGATCTTCCCGAACAGCGCGTTGAGTGGCCGCGGCGGCAGCTTGTCGTCGCTCGACGACTTGCCGAGCGCCTTGCCGAGGATGCGGACCGCTGCCGCCACGGGAAAGAGCAGGCTGTTGAAGAAGCCGATCTTGTCCACCTTGAGCCCGGCCGCCTCGGCGTCGCGCCTGAGGCCTTTCTTCGAATAGCGCAGCTTGTGGTGGTGGGCGCGGTCGTGGGCGCTCCACATCCATTGGTAAGCGGGCACGGTGACCAGGATCTTGCCCCCCGGCGCCAGCTTGGCGGCGATGCTGCGCAGCGATTCCGGCCGGCCCTCGACATGTTCGAGCACGTCGAGCAGGGCGATGAGATGGTAGGCGCCGTCGGCAACGCCGGCCAGGCCGGGCAGCGCCGCGTCGCCGATCTCGCGGCCGAGCCGGCTGGCGGCGAGCGCTCGGGCCTCGTCGTCGACCTCGAGCGCGTCCAGCCAGCCGAACCGGCCGAGCATCTCGAAATTGTGGCCGGTGCCGCAGCCGATCTCGAGGATCCGGGCGTCGTCGGGCAGGCCGGCCTCGCGGCGGATCAGATCGGCGAGAATCCGGCGGCGGGCGACGTACCACCAATGGACCTGGTCGAGCTCCGCCATCCGGTCGAAAACCGCGCGCTCCATCAGCCTTCGTCCCCGTCCCCGCCGAGGCCGATCTTCTTGCGGACCACGTAGAGCGGCCGCCGCTTGGTCTCGATCAGGATGCGGCCGACATATTCGCCGAGCACGCCCAGCGAGATCAGCTGGAGAGCGCCGAAGAACAGGATCGCGACCATCAGCGAGGGATAGCCGGCGACGTCGCTGCCGAAGAGGATCGTCTTGACCACGACATAGACCGCGTAGAGCAGGGTCAGGGAGGCGATGACGACGCCGATATAGGACCAGATCCTGAGCGGCATGGTCGAGGCCGAGGTGATCCCGTCCAGCGCCAGCGTCCACAATTTCCAGTAGCGGAACTTGGTCCGGCCGACCGCGCGCGGGGCGCGCTCATATTCGACCGCCGCCTGCTTGAAGCCGGACCAGGCGAACAGGCCCTTCATGAAGCGGTTGCGCTCGGGCATCGCCTTGATGATCTCGACCACCGAACGGTCGAGCAGCCGGAAATCGCCGGCATGCTCGGGGATCTTGTCCGAGGACAGGTAATTGTGGGCGCGGTAATAGAGATCGGCGGTCAGCCGCTTGGGCAGGGAATCGCTCTGCCGGTTGGTGCGCACGCCGTAAACCACCTCATAGCCGTCGCGCCATTTGGCGAGCATCGCGCCGATCACCTCGGGCGGATCCTGAAGATCGACGTCGATCGGGATCACCGCCTGGCCGCCGGCGTAATCGAGGCCGGCGGTGAGCGCCGCCTCCTTGCCGAAATTGCGCGACAGCGAGACCGCCCGGACGCGGGGATCGGCGGCATGCGCCTTGAGGATCGCGGCGAGCGTCGAATCCTCGCTGCCGTCGTCGACGAACAATATCTCCCAGGCGCCGTCCGCGAACAGCCCGTCGAGGATCGGCGAGACGCGGGCGATGAAGGGGGCGATCGCCTCCTCCTCGTCCTTGACCGGGGCGATCAGCGACAGAACGGTCATGCGAACACCCAGCGGCGGTTGAGCGCGAAGACGATCAGCGGCGTCACCGCCAGCACCAGCGGATAGGGCGACCAGAGCGGCAGAGCGAAATAGCGCACGAGCAGCCATACCCAGAGCGAGTTGAGCGCGAAGCTGACCAGCGACACCGCGACGAAGCGGCTGCCGGTGCGGGCGAGATTGTCGCGCCGGCCATAGCCCCGAAAGCTCCACCGGCTGTGGACGACATAGCCGACGAGGACGGCGGCGGCGAAGCCGATCGTCCAGGCGAGGTTCGGGTCCATGCCGCCCGCGGCAAGCACCCAATAGACGCCGATGTTGACGATGCTCGCAAGGCCGCCGGTCAGCGCGTAGCGGACGAGCTGACCGGCAATCTCCTGATGCTCGCCAACCAGCCTCATTTCCCTCACGCTGCGCCCCGCTTGCCCTTTGGCAAGGAGCGACTAATGCGCGAGGCCGGGATTGAAAAGAAAAGAAACGCTTATGCCGGCCGCCGCGGAGCAGCCTTTTGCCTTTCTGGACCGGCGCTGGCGCTGGTTCCTGCTGCTCGCCTGGCTGGTCGTCGCCGGCTTCATGCTCTGGCAGCGCTGGTCGCTGATCCGCCTCTTCGCGCTCGGCGACACCGACGACAATATGCGGATCATGCAGGTCCGCGCCCTGCTCGCCGGCCAGGGCTGGTACGACCTGTCCCAGCACCGGCTGGCCGGCTCGAACATCCATTGGTCGCGGCTGGTCGATCTGCCGATCGCGGCGCTGAAGCTCGTCTTCACGCCGCTGTTCGGCGGCCGGACCGCCGAGCAGATCGCGGTCGCGGTGGCGCCGCTTCTGCCGATGCTGGCGGCGATGGCGGCGATCGCGGTCGTGGTTCGCCGGCTGGTCGCGCCGATCGCCTTTGCCCTGGCGATCGCCCTCCTCGCCTGCGCCGGCTCGGCCGACGGCATGTGGCAGCCGCTGAGGATCGACCATCACGGCTGGCAGCTCGCCATGCTCGCCTGGGCGATGGCTTCGCTGACCGATCCGCAGCGCGCGCGGGGCGGCGTCACTCTCGGCCTTGCCACCGCTCTCTCATTTGCGATCGGCCTGGAGATGCTGCCCTATCTGACGGTCGCGGGCGCGATCGCGGTGCTGATGTGGGTGCGCGACGGCACCGAGGCGCCGCGGCTCGCCGCCTATGGCGCAAGCCTCGGCGGCGGCGTCGCTCTGGCCTTCCTGGTCTTCACTTCCGAGGCGAACATGGCGCCGCTCTGCGACGCTCTGACGCCGGTCTGGCTGGCGGCGATGCTCGGCGCCGGCGCGGCGGCGGTCGCGCTCGCCTGGGCAACGCCGGCGCGCCCGCTCGTCCGGCTCGGCGCGGCGGCGGCGGCCGGCGCGATCCTCGCCGGCGCCTTCGCGTGGGGGGCGCCGCAATGCCTCGGCCGGCTCGAACAGAGCTCGCCCGAGCTCGAGCGGCTGTGGCTTTCCAAGGTGCGCGAGGCGATGCCGATCTGGCGGCACGGCTTCGACGTCACCCTCCAGACGATCACCCTGCCGGTCGCCGGCCTGATCGGTTACGCGCTGATGCTCTGGCGGAACCGGCGCGATCCGCAATGGCTGATCCCCTGGGCCGCAGTCGCCGCGCTCGCCGCGCTTGCCGCCGCCTTGCTCTGCTGGCAGACCCGCGCCGGCCCCGCCGCCCAGATGCTCTCGATCCCCGGCGCAACCGCGCTCGCCTGGCTGGCGATCGCCTGGCTGATGGGCCGGGGCTCGGTGGTGGTGCGGGTCGGCGGCGTCGTGCTCGCCTTCCTGCTCATCTCGGGGACGGCCAGCTTCCAGCTCACCCGCTGGTTCGACGCGCCGGTGAGCGAGTATCGCAAGTCGATCAACCGCGCCAATAATGGCTGCCCGACGCTGCGCGCGCTCGCCCCGGTCAACCGCCAGCCGGCCGGCATGGTGCTGACCTTCGTCGACCTCGGCCCGCGGCTGATCACGGTCACCCACCACGACGCGATCACCGGCCCCTATCACCGCAACGCCCGGCAGATCGTCGACGTCATGCGCGCCTGGCGCGGCACCGAGGCCAATGCCCGCGCGACGGCGCTGCGCTACCATGTCGATTATCTGCTGATCTGCCCGAACCTGTCCGAATCGACGATCTACCGCGCCGAGGCCCCGGGCGGCTTCTACGCCCAGCTGATGCGCGGCAAGGTTCCCTATTGGCTGCAGCCGATCCCGCTGCCGGACGGCTCGCCCTACCGGATGTGGCGGGTGGTCAAATAGAGAAGCTGCGGCCGATTCCGTCGATCACGAACTGGGCGCCCAGCGCCGCCAGGATCACCCCGAGCAGCCGCGTGATCATCGCCTCCATCCGATGACCGAGCGCCCGCATCAGCGGGCCGGCGAGGAGCAGGCAGAGCAGCGTCAGAATCAGGGTCGCGAGCAGCGCGGCGAGCACGACCAGCGAAGCGCTCAGGCCGTCGCTGCGCGCCATCAGCAGCATGATCGAGGCGATCGAGCCCGGGCCGGCGATCATCGGGATCGCCATCGGGAAGACGGAGATGTCCTCGATCTTGCTGGCGCTGACCTCCTCCGCCCGGCTTTCGCGGCGTTCGGTGCGCTTCTCAAACACCATGTCGATCGCGATCAGGAACAGGAGGATGCCGCCGGCGATCCGGAAGGCGGAGAGGCTGATGCCCAGATAGCGAAGCAGATCTTCGCCGAGCAGAGCGAAGAAGAGGAGGATGCCCGCCGCAATGCCGACCGAGCGGATCGCCATGACGCGGCGGTGCCGCGCATCCGCGCCTTTGGTGACGCTGGCGAAGATCGGCGCGCAGCCCGGTGGATCGATCACCACCAGGAAGGTGACGAAGGCGGAGACGAACAGCTCGATCACAGGCCGGCCCGGGCGCGCGCCGCGGCGAGCGTGTTGGCAAGGAGCATCGCGATCGTCATCGGGCCGACGCCGCCCGGGACCGGGGTGATCGCGCCGGCCACCGCGCGGGCGCCGTCGAAATCGACGTCGCCGCTGAGCTTGCCGTCGGTGCGGTTCATGCCGACGTCGATCACAGTGGCGCCGGGCTTCAGCCATTCCCCCCTGATCAGCCCGGCCCGGCCGACCGCGGCGATGACGATGTCGCCGCGGCCGACCACGGCGGCGAGGTCGCGGGTGCGGCTGTGGGCGACAGTGACCGTGCAATTCTCCCTGAGCAGGAGCTGCGCCATCGGCTTGCCGACGATGTTCGAGCGGCCGACGATGACCGCCTCGAGACCGGCGAGGTCGCCGAGCCGGTCCTTGAGCAAGGCGAGGCAGCCGAGCGGCGTGCACGGGACGAGCCCCGCCGCGCCGGTCGCGAGCCGGCCGGCATTTTCAGGCGTGAAGCCGTCGACGTCCTTGGCCGGATCGATCGCCGCGATCGCCCTGGCCGCATCGATCCGGTCCGGCAGCGGCAGCTGGACGAGGATTCCGTCGACCCGCTCGTCGCGGTTGAGCCGCGCGACCAGATCGAGCAACTCGTCCTCGCCGGTCGTCGCCGGCAGCCGGTGCTCGAAGCTCGCCATCCCCGCCGCCGCCACCGCCTTGCCCTTGGCGCGGACGTAGATCTGGCTCGCCGGATCCTCGCCGACCAGCACCACCGCCAGCCCGGGCGCGCGCCCGGCCCGGGCCGCGAAGGCCGAAACGCCCTCGGCGACGCGCGCCCGAACGCCCTCGGCGAAGGCCTTTCCGTCGATCAGCGCCGCGGCCATCAATAGCCCGATAGGACGAGATCGCGGGCAACGCCCGTCAGCAGCTCCTGGAGCACCCAGATGAGCAGGAGGATGACGATCGGCGAGAAATCGAGGCCGCCGAAATCGGGCAGGATCCGGCGCACCGGCCGGTAAAGCGGCGCGGTGAGGCGGTCGAGCGCGTAGAGGAACTGGCGGACGAACTCGTTGTGGGTGTTGATCACGTTGAACGCGACCAGCCAGCTCAGGATGGCCTGGGCGATGATGACGATGCTGAGCGCCCACAGCAGCAGGTAGGCGACGTTGAGAAGGGCAAGAAGCATGGGGCCTCCTAAGGCGCTGGCCGTCCTCTAGCGACGCGCAGTGAGCGGGGCAATGGAGCGAGCGACCGCCGCCGTCTGGGGCTGGTTCAGGTGCGCGTCGATGGCGCGCTGGGCAATGGCGCGGTTGGCCGCCACCCATTCTTCGACATGGTTGCGGAACAACGCCTCTGATATGCCCTCCGGTTGGAGCAGGATCGCCATGTGTATCTGGAGCGCGCCCCGCTCGTCGCGGGTCAGAGTCACCAGCTCGTAATAGTTGTTTTGCTCATTCAGCCATTCGAAAGGCGGATTGGTGATGTCCGCATAACCGGTGATGAGCACGACATCGGCGCAGTCGCGATTGTTGGTGCAGCCGCCGAACCCGATGGCCGTGGCGACCTCATCGATCCTGACGGCAAAGGATGGCGTTCCTTCATGGACTTCGAGCGGGTTCGGACTGAAGCCCCAGCGGGTGAACAGGGCGCGAAGGGCCTCCGGGTCCTGGGCGGTGACTTGCGCGGGCGCGGCTGAAGCGCCGCCGCCGGCGGCGGCGTTGGCGGCGAGCGCCAGCGCGGCGAGGAGGAGCTTGTTCATCGCGCTAGCCTAGAGTCCGTACCCCCGGCCCGCAACGCCTAGGGCGCGAACCGCGGCGGCTCCGCCTCGGCGAGGATGATCGAGAACCATTGCCGCTCGTCGATCCATTCCTGGATCACGCCCCAGCCGGCGGCGCGGAGCAGCAGCCGGCTGTCGCGATGGCCGTATTTGTGGCTGTTTTCGGTGTGGATGGTCTCGCCGGCCTTGAACCCGAAGCCCTGGCCGGAGACGGTGAAGGCGACGTCGCGCACGGCTTCGAGATGCATCTCGATCCGGCTCTTGGCGTCGTCCCAGATCGCCCGATGGCGGAACGCCTCGACCGGGATGTCGCCGTCCAGCTCGGCGTTGATGCGGTAGAGCAGGTTGAGGTTGAACCGCGCGGTGACTCCGGCGGCGTCGTCATAGGCGGCGAGCAGCACGTCGACGTCCTTGATCCGGTCCATGCCGATCAGCAGGCGCGATCCGTCGCCGAGCGTGTCCTTCATCGCCCGCAACAGGTCGACCGCGCTGCGCGGCACGAAATTGCCGATCGTCGAGCCGGGGAAGAAACCGAGCTTGGGCGCGCCGGCGATCTCGGCGGGGAGGTCGAGCGGCTTGGTGAAGTCCGCCTCGACCGGATGGATCGGGAGATCGGGGAACTCCGCCTGCAACGCCTCGGCGGAATCGCGCAGGAAATCGCCGCTGATGTCGATCGGGACATAGGCGGCGGGCTCGACCGCGCGCAGCAGGATCGGTGTCTTGGCCGACGAGCCCGAGCCGAATTCGACGACCACCGCCCCGGGGGCGAACATCGCCGCGAAATCGCCGCTGTGCCCTTCGAGCATCGCCGTCTCGGCCCGCGTCGGATAATATTCGGGGAGCCGGGTGATCTCCTCGAACAGCTCCGAGCCGCGCCGGTCGTAGAGCCAGCGCGCGGGGACCGCCGGCACCGCGGCCGCCAGCCCGGCGAGCACGTCCGCCCGGAACGCGGGGTCAGCTGTCACGCGCCAGCCGGAGCCCGGAGAACATCCAGCGCTGATGCGGATAGAAGAAGTTGCGGTAGGACGCGCGCAGATGGCCGCGCGGAGTGGCGCAGCTGCCGCCGCGAAGCACCATCTGCGAGCACATGAACTTGCCGTTATACTCGCCGACCGCGCCCGCCGCCGGAGCGAAGCCGGGATAGGGGAGGTAGGCGCTCACCGTCCATTCCCAGACGTTGCCGAACAGGCCGCCGTCGCCGGGCAGCGGCCGGACCGGACCGGCGGCGTCGAGCTGGTTGCCCGCGAGCGGGTCGGATTGGGCGGCCGCCGCCTCCCATTCCGCCTCGGTCGGCAGCCGCGCGCCCGCCCAGCGGGCGAAGGCGTCGGCCTCGTAATAGGAGATGTGGCAGACCGGCTCGGCGAGATCGAGCGGCTTCACCCCGTCGAGCCCGAAGCGTTCCCCGGCGCCGAGCCAGTAGAGCGGCGCCTCGATCCGGTTCTCCTGCACCCAGGCCCAGCCGTCGGCCAGCCAGAGCAGGGGATTGGCATAGCCGCCGTCGGCGATGAAGCCCAGCCACTCGGCGTTGGTCACCGGCCGGTCGGCAAGCGCGTGCGGATGCAGCCAGACCTTGTGGCGCGGCCGTTCGTTGTCGAAGGCGAAGCCGTCGCCGCCATGGCCGATCTCGGCGAGGCCTTCCGCGCCTTCGATCCAGCGCATCGGCGCGGCGAGAGCGGCCGGAGCGGGCGCCGCACCCTCCCAGACGGCGGGGCAGAGCGGATTCTCGCGGAAGGTCGCGAGCAGATCCATCAGCATCAGCTCCTGATGCTGCTGCTCGTGATGAAGGCCGAGCTCGACGAGGTCCGCCGGCAAATCGGCGATCGCACCGATGAGGGCCGAGTCGACCGCGGCGCGATAGGCGCGGATCTCGTCCAGCGAAGGCCGGCCGAGCATGCCCCGGCGCGGCCGTGGGTGACGACCGCCCTCACCCTCGTAATAGGAGTTGAACAGATAGGCCCAGCGCTCGTCGTGCGGCCGGTAGCCCGGAACATGATCGCGCAGCAGGAAGGTTTCGAAGAACCAGGTGGTGTGGGCGAGGTGCCATTTGGCCGGCGAAGCGTCCGGCATCGGCTGGACGGTGGCGTCGCCGTCGGAGAGCGGCGCGGCGATGTCGAGGCTGAGCCCGCGCACCGCCCGGTAGCGGGCCGCGCCGCGGTCCGGCTCAGCCGCCGCGCGTCGCTCCCGGTTGCCAGAGAACATCCCCGCCTTCCTCCCTCGCCGTCCAGCGCGCCATCACGAACAGATGGTCGGACAACCGGTTGATATAGGTGAGCGCCAAAGGGTTCAACGAAACCGACCTCGCCGCCGCCACCGCCGAGCGTTCGGCCCGGCGGGTGATGGAACGCGCGAGGTGAAGATAAGCTGCCGCCGCGCCGCCGCCGGGCAGGATGAAGCTTTTCAGCGGTTCCAGATCCTCGTTCATCTTGTCGATTTCGCGCTCGAGCCGGTCGATCTGCTCAGCAACGATGCGCAAAGTCATCTCGCCCGGCGCGAAGTCTTCGCCGGGCGTGGCGAGATCGGCGCCGAGATCGAACAATTCGTTCTGGATGCGCGCCAGCATCGCCGCCGCCTCGCCGCCGGCATGGAGCAGGGCGACCCCGATCGCGCTGTTCGCTTCGTCGACGTCGCCGATCGCGGCGATGCGCGGGTCGTGCTTGGCGACCCGGCTGCCGTCGACCAGCCCGGTTTGGCCGGCATCGCCGGTGCGGGTGTAGATCTTGGTGAGCCGGACCAGGGCGGCGTCCTCAGCTGCTGCTGACCGTGAGCAGCAGCAGCACGGCGATGGCGATCGCGATCGCCTGGAAGAGGATGCGCTTGCGCATCAGCTCCTGCGAGCGCTGGCCGGTAATGTCCTTGCCCTGGGCCATGCCGATCACGCCCTTGGCCAGCACGAACAGGGTCGCCCCCGCGGCGAGGACGAGCAGGACGATGAGAATCGGTCGCATGGCGCGCCTCTTACGCCTGCTTCAGCGAATATCCAGCCGGCAATTGGCCGCGGCGCAGGCCGCCGATCAGCGCGTCCCGGTCCGCGCCGCCCGCGCGCAGGTCGGCCAGGGTCGGCGCGCGATGGCGCTTGGCGAGCCGCTCGCCTTCGCCATCGGTGAGCAGGCCGTGGTGATGATAAGCAGGCGTCGGCAGATCGAGCAGCGCCTGGAGCAGACGGTGGACGTCGGTCGCGGCGTAGAGGTCGCGGCCGCGCACGACATCGGTAACGCCCTGGGCGGCATCGTCGAGCGTGACCGCGAGATGGTAGCTCGCCGGCGCGTCCTTGCGGGCGAGGACAACGTCGCCGAACCGTTCCGGCTCGGCCTCCACTTCGGTGTCGCCGTCATGCCAGTAGAGCGGACCGGCGCGCGCCGCGGCCGCGGCACTATCGAGGCGCCACGCATGGGGCACCGACAGATCGGGGTCGACAAGGCCGCGGCACGTCCCCGGGTAAAGCGGCCCGTCGGGGCCCTGCGGTGCGGCGGCGCTGGCGGCGATGTCGGCGCGGGTGCAGAAGCAGGGATAGATCAGCCCCGCCTGCCTCAGCCGGTCGAGCGCTTCGGCATAGAGCGGCAGCCGCTCGGACTGGTAGAGCATCTCCCCGTCCCATTCGAGGCCGAGCCAGAGCAGGTCCTCGATGATCCCGTCGACGAACTCGGGCCGCGACCGGCCGGGATCGATGTCCTCGATCCGGAGCAGGAAGCTGCCGTCCCGCTCGCGCGCGAAATCGTGCGCCAGCAGCGCCGAATAAGCGTGGCCGAGATGCAACCGTCCGGTCGGGCTCGGCGCGAAGCGGGTGACGGGCTGCATAAGGCGCTTGACCCGGAGTCGTTGCTTATGGTGTCATGAGGGCGTCACGCATCTTGGCGACGGCGTGGCGGACCAGGAGAGGACGGCCGAAAGCCCAGTCTCCCGCGTTCTGGGTGCGACAGGCTTCGTGGGGCGGCGTTTTTCGGACGTACTTTTTCCGAGAAACGGGAGCTTTACGGCCTTGTACCATCCCGATCTTCTCCGGCACCCCGAAGGCTGTCCCGCCCTCGTGCTCAACGCGGATTACACGCCGCTCAGTTATTACCCGTTGAGCCTGTGGCCGTGGCAGACCGCCGTCAAGGCGGTCTTTTTGGAACGGGTCGACATCGTCGCCGCTTATGAGCGCGAGGTGCACAGCCCGAGCCTGGCGATGAAGCTGCCGAGCGTGATCGCGCTGCGCCAATATGTCCGCCCCTCGCAATTCCCGGCCTTCACCCGGTTCAACCTGTTCCTGCGCGACCGCTTTTCCTGCCAATATTGCGGCGATCCGAGGGAATTGACCTTCGATCACGTGCTGCCGCGCGCCCAGGGCGGCCGCACCACCTGGGAGAATGTCGCCACCGCCTGCGCGCCCTGCAATCTGCAGAAAGGCGGCCGCACCCCGCAGCAGGCGCGGATGCAGATCCGCCGCCGCCCGTTCCGCCCGACCAGCTGGCAGCTCCAGGAGCATGGCCGCTCCTTCCCGCCCAACTATCTCCACGAAAGCTGGCGCGACTATCTCTACTGGGACATCGAGCTGGAAGCCTAGCGCCGCAGCCACTGCCGGCGGACGAACCAGAAGAGCACGCCGATCCCGATCAGCACGCACAGGCCGACCACGTCCCAGAAGGCGCCGGGCGCGTGCGCATAGGGTATGTCGTCGACGTTCATGCCCAACAGGCCGGTGATGAAGGTCAGCGGCAGGAAGATGAAGGCGACCACCGAGATCAGCAGCGAGCGCTGGTCGATCTCCTCGGCGCGCAAATCGGTCAATTGCTCATGGAGCAGGGCCGAGCGCTCGCGCACCGCCTCCAGCTCCTCGGTCATTCGGGCGAAGCGGTCGGCGGCCTCGCGGATGTGGAGCTTGTCGTCCTCGGCCAGCCAGTCGAAGTCCATCGCCGAAAGCTGAATGAGCGCGTCGCGGTCCGGCGCGACGAACCGGCGGAAGGCGATCGCCTCGGATCGAATGCGGGTGATCGCCGTGCGCAGCCGGAACTTGTTGGCGCTTTCGAGCCCGCTCTCGCAATCGTCGAGCTGGTCGCCCAAATCGGCGACCTGGGGGTCGAGCGCCGCGCTGATCTCGCGCGCATAGGCGGTGACGAGGTCGCCGGGATCGAGGATCCGGCCAGCCTCCATTTGCGCCGTCACCGCCGCGCTCGCGGCGAGCGGGCGGCGGACCGCCGAATCGACCCTGCCCGCCCGCGCCCACATCCGGATCGAGACCAGCCGGTCCGAATGGTCGGTCTCGGCCGCCGCGGGGCCGCGCAGGTTGACGATCGCGCCCTGATCGATCCGCTCGCAGCGCGGCCGGGTCTCGGTCGCGACCAGCGCGTTGGCGGCGACGTCCGGTATGTCGGGCCTGATCAGCTGCGGCAGCTCGTCGCCGTCGTCGCTCTCGACATTGGTCCACAGGAAGCCGGGGCCGTCGTAGCCGAGCGCCTCTTCGACGCCGAGGCGGCGGACCTCGCCGCCCTGGACGAGGATGGCAGTGACGTTCATCCCCGCCGGTCGAGCCAGGCCCGGATCGCCGGCGCGACATCCTCGTCCGCGAGCGCCAGCGCGAGGTTGGCGATAACGAAGCCGGCCTTGTCACCGCAATCGTAGCGCTCGCCGTCGAAGGTGACGGCGTGGAAGGGCTGGCTGCCGATCAGGGCGGCCATGCCGTCGGTCAATTGGATCTCGCCGCCGGTACCGGTGCCGAGCGCTCCGAGGATCGGCATGATCTCGGGCTGAAGGATGTAGCGGCCCGCCACGGCGAGGGTCGAGGGCGCCGCTTCGGGGCTGGGCTTCTCGACCAGGCCGGCGACTTCGGTCAGCCGGCCGTCCCGAGCGCCGGGGGTGATGATCCCGTAGCTGGCGGTGCGCTCGCGCGGCACCTCTTCGGCGCAGACGAGGTTGCCGCCGACCCGCTCGAAGGCCTCGACCAGCTGGGCGAGGCAGCCGGGCCGGCCGACCATCAGATCGTCGGGGAGCAGCACCGCGAACGGTTCCTCGCCGACGAGCTCGCGCGCGCACCAGATGGCGTGGCCGAGCCCCAGCGGTTGCTGCTGCCGGACCGAGACGATCGCCCCGGGCGGCAGCCGGGTCGATTCGAGCGCGTCGAGCGGCTTGCCGCGCGCGGCCATCGTCGCTTCGAGCTCGAAGGCGACGTCGAAATGGTCCTCGAGCGCGCTCTTGCCGCGGCCGGTGACGAAGATCATCTGCTCGATCCCGGCCTCGCGCGCCTCCTCGACCGCATATTGGATCAGCGGCCGGTCGAGCACCGTCAGCATTTCCTTGGGGATCGCCTTGGTCGCGGGCAGGAAGCGGGTGCCGAGCCCGGCGACCGGGAAGACCGCCTTGCGGACGCGGCTCATTCGGGCTGGTCGGCGCTGGCATTGCCGTCGGCGGGGACGTCGCCCGGCGGCAGGTCGAAGCGGTCGTCCTCGCGCACCTCGGAGCGGCGCAAGAGCTCGTCGACCCGGCCCGGGCGGGCGACCGGCGGCGGCGTCAGCAGCTCGTCGGTGGTCATCGCCCGGCTCGCCATGGCCGGCGCCGGCGGCATCTGCTGCCCCTGGGCCGGCGCCAGCGGCTCGCGCAGCCCGCAGCCGGCAAGCGCCAGCGGCACGATGAGGGCGATAATCCTCTTCATTCCTTCATCCCCAGCGCCTTCCTCGCGGCCTCGACCCGCTTCCTCACCGACGCCGGCGCGGTGCCGCCATAGCTGGTCCGGCTCTTAACCGAGGCGTCGGGGGAAAGCACATCGAAAACGCCCGGCTTGATCCGCTCGTCGACGCTCCTCAGCGCGTCATAGGGAAGCGCCCAGAGCGGCACCCGCGCCTCGTCGGCGAGGCGGACGGCGCGGCCGGTGATGTGGTGGGCCTCGCGAAACGGCAGGCCGGCCTCGCGGACCAGCCAGTCGGCAAGGTCGGTGGCGGTGGCGTGGCCCGCCTCGGCGGCGGCGCGCATCCGCTCGAGGTTGAAGGTCGAGCTTTCGACCATGCCGGCCATCGCCGCGATCGACAGGCCGAGCAGATCGTGCGCCTCGAACACCGGCTCCTTGTCGTCCTGCATGTCCTTCGAATAAGCGAGCGGCAGCCCCTTCATCACCGCGACCAGGGCGACCATCGCCCCGGCGATGCGGCCGGCATGGCCGCGGACCAGCTCGGCCGCGTCGGGGTTGCGCTTCTGCGGCATGATCGAGGAGCCGGTCGAAAAGCTGTCGGCGAGGGCGACGAAGCCGAACATCGGGCTGGCCCAGAGCACGAACTCCTCGGCGAGGCGCGAAAGATGGAGCGCGCACTGGGCCGCGGCCATCAGATAGTCGAGCGCGAAATCGCGGTCCGACACCGAATCGAGCGAGTTGGCGGTCGGCCGGTCGAAGCCGAGCGCGAGCGCGGTCGCCTCGCGGTCGATCGGGAAGCCGGTCCCGGCCAGCGCCGCGGCGCCCAGCGGGCATTCGTTCAGCCGGACGCGGGCGGCGGCGAAGCGCGACCGGTCGCGGCGGAGCATCTCGTAATAGGCCATCAGATGGTGGCCGAGAGTCACCGGCTGGGCCGCCTGGAGATGGGTGAAGCCGGGCATCAGATCGCCGGCATGGGCGCCGGCGCGGGCGACAAGGGCGCGCTGCAGCGCCGCGATCCCCTCGTCGGCCGAGTCGATCGCGTCGCGGACCCAGAGCTTGAAGTCGGTGGCGACCTGGTCGTTGCGCGAGCGGGCGGTGTGGAGCCGCCCGGCGGCCGGCCCGATCAGCTCGCCGAGGCGGTGCTCGACATGCATATGGATGTCCTCGAGCGCTTCGTCCTCGGCGACGCCGCCGGCCTCATATTCGTCCTCGATCCGGTCGAGCCCCTCCTCGATCGCGTCGGCATCCTCCTGGGCGACGATGCCGGTCGCGGCGAGCATCGCGATATGGACCCGGCTGGCGGCGACGTCCTGGCGCCAGAGCCGCTTGTCGAAGGCGATCGAGGCATTTATCTCGCGCATGAGCGCCGACGGGCCCTCGGCGAACCGCCCGCCCCAGATGGCGTTGGAGTCCTGATCCTTGCGCCCTGCGATCGCCTGTCTCCCCGGCCTGCTCCTTGGCCTCGCCTCTGGAGGATGCGATAGGCAAAAGGCGGTGGAGCCGCAAGCCAACCGGACCGTGGCGGCGGCGCCCGCCGCTCCCGCCGCCGCTTATCCGACCGGCCGGCTCGACCGCTCGCACCGGGGCGATGCAGCGCCCGACCTCCTGTTCGAGGACGGCCAGGGGCGGCCGGTGCGGCTGTCGGCGTTCCGCGGCCGCCCCCTCCTGGTCAATCTCTGGGCGACCTGGTGCGGACCCTGCGTCGTCGAGATGCCCTCGCTCGACGCGCTCGCGGCGCGCGCCGGGCCGCAGCTCGAGATCGTCGCGATCAGCCAGGATCTGGCCGGCCGGCAAAGGGTCAGCGACTTCTTCGCCGCCCATCGCTTCGCGCGCCTCGAACCCTATCTCGACCCCGAAATGCGGCTGATGCCCGCGCTCGGCCTCGACACGCTGCCGACCACCATCCTCTACGACGGCGACGGCCGCGAGGTCTGGCGGATGACCGGCATGGCCGACTGGCAGAGCGCGCGCACCGCCAGGCTGCTGCGGGAGGCGGATGCGGGCTGAAAGATGCTGTTCGCCAAGCGCCTGCGCCGGGGAATCAAGGAGGGGCGGATCACCTGCACCGTCCGGATCTGGCAGCGGCCGCACGTCAGGGTGGGCGGCATCTATCCGATGGAGGACGGCCATATCGTCGTCGAATCGATCCGGCCGATCGCGCTCGAGGACATAGACGGCGCGCTGGCCCGGCGCTCGGGCTTCCTGGGCGTCGTCGACCTGCTCAAGGTCGCCAGGCACGGCAGCGGGCGGAACGTCTATCTGATCGAGTTCCACTACCTCCCGCCCGCATCCTAATCCCGCAGCAGCTCATTGATCCCGGTCTTCGAGCGCGTCTTGGCGTCGACCCGCTTGACTATCACGGCGCAGGCGAGGCCGGGGCCGCCGTCCTTGCCCGGCAGGGTGCCGGGGACGACCACCGCATAGGCCGGCACCCGGCCGTAGCTCACCTCGCCGGTGGCGCGGTCGACGATCCTGGTCGAGGCGCCGATGAACACGCCCATCGAGATCACCGCGCCCTGTTCGACCACCACCCCTTCGGCGACTTCCGAGCGGGCGCCGATGAAGCAATCGTCCTCGACGATCACCGGCCCCGCCTGCAGCGGCTCGAGCACGCCGCCGATGCCGGTGCCGCCGGAGATGTGGACGTTGCGGCCGATCTGGGCGCAGCTTCCCACCGTCGCCCAGGTATCGACCATCGTCCCCTCGCCGACATGGGCGCCGATGTTGACGAAGCTCGGCATGAGAACGGCGTTCCGGCCGACATAGGCGCCGCGGCGGACGATCGCGCCGGGCACCGCCCGGAAGCCCGCCGCCTCGAACTTCGCCGCGTCCCAGCCGAGGAACTTGGAGGGCACCTTGTCCCACCAGACCGCGCCGCCCGGCCCGCCGGCGATCGCCGCCATCGGATTGAGCCGGAAGGAGAGCAGCACCGCCTTCTTGAGCCACTGGTTGACGGTCCAGCCGCCGGCGCCCTTCTCGGCGACCCGCGCCTCGCCGGCATCGAGCAGGGCGATCGCCTGCTCGACCGCATCGCGGACCTCGCCGCCGGTCGCCGGTCCGAGCCCGTCACGCTCCTCCCAGGCGGCGTCGATCACCTGCGCCAGGCTCATGCCACTTCCTCCCCCTGCACCTCGAGGGTCCGTACTCGGTACCCGCAATGGTCGTGATCGCCCAGAGAAGGCCGCCGGCAAGGAGGGCGGTGCAGGCCGGGCTGGTTGCCCGGACCAGCCGTCCGACGCCGCCGGCGGCCTTCTCCGGGCGACCGCGAAGCGGCGGGCCGCTTTTGGGCCAGGGCTGCGTCGCAGCGTCGGTCACGATGCGTTAGCATCGCTCCCTCCTTGCTCCTTGCCCTGGCCCAAAATCGGCTCCGTCACGGCCGTTGCGGGTACCGAGTACGGACCCTGCTAGCCAGCCGGCGATGTCGGCGGTGCGATGATCGACGAAGTCCGGCTCGGCGACGTCGGGCCCCTGCTCCGAGCCGTTGTCGACCCACAAGGTGGCCATGCCGAGCGCCTTGGCGGGCGCGAGGTTGCGGACCATGTCGTCGGCGAACAGGGCGCGGTTGGGGTCGATCGCGTGGCGATCGCACATCGCCCGATAGGCGGAAGGATCGGGCTTGGGGACATAGGCCATGGCGTGAATGTCGTGGAGGCCGTCGAAGGCGTTGGCGAGGCCGATCCGGTCGAGCACCCGGCGGGCATAGGCCTCGCTGGCGTTGGTGAACACGAACTTGCGCCCCGGCAGCCGGTCCATCGCCGCGACCAGCGCGGGATCGGCGGCGATCCGGGCGAGATCGATGTCGTGGACGAAGTCGAGAAAGTCGTGCGGATCGACGCCATGCTCGGCCATCAGCCCGGCGAGGGTGGTGCCGTGGGCGTGGAAGAAGCCCTTTTGCACCCGCCGCGCCTCGATCGCGTCGACGCCGAGCAGCCGCTGGATGTAGGTGCCCATCCTGAGGTCGATCAGCTCGAACAGGTTGGAGCCGTACGGATAGAGGCTGTTGTCGAGATCGAAGATCCAGCTTTCGACATGGGCGAGATCGGGAATCATGCGCTTGCCCCTAGCCGATGCGAGCGGCTGCGCGAAGAATCTTCTTTCCTCTTCGTTCCCTTTATGTTCTAATGCGCCGATGAGCAGGGCATCGCGGCGAGCCGTTCCGGACTTCGATCCGGTTCCCGTCCGCGCGCGCAAGGACGGCTGGACCGCCGAACGGCAGCGCGAGTTCATCCGCCTGCTCCATCTCAAGCGCAATATCGGCAAGGCGGCGAAGGCGGTCGGGATGAGCCGAAGGAGCGCCTATCGGCTGCGCGAGCGGGCGGGCGCGGAGAGCTTCGCCGGCGCCTGGGATGCGGCCTTCGCGCGCCGGCCGCCGCCGGTTACGAGCAATGTCTCCCAACTCTGGTACCGCGCCCTGTTCGGCAAGAACAAGCCGATCGTCCGCGGCGGCAAGGTGGTCGGCACCATCACCCAGCCCGACAATGTGGCGGCGCTCAAGCTTCTCGACCGGTTCGAGCGCAAGGAGCGCGCGGCCGTCCGGCGCCGGGCGTTCTGGGATCGCCGCGGAAGGTCACAATGAAAAATTTTCTCCGAATCCCGCAACTTTGTGACCTTTCGCGGTCCGGCGCCTCAGCCGCCGAGCGGGTGGAGGAAGAGGACGTGCAGGTCCCGGGTCGGCCGCCAGTTGCGGCGGCGGATCTCGAACCGGGTCGGCGAGATCCGGCGCACGCCCTCGCCGCAGAAGCTGACCAGGGTGCGCGGATCGCCCTTGTCGACGACGAGGCGGAAATCGCCGATCGGCGAGCGCCAGTTGGCGCCGGTGGTGAGGATGTAGCTCAGCCAGCTCTCGGCGTAGCCGGGATAGTCGTTGCCGCTCCGCCGCGCGGCGCGCTCGACCGTGGCGATGAAATCCTGGCCGATGCAGTAGCGGGCGATCGTCCGGCGGCCATAATCGCTCTCGCGGACCTCGCGGCTGCCGAGCGCGGTCATCACGGTGCCGCCGAGGCCGGGCCGGTAGCGATGCTCGACGGCGAGGTCGCGGCCGGCCGGGAAGATCTGCTCCCAATACCAGGTCTCCTTCACCGTCCATGCCGGGCGGCCGCCTTCCACCAGGCCGAGCGCGGCCAGCCGGGCCTGCGCGGCGCGCGGCAGGGCGTCCAATGCCCGATACAGCGCCGTATCGTTGTCGCGGCCCGCGATCGGGATGCCCAGGCTGCGCAGCAATGCCGAATGATCGGCGCCGCGGAGGATTGCCTTGCGCTCGACCCGCATGGTGACGGCGCGGCCGTCGGCCCGGGTGCGGAAATCGGCCGGCCAGGCGATGTCGCCTTCCTCCTCGGCGGCAAGGTCGCGGTCCGGCATTGGGAAGGCGACGACCGTGCGGACCGGACGCGGCGAGCGGTTGCGGAAGACGTAGCGGACGCGGACCTCGAGCCGGGAGAGGTAAAGGTCCTCCGAGACCATGTCGATGTCGCGGCTCTGCCTCAGCACGAGCCCGCCCGCCGCGGTCTCGGCGACGCTGTCATTGGCGAGCGCCGGGGCGGCGAGGGCGAGCAGGGCGGCGAGCGGAATGAGGGCGCGACTCATCGCGCGACCCTGCCGTGCCGGAGGCGGAATGAAAAGGCGGAATGGGGGACAGTCGCGGTGGCTGTCCCCTATTCGTCAGGCTTCGGCCGGGAGCGCCCCTTTGGCCTGGGCGACGATCGCCTTGAACGCCTCGCCCTCGTGCATCGCGATGTCGGCGAGGACCTTGCGGTCCAATTCGACGCCGGCGAGCTTGAGGCCGTGCATGAAGCGGCCGTAGGTCATCCCCTCGGCGCGGACGGCGGCGTTGATCCGCTGGATCCAGAGCGCGCGGAACGAGCGCTTCTTCACCTTGCGGTCGCGATAGGCGTACTGGCCGGCCTTCTCGACCGCCTGGCGGGCGATCCGGATCGTGTTCTTGCGGCGGCCGTAATAGCCCTTCGCCTGATCGAGGAGCCTTTTGTGCTTGGTGCGGGTGGTCACCCCGCGCTTGACGCGTGCCATGTCAAATACCTCCTATTTCAGGCCGTAGGGCGCCCAGAGCTTCACCCGCGCCGTATCGGCGTCGGCGAGCACTTCGGTGCCGCGGTTCTGGCGGATGTACTTGGCATTGTGGCTGATCAGGCGGTGGCGCTTGCCGGCGACGCCGTGCTTCACCTTGCCGGTGGCGGTGAGCTTGAAACGCTTCTTGACCCCGCTCTTGGTCTTCAACTTGGGCATTTTCGTCTCCTTGTCGCCCTTGGGGCGGACGTTTGGGAACAGCCACGGCAGCCCTGTTGGCCGGGCGGTTCGGTTTCTCCAGAATCTGGAAGAGCGGCGCCTATATGAGGGGAGGCGCGGAAAATCAAGGCATCGCCGTCATCCCGGCGACGGCCTTGTCGTCAGTCGAACAGCGACGACACCGAGGCTTCCTCGGCGATCCGCTTGACCGCCTCGGCGAGCAGGGGCGCGATCGTCAGCAGCCGGATCTTGCCGCTCGCCTCGGCCGCTTCCTGGGCGGCGATCGTATCGGTGATGACGAGCTCGGAGAGCGCCGAATGGTCGACCCGCGCCGCCGCCGCGCCGGAGAGGACGCCGTGGGTGCAATAAGCGACGACGTCCTCGGCGCCGCCCTCCTTCAGCGCGGCGGCCGCGTTGCACAGGGTGCCGGCCGAATCGACGATGTCGTCGATGAGGATGCAGAACCGCCCGGCGACGTCGCCGATGATGTTCATCACCTCCGATTCGCCGGGCTTCTCGCGGCGCTTGTCGACGATCGCGAGCGGCGCGTTGTCGAGCCTTTTGGCGAGCGCCCGGGCGCGGACGACGCCGCCGACGTCGGGCGAGACGACGGTGATGCTGCGCCCCTTGAACCGCGCCTGGATGTCGGCGGACATCACCGGTGCGGCGTAGAGATTGTCGGTCGGAATGTCGAAGAAGCCCTGGATCTGGCCGGCGTGGAGATCGACCGAGAGCACCCGGTTGGCGCCGGCGACGGTGATCAGATTGGCGACCAGCTTGGCCGAGATCGGCGTCCGCGGGCCCGGCTTGCGGTCCTGCCGGGCATAGCCGAAATAGGGCAGGACGGCGGTGATCCGCTTCGCCGAGGCGCGCTTCAGCGCGTCGATGCAGATCAGCAATTCCATCAGATTATCGTTGGCGGGATAGGAGGTCGACTGGACGACGAAGACGTCCTCGCCGCGGACGTTCTCGAGGATCTCGACGAAAATTTCCTCGTCGGCGAAGCGGCGCACGCTCGCGCTGGTGATCGGGATTTCGAGATAGTGGGCGATCGCCTGCGCCAGCGGCAGGTTCGAATTGCCCGTCATCAGCTTCATGGCGCCCCCTCTTACGGGGTGGAGAAGCGAAGGCAAGGGCGTTGCCGATGACAACAGTCATGCCTAATGCGCGCTTGCGGCCCTCCGCCATCCTCGTCTCCCGCTCATCCTGAGTAGGGACTGAGCCTGGCGAAGCATGTCCTGAGCGACGCCGCAGGCGGCGGCGAAGGGGCCCGTATCGAAGGACCGTCCTTCGAGACGCCGGTTCGACAAGCTCACCGGCTCCTCAGGATGAGCGGGAAAGATAGAGATTGCCATCATGACCGTGGTCACCCGCTTCGCCCCCTCCCCGACCGGCCGCCTCCACGTCGGCAACATCCGCGCGGCGCTGCACAACTGGCTGTGGGCGAAGAAAAACGGCGGCCGCTTCATCCTCCGGCTCGACGACACCGACCGCGAGCGCAGCCGCGAGGACCATGTCGAGGCGATCCGCGACGATCTCGCCTGGCTCGGCCTCGCCGCCGACGAGGAGCATCGCCAGTCCGAGCGGTTCGGCCGCTACGAAGCGGCGCTCGACCGGCTCCGCGCGGCGGGCCGGGTCTATCCCGCCTATGAGAGCGCCCAGGAGCTCGAATTGAAGCGCAAGGTGCTGCTCGGCCGCGGCCGGCCGCCGGTCTATGATCGGGCGGCGCTCGCTCTGGCCGACACGGACCGGGCGAAGCTCGAAGCCGAGGGACGGCGGCCGCACTGGCGCTTCCGGCTCGATCATGACCGGCCGATCGAATGGGACGATCTGATCCGGGGCCGCCAGCATCTCGATCCGGCGCTGCTCAGCGATCCCGTCGTCCGCCGCGAGGACGGCTCCTGGCTCTACATGCTGCCGAGCGTGGTCGACGATATCGAGATGGGCGTGAGCCACGTCGTGCGCGGCGAGGATCATGTCACCAATACCGGCCTCCAGCTCCAGATGTTCGAGGCGCTGGGCTCAGCCCCGCCGGCCTTCGCCCACGAGGCGCTTCTGGTCGGCTCGGAGGGCAAGCTCGCCAAGCGGCTCGGGTCGCTCGGCGTGGCGGCGATGAAGGAAGCGGGAATCGAGCCCAATGCGCTGATCGCCAAGCTCGCCCGGATCGGCACCGCGCTCGCGGTCGAGCCGGTCGCCGAGCCGGGGCCGCTGATCGAAAGCTTCGATTTCGCCGCTTTCGGGCGGGCGCCGGCGCGGTTCGACATGGACGAGCTGGCCGCGCTCAACGCGCGCATCGTCCATCAGCTGCCCTTCGCCGCCGTCTCAGGCCGGCTGCCGGACGGGATGAACGAGGCGGACTGGCTGGCGATCCGGCCCAATCTTCGCGCCGTGGCGGAAGCGGCAGGCTGGTGGGAGATCCTCCACGGCCATGTCGTGCTGCCGGCGGCGGCGGAGGATCGCGCGTTCCTCGCCGCCGCCGCCGACTCGGCCGCCGCGATCGACTGGAGCGCCGAGCCCTGGCCGCAGCTGGTGGCCCGGCTCAAGGCGGAGCGCAGCGGCAGGGCGCTGTTCCAGCCGCTGCGGCGGGCGCTGACCGGGCGCGACAGCGGCCCCGAAATGGCGGTCCTGCTGCCGCTGATCGGCCGCGACGAAGCGGTCGCGCGGCTGCGGGCCGCGGCCGGCATTAGGCGTTATTATACTTCGCGTACCCAGCAGAAAGGGAACTGACATGAGACAGGCGATTGTATGGGCGCTGGCTAGGCTGCTGCGTGTGCCGATCCAGCCCGTGATGCGGGCAGGCGGGCAGCGCGGCTAGATGTAGTTCTTGAGCCAGTCCGAAGCTGGTTTCTTGAAGCCGCTCCACGCTGCAATGTTGGCAGACTTAACGACGAGAAGCTCATCGTTGGAGTCCATGTAGCGCATCAGATCGTCGCGGATTTGAACGACCGAGAGGTCGCTGACCACGATCCAGGTGGAATCTAGATTGCGCCAATATGTCGGGAAAAGCTGCTCCATTCGATCCGTCAGCTTCTTATGGGCGGCAGAATAAGCCGCGCCCTCTTTGTTGAGATCGAACCCGATGATGTAGGTCGCCATTGCGATCGTCCCTACCTAGTGGTGCATTAGCGCCTTGAAGATCATGTAGAACGTCTCAAGGCTAAGATTGGCATTGTTGCTCATGTAAACGCACATGGTGTGCAGGAAATCGAAGTCGTAGCTGGTCGGCTCCGGCTCGTAGGCGGCACAGCACTGGCACGCGAAGATGAAGGCGACCATCTCGTTATGGAACTCGCCGTAGAAGCGAGCAAACGAGAGTTCCTCGGCGCTCACATCCCCGGCATGAATCTGCACCGGCCCCATACCGCACTCGATGTCGTCCAAGTTTCCGTTAAAGGAAACGCTCTTGATGACCCGGCTCTGGTAGAGGGCGTGAAGAAGGGCACCGGCACGCTTATAATGGTCAGGGTTTCCGGAATGCAGCCGGAGCGCAAAGCGGCCGATGTTCTGGACGTACTCGCCGTGGGCGTAGTCCACGAGCTCGGGATCCACCTCGATGGAGCATTCCAAGATATCCGCTATCTGGGCCGGAACGGCCGCGAAATAGCCGGTGACGAACTGCTTGAAATAAGCAGCGTCCTCCAGCTTTTGGAAAAATTCTTCCACCGGGGAATCCCTGTTTTGTAACGCAAGCGACATAGAAAAGGCCCCCTGCTTTCACAAGGGGCCTAATCGGTTGGATGGTGGGCGATCAGTCCTTTTTGAACTGCTCCCGCAGCATGGCGAAGCCCGAAAACGCCTCGTCAAGCGCCCGGACTTGCTGCCCGAGCTGATTGTTGGGGTACATGCGAACGGCTTCACAGCCGTCTGCGACGTTCCGCCCTCCGTATGTAGCCTTTTCCATGTCTCACCTTCCTTGGCGCCCGGACACCGAACGGCGTCCGGATAAACCAAAACGTTTACGAAGTGTTTTCCGCTCCGTAGTTCGTCCCGTCTTTATCGCAGCTGAACCCAACGTTCCTACTCCGTTGGATGATACGTATGTACGTGAGTCGCGGGCGGCGTTCAAGCCGTCCCACAAAATTTTTGTTGACAATGGCAAAATGTGCTGTTCCGGCACTATAACCAAAACAGGAACAAGCGGTGACTCAAAAATCGCTCGCTTGTCAAGCAATTTCGCTATGTCGGAGGGGATGGTTTGGCCCTTCGCACGAGCCTGTCTAGCACCGCGCTCGCGTCTGTGGGGTTTAGTTCGCCAGCGTCGATAAGCCTTTGAACCTCCCTTCTGAACCGTTCGCTCTGCTCTGCGGGATTTTCCTGTCTCACCTTTCGCGGCACCGCTAGGCCCTTCCACAAGAGATTTGATAGGTGAGGCGCCTACCGACGACGCCACGCAACAGATTGTCTGCGCGGGCGCGGTCGTCAACCCCGTTGGCCTCGCGGTTGGAATAGCGGAAATCGAACTCGGCAAGATAGCGGTGCAGATGCTTCTTACCGCACCACTGATAGACGCCCCGCATCCCGCGTTTGAATATGCTGAAATAGCCCTCAACGGTGTTGGTATGCACGTCGCCAAGGCCGTACTGCCCCCGGCTGTGCCGCACCACGCCGTGCGCCGCGAAATGCTTGATCGCGCGGCGATAGACGCCCGCGTCGTCGGTCGCCAGACGGGCTTCGCGGGCGATGTTCTCGCGCAGGATCGGCATAATGAAATCCACCGCGACCTTGTCCACCACATAGGCTTTGGAGCGCCCGGTATCGCGGTCGATAAGCGCCAGCACCTTCATCTTGCCGTGGAAGCCGCGCTTGCCAGCGCTGAACTCTCCGGAAAGCACGTTCGGCTCAAAGCCAATGAAAGTCTCGTCGGCCTCGACTACGCCGCCGTCCGAGCCGAACGGGGTGAAGTCGCCAGAGCGCATGGCTTCGCGGATGCGATGGCCCATGAACCAGGCGGTTTTGAGGGTAACGCCTAGGGTCCGGTGAAGCTGATTGGAGCTGATCCCCTTCTTGCTACCGGCAATGAGGTACATCGCTTGAAGCCACACATTCAGGGGAACGTGGCTGGCCTCAAAGATGGTGCCGATCTTGACGGTGAAGGGCTTGCGGCACTGGTAGCACTTGTAGGTGCCTATCCGGGTGGACTTGCCGCCCATCTTGCCGATGCGCTTGTCATGGCCGCAATGCGGGCACACCGGGCCTTCCGGCCAGATGCGCGCTTCGACGTAGCGATAGGCTGCTTCCTCGTTGTGGAAATGCGGGGCTGAAAGTGCGGAAGCCATTTTTCCTCTCCTGATTTGGCACTAGTGCCAGATCGGAGTGGGTACGTCAAGTATAATAACGCCCGGCATTAATGGTATAGTATAACATGATGATATAGTGTATCATCGTTCTCGCCGGCCTGATTCGGCAGCGCCGGCGAAGGACGAGGAGAATCGTCATGACCGAAGCCGGCTTCTTCGCGCAGAAGCGCAGCAGCCCGACCTCGCTGGCCCTGGTGATCCTGCTCCACGCGGCGGTGCTCGCCGCGGTGATCATGATCAAGGCGCCGCAATTCATCGTCGACCGTGGCGGACCGATCGTGGTGACGTCGATCCCGATCGAGCAGGATCCGCCCCCCGACCCGCAACGGCAAGAGCGCCGATCGGAGCAGCCGACCCCGATCGATCGGGTCCGCACCGTCGTCGACCTGCACCGGGATCCGGTGATTGTCACCCCGCCCTGGACACCGCCGCTGCCGCCGCCCGGCGACGGCTTCGTCATCACCCCGCCGCCGCCGCCGCTGCCGCCGCCGCCGCCCGCGGTGCGCCGCGGCGCCGAGCTCGACCCGCGTTTCGCCGGCGAGCTGCAGCCGCCCTATCCGGCCGAAGAGCATCGCGCCCAGCGCGAGGGCCGGGTCCAGGTCCGCGTCACCATCGCCCCGAGCGGCCGGGTCAGCGCGGTCGTCCGGCTGATGGCGACCAGCGAGGCCTTCTGGCGGGTCACCGAGCGGCAGGCGCTCGACCATTGGCGGTTCCGCCCGGCGACGGTCGACGGCCGCCCGGTCGCGGACAGCAAGGTGATGACGCTCCAGTTCCGGCTCGTCGATGCGTGACGGGCCGGGCGGCGGCGGGGCAATCGTGAGCCCGCCCCGCCGCCGCACCCCTCAGCCGCCGCAGTGGACGTCGCCGGAGCCCCGTTTGTCGATCGTGCAGCGCGCCGGGCCGGCGACGGTGACGTCGCCCGAGCCGCGCAGCTCGATCGAAGCTGTCTCGGTGGCGCGGATGCCGATGTCGCCCGAGCCGGCGACCGACAGCGTCGCATTGGCGGTCTCGAGCCCGCCGAGGCGCAGATCGCCGGAGCCGACCACGGCCGCGGTCGCCCGCTGCGAGCGGCCGGCGGCCCGGATGTCGCCCGAGCCGGTGACCGAGAAATTCGCCTCGCCGACGGCGAGCGCGCCGACGTCCATCTCGCCGGAGCCGGTGACCGAGCCGGCGAAGGCCGCGCCCTGGACCCGGTCGATCCGCATGTCGCCGGAGCCGGCGATCGAGGCGGCGGCGAGCGCCGGCACGGTGACATGGACGGTGACGCCGTGGTGGCTGCCCCAGCGGAACCAGCCGCGCGAGCCCTCGCGCAGGCCGATCCGGAGCTGGCCGCCCTCGGCCGTGATCTCGAGCCGTTCGAGCGTCTCGGCGTCGCCCTCGGCGCGGATCGAGGGGGCGCCGCCGACGGCGACGACGACGTCGGTCGAGCCGGCGAGCGCGATCCGGTCGAACGGCCCGGGGACCGCGATGTTGCGCTGGACCGTCGGCCGGGCCTCCTCGGCATTGCCGCCGGCATGGCAGGCGGTGGCGATCAGGACGGTGCTGAGCAGGGCGGCCGCGGCGCGCATGACGTCTCTCCTGGCTGTGTTATTCCCATAATACACGTTGGCCGGGAGCGGCGCAACAAAAAAGGGCGGCCCGTCGCCGGACCGCCCCTTGGGAAAGCTGCGCGCAGCTCTCCTCTTGTCGTCAGGCGTCGACCTTCACCTTCTGGTGGAGGACGGCCGCCTTGTTGAGGATGTCGAGCAGCTTTTCGAGCGCCGCTTTCTCGTCGATCTCCTCCATCGCGCCGAGCTCGCGGGCGAGGCGGGTGGAGGCGGCCTCGAAGATCTGCCGCTCGGAATAGGACTGCTCGGGCGCGTCGTCGGGGCGGAACAGGTCGCGGACCACCTCGGCGATCGACACGAGGTCGCCCGAATTGATCTTCGCTTCATATTCCTGGGCCCGGCGCGACCACATGGTGCGCTTGATCTTGGGCTTGCCCTTCAGGGTGGTCAGCGCCTCCTGCATGGTCTTGTCCGAGGACAATTTGCGCATGCCGACGCTCTCCGCCTTGTTGGTCGGGACGCGCAGCGTCATCTTTTCCTTCTCGAAGCGCAGCACATAGAGTTCGAGCGCCATGCCGGCGATGTCCGTGCTCTGCAGCTCGATCACCCGGCCGACGCCGTGCTTGGGGTAAACGACATAATCGCCAACGTCGAAGCTCAACGCTTTCGTTGCCATCAATGAAACCTTCCTATGGAAAATGTCGCCGGTGCCGGACTAACCCGCATCGCCCCAAAAGACGCAGTGTGAAGTTCCGATTTACGGCAATTCTTCGTTTGATCACCGGGTGCGGATGCAGAGGACAGCCGCTTCGATGGCGGGCCTTATAGCAGGAAATCGCGCAAAAATCTAGGGCCTGCCCTAGGGCTGCGGCAGCCTGCCGCGGCCCCGCATCGCATCGAGGCTCCACGGCCCCGGCCCCGCCGCCGAGATGTAGAGGAAGACGAAGCAAAAGAGGATGGCCGCGTCGCCCATATTGTTGACCGGAAAGAAGTCCCGCGGGAAATGGGCGTACCAATAAGCGACCGCCATCACGCCCGAAGCGAGGAAAGCGGCCGCGCGGGTGAACAGGCCGAGCGCGATCAGCAGGCCGCAGCCGATCTCGAAGAAGCCGGCATAGGCGCCCAGATTGCCGAGCGCGAGCCCGCTGCCCGCCATCTGGCCGGGCGGAAAGCTCAGGAACTTCTGGGTGCCGTGCTCGAGGAAGATGAGGCCGGCGACGATGCGCAGCACGCTGAGCATGATCGGCGCCAGCGGCGACGGGCGCGAGGCCATCAGTCGCCCTCGCCCGGATCGGCCGTGAAATATTTGTCGAACTTGCCCTCCTCGCCCTTGTGCTCGTCGGCGTCGGGCGGGGAATCCTTCTTGCGGGTGATGTTGGGCCATTCGGCCGAATAGGTCGCGTTGACCTCGAGCCACTGCTCGAGGCCGCTCTCGGTGTCCGGCAGGATCGCCTCGGCCGGGCATTCGGGCTCGCAGACGCCGCAATCGATGCATTCGGAAGGGTTGATGACGAGCATGTTCTCGCCCTCGTAGAAGCAGTCGACTGGGCAGACCTCGACGCAATCCATATATTTGCAGCGGATGCAGGCATCGGTGACGACGTAGGTCATTGCGCTTCTCTCTCCCCGACAAGGCGTCCCTAGTCCGCGCCCGGCGCGCGCGTCAATTCGCAATAGTGCGCGCGCGCCTCGGCCGGCGGGCCGCGGCGCGCCGGGAGGCTCTCGACCCTCAGCACGCGGACCTCGCCGCGCTGGGCGAAGGCGAGCACGTCGCCGGCGCGGACCGGAGCGTGGGCGCGGTCGATCGGGCGGCCGTTGAGGCGCAGGCGCCCCTGCTCGGCCATGGCCTGGGCGAGCGCGCGGGTCTTCACGATCCGGGCGAACCACAGGAACTTGTCGAGCCGCAAACTCTCAGCCATCGAGCAGGCTCAACGTCGCGGCGTCCCGTTCGCCGCCGAAAAAGGCGGCGAGGACGGCCGCGAACGGCGCCGGATCGGCGGCGACGGCTTCGAACAAGGTCATCGACGAGCGCAGCTTGATCGCATCGATCGGGCCGAGGATCGCCTCGGCGCGGTCGCTGCGATGGACCAGGATCGCGGCCGCGCTTTCCCGAAGCCGCGCGCCGAGCAAAGGGTGGTCCAGATAGGCGCGCGCCTCGGCGGCCGAGGCGATCGCGTAGAAGCGCGCGGTCGCGCTTCGGCCGAGCCCGGCGAGCTGGGGGAAGACGAACCACATCCAGTGGCTCTGCTTGCGGCCGCGCCGCAATTCGGCGAGCGCCTGCGGGTAAATTCCCTCCTGCGCCGCGACGAAACGCCCGAGGTCCATCAGGACAGGGTTCGGTCCACCGGCGCCGGATCGGGCCGGCGCCCTTGCTCGCGCGCCTCGGCGAGCCGCTTGCCCTCGGCGGCGAGCAGATCGAACAACCGCTCCGGATCCTGCCAGCGCAGCGCCGCGGCAAACGCTTCGGCGCCCTCGGCGACGACCAGCTCGCGGGCACCGGCGGCGACCGCATCGACGATCCGCCGGGCGCATTCGGCGGGATCCATGCCGGCGTCGATATTGGCGTCGGAGACGCCGCGTGGCGACCCGTCGCCCTGCAGCGCGTTCGCCGCGACCCTTGTCCGGACCGAGCCGGGGAGGACCGTCGTCACCTTGATCCCATAGGCGGCTTCGACCTCGGCCCGGAGCGCATCGCAATAGCCGATCAGGCCGTGCTTGGCGGCGGCATAGCCGGTCCGGAGCACCGGCCCGACCCGGCCCGCGACCGAGCTGATCGCAACGATATGGCCGCCGCCGCGCGCGACCATTTTCGGCAGGACGAGCTGGGTGAGGCAGATCGGCGCCAGCAAGTCGGTCTCGATCAGGGTCCGGTAGACGTCCGGCGCGGTATCGATGGCGAGGCTGCGCTGGCTGACGCCCGCATTGTTGACGAGGATGTCGATCCCGTCTCGCCAGGCCCAGGCGGCCTCGGCCGCGGCGGGAAGCGCCGCCCAGTCGGTCGCTTCGAACGGCAGCACCAGAGCGCCGGCCGCGACCGCCTCGAGCGCCTCCCGCCGCCGGCCTGACAGCACCAGCTGCGCGCCCTCGGCGGCGAACGCCGCCGCCAGCGCCGCGCCGACGCCGGACGAAGCCCCGGTGATCCAGACGACGCGGCCCTCGAAGCGCATGGTCAGCGGCGCCGGCGCTGCCCCGCGCGCCACTCGCGCACCGCCGCCAGCGTGTTGGCGACATGGTTGCGATAGTCGAGGTCCGAATAAGCGTAGAGGATGCGGCCGTCGGGGGCGATCACATAAGAGGTGCGGTTGGTCCTCGGATCGCCGTCGCGCAGCCTGACGTCATAGGCGCGGATCGTGTCGGAGCTGGCGGTGGCGACCGGGAAGGCGTTGCGGCAGGCCTCGACCGAGAAGCGCCGAAGCAAATCGTAATCGTCGGCCGACATGCCGATCACGCGGGCGCCGGCGCGGCGGAAATCGCGCGCGGCCTCCGAGAAAGCGTGCGCCTCCAGGGTGCAGCCCTGGGTGAACGAGCGCGGGAAGAAATAGAGCACGACCGGCCCGTGGCGGAGCTGCTCGCTCAGGTGCAGCCGGAACGGCCGGCCGGCGAGCGCCCCGCCGGTGGTGAAATCGGGCGCCTGCGCACCGACCGGCAAGGCCGGGATCGCGGCGGTCGGGAGCAAAGCGAGCGCGAGCGCGGCGGCGGGGGCGAGGAGGCGCATGATCGGGGAACTCCCTTGGGCTGTGCAGCCGAAGGATAGGCGCAAAGGCCCGACGCTGCTAGTCTGCGGCCGGGTCCTCGCCGATGGGAGAGTCGCCATGCGTATCTTTTTTCCTGCCCTCCTCCTCGCCGCCGCGCTGGCCGCGACGACGGCGCCGGCAGCGGCGCCGCAGCGCGGCGCGCGCCCGGCCTGCCGGCTGTCGCTGCCCGCCCAGCCCGATACGCCGAGCTTCTCCGCCGCCGGCCGCGACGGCAGCCGGGCCGGCGCGCTGGCCCAGCAGACCGGAACCGTCTTCGCCGCCGCCGCCTCGCATCTGTGTGCGTCGGGCGCGCTTCGCGCCGCCCATCTCGCGCGCTATCGCCGGCTGCTGGTGCGCAATGCCGAGGGCGCGGACAACCCCAATATCTACGACGATGCCGAGGAGCAGCCGGGCGCCCTGATCCTCGAATTCGCCTTCGCCGGCGGCCCGCCGCCGGCCCAGGCCGCGGTCGAAGCGGCGTTGCGCTGCTGGCGCAATCCCCATGCCGCCGGCTGCTCCGAGGAGGACGTCGGACCCTAAGGATCCCTAAGGGCGGCGGACGCCGGTGAAGCGGCGATGGACGCTGAGCATGTTGAGCGATCCCTCGAGGCGGTCGCCGCGCACGTTCCCCTCGATCGTGTAGGGGACCAGCATCCGGCTGCCGCGCAGCACGAAGCCGGCGCCGCTGATCCTGCCGCGGGCCCGGACGCTGCCCTGGCCGTGAATCTCCCCGTCGAGCAGGGCGCCGCGCCGGCTGAGCACGAGATAGCCGCGCTGCTGGGGCCCGCGACGGGTCTGCCAAATGAGGTCCCAGGTCCCGTCGAACCGGGGGGCGGGCGCCTGCGCAACCGCGGCCCCGGCGAGCGCCGGCAGCCACACCCCGGCCAGCACCAGCCGCAGCGCCGTCAAAGCGGGACCTTCGCCAGCCGCTGCGCCAGCCAGCCGCCGAGCAGCGGCAGCAGGATCCCGCATGCCCACATCCAGGCAGGGTGATGGGGAAGCATAACGAGGTTGTGGACGCAGGCGACGAGGATCAGGAGCGCGACGATCCAGCCGGCGAGCGCGCGCCGAGCGATGGCGTCGGCCGCCCAGGCGCCGAGCAGCGCGCCGGCCAGCCAGCCGAACGCGACGATCGCCAGCTGGGCCGGCGACACCAGGCTCATCAGCCGTTCGAGATCGGCCGGATTGCGATAGTCGATGCCGAGCGGCGGCGGGTAGATCATCATCCCCACCCATTCGATCGTGAACACGCACGCCATGGCGACGATCGCACCGACCGCGATGCCCGCAACGATCCGCATAAGCCCCCGCCTCCGACCCATTGTCCCTAGCGAATTGGGCGCCGCTCCGATAGGCCCGGACAATGCTGAGCGCAGGCCCCGCCGTCTCGACCATCGCCCATCAGATCCAGCTCGCGGTGGCGCCGGTCTTCCTGCTCGCCGGGATCGGCTCGATCCTCAACGTGATGGCCGGCCGGCTCGCCCGAGTCGTCGAGCGGGCGCGCAGCCTCGAACATGACTTCGCCTCGTTCGACGAGGAGGCGCGCGCCGCGGCGACCGCGGAGCTCAGGATTCTCGACCTGCGGATGACGGTGGTGAATCTCGCGCTCAGCGCCTGCACCGCGGCCGCCCTGTTCGTCTGCGTCCTCGTCGCGATGCTGTTCGTCGCCGACCTTGCCGAATTCGCGTTCGGCCGCCCGGTCGCCTGGCTGTTCGTGCTGGCGATGGGCCTGCTGATCCTCGGCCTGCTGCTGTTCCTGTGGGAGGTCAGGCTGGCGATGCGGGCGCTGCGGGTGCGGCGCGGGTCGATGCCGCACCGCCGCCGCTGAACGCCGCGGCGAGCCGGGCCGGATCGACTCCGCCCTCCCAGCGCGAGACGATGATCGCCGCCACCGCGTTGCCGATGAAATTGGTGAGGCTCCGGCACTCGCTCATGAAGCGGTCGATGCCGAGGATCAGCGCCATGCCCTCGACCGGGATCCGGTGGGTCGCCGCCAGCGTCGCGGCAAGGACGATGAAGCCCGAGCCGGTCACTCCCGCCGCCCCTTTCGACGACAGCACCGCCACCGCCATCAGCAGCAGCTGATCGGCGAGCGACAGCTCGATGTTGCAGGCCTGGGCGATGAACAAGGCCGCCAGCGACATGTAGATGCAGGTGCCGTCGAGATTGAACGAATAGCCGGCCGGCACGACCAGGCCGACCACGGGCTTGGGGCAGCCCGCCTGCTCGAGCTTCTCGATCAGCAGGGGCAGCGCGCTTTCCGACGACGAGGTGCCGAGCACCAGCAGCAGCTCGTCCTTGAGGTAGCGGACCAGGCCGAGCAGCGAGAAGCCGGCCAGGCGCGCGATCAGCCCGAGGACGACGACGACGAACAGCAAGGCGGTGGCGTAGAAGGTCGCGACCAGCATCGCGAGGTTGCGGAGGGTGTCGATGCCGTACTGGCCGATGGTGAAGGCCATCGCCCCGAACGCGCCCAGCGGCGCCAGATACATCAGGATATGGACGATCCGGAAGATCACCGCCGTCAGGGTCTTGAGCAGGCCGAGCAGCGGCTCGCCGCGGGCGCCGGTCAGCGCCAGCGCGATGCCGAACAGGATCGCGACGAGCAGCACCTGGAGGATCTCGCCCTCGGTAAAGGCGCTGAAGAAGGTGTCGGGGACGATGTTGAGCAGGAAGCCGGTGACGCTCTGCTCGTGCGCCTGGGCGACATAGGAGGCGACCGCCTGGCGATCGAGCCCGGCCGGGTCGATGTTAAGCCCGGCGCCGGGCCGGACGAAATTGGCGACGATCAGGCCGATCGCCAGCGCGAGGGTCGAGAGGGCGAGGAAATAGGCCATCGCCTTGGCGCCGACCCGGCCGAACGCCTTCAGATCCGCCATGCCGGCGATGCCGGTGACGACGGTGAGGAAGATGACCGGGGTGATGATCATCTTGACCAGCCTGATGAAGCCGTCGCCGAGCGGCTTCAGCGACCGCCCCCATTCGGGCCACAGCCAGCCGACCAGCACGCCGAGCGCGATGCCGGCCAGCACCTGGAAGTAGAGCGAGCGCCAGAATGGCGGCTTGGCTTTGGCCATCATCCCCTCCGGGCGCTCGTGCCCGGCGCCCCGGCGACGGTGATAGGATGGGGAAAGGGCGCTGTCAGGTGAACTTTTGCGCGCCGCGCGCGTCTAGCGGCGCGATGAGCGAGAGCGACAGGCTGGCGCGGGTGGCCCTGATCGTGGCGGCGATGGCGCTGGCGCTGTCGATCCTCGGCCTGTTCCTGCCGATCGGCTGACGGCTAGCGGCTCTCGGCGAGGAACGCGACGGCGATGTAGAGGACGATCGCGACCGGGCCGAGCAGCAGCAGGGTCGCCGCGACGGCGCCGAGGCGGACCGCGAGCGGGTCCCAGCCGGCGGTGCGGGCGAGGCCGGCGCAGACGCCGAGCAGCTTGGCGTTGCTCTTGTCGAGGGCGTAGCTGGTGTTCATCGTCTTCAAATCCGAAAGAGTGAAGGGTGGGCCGGGCAGGCCGGTCCGGCCTGTCCCTGCGAAGGCAGGGATCAGATGACCGGAACCGGGCCGACCGCGGCGCTGAGGAACAGGCTGGAGGCGACGAGCGCGCCAACGAGCGAGATGGCCAGCGACTGCAGGCTGTTGATGGAAAGCGACATTTCTGATCTCCTTGAACCGGCCCCGGGACCACCCCGCGGCCATGCCAAGGATATTGCAGACGGCGTGCCAACTTCCGAAAATGGCGGAAAACTGCCAATTCTTGTAGGCGCACGGCTGAACGCCAGATTTACGAACACCAAATAGCGGGAAATCTCACCAAGTCTTGGTTGTCCGAATTCGGACGGTCCCGGCTTTGGCCGCTCAGGTCTCCGCCGGCGGCTCCTCGACGGTGGTCGCCTCGGCGGCGGGAGCGGCGTCCTTGACCAGATGGTTGGCGAGGAGGCCGCCGATCAGGGGGGCGGCGATCGACAGCGCCTGCATCCAGCCGGGCAGCGGCAGGATCAGCACGTTGAGCACGACATAGAGCGCGATCAGGGCGGCGACCGTCCACGCCACCCAGCCGCGGCGGGCGATCAGCTTGCCGGTCGCCGCCCCGACCAGCGCGCCGACCAGCCAGGCGGCCATCAGCGCGATCTTCGCGCTCTGCGGCATCGCCGCGAACGCTTCGACCACCTGCTGCGGATCGCCGACGTCGACCCGGCCGAAGCCGGAAGCGGTCAGCGAGATGGCGACGATGGCGAACAGGATCGTGGCCACAAAGCCGACGATGACGCCGACCAGGATTCCCGCCACTGCACGCATAGCCGCCTCCCCCCCGAATTGTGCCTCGAGCCCGCTATATTGCCTGCCGCCGGAGCGGTCTAGCTGCCGACGATGGTGCCGCCATTGGGGTGGAGGATCTGGCCCGACATGTAACGCGAATCCTCGCAGGCGAGGAACAGGAAAGAGGGCGCGACCTCGTTGGGCTGGCCGGGGCGGCCCATCGGCGTGTTCTCGCCGAAATGCTTCATCTTCTCGGGGGTCGAGCCGCCGCAGGGATTGAGCGGGGTCCAGATCGGCCCCGGCGCGACGCCGTTGACCCGGATCCCCTCGCCGACCAGATTTTCGGACAGCGAGCGGGTGAAGGCGGTGATCGCCCCCTTGGTGGCGCTGTAGTCGAGCAGCTCCTTCGAGCCCTGGTACATGGTGACCGAGGTGCAATTGACGATCGCCGCGCCCTCTTTGAGGTGGGGGCGGGCGGCCTGGGTCAGGAAGAACATCGAGAAGATGTTGGTCTGGAAGGTGCGCTTCAGCTGCTCCTCGCTGATGTCGGTGATGTCCTTGTCGGGATGCTGCTCGCCGGCATTGTTGACGAGGATGTCGAGCCTGCCGAACGCGTCGATCACCTGCTTCACCGCGCGCGTGCAGAAGTCCTTGTCGCCGATATCGCCGGCGATGGCGATCGCCTTGCGCCCTTCGGCCTCGACGATCTTCCTGGTCATCGCCGCATCGTCATGCTCGCACAGATAGAGGATGGCGATGTCGGCGCCTTCGCGCGCGAACAAAGCGGCGACGGCGCGGCCGATGCCGCTGTCGGCGCCGGTGATCAGGGCGACCTTGTCCCTGAGCCGGCCCGAACCCGGATAGAAAGGCTGCCAGTCGGGCTTCGGCTCGAGCGCGCTTTCGTGGCCGGGCAGATCGTCCTCGTGGATCATTTCGACGGTTTCGGTCTCGGCCATGACGGGCTCCTCGGCTGCTTGTCGAAGCGAACAACCTCTTCGTCGAAAAGCCGTTCCGGCCCGGCTGCGGCCGGCCGTTCGTTCGGCTGGCGTTCATCTTCGCTTGGCAATCACCTGTTACAGATGTAGCGCGTGAAGCGTACCACCGCCGTAGGGGACGACGGCCCGAAGAAGGGGAATCGACCGATGAGGCGGTTCGATGCGGCGCACGGTCGTGCGCTCCTGCTCGTCCTGTTGAGCTCCACCGCCGCGCCGGCTTTGGCCCAGGCCACCGATCCGCCGCCGCCGCCCGCGGCCGCCAGCGACGCGCCGCCGCCCGGCACGACGGCGCCGGCGCCGGCCGGCGGCCGCACCTACACCCCCGCCGACTTCGCCCGCTTCGCGCCGCGCAACGCGCTCGACATGCTCAACAACGTCCCCGGCTTCGCCATCGTCGAAAGCGATACCGAGCGGCGCGGCCTCGGCCAGGCGACCGGCAACGTGCTGATCAACGGCGAGCGCTTCTCCGGCAAGTCGACCGACATCTTCACCGAGCTGCGGCGAATCAGCGCTTCGAACGTCGCCCGGATCGAGGTCGTCGACGCCGCGACGCTCAACATTTCCGGCCTCTCCGGCCAGGTCGCCAACATCATCACCGTCAACCGCGGCCTCTCCGGCAATTATGTCTGGCGGCCGCAGATCCGCGCCCGCCGCACCCCGTTCCGCTGGTCGAACGGCGAGGTCTCGGTCAACGGCACGATCGGCGGCACCCAGTTCACTCTGGGTTTCCGCAACAACAGCTTCCGCAACGGCAATGCCGGCCCGGAGGTGGTGATCACCCCCGCCGGGACGATCCTCGACCGCCGCGACGAAGTGCTCAGCGTCAATGGCGACGAGCCGCGCCTGACCGGCTCGCTCCGGCGCAATTTCGGCGACGGCTCGATCCTCAACCTGAACGCCTCGGGCGGCTTCCTCATCCAGGACGTTGAGGAGGTGTCGCGGCGCTCGGGCCCGGGCCAGCCCGACCGCGTCCGCAACCTCCAGGAACGCACTAGGCGCCACAATTACGAGCTCGGCGGCGACTATGAGTTCGGCCTCGCCGGCGGCCGGCTGAAGCTGATCGGCCTGCGCCGCTTCACCCATACGCCGTTCCGCCAGACCCTGGTCCAGACCTTCGCCGATTCGACCCCGACCTTCGGCCAGCGTTTCACCCAGTCGGGCGACGAGACCGAATCGATCGCGCGCGGCGAATATCGCTGGCGCGGCGGCGGCGCCGACTGGCAGGTGTCGCTCGAGGGCGCGCTCAACCGGCTCGACGTCGAGAACGGCCTGTTCGAGCTCAACCCGGCCGGCGATTTCGTCGCCATCCCCTTTCCCAACTCGGCCGCGACCGTCCAGGAGAAAAGGGCCGAGGCGATGCTGACCTACGGCCGCCCGCTCGCCCCGAACCTCACCCTGCAGGCCTCGCTCGGCGGCGAATATTCCCAGCTCAGCCAGGAGGGGGCGGGCGGGCTCACCCGCACCTTCTACCGGCCCAAGGGCTTTGTGAACCTCGCCTGGACGCCGCGCCCCGGCTTCGACCTCAGCGCCCGCATCGAGCGCGTTGTCGGCCAGCTCAATTTCTTCGATTTCGTCGCCTCGGCCAACGTCTCGGGCGGCACCACCAACGCCGGCAACGTCAACCTGGTGCCGCCGCAGAGCTGGAACGCGCAGCTCCAGCTGACCCGCAATCTCGGCCGCTGGGGCACCGTCACCGCGCGCCTGTACGGGCGCCTCATCAGCGACATCGTCGACGTCATCCCGATCGCCGGCGGCGGCCAGTCGCCGGGCAACCTCGACGGCAATGCGACCGTCTACGGGGTGCAATGGACGAGCACGTTCAACCTCGACCCGCTCGGCCTTGCCGGCGCCAAGATCGACGCCAACATCCAGGCGCAGAGCACCCGCCTCACCGACCCGCTGACCGGCCGCCACCGGCCGATCAGCGAGAATCTGGAAAGCCAGATCGACGTCAGCTTCCGCCACGACGTCCCGCGCACGCAATGGGCCTATGGCGCGAGCTATTTCCGCTTTCGCCAATATCCCGGCTTCCGGCTCGACCAGCGCAGCCATTTCGTCGACACGCCGGGCAGCCTCGGCGTCTTCGTCGAGCACAAGAACGTGCTCGGGCTGACGGTGCGCGCCAGCGTCGACAATCTGCTCGGCACCAACGAAAGCTTCGGCCGCACCTTCTTCAACGGCAATCGCAACGCCGCCAACAGCAACGTCCTGTTCACCGAGAATCGCGACCGCTTCTACGGCCCGATCTTCACCCTGACGATCAGCGGAACGATCTGACCGGGGCGGCGGCGGCGAAGCGCGGCCGCGCGGTCGGGCCCGCCTCGGGCAGCATCACGTCGCGGCCGCGCAGCTGCACCGCGCCGCCGTTGGCGCGGCGGCACTGGGCGACCACCGACGGGTAGGAAAGATCGGCATAGCGCATCAGCACCGATTCGGTGGCGGCGGTGCAGGCGGCCTCGCTGGCGTAGCGCGGCGCGGCGACCTGGACCTCGCGGCAGGGCGCGTCGCCCTCGCCGCAGCCCAGGATCGCAATGACGAACATCAGGTTTTGCATGCCCGCTCCTTCATCCGGCCCAATGCGCCGGGCCGCCGCATGTTCCTTCCGTTCCGCCTGCGTTACTTGGGATTGGCGCCGCTTCCGCCTATCTAGCGACGAACATGGCGAACCAGGCGACAGAGACGGAAAAAGCGGCGGAGCCGGGTTTTGCCGCCTTGCGCCGCTTCCTTCCCTATCTGTGGCCGGCGGGAGAGCCCGCGCTCAAGGCGCGGGTCCTGCTCTCGCTGGCGCTGGTCGTCGTCTCGATCCTGGTGACGACGCTGGTGATGCCGCTCGCTTACGGCGCCGCGATCAACCGGATGACCGCCGGCATGGAGCCGGCCGCCTCGGTCGCGATCGCCCTCATCGCCGCTTATGCGGGGGCGCGCTTCAGCGGGGTGCTGTTCGACAATATGCGCAACGGCATTTTCGAGCGGGTCGGCCAGGACGCGACCCGGCGGCTCGCCGAAGCGACCTTCCGCCACCTCCACGATCTGTCGCTGCGCTTCCACCTCGAGCGGCGCACCGGCGCGGTCACCAAGATCGTCGAGCGCGGCACCAAGAGCATCGACATCATGCTCTATTTCCTCCTCTTCAACATCGCCCCGACCGTGCTTCAGCTGGCGATCGTCCTCGCCATGTTCTGGGTGAAGTTCGGCCTCGGCCTGGTCGTCGCGACCGTCATCATGGTCGCCGCCTATATCCGCTACACGCGGCTGGTCACCGACTGGCGCACGAAGCTCAGGGTCCGGATGAACGATCTCGACACCGGCGCGGTCGCCCGCGCGGTCGACAGCCTGTTGAATTACGAGACAGTAAAATATTTCGGCGCCGAAGACCGCGAGGCGGCGCGCTACGGCCGCGCGGTGAGCCGCTATGCCGACGCCGCGGTCAAGAACGAGACCTCGCTCGCCTGGCTCAACATCGGCCAGTCGCTGATCACCAACCTGATGATGGCCGGAGCGATGGGCTTCACGATCTGGGGCTGGAGCAAGGGCCGTTTCTCGACCGGCGACGTGGTCATCGTGAACACCCTGCTCGCCCAGCTGTTCCGGCCGCTGGACATGCTCGGCATGGTCTATCGCACCATCCGCCAGGGCCTGATCGACATGGACGCGATGTTCGGCCTGATCGACACGCCGGCCGAGGTGGTCGACGTCGCCGATGCGCCCGCTCTCGCCGTCCGCGCCGGCCAGGTCCGCTTCGAGGACGTCCGTTTCGGCTACGAGCCCGGCCGCGAGATATTGAAGGGCGTCGACCTCGAGGTGCGGCCGGGGACGACGACGGCGGTGGTCGGCCCCTCCGGCGCCGGCAAATCGACCCTGTCGCGCCTCCTGTTCCGCTTCTACGAGCCGCAATCGGGGCGGATCACGATCGACGGCCAGGACATCACCCGGGTCACCCAGGCGAGCCTGCGCGCCGCTCTCGGCATCGTCCCGCAGGACACCGTCCTGTTCAACGACACGATCGGCTACAATATCGGCTACGGCCGCGACGGTGCCACCGCAGCCGAGATCGAGGCCGCGGCGAAAGGCGCGGCGATCCACGAATTCGTCATCCGGCTGCCGCAGGGCTATGACGCGATGGTCGGCGAGCGCGGACTCAAATTGTCCGGCGGCGAGAAGCAGCGGGTGGCGATCGCCCGGACGCTGCTCAAGGACCCGCCGATCCTGATCCTCGACGAAGCGACCAGCGCCCTGGACAGCCGCACCGAGGCGGCGATCCAGGAGACGCTCCGCGACGTCGCCCGGCGGCGCACCTGCATCGTCATCGCCCACCGCCTGTCGACCGTGGTCGATGCCGACCAGATCGTCGTCCTCGACGAGGGCCGGGTCGCCGAGCGCGGCACCCACGCCCAGCTGCTGAGGAAGAACGGCCTTTACGCCGACATGTGGGCGCGCCAGCAGAGCGAGCGCGAGGAAGAGGAGGCGCAGGCCGCCGCCGAATGAGGGAGAGCGATATGAAGCCGTTCGCACCGTTGATCGGTCTTGGCCTGATCGCCTTGTCCGTTCCGGCCGCTGCCCAGGACATCCCGCCGGTCAGCCTGGCGCCGGGCGAAGCCGTCACCGTCCGCTTCGACGATGGCGGCCGGGTCGGCCCGCCCGAGCGCAGCAGCGCCGGGTGGAGCCGCTACGATATCGTCACCGCGCGCGAACTGGCCGGCATGACGCCGCCCGAAGCGCCGGAGCCGGTCGCATCGCCGGGCGTAGCGCCCGACGGCAGCCGGCCGGACCCGATCCCCCAGGACGAGGTGCGCATCCGCTTTCTGTCGATCGCCGGCCGCCACGCGCTGCTCGTCGTCGAGAACGGGCAGGGCCGCGCGCTTCGCTATCGCGCGCGGATGACGGTCGCAGGGCGGGTGCGGCCTACGGATGTCTGCGTCGTCCTGCCGCACCTGCCCAGCTATGAGCACTGGCCCCATGCCATCGACCGGCTCGAGCTGACCGACTTCCGCTTCATTCCCTGGATACCAGGCCGGGCGCCGACCTGCGAATAAGGGACCAGGGACAGGTCGGCGGCGGCGGCGATCTCCCCGGCAATGCGGCGGCGACAATATCCTGGCGTTCTCATTTTGTTCGGACTATCAGGTGACGATGCGACTCGACTTTTCGCTGCCGGCGCATTTGGGAGGAGCGATGGCCTCCCCGCTCAATATCCTCCGCAACACTTTCGGCTTCCAGGACTTCCGCGGCGTCCAGGAGCAGGTGATCGGCCGGGTCATGGCCGGCGCGCGTACGCTCGCGGTGATGCCGACCGGGGCGGGCAAGTCGCTTTGCTACCAGGTGCCGGCGCTGGCGCTCGAGGGGACGGCCCTGGTCGTCTCGCCGCTGATCGCGCTGATGCACGACCAGATCCGCGCCGCCGAGGCGTTCGGCCTCAGGGCGGCCTCGCTGACCTCGGCCGACGCCAATCGCGGCGAGACGATCGAGCGGCTGAAACGCGGCGCGCTGGAATTGCTCTACGTCGCCCCGGAGCGCGCCACCACCGAGGGCTTTCGCGAGCTGATCGAGCGCATTCCCCTCGCCCTGATCGCGATCGACGAGGCGCATTGCGTTTCCGAATGGGGCCACGATTTCCGCCCCGACTACCGGCTGCTGCGGCCGCTGCTCGACGCCTTCCCGAAGGTGCCGCGGCTGGCGCTGACCGCGACGGCGGACGAAAGAACGCGCGATGACATCCTCGTCCAGCTCGGCATCCCGCAGGACGGCCTGATCCTTGCCGGCTTCGACCGGCCCAACATCCGCTATCAGGTGCGGCCGCGCGACGGCGTCGCCGGCCAGCTGAAGGCGCTGCTCGCCGATCAGCCGGGACCGGGCATCGTCTATGTGCCGAGCCGCGACAAGGCCGAGAAGCTCGCCGAGCAGCTCAGCCAGACCGGGCGGCCGGCGCTTCCCTATCATGCCGGCCTCGAGCCCTCGGTCCGCGCCCGCAACCAGACGGCGTTCGTTGCTTCCGAAGAGATGGTGATGGTTGCCACCGTCGCTTTCGGCATGGGCATCGACAAGCCCGACGTCCGCTTCGTCGCCCATGCCGGCCTGCCCAAATCGATCGAGGCCTACTACCAGGAGACCGGCCGCGCCGGCCGCGACGGCGAGCCGGCCGAGGCCTGGCTGTTCTGGGGCGCCGAGGATTTTTCCCGCGCCCGGCGGCGGATCGCGACCGAAGTGGAGCCGGCGCGCCAGCCGGGCGAGCGCGAGCGGCTGAACGCGCTCGCCGCCCTGGTCGAGACCGCCGGCTGCCGCCGCGCCATCCTGCTCCGCCATTTCGGCGAGGATCCGCCCGCCGCCTGCGGCAATTGCGACAATTGCCGGGAAGCGCCGCAGGCGATCGACGCGACGACGATTGCGCAGAAATTGCTGTCGGCCGCGTTCCGCACCGAGATGCGCTTCGGAGTCCAGCACCTGACCGACGTGCTCGCCGGCCGCGAGACCGACAAGGTGCACAATTTCGGCCATCACCGGCTGAGCGTGTTCGGCATCGCCGGTGAGGAGGAGCTGGCCCTGGTCAAGCCCGTCGCCCGCGCCCTGCTCGCCCGCGACGCGCTGCGCGCCGACGATTATGGCGGCCTTTCCTTCGGCCCGGGCGCCCGGCCGATCCTGAAGGGCGAGACCAAGGTCGAGATCGTGCTTCCGCCGCGACGCAGCCGGCGCAAGGGCCGCGCGGCGGGCGACTATCCGCACGACCCGCTGTTCGAGGCGCTGCGCGCGCGGCGGCGGCAATTGGCCGCGGAAGCGGGCGTGCCGCCCTACGTCATCTTCCACGACAGCACGCTGCGCGAAATGGCGGCGCTCAAGCCGGCGACGCTCCACGCCTTGTCGCGCATCTCGGGCGTCGGCGCCGCCAAGCTCGACCGCTACGGCGCCGCTTTCGTCGAAATCATCGCCGCCTGGCCCGACCCCTGAAGCGATTTGTCTTGGCGCCCGCTTTTCGCCAGAATGAGCGAAAAGGGGGAGGGATTCGCATGGCCAAGACTCCGATGCCGACCGGGCCGCAATGGCTCTACATCATCGCCGGCGCGGGCGCCGCCGCCGGCATCACCCTGGTGACCGGCCTCGGCGGCGCGGTCGGCGGCGCGATCATCGGCGTCGGCGCCGCTCTCGGCGCGATCCCCTATCAGCGCGCCGTCCAGGAGCAGAAGAAGCGCGACGGCGGCAATAGCGGCGGCGGATGAGCGAGATCCGGCTCCATTCGAGCTGGCTGGAGCCGCTCAGGGGCGAGTTCGACAGCCCCTACATGCAGGCGCTCAAGTCCTGGCTGGTCGCCGAGAAGGCGGCCGGCCGGCGCATCTTCCCGGCCGGCAGCGAGTGGTTCCGGGCGCTCGACCTGACCCCGCTCGGCACGGTCCGCGTCGTCATCCTCGGCCAGGACCCCTATCACGGCCCGGGCCAGGCGCACGGCCTGTGCTTCTCGGTCCGGCCCGGCGTCCAGATCCCGCCCAGCCTCGTCAACATCTACAAGGAGATGGAGGCCGATCTCGGCATCGCCCCGGCGCGCCACGGCTTCCTCGAACATTGGGCGAAACAGGGGGTGCTGCTGCTGAACAGCGTGCTCACCGTGCAGATGGGCCAGGCCGCCTCGCACCGCGAGCGGGGCTGGGAGCGGTTCACCGACGCGGCGATCGCCGCGGTCAACGCGCAAGCGGACCCGGTCGTCTTCCTGCTCTGGGGCAGCTACGCGCAGAAGAAGGCGGCTCTGGTCGACAGCATCGACAAAGGCGGGCGCCACCTGGTGCTGAAGGCGCCCCATCCGAGCCCGCTCTCCGCCCATAGCGGCTTCTTCGGCTGCCGGCATTTCTCGAAAGCCAACGATTTCCTCGTCAGCCGCGGCTTCGCGCCGATCGACTGGGCGCTGCCGGACTGCGCGGCCTAGCGGCCCTTTTCCGCGTCGATGAAGGCGAGCAGGGCCTGCTCGTACTCGTCGCGGCTGCCGTCGGCGTCGACATGGGCCTGGAGCCACTGCTGCTCGGCCGGAGTGACCGCATTGGCGGCCGCGGCTTCGGCCTGCCGATCCCGCTCGGGCGATCTCGCCAGCGCCGCCCGCACCTCCTGCGGTCCGGTCCGGCCCATCCGGGCGAAGAAGCCGAGCACGCTGCTGTGGCGGTCGGCGACGAAGGCGTCGAGCCGCGCCGCCTCGCCGCGCTCGAGCGGCGTATAAGAGGAACAGGCCAGCAGATGATTGCCGAGCGCCTGGACGAACAGCGTCTTCCAGCCCGGCGCATTGTCGCCGTGGAGGCAGGCGTCCTTGATCCGCCACAGCGCTTCGGCTTCCCCGGCGCTGACGACGAGCGCGCCGTCGCCGCCGGCGGCGAAGACGATCCGCCGCAGCAAAGCGGCTTCCTCCTCGCCGACCCGGCCGTCGGCCAGCGCCGACCGCTCGATCTGGCCGAGCGCCCAGGATTTGAGCGCGGCCGGAGCGTTGAGCGCGGTTTCGAGCACCTTGACCACCAGGCCAAGCTCGGTCGCGGTGATCGGCGCGCCGTCCTTCTCGATCTGAGCGATCAGCCAGGCGGCGTGGCCGTCTTCGACATAGCCGCGCGGCGGCAGCTGGTTGACGACATGTTCGACCATCGCCTCGATGAAGAACGAGTCCCATTCCGCGGCGCTGTCGCGGGCCGAGCGGTTGAGCTCGAACAGGGCCTCGGCCTCCTCGCTGGAGACGCACCCGTCCGGCCACACCCAGCGGCGGACGGCGAGAACGTCGTCGGCGGAGATCGGCGCGCCGGCCTTCAGCGCGGCCGCGAAGTCGGAATAGGAGAAGCTCATCTCGCTCATGCCCCTGCGATCTGGCCGCGGAGATAGCGGCGAAGGGTTAAGAGGCGGCTAAGCGGTGTCTCGGGCGCGACGGAGCCGGAACCCCGGAGAAACCCCGTATCGCGCCATGCGTTGATAGGGGCAAGCGTGGCGGGCGTTGTAAGGAGTCGAAGCCATGAAACGCACTTTCCTTCTGCTGACCGCGGTGTCCGCGCTCTGCGCGGCGGCGCCGGCGGCGGCCCAATACCGCAATCAGTACGGCCTCGATACGAGCTTCGATGCCCGGATCGGCCAGCTTCAGGCGCGGCTCGATGCCGGCATCCGCGCCGGCACGATCGACCGCCGCGAGGCATGGCGGCTGCGGCGCGAGATCGGCATGCTCGACCGGCTCGAGCGCCAGTACAGCTATAACGGCTTCAGCCGTACCGAGCGCATGGACCTGCAGCGGCGGCTGCGCGACGCGCGCCAGGACCTGCGCCTCGCCGACAATGGCGGCTGGGACCGCTACGACCGCTACAGCTGGGACGACCGGGCCTATTATAGCGGGCGCGGCGGGCCCGAGGACGACTGGATCGGCCTGCGCATCGGCCAGCGCGCGACCGGCAACCTCGTGATCGTCCCGGACAAATACCGGATGCGCTATCGCGACCGGGCCGACGTCTATTATCGCTCGGACGGCCGCATGATCTACGAGATCGACGCGCGCACCAATCTGGTGCTCAACGCCTATCCGGCCGATTAGACGCGGCCGGCCGATCTATGGCCCGGGGGCGCCGCCTCGGCGGCGCCCCCGCTTTGTCAGGGCTTGGCGAACTGAACGAGGTCCCACAAATTGCCGTAAAGGTCCTCGAACACCGCGACCGTGCCGTAATCGGCGGTTTTCGGCTCGCGGACGAAGCGGACCCCGCTGGCGGCCATCGCTTGATGGTCGCGGGCGAAATCGTCGGTCGCCAGGAACAGGAAGACGCGGCCGCCCGCCTGGTTGCCGATGAACGCCTGCTGCGCGGGCGAGGCGGCGCGGGCGAGGAGCAGCGACGTGCCGCCGCCGGGCGGCGCGACCAGCACCCAGCGCTTGTCCTGCTCCAGCTGATGCTCGTCGGCGAGCAGGGTGAAGCCGAGCGTGCCGGTGAACCAGGCGATCGCCTCGTCATAATCGCGCACCACCAAAGCGACATGGGCGAGCGACTGCGCCATCACCCGCCCTCCGCCCGCGCCGCGGCCTCGGCGGCGTCGGCCCAGGCCGAGGCGAGCCGCCAGGCGGGCTCCAGCCCGCGCAGCAGCCGGGCGGCGAGGCGCGGCGAGGCGCCGCAATCGGCGAGGTGGCGAGCGAGCAGGGCGCGGATCTCCGCGGCCCGCGGCGCGGCGTGGCGGCCGAGCTCCTCGCCATTGGTGCAATCCGAATGCTCGACCAGGGTGGTCTGGATGCGGCCGTCATTGCCGCGCCAGAACGCCGCCTGGAATTGCAGGCGATAGCCGGCGGCGGCGCGAGAGAGGCGCACCAGCCGGCCGCCGTCCTGCTCGGCGACATCCTCGACCCGCCAGCCGGCGACGATCCGCTGCCGGTCCGGATAGGGCGCGGCGGCGAGCAGCAGCAGCATTGCGCCATGGATGCAGGCGTTGCGCATCGGCCTTCCCCCCTGAAAGCTGCGAGCCTATTGCTTGCGCCGGCCCGGTCAACGGATGAAAGCCCATGAATCGCCCGCTCGCTTTGCTCGCCGCTCTGTCCCTGCTCGCCGGCTGCGGCGAGGCGCCGCCCGCCAAGGCGCCGCCGGCCGCCGAGGCCAATGCCGGCGCTCCGGCGCCGCAGCCGGTTCCCGACCGCGCCCGGGTGCGCATCGAGACCCGAATCGGCGCCATTATCGTCGAGCTCGACGGCCGGCATGCGCCGGTGACCACCGCCAATTTCCTCGCTTATGTCGATCAGCACCGGTTCGACGGCACCAGCTTCTACCGCGCCGCGCGCACCGAGGGGGCCGAGGGGCGCGGCTTCGTCCAGGGCGGCATCCGCCGCGACTACCGGCGGATGCTGGCGCCGATCGCGCACGAGCCGACCAGCGCCACCGGCCTCAGGCACCGCGCCGGGACGATCTCGATGGCCCGGGGCGAGAGCGGGGCGATGGGCAATTTCTTCATCACCACCGCGGCGATGCCGGCAATGGACGCGCATGGGCGCGACCAGGGCTATGCCGCCTTCGGCCAGGTCGTCGACGGGATGGACGTCGTCCGCCGGATCCTCGCCTTGCCCACCGACCCGCGCGCCGGCAGCGGCGCGATGCGCGGCCAGATGCTCGCCGCGCCGGTGCCGATCGTGCGGGCGACCCGGGCCGAGTGACCGCCCGCGCCGCGAAAGTTCACAAAGTTGAAGGATTCGGCGGAAAATTTTCATTGTGAACTTTCGCCGTGGCCCGGGGCGGTCTCCCTGGGCTGAAGCGGCTGAGTCGGTCATCCCATCATTAGAACATATATCGAACGGATTGTCAGCTGTTTCGTCGCCCCGGCGAGCGCCATTTCAGGCCGAGCCCGGTTCGCTTCCCTCCGGTCCGAGCCCCGGCAGCGGCGCGGCGGGATTGCCGACGACGATCGTCGTCCTCCCCTTCGAGCTTTCCACCGCCTGGAGCAGCCGCAGGTTCGCCAGCGCCGGATTGTCGGCGACGAGGCGGGCGGCATTGGCGAGCACCCTCAGCGCCGCCTGCTCGCCGCGGGCGCGTTCCAGCGCCGCCTGCGCCTCGAGCCGGGCGCGCTCGACCTCGGTGAACATCTTGCGGGTTTCGGGCGGCAGGTTGATCGCGGTCAGCAGCACGCGCTCGACCACCGCGCCCGGGACCGCCTCCGCCAGCTTCGCCTGGAGCGCGTCCGGGACGGCCGCCGGAGCGGCGAGGACCTCCGCCAGCGTGTAGGCCCCGACGACCTCGATCGCCGCCGCGGCGACGAGGGAATGGAGGGCGGCATGGCCGCTGCCGAGCGGGAAATAAGGGGCGTAGGACTCCGGTTCGATCGCCGACTGGGATTCGGCGAACAGCCGCGCATCGACGATCCCGAGCACCGGCGCCAGGCCGAGGCGGAACGAGAATTGATCCCTGGAAAGGACGGTGACCTCGCCGAGCTGGGCGGGCAGACCGGCCTGCGCGACCCTGACCAGCTTGCGCCGCCCGAACGGATCGAACCAGGCGTAGCGGCCCGGCCCGAGCGCGCGTTCGAAGCGGCCGTCGCGATAGAGCAGGCCGACCGACGGCGGGTAGACCGTCGCCACCGTGCGGGCGCGCGCCGCGGCCACCGCTGCGCCGAGCACGGCGAGGACGGCGATGACGGCGATCAGGGTCATGGCCCACTCGCCTTCCGGCGCCGCGGCGGCGCGGCGGGGGCCCGAAGCCCGCAAGGCCGCGCCACGGCTGCCCGCAAGGGCCGGCGCCGGAAGGCTTTTCTTGGGGTGCTTACCATGCACTTGCTACCAACAGCCAGGGCATCCCTCATCTGTGCTGACCGCATCCTTTCAGACGTCGCGTTCGAGCAATGCCCCTACGGGGAGTCGAACCCCGCGACGGTGATCCGTTGAACCGGGGTGCGATGTCAAGCCGGGCGCACAGAGCAGTGGCGCAATCCCGGCGCGGCGGTTAGGTTCGCGGGCGCGATCCGCACGCATCAAGGAGAAGGACGATGGCGAAGGGCCAGAAGCGCTCGACCAAGGAGCCCCGCAAACCCAAGGCGGACAAGAACAAGAAGAAATAGACCCGCGGAGAAGGCCGCGCCGCCTCAGGCCGCGGTGGTCGCCGATGGCGGTTCGGTCCGAAGCGGAAGGCCAAGCTCGGCCGCCGCCCACGCCCGCTGGTAGACGGGCTGCGCTTCGCCGGCCTCATAAAAGGCCTCGGTGAAGCCGCCGTCCCGGTGCAGGGTGACAAGGGCGTAACCGTTCCTGACCCGCGGGGTGCCCGGCAGGTCCGGGTCCGGCGTATGGGCATAATAGAGGATGTTGGGGATCGTGTTGCCGCCGCGATCCTGGAGGCCCCAGGCGTCGCCGAACGGGATGGCCGCGTGGCCGCAGCAGCGGCCCTTGGTCGGAATCGATCCGCTCCGGTCGATCTGCTCGTAGACGATGCCGTTGTGGACGTGGCCCCAATACCAGAGCGTCGGAGGACGATCCAGCGCCGTGGCGACCTGCTGGTAGAGCGGCGTCGCAGTGCTGCCGGCGACGTCGCAGGCGGTGTGATGGGTCATCACCATGATCGGGCCCTGGTGGCCCCGGAACTGCTCCAGCCAGCGGATTTGCTGATCGAGAGCGTCGGTGCCGATCGCGCCGTCCATGTACATCTGGCGGCCGTTCAGGGCGTCCGAATAATAAGCCGAATCGAGGCCGAGGACGAGCCACGGGCCACAGGTCATCGCGAAATAGCTCATCCCGTTCTGGGCGGCGAACTTGCCCTTTGCCTTCAGGCTGACGAGGAAATAGCCCGAGCCGGCGCCGTACATTTCGTGGTTGGAGTTGAGCGTGAAGTTCCGCGCCGGCCCCTGGTCCGGCCAGAGATCGTAGAAATTTTCCGCTTCCTCGTCGGGCACGGGCCGCCAGTCGGTGCCGGCATAATAGACGTCGCCGAGGTGCAGCAGATAATCGATCGGCGGCGACTGGGCCGGATCGGTGATCTGCTCCATCACGCGCTGCGCCGGGCACGGCACCTTGCCGCCCTCGTCCAGATAATAGCCGGCGCCCCAATCGCCGACGATGCCGAGCACGGGATCCTTCGCACAATCGCCGTCCTTGCGGGTCAGCGCGATCGTCGCCGTCGGCTTGCAGGGGAATTCGTCGATGCTTTCGGGATCGATCAGGTTCAGCGCGTAATTGAGCGCGGACAGCATCCAGCCCTTGTCGAGCTGCTGATATTTCTTGGGGCCGTACAAGGTGCCGTCGGGGCCCGGCTCGCCATATTTGTCGAACTCGGCCTCCAGCGTCTCATATTCCGCCCGGGTGAGCTTGGTCGGCGGCGCATATCTGAGCAGCAGCTCATAGGCGATCAGCAGCAGCGGGTGCAGATCGAGATAGAGCCTGACCTCCCAGGGCAGATTGTGAAGCCAGTAGAGGACGAAGCCGAACTCGATGTCGCCGCCGGGCGGCGCGACCGGGGGGTCCTCGGGATGCTGGAGATAGGCGATCAGCGCCAGCGTCTGGTCTTCGCTCTCGACCAGAAAGGCGAAGAGCTTGCCGAGCTCGCCGAGCATCTCGGGCGGCGGCGCGGCCGCCCGCGCCGTGACCCGAACCAGCGAAACTGCCGCGCGCGCGTGGAGCATGCCGCCCTCCCCCGGGAGAAAGATGCGGCAGCGTAACAGCTTCTTCAGATGCCGTCGAACGCCTCCAGGATCGGGCACGGGCCCTTGCGCCCGGCGGCGCAGGCGGACCGCAGCCGCTCGAGCGCGGCGCGGGAGGCTTCGAGCTCGGCGATGCGCGCGTCGAGCGCGGCGAGGCGTTCGCCGGCCAGCGCGCGCACCCGGGCGCGATCGCCGGTGCGGTCGAGCGCCAGCAATTCGCCGATCTCGTCGAGGGTGAAGCCGGCCGCCTGGGCGCGGCGGATGAAGCGCAGCCGCCGCACGTCCTCAGCCCCGTAGCGCCGGACCGAGCCGGCCCTCGGCGGCACCGCGATGAGGCCGCGCCGCTGATAGTAGCGGACGGTTTCGACGCCGACGCCGGCGGCGGCGCCGAGGCGGGCGATGGTCATGTCTTTCATGCTTGACTCCGTACCATGGTACGGAGGCTATAGGGCGATTCGCCACGAGGCAAGCAAAGGAGAAAGACCGTGACCAGAACCGAAACCAAGCCCGCCTGCACCTGCAAGAGCGGCGGCTGCCGCTGCAATCCCTGCAGCTGCCGGAATTGCGGCTGCTGACCGGGACGGGCCGCGCCGATACGGCGCGGCCCGATCTGCTGCCGGCTGGCTGCCGTTCGTCCCGCATTGGACGGCCGTGGCCGGCAAAAAGGACTTCGCTGCGCGGTTCCGACCGAAATCGCGGCGGCCGCGCGTGACGATCTTGGATTCCTGTTTCATCCAATTAAGATCACGGTACGAATCGGCCTAAGCCGGCGTCCGGGGGGAGCAATGATGCGGGCAATCGAAATCTCGAGGCTTTTGGTTGCGGCGCTGCTGCTGCCGGCCGCGCTGACGGGCTGCGTTTCGCTCGCTGCCTCGCAGGATCGAATCATCGACCCTCGACGACCGGATGGCGGCCTCCCGGGCATGAGCGTGCGCGACGTGCTTCGCCAATATGACGCACCGATCGACACGAGCACCACCACCACGACCACGACCACGACGCGCAGAAGAGGTAATACGCGCACCACCACCACCAGAGTTGCGGCGCGAGACCAGGTGGAGCCCGCGGGCCGGGAATTGCGGGGAAATCGCACCCAGAGGCAGTGGCGCGATTACGTGGTTCGCATTTATGAAGCGGCGATCAGCGCAAATTACAATGATTTCAGCGGCCGAATGTCGAGCGAACGGCGCGAGCTCGGGCTTGGCGCAGATGTGGTCGTCAATGCTCTCACAAATTACGCGACCGTTGCACAGCGTTCGATCACCCGTCAGCTGTCGGCGGCGGCCTCCGGTTTCACCGGCTTGCGTGGCGCCGTCGATCGCAACCTCTATTTCGATCGAACCACCTCCGCACTGGTATTGTCGATGGATGCCGAGCGTGCCCGCATACTCGCGCGCATCGAGGAGGGATTGGCGCGGGACGAGCGGGCTTATTCGCTCCACGATGCCATCCGCGACCTTCAACTGCTCGAGGAAGCCGGGTCGCTCGACCGGGCGATCGGCGAGCTCACCCGCCACGCCGACGAGCAGCGCCAGCTTGCGAATCGCGAATTGGCGACCGCGGTGCAGGCCTGCGAGGTGGTCGATGACAGCGCCACCGTCCTCACCGACAGACTTTCGCGCTTCGTGCATGACCTCGCCACCCCCTCGCTGGCCACTGCTTCGGACAATCTCGCAGCGAGAACCCAGGCGCTGCAGCTGGTCGGCCGGCTCGCCGGCCTGTCGTCGGACATGTTGATCTCGGCTTCGCCGGACCAGATCGACACGTTGATCCGGCGACAGCTCGGGGCGGGCGTAGACGGCCGCTGCGCGGCGGCGAACTATCAGTCTCTTATCGACCAGATCAAAACGGAGACGGGAAGGACGGTGCCATGAACCAGCAGGCGGATCACAGCGGATCCCTTACCCTGGGAGGCCTCCAAAAAAGCCTCCGCCAGCAAGAAGCCGCGCTTTTCAAACTGTTGAAGATCGAGGTCGCGGGGACCAAGACCCGATCGACCCACGACAACGCCAACCCGGTTCCGCCGCTGTCGCTGATGCTCGTGGAGGACAACGACCAGGGCACTGCAAAGGCACCCGAGGGCGCCCAGCCGGAGCCGGTTTGCCGGGGCGAGGCGCTGATATCCGGTGCGAAGAAGAAGGTCGCGGCGTTCCGCAAGAAACCGGCCTGAGCGGCCTTTCGCGGGACCTAGTCGGTGAGCGCCGCGATCCGCGCGGCGGCCGGATCGGCAGCATCCCGCGAAATGAGGAAGCTGCCGGCGATCGTGGCAAGGCGCGGCCTTCCCGACGAATCGCGGGGCACGGGCAGGTCGACGACGTGGCGGCCGACAGCGTAGAGCCCGACCCGGGCCTCCTCGCCGCGCCAGCCGTCGAACCGATATTCCAGCACGAGGTCCACCGGCAGGTCGACCCGCCGGCGCTCGAATATCGGCGTCCTTGCGTAGTTGAAGGTGCCGGTCATCGGCGAAAACTGATACCATAAATAGGGGTTGTTCCGGGTGGGAGCGATCGCCGCCAGGCCCGGCAGGTTCCTGAGCAGGCAAAGAACATCGCGATCGCCCGCGGCCGCGCGCGGCAGGAAGCACCACATGTCGAACGGCGCCCCGTTCCTCCGCCCGTAATTGGTGCTGAACGTGCCGGCATAATAGCCCGGCGATCCGGCTGCCGCCCGAACCCCCCGGACGGTGATGCTGAATCCGGTCACGTCCTCGGTCAGCACCGCGGTGTGGCGGTAGCGATAGGGGATGGTGACCAGCGCCTCGCCGGCATGGGCGGCGCCGGGCCGGACGACCGGCGGCCCCGCCGCCTCGATGATCTCCGAATAAGGCACGCCCGGCAGGCCGGCCATCTCGGCCACCGGAATCGGCGGCGGCATGTTCGCCGGCGGGGTGGAGAGGGTCCGGCTCGCGCAACCGGCGGCGGCGAGGAGCAGAAGCAGCCCGACAGGCGCGGCGCGAATGGCACGAATGGGCCCTGGTTCGATCATCTCGCTCACCGCCGTTCAAGCCTGTGCAGGAGTCGCAAGAAATCCAACGCGTCATGAACGCCGCGGTTGCGGCCCGGCCGATCCGCCTCGCCCCGGGCCGCGGAATGAGAGGGATCAGTCGATGATCCGCAGGTCGCCTTCGGCTTCCAGCTTGGCGAGGAAGTCCTTCATCTCCCTGAGGCGCTCGGGGCTGTGGCCTTCCCATTGCGCGACCTCGCCGACGATCCGGAGCGGCGCGCGGGAGCGGTAGGACCGGGTCGGATTGCCGGGGAACTTCTTGTCGGTGAGGTTGGGATCGTCCTCGAATTCGCCGGCCGGCTCAACGATGTAGATGCGCTCGCGGCCCTCCCCCCTGGCCAGCTCGCAGCCCCAGATCGCCGCGTCGAGCGTACCGGAGAAATAGATCCAGGAAAGCTTCTGCTCGCGGTAGTTGGAGTCGAAGCCGGGGGCGAGCAGGTCGCCCACGGACAAGTCGGCGCGGGTGCCGTGGTAGAACGGAGGGGCGGCGTCCTTGGCGCAGGTCATCGCTTGGCGCGGCCGGACAATGTGCGCCCTATCCGCAACTTATATTGTTGTCGTAGGTCAGCCCTTCCGGCGCGAGCCCGGTCCCGCTCTCGACGATGCTGATCTCGCAATACGACCCCACGACGGACCGCAAGGCCACGTCATAGGCAGCGCCGGGACGCGGCGTGAACCTCACGGCGTTCTGGCAACGGCTTTCCATGCCCGGGGTGAAGGTCTGCGTCATCATCCACAACGTCAGCGGCTGCCCCGCAGGCAAGGAGCGCCGCTTTTGCGAGGCGCCGATAAAGGTGAAGGCGGCCTGGCGCCGCCGTCCACGGCAAATTCCGGCGGGCAGATGATAATAAGACTGCACGGTCGCTCGACCGAGCCCGAAACCGCGGTCGTACGACTTGTGGAAGACGAAGGTTGCCGTTGGAGCGGCTGATTCGTCCTGGGACCTGGCTCGGGCTCCCAGCGTGAACAACAAAACCGCGGCGAGCGGCAACGTCGCTGTCACTGTCCGCACGATCCGATTCCCCCAGAACGACACCGAACCTGGTCCGCACCAGCCTCGGGAACTGGATGCCGCCTGTCAATCATGCTCGCACCTTTGCCCCGGTCATCGTGCCTCCGAAGGCTCCGCTTCTTCCTCCAGCGCCAGCCACGGCGTGAACAGCTTCGGCTCGCCCTCGCCGAGCGCCGCCTTCATCCTCGCGTTCGGCGTCCCCAGCACCTCGCCGGTGACGGAGGCGGTCGCCAGGATCGGCGCCATCAAGTGGCCGATATTGGCGAAATGCTCGAGCGCGGCGTCGGCGTCGCGATAGCGCTCGAACACGATCGCCTCGCTCTCGTCCTCGCTCATGAAGATCTCGTACTGAAGCGTGCCGCGGTCCTTCGTCCGCACGATCGCCATCGCCTCCTCGCTCAGCCGCTTCCATTCCTCGACCTTGCCGGGGTGAAATCTGACCCGGGCGATGCCCTTGATCTCTTCCATCGCTTCCGTCCTTCCGCCGCCCGAGGCCATAACCCTCACGGTCATGCGGGGGTTTCGCCCGGGTGGGCGCGGGGGGCATTTTCGCGGCGCGGGAGTTGGATATCGTGCCCCCGGAATTTGATCCCGCACCCTGAGCGCCGCGCGGGAGCGGTCGGGCTGAAGGTCGGCCGCGGCCTATGCGATCAGATATTGCGTCCCCAAAACGAGGGCCGGCCGCCTTGTCACAGCGGCTCAACGGGGAATTTGGGCCTGATCAGATGGCAAAAGGCGCCCGCGCCCAGGCCCATCCAGAGCCCCCCAGGCGCTACCCTCCTGACGAAGAGCGTCGCGCCGTTGAAGTCCACATCGGCTCCGCCAAACAGCCAGTGGTCCGAACTGCGTTGATCGAACCGGATGTAGGCCGGAAAGCGTTCGATATCGTCCCCGTCGATCGCCGGGCTGCGCGGATCGTTCATGGCGCGGTTCAGCACGTTCGAAGTCTCGCCGAAAGTGAACGTCTCCAGCGCCCCGGATCGGAAGTTGGTCTGAGGCGAATCGCAGCGGAATTCTCGGCCGCAGGTACCCAGATAGACGAAGCCTCCCGTCGCCGCGTCCGCAGCGCGGACGGTCCGTATCCTGACATTGAGCTGGTCGATCGGAATCAATTGAGCCTCCCTGGCGGCAGCCGGTCATCGCCCCCGCGGCTCAGCGCGGATTGCTGGATGCGCCCGCATTGAGCTGCCCCGTGACGCCGGTCGCGGCCGCTCCGGGGCCGGTGTCGGCATGCTTGAACAAGTAGCAATATGCACCGGCTTTGAGTCCCAGCCAAAGCGGGGCGCGGAGCCGGCTCTCATAGCGCGGGACAATGGAGTCGTTGAAGGAAATGGTCGCCCGGTCGAGGGCCCAATGACTCTGGCTCCCTTGATCGAACCGGATGTAGACGGGGAAGCGGTCGAGATCCTCTTCGAGGATCTGCGGATTGCGGGGGTCGTTCGCGGCCGGCCGTTCGACGTTTGCGCCGGCGCCGAAGACATAGACATCGCTGCCTCCGCGGGGAAAATCCTCGTGGTCGTCGATCGAACAGACGAACTCGCGGCCACCGACGCCGACATAGACCCGGCCGTCGGTCTCGGCATCCTTGACCGAGGCTGTCTGGAGGAAAACGTCGATCTTGTTGATTGCCGTCATTTCATCGCCGCCCGGTTGAAGGCACTCGCCCGTTTCAAACTATATGCAAAGCAACGACAAGCCGTCGATATCCGCTAAAGGCAATCGCGTCAACGCATGTCAAAACAATCAGGGCGTGCGGCTCTTGGATGGCCAAGTGCGATGGCTGGAGGCCGGGAATTCCGGGCAAAAGAAAATTTTGCCCTGTCGGGCCCGATGTGCCGCGCTCCCATGTGTCGTTACTTTCGGAGATCAAGCCTTGTGACGCATGAATTTTCGTAATGACGGCTCTTCGTCGCGCTCTATTGGCCTCATGAAACCGGAATATTTAGCGTCTTGATCACTGGCGATGTCGGGACAGGCGAGAACCGAACCGCACATTGCCGCGCCGCCTCAGCCCGCCTGCGCCTGAGTTTCTCGGCCCTTACTCGCGCAATTCCTCGCTCATCTCGACCATGCCCGAAACGCCAGGAGAAGGGTCGCCGTCGCCGAAAGCGCGAAGAGGACGGTCAGGATCGCGCAAACGCCGACCGCGCTCTCGTCGTAGACGACGCGGTGGGCGGTGTCGAAGTAGCGGCCTTCCTCATTGTAAGGAAGCGAGGCCCGCTGGAACCACAAGCGCGCGAGCAGCAACGTCGCCGCAGAGAGGAGCGTGGCCGTTGCGAGGAGGATCGCCTTCTTCACGGCTATCGCGCTCGGTCACTCCGCGGCGGGCAGATAAATCTCGCCGCCTTTCTCGCGGAACTTCTCGCTCATCTCGGCCATGCCTGCTTCCGCCTTCGCTGAAGCTTCGGCGGACAAGTCGGCCGCGATGAACGCATCCGCCGGCTGGTTCTGCTTCGCCGCGAAGTCCCTGACCTCCTGGGTGATCTTCATCGAGCAGAATTTGGGCCCGCACATCGAGCAGAAGTGGGCGGTCTTGGCGCCTTCGGCGGGGAGGGTCTGGTCGTGATATTGCTCGGCGGTGTCGGGGTCGAGGCTGAGGTTGAACTGGTCGCGCCAGCGGAATTCGAACCTCGCGCGGGATAGAGCGTCGTCGCGCATCTTGGCGGCCGGGTGGCCCTTCGCCAGATCGGCGGCGTGGGCGGCGAGCTTGTAGGTGACGACGCCGACCTTGACGTCGTCGCGGTCGGGGAGGCCGAGATGCTCCTTGGGGGTGACGTAGCAGAGCATCGCGGTGCCGAACCAGCCGATCATCGCCGCGCCGATCGCGCTGGTGATATGGTCGTAGCCCGGGGCGATGTCGGTGGCGAGCGGCCCGAGCGTGTAGAAGGGCGCCTCGCCGCAGGCTTCGAGCTGCTTGTCCATATTGGCCTTGATCTTGTGCATCGGCACGTGGCCGGGGCCTTCGATCATCACCTGGACGTCGTGCCGCCAGGCGATCCGGGTGAGCTCGCCCAGCGTCGCGAGCTCGGCGAACTGGGCTTCGTCATTGGCGTCGGCGATGCTGCCGGGGCGGAGGCCGTCGCCGAGGCTGAAGGCGATGTCGTACGCCTTCATGATCTCGCAAATCTCCTCGAACCGCGTGTAGAGGAAGCTCTCCTTGTGGTGCGACAGGCACCATTTCGCCATGATCGAGCCGCCGCGGCTGACGATGCCGGTGACCCGGTTCGCGGTCAGCGGGATGTAGGGCAGCCGGACGCCGGCGTGGATGGTGAAATAGTCGACGCCCTGCTCGGCCTGCTCGATCAGCGTGTCGCGATAGATTTCCCAGGTCAGCTCCTCGGCGACTCCACCGACCTTCTCCAGCGCCTGGTAGATCGGCACCGTCCCGATCGGCACCGGCGCATTGCGGACGATCCATTCGCGGGTGTCGTGGATGTTGCGCCCGGTGGAGAGGTCCATCACCGTGTCGGCGCCCCAGCGGATCGCCCAGACCATCTTGTCGACTTCGGATGCGACATCGCTGGCGACCGCGCTGTTGCCGATATTGGCGTTGATCTTGACCAGGAAGTTGCGGCCGATCGCCATCGGCTCGCTTTCCGGGTGGTTGATGTTGGAAGGGATGATCGCCCGCCCGCGCGCCACTTCGTCGCGGACGAATTCGGGGGTGACGTAGTCCGGAATCGAGGCGCCGAAATCCTGCCCGTCCCTCATAAGGCAGTCCTGCCTTATAAGGCGGCCGAGATTCTCGCGTTCGGCGACATATTCCATCTCGGGCGTGACGATGCCCTTGCGGGCGTAGTGCATCTGGCTGACGTTCATCCCCGGCCTGGCCCGCAGCACCCTGCGGCGGACGTTCGGGAAGGGGTCGACGCCGCCGCTCCGATCGGGCCCGCTCATCCCGTTGTCCTCGGGGCGGACCTCACGCTGGACCACTTCCTCGACGTCGCCGCGGCCGCGGATCCAGTCGCGGCGGAGCTCGGCGAGGCCGGCCATGATGTCGATCCTGGCTTCGGGGTCGGTATAGGGACCGGAGCAATCGTAGACGCGGAGCGCCGGCTCGCCCGAACTCGGCTCGAGGTCGATCTCGCGCATCGCCACCCGCCGCGGACCCACGTAAATCTTGCGGCTGCCGCGGATCGGACCGGTGGTGACCTTGAGCTCGGTGCGGGCGGGGATGTCGGCCATGAAAGTGTCTTTCTTCAGAGGGTGGGGCCGGCGGGCACGATCAGCCCGGCGGCGATGAAGGCGAGGCCGAGCACGGCCGAAACGATCGCCCAGCCGCGCGGCCGGGCGAGGAAGGGCGCGCCGAACGCGATCATCGCCCGCGGCGCCGCGAGGATCAGCAGGCCCTCGAGCGCGGCGATCGCGGCGATCGCGGTGACGACGATCTGCAGCGGATCGGCAAGGCCGTGATGGACGCCGAGCAGGGCGACGCCGATCGCATAGGTGGCCAGCCCCATCGCCATCGTCAGGCCCGGGCTGCGCTCCATCTCCCCGGCCAGCGCCTGCCAGCGATCCGGCGCGAGCAAGGCGCCGGCGCCGGTCGCGACCATGTAGAGGCCGATCGCGCCGAGCAGGTGAAGGGTCAAAGGGGTCGCCGTGTGCATGCGCATCCTCCTTCCGTCGCCCGGAAGGTCGGCCGGCCGGCCGCTCCCTCCCTCCGCCGGTGTCAGCCGGATCAGGTTCGGCGGGTCGCGGAGTTCTCTCCGCCTCTCAGCCGCAGGAGGGACCCATCAAAGCTCTGCTTCGACGGGAACCCGGACAGCGGCCCCCCGGGGACAAGGCCCGCTCTAGACCCTGCGGCCGCGGCGGGAAAGCGAAACCGCGCCTCAGCCGAACACTTCGGCGACTTCCTCGGCCGCGGCATGGCGCGGATAGGTGTTGGCGACGCGTTCGGAGCGGAGCAAATAGGCGGTCCAGATCAGGCAGAAGATGAACGGCCGCGCCATTTCGAGGACGATGCCGTCGGCGAGCGCCGCCAGCGGCAGCTGGGCAATCATCGACACGGCGACAAGCTCGATCCAGGTAACGCCGGCCGCCAGCAACCAGATGAGGACGATCGTGATCCGGACCGAGCTCCACCGCTGCACCCTGAGCAGCCGCCAGGTGATGAACGCGTGGACGAGCAGAGCCGCCCCGATGATCGACCATTCGGCCGCCTGGATGCTCGGCCACAGCGCGCCGTAAGCGAGCGCGACCTGCGGATCCGTATAGAGATTGATGTAGGCGCCGATCAGCAGCCGCAGCGGCGAGATGATCGCGATGACCACGATGAAGAAGCCCAGCCAGCCGCCGACGCCGCGCAATTCGGTCTCGTCGCTCATCGCCCATTCCCCCCTGCCGCCGACATTAGCGGCGCATCGCCAAAAGCAAAGCGCCGAAGCTTCCGGCGCGGCGCCGGGCGGGCTATGCGCGGACGATGTGCAACGAGCATCGCCGCACCGTGGAGCTCTGCCGCATCTCCGATGCCTTCGCCCAGCTGCGCATCCCGCTGCGCTTCCCCGAGGGCGCGCCCAACCTCGCCGCGCTCGACAGCATCCGGATCACCGACCCGACCGCGATGGTGCGGGCGCGCGGCGAGGATTTCGAGCTCGTCCAGCGGCGCTGGAGCTGGCCCGGGCCGGCCGGCAAGCCGGTGTTCAACTATCGCGGCGAGGGCCGCGAGTTCGCCAACACGGAAACGAGCGGCCGCTGCCTGATCGTCGCCGACGGCTTCTACGAATATACCGCGGCCGAGGACGGCAGCCGCCGCAAGACGCGCTGGCTGTTCACCCGGCCGGGCGAGGATCTCTTCGGCATCGCCGGCCTCTGGCGGACCGACCCCAAGGTCGGCGAGGCCTGCACGATGCTGACCGTCGAACCCGGCCCCGACGTCGCCCCCTATCACAACCGCCAGGTCGCGGTGATCGACCGCGCCGACTGGCGGCGCTGGCTCGACGCGAGCGCGCCGGCGGGCGCCTTGCTCGGGCCCAGCCCGGCCGGGACGCTCGCGGTCGCGCGCGGCTAGAGCGGCAGCTCCAGTTCGAGCGGCTCGGCCTTCGCCTCGCCTTCGCTCAGATTGGAGAGAGTGAGGCCGAGCAGGCGGACGCTCTTGGCGAGCGGCATCAGCGTCCGCAGCAGCGCGCAGCCGATGTCGAGGAACTCCTCGCGGCCGGCGACGGCGCGGTCGAGGCTCCTGGCGCGGGTCAGGATCTGGAAATCGAAGAACTTGACCTTCAGGGTCACCGTGCGGCCGCTGATCTCCTTTTCGGCGATCCGCCGCCAGACGGTGTGGCTGAGCTTTTCGAGCTCTGCGCAGAGCGCCGCTTCCTCGATCAGGTCCTCGACGAACGTGTCCTCCGCGCCGATCGACTTGTAGGGGCGGTCGGGCTTGACCTGGCGGTGGCAGATGCCGCGGGCGAGATTGTAATAATAGTCGCCGCTCGAGCCGAAATTGTGGGTGAGGAAGGCGAGGCTCTGGGCGCGCAGATCGGCGCCGGTGACGATGCCGAGCCGGGCCATCTTCTCCGCCGTCTTCGGGCCGATGCCGTGGAAGCGCTTGACCGGCAGCGGCGCGACGAACGCCTCGCCCCTGCCGGGCGCGATCACGCACAGGCCGTCGGGCTTGTTCTGGTCCGAGGCGAGCTTGGCGAGGAACTTGTTGTAGGAGACGCCGGCGCTGGCGGTGAGGCCGGTCTCGGCCCGGATCCGGGCGCGGATCTCCTCGGCGATCCGGGTGGCGATGCCGATCCCCTTCAGATCCTCGGTGACGTCGAGATAGGCTTCGTCGAGGCTCAACGGCTCGATCAGCGGCGTGTAATCGGCGAAGATCGCGCGGATCTGGAGCGAGACCGCGCGATAGGCGTCGAAGCGGGGACGGACGAAGACGAGCTCTGGGCAACGCCTCCTGGCGGTGACCGAGGGCATCGCCGAACGGATGCCGTATCTGCGCGCCTCGTAGCTCGCCGCCGCGACGACGCCGCGCACCTGGCCGCCGACCGCCACCGGCTTGCCCCTGAGCTCGGGATTGTCGCGCTGCTCGACCGACGCATAGAAGGCGTCCATGTCGACATGGATGATCTTGCGCTGGAGGGGAGGCGCCTCGTTCACTCTTTGTGCTTATCATCTCTCGGTGGCGCCGCGACAGTCCCAAAATGAGGCTGTCACCGGGCGGGCGTGGCGCCGGCCGCCTCATTCGCGCTAAGGCGGCGCGTTATGGCGCGGGGCAGGCGGAACGGAATCCTGATCGCCGGCGGAGGGCTGGCCGGCAGCCTCGCCGCGCTCGCCATGGCGCGCTACCGGCCCGAAGTGCCGCTGCTGATCGTCGAGGAGCGCGAGACGTTCGGCGGCGAGGCCTATCGCAGCTTCGCCGGGGCCGAGCTCGGCGCCGACGGCAGCGAGCTGGTCGGGCCGCTGGCGATCGACCGCTGGCCGGGCTTCTACGTCGCCTTTCCCGGCTTCAGCCGCAAGCTCGGGACCGGGTGGGCCGGCTTCGGCGCGGCGGACATCCACCGGGCGATGATCGCCGCGCTCCAGCCCAAGCATTACCGGCTGGGCACCAGGGTCGTCGCGGTGCGCGAGGATGCGCTGGTGCTGGACGGCGGCGAGACGATCAAGGCCGAGGGCGCGATCGACGCGCGCGGCGCCACCAACATGTCGGCTCTGGAGCTGCTCTACGAAGCCCGGCTCGAGCGCGACTACCGCTTCAGCGCGCCGCACCGGGTCGACCGGCCGGTGCTGATCGACGCGACCGTGGAGCAGGGCGCCGGCCTGCGCTTCTTCGAGTGCGTGCCCTTGTCCGAGGAAAGGCTGCTCGTCGCCGACGTCTGCGTCTCCGAGCGCGCCCTGCCGGACGAGCAGGCGGGAAGCCGGATCGACGCCTATGTGAAGGCGCGCGGCTGGGCGCGGCCCAAGGCGGGGCCTGAGCGCGCGGCGGCGCGGCCGCTGCCGACCGGCGGCGATTTCGCCGCCTTCTGGCGGCTGGGCGGCGCGCGGGCGGCCAAGCTCGGCCTGCGCGGCGGCTTCGTCCACCCGCTGACCGGGCGCGCAATTGCCGACGCGGCGCGGATGGCGCTGCTGCTGAGCCGGCAGCGCGATTTCTCCGGCAACCTCCTCCACGACCTGTTCGAGGCCGAGGCCCGGCAGCTCTGGAAGCGGCGCGAGCCGCTGCGCGCCGTCGCCGCCGCGATCGCGGAGGCGAAGCCCGAGGCCCGGCGCAGCCTCGCCGAGCGGCTCTACCGGCTCGATTCCGGCCTCATCCAGCGGCTGCTGACCGACCGGCTCGGCCTGTTCGACAAGGGCCGGATCCAGAAGGCGCTGAAGCCGCGCGGCTAGCGGCCGCAGCCATTCATAGTTCATTCAGCCGCGCGCATGTGATAATATCACATCGTCTCTTGCGAGGAGGATGAACGATGCGCGCGCTCGGCCTGCTTTCCCTGACCGCCCTCATTCTGACCGGCCTGCCCCCCGCCCCGATCGCCCCGGCCGCCGCCAGCGCCCAGCGCGGCGAGCGCAGCATCCCCGGCGAGGATCCGGACGCGCGCTGCGCCCCCTTCCTGCGCGGCTTCGCCGACAATGACGGCGTCGGCTACGGCCGCGGCCGCAACCAGTTCCAGGCCCCCGCCCTGCGCGCCCAGCCATCGCAGCCGATGCCCTCCTACGCCCCGCCGCCGCCCTCGGCACCGCCGCCGCCGCCGGTGACTTCGCAGGGGACGGTCAGGACGGAGGATCTGACCGCGAGCGGCCGGCTCTCTCGCCGCGCGCCGATCCAGGGCTTTGTCGCGCCGCAGGAGAATCGCGAGCGCTATGCCGGCCGCGAGGTCGCCGCCGTCCAGGCGGTCGCCGAGACGCCGGTCTCGACCTTCTCGATCGACGTCGACACCGGCTCCTACGCCAACGTCCGGCGGATGCTGAACGCGGGCTCGATGCCGCCCGAGGGCGCGGTCCGCACCGAGGAGATGCTCAACTATTTCCGCTACGATTATCCGCGCCCGAGCGATCGCTCGCGGCCGTTCAGCATCACCGCCGACATGACGACGACGCCGTGGAATGCCGATACGCGGCTGCTGCGCGTCGGCCTGCGCGGCTACGATCTGCCGCGGGAGGGACGGCCCGCCGCCAACCTCGTCTTCCTGGTCGACGTGTCGGGCTCGATGGCGAGCATCGACAAATTGCCGCTCGTGCAATGCTCGCTCGCCCTGCTCGCCGACCGCCTCTCCCCGCGCGACCGGGTCGCGATCGTCGTCTATGCCGGCGCCGCCGGCATCGTCCTCGAGCCGACCTCGAGCCGCGACGCGATCGTCGAATCGCTGAAACGGCTGCAGGCGGGCGGCTCGACCGCGGGGGCGCAGGGCATCCGGCTCGCCTACGACGTCGCCCGCCGCTCGATGATCGACGGCGGCATCAACCGCGTCATCCTCGCCACCGACGGCGACTTCAACGTCGGCGTCACCAACAATGAAGCGCTGGTCAATCTCGTCGAGCGCGAGCGCGAGGCGGGGATCACGCTGACCACCCTGGGGTTCGGCACCGGCAATTACAACGAGGCGATGATGGAGCAGATCGCCGATCACGGAAACGGCAATTACGCCTATATCGACTCACCCCGCGAGGCGCAGAAGGTGCTCGACGACGAGCTCGCCTCGACGCTGTTCACGATCGCCCACGACGTCAAGATCCAGGTCGAGTTCAACCCGGCCTATGTCAGCGAGTACCGGCTGATCGGCTATGAGAATAGGGCGCTGCGCGAGGAGGATTTCGACAATGACGCGGTCGACGCGGGTGAGATCGGCGCCGGCCACCAGGTCACCGCCCTCTACGAGATCGTGCCCGCGGGCAGCCGCGGCTGGCTGCCCGAGCGCCGCTACGAGACCAACCGGCGCCCGGCCGGGGCCGGGCCCGACAATGCAGAGCTCGCCTTCCTGCGGCTGCGCTACAAGCTTCCCGGCCAGCAGGAGTCGCGGCTGATCGAGCAGCCGGTCAATGCCCGCCTGATCGCGGCCGCGCGGCCGCCGGCCGGCGATTCCGCCTTCGCCGCCGCGGTCGCCGCCTACGGCCAGCTGTTGCGGGGCGACACCAATCTCGGCCGCTTCAGCTTCGCCGACGCGCGCGCGCTCGCCGAGCGCACCGCCGGCGCCAATTACTGGCGGCGCGAGTTCGTCCGGCTGACCGAGCTCGCCGAGCGCCGGCGCTTCGCCGGCGCCGACGGCGGCAAATAAGGCAGGTCGTCGTCGCGAGGCGCGAAGCGCCGTGGCGATCCAGCCGCCGTGCCGGATTGCCGCGCCCCTTCCGGGGCTCGCAATGACGATTCCGGGTGAACGGCGCCGGCGTTAGCCCTTCGGCGGCTCGCCGCGGAGGCGCGCCTTCACCCGGTCGAAGATGCCGGCGAGGACGCCTTCCGGATTGTCGCTGAAATGGGGCAATTCGAGGCGGCTGATCCTGGCGTCGATCAGGGTCGGCCGCCCGGATTCCAGCGCGGCGGTGAGCGCCTCCTCGAACTCGCTCTGGGTGTCCGCCGCATAGCCGTCGGCGCCGCAGGCGCGGGCGAGCGCGACATAATCGGGATTGTCGAACGAGATCAGCGCGCTCTCGTGGAAGGTGGCGAGCTGGTAGAGCTTGATCAGCTTGTACTCGCCGTCGTTGAAGATCACCCAGATCACCGGGATGTCGTATTCGACCGCGGTGGTGAGCTCGAGCCCCGCCATCAGATAGCAGCCGTCGCCGACGGTCGCGATCACGGTGCGGTCGGGATGGGCGCATTTGACGCCCATCGCGCCGTTGGTGCCGAGCGCCATCGGCCCGTAGCTGCCCGGCTTGCGGAAATTCTGCCCCTGCCGGAGCTCGAGCCAATAAGCCGACCAGGCCATATGGGCGCCGGCGTCGGCGATGACGATGCCGCGCTCGGGCAGCATCCGCGAGATCGCCTGCATCATCCGCCCGGGATGGATCTTGGGAGTCAGATCAATGATCTTCTTGTGGTCGTAATCGGGCGCCCTGAACGATCGCGGCGTGACCGCCCCCACCCGGCCCTCGAGCGCCTCGAGCAAGGCCGCCATGGCGAGCTTCGCGTCGCCGACGATCCGGCGGTCCGAGATGTAGAAGCGGTCGATATCGTCGGGATCGACGTTGATCGTGACGAGCCGGCGATCGTCGAACAGATCCTCGCGGAAATCGAACGTGCCGTGCTGCGAAAAGGCGTTGCCGAGAGCGATCACGACGTCCGCATCGAGGAACACCTCCCAGGCGGCCTTGTGGCCCGAATCGCAGAACAGGCCGATCGCCAGCGGATGGTCCTCGGCGACGATGCCCTTGCCGTCCATCGTCGTCACCAGCGGCACCTGGTAGCGCTCCATGAAGCTGCGCACCTCGGCGCCCGCATCGGCGCGGATCGCGCCGTAGCCGGACCAGAGCACGATCTTGCTGCCCGCCTCGATCGCCTCGGCGAGCAGGGCGGCGGCGCTTTCGATCTCGGCCGGATCGGGCGCCGGCGGCCGCCGGTCGAAAGCGGGCGGGCTGTAATTCTCGACCTTGTTTTGCGGATAGGTGATCGATTCCTCGATCGCGACGTGGACCGGGCCCGGCCGGCCGGTCAGCGCGATCTCGATCGCCTTGTGCATGGTCGGGACGACGTCCTCGACCCGGGTGACGAGATAGTTGGCGGGCTCGCCGGTCGCCGGGTCCTTCTTGACCACCGCGTCCCAGATCATCTTCGAATTGGGGGTGCGCTTGATCCCGGAGGTCTCGTTGGCCTGGCCGCGGCCGTCATATTCGATCGTCGAATAGCCGGTGATCGCGAGCAGCGGATAGGAATCGGTCAGCGCGACGCACAGGCCGGACATCAGGTTGAACGCGCCGGGCCCGGCAGTCGAGAAGCAGACGCCGAGCTTGCCCGAAAACATCGCGTAGCCGCAGGCCATGAACGCGGCATTCTGCTCGTGCTTGGGGATGATGCCGCGCACGCCTTCGGCCTTGTCGACCGCGATCAGCATGCCCGCGGCATTCTCGCCGGCGCCGCCGAACATGACATCGACGCCGACGTGCTTGAGCATGGCCACGATCGCTTCATGAACCCGCATACCCGCCTCCCAAAAAAACGATCGGAATAGAGCCGCGCGACTTCGCCGACTCGGCCGACAACTTCTAGACCATTCGCGCCGGTGTCCAGTTCGCGCGGCGGCGATCCGATTTGGCCGCCGCATCCTCGCCGTCATAGGAGACCGGCGCCCCGGCCAAATCGAGGCGGGGATCGTCGAACGCATTGAGGTTCAGAGTCACATAGTGCCGCCCGTCCAGCTCGGCGGCGGCGCCGGCATAGACGCCGCAGGTGCGGCAGATCAGGAAATCGGTCGTCCCGGTCCCGAACCGGTAGCGGATCGCTTCCGCCGACAGAATCAGCTTCGCCGTGCCGGCGGGATCGCTGACCGTGCGCGCCCCATGCCGGCGGCAGAAGCCGCACCGGCAGGCGCGCGGCGCCAGCGGCGCGCCGGTTTCGAAGGCGAAGCGGATTGCGCCGCAATGGCATCGGCCGGCATGTCTCATCCCGCTCCCATAACCGAATCCGCCGACGCTGGGACAGCGGTGTGACCGGCGGCACTTGCCGGCCGCGCTTCCGTCCGGCAGGACCCTGCGAACCGGGAGGGAGGGAAACATGGCCATCGAGGAAACCGCCCAGCTTGTCGGGTTGGCTTCGGCGTCGATCGCGGGGTCGTTCACGACCTCGCCATCGGTGATTTCGCTGATCTACGACGCGATGACGATCGAGCGGCACAGCGGCAGCCCCGAGCCCAAGCACATGCCCTCCGCGAGCTTCGCGATCGTCGCCTCGCCGGCGGCGCGCGGACGATCGATCGAGCTCACCCTGAGCGGCTTCGCGCAGCCTCCCGGCGCCAGTGCGCTGGCGCTGCAGGTCGGCGCCGCCGATTCGACCGTGCAACCGACCGAGGAGAGCTATTACACGACGGTGACCGCGACGCTGAGCGCCGATGCCGACACCACCCCCGTCATCGTCACTCTCGACCTGCCGAAGCCGGCCGACGATTCGCAGGTGGGCCTCCAGCTCGACGCGATCAGCGTGCGCCTGGTCGATTGCGGCGACGCCGGCTGAGTCAATTCGTCGCCCGTGCCGCCTCAGCGTCGAGCCAGCGCGCGAGCCGATCGAGCAGCGCCCGGTCGCGGGCGCGATCGCGCCGGGTCAGAAGCAGCGCGAAATTGTCCGCCATCAGCTCCTCGGGATGGGCGAAATAATCGGAGTTCGGCCCGGTCACCGCGGCCAGGCCCGGCAGCGCGGACGGCGCGACTAGGTCCCATTCGCCGCCGCCGCGGCGGCGCGCGGTGCAGACGCCGCCGGCGACGTCTACCCGCAACAGCTGGAAGTCGAGGCTTTCGGCGAGCGCCGGCGGCGGCGCTTCGACCGGCCGCGCCAGCTGCAGCGGAACGTAGGCGCCGCCCGCCCCGGGAAGCTCGACATAATGGCGCTCCTCCGGCGCGTCCGGATTGGTGATCCGCCGGCTGCGCAGCGCGGCCGGGAGGGTGAAGCGGCAGGGCCGAAAGCCGATCAGCGCGTAGAGGCTGTCGTGCCGCGCCGGCCGGGCGCGCGACAGGATATGGAAGATTTCGTGGGCGAGGATGAGGTCGCGCCGGCCCGAACCTATATGGCCGGCGCCGACGGGCAGCAGGATCGCATTGGCGCGCGTGTGGGGAATGCCGTCCTCGACGCCGGGACGCACCCTGACCAGCAGCACCCGTTCGGGCAGCAGCGCCGACCAGGCCGCGAGCCGGGGCAGGAGGCGGTCCAGCGACGCCTGCCACGCCCGCCGCTCGGCGCCCGCCCAGGCGAGCGTGCCGGCGCGATATTGGGCGCGCAGCGCCTCGCGCGTGACCCGGCCGGGCCCGGCCCAGCGCAACTGCATCTCGAGCGGCGCCATCGCCTCGAAGAAGCCGTCATCCGCGCCGAGGATCCGGGCGCCGTCTTCGGCGGAGGCGAAGATGAACTCGGCGGCGGCGGCCGGCGCCGGCAGAAAGAGCAACGCGGCGGCAAGCCAGCTGCGGAGCCGACTTCTCGTAACAGCTCCGATCGCAGGTTGGAATCGGCGAGATGGAGCGCGCCACGCCTGCAATCGAGGCCGCGCCGGTAGGCCTGCGGCACAAGGCCATCGGACTCGCACGCGAGGGGGATCGCGTCCCAATGGCATCGGCAGGCCTTGCTCCTGATCCTCTATTACAGTCAATGACCGACGGCCGAACCACCGCCGGTGTTTGAACGAACGTACGCCTATCGATAGGCAACGCCCGCGCGACGAATCCGAGGCAGCCCGTACCCGAGATTCCCCAAGAGAAAATTGAGACTTCTCTCGTCAATCTCGGACTTGGGCCCGAGTACGATCTCAGATATCGCATTTGCTTTGTCACCGGTCGAAAACGGAAGATCAAGATAACCGACTATGCGGCCCCGCCGGCTTTCAAACCCAATTTCGCCGCCGGGTACGTTCTTTCCATGCACCCGGCCTCCCTCATCCATTAAGGTCCAGCCATCCTCCTCCATTTTTGCAGACACGAGATGAATTGATCTAACCTCGTGCTCATCTCGAAAGGCCGGATTTTTGAAAGCGACAGAACAGCCGACTAGATGGCTGGCAAACAGTTCGAAGAGAGATGCCTCTTCCTCTCCATAATGTGTAGTCACGCCGTCCAATTCCATTTTAACAAAGCCGATGGCCTCGACCATCTCCGATAGCTGTTGGTCGGCGTCATAGCAGACTGTCACATTTCGACAGGGGATAGATAAAATACACGATCCGCTAAATCCAATGGCGAGGCCACGCCCGTCGTCCGCATAAGCGCGCCACTGGCTTAGGCTGTCGCCATCCAAAGAAAAGCACGCCACAAATGGCGACGAATATGACTGGAAGTCCTGCCAGTAGCTATCTAGGCGAGATAAGAACTCATCGCTAACATTCGGAAAACCAGATGGGAGGCCCGTTCTATTAGAGATTTTCTGCTTCGCCTCCGCAAAGACACGATAACCCCAGACGCCCTCTTCTGCATCATTCAAGCCATTTAAGTCGCTGAACCGGATGGACCCGCTTTGAAAGATTTTTACGGCCTTCTCGGCAGAGCAATAATGGTAAAGAGAGTCTCCTATGGCCAACGCGCGCACGCGATGGCCAAGTATTGAATCTCGAATGTGTTTAGGTACTGGTTCAGCTTCAGAATCGGTCTTAGCTTTAGGCTTATGCTTGGCCTTGGGTTTCCGCTTAGACATCCAAATTCGCCACGTTCAGCGCATTTTCCTGGATGAACTCGCGGCGCGGCTCGACGACGTCGCCCATCAGCCGGGTGAAGATCTCGTCGGCGACGTCGGCCTGGGCGATTTCGACCTGGAGCAGGGCACGGTTGGCCGGGTCGAGCGTCGTCTCCCAGAGCTGGTCGGCGTTCATTTCGCCCAGCCCCTTGTAGCGCTGGACGGCGAGGCCCTTGCGGCCGGCGGCGAGGATCGCTTCCAAAAGCTGGGTCGGCCGGGTGATCAGCGTGCCGCGCGGATCGGGCGCCTGGCTCTTCCGCGCGCCGCCTTCATTCTCCTCCGCCTCCTCGGCGGCCTCGGTCGCGACCGACGACGCGCGCAGCGAGACCAGCCGGGAGATGCCGGCATAGGTCGCCGCCTGCGGAACGGCGAGCCCGTGCAGCTTGCGCGCCTCGGCCGAGACGAGGAACTTGTGGTCGATGACATGATGGTCGGTGACGCCGCGCCAGAGCCTGCGCAGCACATAATCGCCGTCCGCGCCCATCTCGGCGCTCCATTGCCCTTCCTCGTCGACCACGTTCAGCCATTCCTGGGTCAGCGACAGCGCGTCGAGCCGGTCGGCCGGCGCGAGCCGCGGGTCGAGCGCTCCGGTCAGCGCCAGGCCCTCGATGATCGCCGGATCGTAGCGGCGCGGCACATAGGTCATCAGCGAGCGCACCCGGCGGCCATGCTCGGCGAGCGCGCGCAGATCCTCGCCCGAACGCGGCCCGGCCGGCGTCTCCAGCGCGGTCAGCCCGACGCCCGCATCGATCAGATAGTCGTCGAGCCTGCTGTCATCCTTGAGATAGACCTCGGAACGCCCCTTCTGCACCTTGTAGAGCGGCGGCTGGGCGATGAAGAGATGGCCGCGCTCGATGATTTCCGGCATCTGCCGATAGAAAAAGGTCAGCAGCAAGGTGCGGATATGGGCGCCGTCGACGTCGGCGTCGGTCATGATGATGATCTTGTGGTAGCGCAGTTTCTCGATGTTGAAATCGTCCCGGCCGATGCCGGTGCCGATCGCCTGGATGAGGGTGCCGACCTCCTTCGACGACAGCATCCGGTCGAAGCGGGCGCGTTCGACGTTGAGGATCTTGCCCTTGAGGGGCAGGATCGCCTGCACCTCGCGGTTCCTGCCCTGCTTGGCCGAGCCGCCGGCGCTGTCGCCCTCGACCAGGAACAGCTCCGATTTGGCCGGGTCCTTCTCCTGGCAGTCGGCGAGCTTGCCGGGCAGCGAGGCGATGCCGAGCACCGACTTGCGGCTCGCCTCGCGCGCCTTGCGCGCCGCCTCGCGCGCCGCGGCGGCGTCGATGATCTTCTGGATGATGGTGCGGGCGTGGCCGGGATTCTCCTCGAGCCATTCGGCCATCTTGTCGGCCATCAGGCTTTCGAGCGGCTGGCGGACTTCCGAGCTGACCAGCTTGTCCTTGGTCTGCGAGCTGAACTTGGGATCGGGCAATTTGACCGAGACGATCGCGGTCAGCCCCTCGCGCATGTCGTCGCCGGTCAGGCTGACCTTCTCCCGCTTCATCATGCCGGATTTGTCGGCATAATTGTTGAGGGTGCGGGTCAAAGCGGCGCGGAACGCGGCCATGTGGGTGCCGCCGTCGCGCTGGGGGATGTTGTTGGTGAAGGCGAGGACCTGCTCGTAATAGGAGTCGTTCCATTCGAGCGCGACCTCGATGCCGACCTCGTCGCGCTGGCCGGTCACCGAGATCGGATCAGGGATGAGCGGCGTCTTGGCACGGTCGAGATAGCGCACGAACGCCGAGATGCCGCCCTCATAATGGAGCTCGACCTGGCGCCGCTCCTCGTGGCGGGCGTCGGCCAGGATCAGCCGCACGCCCGAGTTCAGGAAGGCGAGCTCGCGGAAGCGGTGCTCGAGCGTATCGAAGTCGAACTCGGTGATCTTGAAGGTCTCGGCCGAGGGCAGGAAGGTGACCCGGGTGCCCTTCTTGCCCGCCGGCGCGTCGCCGACCACGGCGAGCGGCGCTTCCGCATCGCCGTTGCGAAAGCGCATGTGATGCTCCTTGCCGTCCCGCCAGATGGTGAGATCGAGCGTGTCGGAAAGAGCATTGACGACCGAGACTCCGACGCCGTGAAGCCCGCCCGAAACCTTATAGGCATTATCGTCCGACGTGTTCTCGAACTTCCCGCCGGCATGGAGCTGGGTCATGATCACCTCGGCCGCCGACACCCCCTCTTCCTCGTGGATCCCGGTCGGGATGCCGCGGCCATTGTCCTCGACGCTGACCGAGCCGTCGGGGTTGAGGGTGATCAGGATCCGGTCGCAATGGCCGGCGAGCGCCTCGTCGATCGCATTGTCGGAGACCTCGAACACCATGTGGTGGAGGCCCGATCCGTCGTCGGTGTCGCCAATATACATTCCCGGCCGCTTGCGGACCGCGTCGAGGCCTTTCAGCACCTTGATGGAATCGGCGCCGTAGCTGTTGTCATTGGGGGTGTCTGCCATGTTGAGGATATAGGGAATCGGGGCCCGAAACCCAAGGAAAAACGGGCGGATTCAGCGCGCCGCGAGGGTGCCGCCGGCGACCTCGAACCGGCACGCCCCGCCGCCGATTCCGGCGAACAGGCCGGGCTCCGTCCCGGTCATCCAGACCTGGCCGCCGGCGGTCGCGAGCCGTTCGAACAAAGCGGCGCGGCGAACCGGGTCGAGATGGGCGGCAACCTCGTCGAGAAGCAGGATCGGGCGGCGGCCGGTGCGCTCGGCGACGAGATCGGCATGGGCGAGGATGAGGCCGATCAAGAGCGCCTTCTGCTCGCCGGTCGAAGCCAAGGCCGCGGGCTGGCCCTTGCCTTCGTGGGTGACGGCGAGGTCGGCGCGGTGCGGTCCGGCCAGCGTGCGGCCCGCGGCGGCATCGCGCGCCCGGGACGCGGCGAGATCGGGCGCCTGGCCCCCTTCGAGCTTCAGCATCGCGCGCGCGAACGGGCCTTCCGGCGCCGCGGCGAGGCGCGCGCCGAGCGCCGCCACCGTCGCCGCGCGGGCTTCGGCGATGGCGGCGCCATGTTCGGCCATCCGCGCCTCGAGCGCGGCGAGCCATGCCTCGTCCCAACCCTCCGGCTCGGCGAGCAATTTGTTGCGCGCCCGCATCGCCGCCTCGTAGCGCGCCGCGTGCATCGCGTGGTCCGGCCGCAGAGCGAGGACGAGCCGGTCGAGGAAGCGCCGGCGGCCGCCGGCGGCGTCGCCGAACAGGCGGTCCATGGCCGGCGTCAGCCAAAGCACGGAAAGCCAGTCCGCCAGCGAGTTCGCCGCGGCCGGCGCGCCGCCGATCCGGACCTGCCGGCGCTCCGGAGCTGCGGCAAGCGTGCCGGTGCCGATCTCCAGCTCGCCGAGCCTCGCCGCCACCGCGAACCCGCCGGCGCCGCCGCGCCGCGCCATGTCGGCGAGGCTCGCGCCCCTGAGGCCGCGGCCCGGCGAGAGCAGCGACACCGCCTCGAGCAGGTTGGTCTTGCCCGCGCCATTCTCCCCGGTGAGGATGACGAAACCGGGACCGGGCGCGATCACGGCGTCGGCATAGGAGCGGAAATCGGTCAGGCTGAGGCGGGCGACGTGCACGCCTTTTCGTTAGGCGATCCGGCCGGCCAAGGAAATCAGCCGCCGCGCAGCCCCGGCAGGCGCTGCGCCAGCGCGAAATCGGTCTGGGTGGCGCGCGCCGGCGGGATGTAGGCGGTGAAGCCCGGGCTCATCGGCGCCGCCGCCAGCGCGGCCACCGGCACCGGCAGGATTACCGGCTCGCAGCCCGGCAGCACCGCCGCCTCGTAGAGATAGACCGGATGGGCGGGCGGGTAGAGCTGAAGCAGGCGCTCGACCAGCAGCGGCAGCGCCGAGCGGTCGTAGCCGCCGGCGCGGAAAGTGGCGTCGCCGAGCACCCCGATCTGCCAGAGGACGAGGTTGCTCGACGGATCGACGATGCGCGAGTTCATCAGGAAGTCGGTCGCTTCGTAGGACTGGCAGCCGATCGTGCCCGGATCGACGCCGAGATCGGCGAACAAACAATCCTCGGCCGATATGCCCGGCAGCATCCGCGCCGGATAGCCCTCGGCGCGGGCGCGGCGGATCGATTCGTGGGTCGGGAAGGCGAACACGCCGGGATGGCCGTAGGCGGCGAAGCAGGTCAAGGCGCCGGCGCGGACGCTGGCGAGGACGCGCTCGACCATCGCCAGATAGGTGTTCATCCGCGGCTGGCCCTCGGCGTAAAGGACGGACAGCGATTCGGCGCGGTCGCCGGCGAGCTCCCCGATCATCGCCAGCGCGACCGGATCGCCGACGACGTGGAACACCTTGTCCGACTGGCGGATCCAGGCGACCGCCTCCATCGTCAGCTGGCCGACGGTGCGGATGCCGGTGCCGACGACGATCAGGGAACCAGCGCGCATCGACGATCCTTTCGGGCGAGAGACGGAAGGCGCGCCTCCGAAAACGGGGCGTGTGCGGCGCGCGGGCGGACCGGAAGACTATCCCGCTTTGTCGGCGTCGGGCGCAGTCGCCGGCATCGGCGACATCATCGGCGCCATCATCATCGATGGCATCACCGGCGACATCATCATCGGCGACATCATCATCTGCGGCATCGACGGCGACATCATCATCGGCGACATCATCATCATCGGCGACATCATCAATTGCGGCATCGACGGCGACATCATCATCGGCGACATCATCATCGGCGACATCATCATCTGCGGCATCGACGGCGACATCATCATCATCGGCGACATCATCATCTGCGGCATCGACGGCGACATCATCATCGGCGACATCGTCATCGGCAGAAAAGGCGACGTCATCGGCGATGGAGTGGCCAGCGCGTGGGGATGCGCCGCCATCGCGGACATTGCCGGCGACGGCGACGCGTTCATCATGAACAGCATCGGCGTGCTCGGCGATGCAGACGCGTTCATCATGAACAGCATCGGCGTGGTCTGGTGCGCGAAGATCATCGGCGGCATCATCTGCTGCGCGAAGATCATCGGCGGCCACATGGGCTGATGGGCGAAGATCATCGGCGGCATCTGCTGGGCGAAGACCATCGGCAGGTTCTGGGCGACGCTGGGCCGGGTGCCGCCCTCGCCGTCGTCGCTCATCGAGACGAGCATGAACATCGGGTCGGGCCGGGGCGGCGCGGGCTGGCCGCCGATGCGGGCGTGGATCGCGGCCGCATTGCCGCTCTTCAGGATGGCGCGGTCGGCCGCGTCGATCCCGGCCGCGTCGAGCTCGGCGTCGGCCGACTGGATGAAGCGGCCGAGCTTCGCCGGATCGGTCGCCAGGCCGACCAGGAAGGCGGTTACCTTGTCCTGCTTTGCTCCCTGACTGGGCATGATCGCTCCTCCCGGAAATAGATGTGGAAATAAGCGGCACGGGCCGGCGGCCATGTCCGAAATAGAGGGACACAGCGAGTCGTCGGCCTCACCATAGGAAGATTGTGCGGCTTCCTCAAATCGCTCCCGATCCGGACTGCCTTTCCAGCGGCCGGCCATCCCGCTAGGCGGGAGCGGGATGGGCGAGCGGCAACCAGCGATCGCGCCGATGGAGGTGGCGGGAAACCGGCTGACCCTGCTTGCCGACGGGCCGGAGCGGCTCGAGGCGCTGATCGCGCTGATCGACGGCGCCGAGCAGTCGCTGCGCGTGCTTTACTATATCTGGGAGAATGACGAGGCCGGCCGCCGGGTCCGCGACGCGCTGGTCCGAGCCTCGGAGCGCGGCGTCCAGGTCTCGCTGCTCGTCGACGGCTTCGGCGCCGTCGCCGGCGATTTCTTCAAGCCTCTGGTCGACGTCCGGGCCCGTTTCTGCCGCTTCGTGCCGCGCTGGGGGCGGCGCTATCTGCTGCGCAACCACCAGAAGCTGACCCTCGCCGACGGAAGCCGGGCGATCGTCGGCGGCTTCAACATCTCGAACGATTATTTCGGCACGATCGCCGACGGCGCCTGGCGCGATCTCGGCCTGATGGTGGAGGGGCCGAGCGTCGCCTGCCTGGTCGATTATTTCGAATCGGTCTTCACCTGGGCGGAGCAGCCCGACGCCTCGATCCGCCGGCTGCGCCGGGCCTTGTTCAGGAGCAGCGTGCGCAATGGCCCGATCCACTGGCTGTTCGGCGGCCCGACCCGGCGCCTGAGCCCGTGGGCGCGCTCGGTGAAGAACGATCTGATGCAGGCCGCCCGGGTGGATCTCATCTCGGCCTATTTCGCACCGAGCCTGTCGATGATGCGGCGCCTGTTCAGCGTCGCCCAGCGCGGCCGGGTGCGGATCGTGACTCCGGCGAAGCTCGACCACCAATGGGCGGTGGGGGCGGCGCGCTTCTTCTACTGGCGCCTGTTGAAGCGCGGCGCCGAGATCTACGAATATCAGGCGACCAAGCTTCATTCGAAGCTGATCGTGATCGACGACGTCGTTCATATCGGCTCGGCCAATTTCGATCTCAGAAGCCTCTATCTGAACCTCGAAATGATGCTGCGGGTCGACGATCCCGCCTTCGCCACGATGATGCGCCGCTTCGTCGACGGCGAGATCGCCGAGAGCCGCCGGATCACGCCCGAGGCGCACCGGGCGAGCATGAGCTGGTGGAATCGCCTGCAATGGGCGTTCGGCTATTTCCTGGTGGCGACCGCCGACTACAATCTGTCGCGGCGGCTGAACGTCAAGGCGCTGAGCTTCGGGCGGAGAAAGGCGCGGAGCTAGGCCTTCCAGCCCCAGAACAGATGGCAGGGCGGGATGTTGACCCATTCGAAGCCGCGGTCGATGCGGTCGAAATGGGGCGCCATGAAGTCGCGCACCTTGGCCTTGAACTGGTAGACGAGGAAGGCGCCGCCCGGGCGGAGCGCTTCGTAGGTCGCGGCCGCGATCTCGGGACCGACGCCCGCCGGCAGGGTCGAGAAGGGCAGGCCCGAGAGGATGTAATCGGCATGGTCGAAGCCGCAATCGGCGATGATCTGGCGCACGTCCGCCGCCGAGCCGTTGACCGCGAGCAGGCGGTTGTCGCGGAACTTGGCGCTGAGATAGCGGACGAACTCCTCGTTGGTGTCGATCGCGATCAGCCGCGCGTCGGGAGCCATGCGCTGCAGGACATGCTCGGTGAAGGTGCCGACCCCGGGACCGTATTCGACGAACAATTTGCAGTTCGCCCAGTCGACCGGCGCGAGCATCTTGTCGATCACGGCCTTCGATGAAGGGATGATCGAACCGACCATCACCGGGTGCTTGATGAACCCCTTGAGGAAGTGCCAGAGCGGGCCGCCGCCCGCGCCGCGCGCGAACCGGCTGTCTCTCCGTGCTTCGTCCCAGGATGCCGACATGATGTTTCCAACTCTTTGGGGAAAGATGACGCGTTGGCAAATCGGCGCGCGCTTGGCAAGCCGCAAGCGGCATCGCCTCTCTGTAGAAATCCCGCGCCGGCACAAGAAAGGCCGGCGAAATTGAACGGCTTCGGCCTTTCGCGCGAGCGATTCGCTTTGCTTTTTTCGGTGATGCTGGTCGCCGCGGCGGGCAATACGGCGATGCAGTCGCTGCTGCCGGCGATCGGCCGCGTGCTCGGCGTCGCCGACATCTGGGTGGCGGTCGCCTTCTCGCTGTCGGCGGTGGTCTGGGTGGCGATGGCGCCGATCTGGGCGCGGCGCGCCGACCGCCGGGGCCGGCGCGCGCTGATGCGGCTCGGGCTGGCCGGCTTCATCGTCTCCAGCCTGATCTGCGGGCTCGCGCTCGCCGCGGGCCTGGCCGGGCTCGCCGGGCCGATGCTGGTCTTCACCGTGTTCATGCTCGGGCGCACCGTCTACGGCGCGCTCGGCTCGGCCTCGCCGCCCGCGGTCCAGGCCTATATCGCGGCTCGGACCGAGGGCGCCGAGCGGACCAGCGCGCTGGCCGCGATCGCCTCCTCCTTCGGCCTCGGCACGATCATCGGCCCGGCGATCGCCCCCTTGTTCATCGTCGCGCCGCTCGGCCTTTCGGCGCCGCTCTTCGCCTTCGCGATCATCGCCGGAATCGTGCTCGTCCTGATCGTCACGCGGCTGCCCGACGACACGCCGAAGAACCCGGCCCGCGGCCCGATCGTCGCTTATCCGGCGATCGGCGGCGGCGGGGCGGAGGTCACGCCGGGCGAAGATACGCCAGTCGCCTTGTCGTGGCGCGACCCGCGCGTCCTGCCCTGGCATATGATCGGCATTGTCGGCGGCCACGGCCATGCGGTGCTGCTCGGCGTCATCGGCTTCCTGGTGATCGACCGGCTGAACCTGCCTCTCGATCATGCCCAGCAATGGATCGCGATCGTGCTGATGGCGGGCGCCGCGGCATCGCTGTTCGCGCAATGGTGGCTGATTCCGCAGCTCGCGCTCTCGCCCCGCCAGCTGGTGATCTGGGGCTCGCTGATCGCCGGCGGCGGCGCGGCGCTGACCGGCTTGGGCGATGGCGTCTATCTCCTCACCATCGGCTTTGCTCTGGCCTCCATGGGCTTCGGCCTGTTCCGGCCCGGCTTCACCGCCGGCGCCTCACTCGCGGTCGGGCCCGACGAGCAGAACGAAGTGGCGGGCCAAGTCACGTCGGTGAACGGAGTGGCCTTCGTCGCCGGCCCGGCGCTCGGGGTCGCGCTTTACACCATCGCTTTGCCGCTGCCCTTCCTGGCGACTGCGGCACTGATGCTCATGCTCGCCGCCTGGACGGCGCGGCGCCTCAGGGCTTGGGGCCCCGCGGATGGAGCATCCCCGGGGAGATGAAGCCGATGCCGGTGGCGCTGTGCGCCTCCTGCTTCAGGCTCTCCTGGATCTTCTCATATTCGCGCTCCATTTCGGGGGTGACCGAAGCACGGGTTTCGGCCAGCGCCCGCTCGAACTCGGCCATCGTCACCTCGCCCGCCTCGATCGAGCCGCGCAGCGCGTTGAGGCCCGCGCGGCGGACGAGGTCCTCGAGGTCGGCGCCGGTGAAGCGCTCGCTGCGCTCGGCCAGCGAGTCGAGATCGACGTCGCCCGCCAGCGGCATCCCCGTGGTGTGGATGCCGAGGATCCGCCGCCGGCCCGGCGCATCCGGGACCGGGACGTAGACCAGCTCGTCGAACCGGCCGGGCCGCAGCAGCGCCGGATCGATCAGGTTCGGCCGGTTGGTCGCGCCGATCACCACCACCGACTGCAATTCCTCGAGCCCGTCCATCTCGGCGAGGATGGTGTTGACCACCCGCTCGGTCACCTGCGGCTCGCCGAGGCCGCCGCCGCGCGCTGGAACGAGGCTGTCGAGCTCGTCGATGAAGATCACGGTCGGCGCGACCTGGCGGGCGCGGGCGAACAGGCGGGCGATCTGCTGCTCGCTTTCGCCATACCATTTGGAAAGCAGGTCCGAGGATTTGGCGGCGATGAAATTGGCCTCGGCCTCGCGCGCCGTGGCCTTGGCGAGCAAGGTCTTGCCGGTTCCGGGCGGGCCGTAGAGCAGGAAGCCCTTGGCCGGGCGGATGCCGAGGCGGCGGAAGCTTTCGGGGTGCTTCAGGGGCAGCTCCACCCCCTCGCGCAGCCGTTCGCGCGCTTCGTCGACGCCGCCGATATCGTCCCAGCCGACGCTCGGCGCCTGAACCATCACTTCGCGCATCGCCGAGGGCTGGACCCGCTTCACCGCCTCCTCGAAATCCTTGCGGGTGACCGACAGCGTGTCGAGCACATCGGGCGGGATCGTGCCGCCGCCGTCGGCAAGGTCGAGCTTGGGCATGATCCGCCGCACCGCCTCGATCGCCGCCTCGCGCACCAGAGCGGCGAGGTCGGCGCCGACGAAGCCGTAGGTCTGGCGGGCGAGCGCGGCGAGGTCGACGCCCTCGGCGAGCGGCATGCCGCGGGTGTGGATGCCGAGGATCTCGCGGCGGCCGCCCTCATCGGGCACGCCGATCACGATCTCGCGGTCGAAGCGGCCCGGCCGCCGCAGCGCCTCGTCGATCGCCTCGGGCCGGTTCGAGGCGGCGATGACGATCAGATTCTGCCTGGGCTCGAGCCCGTCCATCAGCGTCAGCAGCTGCGCGACGAGGCGCTTCTCGGTCTCACCGGTGACCTGGCCGCGCTTGGGCGCGATCGAATCTATCTCGTCGATGAAGATGATCGAGGGGGCGCCCTGGGCGGCCTGCTCGAACATGTCGCGCAGCCTTTTCTCGCTTTCGCCGTAGGCGGAGCCCATGATCTCGGGGCCGGCGATGTGGAAGAAATTGGCGTCGCTCTCGTTGGCGACGGCGCGCGCCAGCCGGGTCTTGCCGGTGCCGGGCGGGCCGTGGAGGAGGACGCCGCGCGGCGGATCGACGCCGAGCCGCTCGAAAATCTCGGGATAGCGCAGCGGCAGCTCGACCAGCTCGCGCAGCTGATCGATCGCCGAGCCGATGCCGCCGAGATCGTCATAGGTGACGTCGGCGCGGCGGCTCTCCCTGGCCTCGGTATATTCGGGCCGGAGCTCGATCTCGGTGTTGGCGTCGATATGGACGATGCCCTTGGGCATGGTCGACACGACCACCATCCTGATCTCCTGGAGAGCGAAAGCGGGCGCGGTCAGCATCTGGCGCAATTCGGGCGGGATGTCGCCGTGCGGGACCTGCTGCTGGCCGTGGGTGGCGACGACGTCGCCGGCGGTGACCGGCTTCATCCCGAAGCTGCGCTTCAGCGCATGAGCGGAACCGTGCAGCCGCAGATTCTTCTGGGCGGGGGCGAACACCACCCGCTGGGCGGGCTTCGATTCGGCCTTGCGCACCTCGATCAGCTCGCCCGACGCGATCTCGGCATTGGCGCGCTGGAGACCGTCGAGGCGGATGATCTCGAGTCCCTCGTCCTCGGGATAGGGGCCGACCGCGCGGGCCGGCGTCGAGCGCTTGCCGATCAGCTCGATGACGTCGCCTTCGGCGAGCCCCATCTCGGCCATCACCGCGCGCGGCAGCCGGGCGATGCCGCGGCCGCTGTCCTCGGGCCGCATGGTCGCGACCTGCAACCGCCTCGGTTTTCTTTCATCGTCGGCCATCGCGCCGGTTCTCCTTGGACCCCAAATAGGCTTGGACAACGGCTCGTCCAGCTTGCGGTTCAAAAATGACCGGCCGGGATAAGCGCGGGCTGGCCGGCAAACCTTCCATATGGTCGAGCCTCCGGCGGGCGAGCCGTTCAGTAGCGTGATTTCATGGCGAAGGCCGAGACCAGGTGCGAACCGGGCCGGCCCCTATGTTCGGACACCCACTGGCGGCCGATCACAATCAGCCGTGGACGATCGTACCCCGTATCAACCAACTTGCGCCAGACGAATGCCCATTCCGGCTGGCTCTCCCGTCCGATGAGCCAGTCGCGGCCGATGGGGAGCTGGGTTTCGCGCTCGAAGTCGTGGTCGATGAGCTTCTGCCAGACGAACGCCCAATCCGGCTGGGCCTCTCGTCCGATGAGCCAGTCGCGGCCGATCGGGAGCAGGGTTTCGCGCTCGAAATCGTGGTCGATGAGCTTCTCCCAGACGAACGCCCAATCCGGCTGGGTCTCTCGTCCGTCGAGCCAGGCGCGGCCGATCGGGAGCAGGGTCTCGCGCTCGAAGTCCTGGTCGATGAGCTTCTGCCAGACGAACGCCCACTCCGGCTGGGTGTCTCGCCCGTCGAGCCAGGCGCGGCCGATCGGGAGCAGGGTTTCGCGCTCGAAGTCCTGGTCGATGAGCTTCTGCCAGACGAACGCCCAATCCGGCTGGGTCTCTCGTCCGATGAGCCAGGCGCGGCCGATCGGGAGCAGGGTCTCGCGCTCGAAGTCCTGGTCGATCAGCTTCTCCCAGACGAACGCCCATTCCGGCTGGGTCTCTCGCCCGTCGAGCCAGGCGCGGCCGATGGGGAGCAGGGTTTCGCACTCGAAGTCGTGGTCGATGAGCTTCTCCCAGACGTGGGTCCATTCCGGCTGGGTCTCTCGCCCGTCGAGCCAGGCGCGGCCGATGGGAAGCAGGGTCTCGCGCTCGAAGTCGTGGTCGATGAGCTTCTGCCAGACGAACGCCCAATCCGGCTGGGCCTCTCGCCCGGCGAGCCAGTCGCGACCGAGGGGAAGCAGATCGCGCTCGCGGGGGCGGCGCTGGAGAAGGGTCCGCCACACGTAATTCCAGGTCGGGCCGCCCACGCTGTTGTGCAAGGCAGGTGACAGGCTCGAGACAACCTGCCCGTCAGCTATGTGACGGAGAAGCAGGTCCACGCCCCGCTCGACCTTATGGGGGCTCCTGACCGTTGTGAGCTTGTCCAGCACCGCATGCAGGAGTTCCGGACGGGGCCCCCCGAGACTTCCGGTCCGGTCCCAAATCGCCAGCTCGGGCTCACCTTCCGGCTGGACGGGTATTGCCGCCAGCGCGAGCCGAACGAGCTGCTCCCGATCCGGTTCGGGGACACCGCGTTCCTGACAGTCGTCGAACAGCTCTCCCCACACCGTCGGCCAGCCGACCTGGGACGGATGGGCTTCGAGCCAGCGATAGCCGAGCTCCCGTATGGAGCTGTCGCCCTGCATCGACTGGCGGACGCGCTTGAAAATCCACTGCCACGATCGAGCCTCGAAGTGCTCGGCGAGCCAAGCCTGCGCGCGCACCGCGAGATGGGCGCGCTCTTCGACCGTTGCGGCGTCCCAGACCATCTGAAAGAGAAGCGACCATGGCTCGCTATGGTCGTCCGTTTCGCGCCACCAAGCCGCTACGCGTGACTTGATGCCGGCTGCGTCGAGATCGATCCCGGCGCTGAGCATCGCCTGATGCCAGCGGCGCAATCGCGGCACCATCTGCTCGGTCGGCCCCCGGGCCTCGAACCGAGGCCAGAGTGCCCGCAGAATCGCCACTCGCATCGGTTCCTCCAGCATGAGCGCGCCGCGCGCGCGGCTCTTGCCGGCCTTGGTCGAGCCGAGCCAGTCGAGGAATGCGTCGGCGGGCTCGCCCTGATCGAGCATCGCTTCGAAGCCGTGAGCGATGTCTTCGGCTCGTCGCATGATGTCCGACGGCGGAACCAATATGTCGTAGATGACTCGGCTGATCTGCGGGTGGAAGAACCGACCGGCCATCGTTCCTGCGGCGGGGCTTGCGAGCCGCCACACGCGCTCGCCGACCAGCTCCGCCAGTTCCGCCCGGTGATCGCGAAAGAGCGGTTCGGGCGCGATCAGACCATAGATGTTGAGCGCGAGCGCGGAGTGGCCGGCTCGCGCCATGCCGAGTGCCTCGAGCCGCTCGTCGAAGCGCCTGGAAAATGCCTCCGGCGTCAGTTGCTGTTCCCGGTGCAGTTCGTACATCCAGGCGACCGCGACGAAGATGTCTTCTCTGCTGAGCGGTACCCTCGTTCCGGTTCGCTCCTCGTACCAGCCGTGATACCTCGCACGAGCCTGTTCATCCAGGGGAGCGATGGGGATCTCGATCGCTTCGAGCTCTCGATGACGCTCGCACTCTCGTCGGAACGCGCGGAGTTGCTCCTGTGGGCCGCACGTCATTACGGCAAAGCGGGACGGAAAGCGTTCCGTCGCCGCAAGCTCGCCGATCTGGCGCCAGATCGCGTGGTCGCGATTATCTGGCGAAAACAAATCGTCGCCGACGACGATGGTCGGAATTGCCGTGCCCGCCGCGTCGTCGAGCGCGCTCGGCAGCACATGGGCGTATGACTCGATGAAGTTCACGGCCTCAATGTCGCCATCCGTAAGCAGTTGCTTTGCGAGCTGGAGGAGCATGACGCTCTTGCCAGCCCCGGACGGTCCGCTGATCCAGAACACCGGAACCCGGGCTCGAGATGCCGTGTCACCGGCCTTCCAGCGCGTCCTTATGGCAGTAACAGCCGCGTCAAGCTCGGCATTGCGCTCCATAAAGCAGCCATCGCGCATGTCGTCGACGCTCGGGCGCACGCCATGAACGATGCGGCGGCTATCCGATTTCGCTGTGAGTTCGCCGGGACCGAGGAGATGAAGTGGGGCCTTCGTCGCGCGGCGGCTCTCTTGCCAGAGCGATTGCAGCTCCTTCGCGATTTGCGGGGGGCTTGCCGCCGACGCGAGGAGATCAAGAAGCCGCCCCATGCATGCGTCCACAAGCGTGATGGGACGGCGGACATCACGCCACAACAGGCTCGCCAATTCGATCTCGGGCATGCTGGCCAGTTCGACCGGAAGGCACCGGTCACGAATCTCAGCCCAACGGCGGGCCGCTGCTGCCTTGAGTTTTAGGTCCGCTCCGGAAAGCTCGCCCGGTCGCAACGCGGGGTTCCCACGAATGCTGCGTGCCGTGATCCGAAAAAGGAACTTCGCACGAACACTCGGAAAAGCGTCCTCCAGGAATTCATCAACCGCCAGAGCTTCGTCAATCGCGGCGCGCAACGATTGCGTGTCCAGCGTCGTCTTGACCTGAACCAGGTATGTCAGACCGCTTGGGCGGGCCTCGCTCAGATCGCTTAATCCCTCAAACGCGACTTCTGCGTCCACGCCACCGCTCAATACGACCTCGAAGAATCGTTTGAGAGAGACTGCGAACTGATAATGGAAGCCATCAAGCGCGCGCCGGCCGCCAAGGGCGCGGCGAGTAAACTTGGGGTGACTCTGCCATGCCTCCTCAAGTTCGGTGGCGGTCGGACCGCATTTCACGGGCTCTCTCTTCTCCGCCAACGCAATTGTCTTTGAGCGTCACTTTATGCGGCCTTCGCCTTGCCTTTGGCAATCCCGCCGCCCGGCATGTACGCCGGCACTCGCGCGCTTCCGCCGGCCTCCCGATGCCCCCGCCTCAGCCGCGCTCCGCTGCGACCCCGCGGACAAAAGAGGGGCCGGTCCCGAAGGGCCGGCCCCGAAAGTGTTTAGGAGAGGATGCCTGAAAAGGCGGCACCTTGTTCGCACATGCACATAAATTGTGCAAGTGCGAAAAGAAGTCTGCTCACAGAGGGCGTGCACCGCACAAAACCGGGATCAGACCTTGATCCGTCCGATGATCCTGCGCATCGTCGCGCGCGGCAGGATGCGGCTCATCTGGGCGCCCGCCTTGTTCTTGAAGCCGGGGATCACCACCGCCTTGTTGCGGTCGAGACCGTCGAGGCCCGCCGCGACCACCGGCGCGGCCGGCATCTTCATCCGCTCCAGCGTCGGGCTGTGCGAGTCGGCGACGTCGCTGAACTCGCTGTGGGTCGGGCCCGGGCAGAGCGCCGAGACCTTGATGCCGGTGCCCTTCATTTCGTGATGCAGCGCCTCGGTGAAGGAAAGAACGAAGGCCTTGGTCGCGTAATAGACCGCCATGTTCGGCCCCGGCTGGAAGGCGGCGGTCGAGGCGACGTTGAGGATCGCGCCCTTGCCGGCCGAGCGCATGCCCGGCAGGACGAGATGGCAGAGCTCGGCGAGGGTGCGGCAATTGAGGTCGATCATCTCGCTCAAGCGGCCGAGCGGGCGGTCGGCGAACGCGCCGCCGAGGCCGAAGCCGGCATTGTTGATCAGGGTTTCGACGGTCAGCCCCTCGGCCGCGAGCTCGGCGATCAGGCTCGCGGCGGCGCCCTCCCTGGCGAGATCGGCCGCGAAGATATGGACCGTGCCGCCGATCTCTTTCGCCAGCGCCTCCATCCGGTCGCGGCGCCGGGCGACCAGCGCCAGCTCCTCGCCGCGGGCCGCGCATTGCCGCGCGAACTCGGCGCCGAGCCCCGCCGACGCGCCGGTGATGAGCGTTACCGCCAGCGCCATCTCAGCGCCCGCCCCAAAAATAGGGACAGTCCCTATTTTCCATGTCCCTCGAAGAACGAGATATTCCCCGGGTTAAATAGGGACAGTCCCTATTTTCCGGGATCGGCGTAACCCCCCGCATGGCCTCACTCCCTCAATGACGCTTTGACGATCCGGCCGGGCTCGCGCGGCGGCTCGCCCTTGGGCAGGGCATCGACATGCTCCATCCCTTCGACGACCTCGCCCCACACCGTATACTGGCCGTCGAGGAAGCGGCAATCGTCGAAGCAGATGAAGAACTGGCTGTTGGCGCTGTCCGGATTGGACGAACGCGCCATCGAGGCGGTGCCGCGGACATGCGGCTCGCGGCTGAACTCGGCGGGGAGATCGGGCTTGTCGGAGCCGCCCATGCCGCTGCCGGTCGGATCGCCGCCCTGCGCCATGAAGCCGTCGATCACCCGGTGGAAGACGACGCCGTCGTAAAAGCCCTCCCCGACCAGCTCCCGGATCCGCGCGACATGCTGCGGCGCGAGGTCGGGGCGCAGCCGGATGACGACGTCGCCGCCATTGTCGAGGTTGAGGACCAGGGTGTTGTTGTCGTCATCGGCCATCGGGATCTCCTGTCTGCTCGCCGTCATTGCGAGGAGCGGAGCGACGAAGCAATCCAGGCGGCCTCGGCGGCTCTGCTGGATTGCTTCCCCCGGCTTACGCCGGGGTCGCAATGACGGCCTTTGCTTCGGTCCGCTTTCGCGGCGGGTCGGGCGCGACTTAGGCCGCGCGTATCGACAGGGCAAGCGCACGCGCCTAGGAAGCGCCACGGAAATCAACCCGCGGCAGGAGAAGCGCGATGAGCGAGAGCGACATCCCCCTCTCCGCGGCGGAAGACGGCGTCCTCGCCGGCGACCGGCTCCACGACGAGGATGACCGGCTGAAGCCCGAATTCGTCCGCGAGGTCATCGAAAAGGTCGAGGCCGGCGACGACGAGGGCGCCCGGGCGCTGGTCGAGCCGCTCCACCCGGCCGACGTCGCCGACCTGTTCGAGCTGGTCGACAGCGACGACCGCCGCGCCCTCGCCGCTTCCCTCGCCGATCTGCTCGACGGCGACGTCCTCGCCGAGATGAACGACTGGGTGCGCGACGAGCTGCTCGACGCGCTCACCGTCAGCCAGGTCGCCGAGATCGCCGGCGAGCTCGAGACCGACGACGCGGTCGCGATCATCGAGGATCTCGAGGAGGAGGAGCAGCGCGCCGTGCTGCGCGCGCTCGACCCCGACGACCGCGCCGCGATCGAGGAAGCGCTCTCCTATCCCGAGGAAACCGCGGGCCGGCTGATGCGCCGCGACGCCGTCGCCGTTCCCGAGCATTGGACGGTCGGCCAGGTGATCGATTTCCTGCGCGCCGGCGACGACATGGCGACCGACTTCTGGGAGGTTTTCGTCGTCGATCCCGCCCACCGTCCGGTCGGCACCTGCCTGCTCTCCTGGATCCTGCGCACGCCGCGGCGGATCGCGGTCGCCGACGTGATGAAGCGCGAGCAGACCCTGATCCCGGTCGACATGGACCAGGAGGAGGTGGCGCTGAGGTTCCAGAAATATGCCCTGATCTCGGCGGCGGTGGTCGACCAGGCCGGCCGCCTGGTCGGCATGATCACCGCCGACGACGTCGTCCACATCATCCAGGAGGAAGCCAGCGAGGATGCTTTGCTGCTGTCGGGCGCGGGCGTCGAGGGCGACATCAACGAGCCGGTCGTGGACAGCTACAAGGCGCGGGTCAGGTGGCTGATCGCCAATCTCGGCACGGCGCTCGTCGCCTCGACGATCATCAGCTTCTTCGAGGGCGCGATCGTCCAGATGGTCGCGCTCGCCATCCTGATGCCGATCGTCGCCGGGGTCGGCGGCAATGCCGGCACCCAGACGCTCGCGGTGACGGTGCGCGCGCTCGCCACCAACCAGCTCACCCAGTCGAACCGCTGGCGCGCGGTCGGGCGCGAGGTGCGAGTCGCGCTGCTGAACGGCGCCAGCGTCGCTTTGGTGATCGGGATCGGAGTCACCCTCGCTTTCTCGAACCTGTTGCTCGGCGGCGTGATCGCGGCGGCGATGATGGCCAATATCGTCATCGCCGGGCTCGCCGGCGTGCTGGTGCCGCTGACCCTGGAGCGCGCCGGCGCCGACCCGGCGGTGGCGTCGAGCGTGTTCGTCACGATGACCACCGATTCGATGGGCTTCCTCGTCTTCCTCGGCCTCGCCGTGGCCTCGGGCCTCGTCGGCTAGGGCCTTGCTGGCGCGGCGGGGGAGGATCATGATGGCGGCGCAATGACCGTCATCGCCGCCTATCTCTATCGCCACGGCAAGCGCGTCCGCGAGATCGCGATCGACGAGCGGATCGACCGCATGGGCGACAAATCCGAATTCGTCTGGATCGGCATCGCCGACCCCACCGTCGAGGAGCTGCGCAGCCTCCAGGCGCAATATGACCTCCACCCGCTCGCGGTCGAGGACGCGCTCAAGGCCGACCAGCTGCCCAAGGTCGACGTCTATGGCGACCAATTGTTCGTCGTCGCCCGCACCGCCCATCTCGACGGCGACGTAATCGCTTATGGCGAGACCGCGATGTTCGTCGGCCACAGCCACATCATCAGCGTCCGCCACGTCTCCGCCCGCACCCACCGCGCGCTGCGCGACCAGCTCGAGGCGGCGCCCTCGCTGCTGATGCACGGCGTCGACTACGTCCTCCACGCGATCCTCGATTTCGTCGTCGACGGCTATCTGCCGATGGTCGAGACGATCGAGGAGGAGGTGCTCGCGATGGAGCATCGCGCGATCGACAATTTCCTCGGCCGCGAGGAGATCAACCGCATCTTCACCCTGCGCCGCGAGCTGATCCGCTTCCAGCGCGTGCTCGGGCCGATGAGCGAGGTGGCGAGCAAGTTCGTTCGCCAGGAGCTGCCCTGCATCGACGCCGAGACCCGGCCCTATTTCAACGACGTGCTCGACCATGTCCGCCGGGTCCAGGCGCTGGTCGACGGCCTGCGCGAGGTGCTGACCTCGGTGTTCGAGTTCAGCAATCTGCTCGAGCAGCAGCGCACCGGCACGATCACCCGCCAGCTCGCCGCCTGGGCGGCGATCCTCGCCGTGCCGACCGCGATCGCGGGCATTTACGGGATGAATTTCCGCCACATGCCCGAGCTCGACATGCGTTACGCCTATTTCGTCGTGCTCGCCGCGATCGTCCTGATTTGCGCCTGGCTCTACTTCCGCTTCAAGCGCGCCCGCTGGCTTTGACAAGCCCCGGCCCGGCCGGGCAGAGCCGAATCATGCTGCACATGAGCAAGGTCGCAATCAGCTGCGCGAGCATCGAGACGCTTCGCCGCCGGCTCGAATCGCGGGTCCAGAACGGGATCGTGCCGATCGTCACCCGCTTCATGCCGAAGCGCGCGGACGAGCTGGTCGGCGGCTCGCTCTACTGGATCGTCAAGCATCGCATCGCCGCCCGCCAGACGATCGTCGGCTTCGACGTGCGCGCCTCGGACCGGCGAACGATCATCCGCCTCGATCCCGAGCTGGTGCCGGTGCGGGCGACGGCCAAGCGGGCGCACCAGGGCTGGCGCTATCTGGCCGAGGGCGATGCGCCGCCCGATCTCGGCGCGGGCGAAGCCGGCGATCTGGAGGCCTTGCCGCCCGATCTGGCCGGGAAATTAGCGGTTCTGGCGCTGATCTGAGCCGGCGCCGCACTGCACCTGATCGGCGGCAACGCCGCCGATCGTGCAGACCGGCCGGCCGAGGATCCGGACCGTGCCGAGGCCGTTGGCGGTGACGCTCGCCGGGCCGTTGACGGTCACCGCGACCGCGCCGCTGGTCGTCGTCACGATCGCCGCCTGGCCGGCGCGCAGGCCGGCCGCGGCAATGTCTCCGGTCCCCTGGAAGTTGCCGCTGACCATCCGCGCCGCGCCCGCGATCTCGAGCCGGCCCGAGCCGAGCAAAGCGAGCGACAGCCGGTCCGCATCGACACCGGCCGCGCGCAGATCGCCGCTGCCCTCGACGCTCAGCTCGACGGCAAGGCCGCGCGCGCCCTGGAGGTCGAGCCGGGCCGGGCCGATCAGCCGGGCGGAGCGCAGCGACCGGGTGGCGAGCGCGATCGTCACCGTGCCGGGATCGGCGCCGGGCGCGCCGCCCCAGGCATTGCGGTTGCGGCGGATTCGCAAGGTCTGGCCCTGAACGTCGACGCTGACCCGGTCGAGCGCGTCGCGCCGCCCCTGGGCGGTCGCCGCCGAGGCCCGGCCGGTGACGAGGTGGACGACATAGGGGCCCTCGACGACCACCCGGTCGAAATCGCCGACCGCGTAGCGCCGGTCCTCGGCCGCGGCCGGAGCGGCGATGGCGGCGAGCCCGAAGGCGGCGAGGAGGAGCCGGGTCATGACCGGACCATGGCGGCAATCTCGCCGCGGTCAAGCACTGGCGCCTTTGGCCGCCCCGCATTATCGTGTCCCGCCATGGCCTTCTTCCTCCGCCCCTCCGGTCCCCGCGCCTTGTGGAAGGACCTGGCAAGCTTCTGGCGCAGCCGGCCGCGCGGGCAATGGGTGGCGGCGGTGCTCGCGCTGAGCGCGACCAGCGCGATCGTGCTCGGCTTCTATCTCGATTCGCGCTCGCTGCAGCAGACCCGCGAACAGGTCATCTTCGTCGATTCCTGGCCCGCCACCCGTTCCGACGCCGAGATCAGGGCCAAGCAGAAGGCGGACCGCGCCGAGCTGGAGGCGGCGCGGGAAGCGCATCGCCGCCAGCTGGAGCGGCTCGACCAGAGCCTGAACAGGCTCGGTATTTGAGCGACTCGGCGTGGATGGAAGCGGCGATCGCGCTCGGCGAGCGCGGCCGCGGCCGGACCGCGCCCAACCCCAATGTCGGCTGCGTGATCGTCCGGGACGAAGCGGTGGCCGGGCGCGGCTGGACCCAGCCCGGCGGCCGGCCGCACGCCGAGGCGGTCGCGCTCGCCGAAGCCGGCGAGGCCGCGCGCGAGGCCATCGTCTATGCGACGCTGGAGCCCTGCGCCCATGCCAGCGAGCGCGGGCCGGCCTGCGCGGACCTGCTCGTCGCGGCCCGCCCGAAGCGCGTCGTCATCGCCTTGGCCGATCCCGATCCGCGCACCGACGGCGCCGGCATCGCGCGGCTCAAGGCGGCCGGAATCGCGGTCGATCTCGGCGTCGGCGCCGAGGGGGCCGAGCGCTCGATGGCCGGCTTTCTCAGCCGCGTCCGCCGGGGCCGGCCGTTCGTGACCCTGAAGCTTGCCATGTCGATCGATTCGATGATCGCGGCCGCGTCCGGCGAGAGCCGGTGGATCACCGGCGAAGAGGCCCGCGCCCACGCCCATCTCGAACGGGCGCGCGCGGACATGATCCTGGTCGGCCGCGGCACCTTCGAAGCCGATTCGCCGCGGCTCGACGTGCGCCTGCCGGGGCTCGAGGATCGCTCGCCGCGCCGCGCCTTGCTGACCACCGGCGCCCCGGTCGAAGGCTGGACCCGGCTGTCGAGCCCGCAGGCGATCCGCACCCTCACCGACGTCAACGATCTGCTCGTCGAGGGTGGCGCGGAGACCGCCGCCTCCTTCCTCGCCGGCGACCTCGTCGACCGGCTGCTGATCTACCGGGCGCCGATCCTGATCGGCGACGGCATGCCCGGCCTGTCGCCGACGGCATTGGGCAGCCTGGCCGACGCGCATGGCCGCTGGCGGCTCGCCGACACGCGCCAGCTTGGCAGCGACACGCTGCAAGTCTACGAGCGCATCCGCTGATGTTCACCGGGATCATCACCGATATCGGCCGGATCGAGGCCGTCGAGGCGCGCGGCGACCTGCGCGTGAAGATCGCCTGCGGCTACGACATGGCGAGCGTCGACCTCGGCGCCTCGATCGCCTGCTCGGGCGTCTGCCTCACCGTCGTCGACAAGGGCGACGGCTGGTTCGCAGTCGACGTCTCGGCCGAGACGCAAAGCCGGACCGCGCCGGGCATGTGGGCGGAAGGGCGGCGGCTCAATCTCGAACGCGCGCTCAGGGTCGGCGACGAGCTCGGCGGCCATATCCTCACCGGCCATGTCGATGGGCTCGGCCTGGTCGGCGCCGCCGCGTCCGACGGCGATTCGGTCCGCTTCGTCATCACGGCGCCGAAGCGGCTCGCGCCCTGTTTCTCGGAAAAAGGATCGATCGCGATCAACGGCATCTCGCTCACCCTGAACAGCGTCGAGGACAAGGAGGACGGCGTCGATCTCGGAGTCAACGTCATCCCCCATACCCGCGCCTCGACGGCGATGTTCGAGGCGGGGGAGACGGTCAACATCGAGGTCGATCTGATCGCCCGCTATCTCAACCGGATCCTGGCAACGCGCGCAGCATGATGTGATTGCCGCTTGCCGCATCACATTTCGGTGTGATACGCCGCTTGCGATGAGCACCGTCCTGATCGACCGCCTCTGCGGCCTCGTCGCCGCCGGCGGGATGAGCCGCGCCGGCCTTGCCCGCGCCGCCGGGCTCCATCCCAATTCGTTGCGCAAGCTCGGCGATTCTGACTGGAATCCGACCGCCGACACGCTCGGCAAGCTCGAGAAGTTCCTCGCCAGCGGCAGCTCGGGGGTGATGGCGAGCGCCGAGCAGATCATCGACGAGGCGCGCAACGGCCGCATGTTCATCCTCGTCGACGACGAGGACCGCGAGAATGAGGGCGATCTCATCGTCCCCGCCCAGATGGCGACTCCGGACGCGATCAACTTCATGGCCAGGCACGGCCGCGGCCTGATCTGCCTGGCGCTGACCAGGGAGCGGGTCGACCAGCTCGCCCTTCAGCCGATGAGCCGGTCGAACGGCACCCGGCTCGAAACCGCCTTCACCACCTCGATCGAGGCGCGCGAGGGGGTCACCACCGGCATCTCCGCCGCCGACCGGGCGCGCACCGTCTCGGTCGCGATCGACGCCGCCAAGGGGCCCGAGCATATCGTCTCGCCGGGCCACGTCTTCCCGCTGGTCGCGCGCGACGGCGGCGTGCTGGTCCGCGCCGGCCATACCGAGGCCGCGGTCGACGTCGCCCGGCTTGCCGGGCTGAACCCGTCGGGGGTGATCTGCGAGATCATGAACGAGGACGGATCGATGGCGCGGATGGACGATTTGTTCGCCTTCGCCCAGGTCCACGGCCTCAGGATCGGCACGATCCGCGACCTCATCGCCTATCGCCTGCGCAAGGACCGGCTCGTCGAACAGACCGCCGAAGCGCGGTTCGAGAGCCGCTGGGGCGGCACCTGGACCGCACGGACGTTCCTCAACAAGGCCTCGGGGGTCGAGCAGATCGCGCTGGTCAAGGGCCATGTCGATCCCGGCAAGCCCACCTTGGTCCGGATGCACGCGCTCAGCATCGTTTCCGACGTGTTCGCCGAGGAGGGCGTGCGCGGCGGCCTGCTCGAAGGCGCGATGAAGGCGATCGCCGCCGAGGGCGCCGGAGTGATCGTGGTGATCAACCGGCCGATGCCCGACGCGCTCGCCCAGTCGCTGCGGATCCGCGCCGGCGCCGCCTCGCCCGCCGACGGCGAGCAGCTGCGCGATTACGGCGTCGGCGCCCAGATCCTCGCCGAGCTGGGCGTCCACGACATGATCCTGCTGACCAACAGCCACCACACCCCGGTCGCGCTCGGCGGCTACGGCCTCGCCATCGTCGGTGAGCGGCCGATCGTCCTGGACTCCTGAGCGTGGCGCGGATCCTGATCGTCGAGGCGCGCTTCTACGCGCATCTGAACGACCTGCTGGTCGCCGGTGCGAAGGCCGCGCTTTCTGATCATGAGATCGATGTCGTGACCGTCCCCGGCGCGCTCGAAATTCCGGGCGCGATCGCGCTGGCGGCCGACCGCTACGACGGCTTCGTCGCGCTCGGCGTGGTGATCCGCGGCGAGACCTTCCATTTCGAGATCGTGGCGCAAGAAAGCGCCCGCGCGCTGATGGCGCTGACCCTCGACGGCCTCGCCATCGGCAACGGCATCCTCACCGTCGAGAACGAAGCCCAGGCGCTCGCCCGCGCCCGTCCCGACGACAAGGACAAGGGCGGCGAGGCGGCGAAGGCCGCGCTGGCGATGCTGGCGCTGAAGGAGCGCTTCGCCTGATCTCCGCCCAGCGCTTCGCCTTTCCCGCTTTGATCCTCGCCAATCTGTTCCTGGCGGCGGGGCCGTGGATGGTGCGGCTGGCCGACGTCGGGCCGGTGGCGGCGGGGTTCTGGCGGCTGGCGCTGGCGATTCCCTTCCTCGCCTTGGTCGCCTGGCGCCAGGGGCGGGGCCGGCCCTTCCCGGGCTGGGCGCTGGTCGCCATCGTCGTTTTGGGCGGAATCTTCTTCGCCGCCGATCTCGCCGCCTGGCATGCCGGCATCCTGCGCACCAAGCTCGCCAACGCCACCCTGTTCGGCAATTTCGCCAGCTTCCTGTTCGCGCTCTACGGCTTCGTCCTGCTGCGGGCGCTGCCGCGGCCGGTCCAGCTGATCGCCCTGCTGCTGGCCGCGGTCGGCACGATGCTGCTGCTCGGCAACAGCTACGAAGCGTCGCGCGCCCATTTCGCCGGCGACCTGCTCTCGCTCCTCGCCGGCCTCTTTTACACCTTCTACCTGATCGCCGTCGATCGGGCGCGCCAGTCGATGAAGCCGTGGCCGGTGCTGGCCATCGCCACCGCCGGCGGGGCGCTTCCCATCCTCCTCTTCGCGCTCCTGCTCGGCGAGCGGATCGTGCCGGGGGATTGGACGCCGGTGATCCTGCTGTCGATCAGCAGCCAGCTCGTCGGCCAGGGCCTGCTCGTCTACGCGATGGGCCATTTGTCGCCGGTCGTCGTCGGCCTGTGCTTTCTCACCCAGCCGATCGCCAGCGCCGCGATCGGCTGGCTCGCCTTCGGCGAACGGCTCTCGGCCGGCGACGGCATCGGCGCGCTGCTGATCTGCGTCGCTTTGGTGCTGATCCAGCTGAAGCCGCGAGAGCTTGCAACGAACGGCAGCGCGGCTCATTGAACGGAGCGATGACCGCCCCCGCCGACATGAACCTCGACGAGCTGCGCGCCGCGCTGGCGCCGCGGCTGCCCGCCCATGCCGCGTTCGACGGCTGGACCGAGCGGGCGATCGCGATGGCGGCAGCGGAGCTCGGCGTGCCGGCCGAGCGCGGCCGGATCGCCTTCACCGGCGCGGTCGACATGATCGACGCCTGGTTCGACGCGCTCGACAAGGCGATGCTCGCCGCCTTCCCGCCCGACGAGATCGCGGCGATGAAGGTGCGCGAGCGGATCCGCACTCTGATCCTGTTCCGCCTCGAGGCGCTGGCGCCGCAGCGCGAGGCGCTCAGGCGGGCGCTGTCGATCCTCGCCATGCCGCTGAACGCGCCGAGCGCGGCAAGCCTCGCCTGGCGCAGCGCCGACCGGATCTGGCGCACCGCCGGCGACGCCGCGACCGACTTCAGCCACTACACCAAGCGCGCCACCCTGATCGGCGTCTACGCCTCGACCAGCCTCGTCTTCCTCGACGATGCCAGCGACGGCCTCGCCGACACCGCCGCCTTCCTCGACCGCCGGCTCGCCGACGTGATGCGCTTCGAGAAGGTCAAGGCAAGCTGGCGCGGCACCGGCGCCCGCCTGCCCTCGCTGAGCCGCTTCCTCGGGCGCTTGCGCTATCCGGCGATCTGATGCTTCTCGCTATTGATAATCAGTCGCAGGACGGCTAGTCCTCCCTTCCTCACGCCTGCCGCCGCGGAGGACCATGTTCGATTCCCTGTTTCGCCTGACGCGGCCGCTGCTGATCCTGTTCGCGCTGCTCTTGCCGGCGGCTGCTCATGCCGAGGATGCGCAGGTGCAGACCGCCTGGCGGCTGCTCGATTATCTCGCGGTCGACTATCCGGGCGCGGTTGCCGGCGGGCGGATCGTCAGCCAGGCCGAATATGCCGAGATGCGCGAATTCTCGGCCTCGGTCAGCCGCCGCCTCGCCGCCTTGCCGCCGAAGCCTGAGCGCGCCGCGCTGATCGCCGAGGCGCGGGCGATCGAGGCGGCGATCGCCGCCAGGGCCGCGCCCGCCGAGATCGAGCGGCGCGCCCACGGCCTCGCCGGCCGATTGCTCGCCGCCTACCCGGTGCCGCTCGCCCCCCAATCCTTGCCCGACCTCGCCCGCGGCGCCCGGCTCTATGCCGAGCATTGCGCCTCCTGCCACGGCGCCACCGGCCGCGCCGACACGCCGGCGGCGCGCGCGCTCGATCCGGCGCCGGTGGCGTTCGCCGACCGGGATCGCGCCCGCCACCGCAGCCTGTTCGGCCTCTATCAGGTGATCGGCCAGGGGCTCGAGGGGACGGCGATGCAGAGCTTCGCCAACCTGCCCGACGCGGACCGCTGGGCGCTCGCTTTCCATGTCGGCCGCTTCGCTTATCCCGACGCGCTCGCCGCGCGGGGGGGGCGCCTCTGGCAGGGCGATGCCGGGCTGCGCGGCCGAATCCCCAATGTCGCGGCGCTGGCCGGGATGACCCCCGCTTCGCTCGCCCAGGCGATCGGCGAAGAACGGGCGAACGCGGTCACCGCCTATCTCCGCGCCACGCCCGGCGCTCTGATGCAGCGCCCGGGCGGCCAATCGCTTGCCGTCGCCCGCGCGCTCGTCGAGCGAAGCGTCGCCGCCTATCGCGGCGGCAATCGCAAGCAGGCGGGCGAGCTCGCTTTGGCCGCCTATCTCGACGGCTTCGAGCCGGTCGAGGCGGTGCTCAACGCGCGGGCCGCCGGCATCGTCGCCCGGGTCGAGCGGGCCAGCGGCGAATATCGCGCCGCGATCAACGACGGCGCGCCCGCCGCCGAGGTCGAGCGCCGCGCCGCCGCGCTCGAAGCCCTGTTCGGCGAGGCCGAGCAGGCGCTGGCGCCCGAGGCGGGGAGCGGCACCTCCACCTTCCTCGGCGCGCTCGCCATCCTGCTGCGCGAGGGGCTGGAGGCGTTGCTGATCGTGGTCGCGATGATCACCTTCCTGCAGCGCGCCGAGCGCCGCGAGCTGCTGCGCTGGGTCCATGCCGGCTGGGCGGGCGCGCTCCTTGCCGGGGTCGCGACCTGGTGGGCGGCGACCCATCTGATCGGCGTCAGCGGCGCCGGGCGCGAGCTCACCGAAGGCTTCGGCTCGCTGCTCGCCGCCGCGGTGCTGCTGTTCGTCGGCGTCTGGATGCACGGCAAGGCCCAGGCCGGCGCCTGGCAGGCCTATGTCAGGGTGAAGCTCGACAGGGCGCTGGCGCGAGGCTCGGCCTGGTTCCTGTTCGGCCTCGCCTTCGTCGCCGTCTATCGCGAGGTGTTCGAGACGATCCTGTTCTTCGCGGCGATGGGCGCCGAAGGGAACGGGCTCGCGCTCGGCGCGGGCATCGCCGCCGGGGCGGCCCTGCTCGCGCTCACCGCCTGGGCGATGCTGCGGTTCAGCGCGCGGCTGCCGATCGCCAAATTCTTCGCCTACAGCGCCGCCCTGATCGCGGTGCTGGCGGTGGTGCTGGCGGGGAAGGGCTTCGCCGCCCTCCAGGAATCGGGGCTGATCGGGGTGACGCCGCTCGACGGCTTCCCGCGCAGCCCGATGCTCGGCATCTTCCCGACGGTGGAGACGATGCTGGCCCAGGCGGCGACGATAGCGCTGCTCGCTTTGGGCTTCCTCGTCGTCCATCGCCGGCCGGTTGCCCGCGCCACTTCCTAGGGTTATGCGACGGGCAAGCATTCTCGGGAGATTCTAGATGGCGGGCGTCAACAAGGTCATATTGGTGGGCAATCTCGGCGACGATCCCGAGGTCCGCTCGCTGAACAATGGCGGCGAGGTGGTGAACATGCGCGTCGCCACCTCCGAACAGTGGAAGGACCGCGACGGCAACCGCCAGGAGCGGACCGAATGGCACCGGGTGGTCATCTTCAACGAGAATCTCGGCCGGGTCGCCAAATCCTATCTGAAGAAGGGCTCGAAAGTGTATCTCGAGGGCCAGATCCAGACCCGCAAATGGCAGGACCAGTCGGGTCAGGACCGCTATTCGACCGAAGTCGTGCTGCAGCGCTTCCGCGGCGAGCTCGTCCTGCTCGATTCGCGCGGCTCCGGCGGCGGCAGCTATGGCGGCGACGATTATGGCGATGCCGCCGGCGGCGACAGCGGCGGCGGCGCTCCGCGCGCGCAGGCCCGGCCGCAGCCCGCCTTCGACACCGACCTCGACGACGACGTTCCCTTTTAGGGCTTGAGCTTGTCCCTGAGGCCGGCGAGCGCGGCGAACGGGCCGGCCTCCTCTTCGCTTTTGACCCCGGCCGCTTTCAGCGCCTCCTCGGCGCCGGGCGCGCGCGGATAGGGATCGAGATTGAGCAGCAAAGTCTCGGCGACCGCTTCGCCGACGTCGATCGCGCCGTCCTCGTAGAAGACGATATCGAGATCCTGTTCGCCCAGCTCGACCTCCTCGTCCCGCCCGGGCGGCTCCGGCTGCGGGCGGAAGGCGAGCGCGAACGGCGCCTCGATCTCGGCGGCGAGCGGCACCCCGGTGGCGATGCAGGCCTGGCTGACCGCGGCGGACAGCCTTCCCGTCAGGGCGACCTCGTCCCCCTCGCGGGTCAGCGAAAGCGCGGCGGCGAGCCGGCCGATCGCGATCAGGCCGAATCGCCGGGCCAGGGCCGCGCGCTCCGCCTCCTCCGCCTCGATCTGCAGCTGCCGGGGCGCCGGCCCGAGCGTGTCGACCCGGACCGGGCGGCTGAATTCCGGCGCGGTCACGGCAGCGCGCCTTCGGCGAGCGCGCCGAGGCCGAGCGCGCCGAGCGCGGCGGCGAACTGTTCGAGCCGGCCGGCGACCAGCGCGACCGCCTCCTCCGACGGCGGCGAATCGTGAAACAGGTTGCGCCGCGCCGCGGCCGCGAAATCGCCGGCGCGGAAGGCGGCGAGGCGGCCGCCCAGCGCGCTCACCATCCGCCCGACATGCTTGCCGACGACATAATCGCCGATGCCGATCTGCCTGAGGCTCGAATCCATGTCCTCGACGAACAGCTCGGTGAGCAGAACGCCCGGCCCGCGCCCCGCCTCGCCGAGCGCTTCGAGACGGATGAGGACGAGCGCGGTCAGGGCCGCGACCATGTCGAAGCGGCCGTCGAGCGTGTCGGGCACGCCGCCTTGGCGATACCAGAACGGGTCGCGCGCCCGCTCGACGATCGCGCGGTAGAGCGGCGCCCAGGCGGCGCGCTCTTTCTTCTCGCCGAAGATGCTCTGGAGGAAGGACAAATGCGCCTCGGATGATCGCGCGGCTTGCGCCGGTTGGGCGATGTTCATAATGGAAAGCCTAGTCAAGTCCGGCGACGGGCGCTCAGGAGTTTGATTTCGATGACCTTCCCCCACGGATCGCGCGCCTTGCTGGCGGTTGCGCTCGGCGCGGTGCTGAGCGCCGGCTGCACCCGCATCGTCGACCATCAGGGCTATCTGGTCGACGAGCCGCTGATCGCCGCGATCCAGCCCGGCGTCGACAATCGCGACTCGGTGACCGGAACGCTCGGCCGCCCGACCTTCGTCGGCCAGTTCGATCAGCGCGACTGGTATTACGTCTCGCGCAACACCCGCCAGCTCGCCTTCAACATGCCGCGCCCCTCGGAGCAGACGGTGCTCCACATCCGCTTCGATGCCCAGGGCAATGTCGAAAGCGTCAACCGCACGGGGCTCGAGCTCGTTGCCAATATCGACCCGAGCAACGACAGGACGCCGACGCTGGGCCGCCATCGCAGCCTGCTCCAGGAATTGTTCGGCAATATCGGCGCGGTCGGCCAGGGCGGCCGCGGCGCGCCGACGACGGACAATCCGAACGGGAACTAGCGCGCCACCCGTCCCGCCGCGAGCACCGCCAGCGTCACCAGGTCCGACGCACTCGCCGACATCGGCGCGATCTGGACCTGCTTCTCCATGCCGACCAGCATCGGCCCGATCACCGCGTCGCCGCCGAGCTCGCGCAGCAATTTCGCCGAGATGTTGGCGGTCTGCAGGCCCGGCATGACGAGGACGTTGGCGGGGCCGGTCAGCCGCATGAACGGGTAGAGCTTCTGCAGCTCGGGATCGAGCGCGGTGTCGGGCGACATCTCGCCCTCATATTCGAAATCGACGTCGGCGCGGCCGTCCATGATCTTCACCGCGTCGCGGATCCGCTCGAGGAAGCTGCCCTCCGGATTGCCGAAATTGGAATAAGAGAGGAAGGCGACGCGCGGCTCGTGACCCATCCGCCGCGCCACCTGGGCGGTCTGGATCGCGATCTCGGCGAGCTGCTCGCCATTGGGCCGCTCGGTGACGGTGGTGTCGGCGACGAACACGGTGTGCGACTGGCCGACCATGACGTGGATTCCGAACGGGGTCACGCCCGGCTGGGGGTCGAGCACCCGGCGGATCTGGCGGAACGCCTGGGCGTAGGGCCGGGTGATGCCGGTGATCATCACGTCGGCCTCGCCCATCGCGAGCAGCAAGGCGGCGAAGATGTTGCGGTCCTGGTTGACGATCCGCTCCAGCTCGCGGTGCATGTAGCCGCGCCGCTGCAGCCGCTGGTAGAGATAGTCGGCGAGCTCGGGCACCCTGGCATAGTTGCGGCTGTTGAAGACCTGGAAGCTCTGCGGATCCTCGACGCCGAGCGCCTTGAGCCGCTCGTAGACATTGTCGCGGCCGACCAGCAACGGAATGCCGTAGCCGCCGTCGCGGAAGGCGATCGCGGCGCGCAGCACGACGTCCTCCTCGCCTTCGGCGAACAGCACCCGGCGCGGATTGGCGCGGGCGGCGTCGTAGGCGAGGGTCAGGACCGAGGTGGTCGGATTGAGGCGCGAGCGCAAAGTCGTGCGATAGGCCTCCATGTCGGCGATCGGCTTGCGGGCGACGCCCGAATCCATCGCCGCCTGGGCGACCGCGGCCGGGACGACCTCCATCAGCCGCGGATCGAACGGCGCCGGAATGATGTAATCGGGGCCGAAGCTCTGCGCCTTGCCGCCATAGGCCGCGGCGACCTCCTCGGGAACCTGCTGGCGGGCGAGATCGGCGAGCGCCTGGGCGGCGGCGATCTTCATCTCCTCGTTGATCGTCGTCGCCCGGACGTCCAAGGCGCCGCGGAAGATGAACGGGAAGCCGAGCACGTTGTTGACCTGGTTGGGGTAGTCCGAGCGGCCGGTGGCGACGATCGCGTCGGGCCGCGCCGCCTTGGCGTCGGGCGGGGTGATCTCCGGGTCGGGATTGGCCATCGCGAAGATGATCGGCTTCTTCGCCATCTCCTTGACCATTTCGGGCTTCAGCGCGCCCGCCGCCGACAGGCCGAGGAAGACGTCGGCGCCCTTCATCGCGTCGGCCAGCGTGCGCGCGTCGGTCTTGACCGCGTGCGCCGACTTCCATTGGTCGAGCCCCTCGCGGCCCTGGTAGATCACCCCCTTGCGGTCGCACATGATGACATGGTCGTGCGGCACGCCCATCGCCTTGATCAGCTCGGTGCAGGCGATCGCGGCGGCGCCGGCGCCGTTGCAGACGACCCGGATGTCCTTGAGGCTGCGGCCGGTGAGATAACAGGCGTTGATCAGCCCGGCGGCGCTGATGATCGCGGTGCCGTGCTGGTCGTCGTGCATGATCGGGATGTTCATCCGCTCGCGCAGGGTCTGCTCGATGATGAAGCATTCCGGCGCGGCGATGTCCTCGAGGTTGATGCCGCCGAAGCTCGGCTCCATCAGCGCCACCGCCTCGATGAACTTGTCGGGGTCTTCGGTGGCGAGCTCGATGTCGATCGAATCGACGTCGGCGAAGCGCTTGAACAGCACCGCCTTGCCCTCCATCACCGGCTTCGCCGCGAGCGCGCCGAGATTGCCGAGGCCGAGGATGGCGGTGCCGTTGGAGATCACCGCGACGAGATTGCCCTTGGCGGTGTAATCGTAGGCGAGCGCCGGATTCTCGGCGATCGCGCGGACCGGCACCGCGACGCCGGGCGAATAAGCGAGGCTCAGATCGCGCTGCGTCGCCATCGGCTTGGAGGCGATGATCTCGATCTTGCCCGGGCGCCCCATCGAATGGAATTCGAGCGCCTCGGCTTCCGAGAATTTGACGTTGCTGCCTTCGCTCACGTGAGCCTCTCCCTGTTTCGCCCACGCTTAGGACTCAAGCCGTGACGGAGGCAAGGCAAAGCCGGCCCTAGGTGTCCCCGGCCACGTTCGGGCTGAGCCTGTCGAAGCCTTTTCCCTTTTGGCGGAGCAGGAGAAGAAAAGCCCTTCGACAGGCTCAGGGCGAACGGTGGTGGGTTCCGCCGGGGGACGCGAGCCTTTATCGTCCGCGCGTGGCGACCAGCGTGAAACCCGAGACCCCGGCGACGCCGATGATGGCGCAATATCTCGCGCTGAAGGCGGAGGCCGAGGGGTCGCTGCTGTTCTACCGGATGGGCGACTTCTTCGAATTGTTCTTCGAGGACGCCAAGGTCGCGGCGCAATGCCTCGACATCGCGCTGACCGCGCGCGGCGAGCATGACGGGGCGCCGATCCCGATGTGCGGGGTGCCGATCCACGCCGCCGAGGCCTATCTGGCGCGGCTGATCAGGGCTGGCCACCGGGTCGCCATCGCCGAGCAGGTGGAGAGCCCCGCCGAAGCCAGGAAGCGCGGCGCCAAATCGGTGGTCAACCGGGCGATCGTCCGGGTGGTCACCGCGGGGACGCTGACCGAGGAGGCCTTGCTCGATTCGCGCAGCGCCAACTGGCTGGTCGCGGTCGCCAAAGTGGGCGAACGCTGCGGCCTCGCTGCCGCCGACGTCTCGACCGGCCGCTTCGAGCTGGGCTCCATCGCCCCCGGCGCGCTCGACGCCGAGCTCGCCCGGCTCGATCCCGCCGAGGTCGTCTTCCCGGACCGTGCTCCTGCGAAAGCAGGAGCCCAGGACGACGCCGGAGATTGGGCTCCTGCTTTCGCAGGAGCGCAATGTTCCCGCCACTCCCGCGCGCCTTTCGACAGCATCGCGGCCGAGCGTCGGCTGAAGGAGCGGTTCGGAGTCGCCACCCTCGACGGCTTCGGCCAGTTCGACCGCGCCGCCCTGTGCGCCGCCGGCGGCCTGCTTTCCTATCTCGACGAGGTCGCACGCGAATCGCTGCCCTTCCTGCGGCCGCCGGCCCCGCGCAGCTCCGGCGATCATATGATGATCGACTCGGCGACCCGCGAAAGCCTCGAATTGACGCTTTCGGCCTCGGGCACGCGCGCCGGCAGCCTGCTCGCGACGGTCGACCGGACGGTGACCGGCGCCGGCGCCCGCCTGCTCGCCGCCGATCTCGGCGCGCCCTTGCTCGATCGCGGCCCGATCGAGGCGAGGCTCGACCTCGTCGCCTCTTTCGCGGGCGATTCGGCCGAGCGCGACTGGCTGCGCCGGCAGCTCAGGGCGCTGCCCGACATCGGCCGCGCGCTCGGCCGCCTCGTCGCCGGACGCGGCAGCCCGCGCGACCTCGGCCAATTGCGCGACGGCCTCGACGAGGCGAGGCGTCTGCACGAGCGGCTCGCCCGGGTCCCGGATCCGCCGCAACTGCTCGCCGCGCTGCTGCCCGCGCTGACCGGCCATGGCGCGCTCGTCGACCTGCTGTCGCGCGCCCTGGTGCCGTCGCCGCCGATCGATACCGCCCAGGGCAACTATATCGCGGAAGGCTATGACGACGCGCTCGACGCGCTGCGCGCCACCGGCGGCGAGGGCCGGCGCGCGATCGCCGGCCTCGAGGCGCGCTATCGGAGCCAGACCGGCATCGCCACCTTGAAGATCCGCCACAACAACGTGCTCGGCTTCCATATCGAGGTGCCGGCGCGTAACGCCGACAAGCTGATGGCGGCCGATTCGGGCTTCACCCACCGCCAGACGCTCGCCGGAGTCGTCCGCTTCAACGCCCCCGATCTGCACGAGCAGGCGCTGCGCGTCGGCCAGGCCGGCGCCCATGCCCTCGCCGCCGAGGCCGCCCATTTCGAGGAGCTGGTCGAGACCGCCCTGCGGCAGGCCGAGCCGATCGCCGCCGCCGCCGATGCGCTGGCCCGGCTCGACGTCGCCGCCGCGCTTGCCGAGCGCGCCGCCGAGGGCGGCTGGTGCCGGCCGCGCTTCGCCGACCACGCCTGCTTCGAAGTCGAGGCCGGCCGCCATCCGGTCGTCGAGGAGGCGCTGAAGGCGGGCGGCGCCCGCTTCGTCGCCAACGATTGCAAGCTCTCCGAGGAATCGCGGCTGTGGCTGGTCACCGGCCCCAATATGGGCGGCAAATCCACCTTCCTCAGGCAGAACGCCCTGATCATCCTGCTCGCCCAGGCCGGCGCCTACGTCCCCGCCGCCAGCGCGAAGCTGGGCCTGGTCGATCGCCTGTTCAGCCGGGTCGGCGCCTCCGACAATCTCGCCCGCGGCCGCTCGACCTTCATGGTCGAGATGGTCGAGACCGCGGCGATCCTCGCCCAGGCGACGGCGCGCAGCTTCGTCATCCTCGACGAGGTCGGCCGCGGCACCTCGACCTATGACGGCCTCGCCATCGCCTGGGCGGTGGTCGAGGCGATCCACGATCGCAGCAAATGCCGCTGCCTGTTCGCCACCCATTATCACGAGCTGACCCGGCTCGCCGAGCGGCTCGACGGCCTTTCGCTCCACCATGTCCGCGCGCGCGAGTGGAAAGGCGAGCTCGTCCTCCTCCACGAGCTCGCCGACGGCCCTGCCGACCGCAGCTACGGCATCGCGGTGGCCAAGCTGGCCGGGCTGCCGCCGCCGGTGCTGGCGCGCGCCAAATCGGTGCTCGCCAAGCTGGAGGAGGGCCGCGCCGCCACCGGTGGCATCGCCGCCGGGCTCGACGACCTACCGCTGTTCGCCGCCGCGATGCCCGAGGAAGCCGCGCCCGACCCGATCCGCGAGGCGCTGGCGAAGATCGAGCCCGACGGCCTGGCGCCGCGCGAGGCGCTCGAGCTCATCTACGCGCTGAAGCGGCTCCAGGACGAAAGCGGCCGATGAAGGCGGGGGTCCCGCACCGCCGCGAGATCATCGACCGGCGCGCGATCGCCGAGCAGCTCGGCGGCGCCGACCGCAAGGCCGCCGCCAACCTCCTCAAGCAGGCGCTCGCCGACGGCCGCGCCGAGATCGCCCGGCGGCTCGAGGCGCGCCCCTATGCGGGCACCGAAGCCGCCTCCGCTTACGCCTTCCTGACCGACCAGATCGTCCGCCTCGCCCACGATTTCGTCGTCCATCGGCTCCACCCGCGCGGCAACGCCACCACCTCGGAGCGGCTGCTGCTGATGGCGGTGGGCGGCTATGGCCGCGGCGAGATGGCGCCCTATTCGGACGTCGACATCGCCTTCGTGACGCCGTGGAAGCCGACCGCCTGGACCGAGAGCGCGATCGAGGCGATCCTCTATCTGCTCTGGGACCTGGGATTGAAGGTCGGCCCTTCGACGCGCAGCGTCGACGAGCTCATCCACGCCGCCGGCGCCGACCATACGATCCGCACCGCGATCCTCGAATCGCGTTACGTATGGGGGGACGAAGCGCTTTACGACGAGGTCGCGGCGCGCTTCGGGAAGGAGTTCGCCGCCGGCTCGGTCGCCGCCTACGTCAAGGAAAAGCTCGACGAGCGCGAGGAGCGCCACGCCCGGATGGGCGACAGCCGCTACGTCGTCGAGCCCAACGTCAAGGAGGGCAAGGGCGGCCTCAGGGACCTCCACGCGCTGTTCTGGATCGGCAAATATGCCTACCGGCTGCGCGAGGTCGACGAGCTCGTCGAGGTCGGCCTGCTCGCCGCCGACGAGCTTCGCCAGTTCCATCGCGCCGAGCGCTTCCTCTGGGCGGTGCGCTGCCACCTCCACCTCGTCGCCGGGCGTGCCGAGGAGCGCCTCACCTTCGACTATCAGCGCGAGATCGCGGCGCGGATGAGCTATGCCGACCGGCCGGGCAAATCGCCGGTCGAGCGCTTCATGCGCCACTATTTCCTGCACGCGAAGACGGTCGGCGATCTGACCGGCGTCTTCCTCGCCCATCTCGACGACAAGTTCGCCCGCCGCGGACGGCGGATCGGCTTTCCCGCATTCAGGCGGCGGCCGGGCCGGCTCGAAGGCTTCATGCTCGATCGCGGCCGGCTCGCCGTCCCGGACGACGATTTCCTCGTCCAGGACCCGGTGCGCCTGATCCGCATGTTCGCGCTGGCCGATCGCCACGGCCTCGAAATCCACCCACTGGCGATGCGCGCCGCCGCCCGCCACGCCAAGCTGATCGACAATGCGGTGCGCGCCGACCCGGAGGCCAACCGGCTGTTCCTCGACGTGCTGACCAGCCGCCGCGACCCCGAGACCGTGCTGCGCTGGATGAACGAGGCCGGCATCTTCGGCCGCTTCGTTCCCGATTTCGGCCGGGTCGTCGCCCAGATGCAGTTCGACATGTACCATCACTACACCGTCGACGAACATTCGATCCGGGCGATCGGCCTGCTCTCGCGGATCGAGCGCGGCCTGCTCAGGGGCGACCATCCCTTCGCCACCACCCTCGCCGGCCAGATCGCCTCGCGGCGGACGCTCTATGTCGCGGTGCTGCTTCACGACATCGCCAAGGGTCGCGGCGGCGATCACAGCGAGCTCGGCGCCGAGGTGGCGCTCGCCCTCGGCCCGCGGCTCGGCCTCACCGACGCCGAGACCGAGACGGTGGCGTGGCTGGTGCGCCGCCACCTCCTGATGTCGGCGACCGCGTTCAAGCGCGACCTTGCCGACCCCAAGACGATCCAGGATTTCGTCGCTCGGGTGACCAGCCTCGAGCGCCTGCGGCTCCTGTTCCTCCTGACCGTGGTCGACATCCGCGCGGTCGGGCCGGGGACCTGGAACAGTTGGAAGAACCAGCTGCTGCGCGCCCTGTTCGACGCCGCCGAGGAAATGCTCCGCCTCGGCCACAAGCAGAAAGGGCGCAAGGAGCGGATCGCGGCGACCCAGCAGGAGCTCGCCGCCGCGCTGGGCTGGGAGGAGAGCCGCTTCGCCCGCTTCACTTGGCGGCTGCCGGACAGCTACTGGCTCGCCGAGCCGGCCGAGGTGATCGCCCGCAACGCCGCCTTCCTCGACGCCGCCGACCGCCGTCCCGACCAGGCCGGCCATGTCGAAACCTCCGTCCAGGAGGAGCGCGGCGCCACTCTGGTCTCGGTCTATGCCAAGGACCAGCCCGGCCTGTTCTACCGCATCGCCGGCGCGATCAGCCTCGCCGGCGGCAACATCATCGACGCCCGCATCCACACCACCGAGGACGGCATGGCGCTCGACAATTTCCTCGTCCAGGATCTCGCGCGCGCGCCGTTTGCCGAGCCGCACCAGCTGAAGCGGCTCGAAGAGGAGGTCAAATGGGCGCTCGCCGGCCACGAGCCCAGCGCCGACCGGCTCGCCGCGCGCGCCTTGCCGCTCAGGCGGGCCGAAGCGTTTCGGATCCAGCCCGCCGCGTTCGTCGATAACAAGGCCTCGAACCGCTACACGGTGATCGAGGTCAATGCCGCCGACCGCGCCGCTTTGCTGTTCGAGCTCGCCCGGGCGATCTACGTCTCGCGGATCGTCATCCACAGCGCCCACATCGCCACCTATGGCGAGCGCGCGGTCGACGTTTTCTATCTCACCGACCTGAACGGCGGCAAGATCGCGGCGCCGGCGCGGCTGAAGGCGCTGCAGGCGCGCCTCCTCAAAGCGGCGGCGCCGGGGGCCGATTCCGGCCGCCGCAAGGCCGCATAGGAAAAGGCCCCCGCCGTCTCCGGCGAGGGCCTTTTTCCGTTCGATCGCTCGCTCAGAAGCGGAAGCGGCCGGTGATTCCGTAGGTCCTCGGCTCGGCCAGGAAGGCGGAGAAAATCTGCCTGCCGCCGGGGAATGCCGGATCGACGAACGGCGCCGCCGTCGCGCCGGCCTGGAACGGCGAGTTGAACGCGACCTGGGCATAATCCTGGTCGAACAGGTTTTGCGCCCAGACTTCGAGCGCCCAGCGCTGGCCCGGCCCGCGAATGCCGAGGCGCGCGTTGATCACCGCATAGGCGTCCTGCTCCTTCTGCGGGAACAGATCCGAGCCCGTGTTGTAATTGTCGGTGACTCGGGCATCGGCGTAGAGCAGGCCGGTCCACCCCGAATTGCCGATCCGCGGGGTCCAGGTGAACGCCGCCGTGCCCACCACCCGCGGCGCGTTGGAGAGGTGGCGGCCCGGCAGCACGCGCAGCGCCGGATCGAGCGGCGCCCCGCTGTCGTTGCCGACCAGATCGTCGCGATACTTGGTGTCGGCGATGGTCAGGCCGAGATTGATCCACATGTCGCGGCGCGGCCGGATCTGGGCTTCGAGCTCAACGCCTTGCGAGCGGACGCCATAGGTGACGTCGCCGGGCGCGCAGGCGCCGGTGGCGGCTGCGCCGGCATTGAAGTTGTTCCCGGCGGCGGAGAGATTCTGATCCTGGTCGGCCAGGCTCCCGCCGATGAGATTGTCGCAGCCGTTGATCGTCTGCACCAGGAACACGGTGCCGTTGAACGTGTTCAGCTGGAAGTTCCTGAAATCCTGACGGAATGCGACCAGGTTGAGAGTGATCGGCCCGCGCGAATATTTGACGCCGATCTCATAGGCGTTGTTGATCTCGGGATCGAACTGCAGGTTGCCGACCAGCGCCTGCGCCCCGCCCGGGGTGGCGGAGAACGGGAAGATCGGCGATTTGAGCGCCGACCGGTCGAGGTTGAAGCCGCCCGCTTTGTAGCCGCGCGAATAGCTCGCATAGAGAAGCAGGTCGTTATTGGGCCGATAGGAGAGCACCGCGGTGCCGGTGAACTCGTCCTCGCTGCGGCGGTCGGTGATGTGGACGCCGTTCAGCTCGGCGGTCGAATTGCCTTGGCAGCCAAGCCCGATCAGCGCGCCCGCCAGGGCGCGGGCGGTCGCATTCGGGCTCGACAGGTCGTCGATCAGCGACGCCTGCAGGGCGGGGCAGACCGTGTTGTCGTTGCCGAACGTGGTATCGAACCGCTTGCGCTCGTTGGTGTAGCGCAGGCCGAAAGTGAAATCCAAGCGGTCGGTGATGTGGAAGATGTTGTGCGTGAAGAACGCATAATTGCGGCTGTTCTGCCCATAGACGTCGTGGGTCGAGCCGAGATTGTTGAGGCTGTCGAGCCGGGTGAAGCCGGCGACGATGTCGGGGCCGCTCGCCCCGGTCGCACCGGCCAGCGTGGCCGGGCCGACGACCGGCACCACGCAGCTCGGGCTGGTGGGCGAATAGAGGCCGGCGAGGCCGCCGCCGGAGATGATCCGGCAGGTCGCGAAGCGGCCATATTGGGTGCCGAAGCGCAGATTGTCGGTGACGGTGAGATCCTCGTCGGCGAAATAGGCGCCCACGAGCCAGTCGAAATGGCCGTTGAAGGTCGAGCCGTTCAGCCGCAATTCCTGGCTGAACGTCTGGAATTCGCGGACGACGCCCGGAGCGGCGCGGTAGAGGATGTCGACCGTGCCATAATCGATGTCGCCGGGCTGGCCCGATTCATAGTCGCGATAGGCGGTGATCGAGGTCAGGTTGGCGCCGCCGAGGTCCCAGTTCACCTCGAGCGAGATGCCCATATCCTCGGTATCGCCCTCAAAGGAGCGGCCCGGGCTGACATAGATGTTGCGGCTGTAGGGGTTGCTGAACCCGGCCAGCGGCTGGCCGAGGTCGCGCAGCACGTTGATGATGTTGTTGCCGGCGGGGTTGGGCGCGCCGCCGACGAGGAGGGGATTGGCGGGCTCGTTCAGATTGCCGATGCGGGGGCTGGTCGCGCGGTCGAGATAGACGGCGCCGCAGCACGATTCCTCGCGCTTGGTGTAATCGCCGATCAGCCGCACCGAGACCGCGTCGTTCGGCTCGAACAGCAATTGGCCGCGCACGAAGATGCGGTCGCGGTCGTTGACCCGGCCCTCGGTGCCGCCGGTCGGGTTGACGACGCGGTAGAAGCCGTCGCGCGTCGAATAGACCGCGTCGATCCGGCCGGCGAAGGTCTCGCCGAGCGGGACGTTGAGCGCGCCGGCGGCGCGGATCTGGTCGTAATTGCCGTAGGTCAGCTCGCCATAGCCGCTGAACTCGCCCAATTCCGGGCGGCGGGTGATGACGTGGATGAGGCCGGCCGAGGCGTTGCGGCCGAACAGGGTGCCCTGCGGGCCGCGCAGCACTTCGACCCGCTCGACCTCGCCGAGCTCGTTGAGGCCGATGCCGCTGCGCGAGCGGTAGACGCCGTCGATGAACACAGCGACCGAGCTTTCGAGGCCGGGATTGTCGCCGACCGTGCCGATGCCGCGGATCCGGGCCGAGCCGTTCGCCTCGGTGCCGGTCGAGGAGACGAGCAGCGACGGGGCGAGCTGGTTGAGCTGGCGGATGTCGGAAGCGCCGCTGTTCTGCATGGCGTCGCCGCCGACGGCGGTGACCGCGAGCGGAACGTCCTGGAGGATCTGGCGGCGGCCCTGGGCGGTGATGACGATGTCGGGCTCGGTGGTGTAGGTGGGCTGGACGGCGGCATTTTCGGTGCCGCTGCTGGAGGTGGGAGTGGTCTGATCCTCCTGCGCATAAGCAGGCGTGGCAAAGGCGGTGAGGCCGGCGGACAGCAGCCAGAAGCTCTTCGACATATGAATTCCCCTCCCCAAAAGGCTTTTATTTGGGGCAGAGCTACTCCGAATGTGGCCTTTTCGCCAGCCAAAAACCCGCGGTTTCCCGTTGGTTTGGGACGATTCATTGCAAACCCGCAACAGAATGGTTGCAGTCTGCAACGCAACCTTTCCGCTGCCGTTACGGAATGCTGGCTTTCCGGATCAGGCGGCGGCCCGCCGAGTCGCGCGTTCGGCGGGGCCGGAACGGCGCCTGAGGTCGGTGACGCAGCGGGCCGCGGTCCGTCCGTCCCACAGGTCGGGACGCGGCCGGCGCGCCGGATCCCGGCCGAGCGCCTCGGCCAGAAGGGCGGCGAGGCTGGCGGGAGTGGCCAGGCGATTCGTGCCCTGGTCGATCGTGATCGGGCGCTCGGTATTCTCCCTGAGGGTGAGACAGGGAATGCCGAGATAGGTCGTTTCCTCCTGGAGGCCGCCGGAATCGGTGATCGCCGCGGCGGCGCCGGTCACCAGGCTCATGAAGCGGATGTAGGGCATCGGCTCGACCAGCCGGACGCCGGCCGCTTCGAGCTCGCCGGTGAGGCCGAACTCGGCGAGCCGCGCGGCGGTGCGGGGATGGACCGGAAAGACGATCTGGAGCCGCTGCTGGATTTCGATCAGGCAGGCGGCGAGGCGGCGCAGCGGCGCCGCCTCGTCGACGTTGGACGGCCGATGCAGGGTCACCACGGCATAGGGCCGGCCGGCGAGGCCCAGCGCAGCCGGGATGCCGGCCGCGGCAATGGCGGGACGCGCATATTCGAAGCTGTCGAGCATGATGTTGCCGACCCGGGTGATGCGTGCCCGCGATACGCCCTCGGCGATCAGATTGGCGTCGGCGTCGGGCGAGGGCGTCCACAGCACGTCGCTGACCGCGTCGGTCGCGATCCGGTTGATCTCCTCGGGCATGGTCCGGTCGCGCGAGCGCAGCCCGGCCTCAAGATGGACGGTGCGGATACCGAGCTTGGCGCCGACCAGCGCCGCCGCCACGGTCGAATTGACGTCGCCGACGACGACCAGCCAGTCGGGCCGCCGCGCTTCGGCGACCCGGCCATATTCGATCATCACCCGGCCGGTCTGCTCGGCATGGCTGCCCGAGCCGATGCCGAGGTGGAAGTCGGGGTCGGGCAGGCCGAGGTCCTTGAGAATCTCGTCCGACATGTTGGCGTCGTAATGCTGGCCGGTATGGACCAGCACCGGCGCGAAATCGGGCGCCGCCGCAAGCGCGTGCCAGAGCGGCGCGACCTTCATGAAATTGGGGCGCGCGGCGGCGATCAGGTGGACGGTCTGGCGCGGCAAACTTGGGCTCCTTGCGAAGCCCTCTTATGCCGGAGCGGAGTTAAAACGCCCTCAACGCCGCACCGTCACCCCGGCGAAGGCTGGGGTCCATGCCGAGTCAGAATGGATGCCAGCCTCCGCTGGCATGACGGAGAGTGAGGCGCAGCGCTCTATTTCGGCGCGAGCACCATCAGCATCTGCCGCCCTTCCATGCGCGGGTGCTGCTCGATCTTGGCGGTCTCGGCGACGTCGGCCTGGACCCGCTGGAGCAATTGCATGCCGAGCTCGCCATGGGCGAGCTCGCGCCCGCGGAACCGGAGCGTGATCTTGACCTTGTCGCCCTCGCCGATGAACGAGAAGACCTTCTTCATCTTCACGTCATAATCGTGGTCGTCGATGTTCGGACGCATCTTGATCTCCTTGATCTCCTGCGTCTTTTGCGACTTGCGGGCGAGGTTGGCCTTTTTCTGGGCCTCATATTTGTATTTGCCGACGTCGAGGAACTTGCAGACCGGCGGATCGGCGTTGGGCGAGACCTCGACCAGATCGAGGCCGATGTCGCCGGCCTGTTCGATCGCCTCGGCGGTGAGCATGACGCCCAGATTCTCGCCATTCTCGTCGATCACGCGCACCTTGGGCGCGGAAATGAACTCGTTGAAGCGGGGGCCGCTGAGCGGCGGTGCGGCGGGACGCCGGGTGAGAGGGGGACGTATCTTCGTTTCTCCTGAAGCCGTGAAGCAGCGCTCCACCTAGTCAATAAGGCGGCTGAATGAAAGATGGACGTGCAAGCGCGCGTCGATTCAGGCCCGCAGGTCGGGCGCCAGCGCCTCGGCGGCGAGCCGCCCGGCCAGTGCGTCGAGGGCGAGCACCTCCTGCTTCGCGTCCTCGCCGAGCGGCCGGACCGCCACGCAGCCCTGCTCGGCCTCGCGCTTGCCGACGACGAGCAGATAGGGGACGTGGGCAAGGCTGTGCTCGCGCACCTTGTAGTTGATCTTCTCGTTCCTGAGGTCGGTCTCGACGCGCAGGCCGGCGTCCCGAAGCCGGGCCGCGACCTCCTGCGCATAATCGTCGCAATCGGAGACGATCGTCGCGACCACCGCCTGCACCGGCGCCAGCCACAGCGGGAAGCGGCCGGCATGATGCTCGATCAAGATGCCGAGGAAGCGTTCGAACGTGCCGAGGATCGCCCGGTGAAGCATCACCGGGACGTGCTTCTCCCCGTCCTCGCCGATATAGAAAGCGCCGAGCCGCTCGGGCATGACATAGTCGAGCTGGAGGGTGCCGCACTGCCAGGTCCGGCCGATCGCGTCGGTGAGGTGGAATTCGAGCTTGGGCGAATAGAAGGCGCCCTCGCCGGGCAGCTCTTCCCACCGATATTCCGGGCCGTCGCGGCCGGCGAGACGGACGGCGTCGCGCAAGTCCTGCTCGGCCTTGTCCCAGGTCTCATCCGAGCCGTGGCGCTTGTCGGGCCGGAGCGCCAGCTTGATTGCGTAATCGGCGAAGCCGAGATCCTGGTAGATCGAATCGAGCAGGTCGCAAAAGGCCCTCGTCTCCTCGACGATCTGGTCCTCGCGGCAGAAGATGTGGGCGTCGTCCTGGGTGAACTGGCGGACCCGGATGATGCCGTGGAGCGCGCCGTGCGGCTCGTTGCGGTGGCAGCAGCCGAACTCGGCGAAGCGGACCGGCAGGTCGCGATAGGATTTGATCCCCTGGCGGAAGATGAGGATATGCGCCGGGCAGTTCATCGGCTTCAGCGCCATCAGCTCCGATTCCCCTGACAGGATCGGGCCGTCGTCCTCGGTGCCCGGGATCTCGTCGGGAACGACGAACATGTTCTCGCGATATTTGCCCCAATGGCCCGATTTCTCCCACTGGCGGGAATCCATCAGCTGCGGCGTCTTCACCTCCAGATAGCCGGCCGCATCGAGCCGGCGCCGAAGATAGGCTTCGAGGCTGCGCCAGAGCAGATAGCCCTTGGGATGCCAGAAGACCGAGCCGTGGGCCTCGCTCTGCAGGTGGAACAGGTCCATCTCCTGGCCGATCTTGCGGTGGTCGCGCCTGGCCGCTTCCTCGAGCCGGACGAGATGCGCGTCGAGCTGCTTCCGGTTGAGCCAGCCGGTGCCGTAGATGCGCGACAGCTGCGGGTTGTTCTGGTCGCCGCGCCAATAGGCGCCCGACACCCGGGTCAGCCTGAACGCGTCGGGATCGAGCCTGCCGGTCGAGGGAAGATGGGGGCCGCGGCAGAGGTCGAGCCAGCCGCCGGTGCGGTACATCGAGATGGTCTCGTCGGCGGGCAGCTCCATCACCCATTCGGCCTTGAACGCCTCGCCCTGCTTCTCGAAGAAGGCGCGGACCTCGTCGCGGCTCCAGACCTCGCGGACGAGCGGCGTGTCGGCGCGGATGATGCGCCGCATCTCCTCCTCGATCGCCGGCAGATCCTCCTCGGTGAACGGGCCGCGCTCGGCCGTCGGGGCGAAATCGTAATAGAAGCCGTCCTCGGTCGCCGGCCCGAAGGTGATCTGGGTGCCGGGAAAAAGGTTCTGGACCGCCTCGGCGAGGACATGGGCGTAATCGTGCCGCGCCAGCTCGAGCGCGTCGGCCTCGTCGCGGGCGGTGATCAGGGCGAGCGCGCTATCCTCCTCGAACGGCCTGGCGAGGTCGCGCAGCTCGCCATTGACCCGCGCCGCCAGCGCCGCCTTGGCCAGCCCCGGCCCGATCGCCGCGGCGACGTCCGCCGGAGTGGTGCCGCGCTCGACCTCGCGGACCGATCCATCGGGCAGCGTGATCGAGAGCAGTTCGGACATCGGCGCGCGGTTCCTCGAAAGTGGTGAAGGTCGCCCATAGATGGGCGCTGCCGGGGGTTCAAGAAAGGGCTCTTGTAAAGCAGCCTTGACAGCATGCCCCGACCCTTGTAAAGCACCCTTGTCTATATGAGAAGGAAGCTTGACATGGGATATCCGCGCAACCCCGCCCAGCGCCGCTACGTGCTCCGCGTCGCGGTGGCGATGGCGGCCTATATCGTGACCCTGGCCGCGGCGATCCGCCTCGTCGGCGGCGGCGCCGTGACCGGCCCGCCCGCCTATCTGCTCGCTTTGCTGCCCGGCCTGTCGGTCGCCGGCGTGTTCTGGGCGGTCGCCCGGCTGCTGGTCGAGGAGCAGGACGAATATCTGCGCATGCTGCTGGTCCGCCAGGTGCTGGTCGCTTCGGGCTTCACCCTGACCGTGGCGACGATCTGGGGATTCTTCGAGAATCTGCGGCTCGTCGCCCATGTCGACGCCTTCTACATCGCGGTGCTGTTCTTCTTCGGCCTCGGGCTCGGCAGCTGCTACAATTGGCTGGCTCTGCGCGGGGGGGGCGAGGGCCGATGAGGAACCGCCTCAAGGTGCTGCGCGCCGAGCGCGACTGGAGCCAGAGCGACCTCGCCGAGCGGCTCGACGTCTCGCGCCAGAGCGTCAACGCGATCGAGACCGGCAGATACGACCCCAGCCTGCCGCTCGCCTTCAAGATCGCCGAGCTGTTCGACCTGCCGATCGAGGAAATCTTCTCGAAGGACTGAGCCGCCGCTGCTAGGCGGCGCCGATGGACGGGATCGACACGTTCGAGCGCGACGGAGTCGCGCTCGCCTACCGCCACCGGAAGGGCCGCGGCCCGACGATCCTCTTCCTGCCCGGCTATGCGTCCGACATGGACGGCGGCAAGGCCGGTGCGCTCGCCGGCTGGGCCGAAGCGCGAGGGCGGGCGATGCTGCGCTTCGATTATGCCGGCTGCGGGCAGAGCGGCGGCGACTTCGCCGCGCAGACGCTGGCGGGCTGGCTGGACGACGCGCTGGCGATGATCGACGCGGTCGCGGAGCCCGGTCCGGTGGTCCTGGCCGGCTCGTCGATGGGCGGCTGGCTGATGCTGCTCGCCGCGCTCGCCCGGCCCGGGCGGGTCGCCGCCCTGGTCGGCATCGCCGCGGCGCCGGATTTCACCTCCTGGGGCTTCTCGGCCGAGGAGAAAGACAGGATTCGCCGCGACGGCCGGCTGGAGCAGCCCAATCCTCATGGCGAAGCGCCGACGCTCACCACCCGCGCCTTCTGGGAAAGCGGCGAGGCGCTGCTCCTGCCCGAGGGCGAGATCGCCATCGACTGCCCGGTGCGGCTGCTTCACGGCCAGGCCGATGCGGACGTGCCCTGGACTCTGTCGCTCGACCTCGCCCGCCGGCTTCGTTCAGCCGACGTCCAGACGCTGCTCGTCAAGCACGGCGACCATCGGCTGTCGCGCGAGCCCGATCTCGCGCTGCTGACCGCCACCGTCTCGACGCTCATGGAGTCGCTGTGATCCCCTTTCTTCTGGCGCTGGCCGCCGTCCAGTCGCTGCCCTCCTCGCCCGATCCGATGCCGCCGCGCCGGCCGGCGCCGGCCGCCCAGCCTGCCGCTCCCCCCGCCGCCGATCCCGCCGAAGCCCGCTACCGCGCCTGCACCGGCCGGATCCGGACCGATGCCGAGGCCGCCGCGGCCGCCGCCAATGCCTGGCGCGGCGAGGGCGGCGGCCTCGCCGCGCGCCAGTGCCTCGGCCTGGCGCTCGCCGCGCTCGAGCGCTGGGCGCCGGCCGCGACCGCCTTCGAGCAGGCGGCGCGCGAGGCCGAGGCGGCCAACGACGCGCGGCGCGCCGATCTCTGGGTCCAGGCGGGCAATGCCTGGGTCGCCGCCGGCGACGGCGCCCGGGCGCTGGCCGCGTTCGACGCCGCCTTGCTGACTCCGAACCTCACCGACGAATTGCGCGGCGAGGTCCATCTCGACCGCGGCCGCGCCCAGGTCGCGCTCGGCGATCCGGCGGCGGCGCGTCGCGAGATCGATCGCGCCCTCGCGCTGGTTCCGAACGATCCTTTCGCCTGGTATCTGTCGGCGGCGCTGGCGCGGCGGGCCAACGACCTCGCCCGTGCCGGCACCGACATCGCCCGCGCGCGCAGCCTCGCTCCCGACAGCCCCGACATCCTGCTCCTCGCCGGCACGCTCGCCGGCCTTGCCGGCAACATGGCCGAAGCCGAGCGCCTCTACCGCCAGGTCGCCCAGGCCGCGCCCGACAGCGACGCCGGCCGCCAGGCCCGCGAAAGCCTGGCGACCCTGCGCGAGGTCGAGGTGCCGGCGCCCGCGGCGCCTACGCCGACGCCGCGCTAGCGACTCACCTTTCCGTCATTGCGAGCGGAGCGAAGCAATCCAGATCACGGAGACTCCGCCTGGATTGCCGCGTCGCTGCGCTCCTCGCAATGACGGGTGAGGGTGGCCGTCAGTTCAGGTAGAATTCGATCGTCGTCACCACCCGCACCTTCTGCAGCGGCGAATCGTTGCCGCCGCCGCCGCCTTCGCCGGTGGGGTCGCCGTCGCGGGCGCCGATCGAGAAATAGCCCTGGGTGGCGGAGCGGATGGCGCCGACGGATGCGCCCGAATCGTGGGCGAACTGCTCGGCGGCGCGGCGCGCGTCCTGGATCGACTCGCCGATCATCGCCGGCTTGACGTCATTCAATTTGGTGAAGCTGTACACCATCGACGAGCCTTCCTGCAGGCCGACGCCCTGCCGGATCAGGTCGAACTGGCGGGCATAAGCGCGGCGCGCGCGCATCACGTCGGTGGTTCGGAACTGGAGGCTGCGGCTGATCGTGAAGACGTTGGCGGCGCGGTTCGAATCGTAGAAGCTGTTGACCGAGCCGCCGCCGTCGCTGATCGACTCGGCCGGGAAGCCGGCGGCGCGGAGGAACTGGGTGATCGCGCGGGTGTCGCGCTCGATCTTGGCCTGGACCTCGGCGAGATCGGTGCCCTGGGCGTTGAAATTGAGGTTCCAGGTGGCGAGGTCGGCGACGACGTTGCGCTCGGCGAGGCCGCGCATCGTCACCGCGCGGTCGGCCATCCGCGCCCGCCTGAGGCCGTCGCCGAGCAGATAGCCGCCGGCGACGATCGCGACCGCGAAGATCAAGGCGGCGATGAGGATGACGTTGCGATTGCCCTGCGAACCTTCGGACATGCTATAGCTCCCTGACCCGCGGCGCCCGTGCAGCAGCGCCGGCGCGATTCATCTCGCATGGCGTCGATGAACCGTGCATTTATGGCGATGAGTTGAGGATTAGGCAATGAAATATCTGCACACCATGATCCGCATCTCCAACCCCGAGGAAACCTTGCGCTTTTTCTCGCTGCTCGGGCTCGAGGAGGTGCGGCGGATGGACAATGAGGCGGGCCGCTTCACCCTCATTTTCCTCGCCGCGCCCGGCAACGAGGACGCGCAGATCGAGCTCACCCACAATTGGGACGAGGCCGATTACGGCGAGGGCCGCAATTTCGGCCATGTCGCCTATGAGGTGGACGACGTCTACGCGACCTGCGCCCGGCTGATGGACGCCGGCGTCACCATCAACCGGCCGCCGCGCGAAGGCCGGATGGCGTTCGTCCGCACCCCGGACGGCATTTCGATCGAGTTGCTCCAGAAGGGCGGCCACCTGCCGGTCGCCGAGCCCTGGGCGTCGATGCCGAACACGGGCCATTGGTGATGCTGGAGATCGTCCCGGTCGCCGTCCTCAGGGACAATTATGTCTGGCTGGTCCACGATCCCGCCTCGGACGAGACGGTCGCGGTCGATCCCTCGGTCGCCGATCCGGTGCTCGCGGCCGCCGCCGCGCGGGGCTGGCGGATCAGCCAGGTCTGGAACACCCACTGGCATCCCGACCATACCGGCGGCAACGACGCGATTCGGCGCGCCACCGGCTGCACGATCACCGGCCCGGCCGAGGCCGAGCGGGTGGCGAAGATGGACCGGATCGTGAAGGGCGGCGATCGCGCCAAGATCGGCGCGATCGAGGCGGCGCTGATCGACATCCCCGCCCACACCGCCGGCCATGTCGCCTTCTTCCTCGCCGCCGAGCAGGTCGTCTTCGTCGGCGACACCCTGTTCGCGATGGGCTGCGGCCGGCTGTTCGAGGGCGACGCCGCGCAGATGCACGCCAGCCTGCAGCGGCTCGCCGCGCTGCCGGGCGAGACGCGAGTCTATTGCGGCCACGAATATACTTTGGCCAACGGCCGCTTCGCGCTCACCGTCGAGCCGGACAACCAGGCGCTGGTCCGCCGCGTCGCCGAGGTCGCCGAGATGCGCGATCGCGGCGAGGTCACTTTGCCGACGACGATCGCGCTCGAACGGGAGACCAATCCGTTCGTGCGGGCGGGCTCGGCCGGGGAATTGGCGAAACGCCGGGCTGCAAAGGACGCGTTCTAACCCACTTCCGTTCGCCCTGAGCCTGTCGAAGGGCTGTCCTTCTTGCCCAGAAGAGAAGGGAGGGGCTTCGACAGGCTCAGCCCGAACGGATCAGGAGCCGATGAGAGCCCCCGCTAACGCTTGTAGAGCGCGTCGAGCCGCGGCCCGTAAATCTCCCTGATGACGTGGCGGCGGATCTTGATCGACGGGGTCAGCTGCTGATTCTCGACGGTGAACGGCTCGTCGGCGACGATGAAGCGGCGGACCTTCTCGATCACCGACAATTCCGCATTGACCCGGTCGACCGCGGCCGACAGCGCTTTCACGTAATCGGGATCGTGGGCGAGCTCGTGGAACTCGCAGCGGCGGTGGTTGGCGGCGCACCAGACCGCGGTCCACTCGGGATCGGGGACGATCAGGCCGACGATGTAGGGCCGCTTGTCGCCGGTCACCATCGCCTGGACGATCTCGGCCTGGAGGGTCAGCATCCCCTCGACCTTGGCCGGCGCGACATTGTCGCCCTTGTCGTTGACGATCAGGTCCTTCTTGCGGTCGGTGATGACGATCCGGCCCTGGTCGTCGATATGGCCGACGTCGCCGGTGTGCAGCCAGCCGTCGATCAGGGTCCGCGCCGTCTGCGCCTCGTTGCGCCAATAGCCCTGCATGACGAGCTCGCCCCGGCAGAGGATCTCGCCGTCCTCGGCGATCTTCACCTCGGTGTTGAGCAAGGGCGGGCCGACCGTGTCCATCTTGAGCCCGACCTTGGGCCGGTTGCAGCTCAGCACCGGCCCCGATTCGGTCTGGCCGTAGCCCTGCAGCAAGGTGAGGCCGAGGGCGTGGAAGAAGATGCCGACCTCGGGATTGAGCGGCGCCCCGCCCGACACCATCGCCTTGATCCGGCCGCCGAACTTGGCGGAGATTTTCGGCCGCAGCGTCCGGCCGAGCAGGAAGTCCATCGGCCGGTCCCAGAGCGGCACCGCGCCGGCATAATCCTTGGCGCCGATGTCGAGCGCCCGGCTCATCAGATAATTGGTGAGCTTGCCCTGCTTTTCGACCTGGTTGAGGATCCGCTGCCGCAACACCTCGAACAGCCGCGGCACCACCACCATGATCGTCGGCCGCACCTCCTCGATGTTGGAGGCGAGCTTTTCGAGCCCTTCCGAATAATAGATCTGGGCGCCGAGCCCGATCGGGAAGAGCTGGCCGCCGCTATGCTCATAGGCGTGGGAGGCGGGGAGGAAGGAGAGGAAAATCTCGTCGCCCCAGCCGAAATCCTCGGAGATCAGGGCGGCGCAGCCTTCGATATTGTGGAGGATCGCGCCGTGATGCTGCATCACCCCGCGCGGCGCGCCGCCGGTGCCCGAGGTGTAGATGATGCAGGCGAGATCGCCCCGGGCGAAGGTCGCCGCGGCGGCGCAGGCCGAGGCGGTCGCGCTTTCGGCGGCGATCAGCGCCCCCCAGTCGTGCATCCGGATCAGGCTTTCCTGGCCGGTCGGCACCGATTCGATGGTCACGACATGCTCGCAGCCGTTCGTTCTTATCGCCGCCGGAAGCAGCGTCCTGGCAAGCTTCTGGGTCGAGACGATCACCGCCCGGGCGCCGCTGTCGTCGAGGATGTGCTGGTGGTCGCGCTCGGTGTTGGTGGTGTAGGTCGGCACGGTGATGCAGCCCGCGGCCATGATCGCGAGGTCCGAGATCAGCCATTCCGGCCGGTTCTCGCCGACCAGCATCACCCTGTCGCCGCGCTCGAGCCCGAGCCGCTTCAGCGCCGCGGCGAGCCTGGCGACCTTGTCGGCCGACTCGGCCCAGCTCGTCGAGCGCCATTCGCCGCCTTGCTTGGCCCAGAGGAAGGGCGCGTCGCCCTTCTCCTGCGCCCGCGCGAAGAACATGGCGACGAGGTTGGGGAAATGTTCGAGCTGACGCATGGCCTCTCCCGCACGGTTTGCCCGTGTCGCGGCGGTTCTAGCGGCCGATCGGTCCATATTGAAGCATTCAGTTCCGACCCGAGACCGACGGAAAATAGGGACAGTCCCTCTTTTTGGCGCCGCCCGGGACAGTCCCTCTTTTTGGCGCCGCCCTCGGAAGCGCGAAAAATAGGGACTGTCCCTATTTATTGGGCGACCCACGTCCCTTCGCTGCGCGGATCGGCGGCGCCGACCCAGCGGCCATTGACCCGCTCCATCGCATTGGCCTTGTAGCCGGGCTCGACGATCACCGTGTGCTGGCCGAGCGCCTGCAGCGCCGGGATCATCGCCTCGAGCCTGGTGCCGCGCTCGATCGTGACCCGGTCGCCGAGGCCCATGATCTGGGGCAGCGCGATCGCCTGCTGGGCGGAGAGATCCCAGTCGATCACCCCGATCAGCGCCTTGGCGACCTGGGCGATGATCGTGGTGCCGCCGGCGGCGCCGATCGCGATCCTGACCCGGCCGCGCGAATCGTAGACGATGGTCGGCGACATCGAGCTGCGCGGTCTTTTGCCGCCCTCGACCCGGTTGGCGGTCGGCACGCCGTCCACCGCGGGGGTGAAGTTGAAATCGGTGAGCTCGTTGTTGAGGAACATGCCGTTGACGGTGAGGCCCGAGCCGAACACGCTTTCGATCGTCGAAGTGTAGGAGGCGACATTGCCCTGGCGGTCGACGGCGACGAAATGCGAGGTGCCGGCCTCGGCCGCGGCCGGCGCGGCGGCGCGGCGCGCGGCCCCGGGCGGCATGCCCGCTTCGACATGGGCGATCGCCCGGTCGGGCGCGATCAGCCGCGAGCGCCCGGCGAGGTAGGCGGGATCGGTGAGGCCGGCGACCGGCACGCGGACGAAATCGGCATCGCCGAGATAGGCGTCGCGGTCGGCATAAGCGAGCCGCATCGACTCGGCGATGAGGTGCCAGGCGGCCGGATTGTCGGGGCCGAGCGCGCGCAGGTCGAACCGCTCGAGCTGCTTCAATATCGCGAGCACCGTGGTCGCGCCCGAGGAGGGCGGCCCCATCCCGCAGATCCGGTAGCCGCGGTAGCGGCCGCAGACCGGGGCGCGCGCGTGCGCCTGGTAGGTGGCGAGGTCGGCCGCGGTCATCGGCGAAGGGTTGCGCTCCGACATGTGCACCGTCCGGACGAGCTCCTGGGCGGCCGCGCCGGTGTAGAAATGCTCCGGCCCGCGTGCCGCGAGCCGTTCGAGGAACGCCGCCAGCTCGGGATTGCGAATCACCGTCCCCACCGGCCGCGGCTGGCCGTTCGCCTCGTAGAAACGGCCCCTGCCCCAGGCCGAGAAGCCGGCGAGCGAATTGGGCTGAGCCAGCATGCGGTAGAGCCGCGGCGTGATCGCAAAGCCGTCGCGGGCGAGCCGGATCGCCGGCTGGAACAGCCGCGCCCAGGCGAGCCGGCCGTGGCGGGCGTGGGCGAGCTCGATCAGCCGGATATTGCCGGGCACGCCGACGCTGAGGCCGCCCGGAATCGCCTCGTCATGGCCGCGCGGGCGGCCGTCGGCCCCGAGGAAATAGGCGGGCGTCGCCGCGTGCGGCGCGGTCTCACGGCCGTCGAACGCGGTGAGGCGATGCCGGCGCTGGTCGTGATAGACGAGGAAGCCGCCGCCGCCGATCCCCGAGCTTTGCGGCTCGACCACGGTCAGCGCGACCATCGTCGCGAAGGCGGCGTCGGCCGCGCTCCCGCCCTGGCGCAGGATCTCGACTCCGGCCTGGGCGGCGCGGGGATCCGCGGCCGACACGCCCTGGGCAAGCGCGGCGACGGGGGCGGCGGCGATCAGGGCGAAGGCGAGGAGCAGGCGCTTGAGCATCAGCTGCGCTTTTCAGTCCCGATCGCGTCCGTCAAGCGCGCGAAGCCCTCCTGGCGGAGCAATTGCTTCAGCTCGCGGTTGATTTTCCCGGCCAGACCGGGGCCGCGATAGACCAGAGCGGTGTAGAGCTGGACCAGGCTGGCGCCGGCGCGGATTCGCTCCAGCGCGTCGGCGCCGCTCGCGATCCCGCCCGCCGCGATCAGCGGCAGAGCGCCGCCGGTCGCGGCGCGGAAATCGCGCAGCCGCGCCAGCGCCAGCGCCTTCAGCGGCGCCCCGGAAAGGCCGCCCGCCTCGCCGCGATGCCGCGAGCGGAGCGGCGGCCGGCTCAAGCTCGTGTTGGCGACGATCAGCGCGTCGATCTTCCGGTCGATCGCGATCCGGGCGATGCCGTGGAGCTGGGCGGCGGTGAGATCGGGCGCGACCTTGAGGAAAATGGGCGGCCCCGCGCCGCGCGCCCCGGTGATCGCCATCAGCAGCGAATCGAGCGCGCCCGCCTCCTGCAGGTCCCTGAGGCCGGGCGTGTTCGGCGAGGAAATGTTGACGGTGAGATAATCGGCGACGCCGCTCATCGCCGCGACTCCGGCGGAAAAGTCGGCGATCCGGTCGGTGCTGTCCTTGTTGATGCCGATATTGGCCCCGACCAGCCCCCGGTGCCGCTCCAGCCGCACCGCCGCCGCCGCCTGGCCCCGATTGTTGAACCCCAGCCGGTTGATCGCCGCCTCGTCTTCGGCCAGCCGGAACAGCCGCGGCCTCGGATTGCCCGGCTGCGGCCGCGGCGTCAGCGTTCCCACCTCGACGAAGCCGAAGCCGAAGCCGAGCATTTGCCGGAATATCTCGGCATCCTTGTCGAACCCGGCCGCCAGCCCGACCGGATTGGGAAATTCAAGCCCGGCGACCTCGACCGCCAGCATCGGATCGGCCCGCGCCGGCCTGCCCGCCGGCAGCAGCTTCAGGGCCGCGATCGTCGCCCGATGCGCCCGCTCCGCGTCGAGCGCGAAAGCGAGCGGCCGCACGAGAGGGTAAAGCGCCATCGCCTCCCCATAACGTCATGCTGAACTTGATTCAGCACCCATGAACACGGTCCTCGCGAACTCCCGCGCCACGGTGTTCATGGATCCCGGATCAAGTCCGGGATGACGAATTGGCCTTGATCTCGCTCTGCGAAGCGACCAAATCGCCAATCGGAACGAATCGGTCCGATTTGGGAAAAGATGCGACTGACCAGCCTTGCCGATTATGCGGTCGTGATGATGGCCGCTGCCGCCCGCCATCCGGCCGGGGCGCGGCTCAGCGCGACCCTGCTCGCCGGGGAAACCGGCGTGCCGCTGCCCACCGCCCAGAAATTGACCGGCCGCCTCGCCGCCGCGGGGCTGCTCCAGACCGCGCGCGGCACCGGCGGCGGCTTCCGGCTCGCGCGCCGCGCAGGTGAGATCAATCTCGCCGACATCGTCGAGGCGGTCGAGGGGCCGATCGTCATGACCAGCTGCGTCGACGCCGAGCGCCATTTGTGCGCGCTCGAAAGCGCCTGCCAGGTCCGCCCGCACATGGGCGTGGTCAACCATGCGGTGCGCGGCGCGCTGCAGGGCGTCAGCCTGTCCAGCCTCGCCGAGGTGAAGGCATGAGCGCCGACGACATCGGCGTCCGCAACCAGGCGGCGCAGGACGCGGTCGACCGCGCCTCGACCTACGAATGGGGCTTCAGCTCGGACATCGAGCAGGAGTTCGCGCCCAAGGGCCTCAACGAGGACACGATCCGCTTCATCTCGGCGAAGAAATGCGAGCCCGAATGGATGCTGGAGTGGCGGCTCAAGGCCTATCGCGCCTGGCTGACGATGGCGGAGGTGAGCTGGGCCAAGCTCGACATCCCGGCGATCGATTTCCAGGACGCTTATTATTACGCCGAGCCGAAGCAGAAGCCCAAGCTCGCCTCATTGGACGAGCTCGACCCCGAAATCCGCCGCACCTACGAGAAGCTCGGCATCCCGATCGAGGAGCAGAAGGTGCTCGCCGGGGTCGAGGGCGCGCGCAAGGTCGCGGTCGATGCGGTGTTCGACAGCGTCTCGGTCGCCACCACCTTCCGCGAGGAGCTCAAGAAGGCCGGCGTCCTCTTCCTTTCCATCTCCGAGGCGATCCGCGAACATCCCGAGCTGGTCCGCGAATATCTCGGCAAGGTGGTGCCGCAGCGCGACAATTATTTCGCCTGCTTGAACAGCGCGGTCTTCTCCGACGGCACCTTCGTCTACGTCCCCGAGGGCGTCCGCTGCCCGATGGAGCTTTCCACCTATTTCAGGATCAACGCCGAGAATACCGGCCAGTTCGAGCGCACCCTGATCGTCGCCGACAAGGGGTCCTACGTCTCCTATCTCGAAGGCTGCACCGCCGATGCGCGCGACGAGAACCAGCTCCACGCGGCGGTGGTCGAGCTCTACGCGCACGACGATGCCGAGATCAAATATTCGACCGTCCAGAACTGGTATCCGGGCGACGCCGAGGGCAAGGGCGGCATCTACAATTTCGTCACCAAGCGGGCGATGTGCGCCGGCGCGCGCTCGAAAGTGTCGTGGACCCAGGTCGAGACCGGCTCGGCGATCACCTGGAAATATCCCTCCTGCATCCTCAAGGGCGACGGCAGCGTCGGCGAATTCTATTCGGTCGCGCTCACCAACAACCGTCAGCAGGCCGACACCGGCACCAAGATGGTCCATATCGGCCGGGACACCCGCTCGACCATCGTCTCCAAGGGGATCAGCGCCGGCCGATCGAGCAACACCTATCGCGGCCTGGTCCGCGTCAATGGCGGCGCTGAGAACGTCCGCAACTTCACCCAGTGCGATTCGCTGCTGCTCGGCGACAGATGCGGCGCCCACACCGTCCCTTATATCGAGGTGCGCAATCCCACCGCCCAGATCGAGCACGAAGCGACCACCTCGAAGATCAGCGACGACCAGCTCTTCTACGCCATGTCGCGCGGCCTCAACGCGGAGGACTCGGTCGCCCTGATCGTCAACGGCTTCGCCCGCGAGGTGCTGAAGCAGCTGCCGATGGAGTTCGCGGTCGAGGCGCAGAAGCTGCTCGGGATCAGCCTCGAGGGGAGCGTCGGATGATTTCGCTCCTGCTTGCCCTGGCTGCCGTCCAGCAGACGTCCGAGGCGATCGTGCCGCTGGGCGTCTATCGCATCCATCCGGTGGTGGGGCCGTTCATCCGGCCCTATACGGGCTGCATCGAGGCGCATGTGCGCGCGCATGTCGCCCAGCCCGCCTCCACGGATGTGCTCCGCTTGGCCTATGATGATGGGGTTGCCGCCTGCGCCGACGTTCGGCGTGCCCAATATCGCCGGGCGGAGCGCGCGCTGGCCCGCAGCCGGCAGGTCGCCGATGCGAGCGAGCGCCGCCGCATTCTCGACGAGACGTTCCGGATGGCTGACCAGTCCCGCAACCTCTACGGCGACGCGGTTCGCCGGGAGATGAGGGAGCGGCAGGAGGGCCGTGAGCCCCCGGCCGAACCGAAAGTCGCGGACGATGCGAGCGCGGCGGAGGCGAGACCGCCATGCTGAAGATCGAGAATCTCCACGCCACGGTCGACGGCAAGGCGATCCTCAACGGCATCGGCCTGACCCTCAACGCGGGCGAGATCCACGCGATCATGGGCCCCAACGGATCGGGCAAGTCGACCCTCGCCTACGTCCTCGCCGGGCGGCCGGGCTATGAGGTGACCGAGGGCTCGGTGACGCTCGACGGCGAGGATTTGCTGGCGATGGAGCCGCATGAGCGCGCGGCGCACGGCATGTTCCTCGGCTTCCAATATCCGGTCGAGATCCCCGGCGTCTCCAACGTCCAGTTCCTGCGCACCGCCTTGAACGCCCAGCGCCGGGCGCGCGGCGACAAGGAGCTTTCCGCCGGCGAGTTCCTCAAGCTGGCGCGGGCGCAGGCCGACGCGCTCGGGCTCGACATGGAGATGATGAAGCGGGCGGTGAACGTCGGCTTTTCGGGCGGGGAGAAGAAGCGCAACGAGATGGTCCAGATGGGGATCATCGATCCCCGCCTGGCGATCCTCGACGAGACCGATTCCGGGCTCGACATCGACGCCCTCAGGGTGATCGGCGCCGGCATCAACCGGATCCTGCGCAAGCCCGACAAGGCGGTGCTCCTGATCACCCATTATCAGCGGCTGCTCGACCTCGTCGAACCCGATTTCGTCCACGTCCTCGCCGGCGGCCGGATCGTCCGCTCCGGCGGGCCCGAGCTCGCCGTCGAGCTCGAGCGCGAAGGCTACGGGGAGATGGCGGCATGAGGGAATGTCTTTTCGCCCTTGGGAAGCCGAACCTTCTTAACCTTTTGAACCTTCCGGCCCGGCAGGGGCGGCGGAGCGCCGGCTGATGCTGCTCGATCTGCCCTCGAACCGCACCGAGAGCTGGCGCTGGAGCGATCTTTCGGCGCTGCCGGCGCTGGCGGAAGCGCGGCCGACCGGGCGGGTGCCGGACGCGCTGCCGTGGCTCGCCTGCGCCAAAGGCCTGCGGCTGCTGTTCGTCGACGGCGAGCTTCGCGACGGCGACGTCGAGATCGGGCCGCTGGCGATCGACACCCGCCACCCGCTCGGCCGCCTCGCCGGCAAATCGGGCTGGTCGCTGCGGCTGGGCCGCGACCATGCGCCGCCCGGCCTCGTCCAGATCGTCCATGTCTCGACCGGCGCCGCCGACCATCTCGCCGCCGAGATCGTCCTCGATGAGGACGCCCAGGCTTCGATCGTCGAGACCTTCATCGGCTCAGGCTGGACCAATCGCCTGACCCGAATCGTCCTCGGCAAGGGCGCACGGCTGATGCTCAGCCGGCGGGTGATGGGAAATGTCGGATTCGTCAGCTTTACCGATCAGGCGAGCGTCGGCGAAGGCGCGAGCCTGGTCGCCGCGACGCTCGCCATCGGCGGCCGCGATACGCGGCTCGACGGCGAAATCGATCTCGCCGGCGAAGGCGCCTATGCCGAAGCCGCCGGTGCGCTGCTGGCGCGGGGCCGCCAGCGGCATGACGCCAATCTCGTCATCCGTCACAGGCTGCCGAACGGCACCAGCCGCCAGCTCTGGCGCTCGGTCGCCGACGATCGCGCGGCCTGCTCGGTCGCCGCCCGGGTCGAGGTCGCGCGCGACGCGCAGAAGACCGATGGCGAGCAGTCGCTCAAAGGGCTGCTGCTGGATCGCGGCGCGACGATCAACGCCAAGCCCGAGCTCGAAATCTTCGCCGACGACGTCAAATGCGCCCATGGCGCCACCGTCGGCGAGCTCGACCGGGCCGCGCTCTTCTACCTCGAAAGCCGCGGCGTCGAACCCGCCGAGGCCAAGGCCCTGCTGACCCGCGCCTTCGTCGCCGACGCGCTCGACCGGATCGGCGAAAAGGACGTGCGCGAGGCTTTCTACGCGGATGCGGAAGGGTGGTTCGGCTGATGGACATGGCCACCTCCACAGACCGTTCGCTTTTGGCGCTCGACTGGCGCTCGGACTTTCCGGCGATCCCGGAGGGCTGGGCCTATCTCGACAGCGCCGCCACCGCGCAGAAGCCGAAGGCGGTGATCGACGCGATCACGCGCGGCTATGCCGAAACCTATGCCACCGTCCACCGCGGCGTCTACCAGCGCTCGGCCGAGATGACGGTGGCGTTCGAGGCCTCGCGCCAGCGGGTCGCCCGCTTCCTCGGCGCCGCCGCGCCTGAGGAGATCGTCTTCGTCCGCGGCGCCACCGAGGGGATCAACCTCGTCGCCCAGAGCTTCCTCAAAAATAGGGACAGTCCCTATTTTCTAAGGCCCGGCGACCGCGTCCTCCTGTCGACGCTCGAACATCATTCCAACATCGTCCCCTGGCAGCTCGCCGGCGCCCAAATCGACGTCGTGCCGCTGACCGCGGATCATCGCATCGATCTCGACGCGATGGCCGCGATGATCCGGCCCGAGCACAAGCTGGTCGCCCTCGCCCACGTCTCCAACGTGCTCGGCTCGGTGCTCGACGCGAAGCGCGCCGCGGAGATCGCCCATTCGGTGGGCGCGAAGCTGCTGCTCGACGGCTGCCAGGCGGTGCCGCGGATGCCGGTCGACGTCGCCGCGCTCGATTGCGACTTCTACGTCTTTTCCGGCCACAAGCTCTACGGCCCGACCGGGATCGGCGTGCTCTGGGCGCGGGCCGAGCTGCTCGAGGCGATGCCCCCCTGGCAGGGCGGCGGCGCGATGATCGACAGGGTCACGTTCGAGAAGACGACCTATGCGCCGCCGCCGGCCCGCTTCGAGGCGGGGACGCCGCACGTCGTCGGGGTGATCGGCCTCCATGCCGCGATCGATTATGTCGAGGCGATCGGCCTTGCCGCGATCGCCACGCACGAGGCGGCGCTGGTGCGCGAGACACGCGACGCGCTCTCGACCCACAATTCCGTGCGGCTGTTCGGGCCGGACGACAGCGCCGGCATCGTCAGCTTCGCGGTCGAGGGGGTGCATCCGCACGACGTCGGCACCATATTGGACGAGAGCAAGGTGGCGATTCGGGCCGGGCACCATTGCGCCCAGCCGCTGATGGCCGCGCTCGGCGTGGACGCGACCGCGCGGGCGAGCTTCGGCGTCTATAACGGCCGGCCGGACATCGCCGCCCTGCTGGGCGGCATCGACCGGGTGAAGAGGATCTTCGGGTGAACGAGGAACGCAGGATCGCGACCGAGGAAGTGGAGAGCGTCGCTTCTCCGCCCAAGGCGCGAGTCGCGTTCGAGCGCAAGCGCGACTATCTCGAAGGCTTCCTCGCCCAGCAGCCTGCCGAAACGGCCGAGGCGGCGCCCGGCGGCGACCTGTACGAAGCGGTGATCGACGCGCTCAAGGACATTTACGACCCCGAAATCCCGGTCAACATCTACGATCTCGGCCTGATCTACGACGTCGAGATCACCCCGGAGCACCACGCCAAAGTGAAGATGACGCTGACCACGCCGCACTGCCCGGTCGCCGAATCGATGCCCGGCGAGGTCGAGCTCAGGGTCGGCGCGGTGCCGGGGATCGGCGACGCCGAAGTCGAGCTGGTCTGGGACCCCCCCTGGGACCCGCAGAAGATGTCGGACGAGGCCCGGCTCGAACTGGGGATGTTATGATCCTTCGAGACGATGATCAGGTCGCCATGTCTCCCCGGACATGGCTGTGGATTGCCGGGGGCAATCCACACCTGATCATTTCGCCAAGCTCAGTCCCTCCTCAGGATGAGCGGGAAAGGAAGTTGCGATAATGAGTAATGGAACCGCTCATCGTGAGGAGCCGCTGAGCCCGGCGAAGCGGCGTCTCGAACGACCCGCCGCCGTGACGCTGACGCCCGCCGCCGAGGCGCGGGTCGCCGCGCTGATGGCGCGCGCGCCCGAGGGCGCGATCGGGGTCAAATTGTCGACGCCGCGGCGCGGCTGCTCGGGCCTGGCCTATTCGGTCGACTATGTGACCGAAGAGGAGAGGTTCGACGAGAAGATCGAGACTCCGGGCGGCGCCTTCTACATCGACGGCGCTTCGGTCCTCTATCTGGTCGGCTCGGTGATGGACTGGCGCGAGGACGATTTCGCCGCCGGCTTCACGTTCGAGAACCCCAACGCCAAGGGCGCCTGCGGCTGCGGCGAGAGCTTCACCGTCTAGACCTGGCGCGGCAGGCCCGGCACGCCCCGCGCGCATTCGAGCGCCGCCCTGTCCCAGCGGCCGAGATCCGCAGCCGCCCGATAGGTCGAATCGAGGAAGGCGAGCAGCGCCGAATCCGGATCGGCGGCGGTGCGGACCGCATCATAATCCAGCACGAACTCGCCGAGCGCGGCATCGAAGCGAGCAGCCTCGGGCGCGACCTTCGCCGCGCCGAAACCCGCGGGCGGGGGATAGGCATAGGAGTAGAAGAACGGCCCTCCGGGCGCGCCGGCGCCGCCGGGCCAGAAGCCGGCGCTGGAGACTTCGTGGCTATAGGCCTCGCGGGTCACCGCATCGGGCAGATTGGGAATGCCGCCGGGATGCGGCGGCGCCGGCCGCCCGGAGAAGCGGGTGACGGCGAGATCGAAGCTGCCCCAGAAGAAATGGACCGGGCTGACCTTGCCGAGGAAGCCCGAGCGGAACAGCCGGAACACGCGATCGGCGGCGAGCAGCGCGCCGTGCAGCCGGCGGGCGCTGTCGGGATCGTAGACGCGCTCCTTGATGTCCGCCGCGAAGGGGACGGCGGGATCGATCTCGTTCGGCGATGGATGGATACGCACCGCGTGGCCCGCCTCGCTCAGCATCGCCAGCGCCGCTGCGTGGAAATCCGCAACCGACATCGGCCGCAGCGGCAGTGTCCGGATGCCGCGGCCATCCTCGAGCACGAAAAGATGATCGACGAGATCGAATGCGAGGGCGAACGTGCCGGCTTCGGCGTGGATCGGCTCGGTGCGCAGCCCGCGCGGCGTGACGTGGAGGGTCAGGTGCCAGCCATGGTTGCGCCATGGCAGCAGCGCCGTCGGTACCTTGCCGGCCACCTGCGAGAAAAGGTGCAGCGCGACGATCGTCGGCCGGTCGCGCTCGGCAGCAAGCTTGGGCCAGGCGCCGTTCATGGCCTCCCCTGCTAGACGGCTTCCCGCCTCCCCGCTAGGTGCCCTCTCATGGGCAGCGACCTCGACAGGGTGAAAAGCGACTGGCTCGGCCGGATCGAGGCGGCGGCGGATTTGCCGGCGCTGGAGGCCGCGCGCGTCGCCCTGCTCGGCAAGCAGGGCGCGGTGACCGGGCTGCTCAAGACGCTGGGGGCGATGTCGCCGGAGGAGCGGCAGGCCGAGGGGCCGCGCATCCATGGCCTGCGCGAGGCGGTGACCGAGGCTCTTGCCGGCCGCAAGGCGGCGCTGGAGGAAGCGGAGCTGGAGCGGCGGCTGGCCACGGAAGGCCTCGACATGACGCTTCCCGTCGCGCCGGCCCTCGAGGGCAGCGTCCACCCGGTCAGCCAGGTGCTCGACGAGCTCGCCGAGATTTTCGCCGACCTCGGATTCTCGGTGGCCACGGGACCCGAGATCGAGGACGACTGGCACAATTTCACCGCCCTCAACATCCCCGAGACCCACCCGGCGCGGGCGATGCACGACACCTTCTATTTCGACCGCACGGACGCGGACGGCCGGCCGATGCTGCTCCGTACCCACACCTCACCGGTGCAGATCCGGACGATGCAGTCGCAAAAGCCGCCGCTCTATCTCATCGCCCCGGGCCGCACCTACCGCTCGGACAACGACGCCACCCACACGCCGATGTTCCACCAGATCGAAGGGTTCGTGATCGACCGCGGCATCACCCTCGGCCATCTCAAATGGACGCTCGAGACCTTTCTCAACGCCTATTTCGAGCGCGACGACGTCGTCCTGCGACTCCGGCCCTCCTATTTCCCGTTCACCGAGCCTTCGGCCGAGGTCGATGTCGGCTTCCACATGGAGAAGGGCCGGCGCGTGCTCGGCGGGTCCGATCACTGGATGGAGCTTTTGGGCTCGGGCATGGTCCATCCGCGCGTCCTCGCCAATTGCGGGCTCGATCCCGGGACCTGGCAGGGCTTCGCCTTCGGCGTCGGCATCGACCGGCTGGCGATGCTCAAATACGGCATGGACGATCTGCGCGCCTTCTTCGACGGCGACCTGAGGTGGCTGCGCCATTACGGCTTTCGGGCGCTCGACGTGCCTACCCTTTCCGGCGGCGTCGGCGCATGAAGTTCAATCCATATTGCACCCCTGCGAAAGCAGGGGTCCAGTTGGGCCCCGGCTTTCGCCGGGGCACGAAAGGGTAAACTATGAAGTTCACCCTTTCGTGGCTGAAGGAGCATCTCGACACCGAGGCGGGCCTCGACGAGATCGTCGAGACCTTGACCCGGATCGGCCTCGAGGTGGAGGGCGTCGAGAATGCGGCCGACAAGCTGGCGCCGTTCGTCGTCGCCGAGGTGCTGACCGCCGCGCCGCATCCGCAGGCCGACAAGCTCCAGGTGCTGACCGTCGACGCCGGCACCGGCGAGGCGATCCAGGTCGTCTGCGGTGCCGCCAATGCGCGCGCGGGGCTGAAGGGCGTGTTCGCTGCGCCGGGCGCCTATGTCCCGGGCGCCGACCTCACCTTGAAGGTGGCGGCGATCCGCGGCGTCGAGAGCCGCGGCATGCTGTGCTCGGTGAGGGAGCTCGAGCTCGGCGAGGACCATGAAGGGATCATCGAGCTCGCCGCCGACGCGCCGGTCGGCGCCGGTTACGCCGCCTGGGCCGGGCTCGACGATCCGGTGATCGACGTCGCGGTCACCCCCAACCGGCAGGACGCGATGGGCGTCCACGGCATCGCCCGCGACCTCGCCGCGGCGGGGCTCGGCACGCTGAAGCCGGTCGACGCGCCGCCGATCGCCGGCACCTATCCCTGCCCGATCGAGATCCGCACCGACGATCCCGAGGGCTGCCCCGCTTTCTACGGCCGGGTCGTCCGCGGCGTGAACAACGGCCCGTCGCCGGATTGGCTGCAGCGGCGCCTGAAGGCGATCGGCCAGCGTCCGATCAGCGCCCTGGTCGACATGACCAACTTGATCACCTTGAGCTACGGCCGCCCGCTGCACGTCTACGACCTCGCCCGGCTCGAAGGTGCGATCGTCGCCCGCCGGGCCCGCGCGGGCGAAGAGGTGCTGGCGCTGAACGGCAAGACCTACCGGCTCGACCCCTCGATCACGGTGATCGCCGACGATGCGGGGGTCCACGACATCGGCGGCATCATGGGCGGCGAGCATAGCGGCGTCACCGAAGCGACCACCGACATCCTGATCGAATGCGCCTATTTCGATCCCGAGCATATCGCCCGCAGCGGCCAGAAGCTCGCTTTGGTCTCGGACGCGCGCAGCCGGTTCGAGCGCGGAGTCGACCCCGCCTTCGTCGAGCCGGGGCTCGAGCTGGCCACCGCGATGGCGGTCGCGCTGGCGGGAGGCGAGCCATCGCAGATCGTGCGGGCCGGAACGCCGCCGTTGGCGGAGCGCCATGTCGATTACGATCCGGCGCGTTGCCTTGGGCTCGCCGGGATCGACGTGCCCGAGGACCGCCAGCAGGACATTCTCCAGCGGCTCGGCTTCACCGTCACCCGCGGCGACAGCTGGCGGGTCGCAATCCCCTCCTGGCGGCGCGACGTCGAGGGGCCCGCCGACCTCGTCGAGGAAGTCGCCCGGATCCACGGCTACGACAAGGTCCCGTCGACGCCGCTGCCGCGCGCGCCGGGCGTTGCCCGGCCGACCGCGACGGCAGAGCAGATGGTCGAGCGCAGCGCGCGCCGGGCGGCGGCGGCGCGCGGGCTCAACGAGGCGGTGACCTGGAGCTTCATTGCCGATGCGGAAGCGGCGCCGTTCGGCGGCTCGGCCTGGCGGCTCGCCAACCCGATCAGCGAGGAGATGAAGGCGATGCGGCCTTCGCTGCTCCCCGGGCTGCTCGCGGCGGCCGCGCGCAATGCCGCGCGCGGCGCGGATTCGATCCGGCTGTTCGAGATCGGCCGGCGCTACCTCGAAGATTCCGAACGGCCGACTCTCGGGCTGGTCCTCGCCGGACCGCGCGGGCCCCGGCATTGGCGCGGCAAGGAGGCGGCGGTCGACGCCTATGACGGCAAGGCCGAGGCGCTTGCGATCCTCGCCGCCGCCGGCGCGCCGGTCGACAACCTGCAGGTGCTCGGCGATGCTTCGGCGGTCTACCATCCCGGCCAGTCCGGACGGCTCTGCCTCGGGCCCAAGGCCGTGCTCGCCGAGTTCGGCGCGCTCCACCCGCGGATCGCCAGGGCCTTCGACCTCGACGGCGCGGTGGTCGCGGCCGAGCTCTTCCTCGACGCCATTCCGGCGAAGCGGGGCGGGATCGGCCATATGCGCGGCGCCTACGCGCCGCCGCCTCTGCAGGCGGTGAAGCGCGACTTCGCTTTCCTGGTTCCCGCCGACCTGCCGGCCGACCAGTTGCTCCGCGCGGTCAGGGGCGCCGACAAGGCCGCGATCGTCGCCGCCCGCCTGTTCGACGTCTTCACCGGCCAGGGCGTGCCCGAGGACCGCAAGTCGCTGGCCATCGAAATCACGCTGCAGCCCGGCGAACGGAGCTTCGCCGAGGAAGAGCTCAAGGCGATTTCGGAGCGGATCGTGGCCGCCGCGGCCAGGCTGGGCGCAACCCTCAGGTCCTGATGGCGAGGGCAGACGAGGTCAGGGCTTCGTTTGCGGAGCAGGCCTATTGGTGCGGCCGGCTGGGGTCGCCCTTCACCGCGCGGCTGTGCGAGGCGCTCTCCGCCCGCCTCGATTCCAGCACCGCCGTCGGCGCGCGCGTGCTCGGCTGGCCCGGCGATCCCTCGCCCGGCGGCGATGCGCTGGCGCTGCGCCTCGCCGGCGGGCTGCACGCTCTGGTCCGAAGCGGCGAGGCGCCCGAGCTGGCGCCGCTCTATCCGCCCGTGGCTCTGCCCGAGGCCGGCCCGCTCGGCGATGCGCTGGCGGCCGTGCTGGCGCGCGACGCGCTGCTGCCCTGGCTGGAGCGCGCGCCGCAGACCAACGAGGTCGGCCGCTCGGCGGTGCTGATGGCCGGGCTGATGGCGGTGGCCGCGCGCTTCCCCCGGCCGATCGCGCTGCTCGAGCTCGGCGCCAGCGCCGGACTGAACCTCCAGCTCGACCGCTATCGCTACGATCTCGGCGGCCGCGCCGCGGGCGATGCCGATGCGGCCGTGCGCCTCGCGCCCGACTGGCTGGGCCCGCCGCCGCCGGCTGCAGAGGTGCGCATCGCCGGCCGCCGGGGAGTCGATCTCAGCCCGGTCGACCCGCGCCGCGACCGCGACCGGCTGCTCGCCTATATCTGGCCCGATCAGCCGCGCCGCCTCGCTCTCGCCGAGGCCGCGCTCGACATCGCTGCCGCCGATCCGCCGCCGGTGGACGCCGGCGACGCGGCGGACTGGATCGAGGCGCGGCTCGGCCCGGCCGGACTCGAAGCGCCGGTGCGCGCGGTGATCCACAGCGTCGCCTTCCAATATTTTCCGAGGAAGGTTCAGGCCCGCGTTGCCCGCCATATCGAGCGGGTCGGGGCCGAGGCGACCGCGGCCGCGCCGCTCGCCTGGCTGCGCTTCGAGAAGCTTGCCCGGGACAGGGAGTACAGCCTGCGCCTGCGCACCTGGCCGGACGGCGGCGACGCGCTGCTCGCCTGGGCCCACCCCCACGCCAGCCGCGTCCGCTGGCTCGACGCTGAGCAACGCTAATAATTATGCGTCCGTAACTATTGCGTCTGGACGAGCTCGTCGCTGACGTTCCAATGGCCATCGAGCCAGGCGAGGATCTCGCGCGCCGCCGGATGGTCGAAAGTTGCGTAGCGCTGGCGCAGCGCAGCGCGGCGCTCGCCGAGCCGGTCGAGGCCGCGATCCTGGAGGGCGAGCAGGTCGCGGCCGACCCGGTCGGCGAGCGCGTCACCCAATACCGCCCGCGCCGCGCGGGTGAAGGCGGCGCCATAATCATAGGCGTCGCCCTGCCTGTAGCTTTCGGCGAGGGTCAGCAGCGGCACCCGGCTGAGCAGGGGCTGCGAGGCCGGATTGACGCCGTGCGCGGCGATCTGGCCGGCGATCGCCGCCGGCCGGCCGGTGAAGGCGCGCAGGTGCAGATGCTGCGACATGCGGGGCCCGTCATTGACCGGATAATTGTCCCACAGGGCCGGCTTGCGCCCGAGCCGTTCGGCGACGCGGGCGAGGTGGCCGGGGCTGAGCTCGCGGGCGCAGACCTCGGGGCCGGTCCAGAATATGTGGATTGCCGGATCGAGCAGCCGCCCGAGGCGCTCGAGATAGAAAGGCGGCCGGGGACCGAAGGCGGCGTCGAGGATCGGATCGTCGGAATAATAAGACGGGCAGCAGAAGATTCGCCCGGCGATGCCGCGTTCGGCGGCGAAATGGACGATCGCCGCCTGGCGCTCGGCAAGATCGGCGACGTCGCCGCGCATGTCGTCGAACAGGATGGCGAGATCGTCGGGCTTCACTTGCGCCAGCTCGGCGAGCTTGGCGCCGAGCCGGTCCTGCCAGCCGCGCTCGCCCTGGAGGTGGAGCTCGAACGGGCTGAGGCCGATGCCGAAGCGCACCCCGACGTCGCGGCAGCCCTCGCGAAGCGCCGCCAGCTCGGCGAGCTCGGCCTCCGGATAGGGCTCCTGCCAGCGGCGGCGCAACCGGGCGTCGGCCTTGGGCGCGTAGAGGTAGAAACGATAGCCGTGCGGCGCCAGGAAACGCACCGCCTCATTGCGCTGGGCCCAACTCCAGGGACGGCCGAAAAAGCCCTCGATCAGGCCGAGCTCCGGGATCATTGCGCCGGCTCCAGCGCATTGATCGCGGCATGAACCGCCGCCTCGACCTCGCTCCGCGCGAGGCCGGCCGGGATCGTCTCGCCGAAGCGGAAGGTGACGATCCCGGGCCGCTTGACGAAGCTCTGGCGCGGGGCCAGCCGGCCGCTGTCGACCGCGACCGGAACCACCGGCAGCTTGAGCGCGCGATAGAGGCCGGCGAAGCCCGGCTGGAGCGGCGGCCGCGCCCCCGGCGCCACCCGCGTTCCTTCCGGGAAGATGACGATCGGCCGGCCCTCGGCGATCGCCTCGTCGCCGGCGCGCACCATTCGCCGCAGCGCCCTGGCGCCGGCCGCCCGGTCGACCGGGATCACGCCGTAACGCCGCACCGCCCAGCCCCAGAACGGAAGATCGGCGAGCTCGCGCTTCAGCACCACCGCCGGCACCTCCAGCATCAGCGCGATCTCCATCGTCTCGTACATCGATTGATGCTTGACCGCGACCAGCACCGCCCCTTTCGGCGGCACCCCCTCGATGCGGCTGGAGATGCCGAGGATGTGGCGGGCGGACCAGCGGTGGAAGCGCAGCCAGGCGTGGCACCAGCCGCGGATGGCATTGGTCCCGAGCAGCCCGACCGGCAGCGCAAGGATCGCCGCCGGCACGGTCCAGCCATAGAAGACCAGCGCGAACAGGATCGAACGCAGGGCGGCCATCGCCGGCTCAGATACCGATCAGGTCGGCGGCCCGGCCGAGGAGATATTTGTTATATTCGACGAAGATCTGGCGGACGTCGGGCTCGGTCGGGACGGCGTCGCTGACGATCGTGACGTCGCCGCCGATCCGCTTGCGGATCTCGTAGCGGGCGCGCGGCATGTGCAGATCGTTGGTGACCAGCCGGATCGAGCGGAAATGCTGCCGCTCCAGCCAGCGCGCGACCTCGTCGGCGTTGGAGCGGGTGTCGAACGCCTCGCGGCCGAGCGTCACGCAGCAGGCGAGCAGGCGCGGATCGACGTGATAATGGACGGCGAGCTCCTCGGCGCGCACCGTCCGCGCCACCCCCGAGATCAGCATCCGCCGGGCGAGCCCGCGCCGCAGCAGCTCGAAGCCGCGGTCGAGCCGGCCCGAGCCGCCGGTGAGGACGACGATTCCATCGGTGCGTTCGTCGCCGGCGGGCCTCGGCAGCAGCATCGCGAACAAAGCATAGCCGATCGCGAAGGCGGTGAGGACGAGCAGGACGATCCGGAAGAAGAAGCGGATCACAGCATCCGCCCCAGCGCGCGCAGGATGGTGAGGCGGGCGACCAGCATGGCGAGGAGAACGCCGAACGCGGGCAAAGCGACCAATATCCCCCAGGCGGGAGCCGGCACCGTCGCCGAGCCGAGCAGCTCCGAGCCGAGCGCCGAGACGCGATTGCCGATGCCGATCAGCACGAAGGCGGCGAGGATGAAGCCGACTAGTCCGCCGAACAAAGCGTCGAGCGCGATCCGCCGCTGAAACAGGCGCGCGACCTGGACGTCGGTCGCGCCCATCAGATGAAGGATCTCGATCGTGCCGCGATGGGTGTCGAGCGCGGCCCGGGCGGCGAGGACCACGGTGGCCGCGGTCGCGCCGACCATCAGCAGGACGAGCCCGGCGGCGAGCCATTTCAGGGCGCCGATCAGCGAGGCCAGCGGCGCCAGCCACTGGCCGTTGTCGTCGACCCGGGCGGCAGGGGCGGCGGCGGCGACCGCCTGCCGGAGGCCGTCGAGCGTGCGGTGCGCCTCCGGGGTGAGATCGACGTCGATCAGCGCCGGCGCCGGGATATCGCTGTCGAGGCTGCCGGCGCCGAGCCACGGCTCGAGCAAGGCCTGCACCTCCGAATCCGGCACCGGCCGGACGTTGATCACCCCGGGCAGGCTGCGGATCGCCGCGGCCGCGGCCGCCGCCTGGGCGCGGCGCACATCGGGATTGGCCTCGACCACCTGGATGGTGATCCGGGTGCCGATCTGCTCGTCGAGGCGGGAAGCGGCGCCGGCGAGGCCGAGCCCGGCGGCGGCGGCGAGCACGGTCAGGAACATCATGATCGCGATCACCCAGGGCATCGGCCCGGCGATCCGCCCCTCGGGCAGCAGGCCGCGCTCGGCGGCGCCGAACTTGCGCACCCCGCCCCTCACGCGTTGGGCCGCTTCGGCGGGTGGCGCAACGCGCCGGTCGGATCGGCGATCTGGCCGCGGTCGAGCCGCAGCATCTCGGAGCGCGGCACTTCGGTCAGCAGATGCAGATCGTGGGTGGCGACGATCACCGTGGTGCCGAGCTTGTTCAGCGAATCGAACAGATAGAGCAGCCGCCGCGCCATTTCCGGATCGACGTTGCCGGTCGGCTCGTCGGCGACGAGCAGTTCGGGCCGGCCGATCACCGCCCGGGCGATAGCGACGCGCTGCTGCTCGCCGCCGGAAAGCGTCGCCGGCCGGGCGCTGGCGCGGTCGGCGAGGCCGACCCAGGCGAGCATCTCGCGGACCGGCGTCTCCAGATCCTTGTCCTCGACTCCGGCGACCCTCAGCGGGAGAGCGACATTGTCAAAGGTCGACAGATGCGGCACCAGCCGGAAATCCTGGAAGACGACGCCGATCCGCCGCCTGAAGCCCGGCAGCCGGCCGCGCGGCATGGTCACGATGTCCTCGCCGAACAGCCGGATGAGGCCGCGGCTCGGGCGCAGCGCGAGGTAAAGCAGCTTCAAGAGCGAAGTCTTGCCCGCGCCCGACGGACCGGTCAGGAAGTAGAAGCCGCCCTCGCGCAGGGAGAAAGCGAGATCGGACAGGGTCTCGGCGCCGGTGCCGTAGCGCAGCCCGACATTTTCGAACTTAACGATCGAACCGCCAGCGCCCAGAAACCGCCTCCCCAGCCAATCGTTCTGCAATGGCATGGCCCGTCCTACGCTTGCAACAGACGAGTCTGCCGTGCTTAGAGTCCTCGCAGCAAAGCCCGGGAGTGCGCGCGGCCGATGATCCTGTCCTGCCCGTCCTGCAAGACCCGCTATGTCGTGCCGGACAGCGCGATCGGACCGACCGGACGCAAGGTGCGTTGCGCGAACTGCCGCTTTTCCTGGGTGCAGGACCCGGCGCCGCTCGATCTCAAGACCGCCGCCCCGCCGGCGCCCGCGGCCGCCGCGCCGCTGCAGCGCGACGAGCCGCCGCCGCATAGCTGGCGCGAACCCGCTCCCGAGCCGGAGCCCGAGCCGCCGCATTGGGACGAGCCGGGCCGCCCGCGCCGCAATCCGGCGCGGCTGTGGACGACCGCCGCGATCGCCGCCGCGGCGCTGATGATCGCCGCCGTGCTCGCGCTGCAATTCTTCGGCGTGCCCAGCTTCGGCCAGAGCATCGGCATCCCGGTGCGCACGGTGACCGCGCTCGACATTAGCGGCCAGGCCGACCGGCGCCGGCTCGAAAGCGGCAACGAGCTGCTCGCGGTGCGCGGCGAGATCCGCAACCAGACCGACGAGGTCCAGCGCGTGCCCCAGATCCGCGCCGAATTGAAGGACGCGCAGGGACGGGTGGTCTACGCCTGGTCGATCGCGCCGCCGGTGCGCGAGCTGCAGGCGCGCGGCCGGGTCACCTTCGACGCCGCCGAGATGGACGTGCCGCGCGGCGGCCGCATGCTCAGCCTGAGCTTCGGCCCGATCTCCTGACCGCGCGCCGCCGGCGCGGAAGGTGACAAACGTTCGGCGGCCATAAGCGAAAAATAATCTTCCCCCGGATTCAGCGCTTTTGCAGGATAGGGAGGGAAGGCGGCCGGAGCGGCGCATCCTTCGAACATATCAGGAACGGCCGAGCGGGTCAAAGCTGCCCGGTTGTCGCGCATCGCCGCCGCCGATAGACGGTTGCCATGCGGATCGGAATACTCACCGGCGGCGGCGACGTGCCCGGCCTCAACGCCTGCATCCGTTCGGTGGTGCTGTCGGCCGACGATCTCGGCTGGCAGGTGGTCGGCTTCCGCCGCGGCTGGGAAGGGGTGATGGAGATCGACCCCGCCGATCCCGCCAGCATCGCCGCCCATTCGCTCGCGCTGACCCGCGAGGGCGTGCGCGGCATCGACCGCGCCGGCGGCACCATCCTGCACACCTCCCGCCGCGACCCGCGCACCGAGCCGGCGGGCGACCGCACGGCCGACGTCCTCAACGTCCTCGACAAGCTCGGCATCGACGCGATGATCACCTGCGGCGGCGACGGCACTTTGCGCTTCTCGGCCCATCTCGCCGGGCTCGGCGTCGCGGTCGTCTCGGTGCCCAAGACGATGGACAACGACGTCTTCGGCACCGATTATTGCATCGGCTTCTCGACCGCGATCAGCCGCTCGGTCGAGGCGATCAACGCGCTCCGGACCACGGTCGAAAGCCACGAGCGGATCGGCATCGTCGAATTGTTCGGGCGGCGCAGCGGCGAGACCGCTTTGCTCGCCGGCTTCCTCGCCCAGGTCGACCGCACCGTGATCGCCGAGGTGCCGGCCGATCTCGACGTGCTGTTGCCCCTGCTCGCCGAGGACAAGGCGAGCAATCCGGCCCATTATGCGATGTGCGTGATCTCGGAAGGCGCCCGGATCGGCGGCGAGGAGGGCAAGGGCGATATCGCCAAGCCCGCCGCCGAACGCGACGAGGGCGGCATCGGCCATCGGCTCGGGCGGGCGGTCAAGGCCCGGCTCGGCGTCGGCATCGTCCTCCAGGAGCTCGCCTATCTGATGCGCTCGGGCGAGCCCGACGCGATGGACCGGATGGTCGGCTTCGCCTTCGGCGGCCTCGCCGTGCAATTGCTCGAGCGCGGCGAAGGCGGCCGGATGGTGACGCTGTCGGACGGCAATTACAGCCATGTGCCGATCGACACCTTGCTCAAGGGCAAGAAGTCGGTCGACGTCAGCGCGCTCTACGACAAAGCGAGCTACCGCGCCCGGCTGATGCGGGTCGAGGGCATGCCGATGTTCCTCTATTAGGCGTAATTAGGGACAGTCCCTATTTTCCGGGCGGCCGGCGCAGGTCGGCGAGGGCGCGAAAAACAGGGACTGTCCCTAATTACGGGCGGTGGAAGCTGGGCGTTGCCTAAGCCGGGGACCGCTGCTAGAGGCGCCGCTCCTACCGGCCCGAGGCCTCTCGGGCGGATCACGTGCGGTCGTGGCGGAACTGGTAGACGCGCAGCGTTGAGGTCGCTGTGGCCGAAAGGCCGTGGAAGTTCGAGTCTTCTCGACCGCACCATTTGCCCATCGCATCGATCTGGCGCATCACCCGCCGATGGCGGCGGGGACCCTTCACAAGCGCAAGCTCGGCATCGTCATGTGCGTCGCGCTCGTCGTCGGCAACATGGTCGGCTCGGGCGTCTTCCTGCTGCCGGCCGACCTCGCGCCATTGGGCTGGAACTCGGTCTACGGCTGGCTGATCACGATCGCCGGGACGCTCTGCCTCACCGTCGTGCTCGCGAGGCTCGCCCGCGACCTCAGCGGCGGCTGCGGCCCGTTCACCTATCCGGCGGCGGCGTTCGGGCCGGGGGTCGGCTTCATCGTCGCCTGGAGCTACTGGATCTCGATCTGGGTGACCAATGCGACGCTCGCCGTCGCCGTGGTCCGCAACCTGTCGGTGCTGAGCCCCGGCCTCGGCGCGCCGGGCCTCGGCGCCGCGGTCGCGATCGGCGTGATCTGGCTGCTGACCGTGGTCAACTGCCTCGGCGTCCGCACCGCCGGCGGGGTGCAGGTGCTGACCACCGCATTGAAGCTGATCCCGCTCGCCGGCGCGATCTTCCTCGGCGCCTGGCTGATCGGCGCGAACGGCGCCGCCGCGGTGCCCGAAGCGCCGGCGCCGATCAGCCCGGCCAACATCAATGCGGCCGCGACCTTCGCCTTGTTCGCCATGCTCGGCTTCGAAAGCGCGATGGCGGCGGGCGACCGGATCGAGGACCCCGCGCGCATCGTGCCGCGCGCGACCTTCATCGGCACCGCGATCACCGGCCTTACCTATCTGTTCGCCTGCTCGGCGGTGACGCTGCTGCTGCCGGCGAGCCAGGTCCACGGCTCGAACGCGCCCTTCGCCCTGTTCTTCACCGAATATGTCGGCCCGGGGACGGGCGCTCTGGTCGCCGCCTTCGCCGCGATCGCCGCTCTGGGAGCGATCAACGGCTTCATCCTGCTCCAGGGCGAGCTGCCGCTGTCCTTGGCGCGGGACGGTCTGTTCCCGCGCTGGTTCGCCCGCCAGAACCGGTACGAGGCGCCGCAGCGCATCCACATAGTGTCGAGCGCGCTCGCCACCCTGCTGGTGCTGGTCAATTATTCGCGCGGGCTCGCCGGCCTGTTCCAGTTCATGGTGCTGGTGACGACCTCGGTGACGATCGTCTTCTACGTCGCCGGGGCGCTGGCGAGCGTGAAGCTGGCGCGCGGCCGCCGGATCGGCCATTCGCCCGGCTTCACCGCGATCGCCGCAGCCGGCATCCTCTATTCGCTGTGGGCGTTTTACGGCGCCGGCATCGAGGCGAGCCTGTGGAGCCTCGCCATGACCGCCACCGGCATCCCGCTCTATCTGGTCATGCGTGCGGTAAACCGCTCCAGCCCGGCGGCGGCGGCGAAGCCAGCCGGGTCTCCGGAATCAGCCGCCTGAGCTTCTTCGCGAAGCTGCGCAGGCAGACCTCGCTCCGCCCAAGCGGGCCCGGCGTGTAGAGCGAGGAGGCCATGCCCTGCTGGACGCGGCGAATGAGGGCGGTGTCCTCGGCGTTGACCCGGCGGTTGATCCGCCAGTTCAAATAGCGCGCCGCCTTCATCTCGCGGCGGCTGTCGGGCAGCGCGTAGCTGATCTCGCGGATCAGAGTCTCGGTCGGCCCGACCGGCACGAAATGCATGAAATCGACCTGGTCGGGATAGATGTCGAAGGCAGTGTTCGGCCACAGCTTGAAATAGAGCCAGCGCCGCCCCGCCCCTTCGGGCAGGAGCTCCTGATAGGCCCGCTCCGAAGCATTGGCCGAGGGCCGGTCGATGAGATCGCCCCACATCCGGTCGACATGCTCGCCCGCGGCGATGCCGTAGCCGGTACCGAACAGGCGGGTGAGGCCGGGATGGGCGACGTTGATGTGGAGGCCGTCGGAATAATTGTCGGCGACGTTCTTCCAGTTGACGTCGCGCGGCCTGAGCGTGATCCGGCCGATCGCCTGCAGATCCTCGAAGCGATGCGGCGCGATCTCGGCATCGTAGGGCGCCATCATCTCGGCGACGCTCGGCCCGCCGCCCTCGAGGCGGACGAAGAGGAAGCCGCGCCAGGTCTCGAGCTCGACCGGGATCAGGCCGAATTGCGCGGGATCGAGGCCCGGATAATCCGCCCGGTTCGGCACCCCGACCAGGCGGCCGTCGGCGGCGTAGGTCCAGGCGTGATAGGGGCAGGTCAGCCGCTTGGCGCAGCCGGTCTCGCCGTCGAGGAGCCGCGAGCCGCGGTGGCGGCAGACATTGGCGAAGGCGCGGATGACGTCGTCGCCGCCGCGAATCACGATCACGCTCTCGCCGGGGAGATCGAGCGTCCGCCAGTCGCCGGCGCCGGGGATGTCGCCGGCATGGCAGACGATCTGCCACGCCGGCCGGATCAGCCGCGCCATTTCGAGCCGGAAATATTCCGGATCGCGATAGACCCAGCCGGGCAGGCTGACATCGTCGAGATCGTCGGCGTCTCGGCGCGGCAGGCGGGCGACCTCGGTCATGGCGGCTTTCCTAGCATGGCGCGCCGAAGTCGCGCCAGACGACTGTGGATTGACCTGCGCCCGCGCGCGTCCCACATGCGCGGCGATGGAGAAAATGAAGCTTCCCGACGAGGAATGGCGCAGGCGCCTGTCGCCCGAGCAATATCACGTGCTGCGCGAGGGCGGCACCGAGCGCGCCTTCACCGGCGCCTATTGGGACAATCACGACGAAGGCGCCTATCGCTGCGCCGCCTGCGGCGCCAATTTGTTCGACAGCGGCACCAAGTTCGACAGCGGCAGCGGCTGGCCGAGCTTCACCGGCCCGGCGGCGAAGGATCATGTCACCCTCCACGACGATCTCAGCCTCGGCATGGTCCGCACCGAGGTCCGCTGCGCCGCCTGCGGAGGGCATCTCGGCCACGTCTTTCCCGACGGGCCGGGCCCCGAAGGGCTGCGCTACTGCATCAATTCGGCGGCGCTCGATTTCGCGAAAGAAGGCGAGGCGAAGTAAGCCGCCGTTAAGGCGCTTCGCGCTTCTGCTTGCCGCCGTGACTCGCCGACTCTATCCCTAGCCACCGATGGCAACGGCCCTTCCCCAACGCTCCCGCTTGCGGCGGTGGACCGTCACCGGCCTCAAGCTCTTCCTTTACGGGCTGGTGGTGGCGGCGGTGGCGCTGGGCGTCGCGGTCAGCGTCGCGGTCAGCCAGCTGCCCTCTTATGGCGAGCTCGTCCGGCGCGACAATCTCGGCCAGATGATCCGGGTCCGCGCCGCCAATGGCGAGATCATTCACTCGATGGGGCCGGTGTTCGGCGAATGGCTGCCCTACGAGCGCATCCCGCCGGTGATGCGCGACGCGATGGTCGCGGTCGAGGACCGGCGCTTCAACTCGCATTTCGGAGTCGATCCGATCGGCATCGCCCGCGGCCTCTGGCTCGGCCTCACCGGCGGCAACCGGGTGCGCGGCGTTTCGACCATCACCCAGCAGCTCGCCCGCAACATCTTCCTCACCAACGAGCGCACCTTCGCCCGCAAATTGCGGGAGGCGATCCTCGCCTTCGCGCTGGAATGGCGCTTCTCCAAGGACCAGATCCTCGAACTCTATCTGAACCGGGTCTATTTCGGCGGCGGCGCCTATGGCATCGACGCCGCCTCGCGCCGCTTCTTCGGGCACAGCGCGACGAGCCTTTCGGTCCCCGAGGCGGCGATCATCGCCGGCCTGGTCAAGGCGCCGTCCAATTATTCGCCGACCGCGGACGCCGGGGCGGCACGCGGCCGCGCCAGCGTCGCGCTCGACCTGATGGTGCGCAGCGGCGCGATCAGCCCGGCCCAGGCCGCCGCCGCCCACCCCGAGGACGTCCAGCTCGCGGCCAGCCCGGAACGGCAGAACGCGACCCGCTACTTCACCGATTGGGTGCTTCCCCAGCTCGACACGCTGATCGACGAGAGCGTCCAGCCGCTCGACGTCTGGACGACGATCGATCCCAACATGCAGCGCACCGCGGTCGCCGCGGTCAACGCCAACGCTCCGGCGGGCGCCCAGGGCGCGCTCGTCTCGATCGACCGCGACGGCGCCGTCCGGGCGATGGTCGGCGGCCGCGACTATGTGAATTCGAGCTACAATCGCGCCACCCAGGCGATCCGCCAGCCCGGCTCGTCGTTCAAATTGTTCGTCTACATGTCGGCGATCGAATCGGGCTACCGGCCCGACACCATCGTCGAGGACGCGCCGATCACGATCGGCGGCTGGAGCCCGCGCAACGACAATGGCCGCAATGTCGGCCAGCTGCCGATGCGGGTCGCCTTCGCTTATTCGATCAACACCGTCGCGGTCCGGCTTGCCCAGGAGGTCGGCACCCGCGCCGTCGCCGACATGGCCCAGCGCTTCGGAATCACCACCCATGTCGACACCAACCCGTCGATGGCGCTCGGCACGTCCGCGGTCCGCCTGATCGACATGACCCGCGCTTATGCCGCGGTCGGGCGCGGTGGCGTCGGCGTCACCCCCTACGGCATCCGCCGGGTGACCACCGCCGACGGCACCCTGCTCTACCAGCACCAGGACGACAGCTCGCGGGTGCTGGTCGCGCCCTGGGTGGCGGCGCAGATGACCGAATTGCTGCAGGGCGTCGTCCTCCACGGCACCGGCCGGGCCGCCGATATCGGCCGCCCGACCGCGGGCAAGACCGGGACGACCACTTCCAACAAGGACGGCTGGTTCATCGGCTTTTCGAGCGGGCTCACCACCGGCGTCTGGTACGGCCGCGACGACAATCGCGCCTTGCCCGGGCTCGCCGGCGGCCGCGCCCCGGCCCGCGCCTTCCACGATTTCATGATCCGCGCCGTCGCCAACCGGCCGGTCGAGGCGTTCGTCACCGACGCCGCAGCGCCCGACTGGCAGAGCGAGGGCGACAACGAAATCTGGTATGCGCCGCCCAACGACCAGCCGCTGGTCGACGCCGACGGCAACCCGATCGAGCCCGGCACGCCGCCGCCGGCCGACGACCAGTCAGGCGCCCCCGACGAGGCGACCCAGCCCAAGGACGAGGAGCAGCCCGAGCGGCTCGACCAGGAGTGGCTCGACCGCGCCATCGACCGGCGCCCGCCCCGCCGCCGCGACGAGGAGCGCCGGCGCCCGCGCGACGAGGAGGAGCGCCGCGGCGATACCTACGCCGCCTGACTCGGCCCCAGGCGGTGAAGCGCCGCGCCCTCGCGCCTGAGCCAGGCGCGCGCCGGCTTCGGGTCGGCGCCGAGCAGCTCGGCGACCAGCGCGTGGAAAGCGGGCCCGTGATTGAGGTGGACGAGATGGGCGACCTCGTGCGCGACCGTCGCCCGCCGGACGAAGTCCGGCGCGAGGATCAGCCGCCAGGAATAGCGGATCGCGCCAGTGCCCGAGCAGCTCCCCCAGCGCGACACCGGGTCGCCGATGCCGATCCGGGCCACCTTGACGCCGGCCAGCGCGGCGAATTCCCGGGTTTCCCGCCCGAGCAGGTCGAGCGCGTGCGCCTTGAGCCAGCGCAACAGGCGCCGGTCCAGCCCCTCGGCCGGGCCGCCCATGACCAGCCGGCCCTCGCCGCGCTCGATCCGCCGCGGCCGCGCCGGATCCCAGTCGAGCCGGTGCGGCAGGCCGTGGAGCGGGATCGTCGCGCCGGGCGCGAACGGCACCGCCTCGGGAATCGCGGCCAGCGCCCGCTCGACCCAGGCGCGGTGGCCGGCCGCCCAGGCGAGCGCCCGGCGCTGCGACATCCGCTTCGGCATCGTCAGCGTCACCGCCCGGGTGCGGGGATCGACGTGGAGGCGAAGCCGCCGCGCCCGCGGCGAGACGCGCAGCGTCACCGGCGTCCCGCCGAGCGTGAGCTCAGAGCTCACGGTCGACGAGATGATGTTCGAGCGGGCCCGCTTCATCCTCCGAGATCGTCCAGCCGCGCACCGACATGCCGGCCTCATGGACCGTCTCGCGGCTGCCGCTGATCAGATAGTGCCAGGGCTCGAGCGGCTTGCCCTCGGCGCGCAGGCGATAGGCGCAGGTCGCCGGCAGCCAGTCGATCCCGGCGAGGCGCTCGGCATCGAGCCGCACGCAATCGGGGACGAAGACGCGGCGGAGCTTGTAGTTGGAGCAGCGGCAGCTGGTCCGGTCGAGCAGGCGGCAGGCGACGTTGGTCGGATAGAGCTTGCCGGTGGAATCGTCCTCGAGCTTGTGCAGGCAGCATTTGCCGCAGCCGTCGCACAAAGCCTCCCACTCCTCGCGGTTGAGCGAGGCCAGCGGCTGCTCCCAGAAACGCGGCCTCATCGCACCCAGCGCTCGAGCTCGGCGGCGATTCCGTCCGGGCCCGAATCGTGCGGGATCAGCGCGATCGGCTCGCCCCGGGGCCCGTAGAGCACCGCCATCCTGGTATGGTCGACCGTATAGGAGCCGCCCGCGCCCGCCTCGCCGCGCTCGTAATAGATGCGATATTCGCGGGCGACCTGGGCGATCTCCGCCTCGCTGCCGGTCAGGCCGATCAGACGTGGGTGGAAGGCGGCGACGAACTGGCGCAGCACCTGCGGGGTATCGCGCGCCGGATCGACGCTGATGAAGATCGGCTGGACGAGCGCGGCCCGCGCCGGCTGGTCCGCCTCGAACCGGCGCAGGCCGGCGCCGATCGCCTGCATGTCGACCGGGCAGACGTCGGGGCAGAAGGTGTAGCCGAAATAGACCAGCCGGTATTTGCCGGCGAAATCGCGGTCGCTCACCCGCCGTCCGTTCTGGTCGGTGAGGGTGAACGGGCCGCCCATCGTCGCGCCTTGCAGCGGCGGCGCCGAAGCGCCGCTGCACGCCGCGAGCAGCAGCGCGGCGAGCAGGCCGAAAAGGGCGCCGGGGCGCCGCGATACGCATTCGTTCATGACAGCCTCAGCCTTGCTTTGCTAAGGCGCTCCGATCAAGGCGAATATCGATGAGGGGCGAGCGGATTGATGGACAGGACCAAGCGGATCGGTTTCGGCGCGGCACTGCTGGCGGCAGCGGCGGCGCCGCTGGCGGCGCAGAGCTTTTCGGACGGCTTCCTCTTCCTCAAGGGCGTGCGCGAGCGCGACGGCGCCACCGTCCAGCGCATCGTCAGCACCCCCGGCTCGACCGCGATCAACGCGCGCGAGAGCGCGACCGGCGAAGGCGCGCTCCACATCCTGGTCCGCGGCCGCGACCTCACCTGGCTGGCCTTCCTGCTGAGCCGCGGCGCGCGCCCGGACGTGCAGAGCAATGACGGCACGACGCCGCTGATCCTCAGCGCCCAGATCGGCTGGCGCGAAGGCGCCGAGGAATTGCTCGGCCGCGGCGCCAATCCCAATCTCGGCAACCGGCGCGGCGAGACGCCGCTGATGGCCGCGGTCCAGAGCCGCGATCTGCAGATGGTGCGGCTGCTTCTCTCCGCCCGCGCCGACCCCAACCAGACCGACCACAGCTCGGGCAATTCGGCGCTCGATTATGCCCGTCAGGATCCGCGCGCGGCGCCGATCCTGCGCGAGCTCGAGCGCTCGGCGCGCCCGGCCACGCGCCCTAGGCCCTAGTCGAGGCCGGCGAGGCCCGGATCGAGATCGCCGGCGAGGCGGCGGGCGGCGCGGCGGGCGAAGCGCAAAGTCTCGGCCTTGCGCCGCGCCGGCGCGAGCGGCCGGTGGGGGGCGGCGCGGACGATCTCGGCATCGTAGCGGTCGGCGACGATCAGGCCTGCGCAATCGGGGCCGAGGCCGTCGCCGTCGAACGGATCGAGGCCGAAGCCGGC